>Ga0209795_10000002_pt1 | contig 1116337 bp, 1030 predicted proteins | sample AgamicOrMarz_FD_187166 | JGI IMG/M metagenome (GOLD analysis project Ga0209795, IMG submission 187166) | Agave microbial communities from Guanajuato, Mexico - Or.Ma.rz (SPAdes) (version 2) | ecosystem: Host-associated > Plants > Phyllosphere > Phylloplane/Leaf | place: Guanajuato, Mexico... | reverse complement strand
GCATTCGCTGGTAACGGACCCAGACATCAGCCTGGATGTGCTCCAGCATATGGCCGAGGTGGATGGAGCCGTTGGCGTACGGCAGCGCGCACGTTACCAGAATTTTCTTCGCGACTTGAGTCATAGTTGGCATTACATCTTCTTGAGAAAAAGGGGTATCGATAGTACCAAAAGGGGAATTAGCGCGCTACGCGATCTGCGGACGTTTTAATCCAGACAGGGATTTTTGGGTAAAGATTGCTCCCCGGTGATAAGGGCTTTAAGAACGTTTCAATCCCTATATGAATACATGAGTAATAATTAACCCATGCGTTAACGGCATTTATCCGTAAATGAATAATTGTTGCCCGTGGGGTAAACTTGCTGGCTACAATGTCGTTTTCAGAACAACTACAAAGGAGTCGGGATGAGTTCGCAATCCCAGGCCAAATCCCCGGAAGCGTTACGCGCGATTGTCACCGGGACGCTGGCCGATTTTCAGCACCCAACCCTGAAGCACAATCTCACCGCGCTTAAAGCGGTGCACCATGTCGCATGGCTGGATGACACCCTGCACGTTGAACTGCTGATGCCGTTTGTCTGGCGCAGCGCGTTTGAAGAGTTAAAAGCGCAGTGCAGCGCCGAATTGCTGCGTCTGACCGGCGCGCGCGCCATCGACTGGAAGCTGTCGCACAACATCGCCACCTTAAAACGTGTGAAGAACCAGCCAGGCGTCAACGGTGTGAAAAATATCATTGCCGTCAGTTCCGGCAAGGGCGGAGTAGGGAAATCCTCCACGGCGGTAAACCTGGCGCTGGCGCTAGCGGCAGAAGGGGCGAAAGTCGGTATTCTCGACGCCGATATTTATGGCCCGTCGATCCCGGTAATGCTCGGTGCGGAGCATGAGCGTCCGACCTCGCCGGACGGCACGCATATGGCACCGATTATCGCCCACGGTCTGGCGACCAACTCAATTGGCTACCTGGTCACCGATGATAACGCCATGGTGTGGCGCGGCCCGATGGCCAGCAAAGCGCTGCTGCAACTGTTGCAGGAGTCCATGTGGCCGGATCTGGATTACCTGGTGCTGGATATGCCGCCAGGCACCGGTGATATTCAGTTGACGCTGGCGCAAAACATTCCGGTGACTGGCGCGCTGGTGGTGACAACGCCGCAGGATATCGCGCTGATCGACGCCAAAAAAGGCATCGTCATGTTCGAGAAAGTGGAAGTGCCGGTGCTCGGTATTGTTGAAAATATGAGCATGCACATTTGCAGCAACTGCGGTCATCACGAACCGATTTTTGGCACCGGTGGTGCGGAAAAACTGGCCGAACAGTATCACACCGAGTTGTTGGGTCAGATGCCGCTGCACATCTCGCTACGTGAAGATCTGGATAAAGGCACGCCGACCGTGGTGAGCCGCCCGGACAGCGAATTTACCGCTATCTACCGTCAACTTGCCGGGCGCGTAGCCGCGCAGCTTTACTGGCAGGGCGAAGTCATTCCTGGCGATATCGCGTTTCGCGCGGTGTAAGCCAGTCAACCTCTCCCGTTCGGGAGAGGTCTTTTACTTCTTCAGATAGTGCATCAGCACGTAATCCCCTTCCGGCGAAACGCCCTGTGCTTCGATATGCCAGCCGTGGTGCTGATAAAACGCCAGCGCGGCTTTGTTATGCTGCAGGCATTTCAGCGCACCGGTGCCGGTAAAGGTAGATTGCGCATGTTTGAGCAGTGCGCAGCCGACGCCTTTGCCCTGAAAGGCCGGGTCGACAAACAGGTTGTGCAGGAAATTGTCGTTTTCGTACACCGAGGCGAACCCCAGCCGGTGGCCCTCTTCTTCGGCGACCCAGATGGTTTCATCGAGCGTGGCGGCGTCAAAATCTTCCAGCCGCCAGTCGCTGCCATCAAGCCAGTGCCAGCTCGCTTTGCGGGCGTGTAAAAAAAGGGTGCGTAAAAACGGTCTGTCACTTTCCTGCCAGCGGCGAATAATCATTCAGCTCCTGGTTTAGCGATGGTAAAAGATGTCGCCGTTATAGGCTTTGAGGATTTTGCCTTCGGCATCGGTGATAAGTACATAGTTGCCGCCCATGTAGGTCCAGTGGCTACCGGCTTCGGGGGCTGGCAGGTTACGCAATTGCCACTGTTTAATGTTGTATTCTTCGCTGCGGTACATCGCCGGTACGGTATCGCCAATGGTGAATTTCGTAAAGTCAGCGACAAATTCGTTAATTTCGTAAGATTGCGGCCCGGTTGCGCCTGGCGTAGCGGTTTGCGGTGCGGCAAAGGCCGTCGAGGCGGTTGCCAACAGCGCGCCCAGAAGCATCATTTTTGTTTTACTCATACTCTCTCCAGGTTGTTCTTATACATTTCACGCGGTTGCATAAATAGCACGCCATCATTGCCGTTAACTGACAGCGGAGCAACCACCAAAAAATAACGCTTTGGTAAAAAGTGTAAGCAAACCCAGGGCAGAGCAGGAAAAGCGGACGGCGATTTTCGCTATCCGCTTGTAACCTTTGAGAATAATCCTGGCTAATCGTCAGTCAGCAAACCCTTCCAGCACGATTTTGCCCACCGCCCGCTGGCTTTCCAGCAGCGCATGGGCTTTGCGCAGGTTCGCGGCAGTGATGGTGCCAAAGTGCTCGCCAAGCGTGGTTCTTAACACGCCTTCATCGATCAACTGCGCCACGCGTGAAAGCAACTGGTGCTGGGCAATCATATCGTCAGTGGTGAACATTGAGCGGGTAAACATAAACTCCCAGTGCAGCGAAATGCTCTTCACCTTCAGCGGCAGCGCGTCCAGGCTTTGCGGATCATCAATCAGCGCCAGTTTACCCTGCGGTTTAAGGGCGTTAATCAGCTGCTGATAATGCGCTTCGGTGTTATTGAGGCTGGCGACATGTGAAACTTGTTTGACGCCGATGCGCGCCAGCTCTTCGGTCAGCGGTTTACTGTGGTCAATCACATAGTGCGCGCCCAGTTCTTTTACCCACTGCTGGCTGGCGGGGCGGGATGCCGTACCAATTACCGTTAAGCGCGTTAACTTACGCGCCAGCTGCGTCATGATCGAGCCTACGCCGCCCGCCGCGCCAACAATCAGCAGCACATCATTTTCGCTGCCGCCCTCTTTGATGCCAAGACGGTCGAATAACAACTCCCAGGCGGTAATGGCGGTTAAGGGCAGTGCGGCGGCGGAAGCGTTATCCAGCGTTTTCGGTTTGTGCGCCGCGATGCGTTCGTCCACCAACTGGAATTCGCTATTGCTGCCGGGGCGGGTCAATGCGCCGGCGTACCACACTTCATCGCCCGGCTGGAACAGCGTCACCGCTTCCCCCACGGCAGTCACCACGCCAACGGCATCCCAGCCCAGTATGCGCGGTGCATCGGCGTTAAAACCGGCGCGCACTTTGGTGTCCACCGGGTTGACGGAAACGGCTTTCACTTCAACCAGCAAGTCGTGGCCGCTGGCGGTCGGTTGTGGCAGTTCAATGTCGGTAAGAAAATCCAGATTGCTGCCGTTCTGCGCGGCGCGGGTAATAGCGATAGCTTTCATCATGGCTCCGTTAATGCGTTTTTGGTGTCGATGCAGATAAGGGTAGTCAAAGCCTATCTGATGAAAAACACGCAAAACGGAGCAGCACTTATCCTCGATGAGTGAAAATCAATTGATCTGGCCGTCCGGGGAATCCGGGTTTGGCACCGGAATATCGGCGCTGACACGCAGATCCTGGTCGTCGAAAATCATGCAGTGGCGGCTATCAAAGGCGAGGGTAATTTTCTGCCACGGACGGAAATGGACATCCCCCGGCAGCAGAATTTTTATGTTGTCATGGCCGTAGCATTGTCCGAACAGGTAAGTGTTATTACCCAGCCGTTCCACCACTTCACACTGAAATTCCAGCGGCGTGCCGCGCGTAACATCCGTCGATAGATGCTCCGGGCGAATGCCGAGCGTAATCGAAGCACCAGGCTCCAGGCGCGAGGTGTCGATACCGAGCGTTAATTGATGCCCCTGCGCCAGCGTGAGGGTCACTTCGCCGGGTTGCCAGGCTTTAACCGTTGCGGGCAGGAAGTTCATCTTCGGCGAGCCGATAAATCCGGCGACAAACTTGTTTTTCGGGTTGTAATAGAGCGACATAGGCGAGCCCATCTGCTCGACATTGCCGTAGTTCATCACCACGATTTTATCCGCCAGCGTCATTGCCTCCACCTGATCGTGGGTGACATACACCATGGTGGTTTTCAGCTCCTGATGCAGGCGCGCAATGTGCAGGCGCATCTCAACGCGCAGTTCGGCGTCGAGGTTTGAGAGCGGCTCGTCGAACATAAATACGCGCGGGTTACGCACAATCGCGCGGCCAATGGCGACGCGCTGGCGCTGGCCGCCGGAAAGCTGTTTCGGTTTTCGGTCCAGCAGGTGGCTCAGTTGCAGGGTTTTCGCCACCATCTCCACCTGGCGGCGGATCTCCTCTTTCGGCACTTTGTTCACTTTCAGCCCGTAGCCCATATTTTCCGCCACGGTCATATGCGGGTAGAGCGCGTAAGACTGGAACACCATCGACACGCCGCGATGCGCCGGCGCGACATCATTCATCACTTCGTCGCCAATCAACACTTCGCCTTCGCTGACCTCTTCCAGACCGGCAATCATGCGCAGCATGGTGGATTTGCCACAGCCGGAAGGGCCGACAAATACCGCGAATTCGCCATCATCAATCGACAAATTGACATTGTTCAGCGTCACCGTGTCGCCAAACCGTTTGGTGACATTCCTCAGTCGTATATTGGACATCAACGTTCCCCGAATGTAGTAGCCGTTATTTACCGTTTATGCCGTGCGCTGAGTGTTTTTGTACTACGTATAACAATCATCTGGCGTTGCTGCGTAACGGCGAAAAATCTTGCTATGACTATAACTTCCAGTGTTTTTGCGCCCTATATCGAATTTTCATTTCTGTAATGCCGGTCACATAACTCACCGTTTATGCTCGTTTTATTAATTAGTAAAGCGTAGCGTATAACAAATTCAATAAGGCGGATGAATACGTCTTAAGCCCTGCAATATCAGGTGCTTTATTTAAAGGGTATTCTGGTGCTGCGCCATAAAAACCACAAAATTGTTATACCTTGACATGAGGTTGATAATGAAAAAGAACATACTTACTGCACTGATCCTCTCTGCACTCGCCGTTGGCCAGACGGTTAGCCTGTCGGCGCACGCCGCCACCCGGCAGCTGAATGTCTGGGAAGACATCAAAAAGTCGGTCGGCATTCAGGACGCCGTAAAAGATTTCGAACAAAAGTACGACGTCAAAGTTAATGTGCAGGAGATGCCCTACGCGCAGCAGCTGGAGAAATTACGCCTTGATGGCCCGGCCGGGATTGGCCCGGATGTGCTGGTCATTCCCAATGATCAACTGGGTGGCGCGGTGGTGCAAGGGTTGCTGACGCCGCTGAATCTGGATAAAGAAAAAGTTGACGCCTTTACGCCTGCGTCAATCAACGCCTTTCGTCTGGATAACACTCTGTATGGTGTGCCGAAAGCGGTGGAAACCCTCGTGCTTATCTATAACAAAGAACTGATTGATAAGCCGCTGCAAAGCCTGCCGGAATGGCTTGACTATTCGAAAAAACAGCGCGCGCAGGACAAATACGGGCTGCTGGCCAAGTTTGACCAGATCTATTACAGCTGGGGCGCCATCGGGCCGGAAGGCGGCTACCTGTTTGGTAAAAACGATAAAGGCGGCTTCAACCCGCAGGATATTGGCCTCAATAAACCGGGCGCGGTGGAAGCTGTCACTTTCCTGAAAAAATTCTACGCCGAAGGCGTGTTCCCCTCCGGCATCCTCGGCGATAACGGCCTGAACGCCATCGATTCACTGTTTACCGAGAAAAAAGCCGCAGCGGTAATCAACGGCCCGTGGGCGTTCCAGCCGTATGAAGCGGCGGGTATCAATTACGGCGTCGCGCCGCTGCCGAACCTGCCGGACGGCAAGCCGATGAGCTCGTTCCTCGGCGTGAAAGGCTATGTCGTTTCAACCTGGAGCAAAGACAAAAAACTCGCCCAGCAGTTCATCGAATTTATCAACCAGCCGCAGTACGTGAAAACGCGCTATATCGCCACGCGTGAAATCCCGGCGCAGAAAGCGATGATTGACGATCCGGTTATCAAAAACGACGAAAAAGCCAGCGCAGTAGCGGTACAGGCGGCGCGCGCGACGGCAATGCCGGGCATTCCGGAAATGGGCGAAGTGTGGGGGCCGGCAAACGCCGCGCTGGAGCTGAGCCTGACCGGCAAACAGGAACCGCAGGCGGCGCTCGATGCGGCCACCAAACAGATCCATATGCAAGTTGAAGCGATGCAGGCCAGTAACCAGTAACCGCGTGTTGTTGCGAAACGGGAGGGGCACCTCCCGTTGTTGAAAAGGAGTCGTACGTGATTATCAGTCCCAGCGAAAATTTTGCCAAAACGCGTGGCGCAGGGCGGCATGCGTGGTGCGGGCTGCTGCTGGCCGTTGTGCCGGGTTTTGGTCAGTTTTATCACCGCCAGTGGTTCAAGGGCCTTATCTTCCTGGTGCTGCTTAGCAGCTTTATGGGCATTTTTTACGATTTTCTGCGTGAAGGATTGTGGGGGTTATACACCCTTGGCGAAGAAGTCCCGCGTGATAACTCCATTTTCTTGCTGGCGGAAGGGATTATCAGCGTACTCATCATCGCCTTTGGTGTGATGGTCTATTACCTCTCGCTGCGCGATGCGTGGGTAAACGGTAAAAAACGCGACGCAGGAAAACCGCTCAACAGCGTACGCAAGCAGTACCAGTTGTTACTCAGCGACGGCTTCCCGTACCTGATGATCACGCCAGGCTTTATTCTGCTGGTGTTCGTGGTGATTTTCCCGATCCTCTTCGGCTTCGCTATTGCTTTTACTAATTACAATCTTTACCACACGCCGCCAGCCAAGCTGGTGGACTGGGTGGGATTAAAGAACTTCGTCAACATCTTCACCTTGTCGATCTGGCGTTCAACCTTCTTTGATGTGCTGCAATGGACGGTGGTCTGGACGTTGCTGGCTACCACGTTGCAGTGCTCAGTTGGCGTGCTGCTGGCGATACTGGTGAACCAGAAAGATCTGCGCTTTAAGCCGCTGGTACGCACCATTTTTATCCTGCCGTGGGCGGTGCCGGGATTTGTCACCATTCTGGTGTTCGCCGGGATGTTTAACGACTCGTTTGGCGTGATTAACAATGCCATTCTCGCGTTCTTCGGCATTGCGCCGAAAGCGTGGCTGACGGATCCGTTCTGGACCAAAACGGCATTGATCATGATGCAAACCTGGCTCGGTTTCCCGTTTGTTTTCGCCATGACCACCGGCGTGTTGCAGGCCATTCCTGACGATTTGTACGAAGCGGCGAAAATGGATGGCGCGGGCACCTGGACACGGCTGCGCACCATTACGCTGCCGCTGGTGCTGTACTCGATTGCGCCAATCATCATCACCCAATACACCTTCAACTTTAACAACTTCAACATCATCTATCTGTTTAACAACGGCGGCCCGGCAGTCGCGGGGGCGAACGCGGGTGGGACGGATATTCTGGTGTCGTGGATTTACAAGCTGACGATGTCCTCCTCGCAGTACGCGATTGCGGCGACCATTACCATTTTGCTGTCGATTTTTGTCGTCGGCCTGGCGCTGTGGCAGTTCCGCGCGACCAAATCCTTTAAAAACGACGACATGGCATAAGGGAAGAAAAATGGCTCAATCACAAAGTATCCGTCGCGAAAAGTGGATCCGCCTGACGCTCTCCTGGCTGGTTATCGCGCTGGTATCGCTGATGATTATCTACCCGCTGGTGTGGACGATTGGCGCGTCGCTGAATGCCGGTAACAGCCTGCTCAGCACCTCGATAATCCCGGAAAACCTCTCGTTTCAGCACTATGCCGATCTGTTTAACGGCCAGGTCAACTATCTGACCTGGTACTGGAACTCAATGAAGATCAGCCTGCTGACAATGGTGCTAACGCTTATCAGCGTCAGTTTCACCGCCTATGCCTTTTCCCGCTTTCGTTTTAAAGGGCGGCAGAACGGGTTGATGCTGTTTTTGCTGTTGCAGATGATCCCGCAGTTTTCGGCGCTGATCGCCATTTTTGTGCTGTCGCAACTGTTGGGCTTAATCAACAGCCATATGGCACTGGTACTGATTTATGTCGCCGGGATGATCCCGATGAATACTTATCTGATGAAAGGCTATCTCGATGCCATTCCGCGCGATTTGGATGAGTCCGCACGCATGGACGGCGCGAGTAACTTTCGCATTTTTATTGAGATCATCATGCCGCTGTCGAAACCGATTGTCGCCGTGGTGGCACTCTTCTCTTTCACCGGGCCGCTGGGGGATTTCATTCTCTCCAGCACCATTTTGCGCACCCCGGACAAATACACGCTGCCGATTGGGCTTTACAACCTGGTGGCGCAAAAAATGGGCGCCAGTTACACCACCTACGCGGCGGGCGCGGTTTTGATCGCCGTTCCGGTGGCCATTCTTTATCTGGCACTGCAAAAATACTTCGTCTCCGGCCTGACCTCCGGCAGCACCAAAGGATAACCACATGAAAAGATTTGCACCCGCTCTGCTTGCTGTCTGTCTTGGTAGTTTGTCCGCCAGCACCTTTGCCGCCGACGCGTTAAAAACGCGTCCTTTTAGCGGCATGCCCGCCGATTTCATCAAAGGCGCGGATATTTCAACGCTGCTTGACGCCGAGAAACACGGGGCGAAGTTTTATAACGAAAATAACCAGCCGCAGGATGCGATCGCTATTCTGAAAGCCAACGGCGTCAACTATGTACGCTTGCGTTTGTGGGTGGACCCGAAAGATGCGCAAGGCCAGACCTACGGCGGCGGTAACAATGATTTAGCCAGCACGCTGGCGCTGGCGAAACGGGCCAAAGCGCAGGGTATGAAACTGCTGCTCGATTTCCACTACAGCGATTTCTGGACCGATCCGGGCAAGCAATACAAACCCAAAGCCTGGGAGAAGATGGATTATCCGCAGCTGAAAACGGCAATCCATGACTACACCCGCGACACCATCGCCCGCTTTAAGCAAGAAGGCGTGCTGCCGGATATGGTGCAAATCGGCAATGAGATCAACGGCGGCATGCTGTGGCCGGAAGGCAAAAGCTGGGGGCAGGGCGGCGGTGAGTTTGACCGGCTGGCGGGCTTGCTGAATTCCGCTATCGACGGTCTGAAAGAGAACCTGAAGAACGGCGAGCAGGTAAAAATCATGCTGCATCTGGCGGAGGGCACCAAGAACGATACCTTCCGCTGGTGGTTTGATGAAATCACTAAACGCAATGTGCCGTTCGATGTCATTGGCCTCTCGATGTACACCTACTGGAACGGGCCAATCAGCGCGTTGCAGGCCAATATGGACGACATCAGTAAGCGCTACGACAAAGATGTGATTGTGGTGGAAGCGGCCTACGGCTATACGCTGGCGAACTGTGATAACGCGGAAAACAGCTTCCAGGCGAAAGAAGAAAAAGAGGGCGGCTACCCCGGCACTGTGCAGGGGCAATATGACTATATTCACGATTTAATGCAGTCGGTAATCAATGTTCAGGGCCATCGCGGCAAAGGTGTTTTTTATTGGGAGCCAACCTGGATTGCCGTTCCCGGAAATACCTGGGCCACACAAGCGGGCATGAAATATATCAACGACCAGTGGAAAGAGGGAAATGCCCGCGAAAACCAGGCGTTATTTGATTGCCAGGGGAAAGTGCTGCCATCGATAAAAGTCTTTAATTAATTTTGGTGTGGTAAATTTCAGGAATTCATTATGAATAAATTTGCGCCTTTAAGCCCGAAGGTCGTCTCGCTATTGCATGGCGCGGACTATAACCCGGAACAGTGGGAAAACTATCCCGATATTATTGATAACGACATTGCCATGATGCAGCAGGCAAAATGCAATGTAATGTCTGTCGGCATATTCAGCTGGTCGAAACTCGAACCGCAGGAAGGGGTATTTAATTTCGCCTGGCTGGATGAGGTCATCGATAAATTATATGCCGCCGGTATCCATATTTTTCTGGCCACGCCAAGCGGCGCGCGTCCGGCGTGGATGTCGCAAAAATACCCGGAGGTGTTGCGGGTTGGGCGCGATCGCGTCCCGGCGCTGCACGGCGGGCGGCACAACCACTGCATGACCTCGCCGGTGTATCGGGAAAAGACGCTGAAAATCAATACGCTGCTGGCAGAGCGCTATGCGCACCATCCGGCGGTGCTGGGCTGGCACATTTCCAATGAATATGGCGGCGAATGCCACTGCGCGTTGTGTCAGGAGAAATTCCGCGGCTGGCTGAAAGCACGTTATCAGACGCTGGAAAACCTCAATCACGCCTGGTGGAGTGATTTCTGGAGCCACACTTACAGCGACTGGTCGCAGATCCAGTCACCGGCGCCGCAGGGCGAAGTCTCCATTCACGGGCTGAACCTCGACTGGCGGCGTTTTAACACCGCGCAGGTAACCGACTTTTGCCGCCATGAAGTGGCCCCGCTGAAAGCCGCCAACGCGGCGCTGCCGGTAACCACCAACTTTATGGAGTATTTCTACGATTACGACTACTGGCAGCTGGCTGAAGCAATTGATTTTATCTCCTGGGACAGCTACCCGATGTGGCACCGGGATAAAGACGAAACGGCGCTGGCCTGCTACACCGCCATGTATCACGACATGATGCGCACGCTGAAAGGCGGCAAACCCTTTGTGCTGATGGAGTCGACGCCGAGCGTCACCAACTGGCAGCCGACCAGCAAGCTGAAAAAGCCGGGAATGCACATTCTCTCGTCACTGCAGGCGGTGGCGCACGGTGCCGATTCGGTGCAGTACTTCCAGTGGCGTAAAAGCCGTGGGTCGGTTGAGAAGTTCCACGGCGCGGTTATTGATCACGTCGGGCATCTGGATACGCGCGTGGGTCGTGAAGTCTGCGCGCTGGGCGACATGCTCAGCAAACTCACTCCGGTAATGGGATGCCGTACCGATGCCCGCGTGGCGATTATCTTCGATCAGCAAAACCGCTGGGCGCTGGATGACGCCGAAGGCCCGCGCAATAAAGGGCTGGAGTATGAAAAAACGGTTAACGAGCACTATCGACCGTTCTGGGAAAAAGGCATTGCCGTGGATGTGATCAATGCCGATGCCGATCTCAGCTGTTATCAACTTGTGATTGCGCCGATGCTGTATATGGTGCGCGACGGTTTTGCCGAACGCGCAGAGGCGTTTGTCGCGGCGGGCGGTCATCTGGTGACCTCCTACTGGACCGGCGTGGTCAATGAGAGCGATCTCTGTTATCTCGGTGGTTTCCCAGGTCCGCTGCGCAAATTGCTTGGTATCTGGGCAGAAGAGATTGATTGCCTGGACGATAACGAGCGCAATCTGGTGCAGGGACTGGCGGGGAATGAAGCCGGGTTACAGGGGCCGTATCAGGTGCGTCATCTGTGTGAGTTGATCCACACCGAGCGCGCGCACGCGCTGGCAACTTACCGGGATGATTTCTACGCCGGTCGACCTGCAGTGACGGTCAATCATGTCGGCAAAGGCAAGGCCTGGCACGTGGCGTCGCGCAACGATCTCGCCTTCCAGCGCGACTTCTTCGCCAACATCATTGATGAGCTGGCGCTGCCGCGCGCGTTGCAAAACGATTTGCCGCCAGGCGTCGTTGCCACAGCGCGTACCGATGGCGAAAGCACCTTTGTCTTTATCCAGAACTTTAGCGCCCAGCAGCAGGCGATAACGCTGCCTGGCGGCTATCAGGATTGTTTATCTGGTTCGTCGGTCAGCGGCGCGATGTCGCTCGCTCCCTGGGATTGCCGGGTTGTTAGTCGTAAAGCGTAAGTGAACCTTCCGCGCCTGCCCATTCGGGCAGGCGTTTTTTTATCTGCTGATTATCAGGAGACTATTATGGTGAGTCTTAAATCCTTCCTGCATTACTTCTCTGAACCGAAAAGCGCGACTGCAACGCCCATTAGCGAAGGGGAGTTACAGAAAATCCAGCGGCTGGCGCAAGCCTTTGGCGGCGCGCAGAATATTGCTCATGTGGATGCCTGCTTAACCCGTTTACGCGTGACGGTAAACGATCTGGCTATTGTCGATTCTCAGGCGCTGCAAAATGAAGGGGCGTTGGGTGTAATTATTCTTGGCCAGGAAGTCCATGCTATTTTCGGTAAACAATCCGATGCGCTACGTAAATTACTTGATGAACATTTCTCATCTCGTCAATAAATAAAAAAAAGGGATACCTGCATGGGTATCCCGAAATAAAACAGTGGCAACTTTGCTCAGTTTGCGGAGATAAAGTAAATAATGATGTTACTCGTTAATACATACAGCGTGGTGCATTATCTTTTTGCGACAACATAGTTTCCTGGTATTGGCTTGAGTAAACAGCATCAGCCAACAAAGAGATAAGGTGAAGGATGAAGCGTATTACCACCAGGCTTCAACCTGAACACCGAAGTTCCAGGTATTATTTTTCGTTCCATCTTCAAATGATTTTCCGTCTTCCGAATCATTTAAATAGGAAGCGAAAAGGCGTAACTCAGGACGAGACATAAATTCCGGGCCATCCGCCAGACCGACGGCAAAAGTATATTTCTCGCCGCTCTGTTTGTAGTGAGTGCCGTTTTTATAATCATCTTTCTGGTAGAAACCGCCGACTTCACCAATCAGGCGCACATAATTGGTGAGCTGATACTGAGCGCGGCCAACCAGCGAAACCAGACGCGTTTTGTCGGTGTATTCGGTAATGTCGTTGGCTGAACCGTATGTCAGCACGTGGTTTAGCGAGAACTTATCGGTAATCGGAATAAGACCGGTGTTAATCACACGATAGCCGCTGGCGTCATTAACGTAGTGCCACATGTCGTACCAGCCGCCGCCCTGCGACACCATGTTCTGCGCCAGCCCTTTGTTGGCGTATTGCAGCACCAGCTTGTTGTAGCCGCCAAACATATCCTGGCTGATTTCACCGGTCACCATGACGCCATCATCGGCTTCATACAGGCCGCCATACTGTTTCTGTTTTTTGGTCGGGTTTGGCATGGCGTAGTCGATGCCGAACTCGGTCCACGCACCTGACCACGGTTTCCAGCCCGCGTAACGCAGGTCGATATAGTTGATGTTGACATCGTTATCGTTATCCACGCGGTAATCGACATCGTTGGCGTCGCCACGGATCCACGCCACGGACACTGCGCCCGGGCCTAAGGTGTAGTTTTCAACACCTGCGCCGGAACCGGAAATGTTCCAGTATTTAGTATCGATAATGTGCAGATCGTGACGCTGGTAGTAACGTTTACCACCCCAGATCACCGCGTTGGGATCGTTAGGGATAAGCCCTTTGATTTGCAGGTTTAACTGGCGTAAACCAAATTGAGCGTCATCGCCAATGGTGGTTTCGTTGTCGTTGGAGCCGTCGGAAACCATGCTGACCATGGTGTCGAGGTAAAAGCTCACTTCGTCTTTTTTATACACTTCCGAGCCCAGTTCCACTTCCCCGTAGGTGTCGGATTCGTTACCGAGGCGGCCGAGTTTGTTTTTCTGCCACTCCACTTGTCCGCCATCGCCCGACACGCCTACGCCACCGCGCAGGTAACCGTGAAAGTCGATAGGCACAGATGAGGCAGCCAGGATGGATGGTGAAGTCAGCGCAGCGGCTAACGCAAGTGTGAGAGTGCGTAGCGTAGTGTTCATATCATTCCTCTTATTGTTTTGTATTACGTTCACATAAACGCTGTCATAAAATGCCTAAATGTAAAAACAGGCAAACTAACGATTGCGAATGTGTGATTAAGTGCAAATAAATCAGTGTTTTTTGTTACAGGTAGCGAATTCCTTCACAATGTTCACTATTGTGAGCGTGATACTTATTTGGCGAAAAAGAGGCAGGGAAAAGTGTGGTGAGCGTTTTTTTAGATGGCCCCTGTTACAATCGGCGCATAACAACATAAGGAACCGGACCATGAAGTCTAAAAGTGCGACGTTAGAAGACGTTGCCCGCCATGCGGGTGTCTCCTATCAGACCGTGTCCAGGGTACTCAACAAATCTGCCAATGTATCCGAAGCCACGCGTCTCAAGGTTGAGAAATCCATAGAGTTATTGCGCTACGTACCCAACAGGCTGGCCCAACAGCTGGTCGGCAAGCAGAGCCAGACCATTGGGCTGGTGACCACTTCGCTGGCTTTGCACGCGCCATCGCAGGTAGCGGCGGCGGTAAAACGCTATGCCAACCTTGATGGTTACCAGGTGCTGATCTCGATGATTGATGAGAACGTCAATCATGATATCCAGGCTGCTATCAACGAACTGAAATCACAGCTGGTCGATAAAGTGATTATCAACGTGCCGCTGGAGACCGAACAGGCGCAGCGTATCGCGTCTGACAACGATGATATCGTCTGCCTGTTTCTCGATGTTGACCCTTACAGTTCGGTGTTTAACGTTTCGTTTAACCCGGCGGACGGTACCCGTGCCAGCGTCAAACACCTGTACGATTTGGGACACCGGGAGATTGCTTTACTGGCCGGGCCCGAAAGTTCTGTCTCCGCGAAGCTGCGCCTGAAAAGCTGGATCGAAACCCTAAACGGCTATGGCCTGAAACCGGTGATGGTTTTTCACGGTAACTGGGACGCGCAAAGTGGCTATGCCGGTGCGCTACAGATGCTGCGCGAAACGCCAAACTTTACCGCCGTGTTGGTAGGTAACGACCAGATGGCGCTGGGCGTGTTAAGCGCGTTTCACCAGCACCAGGTGGCGATCCCCGGTGAGAAATCGGTCGTCGGTTATGACGACACCTACGAAAGCTCATTCTTTTACCCGGCGCTGACCACCGTCTCGCTGGATCTTGATTTACAGGGTAAGGAAGCGGTTCGGCGGCTGCTCGACAGCGGTCACGGCGATGCCGCTCGCAGCTCTTCGGTATTGCCCGCACGGCTTATTGTGCGCCACTCAACAGGGGCACTGCAGGCGCAGGACACCAACCTGCAAGAGATCGCCCAGCAACTGCAATCCATTGCGCACAAGTTGTGGAAATAATTACGCTTTAATGTCACCTGTCATCCGGCACTTGTGCCGGGTGATATCACCGCGCCGGCTCACTTTCCAATCCATTATTCCGCGTTTCAGCCATGTATATCATTTTGGCCTTGCGCTGAGGCTGCATTTATTTTCGGATTTTTAATTTTATTTATTAACACAAAAATAACAGGCAACTTGTTAATATTTATCACTTCATTGAGAGAAATAAACGGCGAGTAAAAAATGATCTTACCTGGTAACTGTCCAGCAGTTTGCTGTTAAGATAACTCGTGCATGAGGGTTAACGCCGACGTTTTCGGGTAAATGTAATTAAGCGTTTACTTAACCGATAAATACCTTGTGATCTTAGCGGTAACGGTAAGCGGGATATATTTAATATTTTAAGTTCGGTGCGTTATTTTCTGTGTGATAGCGTTTTGTTTTATCTGTTCCATTAATTTATCTTCCATGACTGTCACGAATTTTTCAGTTGAGGTCGCGGTGCGTCTGCATGAGTTGTGGGTATTGCCCGTATTTTACCGAAATAAATTACAGGAACGCTTATTTTAAATATAAGGAAGTTCTCTATGGAAAGGATTGTTAAACCTAATGCAGGGAAGTTAGTACAGCAATTCTCTGCACCCTCTAAACTGGATATGACGCGCTACCCCTCATCCGGTTTAAATAGCGTGCCGAATATGAAAACCACGCTTACACGCCTTTCCTGCGCAGTAAGACTTACCTTTCCAGTGTTGTTGTTTTTTACGGGCATTCCAGGTGCTATGGCCGTAAATATTACGCAAAATACGCTTTACGATAAGCCGGTTAACGATATTACCGATGGTCTTAAGTTCAATCCGAATAGCAGTCTGGAAATTACCGCTGGAGCCGGTACCGTCAATATCACTAACGGCTCTGGTCCCTATGCAGTAGAGATGGACAGCGCTTATTTATGGTTACATGGCGGTTCGCTTAATGGCGCAGGCGATCTGCTTTTGAATGGTCAGTCGCACATTCAGTTCGGCGGGGCGCAAATCGGTGGTGTCCCCGCATCGACAAGCGGATATGGCGGCACACTCTCGTTCGGCAACCTTGTGACCAGCACCGGTACTGGTACGTCAACGTCTATTAATATTTATGATGCGCAGTCGATAATCGTGGCCAACAGCATCAACCTGCAGTCTGAAACAAGCCAGTTAGTCCAGACCAGCGGCACGACCACCGTGGCGCATGATATGTCGATTTTACCCAGTGGCGGCGCGGCGAGTGGCGGGTTATCGGTCAGCGGTTCCGCGATTCTCAATGTAGGCGATAATCTCACCGCCGATCTCTCTGGCGGCGGCATGGGGTTGCATATTGCCGATGGCGCAACCGTCAATGTTGGCGGTGATTTAACGCTCTCAAATGATCGAACGCTCAATGACATTAATGCGGTCGCGGATAACGCATTAATTCGCAATGCGGACGTGCATGTTAACGGCGGTATGAACCTTAATGGCACGCATGCCGGTGACACGGCGTTGCAAATACATGGTGGTTCTTCCGGGCAACACGTTGCTATCGGCGAAAATATGAATCTTAATGCGTCTGCTGCCGGTAATAACATGAAAACGGTACTCGGTAATAATGCGTGGGTGGATGTGGGGGATAATATTAACCTTGGCAGCGTATCTGGCGCAAATAACACCCTTTATATCGGTGACGCATTAACGGATGAACAGAATCATATTCGGGCGACTCGTATTATTATGAGCGGGACTGGTAATAATAAAGTTGTTTTTAATAATAATTTTTCTACGCAATCGAATGATGATGGCTATGTTTTTAATATGCAAATAGTGGGTGAGGGCAGTGTCGAATATCAGTCGGGTCATACCACGCTGGGTTTAGAGTCTGACTATAGCGGTGATACGCTAATTAGCGGTGGTTTGGTTACGATTAATCATACGAAAGCGTTGGGATCAAATACTATAACAATTAATACTGACGCAAATGACCGGTCGCAAGGACTGGAAATTGCCGGGAGGGAACACTACGCCTTCACCAATAAAATGATCGGCACGGGTATGACTACCGTGTCAGGGGATGTCATCATTTTTATTAATAAAAACACCTATGCCGGAATGTGGAATATTACCGGGAAAGCGGCAGCCAGTAAGGATTTATTATTCAGTAACAACGCGTTTGGTACGGGTACTATTCATGTTGATGCGAATGGGGAATTCAGCGCACAAACAGATGCGGCTTTCGAATTTAATAATCACCTGACCGGTACGGGCGATTTTATTGCCGATAATAACCACAACGCGTTTAATTTTACCGCAGATGTGGGGCGTGATTTTTCCGGTGATGTCTATCTCAGAAACAACGATTTTCTGCTGGATGGGGTCAATACCGCCGCGCTCACTCAGGCCACACTGCATGTTGAAAACGGCAACACTACTACCGTTGGTGCGGGCACCCAATCCATTGGCGGCCTGGCTTTCAACGGCGGCACAATGGTATTTGGCGATGTCGGCTCTCTGCCTTTGGTTGAGGCGGCCGGAAATGTGGATTTGTCCGGGCGGGGCACCATTCAGATCAGCAACAGCAGCAGTTTGCAGCATGCGCCGCCTGATATCAGCAAACCGCTCATGCAACAGGACGAGGCGGACGTCGTACATCAGTTGGTGAAAAGCCAGCAAGCCGTAACCGGCGCTGGCGGTAATTTGCTGCTCGTCGATGAAAATGGGCAGGCTGTTTCCGCAGAAACGGAGCACGACGTTACGCAAAATGGCCAGACCGTGGCGAAAGGGCACTATGACTATCGTCTTACCAGCGGTAGCGGCGCGGATGGTATGTATATCAATTACGGGCTGACTGAGCTTGAACTGCTGGCGCAGGGCAATGACGCCTTGACATTGAACGCCGAAGGCAACAGCGATAACGCCGCCGATCTGAGCGCGAAAGTCAGCGGAAGCGGTGATTTACAAATTAATACCGACACCGCAGTTTCACTCTCCAATCAGGATAACGACTACACCGGCACAACGCGGATTGTGGCAGGTGAGTTGCAATTAGCCAACGATCACACCCTGGGCAACACCTCGTTGCTCGACATGGCCTCTGCAACGGTGCTGGACATTCATGGCTATCAGCAAACGCTGGGCGCGGTGGAGAGCCAGCAGGGATCGCGGATTGATCTTGCTGGCGGCACGCTGACGGTGACCAAAGGCGGCGGTATCGCTGGTGCGCTCACCGGCGGTGGCGCGTTGAATTTCACCAGTGGGCAGATGGCTATCCACGGTGACAATACCGCGCTCAGTGCGGATATCACCATAACATCGGGGGCATCCGTCACCCTCGATACGCCTCGTGGACTGGGAACCGCGGGCATCGATAACCTCGGTTTTCTCAAATTTAACGGTGCTTCCGGTCTGTTTGAAAACACGCTTACCAATAACGGCATCGTTGTGCTGAACGACAGCGACATCCAGTTTACCGCTGACAACACCTATTTCGGCGGGACGGTTGAGATTGGCGACGGCAGCCAGCTTACGGTTAATGCGGCAAATCAGTTGAGTTGCGCGTCGATAATCAATGACGGAACGCTTCGGCTGGTGACCAACGATGACTGGACCGTGCAAAACAGCGTGACCGGTTCGGGCGGGCTGGAAAAAGGTGGCCTCGGCATCATCACGCTCTCGCAGGCCGCTGCGCTTTATAAAGGTGAGACGAATATCCGAACCGGCGGCGTGAAGTTTGGTTCCCCCGAAGATCCGTTCACGCTGGAGTCATCGCACGTCAATATCTATCAGGACGCGGTGCTCATCGGTAACGGCGCGGTAGCAGGCGATGTCACTAACGCCGGCACCCTGTCGATCGGAACCGGGAAGCAGTCTGCACGCGCGGCCGGTGCCGCCGCAGTGAGCGATGTGTTAACCATTAACGGTAACCTGAGTAACAGCGGCACCGTTCAGATAGGCGCGGCAACAAGCGGCAAAGCGCCGGGTAATCAACTGGTAGTGAAGGGCGATTACCAGGGCAGCAACGGTTTAATTAATTTCAACACCGTTCTGGCGGATGACAGCGCCGCCACGGAAACGCTGCGCGTGGAAGGCGATACCAGCGGTACGACAAAGGTCAGCGTTAACAATGTCGGCGGCACTGGCTTACCTACGCTAAACGGGATTCGACTCATCCAGGTAAACGGTCACTCCGCCGGGCGATTCACTCAACAGGGGCGAATCGTCGCAGGCGCGTATGAATATATGCTGGTGCGCGGCAACGGGCAGGATCATGCGCACTGGTATTTAAGCAACCAGATGCCAGAAGACGTGCCGCCTGACCCGGAGGACCCGCCGACCGACCCGGAAGATCCACCGGGCGAACCGGAGCAGCCGCCGACTGAACCCGGGCAGCCGCCCTCTGAGCAGCCCGATCCTGACCCGACCCCATCCCAACCGGAACCACCGCAATCCACTACGCCGGTTAACCGCCCGGAAGGGGGAAGCTACACGGAAAATCTGGCGGCAGCCAACCGCATGTTTGCCTTCCGTTTGCAGGATAGCGAGACCGATAATGCGCAGCAGGGCAATACCGCAGAGAGCAGTATGTGGATGCATCAGGCGGGAACGCGTAATCGCTCGCGCGACGGCAGCGGGCAGTTGAAAACCTCGTCGACTCAGTACGTAGTGATGCTGGGCGGCGACCTGGTGCAGTGGAGCGACGACCGCCAGGGGCGCGGGCGCGCGGGCGTTATGGCCGGGTATGGAAACAACCACAGCAACACGCACTCGGACATCAGCGGTTACGATGCTGACGGTCGGGTAAACGGCTATACGGCAGGCATATACGGCGCATGGTACGCCGATGATGTGGATAAAACCGGGCTATATATTGGCAGTTGGGCGCAATACAGCTGGTTTACGAATTCAGTCAGCGGCGAGGAACTCTCTGGCGAGTCGTATCAAGCCAAAGGCGTCAGTGCGTCCGTTGAAACCGCCTGGAACTGGAAAGCCGCGGAGTTTTCCGCCAGCAACGGTTCGCGGACAATCTGGCACATCCAGCCGCAGGCGCAGGCTATCTGGATGGGGGTAAAAGCCGAAGATCACCGCGAAGCAAACGGCACGCGTGTCAGCGGCGACGGGAGTAACGCACTACAAACGCGGCTCGGGATCCGCAGTTGGTTGAACAGCTACGGCAGTGAGGATAATCAAAACGGACGCACGTTACAGCCGTTTATCGAAGCCAACTGGATCCACAACACGCAGCGTTTCGCCACGCGTATGGATGGTGAAACCATCAGCCAGGCGGGCGCGGAGAATGTCGGCGAAGTGAAAATCGGCATTATCGGCAGGTTGAACCCGCAACTGAGTCTGTGGGGCAATGTCGGCCATCAACTCGGTGGCAAAAGCTATAGCAGTACGCAAGCGACGTTGGGTGTTCGTTATGAATTCAAATAGTTGTCCGTACGTCTTACATGCAGGGTTTGCCCGTATGTGTCGCTTTTGCCGGAAGGCTGGTTTACAACACCCGACGCGCGCATTATCCTGAGTGGCGGTTACTAAACGGTTAACCGCAACGTATTGATTTTTAAATGACTCGGGGTGCCCTTCGTATGAAGGCTGAGAAATACCCGTACCACCTGATCTGGATAATGCCAGCGTAGGGGGCCGAAATTAGGCTTACTTATCATGAGATTGCATCTCTTTTTGTCCGTGCTGAATGCACTTGAGGTACAAAAAGGGCTTAATCATGAGGTACAGAACTCTTCCATACACGTTTCAACGAAACGGCAATTACTATCTGCAAATCCGGCTTTCAAATGGCAGGATGTATAAAAAATCCCTTCTCACTGATAGTTATCGTGAAGCATCTGCTTTGATGGTTGGTGTTACGCCAATCATTCCTTTTGTTAAATTATTAGCTACGCCGCTCCTCCTGTTCGAATCATTTTTGTCTAATCTGATTGCGTCAGAACGCAAGGCTGTGAGAAATCCACTTTTGCCCCACCAGCAGATAGCTCCTCCTGTTGAAATCGTGGAATCTCAACCGGCAGCCGAACCGGAAAAAGTGCTAACCCTCTCGGATGCGTGGGCGATGTACAAAGACGAAAAGGGGCGAAACTGGACGAAATCGATCTCAATGGCGAATGAGCGTTATATGGAAGTATTGCTAACTGTCTTGGGCGGAGAAACTAATGTCGCGGCTATCACCAAGCAGGACATTAAACAGGTGATGGAGGTCGTTGAATATCTCCCAAAACGCGTTTTTCAACCTTATCGCTCGATGACTATTCAGCAACTGATCGAATGCGATGATGTTCCACCTGATGAGCTGGTTGGGTTGAGGCCATCCACAAGCATCTCAAGCTCTGTAAATCACTATTCAAAACTTTTCTCACTGAGGGCAAAGACGTGTTGCAAAAGCCGCCAACTGATGGCGTCGTGTCCTTTTTCCTCTTGACTCTGCCCGTCTTCACTGTAAGCAGATGACTACCGGAGAACTGCATAGCCCGGTGATATCGCGCTCGAAAGATGAAATCGGTACGTTGCTCAGCTCGCTGGAGCAGATGCGTCTTTCGCTGGTGGATATCATTGCACAGGTTCGTCATTCAAGCGAAAGCGTGGCTCATGCCGCAGAAGAGATTGCCGCAGGAAATACGGATCTCTCGGCACGAACAGAGTCGTAGGCCGCTTCCCTTGGCGAAACGGCTGCCGGTAGAGAACAACTGACTTCCACGGTGAAACACACCTCAGAAAACACGCACCTGGCTAACCAGCTTGACAGCAAAATGCGCAACTCTGCGCAAGAGGGAAGCGGTGCTTTCAATAAAGGAAACCGAAAGCAGCTCAGGCAAAATCGACACAATTATCGGCCTGATTGAAGATATTGCTTTCCAGACTAATATCCTGGCGCTTAACGCGGCCGTTGAGGCAGCCCGCGCTCGCGAGCAGGGGCGCGGTTTTGCCGTTGTCGCTAGCGAAGTCCGCAATCTGGCGCAGCGCTCGTCGGTTACTGCGAAAGAGATTAAGGAGTTGATTGAGCAGTCCGGCACTCAGACTCAGCCTGGCAGCGAAAGGGGGAGCGAGCGGGCGAAAGCATGAAGCGCATTATCGCTTCCGTTAAACAGGTGTCCGAACTGATGTCGGAGATTGATCTCTCCACCGATAAGCAAAGCCGCGGTATTGAGCAGATCAATATTGCTGTCGCGCAAATGGATTCCGTTACCCAGCAGAAAGCCGCACTCGTTGAGGAAGCCTCTGCCGCGGCACATTCGCTGAAAGTGCAGTCGCAATTACTTAAACAGGCTGTGGCTGTCTTCAAACTTAACTGATGACAAACGGTGACAGACAGGCTTCGGCCTGCCTTTCTTTTTGTGGTCGCGTTATCTTTGAAGGTGATTTTGCGCTCCGGTTCCAGCAACGCGAGGCGTTTGAAAGGAAGCGGGGGTTGGTAAGGCTGGGCTGGGTTAAGCAAAAATCAGACTGCAAGAAAAAGTGCGAAACAATCAAAATTAGGAGTTTTCCTACGTTTTGATAAGCAGTAGACTATCCTTTTACCTATCACATAACAAAATGAAATATACGATTCCAGCCAAGTTGTTCTTCGGTGTTTTAGCTCTGACTTTTGTTTGTTTAACATACTTGTTGATTAATGTGGTGATTTAAAAATGAAAAATGAAACGACAGAGATAGATTTACTCGAGTTGCTTTTCTTTATGAAAAAGAAAAGTAAAAGTGTCATTTTCTCAATGGCGGCAGCGCTGATTTTAGCAATTGTTTTTTTGTTGGTAGAAAAAGATAAAGTAAATATAAACTATGAAATAAAAATAAACAGTGATGCTCCCAGTATGATTATTAACTGTGATGCTGATTTTGATTGCAAATCGAATTTCATTGAATCGATTATCAAAGGCATTAATGACAGATTTACTATTCAGTCAGATGAAAGAACTAAAGTAATTAATCTCACCTGGAGAGGCAAGACTTCAGAAAAACCGATCGCTGATGCTGCAATTAAAACGATATATCAAAAAATCAACGCTTGGTATATTCAGGATTATCAAGCGTATAAAAGAATAATTGATGATAATAAAAACAACGTGATGAATGGTACTGAACTATATACAAAAATAGCCTTTATTACAAAGCTGGACTATTCGAAGGAAAAGGATTTTATATTTATCAGTAAAGGTGACGTCAGTAAGAAATATAAAAATGGTATATTCATCGTGTTATCGTTAATGATGGGGTTTATTTTATCAACTTTTTATCATTTAACGAAAAGAAGCATTATTGAATATAATGAAAAGAAAATATTCAAAAAATCACAAATTAACTAAAAAGCATGGTTGTTTGTTACCCAAAGTGATACCAGTGTATAAATAAAGTATAAGCCCGCCGAGTGAATTATCCACAAAATGGGGTTCACTCGAGAGTTGCGGGCTTTTTACAGTAGTAAATGGAAACAGGATCAACCAGATGGGCGTTATACAGTACCCATTTCCTTAGCAGAGTAAGTAATTAAAAAATTTAACTGATTCATCTTTAATCAACACGATTGATAACCGGGAATATCAGGATAGATCTATAAAAATTCGTTTCGGATATTGTATTGACACTGACCACATAACCATATTCCTTTCCTGCCCATATTTCTTTTATCAACCACGGTTCGGTACATACTGAGAGAGCCCCGTTTGCCTGGCTGGGGCAGAGCAGGTTAGCAGAATAGAGATGGACTCCTGAGATGACGGAAAAGTTGAATCAGATTCAACTGATTCAGGGTGCCCTTCCTTGTGAAGGCTTAGAAATACCTGTATTACCCGATCTGTAAGATACCCACGTCAGTTACGACGGGATTTTCCGCCGTTGTGTACCCGAATAATTTTCACAAATGAAAAAAGCCCACCTTTTTAGGTTCGGGGGCAGATCTGGCGCACTTAAATTTACCGTAGGCTGTACGTTAAAAAGTAGCGGCTTGCGTGCTGTTCGATGCTGTATACCCTGCCTCTGTAATCGACCCGAACCGTGTCACCGTCAACGGCGATCGCCGATAGGGTGCCGCTGCCAGTCAGGAATGGAAAGTCGTCGTAAAGCTGCTGTACGCTAGCTCCATCGACGTTGCGTAGGTAATACCGGTATACGGTCGGGACGGTGGCTCCGCCTTCGCTGTTCTGCGTGGTGTAAAGCCATGTGCCTGGGGCAACCTGGCGCACGCTCTGAAGCGTGTCGCCTGCTCGCGGATCTGGCTGATAACTCAGCCAGGCGAAGATGGCCAGCAACACAGTTAACAGCCAATGGGCCGCATTAATGCGCACCTTCTGATAAAACCATAAATAAGTTTGCGGCAGTGCGGCGTTACGTCCGTAGCCGTGACTGCGTGCTTCTCTCATTTCTCTCATTTCTCTCATATTGTTTTGTAGGATCTGCTGTCTACTTATAGGGCCGATGCCTGGCGGTGATGCCATCTTCCTTCTCCTTTTCCCTTTGAAGGTTATGGGAATAATGGGGCGGCAACGGATTGATAAGCAAGCATTAAAAAACGTTCTTTACGGTGTAGAGAAAGATACCTGTGATTTTAGGAACCATAGAAATCAACGTGTCAGGCTGCCTGAAGGTATCGATGTTGTGTTCATGACCGCTATGAAATCATTAAATTCTCATGACTTGCACCTGCTTGTTGAAAAGCCGATTAGCCGGTGAAACCGTCGTCGTAATGTGAGCGCATCCGCGTGGGTTGTGATGAGAGGCAGATGCCGTTTTTAAAGAGGTTGTGTCTTTGTTTCCCCGCTGGCATGATCCTGAACAGGGATTAATGAGAGCATTAATCGCAATTAGTTGAATTTGTTTTAAATGACTCGGGGTGCCCTTCTTTGTGAAGGCTGAGAAATACCCGTACCACCTGATCTGGATAATGCCAGCGTAGGGAAGTCAGATGCCTGCCCGGCATCCCTTCTTCACGCCGGGCAGGAGCGAAACCATGCAACCTGACCTGCTTGATCCTGTGCAACTCGCACATGCGTTACAGCAATTCCGCCGCCGTTCTCCCCTTGTGCACTGTATGACCAATGACGTCGTACAAACCTTTACTGCTAACGTGCTGCTGGCGCTTGGTGCATCACCCGCGATGGTGATTGATAGCGAAGAAGCGCCACAGTTCAGCGCCATCGCCGATGCCTTGCTAATTAACGTGGGCACCTTAACGCGCGAACGCGCCGCAGCGATGCGCGCGGCGGTAGAGAGCGCGAATGCCGCACATAAACCCTGGACACTCGATCCCGTTGCCGTTGGCGCGCTCACGCTACGCACGCAATTCTGCCAGCAATTGCTGGCGTTGCGCCCGGCGGCGATCCGGGGGAATGCTTCGGAAATCCTCGCGCTGGCCGGCATGAGCGCAGGTGGGCGCGGCGTGGATACCACCGACACCGCCAGCGCGGCACTGCCTGCTGCCCAGGCGCTGGCGCGGCAAAGCGGGGCGGTTGTCGCGGTAAGCGGCGAAGTGGATTACATCACCGATGGCCTGCGCATGCTGATGGTCACCGGCGGTGATGTGCTGATGACACGCGTGGTCGGCACCGGCTGCGCACTCTCGGCGGTGGTAGCTGCCAGTTGCGCGCTGCCGGGCGATAAGCTGGAGAATGTCGCCGCGGCCTGTGCGTTTATGGCGCAAGCCGGTAGCCTGGCCTGCGCCAAAAGCACCGGGCCGGGCAGTTTTGTCCCCGCTTTTCTGGATGCGCTGTACGCGCTGGGAGGCAACGCATGAAGCGCATCAACGCGTTAACCATTGCCGGTACCGACCCCAGCGGAGGGGCGGGTATTCAGGCGGATCTGAAAACCTTTTCGGCGCTGGGCGCATATGGCTGTTCGGTGATCACCGCGCTGGTGGCGCAAAACACCCGTGGCGTGCAGTCGGTGTACCGCATTGAACCCGACTTTGTTGCCGCGCAGCTTGATTCCGTGCTCAGCGACGTGCGTATCGACACCACCAAAATCGGCATGCTAGCGGAAACGGACATTGTTGAAGCCGTCGCGGAGCGACTGCGGCGCTACCAGGTGCGCAATGTGGTGCTGGATACGGTGATGCTCGCCAAAAGTGGCGACCCGCTGTTATCGCCCTCAGCGGTCGCTGCGCTGCGTCAGCATTTACTGCCGCAGGTTTCACTTATTACGCCTAATTTGCCGGAAGCCGCCGCGCTGCTTGATGCGCCACATGCCCGCAGCGAACAAGAGATGCATGCGCAGGGCGAAACGCTGCTGGCGCTCGGCTGTGAAGCGGTGTTGATGAAAGGCGGTCATCTGGATGACGCCGAAAGCCCGGACTGGCTGTTCACCCGCGACGGGGCGCTACGCTTTACCACCCCGCGCGAGAAAACGAAAAATACCCACGGCACGGGCTGCACGCTCTCTGCTGCGCTGGCGGCGCTGCGCCCGCGCCATGACGACTGGGCATCAACCGTTGCGCAAGCAAAACAGTGGTTAACGGCGGCGCTCGCGCAGGCGGATACGCTGGAAGTGGGGAACGGCATTGGGCCGGTGCATCACTTTCATCAGTGGTGGTAAACCGCTATACGAAACGTGCCAGCAGATAATGCTGAAAAAATGGCCAGCGGTGGAAAATCTGACGAGAGAGAACCAGGCTTATCTCTGCCTGCCGTCAGGGAGGTAAGGATAATCCAATTCGCTTTGCGCGAAGCTTACGGGAGCATAGCTATGACTGATATTGTGCAGTTACTTGGCAAAGACGCCGACAGCCTTCTGCAACACCGTTGTATGACCATCCCCGCTGACCAGCTCTATCTGCCAGGACACGATTATGTTGATCGCGTAATGGTCGACAATAACCGCCCGCCAGCGGTGCTGCGAAATATGCAGACGCTGTATAACCACGGGCGGCTGGCGGGCACAGGCTATCTGTCCATTTTGCCGGTCGACCAGGGCATCGAGCACTCGGCGGGCGCATCGTTTGCCGCCAACCCGCTCTATTTCGATCCGAAGAACATTGTCGAGCTGGCGATTGAAGCGGGTTGTAACTGCGTGGCATCCACTTACGGCGTGCTGGCGTCGGTTTCGCGCCGCTATGCGCACCGCATTCCCTTCCTGGTAAAACTGAACCACAACGAAACGCTCAGCTACCCCACCGAATATGACCAGACGCTGTACGCCAGCGTTGAGCAGGCGTTCAATATGGGCGCGGTCGCCGTCGGGGCGACGATCTATTTCGGTTCACTGGAGTCTCGCCGCCAGATTGAGGAGATCTCCGCCGCCTTTGAACGCGCGCATGAACTTGGCATGGTCACCGTATTGTGGGCGTACCTGCGTAATTCGGCATTCAAGAAAGATGGCGTTGATTATCACGTTTCCGCCGATTTAACCGGCCAGGCGAACCACATTGCCGCCACCATTGGCGCGGATATTGTGAAGCAGAAAATGGCGGAAAATAACGGCGGCTACAAAGCAGTGAATTTCGGTTACACCGACGAGCGCGTTTACAGCAAGCTTACCAGCGACAACCCGATTGATCTGGTGCGTTACCAGCTGGCGAACTGCTACATGGGCCGTGCCGGGCTGATTAACTCCGGCGGCGCGGCAGGCGGCGATACCGATCTCGGCGACGCTGTTCGTACGGCGGTTATCAACAAACGCGCGGGCGGCATGGGGCTAATCCTTGGCCGTAAAGCGTTTAAGAAAACCATGGCCGACGGCGTGAAGCTGATTAACGCCGTGCAGGATGTCTATCTTGACGAGAAAGTGACCATCGCCTGATGCGTCCGTTACCCTCCCTGCGGGGAGGGTAAACTAAAAACGCCATTTCATTTCTGCTCAACTCCCTTCCCGATCGTCATCACATTTCCGTAACCTTTTGTGAAAAACGTCACGCACCGTCGTGCGCATGCCCAAAAAATGGCGGCCGCTTAGCGGAAATTGTCCGAGGATGCGGTGTATTTTTGTGCATATATTTGCTTATGAAACAGCTTTTCAAAAATACCAAGGATCTGTAATGAAAATTGAATCTGTCAATGTCACCGTCTTTCAGCATCCCACGCGTCGCGTTTCCGACAGCGCCGGGCACTCGCACCCGGGGCCGGAAACGCAGGCCAAAATGGCGATGCTGACCATCACCGCAGACGATGGCAGCAAAGGCTACTCCTTCGCGCCGCCGGAAGTGGTGCGCCCGTTTGTGCTCAACGCTTTTTTCCGCAAAGTGATGGTCGGGCAGGATCCGTTTAACCGCGAGCGCATCTGGCAGGATCTGGTGCACTGGCAGCGCGGTAGCGCACATCAGTTAACCGAGCGCGCATTGTCGTTTGTTGAACAAGCGCTGTGGGATCTGATTGGTCGCAAATTAAACATGCCGGTGTACAAGCTGCTTGGCGGCTACCGCGACAAAGTACCCGCTTACGGCAGCACCATGTGCGGCGACGAACTGGAAGGCGGGCTTTCGACGCCGGAAGAGTACGCCGCTTTCGCGGAAAAACTGGTGGCGCGCGGTTACAAAGCCATCAAGTTACACACCTGGATGCCACCGGTGAAATTCGCGCCGAACCCGAAAATGGACGTCAAAGCCTGTGCGGCGGTGCGTGAGGCGGTCGGCCCGGATATCGACCTGATGATTGACGGCTACCACTGGTACAGCCGTACCGAAGCGCTCTATATCGGCAAAGAACTGGAAAAACTCAACTTTGCCTGGTTCGAAGAACCAATGGAAGAAGAGAGCATGTCCTCTTATGCGTGGCTTGCGGAAAATCTGTCGATTCCGGTTATCGGGCCGGAAAGCCTCGGTGGGAAACACCACAGCCGTGCCGACTGGGTAAAAGCGGGTGCCTGCGACATTCTGCGTGCCGGAGCCAACGGCGTGGGCGGCATTTCGCCAACGCTGAAAGTAGCGAACCTGGCGGAATCGTTCGGCATGGATTGTGAAGTGCATGGCAACGGTGCGGCGAGCCTGGCGGTGATTGGCGCAATCCGCAACTGCCGCTGGTACGAGCGCGGTTTGCTTCACCCGTTCCTCGATTATGACCAACCGGCAGCGTACTTAAACAGTATCGTCGACCCGATGGATGAAGAGGGTTTTGTTCATCTGCCGCAGCGACCGGGGCTCGGCGAAGACATCAATTTTGCGTATATCGAAGCCAATACCGTCAGCCACGACTGACAGATAACTATAAATGCCCGGAGGCAATGACTTACGGGCTACACAAGCCGATTTCCGGCAAAACGTACTCTACAAACGGTATGCACAGATGAAAAAAACTTCCCTCGCGGGAGCGTGTTTACTCGCGCTCTCGCTGATGATGGGGAGCGGCGCGGCGTTGGCGAAAACGCCGCCCGATCAGCTCATCATCGGCATGAACATGAACAACCTGCTGACCCTCGATCCGGCGGCGATGACCGGCAACGAAGTGGTCGGCATTGTGGTCAATCTCTACGATTCGCTGGTTGAGCTCGATCCAAATGATCTCACCAACGTCAAACCGGCGCTGGCAGAGTCCTGGGATATCAGCCCGGACGGCAAAACGCTCACCTTCCACCTGCGCAACAACGTCAAGTTTCACTCCGGCAACCCGCTGACCGCACAGGATGTGGTGTGGTCAATGCGCCGCCTGCTGCACCTGAACCTGGCGCAGGCGTCGGTGTGGAAGTCCTACGGTTTTAGTAAAAAGAATATCGACCAGCAGGTGAGCGCACCGGACAACAACACCGTGCAAATCACCCTGCCTAAGCCTAACGATCCGCAACTGGTTATCTACTCGCTGGGTGCGCTGGGCAATCTCGGCGTGCTGGACAGCAAAACCGTGCAAAGCCATGAAGTGAACGGTGACTGGGGCAACCGCTGGCTGACTACCAACGAAGCGGGTTCCGGCCCGTTTATGCTGGAAACCTGGCAGGCGAAAGATGTGCTGCGTATGAAGCGCAACCCGGTTTACTGGCGCGAGGAGCCAAAGCTGAGCCGCGTGGTGCTGCGCCATTTCCAGGAGTCGCAAACCCTGCGCCTGATGCTGGCGAAAGGCGATCTGGATATTGCCAACAACATGGCGGTATCGGATATCAACGCGCTGCGTAAAGACCCTGACGTGACGGTTGAAGCGGTGCAAAAGGGCACGGTTTATTACGTGGCGATGAGCATGAAAGAGCCGCATTTCGCCAACCCGAAAGTGCGCGAAGCGGTGCGTTATCTGATTGATTACCAAGGCATCAATAAAGCGCTGATGCCGGGCTACGGCGTGCTGCACCAGCGGCCGATCAAAGCGGGTATGCCGTCAACGCTGCCCGATCCCGGCTACCGGCTGGACATTCCGCGTGCGAAAAAATTGTTAGCGGAAGCGGGTTACCCGCAAGGTTTTGACACCACGCTGCGCGTACTGGCTGACCAGCCGTTTCTCAATATCGCCATTGCCGTGCAGTCAACGCTGATGCAGGCCGGGATCAACGCCAAAATCGTCACCGGCACCGGCAACCAAATTTATGGCGCTATGCGTGAGCGTAAATTCGAAATGCTGGTGGGGCGCGGCGGCAGCGGTGTGGAGCCGCATCCGCACTCGAGCCTGCGCGCGCTGGTCTATAACCCGGATAACAGCGACGAAGCCCGGCTGACCAACTTCCAGGGCTGGCGCACCAGTTTCTACGATAAACCGCTTAACGAGATGATCGACAACGCGTTGCTGGAGCGCGACCCGGAAAAACAGAAAGCGTATTATCAGCAAATTCAGCTGCGCTATGACCAACTGATCCCGGCGCTGATCCCACTCTCGCAAATGGTGGATTCGGTGGTGGTGCGTAATGAAGTGAAAAACTTCCAGTCGCACCCGTCTGCCACCACATTCCTGCGCGATGTGTACAAAGTGCCCGCCACCGGAGGAGAGAAAGGATGAGTTCGTTACTGCTTGCGCCTGGCTCACGCACCAGACGCCTTTCAAAACGGTTAACTCAGGTGGCGGTAACGCTGTTTGGCCTGTTGCTGCTGACCTTCTTTATTGGCCGCGTGATGCCTGTCGATCCGGTGCTGGCGATTGTCGGCCCGGATGCGGATCACAGCACCTATCAGCAGGTTTATCAGCAACTGGGGTTTGATAAGTCGCTGTTGACCCAGTTCGGCATTTACCTGAACAACCTTTTGCACGGCAATCTCGGCAACGCGTTGCTGACCGGCAAACCAGTGCTGGACGATATTGCGCGCGTCTTCCCGGCGACGCTTGAACTGGCGACAATGGCGATTATCGTTGGCGCCGGGCTGGGGATTCCGCTGGGTGTGCTGGCGGCGGCACGCCGTAACAGTGTGTCCGATTATGTGGTGCGCATTATCAGCCTTGCCGGTTACTCCACACCGATTTTCTGGGTCGGCATGATGGGACTGCTGCTGTTCTACGCCTGGCTTGGCTGGGTCGGCGGTGCCGGTCGTCTGGATCTGGGGCTGGATGGCGTGGTTTTGCGTCGCACCGGGCTTATCACTGTGGATGCGCTGCTGGCAGGCAACGGCGCGGTGTTCTGGAATGCGCTTAATCATCTGGTGCTGCCCGCCTCGCTGCTCGGTTTCCACTCGCTGGCGTATATCAGCCGCATGACCCGCAGTTTTATGCTGGCGCAACTGTCGCAGGAGTTCATCATCACCGCGCGGGTGAAAGGGCTGACGGAACGCCAGGTCATCTGGAATCACGCATTTCGCAATATCCTCGTGCAACTGCTGACGGTGGTGGCGCTGGCTTACGGTTCTCTACTGGAAGGGGCGGTGCTGATCGAAACCGTCTTTTCGTGGCCGGGCTTTGGTTCCTACCTTACCGGCAGTTTATTGCTGGGAGATATGAATGCGGTCATGGGCTGCGTCCTGCTGGTCGGGGTGATTTTCGTGATGCTCAATCTGCTCTCCGACATGCTTTACCAACTCTTTGATCCGAGGACGAAATCATGACGGTCTCTTTTGATTCGCCGGTCTCTTCGGCAAGCCGCGAGCGCAGCCTGCGCATCAAACGCGGCGTCGGGCGTGCGGCCGGTTTTATCGGCAAAATGGCGCGCAACCCGCTCACGGCAATCGGTGGCAGCATCATTTTGCTGCTGCTGGTGGTAGCGATTTTCGCGCCGCTTATCGCGCCCTATAACCCGCTGGTTCAGGATCTGGAAAATGCGCTGAGCGCGCCGAATGCCACGCACTGGTTTGGCACCGATGAGTTTGGTCGCGATATCTTCAGCCGCCTGGTCTACGGCTCGCGTATCACGCTTTATATCGTGCTGCTGGTTTCCGTTACCGTTGGCCCACCGGGGCTGCTGCTTGGCGTCAGCGCCGGGTACTTTGGCGGCAAGGTCGATATGGTGCTGATGCGTATGACCGACATCTTTATCTCATTTCCAAGCCTGGTGCTGGCGCTGGCGTTTGTCGCGGCGCTTGGGCCGGGGCTTGAACATGTGGTGATCGCCATTACGCTCACCGCCTGGCCGCCGATTGCACGCCTGGCGCGCGCGGAAACTCTCTCATTGCGCCAGGCCGATTTTATCTCTGCCGTGCGCTTGCAGGGTGCGTCGGCGGTACGTGTGCTATGGCGTCATGTTGTGCCGCTGTGCCTGCCGTCGGTGATTATCCGCATCACCATGAATATGGCAGGGATCATCCTGACTGCGGCGGGGCTGGGCTTTTTAGGCCTGGGCGCGCAGCCGCCGGAACCGGAGTGGGGCGCGATGATCTCAAGCGGGCGCACCTACATGATGGAGTGCTGGTGGGTAGTAACCATTCCGGGGCTGGCGATCTTGATCAACAGCCTGGCCTTTAATTTCCTGGGAGACGGCTTACGTGACATCCTCGATCCTCGCAGCGAATAATTCGCCGCTACTCGATGTGCGCAACCTGCATGTCGATTTTATCAACGGTCGCGCGGTGACCCATGCGGTACGCGGCGTCTCCTTCAGTCTTGGTCAGGAGAAACTGGCGATTGTCGGTGAGTCTGGCTCAGGGAAATCCACCGTCGGGCGCGCCTTGCTGCGCCTGCACCCGGCGAAAGCGCGCATTCAGGCAGAGGCGATGCAGTTTGGCGACGTTGATCTGCTGAACATCAGCGAAGCGCAGATGCGCCAGGTACGCGGCAAGCGTGTTTCGATGATTATGCAGGATCCGAAATATTCGCTGAACCCGGTGGTTTGCGTGGGCGATCAGATTGCCGAAGCCTGGCTGACGCACCATCCAGGCAAGAAAGCCGAGGCGAAAGCAAAAGTGCTGGAGATGCTCGATGTGGTGCGCATCCGCCAGCCGGATCGCGTTTATCATCTCTACCCGCACGAGATTTCCGGCGGGCAGGGACAGCGCATCATGATTGCCATGATGCTGATCACCGACCCGGAACTGGTGATCGCCGATGAACCTACCTCGGCGCTGGATGTTTCGGTGCGTTTGCAGGTGCTGGGTTTGCTGGACGACTTAGTGAAATCGCGCGGGCTGGGGCTGATTTTTATCAGCCACGACATCAACCTGGTGCGCAGTTTCTGTGACCGCGTACTGGTGATGTACGCCGGGCGGGTGGTGGAGTCGATTGCCGCGAAAGATCTCGATAACGCGCAGCACCCCTACACGCAGGGGCTGATTCACGCCCTACCGGAAATCCATAACCGCCGCCCGGTGTTGCCGGTGTTGCAGCGCCAGGCCAGTTGGCTCGGCGAATAAGGAGAGCAGAATGATCAACGTGAAACACCTTCACTTCGCGTTTGGTGAAGGAGAGAAGTGCAATCAGGTGCTGGAGGATGTCAGTTTCAGCGTGCGGCCGGGTGAGATTTACGGGCTGGTGGGGGAATCCGGCTCCGGCAAAACCACGGTGCTGAAATGCCTGGCCGGGTTGTTTACCCACTGGGAAGGCGAGTTAGCAATCAACGGCCAGCCGCTGGAAAAGCGCCTTAGCCCGGCGCGCTGTCGGCTGGTACAGATGGTGTTTCAGGATCCTTACGGCTCGCTGCACCCGCGTCACACCATTGGCGACATTCTGGAAGAGCCGCTGCAAATTCACGGCATTAACGACCGCGATCGGCGCATCAATGCGCTGCTGGATAAAGTAGGGTTAAACCGCGCTTTTCGTGACCGTTATCCGCATCAGCTCTCCGGCGGCCAGCGTCAGCGTGTGGCCATCGCCCGGGCGCTGATTCTGGAACCGCGCGTATTGCTGCTCGATGAACCGACCTCGGCGCTGGATGTCTCGGTGCAGGCGGAAATTCTCAACTTGCTGGCGGCGCTGCATCAGGAATCTCAACTCACTTACCTGATGGTGACGCACGATCTTGGTGTGATCGCCCATTTGTGCCAGAAAGTGGCGGTGATGCAGCACGGTAAAATCCTCGAGACATTAACCGTCGATGCGCTGGTGAGCGGCGCGGCGCAAACGGATTATACGCGGATGCTGGTTAACGCCAGCCAGCAGTATAGCCGCGAGATGGCGCGCGAGGTGGCGGCGTATTAAGTGGGTGGGATTCATTGGCGCTGCTTTAGTATTGTGGAATGGTTCCGTTCACTATCAGAACGGTTCTCACAATAAACCTTATCCCGTTCACTGTATGTGAAGTTTCAGAAACGGCAGAACGTCTGATGAACGGAACCATTGCACCTGTGCGACATGCCACATCGATTGCCGGATGTCGCATATCCGGCCTACAACAACGTACTTTTCAGCAACACTGGCCTGGCTTTGACTTTCGGTCTCACAGCGATGGGGGTGAGTGCCCGCTGAAATCGGCGAACCGGAGCGTGAATGACAAGGTCTGGACGCCATGGATGGCGGCCAGAGGCGAATCGAGCCACGACGGCGAGTCGAGCCGACCGCAGGCAGGCACGCGGGAGGTGAGCGCAGTGCGCAGCACCGATTTCCTGCGGGGCCGCGGGGATTGATAAGGGGAGCGCGGCTGTATGAACCGGGCACATAGGTAACACTTTAAACCGGGCACATGGGTAACAGGTTATAACGGTACGGTAAACAGCTGACGGAGGTTTACCGTGCCCTGGACTGAGACTGTTACCATGCAACGTTTGCAGTTTGTTGCGGCCTGCCTTGAAAGCAACCTCACGGTTGCCGAGGTGTGCCGCCGCTTTAATATCAGCCGTAAGACCGGCTACAAGTGGCTGGCCCGTTTTTCGCCCGATGATGCCACCTCCCTCAGTGACCGTTCCCGGGCGCGCCACCACCAGAGCACAACGCCTGAACCCATGGTGAGGCTGCTGCTGGAGACGAAGCACCAGCATCCCCTGTGGGGGCCAGAGAAGATAAGGCAGCGCCTCCTTAACCTGAACATCACCGGCGTTCCTGCCGCCAGTACCATTGGTGAGCTGTTCCGCAGCCATGGTCTGGTTAAAAAACGTAAGCCCCCCACCTTTAAGCCCACGCAGCGGCATGAGCTGCATTCTGCCGTGCGACCAAACGATGTCTGGAGCGCCGATTTCAAGGGGCAGTTCACCCATGCCGGCGGCCGCTGGTGCCATCCCTTCACGCTGACCGATAACTGCAGCAGGATTGTGCTGGCCTGCGATGCCACCTATACGCCTGATGGCCGGTTTGTAATCCCCTGCCTTGAGCGGGTATTCCGGGAGTGCGGGATGCCGCAGGTGCTGCGTACGGACAATGGTCCTCCTTTGCCGGGGCCGGTCTGTGGAGGCTGAGCCAGATGTCCGTATGGCTGATTAAATGTGGTGTCCTGCCGGAACGTATCCGGCCGGGTAAACCCACCGAGAACGGCAGACATGAGCGGATGCACCGCACCCTGAAGGATGCGCTGAAGCGACATGCGAAGTTCACTTCTCTTGAGGAGCAGCAGATCTGGATGGATGCATGGCGTCATGAATTTAATGAGATACGCCCCCACAGGGCGCTGGGCGGAAAAACACCTGGTTCGGTCTGGTATCCGTCAGAGCGCATCTTTACCGGCCCGCTGAAGGCAATGCCCGTACCGGATGATGCCCGGACACTGCGTGTCTCATTAAAAGGCGATTTATGCTTTAACAGCACACGGATATTTTTATCAGAAGCGCTGAGGGGAGAATGGGTATGGATGAAGCAGGTCGGGGAAGAGCTGGACGAAATAGGTTTTGGTGAACTGATACTGGCCCGGTACGACAGACGGAATCATCGTATAATCCGGGCCGACTGAAGCAAAAAGTGTCACCCATGTGACCGGTCAGATCTGTAACCCATGTGACCGGTTCATACACGGCAGCTCCCCTTATCCCGTTCACTGTATGTGAAGTTTCAGAAACGGCAGAACGTCTGATGAACGGAACCATTGCACCTGTGCGACATGCCACATCGATTGCCGGATCGCGCTTGTGCTCACCGGGGCTGATTATTGGCTTCCAACACTTGCGTAACGTTGCAGAGCGTTAACGCAATAACGGGCAATCCGGCGGCAACCGGCATTGCAACGCATTCGGTACCACTTCAATGCGAAATTGCTCACCGCGCAGCGGTTCGCCGTCGAGATTAAACGTCATTTCGTGCGGGGCATTGATCTCAAACCATGCCGATTTCCCGTCGACAATATGCGGGTTATCTTCCGGCTGGGTCAGGGTAGTGAACAGTGCCGGAAGCAGCTCATCGCCGGTGAAAATCCGTAGCTGTAATAAGCCGTCATTGATCAGCGCCTGCGGGCAGAGCTGCTGTCCGCCGCCCGCCTGGCGGCCATTGCCGATGCCGATCACCAGCGCGTCGCCCTGCCAGTGAAAATCCTCACCGCTTATTTCGCAGCGATCTGCTTTTAGCATATCCATGCGCATCAGACCGTGAATCAAATAGGAGACGCCACCGAGCGCGGCTTTGAGTTTTTCCGGCGTTTCGCTGGTAATACGCGTACCAAAACCGCCGGTCGCCATATTGATAAAGCAGGTTTTATCGTTCACGCGGGCAATATCAATCGGCACCGCTTTACCGACAATCGCCAGTTGCAAGGCTTTATCCAGCGCTTCCGGGATGCCTGCGCTGGTGGCGAAATCATTGGCGGTGCCGAGCGGCAAAATGCCCAGCGCCGGGCTTGTCTCTCCGTTGCTGTTCACCAGCGCGGTCGCCACTTCGTTGATGGTGCCATCGCCGCCACCGGCAATCACCGTGGCAACGCCGAGCCGTTGTGCCTCCTCGACATAGCGCACCGCGTCGCCTTTTTCCCAGGTAACGCGCACCTGAATATCCATGCCTTCGTCGCGCAATAGTGTTACCGCTTCGCGCAGGGCTTCGTCCCCGGCGCTTTTACCGTTGAGGATTAACAAACTTGTGGGAAATGCGCTCATTCTCTTCATCCTTATTGAATTCGATGAGAAAAGTGTATCTCAGGAGAGAAAAGTGGGGAGAAAAAGCAGAGAAAGGATGAAAAAAAATCAGCCTGCGTAAGGGAGATTACGCAGGCTAAGGAGGTGGTTCCTGGTACAGCTAGCATTTATGGGTTATGTTTTTCAGCGAGAAGGATAATACCCGTATTAAACGGGGCGGTATGTGATCCGATTCTAAGATTTTTCGCGCCGAAAAAATAACCCTGCTCAATCACTTCGCGTGAGCATTACGCGTTGACTGCCCGGTGAAATTACGCATTAACAGTGCATATTCCAGCGCCATATCCTGCGGAACCGGCAGCCAGACAGTATAACCGTCTCCAGGCGCGACCGGCATGGCTTCGCCTTTGGCGTTTTCCATATGCTCCAGCGTAAAGTTAACGTTGCCCAGCGGCGTCATCAGCTCCAGGCTATCGCCAACGGAGAACTTGTTTTTCACCGCTACGGCCGCAAGGTCGCCTTTGCGCTCACCGGTGAATTCACCGACAAACTGCTGGCGTTCGGAAACGGAATAACCGTATTCATAGTTCTGGTAGTCGTCATGGGTGTGACGGCGCAGGAACCCTTCGGTGTAGCCACGGTGCGCCAGGCCTTCCAGCGTCTCCAGCAGCGAGGTGTCGAACGGCTTGCCCGCTGCTGCGTCATCAATCGCTTTGCGATAAACCTGCGCGGTACGTGCGCAGTAGTAGAAGGATTTAGTGCGGCCTTCAATTTTCAGTGAATGCACACCCATCTGCGTTAAACGTTCAACATGCGCGATCGCCCGCAGATCTTTCGAGTTCATGATGTAAGTGCCGTGCTCGTCTTCGAAGGCGGTCATGTACTCGCCCGGACGCTGGGCTTCTTCAATCATGAACACTTTATCGGTCGGCGCGCCAACGCCGAGCGTCGGTTCAATGTTTTGTACCGGAATTGGTTCATGCACGTGCACGATATTGCCGATAGCGTCTTCTTTGCCTTCCTGCACCTTATATTCCCAGCGGCAGGCGTTGGTACAGGTGCCCTGGTTTGGGTCGCGTTTATTGATATAACCCGAGAGCAAGCAGCGGCCGGAATAAGCCATGCACAGCGCGCCGTGCACGAAGATTTCAATTTCCATTTCCGGCACTTGAGCGCGGATTTCGGCAATCTCTTCCAAAGAGAGCTCGCGGGAGAGGATGACGCGGCTCAGCCCCATTTGCTGCCAGAACTTCACGGTCGCCCAGTTAACGGCGTTGGCCTGCACCGAGAGGTGAATCGGCATCTGCGGGAAGTTTTCACGTACCAGCATGATTAAACCGGGATCGGACATAATCAGCGCGTCCGGCCCCATATCCACCACCGGTTTCAGATCGCGAATAAACGTTTTCAGCTTGGCGTTATGCGGGGCAATGTTCACCACCACGTAAAACTGTTTGCCCAGCGCGTGGGCTTCGTTAATGCCGATTTGCAGGTTTTCGTGGTTGAATTCGTTATTGCGCACGCGCAGCGAGTAACGCGGTTGGCCCGCGTAAACCGCGTCTGCGCCATAGGCGAAAGCGTAACGCATATTTTTCAGCGTTCCCGCCGGGGAGAGGAGTTCCGGTTTAAACATGATGTTCTCATTCTGATGACAGGTCAGACAGCCTCACCGCAGTGAGGCAGTAGGGGAGTTCCCCTAAATTTAGGGCGGGAATTGTAGCGCCGTGGGGCAGGGGAGTAAACCCGCGCGTTAGTTCACGCGCAGGTAGGTGCCATCGGCGCTGACGTTATGGCCGAAACCGCAGTTCATCGCGTCATCCGTTTTCATCTCCAGCCTGTTGAAATCCGCCGTCAGATTCAGCGAAATGGTGCATTGGGAAATGCCTTCATCACGCAAAACGATGTCGCCTTTGCCGTTTTTCAGCGTCACTTTTTCGCTGAAATCGCCCATATTTGGCCCGGAATACAGCCCCATAATGCCGAAATAAAGACCGGACCAGTCGGCCTGCCAGCTCTCTTTACCCTGCGGTTTGAGCGTGAGCACTTCCCACTCGCTGCGCCCGGCGTACTGCCAGTATTCACCTGCGGCGGAAGCCGGTTTTGGCAGCGCCTGCAGCTTGTCCTGAATACGTGAAAGGTTATATTTCGACTTTTCATCGTCCGGCATAATGGATAACCACGCCTGTGCTTTGCGGTACTCGCCCTGGCGGATCCAGGTAAGCGCGACGTTGTTGTAGGCGGTCGCTACCAACACATCGTTCGGTTTATCTTTGCCTAATTCGCACTGCTCCAGCCATGCCGCCTGTTCTTCGAAAGCCTCGCGCGCTTTGGGGTAGTCTTTCGCTTTGTAATACTGATCGCCTTTTTTGGCGTAATCGGCGATTTTCGCGCAGTCTGCATCCATCTGTGCTTCGGTTAGCTCTGCCTGGCAGTTGAACGCTGCAAAGAAGAGTGTCAGCGCACCGTAGTAGTATTTCCTCACTATCCCTTTCCTTTTATTGTTGTTAGGCCTGGCGGCTGGCGAAACGATACTCTGCCCCAGGCGGCAGCCATCATACAGATGATTGCGCCGTTGTTCACGGAAGACGTATTCACTGGGGTTATACTTGACGACAGGCCGTGTCAGGCTGCTGTCGGGTTGCTGTCAGGTGCGGATCGTGTTGCTGTCTGCGGGGTTGGGTGACACTACAGGCCGGATTCATCAGGAGAAAGAGTATGAGCGATAACAAAGTAAAAACATTACGTCTGGCTCGGGCCTGGTCACAGGAACAACTGGCGGAGATGGCGGCGCTGAGCGTCAGAACCGTGCAGAGAATTGAAAATGGCGATCAGCCTTCTCTGGAAACACTCAGCGCACTGGCGGCGGTGTTTGGCGTCAGCGTTACCGCGCTTTCCGCGCAGAGCGAGGCGGGCGAAGAGGCGCTGGATAAACGCATCACCGCAGCGCGGGAACAGCTCGATGCCGAAAGCAGTTTCTGGCGCATGTTGATCACCGCCGTTGTCGTCTGCGTGCTGCTGTTTTTCCTCAACCGCAGCACCTCGCCGGATAGCGATTGGTCATTGTGGGTGGCGGCGATTTGGGGCGGGCTAGTGGCGGTGAAAGGGCTGCGGATTTTTGTCTTCGCTAATCTGATTAGCCAGTGGCATAAGCAGCGTTTGCAGCGATTGCTGCGTAAATAACGTGGATGAAGCGTGTCGGGCGCATGCGCCCGACATACGGCTTACGCCAGTTTGCAGGCGTCGGCTTCCCAGCGGTAGCCGACACCGTAAACGGCGCGGATAAAGGATTGCTCCTCATCCAGCGCTTCAAGTTTGCGGCGCAGGTTTTTGATATGGCTGTCGATGGTGCGGTCCGTCACCACGCGATAATCATCATACAGATGGTTAAGCAACTGCTCGCGGGAGAAGACTTTGCCCGGCTCGCTGGAGAGGGTTTTCAGCAGGCGAAACTCAGCGGGGGTAAGATCCAACAGCTTGTTGTGCCAGCTCGCCTGAAAACGGCCTTCATCGACAATCAGAGGGCTTTCTGCGTCCAGCCGCTCCAGCTCGCGCTGCGGTTTGCAGCGGCGCAGAATGGTTTTCACGCGCGCCACCACTTCACGCGGGCTGTAAGGTTTGCAGATGTAATCATCCGCGCCAATCTCCAGCCCCAGCAGGCGGTCGATCTCTTCAATTTTCGCCGTCACCATAATAATGGGCACGTTAGAAAAACGGCGGATTTCCCGACATAACGTTAATCCGTCGGTACCGGGAAGCATCAAATCCAGCAGGATCAGATCCGGCGGCGTCTGGCGCACGTAAGAGAGCACCTGATCGCCGTGGTTAATCAGCGCTGGCGCGTAGCTTGCCGCGCGCAGATAGTCGAGCAGCAACTGCCCAAGCTTTGGCTCATCTTCAACAACCAGGATGCGTGGCGTGTTTTCATCGATCGGTAACTCAGTCATACATCTCTCGTTTTTTCGCGTTCAAGCGGTAGTTCAACTGTAATGCTAACCCCGCCGAATGGCGAGTGCGCCGCATGGATAGCGCCACCGTGCGCTTCCACAATATTCAAACAAATAGCCAGCCCCAGGCCGGAGCCGCCGCTGGCACGGTTACGTGAGCCTTCCGTGCGATAAAAGCGCTCGAAAAGCCGTTTGAGTTGCTCATCGCTGACGCCCGGCGTGCTGTCGGCAAAGCGCATCACCAGCGTATTGTCGCGGGTAACAACCTGGATAAGCGTTTGCCCGCCCGCATCGGTGTAGCGCAGGCTGTTTTCCAGCAGGTTATTAAACAACTGCATCAGGCGATCGGGATCGCCAAACACCGTGGCGCTGGCGGGCACTTCAAGAGAAAGGGTCAGATTGCGGCTGGCGTAACGCTCGCGGAAAGCGCCTGCGGCGATCTCCACCAGCGACACCACATCCACCGGCGCTTTCTGGTAGGCCAGAGCGCCTTCATCGGACATCGACAGCTGGTGCAGGTCATTGACCAGCTTTGTCAGCGTGCCAACTTCCGCCTGTAACGAGGCTACCGATTCCGGCGTGAATTGCCGCACGCCATCCTGAATCGCCTCCAGCTCGCCGCGCAGCACCGCCAGCGGCGTGCGCAGTTCATGCGAGATATCCGCCATAAAGTCACGGCGCATCTGCTGGTTACGCTCCAGCGTGCTGGCGAGCTGGTTAAAGTCGCGCGCCAGCCGGCCAAGCTCGTCCTGGCTACCGGGATTGACGCGGGTGGAGAAATCGCCCGAGGCGAGCCGGTGGGTGCCATCGACCAGCCGTTTTACCGGCGCCAGTAAACCGCGCGCCAGCGGGAAAGTAGCCAGCGCAGCAAGCAGCGTGGCAAGACCGACAATCAGCCAACTGGTGCGCCGCTGCTGGCGATCAAAGTTGATATCGGTATTGCGCGTCAGACGCTCAATCGGCGAAGCGATAACCCAACCGACGGTCGCATTATTAACAACAATCGCCCGGCGAGTGCCGTCCGACGGCACCGGTGAGCGCGGGCCGACCAGCACATTATTATCCTGATCGGCGACCCAGAATTTGGTGCGCCAGCCGTGCGGCGGCATATCCGGCGGTGGCGGTCCAGGCTCGCGTTCCATTTCGCCATCCGGGCCGGGGCGCATGTCGCGGTCCATGCCAGGCGGTGCGTTTCTGTCCATCTCGCGCGGCGGCTCGCCGGGGCCACCAGGCCTGTCTTCTTCACGATCGTTATCGCGTTCGAATGAACGCAAGAGCTGAAAAATCACCCGGTCGTTGTTGCGCAGAAACTGCCAGCTTCCGTTCTGCGCATACTGCTCGGCCAGCGAGTCGCTCAGCATTTGCAGGCGCTGTTCGTTACCACGCTTAATGTAGTCAATAAAACCGTGCTCAAAGCTGAGACGCACCGCCCAGTGCATGGTGATCAGCAGAACAATGCAGGTGGCTAAAATCGCCAGGAACAGTTTGGCCGTAATACCCGGCCGCCAGAACTTCATGATTCTCTCCTGTTGCGACGGGCAATCACGACGTTCTGGCTGGCGTCATTCGGGACGCGGGCGAAGAGCAACGCCGGAAGTGAAATAATCACCGCCATGCTGAGATACGTGTAAAGGAAAACATGGTGCGCCACCCCGCTGTCCGCAGACAGATGCTGCTGACCAAACAGGCCGAGCAGCAGACCGGCGATGGTCACGCCGATACTCATCGATAACTGCATGATCATTGACAGCAGGCTGTTGCCGCCGCTGGCCAGCTCATCGGGCAGATCTTTGAGCGTTAACGTATTCATAGAGGAGAAGCGCATCGAGTTGATCATCCCCTGGCAGAACAGCACCACCGGCAGCAGGTAATACCAGCTGAGCAGCGCCGTTGCCATAAACAGCAGGCTGATGGCGGCCAGGCCAAGCGTGGAACAGACCAGCGCGCGACGATAACCAAAGCGGTTCACCACCTGCACCACGATGCGTTTCATCCCCATGCTGCCCAGCACCATCGGGATCATCATCAGCCCGGCGTGAAAGGGCGAAAACCCCAGGCCAATCTGCAAAAACACCGGCGTCATAAACGGCAACATACCGCTGCCGATGCGTCCGGTGAAACTTCCGGCCAGACCCAGCGAAAAAGAGGGGGTGCGGAATAACCGCAGATTAAACAACGCGCCGTCGTTGCCCCTGGCATGCAAAAGATAAAAGAGAATTGCCGCCGCGCCCACCGCCACCAGCGCGCCGAGTTGCCACGACGTTAGCCCCAGCCCGCGATTGCCATCAAGCGCCAGCGTCAACGTTGCCATGCCGCCCGCGAGCAGCACAAAACCCGCCATATCAAAGCGGCGGGTTTGCAGCGTGTAGTTGGGCATCAGGCTCAGGGTGGCAATCGCACCGAGAATGCCCACCGGCAGGTTAATCAGGAAAATCCAGTGCCAGGAGGCATATTCAACCAGGATACCGCCAAGCGCCGGGCCGAGCAGTGGACCAACTTGCCCCGGCAGGGTGACAAAAGTCATCGCCGCCATGTACTGATCGCGCGGGACAATTTTCATCACCGTTAGCCTGCCAACCGGCACCATCATCGCGCCGCCGACACCTTGCAGCACGCGCGACATGACCAACTGATCGAGCGTAGAAGCCTGGGCGCAAAACAGTGAGCCAGTGGTAAACAGCACAATGGCGGCAAAAAAGATGTTTCGCACGCCAACCCTGTCTGCCAGCCAGCCGCTGGCGGGCAGCATCACCGCTACCGTCAGCACATAGGAGACCACCACCATATGCATGTGCAGCGGGCTCTCTCCGAGGCTTTTCGCCATCGAGGGGAGCGCCGTGTTAACAATGGTGGTATCCAGCGACTGCATAAAAAAGCCAAAGGCGACAATCCATAGCTGCCAGCGGATGTTTTTGGGTAGCTCATTCATTCACTAACAGGCTCTCTTTCGTGTCGGCTAAAACGCATGCGCAGGCGGTCGAAGAAGAGATAGACCACCGGCGTGGTGTACAGGGTGAGCAACTGGCTCATTACCAGCCCGCCGACAATGGTGATACCAAGCGGCTGGCGTAGCTCGGAGCCGTCGCCACCGGAGATAACTAATGGCAGCGCGCCAAACAGCGCCGCCAGCGTGGTCATCATAATCGGGCGAAAACGCAGCAGACAGGCCTGGAAAATCGCCTCTTCCGCCGTGAGGTTCCCCTGGCGCTGTGCTTCAAGCGCGAAGTCGACCATCATTATCGCGTTTTTCTTTACAATCCCAATCAACAGCATAATGCCAATTAGCGCTATTAAACTGAACGGCGCACCGAAAAGCTCAAGCGCCAGCAGCGCGCCCACGCCCGCCGAGGGCAGGGTAGAGAGAATGGTCAGCGGGTGAACATAGCTCTCATACAAAATCCCCAACACGATATAGACCGTCGCAATTGCCGCCAGGATCAGAATGACCTGCGAGTTCATTGTCTCCTGGAACACCTGCGCGGTGCCGGCAAAACTGCCGCGCACGCTGGAAGGTACGCCAAGCTGCGTCATCGCGCGATTAATGGCGTCGCTGGCTTGCGATAACGAAGTTCCTGTTGGCAGGTTAAACGCAATGGTCGATGCCGCCGACAACCCCTGGTGATTCACCGACAGCGGCGCGTTGGCGGGCTGCCAGTGCGCGAAGTAGGAGAGCGGGATCGTTTTGCCGTCACTGTTGATGACGTACATCTTATCCAGCGCGCTGACATCCTGGGTGTAGCGCGGGTCGACTTCCATCACCACTTTGTACTGGTTTAGCGGCTGGTAGATGGTGGAAATTTGCCGTTGACCGAAAGCATTATTCAGCAGGCTGTTGGCTGCCTGGACGCTGATACCGAGCCGCGACATGGTTTCGCGGTCGTACACCAGATTCATCTCCGCGCCGTTATCCTGCTGATCCGAGTTAACGTCCGCCAGCTCCGGCAGCGCGGCAAGGGCTTTGCGGATTTTGGGTTCCCATTCGCGCAGGGCGCTGAGCGAGTCCGACAGCAAGGCGAACTGGTAGCTGGCGTTGGCCTGACGTCCGCCGACGCGAATATCCTGCACGGCCATCAAAAACAGACTCGCGCCCGGCTCTTTGGCCAGCTTGCCGCGCAGACGATCAATGACCTGTTGCGCGGTCTCTTTACGCACATCGCGGGATTTCAGGGTGATAAACATCATGCCGCTGTTAACGCGCGAACCGCCAGTAAAGCCGGTGACATTATCCACCGCCGGATCGTCACGGATGATTTTCATAAAGTCCTGCAACTTGCCGCGCATCGCCTGGAACGAAATGCTCTGATCGGCCTGAATGCCGCCCATCAGCACGCCGGTATCCTGCTCCGGGAAGAAGGTTTTCGGAATCGAAATATAGAGCCAGATATTGAGCGCAATGGTGCCAATTAACACTAACCCGACTAACCGCGCATGGTTGAGCACCCATTTCAACGAGCGTGCGTATTGCTGTTGTAGCGCCACCAGCAGGCGGCCAAACCCTTTTTCCCGGCTGCGCTCGTGGGGTTTATGCGCTTTTAACAACCAGCCGCACATCATCGGCGTTAGCGTCAGGGAAATAACCAGCGAAATACCAATCGCCACCGACAGCGTGACGGCGAATTCGCGCAACAAGCGTCCCGGCAAGCCCGCCATCAACAGCAGCGGCAGGAATACGGCCACCAGTGAGATACTCATCGACAACACGGTAAAGCCCACTTCGCGCGTACCTTGCAGCGCCGCCTGCAACGGTTTCATCCCCGCTTCCAGATGACGCGAGATATTTTCCAGCACCACAATGGCATCATCGACAACAAAACCGGTGGCAATAGTCAGCGCCATCAGCGACAGGTTATTCAGGCTAAAGCCGCATAAATACATGGCGGCAAAGGTGCCGATAAGCGACACGGGAACGGCAATCGCCGGGATCAGCGTTGCGCGGCCTGAACGCAAAAACAGGAACACCACGAGGATCACCAGCGCCACCGAGATAACCAGCGTCTGTTCGACCTCGGCCAGCGAAGCGCGAATGGTCGGCGAGCGATCCTGGGCGATTTGCAAATCGATCGCCGCAGGAATGGTTTGTTGCAAGCCGGGCAGACGCGCGCGAATACTGTCCACCGTCTGAATAATATTGGCTTCCGGCAGTTTGCGGATCATCAGCAAAATGGCGGGCTTCGCATTGGTCATCCCGGCGTTGCGCACGTCCTGCACCGAGTCAGTGACCTTCGCGACATCGCTTAAACGCACGGCGGAGCCGTTTTTGTAGTGAATGATTAACGGTTGGTATTCGGCGGCGGTTTTCAGCTCGTCGTTGGTTTGCACCTGCCAGCGTTGCGAGCCGTCTTCCACCGCGCCCTGCGGTTTACGCACGTTGGCATTGCTGATTGCTGTACGCACCGAATCCAGCGACACGCCCTGGTTAAACAGCGCCTGTGGGTTTAAATCCACGCGTACCGCGGGCAGGGAACTGCCGCCAACATCGACATCGCCCACGCCATCAATCTGCGCGATGGTTTGCGCCAGTTGCGTCGAGGCGAAGTCATATAACTGACCCTGCGAATAGGTGTCTGACGTGAGCGTCAAAATCATGATTGGCGCAGAAGACGGATTCGCTTTGCGATAGGTTGGGCGCGATGGCATGCCGCTTGGTAACAGGTTTTGCGCCGCGTTAATCGCCGCCTGCACATCGCGCGCCGCGCCGTTGATATCGCGGTCGAAATTAAACTCAAGAATAATACGCGTGCTGCCCAGCGAGCTGGATGAGGTCATTTCACTGACCCCGGCAATGCGCCCGAGCGAGCGCTCAAGCGGGGTGGCAACAGATGAGGCCATGGTTTCCGGCGACGCGCCCGGCAGTGAGGCGCTAACCATAATCACCGGAAAATCGACCTGCGGCAGCGGGGCGACCGGCAGCAACCGGAAGCCGAGAATGCCGCACAGCGTAATGGCGAGCGAAATCAAAATCGTCGCCACCGGGCGGTAAATGAAGAGGGCGAAAAACTTCACTTACGCCTCCTCTTCACGGCGCGGGAAACGCTTTTTCACCGCCAGCGACAGGCGATCAAACAACAGGTAAATCACCGGCGTCGTAAAGAGCGTCAGCACCTGGCTTACCAGCAAACCACCGACCATGCCAATGCCCAGCGGGCGGCGTAACTCTGCGCCGACGCCGGTGCTCAGCATGAGCGGTAGCGCGCCGAGCAGTGCCGCCAGCGTGGTCATTAATATCGGGCGAAAACGCAGTAAACAGGCCTGGAAAATCGCATCACGCGGCGACATGCCCTCTTCGCGTTCGGCGGCGAGGGCGAAGTCAATCATCATGATGGCGTTTTTCTTGACGATACCGATAAGCAAAATAATGCCAATGATGGCAATCACATCCAGTTCGCTGCCGGACACCATCAGCGCCAGCAGGGCGCCAACGCCTGCCGTTGGCAACGTTGACAGAATGGTGATGGGGTGAATAAAGCTTTCATACAGCACGCCGAGCACGATATACATCGCCGCGACGGCCGCAACAATCAGCCAGATGGTGCTGCCAAGCGCCGCCTGGAACGCCAGTGTGCTGCCCTGGAATTGCGTGGTGATGTCCGTCGGGAAGTTAAGCGTTTTCTCGCTATCCAGCACCGCCTGCACCGCATCACCGAGTGAATACCCCTCCGCCACGTTGAAGGAAATTGTCGTCGACGGGAATTGATCCAGATGGTTGATGCTCAGCGGGGCGAAGCGTTGCTCCACTTTCGCAATCGACGAGAGCGGCACGATGCCACCATCGGTGCTGGTCAGGCGGATGTTGTCCAGCGCGGAAAGCCCCGGCGTTTGCGTCGTGTCGTGTTCCAGCACCACGCGATACTGGTTTGCCTGAGTGTAAATGGTAGAGATTAATCGCTGACCAAACGCGTTATAAAGGGCGTTATCCACATCCGCCATGTTGATGCCCAGGCGGCTGGCACTGTCGCGATCGACATTAACGTAGGCCACCAGGCCTTTGTCCTGCCAGTCGCTGCTGACATCCGCTAACTGTGGCAACGCCTGCAGTTTGCTCACCAGTTGCGGCACCCAGGTACTAAGCGCATCTAACGAGTTGGCCTGCAAGGTGAACTGATATTGCGTGCGGCTGACGGTGGTATCAATGGTTAAATCCTGCGTCGGTTGCAGGTAAAGTGCGACGCCGGGCACTTTCGCCGCCGCCTGTTGCAGGCGCTCAATCACCGGCTGGACGCGATCGTCGCGCTCATCCAGTGGTTTCAGGTTGATTTGCAGCCGTGCGCTGTTAAGTGACGGGTTGGTGCCATCAACACCGACAAACGAGGTCAGGCTTTCTACCGCCGGATCGCGCAGGATAATATCGGCCACCTGGCGCTGGCGCTCGGCCATGCTGGCAAAGGATGCGGATTGCGGCGCTTGCAGGGTGCCCTGGATAATACCGTTGTCCTGCACCGGGAAGAAACCTTTCGGAATAAACACCCACAGCATGATCGACAAAAACAGCGTTCCGACCGCCACGCTCAGCGTCAGCCACGGGTGATTGAGCACTTTGCTCAGTAGCCTGCCGTAGGCCGCGATGACGCGCTCGAAGAAGCGCTCCGAGGCGCGGGAAAAACGGTTCTGTTTGCGCAGAGATTCGGCGCTCAGCATGCGTGCGCACATCATCGGCGTCAGCGTCAGCGACACAATCGCGGAAATCAGGATCGCTATCGCCAGCGTGACGGCAAATTCGCGGAACAGGCGACCGACGATATCCCCCATAAATAGCAGCGGGATCAGCACAGCAATTAACGAGAAGGTCAGCGAGATAATGGTAAAACCGATCTCACCGGCCCCTTTCAGGGCGGCGGCCAGCGGTTTTTCGCCTTTTTCGATATAGCGCGAGATGTTCTCGATTACCACAATCGCGTCGTCGACCACAAAGCCGGTGGCGATGGTCAACGCCATTAGCGTCAGGTTGTTGATGGAGAAATCAAGAAACACCATCGCCGCGAATGTCCCGACCAGCGACAGCGGCACCGCCACGCCCGGAATAATGGTTGCCGGAATATTGCGCAGGAAGACGTAGATAATCATCACCACCAGCGCGATGGCCAGCATCAGTTCGAACTGGGTGTCGTCGACTGACGCGCGAATGTTGTTGGTTCTGTCCGACAGCACTTTTACCGTTACCGATTTTGGCAGACTTTCGGTTAACTGCGGCAGCAGCGTACGGATGTTGTCGGCGGTGTCGATAATGTTCGCCCCCGGCTGGCGTTGAACATTCATGACAATCGCTTGTTGCTTATTGGCCCATGCGCCCAGCCAGCTATTTTCTGCGCCTTGTTCAACGGTTGCGATATCGCCAAGGCGGATCGGCGCGCCGTTCTGATAGGCGACAATCAACTGGCGATACTCTTCGGCAGATTGCATCTGATCGTTGGCGGAAAGCGTGACGGCGCGGGTTGGGCCGTCGAGGCTGCCTTTCGCCGAATTGACGTTGGCGTTGCTGATGGCGGTGCGAATGGTTTCACTGGTCAACCCGAGAGCAGCAATCGCCTGGGCATTGAGTTTGACGCGCACCGCCGGGCGCTGGCCGCCTGAAAGTGTCACCAGGCCGACGCCGGAAACCTGCGAGATTTTCTGCGCGACGCGTGTTTCCACCATATCTTCCACCTGGGTCATGGGCATGGCGGAAGAGGTGACGGCGAGCGTCATAATCGGTGGATCTGCCGGGTTAACTTTACTGTAGACCGGCGGGTTGGGCAGATCGGACGGTAGCAGGCTGTTTGCGGCATTCATCGCCGCCTGCACTTCCTGCTCGGCGACATCAAGCGGCAAGCTGAGCTGGAACTGCAATGTCACCACCGACGCGCCGCCGGAACTTTGCGACGACATCTGTTTTAAGCCGGACATCTGACCAAACTGGCGCTCCAGCGGTGCGGTGATCGCCGAAGTGACCACATCGGGGCTGGCACCGGGGTAGAGCGTCACCACCTGAATGGTCGGGTAATCGACTTCAGGCAGCGCGGAAACGGGCAGAAAACGGTAGCCGATAATACCGGCAAGTAGGATCGCCACCATCAACAGCGTGGTGGCGACCGGACGCAAAATAAACAGACGGGAAGGGCCGCCCGTCCGGCCCGGCGGTAGCAACTGCATCAGGAATGCGCTCCTTTGGCCGGATGTTCACGCTTTGCCGGTACGGCGTCGGCGTTTTTCGCATCCACAACTTCCACTTTCGCCCCTTCGGTCAGGCGGTCAATGCCGTCCGTCACCACGCGATCGCCCGCCGACAGACCCGCGGCAATCACCACTTTCTGGCTGTCCTGAATACCTGGCGTGACGGTGTGTTTGCTGACCTGATTTTTATCGTTCAGAACCCAGACGAAGTTGCCTTCGTTGCCCATTTGCAGGGCAGCGGCCGGGATCACTACCGCGTCCTGCTGCGTGGCCACCAGCATGCGCGCGTTGACGAACTGGTTGGGGAACAGGGCATCGTCCTGGTTATCAAAGCGGGCTTTCAGTTTGATGGTGCCAGTGGTGGCGTCAATCTGGTTATCGAGACTTAATAATGTGCCGCTGCTCAGCTTCTGTTTATTGGTGCGATCCCAGGCTTCCACCACCAGTTGCTGACCTGCTTTTTGCGCCTGCACTACGGTTGCGATTTCGCTTTCCGGCAGGGTAAACACCAGATCGATGGGGTGCGTTTGCGTTAACACCACGATGCCGGTGGTGTCGCTGCTGCTGATTTGGTTGCCGATATCCACCTGTTTTAAACCCACGCGCCCGGAAATGGGCGCGGTGATACGGCTCCAGTCCAGCTCTAACTGCGCGCTGGCCACGGAGGCTTCATCCGCTTTCACGGTGCCTTCCGATTCGGTCACTAGCGCTTGCTGGCTATCGAGATCCTGGCGTGAAACCAGGCTGGTTTTCGCCAGTTGCTGGTAGCGAGAAAGGTCACGGCGGGCGTTGGCGAGTGTGGCTTTATCTTTCGCCAGTTGCCCCTGCGCTTGCGCCAGCGCCACTTTGAACTGGCTTGGATCGATTTCCGCCAGCAGATCGCCCGCTTTTACTTGCTGACCTTCCTGGAAATGGATCGCCATAAGCTGGCCCGAAACGCGGCTACGCACGGTAACGGTGTTAGCGGCGGTAATGGTGCCGAGTCCGGAGAGATAACGTGGTACGGCTTCACGGGTTGCTGTTGCGGCCTGCACCGGCGGCAGTGTGCCACCGCGCATACCATGACGGCCACCAGCCGGCGCGCCCTGGCGCTGGGGCTGCCCGGTGGCGGTGGAAGAGGTGTCTTTATGTGCGAACTGGTACCAGGCTACGCCCGCTACCGCCATGACCACGGCCGCGACAAGCGTGCGGCGAAACGTAACACTGCCTTTCATCGTTATGGGTATCTCATCGGAAAACTAATGGCGAAATAATACTAGTTTAGTAACGGCATGCCCCGGAAAAATGGAGGAAAAATGAAACACTGTCTGGAAACGTATGGCAGGTAGGGTAATTTGCGTTAGGGGGATTTTAAAGAAGAAAATAATGCCGGGAGGGATCCTCCCGGCAAGATATTAACGAAACAGTGTCTGCGCCCAGCGCGCAAGACCGGCGGTGACGGAGCCGAAGTCATCGCCGCCCGCAATCGGGATCCCCGGCAGGGTTTGCGCCAGCGCTTTTTTAATCAGCGGTGAACGCGCGCTACCGCCGGTGAGATAAATCACTTCCGGCGTTTCCGCGCTGCTTGCCAGCGCCAGTTGCACCTGTTCAAGGATGCGTTGCAGCGGTTGATTTAGCGCGCTTTCCAGACCTTCCTGGTCTATTGCCGCCGCGAGATTGTCGCTAATAAAGGGCAGTTGCGCGCTAACCTGTGCGTCGTCGGAAAGGGCGATTTTGCTCTCTTCGGCGCTACGTACCAACCGGTAGCTCAGACGTTGCCGCCACACTTTTACCAGCAGCGCCACTTTCTCCGCATCGCGGGCGTCGCGCAGGAGATCGTTAAGCAAGCGGCCATTGGCGGCGCTGTAAAACTCGGTCTGCGCGGGAACATCGTTAATCGCTACCGCATTCCACCAGGGCAGGATCGGCAGTGCGATACCTTTTTCTGTCTGACCGCCCATGCCGAGCAGCGGCATCAGGCTTTTGAACGCCAGCGCAATGTCTAAATCGTTACCGCCAACGCGGCAACCGCTGTGGCCCAACAGACTGGCGGCGCGCTCTTGCTTGTCGCGCCACTGCGGCCCCATCAGCAACAATGAGCAGTCGGTCGTACCGCCGCCGATATCCACCACCAGTACCCGTTTTTCCGCACTCAGCGTGGCTTCAAAATCGAGCCCGGCGGCGACCGGTTCGAACTGGAACACCACATCACGGAACCCGGCGCGCTTCGCGGCGCGCTCAAGGATGCCTTGCGCCTGCGCGTTCGCTTCGTCACCGCCCAGCCCCTGGAAGTTGATCGGGCGACCAATCACGGCCTGATCAATACTTTCCGGCAGTTGCGTTTCTGCCTGCTGGCGAATATGCAGCATCATGGCGCAGACCAGATCTTCGAACAGGGCGATTTGCTGCGGTTTCAGGCCGCTGGCACCAAGGAAGGATTTCGGTGATTTAACAAAGTACACCTCTTCCGGGTCGCTGACGTATTGACGCAATGAAGCCAGCCCGAACTGCACGCTGGCGGCGCTAACCTCAATATCTTCCTCGCGGTTAAAGCTCATCGCCCGGCGCAACAGCGCCTGGGTTTCGCCGTCTGTCGCCGGAACCTGATGGTGGCGATAGAGCCACTCGCTGACCGCTTCACGCGTCGGTGCGCAGAGCATCGACGGGAGTAAGGTACTGTTGTTTTCCATTTTCAGCAGTTGCGCTGCGCCGTCGCGCATCACCGCGACTGAGCAGTTTGCCGTACCGTAGTCAAAACCAACAAACACGTGTTTATCCCCATGCCAGTGAAGAAGGGGGGCGACTTTAGCCGAATGCGTGACGGGCGACAACCGGAATATGAAAGCAAGGCGGAAAATCCCCGGTTTGTTATGCTGTTAGCGTCACTATTCAGGAGTTGCTATGTACACACTGCACTGGCGCAAGCCATATGACTGGGCGTGGATGTTCGATTTTTTACGCGCGCGCGCCGTGGCGGGCGTTGAGGAGATTAGCGCAACGCGTTATGTGCGCACTTTCCACTACCATGGGCATCGTGGCTTAATCACCGCCGAACCTGACTTAGCCACCGCGACGCTGAAGGTCACGCTCAGCGATGGGCTTGTGCCGGTGGCTGAACACTGTCTGGCGCGCCTGCGGTGCTTGTTTGATCTGGATTGCGACGCAGAAGGGGTGAACACCGCGCTGGGCTCACTTGGCGCGGCGCGTCCCGGTTTGCGTTTGCCGGGCAGCGTGGACCCGTTTGAACAGGCGGTGCGGGCGATTTTAGGGCAACTGGTGAGTGTGGCGATGGCGGCGAAACTGACCGCAAAAGTGGCGCAGCGCTTCGGTGAACCGCTGGCAGACGCGCCGGGAATGATCTGTTTCCCCACGCCGCAGCAACTGGCACGAGCGCAGCCGGAAGAACTTAAAGCGCTGGGCATGCCGCTAAAACGTGCGGAGTCGCTCATTTTTCTCGCGCAGACGGTCAGCGACGGCACATTTCCGCTCAGCCCACCTGCGAATGTGGAACAAGGGATGAAAGCGCTGCAAACCTGGCCGGGCATCGGGCGCTGGACCGCGAACTATTTCGCGCTGCGTGGCTGGCAGGCGAAAGATGTGTTCCTGCCGGATGATTACCTTATTAAGCAGCGTTTTTCCGGGATGACGCCCGCGCAAATCCGCCGCTACGCGGCGCGCTGGCAGCCGTGGCGCTCATATGCGTTGTTGCATATCTGGTATACCGATGGCTGGCAGCCTGAAGGGGAATAAGGCTATTTTTCTTGCCATTTTGACCCCGGGCAGTGCTCAAAATCCTCACGTACTGCGTGTACGCTCCGGTTTTTCCGCGCTGGCCGTGGCCAAACTAGCTGCGACAATAACGCCTTATTTACCCTCCATGACGGCGAAATGTCTGTATTTACATCAATTCAGTTAATTGCGAAATAACTGGTATTCAGCATCAAATCCAGCGGCTGCGCCTGCGAAATAATATCGCCATAAATCAAATCGATACCGATTCCCGACAGGGTATCCATCATCAGCGGCTGATGAGTTGGTCCGGCGATGCTCTTCACGCTCAGTCGCTGCGCGTGACCCTGAATAATGGTCACCATCATCTCGTCCATCAGGTTGCCGTGGACATTGGTGACTAACTCAGGCTCCAGCAACAGGTAGTCGGCCATATGCGGTGTGAGGTGGTTAAACACTTCCAGATCGTGCCCGATATGGCTGAAAATAATGCGGCAACCCGCATGGCGCAGGCGTTTTAGATTCTCATTAATAGTGTTGCCTTCGCGCATCAGCGCATCGGCATGAATAATCAGGTGCAGCAAACGCCCCGGCATTGGCCCACTTTCCAGCATTTGCAGCAGTTCTGTCACCAGAGACTGACTTGCCAGCCCAACGACGGAAAGGGGCAGGGCGACGCCAAGGCCTTTACCCGCGACGGCGGTCGCATGGTTGCGGAAAAATTCGTGAAACACCCGTCTGTCGAGTGCGCGGATAAGTTCCGGTTCCGACAACCCTGAGCGGAACGCGTGCTCCTCCATCACTTCCCCTTCGCTGGTCCACAGGCGCAGCGACAGCAGCCAGAAATTGCAGGCCTCCGGCACACGCGGAGAGGCCACGCCGCGGGCAATCATCAGTAAATGGTTGTCTTTGATCATATGCCACTGCTCATCCAGTGACATCATGCTGCGCTCATGCTGCATCAGCCCTTGCTGCGCTTCGTAGACGGTAACGATGCCGCGACCATTGTTCTTGGAGGCGTAACAGGCGATATCTGCCTGCGACATAACGTCTGATGCCTGGTAATTGGTCTCATCAATAATCGTAATCCCGGCGCTGGCGCCGATGCGGTGCAAACGGCCTTCCCACATAAACTGGTAATCATTGATGGCTTCCACCATCCGCCCGGAGATATAGCGCGCGCTCTCGACATTACAATCTGGCAGTAGCAGACCAAATTCATCGCCACCGAGACGGGCGAGAATATCGGTGGATCGCAGCATGCTGAGCATCAGCGAGGAAATTTCACGCAATAAGGCATCACCGGCGGCATGCCCGGCGGTGTCATTCACTGCCTTAAAGCGGTCGAGATCGATAAACACCAGCGCGTGTCGCTGATGAAACTCCTGCACGGTCACCAGCAGGCGCTTGAGATGATTTTCAAAACTGACGCGGTTTGCGAGGTGGGTGAGGGCGTCGTGAGAGGCGCTATAACTGAGCTGACGCAGCATTTTGCGCGACTCGGTGACATCCTGGATAACCAGCACCGAGCCGATATTCTGCCCGTCCAGCGTGCTTAACGGCGTAACGCTGTAGTGAATATCGAAGCTGCCGCCGGTACGACAGTGCAGCACCACATCCTGCTCAATCGCGGTACGCGACATATCGCCGCTATGAATGTTTTCCATCGCCGGACCGTTATCGCCGAAGGTGATACGCAGCACCGTCAATAAGGGCTGACCAATGGCGTGTTCCTGCGGCCAGCCGCTCATTTTTTCCGCCACCGGATTCATAAAGGTGACTTTCATATCAACATCGGTACACAGCACCGCTTCGCCGATGGAATCCAGCGTAATGTGCAGCCGCTCTTTTTCCTGGAACAGCGCATCGTTAAGCTGTTTTACCTCGGTCATGTCCATATTGACGCCGAGCAGTCGCTCAACTTCGCCGTTCTTGTTGAGTACGCGGTTGGCAAGGGTGCGAATATGGCGAATCCCCTCTTTAACCGGCACTCTGAATTCCAGCTTGAAGGCGACGCGGGCGGCCAGCGCATCGCGGATAACGCGCTCGGTTTCCGGGCGATCCTCCGGCAGAATGCGTTCGTACCACAGATGCCAGGTCGGTTTCATATGCGCGGGGACTTCGTACATCTCAAACATACGTTTATCCCAACTGATGATGTCTGGCTCCAGCTCCCACTCCCAGATACCGATACCGCCCGCTTCGTTCGCAAGGGTAATGCGCTCCATCAGGCGCTTGTTCACCCACTCGGTCTGCTTCAGATCGTTAATATCTTCGATCTGGGCAATGAAATAGAGCGGGGTACCGTCGGCATGGCGCACGACAGAAACGGCCAGCAACCCCCAGACAAGATCGCCATTACGCGTGTAATAACGCTTTTCCAGCGAGTAGGTGGGAATGTCGCCGCGCACTAGTTGGTCAAGCAGTTCGAGGTCTTTGTGTAAATCTTCCGGCCAGGTGAGTTGCTGAAAGTTCATTAAACGCAGTTCATCCTGGCTGTAACCCAGAAACTGGCACAGCGCTTTGTTGGCCTGCAGCCACTGCCCTTCGGTGCCGACTAACGCCATGCCAATCGCGGAATATTCCATGGCGTTACGAAAACGCTCTTCGCTTTCGGTAATGTGCTTACGCTCGGCGCGAAAGGCGTACATCACCATAGTCATCACGTTAACCGGCAGCAGGATCATCAAAAACGGCAGCCAGGGCGCGTTGGTCATCACGCCGCTTTTCGGCGCGATAATCAGGCTCGGTTCCCGCGCGATAATCAACGACACCATCATGACGGTTATCAGAAACACCAGAAACGCTTCCATGCGCGGCAGACGAACCGCACTCCACATCAACAACACAATGACGGCGGTAAATGGCCACGGTAAATAGTGCAGCGACAGCCAGCTGAGCGCCAGCGTGATGGCAAGCGTCGCCAGCGTTTCCAGCAGTAATTGCGGTTTACGATGGCGCATCAAGTAGTGCGGTTTGAATAACAGCCCGAGCGGCACCAGCGCCAGCGCGCCAATGGATTCTGACAACACCCAGATAATAAAGGTACGCAAAACGTTTTCTGGCGGTACCAGCAAACAGATCAGCGCCCCGCCGACCAGCGGCGGAACCACCGCACTGCCGATGGCAAGGCGGATCCAGTCGCTCAGATTTTGCAGCGGGTTATACCAGGGCAGCAATTTACGCAGTAGCACGGCGCCGACGGCCGCTTCAACAATATTGACGGCGGTATAGCGCAGATCGACAAAAGAGACGGAAAAAAGCAGGACGGTGGCGGCAACATTCCCCAGCGCGCAGGCGAACGCGATGCCGGGCCACATCTTGCCTGCGTGGCGGTAAAACGCCACGGTCATGATTGCGGTGGGAAACCAGAGCGGGGCAATGACGGTGCCAAAGCGGATCAGTTCCAGCGAAAACAGGGTGAAGATAAAAGAGAGTAGCCCTAAACTGAGCAGCCGCAGTCCAGGATAGGGGGTGGTAACCAAAACGCGCTGGTGTTGTTTCTTCATTACCGCTTAATCCGCAAGCCCTGTGCCGTCCGGAACAGAGTCCGACGAATGAAATTTGAAATTTGGATTATGCTAGTACAAACAATTTACAATTCCTATGGCGGGCGCTCATAATTTGACATCATAGTGTTATTAATTACTTAGTGGATGAATAAAACGCGCACCGCGCTCCATTTTTGAGCGGTTTGCTTTGCGAATAATGCGTTTTGCGGGTAAAAATTGGCGACTTTTTATCACACTTGGATCCCGTGTCTATTCGACTGGTATCGCGACGGTGAAATCCCTATAATTGCGGCGTTTGACGCTCTGGCGTCGCCCTTCCTTTACATCCAGGTTATCAGGTCGCTAAATTTATGACTGATCAGTCTCATCAGTGCGTCATTATCGGTATCGCCGGCGCATCCGCTTCAGGTAAAAGCCTTATTGCCAGCACACTTTACCGCGAACTGCGCGAACAGGTAGGTGATGAACATATTGGCGTTATTCCGGAAGACAGTTACTACAAAGATCAAAGCCATCTGTCGATGGAAGAACGTGTAAAAACCAACTATGACCATCCGAGCGCGATGGATCACAGCCTGTTATTCCAGCATTTAGAATCGCTTAAACGCGGCGAAGCCATTGAGTTACCGGTTTACAGCTACGTTGAACATACCCGTACGCAAGAAACCATTCGCATTGAAGCCAAAAAAGTCATCATTCTGGAAGGGATCCTGCTGCTGACCGATTCACGCCTGCGCGATGCGATGAACTTCTCGATTTTCGTCGATACGCCGCTGGATATCTGCCTGATGCGCCGTATCAAACGTGACGTTAACGAGCGTGGCCGTTCAATGGATTCGGTAATGGCGCAATACCAAAAAACCGTGCGTCCGATGTTCCTGCAGTTTATTGAACCCTCCAAACAGTACGCCGATATTATCGTGCCGCGCGGCGGTAAAAATCGCATTGCCATTGATATTCTGAAAGCCAAAATCAGCCAATTCTTTGAGTAATAATGTTAGGCTGTCACCGTTCGTATTAATTTGCCCGGCCCCTGAGGCGCGCTCAGGGGTATGTCGCATCAAAAGGAGAATGTGCCATGCGTCTTTGTGACCGAGATATAGAAGCCTGGTTGAACGACGGTCGGCTCGCGATTAATCCGCGCCCGCCGGTTGAGCGTATTAACGGTGCGACGGTGGATGTCCGTCTGGGCAACAAATTCCGCACATTCAGTGGGCACACGGCGGCGTTTATCGATCTCAGCGGCCCAAAACACGAAGTTAGCGCGGCGCTTGACCGGGTGATGAGCGATGAAATTGTGCTGGCAGAAGGCGACGCTTTTTACCTGCACCCTGGCGAACTGGCGCTGGCGGTGACGTATGAATCCGTCACGCTGCCTGCGGATTTGGTCGGCTGGCTGGACGGTCGCTCTTCGCTGGCGCGTCTGGGTTTGATGGTGCATGTTACCGCGCACCGTATCGATCCCGGCTGGTCAGGCTGCATCGTGCTGGAGTTCTATAATTCAGGCAAACTGCCGCTGGCACTGCGCCCGGGTATGCTGATTGGCGCGTTGAGCTTCGAGCCGCTCTCCGGCCCGGCAGAACGCCCTTATAACCGCCGTGAAGATGCGAAATATCGCGATCAGCAAGGCGCGGTCGCCAGCCGTATTGATAAAGACTGAGTGAAGTAGAGCTACTGAGGACGCCATGAGAAGAGTGTTAACCACGCTGATGATCCTGTTGGTCGTGCTAGTAGCCGGCCTTTCGGCGCTGGTGCTACTGGTCAATCCCAACGATTTTCGCGCTTATATGGTGCGTCAGGTTGAAGCCCGTAGCGGTTATCAATTGCAGCTTGATGGCCCGCTGCGCTGGCATGTCTGGCCGCAGCTTAGCATTCTCTCAGGTCGGATGACCTTAACCGCTCCCGGTGCGCAGACGCCGGTGGTCGCCGCCGACAATATGCGCCTTGACGTTAATCTGTGGCCGTTGCTTTCGCACCAGTTACACGTCAAACAGGTGATGCTCAAAGGCGCGGTTATCCAGTTAACGCCGCAAAGCGCCGCCGCGCCGCAAAAAGGCGCGCCCGTGGCACCGCGAGAAAACAACCTGCCGCAGGTGGAAGAGGATCGCGGCTGGTCCTGGGATATCGCCAGCCTGCAAGTGGCTGATAGCGTGCTGGTGTTCCAGCACGATGATGATGAACAACTGACGGTGCGCGATATCCGCCTGCAAATGGAGCAGGATTCGTTGCACCAGGCAAAGCTTGATTTCGCCGGGCGGATTAACCGCAATCAACGTGATTTAACGCTCTCTTTCAGCGCGCAAGTAGATGCCCGCGATTATCCGCATAACCTCACCGCTGCCATTGATAACGTGAAATGGCAATTGCAGGGCGGCGATGTCCCGACGCAGGGCATCGAAGGAGAAGGGCACTTACAGGCGCAGTGGCAACGTGCCCAGCAGCGCCTGACGCTCAACGATCTGAGCCTGCGCGCGAACGACACCGCGCTCACCGGTAACGGCAGCGTGACGTTTGGCAACCTGCCGGTGTGGGCGCTTGATTTGCAGTTTGATTCTCTCAATCTTGATAATTTGTTACCGCCGGAGCAGACCGCCGATAACAGCGGCTCGCCGCAGCAGCAAGGGCAGGCGCAAAACCGCCTGCCGCGCCCGGTTATCTCCACCAGCCTGGACACGCCGGAGTACAACGGGTTACGCAGTTTTACCGCACAGATTGGCATTAGCGCGAAAAGCGTACGCTGGCGCGGAATGCAGTTTGCGGATGTGGTCGGGCAGTTCAACAATAATGCCGGTTTGCTGTCGATCCCCACGCTGCAAGGAAAAATGGGCAACGGGGAGATCTCGTTACCTGGTGAGCTGGATGTGCGCGGTGATGAATCTCGCGCGACCTTCCAGCCAAAACTGGATAACGTCGAAATCGGCACCATTCTGAAAGCCTTTAATTACCCGATTGCCCTGACCGGCAGCCTGAGTATGGCGGGCGATTTTTCCGGACCGAATATCGACGCCGAAGATTTTCGCCGCCACTGGCAGGGTGAGGCACATGTCGATTTGAAAAACAGCCGTATGGAAGGGCTCAACTTCCAGCAACTGGTACAGCAGGCCGTGGCACGCAGCAGCGATGTGCAGGCGCAGGAAAACTACGATAACGCCACGCGGCTTGATAGTTTCACCAGCGATGTGTCGCTGGATAACGGGCAGATGAAATTCAGTGACATGCAGGGGAGTTCAGCGCTGCTGTCGCTTACCGGGGAAGGCGAAATGGATCTGCTGAAAGAGCAGGCGGATACCCGCTTTGAAGTGCGTGTGATGGAAGGCTGGAAAGGGGAGAGCGAGCTTATCGATTTCCTGAAAAATACCCCCGTTCCGCTGCGCGTATACGGTAAATGGCAAGCGCTCAACTACAGCCTGCAAGTTGATCAACTGCTGCGTAAACATCTGCAGGATGAAGCGAAACGCCGGTTAAATGACTGGGCGGATCGCAATAAAGATCGCCAGAGCGGCAAAGATGTGAAAAAACTGCTCGAGAAGATGTAAGCGAGCCAGTTTGCCGGGTGGACACGGCGCCACCCGGCAACGCAATTTACAAAATGCCTTCCAGCGCCAGGTGTTGTAACAGCATAATGGTTTTACCGTCAGCAATCTCTCCGCTGCGAATAGCCGCCAGTGCGGCGCTAAAATCCATCTCCACCACTTCGATATCCTCACCTTCATCGGCTAAACCACCACCATTGCCGGTGCGTCGACTGTCATCATATTCGGCGATAAAAAAGTGCAATTTTTCGCTGACCGAGCCGGGGCTCATCCACGCTTCAAACACCTTTTGCACCTGCTCAATCCGGTAACCGGTCTCCTCTTCTGCTTCCTGTTTTATGCGCTCTTCCGCGGCAAGTTCATCCAGTAAGCCGGCTGCCGCTTCCAGTAAGAAGCCGCTGTGCTGATTAACGAACAGCGGCAAACGAAACTGCCGGGTGAGGATCACGCTGCGTTTGCTCACGTTATACAGCAGGATCACCGCGCCGTTGCCGCGATCGTAAACTTCGCGGCTCTGGCGCTGCCATTCGCCGTCTCTGCGGCGAAAGTCAAAGGTGTACTTCGTCAGTTTGCCCCAATCTTCTGATAAGGGTTTGGTCGCAACAATGCGTACTTGTGCATTTTCAGATGGCATATTCGCTCCTCAGGACGTAAGATTGCATCTTATCGTGCAATTTCGTGCATTAACAAGATATTTCGTGCAAACAGGAGCACCCCTATGCTGACCTCACAGCGCAAACAACTGATCCTTGCCCGGCTCGCTGAAGAGGGGCAGGTGCTGTCAAAAAATCTCAGTGAGCAGTTCGGCATTTCAGAAGATACCGTGCGCCGCGATTTACGCGAGCTGGCGGCGGAAGGGCGCTTACAGCGGGTGCACGGTGGTGCGTTACCGGCATCGGGGGCGGTGGTTACCTTTTCCGAGCGACAAACATTGCAATCGGATGCCAAGCGGCGGATCGCGCAGAAAGGGGCTGAACTGGTATCACCCGGGCAAGTGGTGATGATCGATGGCGGCACCACTACCAGTGAGTTAATCCGTTTTTTCCCTGACGATTTGCGCATTACCGTCGTTACCCACAGCCCGAGTATCGCTGTCGGGCTGGCACAACATCCGCTCATTAACGTGGTGATGATTGGCGGCCAGCTTTATAAACACTCTATCGTCAATGTCGGCGCGGCGGCGCTGGAGGGGATTACTCGCGTGCGCGCCGATCTCTTTTTTCTGGGGGTGACCGGCGTGCACGTTGAGGCGGGCTTAAGCACCGGTGATTTCGAAGAGTCGCGTATCAAGCATGCCATGGCGCAAAGGGCGGCGGAGACGGTGGTGCTGGCCTCGCCGGAAAAATTAAACACCGCCTCTCCGTGGGTGATCGGTGATATCGGGCTTATCAATACGCTGGTGGTCGATGCACAAACTGATGCGCGCATGCTGGAGCCGTTTGCCCGGCGTGGTATTGCGATTGTCAAAGCGTAGGAAAACAGGCAGGAAATGGCCGGGGCGAACCCCGGCATGTTTTACACTTCGTAATCGAGATTAGTGTCGCTGCCAAGCGGAATAAGCTGCACTTTTTGCACCCGGTGGCTTTCCACATCGAGCGTTTTTAGCAGATAATCCCCCACCTGAACCTCTTCTCCCGGCTGCGGAATGCGTTGCAAATATTCCATCAGCAGCCCGGCAATGGTGTGATACTCGCGTTTATCGTCGAGCGGCAGCGGTACATATTGCACCAGATCCTCCAGCGGCATATGACCATTTGCCGTCCAGCTCCCGTCACTGTTTTTCTGAATATCGTGGCGCGCGTCAATCTCTTCCACTTCGTTGGGCAAGTTGCCGGCGATGGTTTCCATCACATCGCTTAAGGTGACCACACCTTCAACGGAGCCAAACTCATCCACCACAAACGCAAAGTGGGTACGGGCATTACGGAACTGTTCCAGCGCCTGCAGCAGCGGCAATCCTTCCGGGAACACCAGTGGCTGGCGCACCAGCACGCGCAGATCGAGCGGTTCGCCGTGTAACGATTGCTGGAGCAGATCGAGGATATGCACTACGCCCAGCAGGGTGTCATCCTCTTCGCCACCGGTAACCACCACGCGCGTATGCTGGTTTTTATCCAGCAGCGCGCGGACTTCAGCCTCCGGCGCGCTCAGATCGATATGTTCAATATCGTGACGCGACGTCATGATGCTGCTCACCGTGCGCTGATTAAGGTTCAGCACGCGCTCAATCATCCGCCGCTCTTGCGGATTGAAAATCTGACCATCGTCGCCATCACGCAGCATCGAGGCGGCATCGGCATCCAGCTCCGCTTCTTCTTTACGCCCGCTCAGCAAGCGCATAACCGTTTCGGTGGTGCGCTGGCGCAGCGTTCGGTCGGCGAACAGAAAACGGCGGCGGTTGAAGATAGCCAGCTGGTTCAGCGCTTCAATCATGACCGAGAAGCCAATGGCGGCGTACAGGTAACCTTTCGGAATATGGAAACCAAACCCGTCGGCCACCAGGCTGAAACCGATCATCAGCAGGAAGCTCAGACACAGAATGACAATCGTCGGATGGTTATTGACGAAGCGGGTGAGGGTTTTACTCGCCAGCAGCATTAGCGAAATGGCGATAACCACCGCCGCCATCATCACGGCCAGGTGATCAACCATCCCTACGGCGGTGATCACGGAATCCAGTGAGAAAACTGCGTCCAGCACGACAATCTGCGTCACCACGGCCCAGAATTTCGCGCCGCGCCGCTGCGTGGGGTTGTCGCTGTCTTTCCCTTCAAGGCGCTCGTTGAGTTCAACCGTGGCTTTAAACAACAGGAACAGCCCGCCCACGAGCATGATTAAGTCACGGGCGCTGAAGCTGAGTCCGCGAACGGTAAATAAAGGTTGGGTCAGCGTGACCAGCCAGGAAATTGAGGCCAGCAACAGCAGGCGCATCAACATGGCGAGTATCAAACCGGTGACGCGCGCACGGTCACGCTGTGCCGGCGGCAATTTTTCGGCGAGAATTGCAATAAAAACCAGGTTATCAATACCCAGCACCAGTTCAATCACCACCAATGTGACCAGACCAGCCCAGATTGACGGATCGGCAATCCATTCCATCGTTAACGTAACACCTTATGTGATATGACAATTGTCACAACGCGATCATGGATAAAGATGAGATAAATTGCAATGTCAGCCTGCGATTTATCTTATTTTAGGTCGTTATTAAAAACGCTTTAAATGTTATTTCCTTATTGTTTCTGTGACTAACTATCACTATTTAAATATGGAAAATAGGAAAAGTCGCATGGGTAATGCTATGTCGGTTTTTTGTCAATATGCGGTAAATCTTAAAAAGCTAAAATTTTGGTCTTAATATTATTCTTAAAAAGATGTTTATCTCTGAATGTCGCCTTGCCTGCTATTCGCTTAGCTGCAACAATTCCTCCAGCATCGTTCAAATATACCAGCGTCTTTATTTCCAGCATTGTTAATCAGTGCGAAAGCCGGTACCTGCCGTATTTTATCTGGTTGGCAAACAGCGCCACCAGAAAGAGGATGTAATGGATGACTATCAATGACTTAGCGTCAATCAGTGAATTGGTAACTGAAAGCCAGGGGCGGTAGCGTGCCTGCGGGTATGTCAATCAGCCTGGATTATTCTGTAATCGCATGTGGTTGAATAAACGCTTTTTAGGACTGATGCCAGTTATATTTCTCAAGAATTAACTGCATTCTGAATCTGTGTACAGCTTGAGCGCTTATTTAAATCGCACAGGATAATTACTCTGCCAAAGTGATAATTAATCAATGATGAAATCTAAAACGAAATTGATGCCATTATTGGTGTCCATTAGCTTGATGAGTGGCTGCACCGTCTTCCCCGGGAGCAATATGTCTACGATGGGAAAGGATGTGATTAAACAGCAGGATGCTGATTTTGATATAGACCGTATGGTGAATGTCTATCCATTAACCCCGCGTCTGATTGAACAATTGCGCCCGCGCACCAATGTTGCCCAACCGAATATGTCACTGGATCAGGAGATTTCCGCCTACCAGTACCGCGTTGGCCCAGGGGATGTGCTGAACGTAACCGTGTGGGATCACCCGGAACTCACCACACCGGCCGGTCAGTATCGTAGTTCGAGCGATGCCGGTAACTGGGTACAACCCGATGGCACCATGTTTTATCCGTATGTCGGCAAGATTCACGTCGCCGGTAAGACGCTTTCCGAGATCCGTAGTGATATTACCAGCCGTTTAGCGACCTATATTGCTGACCCGCAGGTGGACGTTAATATCGCCGCGTTCCGCTCACAAAAAGCCTATATCTCCGGCCAGGTGGCGAAATCTGGCCAGCAGGCGATCACCAACGTACCGCTTACTGTTCTTGATGCGATCAATGCCGCGGGTGGTCTGACCGACAGCGCAGACTGGCGCAACGTCGTGCTGACACACCAGGGCCAGGAGCAGCGTATTTCGCTGCAGGCGCTGATGCAAAACGGCGATCTCAGCCAGAACCGTTTGCTCTACCCGGGTGACATTCTGTTTGTTCCGCGTAATGACGATCTGAAAGTGTTCGTGATGGGCGAAGTGAAAAAACAGAGCACGCTCAAAATGGACTTCAGCGGCATGACGCTGACCGAAGCGCTCGGCCAGGCCGAAGGTATCGATCTGACCACCTCCAACGCCAGCGGCATTTTTGTTATTCGTCCGCTCAAAGGCAGCGAAAGTGGCCGTGGCAACAAGATCGCCAACATTTATCAGCTCGACATGTCGGATGCGACATCGCTGGTTATGGCAACGAACTTCCGTCTCCAGCCGTATGACGTGGTGTATGTCACGACCGCACCGGTTGCGCGTTGGAACCGTCTCATCAACCAGTTGCTGCCGACAATCAGTGGCGTTCGCTACATGACCAACACGGCCAACGACATCCAAAATCTGCAATGACTATGTTCAACAAAATTCTGGTGGTATGCGTGGGGAACATTTGTCGTTCCCCAACGGCAGAACGGCTGCTGAAAAAATACCAGCCCGCTTTAACGGTGGCGTCAGCCGGGCTGGGCGCGCTGGTTGGACGTAGCGCGGACGACAACGCCGTGAGTGTGGCGGCGGATAATCAACTCTCTCTGGAAGGGCATTGCGCGCGACAAATTACCGGAAAAATGTGCCGCGAATACGACCTGATTCTGGTGATGGAAAAGCGACATATTGCCCGCCTGTGCGAGATTGCCCCGGAAATGCGTGGAAAGGTCATGTTATTTGGCCACTGGGATAACGAGCGGGAGATCCCCGACCCGTATCGCAAAAGTCGTGAAGCTTTTGAAGCTATTTACACCTTACTTGACCAGTCTGCCCGCCATTGGGCGCAGGCATTGCAAGCTCAGCAGGGATAATAATGACAGAGAAAACACACCATTCGCATTCTGCTGCCCCGGCGGTGGGCAACGACGAAATCGATATTGGCCGTTTGCTCGGCACAATCATTGAGGCTCGCTGGTGGGTGCTGGGCATCACCTCGGTCTTCGCACTGATTGCTGTTGTCTACTGCCTGTTCGCCACCCCCATTTACAGCGCTGACGCGCTGGTGCAAATCGAGCAGAACACCGGAAGTTCGCTGGTACAGGATCTGAACAGTGCGCTGTCGAATAAGCCACCGGCGTCGGACGCGGAAATCCAGCTTATCCAGTCACGCCTGGTGCTGGGTAAAACCGTTGACGATCTTGATCTGGATATTTCGGTAGTCAAAAACACCTTTCCGCTGTTTGGCGCAGGGTGGGATCGCCTGATGGGGCGACAAAACGAGACGGTGAAAGTCACCACGTTCACGCTACCAAAAGGCATGAACGATCAGACCTTTACCTTAAAAGTACTTAGCCCGAAACAATATCTGTTAAGCAGCGACGGTGGTTTTGAAGCGCGCGGCGAAGTGGGGCAACAGCTCAGCAAGCAGGGCGTCACCATGATGGTGAGTGCTATTCAGGCCTCGAATGACAGCGAGTTCACCGTGACCAAGTTTTCTACGCTTGGCATGATTAACAACCTGCAAAACAACCTGACGGTAACCGAGAACGGCAAAGACACCGGCGTGCTGAGCCTCACCTATACCGGCGAAGACCGTGATCAGATCCGCGCCATTCTGGACAGCATCACGCGCAACTACCTTGAGCAAAACATTGAGCGCAAATCCGAAGAAGCGGCCAAGAGCCTGGTCTTCCTCGATAAGCAACTGCCGGAAGTGCGCAAAAACCTTGATGAGGCCGAGGAAAAACTCAACACCTATCGCCAGCGCAAAGACTCTGTGGATCTGCCGCTGGAAGCGAAATCGGTGCTCGATTCGATGGTCAACATCGATGCGCAGTTGAACGAACTGACCTTCCGCGAAGCGGAAATCTCCAAGCTCTATACCAAAGTTCACCCGGCTTACCGCACCCTGCTGGAAAAACGTAAAGCGCTGGAAGATGAAAAATCGAAACTGAACGATCGCATCACCGCGATGCCGGAAACGCAGCAGGAGATTGTTCGCCTGACGCGTGATGTCGAATCAGGCCAACAGGTTTATATGCAACTGCTGAATAAACAGCAGGAGCTGCGTATCACCCAGGCGAGCACCGTTGGCGATGTGCGTATCGTCGACCCGGCCATCGCACAACCGGGCGTGCTGAAGCCGAAGAAAGCGCTGATCATTCTTGGCAGCATTATCCTGGGCCTGATTGTTTCGGTGGTCGGTGTGCTGCTGCGCTCGCTGTTTAACCGCGGCATCGAAAGCCCGCAAGTGCTCGAAGAACAGGGCATCAGCGTCTACGCCAGCATTCCGCTGTCGGAGTGGCAAAAAGCGCGCGATAGCGTCAAAACCATCAAAGGGGTTAAACGCTATAAGCAGAGCCAGTTGCTGGCAGTGGGGAACCCGACGGATCTGGCCATCGAAGCGGTGCGCAGCCTGCGTACCAGCCTGCACTTCGCCATGATGCAGGCCAATAACAATGTGTTGATGATGACCGGCGTTAGCCCGTCAATCGGTAAAACCTTTGTCTGTGCCAACCTGGCGGCGGTGATTAGCCAGACCAATAAACGCGTGCTGCTGATCGACTGCGACATGCGCAAAGGCTACACCCATGAACTGCTGGGCACCGAGAACGTGAATGGTTTGTCCGAAGTGCTGGCCGGGAAGGGCACCATCGAGAGTTGCGCGAAGCCGACCTCTATCAGCAACTTTGACCTTGTTCCGCGCGGTCAGGTGCCGCCAAACCCATCCGAGCTGCTGATGAGCGAACGCTTCAGCCAGCTGGTGAAATGGGCCAGCAGCCACTACGACCTGGTGTTGATTGATACCCCGCCAATTCTTGCGGTAACGGATGCGGCAGTAGTGGGTCGCCATGCGGGCACCACGCTGATGGTGGCGCGTTACGCGGTGAATACGCTCAAAGAGATCCAGACCAGCCTGAGCCGCTTCGAGCAAAATGGTATTCAGGTGAAAGGCGTGATCCTGAACTCGATTTTCCGCCGTGCGACCGGCTACCAGGATTACGGCTACTACGAGTACGAATACAAGTCCGATTCAAAATAACCAGACCTTACCTCTATCCCTCAACGCGCTGCGCCTTTTCCCGTCAGGGAAAAGGCGGCAGTAAGGGCGAAAGCGGCATGTTGAACGCATTAGGGAACGCATCATGAGCACAACAGCAAACCCGTTAATTTCAATTTATATGCCAACCTGGAACCGGCAGCAGCTGGCGATCCGCGCGATTAAATCGGTGCTGCGCCAGGATTACCCGCACTGGGAAATGATCATTGTTGATGACTGCTCCGCAAGCTTCGAGCAACTGCAACAGTTTGTTGATGAGCTGGGCGACCCGCGTGTCAGTTACACGCGCAACGCCTTTAACTCTGGTGCTTGCGCGGTGCGCAACCAGGCGATTTTGCAGGCGAAAGGCCAGTACATTACCGGTATTGACGATGACGATGAATGGACGCCAAACCGTCTGTCCGTTTTTCTGGCGCACAAACATCTGCTCAATACCCGTGCTTTTTTGTACGCCAACGATTATGTCTGCCAGGGCGAAGTCTATTCGCAACCGGCGAGCTTACCGCTGTACCCGAAATCGCCGTTCTCGCGCAAGCTGTTCTACAAGCGCAACATTGTTGGCAATCAGGTTTTCACCTGGGGCTGGCGTTTTAAAGAGAGCTTGTTTGATACCCAACTGAAGGCGGCGCAGGATTACGACATTTTCCTGCGGATGGTCGAGGAGTACGGCGAGCCGTGGAAAATCGAAGAAGCCACGCAGATCCTGCACATTAACCACGGTGAAATGCAGATCACCTCTTCGCCGAAGAAATTTTCCGGTTACTTCCATTTTTATCGTAAACACAAAGACAAATTCGATCGCGCCAGTAAGAAATATCAGCTGTTTACCCTCTACCAAATCCGCAATAAGCGGATGAACTGGCGCACATTGTTGACGTTGTTTTCTCTGCGCAACGGTAAGCGTCTGGCTGATGGGCTGCGGGGGAAATAATGCGTCTGGAAGATTTTCGCGCTAATCACTGGAATTTGCGCCCGTGCTGCATGGTTGCGGCGTACCGCATTGCCCATTTTTGCTCCGTGTGGCGCAAAAAGCATGTCATCAACAATCTCTGGGCCGCGCCCGTCATTTTGTTGTACCGCTTTGTCACGGAATGCCTGTTTGGCTATGAAATTCAGGCCGCCGCGACGATTGGTCGCCGCTTTACCATTCATCACGGCTATGCGGTGGTGATCAATAAAAACACCGTCGCCGGGGATGATTTCACCATTCGCCATGGTGTCACCATCGGCAACCGTGGGGCCGATAGCCTGGCCTGCCCGGTGATTGGCAACAACGTTGAACTGGGTGCCAACGTGGTGATCATTGGCGATATCACCATTGGTAACAACGTCACCATTGGCGCGGGTAGCGTGGTGCTCGACAGCGTGCCGGACAACGCGCTGGTGGTCGGCGAGAAAGCGCGCGTGAAGGTGATTAAATGAATATTTTGCAATTTAACGTGCGCCTTGCAGAAGGCGGTGCCGCAGGCGTTGCGCTCGATTTACATCAGCGTGCGCTGCAACAGGGCATTTCATCACGTTTTATTTACGGCTATGGCAAAGGCGGCAAAAAAAGCGTCAGCCACGACAACTATCCGCAGGTGTATAAACAGACGCCACGTCTGACTTCCATCGCTAATCTGGCGCTGTTTCGCCTGTTTAACCGCGATGTGTTCGGCAACCTGAATAACCTCTATCGCACTGTGACGCGCACAGAAGGGCCTGTGGTGCTGCACTTTCATGTCATGCACAGCTACTGGCTGAATCTGGATGAACTGGTGACATTTTGCCAGAAGGTGAAAGCGCACAAGCCGGATGTCACCTTTGTCTGGACGCTGCATGACCACTGGAGCGTGACCGGGCGCTGCGCGTTTACCGATGGCTGTGAAGGCTGGAAAGAGCATTGCCGTAAATGCCCGACGCTGTCGAACTACCCGCCGGTGAAGGTTGACCGTGCGCATAAGCTGGTCGACAGCAAACGTCAGTTATTCAACGACATGCTGGCGCTCGGCTGCCAGTTTATCTCCCCCAGCCAGCACGTGGCGGACGCCTTTAATAGCCTGTATGGCGCGGGGCGCTGCAACATTATCAATAACGGTATTGATGTGGCAACTGAAGCCATTCTGGCCGAGCTGGCACCGGTAAAAGTGACACAAGGTAAACCGAAGATTGCGGTAGTGGCACACGATCTGCGTTATGACGGGAAAACCAATCAACAACTGGTGCGCGACATCATGGCGATGGATGACCGCGTGGAGCTGCATACCTTCGGTAAGTTTTCCCCGTTTGAGGGCAAAAATGTCATCAATCACGGTTTTCTGACCGATAAGCGAAAATTGATGAGTGAACTCAACGAGATGGATGCGCTGGTCTTTAGTTCTCGCGTCGATAACTATCCGCTGATTCTGTGCGAAGCGTTATCTATCGGTGTCCCGGTGATTGCTACCCACAGCGATGCGGCGCGCGAAGTGTTACAGAAATCTGGCGGGAAAACGTTCAGCGAGCAGGAAGTGTTGCCGCTGGTGCAGTGCCATAAAGCCGACATTGCCCAGGCGGTATTTGGCGAAAGCCTTGACGCGTTCCGCGCGCGCAGCCGCCAGGCATACAGTGGCCAACAGATGCTGGAGGAGTATGTCTCATTCTATCAAGGTCTGTAGCTACCTCCTGCTGCCGCTCATTTACCTGCTGGTTAACGTCAAACTCCTCCAGTTGGGGGAGAGTTTTCCCATCACTATCGTGACATTTTTGCCGGTGCTGCTGCTGCTCTACGTTGAGCGCATCAGCGTGAAAAAACTGATGATAGCTCTGGGGGCCGGGGCAGGGCTGACGCTGTTTAACTTCATATTCGGTAAGTCGCTGGACGCCAGTAAATATGTCACCTCGACGATGTTGTTTGTTTATATCGTTATCATCATCGGCATGGTGTGGAGTATCCGCTTCAAAACTATTTCGCCGCATAATTACCGTAAGATCTTGAGATTTTTCTATGCGGTAGTGGCATTCGTGGTGCTACTTGCGGCAATGGAAATGGCGCAGATTATCCTCACTGGCGGCAGTAGTTTAATGGAGGGGATTTCGAAATATCTCATCTATAGCAACAGTTACGTGCTGAATTTTATCAAGTTCGGCGGTAAACGTACTACGGCGTTATATTTCGAACCGGCATTCTTCGCTCTGGCGTTAATCTCAATTTGGCTCAGCATCAAACAGTTTGGTATCAAAACGCCGAAGACCGATGCTATGATTTTGGCAGGGATAGTTCTTTCGGGATCGTTCTCAGGGGTAATGACATTTATCCTGTTTTATCTGCTGGAATGGGCTTTCCAGTATCTGAACAAAGAGGCGATCCGTAAAAAGTTACCTTTGGCAATTATTTCACTGGCAGTGTTTATTGTTGGCGTTGTATTTGCTTTTCCATATATCGCAGAACGAATCGGCGATTTAGGTACGGAAGGCTCTTCCTCGTATTATCGTATTATCGGTCCGCTGGTGATGGTGGGATATTCACTGACCAATATTGATGGTGTAGTAAGATTTGGCTCACTTTACGAATATGTCGCATCATTCGGAATCTTTAACGGTGCGGACGTCGGGAAAACAATAGACAATGGGTTGTATCTGCTGATCATTTATTTTTCATGGTTCGCGGTATTACTGACCGGATGGTATCTGTTTAAAGTTGGAAAAATGACGATAAATGCCTTTGGCAACAATCAGAATTTTCGCGTTCAACTTTATCTGTTCACTCCGATATCGTTGTTTTTTACGGGGTCTATCTTTAGCCCGGAATATGCGTTTTTAATTGTTTGTCCGTTTATTCTGCGCAAAGCGTTGAATATAGCGGCTACATGAAGAGGTGGGTCAAATGCTGCTAAGTGTTATTACTGTCGCGTTTCGTAATTATGAAGGTGTGATGAAAACCTGGCAGTCGCTGGCTCACCTGGCGAAAGCGAAAAATATTGAATTCGAATGGATTGTGGTTGACGGCGGTTCTCAGGATGGTACTGAGGAATTTCTGAAAAACCTCAACGGTCAGTACAATTTACGCTATATCAGCGAACGCGATAAAGGCATCTATGATGCCATGAATAAAGGGATCGATATGGCCGCAGGACGCTTTGCGCTGTTTCTCAATTCCGGCGATATTTTCCATGAAGAAATTGTGGATGTTGTTCGTCAGCTGGATGATGAGCAAGAGAACGCAATGTATATTGGCGATGCGCTGCTGGATTTCGGCGATGGCACAAAAATACGTCGTGGCGCAAAACATGGCTGGTATATTTACCACAGCTTACCGGCCAGCCATCAGGCTATATTTTTCCCGGTAAATGGTCTGAAAACTTACCCCTACGATCTGCAATATAAAGTCTCTTCCGATTACGCATTAGCCGCCAGAATGTTTAAAGCGGGATTCCCGTTTAAGCGTTTGAAAGGCCTTGTGTCTGAATTTTCGATGGGCGGCGTATCAACGTCTAATAACCTTGAATTATGTCAGGATGCTCGCAATGTGCAGCGCAAAATATTACGCATGCCGGGCTTCTGGGCACAGTTGTCTTATATGTTGCGTTTACGGACGACCGGCAAAACGAAAGCCTTATATAACAAAGCATAACGCTCAGATATAAGGAAAAATGATGCAGGATTTAAAAGGATTCTCCGTGCCGAAAGGCTTTCGGGGCGGCAACGCTATTAAGGTTCAACTGTGGTGGGCGGTTCAGGCGACATTATTCGCCTGGTCCCCGCAGGTGCTGTATCGCTGGCGCGCATTCCTGTTGCGCTTATTTGGCGCAAAGGTTGGAAAAGGCGTGGTTATTCGTCCATCGGTAAAAATTACTTATCCGTGGAAATTAACATTAGGCGATTACAGCTGGGTAGGAGATGACGCAGTGTTATACACGCTGGGTGATATTTCTATCGGTGCGAATTCAGTGGTTTCTCAGAAATGTTATTTGTGCACCGGCAGTCACGATTATATGAGCGCGCATTTTGATATTAACGCGACGCCAGTCGTGATTGGTGAGAAGTGCTGGCTGGCGACAGATGTGTTTGTCGCGCCGGGCGTCTCCATCGGCGACGGGACGGTAGTCGGTGCGCGCAGCAGTGTTTTTAAATCGCTTCCGGCAAATGTGATTTGCCGTGGCAATCCCGCAGTGGTGACGCGCGAACGCGTTGAAAAGGTAACTCCCTGAACTGGGACTATTGAGGAAAATAAATTATGTCTAAAGTCGCTCTCATCACCGGCGTAACCGGGCAAGATGGCTCTTATCTGGCTGAACTGCTTCTGGAGAAGGGTTACGAAGTTCACGGCATTAAACGCCGCGCTTCCTCATTCAATACCGAGCGTGTGGATCACATCTATCAGGATCCGCACACCAGCAATCCGAAATTCCATCTGCACTACGGTGACCTGACCGATAGCTCCAACCTGACGCGTATCCTGCAGGAAGTGCAGCCGGATGAAGTCTACAACCTGGGCGCGATGAGCCACGTGGCTGTGTCGTTCGAATCCCCGGAATATACCGCCGACGTTGATGCCATGGGTACGCTGCGTCTGCTGGAAGCCATTCGCTTCCTGGGTCTGGAGAAGAAAACCCGTTTCTACCAGGCGTCCACCTCTGAGCTGTACGGCCTGGTGCAGGAAATCCCGCAGAAAGAGACCACGCCGTTCTACCCGCGCTCTCCGTACGCCGTTGCCAAACTGTACGCGTACTGGATCACCGTGAACTACCGTGAATCCTACGGCATGTATGCCTGCAACGGCATTCTGTTCAACCACGAATCTCCGCGCCGTGGCGAAACCTTCGTTACCCGCAAAATCACCCGTGCTATCGCCAACATCGCACAGGGTCTGGAATCGTGCCTGTACCTCGGCAACATGGATTCCCTGCGTGACTGGGGCCATGCCAAAGATTACGTGAAAATGCAGTGGATGATGCTGCAACAGGAAAAACCGGAAGACTTCGTTATCGCCACCGGTGTGCAGTACTCCGTGCGTCAGTTCGTGGAATTTGCCGCCGCACAACTGGGTATCAAACTGCGCTTTGAAGGCACCGGCGTGGAAGAGAAAGGCATTGTCGTTTCTGTGACCGGCCATGACGCACCGGGCGTGAAACCGGGCGATGTGATTGTTGCCGTTGACCCGCGTTACTTCCGTCCTGCTGAAGTGGAAACCCTGCTGGGCGACCCGAGCAAAGCGCACGAAAAACTGGGCTGGAAACCGGAAATCACCCTGCAGGAGATGGTCTCCGAAATGGTGGCAAAAGATCTGGAAGCAGCGAAAAAACACTCACTGCTTAAGGCCCACGGTTACGAGGTTGCCATCGCGCTGGAGTCCTGAGCATGACCAAACAACGTGTTTTTGTGGCTGGCCATCGCGGGATGGTGGGGTCAGCCATCGTACGGCAGCTCGAACAGCGGGCGGATATCGAACTGGTGCTGCGTTCCCGCGAGGAGCTGAACCTGTTAGATAGCGCGGCGGTGAATGCGTTTTTCGCCAGTGAGCGTATCGACCAGGTTTACCTGGCGGCGGCGAAAGTGGGCGGTATTGTGGCGAACAATACCTACCCGGCGGACTTCATCTACGAAAATATGATGATTGAGAGCAACATCATTCACGCCGCGCACAAGAACGACGTGAACAAGCTGTTGTTCCTTGGTTCGTCCTGTATCTACCCGAAACTGGCTCACCAGCCGATTGCGGAAAGTCAGCTGTTGCAGGGGACGCTGGAGCCGACCAACGAGCCGTACGCGATTGCCAAAATCGCCGGTATTAAGTTGTGCGAATCCTACAACCGTCAATATGACCGTGATTACCGCTCGGTGATGCCGACCAATCTGTACGGGCCGCACGACAACTTCCACCCGAGCAACTCGCATGTGATCCCTGCGCTGCTGCGCCGTTTCCACGAAGCGACGCAGGAAAATGCGCCGGATGTGGTGGTGTGGGGCAGCGGCACACCGATGCGCGAATTCCTGCATGTGGATGATATGGCAGCGGCCAGCATTCACGTTCAGGAACTGGCGCGCGAAGTGTGGCAGGAGAATACCGAACCGATGCTGTCGCATATCAACGTCGGCACCGGGGTGGACTGCACCATTCGTGAACTGGCGCAAACCGTGGCAAGCGTGGTGGGCTACAAAGGTCGCGTGGTGTTTGATGCCACCAAACCGGACGGCACGCCGCGCAAACTGCTGGATGTGACCCGCCTGCATCAGCTTGGCTGGTATCACGAGATCTCACTGGAAGCGGGGCTTGCGAGCACCTACCAGTGGTTCCTTGAAAACCAGCACCGGTTCCGGGGGTAAGTATGTTTTTGAGTCAGGAAGATTTTGCCACGGTGGTGCGTTCGACCCCGCTGATTTCCATCGATTTGATCGTGGAAAACTCACGCGGCGAGTTTTTACTCGGCAAGCGCACTAACCGCCCGGCCCAGGGATACTGGTTTGTCCCGGGCGGACGCGTGCAAAAGGACGAGCCGCTGGCGGCCGCTTTCGAGCGACTGACTCAGGCGGAACTGGGACTGCGCCTGCCGATGTCGGCAGGCGAGTTTTACGGCGTCTGGCAGCACTTCTATGACGACAACTTTTCCGGTCCGGATTTCACCACGCATTACATCGTGCTGGGCTTTCGCCTGCGCGTGGATGAGGACACCCTCGCGCTGCCGCCGGATCAGCACAACGACTACCGCTGGGGAACGCCGGAGTCGCTGATTGCCGACCCGCTGGTACATGACAATAGCCGCGCCTATTTCCTCGACGCGCAGGGAGTACCGGGCTTATGAAAATCCTGGTCTATGGCATCAACTATTCGCCGGAGCTGACCGGGATCGGTAAGTACACCGGCGAAATGGTGGAATGGATGGCCCGTCAGGGCCATGACGTGCGCGTTATCACCGCGCCGCCGTACTACCCGGAGTGGAAAGTGGGCGAGCATTACAGCGCCTGGCGCTGGCGCAAAGAGCAGGGCGCTGCCACGGTGTGGCGCTGCCCGCTGTATGTGCCCGCGCAGCCATCGACCTTAAAACGGCTGCTGCATCTGGGCAGCTTTGCCCTGAGCAGTTTCTTCCCGTTGATGGCGCAGCGTCGCTGGAAACCGGATCGCATTATCGGCGTCGTGCCGACCCTGTTTTGCACACCGGGCATGCGCCTGCTGGCAAAACTGAGCGGCGCGAAAACCGTGCTGCACATTCAGGATTATGAAGTCGACGCCATGCTGGGTTTAGGCATGGCGGGCAAAGGTAAAAATGGTCGCGTGGCGAAGCTGGCGACCACTTTTGAACGCAGCAACCTGCATAACGTTGACAACGTGTCGACCATCTCCCGTTCGATGATGAGTAAAGCGCGGGAGAAAGGCGTGGCTGCGGACAAAATCATTTTCTTCCCGAACTGGTCCGAAGTGGCGCGTTTTCGCGATATCGACGATGGATCCGTCGCGCAACTGCGCCGCACGCTCGGCCTGCCGGATGACAAAAAAATCATTCTTTACTCCGGCAATATCGGTGAGAAGCAGGGGCTGGAAAACGTCATTGAAGCGGCGGCAAAACTGCACAACCAGCCGTGGCTGTTTGTGATTGTCGGCCAGGGCGGCGGCAAGGCGAGGCTGGAAAAAATGGTCAGCGAGCGCGGGCTCAATAACGTGAAATTCTTCCCGTTGCAGCCGTACGACGCGCTACCGGCCTTATTGAAAATGGGCGATTGCCATCTGGTTATCCAAAAGCGCGGCGCGGCTGACGCGGTGCTGCCGTCCAAACTGACCAACATTCTGGCGGTCGGCGGCAATGCGGTTATTACAGCTGAAGAGAGTACCGAACTTGGCCAGCTGTGCCTGACCCAGCCTGGTATTGCGGTCTGCGTTGAACCGGAATCGGTTGACGCGCTGACCTGGGGCATTGAACGCGCACTGGCGATGCCCAAAAACAACACGGTGGCACGTGAATATGCCGAACGCACGCTCGAAAAAGAGAACGTGTTAAGCCAGTTTATTGCAGATATCAGCCCGGAGAATTCCACTCAGCCCGCACGTGCCCGCGAAAGCGCGCATGACGGCGAACTGAACTTCGATGGCAATGGGGATAAATCATGAGTCAAACACAACTCTATCCGGTCGTGATGGCCGGCGGCTCTGGCAGCCGTTTGTGGCCGCTGTCCCGTGTGCTTTACCCTAAACAGTTTCTCTGCCTGAAAGGCGAACTCACCATGTTGCAAACCACCATCTGCCGCCTGAACGGCGTGGAGTGCGAAAGCCCGGTGGTGATTTGTAACGAACAGCACCGCTTTATCGTCGCGGAGCAACTGCGTCAGCTGCACAAGCTGACCGAAAACATCATCCTCGAACCGGCAGGCCGCAACACGGCACCGGCTATCGCGCTGGCGGCGCTGGCGGTGAAACGCCACAACCCGGATAGCGATCCGCTGATGCTGGTGCTGGCTGCTGACCATGTGATTCAGGATGAAGAGGCGTTTCGCACGTCGGTACGCAATGCGATCCCTTATGCCGAGGCGGGCAAACTGGTGACCTTTGGTATCGTGCCGGATCTGCCGGAAACCGGTTATGGCTACATTCGTCGCGGCGCGGTTTCTGCCGGTGAAGTTGATGCGGTGGCGTTTGAAGTGGCGCAATTTGTCGAAAAACCCAACCTCGAAACAGCGCAGGGTTATGTGGCAAGCGGCGAGTATTACTGGAACAGCGGTATGTTCCTGTTCAGCGCCGGTCGCTACCTGGAAGAGTTGAAAAAATACCGCCCGGATATTCTTGAGGCCTGCGAAAAAGCGATGGACGCCACCGACCCGGATATGGACTTTATCCGCGTTGATGAGGTGTCTTTCCTCGCCTGCCCGGAAGAGTCGATTGACTATGCGGTCATGGAAAGAACCGCCGATGCGGTGGTGGTGCCGATGGATGCAGGCTGGAGCGATGTTGGCTCCTGGTCCTCGCTGTGGGAAATCAGCCAGCACACGCCGGAGGGAAACGTCCATCACGGCGACGTCATCAGCCATAAAACCGAAAACAGCTACGTTTATGCGGAATCTGGCCTGGTTACGACCGTCGGGGTGAAAGATCTGGTGGTGGTGCAGACCAAAGATGCGGTGCTGATTGCCGACCGTAACGCCGTGCAGGATGTGAAAAAAGTGGTCGAGAAAATCAAAGCCGACGGGCGCCACGAACACCACATTCACCGTGAAGTTTACCGTCCGTGGGGCAAATATGACTCTATCGATTCCGGCGATCGCTACCAGGTAAAACGCATTACCGTGAAGCCGGGGGAAGGACTTTCCGTACAGATGCATCACCACCGCGCTGAACACTGGGTGGTGGTCGCCGGTACGGCAAAAGTGACAATTGATGGCGAGGTGAAACTGCTGGGCGAAAACGAATCTATCTATATTCCGCTCGGCGCGCGCCACTGTCTGGAAAACCCTGGGAAAATTCCGCTCGATCTGATCGAGGTGCGCTCCGGCTCGTACCTTGAAGAGGATGACATTGTGCGGTTTGCCGACCGTTACGGTCGTATTTAATTCCCGTGCCGGATAACGCGAACGTTATCCGGTTTATAAATTTAAATTAATCAACAAGATATGGCCATTTTACGGTCACGGCTGACTGTTGCCTGAAGAAGAGGTAATGATGGAAAAATTAACCTGTTTTAAAGCTTACGATATTCGCGGCAAGCTGGGCGAAGAACTCAATGAAGACATTGCATGGCGTATTGGCCGCGCCTATGGGGAGTACCTGAAGCCGCAAACCATCGTGCTGGGCGGCGATGTGCGTCAGACCAGCGAAGCGCTGAAACTGGCGCTGGCGAAAGGGTTGCAGGACGCCGGTGTGAATGTGCTGGATATCGGGCTTTCCGGTACCGAAGAGATCTATTTTGCCACTTTCCATCTGGGCGTTGACGGCGGTATCGAAGTGACCGCCAGCCACAACCCGATGGATTATAACGGCATGAAACTGGTGCGTAAGGGCGCGCGTCCGATCAGCGGCGATACCGGCCTGCGCGATGTACAGCGCCTGGCGGAAGCCAATGATTTCCCGCCGGTGAACCCGGCAAAACGCGGCAGCTACGAGCAAATTAATCTGCGCGACGCCTATATCGATCACCTGATGGGCTATATCGACACCAACAACCTCAAGCCGCTGAAACTGGTGATTAACTCCGGTAACGGCGCGGCAGGCCCGGTGGTGGATGCCATTGAAGCCCGCTTTAAGGCGCTGAATGTGCCGGTGACTTTCGTCAAAGTGCATAACGAGCCGGACGGCACCTTCCCGCACGGTATTCCTAACCCCTTGCTGCCGGAGTGCCGCGACGATACCCGCAATGCGGTGATTGAGCATAACGCCGATATGGGCATTGCTTTCGATGGCGACTTTGACCGTTGCTTCCTGTTCGACGGGGAAGGGCAGTTTATCGAGGGCTACTACATTGTTGGCCTGCTGGCCGAAGCGTTCCTCGAAAAACATCCGGGGGCGAAGATCATTCATGACCCGCGCTTGTCGTGGAACACGGTGGATGTCGTTGGCCGCGCGGGTGGTACACCGGTGATGTCGAAAACCGGGCATGCCTTTATTAAAGAGCGGATGCGCGAAGAAGACGCTATTTATGGCGGTGAAATGAGCGCGCATCACTACTTTCGTGACTTTGCCTACTGCGACAGCGGCATGATCCCGTGGCTGCTGGTCACTGAACTCCTGTGCCTGAAAGGTAAAACCCTGGCGCAACTGGTGAGCGACCGCATGGTGGCGTTCCCGGCGAGCGGCGAGATCAACAGCAAACTGGCGGACCCGGTGACGGCGATCAACCGCGTTGAACAGCACTTCACGCCGGGTGCGCTGGAGATCGACCGTACGGACGGCATCAGCATCGCGTTTGCCGACTGGCGCTTTAACTTGCGCTCTTCCAATACAGAACCCGTTGTACGCCTGAACGTTGAATCGCGGCGCGACGAGGAACTGATGAAAGCGCGAACGCAGGAAATTCTGGCACTGTTAAATCAATAACGATAAGGCGTTCCTCTCCCCGATGCCGGGGAGGGTGAACATTACAGGCAGGTACAACAATGACTCATCTCAAAAAACGCGACCGGGCCAAAACGAATGCATCGTTAATCTCTATCGTGCAGCGCTTCTCCGACATCACCATTATGTTCGGTGGCCTGTGGTTGGTGTGTAAGGTCAATGCGCTGCCGTTCTTCTACATGCATCTGCTGATGGCTCTGATTACGCTGGTTGTTTTCCAGATGATCGGCGGAATGACCGATTTTTACCGCTCCTGGCGGGGCGTAAAAATCATGACTGAACTGACGCTGCTGTTGCAGAACTGGACGCTGAGCCTGATTTTCAGCGCCGGTCTGCTGGCGTTCAACAATGATTTTGATAACACCTTCAACATCTATCTCGCCTGGTATTTGTTGACCTCGATGGGATTGATGATGAGCCGGGCGGTGATCCGCTTTGGTGCAGGCTGGATGCGTAACCTGGGCTACAACACGCGCCGCGTGGCAGTAGCCGGTGATATGCCGATGGGCCAGGAATTGCTGGAAGGTTTTCGCAATGAACCGTGGCTCGGGTTTGATGTGGTCGGGGTTTACCACGATCCACAACCGGGTGGCATTACGACTGGCTGGGCGGGAAACCTCGACCAACTGGTGGATGATGCGAAAAGCGGGAAAATTCACAACGTCTACATCGCCATGTCGATGAACGATGCGGCCTGCATTAAAAAGCTGGTGCGCCAGCTCGCCGATACCACCTGTTCGGTGATCCTTATCCCTGACGTTTTCACCTTTAACATCCTGCACTCTCGTGTGGAAGAGGTGAACGGTGTGCCGGTGGTGCCGCTGTATGATACGCCGCTTTCCGGTGTCAACCGTATCCTGAAACGTCTGGAAGACATTGTTCTCGCCTCGCTGATTTTGCTGCTCATCTCCCCGGTGCTGCTGGCAATTTCGGTGGCGGTGAAACTCAGCTCACCGGGGCCGGTTATCTTCCGCCAGACGCGCTATGGCATGGACGGTAGGCCGATTAAGGTGTGGAAATTCCGCTCCATGAAGGTGATGGAAAACGACAAAGTGGTGACCCAGGCAACGCAGAACGATCCGCGCGTCACCAAAGTCGGCAGTTTCCTGCGCCGTACGTCGCTCGATGAACTGCCGCAGTTTATCAATGTGCTGACCGGGGGGATGTCGATCGTTGGCCCGCGCCCGCATGCGGTGGCGCATAACGAGCAGTATCGCTCGCTGATTGAGGGCTACATGCTGCGCCATAAAGTGAAACCCGGTATTACCGGCTGGGCGCAAATTAACGGCTGGCGCGGTGAAACCGACACGCTGGAGAAAATGGAAAAACGCATTGAGTTCGATCTCGAATACATCCGTGAATGGAGCCTGTGGTTCGATATCAAAATCGTTTTTCTGACCGTCTTTAAAGGCTTTGTTAACAAAGCGGCGTATTAAGGAAAGGTCATGAGCCTGAGAGAAAAAACCATCAGCGGCGCGAAGTGGTCCGCCATGGCGACCCTGACCATTATTGGTCTGGGGCTGGTGCAGATGACCGTGCTGGCGCGCATTATCGATAACCACCAGTTCGGTCTGCTGACCGTCTCGCTGGTGATTATCGCGCTGGCGGATACGCTGTCGGATTTCGGCATCGCCAACTCCATTATTCAGCGTAAAGAGATAAGCCATCTCGAACTGACCACGTTGTACTGGCTCAATGTTGGGCTGGGCATCGTGGTCTGCATCGCCGTTTTCTCCCTGAGCGGAGCGATCGCCAATGTGCTGAATAACCCGGATCTGACACCGCTGATTAAAACGCTGTCGCTGGCTTTCGTGGTGATCCCACACGGCCAGCAGTTTCGTGCGTTGATGCAAAAAGAGCTGGAGTTCAACAAGATAGGCGCCATTGAAACGCTGTCGGTGCTGGCTGGCTTCAGTTTTACAGTCATCAGCGCGTTCTTCTGGCCGCTGGCGATGACCGCGATCCTCGGTTATCTGGTTAACAGCGCGGTACGTACGCTGCTGTTTGGCTATTTTGGGCGCAAAATTTACCGCCCCGGGCTGCATTTCTCGCTGGCGTCGGTCAGCTCCAATCTGCGTTTTGGCGCCTGGCTGACGGCAGACAGTATCATCAACTATGTGAACACCAACCTCTCCACGCTGGTGCTGGCGCGTATTCTCGGTGCCAGTGTCGCCGGGGGCTACAACCTGGCGTACAACGTGGCGGTAGTGCCGCCGATGAAGCTCAACCCCATCATTACTCGTGTGCTGTTCCCGGCGTTTGCCAAAATTCAGGACGATACGGAAAAGCTGCGCGTGAACTTCTACAAGCTGCTGTCGGTAGTCGGGATCATTAACTTCCCGATCCTGCTGGGGCTGATGGTGGTGGCGAACAACTTTGTGCCGCTGGTGTTTGGCGACAAATGGAACAGCATTATTCCCATCCTGCAACTGCTGTGTATTGTCGGCCTGTTGCGCGCGGTGGGTAACCCGATTGGTTCGCTGCTGATGGCGAAAGCGCGGGTGGATATCAGCTTTAAATTCAATGTCTTTAAAACGTTTCTCTTTATCCCCGCCATCATCGTCGGTGGACATCTGGCGGGGGCGCTCGGCGTGACGCTCGGTTTTCTGCTGGTGCAAATCATCAACACCGTTCTGAGCTACTTCGTGATGATTAAACCGGTGCTCGGTTCCAGCTACCGTCAGTACATCCTTAGCCTGTGGCTGCCCTTTTACCTGTCGCTGCCGACCCTGGTGGTGAGCTACGGCCTGGGCCTGGCTCTGAACGGACATCTGCCGTTGGCGGCGATGTTGGCGATTCAGGTCGCGGCGGGCATGGTGGCGTTCGCCGGGATGCTGATTGTGTCGCGTAATGCGCTGGTGGTGGAGATGAAACGTCAGTTTTGCCGCAACGAGAAACTTAAAACGCTGCTTCGCGCAGGATAAGAAACCTGATTGAACCCCTTTATGAGGTCGTTATGAAATTATTGATCCTTGGCAATCACACATGCGGCAACCGTGGTGACAGCGCTATTTTACGTGGGCTGCTGGATGCGATTGCCCTGATTGAGCCGGATGCAGAGGTGGATGTGATGAGCCGCTATCCGGTGAGCTCATCCTGGTTACTCAACCGCCCGGTGATGGGCGACCCGCTCTATAGCCAGATGAAAGAGCAGAACAACGCCGCCGGGTTAATGGGGCGCGTGAAGAAGGTGCTGCGCCGCCGTTACCAGCACCAGGTATTGCTCTCCAGGGTGACGGATACCGGTAAGCTGCGCAATATCGCGATCGCGCAAGGGTTTACCGATTTTGTCCGCCGCCTGGCGGACTATGACGCGATTATTCAGGTTGGCGGCTCTTTCTTTGTTGATCTGTACGGTGTGCCGCAGTTTGAACACGCACTGTGTACGTTTATGGCGAAAAAACCGATCTATATGATTGGGCACAGCGTGGGACCGTTCCAGAACGAGGCGTTTAACCAACTGGCGAATTATGTTTTTGGCCATTGCGATGCGCTGATCCTGCGCGAAACCGTGAGCCTGAACCTGATGAAGCAAAGCGACATCACCACCAGCAAAGTGGAGCAGGGCGTTGATACCGCCTGGCTGGTGGATCACCATCAGCACGATTTTGTGGCCAGTTATGCCGTGCAGCACTGGCTGGATCTGGCGGCGAAAGAGAAAACCGTGGCAATTACGCTGCGCGAACTGGCGCCGTTTGATAAACGACTCAACACCACTCAACAGGCCTATGAACAGGCTTTTGCCGAGGTGGTCAACAGGATTATTGACGCGGGTTATCAGGTTATTGCGCTCTCCACCTGCACCGGTATCGACAGCTATAACAAAGATGACCGCATGGTGGCGCTCAATCTGCGCCAGTATGTCAGCGAGCCGTCGCGCTACCACGTGGTGATGGATGAGCTGAACGATCTGGAGATGGGCAAGATCCTTGGCGCGTGTGATTTAACCGTTGGTACGCGCCTGCACTCCGCGATTATTTCGATGAACTTCGGTACGCCGGCGATTGCCATCAACTATGAACACAAGTCGGCAGGCATCATGCAGCAACTCGGGATGCCGGAAATGGCGGTCGATATTCGCCATCTGCTGGATGGTTCTTTGGCGGCGATGGCGGCCGACACGCTGGGGCAACTGCCTGCGATTAATCAACGTCTGGCAACGGCGGTGGCAGCGGAGCGCGAGCATGGCATGAAAATGGTCAAATCGGTGCTCGACCGCGTACAGGGGGTGAAATGAAAGTCAGCTTCTTTTTGCTGAAGTTTCCCTTATCTTCCGAAACCTTTGTGCTCAACCAGATTGTCGCCTTTATCAATATGGGTTTTGAGGTTGAGATTGTCGCCCTGCATAAGGGCGATATGAACAATACACACGCGGCGTATACCGAGTACCGGCTGGCGGAAAAAACGCACTGGCTGCTGGCCGAGCCGGAAGGGAAGATGGCAAAACTGAGTTATCGCGGACAGGCGATAGCGCGGGGTATCTGGAAATCCTCCACCTGGAAAGCGTTGAATATGTCGCGTTACGGCGACGAAGCCCGCAATCTGATCCTGCCCGCCATTTGTGGCCTTGCGCCGCGCACGTTCAGCGCCGATGTCTTTATCGCCCACTTTGGCCCGGCAGGCGTTACCGCCGCAAAACTGCGCGAGCTGGGCGTCCTCAAGGGCAAAATCGCCACCGTATTCCACGGCATCGATATCTCGCATCGCGACGTGTTGAATCATTACACGCCTGAATATCAGCAACTTTTCCAGCGCGGCGATCTGATGCTGCCGATCAGCGATTTGTGGGCTGGCAGACTGAAAAACATGGGCTGCCCGGAGACCAAGATCGCTGTGTCACGCATGGGGGTCGATATGGCCCGCTTTAGTTTGCGCTCGGTTAAAAACCCCGGTAGCCCACTGCAAATTATCTCTGTGGCGCGCCTGACCGAGAAAAAAGGGCTGCACGTCGCCATTGAAGCGTGCCGTTTATTGAAAGAACGCGGCGTGGATTTTAAATATCGCATTCTCGGTATTGGTCCATGGGAACGCCGCTTACGCACGCTTATCGAACAATTTCAGCTGGAAGATGTCATTGAAATGCCGGGCTTTAAACCCAGCCATGAAGTGAAAGCGCTGCTTGATGAAGCCGACGTCTTTTTGCTGCCGTCGATTACCGGCGCGGATGGGGATATGGAAGGCATCCCGGTTGCGCTGATGGAGGCGATGGCGGTGGGGATCCCGGTGGTTTCAACCGTCCACAGCGGCATTCCGGAGTTGATCGATGCCGGGCGGTCCGGCTGGCTGGTGCCGGAAAATGATGCCGAGGCGCTGGCGCAGCGTCTGGCTGCTTTCGGTGACATGGAGAGCCGTGATTTAACACCGGTGGTGACGCGGGCGCGAGAGAAAGTCGAGAACGACTTCAACCAGAAAATCATCAACCAGCAACTTGCCAGTCTGTTGCAGACGCTTTAACAGAGGTTTTATGACCGTGAAGAAAACAGCATCTGCGCTATCGCGACGCACCTTCCTGGCCGCCGGTTCCGCGCTGGCGGCGATCCCTTTGCTACACACTCCAGCCGCCCGCGCGTTGGGACGTAACGACACGGTCAGTATCAGTGATTACAACCGCAATGATTGGCCCGCCGCGTTTAAACAAGCTTTTGCTGACGGGCAAACGGTGGAAGTTCCCGCAGGTGTGGTCTGCGACAATATCAACACCGGTATTTTTATTCCCCCCGGCAAAACGCTACTGGTGCGCGGCGCGCTGAAAGGTAACGGACGCGGGCGCTTTGTGCTGCAGGACGGTAGCCGGGTGGTGGGAGAGAAGGGCGGTAATTTCTATAACATCACGCTGGATGTGCGCGGTTCGGACTGTGTGATCAAGGGCGTGAGCATGAGTGGCTTTGGCCCGGTGATGCAGATTTACATTGGCGGGAAAGATGCGCGCACGATGCGCAATTTGGTCATCGATAACATCACGGTGAGCAAAGCGAACTATGGCATTTTACGCCAGGGTTTCCACAATGAACTGGACGGTGTGCGGATTACTAATGGTCATTTCAGTGACCTACAAGGTGATGCTATCGAATGGAATGTGGCCATCAATGACCGTAACATCCTGATCTCCGACCATGTGATTGATAATATCAACTGCACCAACGGCAAGATTAACTGGGGTATTGGTATTGGGCTGGCGGGCAGCACCTACGACAATAACTACCCTGAAGATCAAGCGGTTAAAAACTTTGTCGTGGCGAATATTACCGGTAGCAACTGCCGCCAGTTAGTGCATGTGGAAAACGGTAAACACTTTATTATTCGCAACGTTAAAGCGAAAAACATCACCCCGGATTTCAGTAAAAAAGCCGGGATTGATAATGCGACCGTGGCGATTTACGGCTGTGATAATTTCGTCATTGATAATGTTTCAATGGTCAATAGCGCCGGCATGCTGATTGGCTATGGTGTTATCAAAGGCGACTATTTGTCGATCCCGCAGAATTTCAAACTCAACGATATCCAGCAGGACAATAGCAGCAGCAAATATAAGCTGCGCGGCATCCAGATATCGTCCGGTAATGCTACGTCGTTTGTGGCTATCACCAACGTGAAAATGCAGAGCGCAACGCTGGAATTGCACAATAAACCGCAACATCTTTTCCTGCGTAATATCAACGTGACGCAACAGGCAGCCAACGGCCCGGCACTGAAGCTGAACTTCGATTTACGCAAAGATGTGCGCGGGCGTTTTATGGCGAAACAGGACACCTTGCTGTCGTTGGCGAATATTCATGCAGTCAATGAAAATGGGCAAAGTTCAGTCGATATCGACAGAGTCGATCAGCATGTAGTGAATGTCGATAATTTGAACTTCCGTTTGCCGGCGAAGCGGCTCTAAGCGCGGGAAATGGCCTTTTACGATAAATCCTGGTGATTTAGCACCAGGGTTAGGATTACATCTACTGCCTTGCAGGGACGTTAGGCGTAACATCTTTCACTCTCCTCGCTGCGAACGCACTGGCGAAAACAGGTTAAAGGTTTATAATTCATCCAATTATTATAGGTGGAAGAAATAATGGTTAATTTGAAAGCAGTTATTCCGGTAGCCGGTCTGGGGATGCATATGCTCCCGGCCACGAAAGCGATTCCAAAAGAGATGCTACCGATCGTCGACAAGCCGATGATTCAGTATATCGTCGACGAAGTTGTTGCTGCAGGGATCAAAGAAATCGTTCTGGTGACTCACTCGTCAAAAAACGCGGTGGAAAACCACTTCGACACCTCCTACGAACTTGAAGCGCTGCTTGAACAGCGTGTTAAACGCCAGTTGCTGGCGGAAGTGCAGTCTATTTGTCCGCCAGGCGTGACAATTATGAACGTGCGTCAGGCGCAGCCGCTGGGGTTAGGCCACTCTATCCTCTGTGCGCGCCCGATCGTTGGCGACAACCCGTTCATCGTGGTACTGCCGGATATCGTGCTGGATACGGCAACGGCCGATCCGCTGCGTTACAACCTCGCGGCGATGGTGGCACGCTTTGCTGAGACCGGCCGCAGCCAGGTGCTGGCAAAACGCATGAAAGGCGATCTCTCTGAATACTCCGTTATCCAGACCAAAGAGCCACTGGATACAGAAGGTAAAGTCAGCCGTATTGTGCAGTTTATTGAAAAACCGGATCAACCGCAGACGCTGGATTCCGACCTGATGGCAGTGGGGCGCTATGTGCTTTCTGCCGATATCTGGGCGGAACTGGAAAAAACCGAGCCGGGCGCGTGGGGTCGTATTCAGCTGACCGATGCGATTGCAGAGCTTGCAGAAAAACAGTCTGTTGATGCGATGTTGATGACCGGCGACAGCTATGACTGCGGTAAGAAAATGGGGTACATGCAGGCCTTTGTAAACTACGGTCTGCGTAACCTGAAAGAAGGTCAGAAATTCCGCGAAAGTATTAAGAAATTGCTGGCGCAGTAAATAATTAAAACGGTGTATTGAAGATATTTACAGCAGGGGCAGAAAGGGTTGCCGTAAGGACATTTGATCCTTTGGTTATTCTTACTGCCCTTTTTATTTTCATTATAAAATCAACGAGTAAAAAAGGTAGGCATGGGTAATTATTGCGCTGACGTAAGCTAGATTTTTCCTTGTTTCCGTCCTTGTTTCGGCGGAGAATAGCCGCTTAGCATTTTGTGCCAAGTGGCGAATTCTAATAAGGGTAGCGCAGTCGTTAACATTGTAAATTGCTGACAAAAGCACACAGTGCACAGGTAGCTGAAGAGCCTGGGGCGGTAGCGTGTCTAAAATATGTTCTAGTAAGTTAATAACCAATCTTAACTACCCTTAAATTAAAACATAGCATAACAAAAGCGGAAGAAACTCGTGAAAATACTGGTCACCGGTGGAGCAGGTTTTATTGGGTCTGCAGTCGTTCGTCATATCATTAATAACACTGCTGATTTCGTGGTTAATGTGGATAAATTAACCTATGCCGGGAATTTGGAATCACTGGCGGAAATCAATAACGACCCGCGTTATGTTTTTGAACGTGCGGATATTTGTGATAGTGATGCAATGGCGCGGATTTTTGCTGAGCATCAACCTGATTCGGTCATGCACCTGGCGGCAGAAAGTCATGTCGATCGCTCGATTACTGGCCCCGCCGCGTTTATTGAGACAAATATTATTGGCACTTATGTGTTGCTTGAAGCTGCACGCCAATATTGGGCACAGTTGGATGAAGCGCGCAAAGCGGCCTTCCGTTTCCATCATATCTCCACTGACGAAGTATATGGTGATTTGCCTCACCCGGATGAAGTGACCGCTGGTGAATCATTGCCTCTGTTCACCGAGCAAACAGCTTATGCGCCGAGCAGCCCTTATTCAGCCTCTAAAGCCTCCAGCGATCATCTGGTCCGCGCATGGCGCAGAACCTATGGCTTCCCGACAATTGTTACCAATTGCTCCAATAATTACGGACCGTTCCATTTCCCGGAAAAACTGATCCCGCTGGTTATCCTGAACGCGTTGGCGGGCAAAGCGCTGCCGGTGTATGGCAAAGGGGATCAAATTCGCGATTGGTTGTATGTTGAAGATCACGCACGTGCGCTTTATACCGTGATCACACAAGGTGTTGCGGGTGAGACTTATAATATCGGCGGCCATAACGAAAAACAGAACCTCGATGTTGTCCACACGATTTGTGACTTGCTTGATGAAATCGTACCGAAGGCAACCTCTTATCGTGAGCAGATCACTTACGTAACTGACCGTCCGGGCCACGATCGTCGCTATGCAATTGATGCCGATAAAATCAGTAAGGAACTGGGCTGGAAACCGGTTGAAACTTTCGAAAGCGGCATCCGTAAAACGGTTGAGTGGTATTTGTCCAACAGCACATGGGTAGAGAACGTGCAAAGCGGCGCCTACCAGTCGTGGATTGAACAAAACTACGGGAAGCGCAGCGAATGAATATTCTGCTATTCGGAAAAACGGGACAAGTCGGCTGGGAACTCCAGCGTTCGCTGGCACCCTTGGGAAATCTGATTGCGCTGGATGTTAACTCGACAGAGTATTGCGGTGACTTCAGTAATCCTGAGGGTATTGCTGAAACCGTGCGCCGCATAAAGCCTGACGTAATTGTTAACGCCGCTGCGCATACCGCAGTTGATAAAGCTGAGTCCGAGCCGGAATTTGCCTCACTGTTGAATGCGAAGAGCGTTGAAGCTATTGCGCGTGAAGCCGCAAAAATTGACGCATGGGTGGTTCACTATTCGACCGATTATGTTTTCCCGGGCGATGGTGAAACGCCGTGGGTGGAAACAGATAGCACCGCTCCACTGAATGTTTATGGCCAGACAAAACTTGATGGTGAAATTGCCCTGCGAGAAAACTGCCCGAAGCACCTTATTTTTCGCACCAGTTGGGTTTACGCCGGAAAAGGCAACAATTTCGCGAAGACCATGCTAAAGCTGGCGAAAACGCGCCAGGAACTCTCGGTCATTAATGATCAATTTGGCGCCCCGACAGGTGCTGAGTTACTTGCGGATTGCACTGCTCATGCAATCCGCATTGCGCTGGCACAACCGCAAGTGGCAGGTTTATATCACTTGGTTGCGGGCGGTGAAACCTGCTGGCATGACTACGCGGCGCTGGTTTTTGCTGAGGCCAGGGAAGCGGGAGTTGAACTCGTTTTAAATAAATTAAACCCGGTAGCGACAGAAAGTTTCCCTACGCCGGCGAAACGTCCGCACAATTCACGACTGAACACCGATAAGTTTCAGCGCACTTTTGGTCTGGTTCTCCCGGACTGGGAGCTTGGCGTGAAACGTATGCTGGCTGAGCTATTTAACACAACGCCAATTTGACTATTTGAAAAGTGCCTCTGAGCAGGCATTTTGCTCGGGATTACGAAATGAAAACACGTAAAGGAATTATACTGGCGGGCGGTTCGGGAACTCGCCTGTACCCGGTTACAATGGTTGTGAGTAAACAACTGCTGCCAATTTATGATAAGCCAATGATTTACTATCCGTTATCCACGCTGATGCTCGCGGGGATTCGCGATATTTTAATTATCAGTACCCCGCAGGATCTGCCTCGCTTCGAACAACTTCTCGGTGATGGTAGCCAGTGGGGGTTAAGCCTGCATTATAAAGTACAGCCAAGCCCTGATGGGTTAGCACAGGCGTTTATTCTTGGTGAAGAATTTATTGGTAACGACTCCTGCGCGCTGGTGCTGGGCGACAATATTTTTTATGGACATGATTTGCCGAAGCTGATGGAAGAAGCCGTTGATAAAGAAAATGGTGCGACAGTGTTTGCCTATCATGTAAACGACCCTGAGCGATATGGCGTTGTAGAATTCGATGCGGCAGGTAAGGCGATTAGCTTGGTTGAGAAGCCTGTGGAACCAAAAAGTAACTATGCCGTGACAGGGTTATATTTCTATGACAATGATGTCGTGGAAATGGCAAAAAGTTTAAAGCCTTCTTTGCGTGGTGAACTTGAAATAACAGATATTAATAGTCTTTATCTTAGGCAAGGAAGACTATCGGTGGCGATGATGAGACGTGGTTATGCCTGGCTTGATACTGGGACTCATCAGAGTCTAATAGAGGCAAGTAATTTTATTCAAACGATAGAAGCGCGTCAGGGGCTTAAAGTTTCTTGTCCTGAAGAAATAGCCTATCGAAAAAAATTCATCGATGCGGAACAGGTTAAATTTTTAGCAGAACCATTGAAAAAAAATGCTTACGGTCAATATTTGTTGAAAATGATTGAAGGGAATTAAGAATGAACGTTATTAAAACTACAATCCCCGATGTATTGATTTTTGAGCCAACTGTTTTTGGCGATGAGCGTGGCTTTTTTTTTGAACGCTATAACCAGAAACTTTTTGAAGAAATTATCGGGCAGAAAACTGAATTCGTACAAGATAACCACTCAAAATCATCGAAAGGTGTTCTTCGTGGCTTGCATTATCAATTACCAGATTATTCGCAAGGGAAACTCGTTCAGTGTGTGGTCGGCGAAATATTTGATGTTGCAGTTGATATCCGCCAAAGTTCGCCAACTTTTGGTCAGTGGATAGGCGTGTATTTATCAGCACAAAATAAACGGCAAATATGGATTTCGGAAGGTTTTGCCCATGGGTTCCTGGTAGTTAGTGATGTTGCTGAATGTCTTTATAAGACAACAAACTATTACGCCCCTGCATTTGAGCGCGGCATTCGATGGGATGACCCAACTTTGGGAATCAACTGGCCGCTTGAAGGCCCGTTTAATCTGTCTGAGAAAGACAAAATACAACCCCTCTGGAATAACGTTCAGTTTTTTGAATGAAAATATGACGGGCAATGACGTCTAACATTTTGTAGAGTACAATGACATGTTTAATGATAAAGTAATTCTTGTTACAGGTGGTACTGGGTCGTTCGGTAATAAATTTGTTCGCATGACCCTTGAAAAATACAATCCTAAAAAAATCATTATTTATTCTCGCGATGAGATGAAACAATGGGAAATGGCAAAGCATTTTAAAGATGAAAGCCGTATTCGTTTCTTCATTGGTGATGTTCGCGATAAAGATCGTTTATACCGTGCATTAGATGGTGTTGATTATGTCGTTCATGCGGCGGCGACTAAAATCGTACCAACAGCAGAATACAATCCATTCGAATGTGTTAAAACCAATATTAACGGTGCCATGAACGTTATTGATGCATGTATCGATAAAGGTATCGAACGTGTCGTCGCGCTTTCTACCGACAAAGCAAGTAGTCCTGCCAATCTGTATGGTGCTACGAAGTTGGCATCTGACAAGCTTTTTGTCGCGGGTAATTCTTATTCTGGTGCAACCAAAACCCGCTTTGCCGTAGTGCGCTATGGTAATGTTATGGGGTCACGAGGTTCAGTTATTCCATTCTTCCTGTCTATCAAAGATAAAGGTGAGCTGCCGATTACAGATGATCGCATGACGCGTTTTATGATTACTCTGGAGCAGGGCGTTGAGTTAGTCTGGCATGCGTTCAATGATATGGTTGGTGGCGAAATTTACGTGAAGAAAATTCCGTCAATGAAAGTGACTGATGTTGCCACTGCCGTTGCGCCGGATGCTGCTCAAAAAGTTATTGGTATCCGTCCCGGTGAAAAACTGCATGAGCAAATGATCAGTGCAGAAGATGCTCTTTATACTTATGAGTATCCAGAACATTTTAAAATCCTGCCTGCAATTCATAATTGGTGTGATTCGCCGGAACGTATTAAAGATGGTAAGCGTGTGCCGGAAGGCTTTGTCTATGAAAGTGACAGCAATGCCGAATGGATGAGCATTGATGCACTCCGTCAGTGGATTGATGAAAATCGTGAAAAAGTGGGCAATATCTGATGAAATTTATCCCCTACGGCCGGCAGGATATTTCTGAAGAAGATATCAGTGCCGTGGTAGACGTACTGAAGTCTGATTTTCTCACCCAAGGGCCCTGCGTTCCGCAATTTGAGCAAGCAATTGCTCAGTATGTCGATGTTAAACATGCTGTTGCAGTCAATAGCGCAACTTCTGCACTTCATATTGCTTGCCTGGCGCTGGGATTGAATAAAGGCGACTGGCTCTGGACATCGCCGAACACCTTTGTCGCTTCAGCGAACTGCGCTCTTTACTGCGATGCCAATGTGAGTTTTGTTGATATTGATCCACAGACTTACAATATGAGTGTCAGTGCTCTTGAAGCCAAACTCATTGCGGCTAAAGCCGATGGCAAACTGCCAAAAATCGTTGTACCTGTGGCATTTGCTGGTCAGTCATGTGAAATGGAAGCCATCCATAAACTTTCTCAGCAATATGGTTTTTCCATTATTGAAGATGCATCGCATGCGATTGGCGGCAACTATCAAGGGGCCAAAATCGGCAACTCACGTTTCGCTGATATAACAATCCTGAGCTTCCACCCGGTTAAAATTATTACAACCGCTGAAGGCGGCATGGCGCTGACTAACAGCGCTGAATTAGCTGAAAGAATGCAGCTTTTCCGCAGCCATGGCATTACCCGCGACAACGATAAAATGACTAAATCTTCAGAAGGTGGCTGGTACTACCAACAGGTCGATCTTGGTTTAAACTACCGCATGACCGAACTGCAAGCCGCACTGGGAGTAAGCCAGTTGAAACGTATCGACGGCTTCGTTGCACGTCGTCACGAACTGGCAAAACGTTATCTCACTGCATTTGAGGGTGTTTCTGTCTCTTCGCCGGTTCAATCGGAAAGTGGCTACAGTGCTTTGCATCTTTATCCGCTAACGGTTAACGATCCGATGCAACGTAAGCCGTTGTTTGACTACCTGCGTAACAAGGGCATCGGGGTCAATGTTCACTATATTCCGGTTCATACGCAGCCGTATTATGCACAGTTGGGGCATAAAGTTGGGGATTACCCGATTGCTGAAGATTATTATTCCCGGGCGATAAGTATTCCTATGTATTCGACGCTGACTGATGAACAACAAGACTATGTGATCAAATGCATCCGGGAGTTTTTTTAAATGAATGTGGCAATCATTCCTGCACGTGGTGGCAGCAAGCGAATACTGCGTAAAAATATTAAAGAATTTTGCGGGAAGCCGATGATTGCCTGGTCAATTGAAGCCGCTCTCAGGAGCGGCGTTTTTGACCGAATCATTGTTTCAACGGATGATGAAGAGATCGCGACAGTTGCACGTCAATATGGCGCGGAAGTCCCGTTTATGCGACCTGAAGAGTTGTCGAATGATTTTGCCGGGACTATCCCCGTCATTCATCATGCTACTGACTGGCTGTCCAATCATGGCTGCATTGCAGATTTTGTTTGCTGCATTTATGCAACAGCACCTTTCATCCATTCCACAGATATCATTCGTGGGCTGGAAATTCTTCGCGAACAGCAAGGTGAGTATGCTTTTACAATAACCCGCTTCCCGTATCCTGTTCAGAGAGCATTGAAAGTGAGTGCCGAACAGCGTATCAGCATGTTTTCGCCAGAAATGTTCCATGTTCGTTCTCAGGATCTTGAAGAATCCTGGCACGATGCAGGGCAATTTTACTGGGGAACATCAGCTGCATGGTTGAATGAGAAACCCATATTTAGTGCAGATTCTTATGCGATAGAGCTTCCGCGTGAGCGTGTTCAGGATATCGATACGCCAGAAGATTGGAAGGTTGCTGAGTGGCTGTTTAAAGCCATGGAGTTAAAAAATGAATATTTATCTGCGAACTGATTCGTCACTTTCAATTGGTTCAGGCCATGTCATTAGATGCCTGAATCTAGCGAAAGCTTTAAGAAAATCAGGTGCGCAGTGTTTTTTTATATCGAAAAATCATCGCGGGAATATTATTGACAAAATTATTCAAGAAGGTTTTTCAACTAAAGTCATAACTGTTGATAACAAATCTGACGCCTATATTCGTAATGAGAAATTTTGGCTAAATGGTAGTCAGGGAGACGATGCATCGCAGTTTATCTCTTTGATAGAAGAACAAGGGCAAGAACCTGATATTATCATTGTTGATCATTATTCTCTTGATAAAGAGTGGGAGAAAGTAGTCAAACAGCATTTTTCAGATGCTCGCTTGGTTGTAATAGATGATCTATGCAATAGACCCCATTTCTGTGATCTGTTAATCGACCAGACTTACCAACGCCGTCCCGAAGAATATGTCTTCTTAAATGAAAATAATGGTACGGTTTTGGCCGGGACAAAATTTGCTTTGCTTGATCCATTATTTTCAGGCTTAAGAAAACAATCTATAGCATGCAAAGAAAAAGTTGATCATCCAAAAACATTAATGCTCACAATGGGGGGCGTTGATGCGCATAACATAACCGGTAAAGTTCTGCAATACCTGACCCAGACTGCTTTTAAGAATATAGATAAAATAACCGTTATATTAGGCACTGCGTTCCCATATCGTGAAGAGATACATGCACTTACTGCAAAAACTAATTATAATATTGAAGTTCTGACCAATGTAAAGAATATGGCTGAACTTATGCTTGAGCACGATTTCGCCATCGGTGCGTTAGGCGGAACGACCTGGGAACGCTGCACTATGGCATTACCGGCTGTAAACATTGCAATTGCCGATAATCAACTGACGATTGCGGAAAACCTCGCAAATTCAGGTGCAATAGTTCTTTATGCTGATAATTTTAATAAAGATGAATTCGTAGATGCGGTGCAATATCTCTTTACTCATTATCATGAGCAGAGAATTGTTGTGACGGATATGTGTGATGGTCTGGGTCTTTTCAGGGATATTCAGGAAATAATACCTGTACCTGCTAAAGATGGTATTAACGTTACGCTTCGTTTGGCTACGCAAGAAGATATTAATTTTGTTTTCCAGCTTCAGTGCGAGCCTCACACTCGTAAATTTGCACGTAATCAAAATATTCCATCTTTTGAAAGCCATGTCTCGTGGATGGCGCATAAATTAAATGATGATAAATCAGAGTTTTATATTATTGAGCATGGCAGTTCATGTGGCGTATTGAGACTGGATCCCGTCAGTCATGTATCTGCAAAATATGAATTATCGATATTTCTGACTGCGAAAGACCAGGGCAAAGGAATTGCAAGTGCAGCTATCAAACGTGCTTTGATGGTACATAATGGCGATACAATACTTGCGACAGTATTGCCAGGAAATAATGCATCGCATCAGTTGTTTGAGCGCCTTGGTTTTATTAAAATATCTCCCGACCAATATATTAGTGAGAAAAATAATGCATGAATTTATAACCATTGATGGCCGTAGAATTGGTAAAGACCATCCTCCTTATATTATTGCAGAACTCTCGGCTAACCATAATGGTGATATTAATCGCGCCTTTCGAATCATGGAAGAAGCAAAAGCAGCAGGAGCAGATGCGATAAAATTACAAACATACCGCGCTGATACTATCACTATTGATTGCGACACCGAAGACTTCCAGATTCATGGTGGATTATGGGATGGCCAAACGCTTTTCAATTTATACAAAGGTGCGCAGATGCCATGGGAATGGCATAAGCCTTTATTTGAAAAAGCCAAAGAGTTGGGTATTACTATTTTCAGTAGCCCATTCGATTTTACCGCTGTCGACTTACTTGAAGAGTTGGATGCACCTGCATATAAAATTGCGTCCTTCGAAGCCATCGATCTGCCTTTGATTAAATACGTCGCTAAAACCGGTAAGCCCATGATTATTTCTACAGGGATGGCTGATGAGCAAGAAATCCAGGAAGCCATCAATGCAGCAAGAGAAGGGGGGTGTAAGGAACTCGTCGTTTTACACTGCGTAAGCGGTTATCCTGCGCCGGCGGAAGATTATAATCTGGCAACCATTCCTGATATGGCAGAGCGATTTGATATTATTACTGGGTTGTCTGACCATACGATTGACAATACAACTGCTATTGCTTCTGTTGTGCTCGGCGCAAGTGTCATTGAAAAACATGTAACTTTGGATCGAAATGGCGGAGGTCCGGATGACAGTTTTTCGCTTGAACCTGATGAGTTAATGGCGCTTTGCCGTGATGCCAAAATTGCATGGCAGGCATTGGGACGCGTTAATTATGAACGTAAAGAGAGTGAAAAAGGGAATGTTAAATTCCGGCGTTCACTTTACATTGTAAAAGATGTGAAAAAAGGGGAAAAGCTGACACCTGAGAATGTGAAGAGTATTCGCCCGGGGTTCGGTTTAGCGCCTAAGTATTATGATGCAATTATGGGTAAGCCTTTAAATCAGGATATTAATAAAGGTGTTCCATTTGATTTGAAATTTATTGAAAATTAAAATGCTACTGAATAAAATTTTCAATAAAATGCTCCCCTTGTCTTTAAGAGGAGGAGCATTAGCCAGCAAATTCATTCTTATAATATTTATTTCCCACAATTATACTTTGTCAAATTTAGGCGAGTATGCCTTAATCGTAGCTGGCGTTAGCTATACGGGTTATTTGCTAGGTTTTGATTTCTATACTTATTCGTCAAGGAGAATAATCGGATCTTCGAGAAAAGAACAAAGCTCATTCCTTAAAAATCAGTTTTTTTTATATTTCATTCATTATTCTCTTGCTGTATTAATAACTTGCATGTTTGTGCTTTACGAGCCTGCATTAAAAAACGTAGCTATAATTTTTGTTATTTTAATTATACTGGATCATTGCTCACTGGAGGTGATGAGATTATTAGTAGTATATGAACATCCTTTCAGTGCTAACTTACAGTTTTTTATTCGTAATGGTCTTTGGGTGTATGCATATATACCGTATGCTTTTACGAACGCCGATGTGCCATTTTACACCATATGGTTTTTTTGGATTGTAGCTGAAATAATAAGTATTTTTTTTATAATAATAGTATTAAAAAAGATACCATTTTCTTTAATCATGCGCTCCAAAATTGACCACCAATGGATTCTGCAGGGCCTTAAGGTTTGCCTTCCACTTCTAATATCAACGCTTTCGTTGCGCGGTATGTTCACAGCGGATAGATATATTCTGGGCTATTTTGGGAATAAAGAAATAGTCGGTGTTTATTCTTACTTCTCTAGTTTTTCATCTTCAATAATGGCTTTCGTCGATGCAAGTGTGGTAATGCTTTTTTACCCAAAATTGGTGAGATATTCAAAAGAAGGTTTAAGAAAAAAATACCTTGCTACAAAAGAAAAGTTTTTAAAAGCACTCGTTATAACAAGTCTCTGCATTACGGCAACACTTATGATATGTGTCCCTTATATTTCTAAAGTGATAAAGAAAGAGAGTTTTTTAAATTCGCTGCCATTGTTCTATATATTACTGCTTGGATCTATAATGTATTGTGTTTCACTTGTTTATCATTTCGATTTATATGCAAGGAATTTAGATCGTTATATTATCAAATCTAGTATACTTGCATTTTTGGTTTCCATTGTATTGATGGTTATTTTAGGTTATCTATATTCATCTATTGGTATAGCTATAAGCCAATTTATAGGTATAACGGTGTTGCTCATAGCAAAATATAGATTTTGCAAGTTAGGGCCATATGATTGATGTAATATATATTTCAGGAGTTTTAAATGAAAGCCATTTGGTTTATGTGGCATCGTTTATAAATAAGATCAAGAATGAGGGTAACTTTAACTTCGCCATATATTATGAAAATAATTCGAGATTCTTGTCCAGTGCTAAAATTCATACCAGTATTATTGAAAAATGGTTAGGTAAAGTTAACTATGTTAAACCGGGCAAGAGCATTCGGGCTGGGTATCGAAAAGAAATTCTTCATCTATTTATCGGTTCTGTAGGTATTAAGCCTGTTCTATTGATGCGAAAAAGCAATATTACTTGTAAAATTAGCAATATTGTAATTGATGAAGGCATTGGGTCTGCATCCGATATTCATACTATGCAAAAAGTTTATATGCGTGAGCGTAAAATAAATAGTTTCAAGGCTTACTTATACGCTTTTATCTATTTTTATTTAAAAAGAGGCGTTTTGGCTAAGCAAACTTGGAGATTGTTTGATGGCCTAAAACCGAATCAACAAATAATGGATTTTATCAAAGCCAAATCGGTACCAATAAAATATGATAACACCTCATACATGCTTTTACTTACGCAACCCTGGGTTAAGCTCGGTATTCTTACTGAGGATGAATACAAAGACTATATTAGCAACATCATTAGTGAAGCGAATGCGTTAAAGCTAAAATTGATAGTAAAACCTCATCCTTCGGAAGATTTTCAGTTGTATGAAAACCTTGGCCTCAATGTGATAGATACACTGACACCGGTTGAATTATGTTTCGATTTTGATAATTGTTTTGCCGTTATAGGTTTTAATAGTACGTCACTTATTTTATTGAATGCCATATATAATACACCTGCTTTTAGGTTAAGCTTTGAAAAAATCGACAGTGTTGTTAGTTGCTCACGTCTTCAGGAATCTCTTTTCAATAAATATACAAGTCAGCGAATGAGTATAATAGATATTTTTAATGAATTATCTATAAGTGAGCACTAATATGGTGATTTTTATTTGTTTTTTGAGCGCCTTTCTTATATGGTCTATCAATATACTTGGTCTAACATCTTGGTCATTAAATATAATATTTGTTGTAGTTTGGTTTGTTACTATTCTCACATGTATTAAAAGCAAAAAAAAAGAATCTGTACTTAATATTATTATGATTTATAGCATGAGCGTGGGCGTGATTTGCTGTCTTATTGTTGAGGGAGGCGCTTATTTATCTGAGATAAGAATGTTCGGCAGACTCAGTGGAGCCACTGTTCGTGTAGGTTTTACAGCTTTAATTTTTTTGCTGACGACGATTTCGATCACCGGTATTCTCAGTAAATATTTACAGCCAGTAAATACAATGGATAAAAAAATTAACTGGTCTATAAATATGCTAATACAATTAATTATATTTTGTTCCTTTTTGGGGCTCCTTTTTGTCTATGCAAAATATGGAACACCCAACTCTAACGGGGTCGATCGTTTTAAATATTGGAGTGATATAGCTCCCGCATGGGGGCGATATTTGCAATTTCTGTTGCTTCAGTTTTCTTTTCTTTTAGGTATTAAATATTCAGAGTCTAAGGCTAAAAAATATATTGTACTTCTTGTGGCTTCTGTTTTTATGCAGTTTATTGGTGGCGAGAAATTCACTGGTCCTACATTATCAATTCTTTTCTTCTTGATACCTTTTCTATTTTATCTACAAAAGGATTTGATTTCAGAAATACTTCGCCCTAAAATTATAATAATTATTTTTGCTGTGGTGTCGATATTTATATTTTCATCCTATTTAAGTTATACGGCAATATATGGTGACTCGGCACAAGGCATTCGTTACTTACTTGAACGTGTCGCGCTGCAAGCGCAGGTTTGGTGGGCCGTTGATTCGACCTCTGATATAATTAACCCTCATTTGAGTCTGGCTTGGTTGCTTAAAAACGGTTTTGGCCTGGGTTTAAATGAAGGGAATGCCATTTTTGGCATGTATTTCCTTATGCAAAAGATTACCCCCTCTGATGTTTTTCTACGATTTGTTGATAATGGGATACGTTTTACGATGGGGGCACCCGTTAATTATAATTATTTCTTTGGTACTGTGCTTGGTCCAGTCGTTGCAATATTCTTTGGTTTTTGGGCTGGTTTCGGTACATGGTTGTTACGTAATGCTATTCTAATGAAAGATCTTTTTTATGGATTTATAGTTTTAAAATATTATTACTTTATCATTCAAATTTGCATTATGTCTGATTGGTATTATTTTTTTACTGCGAAATTTATGGCATTCACAATTTTTATTGTTTTTTATTCTCTCGTATTACAAAGGATAATTATCAAGAAATGGAAAATTGCGTAAAATATTCTATTATAGTCCCTATCTACAATGTAGAACGTTTCTTGAAAGATTGCCTTGATTCCATTCAAAATGCAATGACAGATGAATGTGAATGTATTTTAATTAATGATGGTTCGACAGATAATTCAGGGCATGTTGCAGAAGTATACTGTAAGACACACGAGTTTTTTCATTATCATGAGAAAGAAAACGGTGGGCTATCAGAAGCACGTAACTTTGGGTTACAATTTGCAAAAGGAGAATACATCCTTTTTGTGGATTCAGACGACGTTGTTAGCCCGATAATAATACATGCTATCAATGTTGCGCTTGAAACGAAGAACACAGATGTTGTCTATTTTAACTTTTTAAAATTTTACTCAGGAAATGTAATTAACTTACTTGCAGGGGATATTAATGACTTGCAAATTAGATATTCAGGCCGTAAAGAACTATCGAAGATGCCTAATTTTTCCTGGGCTCGAGTAGTGAGACGCAAGCTCTATGCTGAGAATAAATTTCCTGTAGGTGTAATATATGAAGATGTATATACCTCTCCTTATATAACTCAGCAAGCAACTGTTGTCGCTTTTATTGATTTGCCCTTATATGGTTACCGTAAGCGCAGTGGGTCTATTACAACTGATTCGGCTGAAAGGCAATTTAAATTATTTGAAGCTGTAAAACTGCTGAAGGCCAGACAAGAAAGGGGAGAGGTGGAATTCGTACTTTACTCCACAACCCTTATAAATTTATCTCAGTCGTGTCTCGTTAGTCTGGCTCGTATTGAAGACGCTAATACTCGTTCGATTTATAGAAAGCTTATTAAAAATGAATTTAGTGCCTTAACTTTTATGAATATTGTGTTCAGTTATTCTAAAGTTAAGTTTAAATGCCTTGCTATGGCATCAAGAATTTCGTTTGGTTTATATATTTTAGAAAGGGTTTTGAGGCCTGTTGTTTTATTTTCAGATAAAAGGAATCACTGATGCCTCTCACTGTATATATTGTTAGCCATAAACCTTACGATTTCCCTTTAGCACTTGGGTATGTACCTCTTCAGGTCGGAAATGCCTTAGAGTCTATTGCTAGTATCGCACAGAGAGACTCCAGCGGTGATAACATTGCCCATCTTAATCCTTCATTTTGCGAGTTAACCGCAGCCTACTGGCTCTGGAAAAATGCTCAGGAAGATGTCGTGGGTCTTGCCCATTATCGCCGTTATTTCGCGTCCGCCACTAGTAATCTGACAGTGAAAGGAAAACGTATTGCTTCGCCTGTAGAGTTACAGGAAATGCTGAAAAGTGCCGATATTCTGGTGGCTAAACCCAGGAATTATTTCATCACCAGCATTAAGAATCATTATATCCATGCCCATAATGAATCCGACTATACTCAACTTCGCGATGAAATTGTTCTACAGCAGCCAGACTATCTAACTGATTTCGACGATATAATGGGCGGCACAAAAATCAGTCTTTACAATATGTTCGTGTGCAAAAAGTCGTTGATCAATGAATATTTTTCCTGGCTTTTCCCGATGCTGTTTGCGCTTGAAAAAAAAATCGACTACCAGAACTATGACACATACCAAAAACGCGTTTTTGGATTTATGGCAGAACGTCTCTTCAACGTCTGGCTTCATCACCAGCAGGGGCGTCTGCGAATCATGTATTTGCCTGTTGTGAATATTGATGGCGAAAACCTGTTTTTGAAAGGCATTGGCTTGTTAAAACGACATCTTTGGGGAAAAAAATGAAAGTCGCTATTGTAGGTGCTGGTATCTCTGGTGCTGTGATTGCACGATTATTAGCTGAACAGGGAATCGCATCTGTCGTTTTTGACAAACGCTCTCATATTGCAGGTAACTGCCATTCAGAACGCGATCCGCACACTAACGTCATGTTGCATGTATATGGCCCCCATATTTTTCACACGGATGATAAAGAAGTTTGGGATTTTGTTAATCAGTATTCAGAGTTTATGCCATACACCAATCGCGTGAAGGCAATCTATAAAGGCAACGTTTATTTGCTACCCGTTAACCTGCATACAATTAACCAGTTTTTCAACAAAACGATGCGTCCCGATGAAGCACGTGCTTTTATTGAATCCAAAGCTGATAAATCCATATTAGAACCTCAAAATTTTGAAGAGCAGGCTATCAGCATGATTGGTCGTGAGTTGTATGAAGCGTTCTTTAGAGGCTATACCCGTAAGCAATGGGGCTGCGAACCCACGCAACTACCGGCCAGCATCCTGAAGCGCTTGCCGCTGCGTTTTAATTACAACGACAATTATTTTAATCACCAGTTTCAGGGCATGCCTAAAGAGGGTTATACCGAAATGGTGGCAAATATCCTCGATCACGAACTTATTACAGTCAGAACAGGGACTGAGTTCGTGGCTTCAGAAAGTGCAGCCTGGCAGCATGTTTTCTGGTCAGGTGCGTTGGATGGTTATTTCAACTTTAGTGAGGGACGTCTGGGTTACCGTACCCTGGATTTTGAGAAGTTCACTGCCGATGGTGATTATCAAGGAACCGCTGTTATTAATTACTGTGAAGAGGAAGTTCCTTATACCCGAATTACTGAGCATAAGCATTTCTCGCCATGGGAATCGCATGAAAAAACAACCTGCTATCGTGAGCTTAGCCGCTTCTGCACCGAGGACGATATTCCGTATTATCCGATCCGTATGGTTAAGGAAAAAGAATTACTTAACCGCTACTTAGATAAAGCGCTGGAGTTGAGTAATACAACGTTTGTTGGTCGGCTTGGGACGTATCGCTACCTGGATATGGATGTTACAATCAGGGAAGCCATTGATGTTGCGAAAAAATTCCTCGAATGTCAAAAAAATCAGGAACCAATGCCTGTATTTAATATAAACCCACGCTAAAATCAGGTATTGTCATGGATAAGGATAATTTTTTGAATAAATATAATCCATTGCTATGCAGGGTTTGCCTCGCAACATCGGATTTTATATTTTTTAATTTATCACTTGTACTTTCCATTGGCTGTGTATACTGGATATTTAATGATCTCTATCGTTTTATTCCAGATACGCAGTTAAAGGTGCGCATTATTTCCCATGCCATTCTTGGATTTATTTGCGTGGCATGGTTTTGGGTTCGGTTGCGGCATTATTCTTATCGCAAACCTTTTTGGTTTGAGTTGAAAGAAATTATCCGCACTATTCTCATTTTCGCTGTGTTTGATCTGGCTCTGGTTGCCTTTTCAAAATGGCAATTTTCCCGTTATGTATGGGTCTTTTGTTGGTCGTTTGCGGTAGTATTACTACCATTTTTCAGGGCCATGACTAAACATCTTCTGAATCGTCTGGGAATCTGGAAGAAAAAAACCATTATCATGGGCAGTGGTAATAACGCGATTGAGGCTTACCATGCACTCCAGAGCGAAGAAATGCTTGGCTTTGATGTCGTTGCATTTTACGACGAGGAATGTATAGAGACGACCCTGCAGGGCTACCCGGTACTTCAGGATCCCAATGTTCTCTGGGAACTGAAGAAAACGGGCGATATCCATTTTATTGTGGCATTCGAAATGGAAAACAGTGATAAGACCATCAACTGGCTACGCGAGTTGTCGAAGAAGGATTGTCGTTCTGTCACCGTTATTCCTTCTCTGCGAGGGCTACCGCTTTACAACACGGATATGTCATTTATCTTTAGTCACGAAGTTATGTTGTTGAGGATTCATAATAACCTTGCAAAACGCACTTCCCGTTTCCTCAAGCGGACATTTGATATTGTTTGTTCATTATTCATCATTACCATTTCGTCGCCCCTGCTCCTTTATCTTTGGTACAAAGTCACCCGCGATGGTGGCCCTGCAATTTATGGTCATATGCGAGTTGGTCGCCACGGTAAACTTTTCCCTTGCTATAAGTTCCGCTCAATGGTGATGAATTCGCAGGAGGTTTTACAAAAATTGCTGGATTCGAATCCTGCAGCGCGGGAAGAGTGGGATCGTGATTTTAAGCTTAAGCATGATCCTCGAATTACGCCGGTTGGTCGATTTATTCGAAAAACCAGTCTTGATGAATTGCCGCAACTTTTTAACGTTCTCAAAGGGCAGATGAGTCTTGTTGGTCCGCGACCAATCATTTCGGAGGAACTCAGCCGTTATGATGAAAATGTTGATTATTATTTAATGGCTAAACCAGGGATGACAGGATTGTGGCAAGTGAGTGGGCGTAATAATGTTGATTACGACACACGTGTCTATTTTGACTCCTGGTATGTTAAAAATTGGTCGCTCTGGAACGACATTGCTATCCTGTTCAAAACTGTTAGGGTCGTTTTGCACAGAGATGGCGCATACTAAACTCCGGCCTTTTCATCTTTGTTGCGTCCAATTTGATGCAACATCAATTGCTACCTCATGGTTTCAAACCTGAGTTAACATATGCTTCACTTTGCCTGCCGATGGTTTGTGCGGCAGGATATCCTCACCTGACAGGAGTATGTAATGTCCAAGCAACAAATCGGCGTTGTTGGTATGGCGGTAATGGGGCGCAACCTGGCGCTCAACATTGAGAGCCGCGGCTACACCGTTTCAGTTTTCAACCGCTCCCGTGAAAAAACCGAAGAAGTCATTGCCGAAAACCCGGGCAAAAAGCTGGTTCCTTACTACACCGTACAAGAATTTGTCGAATCCCTGGAAACCCCGCGCCGCATTCTGTTGATGGTGAAAGCTGGTGCAGGCACCGATGCTGCTATCGACTCCCTCAAGCCATATCTCGACAAAGGCGACATCATCATTGATGGTGGTAACACTTTCTTCCAGGACACCATTCGCCGTAATCGCGAACTCTCTGAAGAAGGTTTCAACTTCATCGGCACCGGCGTTTCCGGTGGTGAAGAAGGCGCGCTGAAAGGTCCATCAATCATGCCTGGTGGTCAGAAAGAAGCCTACGATCTGGTTGCTCCGATCCTGACTAAAATTGCTGCAGTTGCAGAAGATGGCGAACCTTGCGTGACGTATATTGGTCCGGACGGTGCGGGTCACTACGTCAAAATGGTGCATAACGGTATCGAATATGGCGATATGCAGCTGATCGCCGAAGCGTACGCGTTGTTGAAAGGCGGTCTGAATCTCTCTAACGAAGAGCTGGCGAAAACCTTCAGTGAGTGGAACGCAGGCGAGCTGAGCAGCTATCTCATCGACATCACCAAAGATATCTTCACCAAGAAAGATGAAGAAGGTAAATACCTGGTTGATGTGATCCTCGACGAAGCGGCGAATAAAGGCACCGGTAAATGGACCAGCCAGAGCTCGCTGGACCTCGGCGAGCCGCTGTCACTGATTACCGAATCCGTGTTTGCGCGCTATATCTCTTCCCTGAAAGAGCAGCGTGTTGCCGCGTCTAAAGTGTTGTCTGGCCCGCAGGCGAAAACAGCAGGGGACAAAGCTGAATTTATCGAGAAAGTACGCCGTGCGCTGTACCTCGGTAAAATTGTTTCCTATGCGCAGGGCTTCTCTCAGCTGCGTGCTGCTTCTGACGAGCACAACTGGAACCTGAATTACGGCGAAATCGCGAAGATCTTCCGCGCAGGCTGTATCATCCGTGCGCAGTTCCTGCAGAAAATCACCGACGCCTATGCCGAGACCCCGGCTATCGCAAACCTGTTGCTGGCACCGTACTTCAAGAAAATCGCGGATGACTATCAGCAGGCGCTGCGTGACGTAGTGGCCTATGCCGTGCAGAATGGTATTCCGGTACCGACCTTCTCTGCAGCGGTGGCATACTACGACAGCTACCGTTCTGCAGTACTGCCCGCGAACCTGATTCAGGCTCAGCGTGATTATTTCGGTGCGCACACGTATAAACGTACTGATAAAGACGGCGTGTTCCATACCGAGTGGCTGGATTAATCTGATAATCACCCATCTGGTTTACCCAAGCCCGGTTACTAAAACCGGGCTTTTTTTTCGTCTTAACCGCCTTTTTTCGGGTAGTCATATTCATTTCGTCGATTATTGCCTGCTAAACCATACATAAACGCTGCTGTTGACGGCTGATTGTCGCCTTGACAGTCCCTCAACAGAAGAGGTAAAAACCCCAACAGTTATTGATATAAAGCGGGTGGCGACGGGATCGTCATCTCCGGTTTCATACACTCACAAAAGTTGCTTATCGAATGAAAATAACAATCTCCGGAACAGGTTACGTTGGGCTATCGAACGGGATTCTGATTGCGCAGAACCATGAAGTGGTGGCGCTGGATATCGTTCAGTCCAAAGTAGATATGCTTAATCAGAAGATCTCTCCCATTGTGGATAAGGAGATTCAGGAGTATTTGCAGAATAAGCCGCTGAACTTCCGTGCGACGACGGACAAACTGGACGCCTATCGCGGCGCGGATTTTGTCATCATCGCCACGCCGACGGATTACGATCCGAAAACGAACTACTTCAACACCAGCAGCGTGGAATCAGTGATCCGTGATGTTCACGAGATCAACCCGCAAGCGGTGATGATCATTAAATCCACCATTCCGGTGGGCTTTACCCAATCCATCCGTGAAAAATACGGTATTGATAACGTTATCTTCTCACCGGAATTCCTGCGTGAAGGTAAAGCGCTGTACGATAACCTGCACCCGTCGCGTATCGTTATCGGTGAACGCTCCGAACGCGCCGAACGTTTTGCTGCGTTGTTGCAGGAAGGCGCGATCAAAAAAGATATTCGCGTACTGTTCACTGATTCAACCGAAGCCGAAGCGATTAAACTGTTCGCTAACACCTATCTGGCGATGCGCGTGGCGTACTTCAACGAACTGGATAGCTATGCAGAAAGCCTGGGGCTGAACAGCCGTCAGATTATCGAAGGCGTATGTCTGGATCCGCGTATCGGCAATCATTACAACAACCCATCGTTTGGTTACGGTGGTTACTGCTTGCCGAAAGATACCAAACAGCTGCTGGCGAACTACCAGTCGGTACCGAATAATATTATTTCGGCTATCGTTGATGCTAACCGTACCCGTAAAGACTTTATTGCGGATTCCATCCTGGCGCGTAAACCGAAGGTGGTGGGTGTCTATCGTCTTATCATGAAGAGCGGTTCCGATAACTTCCGCGCCTCTTCGATTCAGGGCATCATGAAGCGTATCAAAGCGAAGGGCGTGCAGGTCATCATTTATGAACCGGTCATGCAGGAAGATGAATTCTTCCACTCCCGCGTGGTACGCGATCTGGACGCGTTCAAACAGGAAGCGGATGTCATTATCTCCAACCGTATGGCCCAAGAGCTGGCGGATGTGGAAGAGAAGGTCTATACCCGCGATTTATTCGGTAACGACTAATTGTTATTACAGAAAGTAAAACGGCCCAATCAGGGCCGTTTTTTTACACGTTATAAAAATTTCTGTACCAGTCAACAAAGCGCTTCACACCGTCTTTGACCGAAGTCTGAGGCTTAAAGCCAGTCACAGCATACAGCGGTTGGGTGTCTGCGCTCGTCTCCAGCACATCGCCGGGCTGAATCGGCATCATGTTTTTCTGCGCTTCAATCCCCAGCGCCTCTTCCAGTGCCATGATGTAATCCATCAGCTCAACCGGAGAGCTGTTGCCAATATTGTAAACATGGTAAGGCGCGGAGCTGGTTGCCGGTGATCCGCTTTCAACAGTCCAGTTTGCATCTGGCTGCGGGATCACATCCTGCATACGGATAATCGCTTCCACGATATCGTCAATGTAGGTGAAGTCGCGCTTCATTTTGCCGTAGTTGTATACATCTATGCTCTTACCTTCCAGCATAGCTTTAGTGAACTTGAAGAGCGCCATGTCCGGACGTCCCCATGGGCCATAGACCGTAAAGAAACGCAGGCCGGTCGTTGGCAGACCATAGAGATGCGAATAGGTATGCGACATCAGTTCATTGGCTTTTTTCGTTGCCGCATAGAGTGATACCGGGTGGTCAACCGAATCATCAGTAGAGAACGGCATCTTTCGGTTTAACCCGTAAACGGAGCTGGAGGAAGCATACAGCAGATGTTGCACTTTATGATGACGACAGCCTTCAAGTACGTTCAGATGTCCAATCAAATTAGATTCTGCGTAAACGTGCGGGTTTTCCAGCGAGTAACGGACACCAGCTTGTGCAGCGAGGTGAATAACGCGGTCGAATTTCTCACGCGTAAACAGTTGCGCCATCCCTTCGCGGTCAGCGAGATCGATTTTATGAAAATGGAAATCGGGAGAGGCCAGTAAATCCAGGCGCGCTTGCTTCAGACTGACATCGTAATAGTCGTTGAGGTTATCGATACCCACCACCTGATGGCCCGCCTGCAGCAGGCGTTCACTGACATGATAACCGATAAACCCGGCAGCGCCGGTAACCAAAAATTTCATAGCTAATCCTTTCTAACATCTAAAACGTACAATCTGTCTATTGTATGATCCCAGACTGGTAATCGCTATCAGTTATAAAAGCGGTCATAGTTCTTAAATAGTGCCTGGTAAAACTTATTTACATGAAGTCCTATAGAAAAAAAATAACGAACCGCTAAACTCGCGCTCTATAATTCTCTTTTGCGCTTCTCATTTAGGGTTGCTATGACTTACGAAAAACAAAGTTTGCCTGCCGGGCAGAGTAATGATTCAGAACAGATTGATTTGTTAGATGTTTTATCTCAAGTCTGGCGTGGTAAGTGGATTGTAGCCTTATTTATTCTTGCCGCTGTTATTATTGCTGGTGTCTATATAAGCATCGCCAAAGAAAAATGGACCTCGATCGCGGTGATCAATGCTCCGGATGCCGGACAGATTGCTGGTTACTCAAATGCGATGAGTGTCATAATCAATGATCCACGGTTTGATATCACGGATATCCAACAACGCGTGATTGTGCGTTTCAATTCGGCTTTTTCTGCTCTCACGGAAGCTCTTAAGAACCAGGAAAAACCTGAAGATCTGACAATTGGCGCCGCAGTGCAGGGGCAACCATTACCCCTCAAGCTAGCCTATGCTGGCTCAAGTGCTCAAGATGCACAGAGAAAGCTGGCAGAATATATTGAAAAAATCGACCAGCAAATCGCCAGAGAATTGGTAGATGATTTAAAGACCAATATTAAATCTCAAACAACAAATTTGGTCGCATCGTTGTCGACACAGGAAAAAGTGGCTCAGGAACAAAAGAGCTTGCGTATCAAGCAGATTATTCAGGCGCTCTCGGTGGCTAAAGAGTCTGGTGTCAAGTCGCCACAAGTGCAACAAACAGAAAACGTGTCTCAGGACACTATGTTTCTGCTCGGCAGTACGGCACTGGAATCAATGGTGAAAAATGAATCTTCCCGTCCGCTGATTTTTTCTGATGATTACTATAAAACTCGGCAAAATTTATTAGATATCCAGAGCATTGTCGTGAAGCCGCAGAGTATACATGCGTATCGCTATGTAATGAAACCAACATTGCCAATTCAGCGTGACAGCCCTAAGCGCGCATTAACTATGATATTGGCACTACTGCTGGGTACTATCGTTGGATCCGGATTCGTTCTCATGCGTAACGCATTTCGAAATCATCAATCGAAAGCATAAGCACAAAAAAACCGGGCAGCGCCCGGTTTTTTTACGCCCGCTATTTGTGCCGCTTGCGTAAATTCTCAATCACGGTCGTCAAATCAAGCTGCTGATCCTGCAGCAGCACCAGCAGGTGATACATCAGGTCAGAGGCTTCGTTAGTCAGCTCTTCACGGTCGTTCACGGTTGCCGCCAGTGCCGTTTCTACACCTTCTTCGCCCACTTTCTGCGCGATACGCTTAGTGCCGCTGGCGTAGAGTTTGGCGGTATAAGAACTTGCCGGGGCGGCCGTTTTACGCGCGGCGAGCAGCTCTTCTAACTGGTAGAGGAACAACCACTGGTGGCTGGTGTCGCCAAAGCAGCTGGATGTTCCCGTGTGGCAGGTTGGGCCGATAGGGGTAACAAGGACCAGCAACGTGTCGTTGTCGCAATCAGGGGCTATGTTCACCACATTAAGAAAATGACCCGAGGTTTCACCTTTGGTCCACAAGCGCCCTTTAGTGCGGGAGAAAAAAGTGACTTTGCCGCTTTCCTGCGTTTTTGCCAGCGCCTCTTTGTTCATGTAACCCAGCATCAGCACTTCGCCGGAAACCGCATGTTGCACCACGGCGGGCAGCAGTCCGTCGGTTTTTTCCCAGTCCAGTTGGGCCAGTTGTTGCTCTGTTAACATACCCTGATCTCCACGCCCTGGCCTGCCAGGTACGTTTTTAATTCACCAATATTGATAATCTGCTTGTGAAACACGGAAGCCGCCAGCGCGCCGTCAACGTTCGCATCGCGAAAGGCTTCCAGGAAATGTTCCATGGTGCCCGCGCCACCAGAAGCAATCAGCGGTACGTGGCACACCGCGCGCACTTTCTTCAGTTGTTCAAGATCGTAGCCATTGCGCACGCCATCCTGGTTCATCATGTTCAGCACGATTTCACCGGCGCCGCGCTTTTGCACTTCCTGCACCCAGTCGAGCGTTTCCCATTGCGTAACACGGGTCCGGCTCTCATCACCGGTGTATTGATTAACGTGATATTTGCCCGTGTCGGCGTCAAACCAGGTGTCGATACCGACCACAATGCACTGCACGCCAAAGCGATCGGCCAGACGTGTGATTAACTCAGGATCGGCCAGCGCAGGGGAGTTAATCGAAATTTTATCTGCGCCAAACGAGAGAATTTTCGCCGCATCGTCAGCAGACTTAATCCCACCTGCGACACAGAAAGGAATATCAATCACTTCCGCCACGCGTGACACCCAGCTCTTGTCCACCACGCGGCCATCGCTGGAAGCGGTAATATCGTAGAATACCAGCTCGTCCGCGCCTTCTTCGGCGTAGCGTTTTGCCAGCGGCACAATGTCGCCAATAATTTCGTGATTACGAAACTGTACGCCTTTCACCACCTGACCATCACGCACGTCAAGACAAGGGATTATCCGTTTTGCCAGCATTGAATGGCCTCCTTCACCGTGAATTTACCTTCCAGCAGCGCACGTCCGACAATCACGCCGCGCACGCCAGTACCGCGCAGGGCGGCAATATCCTTCAAACCACCAATGCCGCCGGAAGACTGAAACGCCACCTGCGGCCAGCGGGCGCAAATCTCTTCATACAGAGAAACGTTCGAGCCTGTGAGTGTACCGTCGCGGGAAATATCGGTACACAGCACATGTTTCAGCCCAACCGCCAGATAGGTTTCCACCAGCGCTTCCAGCGTCACACCGGAGTTCTCCTGCCAGCCGCTCACCGCGACCTGCTTCGTGCCCTGTTCATCGATGCGCACATCCAGCGCCAGCACCAGCTTGTCTGCGCCAAAGCGTGCAAACCAGCCTTTCACAACCTTCGGTGATTTTACCGCCGTCGAGCCGATTACCACGCGAGCAACACCGGCCGCGAGCAGGGCAGCGACGCCCTCTTCCGTGCGTACACCGCCGCCAACCTGTACCGGAACGTTCACCCCGGCAACCAGCGTTTTCAGCAACGGGATCTGGCGTTTCGCCGGATCTTTCGCGCCGGTTAAATCGACGAGGTGCAGTACCTGCGCGCCCTGAGCGGCGTAATCCTGCAAGCGCGGCAGCGGGTCGTTGCCATAATCGCGCTGCTGTGCGTAGTCGCCCTGATGAAGACGTACGACGGTACCGTCAATTAAATCTAAAGCAGGAATAATCATCACATCTCCAGGAAGTTTTTCAGCAGTTGCGCACCCGCGCGGCCGGAACGTTCCGGGTGAAACTGTACGCCGTAGAAATTATCTTTCTGCACGGCAGCGGTAAACGGCTCGCCGTAATCGCAGCGGGCAATGGTATACGCATTCACCGGCATGGCGTAGCTGTGCACAAAGTAGAAGTAAGCGCCGTCCTCGATGCCCTGGAACAAGCGGTTGCCAGCTTTTGCGTAAACCTGGTTCCAGCCCATATGCGGCAGTGGCAGGCCAACGTCTTTCATCTTCGGCACATCCTGTTCAATGATGCCTAACAAATCGACGCCGTGGGTCTCTTCGCTAAAACGCCCGAGCAGTTGCATTCCCAGGCAGATGCCGAGCACCGGCTGAGTACAGGCTTTCACCAGTTCGATCAGCTCGCGCTCGCGCAGCTGATCCATCGCGGCCTGCGCCGTTCCGACACCGGGCAAAAACAGTTTGTCTGCGCGCAGTACCACATCCGGGTCGCGACTGACTTGCGGCTCGTAACCGTGGCGCGAGACAGCAGATTTCACCGAGTTCAGGTTGGCGCAGCCGGTATCGAGGATCACCACATTCATCACAGCACTCCTTTTGATGAGGGGAGCGTATCGCCTTCCACGCGGATCGCCTGGCGCAGCGTGCGGCCAAATGCTTTAAATAAGCTTTCCACGCGGTGGTGGTCGTTTTTGCCTTTGGTTTTGAGATGCAGCGTCACGGCCATGGTGTAAGAGAGCGAGCGGAAGAAGTGCTCGACCATTTCGGTGCTCAAATCGCCCACGCGCTGGTAGGCAAACTCCGCTTTATATTCGAGGTGCGGACGACCGGAAATGTCCAATGCACAGCGTGCCAGGCACTCATCCATCGGCAACACAAAGCCAAAACGGTTGATACCGCGTTTGTCGCCGAGCGCCAGTTTGAGCGCTTCACCCAGTGCCAGCCCGGTATCTTCTACCGTGTGGTGATCGTCAATATAGAGATCACCTTTCACCGCAATTTCCATCCGAAAACCGCCATGCGTCGCAATCTGATCAAGCATATGGTCGAAGAAACCGACGCCAGTGTGAATTTTGCTGCCGCCTTCGCGATCCAGCCACACTTTGACATCAATCTGCGTCTCTTTGGTGTTGCGTTCAACATGCGCATAACGGTCGCGGCGCGTGAGTTGCTCACCAATCATCGCCCAGTTCAGCGTCTCAGGGTTGTATCGCAAACCGCCAATCGACATGTTGTTCGCCAGCTCAATATCAGTGGCGCGGTCGCCAATCACATAGCTATTCGCGCGATCGAGTGCGCCTTCTGCCAGCCAGCGTTCCACCAGCTTCACTTTTGGCTTACGGCAGTCGCACGCATCGGCAGGCAGGTGCGGGCAAATCAGCACCTCTTCAAATTCGATGCCCTGGGAGGTGAAGACCTGCATCATCAAGTTGTGCGGGCCATCGAAATCCGCTTGCGGAAAGCTGCTGGTACCCAGACCGTCCTGATTGGTGATCATCACCAGTTTGTAACCGGCTTTTTGCAGTTTCAGTAATACCGGGATGACCTCCGGCTCAAAGGCCAGTTTCTCGAATTTATCCACCTGATAATCGGAAGGGGGTTCGGAAATCAGGGTTCCATCACGGTCAATAAACAGGTACTTCTGGCTCATACTGGCTCCGCACGTAAAGCGTCAATGACGCGCTGGCTCTCTGCACGGGTACCGATAGTGATACGCAGGCAGCCGCTTAAAGAAGGTTGTTTGTTCTGGTCTCTCAGGATAATGCCTTGATCCCACAATGATTTAAACACTGCACTGGAGGCAGTCAGACGCACGAGAATATAGTTAGTCTCTGAGTCGAACACCTGCTCCACACACGGAATATCCCGCAGCGCGGTAACCAGATACTGGCGTTCAACCAGAATTTGCGCCACCCGTTCGCGCATCGCGACAATGCCCTGCGGGCTGAGCGCTTGCGCGGCAATATCCGCCACCGGTGTAGAGAGCGGGTAGGGGGCAATCACTTTTAACAGCAGAGCGATAACGTCTTCGTTGGCAAGGGTAAAGCCGCAGCGCAGGCCTGCCAGCGCAAACGCTTTCGAGAGTGTACGCAGTACCACCAGATTCGGATATTCACTGAGCCAGCCGGCCAGCGTGGCCTGCGGGCAAAACTCAATATAAGCTTCATCCGCCACAACAATTGCTTTGCCGCGCGTCATTTCGAGCAAGACGCGGAAATCTTGGGGATTAATAATCTGCCCGGTGGGGTTATTTGGGCTGCAAACGTAGATAACTTTGACACCGTCCAGTTTGTCGGCAATGCCTTGCAGATCCAGCTGCCAGTCAGAAAGCGCGGGCACGGTACGGTACTCCACGCCCAGCGTCTCGGCGCTGACGCTATACATGCCGTAGGTCGGCGGGCAGAACAGCACCGCGTCTTTACCCGGTTCACAAAACGCGCGGATTAGCAGCTCAATCCCTTCATCTGCCCCACGGCTGACCAGCACCTGCTCCGGTTTTACGCCCGCATAGTGCGCATAATTTTCGATCACCGCTTTCGGCTGGCACTCCGGGTAACGGTTTAATGTTTGCTGTGTCAGTTCAAAAGGAACCGCTGTCGGGAATTCATTGGCGTTCAGCCAGACATCGCCTTTACCACCAAGACGGCGAGCCGACTGATAGGGCGTCAGTTCGCGCACATTTTTACGCGCCAGTTCTTCAATGCTCATGCTTGCTCCTTTAATGCGTTAACGCGCAACGTGACGGCGTTTTTGTGAGCGGTCAGGCGTTCTGCCGCCGCCAGCGTTTCAATGGTGCTGGCAAGCTGCGCAAAACCTTCCCGGGAGAGTTCCTGCACCGTCATACGTTTCTGGAAATCGGCCAGACCCAGGCTGGAACAGGTGGCGGTATAACCATAAGTCGGCAGCACGTGGTTGGTACCGGAGGCGTAATCGCCTGCGGATTCCGGTGACCAGTCACCGAGAAACACTGAGCCTGCGCTGGTGATGCTCTCAACCAGTGAACGGGCATCGCGGGTCTGAATAATCAGGTGCTCCGGGCCGTATTGGTTGGAAATTGCCACGCATTGCGCTAAATCGCGCGCCACAATCAGGCGGCTGGCAGAAAGCGCCTGGCGAGCGGTTTCCGCACGCGGCAGTTCCGCAAGCTGGCGTTCAACCGCCTCGGCTACACGGGTCGCCATTTCGCTATCCGGCGTCAGCAGGATCACCTGCGAGTCCGGGCCGTGCTCCGCCTGCGAAAGCAGATCAGAGGCGACAAAATCTGGCGTTGCGCCGCTATCGGCAATCACCAGCACTTCGGAGGGGCCTGCGGGCATATCGATTGCCGCGCCGTCAAGACGCTGGCTGACCTGACGTTTGGCTTCGGTTACAAAGGCATTACCTGGGCCAAAAATTTTGTCGACCTTCGCGATCGATTCGGTGCCAAAGGCCAGCGCGGCAATAGCCTGCGCGCCGCCCACTTTAAAGATCGCCTGCACGCCGCAAAGCTTCGCGGCATAGAGAATTTCATCGGCAATCGGCGGCGGTGAGCAGAGCACCACTTTCTGGCAACCGGCAATGCGCGCCGGTGTTGCCAGCATTAATACGGTTGAGAACAGCGGCGCAGAACCGCCGGGAATATACAGGCCCACCGAGGCGATAGGGCGGGTGACCTGCTGGCAGCGCACGCCAGGCAGGGTTTCAACATCCACCGTTTGCAGCTTTTGCGCGGTGTGGAAGGTGTCGATATTTTTCACCGCTACGGCCATCGCTTGCTTGATGTCGTCGCCCAGGCGCGCGCTGGCATCGGCGATTTCCTGTTCGGTGACTTTCAGCGCGTCGACCTGCGTTTTGTCGAACCTGGCGCTGTATTCACGCAGGGCGTCATCGCCGCGCGCTTTCACAGTATCAAGGATCTCAATCACGGTACGCGTGATGCTATCAGAGGCAGAGATCGCCGGGCGCATCAGCAAGTCGCGTTGCTCTGCTTCGCTACAGCTGTTCCAGTCGATTACGGTATTGAAGCTCATGGCCTTACTCCATCATCTTCTCAATCGGCAGCACCAGAATGGAACTTGCCCCCAGCGCCTTCAGTTTTTCCATGGTTTCCCAGAACAAAGTTTCGCTGCTGACCATGTGCATTGCCACACGCTGTTGATCGCCCGCCAGCGGCAGAATAGTGGGACGTTCAGCGCCAGGCAGCAGGGCGATGACCTCTTCCAGACGCTCGCTTGGCGCGTGCATCATGATGTATTTCGATTCGCGCGCCTGGATAACACCCTGAATACGGGTCAGCAGTTTGTCGATAAGCTGCTGTTTGGCATCGGTCATCTCACCGTCGCGCTGGATCAGGCAGGCTTTCGAACGATAAATCACTTCCACTTCGCGCAGACCATTGGCTTCGAGCGTCGCACCGGTTGACACCAGGTCGCAAATCGCATCCGCCAGACCCGCACGCGGGGCGACTTCAACAGAACCGTTTAACAGACAAGATCGGAAAGAGACGCCTTTCTGATCGAGATAGCGTTTTAACAGGTGCGGATAAGAGGTGGCGATACGTTTACCGTCCAGCGCTTGCGGGCCGTTCCAGCTTTCGTCAACCGGGGTTGCCAGCGACAGGCGGCAGCCGCCGAAATCGAGGCGACGCAGGGTGAAATAGCGCGGGTCTTCACCCTGTGCGCGGCGGGTAAGCAGCTCTTCTTCCAGCACGTTTTCGCCGATGATGCCTAAATCAACGACACCGTCCATCACAAGGCCAGGAATGTCATCGTCGCGTACGCGCAGAATATCAATCGGCATATTTTCCGCCAGAGCGATCAGGCGCTGGGTGTGCAGGTTAATTTTAATCCCGCAGCGTGCCAGTAATTCGCGTGAATCTTCGCTCAGGCGGCCGGATTTCTGAATAGCTATGCGTAAACGCGAGTTGTCTAACATTCTGTTGTCCTCTTTTATCCTGCTGAATTTGGTTCAAAAAAAAGCCCCCGGAAGAAGATCTTCCGGGGGCTTTCTCTGCGTTCATGCACCACTGGAAGATCCAAATGTCTTCCAGCACACATCGCCTGAAAGACTAGTCAGGATGATGGTGATGATGGTGGTGTTTAAATTGAACGCGGGTCATAAAATTCTCGATGAATGTTTATTCATAAGTTGTCAGTTAACGTAAACCACTTTGGTCGCCCAAGGCAAGGGCTTTTTTTTATCATTAAATCATTTCATATTCGTTCTATGAATTGTCAGTTATCACTGGCTGGCGTAGCCTTAAACAGGTGGAAGCGAGAGTGCAGGGGAGAGGCATGAAAAAGGTCGCGATTATCGGATTAGGATGGCTGGGAATGCCGCTGGCACTGTCATTAACGGCGAGAGGCTGGCAAGTTACCGGCAGTAAAACCAGCCTGGATGGCGTCGAGGCGGCGCGCATGTGCGGCATCGAAAGTTATGTGCTCAACCTTGAACCAGAATTAGTTTGTGAATCGGAGGATCTGGATGCGCTGATGCAGGTCGATGCGTTAGTCATCACCCTCCCGGCGCGTCGCAGTGGCCCCGGCGAAGAATTTTACTTACAAGCGATGCAGGAGATTGTCGATAGTGCGCTGGCTTATCGCATACCGCGCATTATTTTTACCAGTTCCACCTCTGTTTATGGCGATGCACCCGGCGTTATCAAAGAAAACACGCCGCGCCAGCCCGTCACCGCAAGCGGACGGGTGCTGAAAGAGCTGGAAGACTGGCTGCATAATTTGCCTGGCACATCGGTGGATATTTTACGCCTGGCAGGGCTGGTGGGACCGTCGCGCCATCCGGGGCGTTTTCTGGCCGGAAAAACTGCACCTAACGGTCAGCACGGCGTTAACCTGGTGCATCTCGAAGATGTCGTTGCTGCGATTACATTGCTGCTGCAGGCGCCGAAAGGCGGACACATCTATAATCTCTGTGCGCCAGGACATCCGTCGCGCGAAAGTTTCTACCCGGCAATGGCGCGACAGCTTGGCCTGGCGCCGCCTACCTTCACCGCGTCGCGCAGCGATGATGAGAAGGGAAAAATCATCGACGGCAACCGTATTTGTCACGAACTGGGGTTTGAATATCTTTATCCGGATCCCGCGCAGATGCCGCTGGCGTGATTTTTAGCAATTAGTGCTATTAAAATGTTTAATAATTCAGCGATAGCCTAAAATTCATGCACTTAGTTGCATAAACAGTGCAGGGAAGGCCTTAGCGTATTGTCATCCTGCTTCAGGATGGTGCAAAATACGCCGCTGCAAAAAAATGAAGAGACTAGCCGACGTTAATCCGTCGGTTATTTTTTTTGCAAGCACAAACGTCATTCAATAAAAGAGGCCGGGCTTCGTACCGGATAGATACACATTTAAAAACCGACAGTCGTTGTCGCTGAGGAAATAACACAAATGGGGCAATTTTTTGCTTTTGCGCCGGCACTCGCCGTTCAGGAGAATCGCCATGACGCATAACGTTACTCCAAAAACCTCTCGCGTGGAATTACGTAAGACGCTTACGTTGATTCCGGTTGTAATGATGGGCCTGGCCTATATGCAGCCAATGACGCTGTTCGATACGTTTGGTATCGTCTCTGGCCTGACCGATGGCCATGTGGCAACCGCGTATGCCTTTGCGTTGGTCGCTATCCTCTTTACTGCGCTGAGCTACGGCAAGCTGGTACGTCGTTTCCCGTCTGCTGGCTCTGCGTATACCTACGCTCAGAAATCCATCTCCCCGGCCGTTGGCTTTATGGTGGGCTGGTCATCGCTGCTGGACTATCTGTTCATGCCGATGATCAACATTCTGCTGGCGAAAATTTACTTTGAAGCGCTGGTGCCTTCGGTGCCGTCGTGGATTTTCGTGGTGGCGCTGGTGGCTTTTATGACCATCTCCAACCTGCGCAGTATCAAAACCGTGGCGAACTTCAACACCCTGATTGTTATCCTGCAAATGGGGATTGTCGCCGTCATCGTTGGTTTGATCATCTACGGTGTTTCCCACGGCGAAGGTGCTGGCACGTTGGTAAGTTCCCGCCCGTTCTGGTCTGAAGGCGCCCATGTTGTGCCGATGATCACTGGCGCAACTATACTGTGCTTCTCGTTCCTCGGCTTTGACGGTATCTCTTCCCTTTCTGAAGAGACCAAAGATGCGGAGCGTGTGATCCCGCGCGCCATCTTCCTGACTGCGCTGATCGGCGGCATGGTATTTATCGGGGCCTCTTATTTCCTGCAACTTTACTTCCCGGACATCTCCCGCTTTAAAGAGCCGGATGCTTCTCAGCCGGAAATCATGCTGTACGTTGCGGGTAAAACCTTCCAGTGGGGCGTGCTGATTTTCTCCAGCGTGACTGTGCTGGCGTCCGGTATGGCCGCGCATGCGGGCGTTTCCCGTCTCATGTATGTGATGGGGCGCGATGGCGTATTCCCGACCCGTTTCTTCGGTTATATCCATCCGAAATGGCGTACTCCGGCGTGGAACGTGCTGCTGGTTGGCGCAATTGCGCTGCTGGCGATCCGTTTTGACCTGGTAACGGCCACGGCGCTGATTAACTTTGGTGCGCTGGTGGCGTTCACCTTTGTTAACTTGTCGGTGATCTCCCAGTTCTGGATCCGCGAAAAACGCAACAAGACGCTGAAAGACCATTTCAACTATCTGGTGCTGCCAGTGTGCGGCGCGCTGACGGTTGGCGCACTGTGGATCAACCTTGAGCAAAGCTCAATGATCCTCGGTCTTATCTGGGGCGCTATCGGCCTGGTTTATCTGGCGTGTGTGACACGCAGTTTCCGCAACCCAGTGCCGCAGTACGAAGATATCGCGCAGTAAATTTTCTTCTGCACATCGAAGCCGGAGCCTTGTCTCCGGCTTTTCTATATCGATTACCTCCCTATTAATAACCTGTCGAACTAAGTTAGATAATTTCGTTATTGGTTCCCGCCATGCTGCACGTGGAAAATTCACGATCTGGTTTTTCTGACGTAGCTACCGTTATGTTTTCAATGATGTTAAGTGGATTGATTTGCGGCGCACTGCTGGGGTTTGTGATGCAGCGCGGGCGCTTCTGCCTGACCGGCGGATTTCGCGATATGTATATCGCCAAAAATAACCGGATGTTTTATGCCCTGTTGATTGCCATCGCCATTCAAAGTGTCGGTGTCTTTGCCTTAATCCAGAGCGGAGCGCTGCAATACAATGCCGGGGCGTTCCCGTGGCTTGGCACTGTTGTTGGCGGTTACATTTTCGGACTGGGGATTGTCTATGCTGGCGGTTGCGCGACGGGCACCTGGTACCGTGCGGGTGAAGGGCTGATAGGAAGCTGGATTGCGCTGTTTACCTATATGGTGATGAGCGCGGTTATGCGATCTCCGCATGCCGACGGCATTAACAGCCTGCTGAAAACCTACAGCACTGAACATAACTCGATTGCCGAAACCTTCGGTGTCTCTGTCTGGCCCTTTATCGCCCTGCTGCTTGCCGTCACGCTGTGGGCGGTCGCCAGAGAGTTGCGTAAGCCGAAGCTGAAGATTGCGTCATTACCGCCGCGTCGCACCGGGCTTGCGCACCTGCTGTTTGAAAAGCGCTGGCATCCTTTTGTCACTGCGGTACTTATCGGTCTTATCGCACTGCTGGCCTGGCCGCTCAGTGAAGCCACTGGCCGTATGTTTGGCCTGGGCATTACCTCACCAACCGCCAACATTTTGCAGTTCCTGGTGGCGGGGCAGAGTAAGTTCCTCAACTGGGGCGTCTTCCTGGTGCTGGGGATTTTCCTGGGGTCGTTTATTGCCGCGAAAGCCAGCCGTGAATTCCGCGTACGCGCGGCGGATGCACAAACCACGCTGCGCAGCGGGTTTGGCGGCCTGCTGATGGGCGTGGGAGCCAGTATGGCCGGTGGCTGTTCGATTGGTAATGGTCTGGTGATGACCGCGATGATGACCTGGCAGGGCTGGGTCGGGCTGGTATTTATGATCCTTGGCGTATGGACAGCGTCATGGTTTTTATATGTCCGTCCGCAGCGCAAAGCGAAACTGACGGCGGCTGCGGCTTAACTTACAGGAGCTGTTATGGCTGTAAAAAAACTGGACGTGGTAACGCAGGTTTGCCCGTTTCCTCTGATAGAAGCAAAAGCGGCGCTGGCGGAGATGGCCCGCGGCGATGAACTGATTATTGAGTTCGACTGCACCCAGGCGACGGAAGCTATCCCGCAATGGGCGGCAGAAGAGGGGCACACCATTACGGATTACCAACAGGTTGGCGACGCCGCCTGGAGTATTACCGTGCAGAAAGCGTAAGCCGATGCCCTCCCATTAGCGGGAGGGCTCTCTCAGACAATCTCTTCGGCGTACTGCCACAGCGCTTTCAATAGCGCCTGCTTTTCATTGTCGCCGTCATATTGCTGGAACAGCGCCCGAAGCGCTTCGGCGTAATGTTGCAAAAACTCAGGAGTAAAGACATTGCGGCGATGGGTAAGCCAGCGCTGCTGTTCGTGCTCATCCAGCGTGCCGGGGAAGTTACGTGCCCGGTAGTTAAACAGCAGTTTTTCAATACGCGCATCGGCAAAGGTGATGTCCAGCGCGGGCAGGTTACGCGGCTCGGTTTCCAGCAAAATTTTCATCGCGGCGCGGTCAGCATCGCTGAAAAAACCGTTGTAGATTTGTGCATCCACGTTATCGGAAGGGACAAATGGTTCCGCCTCGGCGAAAATCGCCAGCACTTTCTCGCGCACCTGCGGGTTATCGCGCAGGATTTGCAAATTATCCAGACACTGCTGGCGGTTAATGCCCAGCCGCTCGGCATCCTGCGGACGCAGTGTATTGGCCTGCGCGAGTATCGGGCACTTGTTCAGATGCACTAGTTTCACCGGCACCGCCGCGCTATCGCCGAGTTCCGCTTTCGGTGTATACAACCTTTCGCGCAGCGCATCGGTATCCAGTTCCAGTAGCGGCGACATATCTCCCGCCAGATCCACCATAATCACCGCGTTGCGGTTTTCCGGGTGCCAGGCCAGAGGCGCCACCCAACTGGTGTTACCGCGCCAGGCGCCAAACATCCCGGAGACATGCACCAGCGGTTTCATTTGCGGCACATCGATCAGCGTTGCCAGCTTCTGCTTGTGACGATGGCTGAACAGGTAGTCGAACAGCTTCGGCTGCTTAGTTTTCACCAGTTGCGCCATAGCGATAGTGGCGTAAACATCCGCCATCGCATCGTGGGCGTTGGCATGTTCAATACCGTTGGCTTTTGTCAGGTGCTCAAGGCGGAAGCTGGGCAGACCGTCTTCATTTTCCGGCCAGTTAATCCCGTCCGGGCGCAGGGCGTAGCAGGCGCGCATAACGTCCAGCAGATCCCAGCGTGAGTTATGGTTTTGCCAGCTCCAGGCATAAGGATCGTAGAAGTTGCGGTAGAAAATATTGCGCGTCACTTCGTCATCAAAACGCACATTGTTGTAACCGAGAACACAGGTATTTGGCACGGTGAACAGATCGTGAATGCGTTTGGCGAAAGCCGCTTCGTTCTCGCCTTTGGCACGCGCGATTTGCGGGGTGATACCGGTTATTAGCACCGCTTCCGGCTGCGGCAGATAGTCGTCCGCCGGTTTGCAATAGAAGACTTCCGGCTCGCCAATGATGTTGAAATCCGCGTCGGTGCGGATTGCGGCGAACTGCGCCGGGCGATCCAGCGCCGGGCTGGTACCGAAGGTTTCATAATCGTGAAAGAGAAAAGTGGGCGTTGCGGCGGAATCAGACACCAGATGCTCATCCTGTCAGTAAATATGCCCTCTATGGTAAACCATCCCGACGCGTGTGCCGAAGGAAAACCGGTCATTCTTCCGCAGACCTTCGCAAAAACAGGTGGTTAAAATCGATCTGTGTCACACTTTTTTGCAATTTAACCAGGTAACGACACACGAAGTTCCGTACAAAGAACGACGATTTTAGATGCTATTGAGGATATTTCATTGAAACGCCGTTTGTTTGCTGCTTCTTTGCTGGCGGTTTGCGTGAACCACGCTTACGCCGACGACTTACCTTTTGCCCCTCAGCCCCCGGCGATTCAGGCGGGCTCCTGGGTATTGATGGACTACACCACCGGGCAAATCTTAACGGCAGGCAATGAACATCAGCAACGTAACCCGGCGAGCTTGACCAAACTGATGACCGGCTACGTGGTTGACCGTGCCATCGATAGCCACCGCATCAGCGCTGATGATGTCGTCACCGTCGGAAAAGACGCCTGGGCAAAAGGAAACCCGGTGTTCGATGGTTCTTCACTGATGTTCCTCAAACCAGGCGATCGCCTGACGGTACGTGATTTAAGCCGTGGTTTGATTGTTGATTCCGGTAACGATGCCTGCGTGGCGCTGGCGGATCACGTGGCGGGCGGGCAACCGCAGTTTGTCGCCATGATGAATGATTACGTTCAGAAGCTGAATCTACGCGATACCCATTTTGAAACCGTACACGGGCTGGATGCGCCGGGCCAGCACAGCTCTGCGTATGATTTGGCGGTCCTCTCTCGCGCCATCATTCATGGCGAGCCGGATTTTTACCATATGTACAGTGAAAAAAGCCTGACGTGGAACGGCATTACCCAGCAAAACCGCAACGGTTTGTTATGGGATAAGGCGCTCAATGTTGACGGGCTGAAAACCGGCCATACGTCTGGCGCAGGCTTTAACCTGATTGCCTCAAGCGTGGACGGAGAGCGTCGCCTGATTGCGGTGATCATGGGGGCAGACAGCCCGAAAGGTCGTGAAGAGCAGGCGCGTAAGCTGCTGCACTGGGGCCAGCAGAACTTTAATACCGTGGAAATTTTACGTAACGGTAAAAAAGTGGGTAGCGAGCGTGTGTGGTACGGGGATAAAGAGCAGGTTGATGTCGGCACCGATCGGGATTACTGGCTGGTGCTACCGAAAGCGGAACTGCAAAACGTAAAAGCCAAGTATGTGCTGGACAGCAAAGAGCTGGATGCGCCGCTGGCAGCGCATCAGCGCGTGGGGGAAATCCAGCTTTATGATCGCGATAAAGTGATCGCGCACTGGCCGCTGGTCACGCTGGAAAGCGTCGGCAAAGGCGGCTTGTTCTCGCGTCTGAGTGATTACCTCCACCATAAAAGCTGATACCGTCAAGCGCAGTCTGGAAGGCATGCGAAGTTGCTCGCATAATTGAGCGGTGGCAGATGGCAGGCATACGCCTGCCCGTTATACTGTATGTTCGAACAGTAACGCTAAGGGAGTTAGTATGAGCTACACAGTCAAGCAGTGTGAAAAACGCCGTATCGCCGGGTTTCATCTGGTCGGGCCGTGGGACGAGAAAGTTAAACAGGGATTTGCGCAGCTGTCGATGTGGGTTGATAACAAGCGGATCCAGCCGCTGGAGTGGATTTGCGTTTATTACGACAACCCGGATGAAGTGCCTGCAGAAAAATTGCGGGCGGATGTGGCGATCACCGTTGACGCTGCGTTTCAGGTGCCAGCCAACAGCGAAGGGGTGATGACCACCGAGGTTCCGGGCGGTCAGTATGCCGTGGCGCAGGCGCGGGTTTACAACGAAGAGTTTGCCGCCAGTTGGGATCTCTTTTTCGATGAGTTGCTCACCGATCAGGCATTACAGATTGCGGCCGGGCCCTGTTTCGAAATTTATCGCAACGACGGGCAACGCGACGGTTACTGGGAGATTGAGATGTATATTCCGGTAGAGTCGAAAGTGCTGTAAGCCGTAAACGCATGCAAAGGGACGTCAGGATCAAACTGGCGTCTCTTTTTTGTTTTAAAAGGTGATATCTGCCACTGAAAAATCCTACAATTGCGCCTCTTTTTATTTCTAGCCCGGAGAACGGCCGTGCGCCGCGACAAATCGCTCAGCCCTTTTGAAATTCGTCTTTACCGCCATTATCGCGTCGTGCACGGCGTGCGCATTGCTCTGGCCTTTGTACTGACTTTCCTGCTGATCCGCCTGCTGGATGTGCCGGAAGGCACCTGGCCATTAATCACGCTGGTGGTACTGATGGGGCCAATTTCCTTTTGGGGGAATGTTGTTCCGCGCGCTTTTGAGCGTATCGGCGGCACCATCTTCGGGGCCGCACTGGGGCTGGTGGCGTTAAGGCTGGAGCTGATTTCTTTGCCGGTGATGCTGGTGTGGTGTGCCGTTGCGATGTTTATATGTGGCTGGCTGGCGCTCGGTAAAAAGCCTTATCAGGCGCTGATTATCGGCGTGACGCTCTCGGTGGTGGTCGGCGCGCCTACCGGGGATATGCAAACAGCGCTGTGGCGCAGTGGCGATGTCATTATTGGTTCGCTGCTGGCCATGTTGTTCACCGGCATCTGGCCGCAGCGAGCGTTTTTGCACTGGCGCATTCAGATGGCGAATTATGTCACGGCCTTTAACCGGGTCTATCAGGCGGGGTTGTCCCGCAACCTGGTGGAGCGGCCGCGTCTGGAAAAGCACCTGCAAAAAATTCTCAATGACGTGGTAAAAATGCGCGGCTTAATCACGCCGGCCAGTAAAGAGACCCATATCCAGAAAGCGATTTTTGAAGCTATCCAGACCGTCAGCCGTAATTTGGTGTGCATGCTGGAGTTGCAGATCAATGCCCACTGGAGCTCGCGCGCCAGCCATTTTGTCATGATCAATGCGAGTACGTTGCGTGAAACGCAGCAGATGACGCAGCAGACGTTGCTGACCATTGCCCACGCGTTGTATGAAGGCAACCCGCAACCGATTCTGGCAAACACGGAAAAGCTCAATGAGATTGTCACCGAGTTACGCCAGTTAAGCCGCGAGCACCAAAGTGATGCGCTGGTCGAAACGTCTATTCATGGTTACGTCTGGTTAAGCCTGGAGCTGGCGCGCCAGCTGGAATTGCTATCGCATTTGATCTGCCGGGCATTGCGCAAATAAGCGGCAGATAGCCGCTGTACACAGTCTGGTTGTTTCGATTCAGCTGGATTTGTGGTTATGATAGGCAAAAGGAAAAATTATTGTCATATGCAACCGCTTTGGGTAGGTTTGCCTCTAAGCTTGTTGCGTTAACGAATCCGAATCTCACATTATCAGGGGTGTAAAAATGGAAACAACCAAGCCTTCGTTCCAGGACGTTCTGGAGTTTGTGCGTCTGTTCCGCCGCAAAAACAAGTTGCAGCGTGAAATTCAGGACGTTGAGAAGAAGATCCGTGATAACCAGAAGCGCGTACTGCTGCTGGATAACCTCAGCGATTACATCAAACCGGGCATGAGCGTTGAAGCCATTCAGGGCATTATCGCCAGCATGAAAACCGACTACGAAGATCGCGTCGATGATTACATCATCAAAAACGCCGAGCTGTCGAAAGAGCGTCGCGACATCTCCAAAAAGCTGAAAACCATGGGCGAACTGAAGTCGGTTGAAGCGAAAACCGAATAATGCCTCGCGGTGAGAGGTTCGCCTCTCACCCTTATTTCACGCCGCCCGCCACCATCTTCAACAAGTGATTTTTCGGCCAGTGCGCCGCCAGCTCGCGCTTTGCTAAAAACCGGCAAACCGCTTCCACATCATGTCGTGCCGGATCAAGAAACAGACCCACCACGCTCCCGCTGTGCGCCACGTTCAGACCGTATAAATCGAACCGCTCCACCAGATTGAGCAGAGTATTGAACGCGGGTTTCGGCAATAGCGCCTGGCTGGCTATCGCGCTAAGCGTTGCGGCCTGGCCGAGCAGCGCGGCATCCTTTTGCGCGCACGCGCGCTGTAGCGTTTGCCACGCGCTGTCCAGTATTTCCGCATTGTCCAGCAGCGCCTGCTGGCGCGCCATCCGGTGATAATCTGCGGTTGTCAGCGTCAGCGGGCTTTCCAGTAACAGGATCTCGGTGTGCGGCAGCGCGCCACAGGGAATGCGCGTTGCTGCCGTGTTGTGGTCAAACAGCGTCAGGCCTGAAAACAGCGTGCTGTCGGTCGGCTCCAGCGCCACGCAAACCTGCGCCAGCGTCTCTTCATCCAATGGTTGATTGAGGTGTCGGGCTGTTGCCACGGCTGTCGCTGCGATATCGGCGGTGCTGCTGGCCATGCCTTTCGCTACCGGAATCGTCGAGTGGCAGTCAATACGCAGGGTCGATGAAAGTGACGCGGGGAGTTGCCAGTGCGCCAGCAGTTGCCTGAGCATCGCGCGGGTGAGCGGGCGTTCATTGGCAAGCGGCGTACCGGTGGTGACTTCCACGTGGCTGTACCACGCCACCGGGCAGGAGACCAGCTTTTCACCGCCGAGGATCCAGCCCTGGATGATTTCGCCGCAGGATGCGGGACATGCTGCCTGCGCCACGGTGCTTCCCCTTAAAAATAAAACCGGATAGTGTCACTTCATCCGCTCGAATGCCAGCGTTAACAACTGCTGGTATATAACCCTCCAGGCATGAAGAATGCTTCGTTATTGCTATTCGCAGATGGCTTTTATCGTCGCCAGGTAAGGATTTTCGCAAGCTCGATACCGCACAACGTTTTTCGTCAGCGTTATTACCTGGCTCCGCCTGAGTAAATGTTTGAATTATGCATGCAGCGTTGAGTCAATTCCGGCGCTAAAAATCGTTTGGCGAAACCCGAATAAATCAGGTGTTGATAAAAGCGGGTGCGCAATACATTGTCATAGCGCAACAAACTCGCGTTTACGCGACGATAAACTGCTTCAGTTTTATTTCCCTGCGGCAATCCAGTGCGCTTTGGGGAAATGTCATGAGAATGCGAACACTGTTTTGCGCCGTGACGCAATAAGCCAACAGGTTTTGCCGCTGCTTTTTGCGCGGCTGGGAAGGGGGTGGAAATCCCCCGCAGCCCCCGCTGCTGTGATGCTGACAACCCCGAAAACGCCACTGATCGCCAGATCGGGAAGGACGGGTGAGGATGACGCTAAGCCAGAAGACCGACCTGATGGACAGTTATCAACAACTTCGGTGGGAAGTGGGTTGCTCAGAAGCGTACGGTCGCAAGACCGGGCAAACGCGCGCCTGACTTCAGCTTTCCACCCGTAATGGGGTGTCAGCAATGTCAAACAGGCGCAGCGCCTTTCTCCTTGCCGGAACCGGCAGCGGCTGTGGGAAAACCACTGTCACGCTGGGGCTGCTCACTGTTTTTAAGCGCCGTGGCTTACGGGTTCAGCCGTTCAAAGTCGGCCCGGATTACCTTGACACTGCCTGGCACAGCGCTGTTTCTGGCGTTGCCTCCCGCAACCTCGACAGCTTTATGCTGGCGGAACCCACGCTGAACGCGCTTTTTTGCGAGCATGTCGCTGACTGCGATGTCGCCGTTATTGAAGGCGTGATGGGATTGTTCGACGGCTACGGCACCGACCCCGATTATTGCAGCAGCGCCGCGCTGGCAAAACAGCTCGGTGTTGCGGTGATTTTACTCGTTGACGGCAAAGCGGTATCGACCTCCATTGCCGCCACGGTGATGGGTTTTCAGCACTTTGATCCGCAACTGCCGATTGCCGGCGTTATCGTTAACCGGGTCAACAGCGACAGCCATTTTCAGCTACTCAAACACGCCATTGAACGCTATTGCGCGCTCCCGGTGCTGGGTTATGTCCCGACCGCGCCTGGCGTTGCGCTGCCGGAACGCCACCTCGGGCTGGTGACCGCGCGTGAATCGGTGGTGGAAGCCCGGCCGTGGCACGATTTTGCCGGGCATCTGGAGCAAACCCTTGATATCGACCAACTGCTGACGCTCAGCCAGGTCACGACCCTTCCCGCAGGGCAAACGCCGCCATTGCCGAACGCCGTTGCAGGCGCAGGGCTGACGCTGGCATTAGCCTTTGATGAAGCCTTTAATTTTTACTACCCCGATAATCTCGATTTACTGGAACGCGCGGGCGTTCACATTGTGCGCTTTAGCCCGCTGCGGGAGCGCCAGTTACCGGAATGCCAGATGCTGTGGCTTGGCGGGGGTTATCCGGAGCTGCATGCGCGGGCGTTATCAGAAAATACCCCGATGCTGGAGGCTATCCGCGCGGCGCATCGGCGCGGTGTGGCGATCTACGCCGAGTGCGGCGGGCTGATGTATCTCGGCACCGCGCTACGTGACGCGGACGGCGACGAATGGCCGATGGCGAATGTGATCCCCGGTCTTAGCGTGATGGGCAATAAACTGACCCGCTTTGGCTACTGCGAAGCCCGCGCCACGCAACAGACCTTACTGGCTGCTGCCGGTGAAACTTTGCGCGGTCATGAATTTCACTACTCGGATTTCACCGCACAAACGGCGGCGGTGCTTGACTGCCATAAAACCCGCGACGGCGAAGTGCTGAAACGCTGGCAGGGTGGCTGGCAGGTTGGCAACACGTTCGCCAGCTACCTGCATCTGCATTTCGCCCAACGCCCGCAAATGCTCAACCACTGGTTTGTCGCCGCAAGGAGCGCGCTATGACACTGCTTGCCTGGGCGACAGCCTTTTTACTCGACCGGTTGCTGGGCGACCCGCTGCACTGGCCGCATCCGGTGCGCTGGATTGGCGCGCTGATTAATTTACTGCAAAGCATGGTGCGGCGCTGCTGCCATAGCGATAACGCGCTGCGCATTGGCGGCGGTGTGATGTGGCTGGTGGTGGTCGGCGTGAGCTGGAGCCTGGCCTGGGGCGTACTGGTGCTGGCGAACGCCATTCATCCGTGGTTTGGCTGGTGCGTTGAGGTGTGGATGATTTTCACCACGCTTGCCACCCGCTGCCTGGCGGACATGGCGCGGGAAGTTGAAAAGCCGCTGCGCGACGGACTACTTTTCCAAAGCCGCGAAAAACTCTCCTGGATCGTCGGGCGCGATACCCGCCAGTTGCAGCCGCCGCAAATCACTCGCGCGGTGGTGGAAACGGTCGCCGAGAACACCGTCGATGGGGTGATTGCGCCGCTGTTCTTTTTGCTGCTCGGCGGCGCGCCGCTGGCAATGGCCTACAAAGCGGTCAACACGCTGGATTCGATGGTCGGCTACAAACATGAAAAGTACCGCGCCATTGGCATGGTCAGCGCCCGGCTGGATGATGTCGCCAATTTTATCCCGGCGCGCCTGAGCTGGTTTTTGCTGAGCGTCGCCGCCTGGTGTTGTCGCCAGAATGCCCGCGCCGCGCTGCGTATCGGTTTTCGTGACCGTAACAATCACAGCAGCCCGAACTGCGCCTGGCCGGAAGGCACCGTGGCGGGGGCGCTCGGCGTGCGACTTGGCGGACCAAACGACTACTTCGGCGAACGCGTCGACAAACCCTGGATTGGTGATGACACCCGCGCCATTGACGTTGATGACATCGGGCGAACCATCCAGATGATGTGGCTGGCTTCGACGCTGGCGCTGGCGCTGTTTGCGCTGGTGCGTTTTGTGTGGATAGGAGCCTGAGGATGGAAAAGATGGATTATTTGCAGCAACCGCAGGCTATTGAAGCCAAAAGTTTTGTCATTATCGGCGACATCATTAAAGAGACGCGTCCCGATTACCGCTTTGCCAGCCCGCTGCATGAAGCGGTTATCAAACGGGTCATTCACACCACAGCGGATTTTGACTGGCTCGATATCTTATGGTTCTCCGCCGATGCGCTGGAAAGCCTGTGCACCGCGATTCAACAGGGCTGCACGCTTTATACCGATACCACCATGGCGCTTTCCGGCATTAACAAAACGCTGCTGGCGCAATTCGGCGGCGAAGTGCGGTGTTATATCTCCGATCCGCGCGTGGTGCGCCGCGCCAAAGCCGACGGCATCACCCGTTCGATGGCGGCGGTTGATCTGGCGCTGGGTGAAGAGGGTGGCAAAGTGTTTGTCTTCGGCAATGCGCCCACCGCGCTGTTTCGCCTGCTGGAACATAACACGCCGGTGAACGGCGTGGTCGGCGTGCCGGTCGGGTTTGTCGGCGCGGCGGAATCGAAAGAGGCGCTGGTGGCGAGCGGCTTACCGGGTATTGCCGCACGCGGGCGCAAAGGCGGTAGCAACGTGGCGGCGGCGATCGTTAACGCGCTACTTTATAGCCTGCGGGAGGCGCAATGAGCGAACAGGCGTTCGACGACCCGGTGTGGCACAACGGGAAAGCGCTGCGCAAAGGCTATACCACCGGTTCCTGCGCGACGGCGGCGGCGAAAGTAGCGGCGCTGATGGTGCTGCGCCAGCACCTTATCCACCAGGTGTCGATTGTCACGCCGTCGGGCGTCACGCTGCGCCTGAACGTCGAATGCCCGCATGTGGAAGGCCTGCAGGGGATTGCTGCCATTCGCAAGGACGGCGGCGATGACGTTGATGCTACTCACGGCATGCTGATTTTTGCCCGCGTCACGCTCAATGATGGGGATGAGATAACCCTGCGCGGCGGCGAAGGCGTTGGCACGGTGGCCCGTAAAGGCATTGGCCTGGCGGTGGGAGAAGCGGCCATCAACCGCACGCCGCGTCAGACTATCGAAGCCGCCGTGCGCGAAGTGATTGGTCCGACGCGCGGCGCAGAGGTGGAAATTTTTGCCCCGGAAGGGGAAGCGCGGGCGAAGAAAACCTACAACGGCAGGCTCGGAATTCTTGGCGGTATTTCAATTATTGGCACCACCGGCATTGTCACGCCGATGTCGGAAGAGAGCTGGAAACGCTCGCTGGCGCTGGAGCTGGAGTTAAAACGTGCCGACGGGATGGAGCGCGTGATCCTGGTGCCTGGCAACCACGGCGAGCGTTTTGTTCGCGAACATCTGCGCGTATCTGGCGAATTTGTGGTCACCATGAGTAACTTTGTCGGCTACATGCTGGAAGAGGCGGTGCGCCTCGGTTTCCGGCATATCGTGCTGGTCGGTCACCCCGGCAAGTTGGTGAAAATCGCCGCCGGGATCTTTCACACCCACAGCCATATCGCCGATGCGCGCATGGAAACGCTGGTCGCACACCTGGCGCTGCTTGGCGCGCCGCATGCACTGCTGCTGGCGGTGAGCGAATGCGACACCACCGAAGCGGCAATGGAACACATCGACGCTGCCGGGTTCAGCCACCTTTACGCTCACCTGGCAACCCGCATCTGCCTGCGTATCGAACAGATGCTGCGCTTTACGAACAACCCGCCGCAGTGCGACGCCGTGATGTTCTCCTTTGATAACAAGGTGCTGGGCGCGAACCGTCCGGTTGAAGAAATTGCGAGGGATCTCAGATGTTGACCGTTGCCGGAATGGGGCCGGGCAACCTGGCACTGATGACGCCGCAGGCGCAGGAGGCGGTGGCGCAGGCTGACGTGCTGGTCGGCGGTAAACGCCATCTGGCGCAGTTCCCCGATTTTGCCGGGCAACGGCGGGCGCTGGATGCCGACATTCCTGCTTTGCTGACGTGGCTGGAAAAACAGAGCGCGCGCAATGTCGTGGTGTTGGCCTCCGGCGATCCCTTGTTTTACGGCATCGGCACACGGCTGGTGGCGCACTTCGGTATTGAACAGTTGCGCATTATTCCCGGTATCAGCGCCGCGCAGTACCTCTGCTCGCGTACCGGCATTGATATGAACGATATCTGGCTGACCAGCAGCCACGGGCGTGACGTCGATTTCGATGCTCTGGCGCGCGCCAGCAAAGTCGCGATGGTGACCGATGCCCGCTGCGGGCCAAAAGCCATTGCCGACGCGCTGATTTCGCGTGGGGCAGCGAATCGCTGGCTGGTGATTGGCGAAAATCTCGGTATGGACAATGAACGTATCCACTGGCTGCGCCCGGCGGATGTGCAGGCGCATTACGAAATGAATGTGGTGGTGATCCTCAATGAACGATGAGCGGTTTATTCGCGGTGAAAAAGTGCCGATGACCAAAGAAGCCGTGCGCGCAGTGGCTCTGTCGAAGCTGGCGCTGCACGATGCCCGCCATCTGATTGATATCGGCGCGGGCACCGGCAGTGTGAGCATTGAAGCGGCGCTGGCGCACCCGCAATTGCAGGTCACGGCGATTGAACGCAACCCGGCAGCGCTCGGGCTGCTGGAGGCGAATTGTCAGCGCTTTGCTTGCCGTAATATCACTCTGATCCCCGGCGTTGCGCCGTTGTTCATTGAGCAGCCTGCAGACGCGGTGTTTATGGGTGGCAGCGGCGGGAATCTGACGCAACTTATCGACTGGTCGCTGGGGCAACTTAACCCCGGCGGGCGGCTGGTGATGACCTTTATTCTGCAGGAAAACCTCAGTACCGCACTGGCACACCTGGCCGATTGCCCCGTCACTGCGCTGGATTGCCAGCAACTTCAGGTTTCTCAACTGACCTCGCTTGGCAGCGGCCACTACTTCAAAGCGCATAATCCCGTTTTTTTAATTTCCTGTGAAAAGGAGCAACACCATGGCTGAGCACGCGGATGCACAACCTGTCTGGTTTGTGGGCGCAGGACCGGGCGATAAAGAGTTCATCACGCTGAAAGGGTATCGCCTGTTGCAACAGGCGCAGGTGGTGATTTACGCCGGTTCGCTGATTAATACCGAACTGCTGGAATACTGCCCGCCAGACGCAGAGTGCCACGACAGCGCTGAACTGCACCTTGAGCAAATCATCGACCTGATGGAAGCCGGGGTGAAGGCCGGGAAAGTGGTGGTGCGCCTGCAAACCGGCGACGTTTCGCTGTATGGCTCGGTGCGCGAACAGGGAGAAGTGTTAACCCGCCGCGGCATTCGCTGGCAGGTTGTTCCCGGCGTCAGCGCGTTTCTCGGCGCGGCGGCGGAGCTGGGTGTGGAGTACACCGTACCTGAAGTGTCGCAAAGCCTGATCATCACCCGCCTCGAAGGACGCACGCCGGTGCCGGAGCGCGAGCAACTGGAGGCATTTGCCAGCCATCAGACATCGATGGCGATTTACCTCTCGGTACAACGCATTCACCGCGTAGCGGAACGCTTAATCGAAGGCGGCTACCCGCAGACCACGCCCGTGGCGGTTGTTTACAAAGCGACCTGGCCGGAAAGCCAGACGGTGCGCGGCACGCTGGCGGATATTGCTGACAAAGTACGCGATGCCGGGATCCGCAAAACCGCGCTGATCCTCGTGGGCGCATTTCTGGGCGAAGAGTTCCACTACTCGCGGCTTTACGCGGCGGATTTTAGTCATGAATACCGCAAAGCCTGAATCGATAGCACTGTTTTGTCTGACGCCGGGCGGTGTGGCGCTGGCGGCGCGGCTGCAATCTGCGCTGCCGATGACCTGTTTTACCAGCGAGAAACTGCTCACTGCGGGGTTTCAGCCCTTCGAGGGTAGTTTTGCAAAGAGTCTGCGCGAGGCATTTTGCCACTTTTCAGCGCTGATTTTTATCGGCGCAACCGGCATTGCCGTGCGCGTTATCGCCCCACTGGTAAATGACAAGTTTAACGATCCGGCGGTGATCGTCATTGATGAACGCGGGCAGCACGTTATCAGCCTGCTTTCCGGGCATTGCGGCGGTGCGAATGCGCTGGCGCGCTACCTCGCGGCGGTGCTGGACGCCGATCCGGTGATCACCACCGCGACAGACGTGAACGATCTGGCGGCTCTCGACACGCTGGCCATCCAGTTAGATGCGCGAATGCAGGATTTTCGCGCGGCGGTAAAGACCATCAATCAGATGCTGGTCAGCGGTAAACGCGTTGGCCTGTGGTGCGAAGCAGCGATGCGCGAGGACGTGGCGCGCTGCGATACGCGCGGTTTTATCGCGGTTGAGCGCCTTGATGCGTTACCGGAACTGGATGGTGTCTTGTGTGTAACCACGCAAGCGGCGCTGCCAGCACTGCCGTTGCCCGTTTTCAAGCTGGTGCCGAAACGCATCGTGGCGGGGATGGGCTGTCGGCGTGACACGCCGTTTACGCTGCTCTCGACGCTGTTGCAACGCCAGTTGCAGACGTACGCCATTGACCCGCTGGCGCTGCGCGCGATTGGCAGCATCACCTTAAAGCAGGATGAAAAAGGGCTGGTTCAACTGGCACAAAGCCTGGGCGTGCAGTTTGACGTTTTCACGGCTGAGGCATTGCGGCAATACGAACACCATTTTCCCGCTTCGGAATTTGTCCGCCGCAACGCCGGGGTCGGGAGCGTCTCCGGCCCGGCGGCATGGCTGATGAGCGACGGGCAACTGACTGGCGAAACCCTGCGCGAGCAGGGCGTGACTATTACTTTGGGAGTTTCACACTGATGTTAACGGTAATCGGAATTGGCCCCGGCTCACAGGCAATGATGACCATGGAAGCCGTTGAAGCGTTGCAGGCGGCGGAAATTGTGGTCGGTTACAAAACCTATACCCATCTGGTGAAAGCCTTTACCGGCGATAAACAGGTGATCAAAACCGGCATGTGCAAAGAGATCGAACGCTGTCAGGCGGCGATTGAGCTGGCGCAGGCAGGACATAATGTGGCGCTGATCAGCAGCGGTGACGCGGGGATCTACGGCATGGCCGGGCTGGTGCTTGAGCTGGTGAACAAGCAGCAACTGGATGTTGACGTCCGTCTGGTGCCGGGCATGACCGCCAGCATTGCCGCCGCCGCGCTGCTCGGTGCGCCACTGATGCATGACTTTTGTCATATCAGCTTAAGCGATCTGATGACGCCGTGGCCGGTCATTGAAAAGCGCATTGTCGCGGCGGGCGAGGCGGATTTCGTTATTTGCTTCTACAACCCGCGCAGCCGGGGTCGCGAAGGCCACCTGGCGCGCGCGTTTGAACTGCTCACAGCCAGCAAAAGCGCCGACACGCCGGTGGGCGTGGTGAAATCTGCCGGGCGAAAGAAAGAGGAAAAATGGCTGACCACGCTTGGCGAGATGGATTTTGAACCCGTCGATATGACCAGCCTGGTGATTGTCGGCAACCGCGCCACTTATGTGCAAAACGGCCTGATGATCACGCCCCGGGGTTATACCCTGTGACCGCCGGGGAGGTGTTGGTTATCGGCGGCACCAGCGATGCACGGCAAATTTGCCAGCAACTGGACGCAGCCAATGTGTGCTACACACTGTCGGTGGCGACGCCGACCGGGCAGCAGCTTGCAGGGAATATTCGCGGCCAGGTCCGCTGCGGGCGGCTGGAGATGGGCGATATGGTCGCGTGGCTGCAACACCACGGTACGCGCTGGGTCATTGATGCTTCGCACCCGTATGCCGATATGGTGAGCCGCAATATTGCCGCGGCCTGCGCGCAGGCGCAGGTGCTGCTTAGCCGCTATCAGCGCCCGGAGCAGTTAGCGGATTTAACCCATCCGTTGCTGTTTTATGTCGCCACGCTGGAAGAGGCCTGCGCCAAAGCCCGCGAACTGGGCGAGCGCATTTTGCTGACCACCGGCAGTAAAGATCTGGCGCGCTGGCGCGGGGGCTTGCCGGATAAAACCTTGCTGGCGCGCGTGCTCCCCGTGCCGGAGGTAGTGGCGCAGTGCGCGGCGCTGGGTTTTGGCGTCGGCGATATTTTCGCGCTCTGCGGCCCGTTCAGCGCCGGGTTTAACGCCGCGTTTTACCGTCAGTACCGGGTGGAGGTCATGATCACCAAAGCCTCCGGCGCAGAAGGCGGTTATCTGGAAAAAGTACAGCCCGCGCTGGATGCCGACATCCCGTGCATCGTCATTGCCCGCCCGCAACCTGCGGTGAGTGGGGAAGAGTTACTCGACAGTCAGGATGCCTTCGCCAGGCGGTTACGGCGCTGGCTGGCGGCACAGTGAGGAGAGAAAAGTGAAAAAAGCCCTTCTGGTGGTGAGCTTCGGCACCAGCTATCACGACACCTGTGAGAAAAACATTGTTGCCTGCGAGGGCGAGCTGGCGGCCAGTTGCCCGGATCGCACCCTGTTTCGCGCGTTCACCTCCGGCATGATCATTCGCAAGCTCAGGCAGCGCGATAACCTGCACATTGATACCCCGCTGGAGGCGCTGCAAAAGCTGGCGGAACAGGGTTATCAGGATGTGGCAATCCAGTCGCTGCACATTATCAACGGCGACGAATATGAAAAAATTGTTCACGAAGTGCAAATGATGCGCCCGCTGTTTAAACGGCTGGTGATTGGTGCGCCGTTGCTCAGCAGCCATGAAGATTATCTGCATCTGATGCAGGCGCTTTCGCGCCAGATGCCGATGGTTGCCGCGGACGAACGCGTGGTGTTTATGGGCCACGGTGCCAGCCATCATGCTTTTGCCGCATATGCCTGCCTTGATCATATGATGGCGGCGCATCGCTTCCCGGCGCGCGTTGGCGCGGTGGAAAGCTACCCGGAAATCGACGTGGTGATCGACAGTTTGCGCCATGAAGGGGTGAAAGCCGTACACCTGATGCCGCTGATGCTGGTGGCGGGCGATCACGCGATTAATGACATGGCTTCCGATGACGACGATTCGTGGAAAACGCAGTTTGAACGCGTTGGTATCGCTGCCACGCCGTGGTTGCAAGGCCTGGGTGAAAACGCTGATATCCGCGCCATGTTTGTTCAGCATTTACAGCAGGCACTTGAACACGCGCTGGAGGTGGCGGCATGAGCGGAAAACTCTATGCCCTCAGCACCGGCCCGGGCGCTGCGGATCTTATCACTGTGCGCGGTGCGCACATTCTCGGAAAGCTGGATGTGCTGTATGCCCCGGCGGGGCGCAAAGGCGGCGATAGCCTGGCGTTGTCGATTGTGCGCGAGTACCTCGGTGAACAGACCGAAGTACGCTGTTGTCACTTTCCGATGAGCGCCGACAGCGCGGAAAAAGAGGCGGTATGGGATGAGGTCGCCGCCGCGCTGGAAGCTGAAGTGCAGGCCGGTAAACAGGTCGGTTTTATTACGCTTGGCGACGCCATGCTGTTCAGCACCTGGGTGTTTTTGCTGCAGCGCCTGCAATACCCGCAAAATCTGGAGATTGTTCCCGGCGTCACCTCGTTTGCCGCCATCGCTGCGCGGGCGCAAACGCCGCTGGCAATGGAACAACAGTCGCTGGCTGTTGTCTCCTGCACTGCGCCGGAAAGTGACATCCGCCAGGCATTGGCGCAGCACGACAGCCTGGTGTTGATGAAAGTCTATGGCCGTTTCGCGCGGGTTAAAGCGCTGCTAGCGGAAGCGGGGTTACTCGACCATGCGCTGATGATGGCGGAAGCCACGCTGCCGGGTGAGCAGTGCTGGCGGCAACTGAGCGAGGTGAGCGACGATCAGCCGCTGCCTTACTTTTCGACCATTCTGGTGAATAAACAGTGGAAGCAGGCTTAACCGCGCCGCGTTGCGCGAGGGCTAACTGTGTACGACCTGGCGAGCCGATAATGGGACAATCATCGTGTTATCGTCAGCCATGACATTGCTTTACTCTATCTGGCTTGTGACAAGTAAAACGGCACGGCGGACAGTAATGCCGCTGTGCAAACATGCCCACATATGGGCGACGCAGGTTAAGGAGGCGTCATGACGCAGGCCATTATGCTGCAGGGCACCGCATCGGACGTGGGCAAAAGCGTGCTGGTGGCGGGGTTGTGCCGTATTTTTCATCAGGACGGGCTAAAAACCGCGCCGTTTAAATCGCAGAATATGGCGCTCAACTCCGGTATCACCGCAAGCGGTCATGAGATGGGGCGCGCGCAGATCTTTCAGGCCGAAGCGGCGGGTATCCAGCCGGATGTGCGCATGAACCCGGTGCTGCTCAAACCGACCAGCGATCGCAACGCGCAAGTGGTGCTGATGGGCAAAGTCGCGACCGATATGGACGCCGTGAGTTATCACGAATATAAACCGCGCCTGCGCGAGCAGATTATCCGCGTTTACCAGAGCCTGGCGCAGGAGTATGACGCGCTGGTGCTGGAGGGGGCCGGCAGCCCGGCGGAGATCAATCTGCGCGACCGGGATATCGTCAATATGGGCATGGCGGAGATGGCCGCTTGTCCGGTCATTCTGGTTGCTGATATTGACAGAGGCGGCGTGTTTGCCGCGATTTACGGCACGCTGGCGCTGTTGCAGGAACATGAACGCTGGCGGGTGAAAGGGGTGATCATCAATAAGTTTCGCGGCGATGTCGCGCTGCTCACCCCTGGAATTAAGCAGATAGAAGCATTGACCGGTGTACCAGTGATTGGCGTAATGCCGTGGCTGGAGGTCGACCTTGAAGATGAAGACGGGGTGGCATTACAGCGCGGGAAATACCTGCGCACCGGCGAACGGGCGCTGAATATCGCCGTGGTGCAACTCCCGCATATCTCTAATTTCACCGATTTCAACGCGCTTGCCGCTCAGCCGGATGTGCGCGTTCATTACGTGCGCACGCCGGACGAGCTGCACAGCGCCGATCTGCTGATCCTCCCCGGTAGTAAAAATACGCTTAGCGATCTTAACTGGTTGCGCGAAAGCGGGCTGGCGAAAGCGGTGCTGGAATGCCATCGCGCGGGTGTGCCAATTATCGGCGTCTGCGGCGGGTATCAAATGCTTGGCGACACCCTTATTGATGAGGTGGAGTCCGGGCTGGGGCAACTGCCAGGGCTGGGGTTGCTGGAGACGGTGACGCGGTTTGCCCGCGATAAAACCACCACATGCGTCGAGGCGAGTTTGTCGGAGGCGCTACCCGGCTGGCTGGCGCCGTGCGCCGGGCTAACGCTGCGCGGATATGAAATTCATCTGGGTGAAACCACACGCAGCAGCGGTTGCCAGCCGGCGTTGTGGCTACAAAAGGCGGGGCAGCGTGTGGCAGACGGCGCGGTCAGCAACGACGGTCTGGTGTTTGGCACCTATCTGCATGGCTTGTTTGATAGCGACGCGTTCACGCGCACATTGCTTAACGGGCTACGCCAGCGCAAAGGGCTGCCGCCGCTGGATGCGCGCGTTGATTATGCGCAGTACAAAGCGCAGCAGTTTGATATCCTCGCCGACGCCATGCGTCAGCATGTGGACATTGATCGTATTTATCAAATTATGCAGCAACATCAGGAGCAGGCATGTTAACCCTTGTTACCGGCGGCGCACGCAGCGGCAAAAGTCGCCATGCCGAATCGCTGGTCGCGGACGCAAAAACGGTGCTCTATATCGCCACTTCGCAAATCTTTGATGATGAAATGGCGGCGCGTATTGAGCACCATCGGGCGGGACGCCCCCAAAACTGGCGCACCGAAGAGCGCTGGCAGCAGTTGTCAGGCCTCATTACCCCGCATAACAACCCTGACGAAGCGGTATTGCTGGAGTGCATTACGACGCTTGTCACCAATCTGCTGTTTGCTTCTGGCGCGGGCGACGACCCGGATAACTGGGATTACGCCGCGCTGGAAGCGCAGGTTCAGGATGAGATTGAGCAATTGATTGCAGCCTGTGCGGCGTGCCCGTCGCCGGTGGTGCTGGTGACCAATGAAGTGGGCATGGGCATTGTGCCGGAAAACCGGCTGGCGCGGCATTTCCGCGATATCGCCGGGCGCGTCAACCAGCGTCTCGCGCAGGCGGCAGAGCATGTCTGGCTGGTGGTGTCCGGGATTGGAGTCAAAATCAAATGATCAAATTGTTCTTCGCCACGCTCTCTTTTATCAGCCGTTTGCCGGTACCTGGTCGTTGTGTTCAGGGGCTGGATGTTGCGGATTATGTGCGCGGCATTGTGACGTTTCCATTGGTAGGGTTGCTGCTCGGGGCGCTTAGCGGTGTCGTCGTGCTGGTGTTACAACCCTGGTGCGGCGTGCCGCTGGCGGCGCTTTTTGGCGTGCTGGCGCTGGCCTTGTTAACCGGCGGTTTTCATCTGGATGGCCTTGCGGACACCTGCGACGGTGTCTTTTCCGCGCGGCGACGCGAACGGATGCTGGAGATCATGCGTGACAGCCGACTTGGCACTCACGGCGGCCTGGCGCTGGTGTTTGTGCTGGTCGCCAAAATCCTGGTTATCAGCGAGCTGCAACTGCGCGGTGTCAGCATGATTGCGGCGCTGGCGATGGCCTGCGCCGCCGGGCGTGGTTGCTCAGTATTACTGATGTTCGGCCATCGCTATGCGCGCGAAGAGGGGCTGGGCAACCTGTTTATCGGCAAAGTTTCCGCCAGAGACACGCTGGTCACACTGGCAATCACGGCGTTGCTGGCGATTGCCATATTGGGCATGAAAGGGATTATTGCGCTGCTGGTGACGCTGGCGGCGATCTTCCTGCTGGGGCAGATGCTTAAACGCACGCTGGGCGGGCAAACCGGCGACACGCTGGGTGCAGCGATTGAACTTGGCGAACTGCTATTTCTTCTGGCGCTGCTCTGAACAGCCCGCAACATAACGAGAAACAAGATGCAGACATTGACGACACTACTGGCAAGTATCCCGGCTCCCGATAACGTAGCGATGGCGCAGGCACAGCGTCATCTGGATGGTTTACTGAAGCCGGTTGGCAGCCTTGGCCGACTGGAGGCATTAGCGGTGCAACTGGCGGGAATGCCGGGGTTAAACGGCAAGCCGCTTAGCGGTGAGAAGGCCATTGTGGTGCTGTGCGCCGATCATGGCGTCTGGCATGAGGGCGTGGCGGTATCACCGCAGGTTGTCACCGCGATTCAGGCGGCGAACATGACGCAGGCAACGACAGGCGTTTGCGTACTGGCCGCGCAGGCTGGTGCGAAAGTACATGTGCTGGATGTTGGCATTGATGCCGATCCGATCCCGGGTCTGGTGAATATGAAAGTCGCGCGCGGCAGCGGCAATATCGCCACCGGTCCGGCGATGAGCCCAGAGCAAGCCGAAGCGTTGCTGCTGGAAACGATGCGCTATACCCGAGAGCTGGCGGCGCAAGGCGTGAAGCTCTTCGGTGTCGGTGAACTCGGTATGGCGAACACCACGCCGGCGGCGGCGATTGTCAGCGTACTGACCGGCGAAGAGCCTGAACATGTTGTTGGCATTGGCGCAAACCTGCCGGAAAGCCTGCTCGGACATAAAGCGCAGGTGGTACGTAAAGCGATTGCCGTCAACCAGCCCAATCCCGCCGATGGCCTTGAGGTGCTGGCAAAAGTGGGGGGGTACGATCTGCTGGGAATGACCGGCGTAATGCTCGGTGCAGCGTCGTGTGGTTTGCCGGTGGTGCTGGATGGTTTTCTTTCTTACGCCTCGGCGCTGGCAGCGTGCCGCATTGCGCCACAGGTCAAACCGTACCTGCTCCCTTCGCATCTGTCGGCGGAAAAAGGCGCGCGTCTTGCGCTGGAACATCTGGGGCTGGAACCGTATCTCAATATGGGCATGCGTTTAGGCGAAGGGAGTGGGGCAGCGCTGGCGATGCAACTGGTCGATGCGGCCTGTGCGATCTACAACAACATGGGCACGCTGGCGGCGAGCAATATTGTGTTGCCGGAAACGAAATAAGATCTCTTTTGCCGGGTGTCGCTTCGCCTTGCCCGGCATTACCCTTCTTTTTGCATCGCCTGCAACAGCGTATCCAGCAATCCCGGAAAGCAGGCGTCGAGGTCTTCACGGCGCAGGGAGATCATATTTTCCCGACCCTGCGGGCGCTGCCAGACCACGCCGCTATCACGCAGGACGCGCCAGTGGTGCGTCATCGTGGATTTCGCCACATCTTCCGGGCGCAGGGCGTTACAACTCAATTCGCTGCCGTCGGCAAGTCGTTTAACCATCGCCAGGCGCAGGGGATTGCCAAGGGCAAAGAGCACATTTTCGAGACGAAATTGCTCACGTTCGGGGTGGTTAGCGATCATAATCTTCCTGTGTCGGCGGTGGCTGTGCTGGAAAAGCAGCAGCCCGTATCGGCGGCTGGGCCGGTACTATACGCAAACTGCTTTGCGAAAGCCACGAGGTCAATCGCGGCTCAACCAATCGTAAGAATAGCAAAAATAGTTCGAATATACTCGTACAGTTGTACTATTATAGATGCCGTGAATGAATAGCGGCCAATTCCGGTCGCGAACTAACAGTCAAATGACTAAGGACGCATCATGCCCCGACCCATCCCCCTCGAACGTTATCGCAACATCGGTATCTCCGCGCATATCGATGCCGGTAAAACAACCACCACTGAGCGCATTCTGTTTTACACCGGGATGAGCCACAAACTGGGTGAAGTACACGATGGCGCGGCAACAACCGACTGGATGGCGCAGGAGCAAGAGCGCGGCATTACCATTACGTCTGCGGCGGTAAGTTGTTTCTGGCCCGGTATGGACAGAGGTTTTGAGCCGCACCGCATAAACATTATCGACACCCCCGGGCACGTGGATTTCACCATTGAAGTGGAACGTTCCATGCGTGTGCTCGACGGCGCGGTAATGGTGTATGACTCCGTGGGTGGCGTGCAGCCGCAGTCGGAAACCGTGTGGCGTCAGGCGAATAAATACCACGTGCCGCGTCTCGCGTTCGTCAACAAGATGGATAGACCCGGCGCGGATTTTTTCCGCGTGGTGCAGATGATGATCGACCGCCTGAAAGCCAACCCGGTGCCGATTGTGATCCCGATTGGCGCTGAAGAGCATTTCACCGGCGTGGTGGATTTGATCAAAATGCGCGAAATCATCTGGGATGACGCGACGCAGGGTATGACCTTCAGCTATGGCCCGGTACCGGATGATCTCATGGCAACCGCGCTGGAGTGGCGTGAGAAAATGATCTCTGCGGCGGCGGAAGCCAGCGACGAGCTGATGGATAAATATCTGGAAACTGGCTTGCTGGACGAAGCGGAAATTATTGCCGGTCTGCGCAAACGCACGGTTGCTGGCGAAATTCAGCCGATGCTGTGCGGCAGTGCCTTTAAAAATAAAGGCGTCCAGCGCATGCTCGACGCGGTGGTGGAACTGATGCCGTCGCCGCTGGATATCCCTGCTATTCAGGGCGTGGATGAAAAAGGCCAACCGGCAGAGCGCCATGCGAATGACGACGAACCGTTTTCGGCGCTGGCGTTCAAACTGATGACCGACCCGTATGTTGGCCAGCTTACCTTTATCCGCGTCTATTCCGGCGTGCTGAAAAAAGGCGATGCGGTTTACAACCCGGTGAAAGGCAAGAAAGAGCGCATTGGGCGTATTGTGCAGATGCATGCCAACGATCGCCATGAAGTGGATGAACTGCGTGCCGGGGATATTGCCGCCTGCGTCGGCCTGAAAGATGTCACCACCGGTGACACGTTAAGCGACCCGGATAAAGTGATCACCCTGGAGCGCATGGAGTTCCCTGAGCCGGTGATTTCGCTCGCTATTGAGCCGAAAACCAAAGCGGATCAGGAGAAAATGGGCATCGCGTTGCAACGGCTGGCATCGGAAGATCCGTCATTCCGTCTGCATACTGACGAGGAATCCGGACAGACGATTATTTCCGGGATGGGTGAGTTGCATCTGGAAATTATTGTCGACCGCATGAAACGTGAGTTTGGCGTGGAGGCAAATATTGGTCGCCCGCAGGTTACCTATCGTGAAACCTTACGTAAAACCGTGAAGGATATCGAAGGTAAATTTGTGCGCCAGTCCGGCGGTAAAGGTCAGTATGGTCATGTAGTTCTGACGCTTGAACCGCTGGAGCCGGGTAGTGGCTTTGTATTTGAAGACGCGACCAAAGGCGGCGTGGTGCCGCGCGAGTACATTCCTTCAGTGGAAAAAGGCCTGCGCGAAGCCATGAACAACGGCGTGCTGGCGGGTTACCCGGTCGTTGATGTGAAGGCAACCCTGACATTCGGTTCCTATCACGATGTCGACTCCTCGGAAATGGCCTTCCGCATGGCGGCGATCTTTGGCTTCAAAGATGGCGCACGTAAAGCGGATCCGGCAATCCTTGAGCCGATCATGCATGTGGAAGTGGAAACGCCGGAAGAGTACGCCGGGAACATTATGGGCGATCTCTCTTCCCGTCGCGGGATGGTGCAGGGTATGGAAGAGCGTTTCGGTAGCCAGATTATCCGCGCCGATGTGCCGCTGGCCGAGATGTTTGGCTACTCCACCACGCTGCGATCCATGTCGCAAGGCCGCGCGACCTACAGCATGGAGTTCCACCACTATGCGGAAGCGCCGCGCAACGTGGCTGATGACATCATCGCCAGCCGCGCAAAAGCATAACGCATAGGCTGTAACAGCAAACCCCGCTCCGGCGGGGTTTTTTCTTGTATGAAGCCGGGCTGCAAAATCAATGCAACGGTGCATTTTGCGGCTGATATTCAGGAATCACGCTTCCATTACTTTCCATCTGTGCATGCATACACCAACCGAACGCTACATCATTCAAATATAGAATTTGATCTATATAGTTTTTGATCTATATTACTGAGGTGTGTTGTGTGGCAGATAACAATGACGCAGACGTTTGAAAAGTGGTTTGATGCACTGGGTGACAACGATCGCGCCAGTGTGCTGGCGGCGCTGATGGTGCTCCGGGTTAAAGGTCCGCAGCTACCAAGACCTTACGCGGATACAGTAAAAGGCTCGCGTTATAACAATATGAAAGAGCTGCGCATACAAAGCCGGGGCGAACCGTTTCGGGTCTTCTATGCCTTTGATCCGCAGCGTGTGGGCATATTGCTTTGCGCTGGCAACAAGGCGCGTCATGACAAACGCTTTTACGATGTGATGATCCAGATTGCAGATCGGGAGCTAACGCACCATCTGCACAAGATTAAAATCAAGGAGTAACACGATGAGCAAAACGCTGGAACAGCTAATTGCCGAACAAAAGGCCGATGTTGTCACCGCTGCGCAGTCACTTGCGCAAGAGATGCTGCTCAACATCCACCTTGCCGGGCTGCGTGAGCGGGTACAAAAAACGCAGATCGAAATGGCGCAGGAGTTGGGGCTGAAACAGCCCACGGTAGCGGTGATGGAAAAGCAGGGGCGGGATATTAAACTTTCCACGCTGAAGCGCTACGTGGAAGCGACAGGCAGCAAGCTACGCATTGATATTGAGCTGCCGGATGGTTCGCACTATCGCTTTGCGCTCTGAAGCGATAACGTGCTGTAAAAAAGAGAAAACCTGCAAAGCAAACTATGATTAGCAAACACCCGTTGCGCCCGAGGAAAAGATGATGCGCTGCGTTAAACTGTTTTGCTGTTGTGTTGCTTTACTCTGTGCCCAGGGCGCGCAGGCCGTGAGTTATCCACTGCCGCCGGAAGGCAGTCGGCTGGTGGGAAGCCCGCAAATTATCACCATTGCGCAGGGAAACACGTTACCGCTGGAAGCGTTCGCCGCGAAGTACGGACAGGGGTTGAGTAATATGCTTGAAGCCAACCCGGATGCCGATCCCTTTTTACCTAAAGCTGGCTCACGACTGGTCATTCCGCAGCAGGTGATCCTGCCCGCTACTGTCCGCGAAGGCATTGTGATTAACGTTGCGGAAATGCGCCTCTACTATTACCCAAAAGATTCGAATACGGTCGAAATCTTACCGATTGGCATCGGCCAGGCCGGACGCGAAACACCGCGCAACTGGGTGACTTCGGTGGAACGCAAGCAGGAAGGGCCAACCTGGACGCCCACGGCGAATACCCGAAAAGCGTACGAGAAAGAGGGAAAAACTTTACCTGCGTTTGTGCCCGCCGGGCCGGATAACCCGATGGGGCTTTATGCTATCTATATCGGGAAGCTGTACGCTATTCACGGTACGAATGCTAATTTTGGCATTGGGCTTCGTGTCAGTCAGGGCTGTATCCGTTTACGCAGCGACGACATTAAATACCTCTTCGACAACGTGCCTGTGGGAACGCGGGTGCAGATTATCGACCAGCCGGTCAAAATTACCACCGAGCCGGATGGTAGCAGTTGGGTGGAAGTTCACGAACCGCTATCCCGCAATCGCGCCGAGTTTGAGTCCAGCAACAAAGTCCCGCTTCCCGCTACCCCAGTATTACATGCGTTGATGAAAGGCGAAGGCATTGATGCGAACCGCGCAAACCAGGAACTGGAGCGCCGTTCCGGCATGCCGGTAAATATTAGTGCGCCTGCTGTGAACAATCCGATAGATAAACAACCGCTATAGAATGGTTTATCAATAAATTTGAACTTTAAGGTTAAACAATCGGTATTTATTCTTCTCAGGGAGTGCGTAGAGTAAGGGCAATTCTGGACGGGAAACTAATTCCCGTCTGCTGATTACCTCTCTGAACAGAAGGACAACGACGCCATGAAGAAGATCGGATTTTTGTCATTTGGTCACTGGACACCTTCGCCGCAATCCGCGACGCGTTCGGCGGCTGATACGCTGCTGCAATCCATCGATCTGGCGGTTGCCGCTGAAGAGCTCGGAGCGGACGGTGCGTATTTCCGCGTGCATCACTTTGCCCGCCAGCTCAGCTCACCTTTCCCGCTACTGGCCGCTATTGGCGCCAAAACGCACAAAATAGAGATTGGCACCGGCGTTATCGATATGCGCTATGAAAATCCGCTGTATATGGCAGAAGATGCTGGCGCGGCGGATTTGATTTCCGGCGGGCGTTTGCAACTGGGCATCAGCCGGGGTTCACCGGAACAGGTTATTGATGGCTGGCGCTATTTTGGCTTTCAGCCGTCGGAAGGCGAAACCGATGCGGATATGGCGCGCCATCATACGGAAACATTTCTGGATGTGCTGCGCGGCGAAGGGTTTGCCAAACCTAATCCGCAGCCGATGTTCCCGAACCCGCCCGGTCTGCTGCGCCCGGAGCCCTGGTCTGAAGGTTTGCGCGAACGTATCTGGTGGGGCGCAGGCTCGAACGCGACAGCGGTTTGGGCGGCAAAACTGGGGATGAACCTGCAAAGCTCCACGCTGAAAGATGATGAAACCGGCGAACCATTCCATATCCAGCAGGCGCAGCAGATTCGAGCCTACCGTGAAGCCTGGAAAGCGGCAGGGCATTCGCGCACGCCGCGCGTTTCCGTCAGCCGTAGTATCTTTGCGCTGATGGACGATCGCGATCGGGCTTACTTCGGTGGCAGCCGCGATGACAGCGATAAAATCGGCTTTCTTGATGAGAAAACCCGCGCTGTTTTTGGCCGCAGCTACGCCGCAGAACCGGATAAATTAGTCGAACAGCTGAAAAAGGATGAGGCCATTGCCGAAGCGGACACACTACTGCTGACGGTGCCGAATCAATTAGGCGTAGATTATAATGCGCACGTGATTGAGTCGATTCTTAAACATGTCGCACCGGCGATGGGCTGGCGTGATTGATTTGAAACTCTGCGCGGGTTTACAAATTAGCGTCGCGATGAGTTACGAGACTTATCGGTGAATTAACAGCCTGTATTCTGTGGCAAGACACGCGAGATTGTAACCGTATTCGTTATTACCCGATGTGAGCTAAACCTGAATCATTTTCTGCGCGCAACAGTGCCGGAAAGCGATTCAGGTTTTTTTGCTTCCTGATGGCGGCAAACCAGCGCCAGGTAATAGCCAGGGATAAACACTTATCCCAGCGGAGGGTCTGTTATTTTTCCAGGGAACATATTTCTTCCCCCCTTTTTTGGTAGCGAAAGGCGTTTTCGATCCTTTTCATTGAAGAGCATAATTACGCCAGAATACGGAATAAAGGCCGGGGATATAAATGCACAGAATATTAACGCTGTTACTGTCGGTTTTACTTGCCGGGTGCATTAGCTCCCCGCAAAAAGCGCAATACAACGCGGAATACGCGAACCGCCAGGATATTCGGGCGCATGAGGTCTACCGCTTCATGACGAAACCCGTCAAATCCAGCGGGGAAAAATATTGGGGCGCAGGAGACTTAGCCGAACTTCTCTATGTCGTTAACGATAAAGCGGCAGTGGTTGAGTTACGCTTTAACTACCCGGCGAAATCAATGCAGGTCACCGCGCGCGACGCGCAGAACAAAGTATTGCGCGAGAGAACATTTATCCTGATGGATGAAGCAGCGAGTAAACCGGCTGACTCGGATATTCGCTACTTTTATCTGACAAAAGAAGGCGAGTTAGCCACTACGTCCCGAAATTGCACCCCCGATATGAGTGCGGGTTGCCGGTGGTGGAATTATAAACTGTTTATTACTCATAATGCAGACCTGGCGGTGCAGTACGAGCATAGTGCAGCGGGTTTGGCCTTTTTAGTTTTCCCTATGTACAGCTCCAGCCAAAACCTTGAGATTTTCCCGAAAGCACCGGGTGGCTGAACCTCACTGCCGTTGAAAGCCTTACCTCCTCATCGTGCGGCGCTTTTATAAAGCGCTGCACTCCGTTTTGCAGTGCTGAAATTTATCACCGACACTTAAGCCAAAGACGTAGTCGGCGCAGGCATTGTGCTTTAAACTGCGCGCAGCAAAAACAGTGCAAATGAACGATTAAGTAGGTGGTAAGGCGATGAACGGAAAGATCACAACCTGGTTTAAAGATAAAGGTTTTGGATTTATCAGAGATGAAAACGGAGAAAACCGTTACTTTCATGTGATTAAGGTCGCCAACCCTGAGTTGATTAAAAAAGATGCGGCGGTAACGTTCGAACCCACGACAAACAACAAAGGGTTGTCTGCTTATGCCGTGAAAGTGGTCCCGGATAGCAAATACATCTATATCGCCGGTGAACGAATTAAGCTCACTTCGATCAAATCTTATCTGGTGTACAGCGAAGAAGTTCCTGCCGATGCCCGCATCGATAAAGACAATGCGGTGCTATCTGTTGGCGCGTTGATGGGGAGTATTCGGCCGAAATCAGCCGCGAAGCCTGGCGAAATGCGCTCGCTAAAAAAACTGGCAATCACCACCTTTCAGGGAACAACCCTGATCTTCTCCGAAGACGAGATAGACGTGGATGCGACGGTTAAGCTGCTTAAAGTCTAAAAGCATGCAGATTGGTTTGCTGCCGAAACCGGCGTTTTATATACCGCGTTTCGGCACCATTGATTGTGCGCTATGGTACCCGCTTTTTTGCTCAACCTGCTCGGCCATGGCAATGTTTTCGCCCCGTGGCGAGTGTGGAATGGCGAGCGTAATGTCTGCTCTATGCAGGCTGCAATCTGGTCTCGCGGCAACAATTACAGCTATAATCCGACACATTGTTCAACCGGTTTACAGACGAAAATGACAAAACTCACCTTACAAGAGCAGATGCTCAAAGCGGGATTAGTAACCAGTAAGAAAATGGCCAAAGTCCAGCGCACTGCTAAAAAATCACGCGTTCAGGCGCGTGAAGCAAGAGAGGCAGTGGAAGAGAATAAAAAAGTACAGCTTGAGCGCGATAAGCAATTAAGCGAGCAACAAAAACAAGCTGCGTTATCGAAAGAATATAAAGCGCAGGTGAAACAACTTATTGAAATGAACAGGATCACCATTGCCAAAGGCAATATAGATTTTAATTTCACAGATAATAAGTTAATTAAAAAAATAGCAGTGGATAAAAATACTCAGGCACAACTGATTAGCGGTCGTCTCGCCATTGCTCGTCTGGTTGTTGATGGCAAGAATGAGAGTGAATATGCGATTATTCCTGCAATCGTAGCCGATAAAATCGCTCAGCGGGATGCGAATAGTATTGTATTAAACAGCGCGCTTAGTCAGGAAGAGCAAGATGAAGATGATCCGTACGCTGATTTTAAAGTGCCTGATGATTTGATGTGGTAATAACCACTGCAAACGATCTCAACCTCCGGGGGAATGTATGAGTAACGAAGTACCGCTTAAATTTTATGACATCGTGGATGAGTATTCGACGGAAACCGAAAAAACGGTAAAAGAATCAGAACGCGATGCGCTGGCGCACTATTTTCAGCTACTGATCACCCGTTTGATGAATAACGAAGAAATCAGTGAAGAGGCGCAGCAAGAGATGGCCAATGAAGCGGGTATCGACGCGCTGCGTATTGATGAGATAGCGACGTTTCTGAATCAGTGGGGCAACGAGTAACCTCTGTTACCGTGATTCCCGAAAGCACGAAATTGCATTTTTATGTCCGCTCGCCGCAGGCAGCGGACATCGCAACTGTCCCCGAACGCGGAAGACATCAGTAGAGGATGTTTGCCATCGCTTTGTACCGTTCAGGTAACGCGCTGTTCAACGCCAGGACTTTTTCAAGAATAGAGAATGTCGGTGCTTTTTTAGCGCGTTCGCAGTCGACAATCGCGGAACGTATTATCGCCGCTGCCGTAGCAATGTTGTTAAAATACTCTTCCGATTCTGCAGTTTGTAATTCGCCCGAAACAGCGTAACGGACAATAGGCCACTCTGTAAAATCAATTAACGGGAACGCTTCTTTATCGGGTGATATGTTGGCTAATAGCAACTCTTCTGCTTTTTTATGATCTTTTTGTGCAGTTGAAAGTAGCTGTAAGCGATATTTTATTCTAGACAGAACATCGTCATTCACTTTTTCTGACGAGAGTGCCGTAATAAAAGCGGATAACTCATCCTCTGGCGGGCTGTGATCATAATGCGTTTTCCGCTGTCTTTCAGAAAAAGGTTTGGTGTTATTTGATGCGATTTCAATCAAATAATTTAAAATTTCTAATGTCATTTGATGTACCTTATGAATTTTTCGCGGTCTGCTTTGGAGCATAATAAATATGCTGGCGACAGTTTTGTATCACTGCTAATAAAGCCTGTAATGAAAATAACTTGTGGCGTGTCCATAGACCAATATATGCAAGTCGCTTTATATGAACGTTTTAAAACGCCCCTCAGCGCCTGTTTCATCGTTAAATAGCATCGCTTAACCAGGCTTACAAAATGAGTATCATTGATGGCGTGTCGTTTGAAAAACGAAAAATAGTGCTGCCTGGTGTGAGTTCAACTCAACATGGTTAACAACGATGAGTTTTTTCTGCTGATGTGAGTCCACCCGCTGCGAGAGGCAATATCGTCGGTATTTACTGTTTGCTTTTCTTCATATACGTCCCGGTATTTCGCAAACCGCTAGCGTTTTGCGGCTTAACGGTTAGCGAGGCACAAACCTCGCAAAAGAGGGGCCTGGTTCAACAGAAAGGTTCAGCAGACTTGCTTCAGGCATGCTGCATTTTGCGATGAAGGCTGTTAATCACAGCGATGCTATGCTTTTTCCTGCGGTTGCAGTTGATAAATCCATGCCGTCACATGCTTGCCGTCGAGCGTGGTCACATCCACCAGAACACGATCGTAGCCCTCTTCGAATTCGTCCAGCATCGGCCAGTGCGTCGCCAGATTAGCGGATACAAACAGGTAACCATCAACCCGGGGACCGTCTTTATCCAGCACAATGCCGGGGAAATCGGCGGCGGCTCCCCAGCCAAATTCATAAAACGTTCCTGTGACGTAACCCGGCAACCACTCTCCACCGATGTTTTCCAGAATATAGGCATTCGAATGGCCGGGGCGAAGCGTCCCGTAAACAAACAGTGATTCCATTTTCCCTCATTATCTAACGCGATGAATAACCAGCAGAATGATCATCAACATACGTTTAAGCGGTGCGGTTCGCAACTGTCGCGAATCGGAGCAAACGCGCTATCCTGTATCTCAAGGATCAGGGGCTTACCCACATTGTTAACCTTACCGGTGGGGATGATGGGGCTAACACAAAGCGAAAAGCAAAATTGGCGCAAATGGGATGGGCAATATGAAAGTTGATGCGTCGATGTGTCCTGGCTCCCGTTTCTTCTTATTGCAAACGGGCACATCGCTGGGCATGGTGTCGGGGCATATTTTCCGACTGGCTATGGCCTGGTGGTGCCTGCAAGTCACGCACTCTGCGGTCGCTTTTTCTTCACTCATTGCGATATCCGTGGCGGCAGAGATTTACCTTAAACCGTTTCTGGCGTCATTTGGCGATCGCTTCAATCGCATCAAATTTATCATTGCCTGCCAGTTCGCTGTTTTAGGGATCATCGCATTATTCTGCCTGGCAATTTATCTGGGATATTTCAATCTGGTGGCTATCACCTCGGGACTCGTGGTGATGAGCGCTATCTTATCTGTGCGTGAACCGACGATTATGGGGGTAATTCCCGATCTCGTGGCAGAAGGGGAAGTGACGCAGGCCATATCGCACCGCTCGACCATCAATTCCATTATTATGTTGATAGGCCCGGTGATTGCCGCTTCGCTTATTTCGATTTTTTCCGCTGGAGTTGCGCTGTATATTTCTGCACTGGTTTATGTATTGTCCTGCATCGCATTTATTATTTTATTGTTTAAATATGATGTGGACGCCGTTTCAACGGGCGAAAAGGAGACATGGTTTCATAAAACGAAAGGGGCATTTAAAGCGATTTATCATGTTAAATCTGAGTTCCATATTGCATTGGTCTCCTCTGTCATTAACTTTACGATGTTTCCTTTCTTTTCCGTGACGATACCGTACTGGATCAGCACTGAATTAAAGCTTCCCGCTACCTATCTTGGCGCATTCGAATTCTCATTTGCTTTGGGATTGATTGTTAGCAGCCTTTACATTAACGCTCTCATAAGAGAATGGGCGGGGCGGCTCAATACTGTTTTATTTGGTTTTGTCCTTTTGGGCTGCAGCGTCATGGCAATTGTCCTGATGGGAAATATCTATACGTCTATTGCGCTGGCGTTTTTCTGCGGTATGGCGTTTATTTTTATTAACGTCAACCTCAGTACGCTGCGCTCAATGGCAACACCGCGTAATTACCGAACAAGAATGAGCGCCATGGCAGGCTTTTTATCCAGTCTGGCGAACCCTTTTGGCGTGGCTATTGCTGGCTGGTATATCAGTTTGTTGGGGGTGGTTCCGTTTACTGTTATTTCTGGTGCCGTTGTGGTGTTAATAGCCCCTGTAATTCTATGTTCGTTTCATTTGCGTCGGGCCCTTTCACTTGATGAAGTTGAAATGAAAGGGTATTACGAAAAAACCTATCCGGCAGCATTTTATAAACGTGGGCAATATGAAGAGGAAGCATAAACAATATTCAATAGAAGCGCTTTTAAGTTATGACCAGACATCGCATGGGTTGCCGGTCTGGCAACCCATGCTGAGTACGTTTTCTCTGTGACTGGTTTCTTTTCGCGGCTAAGGCGTCTTTCCGGTGACGACACGGTTATTAATGGCGTACACCGTGCATTTAGCCGCGCCAGGACGCTGCTCCTGTTGACAGATACTTAGCGCCGTTTCTGCGGCTTCATGGCTGTTTCTGGCCCAGTACGCAGCGCCCCAGTCGCCATCCTCGTCCGTGGCAAAGGCTTTTTCATAGCGTTGCGTTGCTGCATATTCTGAGAACGCTTTTTTCCCAGCGGCATTGAGGGCGGGCGGTGCAACCAGGTGCGTTTCGGGCAGAGGCACAGCTTTGCGGGTCGGTAAATGCTGCTGTTTTAGAAATGCAGCCACCGTCTGCCACCAGAAACTCTCGGGCGCTGAATCCATAAAGACATGGCCGTTATTACCGAAGGCAGGCATCGTGATGAATTGCGCCGTGTGGCTTCCCTGTTGATAGGCATCGAACATCTCTTTGCCCATCGACGGCGTGAAGGATTTATCATTTTTCGCATACAGCCACAGGGACGGGATCTGCGCTGTTTTCCCGTAACGTGTGTAAGCTTGCAGCAGACCGGCTTTATCGCAGAGTGATTTCCCGTCAATCGCGCCCCTTCCGCCGTCGAAATTGATCACCGCCTTAACGCCTGGTGGATTAGCCGCGCCAGTAGCAATTACCGCAAAACCGCCTGCGGACATCCCGGCAAGGATCGCGTTATCCGCTGCGGCCCACGGCTGGTGGCGCACGGCATCGAGGGCGGCGAGCAGGTTACGGGTGTCCTGCTCCCCGGCCCGCAGATGTAAAGGTTGCGCGCAGGAGCCATCGGCATACTCCGCCGCACCGCTTGATTGCCCGTAGCCCTGGCGCAGGACCACCACCGCTGCATAACCGTGGCGTGCAAAGGCGATAGCTGTTGCGGCATAACGGTTCGGGTTGATTATCCAGCGATCAAATTCGGCAGTGCCAACGGTTCCATTCGTGATTAACACCACGGGCAAAGGCGTTTGGCTGGCCATGCGGGTCACAAAGGCATCCAGCACGACCGGCTGACCATTATCTAAGGTGACCGCCAGCAAAAGCGGCTCTCTTATTAGCCCGTCAATCTGTTGGTATTCAGGAACTTGCCTTGCAACATCAGCATGGCCTGCAACAGTAAAAAGAAGGAGTGCGGTGGCGAAAAAGCGTTTTGCCAGACGAGTCGTAAAACGTTTGCGCATGGTGGTTAACCCTGAAATGTTTATCCCTGATAGACGCGGCGTGACTGGCGAGCAACTTTACCTGTCTATTTCATGTGGCGCGGTATTGATTACGCATGTCGATGGTTTCTGCAAGTAGCGATTAGAGCATTAAGGTAAGCAAACATTTTCAACGGATTAGGTTATAGATTGAGCTTGATACTGAAGACGCGGAAACGGGCGGTTTCGGGAGCGGGAAAAACTTATCGCTCCGCTAAGCATAGCGATAAAAGCAAAAAGCCTGCTTAAAAGCAGGCTTTTCTGAATCTGGCTCCTCTGACTGGACTCGAACCAGTGACATACGGATTAACAGTCCGCCGTTCTACCGACTGAACTACAGAGGAATCGTTGTGGAGGCTTATCTTAGCGGCGAAAAATCTTTTGTCAAACCTCATTTCTCGCAGGGTGTTCTGACTGCTGAATCCATCGACAATTTGAGTTCGTTATCATCGTTTTCTGCCGAAATGCTTTGCAGGATCAGGGTTTCTCCCCCATCATTTGAAATGTGATTTCACCTTTTGCGGCTAAGGACCAATTTGAACGTCGTTACTCCTCTTCGCCAGGCTGTCATGCGCACGCCGTGGTACAGAAAGCGTAAAAGCTACCGTGTTTTATTCTGGCGAGAAATCACCCCCCTTGCCGTACCTATCTTCCTCGAAAACACCTGTGTCCTGATGATGGGCGTACTCAGCACCTTCCTCGTAAGCTGGCTGGGCAAAGAGGCGATGGCGGGTGTTGGCCTTGCCGACAGTTTTAACATGGTGGTTATGTCGTTTTTCGCGGCTATCGATCTGGGAACCACGGTGGTGGTGGCTTTCAGCCTCGGTAAGCTGGACGGCGAGCGGGCGAGGGCGGCGACGCGCCAGTCGCTGGTGATCATGACCCTGTTTTCGATTGTGCTGGCGGCGGTGATCCACTACTACGGTACGGAAATTATCGATTTTATCGCCGGGGCGGCAACGGCGGAGGTCAAAGCGCTGGCGCTGACCTACCTTGAACTGACGGTTCTCAGCTACCCGGCTGCGGCCATTGCGCTGATTGGCAGCGGTGCGCTGCGCGGTGCGGGCAATACCAAAATCCCGCTGCTGATTAACGGCGGCATGAATATCCTCAACATTCTTATCAGCAGCGTGCTGATCTACGGCCTCTTCGGCTGGAAAGGGATGGGCTTCGCCGGGGCTGGGCTGGGGCTGACCATTTCTCGCTATATTGGCGCGGTGGCGATTATCTGGGTGCTGATGATTGGCTTTAACCCGGCGCTGCGCATTCCGTTAAAAAGTTATTTCGAAAAGCTCAACTTCGGCATCATCTGGGAAGTGATGGGCATTGGTATTCCTGCCAGTATTGAATCGGTGCTATTTAATGGCGGCAAACTGCTGACGCAGATGTTCGTTGCCGGAATGGGCACTAACGTTATCGCCGGTAACTTTATTGCTTTCTCCGTGGCAGCGTTGATCAACCTGCCAGGCAACGCGCTGGGTTCCGCCTCCACGATTATCACCGGTAAGCGGCTGGGCAAAGGGCAGATAAGCCAGGCTGAGCGCCAGTTGCGCCATGTATTCTGGCTCTCGACGCTGTTGCTGACGGTGCTTGCATGGGGAACCGCGCCGTTTGCCGGACTTTTCGCTTCGTTTTACACCCAGGAAGACGATGTAAAAGAGGTGGTTAAAGTGCTTCTCTGGCTTAACGCGGCGTTTATGCCCATCTGGGCGGCATCGTGGGTGCTGCCCGCCGGGCTGAAAGGCGCGCGCGACGCCCGTTTCGCCATGTGGGTGTCAATGCTGGGGATGTGGGGCTGTCGCGTCGTCGCCGGTTATACCCTCGGGATTATGCTCGGTATGGGCGTGGTCGGAGTCTGGCTCGGGATGTTCCTTGACTGGGCGGTGCGCGGCGCGCTGTTTTACTGGCGTATGGTCAGCGGGCGCTGGCTGTGGAAGTACCCGAAGCCGCAAAAAAGCACCATTTCTGCACAGAATGGAGAATAATTCGACAAACGCGCTGAAATGTGAAAATCAGGCTTTGACAAGGACCTGGGGCATCGCTAATATTCGCCCCGTTCACACGATTCCTCTGTAGTTCAGTCGGTAGAACGGCGGACTGTTAATCCGTATGTCACTGGTTCGAGTCCAGTCAGAGGAGCCAGATTTAAAAAAGCCTGCTTTTAAGCAGGCTTTTTGCTTTTCTGCGTTCTTACATCCCGCTTAATTTCCCGCATAACCCATCACGATGTGTTTCTTCGGCGCGTTTTTCCGGTAACGAAAAGCTGTTGCCAGCTTTAAACTCGTGGACGTGAAATGCCTGCAAAAATAGGTGCTTATCGGTGGTGTTTTGCCATGCCGAAAACGAGCGCCATCCCCACACCGACAGTTGGCAGAATATCCATGGGCGCATCCATAATGTTTCACCACGAAAGCGCTATTTGTTCCGGAAGCCAAAAATAATCCACAGAATAAACAGTACCGACACCGTCACGGCGAACACCATGCTCGTCAGTTCGAGCGTCGATAAGCTGGCAAAGAAACGCTGAAGGGTCATTACGCCTGCACTTATTAAAATCAAACCCGCCGCAGCGGGTTTGTGAATGAAACGAATGCTTAGCTTGCCTGCACGCGCAGCGGGGCAGTGGCGGCATCCAGCCATGCGCGGGCGTCGTCATCAACCAGTGGCGATAGGGTGTCGCGCACCTGCTGATGATAGTCATCCAGCCACTGCTGCTTCTGTTCGCTAAGCAGGCTCCACTCCACCTGGCTTAAATCGATGGGAATAAGCGTCAGCGAAGCAAAGCGACAGAATCCCGGCTGGCTTTCCACCACTTCTGCCTGGTTTTCGATACGAATGCCGTAGTTATCCGCTAAATAGTAGCCCGGCTCAATAGTCATGATGTTGCCCGCCGACAGCGGCCACGGATTGACCTTTTTCGCAATGCGCTGCGGCTGCTCGTGGATCAACAACTGATGACCAACGCCGTGTCCGGTGCCGTGATCGAAATCCAGCCCCAAATCCCACAGCGCCCGGCGGGCAAACGCATCCAGTTGGTGGCCGTGCGTACCTGCAGGAAATTGCAGGGTGAACATCGATAAAAAGCCTTTCAGCACGGCGGTGTAATGCAACCGTTGCTGAGCATTGAGAGGGCCAAACGACAGCGTACGCGTCGCGTCAGTGGTGCCGTTTTGGTACTGACCGCCAGAATCATTCAAATAGAAGTTGGCGCAGGTAATCGACTTATTCGTTTTTTCGCTGCTGTGGTAATGGCACATCGCCGCATTGCTGGCGGAGGCTGAAATGGTGCTGAAACTCTGTTCAATAAAGCCGGGTTGCCGCTGGCGGAATGCCAGCTGTTTTTGCTGCGCTTCCAGTTCGGTTACGGGGTTGCCCGCTGCTTCACGGGCGGGCACTTCGCGCGCCAGCCAGGCGAGGAAATTAACCCACGCTGCGCCATCCTGCTGGTGGCTTTCACGGTAACCGGCCAGTTCGGTCGCGTTTTTATGCGCTTTGATAAAGGTAATGGGATCGGCGCTCCACAGTACTTCGCCACCCTGTTGTTCGATGGCAAAACGCAGTGCCACCGGCGCGAAATCACCATCAAGCAGGATGCGTTTGCCAGCAGCGATCTGCTGGCAACGCGGCAGGAAATCCTCGAAATCATGCAGCGTCAGCGTGGAGGTGAGCTGCGCAGATAAACCGGCGGTTTTCTGCGGGTTGACAAACCATTCGACGACACCTTCGCGGCTGAGCAGGGCGAATGAATGCGCCACCGGGTTCATCGCGATGTCCGAACCGCGAATATTCAGCAGCCAGGCGATATTATCCGGCAGGGTAATCGCCAGGTAATCCGCGCCTTTTTCCGCCAGCACCCGCGCGATGCGTGCGCGTTTATCGGCACTGCTTTCACCGCTTATCGCCAGCGGCATTTCACGGATCGCGCCGCACGGTGCCGCCGGGCGATCGGCCCAGATGGCATCGAACGGATCGCTATCCACTCCCACCAGTTTACAGTGCGTGGCATTCAGCGCCTGAAACTGGCTGTTGACCATCAACAGCGGCTCAAAACCGATGCGGCTGCCCGCAGGCAATGAAGCGTTTAACCACTGGTCCAGCGGCTCGTTGTGCAGATGGTGGATCTCGAAATCATGGAGATTCACTTCGCTGCGCACCTGCACCTGGTAGCGGCCATCCACGAATAACAGCGCCTTATCGCGCAGCACCAACGCCAGCCCGGCAGAACCGGTAAAGCCGGTGAGCCACTGGAGTTTATTATCATGTGGCGCGCAGTCTTCGCTCTGGTGCGCATCGGCGCGCGGAACAATCATACCGTCAAGCTCCAGGGCGACCAGCCGATCGCGTAACGCTTGTAACGGTGTCGGGGTTTGCATGGTTAATCCTTTTTAATTGTTATCTGAATGGCGGTTCGTTAAAGGTGCGCAATTTACGCGAGTGCAGGCGATCGCCCTCAGCGCGGAGCAGGTCGATGGCGCGGATGCCAATTTGCAAATGCTCGGAAATCGCCCCTTCGTAAAAACGGTTGGCCTGGCCGGGAAGTTTGATTTCGCCGTGCAGCGGTTTATCCGACACGCAGAGCAGGGTGCCATACGGCACGCGGAAGCGATAACCCTGCGCGGCAATGGTGGCGCTTTCCATATCAATCGCCACCGCGCGGCTTAAGTTAAAGCGCAGTGAGGAGGCGGAATAACGCAGCTCCCAGTTGCGATCGTCGGTGGTGACCACCGTGCCGGTACGCAGCCGCTGTTTGACTTCCTCACCCGGCATGTCGCTTACCTCTTTGGTCGCGTCGTACAGCGCACGTTGCACTTCAGCGATGCTCGGGATTGGAATATCCGGCGGCAGTACGGCGTCCAGCACGTGGTCATCGCGCAGGTAGGCATGCGCCAGCACGTAATCGCCAATCGACTGGCTTTCACGCAGGCCGCCGCAGTGGCCAATCATCAGCCACACATCCGGGCGCAGCACGGCCAGGTGATCGCAAATCGTTTTCGCGTTCGACGGGCCAACGCCAATGTTAATCAGCGTAATACCCTGACCGTCAGCGGTAACGAGGTGCCAGGCCGGCATCTGGTGTTTTTTCCACGCCAGGTCGGAAATGGCCTGCTCCGGCGCTTCCGTATCAGCAGTGATCCAGTTGCCGCCTGCGCAGGAGAGGGCGACGTAAGGGCTGTCCGGGTTGAGGATTTCGCTACAGGCCCAGCGCACGAACTCGTCGACATAACGCGTGTAGTTGGTGAACAACACAAACGGCTGGAAATGTTCAACCGGCGTGCCGGTGTAGTGGCGCAGCCGCGCCAGCGAGAAATCGACACGGCGCGCATCAAAATGGGAGAGCGGATAAAGCTCGGTTGGGTGGAACAGTCCATCGGCGGTCTCATCACCAATCTGCGCCAGTTCGGTGGTAGGAAAATGGCGCGTTAAGCCCGCGCTCATTGATCTGTCCAGCGTCAGCTCCGAACCGTCAATCACGTAAGGGTACGGGATTTCGTGCGCGGATAACCCCACTTCGATGTGCGCGCCATAGTCCTGACACAGCAGTGTTAATTGTTCGAGTAAATAGGGACGAAACAGCGAAGGGCGGGTGATGGTGGTGGTGTAACAGCCCGAATGGGTGAAGCGGGCGTAGGCGCGGGTTTTCGGTGGGTTCGTCGCGCTGCCATTCCAGCTTACGGATAACTGCGGATAGACGAATAACCCTTGTGCTCGGGCTTCGGTATCGGGAAGCTGGCCGTCGTCAATATAGCGAGCGATCGCCTGACGAAGGGCCTCGACGGAACGGTCATACAGCGCTTCAAGTTGATCCAGCGCTTGTTCCGGGGTCAGATTTGCACCCTTATTATTCATCTTTATCTCCTTATCTGCTCTACGGCTGTAGCCGATAGTATGTCACAGGAATGTGAAACGAAAGCAGTGCGCAACGGGATTCAGAGGAAACGGATGAGGGAGCGATCCGGCGCGACAGCGCGCGCCGGAAGGCGGATTAGCCGCTGATTTTCACCAGCGTACGACCCTGGATTTTATTACTGAGAAAATCGGCAGCGGTTGCCGGAGCCTGTTCCAGCGTAATCTCGGTTGCGGCCTGCTGGTAGTAACTTTCTGGCAACGTACGTGCGAGATTTTCCCACACTGCGCCGCGCTGTGCGGTTGGCACCATCACGGAATCCACGCCTTGCAAACGGACGTTTCGCAGAATAAACGGCATCACGGTGGTCGGCAGTTCGAAACCGCCCGCCAGACCGCATGCGGCAACGCAGCCGCCGTAGTTCATCTGCGCCAGCACTTTGGCCAGTACGTGGTTGCCAACGGTATCGATCGCACCGGCCCACAACTGTTTTTCCAGCGGACGGGTTTGTTCAAAATCGCTACGCGGCAGGATCTCATCGGCGCCCAGCTTACGCAGAAAATCATGAGTCGATTCACGCCCGGTTACGGCGGCAACGGTGTAGCCCAGCGCTTTCAGCAGCACGACAGCGGTGCTGCCGACGCCGCCGCTGGCACCGGTGACCAGCACGGTACCGTCCTGCGGTTTAATTCCTGCATCCTGCAGCGCCATGACGCACAGCATGGCGGTAAAACCTGCGGTGCCAATGATCATTGCATTGCGCGCACGTAAACTGTCCGGCAGCGCAACCAGCCAGTCACCTTTAACGCAGGCCTGCGCGGCAAGTCCGCCCCAGTGGTTTTCGCCCACACCCCAGCCGGTGAGGATCACGGCCTGGCCGGGAGCAAAGCGCGCATCGCGGCTTTCGCTCACGCGACCGCAAAAATCAATGCCTGGCACCATCGGGAACTGGCGAATGATTTTGCCTTTACCGGTGATAGCCAGCGCGTCTTTGTAGTTAAGGCTGGACCAGTCAATATCGACCCGAACGTCGCCTTCGCCCAATGCGGGCAGGTCGACCTCTTTCACTTCCGTCAGGGTTTTATTCTCATTCTGTTCCAGAACTAATGCTTTCATGACTGCGTTTTCCTCGTCGGATGAGGTGTATTTTCGGCGTTTTCGCCGTCCTGTGCAGATGCTCCATCCCCCGTCATGCTTCACGCAGCAGGGGCGGTTGTTATGCTGTGATGGAAAAATTTCCAGTACTGATCCAGCGGCTCGACGGAGCGGAACAGCTTGGCGCGCATCACTGCGCCTTCCCAGCCGGACCAGAACACGTTGGCCAGTTCGCGGCTCGCGGCGTCTGGCGGCAGTTCGCCGCAGGCTTTTGCTTCATCCAGACATCTTGCGACGCGCGTTTCCCACTCGGCGAGGATGGCTTTCAGGCGCGCCGGGAAGGCTTCTGGTAACAGTGGTGTTTCCTGCAACAGGTTGCCCACCAGACAACCACGGCGGAAACCATATTTCGCCATTCCCATGCCTGCGTGATGTACAAAGGCGGCCATGCGTTGTAGCGGAGTGAGTTGGGTATCGCCTAAAAATTTATCCAGTTTATGGGCGAAGAAGTCACCGTAAGCGGCCAGCACCGACATGCCAAATTCCTGCTTACTTTTAAAGCAGTGATAGAACGAGCCTTTAGGAACCGCGATATTTTTGATCACCGCATCAATACCCGCTGATAGATAGCCGGTTTCCGTTAGCACTTCCAGACCCGAGCGAATCAGCGCCTGGCGGGTATCGGTAAAGTCGCGTTCGACTTTTGGCGGCCGTCCACGGCGGGTTTTTTGCAGTGCTGCTGTTTCGCCATTCATAATTTAGACCGATCGGTTTTAATTCGGCAGAGGCTACGCCGATTTACCATTCCAGGCAAGCGAAGAAACAAAAAAGCCCGCACGAGGCGGGCTTGCAAACGTTGCCAGTTGGCACTGTTACCACAAACGCCAGCGGGCAAACCGGGTTACGCGGTGGTATTGATATTACGACCGATTGCCGGGTTGGAAGGTAACTGCGGGATCTGCTGAATCAAGTCGCTGGCGATCGTTTTCTGGGTATCGAGCGCTTTTTTCAGCACCAGCGTGTTGACTTGATTATCAAGCTGATAAGAGTCAAGGCTGCTGGCTAATGATGCAATTTGTATCGGATCCATGCTGTAAATCCTTTATTGTAGAAAAAACAACCAAAGAACAGCTATGAGTATAGCTGCACAGTTTTTATCGGCAGTAAGTGCTGGATCTTTAAGCGAGGCGTGAGACGAACCCGATGATGAATAAGTGAAAACCCGCCGTGGCGGGCTAATGAAAAAAGATTAAGCGCGGGAGCTTTCGGCGAATTTCAGCAGGGCATCGCCATCGAGCCGGTAACGCACCCATTCACTTTGCGCCCGCGCGCCGATGCTCTGGTAAAAATCAATGGCCGGCTGGTTCCAGTCGAGCACGCTCCACTCCAGACGACCGCAGCGGCGCTCAACGGCGTACTGCGCAATCTTTTGCAGCATCGCTTTTCCGGCACCGTTACCGCGAAAATCCGGTGAAACGTAGAGATCTTCCATGTAAATGCCGTTGCGACCAAGCCAGGTTGAATAACTGGTGAAGAAAACCGCGTAGCCCACGGCTTTGCCTTCGATTTCACAGATTAAGGCTTCCGTTTTACTCGTCGCGCCAAACAGGGTTTCGCGGATTTCATCGGCTGTGGTGATCACCTCTTCAGGCGCTTTTTCATACACCGCCAGTTCATAAATCATCGCAAAAATGGCGTTTGCGTCAGTCGGGCGGGCCGGGCGGATGGTAATGCTCATTGCTTTTCCTGTTGTTTTTACCGGGAGTTCAAAATTGATGGTCGCCAGCATAAGCGGTATTGTGCAAAGAATTAAGTGCAATGAAATCACTACTCGATGAATATTATGCATCCAACGTTACGGCGCCTTGATCTCAACCTGTTACCTGTTTTCGACGCGGTCTACCGCCACCGTTCTGTGCGCCAGGCGGCACACGAGCTGGCGATGAGCACATCGGCGCTCAGCCACGCGCTCTCAAGGCTACGTGTGACGCTCAACGACCCCTTATTTTATCGGGAAGGGCACCTTATGTGCCCAAGCGTCTATGCCAGCCAACTTGCGCCCGCGATCGCGTCGGCATTAGCGCATCTGAACCATGAACTCACCCCGCAAGCGGAGTTTAATCCCGCGACGACCACAGACTGTTTGCAGGTCGCAATCACCGATTTCACCGCGTTTAGTATTTTTCCCGCGCTGATGGCTGAATTGCAGCACACCGCACCCGGCCTGCGTTTTGAGTTTCGCTATTTGCCCCATAGCCCGGCGCTCAATGAGTTACTGGCAGGAGAAGTGGACTTTGCGCTGGGGTTTAGCGCGCCGCAGGATCTTCACTACGCAGAGTTGGACGAGATCGGCTGGTTTGCGGATGAATATGTCGTTATCAGCAATCAACACAGGCAACAGTTAACGCTGGACGATTATCTTGCCGCGCGCCACCTGGTGGTGACGCCGTGGAATGAAAATAAAGGCGTGCTGGATTGTGAACTCGAACGTCTGGGTTATACGCGACAGGTGGCGATAAAAACGCCCTCGATGCTCAGCGCGCCTTTTATTATCGCCGACAGCGATCTGCTGATGGCGCTTCCGCGTTCGGCAGCGGAAAAGTTTAAGCAGACGGCAAGGATCACCCTTTTTGCGCTGCCTTTTACGGTTGCCCCATTTGAGGTGAAGATTTATTCCCATAAACGCAGCGGCAAGCGAGGAGCGGCACAGTGGTTGCAGAAGGTGTTGAAAGCACTGTCGCATACGCAAACTACGCGCAATACGTAAAAGTTTGCCCGTGAGCCATACACTGCGCAGGGCGCACAAAAACGGCGATGACTCGTTAGCGAATGCGGCGGGATTGCCGTCACCTCCCTGAGACGCCTTCGCGCGTGAGTGTGACCGCGTTCTTATTTATTAATAAGACTTTCACCGGATAAATTAACCCGCCAAAAATAACACTCTATTTATTAATCAGTTACTTTTTCATAACCTCAAAACGATTAAGTTGTGAAAGATATACAACTTCTATCGATTAACTCGTTTTTTTTTATTTCCGATATAGAGATAAGGCGCGGTTCGAACGCCCGAAGCCGATGCTGTACCCGCCATATAAAACAACAATAGGTACTCATGCCATGAAACTATCCCTCGCGCAAAAACTTTGGCTCCCTCTCATCGTGGCACTGGTGTGCCTTGCCGGGACACTGCTCTACAGCTCTTTTACGGTCAAAGAAGACCAACTGGCACTGCGGAAAAACGAGTTGCAGCATGTTTCGCAACTGGCGCTCAGTATCGTCAAAACGCAGGCCGCGCTGGTTGATAAAGGGGCGATCACGCAACCGGAAGCGCAGCAGCGCGCAACCCAGTTTATTAAGGATTTACGCTATGGGGAAACGGGATATTTCACCATTCTGAATACCCAGGCCGAAGTGATTATGCATCCGATCAACGCCAAGCTGATTGGTCAGGGGCCACAGATTGCGGATGCCAATGGTGCCTACATCTTCAGAGATATGGTTGCGGTTACTCGTGATAATCAGGCTGGATTTACCGCTTACGTTTTCCCCCGTCCCGGCGAGACAGAAGCGCAGCCGAAAATCGCTTACAGCATTCCGTGGACGCCCTGGGGCTGGATCATTACCACCGGCCTTTATGTGGATGATATCGATGCGGCATTCCGGGTTTCGCTCTACCAGAACCTGATTGAGTTTGTGGCTATCAGCATTTTGCTGTCGGTGATCGTCTATCTCATCAACCGGGGAACATTGCTGACGCTGGGGGGCGAACCCCGCTATGCCGTTGACGTCGCCGCACGGATTGCCGCCGGGGATCTTTCGCAGACGGTGGATAAAAAAGCCGGGGACAGCTCAAGCCTGATCCACGAAATGGGGGTGATGCGTGAGCAACTGACCGCCGTGATTAAAGATATCCGTGAAGGGGCGGAAATAATCAACACCAGCACCCATGATATTGTCGCTGGAAATCAACAGGTTGCCTCTCATTCTGAGCAGCAGGCGATATCCCTGGAACGCACCTCGTCCAGCATGGAACAGATCACCGCTGCCGTGAAACAAAACGCGGAGAATGCCGGGCAGGCACGTCATCTGGCGAGTGAAGCCGTGGATATCGCCTCGCGCGGCGGAGTGGTAATGCAGAGCATGAATGAAACCATGAACGGTATCTCCGAAAGCGCCGGGAAAATAGCGAGCATTATCGAGGTGGTCAATGGCATCGCGTTTCAGACCAATATTCTGGCGCTGAATGCGGCGGTTGAAGCGGCCAGAGCTGGTGAGCAGGGCAGAGGTTTCGCAGTGGTCGCGGGTGAAGTGCGCAGCTTGTCGTTGCGCAGTTCGCAGGCGGCGCAGGAAATTAAAGGGCTTGTGGAAGAGTCTGTCACTCGGGTTAACAACGGCTCGTCGCAAATCAAAATTGCCGGCAGCAGTATCGACGAGATGATTGTGGCGGTGCGGCGCGTGTCGGACATCATGTCGGAAATCTCCGTCGCGACCGACGAGCAGAGTAAAGGCATCAGCCATGTTAACGAAGCGATTGTGCAAATTGATGCGGTCACTCAGCAGAACACCGCTCTGGTTCAACATGCGGTATCAGCGGCCAGTGCGCTGGAAGAGCAGACCCGCCGGCTGACGCAAACGGTGGCCTTTTTTAATACCGGCAGATAATCACCGCAGCAACACACTTACGGGCCTGCAGAGGCCAGGCCCGTTAATCCTCTCCCTGCCAGACACGCTATTGCAGGCAAACCAGCATCCGCAACAACGGGACTTAAACTTCACTTTTATACTGCACGAACAGCCTTTATTCCTGAATTGGGCAAGTGTAAGCCCTGAACGGCCCGCAATAGCTGAAAGAAGGAGAGGGGAAAACCGCGCCTGAGGCGCAAGTGCTCAGCGAACAAAGTAACGTTTTGCCTGAAGGAAAGGTTAGTAGACGACAGAAAAGCAAAAAGCCTGCTTAAAAGCAGGCTTTTCTGAATTTGGCTCCTCTGACTGGACTCGAACCAGTGACATACGGATTAACAGTCCGCCGTTCTACCGACTGAACTACAGAGGAATCGTGTGAACGGGGCGAATATTAGCGATGCCCTGGGGCCTTGTCAAAGAATGGATCGTGCTGTCGCGATCGTTTGCTGACTATTTCAGCAATCTGTTGCCGGGATAAGCACTTATGCGCGCATTTGCACCAAAACTGTGCAGTGCATCTTTCATGGGGCAGCATACGAACCACTGTTTCAGTAATAATTCCCCCGGTTGTAATTAGAATCTCTTATTATCCAGCCTGTTAGCGCCTTTCATTTTGCCTAACTAAAACTGGCAAGCATATTGCAACTCCTCTGGCTACATCACATCCGGCGTTGGCACTGGTATCCGTACAGGAGGCAAAATGAACTTAAGACGACTGAAATACTTCGTAAAAATCGTCGATATTGGAAGCCTGACTCAGGCAGCCGAAGTATTACACATTGCGCAACCCGCGCTGAGCCAGCAGGTTGCCACTCTGGAAGGCGAGCTGGATCAGCAATTACTTATTCGCACCAAACGCGGCGTGACGCCGACAGAAGCGGGCAAAATCCTCTACACCCACGCACGGACGATTCTGCGCCAGTGCGAACAGGCGCAACTGGCGGTAAACAATGTCGGTCAATGCCTGCGGGGACAAGTCTCTATTGGCCTGGCGCCGGGCACTGCCGCGTCTTCCGTCACCATGCCGTTGTTGCAGGCGGTGCGTAACGAGTTGCCGGAAGTCATGGTCTATCTGCATGAAAATAGCGGCACAACGCTGAACGATAAATTGCTCAGCGGTCAACTGGATATGGCGGTGCTGTATGAACGCGCGCCTGGCGCGGGGATTAATAGCCTACCGCTGCTAAAAGAAGATTTGTATCTGGTGGGTACGCGTGACTGCCCGGGCCAGAGCGTCGATCTGACAGCGGTTGCCGATATGAATCTTTTCCTGCCGCGCGATTACAGCGCTGTCCGTTTGCGTGTTGATGAAGCGTTTTCGCTGCGTCGACTGACTGCGAAAATCATTGGCGAAATTGAGTCGATCGCCACGCTGACGGCGGCGATTGCCAGCGGAATGGGCGTGACGGTACTGCCGGAGTCTGCCGCGCGTTCGCTGTGCGCCGCGACCAACGGCTGGATGGCACGTATCACCACGCCTTCAATGAACTTGCCGTTGTCGTTAAACGTTTCCGCGCGCGGCACGCTCTCGCCGCAGGCGCAGGCGGTGAAAGATATTTTAATGTCATTAGTCAGCCGCCCGGCGATGGAAAGCCATGAGTTGCAGCTGGTGAGCTAAGCATTATTCCTTAATGGAATATGATGCTGGTTTTTATTATTTGTCCTGCCTGGCCGCAGACTTTAACAATAACGTCATGTCTGACAGGCCAGGAGCAGTGAAGGGTGAATTTCCAGCAACTCAAAATTATCCGCGAGGCGGCGCGGCGGGATTACAACCTGACCGAAGTCGCCAACATGCTTTACACGTCACAATCCGGCGTGAGCCGCCATATTCGTGAGCTTGAAGAAGAGCTGGGGATTGAGATTTTTATCCGTCGCGGCAAACGTTTGTTGGGCATGACGGAACCCGGTAAAGCGCTGCTGGTGATTGCCGAGCGTATTCTTAACGAGGCGAGCAATGTGCGCAGGCTCGCCGATCTCTTTACCAATGACACCTCTGGCGTGCTGACCATTGCCACGACGCATACCCAGGCGCGCTACAGCTTACCATCGGTGATTAAAGCGTTTCGCGCACTGTTCCCGGAAGTGCGGCTGGAGTTGATTCAGGGCACCCCGCAAGAGATTGAATCTCTGCTGCATAACGGTGGCGCTGACATCGGCATTGCCAGCGAACGCTTAAGCAATGACAACTCGCTCGTGGCATTTCCCTGGTTTCGCTGGCACCACAGTTTGCTGGTACCCTCCGATCACCCGCTGGCGCAATCCTCACCGTTAACGCTCGAAGATATCAGCCGCTGGCCGCTAATCACTTATCGGCAGGGGATCACCGGGCGTTCGCGTATTGATGAAGCGTTTGGTCGCAAAGGGTTAATCCCGGATGTAGTGCTGAGCGCGCAGGATTCCGATGTTATCAAAACCTATGTCGAGCTGGGGCTGGGTGTTGGGCTGGTGGCGGAGCAATCAAGCGGTGAGAACGAAGAGGGCAAACTGGTGCGGCTCGATACGCAACACCTGTTTGATGCCAATACCGTCTGGTTAGGGTTAAAACGCGGCCAGTTACAGAGGAATTATGTCTGGCGTTTTATTGAGCTGTGTAACGCCGGGCTGTCGGTAGAAGATATCAAACGTCAGGTGATGGAGCCGGATGAAGCGGCGATCGATTACCAGATTTAACACTGGTGATAAGCAACAAAGCCTCCGCATGCGGAGGCTTTGTTTTTACTGATGTGTGTGCGGCGGTGTTTTCATCAGCATCGCTGTCAGAGCGGAGAGCAGACAGCCTGCCAGCAGATAAATGGCGACGGCATGCCACTCGCCGCCGGAAAAGTTCAGCAGTGCGGCGGCAATAAACGGCGTAAAACCGCCGCCGACCACGCTGGCGACCTGGTAACCGACGCCCGCGCCGCTGTAGCGATAGCCGGCGCCGAACATTTCGGTGAACATCGGCTGCTGTACGCAAACCACCATATCGTGAGCGATATTGGCCAGCAGTAACGAGAAGATCACCACCCCGAAAAGGGAGCGCGTTTCCAGTGCCATAAAAAACGGGAACGCGCTCAGCGCGCCGATCAATGCGCCGGTGATGTAGATGCGCCGCCGTCCATAACGATCCGCCATCCAGGCGAATAACGGAATGGTCAGACAACTAATCCCGCCGACCAGCAAACCGATATTGAGAAACAGCTCACGCGGTAAACTCAGATTTTGCGTCGAGTAGTTCAGTGCAAAGGCAGTGACGATATACATGGTCAGCAGTTCGCACAGGCGCAGGGCGATAATTTTCAAAAACGCCCCCGGATGGCGAAACAGCGCTTCAAATACTGGCGGGCGTTTTTTTATCTGCTCCGGCTGTTGCGTTTGCGCTCGTTCAAACTCGGCCGATTCTGCCATGCCGTTACGCACCCACAGCGCACCGAGCACCAGTACAATGCTGAACAAGAAAGGCAGACGCCAGCCCCAGCTCAGAAACTGCGCGTTGGTGGTCAGGCTGCTGATGAGCGACACAAGCCCCGTGGAGAGCAACAACCCGACGCCATACCCGACCTGAACGCCGCTGCTGTAGAAGGCTTTTTTCCCGGCGGGCGCGCTTTCGACAGCCAGCAGCGCCGCGCCGCCCCATTCACCGCCAACGGCAAAACCCTGGATGGCGCGCAGGATGACCAGTAACGCCGGTGCCCACCAGCCAATGGCGGCAAAAGAGGGGAGAATGCCAATACAGGCTGTGGCGATCCCCATCATCCAGACCGTCATCATCAGCATTCGCTTGCGACCGAGACGATCGCCGAAATGCCCAAAGACAATGCCGCCGAGCGGGCGGAATAAAAATCCAACACCAAAGGTGGCGAAAGCGGCGAGCGTACCCATCGCCGGGTCTATCTGCGGGAAAAACTCGCTGTTAAACACCAGCGCAGCGGTGATGCCATACAGTAAAAAATCAAACCAGTCGACCACTGCGCCGGCGAAGCTGCCCCATGCCGCACGGCGGGCGCGATTCAGTGGTGGTAACTCTTCATCGGGGCGGGTTGTGATGAGCGTGGAGTCCATAGTTGTTCTGTCCGTTCCTCAAAATTGCAAAATTTTCTAGTTTTAATAGGGAGAAAAGGTTACTCACATCGTACGCAGCCAAAAAAGCCGCTATTGAGACTACAGCGACAGCGGACAGGTGAAAACTCTTTTGCAGAGCGGGCGGCATGAAAGGGGGAATTTAACTCAGGGGGCGTTCATGCACAGAAGATTATTCGGTTATTGAATGATTTGCGCGCGTGGCATTCGGTCGGTCGATGTTAAACCGCAGGCTCCGTCTACAAAGCGTTATCTTCCTGGCGGATGCCCGACCTGTCATGCGCGCTGGCAAGCCGGGCATTTGTGTTTTTTCATCGCGAACGGCATTTGTGACTAACGTGCACGATGAATAAGGCGTAAGGCGGCAAGGAGATTGTTTTTATCCGCTTCGCTAAGATTCGGAGCCATAATTTGTGCCGACAGCCATGCGGTGTCCGCTTCAGTGAAAGCGCCAGTGAGCAACCGCTGGCTGATGGCGGTGAGCAACTGGCTATCCAGTTGATTTATCTGTTGCCGGGTTGCGTCCAGACTTCTGACAGTGCTGTTGGCATCCGGTGTGGCTAACCAGTCGGCCATATAGCGATACTGAACGGCTTTGCTGGCGTTCATCAACGCGCGGAAAAAAGGCTCCACAGAGCGGGGATCCAGACCCGCGTCCTGGGCATTTTTCACCGCTTCTGCCAGTACTTTTTGCTCCCGCTCAACATCTTCTACGGGGGAATGGTGCTGTGCCTTGTAACTGGCGACGTCTTTCATTATCAGCATGCGTTCATTGAGCGCAGATGAAAGTGTGCTGAGCGACACCGATGCGACGGAACCTGCAAAAACATTGCCGCACATGAACAGTGATGAAAGGAAAACAACCGCAGACTGGAACATCAACTTACCCTCCTGTCAAAACCCAAAAAAAAGCCGTTCTCGGGGAAGAACGGCGAATCGACCATCACGGCTAAAATCACTAACACGATTCATATTCTATTAGTTGCGTTAATGAATTATTTCCTAACGGGTGTTTTATGTAAGTAAATGAAACGATGTAAATAAGGTACAAAGAGTGGGGGAGCAGCATGAAAATTGTGCTGATGCATTCGGGATGTACAATATGAGGCGCGGGAACGCCTGAAGCTGTCGTGTCGATCAGGCTTAACGCTTGTTACCATTGGGAACATTCAGATGACAGATATCACAATCGAACCAGCGCGAAGCGAGCACCTGGCGGCGTTAAGAGCCATTGAACTTGCATCGTTTGAAACGCTGCGCGAGGCGGGCGCAGTAAGCGGATCGCCTGTCGCTAGCAGTCTGGAAGATTTGCGCGAGCTATGCAGGGAAGGGATGTTACTCGTTGCTTTCGCGCCGGACGACATTCCCGTCGGGTTTGCCGGCGCCGCGATCACAGAGAACTGGCTGCACATTGCCGAAGCGGATGTTCACCCGAATTGGCAGCGGCAGGGCATTGGGCGGCGCCTGATGCACGCGCTTTTATCAGAAGGCAAAGCGCGTGGTTTAAACGGCGCCTCGTTGACGACCGATCGTGACGCGCCCTTCAACGCGCCTTTTTACGCTTCGCTGGGTTTTGACATTGTTGAAGGCAGCGCCATTTCATCCCGGCTGAAAGCGGTGCTTGCTGCGGAAGCTCTGGCCGGGCTGGATCCGAAACGGCGGGTTGCCATGCAATTATTGTATTGAAATCAAGTGACGCAGTGCGTTATGCGCGAACGGATAGATAAACCAATGCTTAGCGCAGGCAAGCGATATATTTCTCACCTGATCGGCGCACAATTTCCGCAGCATGTTGCACGATCTCCCGCCCTTCAAACGCGCCGTAGAGTTTCGCGAATTTCACCGCATCCAGCCGGCGTGTCATTTCACGAACCGTCTCTGCCGGCAGCGGCAGCATATTGGGATAGCTCCACATAAAGGAGACGGTATTCGAGCCTGGCGCGACCTGAACGATATCGCCGGACAGCAGCACACCTTCATCACGCGCCCAGTGGAGAACGCAGCCACCGGCAAAATGGCCGCCAAGTCGCATGATGCTCACGTCTGAGGTCAGTTGCAGGGTGTCGCCGTCCCAGAGGGTAATGTACGGGCTGTCGCGCATGATCCACTCGCGATCGCGTTCATGCAGATAAATCGGTGCGTCAAACGCGGCGGCCCAGTCTTGCATGGTGGTGTAGAAATGAGGATGCGAAATAGCGATAGCCTTGAGCCCGCCCAGAGAGGAAATCAGCGTTTTTGTGGCGTCGTCGAGGGTGGAGATGCAGTCCCATAAAATATTGCCCTGCGCTGTTCTCAGTAGAAAAGCGCGCTGCGCAATCGCGAAATCAGGCACGGTTTTGATGCTAAAAAGATCGCTCTCATGTTGTTGCCATTTATTTATATGCGAGGCCAGAAGGGTTGGAAAATCAATCCATTTCTGTCCCGTTACAGGCACGAACTGGCGTTCATCTTCGCAGATATCGCACCGGTGTGGGTGAGTGTCGGTGATTTCATACGATGTGCCGCACGCGTTGCATAAGGTGATCATTATCGTCCTCTCTATTGCGGTTACGTCAGTGATAAAGGGGTTTTGCAGAGAATGGCTTCTTTTGCCGGGCGATGCCCGCGCCATTATTTGAATAGCAACATCTTTAGCATGGCACATTGCGGCCGCGATATGTGCTGGACAGTGCGGCCAAAACAGAGGAAAGCCCGATGGACGACTGAACGGTTCAGCGGGCTGTGTCAGAACGGAGGAAAAGTTCAGCGCCGGATTTAAGGCTCGTTCGGTAAGAAGGTGTCGCGTTTTTCTGCCCATTTCAGCATGGCATCCAGCGCCGGGCACAGGGCTTGCCCCCACTCCGTAAGCCTGTATTCCACCTTCGGCGGGATCTGCGGATAGACCTTGCGCGACACGATGCCATCCGCTTCGAGCTGTCGCAGTTGCTGGCTCAACATCTTTTGCGAAATGCCAGGAATAAGCCTGCTGAAATCGGAGTAGCGCTGCACTTTTCCATCAAATAAATGAAACAGGATGACCAGCTTCCAGCGGCCTTCCAGTAATCGCAGCACCTGTTCGACGCCAAGCGCGGCGGTATCGGGGGTATAAATCTTACTCATAAGCCTGTTACTAACTTTTTTGTGCGTTCTTGATGATTTGACACTATATGGTGAAAATGAGAGCACCGCAAACCGAAGGAGCCTCTCACCATGTCTTTGTCACTACCCGACGCTATTGCTATCTACTTCGCCATCAGCAATGGCGCAGATATCACCAACGTTAACCACTGTTTTACGCCTGATGCCGTGGTTATCGATGAACATAAGACCCATCGCGGCCATGAAGCCATCCAGGCCTGGCAACGCAACGTGCAGAGTGCGTTTGAGTACACCGTTGAACCGATCAGGGTTGTTGATGACGGAACGCGGTTAACGGTGACATCGCATGTTGCAGGCAATTTTCCCGGCAGCCCGGTGCAGCTTAGCCATGCGTTCACTTTGCTGGACGGGAAGATTGCCGCACTGGAGATCGTTTGATGAGCATGAATCTGAACTTACAAGGGAAACGCATTCTGGTCACGGCGGGCACCAAAGGCGTTGGGAAGGCGGTTGTTGGCCTGTTTCATGAACAGGGAGCGGAAGTGTTAACCACCGCGCGGATCCAGCCTGATGAATCGTTAGCGGATCACTTTGTGGCAGCCGATCTGACAACGGTTGAAGGGTGTCATCGCGTCGCGAAAGCAGTGCAGAGTCGCCTTGGTGGCGTAGATATTATTGTTCATGTTGTTGGCGGCTCGACAGCGCCCGCGGGTGGTTTTGCAGCGTTAGGTGAAGAGGAATGGCAGCAGGAACTGAATCTCAATCTGCTGCCTGCGGTCCGCCTCGACAGAGTACTTTTACCCGGCATGCTCGCGCAGGGAGCGGGGGTTATTATTCATGTCACCTCTATCCAGCGCGAACTGCCGTTGCCGGAATCGACAACAGCGTATGCCGCGGCAAAGGCTGCACTCTCTACCTACAGTAAAAGCCTGTCGAAAGAGGTATCACCAAAAGGGATCCGCGTGCTGCGTGTCGCACCCGGCTGGATTGAAACTGAAGCCTCTGTCGCGCTGGCCGAACGGCTTGCGCACCAGGCGGGAACGGATTACGCAGGCGGAAAGAAAATCATCATGGATTCGCTCGGCGGCATCCCGCTGGGGCGCCCGTCAAAACCTGTGGAAGTGGCCAGTCTCATTGTGTTCCTCGCTTCATCGTGTGCGGCGGCGATTACGGGAACAGAGTACGTTATCGATGGCGGCACAGTCCCCACCGCGTAATCGTGACGGCCACTGCGCGTGACATCAACGCAGCGGAATGGTGTACGTCGGTGGCTGTTTATTCTCTCTCTCGAGCTGGAATGTGCGTAAATCAGGCGCGGAAAAGAACGAACGGCTAAAGGGAAGGCTGCAACACGTTGCCAGGCCTGAAAAGCAAAAAGCCTGCTTAAAAGCAGGCTTTTCTGAATCTGGCTCCTCTGACTGGACTCGAACCAGTGACATACGGATTAACAGTCCGCCGTTCTACCGACTGAACTACAGAGGAATCGTGTGAACGGGGCGCATACTACTGGCCCCGTACTTGAGTGTCAACACTAAATTTAACGCACTGATTCAATTGGCGAATTAAAACACAGGGGCGTTTTAATGTACCTGCCGGGCACTTTCGTTATCGCGGTCCGCCTGCCCGCGCAGACGGCTTAGGGGATCCTGGCCATAGAAATGGCAGAAGCGCTGCCACAGCGCCGGGAAGCGGGGAGCAAACAGCTCTGGCGCGCTAAAGAAATACTCGGAAAGCACGGCGAAACACTCTGCCGGATCGGTTGCCGCGTAGGCGTCAATGCTGGCCGCGCTTTCGCCAACCAGATCGATCTCATCCTGAATGTTGTCCATTGCAGCGCGCAGATCGTGTTCCCAGCCTGCCACTTCACGCAGCGGAATCAGTGGAATGCCGCTGGCGCGATCGCCGTTGCGCGTATCCAGTTTATGCGCCACTTCATGAATAATGAGATTGAAGCCGGAAGCGTCGAACGAATCCTGAATATCCAGCCAGTTCAGGATGATGGGGCCTTGTTGCCAGCTCTGTCCGGACTGAACCACGCGCTGATTGTGCACCAGACCAATGTCGTCTTCCCACTCGTCATCGACAACAAACGGCGCCGGGTAGATCAGCACTTCGTGGAAGCCATCCAGCCATTCAAGGCCAAGCTCCAGCACCGGCAGGCAAAACAGTAAGCCGATACGCGCGCTTTTCAGCGCATCCAGATCGAATCCTTGCAACGGAACCAGGCGTTTTTGCTGCAAAAAGCGGTCAGCCAGATGAACAAGTTTCTCCTGTTCCTCCGGCGACAAATTTGCTAACACAGGGGCATTTAACGCTTCTTCCCAGGGGTATTCTGCGCCTTCGGCAGATTCCCTTGTCTTCCAGGGCCACTTAATCATCGTTTTGCTCGCAAACTCGCCACTTGAACCAAATTAACGGGACAGGGTCTGTTAAAATGCCAAATCACCTGGCATCATGGCAACCATCTGAACGGAGAGATGCCGGAGCGGCTGAACGGGACGGTCTCGAAAACCGTAGTTGGGGCAACTCAACCGGGGGTTCAAATCCCCCTCTCTCCGCCATTATTCAAACAGTTACGCGCTTCGCTTTCAACGACTCCCGTCACAGTTGTTTTTCCACTCTTGCATTTGCACATTTTATAACCTTTTCTTAACATAATTGATAGAAATGAATGCCGCTTTTATCATTAATTTTTGCAGCGTTTCCGCGTGGTCTGAAAATGTCACTCTAAGTGCATTAATTACACTTTTTCTTATTAATTTTATCCCGTTACGTCTGTTTGTCATTTACACATGGCACACTCATTCGCGGTCTGCGGCCGTTGCGGGTGAGGGGATTCATCAGTCTCGCTGATATATCTTTAAAATTCATCAACTGAAGATATGATGAGAGAGTTGTCACATTTATGTCGGGACAATTTCATTTCTTTCATCCCTTAACCCATGCGGAAAAAAATCATTATGGACGATAAAGCGGTGCGTAGCCTCGGTGGCAAACTGGCACTCTGGGTGTTCTGGATTTTCTGCGTCTATTTTATCTGGTCTGTGCTTAACGATATCTGGCCAGTCAGCCAGACGAATTTGCCAGCCGGGTTTAATACTGGCACGGTGGGAACCGCTACCGGGAACTGGCTGAACTCGTTTTTTGGCGTGCTGGTTTTAGCCGTCGTGGGTGCGATACTGGGTGCTATTGCCTGGTACACACGTCCGCAGGATCCGGATGCCTGAAACAGCAGGTAAGGGCTTTCATTAACGGGAACAAGAATGAATGTAATCGACTGGCAGCACCGTTTTGACCAATGGATTTCTCAGCATTTTAATCACGGCGACGCCGCGCATGACGTCTCACACTTTCGCCGGGTCTGGAAAACAGCACAAACGCTAATGCAAGGCCAACAGGTTGATGCGCTGGTGGTGCTGACCGCCTGTTATTTCCATGACATCGTGAGCTTTGCCAAAAATCACCCGCAGCGTCACCAGTCTTCAGTCATGGCGGCAGAAAAAACGGCGGCTATTCTCAAAAGCGAGTTTCCTGATTTCCCGCAAAACGCCGTGGCTGGCGTGCGTCATGCCATTGAAGCGCACAGCTTCAGCGCCGGCATTGCGCCGCAAACGCTGGAGGCGAAAATTGTTCAGGATGCCGATCGGCTGGAATCGCTTGGAGCGATTGGCCTGGCGCGCGTCTTTGCCGTTTCCGGCTCAATGGGCGCAGCCTTATTCGATGGCGAAGATCCATTTGCCGCCGAACGTGAACTGGATGATAAAGCCTTCGCCCTCGATCATTTTCGTTGCAAGCTGCTGAAATTACCCGCCACCATGCAGACTGAACAAGGGCGTAAACTCGCCGAACACAACGCGGATTTTTTGGTGCACTTTATGGCAAAACTCAGCGCCGAACTGCAAGGTGATCACCAGCGCGTTGATGAAGAGGTGCTGCGCCGCTTTGGTTTTCATCTGACCTGACGGAGACGCGTGATGGCGGATGTGCATGATAAAGCAACGCGCAGTAAAAATATGCGCGCCATCGGCACAAAGGATACGGCGATTGAAAAGCGGCTTGCCGCGAGTCTTGCTTCACTGGAGCTCGATTTTCGTGTCCAGGATGCCGCCTTGCCGGGGCGGCCTGATTTTGTGCTCGACGATTATCGCTGCGTTATCTTTACCCACGGTTGTTTCTGGCATCACCACACCTGTTATCTTTTCAAAGTGCCTGCCACGCGCACGGATTTCTGGCTGGAGAAGATTGGCAAAAACGTTGAACGTGATGCGCGCGATACGGCATTGTTGCTGGAGCAGGGCTGGCGAGTGCTGGTGGTCTGGGAGTGTGCGCTGCGGGGGCGGTTAAAACTCGGCGATGCGGCGCTATGTGAACGGCTGGAAGAGTGGATCTGCGAAGGGCAACAGACTGCGCAGATCGACACTCAGGGCATTCATGCGATGGCGGTTACTTCTCTGCCTCGCAAGGCGTAACTACCGGGCGCGCCGGAAGGAGATATTTACCCAACGTCACCAGCACCACCGCCATAATAATGATGCCCAACGCCAGCCATTCCACAGACGAGAGATGTTCCCCGGCAAAAGTTGTGCCGAGCAGCACGGCGACAACCGGATTGACATACGCATAGCTGGTGGCAACGGCAGGCGAGACGTTGCGGATCAGGTACATATAGGCGTTGATAGCGATAATGGAGCCAAATAGCGCCAGATAACCGACGGCGAAGAAACCGGAAAGTGGCGGTACTGCGCTCAGGCGCTCGCCGCTTAATGCTGAAGCTGCTAACAACACAATGCCTGCGGCCAGCATTTCGATTGCGCCCGCCATCATGCCGCTCGGCAGTTCAATGCGCGAACCGTATACCGAGCCAAATGCCCAGCTTAGCGAACCGACCAGAATCAACACGGCACCCCACGGATTACCGCTTAAATTCCCGCCACTATTAAGCAAAACAATGCCTACCAGGCCAATGGCAATGCCAAACCACTCAAGTTTTCGTGTCTTAATGCCGAAAAAGTGGCTGAAACACAAGGTAAATAGCGGAACGGTCGCCACAACAACAGCGGCAATTCCTGATGGCACATTTTGGTGTTCGGCGACGGTCACAAACCCATTGCCCACCGCCAGTAGCAGCACGCCAATCAGCGCGGCATTAAGCATCGGACGAAGTGGCGGCAATTTATGGCCGGTCAGTAATAAGACGCTGGTCAGAATGACGCCCGCAGATAAAAAGCGTGTACCGGCCAGCATAAACGGCGGCCAGCTTTCAACGCCAATGCGAATAACAAAGTACGTGGAACCCCAAATAATATAGAGCGCGAAAAGCGCGCCAATAAGCGGTAAAACTTGCCTGAAACGCATAACCCACCACGGCAAAAGATAAGAGGCTTATAGTAAACGTTAAAACTATCGGCCTGGCGAGTGGTTAATTGCGTAAGAAGTGTTAAATTTTTGTTGACTATAAGAGGCGATTTTCGTCCCCGAATTTTTCCATCATACTGAGAAGCGTGACATCATAAATTCAAAAGGAAGATATTTTGGCAGGAAGTAGTTTATTAACATTACTCGATGATATTGCGACGTTGCTGGATGATATTTCAGTGATGGGCAAACTGGCGGCAAAAAAGACTGCCGGTGTGCTGGGCGACGATCTTTCGCTTAACGCGCAGCAGGTCACCGGCGTGCGCGCCAACCGCGAATTGCCGGTGGTGTGGAGCGTCGCACGTGGATCATTGCTGAATAAGGTGATTCTCGTGCCGCTGGCGTTACTGATTAGCGCCTTTATCCCGTGGGCCATTACACCGTTGTTGATGCTTGGCGGCGCGTTTTTATGCTTTGAAGGTGTGGAGAAAGTGCTGCACACGTTTGAAGCGCGTAAACATAAAGAGAGCCCGGAGGCGCGCCAGCAGCGTCTGGAGGCGCTGGCAGCGCAAGATCCGCAGCAGTTCGAGAAAGATAAAATCAAAGGCGCGGTGCGTACCGATTTTATTCTCTCTGCCGAGATTGTCGCCATCACGCTTGGCATCGTTGCCGACGCGCCTTTGCTGAACCAGGTGCTGATCCTGTCGGGCATCGCGGTGCTGGTTACCATTGGTGTTTATGGGCTGGTGGGCATCATTGTTAAGCTCGATGATATGGGCTACTGGCTGGTAGAGAAACCGGGTGTTCTGGCACAGGGGCTGGGGAAAGGAATGCTATTCACCGCGCCCTGGCTCATGAAGATCCTATCTGTTGTCGGTACGCTGGCAATGTTTCTTGTCGGTGGCGGGATTGTGGTTCACGGCATTGCGCCGTTACATCATGCTATCGAGCAATTCGCCGCCAGCCAGCCTGCACTGCTGCAAGCGTTGGTACCAATGGTGGCCAACCTGGTGCTGGGCTTTGTGATTGGTGCGGTGGTGGTCGCGGTGATGAAAGGTGTGGAACGTTTACGTGGCGGTGAAAAATAAAATCTCGCGGCAAGGATTACGCAAATTTAAGCAACTTCGTCTAAGGTGAAAAAGTTTCGCCCTGATACCGGAGGCAAGAATGGTCTTTTTGGTCAGCGATGAAGTGCAGAGTAAAAAGGGTGGTCCGCTCATGATTGTTACCGGTTATGCCAGCGGTATGGTTGAGTGCCGCTGGTATGACGGCTACGGCGTCAAACGGGAAGCCTTTCGTGAAGATGAGCTAATGCCTGGCAACAGGCGGCGGATCCACGAAGAAGCGTAACCACAAAAACGCCCTGCATTGCTGGGCGTTTTTATTGCCGGATTACACACGAGCGGGGCGAAAGAGCATTCACAGACATCTCAGGGAGCCCGTGTGCGGCAGAACCGTGTCGTAAAACAGCCCAGGTCGTTTAAACAACTGCAGCGCTATTTTGTTCCGGCTCAGGTGGTAAACCTTTGCTTTGTGATCGTGATGGTGTGTTCAACGCTACTGACGTGGCGTGAAGTCATTGTGCTGCAGGGGGCTTATGTCGCCAGCCAGCGTAGCGCACTGGAAAACGTCAGTAATGCTCTGGATATGCAGATTCAGGTCGGCGTAGACCGGTTACTTTTTTTCCGAAATGGTATGCAGGCCGCACTGCAAAAGCCGTTGGGATTTGAGGCATTAAATTCCGTGCAGGGCGAGTTTGATCGTAAACGCGCCTTACCGTACTGGCAGATTGGCCTGGATAACAGCCGGACGCTGCCTATTTACGGCGTTTCTGATTCTTTAGTTGAACAGAGTGGGCTACTGCGTCGCGACGAGGAACGCTTACACGACGAACTCATGGCGGCGATGGAGCTTGGGTATCTGTTTCGCCTCTCCTCTGAGGCCGCCATGTTGCCGCGTCAGGCCTATTATTTCTCGCGCGCCGGTTTTTTTCTCTCCACACGCGCTGTGGATCGCGAGCAGGACATTATTTCTACCTACTACCGCTTATTAACACGCCCATGGTTTAGCGGCCAACAGCAACAGGAAAATCGTGCGCGTGGCGTTCGCTGGTTCACGCTTTTAACCAACCCGGAAAATAACAGTTTTGTCGCCGCCAGCGTGCCGCTCGATTACCAGCATTACTGGTACGGCGTGCTGGTAATGAGCTTTCCGCTGAATGCAATTAAGCCGTTGCTGATTGATGAACAACTCCAGCAAGATGGTGGGGAATATCAGCTTTACGATAATCATTTCCGCCTGCTTATCAGTACGCAACCACAACAGAATGCCAGCGGCGAGTTTAATCAGGATGAGATCGCTAAGCTACAAGCCGACATGGCGCACGATACCGTCGGTGGCCTGCATCTGGGTACCCGTTATGTGAGCTGGCAAAAGCTTAAACATTTTGGTGGCGTCTTGCTGCGTGTTCACTCATTGCGAGAAGGACTCTCCGGGGATTTCGGGCGTATCAGCATTGCGCTCTCGCTGCTGTGGGTGCTGTTTACCGGCATGCTGCTCTTTTCCTGGGTGGTGATCCGCAGAATGGTGACCAATTTGTATAGCATGCAACACACGCTGCAATGGCAGGCGTGGTTTGACCCGCTGACCCGCCTTTATAATCGGGGATCGTTCTTTGAGCAGGCGAAAGTGTTATCAGAAGAGGCGCGGGTACAGGGGCGACCCTTTGCGATCATTCAGCTTGATATTGACCATTTTAAGGGCGTCAACGACCAGTTCGGTCATCAGGCCGGTGATTTGGTGTTATCCCACGCCGCCGGGCTTATCAGCAGCTCCCTCAGAGAGCAGGATGTCGCTGGTCGCGTCGGCGGCGAAGAGTTCTGTATTTTATTGCCGGACAGCACGCTTGAGCAGGCGGTACAGGTTGCCGAACACATCCGTTCGCGCATTGAAAGTAAAGAGATCCTGATACACAAGCGTACGACGTTGCGCATTACTGTCTCGCTCGGCGTCAGCGCTGCGCAGGAAAGCGGCAATTACGATTTTGAATACCTGCAATCCATTGCCGATAGCCGCTTATACCTGGCAAAAAACAGTGGTCGCAATCAAGTCTGTTCAGTAGATGTGATCCCAAACAGGTGATCGAGGCCTTCGCGCCAGCCCGCCGCTCCCTCTTGTTGCGTATGATAAACCCGTGGCGGGCTATCCTGGCGCAGCCTTATCCCCTCGCGATTAAGACCTTTTACCACCACGGCGTAGTCAACGTTATCGAGTAGCGGCGCATCGTTTGGTCCATCACCCAGCCCGACCGTGACGGCGCGTTTACCCTGGTAATGGCGATATTGCCGCGTCAGCCAGTTTACGGCCTGATCTTTTCCGCCGCGCTCATCCAGCACATGCCAGAATCGTGCCCCCTGAACAACACGCAAGCCCAGTTGCGCCAGCGCATCATCAAAGGCGTTCATGCGCTCATCGCTGTCGCGCCAGATCAGCGTTTCAGAGGCTTCCTGCAGCTTAGCGAGACTAGCCTGCGCAGGCGTAAGACCCGTTAACTCTGCCAGCACATGTTCCTCCAGCTCTGTAAAAGTGGTGAATTTCCAGCCATTGCTCAGGCGTAATTGGGTCAGCACGCGGGCGATTTCGGCATGGGGGGAACCGGTAATAATCCGTGGGTAGTCGTCGTGATCTTGCCAGTGTTCATCTAACTGAATCACCGCGCCGTTTTCGGCAATAAAGGGCAGGCCTTGCAGTTGCAACAGGTTTTGCACAGCTACCATTTCTGCCGCCGTTTTGCTGCTACAGAGGATCACCGGTATCTGCCGCTGGCGCAGGCGCGCAAGCCACTGGGCAGCAGGTTGCCATTCACCCGTGTGGCTATCCAGCAGTGTTCCTTCTATGTCTGTAAAGATCAGTAATGGGTCGTCCAGGCTCGGCATAGTGAGCTCCTTTGGCAGTATGAGTCGGGAGACTTTTGTCGCGCATTGTATGCAGTAGAATACAGTTGTATGTTCTAATTCATTGATTTATAGATATTTCTTGTCTTAAGTATGTTTTATCTATAGAGTTATTCCCACATCAGATTCCCTGGTGTACGAATTTTAAGTGCTTCTTGCGAGAGCAAGTTTGTCCCGGCCGTTTCGGCGGCCGGGATGTTTTCTTCAGCGATTCGCCTCCGTAATACTGAAGTCATGCACGTCCAGTTCAAATGCTTCCGCCAGTTCCCGCCAGGTATGATATTCCCGACCATCCACGCTCACGCGCTGGCCATCTTCGTCATCGACGCGATGCACTTCACTCTCGCTGATTTCGTTAATCGCAGCCAGCAGGGCATCGACATCGATATGCACGTCCCGCTTTGCGGTCTCGCTATACTCTTTGACTGTTTTCACGCCGTCACCTCCTTCATAAATGCAGTGTTAAGTATAGTCGGTAGAAAAAATCGCCAGCTAAACGCAGGCACGCTGTCAGGGCAACGGTTTTGTTCTACACTGGCGTAAATGCGAGAGGAGGGTACTTATGAAGGTTAACGATCGGGTTACGGTCAAAACGGACGGGGGTCCACGCCGTCCGGGGGTGGTATTGGCTGTCGAAGCGTTTAATGAAGGTACGATGTACCTGGTCTCACTGGAAGATTACCCGCTCGGGATTTGGTTCTTTAATGAAAAAGACCACCCGGACGGCGTATTTGTAGAACGTGCAGATTAATATTTCGCCCTCCGCCTGGAGGGTGAATAGAAAAAATACCTTCAACGCATATTAACAAATATACCAGTGGTAACATTATCTGTTAGCCGCACTACATGATATATAACCTGCTTATTATGCGTTTTAATTTTTCTTTTAATATTACCCTTATGTGATGATACCGTTTTCGCTTTAATATTCATCTGATCGGAGATTTGAATCGTATCCTGCCCGGACATCCACATTTTCAACATGCTTGACTCGGTACGACTTAGTGAAAGTGTTGGTAAGTTAATGGTCCCAACGTTTTTTTTCTCTTTGTTGAGGCAATCTCCCAGAATATTATCCAGCGACTCAGGCTTGATTGATTTAGAACTAATCAATAAGTTTTTGCGAACCAAAAGATATTCGTCAAAGTGGATATTGGCGATAGCCATAAACACAATAAAAAGTGTACGGGGATGCTGATTAATGACTTGCTTAATGTGTTGACTGCTGCTTGGGTCATGAATAAAGCAGTCCTCATTAATAAACACCACGGTTGGCTGGAGTGTGGCGCAAGCTGATTCGAGTTCATCAACTGTCTGGATGTCGTTGATATCTCGCTTTTTAACCCCCCGGCTTGTCAGATACCCTGTTAATCCCAACCGGGTATAACTGCATAAATCCATAATAATCGTTGACATGGCATACCCTCACTCAATGCGTAACGATAATTCACCACCCGCCAGAAGCTTCAGAAGCCATACAGGAAAAACTTATATTACTGAAGTACGACGCGAAACTTCAGGCGAACCCACTATCCCGTAAAGTTAGGTATAATTTGCCAGGAATCATCTTAAAGTAAAGTAAATGTTGCGTTCTGTGAGAAGGCTAAAAACAAATAAGCCGCGCCAGATATATGGTGGGGGATGTTTTGCAAATTTAACTTTAGGAATATCCTCAGAAAGGCATTACTAAAGTCAGGGATTACTATTCTGTGGAAGTTCGCTAACAATATCAGCTAACAGGTTGAAAATCTCACTGAATAATCGCTCACAATAAGGGGCGATTAACGGCATCATTGCCGCCATCAGTAAAATCCCAACGCTTAGCGTAACGGGAAAACCAATCACGAACACCGACAATTGCGGTGCCATGCGGTTCAGTAAACCCAGGGAAAGGTTAATGGTCAGCAGCAAGGTAATAACCGGTAACGCCAGCATCAACCCATTGAGGAAGATCATGCCCGCCGCACGCGTGAGCGCCAGGTACGCATTGCTGTTTACCGGGTTACCACCAATCGGCAAGGTGTGAAAGGTATCGACCAGCATCGAGATCAACCACAAATGTCCGTTGAACGTGAGGAACAACAGCAGCGCCAGCATATCGAGGATGCGCGCCAGCACCGGCATGTTTAAGTGGCTGGTGGGATCGACAAACGTGGCGAAAGAGAGACCCATTTGCAGGCCAATCAGCTCACCGGCGGTACGGATGGTCGCAAAGGCAAACTGCATCGTAAAACCGAGCGCAACGCCAATCAGGATCTGCTGTAGCGCCAGCCAAAGTGCCGCTGGCGCAAATACCGGTACATCCGGCGTTGGCGGCAAGGTTGGGGCGATCACGATAGTAATTACAATCCCCAACCCCACTTTTATCCTACGCGGAATACGCGATTCGCTGAGGATCGGTGCGGTCATAATTAACGCCATCACGCGCAGCAGCGGCCAGAAATACATACTGATCCAATGCAGCCACTGATCGCTGGTGACGTTCAACATAAGTCGGCTTACCCGATGATATAAGGAATGTTGTTGAACAGGGTGCGCATGTAATCAAGCAGTAAATTCAGCATCCACGGCCCGGCAACCACAATCGTGACAAACACGGCGATGATTTTCGGGATAAAGGAGAGCGTCATTTCGTTGATCTGCGTCGCCGCCTGCAAAATACTGATAACCAGGCCTGTGACCAGCGCAACCAGCAGCAGTGGGGCAGCGAGTGCGAGTGCGACTTTCATCGCCTCGGTGCCCATCATCATGACCGATTCTGGTGTCATGGCTTACTCCTAACTGTAAAAGCTCTGGGCGAGCGAGCTGACCAGTAACTGCCAGCCATCTACCAGCACGAACAGCATGAGTTTGAACGGCAGGGCAATGGTTGCGGGCGGTACCATCATCATCCCGAGCGCCATCAGGACGCTGGCGATCACCAGATCGATAATCAGGAACGGAATAAAGATCGTAAAACCAATCTGGAATGCGGTTTTCAGCTCGCTGGTGACATAAGCGGGTAGCAGAATACGCATTGATACGGCTTCCGGCCCCTGAATCGGCGGGCTATTAGAAAGACGGGCAAACAGCGCCAAATCGGCTTCGCGCGTCTGGCGCAGCATAAATTCACGCAGCGGTTGTGCGCCGCGTTCCAGCGCCACATCGACAGAGATTTTATTCTCGCTAAACGGCTGATAGGCGTCGGTATAAATCTTATCGATCACCGGCGACATAATAAAAAAGGTCAAAAATAGCGCCAGCCCAAGCAGTACCTGGTTCGGCGGCGCAGACGGTGTTCCCAGCGCGTTTCGCAGCAGGCCGAAGACAATGATGATGCGGGTAAAGCTGGTCATCATCAGCAAAATGGCGGGCAGGAAGGTGAGCGAGGTAATAAATACCAGCGTCTGCACCGGCAGCGACCAGCTCTGGCCACCACCTGCTATCGGCTGGCTAATCAAACCCGGAAGTTGTGCAAATGCCGCAGGGGCAACCAGCCATAATCCGGCCAGCGCAAAAGAGAACAAACGGCGCATCAGGATCTCCCGGAACGCTTAAGCAAATTCTTCATCACGGTCTGGAAATCCACATTTTTCACGTTCACGTCTTCACTTTCTGCGGGTGCGGGAGGAAGTTTGTGCAACAGATTGATGTTGGTGGGCGTAACGCCCAGCACCAGGCGTGCATCTTCAACATCCACGATCACCACGCGTTCGCGCGGGCCAACCGTGGTGCTGGCGGTCACTTTTAAACCCCGGCCACTGGCGGTTTTGCCGCCGAGGCCAAGGCGTTTGGCGAGCCACGCGATAATCAGAATTAACGCGATCATGCCAAACAGCGCGCCACTGACCTGCAACAGTGGCGAACCGGAAAGGGCAGACGGTTGGGAAACCGTGGCCTGTGTTTTCATGCTCGACTCAGCGACTCAAACGACGCATACGCTCGGAAGGGGTGATGATATCGGTGATACGTACGCCGTATTTATCCGCAACGACCACCACTTCACCCTGAGCAATCAGATAACCGTTGATCAGGATATCCAGCGGTTCGCCCGCCAGCCCGTCAAGTGCCACCACGGAACCCTGCGTCAAACGCAGCAGCTCTTTAATTGTCATACGCGTACGACCCAGTTCCACGGTCAGTTTGACCGGGATATCCATAATCAGGTCGATATCCTGGAGAGTGCCGCCAACATCACCACCGCCGAGCTGCTGGAACACGGCATCGGCCGCGCTTTTCGTCGCGGGAGGGGTTTTTTGTTCGTTCAACGCGTCAGCCCACAGATCGTCCAGTGCTCCGCTGTTCTCATCGGACGGATTGTTCATATCACTCATTTGGGCTGTTCCTCATTCAGCGAATTCAAAATCGGGTTTATCAAGTGCTCTACACGTAACGCATATTGTCCGTTGACCGTACCATACTGGCTCGTTAGCACCGGTACGCCGTCCACATGAGCGATAATGCGATCGGGTTTATCAATCGGCAGCACATCGCCGGGTTGGAGCTTAAGTATCTGCGACAGGCGCAGGGGAATATCCGCGAAATTGGCAATCAAATTCAGTTCAGAGTGCTGAACCTGACGCACCAGGTTGTCACGCCAGTTCTGGTCTTCATTACGGGAGTTTTCCAGCGGCGGGTTAACCAGCGTTTCGCGCAGCGGTTCGATCATGCTAAACGGCAGACAGATATTGAACTCACCCGTCAGGTTGCCGATTTCAACATGGAACGGCGTATTCACAACAATGTCGTTTGGCGATGTCGTGATGTTGGTGAATTTTACCTGCATCTCCGAACGCACATATTCCACGTCCAGCGGGTGAATCGCCTTCCATGCATCGCTGTAGGCTTCAAGCGCCAGCTTCAGCATGCGGTTGATAACGCGCTGTTCAGTGTGCGTAAATTCACGGCCTTCCACTTTCGTTGGAAAACGCCCGTCGCCACCGAACAAGTTATCCACGGCGATAAACACCAGGCTTGGCGAGAAAACAAACAGGCCGGTGCCGCGCAGTGGTTTCAGGTGGATCAAGTTAAGGTTGGTCGGAACGGGTAAGTTACGCGCAAACTCGTGATAGGGTTGAATGCGGATCGCGCCGACGGTGATATCCGGGCTACGACGCAGCAAGTTAAACAACCCCATACGGAACTGACGCGCAAAACGCTCATTGATGATCTCCAGCGCTTGCAGACGCTCACGCACCACGCGGCGCTGGGTATTGGGGTCATAGGGGCGAATATCGCTATCGCCGCCCATACCCGGTTGCGGATCATCACTCTTATCGCTGTCTCCGTTGAGCAGCGCATCGATTTCGGCCTGAGAAAGAATGCTATCGCCCATGTCTTTACCGCAAAATGAAAGCTGTATAAAGAACGTCAGTGACTTCCTGCTTCGGCTGTCCTGGCACTAACGGCGTTGCGATCGTCTCTTTAATCGCGGTAGCAAGGTTCTGCTTGCCTTCGTTGGTTGCAAGCTGTGCTGCGTCCTGACGTGAGAACAACATCAACAAGCGGCTGCGTACTTCCGGCAGATATTCGCTAAGTCTGGCGCGCGTAGCGTCATCTTTCAGACGCAGTGTGATACCGACATACAACACACGGTCAGCATCGCCCAGATTCACAGTGAAGGTGTCGAGAGCGAAGAAAACCGGCGCAGGCGGAGGAGGCGCTTCCACTTTTGCGTTAGCCGCAGGTTTCTGTTGCATACGCCAGTAACTATAGCCAGCGGTGGCGCAAGCTGCGAGTGTGATTAACACCAGCAGCGGGATCCAGATAGAGCGCTTACGTTTTTTGTTAATAGCGGAGTCAGTCATCTGTTACGGGCTTCCTGTTAGTACTGCTTATGAGCTGATTATCCCGTGTCCTGCTCCCGTCAAAGCGCGGAAAAGACGGGGATAATCATGCTACCTCTGGCGTTTAGGCAAAGATGTCGACTGCGCCGTTGCCACGAGCCGCAGATTGCAGGCTCGCCGGGGCGACTAACGCGTCGCCATCATCCGTGCCAAACAGATCGCCTGCGCCCGAACGTGAAGCCTGTTGCTGCTGTTGAGAGGCCTGCTGTTGCTGCTGCTGACCGGCAAAAGACTCACTGCTGATATTGCTCTGACCCAGCTGAATGCCGTTTTCTGCAAGCGAGGTACGCAGCATCGGCAGCGCCGCTTCCAGTGCCTGGCGAACATGGCTGTGCGCTGACACCATCTGCAACTGCGCCTGGTTATCTTCGAGCTTAATAGAAATCTGAACCTGACCCAGATCTTCCGGATGCAGACGCAGCTCCGCAGTCTGCTGGCCCTGGCGGGTAAAGAGCGTGACATGCTGGCTGATATTCTGCTGCCACTCATGGCTGCCCAGCGGGGCGCTGATCACCGGTGCGGCGACAGGCGTGCTGGCCTGCGCAGCGCTGGCGGTGGTAGTCACCGGCGCGATGCTGGCAGTGGTATTAGTGGTTTGCAGCGCATTGTCATTATCTTTCTTCACCGCCGCAGAAGAGGAGGCGAGCACCGCCGTCTGTTGGGCATCATCCGCTACATGGAACGGCGTGGTACCGGCAGCGGTGTCATTTTTCGCACTGCCGCGCGGTAAATCGGTCTCTGCCGTCAGCGAACTGGTATTGAGTGCGCGGTTCGCTGCTTTAGCGACATCAACGCCGCCGGTGGCGCTGGCAGGTGGTGCGCTGGTGGTGTTTAATTGTGCGGCTTGTTGATGCGGCAGCATCGCCATCAGCGCGCTTAAACCTGCCAGCTCTTCATCGTTTAAATCGGTTTTGTTTTCGCTGTCACCCGCTTTAGCGGTTTTGCTTAGCGCGGCCAGCACATCAGTTTTCGCCGCAGGCGTCAGGCCAGAAAACAGTTTTTGCACGTCGGCGTCGCTTGCTGCTGATGCAGTCAGATCGCTTTTCGCACTCTGACGCGCCAGCAGTTCTGCCAGTTTTTGCGCCGGGGTTTGTGCCTGCGTCTCTTCGCCGGTAGCTGCGGTTGCCGGCAGGTTGCCTTTCGCCAGCTTGCCGCTCAGGGCCGCTGCTTGTAGATCGGCAAGCGTGATGGGCGCATCGCTCTCCTGTCCCTGGCCGCCGGTCATTGCACCCGTCAGCAGAGCGAGGAAATCTTGTGCAGAATCGCCGCCGCTTTTGCCGGCTTGCACACCGGTGGTGGCATCGGATTCTGTCATTAACAGTTTTGACAAGTTGATCATTCTATTTTCCTCAGGGACGCGCGCTGTGCAAATTCATCCATTTTTTTCTGATCGAGACGGTTTTCCGCCAGTAACGCCGCGGCGCTTTGTCGGTCCTGCAAGGTTTGCCAGGCTTGTAAACGTTGTTTCTTTTCACGCCAGCTACCCAGAGCACTATCGACTTTTTCATTCCACTGCGCTAACTGCTGACGGTGCTGCTCAATCGCTTTTTCCAGCGTCTGAATAAATTGCTGATAATTCTGCCAGCGTTGGTTATCGATCCCCTGGCTCATGTTGTTATTCAGACTGCTGCGATACTCATGCTGATATTCAATCAGCATCTTTAATTGCTCTTCCGCTTGCTGGCAGCCGCGGCGCATCTCACCCAGTTTCAGTGCGGCGTCGTCAACTTCTTTCTCTGCCAAATCCTTTAGCGTCGTTAATGCGCTGTTTTGCGTCATAAGTCAGCTCTCCACTACCTTAGACTGTCGGGAAGATCAGCTCTAATGCCTGTATTGAATCTTCCCACCCGGCACGTTCAAAAATGCCCTGCTGCAGGAAGGCTTCCAGGTGTGGCCACAATGCAATGGCTTTATCCAGCATTGGGTCGCTACCGCGCGCATATGCGCCAACGCTGACCAGATCGCGGTTACGTTGGAAGCTCGACAGCAACTGTTTAAAGTTCCGGACTCTGGCGTAATGTTGTTCCGTAATTAACGCTGTCATCGCACGGCTGATAGAGGCTTCAATGTCGATGGCCGGGTAATGACCGGCCTCCGCCAGGCGGCGAGACAAGACAATGTGCCCATCAAGAATGGCTCGTGCGGAGTCAGCGATCGGATCTTGCTGGTCATCCCCTTCGGTCAGAACGGTATAAAACGCGGTGATCGAACCACCGCCGTGAATACCGTTCCCCGCGCGTTCCACCAGCGCCGGTAATTTGGCGAAGACAGAAGGGGGATAACCTTTCGTCGCTGGCGGTTCGCCAATTGCCAGCGCGATTTCACGCTGCGCCATGGCATAACGCGTCAGGGAGTCCATGATCAGAAGCACATGCTGACCGCGGTCGCGGAAATCTTCAGCAATGCGCGTCGCGTACGCAGCGCCCTGCATACGCAATAAAGGAGAAACGTCTGCCGGGGCGGCAATCACCACCGAACGTGCGCGACCTTCCGCGCCAAGGATGTTCTCGATAAAATCTTTTACTTCGCGGCCACGTTCACCAATCAGCCCGACGACGATAACGTCGGCCTGGGTATAACGGGCCATCATGCCTAACAGCACGCTTTTACCGACGCCGGAACCGGCGAACAGGCCCATACGCTGACCACGACCGACGGTCAGCAGCGCGTTAATGGCGCGTACGCCGGTATCGAGCACATGCTCAATCGCCGTACGTTGTAAAGGGTTAAACGGCTGCGTGACCAGCGCCCCGGTTTCACCGGTTTCTGGTGCGGGCAGGCCATCGAGCGGCTTGCCGCCGCCATCCAGCACGCGGCCAAGCAGGGCAGGGCCGAGCGGCAGTTGTTTACCGCTTTGCAAGCCATCACCTAACACGCTGCGGGCATAGACGCGCGCGCCAGGCAAAATACCTTCGACTTCTTCCAGCGGCATTAAAAACAGGCGCTGGCCGTTGAAGCCAACCACTTCGCATTCGACTTCACGCGTTTCGACACCGTCCTGACGCTCAATAATGCAGGTCGCGCCCAGCGGCAGTTGCAGGCCGGTGGCTTCCAGCACCAGCCCTGTCGCGCGGGTCAGTCGACCATAACGGCGCACAGAGGGCAGTTGCGCCATTTTGACTTCAAAGTTATCCAGCGTCGTAAGCCAGCGGGTCAAACGTGCGGTCATTAAACTACTCCCGGCGCCGCCAGACGGCACAGTTCCTGCCAGCGTGTTGCTACGCTGGCGTCGAGATCGCCTTCATCGGCGGACACTTTGCACCCGCCCGGATGGAGGGTCGGGTCGCCACGCAAACGCCAGCCGTGCAGACTGAGAGTTGCGCCAAGCATCTCTTCCACGCGCTGCAAATCGTCCGGATGCACGCGCAATTGCGGTTTCCCGCTGAACAGCGGCTCCTGCTGGATTAAATGCTGGATCTGCTTAATCAGCGCGCTGTTATCAACAATCGGCACCTGGCCTAACACCTGACGCGCGGCTTCCAGCGCCATCTGCATCAGACGTGAGGCGATAACGCTATCCAGCGCATCCAGCGTGTACTGGAATTCGCTGACCAGTTGTTGCATACGCGCATGTATCGGCGCCTGTTGCTGGCGCGCCTGGTTGAGACCATCTTCGCGCCCCTGCGCCAGACCTTCCTGGTAGCCGACGTCGTGACCCGCTTTGCGGCCTTCCGCCAGACCGGCGTTATACCCGGCGTCATGCGCCTGCATCTGGATCTGCGCCAGCTGCTGTTGCAGCTTTTGCTCCTGGGATATCTCGTCTTCTTCGCCGTCCTCTTCAACTGCTGACGAAGACTCTCTCGTCAGCAGGGGAGCGAACTCAGCGGCCAGCGGGAGGGCCAGATCGTCCGGCTTCCAGACTTTCCACGGCAATTCATTAGACATAGGTATCCTCGCCGCTGCCAATTACCATCTCGCCGGTCTCCGCCAGACGGCGAACGATGAGCAGGATGGCTTTCTGTTCGTTTTCCACCTGAGACAGACGCACCGGCCCACGGTTGGCCAGGTCGTCGCGCAGGATATCTGCCGCACGCTGCGACATGTTGCGCAGGAACTTCTCGCGCAACGGCGGCTCGGCGCCTTTGAGGGCAACCAGCAGGGATTCGGAATCCACTTCCTGCAGCAGGCGCTGGATGCTGCGGTCGTCCACATCCACCAGGTTTTCGAACAGGAACATCTCGTCGATAATTTTTTGCGCCAGCTCGCCGTCGAACTCGCGAACGGCGGTAATAACGGCTTCTTCCTGCTGCGTTTTCATCAGGTTGATGATTTCCGCCGCGGTTCTCACGCCGCCCATTTTGCTGCGCTTGAGGTTCTGACCGTCGAGCAGGTTGTTCAGCACTTCGGTCAGCTCCGCCAGTGCGGCAGGCTGTACGCCGCCGAAGGTGGCGATACGCAGCATCACATCGTGACGCATACGCTCATCAAACAGCGCAAGGATATCCGCCGCCTGAGAACGTTTGAGGTGCACAAGGATAGTGGCGATGATCTGCGGGTGTTCGTCGCGGATAAGGTCGGCGGCGCTCTGTGGCTCCATAAAGTTGAGCGTTTCGATGCCGCTGGTGGTATCGCGCGTTTCGAGAATATCTTCCAGCAGGCTGGAGGCACGCTCTTCGCCGAGGGCTTTGACCAGCACCGAACGCAGGTAGTCGTTGGCGTTGATGTTCAGCGCCGCGAATTGTTCCGCTTCGTTCTCGAACTCCTGCAACACGTCCATCAGCTGTTTGTTGGAGATCTGACGTACGCTGGCCATCGCGGTACTCAAGTGCTGGACTTCGCGGGCGGAGAGGTGTTTGAACACCTCAGCCGCGCGATCTTCGCCAATGGTCATCAGCAGGATGACGCTTTTGTCCGTTCCGGAAAGATTATTGCTCATGTTCGTTACTCATCCACTGGCGAATGACCAGCGCCACGACGCGCGGATCGTTATCTGACATTTCGCGAATACGCTGGCTCATCACCTCGGCGCTCAGGCGCTGGTTAGAGCGACGCTGCTGGTTCTGTTCGTCTTTGCTGAGGCGAACTTCCACCGATTCTTCGATTTCCGCTCTGGTCTGTTGCGCTTCCTGCAGGGCTTTCGCCTCTTCCTGGCGGCGTACCAGCTGCGGACGAACCGCTTTACGCCACAGCAGCCACGCCACGATGAGCACCAGCAACCAGCGGCCTGCGGACATCAGCTGTTCGATAAACGACTGCTGCTGCCAGAACGGGAGCTGACCACCGAGATCGTCCGTTGCGTTGAACGGCGAGTTGACGACGTTCAGGGTGTCACCGCGTTTCTCGGTGTAACCCATCGCTTCGCGAGTCAAATCTTCAATCTGTTTAATCTGGTCGGCTGTCAGCGCGGCGGTTTTGCCACCCGGCAGCGAACGATAGTTGACCACCACCGCCACAGAGAGACGCTCAATATCGCCGACATTCATTTTGGTGTGGCGAATCGTACGGTCGACTTCGTAGTTATTCGTTTCGTTATGCGTGGTGTTACGCGGCCCGGTAGTGGTGCTTGCCGTGCTCGTGCCTTGCTGACCCTGCGCATTTTGAGTCTGCTGACCGTTCTGCTGATTGGCCGCAGGCGTGGTGATCGGTGCAGCATTCGCCGGCGCAGGCTGGTTCGACAGCGCACCCGGAACGCCGCCAGGATACTGGCCGCCAATCTGCTCGCTGCTGTTTACCTGACGTGAACGCAGCACAGCCTGCGACGGATCGCCGCCGTTTGGCGTGTATTGCTCTTCGGTCTGCTCTTTATTCGCAAAGTCGAGTTTCGCCGTCACCTGCGCGTGAACGTTGCCGTTACCCACGATAGGCCCAAGGATCGCTTCGATACGACGCTGGATACGACCTTCAACGTCGGCGGTGTATTTCAGTTGTGCATCATTCAGATCACGACCGGCAGCGCCGGACTGGGTCAGCAGACGACCGCCCTGATCAACAACGGTAACGTTGCCCGGCGGCAAACCTGCCACCGCGCTGGAAACGAGGTGTACCACGGCGCTGATCTGGCCGTCATCCAGCGCGCGTCCCGGTTGTAAATTCACCGTTACGGACGCGGAAGGGGCTTTCTGCTCACGCACGAACAGCGACGGTTTTGGCATCGCGAGGTGAACGCGTGCGCCTTTTACCGGGCCGAGTGCTTCGATGGTGCGCGCCAGTTCGCCTTCCAGCGCACGCTGGTAGTTCACTTGTTCGCTGAACTGGCTGATACCGAATTTTTCCTGATCCAGCAGTTCAAAACCCACAGCGCCGCCTTTCGGCAGACCCTGCTGAGCCAGTTTCAGGCGCAGCTCCTGGACTTTATCGGCGGGAACTTCAATAGCACCGCTACCGTCAGCAAAGCGGTAGGGAACGTTCATCTGCGTCAATTGGGTGACGATAGCGCCGCCGTCCTGATCGGACAGGTTGCTATAAAGCGTGCGGTAGTCCGGGCTTTTTGCCCACAGTACCATCGCAACAACAATGGCAACCGCTGCTGCAGCGGCCACCATAAGAGGAATTTTGGGGTTCGCGCGTAAGCGGTTAAGCCACTCAAGAGATTTATTCTGCGGTGCAGTTGTTGCAGTCGCACTCATTGCGCACCTCGTAACTCTGGGTGGATGTTGTTATTTGAGTTGAGAAACAAAACAGACTCCCGGGTCGGCAAACTCGACAAATGTCCATTAACTGGCAGTGTCATTATTTGATGAATCCGAATTTTCTATGCCTCAAATAACCTGGTTTTTTGTCGCTATTTACCGCCATTATCCCATTGACAAGCTGTTAACCTTGTCAGGTATCAAACCATCCGGGGATTTACCATGGCTATACAGGGCATTGAAAGCGTCGTCAGTCAGCTGCAGGCAACTGCCGGGATTGCGCGTAATCAGAGCGTGGAAAGTGAACCGTCTATCAGCTTCGCCGGGCAACTGCATGCTGCGCTGGATCGCATTAGCGATACGCAAAACGCAGCGCGTACTCAGGCGGAAAAATTTACTCTCGGTGAGCCGGGCGTAGCGCTGAACGACGTGATGACCGATTTGCAGAAATCATCGATTTCGTTGCAAATGGGCATTCAGGTACGTAACAAACTGGTTTCTGCATACCAGGACATTATGAACATGCAGGTGTGACCAACCTAAGATACTGTTGCATAACAGTATTACATATTGGATCCTACTGCCTGGGGCATGGGTGGGGCAAACGCTGACAATTTCTGGTTCAGAATTGCGATCTGATCCAGATTGTTGTCGGCCATCCATTTCCCATAAACTTTGTAAACCATCTGGGCATCGGCATGTCCCATCTGGTTGGCTATGAAGTTAGGGTTAGCTCCGGCAGATAAAGACCAGCATGCATAAGTGTGTCGGGACTGGTAGGCATTTCTGTGCCTTAGTCCCGCCTTTTTTAGTGCATCGCCCCAGATCTGATTTATCGAACTTACGGAATAGTGGTGACCACATTTTCCGTTTATCGAACTGATTTGTGGGTTGAACACAAACGTGCATTTATGCTTGACCGACCTTCCAAACTCTCTCGTCATAACCTCAACTTCGTACTGCTTACCAAGCCTTGTCATTTCAGCCTGATTTCGCAAAACCTCTATGGCGGCATCAACAAGAAAAACCTTTCGATCTGTACCAGCTTCAGTTTTAGGAAATGTAAACTCATTCGCCAAAGTATGATTTCTTGAAACCGTAACAACACCCTGAATGAGGTCTATATCCTCCCAGGCGAGAGATACCAGCTCTCCGTGTCGCAGCCCGGTATAAATAGCCAGTGACCACATGTTTTTGACCTGCTGATGCCGTAGCGCATCAATAAGCCTGTCGAATTCATCACGACTAAGTGGATCTGGCTCAGAACGTGTTTTTTTGAGTGGCAACATTCCATTGAACGGGCTTTCCTTTATATATCCACCATCAATTGCAAACTGAAACAGGCCATTTACCACGCCCATATAGTAATTGACCGTAGGGACAGACCGGCCTTTTACAGGCCTGGTATGTCCTTTCTTCAGTATCTGATAACCCGTCAGCAGTTCGCGCCGGAGGTTAAGCATATCCTCCTTCGTAAAGGAGGATATCAACCTGCCTTTGCCAAGGCGCGGAAGCATATTTCTCACCACTGACCGATACCTTCCGTGTGCATTCGCGCAGATTTCGACCTTCTTCAACTCAAGCCAGCGCTCTGCAATTTCCTGCACTGTTATCTGCGTTATCTGCCGATCTGAAACGCCAAACTTTGAAAGGTTAGGGGAGTTTGGAAAATGTGCTGCGTAATTAAATCTCCCTGTTTTTATCTCAAAGCATACTGCCGCCCGCAATTCTCCCGCCATCTTTCTGTTCTTTGGTGTATCGGTAACACCGAGATTCTCTCTGACCCTCCTGCCTTCGTAGATGAACCATATGCGTAGTGAACCGCCATGGTTTTCAACGCCTGTTGGGTATGTTTTATTCATTCACCCTCCTGACGCCCAAGAGCCTGACAAGAATAAACGGATTGTCATGTCCGTGCACCTGGCTGTTTCTTTTTGAGGCTTTCGATCCACTGGTCAATAGCCTTGCGGTTATACATACATTCACTGTTCGGCTTCGGATCTCCATCGGGAGCGACATGCAGGTATTCACGACCAAGAAGCCATGATTTCTTACGCGCTACCTCTATTGTGCCGTGGCGCAGGCCAGTAATTTCAGTGAGCTTTTGCTCAGTCACCCATTCATTGGGGACAACGTAAGATTTTTCATTCATCCAGGTATCTCCATACCGGCTGCAACCGGCTATTTCAATCTGTACGCACATGACGAGCAGCCAAGCCTGGCACCGTCGTTACACTTCAAACAAATTTCAGGTTCGCTGGTGGCCGTAGCGACTAGTTTCATGATCGGGGCAGGGACGAGCACCGGCATCGGAACGCGAAATACCTGCTGGCGCAGTACGGCAATCTCGTCGGCCTGCTCAAGAATTCTCGCTTTGCAGTCCATTGCTTCCTCACGCCACCACCACAGATCCGCTTTCAGGCGGCGCTGACGCCGCTGTTTGAGTTTGCAGGGCATACTAAACACTCCTTAAATTTCGAACGCTAACTGTGGCGTAAAGCGGTCACGGTCAGCGTTATAATTCAGAGAGCTGGCGCTATTGATTGATTCGATGCGTTCAACCAGCACCGTAGCCCGCGTCTCTTTGCTTGCCGGCGCGTAAGCTGATTTTTGCCAGGCTTTATCGATGCCAATGTTCCGCGCGACGTTGGTGCTGTCAGCCGACGATAGCGGTATATGCCGAAAAATATCGGCATTTAGCATGCGAAGGCCGTGCAACTTGCAAATGGGATAGCCGTTCTCATCAACGACATGTCGGATTAAATCGCGCAGACGTGCAACACAACGACGCGGGCGCTTTGCGTCGTATTCACCCATGCTGCCGATACATACGCGCGGGAACTCATTGCATAGCCTTATAAATCGCTCATCCGGTTCGTTCATGTGCCATACGGGCGCACCGACGAATTTACTAAGCGGCCACTCATCGATCAGAGCATCGTTCTCTTCACTGCTGCCGCCGATAACATCCGGGATGACGGCAAACGCAAAGCGTGGGTGGTTCGCCCAGCGCACCACAAACATATAATACTGATTCCAGTCGACGACGCGTTTCTTCGTCCAAAAGCTAAAGGCCCCGTTGTCGAGTGCAAAAGACTGGCAAACCTCGCTAGCCAGCACTAACTGTCCGGGGTTAGCAAAACTGATAAATGCATGGCGGGATTTCCACGCTTTCAGAGCGCAGGTGTCCGGGGTTATCGGCCCGCCATGAAAATGAATCATTTATCTTCTCCTGCGTTACCTTTCATCTGTTCAAACTGACGGGCGATAGCAGCAGCTTCAGGCGATGGTGCGGATTTATTGCGAAGCCAGATGCAAACCGCACCATCTTCCGTGTCGTGAATGGAACCAACAAACCACCCCTCACCAGAAGGCGTTTCTGGTTGCCATGTCGAAATGTCGTAACCATCGACAGTCGGATCAATTTCTTCCTCATCGCGGTAATCTAATGTCCATTCCAGGCCATTAGCGTCCATCCATGCATTAAACTCAGCGGTTGGAATATGCTCTCGACCGTCGCAAAAATCCTCGTATGCCGGGTGTGTCCAGTAGCCGTACTGATCGCGTTCTACTGGAAGCGGTGCGATTGCCGGCGATGCTGGTGGCAGATCAGCTTCGACTGTTGTCGCTGAATGAGTGCGGACCTGGGAGATGTATGCGAGGTTCAGCGCTTCAAGTCGCGACGACAGCTCTTTAATCAGATCCGAATAAACACCGGTCTGCTTAATGCTGGTGGCGTAGCTGTTGGCAGTCCTCACCAGCTCGATAATGGTCATTGATGCCAGTTGTTGTCTCATTGCGTTGTATCTCCTTTGCGCGCTGCAACGCGCGATTTTTGGATGCACGAATCCCTCGCCGGGTGGCGATAATTAATGACTGTTCGCTTTAATAAACGCCCGGAGCAGGGCGCTTAATGAAGCGGGCGGCTGCAACCGCCTGTGGCATCTCCACATAATTGAAAGCGCGCTCCGGAAGGGGTTTGCATTAACGACCAGACACTCAGGGGAAGAGGCCGGAACGCGCTTACAGTTATGTGAAAAAAATGCGGCGCCCTCACGGGAAAGATCCGACGCCGCCAAAAACTACCAGTTGGCATTTATACTGTTGTGTGGTGCCAGACGCTTATCTTCTGGTTACCGTCGAAGCGGCTGCAATTCACCACAACTGGAAGCGCACTCCCGCTTAATCACACCTGCCACCCATAACTGATGAGAGAAGGAGTGCGCTTTCATGTTGTGTGCCTGGCTTTTAACCACATCAGGTTCGGTGGTGTCCTGGTGTTCTCACCCAACCAGAAGGGTTCGAATATGGACACGGTGCTGCAGCAACAAATCAACCAACTGACTCTCGAAATTGCCCGCCTGAAAGAGGCTCAGGCAGTAGCCGAGAAAAACGTTGTAAACCTCGTCGCACGTTCTGAATTCACCATTGCGCTTCTCTCGGCTCTTATCACTGACGGCACCATCAGCACCGATGATGCTGTGGATTTCATCATGGAGGCTCCTGTCGAAATTCCCGGTTACACTGAGAGCGTCGAGCAGGCCCGCCACACCGTTATCGAAATCCTTAGCTATCCGAGAGCACACTTTTAGCTGCTGCGTCTTACCGGACTCTTCCAGGTGGTTACACCGAATCGCCACTGTGGTGAATCGCTCAGGCCGAAGTACGGGGCTGGCTTGCACAATCCGGCTACCCGCTTGGGTTAGGGATACGGTCAAGGGAACCCACCGGACCGCTAACGGCGCATGTGCCATACGGCGATGAATAAAATCTAAAATAATTTAGTTTTATCGTCAAGGTGAAAAACTAATTAATTTTAGATTTTCACTTTCAGGGAGGGACTGCGAGGGTTATCGGCGCATTGGTCGACGGTGTTCAACTACCACACCAATGATGGAAATTTTCTCAGAACTAGAACTCAAGGCAGCAAAATCGGGGTTAAGTGGGATAAGTTCAAATAATTCTTCCCCATCCTCGTTTAAGCCGCGTGCCCGGTATTTTTTGAACGTGGCATACTCACTTCCGTTCTTTGCTATAACGTAATCCCCTGGGCCGGGGTACAAGTCAGGATCTACAATTATCGTGTCCCCCTCATGGAATTCGGGCTCCATAGACTTACCGCGAACCTTAAGAGCAAAGGTTCCAAGAGAGTGACTCTCGGTTGTTAGAATATATTCAATCGCCCCTTCAAGATTTCGCGCATCACTTTCTGATGACCACGTTCCTGCCTGAACCCAACTGATAATTGGGATTGGGGTTGCCCCAACGACAGCGGGTGAAACGTTGGAGTTACCTTCTTTCCCTGTCAGTAGAAAATCTTCTGAAACTCCAAGATATCTTGCAAGCTTCGTTAGAGAGTGTCCGCCAGGTGTATTCTGATCCTTCTCCCAATATCCGACTGTAACATCGCTCACCCCTACAACTTTTCCGAGTTGTTTCTGCGTGAGCTTCCTTTCCTTTCTTAACGACTTAAGTCGTGAACCAAAGCTGTTCATGCTTGAGCGCCTTTCTAAAAAAACTAAATTATCTTAGCTTTAATTGACCAAAAATTGTTTAGGTCGTAATATCTAAATAAACTTAGGAGGACGTATGACAACAACCGAACTTGAATTGTTTTTCGGCACACCAAATAAGGCTGCTGATTTCTTTGGGGTTTCGCCAGAGGCCTTTTATCAATGGCGTAAGCGGCCTGGCTGCTTAATCCCAAAAGGGCGGGCTGCAGAGGCCGCACAGCGCACCGGAGGGAAATTGGTCTTCCGTCCAGAGCTTTACGAAAAGATTAATTGATCACGCGATAAAGCATAACCACAGAATCAAGGGGTTAACCGTGGGTAATCAACACTGGAAAGTAGAAAAGCAACCGGCATGGCTGGTGGCTGCAATACGCAAGACTATCGCTGCGTTGCCGGGCGGTTATGCGGAAGCGGCTGAAATCCTCGACGTAACTACTGATGCGCTTTTTAACCGTCTGCGTGACGGCGGCGATCAGGTGTTCCCGATGGGCTGGGCTATGGTGCTTCAGCAGGCGAGCGATACAAAGCACATTGCAGATGCCGTATCGCGCCAGTCAAACAGCGTGAACGTGCCGCTGGTGGCAGTGGATGACATCGACAATGCCGACATCAACCAGCGCCTGATGGAATCAATCGAGTGGATCGGCAAGCACTCAACCTATCTCAGAAAGGCAACTGCTGACGGGGTTATTGACCAGGCGGAACGCGAACAAATCGAAGAGAACAGCTATCAGGTGATGGCGAAGTGGCAGGAGCATTTAACGCTGCTGTTTCGTGTTTTCTGCGCGCCAGAAAAAGTTGACGCCGGCGAGTTGCAGCTCCCGGCGTCGCGGCGTGTCGATCAAAGTGGAGATACCAACGCATGAACAGTTTAACGGCTAAAAGCCGCTTACCGCAACTGAGGATGATCCCCGTTCCGGGCGCTCCTCTGTTTCGGTATGAGCGCAGATTATCAAACCGCTGGGTGTCATGTAACCACAGTCGGGCGGCGGCAATCGTGGGGGTGTATTGCCGAAAGGCGAGGCAGCTATGCGCGAACTCAACCGCAGATTCAGAGACCAGTACGGCATCCCTGTCCGGGTTATCCGATGGGAGCCGGAAACGCAGCGCGTTGTCTACCTGCGACAAGGTTACGAGCATGAATGCTTTAGCCCGCTCCATATCTTTAAGTGCGACTACAGAGAGATTGAGGTAGGTCCAGATGAGCATGGAATTAATGGTAAGAGCCATGAAAGCAAAGGTGGGTAATCCACTTCGCAAGCTCGTGCTGATCAAACTTGCCGATAACGCCAGCGACCAGGGCGAATGCTGGCCCTCCGTCCCATATATCGCAGAGCAGTGCGAAATGTCAGTACGTTCTGTGCAAAGCCATATCAAACAGTTAGTTCAAGATGGTCTCGTGTCTGTAGAGGAGCGTAAATCTTCTAACGGTCTGAACCGCACAAACGTTTACACCCTCAACTTGCGCACTGGTGCAAATGCTGCACCCTCTGATGCACATCCTGCGCCCTGTGGTGAAACTGCTGCACCAGGTGGTGTAAATGCTGCACCGGTTAATGGTGCAGGAGCTGCACCCGGAATCAGTCACTTATCTGAACCAGTCAAAGAATCAGTCACTGATAACTTATTTGAACAGGCCTGGGCGTTATATCCGAAGCGTGCGGGTGGGAATTCAAAAAGTGCGGCTCTGAAAGCATGGGACGCGCGCGTGCGGGAAGGTGTGGCACCACATGACATGCTGGAAGGCCTCAAGCGCTATTCAGCGTTTGTTAGCCAGACAGGAAAGACGGGTACCGAGTTTGTCAAACAGGCGAGAACGTTCTTTGGCCCAGACCGTCATTTCGAAGATGCATGGCTGATCCCAGCATCCAAAGGTACCCGGCAAGACCCATTATTCCCGGGCAGCTATGCCGAGGCTGATTATTCCCAGCGTCCTGCAGGTTTTCGGGTGGTGAACTAATGAAATGTGGATCTGTGGACATTGGCATCGAAGCCGCAACTGTAGCGTCAGAATTGGCACCGCGCAGCTGGCAGCGCCCATTCCTCAAATGGGCTGGTGGCAAGTATTCACTGCTGCCGGAACTTGATCGCCTCATCCCGGCTGGTAAGCGCCTCATCGAACCATTTGTGGGCGGCGGTTCGGTGTTTATCAATTCCGATAAGCATGAAAGTTTCCTGCTGGCGGACGTGAACGCTGATCTGATCAACCTGTACCAGATGCTGACAGTGGTTCCCGAGCTGGTAACCGAGTGGGCCAGGGGATTATTTGAAAAGCTGAACGATGAAGACAGCTATATCACCTGTCGCGAAGAGTTTAACAACCAGAGTATGTCCGGACCTGAGCGCGCCGCCGCCTTCCTGTACATCAACCGCCACTGCTTTAATGGTCTGATCCGCTACAACCGCGAAGGCCGTTTCAATGTCGGTTATGGCAAATACCGCGCACCGTATTTTCCCGCCACCGAGATAAACGCCTTTGTATCTATGTCGCGCCGCTGCGTGTTCATGAATGCCGGTTACAACCGCACGCTGGCGCTGGCAGGTGAGGGTGATGTTGTTTACTGCGATCCGCCCTATGAACCGATGCCCGGTACCGCCGGTTTTACCAACTATGCCGCTGGTGGGTTTACGTGGGACGACCAGCAGGAACTAGCGCGCTGCTGTGTTGCTGCGCATCTGCGCGGCGCCAGAGTTGTGATCAGCAATTCCACCGCGCCTCGCATCATCGAGCTTTACAAGGGGCATGGCTTCGACCTGCACCACGTCAGCGCCCGCCGCGCCATATCGAGCAAAGGCAGCACGCGCGAAACCGCCACCGATATCGTGGCCATTCTCTGAGGGGGAACCGTGGAAGAACGTAAACCACTGACTGACCGGCAGCAGCAGGTGCTTAATGCGCTGGTGGATTTTCACAACATGCACGGCTACCCGCCGACCTACACCGAGCTTGCGGCGCTGATTGGCGTCGCCTCGGGCAACGCTGCCTTTGAACACCTACGCGCCCTGGTGAAAAAAGGCTACATCACGATCGCCTGCGGCACCGCGCGCGGCATCAAAGTTATCGGCGTAAACGACACGCTGGCGCTCGATGAGGCCGAGCAAGTGATCCGGTCGCTCCTGGAGGGTGAGGAAAGTTCGGCGGATCTTGCTCATGAATGGCTTAAACGCAGAGGGTCCGCGGTATGACGCTGATTTTACCTTTCCCGCCGAGCGTCAACACCTACTGGCGCGCACCTAATAAGGGACCGCTGAAAGGCCGCCATCTTATCAGCGCAGCCGGGCGTAAGTACCAGAGCGCGGCCTGCGCGGCAATTATCGAGCAGCTACGCCGCTTGCCGAAGCCATCAACCGCACTAGCCGCAGTGGAAATAACTCTCTTCCCACCTGATGAGCGTCGCCGCGACATCGACAATTACTGCAAAGCGCTTCTTGATTCGCTGACGCATGCCGGAGTGTGGGAGGACGACAGACAAGTGAAACGGATGCTGATCGAGTGGGGGCCAGTAGTGAAGCGGGGAAGGGTTGAGATCACGATCACAAGGTTTGAACCAACAGCGGTTGCAGCCGCTTAAAGGAGATACGCATGCAGCAGTTAAACACAGTGAATGTTTGTCCGGCAGTACATGCGCAGATCACCGGCACTATGATGTCGAGCCGTGAAATCGCGCGTTTGGTCAATAGCCGTCACGCCGATGTTAAACGGTCTGCTGGCAGGCTACTGGCTGAGGATATCCTCAGTGCGCCGCTGGCGCACACCCCTTACCAGAATGAGCAAAACGGGATGTGGTATGAGGAATACTGGTTCAATAAGCGCGATTCGCTGGTTCTAGTAGCCCGTTTATCTCCGCAATTTACAGCCGCAGTGGTGGATCGCTGGCAGGAACTGGAAAGCCAGCAGGCAATGCAGGTGCCGAAGTCATTACCTGAAGCGCTGCGCCTTGCTGCCGATCTGGCTGAACAGCAGCAACAGCTTAAACATGAACTGGCCGCCGCTGCGCCAAAGGTTGAGTTTGTGGATCGTTACTGCACTGCTAACGGCTCGATGTCCTTCCGGCAGGTAGCGAAGCTGCTTAACGCCAAAGAGCCCGAGTTTCGATGCTTCCTGCTGGATAACGACATTCTGTATCGCCTGGGCGGCACACTGACACCGCGCCACCGTCATATCGCCCTCGGTCGGTTCGAGGTGAAAACCGGTACCAGCACCGAAAACAATCATGCATTCAGCCAGGCACGATTTACAGCAAAAGGTGTGCAGTGGATTGGTGGTCTGTGGGCGGCACATATCGCGAAGGAGGGCGCAGAGTGAGGGCGCTGTTAAACCCCGTCGTGGTAACTGAGCTTGGCCTCGTCATGTTCCGTCCCGGCGCCAGCCTCCTGCCTCATTTTCGCCGCGGACGCATGTTGCTTGAGAACGAACCTGAGCGCCTGGCGGGTATGCCGAACGGTGAACTGCCGCCAGCAGAGCAGCCGCTGGCGGAAACTCCGGCGCTGGCTGGCGTATTTGAAAATGAAGCGGTGTTGCGCCGCGCTGGTGGCATTAACGGCCTGGAAAGCTGGCTTGAATCCGGTACCGGGTGCCAGTGGCCACACGAAAGCTGGCATGATGAGAACATGACAACCATGCGCCACGCGCCGGGCGCGATCCGGTTGTGCTGGCACTGCGACAATATCCTGCGCGAGCACAGCACAGAGCAACTGGCGGCTATAGTCAGGGTGAACTGTGCCTCATACATCCTCACGACCGCACGCCGTGAACTTGGCTTCGACGACTTCCATTCACTGACGCTGCCGGAGTTCTGCTGGTGGCTGGTGCGTAACGGGCTTGCCGACGCGCTGCCGGAGGAAGCAGCCAGGCAGGTTTTACTTATGCCTAAGCCGGTCATTAAATCGGTAACGCGGGAGCTTGACCTGGTGCCCGGCATGCCGCAGGCGCGGGAAATTGTTGAGGAAGTAGCTAAGCAGGTACTGGCGCTGCGTATCGATCCGGAGACGCCGGAATCCTTCATGCTGCGTCCTAAACGCCGCCGCTGGGAAAATGAGAAGTACACCCGCTGGGTTAAAGCGCAGCAATGTATGTGCTGTAACAACCCGGCAGACGACCCACACCACCTGATCGGCCACGGTAATGGGGGAATGGGTACAAAGGCGCACGACCTGTTTGTGATCCCGCTTTGCAGAGCGCACCACGACGCGTTGCACGCTGACACCGTGGCATTTGAAGAAAAATATGGCAGCCAGCTTGTGCTGCTGTTTCGTTTTTTAGATCGCGCGCTGGCCATCGGCGTGCTGGCGTAAAGTGGAGATGACTGATGCGTGATATGTATGAAGTAATGGATATGTGGGGAGCCTGGGCAACATCCGATAATAGTGGTGTTGATTGGCAACCAATAGCAGCGGGCTTTAAGGGGCTCCTACCACATGGGAAAAAGTCACGCCTTCAGTGTGACGACGATGAGGGGATTATGATTGATGGCTGTGTGGCGCGGTTGCGGAAATATAAGCCGGAAGAATATGAATTAGTAATTGCACACTTCGTCATCGGTATCTCATTGCGAGCCATTGCGAAGAAACGGAGATGTTCTGACGGGTCTATTAGGAAAGAATTGCAGAGCGCTTTAGGTTTTATCGAAGGTGTAAGGAGTATTATAGTATATGAAACTGAATAAGGGCGGAAGCCCTTATCCCAACAATTGGTTATATGACGGAGCGTCAACACCATTTAAGCACTGTAGGTTTGGTTGACGAGAATTTGCTGACGCGATTAACAGTTCTCTTCCGACTCTAGCCTTATTAATCGCATAAGACAATTCAATGATATTCATACCCGAAGAGGAATATAAACGATGTATTAAAGGATGATCATCATACGATAACAACCAATGAGCTTTGCTACGCATAATTTTTTTAGCAAAGCGAGCATGGTCACTTTCTGCAAAGCAGAATTTATTGTATATGTTTTTCCCTTCTTGGACATAGGGTGGATCTGCATATATGAATTCTCCTTCAACCCTTCTGTTTAAACATTTACAAGCATCATTCTCAGTAACTTTGATTCTCTTTGCATGTTGAGCGATTAGCTCAATACGCTTTATTAAATTCTCTTTATTGAAGCGGCAGTCAATAGTGTATTTGTCATGTGATTGGATGCGTCCTCCAATTGGACCAGCATGTAACATTCCAGACCGATTTGTTCGGTTCAGAAAAAACGCAGAAAACCCCTTTTCATTGTCGCTATGTACTTCCTCGGAGAAATATATCTTTCGCCAATGATGCCAAGCCTCAATATTAACAGGCTCTGATTCAATCATCGAGATTAATGAGCTAGGATCATTCACCAAGCAGCGCCAAAATGAAGCAATGCTTGGGTTCAAATCATTCAAAACTAATTTATCGATCAGCCCTGAAATTAGTAAAGGCAAAGTTCCGCCAGCACCGCCACAAAAAGGCTCTACTAGCGTACAACCATCAAGTTTATTTGATACGATGAATAACGCCATGAATCTTGAAAGCTTAGCCTTACCACCAGGATATCTCATCGGTGAAACATCCTGCGGTATGTGAGGTATGCCCAAACTAACGCCGATGGTCTTTTTTTTCAATAAATTCAAGTTGTTAATTTCATAGGTTAGCATCAAAGGAGACCTCAAGCTTTTCATCGTTTTAATTATACATGCTACTGGGCTTGATGGCCACTGATAATCTTGGATAAAAAATAATCCATTAAAGACTGTAACTTAACTTGAACATGGATAACCTCTTGTAAAGTAAGTGCATGTTCATCACTATGTGTAACCAAGTTCGATATAAGTTTTCCTGATTCTTTGTAGCTATTCAATTCTGAACGAATAAGTTTATAAACATTGTTGTCCGGTTCATTTGGGAAGATATTCTTTATATTATTTGAAAAGAAATTTAATAAAGTATCTAACTCGAGGTAGTTGTATTTTGCTTCTATTTTGTAACTTTGATGTTGCGAGGAGTTTTTTATAATATATGACAAAACGACCTGAATAAGTGTTCTGCTTAAAAGAATTGCACTATGTTTATACTTATTTATATTTAATGTTTTAGATTCAAGAATAAGCTCGTCAATTTTAGTATGTGAATATGTATAAGGAGTTGTTTTTTTTAGTAAGGCAGAGTTTTGTTTTCTTTTTAGTACAGGTTTTATTTGAGGCTCTGGTGAAATAAAATGCTGTTCTTTGTCTTCGGTATCTTGTTCATTTCCATCTTCAGCAGTATCTGTATCTACATCACTTTCGGATAAATCGAATGCTGAGTCATCATCTTCTATCTCATCTTCATTAAATCCTTCCTCTATAAAGGAAAATTGGTTAATAATTAACTTCAGTTCTTCTAGGTATTCTTTTATTTTTTTATCATCTTCTTGTCGAGTAGAAAGTGTCTTCGTGAAGTTTGCATCCCTTGCAAGTCTTGCAAGAAGGTGGTTGTAAGCACTTTGGCCAATTTTTCTAACAACGAGTTCACCTTCTTTATTAAGGTTAATATTAGCTATCTCATCTTTGAAATCTTGACGTTGTATTAATCTAAAAATTGCTTCTGTCTTGATGTTGTCAATATCATTAACTAAATTATCTTTTTCCTCTTGCGATAGAGTCGAAAGTTCCAGAATTTGATCCGTCAATCTGGTGAATAATATCACTCCGCGTATTCTTGAAGTTGGTACACTATTGTTGATTGATGATCTAAGAGTGTTAATATTATTAAATTCAGATAATAAATCAATGTAGTATGCTCCTTGTGTATATACACTCCATCTTTTTATTGACTCTTTAGTATGTTTTGATGCTATATAAGTCCTGGCTGCAGAACGGCTGCTAAGTTCTACAAGGTTTAATTTTTTTATAGTTTCAACGGCTACGCCATAATTAGGATGGCGTTCAATCTTTGAAATTAGGTTCGCAAATGGCGTTCCTTTAAGTATGTTTGGTTTTTGTAATATTTTACAAGCAGTTAGCCTTCTGTTACCTTCTACAATTATCCTTTTATTAGGCTGGTTTTCATCTGGTATGGCATATAGGATTTCATCAGGGTAAAACCCATTGGATAATATTGAATTTATTAATTCTCGTACGCCATAACGAGCCATCATCAGCGAGATAATTTCTTTTTCTGTTTGTAGTTTTCCTTGCTTTTTATAACCTAAAAGTCGTGGATTGCTAGTATCTAGCTGCAACGTGGATAAGGCTTTTTTAGTCAAATTTATTTTGCCAAACATATCGATCCTTAACAGTTTTGCTGGTGTAACGATCGATTTTACAAAATCGCTAACGCGTACGCAAAAACTATCTTAACCTGTTAAGAGTGGTCACTTAGGCACGAACTTAAAACGATTTTCAAACCTCGCTCCTGGGGGAATTTAGCGCTCAACATCCCGCGTCTTTGCCGACGCATTCATCAAACTGCCCGAGCCTTTACAGACGTGAGCCGCAGGGAATTTTTGACTCTCTGCATATTCTCCCTGAGCTTTGGATTACCTCTTAAAGGAAGTCACATGAAAAAGCTATTCACGCTATCGCGGGGTTGCTCCTGTGCGCAAGTTTTAGCGCTGCATCAGCAGATATCACTATCATTACTAGGCAGCGGGGTTTGACGTATAACGTTATAAATGGGGTGAATCGAATCATGCCAGTGCGCTAAGCGAATACGGCTACAAATCATCGGTGGCATACCGTGGCATATTACTGAGCTGTCGAGCCTGCCGGATCGTAATCTCACCTCCAAGGCACGAAAGTGCGCTGATGATCCCACAATAGATTTTTTTCTTCTTTGAGAATGAATTAGTTAGCTTCATTCAGTTTGATGCGGCTGTTTTTTTCCTTATATTAAGTTTCTGTTATCATTTATTAATTATAAGTAGAGGTTCGTCATGAATATTGAGACTTGTGTTAATCCAAAATGTGGGAAGAAATTTAGTTACACTGAAATTGGTGGCGGCATGCCTGGTACTAAAGAAAGTGAAGAGTGTTCGTGCCCTTACTGTGGGACTGTAGCATTTACGAGCCGTATCGATGGCGTTTTTATTACGTCAAAAATTGAACAAGACGATGAATAGTTGACGGTGTTCTATAACACTTATCAACTACTTTCAAACGAGCCCTGAGTATTACTCAGAGTACACTTTTGTGAAAATGGGCGGCTGGTAGGTGTTGTCGCACCCGGCCAGCCATTCGCTCATGTTTGAGGTCACAAGCGAACCAGGGCCCACTGCTTTAGCGCAAAAGCATAGTGAGCCTATCAGAGTCCCGCTGACTGATCCATGAAAAATACTGTAAATTTAAACAGTGTTGATTTAATCAATGCTGACTGCCTGCGTTACATCGCAACCCTTCCTGATAACTCAATTGACCTGATTATTACCGATCCGCCTTACTTCAAGGTAAAGCCGAATGGCTGGGACAATCAGTGGAAAGGCGACGAGGATTATTTAAAGTGGCTCGATGGCTGCCTGGCTGAATTCTGGCGAGTCCTCAAACCATCTGGCGGCATCTACCTGTTTTGCGGCCACAGGCTTGCGGCAGATATCGAATTAATGATGCGCCGCCGGTTCAGTGTGCTGAATCACATCATCTGGGCCAAGCCGTCCGGAAGGTGGAACGGCTGTAATAAAGAAAGCCTGCGGGCTTACTTCCCGGCGACCGAGCGGGTTCTATTCGCAGAACATTATCTGGGGCCGTACCGGCCTAAAGATGATGGATATGAGCAGAAAGGTACTGAGCTAAAGCAAAACCTGATGGCTCCCCTTATCGAGTATTTCCGCAGCGCCCGCGCATCACTTGGTGTGACGGCAAAGGAAATTGCAGACGCCACCGGCAAGAAAAATATGGTCTCGCACTGGTTCAGCGCCAGCCAGTGGCAGCTGCCCGGAGAACCTGATTACCTGAAGTTGCAAGGGCTGTTCACGCGCATAGCCACTGAAAAGCACCAGCGGAGCGAACTGGATCAGCCTCATCATCAGCTGGTGGCCACGTACCATTCGCTTAACCGTAAATACTGCGAACTACTGGAAGAATACAAATCGCTGCGGCGGCACTTTGCCGTAACCGCAGCGGTTCCGTATACGGATGTCTGGTCATATAAGCCGGGGCAGTTCTACCCCGGCAAACATCCGTGTGAAAAACCTGCGGACATGCTCAGGGACATTATCAACGCCAGCAGTCGCCCGGGTGATTTGGTCGCTGACTTCTTTATGGGCTCAGGCTCAACGGTTAAAGAAGCTGTGAAACTGGGACGCCGCGCGGTCGGTGTTGAACTTGAAACAGATCGCTTCAATCAGACAGTTGCTGAAGTATCAGAAGTATTGATAACGGAAGGCAAAAGAACATAACGACCCGTTTAACCGGGTATCACACTTTGGGCTGCCTCCGGGCAGCCTTTTTTATTCCCCTCAACTCTGAGAGGACTCACAGCATATACGAGGGGGCTAAATGTCCGAACCTGTTTCCGGTTCCGCTGCGGCGGCGAGCGCTTTAACCGGTGCCAGTTTGTATGGCTTGTTAACTGGTACCGATTACGGCGTCGTATTCGGTGCGTTCGCTGGTGCCGTGTTCTACGTTGCCACGGCTGCCGATCTGACGATTCTACGCCGTTCGGCCTACTTCATCGTTTCTTACTTCGCTGGTGTGTACGGCTCCGGGCTGGTGGGCTCAATGCTGGCGAGCGTCACCCATTACAGCGACAAACCGCTTGATGCGCTTGGCGCGGTTTTGCTTTCCGCGGTGGCGATTAAGACGCTCACCTTCTTCAGCGAGCAGGATCCCCTGTCGCTGCTGCAAAGGTGGCGGGGAGGGACAAATGGTAACAAGTGATCCGCTGGTACTGACCAACGTGGTGACCAGTACCGCTATCGTTCTGCGCCTGATGATGTTTCGTAAGCCAGGCGGGCGACACAACTGGTGGGCGTCATGGCTGGCTTATCTGATCATCCTGGCTTACGCCACGGTGCCATTCCGTTTCATGTTCGATTTCTATTTCCATGTTCACTGGGCGACCGTGCTGATGAATCTCATCATCTGCGCTGCTGTATTCGCGGCGCGCGGTAACGTAGCCCGGATTTTTCACGTACTGAGGCCTGAATAATGCAGATCAGCGATAAGGGCATTGCGCTCATCAAACAGTTTGAAGGTCTGCGGCTGACGGCGTATCAGGACAGCGTGGGCGTGTGGACGATTGGCTATGGCTGGACGCAGCCGGTTGACGGGAAACCAATCCGCGCCGGGATGACCATCAAAGAGGAAACGGCAGAACGCCTGTTGCGTACCGGGCTGGTAAGCTACGAGAGCGACGTTTCGAAGCTGGTGAAAGTGAAACTGACGCAGAGCCAGTTCGATGCGCTGGTTTCCTTTGCCTACAACCTCGGCGTGCGCTCGCTCTCCACCTCAACGCTGCTGAAAAAGCTAAACGCCGGTGACTACCGTGGCGCTGCCGATGAATTCCCTCGCTGGAACAAAGCGGGCGGGCAGGTGCTGGCTGGTCTTACCCGTCGACGTGAGGCAGAGCGCGCTCTGTTCCTGTCGTGATGAACCGCATAACTGCTATTGCATCAATTGTGGCGGTAGTCATTATCGCCGTTCTGGCAGCGCTGCTGGCATTTGCAAAAGCTGACCTGACCACTGCCGAAAGCGACAACCGCATCCTGAAGAGCGACAACGCGCTGCAGGGGCAGGTAATTGCCACGCAGGCGTTCAATGTGAACCGGTTTAATCAGGTGGCGCAGCTGGCAGCCAGCGCTAATGCCGTGGTCGCCGGTGATGCCGAAAAAACTGTTATTGAATACCGGGAGATTCTTCGCCGTGAGAAAACGTGTGATCTGCCTGTTCCTGCTGACATTGCTCGCGGGCTGCTCGAATACGCCTACCGTTTACGTGCCAGCGCAATGCACGTCAATCCCGGCCAGTCTGACGCAACCGATGGTAGTGCCGTTGCCACCAGCGGGCTGACATATTGCCAGGCGGTGTTGTGGATTAAGCCGCTGCTGGCAACCATCGAGCAGGGTAATAACAACTTCGCTGGCATTAGAAATATTGAGAGCGAGCGGCAGCAACGAAAATAGCCCTCCGAAGAGGGCAAGAGGAGAAATATTTCGCTTATCTCATAGACTCAAGTATTTACGGCACGCGCATCCCTGAGCGTTTCCCTGGTGTGGGTAGGAGCCACGTTAGGGTTCTTTAACCTTTGCACATAATTTCAGCCGGGCAAGCGTAAGCGGTAATCAATAAGAGTAATCCTGGGTTTTACACTCAAATATCGAATCTCCACCATCACCGGGCAAGTGAACTACTTGTAGGACTACATCAGGCAGCAATGCCTTAAATAAAAAATACCGACCGAGAGGAAAACCTATGAGCGAATTTAAGTTCGGGCTCAACCAGTTTATTGAGCTGAGCATCAGTGGCGAGATGGGGCACATCAAATCGCGCGCCGAAAGCGTCAGCCACAGCAATCAATATCTGGTGCATTACAAAGCGGCTGATGGCCGGGCACAGGAAAAGTGGTTTGATGAAGACGACATTTCTGCCGTTGAAGACGATGAACACCCTGGCGCACCAATCTATGCTGTAAAAGCTGAAGATGTACCGGATGACGTAGCTATCGAATAGCGGGCATTACAGCAGGCATTCACTGAGTGCCTGTGATAATGCTAAATTAAACCCTCACTTCTTAAGTGGGGGTTGTATGGATGCTGACACTATAGCTTATGCGTCTATGTTGATATCAAAAGAAACTGCTAATTGGGCCTTTTGGTCGATGATTGCAGCAATTATTGCTGCACTGGCGTCATTAATCACGGCATTTGTAACTGCTGTTGCTGCTCTTGTTGCATTTAGGACCATGAACACATGGAAACAGCAAGAGGAAGTCAAAGAGAAAAAGTTATTAAAAGCTGCCTTGGTTGAATACCGGAACGTGCTTGTCGAAATGCCTATAGTAATGTCTCCTGGCTTAACAAACCGTGTAGAACTTACCAATAAACTTAATAATTCAGCTAATAAAATATATCTCCCTTTAGTTGTGTTAGAGGAAGATTTAATTAACGGGGAGTTAGGCAAGCGGATTAACAAGTTCCTATTGCAACATTATGATTTTTTATCTTGCAAAGAGACCAGGGATAATCTCGCCACAGAACTTAGTAATTTGTTAGCAATGAAAATTATAGATTTAAAAAGTTAGTGAATATCCATTTTTAATTTTAACTACTGGCATAATCTGGTTGATTTGAAGGCGGTATGATGGGCATAGACGATAAAACCATGATGCAGGTCATCATTGATGGAAAAGTAACTGAGGTTCCTTTCCATTACGAAGAATGGAGCGGTGGACGTACTGTTAAGGTTCCTGACCTGACAGGCGAGTTTATTAGTGTCAGAACAATAGATTCCAGCATCCCGCAGTTTATTACCGATCCTCAGTAATAATCGCATCTAAAACTAAGGTCGCTACGGCGGCCTTTTTTATTGCGCTTCGCATGCGCTAAACAATCGAGAGTCTTTCAGTCGTGAGCCTGGGGAAAGCTGTTTTCTCGGGCGGCTGTCCCATGCGACAGGCTCACATCTAAAAGGATAAATCCATGCGCCTTACTGTTCTTGATGATGATCCAGGAAAAAGGATTGATCCCTGTGTCGAGCGCTACAAAGTTTTTCTTAATGGCGAAGAGGTTCGGTGTTGCTACGCCGCCGATGATGAAAAAGGCGAGGTAATTTGCGCAGTTTTCAAAGACGGTAAGCACGTCATTGAATTCGGACAGGTTAAACGGCAAACACTACATGGCTCAGTGAGGATTGAGCGATGCGAGTAGAAATAGACGGTGTACCGTATGCTCCAGCCGTTGCTGAACAAAATCCCCGTATCGGCATTGCCATTTCCACCCACAACCGTGCCGGTGTTCTGAGCCAGGCGCTGGCGCAGCATATCAAGCATCAGCCAATTGGTGCGCTGGTGGTTGTTGTCGATGATGGTTCACAGCCACCGGCTGTTGTGCCCGACGGAGTCAGGCTGATCCGGCATGATAAATCGCTGGGCATTGTGGCATCGAAGAATGCCAGCCTGGTTGCGCTGATGGACGCCGGCTGCGAGCATCTGTTTCTGTGGGACGATGACGCCTGGCCCATTGCCGACAGCTGGTGGTTGCCTTACATCGAATCACCCGAGCCTCACCTGGCCTATCAGTTCCTCGATCTGGCTGGCGCGCGCAAGCTGAATGATATTGCGGTGTTGTACCGCGACGATAAGCATGTGGCTTATACCGGGCAGCGCGGCGTGATGCTTTACTACCATCGCAGCGTAATTGAGCGCGTCGGCGGCTTTGACCCGATTTACGGTCGTGGCATGTATGAACATTCCGATCTGGCTCTGCGCATCCACAATGCCGGGCTGACGTCGTGGGCATTCGCCGATGTGGTTGGCTCTGAAAAGCTCATTCACTCGCTGGACGAGCATGAACAGGTTGAACGCTCGGTACTGCGCCCGGATCGCGAAGAGCAGGTTAAGCGCAACGTGCGGATTCACAACGAGCGGCGCGACACCGGGTACACAGGCTATGCAGAGTACCGCCAGCGGCATGATGTGGTGATCACCACGCTTTTAACCAGTCAGCCAGACCCGCAACGTAATGAGCGCATGACGGCAGAACCCGGCATGCTTGCGCGTTGGTCGGCATCTATCAAAGGCGCTGAAGCGGTGGTGCTGGCAGACCAGCTAACCAGCGCACCACCCGGTGCCAGCCTGGTCAATGTGCCGGAAGTCGCGATGAACGTTTATTTCCGGCGCTGGCTGCACATCTGGCAGCACCTTCGCGATCACCCTGAATATCATTTCGTGTGGTGTACCGACGGTACTGATGTCGAAATGCTGCGGGAACCGTGGGCAGATATGGTGCCGGGTATGGTTTACGTTGGCTCGGAGCCAAAGACATATGCAGATGCATGGGCGCGCCAGCATCACCCGGAGCGCATCTATCAGGACTTCATCGACCAGCACCGCAACGATGTGATGCTTAACGCCGGGCTGCTTGGCGGCTTACGCGAAGATGTCATGGCTTTTGCTCATGGCATTGTGCGGCTGTATTACCTGCTGGAGTGTCACCGCTTCTGGAAGACAGAGAAAGCACCGGCGGCCGTCGGCGACATGCTGGCGTTCGGCATTGTGGCGAAACGCTTTGGCGATCGCATCGTGACCGGTCCTCAGATTCATACCGTTTTCAAAACTGAAGGCATCGGCAAGGAGTGCGCTTTCTGGCGCCATAAGTAGTTTCAAAAAATTAATCAAGGTCGCTTAGGCGGCCTTTTTTATTGCCCGCGAGATATGCACATGCCTAAAAAATGTTGTGTGAATGACTGCGATAACCGTTCTGAAAAAAGAGGACTATGCGCAAAGCACTATTTCAGGTGGCGTAAATATGGTGATCCATCAGTTTTGCGAAACACGGTCTACAGCTCTCCACAGGATGCTATTAAAGCCAGAACAAAGGTTGATGGTGAATGCCATGTATGGACTGGAGCAAAGCTAAAAACAGGTTACGGCAGCATACGAACAGGTGGGAAGGCTTTGAGGGTTCACCGCTTTGTTTGGGAATCGGTGAACGGTCCAGTTCCTGAAGGTATGGATATTGATCATATCTGTCGCAACAGGCTTTGCTGCAATATTGATCACCTTCGATTGGCGAGCAGAAGTGAGAACAACCAGAATCTCAGCGGCGCTAAGAAAAACAGTAAAACCGGAGTGCTTGGGGTTACCTATCTTAATCGCGGCAACAGGCGCTGGCTTGCTCAAGTTAAACTCAATGGCAAGTTTGTTCTGAGGAAGACATTCATGTCACTTGATGAAGCCAGGGAAGCAGCTGTAGCCGCAAGGCTTGAGCACTTCACCCATAATGAGGCTGACAGATGTTAATCGCTATCGTAGCTCACCACTCTCGCCGCATCATGGCTGATGAGTTAGCGAGTAAGCTTGAAGCTGACATTGTCTTCATGGATGAGCATAGCGCTGGCGCAAATGCAAACCATCTCCGCGCTCTTCGTTGGGCCGCCGAGCAGTCAGACAGAGTGATTGTCATCGAAGAGGATGCATTACCCGTTAAGCTTTTTCGTAAAGAAGCTCAGGACTGGCTTTCCCTCTTCCCTGAAGACATGCTGAGCTTTTACCTCGGCACTGGCCGCCCGCCTCAATATCAGGCGCATATTGCCGAGCGGCTGATTGCCGCCGACAGGACGCGCGCCGACCACATCATGTTACCGCAGCTCATTCATGGCGTGTGTTACAGCGTGCCGCCTCAGCATCTGCCGAGGGTGCTGGCACGCTGGGACAGCAGCAAGCCTGCCGACTTCGCCCTGGGCGATGCATGGGGTGCGCCGGTGGTATATCCCTGCTGGTCGCTGGTTGACCATGCTGATGGCGAACCTGTCGAGCGACATCCAGACCGGCTTCCTCGCACCGAGCGTCGCCGCGCATGGAGGTTACATGGCTAAGCTGACCACACTGAAACCCCGGCTGAAAGTGATTGATACGAGGCGCATCAAGCCTGTTTATGGTGAGCAGCGCCGCATCAGTGGCAGCGCCCGCGTGGGACTCAAGCGTCGTATCTGGGTGCGTGATGGTGGACACTGTTGCATGTGCTCGCGCGCCGTTGACCTGCATGAGAGCGAGCTTGATCACCGCCTCGCATTGCAGTTTGGTGGCGATAACTCGGAGCGCAACCTGTGGACGCTATGCACTGAATGTCATGCCGGTAAGTCGGCACGCGAGGCGGCAACCAGTCAGCCGGATGACGAGGCCATGAAGCATGCCGTGCCTGATGGCGGTGAGTTTCAGCATATCGTCGTGGTCTGATGTTGTGAATAGTTTCAAGTGAAATTATTTCATTTGAAATGATACAGATTATCATCACCGGGGGGGGTAGGGTCGGGTGTAAACATCAATCGCCCTGGACACCGCTCCCCCTCTCACGCGCAGAAAAAATTCCCTTTTGGAGGGTATAAACATGTTAACAGCGCAAAAGCGAAAATTCGCGGTGGCGCTGATGTCCGGTATGTCTCAAAAAGATGCGGCAATAAAGGCGGGATACTCTGAGAAATCCGCACGGTCAAAGGGTTCGCAACTGGCAAAAGACCCGGAAGTCATCGCATTTATAGAGAGAAAAAAGAAGGAAAACATCGATGTTGATGAGGTTCCCGCATACCGCAAAAATGTTTATACCCCAGCAGTAAACACGCCGGAAAAAATCCCAGTGCTGGAATCGCCGCCCACCGTTGGTACTTACGATGATCCGCTCAAATTTCTTATGGCGGTGATGAACGATGCTGGTGAAGAGATCGATGTCAGGAAAGATGCGGCAAAAGCCATGCTGCCTTATATCCACCCCAAAAAAGGTGAGACCGGGAAGAAAGATGCGCGGAATGCTGCGGCAAAAGTTGCGGCAGGCGCCAGCAAGTTTGGCGCTATGACGCCGCCGAAACTGGTGGTAAACAATAAAAAGGGGTAATTCATGGCACAGTGGTCCACGGCATGCCCTGAATGGGAAAGTCTGCTGGTTAACCGCCAGTCGATCATCCCACCGCCAATTTTTCCTGATCAGGCAGAGCAGGCGCTTGGCATCTTTCGTGAGTTGCGGGTATCAGACCTGCCGGGCAAGCCCACATTCGGTGAATGTTCTGAAGCCTGGGTCTTTGATTTTGTTAAAGCCATCTTTGGAGGTTATGAGGCTGACACAGGTAATCAGCTGATCCGCGAATATGGCCTGTTGATCTCGAAGAAAAACACAAAATCAACGATTGCAGCCGGGATTATGCTGACGGCACTTATTCTTTGCTGGCGCGAAGACGAAGAACACCTGATTCTGGCACCAACCAAAGAAGTGGCAGACAACAGCTTTAAGCCTGCCGCCGGCATGATACGCGCCGACGATGAGCTGACGGATATGTTTCAGATTCAGGATCATATTCGCACTATCACTCACAGGGTGACCCGCAACACACTTAAAGTGGTGGCGGCCGATACTGATACGGTTTCCGGTAAGAAATCAGGACGTATCCTGGTGGACGAATTGTGGCTTTTCGGGAAGCGCGCCAACGCTGAAGCCATGTTTATGGAGGCGCTCGGCGGGCAGGTATCGCGAAACGAAGGGTGGGTTATCTACCTCACCACGCAGAGCGATGAGCCACCGGCTGGCGTATTTAAAGAGCGGCTTGATTACTGGCGTGATGTGCGCGACGGCAAAATCAGCGATCCAAAAACGCTGGGGATCCTTTACGAATTCCCGGAAAGCATGGTGGAAAGCAAGGCATATCTCGATCCTGACAATTTTTATATCACCAACCCCAACATCGGCCTGTCCGTCAGCCCGGAATGGATAGCGGACAATCTCCGCAAAAACCAGGCAAAAACAGACGGCACGCTGCAGCAATTCCTGGCGAAGCATCTCAATATCGAAATCGGCCTGAATCTGCGCAGCGACCGCTGGGCGGGTGTCGATTTCTGGGATCAGCAGGCTAAGCGCGTAAGTTTTGACGATTTATTGCAACGAGCCGAGGTGATCACCGTCGGTATTGATGGCGGCGGACTTGATGACCTACTGGGATTCAGTGCCGTCGGACGTGATGCCGAGACGCGGGAATGGCTCTGCTGGTGTCATGCCTGGGCGCACGAAATAGCAATCCGGCGCCGTAAAAGCGAGGAATCCCGGTTTAACGACTTTATGAAAGCCAGTGACCTGACCATTGTTAAGCGCGTCGGGCAGGATACTGAGGAAGTGGCGGAATATGTCAGCCGGATCCACAGGGCGGAACTGCTCGACAAAATCGGCATAGACCCGTCAGGTGTCGGTCAGATCCTCGATGCGCTCATTGAGGCGGAAATTCCCGCTGATGCTGTGGTTGGTGTCAGTCAGGGCTGGCGCCTTGGCGGTGCGATTAAAACCACGGAGCGCAAGCTTGCTGAAGGTGTTCTGGTTCATGGTGGCCAGCCGTTGATGGCCTGGTGTGTGGGCAACGCACGTGTTGAACCCAAAGGTAACGCCATTCTCATTACCAAGCAGGCCAGTGGAAAGGGCAAGATTGACCCGCTGATGGCACTGTTTAACGCCGTTTCGCTTATGGCGCTTAACCCGGAGGCGAAAAAACAGGATTACCAGGTGCATTTCATATGACAGCTATGTCAGCCAATAACCCGCTCCGGCGGGTTTTTTCGTTTCAGGAGGCAGCAAAATGACGCTTAAACGCGCATGCACCCTCATGACGGTGAAAGCGGTAAACGAGGATGAGCGGATCATTACCGGCATCGCCTCCACGCCATCGCCGGATCGTGACGGGGACATTATTGAGCCGGAGGGCGCGAAGTTTCGCAGCGATACGCCATTCCTCTGGCAGCACGACCGTTCACAGCCGATCGGCACCTGCATGCCGAAAATGACGAATGACGGTCTGGAAATCACCGCGAAGCTGGTGAAACCGACGCCGGACATGCCGTCACAACTGGCTGCGCGCCTCGACGAGGCCTGGGCATCCATCAAGGCCGGTCTGGTGCGTGGTTTATCAATCTGTTTCCGGCCTATTGAATATTCCTTCCTGGATGAAGGTGGTATCCGCTTTCTGTCCTGGGATCTCCTTGAGGTATCTGCGGTGACCATTCCGGCAAACGCTGAATGTTCCATCCAGACCGTTAAATCTTTTGATCGCCAGCTTCTCGCCGCGTCAGGCCATGAGAAACCGGTGGTCAAATTACATCAACCTGCTGGCGCTACAGCAAAAATATCGACTGAAATCAAAGGAAAAAACATGAATATTGCAGAACAGATCAAAAGCTTCGAAGTGAAGCGTTCAGCGCTGGCGGCCTCTCTCGATGAGATCATGTCAAAAGCGGCTGAAGAAGGGCGCACCCTGGACATGGAAGAAGAAGAGAGCTACGACAACACTTCCACAGAAATTAAAGCCGTGGACGCACATCTCAAACGTCTGCGTGACATGGAAAATAACATGGCGGCTACTGCAAAACCCGTAGCCAAAGCCGCCGCGGGTGTCGTGGACACGGTGGAAAACCGTGCTCCGGGCATCATCCGCGTTGATCAGAAGCTGGAAAAAGGTATCGCCTTTGCCCGCTTTGCCAAAGCGCTGGCCGCTGCGAACGGCAGTCGCTCAGAAGCGCTGGAGATCGCCCGTAAGCAATACCCGGACGATTCCAAACTTCACCACGTGCTGAAAGCCGCTGTGGGTGCCGGTACCACGACCGATCCGACCTGGGCTGGCGCGCTGGTGGAATACCAGGAATATGCGCAGGATTTCGTGGAATTCCTGCGACCGCAGACCATCATTGGCCGATTCGGCCAGGGCAATATCCCGGCGCTGCGCCAGGTGCCGTTTAACATCCGCATTCCGGCGCAGACATCAGGCGGTTCGGCAAACTGGGTAGGCCAGGGCAAGGCGAAGCCACTGACGAAGTTTGATTTTGAATCAATCACCTTCGCCTTTGCTAAAGTGGCTGCAATCGCGGTGCTGACCGATGAATTGATCCGCTTTTCTAACCCGGCAGCCGATGCGCTGGTGCGTAATGCGCTGGCAGAAGCCGTTATTGCCCGCCTGGACACCGACTTCATTAACCCGTCGAAGGCAGAGGCGGCTGGCATTTCTCCGGCATCCATCACCAACGGCATCGTCGCCACTCCGTCAACCGGTAACCCGGACGATGATGCTGCGGCAGCATTTGGTGTGTTCGTTGCGGCTAATCTGCAACCGAATGGCGCGGTCTGGCTGATGTCAAGCACCACTGCGCTGGCGCTGTCGATGCGTAAAAACGCACTGGGTCAGAAAGAATACCCGGAAATGACGCTGCTTGGCGGTACATTCCAGGGGCTTCCGGTAATCGTATCCCAGTACGTCGGCAACCTGCTGGTGCTGGTCAACGCGCCGGATATTTACTTGGCTGACGATGGCGGGGTTGCGGTCGATATGTCCCGCGAAGCATCGCTTGAAATGGAAAGCGATCCGAGCGGCGACAGCATCACGCCGACGGGCACCGAGCTGGTCTCCATGTTCCAGACCAACAGTGTGGCCATCCGCGCTGAACGCTGGATTAACTGGAAACGCCGTCGCACCGCTGCGGTTGCGGTGATTTCCGGTGTGAACTATGGCACCACTCAGGGCAGCTAATCAGCACAGGAGGGCGGGGAATTTCCCCGCCATTTTGCATGGCAAAAATCAGATATCTGCAACGCACGCATGATTCACATCCCGGCGATGAGAAATCTGTGGATGACCAGTGCGCCAGGGTGCTGGTGCTGTTGGGCAAGGCTGTCTATGTCGGCGATAAACGCGCTGGTGGCACGAGAAAGAAAAATAATTCGGGGGCTGGTTAATGTGGAATCCTTTCCGGAGAAAAGAAAAAGCTCTTCAGCAGCCAACGAGCCGCGGCGGATGGATGTCGATTATCGGTGAGCCTTTCGCCGGTGCCTGGCAGCGTAACCTGGAAATTAACCAGAATACGGTCCTTTCCTTCCATGCGGTTTTTTCGTGCATATCGCTCATTGCCAGCGATATTTCAAAAATGCCGTTACGCATGATGCGCCGGGATTCTAACGGCATCTGGAAAGAAAACGAAAATGGCAATATCGCAGCCATTTACCGACGCCCGAACGCCTTTCAGAACAGAATACAGTTTTTCGAGAGTTGGCTTAATTCGAAGCTGTGTCATGGCAATACCATCGTACTGAAAATCCGCAATAGCCATGGCAATATCACTGAATTACGCATTCTCGACTGGAATAAAGTGACACCGCTTGTTGCGGATGATGGTTCTGTTTTTTACCAGATTAACCCGGACAATATGAGCGGTGTTGACACCTCGGTCATTGTTCCGGCCCGTGAGATTATTCACGATCGTTTTAACTGTCTTTTTCATCCGCTTATTGGTCTTTCGCCGATTTACGCCGCAGGACTTGCGGCTGTGCAGGGTCATCATATTCAGGAAAATTCAGCGTTCTTTTTCCGCAATGGCAGCAAACCCAGCGGCGTCATCGAGGTCCCTGGCAGTCTCACTGAAGAAAATGCCAGGAAAATGAAGGCAGCATGGGAAACGGGGTATTCCGGCGAAAATGCCGGTAAAACAGGTATCCTCAGTAGTGGGGCAAAGTACAACCCCATTTCTATCTCAGCTGATGACGCAAAAGTAGTCGAGCAGTTGCAGATGTCGGCGAAAATTGTTTGTTCTGTCTTTCACGTTCCGGCGTACAAGGCGGGCATCGGTGACTTTCCTTCCTATGACAACATCGAGGCGCTTGAGCAGCAGTATTACTCGCAGTGTCTCCAGACACTTATTGAGTCGATTGAGTTGTTGCTTGATGAAGCCTTTGAACTGGATGGCAACACCGGTACCGAGTTTGACGTGAATTCGTTGCTGCGTATGGACAGTGAGCGCCGGATTAAAACGCTCGGTGAAGCGGTTAAAAATACCATCATGAAACCAAACGAGGCCAGGCTTCGCGAGAATTTGCCGCCGGTTGATGGGGGCGACGATCTCTATCTGCAACAGCAGAACTTCAGCCTTGGCGCGCTGGCGCGTCGTGATGCTTCTGATGATCCGTTCGGTAAAAGCACTGCATCAACTTCACCGCAACCTGTTGCCACTGGCAATGAAGGGAAAGCGCTGACTGATGCTGAGCAGGCGGTGACCAAAGCAATAATCAGAGGATTTTTAACAAAATGAATGAGCGCGAATTATCCCTGATAAAGGTGCTGGGCGAGGAATTCGGCCAGGTCATCACTGAAATGCGTGAGAGTTTCAGCAAAAGCCTCAACGAACACCGTGAAGCGATCGACAGGAGACTGGATCAGATTGCATCCGATTTCAGTGCCCTGAAAGATGCCCCGCCGCCAGATTTTTCCGCACTTGTTTCTGCGGCCGTCGCTGCGATTCCCGCGCCTGAGTTACCGGCTTTGCCGGATTTTTCCTCGATGGTTCAGGAGGCTGTTTCAGCGCTACCGCCGCCACAGGACGGGAAAAGCATCACTGCCGATGATGTTCGCCCCATGCTTCAGGACATGGTGGATAAAGCCGTCGGCGCCATTCCGGTGCCTGAAAATGGCAGGGATTACGATCCGGAGGTGCTGGCGCAGGCGGTAAAAGAGGCCGTTAATGTGGCGGTTTCCGCAATTCCGGTACCACAGGATGGGAAAAGCCTGACCACTGAAGATGTCAGGCCCATGCTGAATGAGCTTGTCACCGCATCCATGCCAGTTTTGCCTGATATAAAAACGCTGGTTAGCGAGGCTGTTGCTGCGTTGCCTGCCGCTGAGCCTGGCCGTGATGGTCGTGACGCGCTGGCGCTCGAAATACTTCCTTTTATCGATGAAGAGAAGAGCTACCCGCGTGGATGCTATGCAACCCACAACGGTGGTCTGTGGCGCTCTTATGAGAAAACACACGGCATGCGCGGCTGGGAATGCGTCGTTGATGGCGTGGCTGCTGTGGAGATAGAACGATCTGAACAGCGCCGCTTCACCCTGACGGTTAATCGCGCCAGCGGTAGCAGTGAAGCCCGGTCTTTCGATGTTCCGGTCATGCTCTACCGTGGCGTATTCAAATCCGGTGGTGAATACCAGCCTGGCGATACGGTCACGTGGGGGGGCTCGCTGTGGCACTGTGACGAACCGACACAGGACAAGCCAGGGGAAACCGGTTCGAAAGGCTGGACGCTGGCCGCCAAACGCGGACGTGACGGGAGGGATAAGACGTGATCGAGCTTGTGACTATTGATCAGGCTAAGGAGCACCTGCGCATTGATGGCGACGCGGGTGATGCCGATCTGACCCTAAAAATTCAGGCGGGCAGCGCCGCCATTCTCGCTTACGTTCAGGGGAGCCGTGATCTTATCGTCGGCAGCGACAATGCCCTGATTGAAGGTGAACCATTGCGGCGAACGCAAACGGCACTGCTCATGTTACTTGGCTGGCTTGATCGTAACCGTGGTGGTGAAGAGGAAGAGAAGCTGAAGCAGGGCGAGCTTCCTTTTTCCGTGACGATGCTTATTTACGATCTTCGTCGTCCAACAATTCTGTAGCCGGAGGATTTATGCATGCAGGCCGCCTACGTGACCGGGTAACTATCATGAATTCTACCTCTGTACGCACCCCGTCAGGAGACAGCATCCCTGTATGGGAAGAGGGGAAAACCATCTGGGCCGAAGTGAAAGGCATCAGTGGACGCGAACTTATTTCCAGCGGCGCGGAAAAAGCCGAAGCCACTATCCGTGTATGGGTTCGCTTCAGAACTGACATTTCAGCATCCTCACGTCTGAAGGTTATCAGTGGCGCTTTTAAGGATCAGATGCTGGAGGTAACAGGACCACCTATACCTGATTCAGGCCTTGAGCAGCTTGAGATCCTTTGTAAACAGGGGGTGAAGCCGTGATAGATACCAGTCTGGATTTTTCCGATCTGCTGGATCTGTCAAAGGATCTGGAAGCGCTCAGCAAAGCTGAAAACCGCAAGGTGATGCGAGATGCCACTCGCGCAGCGGCAACCGTTTTTAAAGATGAAGCGGTTAAGCGCGCCCCGGTGCGTACCGGGAAACTGAAGAAAAACATCGTTGTCATCACCCAGCGTGACCGCAATGGCAACATCACATCCGGTGTGCATGTTCGCGGTACCAATCCACGCACCGGCAACAGCGACAATTCGATGAAGGCCAGCAATGCCCGTAATGCGTACTACTGGCGCTTTGTTGAATTAGGCACATCGAATATGGCGGCCATTCCGTTTATCCGTCCTGCGTATGATGCCCGGCTGGAAGATGCAACAAATGCTGCCTTTGCTCGTGCGAATCAGGCGATTGATGAGGCGCTGTCAAAATGACCGAGGCAGATGTTTATACCCTCATTAAGACGCTCGCTGGTGGTCAGGTTTACCCTGACATTGTGCCGCTTAACCAGCAAGGGCAGCCTGCGGTAGAGCCGCCGTGGATCACCTTCACGCTGGTGGATCAGGTTTATGGCGACACGCTTTGCGGCCCGGCGGAAGAAAATAGCGCGCTTCAGGTCGATGTGTATTCCCGTACTGTTGACGAAGCCAGGGCGCTGCGTGAGCAGGTGATTGCCTCGCTGATGCCACTTGGATTCACTCAGATGAGCAAAACCGGCGGCTACGAGCAGGATACCGGCCTGCGCCGGGCAACGCTTGAAGTCCATGTCCTTCAGTAACCCACCAATCCCTTAAATCCATGACCGCCGGAAGGCGGTTTTTTATGCCTGGAGCAAACATGACCAGCAAATATGACAAGACAATTGGCCTGACGATCGGCATTTCTTCTGCGCCGGTAAGCGTCGATGATTTTAATGCCGTCGGTTTTCCCGGTGTCGGTGTCACTTTCCTCGAAGCGTCCTGTGCCTCGAAAGAAATCTCCTACACCGGCGGTCAGAAAAGTGACATTGATGTAACTACATTCTGCTCCAGCGAGCAGGAGCAGACAAACGGCCTGGCCGCCCCTGCCGAAATGACGCTAACCCGTAACTGGGTTGGTGATGAAGAAGCTCGGCTGGCCCTGCAAACCGCGTATGACAACGACGAATTACGCGCTCTGAAAATCACGTTTGCCTCGGGTAATGGTTTTTACATCCTGGTGGAAGTGCGTCAGAGCTCGTGGTCTGCGGCAACGTCTAACGTGGTGGGGGCAACCTATTCGTTGCGCGTTCGCGGCAAACCGAAACCTATCATCGTAAATCAGGGTTCATGATCCCAAGCGGCTACGGCCGCTTTTCCTTTCCTGCTTTCCTTTCTGAGAAAAAATAATGAGCAATCCGAAATCCTCTTTGCGCGATCTGGCGCTGGCGGCAGCGTCTGCCTATCGCACCAAAACTGTCACCGTTCCGGAGTGGGGTGGAGCGAAAGTCATCCTGCGTGAGCCATCCGGTGAAGCATGGGCAACTTTCCGTGATTTCGTCGGCACGAAGCCTGATGATGATGAAAATAACCGTTCTGAAACAGAGAAATTTATTCGCAACAAGGAAGCGGATGTGATCCTGTTTCTTGATGTACTGCTGGATGAAACTGGCACCCGCGTTTTCAGCGAAGACGATCGCGCCACCGTTGCAGAAATTTATGGGCCTGTGCATGCCCGCCTGCTGAGTCAGGCTCTGAAACTGGGTATTACACAGGACGAAGCTGGAAAAAAGTAAAGGAACCGCTGACGTTCTTTCTGATGTCGCTGGCGCTACGGCTGGGGCGGACGCTTCATGAGTTGCGCCAGACTCTTACCGCCAGTGAGCTGAAAATGTGGATTGCCTTTGATCGCGTCAGCCCAATTGGCGACTGGCGCGGCGATGCCCAGGCTGCGCAGATTTCTACTGCGATTTTTAACGCTCAGGGTGGTAAAGCCGAAATAGTTGATCTGATGCTGAAGTACGGGCAGCAGGATGAAACAGAGGAAATCAGCGAACTCGAAGAGTGGATTTCCGGTCTTTAATGCCCGCCGTGCGCGGGCTTTTTAATGGGTGAAAAATGGCTACGCTGCGCGAACTCATCATTAAAATCTCAGCCAATTCCAGCTCGTTTCAGTCAGAAATTTCCCGCGCCTCTCGCATGGGAGCAGACTATTACAAAACGATGGAGAACGGCGGCAAGAAAGCGGCGGCAGCCACTCGTGACACGCAGCGCTCTATTGCTGCCCTGAATGGTGAGTTGGCGTCGATTAAGGCCACCGCGACGGGTGTTGCTGGCGCGTTTGCGGGCGCATTTGCCACCGGGCAACTGGTTCACTATGCCGATACGTGGAACCAGCTCACTGGCCGTCTTCGCCTCGCATCATCCGGGTCTGATGATTTTGCGGCATCACAGCGAACACTCATGGATATTAGCCAGCGTACCGGCACTTCATTTGAGGCGAACGCTAACCTGTATGCACGTATTGCGCAGTCGATGCGTGATGCAGGATACGCATCATCTGATGTGGCCAAGGTTACAGAAACAGTTGCTACTTCCCTGAAACTGTCTGGCGCAAGTGCGCAAGAGGCCAGTTCGGTAACAACTCAACTGAGCCAGGCATTATCATCAGGTGTGCTACGCGGCGAGGAATTCAACTCCATCATGGAAAATGGAGGGCGTCTGGTTAAGCTGCTGGCTAATGGCCTTGGAACCACAGTTGGCGGCCTCCGTAATATGGCGGAAAACGGTGAGTTGACAACAAACAAAATTGTTCCGCTTCTGACCAATGTTGAACTGCTGCGCAAAGAGTTCGACACGCTGCCAGTCAGTATCAGCGGTTCTGCGCAGAAGGTTGAAAACGCCTTCATGGCATGGGTTGGTGGCGCTAATGATGCTGTCGGGGCTTCCTCTGCCCTTGCTGGTGTGCTTGACGGACTCGCCAATAATATTACCGGAGTCGCTAACGGGCTCGGTGTTTTAACTGCCGTTGGCGTTGCCCGCTATTTTGGTAATGTGGCCAGTAGTGCAGCGACAGCAACCAGTGAATTACTCAACAACTATAAAAGCCAGGTGAGCCTTGCCAGCGCGCAGGCTTACGCTGCTTCTCAGGTTCAGCGCAAAGCTGCTGCTGATGCAGAAGCTGCTACATCAGCCTATAACCTTGCCCTGGCAGAAACCAATGTTGCAAAAGGCTCCAACGCCTCAATGTTTGCGACAGACAATCTGATAAAAAAACGCAGCGAAATGATTGCTGCGAATGCGCGTCTTATCCAGTCTAACCGGGCGGTTTCTGCCTCCCAGGATAGCCTTAATAAGGTGACAGGTACCGTCAGCATGCTCAGGACAGGGGCTAATGGCTTGTTATCTCTTGTTGGGGGTATCCCTGGGGCCATTCTTGCGATGGGTGCCGCCTGGCTTTATGTCTATGAAAAGAATGAGCAGGCCAGAAAATCGGCGCTGGAATATGGGGAGGCGATCGCCAACGCAAAGCCCGTATCCGGTCTGGTAGTCCAGGGGAATAACAGCAATGAGATTGATAAAACTGCTGTGTCAATGCGTGCGCAGGCAGACGAGATTTCAAGGCTAAACAGCAAAATTGCAGAGCTGGCGCAACAGCAGTACAACGCCCGTGCTGCAATGAAAAACAGCGAAGAGGGGAGTTGGTCATACAATACAGCCCAGGAGTCGCTGGTTGAGATTAATGGTCAACTGGCTGATGCTGAGCGTCGGCGTGACGAGGTATCAAAACAGTTAGTCGCTACAACCGACAGGCATAATGTTCTGTTACGTCAGAATGCTGCTGCGGCAAATGTGTATTACAACAACCTGCTGCAAATGACCGGCCAGGGGGCAGCATTCAGGCAAGTACTCGACGGCATAAATGCTGCCATTGAGCATAATAATTCGCTGACAGCCAGCCCATTCCGTTTGCCTCAGTCAGCCATTACAGACAAAGATGCGCAGACATTATTGCAGAAACAGCAACAGGCCAGCCTTGCAAGTTTGACGGGTATTGAAAAGGTGCGTCAGCAGGCTCAGTACGATCTGCAAAAAATGGGGCGTACCGGTCCGGAAAATGCCACTTATGCGGCCTCATATATCAAAGCCGCAGAGGATGAGTACAACAATAGTCAAAATGTTGCTGCTGCGCAGAAGGCAAAATCAGACGCTACGCGCGCTGCTGAAAAGGCAGATCGAGATGCCGCCCAGCAGGCTGAGCAGTACAGCCGCAAAATTGCCGATCTGAGCGTGGCGATTGAAGTTCAGAAAGTACGCGCTAAAGAAGGGGAGCAGGCCGCTGAACTGTACGCAGCGGCTAACCAGACTGGTGCAAAATGGACAGATGAGCAGCGTAAAGCGATTCAGGCGCAATCTGCGGAACTCGCCAGACTGACGCAACTGGCTGACGATCACGTTAAAAAAGTGCGTGAGCAGGCTGATGCGCTGAAAGATTTGAAGGATGCCGCCCGTAAATTTAGTGACGACGCAGATCTTGCTACTGAAACAGCGGGTATGAGCGATCGTCAGCGCCAGATGACTGATGAAAGAAATCAGGTATGGCGTATTTACGATAAATCGGCGAAAGGAACGGAAGATATATCGGCTCGCGAGGATGCACTTAGCAAGCTGGATAAGAAATACAGGGACATCGCTGCCTCAGAGGCAGACTGGCGAAATGGCGTTTCGAAGGGCTATTACAACTGGTTTGACGAAATGACTGATATTGCCGGCACCGTTTCAGATGGCGTCAAGTCGTCGCTGGACGGCGCATTCAGCAATGTCACCTCGATGCTCGAAGGTAACAAAGTCTCCTGGAAATCCTGGGGGATCTCTGTTCTTCAGATCATCGAAAAGGTGGCGCTGCAAATGGCGGTCGTCAGCGCAATGGGTAGTTCGTCATCGTCTTCCGGTCTGCTTGGCTCTCTCGTTGGTGGGGTTGCCAGCTTCTTTGGCGGTAGTGCTGCATCCACGGCCAGCAGCGGAACGGCTATCCAGTCGGCTGTGGCTAACTTCCAGTTCAATGCGCTGGGTGGTGTTTACGATTCTCCATCGCTGAGCGCCTACAGTAACGGTGTCTATAACTCCCCGCAGCTTTTCGCCTTCGCCCAGGGTGCTGGCGTATTCGCTGAAGCCGGACCCGAAGCCATTATGCCTTTGACCCGCGCTTCAGATGGTTCGCTGGGTGTAAGGGCGGTGGGATCCGGGGTGAACAGCGCCGCGCCTTCCGGCGGTGCGCCGCAGGTAAGCATTCACATCGACAGCAACGGCAACACGAACACAAGTGGTACCAGTGGTTATGAGAATTTCGCGCGTGATATTGGTACCTATGTTGATCAGCGTTACCGCGAGCTGCAACGGCGTGATTTGTCTCCGGGTGGTTCAATCTGGAATCTGGCTAAAGGGGGCCGCTGATGGCTATTGAGGAATTTACCTGGTGCGCCCGTATCAACGCAGAAGAGGAAGTCAATTTTCGTACCCGTTCAGCACAGTTCGGTGATGGCTACCAGCAGGTGTCCGGTGACGGGTTAAACCCACGATCACAGAAATGGACCGTGGAATTTACCGGGGATGAGGACTATATCGCCGAAATAAAAGCATTTCTGGATCGCCATGCCGGGACGAAATCCTTTTCATGGCGCCCACCGCTGGAGCCTCTCGGCTTATTCCGCTGTAACACGTATAAGCCAACGGCGCTCGGTGCCAGAAAATACAACCTCTCTGCAACTTTTGAACAGGCATTTGCACCATGAGTTTAAACAGCGACTATCAAAAACTGGAGCCGGGCAACGCGATCCGTCTTATCGAGGTTGATGGTTCTGCCTTCGGTGTTGGCGACGTTCTGCGCTTTCACAGCCATAACATCCCGCATACTGAGGCGGAAATTACCGCGGCGGGTGGTGACGAAACCCTGCTGCCGGCGAAATCCATCTGGTGGCAGGGGAACGAATATAAAGCCTGGCCGTATGAACTGGACGGGATTGAGGCGTCAACCAGTGGCAGCAGCGCATCACCGAAGCTGTCTGTCGCTAACCTTGACGCGTCGATCACTGCGCTGTGCCTTGCCTACGATGATATGTTGCAGGCGAAAGTCACCATCCACGACACGCTGGCGCAGTACCTTGATCCGCAGAACTTTGCGGATGGAAACCCGGCTGCCGACCCGTTGCAGGAAAAGTTGCAGGTCTGGTACATCGATGCAAAAAGCAGCGAGACAAACGAGGTCGTGGAGTTCACGCTTTCCAGCCCGATGGATCTGCAGGGACTGATGATCCCGAAGCGTCAGTTACATTCGCTTTGTACCTGGTGCATTCGCGGCCAGTACCGTTCCGGTAATGGATGTGACTATGCCGGGACGCGCTATTTCGATAAGCACAATAACCCGGTAAGCGATCCGTCGCTGGATGAATGCAACGGCACGCTGACAGGGTGCAAACTGCGTTTCGGGGAAAATAATGAACTGTCGTTTGGTGGATTCCCCGGCACATCGCTGATCCGGAGCTGATATGCACCAGAAAATCATTGATGCCATCATGGCGCATGCGGCCGCCGAATATCCCCGCGAGTGCTGCGGTCTGGTGGTGCAGAAAAGCCGGGTGGCGCGCTATTTCCCGTGCCGTAATATTGCCGCAAAACCTGAGGACAATTTTGTCCTCTGCCCGGAGGACTATGCTGCGGCAGAAGACCGGGGCACGGTAACGGCGATCGTCCACAGTCACCCCGACGCCACTACCCAGCCCAGCGAGGCCGACAAAGCACAATGTGATCTGAGTGCGCTGCCGTGGCATATCGTGAGCTGGCCGGAAGGCGATTTTCGTACCATCCTGCCGCGCGGTGAACTTCCGCTGCTGGAGCGCCCGTTTGTGCTTGGCGTTTACGACTGCTGGGGGCTGGTTATGAGCTGGTTTCGGCAGACATACGGCATTGAACTTCCTGATTACCGTGTCGATTATCCGTGGTGGGAGGATCAGTACCCCGATAATTTATACCATGACAACTGGTACGAATGTGGATTCCGGGAAGTGTGCGGCGCGTCAGCTCCCGGCGACGTGCTGATCATGCAGGTGCAGGCAAATAAGTGGAACCATGCAGCGATCCTTCTGGAAGGCAACATGATGCTGCATCACCTGTACGGAAGACTCAGCAACCGGGAGCCGTGGGGCGGCTACTGGCGCGAAAGGACAATGAAAGTTCTTCGGTATAAAGACTTTTTATAGCAGGTGAGAATCATGCAGGAAATGATGACCAGAATCGAACTGGGCGGCATCCTCGGTAAAACCTTTGGTAAGGTGCATCATCGCTTAATAAGCACCACCCATGAAGCAACCCGCGCTCTGGCAGCCACGGTAAAAGGCTTTGAGCAGTTCATGATTTCAAGTAAGCGGCGTGGGCTTACCTATGCTGTATTTAAGGGTAAAAGAAACATCTCTGAGCAGGATATTAGTTATCCGGTATCGGGTGAAGTAATACGCATTGTCCCGGTTATTATTGGCAGCAAACGTGCTGGCTTCCTACAGACCATTCTTGGTGTGGCGCTCATAGCTGCTGCCGCCTTTGCCCCATGGGGAGCTGCAGTCTGGGCAAGCGATATTGCTTTTAAGGTCGGCGCGGTCATGGCGCTGGGCGGGGTGGTCCAGATGCTTTCACCCCAACCTGGCGGGATCGCCAAAACACAAAGTGCCGATAACAAACCCTCTTATGCATTTGGTAGCGTAACCAACACAACCAGCCAGGGCTATCCGGTACCGCTTCTTTATGGTAAACGGCGTATCGGCGGCGCGATTATTTCCGCCGGTATTTATGTCGAAGACCAGCAATAAATTAACTTAAGCCGAAAGGCGGGAGATAGTTATGGAAAATGAATGTGGAAAACCACCCGTTTACATTGGGTGGTCGATTGAGAAAAATGGAACTATTGAATTAACGAGGAGGGCGAGGGTTTGCAAACTGGTCAAATTCTTCCGCAGAATTTGGCAATCCCCATCGGTTTAAGTCATCGATCACTTGCTGCCTTTCCTCGGATGGCAATTTGGTTAAAATAAACCCAATAACCATCTTAAGCTGGCCGATTTCTTTATTTATTTCCTGTAAGTTAGTCGCTTCACAGCTTACATTCAAATGATGTTCTTCAAGAGCCATCCTATTTCCTTACCCAGAGGTAATCAGCCGTCCCTCTTTGATGGAGTTCGCCAGCGTCCCACCGCTGACGGGCTGAACTCTGACCATACCCAGGCTTTCGGATAAATCACATCCTGATATTTGATCAGCAACTTATCTGTGCCCGCCGCGTACGGGCTTTTTTATGGGCGCAATATGACAAACAAGAAAATTCAGGGGCGCAAAGGCGGCAGTTCAAGTTCCCGCACGCCGACAGAACAGCCTGACGACCTCCAGTCTGTCGCGAAGGCGAAGCTCCTTGTCGCGCTGGGAGAGGGAGAGTTTTCCGGCCAACTCACCGGGCAGAGTATTTTTCTCGATGGCACACCGCTGCTGAATGCCAACGGTTCATCGAATTTCAGCGGTGTGACGTGGGAGTTTCGCCCGGGCACTCAGGCTCAAAGTTATATCCAGGGCATTCCTGGTACCGAGAATGAGATCAGTGCCGGTATCGAGATTAAAAGCTCAGCGTCCTGGACGCATACGTTTACCAATTCTCAGCTATCGGCGGTACGTCTGCGCCTGAAATGGCCATCACTCTTTAAGCAGGAAGATGATGGTGATCTGGTAGGTAATCGTGTTCAGTACGCGATTGATCTCCAGGTGGATGGAGGTGCTTTTGTCACGAAAATTAACACCGCCGTTAGTGGGAAAACCACATCAGGCTACGAACGCAGTCACCGTATCGATCTGCCAGCCGGTGCCACGTCATGGACTGTGCGGGTAAGGAAAATTACCGCTGATGCCAGCAGCGCAAAAATCGGTGACACGATGACTATCCAGAGCTACACGGAAGTTATCGATGCCAAATTGCGTTACCCAAATACGGCACTGCTCTATATCGAATTTGACTCGAGCCAGTTCAACGGTTCCATCCCGCAGATTTCCTGCGAGCCGCGCGGACGCGTGATCCGCGTACCGGACAATTACAACCCGGAAACACGCGCCTACACTGGTACGTGGTCCGGTGCCTTTAAATGGGCATGGACGGATAACCCTGCATGGATTTTTTACGATCTGGTCGTCTCCGACCGTTTCGGCCTTGGCGACCGCCTGACTGCTGAGAACATCGATAAATGGACGCTCTATCAGGTGGCGCAATATTGCGACGCGCCGGTGCCGGATGGCAAAGGCGGAACTGGAACCGAGCCGCGTTATACATGTAATGTCTATGTTCAGGATCGCAACGACGCCTATACGGTATTGCGTGACTTCGCCGCAATCTTCCGGGGGATGACGTACTGGGGCGGCAACCAGATTGTTACCCTGGCGGACATGCCGCGCGATGTCGATTACAGCTACACCAGAGCAAACGTCATTGACGGTCGTTTCAGCTACAGCAGCAGCACGACGAAAAGCCGCTATACCAGCGCGCTGGTCTCCTGGTCAGACCCGGATAACGGCTATGCTGATGCGATGGAGCCTGTTTTTGAGCAGGAACTGGTCTCCCGCTACAAAGGCTTTAACCAGCTTGAGATGACAGCGATCGGCTGTACCCGCCAGTCAGAAGCGAACCGTAAAGGGCGCTGGGGGATCCTAACTAACAATAAAGACCGTGTGGTTTCTTTCTCCGTAGGGCTGGATGGCATGATCCCTCAGCCTGGCTACATCATCGCAGTGGCCGATGAGAACCTGTCGGGCAAGGTTACCGGCGGGCGTATCAGTTCGGTGAATGGCCGGGTGATCACCCTGGACAGAGAGCCTGATGCGGTTGCCGGTGATCGGCTGTTTCTCAACCTGCCTTCCGGGGCAGCGCAGAGCCGTACCATTCAGGCGGTTAATGGAGAAGTGGTCACCGTGACCACCACTTACAGCGAAACGCCGGAAGCGGAAAGCGTGTGGATAGTCGAATCGGACGAACTGTATGCGCAGCAGTACCGCGTGGTCAGTGTGACTGATAATAATGATGGCACGTTTTCCATCACAGGCGCGGCTCACGATCCGGATAAATATGCCCGTATTGACACCGGGGCCATTATTGATAGTCGTCCTGTCAGCGTCGTGCCGCCGGGCAGCCAGTCCGCGCCAGATGATATCGTGATCGGCAGCTATTCCGTGGTTAACCAGGGGATCAGCGTTCAGACCATGCGCGTTTCATGGCCGGACACGGCAAATGCTATTGCCTATGAGGCGCAGTGGCGCCGCAATGACGGTAACTGGGTGAATGTGCCGCGCAGCTCCACCACCTCGTTTGAAGTGCCTGGCATTTATGCTGGACGCTATCTGGTCCGCGTTCGCGCCATCAACGCCGCTGAAATCTCCAGTGGCTGGGGATACTCAACCGAAACCACGCTGACAGGGAAAGAAGGTAACCCGCCGAAGCCGGTTGGTTTTATGGCGACGGGTATTAACTGGGGGATTCGTCTTAACTGGGGATTCCCCGCCAACACCGCTGATACGCTGAAAACGGAAATTCAGTACACAGCCAACAGCGATTTTTCGGATCCGCTGCTGCTCTCCGATGTGCCTTACCCGTCGGCGGAATACACCCAGCTCGGGCTGAAGGTCGGGCAGGAATTCTGGTATCGCGCGCAACTGGTCGATAAAACCGGCAATGAATCCGGCTATACCGACTGGATCAGGGGGATGGCAAACGACCAGGCTTCTGACTACCTTGGTGATGTTACCGGTGATTTCCTCACTTCCGCCGATGGTGACCGGCTGACAAGTGACATTGATACTAATCTGGAAGCGGCAATGCAAAATGCGCTGTCGATAGGTGCGACGGTTGATCACCAGTGGCGTCAGTATGGCGAAGTACGTGCTGATATTCTGGTTGTGAAAACAACGATTGCAGAAGTCGGTAATGCGATGGCTGAGTTGTCCACCCAGGTACAGGCGAAGATTGATGATGTTACCGCAACGCTTGAGGACAAGCTTACGGCGGTAGTGGACGCTGAAGGCGCTACGGCAATTCACACGCTGAAAGCCGGTGTGCGTATCAATGGCGTGATGTATAACGCCGGGATGTCGATCGCCGTACTGGCGCAGGCAGGGCAGCCGGTAGTGACCAGAGTGGGATTCAATGCCAACCAGTTTGTGCTGATGAGCGGCAGTGGTACCACGCAGTATTCCCCGTTTGCGGTGGTCAACGGCCAGGTATTTATCTCCAGCGCATTCATTCAGGACGGGACGATCACAAACGCCAAAATAGGGAGCTATATCCAGTCTAATAATTATGTTGCTTCTCAAATCGGATGGCGGTTTGATAAAGCAGGTAACCTTGAAATTAATGGATACACCTCGGGGCAAGGAAGGAGTTTAATAAATAATGAAGGGCAAAAAGTATATGACCAAAATGGTACTCTGCGTGTTGTTGTCGGTAAGTATTCTTAGTGTTATCGGGTGCTCTTCGTTAAATTCCGGTATAAAAGATGTTAATTGTACTGGTGTTTATAATTCACGGAATCTTACTTCTGAAAAAACACAGTATGTAGTTAAGGTCAATAAAATAAGAATTGACAAAAATGGCACAATTACGATCAGGCCAGTAAATACACTTGATTTACGTTTTTTCCCTGGATTCAAAGAAAAGAGCTTGTTGACTAATTATCAATGTCAGGGTGAGGATTATGGCCTACGGAGTCCAGCTATTTGACGCAAATGGTAACGAACTTGTGGGGAGGTTTGTACCGACGTTTATCATTGATTACATTACCTCTCCCGCATCAGGATCTCGATCCTATCCATCCGTACAGGGTAAGACATTACGCGTTTATCCATTGCAGTACATAGGCGATGGAGCGCGATACGGGACGCCGAACGCCAACGCATCTGTGTCTGGTAACACAGTCACATGGTCATCGGTTTCAGCATCAGTTCCTATTATGATTGTCTACGAATAATGGTAGTAAACAATGGCCTATGGATTGCAAATATTTCGTGATGACGGAAGCCTGTGGATTAGCCCGGATGTCACCCCTCTAAATTATATGGGGAAAATCTCTTTTGCAAATGGAACGGTTGATACAGGTATTTCGTCCAGTAAATCACTAATGTTTTTCGTCAGGCATAACGGCCCTGATGGTGCTGGAACGTTCATCCCTAATAATTCTGGTAGCACATGGAAAATAACAATAACAGGATCTAATTACTCTGGACTTATTTATCTGTTTTCAAATACGGTAAAAAGTCAGAGTGGGTACGGGGTTGCCGTTTATAACTCCTCAGGTGAGATGACGTGGAATACCGACATGCTCCCGTTACAGGTTTTAAAAGTTAACAACCCATACGGCGTAACTCAGACTGGATCTTTTACCGTTTCCGCTGGTGTCCCTGTTGCTGTAAACCCAGGGATTTGCTCAACATGGCTTGCCGTGCTTAATCCAAGTGCAGGGCAATACATTATTGGCGCAATAGCTGCTGGAGCATACGGGAACACAATATATGGAACCAGAATAGGTGGCGAAGAAATCGTAGGGCAAAGGCCAGTTTATCGATACAAAGAGGTGTTCCTTTGTATCGATGTCTCAAAGTATCCATGATAACCGCTTCGGCGTTTTTTTCATTTTATGGAGTAAATATGTCAGCAGGAACTTTAACCCTAACCAATAATTCTGCTTCTGTGGGTGGTAGTGGAACGGCATTTGCTACAGAGCTGACCGCTGGAGATTTTATTGTCGCCACTGTCGGCGGCATCACTTACACACTGCCCGTCAAATCTCTCGAAAGCGCTACATCCCTGACGCTGGTAAGTAAGTATCTTGGGCCAACACAATCTGGTGTCGCCTGGTCAGCCGTTCCGCGCGCAGCACAGAACCAGATTACTGCTGCGCTGGTGGCACAAACCACAGAGGCGTTGCGCGGCTTAAACAGCGACAAACAGAACTGGCAGGCCGTATTCAGTGACAGCGGCGATATCACCGTAATTCTTCCGGATGGCACCAGCTTCACTGGCCCGAGTTGGAAGAAAATCAGTGACCTCCTGGCTGATATTGATCCCGTTGGGTTGCAGCAGATTGCGGATCAGGTTACAGCATACGCCCAGCAGGTAGCCACAGATCGGCAGGATGTTGATACAAAGGCAGCACAGGTTTCAGGCGATGCTGCTACTGCCAGCCAGGCGGCCACAAATGCGGCTGCTGCAAACACAACGGCACAGCAGGCAAAAACAGATGCGGTGGCGGCCAACACAGCAGCACAGCAGGCCAAAACGGATGCGCAGACCGCCGCGGCGAGCATTAACTTTAATCTTACTGATGTGCGTAACATGATTGATGCCATATGCCCTGTAGGTATGATGATCCACTGGCCTACCGCAACTTTACCTGATGACTATACGATCGGCGTCAAATATCTGCGCTTGAATGGCGCATCATTCAGTAAAACGCTTTACCCGAAACTGGGGGCGATTTACACATCTGGTGTTTTACCTGATATGCGTGGAGATACTGTGCGCGGCTACGATGACGGGAGGGGTGTTGATCAGGGGCGTGTCTTACTTTCTGAACAACTTGATGCGGCCCCGGAAATTTCCGGTAGCCTGGTATGCCGTGCAATGGGGTCATCCGGAGCAGAATTTGGGGCGTTAACTTCTGCAACGGGGGCAATGGTATATTCTCTAATCTCGGCCGGCGGCGTGGGTGTTGGGGCCGGTGCCTCTCTGACAAAGATGAGCCAGGTTTCGCTGGCCGCAAGTCTTTCTAATGCTTCATATGGACGTGACGGCACGACTGAAGTGCGTATGCGTAACATGGCATGGAATATGATCGTGAGGGCTTCATAATGACCTTTGATGAATATGGATTTGCGAAGGAAGATTTTACAACGACAGTTTATATCATTGATGATAAAAACGAATATGTCGGAAAAACCGAGACCATTATCAGTGCCGGGACGGGTTTACCTGCGCGCGCATATCTTGATGCACCTCCTTCAGCGGAGCCGGGAAAGGCAATATTCAGAATCGAGGGAAAGTGGATTATTGTTAATGATTATCGCGGGTCCGTCATATATTCAACCACTACTGGCCAGGGTGAAATATTCAAAAGTGCTGGAGACATACCCGATGGGTTTACTCTCCTGAAGCCTGCCACACTGTTCGATAAGTGGGCGGAAAATGCATGGGTTACAGACACACAGGCTCAGCATGCAGCAGATGTTTCAAACGCAGAAATGTATGCACAGCAACTTGTGGACGCTGCAATGCAGTCTATCAGTGTCATCCAGCTAAAATTGCAGGCTGGAAGGGCGCTGACAGACATGGAAAAATCCAGGCTTAACGCAACACTGGATTATATCGATGAAGTGAGCGCAACAGACATTTCAGCCGCACCAGACATTACATGGCCATCACTGCCGGTATAATTTTTTTCACTCCTAACCTTTTCTCCTCAAAAGAAAACCAGCCTTTTACTGGTTTCCGCCAACCGAAGCGGTATTGATAATTCGCATCAATACAACTACTGTATATAAAAACAGTATTTAGCAGGGCTACATTATGCAGTTCATTCAACCAGCAGATTTTCCGCGCGCAGTTGTCGCGCTCCCGCTCTTCAGCGACCTTGTTCAGTGCGGGTTTCCCAGCCCGGCAGCGGATTATGTTGAGCAGCGAATTGACCTTAACGAGCTGCTGGTACAGCACCCCAGCGCCACATACTTCGTTAAAGCTGCCGGGGATTCAATGATAGACGGGGGGATCAGCGATGGTGATCTTCTTGTCGTAGACAGTTCCCGCACCGCCCAGCACGGCGATATCGTGATCGCGGCGGTCGATGGCGAATTCACCGTAAAACGCCTGCAACTTCGACCCGTCATTCAGCTCAACCCAATGAATTCTGCGTACAGCCCGATCAGGGTGACCAGCGAAGATACGCTGGACATCTTCGGTGTCGTGACTTTTATCGTTAAAGCAGCGAGCTAAACATGTTTGCGCTGTGCGATGTGAACAGCTTTTACGCGTCGTGCGAAACCGTCTTTCGTCCTGATTTAAAAGGGCGTCCAGTCGTCGTTCTTTCGAATAACGACGGCTGCGTGATCGCCCGCAGCGCGGAAGCAAAACCTTTTGTGGTGATGGGCGAGCCTTACTTTAAGCAGAAAGAGGCGTTCCGGCGCCACGGTATCGTCGCATTCAGCAGCAATTACGAGCTGTACGCGGACATGTCAAACAGGGTGATGACAACCCTGGAAGAGATGAGTCCTCGCGTGGAAATATACTCAATCGATGAAGCCTTTTGCGACCTGACCGGCGTCCGTAATTGTCGTGATTTAACTGACTTCGGGCGCGAGATACGCGCCACCGTGCTGAAGCGCACTCACCTGACTGTCGGCGTCGGCATAGCGCAAACCAAAACCCTGGCGAAGCTGGCCAACCACGCCGCAAAAAAATGGCAGCGGCAGACCGGCGGCGTGGTTGATTTGTCCAATATAGACCGCCAGCGTCGACTGCTGGCTCTTGTTCCGGTTGAGGATGTCTGGGGCGTCGGGCGGCGCATAAGTAAAAAGCTGAACGCCCTTGGCATTAAAACCGCGCTTGAACTCTCAGAACAAAGCACCTGGATCATCCGCAAGCATTTTAACGTCGTGCTCGAGCGAACGGTGCGGGAGCTACGCGGCGAACCGTGTCTCGATCTTGAGGAATTTGCGCCGGCGAAGCAGGAGATAGTCTGCTCGCGTTCTTTCGGTGGTCGCATCACCGATTACGATGATATGCGCCAGGCTATATGCAGCTATGCAAGCCGGGCAGCAGAAAAACTTCGCGGTGAGCATCAGTATTGCCGGTTTATCTCCGCTTTCGTAAAGACCAGCCCGTTTGCGTTAAACGAGCCGTATTACGGTAACAGTGCATCGGTAAAGCTGCTCACGCCAACACAGGACAGCAGGGACATAATCAGTGCCGCCACCCGGTGTCTGGATTCAATCTGGAAAGATGGTCACCGTTACCAGAAAGCAGGTGTCATGCTTGGCGACTTTTTCAGCCAGGGCGTCGCGCAGCTCAACTTATTTGACGATAACGGACCGCGTGCCGACAGTGAAAAGCTGATGGCGGTACTGGATAAACTCAATGCGAAGGACGGTCGTGGGACGCTTTATTTTGCCGGGCAGGGCATTCAGCAGCAGTGGCAGATGAAGCGCGATATGCTGTCGCCGCGGTACACCACAAGGTATTCAGATCTTATTAGGGTTCGATGAGTTTTCTCACTAAGCTTGGTCCGCTATGTGCCTGAAGCGGAAGCCGGGGTGCCAGAAACTCTCTAAAATTGATGGTTCGTTTTGCCGGGGTACTTACAGTTTCAATCATGCCCACTCGCCGACGACATTTTCTTGTCCTAAAATGATTTCTCTTATAGAGAGATTATCTTCATATTTTTTAAACCGCTCATGGAATGGAGAAAATAATGAGACCACCGATTACTGATGATGAACTGGATTTACTGAATCAAGATATGGACACACTAAGCCATGCTCAATTCACTGGAAGCAATGTATTCGATGTTCTCAGGCTGCTTGAAATGCGACGTCAGACAGCAAAGCTGGAGGCGATAAAACGTTTGTTAGAGAAAAAGGATGAATAGGGCTTGGCGGTGATTTTGAAAATATATACCAGATGCATGTGAACGACTCCCAGTTATTCCTGATTACGGCTGGATGATATTAGTGGGCAGGCTCAGGAAGCGGACATAACTAAGTTCGCACTGCATGTTTTTTTTGCGAAGATGATCAAATAATATTTCAGGAATAAAAAAGGCTGAAATAATAACAGCCTTTGAATTAATTTATTTGTTCGCCATAATAATGCAAAAGACCATAGCACAAAACATAACTGTAATAAAAATTATAGCTGGGATTGAAAAACCTGAACCATTGCTTTTAGTATCGTCTTTATACTCATTCCCCTGCGCTACAGGAAGTTTAAATGCAGTAAGTAATGTGTTAATGCCAAAAAAATCGAAATAATGAACATTATTAAATACATTTAAGAAGACATTATCAACCACAGTACCATCGTGAGTGTATTGATAGTCGCTCTTTCCGCCTTTTGTATTTATAATCGTCTTTTCTCCTGGTTGAGATGAGAATGGTGAGTAAGAGCCATCCTTTGTAAAATAAAGCCTGATATCGGAAGTGTTCTTAATATAATCTGTTTGGCTATATTTAAAGTAAGGTTTAGAATAGAGATAACGAGTATTGCCATTAATGATGGTAGAACCTAATGAGTCATTGGTTCTCTGATTAGAGACAACAGAGATTATTGAACATTTCAGAGCGCCACGTATCTGATTTGCCCACTCGTGACCATCTTCGATAAGTTGATCCACAAACTTCAGAAAGTGCCCGCGATCGCCTTTATGATAGACGTCATTTAAGTCGAGAATTTTTATTAAGTGCGTAAGCTTTTCAATTTCTTTATCTATTGACTCACATCCTTCATTTTTTATTCGAGTGCAAAAATCATAAAATTTAGGGATGTTATTTTTTAATCGTTCAAGCGCAAGATGAGTGTCTTTATTTGGTGTGGTGTCAAACAAACGTAGATAATTTAGTGTGCCTAACATTTCTCTCGCTTTAATCCAGATAATGAATTTTCCGGATTTCTTTATGCCTTTTTCAAAAGCGGTAGTATAAAGTGTTAACGCTTTATCGAGGTCTTTCTCTGTACCTTCGCCATGTAATGAACAATAGGCAAGGTTGTAGAAGGCTTTTGGATTGTCTTTTTCTGCTTCTTCACTCCAGGTATTATAAGCCTGATAAAAATCTGATGGTAATTTCTCTCCAATGAAAAACAAATCACCCGACTTGATGAGTTTATCAAATTTTTCTTCCATTATAACCATTTCCTTGACCGAAAAATGCAAACGATGTGACTGTAATATATAGGTAAATCTGTAATTTACAGTAGCGAAATCTTTTTTGCAACAGCCTCGAAAATCGGGACAAACGGTTAACTTAGCTGTTTGACAAATGTAAGAAGGAAAATTACGAGAGTTGTCACTTAATAAAGACATTTTCAGTTCGCTTAACTGGCTAATTCTACATTGAATCTGTTATATCGAGGCAAACGCAAGGGTAATTGAAACGGACATAAGGTATGTCGTGATAGACATAGCATCGCGGCCAGCGGATGGTGAGGCGGTATTCGTTACGTGAGATGGGCGCGTAGTTCGATAAACGGAGGTGTGGTGCATTGATAACGAAAGACGGTGAAGCCATTGAAGGCGAGGCGCTGGTGATGTCACCGTTCAAGGATTACTAACGTACACTACTACCCGATTGCATGATGATGGCGGCATTGTGTGATGGGGCATGTATGGGGCATTTTTATTCTTCGCTTATGGGCGAATATTGATGTTAACCAATTTGCATATCAGTAAACGCCTGTTGTTACGCGTGCTCTTGGGCGAACTTTACTGTTTATGAAAATTGCACATTCATATTATGAACATGCAGGTGTAGTGAGCCTTGCTCACGCATAACCACGAATAATGGGAAGATAACCACCACTCAGGCGGTTATCTTCTCTTCTTTTGTGTTTCGCGCGCTTTCCCATCCAATCCTTTTTGCACCCTCCCTGCCACTTTGCGTGGGCACAGACGATCACATCAGTCATTGCCGTTGCGGATAAAGTCATGCTTACCGTTTTCAACTGACGATACCCGAAGGACAGATCGCGCATGTTTGCTCATATGAGAATCGCCCGGCCCGTAACCAACCTTGAACTGACCTGCCGCATGTATTGCGACGCGCTTGAACTGAGCAAAATTGCGGATTTCATCGATCACGATGGATTCAGTGGCGTGATGGTGGGGCATCGCTCTGCGCCCTGGCACATTGAATTCACCCTGTGTCATCACCATCCGGTGAAACCTGCCGCGACGGCAGAGGATTTGCTGGTGCTCTATTACCCGGATGCTGCTGAATGGACTGCACGCTGTGAAGCCATGCGCAAAGCCGGATTTACAGAGGTTGTTTCGTTTAACCCTTACTGGGATATTTCAGGCAAGAGCTGGCAGGACAATGACGGCTATCGTGTGGTGTTGCAAAACAGAGCGTGGGTAACAGACTGAATGCGGTGAGTCTTATCATAAGTGTGCTTTAAAATGTCCAGGAATAAGTAAGCGGGTGAACCCCGCTTTTGTAAATATTCCTTGTGACGAAATATCTGATTATTGCGCTCTCTTTATTACATTGACATAAATATACATTTTGTTTTTTACACTGTAGCGCCTGTAACGCAGCGTTGAGGAATATCATGTATCGGAGTACGGAACAAATTGATAATATTCTTTTTGATCTTAATAAGGCAGTTGACGCGCATTATGATTGGTTAATCAATATGTTCGCCTGCGTAGTTAATAGTAATATTGAAAAGTCGGAAAGCATAAACGCACACTCGCACCATCTGTGCCATTTCGGTCGCTGGCTGGATGGCCATCAACCCACGAATCAGGAGGAATCCAACTGCCTGCAGGCAATTGATGCGACACACACAAAAATACATAACTGCGGGCGTGAACTGATGTGGGTGATTAGGGATAAAAAAACAAACACGGATAAGTTTTCAGAATTTAAGTATCAGCTTGCGTTGTTTTCCGCAGCAGTGACCGCCTATAAAACGTATTTATTAAAAATGCGCGGTGGCGTTGATATATTAACCGGGTTACCTGGCCGCAGAATGCTGGATGAACGATTTGAACAGCAATTGAAGGAAGTATCAGACCAGAATATTTATATGCTGCTGCTTGATATTGATCGTTTTAAAAATGTGAATGATACATATGGGCATCTGATTGGCGATGGTGTTTTACGTGAGCTGGCGCAGCAACTGCGCGATCGAATCCGTGGGGGCGACACCGCTTACCGCTACGGCGGTGAGGAGTTCATCATTATTTTACATGCGCCTTCGGACAGAGAGGCGTGTCAGGCCGCGCTGCGCCTGCGTGAATCGGTTGCAGCCACAACCATTCACTGTGACGATAAAGCGCTTAACATTACGGTGACCATCGGCGTGACGCAGGCATGGGCAGGCGAGTCTATTGGCGTCGTCGCAAAAAGAGCCGATGCGGCGATGTATCGGGGAAAACAGACCGGGCGCAATCGCTGTATGTTTATGGATGAAGGCGGTGAGATTCACCTTATTACCGATTAATATTCCGTTATCTCAGGTTTGATTTGTTTTATATTGCATTCATTGCTGCCACGGGGAATTTGTTTTCTGTTGTCACCAACAGTTGATTTGATTTTTGATTATAATAAAAAAGCCCTTTAAAGGGCTTTTTTATGGCAGGGAAACGCCCTGATAATTATAGATTCTGGTAGCGGTCTTCCAGGCCAATATAGTAAGAGGAGTTGACCAGCGCTTGTTTTAGCGCATGCCGATTTTGGCTGTCAAAAAAGGCATAATTAATTTTACCGGCTAGCGCAAGGCCTGTCGGGCGCATCATATGATACGAGTTGTCGCCGGAGCCAATTTTCGGTGCAAGGTAATTTTTCAGCAGGTCATTGCCCTGCAGATCGAAACTCTCGTTAATACCCAGCGATTTGTGATAAATCACCTGTAATAACAAACTGAGATTATAGTTATCCGGGTGGCTTACCGTTGAGTAGCAATCTGGGTTAGCGGAAAGGGTGCGGAAATACTCTTCTGAATAATCGAAGTAAAGCTTGCCTTGTTGAAATAATGTGCGGTATTTCAACGCATCTTCTTTAAGCATATTCGTTTGTTTTTCAACGGAAAAACTCACCGAATGGTACACTTCAATCACGTTTTGAACACTCACATTGGTGAGATAAAGATGCAGCATGCGGTAATCGACATAGACCATAAAATCAGGGATTTTATCTTTATAGTACCCGAGCTGCGGGGTTGAAATGCGGGATTCCATGGTCGGCAGCATGGTGATATCGAAGAATTGGCTTAGGGCCGCGGTTGAAAACGGTCCCCATTTTTCTGCATGATGCTGCATAAAAATGAAATCACACTGTTCTAATTCGTGATAGAAGTTAATGAAGTCATTATTTTCGTTAAGTTTATAAATAGGCATATTAAAAATGCCGTCGAACTTCCCTTCATGCAGCCCGCTGACGTTCATTATCAAATTTCCCAGAACTTCAAGTTGGCAATTACCAATTAATGCTAATTTCATTTTATAAACGCCCCCAGGCTAATGCATTCCGTTGTAATTACAGCGCCTAATTTTATCGTTAGCCTGGGGGGGGAGTACAGGTAAAACCTTATTTTTGTATCAAATAGCGGATCGTCGGCCCATCTTGCTGAATATCCAGCACGGTATAGCCGTGATTACGCGCATCCAGCGGGATATTGTTAATGGATTGCGGGCAGTCGCTTACCACTTCCAGAATCTCGCCTTTTTTTAACTGCGGCATCGCTTCAAGCGTGGCAACAGCCGGGTAAGGGCAGGGTTCGCCGCTCATATCAAGACGGTAATCAGGCACAATGTTCATGCGGTCTCCTTAACGGTAGTCGCCGTGTTGGCGCGGCGGAAGAAGCGTTTTTCCCAGCCGACGACAAACAAGAAAGCGGCCAGCAACAAAAGATAAGTGACCAGCAGTCCACCCAGCGGACCGAAGGTTTTCAACAGGTTGATTTTGTCCCAGTTGGTAGCCAGCGCAGGGGATAAATCATCCCAGTAGTAGGCCAGGATCGTTGAGCCAATCACGTTACCAAGCCCCACCCACCAGTAATGGACCTGACCTTCTACTGCGCGATACATCCAGCCGGTTTCACAGCCGCCGGCCAGTACAATGCCAAAGCCGAACAGCAACCCGCCGATCACCGCATTCGGACCCGCCCACATGATTTTGGCTTCCATGCCCAACTGGACATAACTAAAGATGCCGATAGCGCTGGCCGCCATTCCGAAAATAATCGCTTTCGCCATCATCGTGCGCCCGGTGATCCACATATCGCGGAAGGCCGAGGTAAAACAGATTTGCGCACGTTCGATAAGCAGACCAAAACCCACACCAAACAGCATCGCCATACCTAATTTTGGCTGGTTCATTGCCGTCAGCAACGCCCAGGCCACCATGCCGGCGAACACCAACATGCCGATGCGAAAACGGCGTTTCGCCTGGGCAGGTTTTTGCGTCAGCGGCGAGGCGGCTGAGACTTTTTGCATTTTGACCGGGATGCGAAACAGCGGCAGCAGCGTGAAGCGTGCGCCAAACCACGAGCCAATGGCGGTGGCAATGGCAAAAAACCATGCGTGTAACGAGAACTGTGGAATACCGGTAAAGAAGGCGGCGAGGTTACAACCCATCGCCAGACGCGCGCCAAAACCGGCAATCATCCCGCCGATAATCGCCTGCATGATGCGGATACGGCTGTGTGGTAAACGCAGTTTGACGTTGTTCGCCCACAGCGCGGCGGCGAAACACCCGCCGAACATGCCAATGATCATCATGCCGTCAATACGGGTGAGCGGCGTGCCGTCGAGGTGGATCAACTTGAAGTAGCCCCACTCTTCGGTATGCACACCCGCCAGTTGCAATAACTGACCGCCCCAGCGGGTAAATTCGCCGGTGACCGCCCAGAACGTGCCGGTGATACCAAAATAGTAAGTGGAGAGGATGCCCGCAGCGATAACCGCCGGGACGGGAGACCAGAACTTAATCAAAAAGCGGTCTTTGAACTGTTGCCATGACATAGAAATGAGCCTCTGAACTCAGAAGGAGCGGGTAATGCAAAAGAACCCGGATAATACACGGGTGAGATGACAAGCTAACGTAAAAAAGGCGAAAAACCTGGTACAGATCAAACTTGCAGGCGGTGGGGGAAAGGGTGGCGATGATAATGCTTTAATGCCACAATATTTTTTTCTTCGCGAGCAGGATAAATAATGAAAAAGCGAGTGATTATTGGCGCGGCAATGCTGCTAAGCGGCTGCGTCCAGGTGGATAATTACGATGCGGTGGTGAAACAGCCCGCACCAGCAGGGCTGGCGGGTTACTGGCAGTCATCCGGGCCACAAAGCAGCCTGGTGAGCCCGGAAGCCATCGCCAGCCTTATCGTGACAAAAGAGGGTGATACGCTCGATTGCCGCCAGTGGCAGCGCGTGATTGCCGTTCCGGGCAAGCTGATGCGTAATGGCGACAAGCTGTATAACGTGACGCAAAAACGTGACATTTACCGCCTTGAGCGCGAAGGCAACACGCTTGAGTTTGACGGTCTGACATTGCAACGCGTCGATAAACCCACGGTTGAATGCCAGGATGCTTTAACAAAATCCGGGCTGAAAATTACCCACTAAATAGCACGCCGGGCCTGCATGTTATGTTGCCCGGCGCATTTTCATATCGCATCCTCAATGACCCACACGCTGACGCTCCCACCCTGGCAGGTGAATGTTCCCTCACCGTTTTCATCGGTGGTGATGGTGTCCTCGCGGTGGCCAAGAAAATCCCGCCACACTTTATTGGCGTAATTTTCCCCCAGCGTCAGCGGCTTTTCTCCCTCGTCGCCATTGGACATCACTACCACGCAACCCGGCTCACATTGTGTGCCGCTGCGGCTAAAGGCAATGCAGTTAGGGTGATCAAACCACAGCGTTTGCACGCCGTGGGCGAAACGCTGACGAGCGAGAATTAACCGATCGAGATTTTCAATGACTGGCATATCCACGTGGTAGGTTTCGCCATCGCCGCCGGTGTCGTCGTAGCTTGCGCCAAACAGATCCGGGTAAAAGACTGACGGCACGCCATTTTCACGCAGCAGGATCAACGCATAGGCCAGCGGTTTAAACCAGGCTTCAACCGGCGCTTCCAGGGCTTGCAGGGGTTGCGTATCGTGGTTGGCAACCAGCGTGACGGCGTGAAACGGATCGGCTTCCACCAGTGTTCCGTCGAAGATCTGGCGCATATCGTAATCGCGCCCCTGTTGCGAGGCTTCGTGAAATTTCATATGTAGCGGCGCGTCAAAGAGCATCGTTTTACCCTCAACCTGGCCGATATACTGCTGCAATTTTTCCACTTCATGGGACCAGTATTCCGCGACGATAAACAGCGGCCGGGGCGCGACTTCCTGCACATGCTCGATCCACTCTTTATAGAACCAGGCCGGAATATGTTTCACCGCGTCCAGACGAAAACCGTCGCAGTGGGTTTGCTCCATAACCCAGCGGGCCCAGTATTTGATCTCTTCCGTCACCGCATGGTTACGAAAATCGATATTGGCACCCATCAGATAGTCGAAATTACCCAACTCGTCGTCGACCTGATCGTTCCAGCCATCACCGGTATAGTCGTTAACGATTTTAAATACACCGTATTCGTCCGGATTTTCGATATGATCGACGCCACTAAAGCATTTGTAATCCCAGATAAATCGCGAATATTGCCCGGCGCGGGCAGGGGAGGTGAAGCGCGTCCAGGCTTCACATGCAACAACCTCGTCGTCAATTTGCGTACGATCCTGTTGATTGACCCGGTTCACGCGTACTGCTTCTTTTTCATCGGCACCCATTTTGTGGTTCACCACCACATCCAGCAGCACGGCGATATCGTTCGCCTGCAGGGCGTCTATGGCAGCGATCAGTTGTGCCTTATCCCCATATTTAGTGGCGACGCTGCCTTTCTGATCAAATTCACCTAAATCGAATAAATCATAACTGTCATAACCCACCGATTGGCCACCTGCGGCACCTTTATACGCCGGTGGAAGCCAGACCATATTGATACCCATGTCATTCAGCGCACCTGCGCGCGCGCGAAGTTCCGGCCAGAGTATGCCGCCATCAGGGGAGTACCAGTGAAACGTTTGCAACAGGGTGGGGTTTTTCATCTTCCGTGCTCCAGAATGAGACGTTGGAAGTATGGCTGAGATTTCAGAAACGACGAACCGCTTCGCACATATCGGCGGAGTAATCTGTTGGGAGATAAGAATGGGAAGAGTGGTGAAGGCAAAAACCGTAGCGGGTGATGGACTGTTCCTGCATCACCCGCCGGGCATGAGATCAGATCTCATTGGGGAATAAAATGTTTCCAGAGAGACGTCCATATGTCGAATGCAGGTTATGTTGTCGGGATGTCTGTCCAACCAATGTCCGCAGCTCGTCCATTCGCTGGCTTAACAGTTCTTTGAGTGAAACTTCATTTTCCAGAATTTGCTGTAGCAGCGGGCGAATTTGCGCCTGCATTTGAGGCGCGACTTCACTGATGTCCTGGAACTGTGTCAGTTTCTCCACAGCGGTAATGTATTTCAACTCGTGCTCAATGAGTTCGTCCCAACGCCCTTCCTTCGCGAGGTTAAGCATGGTGCGGCTGGTGACCAACAGCTGCTGATAGTGGTGGAGCAACCCGAAATTTGCTTCCATTAGTAAGTGTCCCGCGCGTTTTGATTATTGGGGCCAATCTCTTTCCAGGCATCAGCAATGTTGTTGAGCAACGTTGAAACTTCATCAATGGCGGAGAGGTCATTGTGGAGATTGGCCTGTAAAAGACGTCGTGTCATATAGTCATAAAGACTGTCCAGGTTTGCAGCGATCTCGCCACCAACTTCATGGTCGAGACCGGCACGCAAACCGTTGGTAATGATATTTATAGCCTTTGAAAGCGCCTGTCCTTTACCGGGAATATCTCCCTGCTCAATCAGGATCGCAGCCCTTTTCATGGCGCTTAACGCGCCATCAAAAAGCAGTACTACAAGCTGATGCGGGCTGGCGCTCAGGACGGCGCTTTCCACGCCGACCTGAGCATAAGCCTGAGTTCCCGATTTCGTATACATTTCAAACCTCAACGAATACTTTATTAATTGGTCTTGTTAAATTGCTGGGTCAAATAGTTACCGGTTGACTCCAGTGATGACACCAGCGTACTTAAACTTGTAAATTGCGCTTTATAACGAGCCATGGTTGCGGTTATCTGATCGCTAACACGGTCATACTGAACAGACAGCTTTTTCAGCGTCTTGTTGATCCCATCGGTTGCATTCTGCACTGTGCCATCAGAACCCAGGAAATCGTCCAGCAGGTTGCTGGCCTGCGTCGCAAAACCTGTGGTTTTGCCATCACCGGTCAGGAAAGAGATCACGTCAGTTGATTTTTCAGTCAGCGCTTTGTCAAGCTTGGTGCTGTCGACGGTCAGTTTACCGGACGTATCCTGAGTAATACCCAACTGCGACAGGATATTGTAGCTGCCGGTGTTGCTCTGCGAAGAGGAGAGCAGCGAGCGCAAACGCGTCTGAATGTTACGCAGCGTACCGTCACCCAGCAGATCGCCGTTAGAGTTATCCTGCGACGTACTGCCCTGATCCACTTTCGTGTATTTCGTCTGGTTGGCAATGGTTGTTTGCAGTGAGTTGTAAGCATCAACAAACGCCTGCACCGCCGCGGTCATTGGCGCATTATCTTTAGTTACCGCCAGCGTTTCCGGGCTGCCAATATTGGTTTTGTTCAGCGTCAGCGTTACGCCTTCCGGCGCATCGGTGATGGTGTTACTGCTACGCGTGATCGCCACGCCGTTGATCTTCAGGTTGGCGTCAGCGGCGGCAACCTGCTGCGTCATGGTATTGCTGGCGCTGCCGGCATTGCTTGAATCATAACTAACGTACTTGGCTAATTCGGTATCATTAGTGGTGATCGTCATCTGGTTGGTGGTACCGCTATCGCGCGAGGTCAGCGCCAGATAGTAGCTGCTGTCATCGGCTTTAATGATACTGGCGGTCACACTGCCTGCTTTCGCGTTGATCGCATCACGGATATCCGCCAGGCTGGTCTTATCGCTTGCCAGCGTAACGGTCAGCGGATCTTTTTGACCCGGCTGGGTGATCGTAATGGTACGCGAGCTCAGGCTGCTATCACCTAAATCCGTATCTTTACTTGCCGCTTTCGGGCTGAGCAGCGACTGCGCTGCTGCCAGCGACGTCACTTCAATAGAATATGATCCCGCCGTTGCACTGGTCGCCAGGGAGGCGGTAAACGCCGTGTTGGTGCTGGAAACTTTGGCCGATGCAATTTTTGAGGTGTCTTTCAGCGCGTTGGCCGCTGTTTGCAGTTTGGTCAGCGACGTCTGAACGATACCCCAGGCAGTGAGTTTTGCTTTATACGATGTCTGCTGAGTGGTAATTGGCGTCAGCCTTGTCTCTTCGGCCGTCTGCAGCTGGCTATACAGCGTACTGAGCGACGAACTTAAGCTGGTGCCTGCTCCGATAGAACTAATAGTTGCCATTTCTTTATCCTTCAGTTTTAGACAATCACTGTGGGGATTATCGGCAGCGACTGCGAAAAGATTAGAGGGTTTTTTTTAAAACAATGGCGAAATAAAGATAAAGAATAGCGGGCAGTTTGCGGCTTTAAAAAAATGATCTTTTTTTCTAAAGGTTGCTCAGAGGCGGTCGATAATCAGGGTGACGGTGAGAAAACCGTAGGCAGATGCCTGAATCTGATAACTTTTTTTAAGGAATTACATCATGGCTGTTATTAATACTAACACCCTGTCGCTGATGACCCAGAACAACCTGACTAAATCTCAGTCTTCTCTGGGTACTTCTATTGAGCGCCTGTCTTCTGGTCTGCGTATCAACAGCGCTAAAGATGACGCTGCTGGCCAGGCAATTGCTAACCGCTTTACTTCTAACATCAACGGCCTGACCGTTGCTGCACGTAATGCGAACGACGGTATCTCTCTGGCGCAGACCGCTGAAGGTGCGCTGAGCGAAATCAACAACAACCTGCAGCGTATCCGTGACCTGACCGTTCAGGCGCAGAACAGCTCTAACTCCGCATCTGACATCGACTCCATCCAGGCTGAAGTTAACCAGCGTATGGAAGAAGTGAACCGCGTGACCACCCAGACCGACTTCAACGGCATCAAAGTGCTGAACACCGGTTCCGGCTCCGGCAGCTACAGCTTCCAGGTGGGCGCGAAAGACAGCGAAACCATCGCTATCAGCCTGACCAAGTCTGATGCATACAACCTGTACAATGCTACTGGTGCGACTGCGGTCACTACCGGGCAGACCATCAATGGTAACAAACGCAACACTTCTGCTGAAGGTTTCGACGTTCTGAAAGGTACCGTTAACGCAACGGGCGGTACTGACGGTGGTCCGCTGGCAGATATTGATGCGGCAATCAAAGCGGTTGACGATCAGCGCAGCCTGCTGGGTGCGTCCCAGAACCGTTTTGAATCCACCATCACCAACCTGAACAACACGGTGACCAACCTATCAGCTGCACGCAGCCGTATTCAGGATTCTGACTACGCGACGGAAGTGTCGAACATGTCCCGGGCGCAGATCCTGCAGCAGGCTGGTTCTTCCGTACTGGCTCAGGCCAACCAGGTTCCGCAGACCATGCTGTCCCTGCTGCGTTAATTCGCACATTACGCATTATAAAAAAAGCGCCGTCCGTCGGCGCTTTTTTATTGCCTTGAAAAATAAGACGAATAAAAAAGAAAAAAACGCTAAAGAGTTTTCTTACCTCGTCGATAACTGTAATGACCGTGATGAAGCCGCTGGCGCATACCGGAATATAAATTACTCAATGAAGGATAATTATCATGGCTGTTATTAATACTAACACCCTGTCGCTGATGACCCAGAACAACCTGACTAAATCTCAGTCTTCTCTGGGCACTTCGATCGAGCGTCTCTCTTCCGGTCTGCGTATCAACAGCGCTAAAGATGACGCTGCTGGCCAGGCAATTGCTAACCGCTTCACCTCCAACATCAATGGTCTGACTGTTGCTGCCCGTAACGCGAACGACGGTATCTCTCTCGCGCAGACTGCTGAAGGCGCTCTGAGTGAAGTGAACAACAACCTGCAGCGTATCCGTGACCTGACCGTTCAGGCGCAGAACAGCTCCAACTCTGCCTCTGACATCGACTCCATCCAGGCTGAAGTTAACCAGCGTATGGAAGAGATCAACCGCGTGACCACCCAGACCGACTTCAACGGCATCAAAGTGCTGAACACCGGTTCCGGCTCCGGCAGCTACAGCTTCCAGGTGGGCGCGAAAGACAGCGAAACCATCGCTATCAGCCTGACCAAATCTGATGCATACAACCTGTACAATGCTACTGGTGCGACTGCGGTCACTACCGGGCAGACCATCAATGGTAACAAACGCAACACTTCTGCTGAAGGTTTCGACGTTCTGAAAGGTACCGTTAACGCAACGGGCGGTACTGACGGTGGTCCGCTGGCAGATATTGATGCGGCAATCAAAGCGGTTGACGATCAGCGCAGCCTGCTGGGTGCGTCCCAGAACCGTTTTGAATCCACCATCACCAACCTGAACAACACGGTGACCAACCTATCAGCTGCACGCAGCCGTATTCAGGATTCTGACTACGCGACGGAAGTGTCGAACATGTCCCGGGCGCAGATCCTGCAGCAGGCTGGTTCTTCCGTACTGGCTCAGGCCAACCAGGTTCCGCAGACCATGCTGTCCCTGCTGCGTTAATTCGCAGACGCGTACAAAGGCATCTTCGGATGCCTTTTTTTATGTGCAATCGCCAGATATAGCGCCTTTTTTGCCAGTTGTTTTGCCTCTCAATCTCGCTTTTCTCCTCCAGAATATTGCATAACGACAGGAACGCCTTTTGCTATCGCCCCGGTTGAGCCAGGTGGTGAGATGAGGATGACAGATGCAAAGCATACTAATCAGCGTTGATCAATTTGACGCCTTTACCCCCCATACCTCTGAACTTCTCGATATCGCCGACGCATTGCTCTGTAAAGGCTGGCGCGTGGAAGTCATCAGCTCAACTGCCGGGCAAAAATTGACGGGCGAAATTGAGCGCCTGAGCGCGACAGGGCGTTTTTCGGTGATCACCGAAAAACATGGGGAACTGGCGGCGCATTACAACATCATCTGGATCTACCGCGGTTTCTTTAGTGAAAAACTGCTCGATGCCATTGACGCCGGGAAACTGACTGGCGCGATGATTTTCCGCCATTTCAGCGATTACAACGATCTCTATCTGCCTTGGGGGGTGGCGCTGGAAAACCAGTTTGCCGCGCTGACGCTCGATCTCTCTGCGGGCACATCTGCCATCCTGCTGCAAACCGGTGTGGAGAGCACACAACTCAAAAATTTACCCTGGTCAGTACCGGCCAGTTACGGGGAGTTCACCCGCACGCGAGAGGCGCAAAGTCTGACCCGCGTACTCTATATCGCCAGCAAAATGTCGGCGGAAATGTATGAAGTGCAACAGCAGGCGCTGGATGCGGGTATCCAGATCGAATGGTTTGATTTGAACCAGCAACTGCAACGCCTGGAACCGGCGTGGCTTGAGCAGTACGACGTTATCATCGGGAATGACGAGAGCGTGGCTAAAGCGCTGACGTTGGGTATTCCGCTGTTTCTGGTGAATGAAGGGTATGTCGAAGGTTACCTGAACGCCGATAACCTGGTGCGCCATGAGACTGATCATTTCTGCGCGCTGACGCTGCGCAACTGCCCGGACGCTGATGAATGGGTAGAGATGCTACAAAGTGGCTATTCCAGCGCACGCGAATGGACGCGGGCGCAGCGGGCGGATTTTGTCAGCAAATGGACGCTGGATAGCGCGCTTGAGGCGATTTTTTCGCTGCCATTGGTAGAGAAAACGCGCCAGCTCGATAGCAAAGCGCGTTATACGCTTAACTTTCATAGCAAGGCGGTGCTGGCACAACAACAGACCAGCGATTATTCCTTCACCCGCTGGCTTGACGATCGCCAGATAAGCGATGCGCGACGCGAAGCGCTGCTCTCTTTCGCTGGCGCAAACCCTGACAAAGCCAGTATCGGCGTGGTTATCCTTGGCGATAACGACCGCAGCGCGCAGACCAGAAGCTCCGTGGAAAGCCAGTCGCTGGCTGCCGCCAGCATTGATGTCATTGCCGACGATAACGCCTGGCCTGCGGCAGTAAATGCGCTGCTGAGCACGCGAGATGCCGATGCGCTGTTACTGATCCCCGCCGGTTTTACACTGCGGGATGATGCGTTGTTGCGCTTTGCCGAACAACAGATGCAGCAACAAAATGCATGGCTGTTTTATTGCGATGAAATGACGCGCGCGGAAAACGGCGAACCACTCCTGACGCTGCGTCCTGATGTCAATATTGACCTGCTGCGCGGCGTGCCGTATGTCGGGCGCGTTCTGCTTTTTTCGCGTGATATTGCCCGCCAGCTTGGTGGCCTGAACAGCCACTATCCGCAGGCGGCAATGATCGACTTGCTGTGGCGCTTTGTTGAAGGGCCGGGGACACCGGCGCTGGGCCGCGTTGCCGAAGTGCTGGTAGAGAGCCCGGAAGCGGCGTCGTGCTGGAGCGAAAACCCGGTGGTGGTGGCCGAATGCGAACAGATTTTACTGGCGCACCTGCAACGGCTTGGCATTCAGGCCTCGCTGGAAGAGGGGTTAGCGGCGAACATCAAACGCCTGCGCTACCACTGGGACGCAAAGCCGCTGGTGTCGATCATTATTCCAACCCGCGATCGCGTTGCGCTGCTCAAACGCTGTATCGAAAGTTTGATGGAGAAAACGCGTTATCAGCACTACGAGCTGTTAATTGTTGATAACCAGTCGGTGGAAGAGGATGCCTGCCGTTTTCTCAATGATCTGGCGGCGCTGGGTATCGATCAGGTACGCATTTTGCGCTACGACGCGCCGTTTAATTTTGCTGAAATCAACAACGCTGCGGCGCGACAGGCGCGCGGTGAGGTGCTGGTTTTTCTCAATAATGATTGTGAAATTATTGATGACGGCTGGCTTGATGCCTTGCTGGAGCAGACGTTGCGCCCGGAAGTGGGGCTGGTTGGCGCGCGTCTGGAGTATCAGGATGGTCGTATTCAGCACGGCGGCTTTTTGCTCGGCGTGCAGCATGGTGTTGAGGTGGCGTTTGACGGTGTCGACGGCGAAAGCAACGGTTTCCAGCACTATCTGAAAACGCCGCGTAACCTGGCGGCGGTAAGCGCTTCCTGCATGATGGTGCGCAAAGAGGTCTTTTTCGCCCTCAACGGTTTTAACCAGGAAACCTATCCGCTCTATTTTGCCGATGTCGATCTTGGGTTACGCGCGCAGCAGCAAGGCTATCTCAATGTCTGGACACCATACGCCCGCGTGAAACATATGGGCGGTGCCACTCGTTTATTGGGCGATAAGTTCCATGTGCAGGAGCGCCCGTTACTGACGGATTTTGCCACGCTGCGTAATGAATGGCGGCAAGGGCTGCTGGCAGAACCATCATACCATCCGTTAATGCAAAAAGCAGGGCAGGCGTTCACGCTCAGCGCGAGCCTGGCGCGCCTGCATCAGCCGTTGCCGGGGCGCCCGCTGCCGGTGGTGCTGGCGCACCATGTTAATTGGGTTGGCGGCGGGCATCACCGCGTGATGCAGCCGTTTAAAGCACTGGAACGGCATCTCATGATTGAAGGTGGGCTGACCAATACCATTCCCGGTGTGATGGAAGCTGCGCAATTGCAACCGGATGTTATCTTATTGGAGTTAATTACTGGAAGCCGTTTTCCAGATATTTTCAAACAGTTGCGAGAAGTGAGTAATGCTAAGCTTGTATTAGAATATGATGATTATCTACTTAATGTGCCTTTGAAAAATGGCAACCGGAAACATTTTCCTCAAAATATGGTTAAAAGCTTTCGTAAAGTTCTGGATAGCGCAGACTGGCTAGTGGTTTCCACTGCGCCTCTGGCGGAAGCTTACAGCCGTTTCCACAATGATATTCGCATTGCTCAAAACCGCCTTGCGCCAAGTCAGTGGGAACACTTATTCAGCGAGCGCGGAACAGGCAAAAAAGTACGGGTTGGCTGGGCTGGGGGGAGTTCTCATTCTGGTGACCTTGAGATCCTGCTACCAATTATCAAAGCACTAGAAGATCAAGTGGAATGGGTGTTTATGGGAATGAAACCCCGGAATATACATTGTGAATTCCATCCCGGTGTGCCGTTTGAAATGTATCCCGAAAAGCTAGCAAGTCTTAATCTGGATTTGGCGCTTGTTCCGCTAGAAATTAATCAATTTAACGAATGTAAAAGCAATTTGCGTTTACTGGAAATAGGGACCTGTGGGGTTCCGATTATTGCAACTAATATTGAACCGTACCGCTGCGATCTGCCAGTTACACTGGTGGAAAACCGTTTTAAAGATTGGATGAATGCAGTGCAGGCTTATATCAATGATGCCGATTTACGTCAACATGAAGGAAATGCGTTACGTGAAGCCGTACATCAGAACTGGTATCTGCGTGGCACTGGGCTAGAGGATTGGCGGCGTGGTTGGTTACCTGCTGAGCTGCTGAGGGAATAATATTGTGCTCTCAACGACATTGTGCCTAGGTGAATCAGGATAATTCGCTTTAAATTGGTTAAGAAACTCTTGTCTAGAATACCGCTACATTTGCTTGTGGCATGCAAATAGAGCTCCGATCGACTATATAGCGATCGGAGCTGATTTCTTAATCAGGGAGCCAAAGTTTTGCCCATCTATTTAGTACGTCACCTTCAAGCATCCAGTGCGTAAGTATTTCGCTGCGTAATACATCACCTGAACGGGAGGAAGCATCCCGATCGCTAAGGTGCATTTGAATTGCATCCAACCAGTCTTTCGTTCGATTACGAACGAGCGTCACAGGTAAATTTCCTCGGTAGCAGTCAATATCACTGGCAATGACCGGATAACCACATGCACCATACTCCAATAATTGATGATTACTTTTGCATCGATTGAATAAATTATCTTCAAGTGGGGCCAGCGCGAGGTCGAGATTCAACGATGCCAGCTTTTTCGGGTAATTCTGCAAATTCACATCATCATGGCACTCGTAGATGTATGGTCGTAATTTGGCAGGGCACATGCCTAAAATTACCCATTCCACTTTGTCTGCTAGAGTACGAACAACATCACTAATGATTTCCAGATCGGATGTATTACATATCCCCGTAGCCCAACCCAAGCGAGGTTTCCTGCCCTGACCACGGCGTGAAATCAGACGAGACCACTCGTTAGATGGGAGCTTACTCTCGATAATATGTATATCGTTATGACCTCCGTTAAAATAATTTGCTAAAGCAGGCGTAGCTACTAGCAAGCGATCAACCAAGAGCATACTTTTGTGAATTGCTTTTAGTATATCTTTAGAGGCATGGCGCTGGCTCGCGCAGGGCAGAAAATTATCTAGCTCCATGATTTTAAAAGCGTGAGAGAACTTGCTGATCCTCCGGAGCCATTCTTGTGTATCTTCCGATACAGGGTTTTGTAAGATTATACTGTCACAGCTAAATTGTGAGAACTGTGGAATATTCATCAACTGTTTATGCAGCTTGCCCTGAAGTAATCCAGCTTCTTGCATTGCTTCTAACGGTTTGCTTATTCGGTAGTACCCACCATTTTCAGCCGCATCATCTATATGCACCACAACATTGGGTACAGGATTCCAAAAAATAGGTCGCCATGTATGTGAACTATCGCTCACTAATTCGAACCCTTCAGCGTTTAATGCCAGATTGACATTATAAGACGGATCTTTTGCAATCAATGGCAACCATTTACGATACATCCGATCTTGCTCTTCTTCGAAACGTTTTCTTTTGGCTTCGAATGTAGCTTTATCAACTTTTTTCTGGCTTACACTGCCTTCATGCATAACTTTTGCGTAAGGGGTCCAGACAGTCATAAACCCGAGTTCCCTAACTTTAAGGCAAAAATCTACATCATTATAAGAAACTCGGAAAAGCTCCTCATCTAGGCCACCAACAGCTTCATAGATTTCCTTGCGGACCATCAGGCAAGCAGCAGTAACAACTGTATAATTTTGGTCTGTTATTAAACGATTCAGGTAGCCTCTGTCCTCACTGCTGCGTCCAATAAAAGGATGATCTGCCGGACCACGCAAACCTAATACTACTCCAGCATGCTGAATATTACCGTTTGGATATAGCAGTTTTGCACCAACAATACCTACTTCCGGCCGTAACGCATGATTGAGCATATTATCTAACCAATCTGGTTGAATAATAGCAGTATCGTTATTCAGCAACACAATATATTCACCTTGTGCCGATTTTACCGCCATGTTATTGATAGCTGAATAGTTAAACGCGGCAGGGTAGGAAAGTACACGAATGCGTTCAGGCGCAACCAGTGCTATACCTTGAAGCCATTTTTTTGTTTCTGTCTCCTCGCTGTTGTTATCAACTATCAGAATTTCATAATTTAAATAAGTCGTCTTCTCAATAAGTGTGGTTACACAAGTAATTAATACCGGAAGTTGATCTTTTGTAGGAATTACAATCGATACTAACGGCGTTTGCGGCACGTTATACTTGAGTTGCCATACCCCAGGTGAAGTGCTATGAACCTCAGCTTTCTTATACCCGCGATTATGGAGGTGTTTTTCAAGTATAAGCTTTTGCTGTTCGCAATACTGTAAATAATAAGCAGGGCGTACGATAAAAGGTTCATCCAGATGTCCGATAACACTAATGCCTTTTTGTTCAATAATACGTGTAATATATTCAAATTGCATCGTGTTTGACCACTTTTCTGAAAAGCCGCCAAGTTCCAGAAATATTTCCCTATTAAATAACCACTGTTCGGCCATAATTCCTGGTGCACTCAACAATAAGTCTAAATTGAAATCTGGAAGGAAAGCGAAGCTACTAATCTCATTATTTTGAGATAACACTACGTCGCTATAAATCGCGGCACAAGACAAGGCATGCGGTAACTGTAACCTTGCTATCGTCGCCCCACTTTCAGTCATTGTCATGCCAGCATCTAAAACAATAAACCAGTGAGAATTGCTTTCGCGAATCGATTTATTTATCGAGGTAACAAGATTTTTATTATCAATTTTATAATATTTAATGTCTGGAATAGTCTTTACAGGCTCATTTGTTACATCGAAAATGATTGGTCTGAGTGTAAGTGAACCTGCTTGTGAATTGAGATGTGCAATATTATCTAACGTAGAATGGATATTACCGTTGCTACTATTAATAACGATAAGGCAGTCGATAATTGTCGACAGGTTATGTTTACTCTCATATTCATCTATGAATTTTTTTTCCACAGTTGATATGGTGCGAATCGCTAACCATTCTTGCAGTTCATCATGCTTAGATACCGACTTGTCAAGTGACAATTGTTCGGAACGCACTATAAAAGAAATGTTTTCGACAAAATCATTCATTACTTTGCATCGAGCATGGGAAATTAATTTGACATGACACAAACCCTCAGCATTAGGGATGAATGGAATATCGATTTGACGACTATTCAGGCTGTCGATAATAATTCTTTTTGTATTATGGTTATTGATAAAAATATTTATGTAGAAAGGAAATTGATCGTATTGTTCCTTTTTGAGAAAAAAGAGATCAAGAGTTAAAGTTGTTGCGCGAGTAGGGTTAGAAATAATAGAGGAAGACAAAACAAAACTGGCATTATCACTAACCTTAAACCAGTCTTGACCAGGGTTGCGAATAACGCCATGGGCTGGGGAGATATTTAAAATATCGATTTCCCATGCCGATTCATATTTATCAATACTTGTCTCAAGAGGGTTGAAGTTTATTGCGTCTTGCGCTGATGTGAGTGCCAAAACTGCTTTATTATTTGCGCGCATCACCAGACGGCTAAATTTTCCTCTGGCTATCTCTCGTAATCCCTGCGTTATTTGGTGTGAATCGGCGGGAAGTTTACACTCATCAGCATCAATAAAGAGAACACAATGGTGACGATGAGTATTCACAGATAAAGATTGTTGCCACTCTTGGAGAGAATTAGAAAGATTAGTGCCTTGGCAACAAGGGCCAATCAGTATGATTGAGGAAAAGGCGAGCCACGAGTGTATTTTTTCTGCAATTTTATTTTTTATATCACTATTTTTATTACTCCCGTAAATGACAACATCAAGGGGGGGGTGATCGATGATTGCAGCGGCGACCCTATTGATCGAACATCCGTCCTGAAATTCTCCATGTAAGAAATTTGTTCTGAATGCTTGCGCTGTGCTACACTTTTGCGCGTGTAATTCGAAAGCATTACGCAGAAAACTTAAGAATTTAGCTTCATTGTTAAACTCAAGTCCAATATCGCGCCAGGCATTCCCGGGAGCTTTGGGGTTATATTCCCAATGCGCAACCTTTTGTTCAGTTGAATACAGAAGAATCGGTCGGTCGAGCGTCATAAACTCATAAATTAGTGATGATGCATCAGCAATGAGTATATCAGCTCGCGCAAAACTTTCTGCGATACTACTCTCCGGATTATCAATAAGTTCAATTAATTGGTCATTATTAGCTTGTTCCCGCCATTTGTTCATTAAACGGGAAAAAATATCTTTATCAACTACAAACGTGTGTTCATGCTGTACAATAACCGGATGTGGTTTAATTATTATACGTGATTCTGGATAAACACTGCGAATGAGATCAACAATATGCTCGCCAAAGAAAACAGCAGCGCTAATTTCAGGATTATAAGTCGGTGCAAAAAGGATCGTTGGGTTGCTGCGATCAACTATTTTTTTCTCAATTTGGAAAACTTGATCAACCCAAGAGTTACCAGTAATAATGAATCCCTTTCTCGGTAACACATTCGAGCGTAAAGTATCTTCTATATCCCACGGGCTACCACATAAATAGTCTGCATAGTTATACTGACTTTCTGCAAAGCCATAACGAGTTACAGAACCGTGCCGCATACCAATTAGCTGGACATTATGTGCATCGCAATAATCACGCCAGAATTCAACAGACCAACCATCAGCAATAGCAATAATATCGGGTTTAAAAGTATAAACCTCCTCAATAGACAGAGTTACGATACTATTTTCAAATAAAGAAGCTAATGGTTTTAATGACCGGAAATGAAAAGGCATGCTAGCGAAGCATGCAACCTTCAGGCTTTTGTTAGTACCATCAAATGCTACAGGTCGATATAAACTAAAAACACCCGCACTGCTATTCTCGGAAATTACTTGATATTCAAAAAATTGGTAACCCATTAAAGAACCAACTGATTGCCAATGTTCGATCTCTTCTTTGTTACCCACCAGAATGAGAGAGCCGTTCTCATTAAGAATAGATGTTATATGTAATAAAGTTAAGAGCTTATCTGTATCATTTTTAAATTCCCTTAAGCCATTTGATAATACAATGCAGTCATATTTCTCTTGCGTATTGTACTCGAGCAATGTATTAAGATGGTACGTAATGTTTTTATTATTATTAATTGTTGCATTTTTTATATAATTAATGCATGAGATCCTGCTGTCTACCATAACCACGTTTTTGAAGTGTTTAGATGCCTCTAGGCCTATATCACCATACCCACTATCAAACTCAATATAGTTTCCTTTTTTTATGTCGAGCAATGTGAAATCTATGCTATATCTTTGGGCGCTACTTTCTGATTTCTCATCAAAAAAACGGGGGGTATTTATTGCAGTCATGGTTTTTTCCAGCCATTAGTTGTAATGCTTTTGGCCATATCCAAATCCTGGATTGTATCAATATCAAACGCGTTTATTTCGAATAAAGGAAGCGGGAGAAATGACGCTAGCGATTCGTATACAAAAATCGGTTGGTTAATTGCCATTTCTGGAGTTATCAAGGCAATACCAGTCCATTCGAGAGAGGAATCTGTTTCGCGAGTGAATCCGGTCACCAATTTTTTTTTCTCATCAGTTAATACCCGAACACCATCGCTGGTCGTGAAAGTAGATACCCCTATCAATGCATTATTCTGCCTGGCTAAGGACATGAAGTCATCAAAACTTTTATTTTCGATTACAGTATCAGCATCGATAATAAGAAGCGGCTCATCTAAAAGGCGGGCTACAAGCCAAATACTTTGCAGAGTATTGGTTTTTAGATAATCGGGATTACGAACGATGATACTATCAGGACGTAATCTCTTCGCTTCGAGCATAACATCATCTTCTTGATAACCGACGACGACCCATATGTTTTCAATATGAGTCAGACGTTCCATATGATGCTGAAGTAAAGTTTTACCTGCTACTTCTACCATGCATTTGGCTCGGTTTAAACCGAGACGAGAACCCACACCAGCTGCACTGATTACAGCATGTTTAATAAGCGACATAAGGTGCCCCCATCATTTACAACAAAATCGCTCAACTTACATAAAGTTTTATTAGGTTCATGGGTAGCGCCAAATGCGATGCGCCAGTCTGCTTCTTCAAACATAGGAACATCATTCATACCTTCACCTACGGTGACAATACGATCGAAACTTTTACGTAAAGTTCTAATCGCATCCGATTTGTTAAGAATATTTTTGACCCCGCATAGTTGACCATTTGAATTGATGTCTGCGGTAGATGTAAAGCTCAGTATTCCAAGCTTATCAAGCAAAGGTTTAACCCAAATATCTAAATTACCAGTAATTACGAAACATTGATCAGGACGTTGACGAATAAATTCGAGTATTGTCGCTTGAAATTCAACGCGTGTTTCGAGAACATTATGAATCCAACTGATATCTGCATCTTTTAACAAGCGCACTCTTAGCTTAAAAGATTTTTCGAAAGGTAAAAGACCAGCAATGGTCGCTTCAGTGAGAACCGATATTTCATCTTCCAAACCAACAGATGAGGCAATCAAAGGCAATAATTCTTGTCGGGTAAGCGTACCGTCAAGATCGAAACAATAAGCGGTTATCATTTTTCGCCTCTACGACTAATTAGAGTAAATAGTTGCTGAGTTTCTTTGCGGTTTCGTAAAGTAGCATCAAACGGAGATGCCCAAGGTAGCCTTTGGTATTCATCAGAAGGCATTGCATTATTAATCATCTCATCCATCTCTCTCGTTGAGCGATAAATTGCTGAGTAACTATCATTTAGTTCATTAGAAAAGAATTCATTGAGAGTGAGTCGCTCTTGAATTGAAAATGGCTCACGAATATAAATTCTGCCATTTGGTGCACATAATCTGGCGGCATTTTTTAACAGAGCCTGACAATCGATGTCATTCAAATAGATCATCAAACCCGAAATCATGATCAGATCAAATGGCGGTGAAAGCAGCAATTCATCATCTTTTATCGCCGTTACAGACATTACTTGGAAGCAGTGAGTATCAAGGCCGTTCTTAGCAGCTAGTTTTTTCGCCTGAGCAATTAGTGAAGAAGAAAAATCGATACCCAAATAAGAGATTTTTTTCTTTTGCTCTGCAAAAAACCAGCTCCAACGTCCAACACCGCAACCCAACTCAATAACGTTACGGGGGATGTTATGTTCAATAAATTCAAGCAGATGCGCTTTTTCCTCGCGATCTCTTTGGTTTACGAGATCAGGGTTTTTATCCTGATACATTGTTGCGCTAAGAGGATTTTTGTATTCGCCATGACCTCGCGCTTCAAAGAAGCGTTGAGTTGATTCGTAGTTTATATCTATAGCGATTGAATTGATTCTCTTGTCATTGCTCATGCTTGAGTTCCTTAATGAATTCTTACATATTTCAGTGTATCGGTGTTACTGCCGTGCAATCGCCAGAAAAAACCCCTTCAACCCTGTCATTTGTGCCATTAGAATTTATTGGAAACGTCTCGGGACCTTCGGTTAATTCTCAGATCTCTATTGCGTTGATGTGCAAAAGATAGATTTATATAGTTTTTTGTTGATTAAATTGATATTTTTCAGGAGGTTGTGGCGCTGCATGAACGGTGCATTAGTTCATTAAAGATATGTAAAACGATGTGTTAGCAGCGTTATAAGCTGTCAAGACGATATAAGCAATTCTCGATATCATAAAATAACCTGTTGCTCTAGAGCAGCACGATGTCTAACAGGTTATCAATGTAAATGGACTCGGCGCAGCAGAGCTGGGTAACTTAGCTCGTATGAAAGATGTATTTCTCTATGGTCTACTTGGCGAATTGGCTTTAGAAAAGATTATAAATTCGCTGTTAACGATTATCCTTAATGGAAATGGCTTACAAATCAGTCACTCTAGGAAAAAATGTACTTTTTTACTCTCATGTATGGAGAGTAACCTTTAAATAACCCCCCATTTCACCCACTATTCATCCGATTAAAACCACTCCAGAATCGGATAATCGTGCCGATAACTCAATTAACGCAGGGCTGTTTATCGTGAATTCACTCTATACCGCTGAAGGTGTAATGGATAAACACTCGCTGTGGCAGCGTTATGTACCTCTTGTGCGTCACGAAGCATTGCGCCTGCAGGTGCGTTTGCCGGCGAGTGTGGAACTGGACGACCTGCTACAGGCGGGCGGTATCGGTTTACTGAATGCAGTAGACCGATATGACGCTCTGCAAGGAACGGCATTTACCACTTACGCAGTACAGCGTATTCGTGGGGCGATGCTGGACGAATTGCGCAGCCGCGATTGGGTGCCGCGCAGCGTTCGGCGTAATGCCCGCGAAGTGGCGCAGGCAATGGGGCAACTTGAGCAAGAACTGGGACGTAACGCGACGGAAACAGAAGTGTCGCAGCGTCTTGGAATTCCTGTAGAGGAATACCGTCAGATGCTGCTCGATACCAATAACAGCCAGCTTTTCTCCTATGATGAATGGCGGGAAGAGCATGGCGACAGTATCGAGCTGGTCACCGACGATCATCAACAGGAAAACCCGTTATTCCAGTTAATGGAAAGTAATTTACGTCACCGGGTCATGGAAGCGATTGAGTCGCTGCCGGAACGTGAACAACTTGTCCTGACACTGTACTACCAGGAAGAACTCAATCTGAAAGAGATTGGCGCCGTTCTGGAAGTCGGGGAATCGCGAGTCAGCCAGCTCCATAGCCAGGCCATTAAGCGCTTACGTACCAAGCTGGGTAAGTTATAGGTCGGTGATTCTGCATCACTCCTGGTAAATGCCGTACAACGCATTGACAACCAGGAGTTATCATGACGGTGCAGCAACCTAAAAGACGGCCTCTAAGCCGCTACCTTAAAGACTTTAAACACAGCCAGACGCATTGCGCACACTGCCACAAGCTGCTTGATCGCATCACGCTGGTACGCCGGGGCGAAATCGTGAATAAAATTGCGATTTCGCGTCTGGATATGTTGTTGGATGAAGCGGCCTGGCAACAAGAGCAGAAAGAGTGGGTCGCACTCTGTCGTTTTTGCGGCGATCTGCACTGCAAAGAGCAGAGCGATTTCTTCGATATCATCGGTTTTAAACAATATCTTTTCGAACAAACCGAAATGAGCCACGGTACGGTGCGCGAGTATGTCGTGCGTTTGCGCCGCCTCGGCAACCATCTCACTGAACTCAATATTTCCCGACAGCTGCTTGAAGAAGGGTTCCTCGACGAAAATCTGGAACCGTGGTTACCTGCGACCAGCACCAATAATTATCGGATTGCTTTGCGCAAATATGCGCAGTTTAAAACCCAGATGCGTTTTGCTTCCGTGCAAAAAATCGCTGTAGGTGCAACATCTGATTTATATTAAAAAGGAATAAGATGTAGCCGAGTTGTGCTTGTACTTAGCGTCAGGCACCTTACACTACAGCCAATTTCTTTATCGGGGTAACTATGAAACTAGCACTTTTGGGACGTCAGGCGCTGATGGGTGTGATGGCCGTCGCGCTGGTAGCAGGGATGAGCGTGAAAACATTCGCGGCGGAAAACCTGCTCAATAAAGTCAAAGAGCGTGGCACGCTGTTGGTGGGTCTGGAAGGCACGTATCCGCCGTTTAGTTTCCAGGGCGACGATGGCAAGCTTACTGGTTTTGAAGTGGAGTTCGCCGAAGCGTTGGCGCAGCATCTTGGCGTAAAAGCATCCCTGAAACCCACCAAATGGGACGGCATGCTAGCATCGCTGGATTCTAAACGCATCGACGTGGTGATTAACCAGGTCACCATCTCCGATGAGCGCAAGAAAAAGTATGATTTCTCCACGCCCTATACCGTTTCCGGTATCCAGGCGCTGGTGAAAAAAGGAAACGAAGCGGGGATCAAATCCGCGGCGGATCTGAAAGGCAAGAAAGTGGGCGTAGGTCTTGGCACTAACTATGAAGAGTGGCTGCGTAAGAACGTGCAGGGCGTTGATATTCGCACCTATGATGATGACCCGACTAAATATCAGGATTTACGCGTTGGCCGTATTGACGCCATCCTGGTCGATCGTCTGGCCGCGCTGGATCTGGTGAAGAAAACCAAAGATACGCTGGCGGTAGCGGGGGATGCTTTCTCGCGTCAGGAATCCGGAGTTGCGTTGCGTAAAGGTAATGACGATTTGCTGAAAGCTATCGACGCAGCCATTGCCGAGATGCAAAAAGACGGCACCATGAAAACGCTGTCGGAAAAATGGTTTGGAGCGGATGTGACGAAGTAATCGTTACCCGCTAAAAAAAGGCGCTTAATCAAGCGCCTTTTTTATTTCATCGACTTTAGTGTGCATAATAAAAAGCAGTTGCTAACGTTACCCGGTCTTCGGAGGTTTTATGTCCTTGCACAATGTGACCCGCTTTCCGCGCCTCGAATTAATTGGCGCGCCCACGCCGCTGGAGTATTTGCCGCGGCTTTCCGATTACCTGGGACGCGAAATTTTTATTAAACGCGATGATGTCACGCCGGTGGCGATGGGCGGCAATAAGTTGCGTAAACTCGAGTTTCTGGCGGCGGATGCGCTGCGCGAGGGCGCTGATACGCTGATTACCGCAGGGGCGATCCAGTCCAATCACGTGCGTCAGACGGCGGCGGTAGCGGCGAAATTAGGCCTGCACTGCGTGGCGCTACTGGAAAACCCGATTGGCACCACCGCAGAAAACTATCTGACTAACGGCAACCGCTTGCTGCTGGATCTGTTCAATGCACAGATCGAAATGTGCGATGCGTTGACGGATCCCACTGCGCAACTGGAGGAACTGGCGACGCGCGTAGAAGCGCAGGGATTCCGCCCTTATGTGATCCCGGTTGGCGGCTCCAACGCGCTGGGCGCAATGGGGTATGTGGAAAGTGCGCTGGAAATCGCACAACAATGCGAAGGTGCGGTTGGCCTTTCGTCGGTGGTGGTCGCTTCCGGCAGTGCCGGTACGCACGCCGGGCTGGCGGTCGGGCTTGAGCAACTGATGCCGGAGGTGGAACTGATTGGCGTGACGGTTTCACGTAGCGTTGCGGATCAAAAACCGAAAGTGGTGACGCTGCAACAGGCTATTGCGCGGGAACTCGACTTGCAGGCCAACGCCGATATTCTGTTGTGGGATGACTACTTCGCGCCAGGCTACGGCACACCGAATGATGAAGGAATGGAAGCGGTGAAATTGCTTGCCCGCCTGGAAGGCATTTTGCTCGATCCGGTTTATACCGGCAAAGCGATGGCCGGGTTATTGGATGGCATTGAGCAGAATCGCTTTAAAGACAACGGGCCAATTTTGTTTATCCATACAGGTGGCGCACCGGCGCTGTTTGCCTATCACCCCCATATTTAATTCCCAGGCAGAGCAAACATAATGCAAGAGAGTCTACAACTGGTTATCGACTCCGCGCCTTACCTGTTAAAGGGCGCGGTATTTACACTGCAACTCAGTATTGGCGGGATGTTTTTTGGCTTACTGCTGGGCTTTCTGCTGGCTCTGATGCGCATGTCGCCGCTCTTACCTGTGCGCTGGCTGGCGCGTTTTTACATCTCGATTTTTCGCGGTACGCCACTTATCGCCCAGTTGTTTATGATCTATTACGGTCTGCCGCAGTTTGGGATTGAGCTGGATCCAATCCCGTCGGCGATGATTGGCCTGTCACTTAATACGGCGGCCTACGCGGCAGAGACGTTGCGCGCGGCGATTTCGTCTATTGATAAAGGGCAGTGGGAAGCGGCGGCCAGTATTGGTATGACGCCGTGGCAGACATTGCGCCGTGCGATTCTCCCGCAGGCCGCGCGTGTCGCATTACCACCGCTGAGCAACAGTTTTATTAGCCTGGTGAAAGATACGTCACTGGCGGCAACCATCCAGGTGCCAGAGCTGTTCCGTCAGGCACAGTTAATCACCTCCCGTACGCTGGAAGTGTTCACCATGTACCTTGCGGCGTCGCTGATTTACTGGGTAATGGCGACGGTACTTTCTTCGCTGCAAAACTATTTCGAAAACCAGCTTAATCGTCAGGAGCGTGATCCAAAATGAGTGCTATCGACGTGAAAAATCTGGTGAAAAAATTCCACGGACAGACAGTGTTGCACGGTATCGATCTTGAGGTGCAGCAGGGCGAAGTGGTGGCGATTATTGGCCCGAGCGGCTCCGGTAAAACCACTTTGTTGCGCAGCATTAACCTGCTTGAACAGCCGGAGAACGGCACAATCCGCGTGGGTGATATCACCATTGATACCGCGCGTTCTCTGAGCCAGCAGAAAAGCGCTATCCGCCAGTTACGCCAGCATGTTGGTTTTGTCTTTCAGAACTTCAATCTGTTCCCGCACCGGACAGTGCTGGAAAACATTATTGAAGGGCCGGTGATCGTGAAAGGCGAACCAAAGGACGAGGCGGCCGTGCGGGCGCGTGAACTGCTGGTAAAAGTGGGGCTGAGTGGCAAAGAGAATAGCTACCCACGGCGCTTGTCGGGCGGGCAGCAGCAGCGTGTGGCGATAGCCCGCGCGCTGGCGATGCGCCCGGATGTGATCCTTTTTGACGAGCCGACATCCGCACTTGATCCTGAGCTGGTGGGCGAAGTGCTTAATGCCATTCGCCAACTGGCGCAGGAAAAGCGCACGATGGTGATTGTCACGCATGAGATGAGCTTTGCACGTGACGTGGCGGACAGGGCAATATTTATGGATCAGGGGCGTATTGTGGAACAAGGGCCCGCGAAAGCGTTGTTTGCTGACCCGCAGCAACCGCGTACGCGTCAGTTTCTTGAAAAATTCCTCATGCAGTAATGCTTTCGCGGTTCAGCACACATTTCGGCTGAATCGCGTTTATTTAACTTAAGTTAAATTATCTGGATTTATTACATACAGATTTTGCAGGGATATTTCCCGACTTTATGCCGTGCGCCTGAAACGCCAGCCAGTTATTCCCTCCTGAAGATGCCGTTAACGCTGGCGTTAAACGCAACTTATTTCCAGATGTATCGATATTTTATATTTATAATTAAGTTTTATGTGTTAGCTTATTGTATACAAAATAATGATTATTAAAACCAGGGGTATTACCGGTCGGTATGCAGGATATAGAATTCTTTACCTGGCGTCGTGACATGATGTCGCGGTTCCAGGAGATGACAACATCCCAGGATGTTTATTCCGAATTACAGCGGCAGACACAGCTGCTGGAATTTGATTATTTTTCGCTTTGCGTTCGCCACCCGGTGCCTTTTACCCGGCCGAAGTTGAGCGTTGAAACCTCTTATCCGCAAGCGTGGATGCAGCATTATCAGGCAGAGAACTACTTTGCTATTGACCCGGTGCTGAAGGCCGAAAACTTCATTCAGGGACATCTTCCCTGGAATGACAAACTCTTTCGCGACGCCACGGTATTGTGGGATGCAGCCCGGGATCACGGATTGCGCAAAGGTATTTCGCAGTGCCTGATGTTGCCCAATCATGCAATGGGTTTTTTGTCCGTGTCGCGCACCAGCCTGTTTGGCAAAATGATGTCGGATGATGAAATAGAATTGCGTCTGCAGACGCTGGTGCAGTTAAGCCTGCTGGCATTAACGCGTCTGGAAGATCAGATGGTGCTGGCGCCTGAAATGAAATTCAGTAAGCGTGAACGTGAAATTCTCAAGTGGACGGCGGAAGGTAAAACATCTGCAGAGATCGCGATGATTTTATCCATCTCCGAAAACACCGTTAATTTTCATCAAAAAAATATGCAGAAGAAATTTAATGCGCCGAACAAAACACAGATCGCATGCTACGCAGCGGCGACAGGGATGATTTAATTATCCCTTATGTTTTGCCCGGCAAAGATAGCCAGCTGACAAAGTTATTTTGGCAGCCGGTTATTATTTACTGGCGATAGGCTTGTTTAATTTGCTTAACAGTACCGGAAAATACCGCCGCCTGAGCTTCATCTTCCATTTGTTCGATTTGCTTTTCCATTTTAAGGATAACGCGTCCAGCGTCTGCCTGGCCCATGGCCTGCAGCATCAGCGTAATCATTGATTTCAGGCAGGAGACTTCCAGCGCCAGTTCCTTTGCATTATCAGCAGTGGAAAAATCAGGTGTGCTCAATTTATTTTCCTCGTTACGGCGTCGCGCACGTGCGCGACGGACACTGTCAAAGCGGCGGAGTATACCATAATGACGGCAAAAGAAAGCAGTGGTTGTTTTTTGATCACTGTTTTCAGTTTATTAAATTAAACCTGACGGTAATAAGCCATGCTGTTTTTAATTATCGAAGAATATATGTTTAAGCAAGGTTTAGAGGCAGTTAATTGTTGTTACATGCGAAGCGTGCTAATAATCATATCTGCAAACACAATTTTTGAGTAACGCTTTGAAAAGCAGGACTAAAACTTTTTTAGCGCTGCGCTTGAAAAGATCGCGAAACTTTCCACGCTCTGTACAACTTAATTTCCAAAAACGCGAACAAAATCGAAAGTTACTGGTTTTTTAACCTTTCACTGTTAGATGAAAAAAAGTTAATATACGATGAATTAGGCTTTTGTCGCGTTATCCCTATTCCGGAGATACTCCATTGATCAACGTACTACTTGTTGATGACCATGAACTGGTGCGCGCAGGGATACGACGCATTCTTGAAGATATTAAGGGCATCAAAGTTATCGGCGAGGTCAACTGTGGGGAAGATGCCATTAAATGGTGTCGGGCCAATACGGTTGATGTCGTCCTGATGGATATGAATATGCCCGGTATCGGCGGCCTCGAAGCGACTCGGAAAATCGCGCGTGGTAGTGCTGATACCAAAGTGATTATGCTTACTGTCCACACTGAAAACCCACTGCCCGCGAAAGTGATGCAGGCGGGAGCAGCAGGATATCTCAGCAAAGGCGCCGCGCCGCAGGAAATGGTGAACGCTATCCGCTCGGTGCAGTCTGGTCAGCGCTATATCGCTTCCGACATTGCTCAGCAAATGGCGCTTAGCCAAATCGAACCCGAAAAAACGGACTCGCCGTTCGACAGTTTGTCTGAACGTGAATTGCAGATTATGCTGATGATCACCAAAGGCCAGAAGGTCAATGAGATCTCAGAACAGCTACATCTGAGCCCAAAAACGGTGAATAGCTACCGCTATCGTATGTTCAGCAAATTGAACATTCATGGCGACGTCGAACTGACGCACCTCGCTATTCGCCACGGGTTGTGCAATGCGGAGACGTTAATAAGTCAGTGACTGAAGTTTTTGATTCGAAAGCATTTCTCAAAACGGTTACCAGTAAACCCGGCGTCTATCGTATGTATGATGCCGGTGGAACTGTTATCTATGTCGGTAAAGCGAAAGACCTGAAAAAGCGGCTTTCCAGCTATTTTCGCAGCAACCTTGCCTCGCGCAAAACGGAAGCGCTGGTTGCACAGATCCAGCAGATTGATGTCACCGTTACCCATACGGAAACCGAAGCGCTGTTGCTTGAGCATAACTACATCAAGCTCTACCAGCCCCGGTATAACGTGCTGCTGCGTGACGATAAATCCTACCCGTTTATTTTTCTTAGCGGTGATACGCATCCTCGTCTTTCCATGCATCGCGGCGCGAAGCATGCGAAAGGGGAGTACTTCGGGCCTTTTCCGAACGGCTATGCCGTGCGCGAGACGCTGGCGTTGCTGCAGAAAATTTTCCCTGTTCGCCAGTGCGAGAACAGTGTCTATCGCAACCGTTCGCGCCCTTGCCTGCAATACCAGATTGGCCGCTGCCTTGGGCCGTGTGTCGCCGGGTTGGTCAGCGAAGAGGAGTATGCGCAGCAGGTTGACTATGTGCGCCTCTTTCTTGCCGGTAAAGATGATCAGGTGCTGACTCAGCTTATCGCTCGCATGGAAAAAGCCAGTCAGGCGCTGGAGTTTGAAGAAGCGGCGCGTGTCCGCGACCAGATTCAGGCCGTACGCCGCGTAACGGAAAAACAGTTTGTTTCTAATACTGGCGACGATTTGGACGTTATCGGCGTGGCTTTTGATGCCGGAATGGCCTGCGTGCATGTGCTGTTTATCCGTCAGGGAAAAGTGCTTGGCAGTCGCAGCTATTTCCCGAAAGTGCCGGGCGGCACCGAGCTTGGCGAAGTAGTGGAAACTTTTGTTGGTCAGTTCTACTTGCAGGGTAGCCAGATGCGTACCTTGCCGGGTGAAATTTTGCTCGATTTCAACTTGAGCGATAAAACGCTGCTGAGCGACTCGCTTTCCGAACTCGCTGGCCGGCGGGTGAATGTGCAAACCAAACCGCGCGGTGACCGTGCGCGTTACCTTAAGCTGGCGCGTACCAACGCCGCCACGGCGCTGGCAACCAAACTTTCTCAGCAATCTACGGTTCATCAGCGGCTTGCTGCGCTGGCCAGCGTGCTGGAGTTGCCGGAAGTGAAACGCATGGAGTGTTTCGATATCAGCCACACAATGGGTGAACAAACCGTGGCCTCATGCGTCGTGTTTGATGCCAATGGGCCATTGCGGGCGGAGTATCGACGCTACAACATCAGTGGCATCACGCCGGGTGATGACTACGCGGCGATGAATCAGGTGCTGCGTCGCCGTTACGGTAAAGCGATTGAAGAGAGCAAAATCCCTGATGTGATCCTCATCGATGGCGGGAAAGGACAATTAGGGCAGGCGAAAACTGTTTTTGCCGAACTGGATGTGGCGTGGGATAAAAATAAACCTTTGCTGCTGGGTGTGGCGAAAGGGGCCGATCGTAAAGCAGGACTGGAAACGTTGTTCTTCGAACCGGAAGGGGAGGGTTTTAGTCTGCCGCCTGACTCGCCAGCGCTGCACGTTATCCAGCATATTCGCGATGAGTCACACGATCACGCTATCAGCGGACACCGCAAAAAACGCGCGAAGGTGAAAAACACAAGTTCACTGGAAACCATTGAAGGTGTCGGGCCGAAGCGACGTCAGATGTTGTTAAAATATATGGGCGGTTTACAAGGTTTACTCAATGCAAGTATTGATGAAATCTCAAAAGTGCCGGGGATCTCGCAAGGACTGGCAGAAAAGATCTACTACTCGTTGAAACATTAAGGGCTCTGTAGCACCATAGAGCGAATATTTACGGACAACAGGCAGTTAACGCCACTATGCGATTTAATATCCCTACGTTGCTCACCCTATTTCGCGTCATCCTGATCCCGTTTTTCGTGCTGGCGTTTTATCTTCCCTTTCCGTGGGCGCCGTTTGTTTGTGCGCTGATTTTCTGTTGTGCTGCGGTAACCGACTGGTTTGACGGTTTTCTGGCGCGTCGCTGGAATCAAAGCACCCGTTTTGGTGCCTTCCTCGATCCTGTTGCTGACAAAGTGCTGGTCGCGATTGCGATGGTGCTGGTCGCAGAACACTATCACAGCTGGTGGGTGACGCTGCCTGCGGCAACGATGATCGCGCGTGAGATCATTATTTCTGCGTTGCGTGAATGGATGGCGGAAATGGGTAAGCGTAGCCGTGTGGCCGTTTCGTGGATTGGTAAAGTCAAAACCACGTCGCAGATGGTCGCCCTGGTATGGCTCCTCTGGCGTCCGAATATCTGGGTTGAATATGCCGGCATTGCGCTGTTTTTCGTTGCTGCAGTGTTAACGCTGTGGTCAATGCTGCAATACCTCAACGCTGCGCGTGGCGATCTGCTTGAACCGTGATCGTTTCGTCGCAATTTTCAGCAAACGATCCGGGTTTTGAAAAATATCGTTGACTCAGTGCGTCAGGTAAGTAGAATGCAACGCATCGGAAGGCAGCGTAGCTCGCCAGATGATTGTAAAATCAAGAGATTACAACAAATCTTGATAATGCGGGAATAGCTCAGTTGGTAGAGCACGACCTTGCCAAGGTCGGGGTCGCGAGTTCGAGTCTCGTTTCCCGCTCCAGTTTAACGCATCGGCTATATTAGCGGGTGCTGGTTGAAAAACCTGTAGTATTCAGGCGCGTTAGCAAAGCGGTTATGTAGCGGATTGCAAATCCGTCTAGTCCGGTTCGACTCCGGAACGCGCCTCCAATTTCCTTCCCGAGCCCGGATGGTGGAATCGGTAGACACAAGGGATTTAAAATCCCTCGGCGTTCGCGCTGTGCGGGTTCAAGTCCCGCTCCGGGTACCATGGGAAAACAAGAATAAAATCAATGATAAGCAGTGTCGTGAAACCGCCCTTAAAGGCGGTTTTTTTATGCCTGTTTTCCAGCCTTCGCCACCCTTTCGCCATTCGGTTTCATATTATGAAGAGGGCATTGCTGCCCTGCAAACCACCGGAATTACTGAAACCTTGCGGTTGTATCTCCCCGTTGGCGAGACCTTTTATATCCTTAAATTTTCTGCTTTCATTTCGCATTCCTTCCGGAGCGGTAATCAAATCCGTACATTTGCTGGTGCGGGTATGCTTCCTCGTGCCTGTGCTACGGCAAGCTTCTCCATACAGCGTCGTGGGGAGTGAACAGGATGTTGATCATTAATGGCGGGAAGGGCGGTGTGAGCATATACATTGAACATGCCAGCACTCACACCTGATGGCGGTGATTAACCGACTTCCGGCAACAACCCGGCGACGATAGAGAACTGAATAACAATAATCGCGATGCCGCAGGCAAAAATCAGACACAGCGCCGGTTTGCCGCCGAGTACGCGATAACCGCTTTGCGGATGATGCTTGCGGCTTTGCCATGCCAGCATTGAAGGCAATAACAGCGCCAGCACGGAAAGTGCAACACCGGCATAGCCCAACGCCATTACAAAGCCACGCGGATAAAACAGCGCGAACGCCAGCGGTGGCAGAAAAGTGATAGCGCCTGTCTGTAAACGCCCTGCGACAGTGTTGCGACGCTGGAACAAATCGGCAAGGTAGTCAAACAGACCGAGCGATACACCAAGGAAAGAGGTTGCAAGCGCCAGGTCGGCAAACAGATGTACCGCTAACTCAACATGTGGCGACGCCACCACTTCGCGTAATGCCTGCAACAGACCGTTAAGCCCGGCCTGGCTGGCCAGTAGCCCGATAAAGGTCGAAGAATCAATACTGCCAAGCGTTGCCAGTTGCCAGAAAATATAGGCCACCAGCGGGATGGCGCTGCCGGTGATAAACACCCCGCGCAGTTTACGAATATTTCCGCCCATATAACTGACGATGCTTGGGACGCTACCGTGAAAACCAAACGAGGTAAAAATGACCGGAATGGCAGACAGCGCCAGACCTTTTTCCAGCGGCATGGTCAGCAAATTTGCATTATGGATATGTGGCATTAGCAGCGCCAGCATCACTACCAGGAACAAGAGCTTAGCGCTGAACAGGAAACGGTTAAACAGGTCGACCAGGGAGGTTCCTGCGCACACTACGCCACCGGCAACGAGAGTGAACAGCAACACGCCGGCAATGGGCGAAAGCGACAAGTTAAGCCACGCACTGATGCTTGCTGCCAGCAATTCACCTGCGCCGCTAATATATGCCGCCGTCAGCGCATACATCAAAAACATCATGCTAAAGCCTGTCATCCACTGACCATATTTCCCCAGATAACGTCGGGCCAGCGATCCAAGCCCGGTATCTGCCGGAACATGCTGATAAACCTCCAGCAGAAGAAGGGCGGTGTAACACATCACTGCCCATAAGCAGAAAAGTAAAACTAAAGTGGTCGCAAAACCTACGCCTGCCGCTGCCAGCGGCATTGCCAGCATTCCCGCGCCGATGGTTGTTCCGGCGACGATAAAAACACTACCCAGTGTTCGATTCTTCACGCTTTCCTCTGTAATAAAACACACTGCCAGCTCAAGATGCGGCGCAGAGTAAGGCAATTCAGTTGTTTCGTCAAACAACCGTTACATGAGCTGTATTCATTTCTTTACGAGGGGCTTTCTTAGGGCGTCTGCACGGAGAAATTGTCGGATTTGCCTACTTCATCAGGAGGATGTTTTTACATAACAATTCAGCGTAGCTTAAAAAATATTATAAATTTTCAAAAATACTGAGGGTCGACAATGCCGGGTACTAATCCCTTTACAGCACGATGGACGCGCAGCGGCAACCTGCTTTGTCACGGTCACTGGGAAATTAGCTGGCAAGGGGCAGAGATAACATTGCCAGAGTCGCGCCAGGAAAAGGATATGGAGACGTGGGCAATCTATTCGATCATTGACCCGGATGATGAAACCTTCGCTCAGGGCTTGCCGGAAGATGAGTGGATTATTGACAATGTCGACTGGCTGACCGATCTGTTTTACGCAAACGGCATCCCGCTGAAAACCGTAAATTATCGCTACTTTTACCATGCCGTGAATAAGCAGGACTGGCGTTGTACCAGCTGTGCCGGATGCATGTAAACCTGTTTTAGCGCAACGCCCGCTTGAAATGCTGAATTTATAATGCATCTTTTTCGGGGAGGATCTATGACATCCATTCACGGTCATGAAGTGTTGAATATGATGATTGAAACAGGCGAGCGCTACTCAAACGAGAGTCTGACGGCGGCAATTATTCATCGGTTTGGCGAAGCGGCACGTTTTCATACTTGCTCAGCGGAAGGAATGACGGCGGCTGAACTGGTCGCGTTTCTGGCGTCACGCGGAAAGTTTATTCCGGCGGAAGAGGGTTTTTCTACTCACGAAAGTAAAATTTGCAGGCATTAATAAAAAAGCGGTAAAGAATTTTCTTTACCGCCCGTAATATTAGTTTTGCGTGTCCAGCGTCGCCAGTTCTTTATCGATGAAATAGAGACCTTCGCCGCTTTTACCTGCCAGTGTTAATTTATCAATCACTGATTTAAACAGTTTTTCTTCTTCATGTTGTTCCGCCACATACCATTGCAGGAAATTAAATGTTGGATAATCCTGAGTGGTCATCGCAACATGCGCCAGTTCGTTAATTTTCTGGGTGATCAGTTGTTCATGTTCGTACGTTGCGCGGAACAGAACGTCGAGCGAAGCATAATCAGCCACCGGCGATTCAATGGTATTGATGCGTGGCAGGCTGCCGGTGTCAGTCAGATAATCAAACAGGCGCTGCATATGCGTCATCTCTTCCTGTGCGTGACGACGCAGAAACGCGGCCGCACCTTCAAAACTATGGTAGCTGCACCAGGCGCTCATCTGCTGATAAAGCAGGGAAGAAAACAGTTCCAGATTCATTTGTTCATTTAATTTTTCGATCATCTCTGCTTTTAACATGGCGCGGCTCCATAAATATAATTATCAGGCGTAAGGAGCGCTCACTATAATTTGTTATTTAATTATTTGCAAAAGGTAAAATAAAAAATAAACTTCTTGAGAAGAGAATGAGAATAACACGCATTGGCGGAAATTAATTAAATGAATGAGAATTGTTTTTATTTTTAATAAAAAGATAAGCCAGTAGAATTATACTGGCTTAAGAATTTACCAGGTCGGTTTGGTTTGCGTAAACGCCACGCCACGGCACTGATATTGAATTGTCACTTTCGTATTCATACAGACCGACCCGCTAATCAGGCTGCAGGTTTGCACCGGCTGACCGTAAGGTACTGCGGTGGCATAACCCATCTGCTGGCACTGTTTATTAGCAGTCCCCTGCGCGGTGTAGGTGTCGTATTTTGCAGTTTGCATCATCGACTGGTTATAGCTCAGGCGTACCAGGCCGCTGATGGTATCCACGCTACTGACTTCCGCTTGTTTCGTCATCGTGCATCCCGCGAGCAGGAGCAGCGAGGCGGCTACAACTATTCTCTTCATGAAATCACTCTGTTTCATTTTGGCATGATCTCATCTTATCGCGTTGATTTGCAGGCAATCGACAGAATAACCCGCCGAACAGCCTCTACTAATCGCGACGACATTGCACGAAGAGCAAAAACTGTGAGCCTGCTTCTGATTTTTAAAACCATTTTTCATTAAATTTGAAAGTATGTTTGTCAGGTAGTAAGGTTTACCCAACCTTTGCTATCTGAAGCATGTCACAGGAGATCTAAAATGAAAATTGCACTGATGATGGAAAACAGCCAGGCGGCGAAAAACGCCATCATCCTCAAAGAGCTGAAGACGGTTGCCGATGAGAAAGATTTCCCGGTATTTAACGTCGGGATGAGCGATGAGAACGACCACCATCTGACCTATATCCACCTTGGTATTATGGCCAGTATTTTGCTGAATGCCAAAGCAGTGGATTTCGTCGTAACCGGCTGTGGCACTGGCCAGGGCGCGCTGATGTCACTGAATATCCATCCGGGTGTGGTGTGCGGTTACTGTATCGATCCGGCGGATGCTTTCCTGTTCGCGCAGATCAACAACGGTAACGCACTGGCGCTGCCGTTCGCCAAAGGTTTTGGCTGGGGCGCGGAACTGAACGTGCGCTTTATCTTTGAGAAAGCCTTTACTGGCCGCAAAGGGGAAGGTTACCCGCCGGAGCGCAAAGAACCGCAGGTGCGCAACGCGGGCATTCTGAACCAGGTCAAAGCGGCAGTGGTAAAAGAGAACTATCTCGATACACTGCGTGCGATCGACCGTGAACTGGTGAAAACCGCCGTTTCTGGTGAGCGTTTCCAGAAGTGCTTCTTTGAAAACTGCCAGAATAAAGAGATTGAAGCCTTCGTTCGCGAAGTCCTCGCCTGATAATAAAAAGCCGCAACGTCTGTTGCGGCTCTCTTCTTTTTCCTTTCCTGCATCAGGCTTTCTGTTTACGCGACACGGCGCTACCCGCATCCTTTGCTAGCCGCAGCGTATCAATCATGCCTACCAGACAAATCAGCGCAATAAACACAAACGCCAGTCGAAAGCTGATCCCCTCAACGGCGGTTATGTGCAACCACGTACTGACATGCTCGCCAATGCGAATACCAATTGCGCCCAGCGTAATGCCTAAGCCCACCGCTAATTGTGTTGCCGTGCTGAATAAGGTGTTGGCATAACTCATTTGCGGCGACGGTACATCGGCAAATGCCAGCGTGCTGACGCCGGTGAACTGCACTGAACGGAACACGCCGCCGAGATAAAGGATCACAAATGTCAGCCACACCGGTGTGTGGGAAGTCAGTAATGCACAGGCCAGCAGCGCCAGCACATTGAGCGCACCATTGATTAACAGTAGCTTTTTGAAACCCAGCCAGCGGATAAGCGGCGTAGTGGCAGGTTTGATGGAAAGATTACCGGCAAACACCGCCAGCACTAACAACCCAGCGTGGAACGGATCCATGCCGAATCCGACCTGAAACAGCAGCGGCAACAGAAATGGCACGGCGCTAATTGAGGCGCGAAACAGTGAACCGCCGTACATGGTTACGCGAAATGTCGGCACTTTCATGGCGTCGAGGCGGATCATCGGCCACGTTGCACGCCGGAAATGGCGCAGGGTAAAAATAAGCGTTAGCGCACCGAGTACCAGCAAACTAACGGTTAGCGCGCCTTGCGGATGTTCAGAACCCAGCGCCTCCATGGCGTACACCAGGCTGACCATTGCCACAGACGTGGCAATAAAACCCGGCAAGTCAAATGGACGGCGCTCCTCCTCGCGGATATTGGGGATAATGCGTAACGCCAGCGCAATCGCCAGCAGGCCCAGCGGCACATTAATAAAGAAGATCCAACGCCAGTTGGCATAGTGGGTAATAAAACCGCCGAGTGGTGGGCCAATAATAGGCGCGACCAGCGCGGGCCAGGTCAGCGTGGCAATAGCGGTAATAAGCTGGTGTTTCGGTGTGGTACGCAACACCGCGAGGCGGCCGACCGGGACCATTAACGCACCGCCGATACCTTGTAAAATCCGCATTGAGACAAACATATCAACGTTGGTCGACAGTCCGCAAAGCACCGAGGCGAGAGTAAAGATAGCCAGCGCCAGCGAGAAGACATTGCGCGCGCCAAAGCGGTCGGCAATCCAGCCGCTGGCGGGGATCAGCACCGCAAGCGTTATCAAATAGGCACTGATACCAATATTGAGCGCGACGGCTTCTACGCCAAAGGTTTTTGCCATATCCGGCAACGCCGTGGCGATCACCGTGCCGTCGATAAACTCCATAAAGAAAGCGCCGGCTACCAGTAGCGCAGCGGGAGAAAGACCTCCTGTCTTTCGCGAAAGGGTGCTTTCACTCATTGTGGGGCTGCCATTTGCAAAAATAATTGAGGATGCTAAAAAAAATTTTAGCGCGCTAACCGCAGGATTTATAATTGGATTTTTAACAAAATTACCGCATTTTTGATTTTTAAAACGTGATTTCCATCACATTGAACTTGCTTTTTGTGATGCAGGTCATATTATATGCGCATTGAGACGTAACACCTGCATAACACATCGCCGGAGTAAAAGATGAAACTGCGTAAAATCCTGAAGCATATGTTTGAAACCTATTGCAAGACTTTCAAAGACGTACCGCCAGGCGCTATGTTCTGATGATAAAAAAACCTGCCGTGAGCAGGTTTTTTTATGCCCGCACTTTGGCGACAGAAGGGGACAAAACTACTCTTGCCTGATATTTCCCGCTACTATGACGCCCTTTAGTAAAGGAGCTTCATATGTCGCAAAATCTTTCTGCTGACCAGGAACTGGTCTCTGATGTCGTAGCCTGCCAGCTGGTCATTAAACAAATCCTTGATGTTATCGACGTTATCGCGCCGGTTGAAGTGCGTGAGAAAATGGCGAACCAGTTAAAAAGCATCGATTTTTCCACCCATCCGGCAGCCGCCGATCCGGTGACGCGCCGCGCTATCCAAAAAGCCATCGCTTTAATTGAACTGAAATTCACTCCGCAGGGCGAAGCGCACTGATTTTATTCTTGCTGTGTTGCGCCTGCCGGTCTGTGACACAGCGGGGATTTTGAAACGTTGTTTTGATCAACAATAACGCCACTGAATTCAACCAACCTTGCACAAAAGGAGTCGGGAATGAAAAAAGTGGCGGTGTTGTTGGCGCCCGGTTTTGAAGAAGCGGAAGCGATTATCACCATTGATATTTTGCGCCGCTTGCAGATAGAGGTCGAAACGCTGGCCTGTGCGGAATCTCGCGCGGTGGTCAGTTATCACAATATCCCCATGGTGGCAGACAGCACGCTGGCCGAGCGACAGCAAACGTTGTATGACGCCATCGTGCTGCCCGGCGGTCCGCAGGGCAGTGTCAACCTCGCCGCTAATCCGGTGGTGCTGCAATTTGTTGAACATCATGACGCGGCGGGCAAATTCATTTGCCCAATCTGTTCGGCCGCTGCGCGCGTACTGGGCGCTAACGGCTTACTGAAAGGTCGCCGCTATGTTTGCTCCGGCGATTTATATGAAAACGTACGCGACGGCGAATATGTTGATGCGCCGGTGGTGGAGGATGGCAACCTGATCAGCGGCAAAGGTCTGGGGCTGGCTTTCGATTTTGCTTTAACGATAGCCGCACGCCTGCAAGGGAGCGAAATCGCGGCGCGAGATCACGCCGAGCATATTTACTATAGCTGGTGATTTTTCTGCCCGGATGCACCCTGTATCCGGGCACAAGGATAAGCTGGCTGATGTTATGGATTATTCTGCTTTTACCCTTCTTATTTGTCAGACAAAAACGGCTGATTTTATGTGATAAATCGCTGAATTTATGTACGGAATTACTGTAATTCAGCCGTGTGATGCCGCTCTCCTATGGAGAATCAATTTCCCGCTAAAACTATTTCCAGCACAGAGCTCCAGTGACGTATGGACTCTAATGCCTTGTTTTATGAACTTTTAAAAGACCTGATGAGTTGTTTTCCCTACATAAAAGAATGCTAAAGCTGGAGTTTACCATGCACAAATTCACTAAAGCGTTGGCGGCCATCGGCCTGGCTGCCGTTATGTCACAATCCGCTATCGCTGAAACCATGAAGCTCGGATTTCTGGTCAAACAACCGGAAGAGCCATGGTTCCAGACGGAGTGGAGATTCGCCGACAAGGCAGGCAAAGATTTAGGTTTTGAAGTGATCAAAATCGCCGTTCCTGACGGCGAGAAAACCCTGAACGCCATTGATAGTCTGGCGGCCAGCGGCGCGAAAGGGTTTGTTATCTGTACTCCCGATCCGAAACTGGGTTCGGCAATTGTTGCCAAAGCCCGCGGCTACGATATGAAAGTCATCACCGTGGACGACCAGTTCGTCAACGCCAAAGGCGAGCCTATGACCTCGGTGCCGTTAGTGATGATGGCGGCGAGTGAGATTGGCGCACGCCAGGGTGATGAGTTGTACAAAGAGATGCAAAAACGCGGCTGGGATGTGAAACAGACCGGCGTGATGGCGATTACGGCTAACGAACTGGATACCGCTCGCCGCCGTACCACTGGCTCCATGGACGCGCTGAAAAAAGCCGGTTTCCCGGAAAAACAGATCTACCAGGTGCCGACGAAATCGAATGATATCCCCGGTGCGTTTGATGCCGGTAACTCCCTGCTGGTACAGCATCCGGAAGTGAAACACTGGTTGGTGCTGGGCATGAATGACAACACCGTGCTTGGCGGCGTGCGTGCCACGGAAGGGCAGGGCTTTAAAGCGGCGGACGTTATTGGTATCGGCATTAACGGTGTGGATGCGGTGAGCGAACTGTCCAAAGCACAGGCGACGGGCTTCTTCGGTTCTCTGCTGCCAAGCCCGGACGTTCACGGCTACAAAACCAGTGAGCTGCTGTACAACTGGGTGACCAAAGGCGTGGAACCGCCGAAATTCACCGCCGTTACGGATGTGGTGCTGATCACTCGCGATAACTTCAAAGAAGAGCTGGCGAAAAAAGGACTGTAATTCTCTGTTGGTTGCGCTCCCCGCATAAGCGGGGAGCCAGACGTACAATGAACTGTTTTGCGGAGACGTTATGCAACAGTCTACTCCTTATCTCTCGTTTCGCGGCATCGGTAAGACATTCCCCGGTGTAAAAGCGCTCAGCGAGATCAGTTTTGATTGTTATGCCGGGCAGGTTCACGCCTTGATGGGCGAGAACGGTGCCGGTAAATCAACGCTACTAAAAATCCTCAGCGGCAACTACGCGCCGACAACCGGTACGCTGGCAATAAAAGGAGAAGAAGTCTCCTTCGCCGATACCACCGCCGCGCTGAACGCCGGGGTGGCCATTATTTACCAGGAGCTGCATCTGGTGCCGGAAATGACCGTCGCCGAGAACATCTACCTGGGTCAGTTGCCGCATAAAAGCGGCATTGTGAACCGCTCCCTGCTCAACTATGAAGCGGGTTTGCAGCTTCAACATCTGGGGCTGGATATCGACCCACAAACGCCGCTGAAATACCTCTCCATCGGCCAGTGGCAGATGGTGGAAATTGCCAAGGCGCTGGCGCGTAACGCCAAAGTTATTGCCTTTGATGAACCAACCAGTTCCCTTTCAGCGCGTGAAATCGACAACCTGTTTCGCGTGATCCGCGAGCTGCGCAAAGAGGGTCGCGTCATCCTTTATGTCTCGCATCGCATGGAGGAGATATTTGCCCTGAGCGACGCCATTACGGTGTTTAAAGATGGCCGCTATGTGCGCACCTTTGATGATATGCAGCAGGTGAACCACGACCAGCTGGTTAAGGCGATGGTCGGGCGCGAGCTGGGTGATATTTACGGCTGGCAGCCGCGCGAATATGGCGAGCAGCGTCTGCGCCTGGAGCAGGTGAAAGCGCCGGGAGTTCGCACGCCGATTAGCCTGAGCGTGCGCAGCGGGGAAATCGTCGGCCTGTTCGGGCTGGTCGGTGCCGGGCGCAGCGAGTTGATGAAAGGGCTGTTTGGCGGTACGCAGATCACCGAAGGGCAGGTGTTTATTGACGGTGAGCTGGTCAATATTCACAAACCTGCTCACGCTATCCGTGCTGGCATGATGTTGTGCCCGGAGGATCGCAAAGCCGAAGGCATTATTCCGGTGCACTCGGTGCAGGAGAACATCAACATCAGCGCCCGGCGTAAATACATTCGCGCAGGATGTCTCATCAACAATGGTTGGGAGAGCGAAAACGCCGAGCACCACATTCGCTCGCTCAATATCAAAACGCCGGGCGCGGATCAGCTGATTATGAATCTCTCCGGCGGTAACCAGCAGAAAGCCATTCTTGGCCGCTGGTTATCGGAAGAGATGAAGGTGATCCTGCTCGATGAGCCTACGCGTGGGATTGACGTCGGGGCGAAACATGAAATCTACAACGTGATTTATGCGCTGGCGGCCCGCGGTGTGGCGGTGCTGTTTGCCTCCAGTGATTTGCCGGAAGTCCTCGGTGTCGCCGACCGTATTGTGGTGATGCGGGAAGGCGAAATAGCCGGTGAGTTATTACACGGTCAGGGCGATGAACAGCAGGCGCTGAGCCTTGCGATGCCGAAAGTGAGCCAGGCTGTCGCCTGAGTGAGGAGAATACGATGTCATCTTTAACTACGTCCCGCGCGCCGAAATCGGCGTTCAGCTTCGGGCGCATCTGGGATCAGTTCGGCATGCTGGTAGTATTCGCCGTACTGTTCATTGGTTGCGCTGTTTTCGTGCCGAACTTTGCCTCTTTCGTCAATATGAAAGGGCTGGGGCTGGCGATATCCATGTCCGGCATGGTGGCCTGCGGCATGCTTTTTTGCCTGGCCTCCGGCGATTTCGACCTCTCTGTCGCGTCTGTAATTGCCTGCGCCGGGGTGACCACGGCGGTGGTGATCAACCTTAGCGAAAGCCTGTGGATTGGCGTATTTGCCGGGTTGCTGCTCGGCGTGGTGAGCGGCTTTATTAACGGCTTTGTCATCGCCCGTTTGAAAATCAACGCCCTGATAACCACACTTGCGACGATGCAGATTGTGCGCGGGTTGGCCTATATCATCTCTGATGGTAAAGCGGTGGGGATCGAAGATGAGCGCTTCTTTACGCTCGGCTATGCAAACTGGCTCGGCCTGCCTGCACCTATCTGGCTGACGGTCGGTTGCCTGATTATTTTTGGTTTCCTGCTCAATAAAACCACCTTTGGTCGCAATACGCTGGCGATTGGCGGTAACGAAGAGGCGGCGCGGCTGGCGGGTGTGCCGGTAGTCAGGACCAAGATTATTATCTTTGTGCTCTCTGGCCTTGTGTCAGCGGCGGCGGGGATTATCCTTGCTTCACGTATGACCAGCGGGCAGCCAATGACCTCGATCGGTTATGAGCTGATTGTCATTTCAGCCTGTGTGCTGGGTGGCGTGTCGCTAAAAGGTGGCATCGGTAAAATTTCCTACGTTGTGGCCGGGATCTTGATTCTGGGGACCGTGGAAAACGCCATGAACCTGCTGAATATCTCTCCCTTCTCGCAATACGTTGTGCGCGGCTTGATCCTGCTTGCAGCGGTGATTTTCGACCGCTACAAACAAAAGGCCAAACGCACAGTTTGATGCTTTTTGCTTAAATTTTGCACACAACCTTATAGTGTAACTCCAGACCTTACCAGCCGCTAATCCGGCTGGTAAGTCATGTTTAAAATGGCGAGCAGCGTCACACTGTCTATACTTACATGGCTAATGATAATGAGACGTTAATGAAAAACGGCTCTCATCTGACACTGTAAGGAGGAAACCAGGGTGGAAGACGCACTATCTATACCGCCTCTCATTTCCGGAAATTTTGCCTTTTTTTTCGATTTGGATGGCACCCTTGCGGACATCAAACCGCACCCGGATGATGTTTTTATCCCTGAAGATGTGCTGACCAGACTTTCATTGCTTGCTGAGCTAAATGACAGGGCGTTGGCATTGATTTCAGGGCGTTCAATTGCTGAGCTGGAACAGCTCGCCAAACCGTATCGTTTCCCGCTGGCCGGGGTACATGGGGCGGAGCGCCGCGATATCAATGGTCGAACCGAACGAATGACCTTGCCGGAAGCGGTTTTACAACCGCTGGAACGTGAACTCCGGCATGGCATTGCGCCGCTGACCGGCGTTGAACTTGAAACCAAAGGGATGGCATTTGCACTGCATTATCGCCAGGCGCCGCAGCATGAAGAGGCGGTCTTTGCCCTGGCAAAAACACTCATCGCGCACTACCCACAACTGGCAATGCAGCCGGGAAAATGTGTGGTCGAGCTGAAACCCTCTGGCATTCATAAAGGCGCCGCTATTGACGCGTTTATGCAAACGCCGCCCTTTCTCGGCAAGAAACCGGTGTTTCTTGGCGACGATCTGACTGACGAACATGGATTTAAAACCGTTAATAAACTTGGCGGCATATCGATAAAAGTTGGCCCTGGCGCAACACAGGCAATGTGGCGTCTGGCTGGCGTAAATGATGTCTATCAATGGCTTGAAAAACTTGTCGACCATCAACAACAAGAACAACGGGCGCTAACAAACAGGAGAGATGGCTATGAGTCGCTTAGTCGTAGTATCTAATCGTATTGCTCCGCCTGATGATAAGAAATCCAGCGCTGGCGGGCTGGCTGTAGGGATCCTCGGGGCGCTAAAAGCGACCGGTGGGCTGTGGTTTGGCTGGAGCGGAGAGATCGGTGACGAAGATCAACCGCTAAAAAAGGTCACGAAAGGGAATATTACCTGGGCCTCTTTTAACCTCAGCGAAGATCATTACGAGCAGTATTATTCGCAGTTTTCCAATGCGGTGCTGTGGCCCGCTTTCCACTATCGTCTGGATTTGGTGAAGTTCCAGCGCGAGGCCTGGGAAGGCTACCAGGATGTCAACGCGCTCCTGGCAGACAAACTATTGCCGCTGATTAAAGACGACGACATTCTGTGGATCCATGATTACCACCTGTTGCCGTTTGCCAGCGAACTGCGTAAGCGCGGCGTCAACAACCAGATCGGCTTCTTCCTGCATATTCCTTTCCCGACGCCGGAAATTTTCAATGCCTTGCCGCCGCACGCCGAGTTGCTTGAGCAACTGTGTGATTACGACTTGCTGGGCTTCCAGACCGAAAGCGATCGTCTGGCCTTCCTCGATAGTTTGTCGATGCAAACACGGCTCACCACGCGTGGTGGCAAAGAGCATGTTGCCTGGGGCAAAAACTTCCGCACTGAAGTCTATCCTATCGGTATTGAGCCGCAAGAAATCGCGCAGCAGGCCGCAGGGCCGCTGCCGCCTAAGCTGGCTCAGTTGAAAAATGAACTGAAGAATGTGAAAAACATCTTCTCGGTAGAGCGTCTGGATTACTCCAAAGGCTTGCCGGAGCGCTTCCTGGCGTATGAAACCCTGCTGGAGAAATTCCCTCAGCACCACGGTAAAATTCGTTATACGCAGATTGCGCCCACCTCGCGTGGCGAAGTGCAGGCCTACCAGGATATTCGTCATCAACTGGAAACCGAAGCCGGGCGCATCAATGGTAAATACGGTCAGCTTGGCTGGACGCCGCTGTATTACCTCAACCAGCATTTTGATCGCAAAGTGTTGATGAAGGTGTTCCGCTATGCGGAAGTCGGGCTGGTGACGCCGCTGCGTGACGGGATGAACCTGGTGGCGAAAGAGTACGTGGCGGCCCAGGATCCTGAAAACCCGGGAGTGCTAATTCTTTCTCAATTTGCCGGTGCGGCGAACGAGTTGACGTCGGCGCTGATCGTTAACCCTTACGATCGCGATGATGTCGCGGCGGCGATGGACAGGGCATTAAGGATGCCGCTGGCGGAGCGTATTTCGCGCCATGCGGAGATGCTCAAGGTCATTAAGGAGAATGATATCCACCACTGGCAGGAGAGGTTTATCAGCGATTTAAAGCGCATCACGCCACGTAGCGCACAAAGCCAGCTACAAAGTAAAGTGGCGACCTTTCAAAAGCTAGCCTGAAGTAACGAACGCTCCCGCTCTGGCGGGATCGTTTTACGCGCTTAACGGCACTAACAACACATCAACTTCACTGGCCTGGACAATGCTTTTCGCCGAGCAGACGGCGCGCGAAAAGAATGTCTGATTGTGATTACCGCACACCACTAAATCGACATCCTTGGTGCGACAAGTATGCAGAATATGCTTGCTCAACTCGCCGGAGGCGATCAGTGTCTGTTCGATGGGATAATTCGCGTTGCGCACCAGCTCATCCAGAAACTGCTGCGTCTCTTCCTGCAATACATCACGGACGTTTTCCATCATCGGTGCGGCAAGCTGGTTATACAGTTCCGGATCGGCGGCTAAGGTAATCAGTGTGATGCGGGCGCTGGAAGGGCGGGCGATATCAACCGCTTTTGCCAGTAATTGTTGGCTCTCTGGCGTAACGGCTACGGCGACCAAAAGATGTGCATAAGCCATTTTTACTCCCCGATTGAATCAAATTTTTCTCACCATTACTCCGATTCTTAAACCAGTGCAACCTGTGAATATGGCAGGGATGTGAAGGTTATCATAAATATTCATTAATTATTCTAACGTAACGGTATGGTCGCGCTTTAATCACCTTAATCGATTTTAAAAGCTTAACTAAAATTAAGAGAATTTAAGATCGAATTGTTAAATTATCAATCATATTGATTAACAAAAGTGCAATGGTTACTTCGGGTGATTAATTAAGATCGCTTAAAACATAATATATTGTTTTATATAACTTTTTATATTTGTTTCTTCAGTAGATACATATTGTCAAATGTAAATAGGGCAGCATCCTAAACCTCCGACCAGTTAGCGGGGGTAAGAGAGCGTTTTGCATGCCTATTCGGACAATTGGAATAGAAAAGGGGGTTGATCGCGCAAAAAAACATCAATTCACAAGCGTGACTGATAGATTTCTTGTCCATATTCGCGTAAATTATGTGACATGGATCACAAAAATTTCAAATTTCCGCACTGGTCAGATTGTATGTGGCAGCACCTACGAGTACAGTTGCGTCGAATTAGGAAAAATCTTAGTTCTTTGTAAGAAATGATTAAGAACGTAATAAGGCAATTAACATTTGAGCGAAGCGCCTTATCGCAAGATCCTAGTCAGTTATGCATTTAGCCTTTCTTTTTTATACCGGGTTTTTTCCCGGCGACATCACGGGGTGCGGCTCAGCCGCATAAGATACAAGTTGGTTATTCGGGATGGGAAAAATGCATACATCCGAGTTGCTGAAACATGTTTATGACATTAATTTGTCGTATTTACTTCTTGCTCAGCGTTTGATCAGCCAGGACAAAGCGTCCGCCATGTTCCGTCTTGGTATTAATGAAGAGATGGCGACGACACTGGTTGAGTTAACCCTTCCACAAATGGTGAAGTTGGCTGAAACCAATCAGCTGATTTGCCAGTTCCGTTTTGACAATCATCAGACCATCACTCGTCTGACCCAAGAATCACGCGTGGACGATTTACAGCAAGTTCACACCGGGATTTTACTTTCAACCCGCCTGCTGAATGAGTCTTCACAGACTGGCGACGCGGCCCGGAAGAAAAGGGCGTAAAGATGAGCGAAAAAAGCATTGTTCAGGAAGCTCGCGACATTCAGTTAGCAATGGAACTGATTACGCTGGGTGCGCGTTTACAAATGTTGGAGAGTGAGACGCAGCTTAGCCGCGGCCGTCTTATCAAACTCTACAAAGAGTTGCGTGGTAGCCCGCCGCCGAAAGGTATGCTGCCATTCTCCACCGACTGGTTTATGACCTGGGAACAAAACATCCACGCGTCTATGTTCTGTAACGCATGGCAATTTTTGTTAAAAACAGGCCTTTGCAGCGGCGTTGACGCAGTCATCAAAGCATACCGACTTTACCTCGAACAATGCCCTCATGCTGAGGAAACCCCGTTGCTGGCGCTTACTCGTGCCTGGACGTTGGTTCGCTTCGTGGAAAGCGGAATGCTGGAGTTGTCTCGCTGCAATTGCTGTGGTGGTAATTTTATTACTCACGCACATCAGCCTGTTGGTAGCTTTGCCTGCAGTTTATGCCAGCCGCCGTCTCGCGCGGTAAAAAGACGTAAACTTTCCCAGGATGCTGCCGATATTATTCCACAACTGCTGGATGAACAGATCGATCAGGCTGTTTAACCGAATACAGGTGGAAACACTCCAGCAGCGGTGCAGTTATGCCGCTGCTTTTTTTTTACCTGTCACTCGTGTTAACCCTTTGAAATGTTTATCCCGAGCCTTAGTCATTAGCAGAAGGATGATGTCGTGCTTATCGTATTAGGTTACCTGGTTGTTCTTGGTGCAGTCTTTGGCGGTTATATGATGACCGGCGGAGAACTTGGGGCACTTTATCAACCGTCTGAACTGATCATCATCGGGGGCGCGGGGGTAGGTGCATTCATCGTTGGCAACAACGGTAAAGCCATCAAAGGAACGCTGAAAGCGATGCCTTTGCTGTTTCGCCGTTCGAAGTACACCAAAAGTATGTATATGGACTTGCTGGCGCTGCTGTATCGCCTGATGGCGAAATCACGTCAGCAAGGGATGTTCTCGCTGGAACGGGATATTGAAAACCCGAAAGAGAGCGAGATTTTCGCCAGCTACCCGCGCATTCTCGCGGATGCGACGATGCTTGAATTTATCGTGGATTATCTGCGACTTATCATCAGCGGCAATATGAATACCTTCGAAATTGAAGCGTTGATGGATGAAGAGATAGAAACCCACGAAAGTGAAGCCGAAGTCCCGGCGAACGCGCTGGCGATGGTCGGTGACTCACTTCCGGCGTTCGGTATCGTGGCGGCGGTAATGGGTGTGGTCCATGCGCTGGCCTCGGCGGATCGTCCAGCGGCGGAGTTGGGTGCGCTGATTGCGCATGCGATGGTGGGAACTTTCCTCGGTATTTTGTTGGCATACGGTTTTATCTCTCCGCTGGCAAGCGTACTTCGCCAGAAGAGTGCGGAAACCGCCAAAATGATGCAGTGCGTGAAGATAACCCTGCTGTCGAACCTGAACGGTTATGCGCCGCCGATCGCGGTTGAGTTTGGTCGTAAAACACTTTACTCCAGCGAGCGTCCGTCGTTTATCGAACTGGACGAACATGTTCGTGCGGTCAGAAATCCTAACCAACAGACGACGACTGAGGACGCATGAAAAACCAGTCCCATCCGATCGTCGTAGTTAGACGAAAAAAACATAAAGGCCACGGTGGCGGCGCGCATGGCTCCTGGAAAATAGCCTATGCCGACTTTATGACGGCGATGATGGCGTTTTTCCTGGTGATGTGGCTTATCTCCATCTCCAGCCCGAAAGAGCTTATCCAGATTGCGGAGTATTTCCGCACGCCGCTGGCAACTGCGGTCACGGGTGGGCCGAGAATTTCGAATAGCGACAGCCCGATTCCGGGCGGTGGCGATGACTACACACAGCAACAGGGCGAAGTACAAAAACAGCCCAATATTGACGACCTGAAAAAACGCATGGAGCAGTCGCGCTTGAGTAAATTGCGCGGCGATCTGGACCAGTTAATTGAGGCCGATCCCAAACTGCGTTCATTGCGCCCGCATTTGAAAATCGACCTGGTACAAGAAGGGTTACGCATACAGATTATCGATAGCCAGAACCGGCCGATGTTTAAAACCGGCAGCGCGGAAGTCGAACCTTATATGCGCGATATTTTACGGGCGATTGCGCCAGTACTGAATGGTATTCCGAACAAAGTGAGCCTCTCCGGTCACACCGACGATGCCCCTTACGCTAACGGTGATAAAGGGTACAGCAACTGGGAGCTTTCCGCCGATCGCGCTAACGCGTCGCGCCGTGAGCTGGTTGCCGGTGGCCTGGATGATGGCAAAGTGATGCGCGTTGTTGGCATGGCGGCAACCATGCGCCTGGTCAACCGAGGCCCGGATGAAGCCATCAACCGCCGAATTAGTCTTTTGGTGCTGAACAAACAAGCAGAAGCGGCCATTCTGCATGAGAACGCCGAAAGTCAGAGTGCGCCAATAAGCGCGATTACACAGCCAGAGCCAGCGGCAGCGGCAGCACCCGCGCCAGCAGCCTCGTCTCCGGCAGCAGTTCCTACGTCGCCACAAGCCAATCCGAGGTGATAGCGTGAGCATGGATATTAGTGATTTTTACCAAACATTCTTTGATGAGGCCGACGAACTGTTGGCCGATATGGAACAACATTTATTGGATCTGGTGCCGGAAGCGCCGGATTCAGAACAGCTCAACGCCATCTTCCGTGCAGCACACTCTATTAAAGGCGGTGCGGGTACATTTGGCTTTACCATCTTGCAGGAAACAACCCACCTGATGGAGAACCTGCTTGATGAGGCTCGGCGTGGCGAGATGCAGCTCAACACCGACATTATCAACCTGTTTTTGGAAACCAAAGATATTATGCAGGAACAGCTCGATGCCTATAAAAGCTCGTCAGAGCCAGATGCCGCAAGCTTCGAATACATCTGCAATGCCCTGCGCCAGCTGGCGCTGGAGGCAAAAGGAGAGGTCGTTCCTGCCGCTGCGAATGGTGCAAAACTCTCTGTTGTAGAGACCGCACTGGCAACTGATGCGACTGCGCCCGCCGCTGAAAACGACGGCAAACTGCGAATTGTCCTTTCTCGCCTGAAAGAGAGTGAAGTTGACTTACTCGAAGAAGAGCTGGGCAACCTCGGCACGCTGAGCGATGTCGTGAAGGGGAAAGATACCCTGAGCGTGACGATCGACGGCGGCGTGGGCGAAGACGATATTATCGCGGTGCTGTGCTTTGTTATCGAAGCGGATCAAATCGCTTTCGAAAAAGCGGCGCCAGCGCCCGCGGCAGCAGAGGCTGAAGTTGAAGCCCCGGCTGAAGTGGCTGAAGCGCCGGCAGCAGCGGCAGTCCCGGCGGTGCAAGCGGCTCCGGCTGCGGCTCCTGCACTGAAAGCGGTAGCGAAAGAGCAACCGGCAGGCCGTGAAAAACCGGCAGCCCGCGCCAGTGAATCGACCAGTATCCGTGTTGCGGTCGAAAAAGTTGACCAGTTGATCAACCTGGTAGGCGAACTGGTTATCACCCAGTCCATGCTGGCGCAGCGCTCTAACGAGCTGGATCCGGTGACGCACGGTGATTTGATAACCAGCATGAGCCAGCTGCAACGCAACGCCCGCGACCTGCAGGAATCGGTGATGTCCATCCGTATGATGCCGATGGAATATGTCTTCAGCCGCTTCCCGCGCCTGGTTCGCGATCTGGCGAGCAAGCTTGATAAACAAGTGGAACTGACGCTGCAGGGCAGCTCGACCGAACTTGATAAGAGCTTGATTGAACGCATTATTGACCCGTTAACGCACTTGGTGCGTAACAGCCTCGACCACGGTATTGAAACGCCGCAAAAACGTGTGGAAGCCGGGAAGTCGCCTATCGGCAACCTGATCCTTTCGGCGGAACACCAGGGCGGGAACATCTGTATTGAAGTAACCGACGATGGTGCAGGTCTGAACCGTGAGCGTATCCTGGCGAAAGCGATTTCGCAGGGGATGCCCGTGCACGAGAACATGACCGATGAAGAAGTGGGCATGTTGATTTTCGCGCCGGGCTTCTCCACCGCTGAGCAGGTGACTGACGTTTCCGGACGCGGCGTGGGCATGGACGTGGTGAAACGTAACATCCAGGAGATGGGCGGCCACGTTGAAATCAAATCCAGGCAGGGCACCGGCACAACCATTCGTATCCTGCTGCCGCTGACGCTGGCGATCCTCGACGGCATGTCAGTAAAAGTGAACAACGAAGTCTTTATCCTGCCGTTGAACGCGGTGATGGAATCGCTGCAACCGCGTGAAGAAGATCTGCATCCGCTGGCCGGTGGTGAGCGTGTGCTGGAAGTGCGCGGTGAATACCTGCCGCTGGTTGAACTGTGGAAAGTCTTTGACGTTATGGGCGCGAAAACCGAAGCCACGCAGGGGATTGTCGTTATTCTGCAAAGCGCGGGTCGTCGCTATGCATTGCTGGTTGATCAACTGATTGGTCAGCATCAAGTGGTGGTGAAAAACCTGGAAAGCAACTATCGCAAAGTGCCGGGTATTTCTGCTGCCACTATCCTTGGGGATGGTAGCGTTGCGCTGATCGTTGACGTATCAGCGTTGCAGGGATTGAATCGTGAACATCGTATGGCGCACACAGCCGCCTGATTTAGTTAAGAAGGTATAAAACATGACCGGTATGAGTAATGTAGCAAAACTGGCGGGCGAGCCATCAGGTCAGGAGTTCCTGGTTTTCACTCTGGGCGATGAAGAATATGGAATCGATATTCTCAAAGTGCAGGAAATTCGTGGCTATGATCAGGTGACCCGAATCGCCAATACCCCCGACTTTATCAAAGGCGTCACCAACCTGCGCGGTGTGATTGTGCCGATTGTCGACCTGCGTGTGAAGTTCAGCCAGGGCGATGTCGAGTATGATGAAAACACGGTCGTTATCGTGCTGAATCTCGGTCAGCGCGTGGTGGGGATTGTGGTTGATGGTGTTTCCGACGTCCTGTCGCTGGCATCTGACCAGATCCGCCCGGCACCGGAATTCGCGGTCACGCTGTCGACCGAATACCTGACTGGCCTCGGCGCGCTCGGCGACCGTATGCTGATTCTGGTAAATATTGAAAAACTGCTCAACAGCGATGAAATGGCGCTGCTGGACATTGCAGCCTCGCACGTAGCGTAATAATCACGCCAGTGGCGAAATAATAAAGGTGGGTGAAGTTGCTTCATCCGCCTTTATTTTTGTCTTTTTTCTGTCGCTATAATATATATCCTTCACGCCCGCTTAATTTATATTTTATAAACTCCTTGTACCTCTTTCACCGCTGTTTATATATAGTGATGATTATCGCAAATCAAAGTATATATGTTACTGAAAATTAATAAGTTGGCCGTTTTTTCGCAAGCTACTTTATTTAAAAAGATAAATTTATCACCAGCCTATGTGTTTCACAGAGTTGCGTTGATTTGGCGGCGAACCGCGGCAACCCGTAGGGCGACTGAACATTTGCCTTGCCGCTGGAAATACCGATTGGTGATATCAATAACGCAGCACGAAATATGGCCAGCGGCAGCAACCGGCTCAGTTATGAAATTTACAAAGGGGCAACCACCAACCGCTGGGGCAGCGCTGGTGCGGATCGCTGGTCGAGCGTTGTGTCATCGCAGGTGAGCACCGATGGCCTGCTACGAACCTACAATTACACCGCACAAATTTTGACGTCGCAGACCACGCCGCCGGGGGGAACATATAGTGATACCTTAACTGTGGATATCGCGTTTTAAGTCAGAATTTAATTCCCTTTCGCAAATGTAAAGTTCCGTGGCCGCATGCCGATAACACCGTTAAGAACTTATCAAGAAGGTGTTGCATGTTGAACCGTATCCGCGTCGTTACTCTGCTTATGAGCGTGCTGGTGGTCTTTGCCTTGTTACAGCTTGTCTCTGGTGGCCTGTTTTTCTCGTCGCTTAAGCAAAACCAGCAAAGTTTTGCGGTCTCCAATGACCTGCGCATGCAACAGACGGAATTAGGTAAAGCCTGGGAGTTGATGCTGCAAACGCGTATCAACCTGAGCCGTTCTTCAGCGCGGATGTTGCTGGATCCGAGCAACCAGCAGAGCAGTGCGAAAACCGATTTGCTGAACAGCGCCAAAGCCTCGCTTGCCGATGCGGCAAAACACTACGATGCTTTCCGTGCGCTGCCATCCCTGCCGGAAACCGACGCCGCGCGCCAGACGCTGGATGAGAAATACCGCACTTATAATGCCGCGCTGGCGGAACTGGTGCAGTTCCTCGAAGGCGGCAATATTAACGGCTTTATGGCGCAGCCGACGCAAGGCATGCAAAACGCCCTTGGCGACGCGATGAAGAAATACGCGGATTTGAGTGAAGGCCTGTATCGCAATGCCTGGGAACAGAGCGTCAGTGATTACACCTTCGCCAAATGGCAGATGGCGATCCTGGCGCTGGCGCTGGTGATCGTGCTGGCCGGTGTCTGGTATGGCATTCGCCGTATTCTGCTGTCGCCGTTATCGTCGGTCATTGCCCATATCCGTGAAATCGCCAGTGGCAACCTGACGCATTCGCTGACCATTGCTGGTCGCAGTGAAATGACGGAACTGGCGCAGAGCGTTGACCATATGCAGAACGCGCTGATCGAAACGGTGACCAACGTTCGTCAGGGTTCTGATGCTATCTACTCCGGCACCAGCGAAATCGCCGCCGGGAACAACGATCTCTCGTCCCGTACGGAAGAGCAGGCGTCCGCACTTGAGCAGACCGCCGCCAGTATGGAAGAGCTGACCGCCACGGTGAAACAGAACGCCGATAACGCCCGTCAGGCCTCACTGCTGGCGCAGAGCGCGTCGGAAACGGCAGAGCGCGGCGGCAAAGTGGTGAACAGCGTTGTAAAAACCATGCACGAAATTGCGGGGAGTTCGCAAAAAATTGCCGATATTATTAGTGTGATTGACGGCATTGCTTTCCAGACCAATATTCTGGCGCTGAACGCCGCGGTTGAAGCAGCGCGAGCGGGCGAGCAGGGGCGTGGTTTCGCCGTGGTCGCCGGAGAAGTGCGCAATCTTGCCAGCCGCAGTGCGCAGGCGGCGAAAGAAATTAAAGGCTTAATTGAAGATTCTGTCTCCCGTGTCGATACCGGTTCTGTGCTGGTGGAAAGCGCAGGGGAGACGATGTCGGACATCGTAAACGCGGTAACACGGGTGAACGACATTATGGGTGAGATCGCCTCGGCTTCTGATGAACAGAGCCGCGGCATCGATCAGGTTGCGCTGGCGGTATCCGAAATGGATCGCGTCACGCAGCAGAACGCGTCACTGGTACAACAATCGGCAGCCGCAGCGGCCGCCTTAGAAGAACAAGCCAGTTTGTTGACGCAGGCGGTATCTGCTTTCCGCCTTTCTTCTGTATCCGGCAAATCGGCGTCGCGTGCTACAACTCCGGCAGCAGGCAGCGCTCAGACCCCGGCGCGGAGTCGCCAACTTGTAACCGGACAAGAGGATAACTGGGAAACATTTTAGCAGGTCTTAACCGCGGACTTTTTCCGCCAGATGGGGCGTTAATGTTAAATCGTATTCGCATCTCGACAACACTTTTTTTGATTTTGATCGTGTGTGGCATTTTACAGGTTGGCAGTAACGGGTTGTCTTTCTGGGCATTTAAAGAGAGCACTTCACATTTACAAGAAGTAGAAAACAGTAATCACCAGCGCAGCGCATTAATGCAGATGCGGGCCACGCTGCTTCAGGCCAGCACCGCGTTGAACAAAGCCGGGACGTTAACGGCGCTGAGTTATCCGCCGGATGACATCAAGGCGCTGATGACACAGGCGAAAGCCAGCCTCAAGCAGTCGGCTGAGGTAGAAAAAGAGTTTCTTGGTCTGAAGGTGATGACACCGGAAGGCAAAAAATTACAGGAAATCACGCAGGCCAGTTACACCGCCTGGCGCGGTGACCTGGAGCACCAGGCGACCTGGCTTGAGAATAACCAGTTGTCGGACTTTATGACCGCGCCGGTGCAGGAGTCGCAGGATAAGTTTGATGCCAGTTTCAGTGCGTGGGAGAAACACATTAACCACTTTACTGAACAGGCAAGAGCGGATGGTGAAAGTAATTATCACCGCTCGGCAGTGATTTTTGTCGTGGTGGTTATTCTCGCCGCGCTATTGACCAGCGCCGCGCTGTTCTGGTCGCGCAAGATGATTGTCCAGCCGCTGGCGGTTGTCAGCAGCCACTTTGACAGCATCTCCGAAGGCAATCTGGCACGACCGATTGCCGTTGACGGGCGTAACGAGATCTCGGCGATTTTTACCAGCCTGAAAAAGATGCAAACTGCGTTACGCACCACGGTGAGCGATGTTCGTCAGGGCAGCTACGCGATGCATACCGGCATCTCGGAAATCGCGGCGGGCAACAATGATTTATCGTCGCGAACGGAGCAACAGGCTGCGTCGCTGGCGCAAACCGCTGCCAGCATGGAGCAGTTAACGTCGACGGTTAGCCAGAACGCCGATAACGCGCGTCAGGCTTCCGGGCTGGCGCAGAGCGCGGCGGAAACGGCGAGAAAAGGTGGGCAGCAGACATCGAGCGTGGCAAGTACCATGCAGCAAATTGCCGGCAGCTCGCAGAAAATTGGCGACATCATCAGCGTGATTGATGGCATCGCGTTTCAGACCAATATTCTGGCGCTGAATGCCGCCGTCGAAGCGGCTCGCGCCGGTGAACAGGGGCGTGGTTTCGCCGTAGTCGCCGGTGAAGTGCGTAACCTGGCAAGCCGCAGCGCGCAGGCGGCAAAAGAGATTAAAGGCCTGATTGAAGAGTCGGTTTCCCGCGTTCAGCAGGGTTCCGCTCTGGTGGATACCGCCGCGCAGACGATGACCGAAATCGTCCGCTCTGTCACTCAGGTCAACGATATCATGGGCGAGATCGCCTCCGCGTCCGATGAACAACGGCGCGGGATAGAGCAGGTGGCTCAGGCAGTAACACAGATGGATCAGGTGACACAACAGAACGCTGCGCTGGTAGAAGAGGCAGCTTCCGCCACCGACCAACTGGCTAACCAGGCCGATAACCTTACCGCGCTGGTGGCCGTATTTAAGATTGAAGAGCATGTCGCAATACCCGAAGTGGCACCGCCTAAGGCAGTGCCCGTTGCATCCTGAACCTAGTTGAGAAGGCGCTATGACATCATCCATGCCTAACGGGCAAACGTCATCAATATTGCAACAGATGACACAGCGCCTGGCGCTGTCCGACGCGCACTTTCGTCGGATATGTCAATTGATCTACCAGCGTGCGGGGATTGTCCTCGCGGATCATAAACGCGACATGGTTTACAACCGCCTTGTTCGCCGTTTACGCACGCTTGGGCTGGACGATTTTGGCCGCTATCTGAGCATGCTGGAAGCGAACCAGAACAGCGCCGAGTGGCAAGCGTTTATTAACTCGCTGACCACCAATCTCACCGCGTTTTTCCGGGAAGCACACCACTTCCCGGTTCTCGCAGACCATGCGCGCAAGCGCACGGGGGAATACCGGGTATGGAGCGCGGCGGCGTCGACAGGCGAAGAGCCGTACTCTCTTGCCATTACCCTCGCTGATGCGCTGGGTATGGCACCGGGTCGCTGGAAAGTTTTCGCCAGCGACATCGATACAGAAGTGCTGGAAAAAGCGCGTAGCGGCATTTACCGCCAGGACGAGTTGAAAACCCTCTCGCCCCAGCAGATGCAACGCTACTTTATGCGCGGTACTGGCCCGCATGCCGGGCTGGTGCGTGTACGGCAGGAACTGGCGAACTACGTCGATTTCACCACGGTCAATCTGCTGGATAAGCAGTACAACGTTCCGGGGCCTTTCGACGCAATTTTTTGCCGTAACGTAATGATTTATTTTGATAAAACGACGCAACAGGACATTTTGCATCGTTTCGCTCCGCTGCTTAAGCCAGACGGATTACTGTTTGCCGGGCATTCGGAGAACTTCAGCAACCTCGTGCGTGAGTTTACCCTTCGTGGGCAAACAGTTTATGCGCTGAGTAAGGATAAAGCATGAGTAAAATCAGGGTGTTGTCCGTCGATGATTCCGCATTGATGCGCCAGATCATGACAGAAATTATCAATAGCCACAGCGATATGGAAATGGTGGCGACGGCGCCAGACCCATTGGTTGCCCGGGATTTAATTAAAAAATTCAACCCGGACGTGTTAACGCTGGATGTGGAAATGCCGCGCATGGACGGGCTGGATTTCCTTGAAAAATTAATGCGTCTGCGCCCGATGCCGGTGGTGATGGTTTCTTCACTGACCGGGAAAGGGTCTGAAGTGACGCTGCGCGCGCTGGAACTGGGGGCAATTGATTTTGTCACCAAACCGCAGATTGGCATTCGCGAAGGCATGCTGGCTTACAGCGAGATGATTGCCGAGAAAGTACGCACCGCGTCACGCGCGCGTATCGCGGCACATAAACCGATGGAAGCACCGGCCATGTTGAAAGCCGGACCGTTACTCAGCTCGGAAAAACTGCTGGTAATTGGTGCGTCAACCGGAGGAACAGAGGCAATTAGGCATGTACTCCAGCCATTGCCGCTCTCAAGTCCGGGTATTCTTATCACTCAGCATATGCCGCCGGGCTTTACCCGCTCATTTGCTGAGCGTTTGAATAAGCTCTGTCAGATCAGCGTCAAAGAAGCGGAAGATGGCGAGCGCGTATTACCCGGACACGCGTATATTGCACCTGGCGATCGGCATATGGAGCTGGCGCGTAGCGGGGCGAACTATCAAATTAAGATCCATGACGGACCGCCGGTTAACCGGCACCGCCCGTCGGTGGACGTGCTGTTTAATTCGGTGGCGAAACATGCGGGGCGTAACGCCGTGGGGGTTATTCTCACGGGGATGGGCAACGATGGCGCGGCCGGAATGTTAGCAATGCACCAGGCTGGCGCCTGGACGATTGCGCAAAATGAAGCAAGTTGTGTGGTGTTCGGCATGCCGCGTGAGGCCATCAATATGGGTGGCGTCAGCGAAGTGGTCGATCTTAGCCAGGTAAGCCAGCAGATGCTGGCGAAAATCAGTGCCGGACAGGCAATACGTATTTGAACCAGGAGTAATTTTTTATGGCGGATAAAGAGCTTAAGTTTTTGGTCGTGGATGACTTTTCCACCATGCGTCGAATTGTACGTAACCTGCTAAAAGAGCTGGGATTTAACAACGTTGAAGAAGCAGAAGACGGTGTTGATGCGTTAAACAAATTGCAGACGGGTGGCTTCGGTTTTGTTATTTCCGACTGGAACATGCCAAACATGGACGGTCTGGAACTGCTGAAAACGATTCGTGCCGACAGCAATATGGCTTCCATGCCGGTGCTGATGGTTACAGCAGAAGCGAAAAAAGAGAACATCATCGCGGCGGCGCAGGCCGGTGCGAGCGGCTATGTGGTGAAACCGTTTACCGCTGCAACCCTGGAAGAGAAACTCGGTAAGATCTTCGAGAAACTTGGCATGTGAGGACTGGCTAATGATTCAACCTTCAATTAAACCAGCGGACGAACATTCACCCAGCGACATCATTGCCCGGATTGGCAGCCTGACGCGTATGTTGCGTGATAGCCTGCGCGAATTAGGTCTTGACCAGGCGATTGCCGAAGCTGCGGAAGCGATTCCGGATGCGCGTGACCGTCTGGATTATGTTGTACAGATGACCGCGCAAGCGGCAGAACGCGCGCTTAACAGCGTAGAAGCCTCTCAGCCGCACCAGGATGAGATGGAAAAAGGTTCGAAAGCGCTGAGCAAACGTTGGGACGAGTGGTTTGAAAACCCGATCGAACTGGCGGATGCGCGTGAACTGGTGACCGATACGCGCAAATTCCTTGGCGAAATTCCGGGGCACACCAGCTTCACCAACGCCCAGCTGCTGGACATTATGATGGCGCAGGATTTCCAGGACCTCACCGGTCAGGTTATCAAACGCATGATGGATGTTATCCAGGAGATCGAACGTCAGCTGCTGATGGTACTGCTGGAGAATATCCCGGATCAGTCCGCGCGTCCGAAGCGTGAAAATGAAAGCCTGCTCAATGGCCCACAACTCGACGCGACCAAAGCGGGCGTGGTGGCAAGCCAGGATCAGGTAGACGATCTGCTCGACAGCCTGGGCTTCTGATCTGTCTGTACATGCACCTTCAGCCCGCCTGAAGGTGCATGTCTGACAATGAAAAGGGAAGGGGAAACCTTCCCTTTTTTATTGCAGGAAAATATCCCCAATTGAGAAGGCGTTTGCCAGCGCATGCAGCACAATCGGGACAATCAAACCGCCCGTGCCGAGCCTGACCACACACAACACCGCAGAAAAAATAAAGAGCTGAATAAAGGTAATGGGCGCGTGATACTGCATATGGATGACGGAGAACAGCAATGAGGTCAGCACAATCCCCGCTTGCTGCGGCACTTTCCCCCACCCAAGGCTGGCATTGAGTAAAAAGCCACGAAAGATAATCTCTTCACTCACGGGTGCTACCAGGCACGCCGTTAAAATCCACGCCCAGCGGGTCAACCCGGTGTAATCGCGCAGCGAATCAAGCCAGGGTTCAGGCTGCTGAAACAGTTTCTCCATCACCAGCATCACCACCAGCGCCAGTAGCGGCACCGTTACGTTGCGCAGCGCCAGTGTGCCAAAGGGTAACAGCCCGTCAAAATGGCGCGCGTAATAGCGCCAGAGTAACAACGAGCAAGGCAATAACAGCGCGGTGCCGAGAAACGGCGCGGCAAGACCATTTCGATAAAGCGTCATAAAACCGGGAATGAAAAAGGCTAAATAAAAGAGGCTGTAATAGATAACAAACGCCGCGATGCAAATTGCCGTGTGCGAGATTCTGTCCAGATGTCGTGGCATAAAAAATAACGTCCGTGCCGATAAATACGCGAAGCCGACCATTATAAAGCAGGGCGCTGGCATTTCTGTTCTGCGGTTAATAATCAGGATATGTCGATAAAAAATGGGCTTTAGGCAGGATTTTCGCAATAACGTTGCCGTTTGGTCTGCGTTTCGGCATGCGGGGTTGGGCATGACGCGACAACTCAAATGGCGAAAACCCTCTGTTTTTATGCCTTACTCTGCCCATTGGACAGGCTTGACTCTGGCAATATGTCATCAAACCTGTAACCCGTGGATGTGTTGGCCGTGGCCTCTGAAGACAACGACGACAAAACAGAAGCCCCCACAGCGCACCGACTAGAGAAAGCGCGCGAAGAAGGGCAAGTCCCCCGATCCAAAGAACTGACATCGCTACTGATCATGTTGGTCGGTATCGGCATTCTGTGGTTTGGCGGTGAAGCGTTTGGTCGCAGGTTATCGATGGCGCTCTCATCCGGGCTGCGTTTTGACCACAAGATTATCAGTGACCAGAACCTGATCCTCGGGCAGATCATCGTGATGTTAAAAAACGTGCTGATCGGCATGTTGCCGCTGCTAACGGGCGTGGTGATCATTGCGCTTATCGCGCCGGTGATGCTGGGCGGGCTGGTGTTCAGCACCAAATCGCTGGAGTTTAAATTTTCCAAACTCAACCCGCTCAGCGGGTTGGGGCGTTTGTTCTCCGCGCAAGTGGGCGCGGAACTGGTGAAAGCGTTGATGAAAGCGCTGCTGATGGGCAGCGTCGCGGGCTTTTTTTTATGGCATCACTGGCCGGATATGATGCGCCTGATGAGCGAATCGCCGCTGACCGCTATGGCGAGCGCCCTCAATCTGGCCGGGCTGTGCGCCATGCTGGTGGCGCTAAGCATTATCCCGATGGTGGGTTTTGACGTTTTCTGGCAGATCTACAGCCATCTGAAAAAACTGCGCATGTCCCGCCAGGACATCCGTGACGAATTTAAACAGAGCGAAGGCGACCCGCACATTAAAGGCCGTATCCGCCAGATGCAGCGTGCAGCGGCGCGCCGTCGCATGATGGCCGATGTGCCAAAAGCGGATGTGATTGTGACCAACCCGACGCACTACTCCGTCGCACTGCAATATGACGAGAATAAGATGAGTGCGCCGAAAGTGGTGGCAAAAGGCGCGGGAATGATTGCGCTGCGTATTCGTGAACTGGGGACGGAGAACCGTGTGCCGATCCTCGAAGCGCCGCCGCTGGCGCGTGCGCTCTATCGCCATTCTGAAATTGGTCAGCAAATCCCGGGCCAGCTGTATGCGGCCGTTGCCGAAGTGCTGGCGTGGGTATGGCAGTTGAAACGCTGGCGTCTGTCCGGCGGGCAACGACCTGTTAAACCTGAGAATCTCCCGGTGCCTGAGGCGCTGGACTTTTTGAACGAGAAGGACACTGATGGCTAATCTGGTAGCAATGCTGCGTCTACCCAGCAATCTGAAATCGACCCAATGGCAAGTTCTCGCCGGGCCGGTGCTCATTTTGCTTATTTTGTCGATGATGGTGCTGCCGCTACCGGCGTTTGTCCTCGACCTGTTGTTTACCTTTAACATCGCACTTTCCCTCATGGTGCTGTTGGTGGCGATGTTCACCCAGCGCACGCTGGAATTCGCCGCATTTCCGACCATCCTGCTGTTTACCACCTTGCTGCGTCTGGCGCTGAACGTGGCCTCCACGCGTATTATCCTGATGGAAGGGCATACGGGATCGGCGGCGGCAGGGCGAGTCGTTGAAGCCTTCGGTCACTTCCTCGTTGGCGGTAACTTCGCCATTGGTATCGTGGTGTTCGTCATCCTCGTTATCATCAACTTTATGGTTATCACCAAAGGTGCGGGACGTATCGCCGAAGTGGGCGCGCGTTTCGTACTCGATGGGATGCCCGGTAAACAGATGGCGATTGACGCCGATCTCAACGCCGGGATCATCGGTGAAGACGAAGCGAAACGCCGCCGTTCTGAAGTAACGCAAGAAGCAGACTTCTACGGTTCGATGGACGGTGCGAGTAAGTTTGTTCGCGGCGACGCCATCGCCGGTATTCTGATCATGGTTATCAACGTCATCGGCGGCTTGCTGGTGGGCGTACTGCAACATGGCCTGTCGATGGGCGATGCGGCATCAAGTTACACCCTGCTGACCATCGGTGACGGTCTGGTTGCGCAGATCCCGGCGCTGGTTATCTCTACCGCGGCGGGTGTTATCGTCACCCGCGTCAGCACCGATCAGGATGTTGGCCAGCAGATGGTTGGCCAGTTGTTCAGCAACCCGCGCGTGATGCTGCTCAGCGCCGGCGTCCTCGGCCTGCTGGGGCTGGTGCCGGGGATGCCGAACTTTGTGTTCCTGCTGTTTACCGCCGCGCTGCTGGGTCTTGCCTGGTGGCTGCGTGGTAAAGACCAGGCCGCGCCTGCTGAAGCCGCGCCGATGAAGCTGCCGGAAAACACCCAGGCGGTAGAAGCCACCTGGAACGATGTGCAGCTTGAAGATTCCCTCGGTATGGAAGTGGGCTATCGCCTGATCCCGATGGTGGACTTCCAGCAGGATGGCGAGCTGTTAGGCCGTATCCGCAGTATTCGTAAGAAATTCGCGCAGGATATGGGCTTCCTGCCGCCTGTTGTCCACATCCGCGACAATATGGATCTGCCGCCAGCGCGTTACCGCATCCTGATGAAAGGGGTGGAAATTGGCAGCGGCGAGGCTTACCCAGGTCGCTGGCTGGCGATTAACCCAGGCACGGCGGCGGGCACGTTGCCGGGCGAGCAAACCGTGGACCCGGCTTTTGGCCTGGCCGCTATCTGGATTGAGAGCGCATTGAAAGAACAGGCGCAGATCCAGGGCTACACGGTTGTGGAAGCCAGTACCGTGGTGGCAACCCATCTTAACCACCTGATTGGTCAATTCTCGGCGGAGCTGTTTGGTCGCCAGGAAGCGCAGCAACTGCTTGACCGGGTAAGCCAGGAGATGCCGAAGCTGACCGAAGATCTGGTGCCGGGCGTGGTCACGCTGACTACGCTGCACAAAGTGTTGCAAAACTTGTTGGCCGAAAAAGTGCCAATCCGCGATATGCGCACCATTCTGGAAACGCTGGCCGAGCATGCGCCGCTGCAAACCGATCCGCACGAACTCACGGCGGTGGTGCGCGTCGCGTTGGGCCGCGCCATTACACAGCAGTGGTTCCCGGGGAATGATGAAGTGCAGGTGATTGGTCTTGACACGCCGCTTGAGCGTTTGCTGCTGCAAGCGTTGCAGGGCGGTGGCGGTCTGGAACCGGGTCTTGCCGATCGCTTACTGGAACAAACACAGGAAGCGTTGACGCGCCAGGAGATGTTAGGTGCGCCGCCGGTGTTGCTGGTTAACCACGCGCTGCGTCCGCTGCTGGCGCGCTTCCTGCGCCGCAGTCTGCCGCAACTGGTGGTGCTGTCGAATATGGAAATGTCGGATAACCGCAGCATCCGTATGACTGCGACCATCGGAGGCAAGTAATGCGTTTGCTGGCGTGGTTGGTGGCTCTGCCGTTGTTTGCTCACGCGGCCGGAAACGGCATTGGCGAAGGCATGTGGCAGGCCAGCAGTATTGGTATCCGGCTGGATAACCGTGGCGTGGTCTCTTCATCGCGACCGCTTGGTCCGTCGCAGCCGGTAAACGGGCTGATGACGGATGTCTCCTGGCGCTATGAATTAAATGGCCCGACGCCTGCCGGGTTAGTGGTTCGTCTCTGTTCTCAGGCGCGCTGTGTCGAACTGGATGGGCAAAGTGGCACCACGCGCGGCTTTACCGATGTTCCGGCGCTCGAATCGCTGCGCTTTGTCTGGGAAGTGCCCGGCGGTGGACGTTTATGGCCGCCGCTGGACGTTCGTAGTAACAAAGTGCTGGTTAATTACCGCCAGCCAGCCCGGCAAAACTAACCGCTTCGCTTCAATTAGTTAGCTCGTTTTTCGCCCGAAAATCCCGCCGTAATGGCGGGATTTTGCTATCCGCCCCGCATTTTTGACCTCTCCTTTTGATGCAAAAGAAACGCTGTTTTATAAATCAGTGAAGCGCGTATCGACACTCTTTGCATTTTTGCCAGCCGCGTAATTTTGATGGCAGAAACAGAAAGGTTTCCCGTTGCACATCCTCTTACTTTAGCCGTGTAAGAAATTCCTTTGGCTAAGCCGGATCGTCAAAGGTCCCCCAAAATGAACAGGGTTGACGGCAATGAAAACACGAAAAATTGGATTGGCTAATTATCTCGCCTATGGCTCGGGCGATTTTCTGGGTGCGGGCACAACCGCGTTAACCGCAGCATGGTTACTCTATTTCTATACGACCTTTTGCGGCCTGACGCCTATTGAAGCGACTTTTATTTTCGCGACAGCAAGGGTGCTGGATGCGGTGGTCAGCCCGCTGATGGGCTTTTTAACCGATAACTTCGGTTCGACCTGGCTTGGTAAACGCTTCGGTCGGCGTAAGTTCTTTATTATGCTGGGAATTCCTTGTGTGTTCAGCTACTCGATAATGTGGGTAGGGGACATGAGTTTCTGGTATTACCTGCTGACGTATCTGCTGTTTGATGTGGTCTACACCATGATTCTGGTGCCGTACGAAACGCTGGTGCCGGAAATGACTGACGACTTTAAACAGAAAACCAAATTTTCCGGCGCGCGTATCTCCATGGCGCAGATGTCGGCGATTCTGGCCTCGTTTCTGCCGGGCGTTCTGCTGTCACACTTTGGTAAAGACAACCCGGTCTCCTTTTTCTACGCAAGCCTGGTGTTCTCGGTACTCTGTGCGCTGATGCTGACGTTTGTCTGGTGCTTTACCTGGGAGCGTCCGCGCGAAGAGTGGACCGAAGCGGCGCTGCGTGCGGAAGAAGAGAAAAAGAGCCTCACGCTTGGGCAAAGTTTGCGTCGCCTGTTTGTTGAACTTAGCTCCACGCTGCGGATCAAGATTTTCCGCCAGCATCTGGGGATGTACCTCGGGGGCTATATCGCGCAGGACGTGTTTAACGCGGTGTTCACCTATTACGTGGTGTTTGTGCTGATGCAGGAAGCGTCGCTGGCCTCCAACTTGCTGGGCACGATGGCGATTTTCCAGTTCATCGCCGTTATCGCCATGATCCCGCTGTGCATCCGCTTCGGACCTGCGCCGTCATACCGCATGGTGGTGGTGCTGTTCGGTCTGAGCGCGGCGTCTTATGCCGTGCTCCACTACGCCGGTTTGAGCGATGTTTATTCGCTGCTGTTACTGGTTTCCGCCGTTGCCGGTCTGGGACGCGGTGGTATCAACTACGTACCGTGGAACACTTATACCTACATTGCGGATATTGACGAAGTGGTCACCGGCCAGCGCCGTGAAGGGATCTTCGCCGGGATCATGACGCTGACTCGTAAAGCCTCACAGGCCGGTGCGGTGATGCTGGTAGGGATCGTGATGCAGGCTTCTGGTTTTGTCTCCGGACAGAAAACGCAGGTGCCAGAAGTGAGCCACACCATTTTGATGATCATGTGCTTTGGCACCATTGCGGTGCTGTGCTGCGGCTTCCTCGTCTCCTTACGCTTCAAACTGAACCTGAAAACCCACAGCGTGCTGCGTGAAGAAACGGCCAAAATGCGCCAGAGCGGCCGCGCGATGCCAGAAAGCATCACTCCGCAGGCGCGTGAAACCGTCGAAATGCTGGCGGGCATGCCTTATGAATCCCTGTGGGGAAACAACAACATTGGCTATCTGAATCGCAATAAACCTGCCGCGCCATCGCTGAAAGACGCGTCACTGAAATCGACTTACAACTGAGGTTAAGAATATGAAGGTTTGGCCTGTCAAACACAGCCCGTTACTGCGTCAGCCAGAGCGTTTTATCGCCCGTGATGAACTGAAAGCATTGATCCGCAAGGTGACGCATAACCTGGTCAATATTCACGACAATACCGGCGAGTTCTTACTCCGTCTCGACGATGGGCGCGTGATTGATACCAAAGGCTGGGCTGGCTGGGAGTGGACGCACGGCGTAGGTCTGTACGGGATGTATCAGTATTACCGCCAGACCGGGGAAGAGGGCGTGCGCGAGGTGATTGATAACTGGTTCGCCGACCGTTTTGCAGAAGGCGCAACCACTAAAAACGTCAACACCATGGCACCGTTCCTGACGCTGGCGTATCGCTATGAAGAGACCGGCAATCCGTGCTATTTGCCATGGCTGGAAAGCTGGGCTGAATGGGCGATGAACGAGATGCCGCGCACCGACTGCGGCGGGATGCAGCACATTACGCTGGCGGAGGAGAATCACCAGCAGATGTGGGACGATACGCTGATGATGACCGTGCTGCCGCTGGCGAAAATCGGCAAATTACTCAACCGACCAGACTATGTGGAAGAGGCGGTCTATCAGTTCCTGCTGCATGTGCAGAACCTGATGGACAGGGAAACCGGGCTGTGGTTCCACGGCTGGAATTATGAGGGTCACCACAACTTTGCCAACGCCCGCTGGGCGCGCGGTAATAGCTGGCTGACCATTGTTATCCCGGATTTCCTTGAGCTTGTCGATCTGCCGGAAAACAATGCGGTGCGCCGTTATCTGGTCCAGGTGTTGAATGCGCAAGTCGCCGCGCTGGCGAAGTGTCAGCATGAAAGCGGGTTATGGCATACGTTGCTCGACGATGCAGATTCTTATCTGGAAGCGTCGGCAACCGCCGGGTTTGCGTATGGCATTCTGAAAGCGCTGCGTAAGCGTTATATCAGCGCCGATTACACGGACGTGGCAGAGAAAGCGGTGAAAGCGATTGTGGGCCATATCTCGCCGGAAGGGGAGTTGTTGCAGGTGTCGTTTGGTACCGGAATGGGCAGTAATCTGGCGTTTTACCGCCAGATCCCGCTGACCTCCATGCCCTACGGCCAGGCGATGGCGATGCTCTGTTTGACGGAGTATCTGCGCAAATATTTCTGAGAGGCGCAAAAAGAAAAACCCCGGTTTACCGGGGTTTTTTATGGCTAAAAACGGAGGCGATTACATACGCTCAACGGTTTCAATACCCAGCGTATCCAGACCGAGTTTCAGCGTTTTTGCCGTCAACAGGGCCAGCTTCAGTCGGCTTAAGCGGGTTTCATCGCTTTCGGCGCTAAGGATCGGGCAGTGCTCGTAGAAGCCGGAGAACAGACCCGCCAGATCGTACAGATAGGCGCACATCACATGCGGCGTACCTTCACGGGCAACGACGGTGAGCGTCTCTTCGAACTGCAACAGGCGCGCGGCCAACTGGGATTCACGCTCTTCGCCAATCACCACCGGTGCGTTTTCCAGCACGCTCTCTTCAATACCCGCTTTGCGGAATACGGAGAGTACGCGGGTGTAAGCGTACTGCATGTACGGGGCGGTGTTGCCTTCAAAGGCCAACATGTTGTCCCAGTCAAAAACGTAATCGGTGGTGCGGTTTTTCGACAGATCCGCATATTTCACCGCGCCGATACCGACCGCGTTGGCCAGTTTTTCCAGCTCGTCGGCAGACATATCCGGGTTCTTTTCTGCCACCAGACGACGTGCGCGCTCCAGCGCTTCATCCAGCAGATCGGAAAGCTTCACTGTTCCGCCCGCGCGGGTTTTGAACGGCTTGCCGTCTTTGCCAAGCATCATGCCGAACATGTGGTGCTCCAGCGGCACGGAATCCGGCACATAACCGGCTTTGCGCACGATGGTCCAGGCCTGCATCAGGTGCTGATGTTGACGGGAGTCGATGTAGTAGAGCACGCGATCGGCATGCAGCGTTTCATAACGGTATTTCGCACAGGCGATGTCGGTTGTGGTGTACAGGTAGCCACCATCCTTTTTCTGGATGATGACGCCCATCGGTTCGCCTTCTTTGTTTTTGTACTCATCCAGGAACACCACGGTCGCGCCTTCGCTCTCGACGGCCAGACCTTTGGCTTTCAGATCGGCAACGATGCCCGGTAACATCGGGTTATACAGGCTTTCGCCCATTACATCTTTGCGGGTCAGCGTCACGTTAAGGCGTTCGTAGGTTTTCTGGTTCTGACTCATGGTGATATCGACCAGCTTGCGCCACATTTCACGGCAATATTCGTCGCCGCCTTGCAGCTTCACCACGTAAGCGCGTGCGCGTTCAGCGAACGCCGCGTCTTCGTCATAATGTTTTTTGGCTTCGCGGTAAAAACCTTCAAGATCGGCCAGCGCCATTTCACCGGCATTCTCTTGCTGCTGCAGCTCAAGGTAGGCAATCAACATACCGAACTGGGTGCCCCAGTCGCCGACGTGGTTGGCGCGAATCACGTTATGACCGAGGAACTCCAGCGTACGAACCGACGCATCGCCAATGATGGTTGAGCGCAGGTGGCCGACGTGCATCTCTTTCGCCACGTTCGGCGCGGAGTAGTCGATAACCACGGTTTGCGGCTGCGGTGTTGTTACGCCCAGACGATCAGATTTCAGCGCCGCATCTACCTGCGAGGCGAGAAATTCAGGCGCGAGGAAAATATTGATAAAGCCAGGACCGGCGATTTCAACTTTATTGGCAATCCCGTCAAGAGAAAGGTGAGACAGAACCTGCTCGGCCAGTTGTCGCGGCGCCATGCCCAGTTTTTTCGCCACTGCCATCACGCCGTTAGCCTGATAGTCGCCAAACTGAATTTTTGCTGACTGACGAACCTGCGCTTCACAATCGGCTGGCGCGCCTGCTGCAATCATGGCCTGACTGACTTTTTCTGAGAGAAGAGCCTGAATATTCACCGGGATACCTTACTTTTAGGACACCGCGTCGCTGAGGCGGCGTCCGGGTGTTTAATAAAGGCGGGAGTATACTGCAAATGCCCGGTGGCGTCAGCACTGCATAACACGGTAGATTATGCGCTTTGTTATGACTTGCGAGCACTGTTATGCGTACCTGGCAAACCATCGAAGAGTTGCAGGATATCGTGGAAGATTTGCCACGGTTTACCCAAGATTTGCAAAATTTAACTACCCGTCTGGGGCTGGATATCGCCCCCTTAAATGCGGATCACATCTCGTTGCGCTGTCACCAGAACACCACGGCGGAGCGCTGGCGGCGTGGCTTTGAGCAATGCGGCGAACTGCTGTCGGAAAACATCATTAATGGTCGGCCGATTTGCCTGTTCAAACTGCGTGAACCGGTGTGCGTCGCCCACTGGCAGTTTACGGTGATTGAGTTGCCGTGGCCGGGTGAAAAGCGCTACCCGCACGAAGGGTGGGAACATGTTGAAATCGTGCTGCCGGGCGATATCGCCACGCTCAACGCGCGTGCGCTGGCGCTGCTGGCTGATGAAGGCTTAAGCCAGCCGGGGATTTCGGTGAAAACCAGTTCACCAAAAGGCGAGCGTGAACGGCTGCCCAATCCAACGCTGGCGGTGACGGATGGCAAAGTCACCGTGAAGTTTCATCCGTGGACCATTGAAGAGATTGTCGCGAGCGAGCAGTGAAGCAAGCGGAAAGCGAGCCATGCTGAAGAGAGGGAGATGAAATGACCTTACTGGAAATCTGTTGTTATGGCGTCGATGACGCGGTGCTCGCTGAGCAACATGGCGCCGATCGCATTGAATTTTGCGCCGCGCCGAAAGAGGGTGGGTTAACCCCTTCCTTTGGTGCGCTAAAAGCGATTCGTCAGACGGTGACCATTCCCGTACACCCGATCGTGCGCCCGCGCGGTGGGGATTTTTGCTACCGGGCCGATGAGTTTGCCACCATGTTGAGCGATATTGAGATGCTCCGTGAGTTGGGTTTCCCCGGCCTGGTCACCGGTGTGCTGACGGAAGAAGGGGATGTCGATATTGTGCGTATGCAGGAAATTATGCAGGCTGCGCAAGGGATGGCGGTAACTTTTCATCGCGCGTTCGATATGTGCGCCAACCCACTTCAGGTATTTGATTATTTAGCGGAATTAGGCATCGCACGTATTCTCACATCCGGTCAGCAGCCGTCGGCAGCAAAAGGACTTTCATTAATCAGGGAACTAAATGCCCGGTCTGGTGTTCCAATCATTATGGCCGGCGCAGGCGTGCGTCCGGATAACCTTGAAACCTTTCTCCATGCGGGTATCAAAGAGGTACATAGCTCGGCAGGCCGCTGGACAGCGTCGCCGATGCGCTATCGCAATCCAGGATTATCGATGTCGTCAGATGCCAGTGCGGATGAATATGCCCGCTACGGTGTGGATGGCGATGCGGTAGCGGTGATGAAGAAGATGATTTTGCACCATCGCCCGTAACAGTTTTTACCGCGCATCATGTCGCCCAATATGATGCTTGCTTGTACCAGGCCCCTGCCATTAACAGGGGCCTTTTTTTATCTTACGGTTTGCGGGCAATCAACACCGCGCGAACCGGAGCCGGGTAACCTTCAACGGTTTTACTGTTATCCGCCGGGTTAAGAAAATCGGCCAGTGATTCTGTGACCATCCACGGCGTGCGACGTTGCTCTTCGGTACTGGTAACGCTGGTATCCACAATGCGTACATCGACAAAACCGCACTTCTCGAGCCAGTTTTTCAGCGCCAGCGCAGAAGGGATAAAATAGACGTTACGCATTTGCGCGTAGCGGTCACCGGGCACCAGCACGGTATTTTCATCGCCTTCAACCACCAGTGTTTCCAGTACCAGCTCGCCGTCTTTCACCAACTGATCTTTCAACTGCCAAAGATGTTCAAGCGGTGAACGGCGGTGGTAGAGCACGCCCATGGAAAACACGGTATCGAAAGCGTTCAGCGCCGGAAGTTGCTCAATGCCAAGCGGCAAGAGATGGGCGCGACGATCATCGCCCAACAGTTTACGCACGGCTTCAAACTGGCATAAGAACAACTGCGTTGGATCGATACCAACGGCAAGCTGCGCACCCGCGCCGACCATGCGCCACAGGTGGTAACCGCTGCCGCAGCCGACATCCAGAATGGTGCGGCCTTTCAGATCGGAAAGGTGCGGCAGGACGCGCTCCCATTTCCAGTCGGAACGCCACTCGGTATCGATATCAATGCCATACAGAGAAAACGGCCCTTTGCGCCACGGCATCAGATTACGCAGCAGCGTTTCCATACCTTTAAGCTGCCCGGCGCTGAGCGGTTCGGCGCTTTGCGCGCTGACGCTGTGCAGCAGATCCAGATTTGCAGGCGTGATGGTCGGCAGAAACTCCACCGCGTTGTTCCACTGCTTAAACTGCCCATGCAGTGCTTCACGCTGCCAGGCGGAGATTTGTGCGGGTAACGTTTCCAGCCAGTGCGCGAGTGTGCCGGTGGCGATTTGCTGATAAAAACGGCCAAACTCAATCATGCTTCAACCGCCTTCAGAGCCACCAGCGAACCAAAATTAAAGCACTGGAACCACAGTTCGCTGTGTTCAAACCCGGCTGTGCGCAGGCGGGTTTTATGTGCTTCAACAGAATCCGTCAGCATGACATTTTCCAGCATGCTGCGTTTCTGGCTGATCTCCAGTTCGCTGTAGCCATTAGCACGTTTAAAGTCGTGGTGCATATTGAACAGCAGTTCGCCGACGGTATGGTCTTCAAAACTGAATTTTTCCGATAACACTAACGCACCGCCGGGATTGAGCCCCTGGTAAACTTTCTGCAGCAGTTTCAGGCGGTCGTCCGGCTCCAGAAATTGCAAGGTGAAGTTGAGCACCACCATCGAGGCGTTTTCAATGTGAATATCACGAATATCGCCTTCAATCACTTCAACGGGCGTTGGCGCTTTATAGGCATCGATATGACGACGGCAGCGTTCCACCATGGCAGGCGAGTTGTCGACGGCGATAATTTTGCAATCAGCGTGGTGAATGTTGCGACGCACCGAGAGCGTTGCCGCGCCCAGGGAGCAGCCGAGATCGTAGACTTGCGTGGCAGGCTGGACAAAGCGCTCCGCCAGCATGCCGATCATCGAGATAATATTGGAGTAACCCGGTACGGAACGCTGGATCATGTCCGGGAAGACTTCGGCTACCCGTTCGTCAAAAGTCCAGTCGCCCAGGCTGGCGATAGGCGCAGAAAAAAGCGTGTCGCGGTGAGACATAGTGTAAATATCCGGGAAAACAAAGGGGCGTATTGTGCGCTAATGCAGGGAGAAAACCAACTCCCAGGGCATGTACCACAGATTTGCCAGCACCATCAGCAGCAATGAGCAAAAGGTTGCGCCCATGCCGGAACGACGCCAGCGGATCAGGCGGTGGTGAAAGCCGTAATAATGCATCAGGCGACCGGCGATCAGCAGCACCCCGCAAACGTGCACTAACCACGTTTGTGCACCGTCCATCTCCATAAAAAGCAGCAAAATAAGGGCGACGGGAATGTACTCGACCGCATTGCCGTGAATGCGTATCGCACTTTGCAGCTCGCTAAACCCGCCGTCGCCGTAGCTAACACGGTATTGCGTGCGCAGGCGAATAACGTCAAAAGAAAATTTTATGAGTAACAATGCACCCAGCACGGCGTAAAGCGCGCTAACCATACTAACTCCCTTTAAGGCTCTGGTGACCGCTTAACAATGATAGGTGGTTCGTTCAGAAAAGAGAAGATTGCAGCGGAAGAGAAGGGGCATCGCCTACGCTCGGGACAGCGGCCTGTAAACCCTGCCACAGGGTTTCCACCAGTTCTGGTGCCTGGGCGATATCCGGCGTGTGCAAAAACAAATACGGCGTGGTGGTCTGTTCCCACAACGGGAGTTTTTGCAACCATACGGCAAACAGCTGGCGATTTTGTTCCATATTGTCGCTACCGATAAAACGCACCATCGGATGGCTGGCGGTAATCAGCGCATGCACCGGTACTTTCGGTTTTTTGCGCTGCGCTTCGATGATCGCTTCATTGTGGGGAATGGCGCTATGCACCGGTCGGCTATCAAGGATCACCCGGTTCACGCCGCGCGCATGTAAGCCCTGATTGAGCGCTTTTTCCTCTTCGCCTTTAGCGAAAAATGTTGGGTGGCGCACTTCAACGCCATAGGTGAAACCTGCAGGCAGCGTGTCCAGGAATGCCCACAAAGCGGGGAGATCGCGCGGGCTAAAGGTCGCCGGAAGCTGTAACCAGTACTGGCCTATCCGGTTGGCAAGCGGCGACATTCGTTCAAAAAACTCGTCTGTCAGATCGCGGCAGTTACGCAGCGCCGCCTGGTGCGAAATGGTGGCGGGAAATTTAAAGCAGAAGCGAAAATCATCGGTGGTTTGTTCGCGCCAGCGCGCCACGATCTCGGCTTTTGGCAGCGCATAAAGCGTGGTGTTGCCTTCGACGCAATTAAAGTGACGGGCGTACTCTTCGAGGCTGGTAATGCCAAGGCGCACCCACCTGGGGTGCGACCATTGCGGCAGGCCGACATACATCATAATGCGCTGAGGATCTCGTTCGTGCTGCGAACACGGCTAATGCGCGGGAAGATATACTTCAGGCTGCCCTGATGTTGCTCGTTGCTGCCAGCGCTGCAAGCGTCTTCTGCAATCACCAGCGAAAAACCCAATTCCCAGGCGTTGCGCGCGGTGGATTCCACGCCGATATTGGTGGAAATGCCGCACAGCACAATGGTGTCGATGCCACGGCGGCGCAGTTGCAACTCAAGATCGGTACCGTAGAACGCGCCCCACTGGCGTTTAGTCACTTCAATATCGCTCTCTTTTTTACCCAATGCCTGCGGGTAAACCCACCAGTTGTCTGGCAGGGTATGACCGCCTGTTGCCGCGTCAACCGGCTGTTTCAGCGCTTCGGCGAAACCCTCTGACCAGCCAACGCGCACGAATACTACCGGCGAACCGTTGGCGCGAAATTTTTCCGCGAGCGTTGCGGCGCGTTGAACCACGTCCTGCGCTGTGTGCGGGCCACCGGCGAAAGGCAAAATACCTTCCTGTAAATCGATCACCACCAGTGCGGTTTTCTCAGCATTGAGTTCCAGCATAATAACTCCTGAAAAATGAATGACGTCGGCGGATACCTTACGCGTTATGTAGGGGCGGACGGTTTACAAATTTTGTTAAATTTTGTGAGAATGCGCAATAAGCGCGCAGCAAACGCGCGTACAGTCGGTCGCGGGCTTATCGTCAGTCAGAATTTCCAGTATAATAGCCCCCTTTTTTCATCCAGTTGTGACATACGAAAATAGCTGCCACCAGAGTGCCTGCCTCGCAGGCGGCGGGTCGCGCGCAGCTAATTAAGGGATATCTCATGCGTACAGTATATTGCGGGCAGCTCAATCAGTCCCATGTGGGACAGCAAGTAACGCTTTGTGGGTGGGTCAACCGTCGTCGTGACCTTGGTAGCCTTATCTTTATTGATATGCGCGATCGTGAAGGCATCGTGCAGGTGTTTTTCGACCCGGACCGTCAGGATGCGTTCCAGCTCGCCTCTGAACTGCGTAATGAGTTCTGCATTCAGATTACCGGTACCGTGCGCGCGCGCGACGGCAAAAACGTCAACAAAGATATGGCAACCGGTGAAGTGGAAGTGTTCGCTACCGAGCTGAACATTATCAACCGTTCCGACGTGCTGCCGCTGGACTCCAACCACGTTAATACCGAAGAAGCGCGTCTGAAATACCGCTACCTCGATCTGCGCCGCCCGGAAATGGCCCAGCGCCTGAAAACCCGCGCGAAGATCACCAGCTTCGTGCGTCGCTTTATGGATGACCACGGTTTCCTCGATATTGAAACCCCGATGCTGACCAAAGCAACGCCGGAAGGCGCGCGTGACTACCTCGTGCCTTCGCGCGTGCATAAAGGCAAATTCTACGCGCTGCCGCAATCCCCGCAGCTGTTCAAACAGCTGCTGATGATGTCCGGCTTCGACCGTTACTATCAGATAGTCAAATGTTTCCGTGACGAAGACCTGCGTGCTGACCGTCAGCCGGAATTCACCCAGATCGATGTGGAAACGTCCTTTATGACCGCGCCGCAGGTGCGAGAAGTAATGGAAGCGCTGGTACGCGAACTGTGGCAGGAAATTCGTGGTGTGGATCTGGGCGACTTCCCGATTATGACCTTCGCCGAAGCCGAGCGCCGTTACGGTTCTGATAAACCTGATTTGCGTAACCCGATGGAGCTGGTAGATGTTGCCGACTTGCTGAAAGCGGTCGAGTTTAAAGTCTTCTCCGGCCCGGCAAACGATCCGAAAGGCCGTGTTGCTGCGCTGCGTGTGCCAGGTGGCGCACAACTCAGCCGTAAACAGATTGACGACTACGGCAAGTTTATCGAAATCTACGGGGCGAAAGGCCTTGCTTATATTAAGGTTAACGAAGCGGCAAAAGGACTGGAGGGGATCACCAGCCCGGTCGCGAAATTCCTGAACGCTGAAATCGTTAGCGCGATCCTTGAGCGCACCGGCGCGAAGGATGGCGACATGATTTTCTTCGGCGCGGATCACAAGAAAGTGGTTGCCGATGCGCTGGGCGCGCTGCGTCTGAAACTGGGTAAAGACCTGAATCTGACCGATGAAGCCAAATGGGCGCCGCTGTGGGTGATCGACTTCCCGATGTTTGAAGATGACGGCGAAGGCGGTCTGACCGCGATGCACCACCCGTTCACCTCGCCGAAAGATATGACGGCGGCTGAGCTGAAAGCGGCACCGGAAGAGGCCGTAGCTAACGCTTACGATATGGTTATCAACGGTTATGAAGTGGGCGGCGGTTCGGTGCGTATCCATAGCGGCGAAATGCAGCAGACAGTGTTCGGCATTCTGGGCATCAATGAGCAGGAACAGCGTGAGAAGTTCGGCTTCCTGCTGGATGCGCTGAAATACGGTACACCGCCGCACGCGGGCCTGGCATTTGGTCTGGATCGTCTGACCATGCTGCTGACCGGCACCGATAACATCCGTGACGTGATTGCGTTCCCGAAAACCACGGCGGCGGCCTGTCTGCTGACCGAAGCGCCAAGTTTCGCTAACCCGGCGTCGCTGGCTGAGCTGGGTATATCCGTCGTCAAAAAAGAAACGCCGGAGAATAAATAAGATGGCCTTTAAGCACCCTGTTTCCGTGCTGGTGGTGATTTACGCCGAGGACACGAAACGGGTGCTGATGTTGCAGCGACGCGACGATCCTGATTTCTGGCAGTCGGTTACCGGCAGTCTCGAAGCAGGAGAGGTAGCGTCGCAAGCCGCCATGCGTGAAGTAAAGGAAGAGGTCGACATCGATATTGCTTGCGAGCAACTGACCTTAGTCGACTGTCAGCGCACGGTGGAGTTTGAAATATTTAGTCATTTACGTCATCGCTATGCGCCGGGCGTTACGCACAATACCGAATCCTGGTTTTGTCTTGCGCTGCCCCATGAACGCCAGATTGTTTTTAGTGAACATCTGGCGTACCGCTGGCTTGATGCCCCGGCAGCGGCGGCATTAACCAAGTCGTGGAGCAACCGGCAGGCGATTGAAGAATTTGTTATTAACGCCGACTAATTTCCCCTGGAATTTCAATTCTCAGGAAGATGGCAACTCCCGGCGTCGCCAGATGCTTACTGTGGTAAGCGACGGGTGCGAACGGGAGCAGCCAGCGCGCCAGAGGGTTGAAAGCCGCCGGGAAAAGGCTTTATTGGAGAGTTTTTTATGGCAGGTCATAGTAAATGGGCCAACACCAAACACCGCAAAGCGGCACAGGATGCTAAACGCGGTAAGATCTTTACCAAAATCATCCGTGAACTGGTAACGGCTGCTCGCCTCGGCGGCGGCGATATCGGTTCTAACCCGCGCCTGCGTGCGGCGGTTGATAAAGCGCTGTCTAACAACATGACCCGCGACACCTTAAACCGCGCTATCGCGCGTGGTGTGGGTGGTGATGATGACGCGAACATGGAAACCATCATTTATGAAGGTTATGGTCCTGGCGGCACGGCGGTGATGGTGGAGTGTCTGAGTGACAACCGCAACCGTACCGTGGCGGAAGTGCGTCATGCTTTCAGCAAATGCGGTGGTAACCTCGGTACTGACGGTTCTGTTGCCTATCTGTTCAGCAAAAAAGGGGTTATCTCCTTCGACGCTGGCGACGAAGACACCATTATGGAAGCGGCGCTGGAAGCCGGTGCTGAAGATGTGGTGACATTTGATGATGGCGCAATTGACGTTTATACCGCATGGGAAGAGATGGGCGCGGTACGTGACGCACTGGAAGCTGCGGGTCTGAAAGCGGACAACGCTGAAGTCTCTATGATCCCGTCGACCAAAGCCGACATGGACGCGGAAACCGCGCCGAAACTGCTGCGTCTGATCGATATGCTGGAAGATTGCGACGACGTGCAGGAGGTTTACCACAACGGTGAGATCTCTGATGAGGTTGCGGCGACACTCTAATGTCGCTGATTAACTCGCCTGTAACCGGAGACGCATAATGGCGATCATTCTCGGTATCGATCCGGGTTCGCGCGTCACCGGTTACGGCGTGATCCGCCAGACGGGACGACAACTGACCTATCTCGGCAGCGGTTGTATCCGTACCAAAGTGGATGATTTACCGTCGCGTCTGAAGCTGATTTATGCAGGCGTGACGGAGATCATTACCCAGTTCCAGCCGGATTTCTTCGCTATCGAACAAGTGTTTATGGCGAAAAACGCCGATTCGGCACTAAAGCTTGGGCAGGCGCGCGGTGTGGCGATTGTCGCCGCCGTGAATCAGGATTTGCCAGTGTTTGAATATGCCGCACGGCAGGTAAAACAGACGGTGGTGGGGATTGGCAGCGCGGAAAAAAGCCAGGTGCAACATATGGTGCGCACGCTGCTGAAACTGCCCGCTAACCCGCAGGCGGATGCGGCAGATGCGCTGGCTATCGCTATCACGCATTGTCATGTCAGCCAGAATGCGTTGCAGGTGAGCAGCACAAGGCTCAATCTGGCTCGCGGACGATTACGCTAAAAAGCGCCGGTTTACCGGCGCTTTTTTTACAATAGCGAACTTATTTTGCGCGCGTCCTCTTCGGTTGAAGGGTTATAGACCACCATCGTCAGGTCCGGTTGCCCTTCCACCGAAAAACTCGAGTACTCCAGCGACAACCGACCAACAGCGCCATGCAGCAGGATTTTGGTGCCTTCTTCCATTACCTCTATATCATTATTTTGCCAGAGTTCTGCAAACTCAGCAGAAGCTGCACTGAGTTCTTCAACCAGAGGACGAATTTCAATCGACGCACCCGCGCGGGTTGCGTCCGCACGAAAAGCGGCCACCAAAAAGCGGGCGAGTGAGTGCCAGTCTGCCTGTGCGGCGCGCGCCTGGGGATTAAGAAAAATGCGCCGCAGAATATTACGCTCATGTGCGGGCTGGCTGGGGTAATCGGATAACACCACGGTGGCGGCTTTGTTCCAGGCGAGCACATCCCAGGTCGCATTGCGGATCATCGCCGGGCTCAGGTGCATACAGTCCAGCACTTTTTGCAGCCTTTCTGTCACGGTTCCTCTGGCCGGGTAGTGCATGCCAGGAGCACGACCTAATGCCAGATGAAAAACGTGTTCGCGTTCGCGCTCAGAAAGACGCAACGCCTGGCAAATTCGCTCCAGCACTTCCGCCGAAGGCGTACCTCCGCGACCTTGCTCAAGCCAGGTATACCAGGTGGCGCTAATACAGGCCAGATGCGCCACCTCTTCACGGCGCAGCCCCGGCGTACGTCGCCGCGCGGTATGAAAACCCAGCGCCACAGGGTCAAGCTGTGCCCGGCGCGATTTCAGGTAACTGCCCAGATCTTTAGGCTGAGTAACGCTTTGCATCCTGTTAGTCCTTATACCCCGATAACGTCACTACTTTTCACAACAAAGGATATTTATAAGGATAACGGCGCGAGTCAATATCAGGAGACACACAAATGCATGTTTTTCTAACGGGCGCGACCGGTTGGGTCGGCGCAAAAGTGGCGGCAGAATTGATTGCTGCCGGGCACCAGGTGAGCGGCCTGGCCAGAAATACGGATAAAGCACAGACATTGCTGGCCGCTGGAGGGCAGGTTGTTTCCGGAACGCTGGATGATCACACCATCTTGTTTGACGCAGCGTCGCGTGCGGATGCGGTGATCCATACCGCTTTTAATCACGACTTTTCCCGTTTTGCGGAAAATTGCGAACAGGACAGGCGCGCTATTGAAGTGATGGGGGAGGCGCTGCTTGGTAGCGATCGTCCGTTGCTGGTGACTTCGGGGCTGGCAAGGTTGGTTCAGGGGCGGCCAGCAACTGAAAAGGACAAACCTGTCAGCGCGCCGGATTATCTGCGCCGTTCCGAACTGGCGGCACAGGCCCTGGTTGAAAAAGGTGTTCGGGCTGCCAGTGTGCGTCTGGCACCAACTGTTCATGGCGTGGGCGATCACGGTTTTATCCCGATTTTGATCGCGCTGGCGAAGAAAACCGGTGTCTCCGCCTGGCCGGGCGAGAGTAATAATCGCTGGGCTGCTGTGCATCGTCTTGATGCGGCGAAGCTCTACCGGCTAGCGTTGGAAAGTGGCGTAACGGAAACGGTATATCATGCGGTAGCCGAGGAAGGGATCGCGATGCGGGAGATTGCTATCGCCATTGGCAACATGCTGGGGCTGCCCGCTGAATCACGCAGTGCCGACCATTTTGGCTGGTTTGCCACCTTTGCCGCCGCGGATATGTCGGCGTCCAGCGAGCGAACCCGCGACGTTTTAAGCTGGCACCCTGAGCAACGCGACTTACTCACCGATCTTGCGGATGCGGCCTATTCCGCGAATTCCTGAACCGCGCTCGCGTTTTCCTGTATATTCGGCTGGATATCTATCCAGCCTTTTTTTATCATACGGCATTACACTTTCAGCCGTTAACGCAGGAGCGTCACGTGATAGGCAGACTCAGAGGCATTATTGTAGAAAAACAACCCCCGTTGGTTCTGCTGGAAGTGGGGGGCGTGGGGTATGAAGTCCATATGCCTATGACATGCTTTTATGAGCTCCCGGACGCCGGAAAAGAGGCGGTTGTTTTTACACAGTTTGTGGTACGTGAAGACGCTCAGCTGTTATACGGCTTTAATAACAAGCAGGAACGGACGCTGTTTCGTGAGCTCATCAAAACCAATGGTGTTGGGCCAAAGCTGGCGCTGGCAATTTTGTCCGGCATGTCGGCGCAGCAGTTCGTTAACGCTGTTGAACGCGAAGATCCTGCTGCTCTGGTCAAATTGCCGGGAATCGGGAAGAAAACCGCCGAGCGTTTGATTGTCGAGATGAAAGATCGCTTTAAAGGTCTGCACGGCGATCTCTTCACCCCGGCTGCTGATTTGGTGCTGGCCTCTCCGGCGAGCCCGGCGACGGATGATGCGGAACAAGAAGCCGTTGCTGCGTTGGTGGCGTTGGGCTATAAACCTCAGGAAGCCAGCCGGATGATAAGTAAGATTGTGCGTCCGGACGCCAACAGTGAAACCCTGATCCGCGAAGCGCTGCGCGCGGCGTTGTGAGGTAGAGGATGATTGAAGCAGACCGTCTGGTCACGCCCGCCAGCACCAATATAGAAGAAGTCGCGGACCGCGCTATTCGTCCGAAAATGCTCGACGAGTATATCGGTCAGCCGCAGGTGCGCTCGCAAATGGAGATCTTTATCCAGGCGGCAAAGCTGCGCGGTGACGCGCTGGACCATCTGCTTATCTTCGGCCCGCCGGGCTTAGGTAAAACGACGCTGGCGAATATCGTGGCAAACGAGATGGGTGTCAATCTGCGCACAACCTCAGGGCCGGTGCTGGAAAAAGCGGGCGATCTCGCCGCGATGCTCACTAATCTCGAGCCGCATGATGTGTTGTTTATCGATGAAATACACCGTCTATCGCCGGTTGTCGAAGAGGTGCTCTATCCAGCGATGGAAGATTACCAGTTGGATATCATGATCGGTGAAGGGCCAGCGGCGCGCTCAATCAAAATCGATTTACCTCCGTTTACCTTGATTGGCGCGACAACGCGCGCGGGTTCGCTCACGTCGCCGCTGCGCGATCGTTTCGGCATTGTGCAGCGTCTGGAGTTCTATCAGGTCGCGGATTTACAGCACATTGTGGGGCGCAGCGCGCGCTATATGGGGCTGGAGATGAGCGAGGAGGGTGCGCTGGAAGTGGCGCGCCGCTCACGCGGTACGCCGCGTATTGCCAATCGTCTGCTGCGGCGTGTGCGCGATTTCGCCGAAGTGAAGCATGATGGCGACATTACCGCTGACATCGCGGCTCAGGCGCTCGACATGCTGAATGTCGATGCCGAAGGGTTCGACTATATGGATCGTAAACTGCTGTTGGCGGTTATCGATAAGTTCTTCGGCGGCCCGGTCGGGCTGGACAACCTGGCGGCAGCCATTGGTGAAGAGCGCGAAACGATTGAGGATGTGCTGGAGCCGTATCTTATCCAGCAGGGCTTTTTGCAACGTACGCCACGTGGCCGGATGGCAACAGTCAGAGCGTGGAATCACTTTGGTATAACGCCGCCGCAAATGCCATAACGTTAAAGGCCGGAGAGCATTTGCTTCCGGCCTTTCGCTTTAGCTGGCGGGTTTCTTCATCATGCTGAAGATAAACAGCAGTGCCGCGCACAACACCACAGATGGGCCCGCAGGCGTGTCATAAAAAGCCGAAAATGTCAGTCCGCCGGTGACGGCGATCATGCCGATACCGACTGCGATGCCCGCCATTTGCTCCGGCGTACGTGCGAAGCGTCGCGATGTCGCGGCCGGGATAATCAACAGTGAGGTGATGATCAGTGCGCCGACGAATTTCATGGCAACGCCTATCGTTAACGCAGTGACCAGCATCAGCAGCAGCTTCACACGCTGCAACTTCACGCCATCGACAAATGCCAGCTCGGGGCTGATTGTCATCGACAGCAGATTGCGCCATTGCCAGAACAAAATTCCCAGCACCACGACAACGCCCAGGGCGATCGCCACCAGATCGCCGGGTGTTACCGCCAGCAAGTCCCCGAACAGGTAGGCCATTAAATCGACACGGATATTTGACATCAGGCTGACAACAACCAGACCCAGCGACAGTGCGCTGTGCGCCATGATCCCCAGCAGGGTATCAATGGCCAGATGAGGTCGTTTTTCCAGCCATACCAGCCCGGCGGCCAGCAGCAGCGTAACGGCGATCACTGCATAAAATGGATTGACGTCCAGTAACAAACCGAAAGCGACACCCAACAGAGAAGCATGCGCGAGCGTATCGCCGAAATATGACATTCTGCGCCAGACAACAAATGAGCCCAACGGACCCGCCGCGCAGGCGAGCATAACCCCGGCAAGCCAGCCGGGCAGTAACAATTCAATCATGAGTGTCCATTACCCTGGCGCAGCACAATGCGGCCCTGTAAATCGTGGCGGTGGTTGTGATTGTGGCGATAAATCCCCAACTGTTCCGCGCCACGCTGGCCGAACATGGAGATAAATTCCGGGTGCATTGAAACCACTTCCGGCGTGCCAGAACAGCAAATATGGTGATTCAGGCAGAGCACTTCATCGGTCTTTGCCATAACCAGATGCAGATCGTGAGAAACCATCAATACAGCGCAGTCCAGCTCTTTACGCAACTGGTCAATCAGATTGTACAGCGCCACCTGGCCATTTACATCAACGCCCTGGGTTGGCTCATCAAGAACCAGCAATTGCGGGCGATTAAGCAGCGCTCGCGCCAGCAATACACGCTGGGTTTCGCCGCCAGACAGTTTTTGCATTGGCGCATCGACCAGGTGTGCGGCCTGCACACGTTTCAGTGCAGGAATAATATCGCCTTTGCTGGTGCCAGGACGCAGGCGCATAAAGCGGCCAACGGTGAGCGGCAAAGTAGCATCCAGGTGTAATTTCTGCGGCACATATCCGATGCGCAGCGTTTTGTCACGCTTGATCAACCCGGAGTCGGGTGCTACCAGCCCTAGCACAACACGTACCAGCGTTGATTTGCCCGCACCATTAGGGCCCAGCAGGGTTAAAATTTTACCGGCACGTAAATTCAGCGAAATATCAGACAGGACGCGCCGTTGGCCGAATGCGACGGTGATATTTTCGAGCGTTACAAGATTCGTCATAGCATTTATGGGGTTGCACAAGTTGTCGAATGTTATAATATCACATTCCACTTATTCATTACGATTAATAGTCGCATTATGTTACATAAAAATACGCTTCTTTGCGCAGCGTTATCCGCTGCGCTTCTCGGTGGAGCAGCACAAACTGCTAACGCCGCCGTTGTTACGTCATTAAAGCCGCTGGGATTTATCGCGTCAGCAATCGCTGACGGGGTGGCACCGACGGAAGTATTACTGCCGGACGGTGCTTCAGAGCATGATTACTCCCTGCGTCCGTCGGATGTAAAACGCTTACAGAACGCGGACTTAGTATTTTGGGTCGGGCCTGAAATGGAAGCCTTCATGGTGCGTTCCGCCCAGCAAATCCCGGCAAAAAAATTAGTGACGATGGCGGAACTGGATGGTGTGAAAACGCTACTCATGAAAGGGTCGGACGAGGATGAGCACGACTATGATGATGGACATCATCATGACGAAAAAAGTGACGAGCATCACCATCACGGTGAGTACAACATGCATCTGTGGCTCTCCCCAGAGATTGCGCGGCTGTCGGCGGTTGCAATCCACGATAAATTAGTGGAAGTTATGCCGCAAAGTCGAGCCAAGCTGGACGCCAACCTGCAAGCATTTGAGGCATCATTAGCCCAGTCCGATAAGCAGGTCGGTAACGAGCTGGCACCGCTGAAAGGGAAAGGGTATTTCGTTTTTCATGACGCCTACGGCTACTTTGAAAAACACTACGGACTGACTCCGCTGGGTCATTTTACCGTCAACCCCGAAATTCAGCCTGGTGCACAGCGTTTACATGAAATCAGAACACAGTTGGTTGAGCAAAAAGCAACCTGCGTTTTTGCTGAGCCACAGTTCAGGCCAGCGGTCGTAGAAGCTGTTGCCAGAGGGACATCCGTTCGAATGGGAACGTTGGATCCGCTCGGTATCGGCATCAAGTTAGGCAAAGATAGCTACCCGCAGTTCCTTGCCCAACTTTCACATCAGTATGCGAGCTGCCTGAAAGGAGAATAACGAGGAAGTGAATACGTGCAACAGATAGCCCGCTCTGTCGCCCTGGCATTTAATAATCTGCCCCGACCCCACCGCGTTATGCTGGGGTCGCTTACAGTTCTCACTCTCACGGTCGCCGTTTGGCGTCCGTACGTTTACCACCCCGAATCCGTTACACCTATTGTTAAAGCTATCGAGCTGCCGAAGAGCGAAATCCGTTCTTTGCTGCCTGAAGCCAGTGAACCTATCGACCAGACTGCATCGGATGACGATGTTGACGCTATTCCGCAGGATGAACTCGATGAGAAAACCTCCAGTGAAGCCGGCGTACATGAATACGTAGTATCCACGGGCGATACGCTGAGCAGCATTCTTAACCAGTACGGCATTGATATGGGTGATATCAGCCAGCTTGCCGCTGCGGATAAAGAACTGCGTAACCTGAAAATCGGCCAACAGATCTCCTGGACTCTGACTGAGGATGGCGATTTGCAGCGGTTGACGTGGGAGATGTCCCGCCGCGAGACCCGCACTTATGACCGCGTTGATGGCGGCTTCAAAATGAGTAGCGAAACGCAGCAGGGCGATTGGGTAAACTCGGTGATGAAAGGGACTGTCGGTGGGAGTTTTGTTTCCAGCGCGCGCGACGCCGGGTTAACCAGCGGTGAAGTCAGCGCGGTGATAAAAGCCATGCAGTGGCAGATGGATTTCCGCAAGCTGAAAAAAGGCGATGAATTCTCCGTACTCATGTCCCGCGAAATGCTGGAAGGCAAGCAAGAGCAAAGCCAGTTACTTGGTGTGCGTCTGCGTTCCGACGGCAAAGATTATTATGCAATCCGCGCGGAAGACGGCAAATTTTACGATCGCAACGGTACAGGCCTGGCAAAAGGATTTTTGCGCTTCCCGACATCTAAGCAGTTCCGTGTTTCTTCGAATTTTGACCCCCGTCGTCTGAATCCGGTTACCGGTCGAGTTGCACCGCATAAAGGCGTTGATTTCGCGTTACCACAGGGGACGCCTGTGCTCGCGGTAGGGGATGGTGAAGTCGTCGTGGCGAAACGCAGCGGAGCTGCAGGCAACTATGTCGCTATCCGTCACGGGCGTACCTATACCACGCGTTACATGCACCTGCGCAAGCTGTTGGTAAAACCAGGACAGAAAGTGAAACGTGGCGATCGTATTGCGCTCTCCGGGAACACCGGGCGTTCTACCGGGCCGCATTTGCACTATGAAGTATGGATCAACCAGCAAGCGGTTAACCCGTTAACGGCGAAGCTGCCGAGAACCGAAGGCTTAAGCGGGTCGGATCGTAAGGATTACCTCGCACAAGTTAAAGAGATTTTACCTCAGTTAAAAGTCGACTGATTCGTTTAACAAATGTGCGTCCGAAGCCGATGCCTCAACCGCATCGGTTTTTTCTTTTGTGCGATAGATGGCGCCTCGCTACACTATCTCATTATTTTATGTGAACTGATTTCTCGCCTGCGGAAGATGCATGGAAACGAAAAAAAATACCGCTGAATACATTCCCGTGTTTGAAAAAGAATTTCGCCATCCGCGCTACTGGGGTGCGTGGCTGGGAGTGCTGGCTTTTGCGGGCGTAGCGATGATCCCGCCGTCGGTGCGCGACCCTGTACTCGGCAAACTTGGGCGTCTGGCCGGAAAATTCGGCAAAAGTGCGCGCCGCCGTGCGCAGATCAATCTCTACTACTGCTTCCCTGAAAAAAGCGATGCGGAAAGAGAGGCCATTATTGATGAGATGTTTGCTACTGCCCCACAAGCTATGGTTCTGATGGCGGAACTGGCGCTGCGTGGCCCGGAAAAAGTCATGCCGCGTGTGGAATGGCAGGGGCAGGAAATTATTGATGAAATGCGCCGCAACGAAGAGAAGGTGATTTTCCTTGTTCCGCACGGTTGGGGCATTGATATCCCGGCGATGTTAATGGCATCACAGGGGCGAAACATAGCCGCGATGTTTCATAATCAGGGCAACAAAGTGTTCGATTATGTATGGAATACCGTGCGATGTCGTTTTGGTGGGCGTTTACATGCGCGTAACGACGGCATCAAGCCTTTTATTCAGTCGATACGTCAGGGCTATTGGGGGTACTACCTCCCGGATCAGGATCACGGTGCGGAGCACAGTGAATTTGTTGATTTCTTTGCAACCTATAAAGCGACATTGCCTGCTATTGGCCGTTTGATGAAAGTGTGCCGTGCGCGCGTGGTGCCGCTGTTTCCGGTTTATGATGCGAAAACACACCGGCTGATTATTCAGGTGCGGCCGCCGATGGACGACCTGCTCACCGCCGATGACAACACGATTGCCCGGCGTATGAACGAAGAAGTTGAAAAGTTTGTCGCTCCGCATCCTGAGCAATACACCTGGATCCTCAAATTGCTTAAAACGCGGAAACCAGGTGAGATGGAGCCTTACAGGCGCAAAGATTTATTTGCGAAAAAATAGCCCACAAAAAAGGCCTCTCAATGAGAGGCCTTTTTGCTTTCTATAACCGCTTATTCTACGGTCAGAATTCGCGTGGTGTTCGTGGTGCCGATGGTGCTCATCACATCACCCTGAGTCACGATAACCAGGTCACCGGACAGCAAATAGCCTTTATCGCGCAGCAAGTTTACTGCGTCGTGAGCTGCTGTCACGCCGTCATTGACGCTGTCGAAATAGACCGGGGTGACGCCGCGATACAGGGCTGTCAGGTTGAGGGTACGCTCGTGGCGAGAGAGGGCGAAAATCGGCAAACCTGAACTGATGCGCGAGGTCATCAGCGCGGTGCGCCCCGATTCTGTCATCGAAATGATAGCGGTTACACCTTTCAAGTGGTTTGCCGCATACATGGCTGACATGGCAATCGCTTCTTCCACGTTATCGAATTGAATATCCAGGCGGTGTTTGGAGACGTTGATGCTTGGAATTTTCTCAGCGCCCAGACATACGCGAGCCATTGCAGCAACGGTTTCGGATGGATACTGGCCTGCGGCTGTTTCGGCAGAGAGCATGACCGCATCGGTGCCGTCGAGCACGGCGTTGGCAACGTCCATCACTTCCGCGCGCGTTGGCATCGGGTTGGTGATCATCGACTCCATCATCTGTGTCGCGGTGATCACCGCACGGTTCAGCTGGCGCGCACGGCGGATCAGCGCTTTTTGAATACCAACCAGTTCCGGGTCACCGATTTCAACACCGAGATCACCACGTGCGACCATTACCACGTCGGAGGCGAGGATCACATCATCCATCGCATCCTGATTGCAGACCGCTTCTGCACGCTCAACTTTTGCCACGATTTTGGCATCGCAACCGGCATCGCGTGCCAGGCGGCGAGCGTAGTTAAGATCTTCGCCGCAGCGTGGGAAGGAGACGGCCAGGTAGTCAACACCGATCAATGCAGCCGTCACGATATCCGCTTTGTCTTTTTCAGTCAGTGCTTCTGCAGAGAGGCCGCCGCCGAGCTTGTTGATGCCTTTGTTGTTCGATAGTGGGCCGCCAACGGTCACTTCGGTAAATACTTTCATGCCCTGAACTTCCAGCACTTTCAGCTGTACGCGACCGTCGTCCAGCAGCAGGATATCGCCCGGCACGACATCAGCAGGCAAACCTTTGTAGTCGATGCCCACTTTTTCTTTGTCGCCTTCACCTTTACCGAGGTTGGCATCGAGCAGGAATTTATCCCCGATGTTCAGGAAAACTTTGCCTTCCTTAAAGGTGGAAACACGAATTTTTGGCCCTTGTAAATCGCCAAGGATAGCAACATGACGTCCCAGTTTTGCCGCAATCTCACGCACTTTATCCGCACGTAATTTATGATCTTCAGGTGTTCCGTGTGAGAAGTTCATACGTACCACGTTAGCGCCTGCAGCGATCACCTTCTCAAGGTTGTTATCGCGGTCAGTAGCCGGGCCTAAGGTGGTTACGATTTTGGTTCTGCGAAGCCTTCTGGACATGTAATACTCCGTTGACTGAAACAACTTGGTGTTGCGTGAACATAAATCCGGTCATTTGGCGCCCTGCTGTGAAGGGCGATGTGTCAGATCGGACAGCGTAAGAGGTTACCGCTTTTATATTTACTATTAGTGGTTATCGCTTTTAATAAGCAGCTCTTTATCAAAGCGCGATTCTTTCAGTGCTTCTTTGACTCGCTTCAAGTTATCCCTGAATTTTGCTCCCCGACGCAATGTGAAGCCTGTTGCCAGCACATCAATCACCGTGAGTTGCGCAAGACGAGAAACCATTGGCATATAAATATCTGTATCTTCCGGAACATCCAGAGTGATAGCAAGCGTTGCCTCACGCGCCAGCGGCGTGCCTGCGGACGTAAGGGCTATCACCATGGCATCGTTTTCACGCGCCAGTTGCGCAAGTTCCACTAAATTCTTGGTTCTTCCGGTATGTGAAATCAACACAACGACGTCATCGTCGCTACAATTCATACAACTCATGCGTTGCAACACAATGTCGTCGGAGTAGACCACCGGCACATTGAAGCGGAAAAATTTGTTCATCGCATCATGCGCAACGGCGGCAGAAGAACCAAGGCCAAAGAAGGCAATTTTTTTCGCCTGTGTCAGTAAATCTACGGCGCGGTTTACCGCCGCCATATCCAGTGACTGGCGCACATGGTCGAGACTGGCCATCGCGGATTCGAAGATTTTGCCGGTATAGGCTTCAACACTGTCATCTTCATCAACATTTCGATTAACATAGGGAGTGCCGTTGGCAAGGCTTTGCGCCAGATGCAGTTTGAAATCGGGGAAGCCCCGGGTGTCGAGGCTGCGGCAGAAACGGTTTACTGTTGGTTCGCTAACATCCGCTTCTTGCGCAAGTGCGGCAATGCTTGAGTGGATGGCCTGGTCCGGCGCGGCGAGGATCACTTCCGCCACTTTACGCTCGGATTTGCTAAGGTGTTCCAGCCGTGACTGGATTTTTTCCAGCATATTCATGGGTGATAAACGCTCATGGTAAAACGATTACACCAATAGATGGAATCGTGATGCGGTTTAGCTTGATATTACCCCTGCGACGCGCAGAAAGGTAAGTCGTGATGAGAAATGTTGTTGTTTTTTTTCATTACATGATCAGAGTCGGATTTTACCGGCTGTGTATTGGGCAAATATCCCGCTTTATCAGGGCGAAAGAACAGTTTTTTCGTCACAACAATATAACGCACGTCCTGACAAGGCTTAACAGTTTCGGGAATTACGTAAAAGCAGTACAGTGCACTGTAATAAAATTACAACTGAGGCCTGGCTGAAGCTCCAGGATAGCCAACTGAGGAGAAAGACATGGCGGTAATACAAACAGCCCAGGCGTGTGACCTGGTCATTTTCGGCGCCAAGGGCGACCTTGCCCGCCGGAAATTGCTGCCTTCCCTGTACCAACTGGAAAAAGCGGGCCAGATCCACCCGGAGACACGAATTCTGGGCGTGGGTCGCGCTGATTGGGATAAGGAAGCGTATACCATGGTTGTTCGCGAAGCGCTTGAAACCTTTATGAAGGAGAAGATCGACGAGAGCCTGTGGGACAAGCTGAGTGGTCGTCTGGACTTTTGCAATCTGGACGTCAACGATACGTCGGCATTCAAACGTCTCGGCGAGATGCTGGATCAAAAAAACCGCACCACCATCAACTACTTCGCCATGCCGCCAAGCACCTTTGGTGCAATCTGCAAAGGCCTGGGTGAAGCGAAACTGAACGCCAAACCGGCGCGCGTGGTGATGGAAAAACCTCTGGGTACTTCGCTTGCTACATCGCGGGAAATCAATGACCAGGTGGGCGAGTTTTTCGAAGAGTGCCAGGTTTATCGTATCGACCACTACCTCGGTAAAGAGACGGTGCTCAACCTGCTGGCGCTGCGTTTTGCGAACTCTCTTTTCGTCAATAACTGGGACAATCGCACCATCGATCACGTTGAAATCACCGTGGCGGAAGAGGTGGGCATTGAAGGGCGCTGGGGCTATTTCGACCAGGCCGGACAGATGCGCGATATGATCCAGAACCACCTGCTGCAAATTCTGTGCATGATTGCCATGTCGCCGCCGTCCGATCTGAGCGCCGATAGCATTCGTGACGAAAAAGTAAAAGTGTTGAAGTCGCTGCGCCGTATTGATCGCACCAATGTGCGTGAAAAAACCGTCCGCGGCCAGTACAGCGCCGGTTTCGCCCAGGGCAAAAAAGTGCCGGGTTATCTGGAAGAAGAGGGCGCGAATAAGACCAGCAACACCGAGACGTTCGTTGCTATCCGGGTCGACATCGATAACTGGCGTTGGGCTGGCGTGCCGTTCTACCTGCGTACCGGCAAGCGCCTGCCGACCAAATGTTCTGAAGTAGTTGTTTACTTTAAAACACCGGAACTGAATTTGTTCAAAGAGTCCTGGCAGGATCTGCCGCAGAACAAGCTGACTATTCGCCTGCAGCCGGACGAAGGGGTGGATATCCAGGTGCTGAACAAAGTGCCGGGGCTCGATCATAAACACAATCTGCAAATCACCAAGCTGGATCTGAGCTACTCCGAAACGTTCAATCAGACGCATCTGGCAGATGCCTATGAGCGTCTGTTACTGGAAACAATGCGCGGTATTCAGGCGCTGTTTGTGCGCCGTGACGAAGTGGAAGAAGCATGGAAGTGGGTGGATTCCATCACGGAAGCCTGGGCGGCAGATAACGACTCGCCGAAACCTTACCAGGCAGGAACCTGGGGGCCTGTGGCCTCGGTAGCCATGATCACCCGTGACGGTCGTTCCTGGAACGAGTTTGAGTGATTAGCCGCTTGTTAGCGTTGCGCAATTTTACCGGTAACATGATCTAACTCAGCTATCCGAACAATTTTTCATCTTTCAAGCCCCGACTGGATTCACCAGCGGGGCTTTTTTTATTACACTGGCTGAAGCGATTTTGCCTTTGGGGCGCGGCGCTCTGGTGTTTTCAGCTTGTTACGTAAAGCTAATCGCACTGTTAACGCGGCTTCCCCGGACAGATAAATTTCAGGAGCCTCTATGAACCCGACAATGTTACGCGTAACAAATCGCATTATTGAACGTTCGCGCGAAACCCGCTCAGCCTATCTGGCGCGTATTGAACAAGCGAAAAGCGATACCGTACGCCGTTCCTCTCTCGCCTGCGGTAACCTGGCGCACGGCTTTGCTGCTTGTCAGCCCGATGATAAAGCCTCTCTAAAAAGCATGTTGCGCAACAACATAGCGATCATCACCTCTTATAACGACATGCTCTCTGCGCATCAGCCTTACGAGGTCTATCCGGATATTATCCGTAAAGCACTGCACTCTGTGAATGCAGTCGGGCAGGTGGCGGGTGGTGTTCCGGCCATGTGCGATGGCGTTACGCAAGGCCAGGACGGGATGGAGTTGTCTTTACTGAGCCGCGAAGTGATTGCTATGTCCGCTGCGGTCGGCCTGTCACACAACATGTTTGATGGTGCGCTGTATCTGGGCGTGTGCGACAAAATCGTCCCGGGGCTGGCAATGGCAGCATTGTCGTTTGGTCATCTGCCGGCACTTTTTGTGCCATCAGGTCCAATGGCGAGCGGCCTGGCAAACAAAGAAAAAGTGCGTATCCGCCAGCTTTATGCTGAGGGCAAAGTCGATCGCATGGCGCTGCTGGAATCAGAAGCCGCGTCCTATCATGCACCAGGCACCTGTACGTTCTACGGTACCGCCAACACCAACCAGATGGTGATTGAGTTTATGGGCATGCAGTTGCCGGGCTCCTCGTTTGTACATCCGGATGCACCGCTGCGCAAAGCGTTGACGGAAGCGGCAGCCCGCCAGGTGACGCGCCTTACCGGCAATGGCAACGAATGGATGCCGCTTGGCAAAATGATTGATGAAAAAGTGGTGGTTAACGGTATCGTTTCGCTGCTGGCGACCGGCGGTTCTACAAACCACACCATGCATCTGGTGGCGATGGCGCGTGCAGCAGGCATCATCATTAACTGGGATGATTTCTCCGATCTCTCTGACGTTGTTCCTTTGCTGGCGCGTCTTTACCCGAACGGTCCGGCGGATATTAATCACTTCCAGGCAGCCGGCGGTGTGCCGGTATTACTGCGCGAACTGCTGAAAGGCGGCTTGCTGCATGAAGATGTTAATACTGTCGCAGGCTTTGGTCTGGCACGTTATACCCACGAACCGTGGCTCAATAACGGCGAGCTGGACTGGCGTGATGGCGCAGCCACGTCGCTGGATGACAACGTGATCGCCAGCATTGATAAACCGTTTTCTAAACATGGCGGCACTAAAGTGCTGAGCGGCAACCTCGGACGTGCGGTAATGAAAACCTCCGCCGTTCCGGTAGAAAACCAGGTCATTGAAGCGCCGGCGGTGATTTTTGAAAGCCAGCATGACGTGCTGCCCGCATTTGAGGCAGGGCTGCTGGATCGCGATTGTGTGGTCGTTGTTCGTCATCAGGGACCAAAAGCGAACGGTATGCCAGAATTACATAAACTCATGCCGCCACTTGGTGTATTATTGGACCGCCGTTTCAAAATTGCATTAGTTACTGATGGACGGCTGTCAGGAGCATCAGGTAAAGTGCCGTCGGCAATTCACGTTACACCAGAAGCATATGATGGTGGGTTGCTGGCAAAAGTGCATGATGGCGACATGATTCGGGTTAACGGGCAGACCGGCGAATTAACGCTGCTGGTTGATGACAACGTACTTGCCGCTCGTCAGCCACATATTCCTGACCTTAGCGCGATGCGCGTGGGCACAGGGCGCGAAATGTTTGGTGCGCTGCGGGAAAAACTTTCCGGCGCGGAACAGGGCGCGACCTGTATCACTTTTTAAGACGACAAGATTTTAGTTCTGGCGAGAGAAAAACACTGATGAAAAACTGGAAAACGAGTGCAGAAGCAATCCTGAAAACGGGTCCGGTAGTGCCGGTAATCGTAGTGAACAAACTGGAGCACGCCGTACCGATGGCGAAAGCGCTGGTTGCAGGTGGTGTTCGCGTTCTGGAAGTGACTCTGCGTACGGCTTGCGCTATGGATGCTATTCGCGCTATCGCGAAGGAAGTGCCGGACGCGATTATCGGTGCTGGTACCGTGCTGAACCCGCAGCAGCTGGCTGAAGTAACCGCAGCTGGCGCTCAGTTCGCCATCAGCCCGGGTCTGACCGAGCCGCTGCTGAAAGCCGCGACCGAAGGCACTATCCCGTTGATCCCGGGTATCAGCACCGTTTCTGAACTGATGCTGGGTATGGACTACGGCCTGAAAGAGTTTAAATTCTTCCCGGCGGAAGCCAATGGCGGCACCAAAGCGCTGCAGGCGATCGCGGGTCCGTTCTCGCAGGTTCGTTTCTGCCCGACTGGCGGTATTTCTCCGGCTAACTATCGTGATTACCTGGCGCTGAAAAGCGTGCTGTGTATCGGTGGTTCCTGGCTGGTGCCGGCCGATGCGCTGGAAGCAGGCGACTACGATCGCATCACTAAACTGGCTCGCGAAGCAGTAGAAGGCGCGAAACAGTAATTTTCAGCGGGTCTGAAGTCCGCCTGATAAAAAGCCCGGTCAGCTAACGCCGACCGGGCTTTTTTTATGGTTTTGGTTCGTCCAGGGCTACGGACATCAAAAGATGCGACTCCGTTTATTGCCCCAGGATTTAGTTCTCAAGGGGCTGGCAGGTGCTTCTGTGAGATCTGTGTACGCCTTCAGGCAGCAATCAATGCCGCCTGCTGGGAGAGGCAGATTACCCGTTGACTGTCACCGCCGCCGCCGCCGCAACCGCGTATTCCACCGCTTTTTCAACGTTATCTGCCACGGCCAGCGCGACGCCCATACGGCGGGACCCAGCAATTTCCGGCTTACCAAACAGACGCAACTGCACGCCAGCACCCACGGCGTTGTTTACGTTATCAAAGGTGACATTCTGGCTGGTCAGGCGCGGCAGGATCACGGCCGAAGCAGATGGACCATACTGGCGAATCGCACCAATGGGCATGCCGAGAAATGCGCGGACATGCAGGGCAAACTCGGAAAGATCCTGTGAAATCAAGGTCACCATGCCGGTATCGTGCGGGCGCGGAGAAACTTCGCTGAAGATAACGTCATCCCCGCACACAAAAAGCTCAACGCCAAACAGACCATACCCGCCAAGTGCCAGCACCACTTTGCTGGCGATCGCTTGTGCGCGCTCCAGCGCCAGAGGCGACATCTGCTGCGGTTGCCAGGATTCGCGGTAGTCGCCATCTTCCTGGCGATGACCGACCGGTGCGCAGAAATGTACGCCGTCGACCGCGCTGATGGTCAGCAGCGTGATTTCAAAATCAAAGTTGACCACGCCTTCAACAATCACCCGACCGGCGCCTGCACGGCCGCCTTGTTGGGCATATTCCCAGGCGTCAGCTAATTGATCGGCGCTTTTAATAAAGCTCTGGCCTTTCCCGGAGGAGCTCATCACCGGTTTTACAATACAGGGCAAGCCTATCTCCGCGACGGCTTGCTGAAATGCCGCTTCACTGTCGGCAAAGCGGTAGCTGGAGGTGGGTAGCTGTAACTCTTCCGCCGCCAGGCGGCGGATACCTTCACGATTCATCGTCAGCTTAGTGGCGCGTGCGCAGGGGACGACATGCTGACCCTGCGCCTCCAGCTCTATCAGCATATCGGTGGCGATAGCTTCGATTTCCGGCACGATAAAATGGGGTTTTTCCTGTTCAACCAGCGCTTTCAACGCAGCGCCATCAAGCATATTGATAACATGCGAACGATGCGCAACATGCATTGCAGGTGCATCGGGATAGCGATCCACGGCGATCACTTCAATCCCCAGACGCTGACATTCGATGGCAACTTCCTTGCCCAGTTCGCCAGAGCCTAATAACATCACGCGTGTTGCTGCAGGGCGCAGCGCAGTTCCTAAAAGAGTCATAGCATCGTACCGTTAGAAAAAATTTGCGCGCAGTATAAACGAAAACGTTTGCGTCTGTCTTTTATCACTTGCGGTGGTTTTTTCATCGCGCTACTATACTGTATAAATACACAGTTAAATGAGGCTGCATCATGGCGGTAGAAGTTAAATACGTAGTCATTCGTGAAGGTGAGGAAAAAATGTCTTTTGCCAGTAAAAAGGAAGCCGATGCTTACGATAAGATGCTCGATTTGGCCGAAGTGCTCGGTGACTGGCTTGCAACCGGGCCGGTAAATCTGGATGACAACGCGCGCGATCAGATGGCGTTGTGGCTTGCCGAGCAAAAAGAGGCGCTTAACAGCATCCTGAAATCAGGCAAATTACCAGGCACTGAAGCTGAAGACGCGGGTGCACCGGTTGACTCTTCTGATTCAGAAACGGCAGACACTGTGGATATCAAAACTGCAGCGAAGCGCGTGAAAGTCGCCTGATCTTGCACTGCCAGCAATTTGTACCATGCTTTGAAGGGGTAAAAAACCAGGAGAAAAGCATGAAAATAGCAGGAGTTTTCATCGGTCTGCTTTTGCTGGCAGGCAGCATCGCGGCTCATGCCGCTACGGATAAATTGGTGAAATTTCCCTCGTGCGAGGGACTCAAGGCCGACGGCATCGCTGCCAGTGTTAAGCGGGATTATCTGCAGAATCGCATTGTCCGTTGGGCTGACGATCAAAAGAAACTGGGTCAGGCTGACCCGGTCGCCTGGGTCAATCCGAAAGAGATTACTGGCAAGGATAATAAATGGATAGTGCCGTTAACCGTACGTGGGAAAAGCACGGACATTCACTATCGAGTGACTATCAATTGTAAAGGCGGAACCGCGGAGTATCAGCCGCAACCGTAACACCGCATTTTCCCATTCTTTTCAGATATAGACACTTCCTGACATCCCCCTCGCTTACTCTGTGCGCACAACTGTCATGGTAAGCGAGGGTTCTATGAGCTGGTTAAATCAACTGCAGTCGTTACTTGGTCAAAAAAGTGATACTCAGACGCCGTCATCAGATGGGCAGGGGCTCAACGATTTGTTGGTTCCGGGTGCATTAGGTGGCCTGGCGGGTCTGCTGGTCGCCAGTAAATCATCTCGTAAGCTGCTCGCGAAATATGGCACTGGCGCTTTGCTGGTGGGCGGTGGTGCCGTTGCGGGCAGCGTATTGTGGAATAAGTATAAGGATCGCATCCGGGATGCGCATCAAGGCGAGCCGCAATTTGGTCAGCAAAATACGCCTCTGGATATACGCACTGAGCGGCTGATCCTGGCGCTGGTCTTCGCCGCCAAAAGCGACGGACACATTGATGATAAAGAGCGCGCGGCGATAGAACAGCAATTGCGTGAAGCGGGTGTGGAAGCGCAAGGGCAGCAACTGGTAGCTAATGCCATAGACCAGCCTCTTGACCCCGCGCGTCTGGCGCAGGGAGTGCAAAACGAAGAAGAAGCGCTGGAAGTTTACTTCCTCAGTTGCGCTGTTATCGATATCGATCATTTTATGGAGCGTAGTTATTTGAACGCGCTGGGCGACGCGTTAAAAATTCCGCAAGACGTGCGTGAAGATATCGAGGCGGATCTCAAAAAGCAGAAATTAGCGCTTAGCTCATGATCTAAATTACGTTTCGCTTGCATCGCGCGTGGGTTTTGCCACCCTTATAGGTATGTAAAACTAAATAAGAATTGTGCTATGTCGCCGAAAGCAAAAAAAATCCCGCACGCCATGACCATGCATGGTGATACGCGTATCGACAACTATTACTGGCTGCGGGACGATACGCGCTCGCAGTCAGATGTTCTGGATTATCTCCATCAGGAAAATGATTACGGGCGCGAAGTGATGGCCTCCCAGCAGGCGTTACAGGACGACGTGCTGGCAGAAATTATCTCGCGAATACCGCAGCGCGAAGTCTCCGCACCTTATATCAAAAATGGCTACCGTTACCGGCATATCTACGAGCCGGGAAGCGAGTATGCGATTTATCAACGTCAGTCGGTTCTCAGTTCCGAATGGGATGAGTGGTCGGTCTTACTGGATGCCAACCAGCGCGCGTCACACAGCGAGTTCTATACCCTTGGCGGTATGGAAGTCTCGCCCGACAACACCATTATGGCGATTGCCGAAGATTATCTTTCCCGCAGACAATATGGTCTGCGTTTTCGCAATCTTGAGACGGGCAACTGGTATCCGGAAATGCTGGATAATGTCTCGCCGGAATTTGTCTGGGTTAACGATTCTGAAACGCTCTATTATGTGCGAAAACACGCTACTACATTACTGCCGTACCAGGTCTGGCGACACACTGTTGGCACGCCTTCGCAACAGGATGAACTGGTGTATGAAGAGCAGGACGAGACCTTTTATGTTGGCCTGAGTAAAACCACTTCCCAGCACTACATTACTATTCACCTCGCCAGCGCGACCACCAGTGAAGTGCTCCTCCTTGATGCCGAACTGCCGGATGCGCAACCGCTGCGTTTTCTGCCAAGGCGCAAAGATCACGAATATAGCCTCGATCACTACCAGCACACTTTTTACCTGCGATCCAATCGGGATGGTAAAAACTTTGGCCTGTATCGCACCAAAGTGCGTGATGAACGGCGCTGGGAAGTGCTGATCCCGGCGCGAGAGCAGGTGATGCTTGAAGGGTTTACGCTGTTTACTGATTGGCTGGTTGTGGAAGAACGCCAGCGCGGCCTAACCAGTTTGCGCCAGATTAACCGCAAAACCCGGGAAGTTATTGGCATCGCGTTTGATGATCCCGCCTATGTCACCTGGCTTGCTTACAACCCGGAACCGGAAACATCACGCCTGCGTTATGGCTACTCATCCATGACCATGCCAGATACGTTGTTTGAACTGGATATGGACACCGGAGAACGTCGTGTTCTGAAACAAATGGAAGTGGCGGGGTTTGATTCCAGCGATTATCGCAGCGAGCATCTGTGGATCCACGCCAGAGATGGCGTCGAAGTGCCGGTGTCGCTGGTTTATAACCATAAACATTTCCGCAAAGGAGAGAATCCGCTACTGGTTTATGGTTATGGTTCTTACGGCGCCAGTATGGATGCTGATTTTAGCAGTAGCAGGCTCAGCTTGCTGGATCGAGGGTTTGTCTGCGCTATCGCGCATATTCGCGGCGGCGGCGAATTGGGCCATTCATGGTATGAGGACGGGAAGTTCCTCAACAAAAAAAACAGCTTTAACGATTTTATTGACGTCACCGACAGCTTGCTAGCGCAGGGCTACGGCTCGCCATTGTTCTGTTACGGTATGGGGGGGAGCGCGGGTGGATTACTGATGGGCGCAGTAATCAACCAGCGTCCATCGCTATTCCACGGCGTCATTGCCCAGGTGCCATTTGTCGATGCCCTGACCACGATGCTTGATGAGTCAATCCCGTTGACCACCGGGGAGTTTGAAGAGTGGGGCAATCCGCAGGACGAAATCTATTATCACTACATTAAAAGCTATAGCCCGTATGACAACATTGCGGCGCACGCCTACCCGCATATGCTGGTAACGACCGGTCTTCACGATTCGCAGGTGCAATACTGGGAACCTGCAAAATGGGTCGCGAAATTGCGTGAATATAAAACCGATGATAATTTGCTGTTGCTGTGCACGGACATGGATTCCGGGCACGGTGGGAAATCCGGCCGGTTTAAATCCTACGAAGGTGTTGCGCTGGAATATGCGTTTTTAATCGCCCTGGCGCAGGGAACGTTGCCCGGAAAGGGGAACAATCACTCCTCGCCGAGGTAGTGTTTTAATGTTAATCGTAGCTCCGGGCTCATGCGCTCCAGGTTATTAAACAGCCAGCGCAGGTATCCCGGATCGCGATCGGCGATTTCAGAGACGGCTTTCCCCCGGTATTTACCGAACGTAAATGTCGTCAGCAACGCGGGGCGTCCGGTTACCGTGGCCATCTGATCGGGTGTCCAGCCGGACACCTGCATAATATCTATCAGCAGCGCAGCGGTGATGTAGCAATCATATAACGCGCGGTGGTGATGCAACCCCGCAGGTGTCTGAACACTGAGCTTGCGGGATTTATACAGCGCCATATTACTGTATTTGATACCGGGCCACAGGCGGCGCGCCAGTTTCATGGTACAAATCCACTCCCCAGGCATTTCAGGCAGCACCCGGCGGTCAAAACTGGCGTTGTGCGCCACATACCAGTTGCTCCCGTAATAGTGCGGTACGATCTCCTCAATCCACGGCTGATGAGCGACCATCGCTTCGGTGATGTGGTGTATCGCCATGGCCTGCGGACTAATTGGTCTGTCCGGACGCACCAGATGGCTCATGGGATTGACAATCTGCCCGTCGACGACATCAACGGAGGCAATTTCAACAATGCCTCCTTGCAAATCGCAGGTTTCGGTATCGATAACGCGTAACATGCCTTGCTCCATTATTTCACTTTGGGCTCGTAAGGCAGACGGGAGAGTGACACAGAGGCCAGACGGTGGGCTATCAACCGCTCTCTAAACCAGTTTCGCAGATGTTCCGGCTGCTCGCGTTCAACGGCTTCGGCAATCACTGGCATGTTGTAACGCTCTTTAAATGCGACACCCGCTGCAGCAAGGTCAACGTTGACCTTGTCCATCTCTTGTTGTTCGAGCTGCGCAAGATTGGTAATCATGATTTTCTCCTGGATTCACGCGGCAAAAGTTACTAAGCCTGTCGCAGAAAGACAAGCGCGCCGCCGATGATACTCGACGCGATTATTGTACAGCGTTATTCTTTGTGCCATATGCATAACTAAAAGGAATGAACAATATGCCTGCTGTAATCTCTTGCCACTGGCGAGTCATCGCATTGATTGTCAGCCTGTTTGCTACGCCTGCTGTCCTGGCGCATGCCCATCTTAAAGGGCAGTACCCGGCCGCAGATGCCGCCGTCACCGCCGCGCCACAAGCGTTAACGCTGAATTTTTCTGAAGGCATTGAGCCTAAATTTAGCGGCATCGTGGTGACCAACGCACAGCAGCAAATTATCAAGACTGGCGTGGTAAAGCGCAATGAGAATGACAAAACGCAGATGATTGTTCCGCTTGAAGAGCCGCTTTCGCCGGGCAACTATACCGTTAACTGGCATGTCGTTTCAGTTGACGGGCACAAAACCCGTGGTCAGTACGCATTTTCTGTGAAGTGACTGATGTTAGCTGCAGTGTTGGTTGGATTGCGTTTTGTGCATTTTGCAACCCTGATGCTGGTTTTAGGCTGCACGTTATTTAGCGTGTGGTTTGCGCCGGCCAGTCTGCAACGCCTTCTCGCGCAACGTTTTCTCTTTTGGCAACGAGGCTGTTTGTGGCTTGCCGCAGTCAGTGCAGCAGCAATGTTCGCCGTGCAGGGCGGGATAATGGGCGATGGCTGGCAGGATGTGGTGCGTCCGGAAATCTGGCTGGCAGTCGCTGGCACGCAAACCGGAGCCGTGCTGGCATGGCAAGTTATTGTTGCGTGTCTGGCGCTTGTTGTCGTGCTTATGCAACCGTTACAGCAACGTAAAATACTGCTACTGGCGATCCTGCAATTTGTCCTGGCCGCCGGAATAGGGCATGCCGCGATGCGGGAAGGCGCGTTGGGCGTCGCGCAGCGGGGCAATCATGCATTGCATTTATTATGTGCCGCGATGTGGCTGGGCGGGTTGTTGCCACTATTATTCTGCATCAAACTGGCTCGTGGCCCCTGGCGTGCAGCGGCAATTGCCGCCATGATGCGCTTTTCCTGGTATGGGCATTTCGCTGTCGCGGGCGTGATCCTCACTGGCGTTATCAATACACTCTTAATCCAGGGTTGGGTCTGGCCATGGCAGAGCCACTGGGGGCAGGGATTATTGTTGAAATGTGCGCTTGTGGCGCTGATGGTAGTAATTGCTGTGATGAATCGGTATGTTCTGGTGCCGCGGCTGAATCTGCAAAGCGACACCGCGCGGCAACGCTTTATCGCGTTGACTTGGGCCGAAGTAGGGCTGGGCGCACTGGTGCTGGCAGCGGTGAGTTTGTTTGCAACATGGGAACCTTTTTGAATGAACCTGGCGGGAAAAATGAAGAAGAGTTTATTAGTTCTGGTAATGCTGGCATGTTCAGGTACGGCACTGGCTTCGCCGCAGGTCATTACGGTAAGCCGCTTTGAGATTGGCAAAGACAAATGGGCATTTAACCGTGAGGAAGTCATGTTGACGTGCCGCCCAGGTCATGCATTGTATGCCATCAACCCCAGCACGCTGGTGCAATACCCATTGAATGACATTGCTGAAAAAGAAGTTACCAGCGGTAAAACCATTGCTCAGCCGATTAGCATCATCCAGATCGATAATCCTGCCAATCCTGGCGAAAAGATGAGCCTTGCGCCTTTTATTACGCGAGCTGAGACGCTTTGTTAAAATCCAGCGTTAATTCGCTGATCCACAATAAAAAACCGCAAGCCTACATAAACAAGCCTTGCGGTTTTCGCATTTCATAAGCGTGACGGTAACCCAATTTTTCTGACCACTTTTGTCGCGGACTGGAAAACCTGACGCCGTCATCTATTCTTAAAGGGCAAGGCGACTTAGCCTGCATTAATGCCAACTTTTAGCGCACGGCTCTCTCTCAAGAGCCATTTCCCTGGACCGAATACAGGAATCGTGTTCGGTCTTTTTTTATCTCTACGTTATGCAGGTTTCTTTATCTCGTCCTGAAAATTCCCAAAACCATACATCGCCACAAACCATAACATACTCTGCACCGCGTGCGTCCAGGTATTTTTTGGTCATTTCGATGTTTTTATGACCAGAACAATGAGTCCTCCATGTGCTGCATCAGATAGCCTGCCAGCAAGCCAGGGTAAACCGTCAGGTGCCCCGGACTTACGGTTTCCCGAGGCACAGAAGAAAAAGCACCTACGCTGAAGCGGTTCTGACCGGGGTTCTGTTGATAGTTTCGCTTGATGTACTTTAGTTTTAACGAAAGTTTTTGACCAGCTCGCTCTGGTTCGGGAATAAGATGCACGTTCCGGACATCATCACATCACTGATGTACTGGCAGTCCGCCTAAGTCAAAGTGAATTCTGCTCGCAGAACTCATCGCATGAGGCTGCGGCATGCAGAGCAAAGTTATTAAAAAATCTAAATATCACGACGATATAACCGATAAGATGATCCGGCTTTTCAAGGGAATGCACATATTATGAAAATAAAGATGTTATTAGTAATGTTATTCGCTTCCGCGGTGCAGATGGCTCATGGTCAGAGCGATATACAGCGCAATGAGCTGGAGCAGGCTGTCATCGATTTTTTTAAGAAAAGTGAACTGGTCCCGGGAGGGTGCCAGTCCGTAAAGGAAATTTTGGCAAAAGACCCAAACAATCAACAGTCAAAGGAAATGTTGATTGCGACTTGTGATAGCAATATTGCTTTTACAAAGCCGGTATCTTTCTCTGAAATTTCACAACATGAATATGCGGGAAATGCATATATCTGCGGTGTCATCTCAGGAGAGACTGAACTTGGCCATAGAATGGGTATCCGATTTATTTCCGCAGAACCCAATCATTTCGTTATTGGTTTCAAATTCTCGCGGCGACCGATTGTCTATATTGCTAAAAACCCGTTTACGATTGGAGAATACCGTCGGGAGATTGATTCATTTAATAAACTCAATAGCGAGATTTGCCTTTAGGCCTGCGGGTATTGAAGCTCGATAATCATCAGATATTCCGCGCGTATCTTGTATCCTGCACGGCGATTTGTCGCGGCTCAGGAATACTCCACGGTGCTTCGGGCAATGCTATATAACGTACAGTTGGGCTGACTTTGTCCATTGGCGAAAATCATCAGGAAAGTGCTCCTTGCACCCAGAGGATTTTATTTAGAAAAGCGTCAGAATTGGCACTAACGAATATCAACCGTCCAGAAAACAAGATTAGCTGGACGGTTTACAGATTAACGCTGTTATGCTGAAAATAAGCCGTTAATTTTTACAATCACATCGTCCAGTAATTCGAAACGGCGGCGGTATTCTGCTCGTTTTTTACTGGCGATCGCTTCCAGCGGTTTACGCGCGAATTGCACCGGCAAACGCCAGCGCCATGCGCTCTCTTTTTCGCCTTCAATTGAAGCCCAAAATTCATCATAGCTGGCGTGGAAATGGCGGCCTTTGCTCAGGCGATAACGTAACGCACGGAAGACGTGCCCGTTATCACTGACGCCATACATTGCCGAAACGCCCGAAAGCAGAGAAATATGACTTAAGACTTCAAGCAACATCTTTTTCGGGAAGATGCCGTGGCAGGCGCGGGTGGCAACTTTAATCACTTCATGGTTAACGCTTCGGCGTGGTCCTTGCAAACCGCCAATCACCAGCGCGCGATGGCCTTCTTTGCCAACCACACTAAAGGTCACGCTTGCCAGCAAGGTCTGCTCGCCATCATACATCCACAGGGTGGTTTCTCCCTCGCGCTCAGCTTTGCTGGCGCAAGAGGCATAGACGCTAAAACGCGCATCCTCTTTGCCAGCAAATTCAATTATCTGCACCGGTACGGGTGAACTCAGCGCTTCAGCCAGTTTCGGTGAGACTTTTCCATCAAGCCAGGCGTAGTGGCTGATGATGGCATCCGCACGTTGCGAAGCATTTAACCCGAGCGTTAAATATTGGCGATGTGATTTGCTCGGCAGCGTTATTTGCGCGTCAAGTAAGCGGCTAAAATCCGGGCGCTGCGAAAGTGCGATAAGCATCCGGTTTGTGGAGGACCAGAACAGCAGCGAACGTAACAAAAACTTTATGCGGTAATTACGTTTTTTCCAGATGGGGCCGGGCACAAGACGTCCGCTTACCAGGTCGGAAATAATATGCGCATTATGATTTGAGTTAAGTTCTGTTTGCAGGCTGGGATTTGACACGGAGAAAGACCTCTAAAAGTTCAGCGCTTAGTTTAGAGGCCAGGGAAATACAAATTAACCTTGCTGCCAGCTTTATTTCCGTTCTGTTTAAGTTCTATTTAGAAATAGAGGCAAAACCGATTATCTTCGCTTCGTGCAGGATTTTCCTATACTGGTGTAACAGGGGGATTGAATATGTATCAGCGTATTGACGGCATTCACTGGCGGCATATTTGGATTGTTGGCGATCTTCACGGCTGCCACCAGCGCTTAATGCAAGCCTTACGGGAACGTCACTTTGACCCCTATCAGGATTTACTCATCTGCGTCGGGGATTTAATCGATCGCGGCCCGCAGAGCCTGCAATGTCTTGAATTACTCAAGAAACCCTGGTTTCGAACCGTGCGTGGTAATCATGAGCAGATGGCTATCGACGCGCTGCGTTACGGTGAGATGGCAATGTGGCAACTTAATGGCGGCACTTGGTTTAGCGCGCTTGACGAAGCACAGCAGCAACAGGCGCTCGAAGCACTGCGTGCTTGCGCTGAATTGCCATACATTTTGGAATTGCGCTGCAAGGGAGAGGTGAATGTGATTGCCCATGCAGACTACCCGGCACAGGAGTATCTGTGGGAGCAGGAGGTGGATAGCGAATCCGTGCTCTGGCGTCGCGACAGGCTTAACCAGCTGCTGGCAGGTAAAGGAAATCGCATCGCGGGGGCCGATCATTTCTGGTTCGGCCATACCCCGCTTAAGCAGCGTTTTGATGGACACAATCAGCACTATATCGATACCGGTGCCGTTTTTGGCGGCGAACTGACGTTGGTACAGGTTCAGTGATCAGAAATCGCTGAACTCGTTAGCAGGGTGCCAGAAACCATCGATAAACTCTTCTACAGGAAAACAGCCGCCGTGGCGCATTCGCTGATCGTTCATTGCGATGAGGCACTGCTGCTCCGTGTTATAGACATCAACTACGATGTCATCGCATCCACCGTCCAGGTAGCAAACAAATAAAACCAGAGCGAACATTCCATCCTCGGCGCTGTACAACGTAACGATAAGTGTAGGGGATGAATGAGGGCAGGGGAAATCAGGCAGGTAAATAACCCGTCTTGTGGACGGGTTCCCTTTGGGTCAGGCAAGACGCATAACCCAGGTATCAGATTTCTGATCGTAATGTTCGCGATAAAGCACCGAGTGTTCGCCATTCAGGATCGCGGGAATGCTGGTGTCCGCGTCCCAGGCATCAAGCTGCATACATAAATCCGGGTCAGAACTGCAGGGAATGCGTAACGTTCGCTCACCCTGATTATCACCCTGCAACTCGGCATCATCGATTTCAAATGCGCCAATACGCACGCTGGTTTTCGTCATAATGCTCTCCGTTGATCGTCAAAAAATGTGGTATGACCAGTAAGATCACCCACATTTCAGCCTGGTACAACACCGAGCAAGCCGCCAGTCAAAAAATGCGGTTTTTTAGCGCACGGTCACGCATTACCAGCGAATAAACGCCCATCACGTACCAGTTCACGGGGATAACTGTTTTTCAGACGCGAACCAATTTTTTTGGCAAGCCCCAGCGGCTGGCCCTGGAAGGTGACAATCACTTCATCACGTGTGGGGGGATTTTGCGGGTAAATATCGCGCCCGCGATACCACTCTTCCGCCTCGGCGAGCGTCAGCGCAAACGCCAGCGGATTATTAAGACCGGCGAGAGCAATAACGGCTTCATGTTGCCAGCGATACCCTTTGTTATACGTCTCAGCAAGACGAATACCGATACGTGAAAAACGGACTTTACCAATCAATGGCTCGATCTGTGCCGGAAATAGCCAAAGCTCTTTATCCCGCTGCCATAAATGCAGCTCGTCGCTCCAGTGAAGGCCAACTTGCGCAGCAGCCGTTACTACCTGGGCTGCGTCTTTGGGTTTCAGAGGGGTAAAGGGGAAATTACCAACCTTGTAAGTCGGCGCGGGCGTCGGCGCTATCGCGGCGGTTTTACGCAGGCGGGCAACAAAAAAACCTTCACAGTCGTAAATCTGTGGGAACACATGCAGAAAACCTTCTGCGGTCAGCGCCTGGCTTGCCTGCGGGAACAGTTCACCAAGTGGCAGAAATTCCACGGCATCCGGGTATTGCCCCTGCAGCCAGTGGCAAATCGCTTCGTTTTCTTCACGATTAAGCGTGCAGGTTGAATAGACCAGGGTTCCACCGGGTTTTAAGGCGTGGAATGCGCTGTCGATCAGCTCGCGCTGGGTGGCAGCAATCTCAAGGTTACTGGCGACAGACCAGTTTTTTAATGCGTCAGCGTCTTTACGCACCACGCCTTCGCCCGAGCAGGGCGCATCAAGCAAAATGGCATCAAACATTTCTGGCAATGCCGGACCGAATACGCGCCCGTCAAAATGGGTCAATGCCACATTGCTGATGCCGTTACGGCTGATGTTGGCATGCAATACCTTTACGCGGCTGGCGGAAAATTCGTTCGCGAGGATCGCGCCAGTGTTGCCCATCCGTGCTGCAATCTGCGTGGTTTTAGAACCGGGCGCTGCAGCGACATCCATCACCCGCTGCGGCATTTCCCCGTCGGCAAACAGCGCCGCGACGGGCAACATGGAACTGGCTTCCTGAATATAAAACAGGCCGCTCAGGTGCTCTGCGGTGCTGCCCAGTGGCAATGCGTCTTCATCATCGCGCTCGATCCAGAAACCTTCCGCACACCACGGCACTGGCGTTAATTGCCAGCCATAAGGCGCGACCAGTTGCAGAAAGTCGTCAACGGAAATTTTCAGCGTATTGACGCGAATACTGCGCCGCAGCGGGCGTTGACAGGCAGCGATAAATTCATCGAACGAGAGATGTTCCGGCATGGCTTGACGCATTTGCGCCAGAAATTCATCCGGAAGATAGACAGCGTTTTGAGCCACGGGGCGTACCACAGGAGTAAAAACAGGCGCGCAGTGTAACATAAAGGCTCCGGCGCAAGCACGCCGGAGCCTGCAGGCTTAACGCGGCAGGGCGGTGCCCCACTGGCGCCACTCTTTGGGTTCGCTCTCAAGCAGCAGGAAGTGTTTACCCGGTTGCGCTTTCGGTGCCAGCGGTGTTTCCGGCGGTGTAGCGAAGGCGATACCACCGCGAATAAACTGGTTGAAAGTCCCTGTTTTCACCACGCCGCCAACCAGACCAAAGTCCAGTGAGTAGCCGGAAGCGAGCCAGAACACCGAATTATTCCTTACCAGGTGCTGATAGCGCTTACTGATCCGCATGCCGATCATCACGCGATCGGAGAGCGTTCCCAGCATCATGCCGGTCACGGTGCCAACTTCGATTCCGCGGAACAACACCGGGGTGCCGATGTTGATCGAACCCGCTTCCGGCGCTTCGACGACGATATTCAGGCCATCAAGGTAGCGGGAATCCGTAATGGTGGCTTCTGAAATCTCGAAGTCGCGCCGCGCGTCGCCGCGGCCAGGCTCCACATTGATATAGGGCTGCAACAAGGTATCGAGATGTTCGACACCCGCAGCGGAGATTTGCGGGGTGATCACCGAGAAGCGAGACCCGGCGCGGGCAAACGTCTGGACATATTCCGGATACAATACCGCGCTGGCCTGGACTTCGTTCTTATCGGTAATCAGTTGCAGATCCTGAATCTGCCCAATATCAATTCCCAGATAACGAATAGGCATGCCCGCCGCCAGTTTTCCGGCGTCAAATGCATGTAAGGTAATCTGCCCGCCGACCGCGCGAGCCGCGGTTTCCGAAGCGTAAAGCACGCGTTTATCGCCTTTGCGCACACGACCACTGGCGCCGCTAAGGTTATCGAAACTGATAGCACCTTTTATGGCGCGCGAGAGCGGGGCGGCCTGCACGGTGAGACCGCTACCGTTCAGTTGTACTTTCGCGCCGCCTTCAGCCCAGAAAACGCTATTGCTGGTCAGCAAGTTGCGGTATTCCGGTTTGATATGCAGCTCAATATCAAAAGCATTGGCGCGCGGACGCACGGTAATCACTTCGCCGACTTCAAACTTGCGGTACAGCACCACCGAACCGGCCTGCACGTCTGGCAGCGTGTCTGCCGTCAGCGTCAGCGTGGTGGTTGGCAGGTCGCTCAGGCTGTTTTCGAGGGCCTTATCAAGGTTGGCGAATAGAGGGTAGCTGTTTTTCATCTCGCCTTTGGCACCTGGCAGAATGCGAATGCCGCCGCTGAGCCACTCGTTAGCGCTGGCGGCGAGGAACTCAACGCCATCCAGCCCAACTTTGACATCAACACGACTGTTGACGACGAACTTACTGTCGCCGTGCACTAAATCGTGATACTGCGGATCAATCGCGACGGCAAATGTAACGCCCTGGGTCGTCAGGTTGCGCTCCAGCACCTGGCCGACCTGTACGCCGTGGAGCACCAGCGGTTGCCCGGCGTCAATACCGTAACTTTCTGGTGCGGTGAGCGTCAGGGTTACAACACCAGGTTCCTGCAACAGGTTCTTGTCCGCCGGCAGGACAACAAACTGATTGCGCGGTTGACCTTCACCCGGCACCAGTTCCAGCGTGCTACCGGTCAGCAGGGAACTGAGATTGGTATTACTCAGGGAGATTTTTGGATTGTGCATTTCGATGCGCGTGTTATCGCGCAACAGGTTCACCACACTCGGATCAACCGTTAACTCGCCGCTGACAGCGCCGCCAGGGTTGAGATCGATTTTAGTCAGTTGACCCACTTCCAGCCCTTGATACATCAGCGGTGTGGAACCGGCTTTTAATCCCTGACCGCCAGGCAAATCAAGTTTCACCAGCACGCCGCGCTGGCTATGCGCCAGGTCTTCGTATAAGCCATATTCGTCGTCCTGGGCGGCGGGTTGCGAGGCTTCGGGGGAGTCGAACGCGATGGCACCGTTGACCAGTGCGGCCAGGCTTTCAAGTTCGACTTTGGCACCGCTCAAGCCGACATCGGCTTTCACACCGGAAACGTTCCAGAAACGACTGCCTTTTTTCACCAGGTTGGTAAAACGGCGTTCAATCAGCACATCAATGGTCACGCCCTGTTTATTGGTGTTGATCGAATAGTCGTACACCCGACCGACCGGGATTTTACGGAAATAGACCAGCGAGCCGCTGTTAAGCGCGCCTAAGTCCGGAGCATGCAGGTGGATCATTAATTCGCCGTTGTTCAGGCGATATTTCGGTTGCGTATCCAGCGCGGTGAAGTGCTCCTGCGGTTCGCCTTTGCCTGGCATCATGCCAATATAGTTACCGCCCACCAGCGCATCGAGCCCTGAAACGCCCGCCAGCGACGCTTTCGGTGTAACCAGCCAGAACTGCGTTTCACTGCGCAGTGCATCTTTCATATTGGATTTGATGCTGGCGCGGACTTCGATTTTTTTCAGATCTTCACTCAGGCGGATGTCCTGCACCGTGCCAACTTCAACGCCCTGATAGCGAACAGGGGTGCGCCCTGCAACAATGCCATCGGCGGACATAAAATCAATCGTGATGGTGTTGCCACGATCTTCATAACTGCTCCAGATAAGCCAGCCCGCAATGAGCAGGGCGATGACCGGGAGCAACCAGAAAGGCGAAATGCGCCGTTTTGTTTTAATACGCGCTTCAGTCGGCGAAGCGGGGGTTTCCTGACTCATGTGCATCCCAAAGTAAGCGGCTGTCCAGCCATTCCACAGCAAGAATAGTCAAAATTACCGCCGCACCGAAATAAAACGCAGCGGGTCCCATAGTAAAAGCGAGGAGTTGGTCGCGGTTAATCAGTGACATCATTAGTGAAATGACAAACAGATCGAGCATCGACCAACGCCCAATCCAGGTCACAAAGCGCAAAAGTAAAATACGAGTGCGTAACCCCTGTTCAAATTTGAAATGGATGCTAAGAAGCAGTGTAAACAGCACGATCACTTTGGTAAACGGCACCAGAATACTGGCGATAAACACCACACCTGCCACGGCAACATTGCTGTGCGCCAGCGAGATAATCCCCGACATAATCGTATCTTCTTGTCGTGTGCCGTTGACGTAAATAACGGAGATCGGCAGCAGATTCGCCGGGAACAGAAAGATCAACGAGGCGATAAGTGACGCCCAACATTTCTGCAAACTCTGTTTACGGCGATGGGTTAACGGAATATGGCAGCGTGGACAGCGACCGCGAACGTCGGGAAAACCGGTAAAATGGCAGCCCAGACAGACCTGCAATTTGGCATCGGGGCGTTTTGCCGGGCGTTGCGGATAAAAGCGCTCCCACAGCTGTTCAACGTTCAAATGGATGAGCGTCATTACGCTTAAAATCACCAGCGCACCAAACGCAAATAACCCGATGCCTGGCTGTAGGTAGGCGTAGTCCTGCACTTTTATAGAGGCAACGCCAACGCCAACCAGATAGATATCCAGCATCACCCACTCTTTCAGTTTTTCCAGCATTAACAACACAGGGCGCAGATTCATGCCGAGGATGTTGCCAAGCCATAAATAGGCGATAGCCGTAACCAGCACCAGCGGCGCGCCAACGGTGCAAAACAGCACCATCGCGCCGGTAATGGGCGAGCCTTGCGCGGTCATTTGCCAGATGCCTTGCAACACATTGGCGTCAATGCGCACACCGAGCAGATAGAGATGCAGCAGCGGTTCACCCCAGGCGAAGGGCATTAAGAGGATCATGGTCACCGCCATCGCACCGAGGCGCGTTAAAGACCAGTCCCGTCCGTCACGAACTTTGGCATCACAACCAGGACAAAATGCGCTTTGGTGCGATTTCATAACCGGTAACGCAAAAAGCGTATCGCACTGGGGACAGCGCTGGTAATGTGCGCGTGGCAGCGCTTCGCCCACGCGATGAACGGCGATTTTTTTCCCCGGCGTAATTTGTTGTATCTTTAGTGCCATTACGGGTATCAGAAAATGTTTAGATGGATCTATCTTAACTCATGAATGGAACATCTTGAGCATCAACGCATTTAATGCTTATTTTAATAGGCTAAGCAGTTTTTCGAAGTAAGACACCAAAATGGTTGGACAATGAACAAAACAGAATTTTACGCGGACTTAAACCGCGATTTTCAGGCGTTAATGGCAGGTGAAACCAGTTTTTTAGCGACGCTCGCGAATACCAGCGCGCTGTTGTTTGAACGCCTTGATGGGGTGAACTGGGCGGGGTTTTATCTTCTGGAAGCGGATACGCTGGTATTAGGGCCGTTCCAGGGCAAAATTGCCTGTGTGCGCATTCCGGTTGGGCGTGGGGTTTGTGGCGCTGCAGTCGCGCAAAACCGCGTACAGCGTGTAGAAGATGTGCATCAGTTTGATGGACATATCGCCTGCGATGCGGCAAGTAATTCTGAAATCGTACTGCCGGTAACGGTAAATAATCAGATGATTGGCGTGCTGGATATCGACAGCGTCGTCTATTCTCGCTTCACCGCCGAGGATGAACAGGGGCTGCGCGAGCTGGTTTCGCATCTTGAAAACGTTCTTGCGGCGACCGATTATCAAAAAATCTTTGCAACCGTCGCAGGATAATCAACGGATAACGTAGCATTTACTGATAGCGTCATTATAATGACGCCTGTTCATGCCTGCGCTTGTTGGCAACGTCCGTTGTAATCAGGAAATTTCATGGAAAATCAACCTAAGTTGAATAGCAGTAAAGAAGTTATCGCTTTTTTGGCCGAACGTTTCCCTCACTGTTTCAGTGCTGAAGGCGAAGCACGCCCCCTGAAAATCGGTATTTTTCAGGATCTCGTCGAGCGTGTTGAGGGTGAGATGAATCTCAGCAAAACCCAACTTCGTTCCGCTTTACGTCTTTATACTTCAAGCTGGCGTTACCTGTACGGTATCAAAGCTGGCGCGGCGCGTGTGGATCTCGATGGCAACGCTTGTGGCGTGCTGGATGAGCAACACGTAGAACATGCCCGCAAACAGCTTGAAGAAGCCAAAGCGCGCGTTCAGGCACAACGTGCTGAACAGCAAGCTAAAAAACGAGAAGCCGCTGCTGCCGCAGGTCAAGAAGAGGCGCCGCGCCGTGAGCGTAAAGCCCGCCCGGCTCCGCGTCGTAAAGAGGGTGCTGAACGCAAACCTCGTACTGACAAACCTGTTGCGAAAACCCAGCGAGCACCTCAGCAGGAAGAGCGCCATACGCCAGTTTCAGATTTATCTGTACTAAGCGTTGGTCAAAACCTGAAGGTGAAAGCAGGGAACAATGCGATGGACGCCACGGTGCTGGAAATCACGAAAGATGGCGTTCGCGTACAGCTTAGCTCGGGTATGTCGATGATTGTACGCGCAGAACATTTAATGTTCTGAAACGGAGGCCTGGCCTGGCATGAACACTTTGTTTAAGCGCACAGCATTGGCTGGTCTGTTATTCGTAACAGGTCACGCTCTGGCTGTGGAAGATATTACCCGTGCCGATCAAATTCCGGTATTAAAGGAAGAGACACAGCACGCGACGGTGAGCGAACGCGTAACCTCGCGTTTTACCCGCTCTCACTACCGTCAGTTTGATTTAGACGCCGCTTTTTCGGCGAAGATTTTCAATCGCTATCTCAATCTGCTCGACTATAGCCACAATGTGCTGTTGGCAAGCGATGTCGAACAGTTCTCCCAGAAAAAAGGCCTGATTGGCGACGAGCTACGCACTGGTAAACTGGACGTATTTTACGACTTGTACAACCTTGCGCAGAAGCGTCGTTTTGAGCGCTACCAGTACGCGTTGAAGGTGCTTGAGCGTCCGATGGATTTTTCCGGTAACGACACCTTTAATCTCGACCGTAGCAAAGCGCCATGGCCGAAAGATGAAGCGGAACTGAACGCGCTCTGGGACAGCAAAGTTAAGTATGATGAACTTAGTCTGAAGCTGACCGGGAAAGACGAGAAAGAGATCCGCGAAACGCTGACGCGTCGCTATAAGTTTGCGATTCGTCGTTTAGCGCAAACCAATAGCGAAGACGTATTTTCGTTAGCCATGACCTCTTTTGCGCGTGAAATCGACCCGCACACCAACTACCTCTCTCCGCGTAATACCGAACAATTTAATACCGAGATGAGCCTGTCGCTCGAAGGAATTGGCGCGGTGCTGCAGGGAGATGACGATTATACCGTGATCAACTCTATGGTCGCGGGTGGCCCGGCAGCGAAAAGCAAAGCCATCAGCGTTGGCGATCGTATCGTTGGCGTAGGGCAAACCGGGCAGAACATGGTCGATGTTATCGGCTGGCGTCTTGACGATGTGGTTGCGCTGATTAAAGGACCAAAAGGCAGTAAAGTGCGCCTCGAAATCCTGCCGGCGGGTAAGGGTACCAAAACGCGCATTGTTACACTGACGCGTGAACGGATTCGCCTTGAAGACCGCGCGGTGAAAATGTCAGTGAAGAGCGTCGGTAAAGAAAAAGTTGGCGTTCTCGACATCCCTGGCTTCTACGTTGGTCTGACTGACGATGTCAAAGTCCAGTTGCAAAAACTTGAAAAACAAAACGTTAGCAGCGTGGTTATCGACCTGCGTACTAACGGCGGCGGCGCGCTGACGGAAGCGGTATCGCTCTCCGGTCTGTTTATTCCGTCCGGCCCGGTAGTACAGGTACGTGATAACAACGGTAAAGTGCGTGAAGACAGCGATACCGATGGCGTGGTCTATTATAAAGGCCCGCTGGTGGTGCTGGTTGACCGCTTTAGCGCCTCTGCATCAGAAATCTTTGCCGCAGCGATGCAGGACTATGGTCGTGCGCTGATTGTTGGCGAACCGACGTTCGGTAAAGGCACTGTTCAGCAATATCGCTCGCTCAACCGTATTTACGATCAGATGCTTCGTCCTGAGTGGCCGGCGCTGGGATCGGTACAGTACACCATCCAGAAATTCTATCGTGTTAACGGTGGGAGCACGCAGCGCAAAGGCGTAACGCCGGACATTATTATGCCGACGGGAACGCAGGTTACTGAAACGGGTGAAAAATTTGAAGATAACGCATTGCCGTGGGACAGCATCAACGCGGCTACGTTCGTGAAGTCTGGCGATTTGAAACCGTTTGGTGCGGAGCTGCTCAAAGATCATGAGGAACGGATCGCTAAAGATCCTGAGTTCCAGTACATCATGAAGGACATTGCGCGTTTCGATGCGTTGAAAGATAAACGTAATATCGTTTCTCTTAACCTTGCGCAGCGTGAGAAAGAGAATGCAGAAGATGATGCCATTCGTCTCTCTCGTCTCAACGATCGCTTCAAACGCGAAGGCAAGCCGCTACTGAAAAAACTGGACGATTTGCCAAAGGATTATCAGGAGCCCGATCCGTATCTCGATGAAACGGTTCATATTGCCCTGGATCTCGCGCATCTGGAAAAAGATCAACCAGCGGAACAACCCGCTCCCGCGAAGTAAAATAAAACAGGCACAAGAAATTGTGCCTGTTTTTTTAACAACTCTTCTCTGGCGTAAGCAACGTACTACAAAATGTAAAGTTGTGTTTTTCTCGTGACTTACGCCGCTCTGATGCTTGAAAATACCCGCTATGCCCATACGATGTGGGTAATCGCATAGTGCGTTTTGTTAAGTCGAGGTTAAAAGAAAATTATGATGCGAATCGCGCTCTTCCTGTTGACTAACCTGGCCGTCATGTTGGTGTTCGGTCTGGTACTTAGCCTGACGGGCATTCAGTCGAGCAGCGTTCAGGGCTTGTTAATTATGGCGCTGCTGTTTGGTTTTGGCGGCTCGTTCATTTCGCTGTTGATGTCGAAATGGATGGCGCTGAAATCTGTTGGTGGTGAAGTAATTGAACAGCCACGTAACGATATGGAGCGCTGGCTGATGGACACCGTTGCCCGGCAGTCCCGTCAGGCGGGTATCGCGATGCCGCAGGTAGCCATTTACCATGCCCCGGATATTAATGCTTTCGCAACCGGTGCGCGCCGTGATGCTTCGCTGGTCGCTGTCAGCACCGGCCTGCTGCAAAACATGAGCCGTGATGAGGCCGAAGCCGTTATCGCCCATGAAATTAGCCACATTGCGAATGGCGACATGGTCACCATGACGCTGATTCAGGGTATCGTGAACACCTTTGTTATTTTTATTTCGCGCATCATTGCGCAGATTGCGTCAGGTTTCCTCAGTGGCAACCGCGATGATGGCGAAGAAACTAACGGCAACCCGCTGATCTATTTCGCTGTTGCAACTGTGCTGGAGCTGGTGTTTGGTATTCTGGCGAGCATTATCACCATGTGGTTCTCGCGTTACCGCGAATTCCATGCCGATGCCGGGTCTGCAAAATTGGTGGGTCGTGAGAAGATGATTGCTGCGCTCCAGCGTTTGAAAACCAGCTATGAACCACAGGAAGCAAGCAGCATGATGGCTTTCTGTATCAATGGTAAGTCAAAATCGCTGAGTGAACTGTTCATGACTCACCCGCCGCTGGACAAACGTATTGAAGCATTGCGTTCTGGCGAATATCTGAAATAACAGCTCATCTGGAATCAAAAAACGCGTCGAATGACGCGTTTTTTATTGCCAATTGAAAACCACGTTCTGTAGACGTGGTAAGCAACAGGTTTTGGTGTTGCCATACTGCCTCTGGATTTAAAGCCAGCAGAACGTGCAGGGGTAATTCCTGCGACACCATTCTATGGCTTGCTATACCAAGCGATTTTTTACTCACTGGCGCGCGGCTGTGTGATCCGTAAGCTGCTGATTATGGCGGCAACCGTGGCGAGCGTTCCTGCCAGCAGCAACGAGGTATGCGTCCCGTGCGTTTCAAAAAGATTAAACATCAACGCTACCAGTGCAGCACCGGAGCTTTGTCCCAGCAGACGCGCCGTACCCAGCATGCCACTGGCACCGCCGCTGCGCTGGCGTGGTGCGGCAGTGATAATCGTGTGGTTGTTGGGTGACTGAAACAGACCGAAACCTGCACCGCATAACGCCATTCGCCAGATGATATCGATATCTGCCGGTGCTGATGGAAGCAGCGCTAGCGCAAATAACCCGCCCGCCATCATGACCATTCCCAACCCACCCAGAAGCCCGGCATGAACGCGCTCAATAAGATAGCCTGCTAGCGGAGCCATTACCATTGTCGCCAGCGGCCAGGGCGTTAACAGCAAACCCGTTTGCACTTCACTGCGCCCAAGTACCGTCTGCAAAAAGAAGGGCAGGGAAACCAGTGCCAGCATCTGCGCGCAAAATGAACACACCGAGGTACCAATCGACAGCGAGAAAAGCGGGATCCGCAGCAAATCTACAGGTAATAAAGGCACGGGTAATTTCAACTGCCGGCGAACAAAAAGAGAGCCAATCAGCAACAATGCGACCAATTCCACCAACACTAACGTCGTGGATTGCCCCTGAGCGAAGCTGCTAAGGGCTGTGATTAGCAGACCAAATGTCAGTGCATTCATCACCGCGCTGGGCAGGTCGAATTTGGGTTTTGCACTGCGTGTCGCATTGGGCGGCAAAAATTTTATCGCCAACAGCAAGGCGAGAATACCCAGAGGCATATTGATCAGGAATAACCATTGCCACGAGGCAACAGAAAGAATGGCCGCTGCAATGGTCGGTCCTGCTGCGGACGAGACGGCGACAACGAATGAGTTAATGCCCATGCCGCGCCCCAGGCTTCGATGGGGATAAATCAGCCGAATGAGTGCAGTATTAACGCTCATTAGCGCTGCACCGCCAAAGCCCTGCGCAACGCGCGCCAAAGTTAAGGTCAATAATGAGTCGGAAAGCGCGCAAAGTAACGAGGTAAGTGTAAAAAGTACCAGGCCGCATTGATAAACCCGGCGATAACCAAACATATCGCCAAGGAATGAAAGGGTCAGTAGTGAAACGACAATTGCAATTTGATAGGCATTAACAATCCAGATTGAACTTGCAGCGGAAGCATCCAGATCTCTTGCTATGGTCGGTAGCGCAACGTTAGCAATTGCGCCGTCCAGCACGGCCATGGCGATGCCAATGATAATTGTCAGAATTGCGCCGTAACGCTGCGGAATGGGAAGACCATCAAGGGAAGATTTATCCATGGAAATTTCAGGGCTAATGTCACAAAGTTATTTGTATAATGATTCTATCATTGGCATTCCGGTTTTATGTCGCAGATTTGTAACGAAGTTGACAAACGCGCATTGCGGTGACCGGATGACGAATTTATAATAAAAACCGATTCTGAATTTTATAAAACACAGGCGATGAGGTGATTAATGGCAATCGCAGATTTGGACAAGCAGCCAGATTCTGTCTCTTCTGTATTGAAGGTATTTGGCATTCTGCAGGCGCTCGGAGAAGAGCGTGAAATCGGCATCACCGAGCTTTCGCAGCGTGTGATGATGTCGAAAAGCACCGTTTATCGCTTTTTGCAAACCATGAAATCGCTAGGTTATGTCGCGCAGGAAGGGGAGTCTGAAAAATACTCCCTGACGCTGAAGCTTTTTGAGCTTGGCGCGCGCGCATTGCAAAACGTTGATTTGATCCGCAGCGCGGATATCCAAATGCGTGAGCTTTCTCGTCTGACGAAAGAGACCATCCACCTGGGCGCGTTGGATGAAGATAGCATCGTCTACATCCATAAAATTGATTCAATGTACAATCTGCGTATGTATTCGCGTATTGGTCGTCGTAACCCGCTTTACAGTACCGCGATTGGTAAAGTCCTGCTGGCATGGCGCGATCGTGAAGAAGTGAAGCAGATTCTTGAAGGTGTTGAGTATAAGCGCAGCACTGAGCGTACTATCACCAGTACCGAAGATCTGTTGCCGATGCTGGATATTGTGCGTCAGCAGGGTTATGGCGAAGACAACGAAGAGCAGGAAGAGGGCTTACGCTGTATTGGCGTACCGGTGTTTGACCGTTTCGGTGTTGTGATTGCCGGTTTAAGTATTTCTTTCCCGACATTGCGCTTTTCAGAAGAACGTCTGCATGAGTACGTTGAAATGTTGCACAATGCCGCGCGGAAAATTTCCGAACAGATGGGTTATAACGACTATCCGTTCTGAATGAAGACAAAAAAGCCGCCTGAAAAGGCGGCTTTTTCTTGTGCAAACGGTTAGCCATTATCGACTACGGTATCGCTTTTACGCAACAGTGGGCAGTTTGCCAGACCAAAAAAACCATTACTGGAATGCACATATTGTGCGGTGCTGGTGCCTCGCGCAGTAGCATATTTACATTGCAAACCCAGCCCAGCCGCATTTTCCGTACTGTTAATCAGTACCCCGTAACCGCTCAGCAAGAGCCCAATCCACAGCAGCGCCAGAAGGATAACGCTTCGTATGAGTGTACGCATATTTGCTCCTTGCATATCGGTAGACTGTATCACAAGGCTACGGTATTTACCTGGTGAAACAAGTCCTGCATTCCTAAAAATACCGAAAGGAGATACAGTTAGTCGCGGTTTAAGGAAGCCATGATAACCTGGTTACACCTTGCAACGTATCGGAGAGTGGAGTGAGAAAATATAGATGGCTGATTCTGGCTGCCGTATTGGTGGTCTGCCTGCTGCTCTGGACTCAAATGCTTAACGTAATGTGTGATCAAGATGTACAATTCTTCAGCGGCATCTGCGTCATCAATAAATTCATCCCCTGGTAATGGCATTTTTTCAGTGAGAGATTTCCTTCCTTGACGTCAGTGGTAGAATGCCGCGTCTATATAGAGGTGGTGAAATGAACGAAGTATTAAATTCAGGCGCGATCAACCTTGCGTCCATAGTCCTTTCTTTGGTGGTTCTCCTTGTCGGTCTGGTTTTGTGGTTCTTTATCAATCGCGCCAGTTCACGTACAAATGAACAAATCGAGTTACTCGAAGCTCTGCTCGATCAGCAAAAACGACAAAATGCCTTGCTGCGCCGGTTGTGCGAGTCAAATGAACCTGAAAAGGACGAAGCGATTGAGCCGGTAAAAGCGCAAGAAAAAGGCGATGATGATTTCATTCGCCTGGTCGCCGAGCGCTAGTTTGCCTGGGAGTGCGAGATGGTGTGGAAAAACCCCTGGTATGATCCTGCAATCTCGCACCACACGCCGGAAGGTTTTAACAACACGGCATCTGCCGCCCATCAACCCGGAGATGTTAAGCGCTGGCGAAAAGAGCGCAAAGCCGCCGGGCTTCCCAATCCACCATCCAGCGGTTACCCAGCATTTATCGAACAGTGGTGGCAAAAAGCCGATATTGTTGGTGAGGATGATGGCCTCTGGTGGTTAGGCTATGCCAGTATGCTCTTGCGCCTGCAGGGCCAATATCTGCTCACAGATCCCGTCTTTTCTCGTCGTGCTTCGCCTGTAAGTTTTGCTGGGCCACAACGTCGGACACCGCCAGCGCTCGCGATTGCCGACATTCCGCAACTGGACGCAATTCTTATTTCTCACAACCACTACGATCACCTCGATGCGTGGACGGTGCGTGCGCTGCTGCGTCGCTTTCCGGATGTGCATTTCTTTGTACCTTTGGGGGTGGGCAATTGGCTTCGCCGCCGCGGTGCGCAGTATGTTACTGAGTTAGACTGGTGGCAAAGTTTTACCTTTCAGGGAATGACCTACACCGCGGTGCCTGCACAACATTGGAGCATGCGCACATTATGGGATCGCAATCGCTCATTGTGGTGCGGCTGGGTTATTGAATCATCAACACAGCGTTTTTGGTTTACCGGTGATACAGGTTACACGCCAGAATTACTCACCATTCCTCAACGGTTAGGTCAACTGGATACTATCGCGTTGCCAATTGGCGCTTATGCGCCACGCTGGTTTATGGCGATGAACCATATGGATCCGCAAAGTGCTGTTGCGTTGTGGCAACAGCTCGGAGCACCACTTGCTGTTCCCATTCATTGGGGCGTTTTTGAGCTGGCGGACGAATCGCTTGATGAACCTGTAAAAGAGTTACAGGGGGCGCTAAGCGAAACGGCTGCAGAGAATGATAACTTTCGGATCTTAAAAATTGGCCAGTATTTGCCCCTTAGTTAATTCAGACCTCCTGCCAAAAAGATGAGTTCTTTTATAATCATGTTGTTTTATTTTTATCGAAACGTTTTCTTTGCCTTTTTATGAGGCAGTGTCATCATAATTTCATTATTTTGGTGCACAACTTTGCTTATTTGCACAAGAAATATCCATAGCGGTTTGAGGTAATAGTTTCTCCGGCGCATATATTTGTTTAAGAATCTTCCTAGACTATGAAAAAAGCATAAGTATGCGCAAAAAGTTCTTACGATATACGCTATATGCATAGCGAGGAGGTAACTGCCGTGGAGCAACGGAACTTATTGAGCTATAGTGATAAATTCGCTTCTTTGGGTATTGCTTTTGGTGTTCAGAGCGGCTGTTATAGCGTTCAAAGTTATGCATAATCGTGCACAACAAGTCTTGATGGCGGTTGAATTTGTGCGACGGATCCAGACATGTTTAAAAATGGCTTGCCATAATTTACGTATTATGTGATAACACGTTTTGGGTCAATCGAGGTACAGTTCTGTTTATGTGTGGCATTTTCAGTAAAGAAGTCCTGAGTAAAACGTTTCGTTGAATACAGCTTCTCTGCCGAACCTTATATTAGTGCCTCAAGCAGTAATGTCTCAGTTTTCTCAGTCAATGCCTGCGGGCGAAGTATATACATTAAGGAATTTTGCAAATGGCAAAGATTAAAGGTCAAGTTAAGTGGTTCAACGAGTCTAAAGGTTTTGGTTTCATTACTCCGGCTGATGGCAGCAAAGATGTATTCGTACACTTCTCTGCAATCCAGGGTAACGGCTTCAAAACTCTGGCCGAAGGCCAGAACGTTGAGTTTGAAATTCAGGACGGCCAGAAAGGCCCGGCTGCAGTTAACGTAACTGCTATCTGATTTCGACACCCCTGAGCTTGAAGCGCATGTAGCGCATCAATGTCAGACATAAAGCCTCGCCATAGTGCGGGGCTTTTTAATTTCCACGGCATAACAAATGGCGGTACACTTTCGCCCTTTAAGAACGCCCCGGAGTTTTTATGGCTTTCAGTTGTCCGCTCTGCCACGCACCTTTGCACCGCCGAGATAAATCCTTCTTTTGCGCGCAGCGGCATCAGTTTGATATTGCGAAAGAGGGTTATGTCAATCTCTTGCCCGTTCAGCATAAACGCTCAAAAGACCCTGGCGACAGTGCGGAGATGATGCAAGCGCGCCGCGCTTTTCTCGATACGGGGCATTATCAGCCATTGCGCGATGCGATTGGTGACATTTTGCATGCGCGGCTACCGCCGTTAGCCGATGCGGTGCTCGATATAGGCTGTGGGGAAGGGTATTACACCCAGGCATTTGCCGCGATTGCACAGCAACATGGTGCACAAATGCTAGGGCTGGATGTTTCAAAAGCGGCTATCCGTGCGGCGGCGAAGCGCTATTCGGCGATCATGTTCTGTGTTGCATCCAGCCATCGTTTACCTTTTGAAGATGGCTGCATTGACGGTCTGGTGCGTATCTATGCACCCTGTAAAGCGCAAGAACTGGCGCGCGTAATGAAACCAGAAGGTATTGTCATCACCGCATCGCCAGGACCGCGACACCTGATGGAATTAAAGGGGCTTATTTATGATGAGGTGCATCTGCATGCGGAAAATAGCGGCGAAATCGCAGGGTTCAGACTGCTGGAACAGCAATCTCTCTCTTATGAGATGACATTGACGGGCCAGCAAGCCGTTGCGTTATTGCAAATGACGCCTTTTGCCTGGCGGGCAAAACCGGAAGTGTGGGAAAAGTTAGCGGCAATGGAGCAATTCCACTGCCAGACTGATTTTACAATTCACTGCTTACAGCGGGAAAGCTAAGCGGCAAAGTGGCTCCACAGGATCTGCGCGCCAATACCAATCAGCACAATTCCACCGAGAATTTCGGCTCGCTTTCCAAGAAGCGGGCCAATAAAACGGCCAATCATCATCCCTGTTGTCGACATAATCAGCGTGGCACAACCAATCGCCAGCGCAGTTGCGAGAATATTGACTTGCAGGAAAGCGAGGCCAACGCCAACGGCCATCGCGTCGAGGCTGGTAGCAATTGCGGTGGTCACCAGCAACCAGAAGCCATGGCGATGCGGTGTTTCCGCTTCACTGTCGTCATCGCCGCGTATTCCCTCAAGCACCATCCGGCCACCAAGAAATACCAGCAGCACAAAGGCTATCCAGTGATTCCATTCCAGGACAAATTTCGTGGCCAGCAACCCCACCCCCCAGCCAATCAACGGCGTCAGGGTTTCAATCACGCCAAAGATAAGACCGGTGCGCAATGCTTCAGAAAATTTTGGTTTATGTAAGGTGGCGCCCTTACCGATAGAAGCAGCGAAAGCATCCATCGACATGCCAAAAGCGAGGAGAAGAGTGGCAGATAAATTCATGTGAGCGTCCTGACCGGGAGTTCCATATAACACATCTCTGCCCCCAGTAAACAGCAGTTGATGTGCCAATGGTCTCGCCTGACTGATGGCTTCAGTCCGTACGTGCCACGTTTTGCAACGAGTATGTTGACACGTACATTTCCAACGAATGGAAATCGGCTACTCCCCAACGACGGACGCACCTTAACATATTTTGAGAATATAAAACAACAACAGCAATATATAATGTTGTTTACTTATCGATAACGATTAGCATTTAGATTTATCGGTGAAAATTACGTTAATAAATATAAGTACATCAGCCCATCAATATAGCAAAGGCTATAAATATGATGATTATTTACGCGGAGCGATTTCCGCGCTATAAAATCTTAAGTTACTGACTTTTAAGTAAAACAGAAGATATCCTCTCCAGGTCGTCGATATTTCGTACGCGAATAAGCAAACGTCGCTGTTCTAATTGCATTACTAACACACCATCTTCCGATAAATTCATCTCTTTTATACGGCTATATTCAATCCACGCATTAGCAAAGAAAAAACCACGCATTTTAAAGATGATTTTGGGGGCGCGGATCCAGAATAGATAAATGCCCAACAAAGCCAGTGCAAATAACAACCACGTGGTTAACGGTGAACCGCCATTGGCGGTGTTGTTATAGATGAGGATCGCCAGTAAGCCGACAAAAATAGCCCCATCGGTACGGCTTCTGCGTAACAGGGGAACCGCCAGCAGCGTAGTACCCATGCGGCGCGGCATGATGAACTCATCATAGATGGCGAAAGCCAGCAGGGCGGCGATAAACAGTACCAATACGATATCCGTAATCGTCATTGTTTCTCCTTACATAAAAAAACCGGGGGCAAGCCCCCGGTTATCACATCACACATTAAAGACCCAGAAGACCAATGGCGTAACCTACAATCCCGATAACGAAGAAGCCAACGATGATCCACAGCGGGTTAACTTTCTTACGCAGCAGCCACATGCAGGCGAAAGTCAGCAGCAGCGGCACCAGGCCCGGCATTAACTGATCGAGAATGGTTTGCACTGTCGTGACGTTGGTTTTACCGGTCTGATCGGTAATTTCAGATACCACAAGTGGAATGTTCACATGCGTCCACTTGTTAACCAGCGCCCCCATCACAAACAGGCCGAGAATTGACGCCCCCTCGGTCAGTTTTTGCAGGAAACCACCGCCCATATCTTTAACAATATCGATACCTTTACGGTAGCCGTACGCCACGCCGTAATAACGTGTCGCCAGGCGGACGATATTGAATAAGAAGAAGAACAGCAATGGCCCGAGCAGGCTACCACTCATGGCAATACCCGCACCGAGCGCTGCAAACACCGGGCGCACCGTACCCCAGAAAATCGGGTCGCCGACGCCTGCCAGCGGCCCCATCAGACCAACTTTGATACCGTTAATCGCACCATCGTCAATCTCTGCGCCGTTTGCTCGCTGCTCTTCCATCGCCAGCGTAACGCCCAGTACCGGCGCTGCAACGTATGGATGGGTGTTAAAGAACTCCAGATGACGTTTAATGGCCTGACGGCGCGCTTCGTTGTTTTCCGGGTACAAACGTTTAATCGCCGGCACCATCGAGAAGCAGAAGCCCAATGCCTGCATACGTTCGAAGTTCCATGACCCCTGGAACAGGTTAGAACGCAGGAACACGCCACGAATGTCACTCTGGGTGAGTTTTTTCTCAGTCGGAGTTTTTGTCATATCAACCATGTCGTTCACCTGTTAATCCAGTTCGTTATCAAGATCGTTGGAACCCGCAGCCGGAGCAGCACCGCCTGCTGAACGGTTATATTTCGGGCTGAGCTGAATGTAGAGAATCGCCATAACTGCACCGATAACACCCAGCGATACGAGGTTGAAATTGGTGAATGCCGCCGTCACGAAGCCGAGGTAGAAGAACGGCATCAGGTAGCCTGCGCGCATCATATTGATGACCATCGCATAACCTACCACCACGATCATACCACCGGCGATATTCAGACCACTGGTCACCACTTCAGGAATGGCGCTCAGCATGTTCTGTACTTCACTGGTACCGACAGAGATAGCGACAATTACCGCTGGAATGGCGATACGCATAGCTTGCAGGAACAGGGAAGAGACATGGATCCAGGAAAGCGCCGTCAGGTTGCCAGTTTCGGCTGCCTTGTCCGCAGCATGCTGGAAGCCCACGGTAATGGTACGAACAATAATGGTCAGAACCTGGCCTGCCGCCGCCAGAGGAATGGCCAGCGCAATACCGGCACCAATGCTCTGATGACCGCCAATGACCAGAATGGTCGAGATAATCGACGCCAGCGCCGCATCGGGTGCGACCGCCGCACCGATGTTCATCCAGCCCAGAGCAATCATTTCCAGCGTACCGCCGATAATGATACCGGTTTTCATATCACCCAGAACGATGCCCACCAGCGTACATGCCACCAACGGACGGTGGAACTGGAATTCATCGAGTATCGACTCCATACCGGCAATACACGCGACGACGAACACCAGCACAATCTGAAGAGTGGTAATCTCCATTGTACTTCTCCTATAGCTAAATCAGACGTAAGTGTGAAAACTGAGTCAATCAGGCCGCCGCGGTTATTTCGCCACTTTGCTGATTAAATCCATCATTTTCAGTTTCGGATCGTTTGAAACTTTGCGGACTTCCAGCTCAATATTGCGTTCGTTCAATTTCTTGAATGCGGCAATATCTTTTTCGTCCACCGAAACCGCGTTATTCACCTGGGTTTTACCCTGACGATAAGCCATACCGCCAATGTTGACGGTGGTGATTTTTACCCCCTCTTCAACGACGCGCAGCACATCGGTCGGATTGGTGAACAGCAGCATCACGCGCTCGCCCGCGTATTTAGGGTTGTTATACACACGCACCATTTTGGCGACATCAACGACATGTGCCGTCACACCGGGAGGCGCAACCTGAGTCAGCAGAGTTTTACGGACATTATCTGCTGCCACTTCGTCACTCACGACGATAATACGCGTAACGTTAGTCTCTTTTGTCCAGCGAGTAGCCACCTGGCCATGGATCAGACGGTCATCGATACGGGCAAGGCCGATAACCATATAATCATTAGGTCCCATTGGTTTGGCAGGTGCTGCCGCTTTCGGTGCCACAGGAGCAGGTGTGGGTTTTGCCACCGGTTGTGCTTTCAGCGCTTTCACGCCTTCACGTCCGGTCTCCACCGCCAGTGCCACCAGTTCGTCAAACGTCGGGTTGTCATCCCGGGCCATCAGTGTTTCCACCAGCATCGGAATATTGACGCCAGCAATAACTTCATAATGCTCTTTATCGACGACAATGCGGCTGGCAGCGTTAAACGGGCTGCCGCCCCATGTATCGACGAGAAACAGCACACCTTTGCCGGTATCCAGCTTCGCCAGCTGTGCGTTGTACTTTTCGATCAACGTTTCCGCATTTTCACCGGGAACAAAATCAATCCAACCGACGTTCTCCTGCTCGCCCAGCAGCATCTCGGCGGTTTTGAGCAACTGTTCCGCAGCCCAACCATGTGTGCCTATAACAATAGCAATGGTCACTTGCTACCTCCTTCTTCTTGTCGTTAACACACCATTAATTGATGTATTGTGAATCTGTCCCGGTAACGGTAAACCGAATCGATTCAGATAAGGGTTAAAGAGAACACCTATGACTTTCGGGAATTATTTTAGATAGTGAAAAAATAATTTATGTGATGAAGATCCGTAATTTAGGTTTCCTCTTCGTGAAATTTCGAAGCGCAAAATATCCACACAAATTGCAAATTCCGGTAAATCTTTGCAAATTTCAAAGTCTCTCTGATATGTTTATCCTCCGTTTAATTAGTCAGGAGTATAGGGCAGCAGCCCACCGTATGGATCGTCACCGACGTCAGTTCACTTTTTGGCCTTCTCGTGCCACGCAGCCCGGCGTTTTCCGCCATTTTCCAACGACGTTCAATGTCATATTTGTGCATTTCCGCACACTGAATAACGCATCTCTTCTCAGGAGCCTGTCATGGAATTCTTAATGGATCCCTCGATTTGGGCGGGATTATTGACGCTGGTTGTTCTGGAAATTGTTCTCGGTATCGACAACCTGGTGTTTATTGCCATCCTTGCCGACAAACTGCCGCCGAAACAGCGTGATAAAGCGCGTCTCATTGGCCTGTCGCTTGCGCTGGTGATGCGACTGGGGCTGTTGTCGCTGATCTCGTGGATGGTCACGCTGACACAACCGCTTTTTTCCGTCTGGGATTTCACCTTCTCCGGGCGCGATCTGATTATGTTATTCGGCGGTGTGTTCCTGTTATTCAAGGCGACGACGGAACTGCATGAACGGCTGGAAAACCGCGAACATGACAACGGGCACGGCAAAGGCTACGCCAGCTTCTGGGTGGTCGTCGTGCAGATCGTTATTCTTGACGCGGTGTTCTCACTCGATGCGGTCATTACCGCAGTCGGCATGGTCAATCATCTGCCGGTAATGATGGCGGCTGTCGTTATTGCCATGGCGGTGATGTTGCTGGCGTCAAAACCACTGACGCGTTTTGTGAACCAACATCCCACAGTGGTCGTGCTCTGTCTGAGCTTCCTGCTGATGATCGGTTTGAGCCTGGTGGCCGAAGGTTTTGGCTTCCATATTCCGAAAGGTTACCTGTACGCGGCGATTGGTTTCTCCATCATCATTGAGTTCTTTAACCAGATTGCGCGCCGGAACTTTATTCGTCATCAGTCGCATCTGCCGCTGCGCGCCCGAACGGCTGATGCCATCGTGCGTTTGATGGGCGGCCGCCGCCAGTCGAACCCGCAAATTGAAGCGGATAGCCAGGCCTCCGTACCGGTGCCGGAAGGGGCGTTTGCGGAAGAAGAGCGTTATATGATTAACGGCGTATTAACGCTGGCCTCACGCTCGCTTCGCAGCATTATGACGCCGCGGGGTGATATCAGTTGGGTGGATGCAAATCTCGGCGTTGAACAAATCCGCCAACAGCTGTTGTCCTCGCCGCACAGCCTGTTCCCGGTTTGCCGTGGCGAGCTGGATGAAGTCATCGGCATTGTGCGTGCGAAAGAGATACTGGTCGCGCTGGAAGAGGGCGTAGATGTCGCCGCCATCGCTGCGGCAACGCCAGCGATTGTTGTGCCGGAAACCCTGGATCCGATTAAGCTGCTGGCCGTATTGCGCCGGGCACGCGGGAGTTTCGTTATCGTTACCAATGAGTTTGGTGTCGTGCAAGGGCTTGTAACGCCGCTGGACGTGCTGGAAGCAATCGCGGGTGAATTCCCGGATGCGGATGAAACGCCAGAAATTATTGCCGATGGTGACGGCTGGCTGGTCAAAGGCACCACGGACCTGCATGCGCTGCAACACACGCTGGGCCTGGACAACTTCATCGATGAAGACATTGCCACCGTAGCCGGCCTGGTGATTGCCGCGCGAGGGCAAATCCCGCCAGTGGGCGAAACCTTCGAAATGGCACCGTTGCATATCACCGTGATTGAAGCCAACGATTACCGTGTTGATTTGGTCCGTATTGTTAAAGAGCAACCTGCTCACGACGAAGAAGAGTAATCGTTATCCCGGCATTAACGGCGCGACATGGCCGTTATGCCGCTCCGGCGGTGGGGAGATATTCCCCGCCAGCCAGGCCGGAAAATCCTTCACCGGCATCGGTGCTGCAAAAAGAAACCCCTGCAACATATGCACACCCTGTTGACGTAAATACAGCGCTTGTTGCGTTGTCTCCACACCTTCCGCGACCAGCTCGATATTCAGCCGTTGGCCGAGCGCGATAATCATATCGGTCACCGTTGAATTCACCGCATCCGTACCGATAGCCGCGGTATAAGACTTATCAATTTTCAGTATGTCCGGATGTAATTTCTCGAGCCACGAAAGCGAGCTATTACCCGTACCGAAATCATCAATGGCTATCTTTGCGCCATGGCGATGAAGTTCGCGTAGCATACGGGATTCGACATCCAGCAACGCATCACGCTCGGTGAGTTCAATGGTTAACTGCTGGGCGGGATTTTTGTTAAACCAGAGCTGGACGAGATCTTTTAACAATTCACCGTGGCGCAAATGGCTTGGTGCAGCGTTGATGCCGATATGAAAGTCAGGATCAGCAGGAAAGAGCGCCAGTTGACGCTGGGTCTCAGCCAGCACATAACGTGTCAGCGGGGCAATCAGATGCTGCTCTTCGGCAATCGGGATAAATATCTCCGGCGAAATCCACCCCTGGCGTGGGTTGTGCCAGCGCAACAAAATTTCGACGCCCGCACACTGCATGTTGTGTGCATGGAGCAATGGCTGGCAAAACAGCTCAAACTCATGTCCGGCAAGCCCGAGGTTTATCTCGCGGGAAAAGCTCATGCGGTTGGCGGTGGCAAACCAGGCAATAAAACCGGTCAATAAACTCATCATCAGCGCCAGAGGCAACTGCGAGGGCAAATGCCACAGCGCCAGTCGTGTCGAACCCGGCCCGGTGATGCTAATGGTAAAAGGAAAATGGGCAGAAGTCCGCTGGTAGCGCTTTTCGTTTTCAAGCGGCGGTAAGTTATCCAGCACACCTTTGCCTTCAATCAGATGTTTGCCGCCTACGCTGAGGCTGACGCTGGTAATTAATGGTGCTTGCGGCTCCAGCATTAGATTACTCAGCAGCTCAATATTTACCGCCTCCATCACGCCACTTTGCCCGTCTTCACTGGTGGGATACCACATGATCAAAATAGGGCGATCTTTTAACAGTGACTGATCGGTGGTGAGCACCAGTTTTTGCGAACGTGAAGGCAGCGAGGGTTGAAGCTGGTGGATGGCAACATCACGCTGGCCAAAAATACTCGAACAATAGAGCGTTCCGTTTTGAATCAGGCCGATAGAGCGCACGGTTTGCAGGCTTGCTGCCAGCTTGCGAAGCTGCAGGTGAATATCGCTGCAGGGGATGCCAACCAGCGGCACCAGCACATTGCGACCCGCTTCCAGCGGCAGCATCAATCGTTCAAGGGTTTTAACCGCGTGGTTGGTAAAGGCGTAGATGCGTTGATGATTTAAATTACGCTCCGAAATAAAGCGAAACGTGAGGGTTAAAAATAGTGCGACAGCGCCAACCAGCACGCAAACAATGGCGCGCCGTCGTCGGTAACTTTTGATGATCCGCTGAGCCGTCTGCATGCCGCTGCCGCCTGTAAAATCCCTGGCCTGATTTCCATGCCAGAACACTCAAAGTGTAGTGGGGAATTACCGAAGCGACGATAAATCGGTGAAAGATCACTCAACTGCAGCAAAGGTTAAAAAAACGCCGTTCGGCTGAACGGCGTTGATAAGCAAGGATTAATCACACTGTACTTTGATGGCAAGCCCGCCACGCGATGTTTCGCGGTATTTGGCGTTCATATCTTTGCCGGTCTCATACATTGTTTCGATGACTTTATCGAGCGAGACACGTGGCGCGCTGGTACGGCGCATCGCCATGCGCGAGGCGTTAATCGCTTTTACCGAAGCAATGGCATTACGCTCAATGCACGGTACTTGCACTTGACCGGCCACCGGGTCGCAGGTCAGACCCAGGTTGTGTTCCATGCCTATTTCCGCCGCCACGCAGACCTGTTCCGGGCTGGCGCCCAGCAGTTCTGCCAGGCCCGCAGCAGCCATCGAACAGGCAACGCCCACTTCGCCCTGGCAGCCAACTTCGGCGCCAGAAATGGAGGCGTTCATTTTGTACAATGCACCGATGGCACCAGCGGCGAGGAAATAGCGGATATAAATATCCGGGCTGACGGATTCGATAAAGTGGTCGTAATAGGCCAGTACAGCCGGAACGATACCGCAGGCACCGTTAGTTGGCGCGGTTACCACGCGGCCACCGGCGGCGTTTTCTTCGTTAACCGCCAGCGCAAACATATTCACCCAGTCGATAACGTTCATCGGATCGCTGGAGAGCTTATCACTGGATACCAACATACGACGCAGCGCGGAAGCGCGGCGCGGAACGCGCAGTGGCCCCGGCAGCACGCCTTCTGTATTCATGCCGCGATCGATACAGGCGCGCATGGTTGACCAGACATTACCGAAATACTCTTCAATCTCTTTTTTCGAGTGCAATGCCAGTTCGTTCTGCATCACCATGCCAGAAAGCGACAAACCGGTTTCTTTGCAATACTCCAGCATCTGGGTTGCGGAATTGAACGGATAAGGGACATTGACCGCGCTGGTTGGCTCTTTACCAAAATGTTCTTCATCGACGATAAAACCCCCGCCGATGGAATAGTAGGTTTTGCTGTAGATAGCGTTTTCGCCATTCAGCGCGGTGATGCGCATGCCGTTTTCATGCAGCGACAGGTTATCGCTGTGAAAACGCATCCCGTCATCTTTCGGGAAATCGACTTCATGACGCCCCTGCGCCAGCAGCAGACGACCACGATTTTCCACATCACGGATAAAACCCGGGATTGCATCGATATCGACCGTGGCCGGCTCATTGCCCGCCAGCCCCATAATAATGGCGATATCGGTATGGTGGCCTTTCCCGGTAAGGGAGAGCGAGCCGTACACATCAACCACCACACGGGTGACGTTATCCAGCAATCCTTTTTCGACCAGGTCATCGACGAACTGCTTACCGGCCTTCATCGGGCCTACAGTGTGGGAAGATGAGGGACCAATCCCCACCTTAAACATGTCGAATAGACTAATCACATTAACGCTCCTGACAGGGTTACCGGCGTTTCCAGTAACGATGTAATAACTGCGCATAGTGTAAGAGGGAAGGCCATCATCAGCTTAACTATTCACATGAATTAAACTAATGGTTTACCTTGATTTTACTAATAGCGCGTACGCTGTCACAAAAGTGCTATGTGTAAAGTATAGTCAAGGTCTGCGCCCAATTTGCAGCGCCAGCGAGCGAATAATTCCCGCCGTCATGCCCCAGACAAAATAATGCTGATACCAGGATAACCATACCCGATGCGCATTGCCGTGGCGGTGGATATCCAGCGGATGATAGCGACCAAGACGCAGTGCTTCGGCCAGCGGCATTTCAAACACCGCTGCTACTTCATCTTCACTGGCGTGATAGGGTAAATCCGGCGGGATAATGCCCACTACCGGCGTAACCTGAAAACCAGTCACGCTATCAACTGGCGGTAAAACGCCAATTACTTCAACGACCTCGGGCGGAATGGCAACTTCTTCCTGCGCCTCACGCAGCGCCGCAGCGATTAGCGAGGCATCCGTGCTGTCAACCGCGCCACCGGGGAACGCCACCTGACCCGCATGCTTGCGAAGCAGCGGCGAGCGTTGCGTCAGTAATAAGCCGGGCTGCTCACGGCGCACCACCGGCACCAGCACCGCTGCCTGACGTGTATTCGCCACCGCCGGGTTGAGTTGTGGGCGTAAAAGCTGAAAGCGCGATAAAAAATCATCCAGAGTTAAAGCCGGTTGCTCCACGAATCATCTCTCCAGTTGCCGCAGGATACGGTTAACTTTATCAAAAGTTTCCTGATACTCCGCCTCTTCCTGGCTGTCGGCCACAATGCCGCCGCCTGCGGAACAGTAAATTTTACCCGCACAGGCGCTGAGGGTGCGAATGGTGATGCTGGTATCCATGTTCCCACAGAAACTGAGATAGCCAATCGAGCCGCACCAGGCATTGCGCCGCTGCGGTTCAAGTTCATCGATAATTTCCATCGCCCGCACTTTCGGTGCCCCGGTGATCGAGCCGCCCGGAAACGCCGCGCGCAGCAGATCGCTGGCGTGACGCCCGGCGGGTAATTTTGCCGTTACGGTGCTGACCAAATGGTGCACGGCAGGAAAAGGTTCGACGACGAAAAGTTCCGGCACGCGCACCGAACCTGGTGTCGCCACGCGACCGATATCGTTACGCATCAAATCAACAATCATCAGATTTTCGGCCTGATCTTTCGGTGAGGCGGCGAGTTTCTGTGCCTGCTGCGCATCTGCCTGCGGGTCGGCAAGCCTTGGCAACGTGCCTTTAATCGGGCGCGTTTCGATATTGTCACGTTCAAGGCGAATAAAACGCTCCGGCGACAAACTCAGGATCGCGCCGTGTTCAAGGCGCAAAAAAGCGCTGAATGGCGCGCGGTTTTCGCAATTGAGTCGGGTAAATGCCAGCCATTCATCCCCGCAATAGTCCGCAGCAAATCGTTGCGCCAGGTTGACCTGGTAGCAGTCGCCGCTGTGTAACCACGCCTGCACCTGGCGGAATTTTTCGCCATATTTGCCACGCGTCATATTGGCCTGCCAGGCGGATGTTAGCCGAAACGGCTGGCGCTGCGGTTCGCTTTGCGCCTGTAGCCATGCCAGCCTGGCGTTAACATCGCTATGGCTGAGCAACGTCACACGCTGCAACTGGTGGTCGACAATCAGCGCCCAGTCATAAATCCCGACAGCCATATCCGCGATGCTAATGTCCTGTTCGGCAATCGCGGGCAGTTTTTCGAAGCGGCGGCCTAAATCATAGCCAAACAGCCCAAGCGCACCGCCCTGAAACGGCAGATCGGCATGAGGTTCGCATCGAAACGGGTAAGCATCCAGACGGTGTTGCAACAGGTGTAGCGGATCTTCCTGAGATATCTCGCTACCATTAAGGGTAGTAGTCTCGCCGCGCGTCGTTAGCGTCTCCAGCGGATCGGCCACCAGAATATCAAAACGATTGTGCGGATGTTTCGCATGGCCAGAATGCAACAACATGGCCCAGGGCTGGTGGCTGAGTGGGGCAAAGTAGTGTTCGGCGGCGTCCTGGCGCCACGGCAGCGAAATAACGGCGGGGGATAACGTCTTCATTGATCCTGACTCATGTGCGTCTGCGCTGGTGAAGTGCGCCGACGCATGGAATAATTAGCGCCAACAATTTAGCAGGAGTTGACAATGTTTGCAGGTTTACCTTCCCTTAGCCACGAGCAGCAGCAAAAAGCGGTAGAGCGTATCCAGGAATTAATGTCCGGTGGCATGAGCAGCGGGCAGGCGATTGCGCAGGTTGCTGAAGAGTTACGCGCCAGCCATACCGGCGAACGGATTGTGGCGCGCTTTGAAGATGAAGATGACGAGTAATTACACCGCGGCGATGATTTTGATTTCCACTTTATAACGCGGATTCATCAGCTTTGCCTGCACGGTGCAGCGCACCGGTGCATGGCCAGCAACAACCCAGCCATCCCAGGCTTTATTCATGGCGGCGAAGTCGTCGCCATCGGCCAGAAAAATGGTGGCATCAAGAATGCGCGTTTTATCGCTACCTTGCTTGAGCAGAACCGCATCAATTTGCGCCAGCGTATTGGCCGTCTGTTCAAACGCATCGGCATCGAGGTTTTCCGGCACGCCAGTGTAGTAAAGCGTCTGGTTATGGATAACCACATCAGACCAGCGGTCTGCTGCATCAATACGCACAATTGTCATTAACTGTTCCTTCTTATTTGCCATGAATTCGCGGGCAAGAGTGCCATAAAAACCTGGCTGGCGTAAATCCGCTCACCCTGACATAATCACTGGCGATTTAACCAGGGGGTAGTGTGACGGACGATTTTGCAACAGACGGCCAATTAGCCAAAGCCATTGCGGGATTCAAACCGCGTGAACCGCAGCGCCAGATGGCGCAAGCCGTCACACACGCGATTGAGAACACGCAGCCGCTGGTGGTGGAAGCGGGCACCGGTACCGGTAAAACCTACGCCTACCTTGCGCCTGCGCTGCGCGCCGGGAAAAAAGTGATTATCTCCACCGGTTCGAAAGCCTTGCAGGATCAGCTTTACAGCCGCGATTTACCCACCGTCGCCAAAGCGCTGGAATTCACCGGACGTACCGCGCTGCTGAAAGGGCGCTCCAACTACCTCTGTATTGAACGTCTGGAACAGCAAGCGCTGGCGGGCGGCGATCTGCCTGTACAAACCTTAAGTGATGTTATTTTGCTGCGCTCCTGGTCGAACCAAACCACCGATGGCGATATCAGTACCTGCGTCAGTGTGGCGGAGGATTCGCAGGCGTGGCCGCTGGTGACCAGCACCAACGATAACTGTCTGGGTAGCGACTGCCCAATGTACAAAGACTGTTTCGTGGTCAAAGCGCGCAAAAAAGCGATGGATGCCGACGTGGTGGTGGTCAACCATCACCTGTTTCTTGCCGATATGGTGGTGAAAGAGAGCGGCTTCGGGGAGCTGATCCCGGAAGCCGAAGTGATGATCTTTGACGAAGCGCATCAGCTTCCCGATATCGCCAGCCAGTATTTTGGTCAGTCACTCTCCAGCCGCCAGCTTCTTGATCTCGCAAAAGATTTCACCATTGCCTACCGCACCGAACTGAAAGATACCGCGCAGTTACAGAAGTGCGCCGATCGTCTGGCGCAGAGTACGCAGGATTTTCGCTTGCAGTTAGGTGAGCCGGGTTATCGCGGTAACCTGCGCGAGCTGCTGGCGGATGCGCATATTCAACGTGCGTTGTTGCTGCTCGATGATGCACTGGAACTCTGTTACGACGTGGCGAAGCTGTCGCTGGGCCGCTCGGCACTGTTGGATGCCGCTTTCGAACGCGCAACGACATATCGTGCGAGGCTGAAACGGCTCAAAGAGATCAACCAGCCAGGCTTTAGCTACTGGTATGAATGCACGTCACGCAACTTCACGCTGGCGTTAACGCCGCTGACCGTAGCGGACAAGTTTACCGAGGTGATGGCGCAGAAAAAGGGCAGTTGGATTTTCACCTCCGCAACGCTTTCGGTGAATGACGATCTGCACCATTTTACCGCGCGGCTTGGTATTGAAGGGGCGCAATCGCTGTTGCTGCCAAGCCCCTTTGATTATGAACGCCAGGCCTTGCTGTGCGTCCCGCGCAATCTTCCGCAGACCAATCAGCCAGGCGCTGCACGTCAGCTGGCGGCGATGCTCAGACCAATGATCGAAGCCAACAATGGCCGCTGCTTTATGCTGTGCACCTCGCACGCCATGATGCGTGATCTCGCCGAGCAATTTCGCGCCACCATGAGCCTGCCTGTATTGCTGCAGGGAGAAACCAGCAAAGGGCAACTGTTGCAGCAATTTGTGAATGCCGGTAATGCGTTACTGGTGGCAACCAGCAGTTTCTGGGAAGGGGTAGACGTGCGCGGCGATACATTATCGCTGGTTATTATTGATAAGCTGCCGTTTACATCCCCGGAAGATCCGTTGTTAAAAGCGCGGATGGAAGATTGCCGCCTGCGCGGAGGCGATCCGTTTGATGAAGTTCAATTGCCGGATGCGGTTATTACACTGAAACAGGGCGTCGGGCGCTTGATTCGTGATATTGACGATCGTGGCGTGCTGGTCATTTGCGATAACCGTCTGGTGATGCGTCCGTACGGCGCTGTGTTTCTTGCCAGCCTGCCGCCTGCTCCGCGAACTCGTGATATTCGCCGCGCGGTTGAATTTCTCGCCTCTCCCCCAGCGGAGTAATTTTCTGCGGACTGTGGTAAGATGCGCGCCATTTTGTTTTTCATGGACCGCTATACCCATGCGCATTCTGGCTATTGATACTGCCACAGAAGCTTGTTCTGTCGCCTTATGGAACGATGGAACGACCTTCGCTCACTTCGAACTTTGCCCACGTGAACACACGCAACGCATTCTGCCACTGGTCAGGGATGTGCTTGGCGATGCTGAACTTAAACTGACGCAGCTGGACGCACTGGCTTTTGGTCGTGGCCCGGGAAGTTTTACCGGTGTGCGCATCGGCATTGGCATTGCGCAGGGGCTGGCGCTCGGCGCTGACCTGCCGATGATTGGCGTGTCAACGCTGGCGACAATGGCGCAGGGCGCGTGGCGCAAAACGGGCGCGACCCGCGTGCTGGCAGCGATTGACGCACGAATGGGCGAAGTCTATTGGGCAGAGTATCAGCGCGATGAAAATGGCGTCTGGCACGGCGAAGAGACGGAAGCGGTATTAAAACCGCAAGCCGTAACTGAACGTTTGCAGCAGTTGGATGGCGAATGGGCGATGGTCGGTACTGGCTGGCCCGCATGGCCAGAGATGGGCAACAACAGTAGGGCAACCCTGCGTGATGGCGAGATCTTATTGCCCGCCGCAGAAGATATGCTGCCCATTGCTCGTCAACTGCTGGCGGCGCAGAAAACCGTCGCCGTCGAGCATGCCGAGCCGGTTTATTTGCGTAACGAAGTGGCATGGAAGAAACTTCCTGGCCGGGAATGAATCTCAGTAGTATCCACTGGGGTAAGGAGTCGCATCATGGCGGGTCAAAAAAAGGTTGTGCGCGGATTGCTGGCGGGGCTGGCAATCGCGGTATTAAGCGGTTGTGTTTCTGTGCCTGACGCGATTAAAGGAACCAGTCCCACGCCGCAGGATGATTTAGTGCGGGTGATGAGTGCGCCGTCGCTGTATGTCGGCCAGGAAGCCCGCTTTGGCGGTAAAGTGGTTGATGTCCAGAATCAGCAGGGGAAAACCCGGCTTGAGATCGCTGCCGTACCGCTCGACAGCGGCGCGCGTCCGATTTTAGGCGAACCATCCGTTGGGCGTATCTTTGCAGATGTGAATGGTTTTCTCGACCCGGTCGATTTCCGCAATCAGCTGGTGACCGTGGTTGGCCCGATAACCGGCACGGCAGACGGCAAAATTGGCAACGCGCCGTATAAATTTATGGTCATGCAGGCAAATGGTTACAAACGCTGGCGATTAACCCAGCAGGTAATGTTGCCGCCGCAGCCTATCGACCCGTGGTACTGGGGGCCGGGACCGCATCCGCGCGCGTGGCATGGCGGGTACGGTGGATGGGGCTGGTTCCCGCCTGAACCTGCGCGAGTCGAGACGGTCGTAACAGAGTAATTTCTTGTTTTATCAAGAAAACGAAACAGCGGCTAAGCCGCTGTTTTTTATATTGGGCTTTGTATAAGAAAAATAATTAGTGACGCGCTTCGCAACCTTCAATCCGCTTAATTAATAAACTGGTACGCTGAGTTAATATTATGTTAACGGCTTGTTTATTAACTGGGGTTGTGATGACCAAGAATACTCATTTTAGAGGTGATGCATTGAAGAAGGTTTGGCTAAACCGGTATCCCGCCGATGTTCCGGCGGAGATCAATCCTGACCGTTATCAATCCCTGGTTGAATTATTTGAACACTCCACGGCGCGTTACGCCGACCAGCCTGCGTTTATCAACATGGGCGAGGTAATGACGTTCCGTAAACTTGAAGAGCGTAGTCGGGCGTTTGCGGCTTACTTACAGCAGGGGCTGGGGCTGCAAAAAGGCGATCGCGTTGCGTTGATGATGCCGAACCTGCTGCAATACCCGGTGGCGCTGTTTGGTATCTTGCGCGCCGGGATGATCGTGGTGAACGTCAACCCGCTTTATACCCCGCGTGAGCTGGAACATCAGCTTAATGACAGCGGTGCTGCCGCGATTGTTATTGTGTCGAATTTCGCCCATACGCTGGAAAAAATCGTTGATAAAACCCAAGTGCGGCATGTCATTTTGACGCGCATGGGCGACCAGCTTTCCCCGGCGAAAGGGACGCTGGTAAACTTCGTTGTGAAATATGTGAAACGGCTGGTACCGAAGTATCATCTGCCGGACGCGATCTCCTTTCGCCGGGCGCTGCAGACTGGTTACCGCTTGCAGTACATCAAACCTGAAGTGGTCGCCGAAGATCTCGCCTTCCTGCAATACACCGGCGGCACAACCGGCGTAGCAAAAGGGGCAATGCTGACGCACCGCAATATGCTGGCAAACCTTGAACAAGTGAACGCGACTTACGGGCCGCTGCTGCATCGCGGGAAAGAGCTAGTGGTGACAGCGTTGCCGCTGTACCACATTTTCGCCCTGACCATGAACTGCCTGTTGTTTATTGAGCTCGGCGGGCAAAACTTGTTGATCACCAACCCGCGCGATATTCCGGGGCTGGTGAAAGAACTTGGCAAATATCCGTTTACGGCCATGACCGGCGTGAACACGCTGTTCAACGCGTTGCTGAATAATGAAGATTTCCGCAAACTGGACTTCTCCTCGCTACACCTTTCCGCAGGCGGCGGGATGCCTGTTCAGCAGGCGGTTGCCGAGCGGTGGGTGAAATTAACCGGGCAGTATCTGCTGGAAGGTTACGGTCTGACCGAATGTGCTCCGCTGGTCAGTGTGAACCCGCATGATATTGACTACCACAGTGGCAGCATCGGCCTGCCGGTTCCCTCAACGGAAGCCAAACTGGTTGATGACGACAACAATGAAGTTGCACCGGGCGAACCGGGCGAGTTGTGCGTGAAAGGGCCGCAGGTGATGCTGGGATACTGGCAGCGCCCGGACGCGACGGATGAGATCCTGCGCAACGGCTGGCTGCATACTGGCGATATTGCGGTAATGGATGACGAAGGCTTCCTGCGCATCGTCGATCGCAAAAAAGATATGATTCTGGTTTCCGGTTTTAATGTCTATCCGAATGAGATCGAGGATGTGGTGATGCAACATGCCGGTGTGCAGGAAGTGGCGGCTGTTGGCGTACCGTCAGAAAACAGCGGCGAAGCGGTGAAGATTTTCGTGGTGAAAAAGGACGCCTCGCTGAGCGAAGAGGCGCTGATCGCTTTCTGTCGCCGTCAACTGACCGGATATAAAGTGCCGAAGCTGGTTGAATTTCGCAATGAACTGCCAAAATCGAACGTTGGCAAGATTTTAAGGCGAGAATTGCGTGACGAAGCGCGTGGCAAAGTGGACAATAACGCCTGAGCTATGCGTGAGTCCCCCTAACGCCGGTTAAGCCGGCGTTTTTTATGGGCGCAACTAAAGAGAAGATGACGTGAATTACCAGATGATAACGACGAACGATGCGCTGGCAGCGTTATGTGAAGCCGCCCGCGCATTTCCAGCGATTGCCCTGGACACCGAATTTGTCCGCACCCGCACCTATTATCCGCAACTGGGGTTGATCCAGCTGTATGACGGTGAACATGTGGCGCTGATTGATCCGCTGGCCATCACCGACTGGACGCCGTTTCGCGATTTGCTCATCAACACCGCCGTGACCAAATATTTGCATGCGGGAAGTGAAGATCTGGAAGTGTTCCTCAATGCGTTTGGCGTACAGCCACAGCCGATGATTGACACCCAGATCCTCGCCGCGTTCTGCGGCCGCCCGCTGTCGTGGGGCTTTGCTGCGATGGTAGAAGAGTTTACCGGGCTGGTGATTGATAAGAGCGAATCCCGCACTGACTGGCTGGCGCGTCCGCTGACCGAGCGTCAGTGCGATTACGCCGCCGCCGATGTGTGGTATCTGCTGCCTATCGCCGGAAAATTGCTGGCGGAAACCGATCAGGCTGGAAGGCTGGATGCTGCACTGGATGAGTGTCGTCTGATGATGCAACGCCGCCAGGAAGTGTTAGCCCCGGAAGAGGCGTGGCGCGAAATTACCAACGCGTGGCAATTGCGTACGCGCCAGCTTGCCTGCCTGCGTTTGCTTGCTGACTGGCGCCTGCGCAAAGCGCGTGAGCGCGATTTAGCCGTCAACTTTGTGGTGCGTGAAGAGAACCTGTGGGCAGTGGCGCGTTACATGCCTGGCAGTATGGGCGAGCTGGACAGTATTGGTCTTTCCGGGAGCGAAATCCGCTTCCATGGCAAAACGCTGCTGGCGCTGGTTGCGCAGGCGCAGGCCTTGCCGGAAGAGGCGCTGCCAGAGCCGCTGCTTAACCTGATGGATATGCCGGGTTATCGTAAAGCGTTTAAAGCTATCAAAGCACTGGTGCAGACCATCAGCGAAAGTCAGGGCATTAGCGCTGAGCTGCTGGCATCACGTCGGCAGATTAATCAATTACTCAACTGGCACTGGAAATTGAAACCGCAAAATTCGTCACCGGAATTAATTAGCGGCTGGCGCGGGGAATTGATGGCCGATCAGCTGAAAATATTACTTGCGGAATACCCGCGTTAAATACTGTAAATAAATACAGCTTATTTGCGGAAATAAAATAAAAAAGGCAGAAAATATTCTGCCTTTTTTTATCCCTGCATGGGAGGGAATCTATTTTGTCTCTTCGGTTTCCGGTAGGGTGACGTTGAGTTCCAGAATGGAAATATCATCCCCTTTTTGCTCCAGTTGCACCGACACCATTTCCGGATCGATCTGCACATATTTGCAGATCACTTCCAGAATGTCCCGCTTCAGTTGCGGTAAATAATGCGGTTCAGCATCGCTGCGGCGGCGTTCTGCAACAATAATCTGCAGACGCTCTTTCGCAATGCTAGCGGTGTTCTTTTTTCTGGAGAGAAAAAAGTCGAGTAATGCCATAACTTATCCTCCGAACAGGCGTTTGAGGAAACCTTTCTTCTCTTCTTCAATGAAGCGGAAAGGGCGATCTTCTCCCAGCAGACGCTCCACGGCATCGGCATAAGCTTTACCGGCGTCAGCATTGGTATCCAAAATAACCGGCTCACCCTGGTTTGACGCACGTAACACCGATTGATCTTCCGGGATCACGCCAATCAGTTTGATACGCAGGATTTCCAGCACATCTTCCATGCTGAGCATGTCACCACGGTTTACGCGACCCGGGTTATAACGGGTGAGCAGCAGATGCTCTTTAATCGGCTCTTCGCCATTTTCCGCGCGGCGGGATTTCGACGCCAGAATACCGAGAATTCGGTCAGAGTCGCGCACGGAAGAGACTTCCGGGTTGGTGGTAATAATCGCTTCATCAGCGAAGTAGAGCGCCATCAATGCGCCTGTCTCAATGCCTGCCGGGGAGTCGCAGACGATAAAATCGAAGTCCATTTTCTTCAGGTCTTCCAGCACTTTATCGACGCCTTCGCGAGTCAGAGCGTCTTTATCACGCGTTTGCGATGCCGGGAGAATGTAGAGGTTCTCAGTGCGTTTATCTTTGATTAACGCCTGGTTGAGTGTGGCATCGCCCTGAATAACGTTAACGAAATCATAAACCACGCGACGCTCGCAGCCCATAATCAGGTCGAGGTTACGCAGGCCGATATCGAAGTCGATAACGACGGTCTTTTTGCCCTTCTGGGCTAAACCAGTAGCGATGGCCGCGCTGGAGGTGGTCTTGCCAACGCCCCCTTTACCCGAAGTAACAACAATAATGCGTGCCATAGGAGTTCCTTGTTAAAAGGGCTTAATTTAAGGGTTGAATTGTCAAAGCGTCGTTGGCCAACTGCAAACGCGCCGCTTTGCCATAAAATTCGGCCGGGATTTGATCGCTCAGCCAGTATTCCCCCGCAATGGAGACCAGCTCCGGCGTGAGATGAGAACAGAATATTTGGGCGTCTTTATCGCCACTGGCACCGGCCAGCGCCCGACCGCGCATCATGCCATAGACATGAATGTTGCCATCGGCGATAAGCTCTGCGCCCGCGCTAACGTGGCTGGTGACAATCAAATCACAATTTGGCGCATAAATGCGCTGCCCGGAACGCACCGGCGCGTCAATTAAGCGTGTTTTTGTGACCGGCGCCGCAACCGGCGTCGGTTCAGGCGCGCGCTCTTTACGCGGTGCTTTCTCTTTTCCTTCCGTCAGCAGCGGAAGACCGGCACGTTCAACTTCAGCCTTCAGTTCTGGATCTTTGCAACCGCTGATGCCAACCACATGTAAATCCGTTGTGGTGATAGCCTGCAACAGCGCGGGCCAGTTAACAGCGCCTTCCAGTGCGGAAACATTGACAACGATAGGAGCGTGCAGCAAAAAAGCGGGAGCCTGAGCGATTTTGTCTTCTAACGCCTGACGAATAACCTCGGGTTTTGCATCATGCAAATGAACCACTGATAAGGTAAAACTACTGCCTTTTAGCTCGATGGGCGTATTTGACATCCTGACCTTACTCATTTTGCTATTATCACCCGCATCTTGAGTGATATTCCGAAGACTATCAGGCATGTTATAGTCACTATTATTTTCAGGCAAGTAACCTCCCGATAATTCCGAGTAAAAGTATGTTTTGTGTGATCTACCGAAGTGCCCGACGCGATCAGACTTATCTGTACGTCGAAAAAAGAGACGATTTTTCCCGCGTGCCGGAAGCATTAATGCAAAGTTTCGGTCAGCCGCAACTGGCAATGATTTTGCCGCTTGATGGCCGTAAAAAATTAGTCGATGCCGATTTAGAAAAAGTAAAAGAGGCCTTAATTTCGCAGGGCTATTATTTGCAACTTCCTCCGCCGCAAGAAAATTTATTGAAGCAGCATCTCGCCGACCAGGGTAAAGAATAATCCTGCTGCAATAACGGCGGAACGCTCCGCCGTTTCTTATTTATGGCTATTGTATCGCCGTAACATATTGGCATTTGACAAACCGTCGGGTGGCGCGGATAGTCATTTTTCGCTCATGTTCAATGTGTTACCGGAGGTCGTACACCATGTATCAACATCATAACTGGCAGGGCGCTCTGCTGGATTTCCCGGTGAGTAAAGTGGTTTGCGTTGGCAGCAACTATGCGAAACATATTAAAGAGATGGGGAGCGCTACCCCGGAAGAGCCGGTACTGTTTATCAAACCTGAAACTGCACTGTGTGATATTCGCCAGCCGCTGGCGCTGCCGCAGGATTTTGGTTCGGTTCACCATGAAGTTGAACTGGCGGTGCTGATTGGCGCAACGCTGCGTCAGGCGACGGAAGAGCATGTGAAAAAATCCATTGCCGGGTATGGTGTCGCGCTCGATCTGACGCTGCGCGATCTGCAAAGCAAAATGAAAAAAGCCGGGCAGCCATGGGAAAAAGCGAAAGGGTTTGATAATTCCTGCCCGATCTCTGGGTTTATCCCGGCGGCGGAATTCCAGAGCGATCCGCAAAACACCACGCTTGGGCTGAAAATCAACGGCGAAGTGCGCCAGCAGGGCACCACGGCAGATATGATCCATAAAATTATTCCGCTGATTGCTTATATGAGCCGCTTCTTCACCTTAAAAGCTGGCGATGTCATTCTGACCGGCACGCCAGAAGGGGTAGGGCCGTTGAACAGTGGCGATGAGCTGGAAGTCAGTTTTGACGGGCTTTCATTAACGACCCGCGTACTTTAAAGCAATTTGCCGCCTTTCCTGGCGGCAAAACTTGCATCCGCATGCCAGACTGGTTATAAGGTGCACCCTGGATTTCAACGGCGGATTTCATCATGAGCGACACCCCTTTCTGGCAAAGCAAAACCCTCGACCAAATGACGGATGCGGAGTGGGAGTCGCTGTGTGACGGCTGCGGACAGTGTTGCCTGCATAAGTTGATGGATGAAGACACTGATGAAATCTATTTCACCAACGTTGCCTGCCGTCAGCTAAACATTAAAACCTGCCAGTGCCGCAACTATGAACGCCGCTTCGAGTATGAGCCGGACTGCATCAAGCTGACCCGTGAAAATCTCCCCACGTTTGAATGGCTGCCGCCAAGCTGTGCTTATCGTCTGCTGGCGGAAGGAAAAGCATTGCCACTGTGGCACCCGCTGCGCACAGGCTCAAAAGCCGCCATGCATGCGGAGCGTATTTCGGTACGCCACATTGCGGTGAAAGAATCAGAAGTTCGCGACTGGCAGGAGCATATTCTTAATAAGCCGGAATGGGCTGACTAACGAAAACGTCATAAATAACCGAGACAATCAGTAGCCAGCAGGGCAGCGAAAAGTGAAGAACAGCTTTCTTGTCGCGGGGGCGCTTTAGGGTCAGCAAGATGACGAAAGTGCTGAGCAGACAGGCCAGCAACAGCCCGGTAAGAAGCGCACTTGCGGCAGCAATATGCAGGGCCACGTAGAGAATAAAAGAAGAGACAATGGCGAACAGCCTAATCTTCCGCGTAAAAAAGACCGTCCCTGATGCGAAGTAAATGAGTGCAATAACGCCAGCCATCCGAATCGTCCTTTTCCCTGTCAGTATTCATCTTTGCGGATGTTGCCTTTACCTGGAATCCGCCAAAAAAAACGCTCCCGAAGGAGCGCTCTGTTAGCGGCCAAACAGGTCGCGTTTTTTCGGTTTGAACGGCTGGGCAATCAGCACCAGCAGCGCAACAACCAGATAAGCGACAAAAATGCCCAGTAACCACTGCGGCATTTCCAGCGTCAGAAATGACCACTGGCGCTCGGCACAGTCACCGGACGCAACAAATACCTGTGGCAGCCACTTATCAAGCGGCAGCCAGCTGGGAAAACGAGCGGCAAAATCGCACGTCATAAACGGCGAAGGATGTAACTGGATCATGGTGTGTTCCCAGGCCAACTGGATGCCGCGCCACGCGCTGTAGATCCAGATAGCCAGAGCGACATAACGTAACGGCGTTTTCGGCGCAATGGCCCCGACAATACCCGCGCCCATGACGCCAAAAAGCGCACTGCGTTCATAAATGCACAGGACGCAAGGTTTAAGCAGCATGACATGCTGGAACCACAATGCGACCATTTCCAGCGCAAACGCTGTTAGCGCCATCAAAATCCAGGCGCCGCGCCCATGTGAGCACCCGTTTAAATATCGCAACATAATCATTTCCCTGGGAGATGCGTAGACAAAGCAGTGTAAACGAAATCATTGCGCAGGCCACTAGCGGGCAAAAAAATAATGCGTAATCGAATGTTTATCATGCGGAAAGTCAAACCCGGCAACAAAATGCTGCTATTTCCACAACAAAATATCCTGCGCGCTGCGGCGCAAAAATTTCAGATGAAAGCCCTGCTGCTTTTACGGATAAGCGTTGTTAAATCGCCAAAATGGATCCTCGATCCCCTTTTTTCTTCATGAGGTACGCTACCTGCACCGGGTGCGGTCTGGTATGATGAGTGTCCTTTGCTTAGCTGTGTAATGGAAATCTCTCTATGGTCATTAAGGCGCAGAGCCCGGCGGGTTTCGCGGAAGAGTACATCATTGAAAGTATCTGGAATAGTCGCTTCCCTCCGGGGTCGATCCTTCCGGCTGAACGCGAACTCTCTGAACTGATTGGCGTCACTCGTACCACATTGCGTGAAGTTTTACAGCGCCTCGCCCGTGATGGCTGGCTGACAATTCAGCACGGCAAACCAACAAAAGTGAACAACTTCTGGGAAACCTCCGGGCTGAATATTCTGGAAACGCTGGCGCGTCTGGATCACGAAAGTGTCCCGCAACTGATCGATAATCTGCTCTCAGTGCGTACCAACATTTCCACGATTTTTATCCGTACCGCGTTTCGTCAGCATCCGGAAGACGCGCTGCAAGTGCTGGCCAGCGCGCGTGAAGTTGAAGATCATGCCGATGCCTTTGCAGACCTGGATTACAACATTTTCCGCGGTCTGGCTTTTGCATCCGGTAACCCAATTTATGGTTTGATCCTTAACGGAATGAAAGGGTTATATACGCGAATTGGTCGCCACTATTTCTCAAGCCCGGAAGCCCGCAGCCTGGCGCTTGGCTTCTACCACCAGCTGGCGCAGGTGTGTGAAGAGGCGCAGCATGACAAAGTCTACGAAGTCGTGCGCCGCTATGGTCATGATAGTGGTGAGATCTGGCATCGGATGCAGAAAACGATGCCGGGCGATTTAGCCTTACAAAGCCGATAAGCAAAGAAAACCCCTCATCTGAGGGGTTTTTCATTACAGGCTGTTGGGGCGGGACGGACAGCGTTCCAGTAACTCCACACTGCCATCTTCGTTTTGCTGCTCCAGCAACACATCGAAACCCCACAAACGGTGCACATGTTTCAGCACTTCGCGGCGACCCTTATCGAGCGGTGCGCGGTTGTGCGGAATATAGCGCAACGTCAGCGAACGGTCGCCGCGCAGATCGACATTCCACACCTGGATGTTGGGCTCAAGATTACTGAGATTATATTGTGACGACAGTTTCGAGCGGATCTCCCGGTAACCCTCTTCATTATGGATAGCGGCAATCTCAAGGTAATTGTTACGGTCATCATCCAGCACGGTAAAGAAGCGGAAATCACGCATGATCTTCGGCGACATAAACTGGCTGATAAAGCTCTCATCTTTAAAATCGCGCATCGCGAAGTGCAGCGTTTCCAGCCAGTCAGAACCGGCAATATCCGGGAACCAGTAACGATCTTCATCCGTTGGCGACTGGCAAATACGCTTAATATCCTGGAACATCGCAAAGCCCAGCGCATACGGGTTAATACCGCTGTACCACGGGCTGTTATAGGGCGGCTGGAAGACCACATTGGTATGGCTGTGCAAAAATTCCAGCATAAAGCGGTCGGTCACTTTGCCTTCGTCATACAGGTGGTTAAGGATGGTGTAGTGCCAGAATGTCGCCCAACCTTCGTTCATCACCTGCGTCTGTTTTTGCGGGTAGAAATACTGGCTCACTTTACGCACAATGCGCAGGATCTCGCGTTGCCACGACTCCAGTAACGGCGCATTTTTTTCCATAAAGTAGAGCAAGTTTTCCTGCGGCTCCGCCGGATAGCGACGCGCCTGCGCGATGGTAATTTCTTCTTCGCGTTTTGGCAGCGTGCGCCACAGCATATTCACCTGGCTTTGCAGATACTCTTCACGACTTTTCTGCCGCGCTTTCTCCTCCTGCAACGAGATTTTCTGCGGGCGTTTATAGCGATCCACGCCGTAATTCATCAGCGCATGGCATGAGTCGAGTAACTTTTCCACTTCGTCCACACCGTAGCGCTCTTCACAATCGGTGATGTATTTACGCGCGAAAATCAGGTAGTCGACAATCGAACTGGCATCGGTCCAGCTGCGGAATAAGTAATTGTTCTTAAAGAAAGAGTTATGGCCATAACAGGCGTGTGCCATCACCAGCGCCTGCATGGTAATGGTGTTCTCTTCCATCAGATAAGCGATGCAGGGATTAGAGTTGATGACTATCTCGTAGGCCAGTCCCTGTTGCCCATGTTTATAAAGCCGCTCGGTTTCGATAAATTTCTTCCCGAACGACCAGTGAGGGTAATTGATCGGCATACCGACGCTGGAGTAAGCGTCCATCATCTGTTCTGAGGTGATCACTTCGATTTGGTGCGGATAGGTATCCAGCCGATAAAGTTTCGCCACCCGGTCAATCTCTGCCAGGTAATCATCCAGCAGTTCGAAAGTCCAGTCGGGTCCATCGCTCAGACGAATAGAATCCTTATTCATTGAGTCAATCGTAGCCATTAGCGCGCCCTCGTTGTTAACGACACTCTCTGTATGGAGCGTCTCATTTCAAGCATAGAACACGCAATTAAATCTGTACTTAAGCCATAAATTTTTCTTCGCGATTTTTCATCATATCAACGGCGTAAATACCAAGTGTTTCGAAATATTATGCTGCGGCGAAAAGTCGCGCAGCAGGAGATGCTAAATAACAGAAACCCTTGTCATACGGCGAAGCTGTGAGGAAGCTCACCATAAAAAAGCCGTATGTTGAATAATATTTTCATCTGGGTTATCAATTTGTAATCAGATGATCGTGCTTTACTCACAGGAGAGGGATATGCGAGTTGTTGTATTAGGAAGTGGCGTGGTGGGTGTCACCAGCGCCTGGTACTTACGCCAGGCCGGGCATGACGTCACGGTGATTGATCGCCAGCCAGGTCCTGCGCAGGAAACCAGCGCCGGTAACGCCGGGCAGATCTCACCAGGCTACGCCGCGCCCTGGGCGGCTCCTGGTGTGCCGTTAAAAGCCATTAAATGGATGTTCCAGCGCCACGCGCCGCTTGCAATCAGCCTCGACGGCACCTCATCGCAACTGAAATGGATGTGGCAGATGCTGCGCAACTGCGACACGCGCCACTATATGGAAAACAAAGGCCGCATGGTGCGCCTGGCAGAATACAGTCGTGATTGCCTGAAACTGTTGCGTGAAAACACGGGCATTCAGTATGAAGGGCGACAAGGCGGCACGTTGCAGCTGTTTCGCACCGCAGAGCAGTATGAAAACGCCACGCGTGATATTGCCGTATTAAAGGATGCCGGCGTGCCTTATCAGCTTCTGGAGTCTGCGCGGCTGGCAGAAGTCGAACCCGCGCTGGCTGAAGTCGCACACAAACTGACCGGCGGTTTGCGCCTGCCAAATGATGAAACCGGTGACTGCCAGCTTTTCACTCAGCAACTGGCGCAGATGGCGGCGCAGGCGGGCGTGGAGTTTCGTTTTAACACGCCGGTGGATCGCCTGCTGTACGAAGGTGAGAACATCTACGGTGTGAAGTGCGGAGAAGAAGTGGTCAAAGCCGACGCGTATGTGATGGCGTTTGGCTCCTGGTCTACCGGCTTACTGAAAAATATCGTCGATATCCCGGTGTATCCGCTGAAAGGTTATTCATTAACGATCCCGATTGCCGAAGAAGACGGTGCGCCGGTTTCAACGATCCTTGATGAAACCTACAAAATTGCCATTACCCGCTTTGATCAGCGTATTCGCGTTGGCGGAATGGCGGAAATCGTTGGTTTTAATACGGAACTGCTAAAACCACGCCGCGAAACGCTGGAGATGGTGGTGCGCGATCTTTTCCCGCGTGGCGGGTTTGTCGAGCAAGCGACCTTCTGGACCGGCTTACGCCCCATGACGCCAGACGGCACGCCTGTTGTCGGGCGCACACCGTATAAAAACCTGTGGCTGAATACCGGGCACGGCACTCTGGGCTGGACGATGGCTTGCGGTTCAGGCCAGTTGTTAAGCGACCTGATGTCCGGCCGCACCCCGGCGATTGCTGCCGATGATTTAAGCGTGGCGCGCTATATGCCTGGCTTTACCCCTGTGCGCGCGCACCATTTACACGGTGCTCATAACTGATTCGAAGAAGGAATAGGAATGTCTCGTCCGGTTCTCGCCACGCTTGATTTAACGGCGCTGAGCAATAATTTACAGGTTGTGCGCCGCGCGGCACCTGCCGCAAAAGTCTGGTCAGTTGTGAAAGCAAACGCGTATGGCCACGGTCTGGATCGTATCTGGCGTGCGCTCAACAGTACGGATGGCTTCGCGATGCTCAATCTTGAAGAGGCCATTTTGCTACGCGAACGCGGCTGGAAAGGGCCGATTCTGATGCTGGAAGGTTTTTTCCATGCCGATGAACTACCGCTGTTTGATAAATACCGCCTGACGACCAGTCTGCACAGCAACTGGCAAATTAAGGCCTTGCAGGACGCGCGCCTGCAAGCGCCGCTCGACGTTTACCTGAAGATCAACAGTGGCATGAACCGTCTCGGTTTTATGCCTGAACGTGTTCATACCGTGTACCAGCAACTCAATGCCTTAACCAACGTGGCGACCGTGACGCTGATGTCTCATTTTGCCGAAGCGGAGCGGGCAGACGGTATCGTCGCGCCGCTGGCGCGCATTGAGCAGGCGGCGGAGGGGATTGACGCGCCGCGCTCGCTGGCCAATTCCGCCGCCACGTTATGGCATCCCGAAACGCATTATGACTGGGTGCGTCCCGGTGTGGTGCTGTATGGCGCTTCGCCATCGGGCGCGTGGCAGGATGTCGCCAACAGCGGGATCCGCCCGGTAATGACGCTGAGCAGCGAGATTATTGCTGTGCAGACACTAAAAGCCGGAGAGACGGTGGGCTACGGTTGTCGTTACCGCGCGCAGGCCGAGCAGCGCATTGGTGTTGTCGCCTGCGGATATGCAGACGGCTACCCGCGCATCGCACCATCCGGCACGCCAGTGCTGGTGGATGGCATTCGTACCGGCATTGTTGGCGCAATCTCAATGGATATGCTGACGGTAGATTTAACCCCATGCCCGCAGGCCGGCATCGGTACGCCGGTTGAGCTATGGGGTAACGAGATAAAAATCGATGAAGTGGCGGCGGCGGCCGGAACGGTAGGGTATGAATTAATGTGCGCCCTGGCACCGCGCGTGCCTGTTGTGACGGTGTAACTTAACGGCGAGGCGGTTATTCCGCCTCGTCTTCTGCCACGCGAACGCCGACTTTCAGTACCGCATTATCGGCTTTTTCCGCCACCGTCCAGATCATACCGGCGAACTCTACCTGATCCCCCACGACCGGCGCGGCACCCAGCAGTTGCTGTACAATATCGCCCAGCGTTTGCTGGCTTTCGCGATACTCCAGCCCCTCTTCCAGGCCGTAAATCAGCGCCACATCGGCAAATTTAGCATCGGCTTCAAGGATAAAATCACCGAAGAAACGCTGATCCAGCGCCACCGGCGGAGACTGGCTAAACAGTTTTCCGAGCGCGGGCAGATCGCTTTCACGGCCAATCACGCATAACACATCGCCTTCACGCAGCCGGGTACTGCCGGTGGGGTGCAGAAGGCTATTGTCACGAAACAGGGCGGCAATGCGCGTATCCGCGGGCATATGTAAATCGCGCAGCGCAGCACCAACGCACCATTTATCCGCACTGAGTTGATAAACAAACTGCTCAAACGGGTTGTCCGGGTGAATATCCAGACCGACGCGGGAGACCGGCCAGCCAACCGGCGGTACAACCACTTTGGCTTTTTTCGCCGCCCATGAGAGTGACGTTCCCTGGAAAAGCAGTGAGATTAACACCACGAAGAAAGCGACATTAAAGAATAAACGCGCGTGATCAAGCCCGGCCATCATTGGGAAGGTAGCGAGAATAATCGGCACCGCGCCGCGCAAGCCAACCCAACTGATAAAAATGCGTTCACGCAGGTTAAAACCGCGAAACGGCAACAGGCTGGCAAACACGGACAGAGGACGAGCAACAAAAATCATCCATGCCGAGAGGATGAGTGCAGAAACCGCAATCGGCAACAAATCAGACGGCGTAACCAACAGCCCCAGCACCAGGAACATGGCGATTTGCGCCAGCCAGGCCAGGCCATCAAAGTTTTGCAGGATACCGTAACGGTTGCGGATAGGGCGGTTGCCCAGCACAAAACCACACAGGTAGACCGCCAGAATGCCGCTCCCGTGCAGGGCCGTGGTTAAGGCGAAAACCAGAATCCCGCCGCTCAGAGCCAGTAACGGGTAAAGACCCGGCGGCAGAGAGATGCGGTTAATCATCTGCTGCAACAGATAGCCGCCCAAACCGCCGAGCAGAACACCGAGGCCAAACTCACGCACAATATGCACGAGGAACATGATATCGAGATCGGCAGTGTGCTTCTGGATCATCTCAATCAGCGTGATGGTGAGGAACACTGCCATCGGATCGTTGCTGCCGGATTCGATTTCCAGCGTCGAGCCGACGCGTTCGTTCAGCCCTTTACCGCCGAGGAGCGAGAACACCGCTGCGGCATCGGTCGAGCCAACAATCGCACCGATTAAAAAGCCTTCCATAATGTTGAGCTTGAACAGCCAGGCGGCCATCATGCCGGTTAAGCCGGAAGTGACCAGCACGCCAATGGTCGCCAGGGAAAGTGCGGGGCCAAGTGCGACGCGAAACGAGCTGGCGCGGGTACGCATGCCACCATCGAGTAAAATGATCGCCAGCGCGAGGTTACTGACCATGTAAGCAAACGGGTAGTTATCGAACGGAATACCGCCGATACCGTCAACACCGGCCAACATACCAATTGCCAGAAAGATAACCAGAATGGGAATACCAAGGCGGGAGGAGAAAGAACTTAATAAAATACTGCAGGTTACAAGAACTGAACCCAAAATAAACAGACTGATTATCGCCTCAGCGTCCAATGGTGTGCTTCTCCTTATTCCTCACCGTGGGGGATCCCGGGCGGCATTAACCGGCCGGGTTTATTAGTGCGTTATATAATAACGGCAGAAACAACGTTTTAATAAGGGCATAAAGCGCTTTTTTTACATTGAGATCGTGGGATGACCCGATAAGGTCAGTTGCGTCTTTTCAGCATGTTGCAACCGGGCATGCGCGCCAAGCGGCAGCGTGACGGTCTGCGGTTCATGACCAAACGCCAGCCCGCTGATAACCGGGATCGTCAATTGCGCGCGCAGATAGTCGATCATCTTATTAAGATTGTAGCCCGCATCGTAATCGTTGGGTTGCGCCAGCGAGAAACTGCCGAGGATCAGCGCCCGCTGCTGTGCCAGAATGCCGACGTGCAACAACTGCAACAGCATGCGTTCCACGCGGTAGGGATGCTCATTAATGTCTTCCACTACCAGAATGCCGCCGGGCATTGAAGGCAGCCAGGGCGTACCAATCAGCGAGGTTAACATCGTCAGATTTCCCCCCCACACGGTGCCTGCCACATCACACTGCGGGCCTTCACCGTCCCACTCAATGGTAAAGGTTTCATTGCTGATAGCGCGCCAGAAGTGCTCTGCGGTAAAAGTATCCAGCGTTTCTGCACCAAAATTTCCCGCCAGCATTGGCCCGCTAAAGGTGATGACACTCCCCTGTGCCAGCAACCCAAGTTGAATAGCGGTGAAATCGCTATGGCCGCAAATCAGCAACGGTTGATGCTGCTGACGCGCCACCAGTGTCTGCCAGTCGATATCAGCGAGCAGGCGGCCGGCACCGTACCCGCCGCGCACCGGCATCACGATAATGTTTTCTCCCGGCAATTGCGCCAGCGCGTTGATATCCGCGAGGCGCTCTTCGTCATGCCCGGCGAAACGCTCAAAACGCCGGGTAATGACTTGCTGGTTGCTAACCTGATGGCCTTGCGAAGTGAGACGTTCGACGCCAAGCGCTGCTGCGTGCTGGTTAATGCAATAGCCGGAAGGGGCAATCAGGTGGAAGGTGGACATGGCAATTCCTTGCTGACATCTATAGGGAAACAGTTATCATGCCGCTAACCTGTGTCGTTGTCATCCGTAGCCGATGACACTTATAGAAGGATTAGCTTGCGTGAAATTGAGATGGTTTGCTTTTTTAGTGGTACTGCTCGCCGGATGTAGTTCAAAGCAGGATTATCGTAACCCGGACTGGAACCCGGAAGTTCCGGTAAAACGCGCAATGCAGTGGATGCCCATCACCGAAAAAGCCGGTGCAGCCTGGGGCGTTAGCCCGCAATTGATCACCGCGATGATCGCCGTGGAATCCGGCGGTAACCCGAATCTGGTCAGCAAATCAAACGCCGTTGGTCTGATGCAGCTTAAAGCCTCCACCGCCGGGCGCGAAGTTTACCGTCATATGGGCTGGAGCGGGCAACCGTCCACCAGCGAACTCAAAAACCCGGAGCGCAACATCTCCATGGGTGCGGCTTATTTGAGTATTCTTGAGCACGGGGCGCTGGCAGGCATTCGCGATCCGAAAGTGATGCAGTACGCGCTGGTGGTCTCGTATGTGAATGGCGCAGGCGCGCTACTGCGGACTTTCTCGTCCGACAGAAGCGAAGCCATAGAAGAGATAAATGATTTAAGCGCAGACGCGTTTATGAAGCATGTGGCGGAAAACCACCCCGCGCCGCAGGCGCCGCGCTATATCTGGAAAGTGCAAAAAGCGATGGATGCGATGTAATTAGCGTACCCGGCTGGCGCGTTCGCGCGCCTCGCGCTCCAGGGCAAAAATAATGCGCTGGAGTTCGCGCTCCACGCCCGGGCTGACATTTAAAAAGCGAAAGCTCAGGCGCGGCGTAACAATGGTTTCATTCTTGCCATCAACGACTTTACGTTCGCCAATCGCAATCAACTGCGCGTCAAAATAGAACTGCCCCCACGACGCCATATCCAGTTCCACTTTGGAAAAGCGCATACCCGGTTGCAACGTGGTGGGCGCTTCGCCATCCAGCAGTGCGCCCATGCCACCTAATGACAGGTCGAACAGACGAAAGCGAATCTCGCTCTTATCCGGCATCAATGCCTTACAAAAATAGGCCGGGTGGAGCGGGGCGCTGATGCGGAAATATTCACGGCGCTGAATAAACCACAGCGTTTCCGGAAGCGGAGTAATAAAAGCAGGTAAAGCCTGAAAATCGCCGGTAGACAGCTTTGTCAGCGTGAATTCGACTTTGGCGCCATGTGTTTCAGCGGTCACGGTCACCTTTCCGGCACGCTGTACTGCGTTGTTCTCGTACTCCTGACTACCAAAATCCATGATCAGCTCTTCTGGATTCACTTCCAGTATCTTGCTGATGAACTGGCCGCTGCCCCAGGTGATGCAAACGGGCACCTGGTTCTTTTGCAGGTCGCGTAAAACGCCCAGCACGGCCAGAGGATTTTGTTTCAGGAACTGCTCACTGTAATTGCTCACGCCGAATGGCTCCTTGATGGCTGACACACCTTCGTTGCTTTATCGGCATTTTCAGCAAGAACTTAATACAAATAACGTAATTATTTTCGTAATCCGTTTGAATTAAGTCTGTGAGATGAAAATGTTTTATGACCGACAACTATACTGTAGCTAACGCGTCGCCGAAGTGGTATGTGCGCGTCAACAAGACTAACAGAAGGAGAGAGAAACATGGGCATTCTCGCGTGGATCGTTTTTGGCTTGATTGCTGGCGTTATTGCTAAGTTGATTATGCCAGGACGGGATGGGGGCGGTTTCATTCTGACTTGTATACTTGGGATCGTCGGGGCCGTTGTCGGCGGCTGGCTCGCGACACAATTTGGTTATGGCGGAGATATTACTGGCTTCAACTGGCACAGTTTCCTGATCGCGGTGCTGGGTGCGATTGTCGTGCTGGCCGTATTCCGGCTGTTCAGACGAGGTTAACCGCCAGTTCATCCGTTTTTGAGACAAAAAAGCCGCAACAATCATGTTGCGGCTTTTTACTGCGCGGGTGTTATTGTGCGACGGCTTGCGGCTGTTTTGATGGCTGACTCGTCGGTTCAACCTTCGCGGCAGGCTGCTGTGCCGGCTGCGTTTGCGGTACGCTGTCGCACGGTTTCTCTTTCGGACAGATCAGGTCGAGCATTTTCAGCGTCACACCGTTGGTCCAGCCGAAACCGTCCTGTAGCGGATATTCACCGCCGCCACCACCGGTGCCGGTGGTGCTGACATCATATTTCTCGACCAGTTTTTTCTCACGATCGTAGGTGTGCTGCACGTTGGTCAGAAAACGCCAGCTCACTTCCATCGCCAGTTTCTGCTGATCGTAATTTTGCAGACCCGCTGTTGCCACCCATTGCAGCGGTGCCCAGCCGTTCGGCGCATCCCATTGCTGGCCGCTGTTGACTGTAGTGGTCGCGATCCCCCCCGGTTTCAGCAACCGTTCTTTTGCCGCGCTGGCCACTTTATCAGCGCGATCTTTGGCGGCAGCATTGACAAACAGCGGGTAAAGCGCCGCGGCTGTAAGCTGATTACGTACCTTCTTCGTCTTCAGATCGTAATCCGCGTACCAGCCCTCTTTTTCATTCCACAGATTGGCTTCAATACCTTTCTGACGCGCGTTTGCCAGCGCATCGTACTGGCTTGCTTTTGCGCTATCGCCGGCTGCCTGATAACCGCGGGCGAGCATTTTTTCCATCTTGAACATCAGCGCGTTCAGATCGACCGGCACAATGCTGGTGGTCCGAATGGTGCCAAGCTGATTAGGATCGTCCATCCAGCGGGAGCTAAAATCCCAGCCCGACGCGGCGGCAGAACGCAAATCGCGGTAAATCTCGGTTGCCGGGCGATTAGGGTTGTTTTTGGCCGTTGTCACATCATCCAGCCACGACTCCGGGCGCGGCGTATCGCGGTCGTCCCAGTAGCGGTTCAGAACGCTGCCATCGCTGAGCTTAACCACGCGCTTATTGGCCTGGCCTGGTTGCAGCGTATCTGCACCTTCCATCCAGTACTGGTACTCTTTTTCCATTTGCGGCAGCCAGGTTTTCAGCGCTTCGTCACCGTCGTGCGTCGCCAGCAATTCCACCATCAACGAGAAGAAGGGCGGTTGCGAGCGGCTCAGGTAATAGCTGCGGTTACCGTTAGGAATATGGCCCCAGGTATCGATTTCATGACCAAAGTTGGTGACCATGTCTTCAATCTTGTCCCAGTGACCGCTCTCGGCAAGGCCGAGCATCGTGAAATAGCTATCCCAGTAATAGACTTCGCGAAAACGACCACCCGGCACTACATACGGTTTTGGCAGCGGCAGCAGCGAATCCCATTTTCCGGCGCTGTCGGTGGTGCGTGTTAGCACCGGCCACAGCCCGTCGATATGTTCACGCAGGTTTTGCCCCTCAGGCGGAACATACTTTTCACCCTCTTTGGGCAGCGTAAAGTTCACATCCACAAAGTGGCGTAAATCGAAACTGGTTTGCATGCGCTGCATGCGGTAATCCGCAAGGATCATCAGCGGGTCGCCTTTCGGCACGGCATCGGCAAAGGTTTTTTGATCGGGAAACAGCTTAGCGGTTTGCACATCGCTAAAGAGCGGACCGAGCAGAATATCCGGTGGCTGCGGCGTATTTTGCGCCTCGGCGGCGAAAGTGTGAGTAGCGGTGGCGAGTAACGCGCCGCCTAACGCGATTTGCATGACCAGCAGCAGAGCGCGCGGTCGGTGTAGAACAGGTCTTGTCATCGATTATTCTCCTTAGCGGGCGCACAGCGGTGCTGCCGCAATCAACCTTGCACAAAACCATAGTCGAATCTGAAACAAATCGTGTGTCGCGTTTGGCATTTTGCACGATTCCAGACAATTTCCCCGTCTGGCTGGCAGAGCAGGGGGCGGATTTTTATGCTACCCATGCCCGAGTGAATAATGCCCGCTGACTGCAGACTTGTTCGCGAGTGTGCTTTTTATTTTTTCGCTAAAAGCCCGTAGCGGGTAAATAGTGCACTGTGTCAATTTTGCTGAAAGGTTTCGTTTATTGTACGTTCACGAGAATTAAGTATTGCTACATAATTTAAAGCAGGGAAAAATTTCATATGAAAGTAAAGAATGTTCCCCACAGGGACTGTTACATCCTTGACTATCTTGCTATGGAAATAATCTATGCTTGTTCAATATATTTTGCCTATCGACGTGTAAATAACATATTTGCTTACCTTTCGAGTTAATCCGTACTGTTATTCAGGAAATTTCACTACTAAATATTGTAGGGTTTATCACATTAAATTACTTTTTAGGATTCATCCTATCTCGTAATTTAAAATATATGCTATTACGTTTCCCTCAATAATATCTATTAATTATCAGTGATTTATGCAAATATTCCGCGCCACTATAAAAGTCGTGGTTGGCATCTTTACGGATTTTCATCTAAAGTGAAATTCTTTCTTGAGAATTGTCCTAATTTGCAAAAAAATTAAATAATAGTATTTCAACAGGTCGGAGATCATATTGAATTGAATAATCTGATCTGTAAAATTGTGTCACGATAGTCAATGAAAAGTAATATTATTGCGGCCTGTCCCTGCGACAGACTCGTGCGGTAGCTATGCCTTTTATTCATTATCTGAGCGTTTAACTGGACATGGATTTGCGTCATTTAGAGCGATTTAAATACCCTTTCCAAAACGCTCCAGGTCAACACAGTAATATATTTGCAATGGAAAAAAACGTTATGAACATGCGAATGGTATTGGCTCTTCTTTTTGTCTTTGGCGTTTCGGCTTGTAAAGCGCCACCTAAGCCCGCCCCCACCGATGACACCATCGTCACCAGCGAAGTGAACGGTGTCACGCTGACACACCGCTACGCGGTGATTCCGCCGAAGGAATTCCAGCCTATCAAACAAGACTATCGTGCGCTTTACCCGGCGTCGGTGATGAGCACCCCGGATTACGGCGGCAAAGTGATTCGCCAGTTGCAAGCCGGTAAAACCTACGTGGTTCTGGGCCAGGTTGAGCACTTCTGGATGGCGCTGGCCGATGAAGGTCAGGAAGAGCTGATTGGTTATGTGCCGATGCGTGCCGTCGTGAAAAGCGAGCTGTACGAAAAAACCCTGCGCGATGATAAACGCCGCGTGGTGCGTAAAAAACAGACCTGCGTGACTGTCGATGGCAGCGGTAAGGCTTGCAAAAACGCCAACTCCGGAACGTGGATCATCAATTAATCCAGCCGTGACGAGTACCTGGTATGAATAATAATTCGGTTGTACGCCAGATTAGCCTGGTGTTTTTCTTTGTGCTGGCCACCCTGGCCAGCGGTTGTGGCTCCTCTTCACACAGCGTACCTACCAGCTATAACCTTCAGTTCAGGGCTCATCCGCAAATTAATGAGTCCGCTCCCCTTAAAGTCAGGGTGTTGCTGTTGAAATCGGACGCGACATTTATGTCCGCCGATTTCTGGTCGCTGCAAAACAACGCAGATAGCGTACTTGGCGCCAACCTGCTGAACAGTGATGAATTTTTCCTGATGCCCGGCCAGTTGTCGAAAACGCTGAGCGGTAAAAGCGCGCCAGACGCGCGTTACATCGGCGTGATGGCGGAGTATCAGGCGCTGGATGGCAAAAAATGGCGGATGTCCTTACCGCTCCCGGTACAGGGAGAGACGCACTTCTACGAATTCTGGAAATCGTCGTCTGACGAACTGGAAGCCAACATCTTTCTCGACGTCAATGGCATCCGTGTGATTTCCAAATAGCGCCAGTCTTAACAGGAAAACCGTATGAACAAAGCAGAAAAGGTCGTGTGGACCGAAGGTATGTTTCTGCGCCCTCATCACTTTCAGCGTGCGGAAAGCTATCTGCAGCACCATATTCGCGAGTGGGGGACACTGCAGCGCCCGTATCTTTGGGGCTACCTTGATATCGAGCTCGACGATGCCATGCTGCGCCAGGGCTGTATTGCCCTGAGTTATGCCAGCGGTTTACTGCCGGATGGCACGTTCTTCTCATTCCACGATGCTCGCCAGGCGCCCACACCGCTGGCTATCCCGGACAACATCAACAATGAGCGCGTGGTACTGGCGCTGCCTGCCCGTCGCGGCGGGCGTGATGAGGTGATCTTCAGCGAGGAGAAAGATTCGCTGGCGCGTTATGTCACCTGGGAAAGCGAAGTCGATGACGATAACGCCATGTCAGTAGGGCCGGCGGCGGTGCAGTTTGGTCGTCTGCGTCTGAAACTGATGCTGGAAAAAGATCTCTCGGCAGAGTGGACGGCGATCGGTGTCGCGCATGTCGTAGAAAAACGTAACGATAACCACGTTCGAATTGATAGCCGTTATATTCCGCCGATGCTGAATGCGGTTAACAACCCGGCGATTTACGCCATTATCAACGATCTGCAAAGTTTGCTGATGCAGCGTAGCCAGCAAATTGGCCAGCGTCTGCGCCAGCCGGGGCGTTTTAATACCTCCGAAATGGTGGAATTCACGCTGCTGGCGTTGATTAACCATCATGTCGGCCAGGTTTCGCATCTGAAAACGCTGCCGATGATCCACCCGGAAGAGTTGTGGCGCAGCTGGCTGGCGTTTGCCACCGAGCTGACCACCTGGACCGCGTCGCGCTCGCCGGAAGAGACGCTGCCGGTTTATGACCACGATGATCTGGCCGGGTGTTTTGGCAAGTTACAACTGATGCTGCGCAGCGGGTTGTCGCTGGTGATGGAAGAACACGCCATTCAGCTGCCGCTTACCGAACGTACGCACGGGTTGAATATCGCCACCTTGCCGACCACCACCATGGCGCGCGAGTTTGGTTTTGTGCTGGCAGTGAAAGCCAGCGTCCCTGGCGAGATCCTGCAAACCCATTTCCCGGCCCAGATGAAAGTCGCGCCGGTGACCAAAATCCGCGACCTGGTGCAGTTGCAACTGCCGGGTATGAAGCTGCGCACCATGCCGGTCGCGCCGCCGCAAATTCCGTGGCATGCCGGTTACAACTATTTCGAACTGGAAAAGGGCGGCGAGCTGTGGAACGAAATGGAGAAATCGGGGGCTTTCGCACTGCATCTGGCAGGTGAATTCCCGGGTCTTGATATGGAGTTTTGGGCCATCCGTAGCCCGACTGAATAATACAGCGAGCGCACAATATGCAGGAACAACAAGCCTCCGGCAGCGATGCCGCTCTGGCAGGAGCAAGTGGCAACAATCCTTTGGTCGCGGCCGCCAATCCGCTACTTAACGCGATACCGCAGATCCGCTATTCCGTTTCTCATGATGATCAAAGCGGTTTGCGCCAGCACCTGATTGATGAAATTCGCCGTTTTGAAGTGCGCTGCCAGCAATCCGGGCTGGCCTACGAAGTGATCGTTGGCGCCCGTTACTGTTTATGCACCGCGCTGGATGAAGCGGCGGCGCTCACGCCTTGGGGCAGCCGTGGCGTCTGGTCCGGTAGCGGTCTGCTGGTGACGTTTCACAACGAAACCTGGGGCGGGGAGAAATTCTTCCAGCTTCTGGCGCGCTTGTCGCAAAATCCGCGCGAGCATATCGCGCTGCTGGAGCTGATCAACTTCTGCCTGTTACTCGGTTTCGAAGGGCGTTACCGGGTGATGGACAACGGCCGCACGCAGCTGGAAACCATCAAGCAGCGCTTGTGGCAGATGATTCGCGGTGTGCGTGGCAACTATCCGCCGCCGCTGTCGCCGCATCCGGAAGATCAACCGGTCATGCGCAAACTGTGGCGTCCGGTTATTCCTCTGTGGGCGTGTGTCGGGCTGGCGGGCTTTCTCGCCTGTCTGTTTTATATCGTGCTCAACTGGCGTCTGGGTGACAGCACCAACCCGGTGCTGGCGAAAATCTACCAGACCCAGTTGCCGGAAGCCTCCATCGAGCAGCCGGTACAAAACGTGCAGCCGGTGCTTAACCTGCGCGCGTTTCTGCGCCCGGAAATTCAGGCAGGCCTGGTGGCGGTGCGCGATGAAGCCGATCGCAGCGTGGTAACGCTCAAAGGCGATGGCCTGTTTGCCTCGGGATCGACGGTGGCACGCGAAAGCTACGAACCGGTTATCGACCGTGTTGCGCAGGCGATGAACAACGTGAGCGGCAAAATTCTGGTGGTGGGTTTTAGTGACAACGTGCCGATCCGCAGTGCGCGTTTCGCCTCGAACTATGAGTTGTCGCTTGAGCGCGCGCGTTCTGTGCAGTCGCTGCTGCAAAAACACCTGTCGCAACCGGCGCGTGTGAAAGCGGAAGGGCGAGGGGAGATGAACCCGATAGCACCAAACAACTCGGCTGAAAACCGCGCCCGTAACCGTCGCGTAGAGATTACTTTGCTGGTGTCGCCGGGAAATACGGCCGCCGAGCTGAACGGATTGCCGCAAGGAAACTAAAGGATGAATATGTTGCTTTCATTGCTGACCAACCGCATTTTGTGGGGTTTCCTTGGCGTAACGGGGCTGGCCGCAGTTATCTGGATGATTGGCCCGCTGCTCTCCGTCGTGGACTCCCGCCCGCTTGAGTCTGAGCAAAACCGCATGATAACCATTGCGGTGATGTACCTTATTTGGGTTCACAGCCACATTGTGCCGCGTCTTTACAACGCCTGGCTCAACCGCAAGCTGATGGACAACCTGAAAAGCGAAGAGGCGAAAGATCCGGTTGAGCGCAAACGCCTCAATAACGAAGATCAGGTGCTGAACGAGCGTTTCGAAGAAGCCGCGCAGGTACTGAAAAAAGCGCACTTCAACCAGCCCGGTCAACGCGGACAGTGGGCGCAGCGCTTCAGCACCCAGTATCTATATCAACTGCCGTGGTATGTGATTATCGGCGCGCCGGGTTCCGGTAAAACCACTGCGCTGGTGAACTCCGGCCTGCAATTCCCGCTGGCCGATCGCTTTGGTAAAACCGCGCTGCGCGGTATTGGCGGTACGCGTAACTGTGACTGGTGGTTTACCAACGAAGCGGTGCTGCTTGATACCGCCGGGCGTTACACCACGCAGGAGAGTGAGCAGGTTCAGGATGCGAGCGAATGGCTGAAATTTCTTGGCCTGCTGCAAAAGTATCGCCGCCGCCAGCCGATCAACGGCGTGATTGTGACAGTCAGCATTGCCGATCTGCTCACCCAGTCAGCCGAGGCCTCGCGCGAGCAGGCGCTCAACCTACGGCAGCGTTTGACCGAGTTGCATGAACAACTGGGGATCCGTTTTCCGGTGTATGTGCTGGTCACCAAAGCAGACTTGCTGAAAGGTTTTCGCGCGTACTTTGCCGGGTTTGATAAAGCGCAGCGCGATCAAATCTGGGGTTTCACCTTCCCGTGGGAAAAAGCCAAACTGGCGGATTTTGACCTGCAGGGCAGTTTTATTCAGGAATTCGCGCTGCTGCAACAGCGCCTGGACGCGGCTCTGCCGGATACGCTGCTGCGTGAAAGTGATGCGCAAGCTCGCGCGGAATGTTTCCTGTTCCCGCAGGAGTTCGCCGCGCTGCGCCCGTTGCTGGCAGACTATCTGAACACCATTTTTGCCCGCTCCAACTTTGAAACCGAGTTCTCGCCGCGCGGCATCTATTTTGCCAGCGGTACGCAAGAAGGCCTGCCGTTTGACCGCGTGATGGGCGAGCTGAACCGCGCGCTGTCGCTGCCGCAGGGTAAATCAGGCGATAACTGGGATTCGGTCAGCAAAGAGGAACCGGTGCCGGGCGGGAAAGGGCAGAGCTTCTTTATCAAGCATCTGCTGCAAAACGTTATCTTCCAGGAAGCCGGTATCGCCGGGCAAAACCGCTGGTGGGAACTGCGCAGCCGGGCGGTGATCTGGTCCGGTTATGCGGCGCTGCTGGCGCTGCTGATTATTATCAGCGCCTTGTGGTTTACCAGCTACGGCAACAACCGTGATTATCTGGATGAAGTGCAGGCCAAAGTACCGGCGCTTGACCAGCAAATCAAAGCGCTGCGTAACCGCCAACAGGGCGATCTCTTTGCCTTGCTGCCGCTGCTTAATGGCCTCTCTGCACTGCCGGAAAGCGAGAAGTTTGACGTCAATAACCCGCCGATCACCCGCCGCATGGGACTCTATCGCGGTAACGATGTGGCGGATGCCTCGCAAACCCTGTACCAGAAAGCGCTGCAACAGATGTTGCTGCCGGAAGTGGCGATGCGCATCACCACCTGGTTGCGTAACGACAACGGCAGCGATGTGGAATACAGCTATGAAGCGCTGAAAGCCTATCAGATGCTGTATCAGCCGAAGCATTACGACGGCAAGTTCCTGCACTCGTGGGTGATGCTCAATCTGCAACGCAACCTGCCGCAGAACGTCACCAAAGCGCAGTTAAGCCAGCTTGAGTGGCATCTGACGCAACTGCTGGAGCCGCAAATTCAGTCATCGCCGTATGCCAAAGACGAGGCGCTGATTAGCCGCGAACAGGCATTGATCAACCAGCAACCGCTCTCCACCCGCGTTTACGGGCGGCTGAAACGCTTGCTGGAGCGCGATGAAAACCTGAAACAGGTTTCGCTGGCATCGCTAGGCGGCCCGCAAAGTGAACTGGTTTTTTCCCGCAAAAGCGGCAAGCCGGTCGGTGAGGGGCTGCCGGGGTTGTATACCCCGGATGGTTACTGGAACAGTTTCAATGCGCAAATCGCGCCGGTCACCGCCTCGCTGCATGAAGATGATGTCTGGGTGCTTGGTTCCACCACGCAAGCGGAAGACAAACAGCAAACCGATAACGCGGTACGCCAGCTGTATGCGCGTGATTTTATCGCCATCTGGGATAACTTCTTAAGCGACATCCAGCTTAACAACAGTGCGGATCTGAACCAGCGCATCAACACTGCGCGTCTGCTTTCCGGGAACAACTCGCCGCTGCGCCGGCTGGTTATCAACCTCAGCCAGCAGTTGAAACTCAGCCGCGATGACGTGGGTGAGGGCAAAGAGAAAGCGCCGGAGAGCAGCAACCGTGGCACGCAAATGCTCGAAACGCTGTTCAGCAACCATGACAACGCGTCAGCCACGGCAAACGCCGCCAGCCAGACGCCGGAACAGCGTGTCACCGAACATTTCGCGCCGATCATCGAACTGGCGCAGCCGCTGGAAAAGGGCGGCAAGACCATCGTGTTTGATGATTTTTTGAAGCAGGTTGATGAGCTTTATCGTTACCTGACCGCCGTGCAGGATGCCGCCAACAGCGGGATGCCACCGCCGGGCGGTGAAGCGATTAGCCGTTTGCAGGCCAGCGCCGGACGTTTACCCGGTGGGCTGCAAACCATGTTCAGCAATATGGCGGTTGGCGCGAGCAGTGATACCCAGCGCCGGGATATGGAAAACGTGCGCAAGCGCATCAGCGTGGAAGTGGGCAGCTTTTGCCGCCAGGCCATTGCCGGACGTTACCCGTTAGTGCGTTCCGCCAGCAGCGAAGTTACCCCGGACGATCTGGCGCGCATGTTTGCTCCTGGGACCGGTCTGATGGATGTCTTTTTTCGCGACAACCTGACCAACAAAGTCGATACCACCCAGGCAACATGGCGTTTTATGCCGGGCATCGATGGCAAAACCTTGCCGGGTAGCGAAGGTGTGCTGGTGCCGTTTCAGCAAGCGCAATCAATTCGTGATGCGTTCTTTGCCAACGGCAGCGCAACACCGTCGTTTCGCACCACGGTGCGTACGGTGCGCATGGATAACACCATCCTGAATATGACGCTGGATGTTGACGGACAAATCCTTCGCTACAGCCACGGCCCGCAGGCGGTGCAAATCGTTAGCTGGCCGGGTTCCGGCGGCACCAACCAGGTGCGGATGCAATTAGGGCTGGCCAACGGTACAACCGCTACGCTTGTGACCAACGGCGCCTGGGCGCTGAACCGCTTTTTCGATAAAGCGCGCGTCAGCCCCGGCAGCAGCAGCCTGAGCCGCCAGGCGACATTCACGGTTGACGGGCATCAGGTGACGCTGGAATTCGCGCCGAACAGCATCCGCAACCCGTTCCAGCTTCCACGTTTCGCATGTCCTTGAACTGCAAAGGAACGCCTAATGACTACGACTTCTGCAATTAGCTGGTATGGCAAACTGCCCAGTGCGGGCGATTTTTTACAACGCCGCTTTCCTGATGCGCTTCAGCGCCAGTGGTCCCACTGGTTTCAGGTGGGGTTGATGAACTGGCAGAAAGAAGAACAGCGCACAAGTGACCGGCAGTTCAGCAATGCGCCAATCTGGAATTTCGTTGTGCCGCCGATGCTCGGCGGGCAGCAGGTGCAAATGGGCTGTCTGCTACCAGGACGCGACAGCGTCGGTCGTCAGTATCCGCTGTGTGCGTTGATGGCGATTAACCCGCTGGAGTGGTCGCCGCGCCATTTAGCGAAAGCGGGCGACTGGTATGAACAACTCGGGCGCACCATGCTGCACGCCGTGCGTAATGGTTTTTCACCCGAACAGCTCGACCAGGCGCTGCTCTCCATTCCGCCCGTACAACTGGTGGAGCCGGACACGCGCTCGGAAATTCTGGATGTGATTGGTTATGACGGCGACGGCGAATCCACCATCGGCTGGCGACAGGCCGCCGAATGTTTTGATCCGCTGCGCCAGATAAGTTTCTGGTGGACCAACCGCAGCGATGGCTACCCGCTTTACACCCATGTGCACAGCGGCAATTTTACCGGCCAGTTATTCACGCTGTTATTTGAGCCGGCGGGTGGCGCAAGACCTGGTCGCCACGGCCTCTACCCACCGATGTTTGAAGAATAAGCAGGTTGCGGATGACTATAGAATCGTTACTCGCTCCGGTCAGCCCGGAGCAACCGTGCGGTGAGAATCTGGAGTATGACGCCGATTTCCAGGCGATGGAGCAGGCGAGCCTCGGCAAAGCCGAGCAGCAGTTTGGCAGCACCATTATTCCCGCCGAACCGGCAGACTGGACGCGGGTGGAAAAACTGGCCACCGGGCTTCTGGCGCGCACTAAAGATATCCGCGTGATGATGGCGTTAACCCATGCGTGGACTCGACGTCGCGGGCTGGAAGGCTATGCTGATGGTTTAATGCTGTTAGGTCAGGCGCTGGCGCTGTACTGGGATCAACTCTGGCCTTCGCTGACCGACGGTGGTGAATTCGACCCGTTTTATCGCATTAATGCGCTGGCGGGGTTAAGCGATAAGTCTGCGCTGACCACCACGCTGCGCCAGGCGACGCTGCTGCGCAGCAACGGCGATGAGCTAAACGTGCGCGACGCGCAGGCATTGCTTGACGGCAGCAAAACGGAATGTGCAGGCTACCCTGGCGGCCGGGTGCGTCTGATTGATGAACTCACGCGCGGCGGACAGCCTGGTATTGAGGCTATCTGCCAAATCGAAGGGCGTCTGCAAACGATCCGTACATGGTTGCTCGAACAACTGGGCGAAAGCGGGGTGCCGGAAATGGAACAGTTACTCAAAACGGTCGGGTTAATTGCCGGTGTCAGCCGCGCTAACCGCACGGAAGAGCAACAGGCGACAGAACAAACGGCACCTGCGGATAGCGCACCGCAACCGGTCGTCGCAGCGCCGCTTCCGGCGCATACCGACTGGCGAACCGCGCAGGTTACCACGCGCGCCGATGCGCAACTGATGCTGGAAAAAGTGAAGCAATACTTCACTCAGCACGAGCCGAGCCACCCCGCGCCGTTGATGATTGACCGCGTACAGCGGCTAATCGAACTGGACTTTATGGAGATTATTCGCGATCTGGCGCCCGATGGCGTGAATCAACTGCAAAACATCTTTGGGCGTCAGGACTGACGCGTACCGAGTTATGACGGCAGGCGTGTTGCCGGTCGTCAAACCTTCACCGCGCATATTCGATGGAGAACATCATGGCAATAAGTAACAGTGGTCAGAAATTTATCGCCCGCAACCGTGCCCCCCGCGTACAGATTGAGTACGACGTGGAAGTGTACGGCGCGGAGCGCAAAATCCAGCTTCCGTTTGTGATGGGCGTAATGGCGGATCTGGTAGGGAAACCGGTGGAGAACTTACCCTCTATTGAGGATCGTAAATTCCTCGAAATCGACGTCGACAACTTCGACGAACGCATGAAAGCGCTGAAACCGCGCGTGGCGTTCAACGTTGACAACACGCTGACCGGCGAAGGCCGTCTGAACGTCGATTTAACTTTCGACAGCATGGATGACTTCCTGCCAGACGCGGTGGCGCGCAAAGTTGAGCCGCTGAACAAACTGCTGGAAGCGCGCACGCAGCTCTCTAACCTGCTGACCTACATGGACGGCAAAAACGGCGCGGAAGAGCTGATTGCCAAAGTGTTGCAGGATCCAACCCTGCTGAAATCGCTCAGCCAGTTACCGAACAGTGAAGACAGTGCGCAAGGTAAAGAGGAGTAAACCATGAGCAACCCTTCTCAACAGCAAGAATTGCAGCAGGGCGCACAGGCCTTCAGCCAGGATGAATTCAGCGCGCTGCTCAGCAAAGAGTTCCGTCCGAAAACGGATCAGGCGCGTTCAGCGGTAGAAAGCGCGGTGAAAACGCTGGCGCAACAGGCGCTGGAAAACACCGTCACCTTCTCCAGCGATACCTATCGCACTATTCAGAACCTGATTGCCGGGATTGATGAAAAGCTGTCGCAGCAGATTAACCAGATAATCCACCATGAAGATTTCCAGAAACTGGAAAGTGCGTGGCGCGGTCTGAGCCATCTGGTGAACAACACCGAAACCGACGAGATGCTGAAAATCCGCTTTATGAGCATCTCCAAGCAGGAACTGGGCCGTAACCTGAAACGCTACAAAGGCGTGGGCTGGGACCAGAGCCCGCTGTTCAAAAAAATCTACGAAGAAGAGTATGGCCAGTTCGGTGGCGAGCCGTTTGGCTGCCTGGTTGGCGACTACTACTTCGATCACAGCCCGCAGGATGTCGAACTACTGGGCGAAATGGCGCGCATCGGCGCGGCGGCGCACTGCCCGTTCATTACCGGTACTGCGCCAAGCGTGATGCAGATGGAATCCTGGCAGGAGCTGGCGAACCCGCGCGATCTAACGAAAATCTTCCAGAACACCGAGTACGCCGCCTGGCGTTCACTGCGTGAATCTGAAGATGCCCGTTACCTTGGCCTGGTGATGCCGCGCTTCCTGTCGCGTCTGCCGTACGGTATTCGCACCAACCCGGTTGACAGCTTCGATTTCGAAGAAGAGACCGACGGCGCGAACCACAACAACTATTCGTGGGCGAACGCCGCGTACGCGATGGCAACGAACATCAACCGTTCGTTCAAAGAGTACGGCTGGTGTACGTCGATTCGCGGTGTGGAATCCGGTGGTGCGGTAGAAAACCTGCCATGCCATACCTTCCCGAGCGATGACGGCGGCGTGGACATGAAGTGCCCGACCGAGATCGCCATCAGCGACCGTCGCGAAGCAGAACTGGCGAAAAACGGCTTTATGCCGCTTATCCACCGTAAAAACTCCGACTTCGCAGCGTTTATTGGCGCGCAGTCGCTGCAAAAACCGATGGAATACCACGACGCCGACGCCACGGCTAACGCACGTCTGGCTTCGCGTCTGCCGTATCTGTTCGCCTGCTGCCGTTTTGCGCACTACCTGAAGTGCATTGTGCGCGACAAGATCGGCTCTTTCCGCGAGCGTGACGAAATGGAACGCTGGCTGAACGACTGGGTGATGAACTACGTCGACGGTGACCCGGCGAACTCCTCGCAGGAAACCAAAGCGCGTAAACCGCTGGCTGCGGCAGAAGTGCAGGTGCAGGAAATCGAAGACAACCCGGGCTACTACGCGGCGAAATTCTTCCTGCGTCCGCACTACCAGCTGGAAGGTCTGACCGTTTCTCTGCGTCTGGTATCCAAACTGCCGTCGCTGAAAACCAAAGAGGCGTAAGCCAGACAGACCGGCTTCGTTAACCACAAGGATGTGACGATGCGACATCGCATTATGTTATCCGGTCTGTTGTTCTGTTCAGCGTTGAGCTGGGCAGAACAGGATTACACCCCGCGCGCGCAGGCGTTGCCGCAAGACGATACCGCCAATTTTTTGCGCGACCCGGCGTTGCTCACCAGCCAGGATGTGAATATGCGCGGCGAGCGCTTTTTCAACGCCTGGACATCTAAAAGCAACGAGCGCGAGCGCATTAAAGCCGATCTCTATTTATTAGGCGTGCTGGATACCACGGAAGGGACAGTCTGGTGCAGTTACCGGCGGTTTAAATCCATCACGCTGCATGAAATTGTGTATAGCTACTTTCGCAGCTTGCCACCTGAGAGGCTGAAACAGGAGCGCGCGTCGAGGTTAATTATCGAAGCGATGACGCAGCATCATGGTGGCTGTGAAAAAAGCAAACCATCGCGCAATAAATAACTCGAGCGAATTATCTGAACGCTGATAGTGCTATTTCCGTAACGCCACGTCGTTATATTGGCGTCAGAGTGTCATGAATTCTTTCTCTCAACCGAGGGAATGAGTGTTTCTGAACAGATGCATAATCTTTTCAGAATCAAACGAGGCAGAGGTAAAATATGGACGGTTTTATTCGGCCCCATGCTTACCCGTTTGCCATATAAGCGCTTTTTCGAAAGCAATATTTATCATTAACGAAGAGTAAATATTATGGCTATTGATATGTTTCTGAAGGTCGATGGAGTTACGGGTGAATCTAAAGACTCTAACCACACCGGCTGGACTGATATCACATCTTTTTCCTGGGGTGCTTCACAACCTGGAAACATGAGCGTTGGCGGTGGCGGCGGTGCCGGTAAAGTCAATTTTAATGACCTGCATGTTAACGCACTCATTGATAAATCCACGACGGCTATCCTGAAACATTGCGCCAGCGGCAAACACTTGACCAAAGTTGAGCTGTCTGTCTGCAAAGCAGGGGGCCAGCAGGTTGAGTATGCACGCATCACCCTGGAAGATGTGCTGGTGACTTCCGTTCAGTACACCGGTGCTGACAACGGCGACACCGTAGGTGTGACCTATGCATTCCAGGCTGCGAAAGTGAAACAGCAGTACTGGGAGCAGTCTTCTTCCGGTGGTAAAGGTGCTGAAACCAGCGCTGGCTGGAACATCAAAGAAAACAAAGAAGCGTAATCGCTGTGGTGAGCCCGCAAGGGCTCACCTTGTTTTTTTTCGCCCTAATCATTATTTAACTTTTTAATTGCTGTCTCTTTTTTATATTGAGTGAGTCACGTTGTCCCCAACAGAATAATTTGCTACTCAAACGCAGCCGCTTTTATGAAAGCTGTTTCTTTTGAGTGCGTATAAATATTAAAGAATATTTTGAGGATGAACGAATGAGTGTTATGCGCAAGGGTGATCGTGGTACGAATGTTAAAGAGTTACAGCAGCTGCTGAATAAATCGGGAGCGAAAGTCGGTGAAGATGGTATTTTCGGCTTAAAAACCGAAATTGCCGTCAAACAATTCCAGGCGAAACAGAATTTACATGTTGATGGAATTGTCGGGCGACGCACCCTTGCTGCATTGGGTAAACCGGTCACTACTCGCGCGCCGCAGCCGCCTATTTCCGGCAGCGCCGGGCGACAGGCTGTCGGAGCGATGGATATTTCCGCCAGTGGCATGACCTTTATTTTTCATCGCGAAGCCTGGGCAAACAAAAGTTGTTACCTGCACTGGCCAGGTGGCGCGAGCGGCGTGACGCTCGGGCCGGGCTACGACATGAAAGAGCGCTCTGAGCAATCTATCAAAGCGAAAATGATTGAAATCGGCATTGATGCGGTAACCGCGGAAAAAATCAGTAAAGCCGCCAAATTGCACGACGACCAGGCAAGTCAGTTTGTTGCGGATAACGCGAAACTGGTGCGTCTTACCGCCGATCAGGAGACAAACTTACTGCGTGCCACCGTTCCGCCATACGTTAACGCGGTGAGAAATGGTATTTTTGTGCCGCTGAAGCAGTATGAATTCGACGCGCTGGTTTCCTTTGCGTATAACCCCGGTGGACGGTTGAACAACGTGTTTGGTTTTATCAACCGCGGGCAGATCTCTGACGCGATGACGGAAATTAAACGCGCGAACACCAGTAAACACAAAGTTATGAAGGGTTTGATTAATCGTCGTAATTTTGAAGTGAATCTTTTCTTAAACGGCGACTACGGGACAAATTGATCAATGACGACTCACACTAAACAGATCGTAGCGGCAACGCTCACTTGCCTGGCGCTGTTCTCTTCGGCGGCGCAGGCGGGCAATTCACCGGTACAGGGCGAGTGGCAGGTTGAGAAAGCGTTTATTAATACCGAAACAGAACGCACCCTGAACTATCAGTTCAACGATGATCGCCTTGTCGGGCGCTTTCTGAGCGTGACGCCGCAAGGCATCAGCACTACGCTTCCGGGCGGCTCGAATTGCCAGTCACCCGCGATGAAAGAAAGCAGCAGTACGCTGGATGCCTGGGTTGCTGCCACGCAGTCCATCCCGGAGAAAGACGCGGCGAAAACCTATGAGCTGGGGTTAGACGGGAAAACGAAAACGCAGGTCGAAAACATTACCTGCGCATCGGGTCACTTTGCTAACGGCGATGCGGGTAGCGACGCCAGTCTGGCATTCGTTAATCAGCGCTTACTGCTGAACTGGACGGATGGCACCATCCTTTTACTCACGCCGGTGGATAAAAACAGCAAACCGCAGGCCTCGTTTGATTGTGCAAAAGCCGCTTCCGCACCGGAAAAAGCGATTTGCGGCGATCGCGAGCTCGCGGCGCTGGATAATAGCGTTGCCCGTTCTTACCGTTCGTTCCGCAAAGAAGCGGTAAGCCTGGGCAATAAAGATCTGGAAAACAAACTGCAATCGCAGCAGAAAGCCTGGTTAAGCCAGCGCAATAGCTGCAATGGCGATGTGCAATGCCTGAAAAAATCGATGAACGATCGTCTGGAAACGCTGGCGCACAGCCTGGATGGGGTCTGAGTCGTTTGTGTAATAAGGGGATGGCGGGTTGCCATCCCTGCTAAGCAGTAAGACCTTGTACGTATTGCATGTGCGCCACTGGATGAGATGGCAGGGAAAACATGACAGGAAGCATCATTCGATTTACCCCGGCTCGCGTGAAATGGGGCGTCTTAGCCGCACTGGATAGACGCGGCCTGCTTAACAAAATCGATGCAACAACGGACCTTTGAATTGGTCAGTAAAATCCAGTAAAACAAGAGACTTATCCGGTGGCTGCGCCGGGTTCGCGAACGTCGACCTTCTTTTCGCTTGTCTTCAAACGCAGCCGTTTTAGCTAAAGCGGCACCGTTTGAGTGCACATAACTCCAGCAGGAATACGCGATGCGATTCACTATTATTACCAGTAAACCCGGTCATCAGCCGCCACAAAGTAGCTGCGACTTTTATCCCCCGGGCGGCACCATTGGCCGCGGCACGGACAACAATCTGGTGCTGCCTGACAACGACCGTTCCATTTCACGTTTGCAGGCAATTGTTCATATCGCCGGCAATGGCGAATGCCGCGTCACCAACCGTGGCAACGTGACCCGCGTCGTACTGAATGACATCCCCCTGGAACGTGGTCGTCAGGTTGAGCTGCAGGATGGCGATATTCTTGGCATCGATGAATACCGTATTGAAGTCACCGATCTGATTCAGGATACCCGTCCTGTCACCCGCATGGCTGAAGAGATGTACCCGAAGCCAGCGCAGCCGCAGGTGGCAAAACCGGCACCCGCTCCGGCGCAGAAAAACGCGCCAGAAGGCGCACCGGCGTCCGTGCCGACGGAAATCTGGGACAGCCTGATGCAGGAGTTTTCCATCTCCGACAGCATCTCCAGCAGCCGTGCGAAACCGCAGGAAGCGCAAAATCTTAACCCGTTCGCCGCGCCGAAAGGGCCGGAGCGCAACCCGGAAGATCCGCTGTCGCTGCTCAATAACAATGAACCGCTGGTGACGCCGAAATCGCTGGCCTCAGATCAACTGTTTAACGACGAGCAGTTGTTTAAAAACGACAGCATCTTCAACGATGCCACGCCTTCTACGCTGGTGCCGCCGGTTGAACCGACACAAAAACCGCACACGCCGGATAGCGACGAGCTCGATCCGCTGGCGCTGTTTGGCGGTAGCGCGAGCACGAAGCAAACCCGCAGCGACGATCCGCTTGGCCTGCTGAGCGGCGCGGTGCCGCTGGCGCATGCCGATGAACTGGCGGCGCAGAAACCGGCGGAGCCACAGCCAATCATCACTGATTTGAACACGCCGGAACCACCGCCAACCGCTCAGCCGATCATTACCGAGCTGCGCCCGGAAGATTTGAGCGCGACGCCGCTGTTTGCCGACGACGCGCCGCTCTCCACGCCGGAAGAGGTGCAGGAGCCGCAGGATTATGCCGGTATCACGCTGCCAACACCGCAGGCGGTACAGCGCAGCGCCGCGCAAACGCCGAAAGGGCGTCTGCGTATCGATCCGGTACAAAGCAATGGCGCAAAAAGCGCGCCGTCTGCCAGCACCGGCGACAGCAGTGATGTGCTGAAAGGCGAACTGCTCGACGCGCTTCTCGAAGGCATGGGGCTTGGCGACATGCAGCCGGTGCCGCAGTTTGATAAAGAAAACATGCGCCAGTTCGGTCAGATGCTGAGCATGTTCTCGCAGGGCACGGTCGCGCTGTTATCGTCGCGTTCTATTCTGAAACGCGGTGTAAAAGCGGACATGACCATGGTGCTGGACGATGCCAACAACCCGTTCAAACTGCTGCCGTCCGGTAAAACCGTGCTGATGCAGATGTTCGGTACACGTATGCCTGGCTTTATGCCGCCGAAAAAATCGGTGCGTGATGCGCTGATCGATTTACAGGCGCACCAGCTGGGGATGATCTCTGGTATTCGCGCCATTATCGCCGCCATGCTGCAGCAGTTTAACCCGGAACAACTGGAAGATGACGCCAAACGCGACGGCGCGACCGCGCGGCTTGGTGTGCTCTCTAACCGTAAAGCCGCGTTGTGGGATTACTACGTGCGTACCTACGCCCAGACCGCCGGTGAGATTGACGATGACTTCCACACCCTGTTTGGCGAAGCGTTCCTCCACGCTTACGACATGGAAGTCAACCAGTACAAAGACTCACAAAGCGGATCGGAAGAATGAATATCAGCACGGCCTCTATTTCGCGACAGGGCGAACGTGCCAGTAATCAGGATCAGACCGGGGAAACCATCGGCGAGCGCGCCGCCTGCTTTGTGGTCTGCGACGGCATCGCCGGTTTACCCGGCGGTGACGTGGCGGCGCAACTGGCGCGAAATGCCATTATCACCCGGTTCGACGGTGATGAGCACCTCAATGCCCAGTACATTCGGCAGTACGTGAATGGCGCGAACCGCGCCATCCGCGAAGAGCAAAAAGCGGTGCAGGATTATCATCGCATGGGCACCACCATGGTGAGCCTGTTTATCGATCGCGATTACCAGCTCGCCTACTGGGCACATGCGGGTGACAGCCGCTTGTATCTGTTTCGTCGCGGCTGGCTTTACCACGTCACTACCGATCACAGCCTGGTCCAGCAGATGAAAGACGCCGGACACCAGACCGAAGGTATCAACGGTAACTTGCTCTATTTCGCGCTGGGGTTGGGCGAGGATGAGCGTGAACCGAGCTACAGTGATGTGGTGCCGATTGAAGATGGCGACGCGTTTTTGCTGTGCACGGACGGCTTCTGGCATGGCGTCACCGAGGAGCAGATGCAACAGTCGCTGCACATGGTGAATACGCCGGATGAGTGGCTGACGTTGATGAATCAAATCCTGCTGAAAAACGGTGTCGGGGCGCAGACCCAGCAGGATAACTATAGCGCCGTAGCGGTGTGGATGGGCACGCCTCAGGAGACGACGCTTTTGCATACGCTCTCTGAAGCCGCGCAGTTTTTCCCTCTTCGTGATTGATACAGCTTACAAGGACTTTTATGAAACTTTGGCTACCGGGTTTGGCCCTGCTGGCAGTGTGTGGCAGCGTGCAGGCAGAAAACTACCGCATCGTGCAATCGCCTTCGCAAAAACTGGATGTCTGGATCGACAACATCGCCGATAACACGCCAAAAAGCTGGTGTGCGAAGACGCTGCCGCTGCGCATTGTCGCCAGCGGCGATAAAAAACCCTCGGTACTGAATAGCTTTTTACCGCGTCTTGGCGCGCTGCTGGAAAACCAGTGCGGCACGCTGACGCAGGTACGCTGGAAACTGACCGACCCACAAGGCGCGACGCTGGCTGAAGGCACCGCCGATAAAGCCAAAGAGTGGGATCCGGTGGTCACCTCAACCGGTGCGACTACCGCACCCGCGGCAACCCCGACTTCCGGGCTGGTTGCCCCTACTGGTCGCGCTGAAGATCTGTCGCCGCCCGCCAGCCGTGCGCCGTGGCAGGAGTTCACTTTGCAGGATGGTTGCCATCTGCGCACCTTCTGGCAGGGCGGCGCCGGTACGCCCGCGCTGTTTATTCCCGCCAAAGAAGATGGCAAGTGTGAGAAGGGCGGCTGGCTGAACGGGCGCAGCGTGGTGACGCAACTCAGCAACGGTGCGGAAAAGAAAATCACCATGACCTTTGTGCACGGCTTCCCGGTTAGCGGTCTGAATGCCAGTGTTGATGCGGATCGCCTGTTGATTACCACTGTTAACAACGAACGTATGGTGGTCAGCGAAGGCACGCTGGCGCAGAGCTGGATGATCCTGCCGTATGTTGACGCCCTGAACGGCTGGCAGGCCAATGGCACCGTGGCGGTGGAGATCTCCCGCGATGTGGCAAATGACCAGGCGCGTTTACAGGCGCGTATTGACGAAGTGCGCAAAGCGTGGACGCCGTGGTTTGAACCGGGTACGCATCTGAATATTTTGCTGATTGACTCGCTGCACCCGCAGCTACGCAACCCGGCGGTTGGCACCTACAAAACGGTTAATTAAGGAGCGGCGATGAACACGTTGTTTCAACAACTGGCGGGCGAATCGTTGCAGGAAAGCCTGTCGCAGCTCGAAAGCCGTATCCGCACGCAGCCGGGCGACGCCGATCTGCGCGCCGCTTTTGCCCAACTGTTGTGCCTTGATGGCAACTGGTCACGCGCGCTGGCGCAGTTAAAAAGCTGGCAGGCGTTAAAACCGCAGGCGCAGCCGACCGTTACGCTGCTGGAACAGGCCATTGAAGGCGAGCGCCAGCGTGCGGAAGTGATGGCAGGGCGCGCGCGTCCGGTTACGCCGGATCAGCAATGGCCGTGGCTGGCGTCCATGGTCAGCGCGCTGGAGCCGGAGGCGGCGAATGCCGGTGCACACCGTGAAGCCGCGCTGGAAATGGCCGATGCCAATCCCGGCCAGTTGACGACGCAGGACGGTCAAACCCTGCGCTTTGACTGGCTGATGGATGGCGATTGCCGCTTTGGCCCGGTGTGCGAAGCTATCGTCAATGGCCGTTATTTCTGGCTGCCGTTCAGCGCCATTTCCGCGATGCAGTTCCAGCCCCCGGCCAGCGTCACCGATTTAGTGTGGCGTCACACGCTGGTGCGCTTGCAGGACGGCAGCGAACAGGTGTGCCAGATCCCGGCGCGCTACCCGCTGGATGTCAATGCCGATGACCGCTTTAAGCTGTGTCGCGTCACCGAATGGCAGCAGTTGCCAGGCGATGCGCCGCACTATATCGGGCAGGGGCAAAAAGTGTGGCTTAACGACAGCGCAGAATATTCGCTGCTTGACCTCGCCACCGTCAATTTTAACGTGGAAGCCGCAGATGAGTAACTCTGCGCATGATGAAGAGAGCGACCTGCTGCGTAGCGGCTGGCGCTCGCGGCGCGGGAAAGAGACCGTTGGCGCGCGCGATAAAATGCAGCCTTCGCTGCTCGATCGCCTGACGGATGACGCGCCGGATAAAGTGCAGGAGCCGGTGAACAACAATCTGGTTTCGCACTCCGCGCTGCGTCGCCATGTGCTGCGCGATTTGCAGTGGCTTTTCAATACCATTAATAACGAAGCGCAGCAGGATCTCTCAGGTTTTGACCAGGTGCGACGTTCGGTGGTGAACTTTGGCGTGTCGCCGCTGGCGGGCAAGCGCATGTCGGATATCGAATGGCAGGATATCCAGCGCAAACTGACCGATGCGATTTTGCATTTTGAACCGCGCATTCTTCCGCAAGGATTGCAGGTGCGTTGCATCTCCGATACCCAGTCGCTGGATCTGCATAACGTCCTGTCGATTGAGATCAAAGGCCGCCTGTGGTGCGTGCCTTATCCGCTGGAGTTCCTGTTTCGTACCGATGTGGATCTGGAAAACGGCCATTTCGAGCTGAAAGACGCGGGGTAACGATGGACAGCAAATTACTCGAATATTACAACCGCGAACTGGCCTGGCTGCGCGAAATGGGTCAGGAGTTCGCCGGGCGCTACCCGAAAGTTGCCGGGCGTCTGGGCATGCGCGGCATGGATGTTTCCGACCCGTATGTCGAACGCCTGATGGAAGGTTTTGCCTTTCTGACCTCGCGCGTGCAGTTAAAAATGGACGCCGAGTTCCCGCGTTTCTCCCAGCGTTTGCTGGAAATGGTCGCGCCGAATTACCTTGCGCCCACGCCGTCCATGGCAATTGCCGAACTGCAACCGGACAGCGCGAAAGGCGATTTGAGCAACGGTTTTGTGGTGCCACGCGGCACCATGATGGACAGCCAGGTGATGAAAAAGAACGGTGTCACCTGTAGTTACACCACCGCGCATGATGTCACGCTGCTGCCGCTGAAAATCAGCCAGGTGGAACTGGGCGGCGTACCCGCCGATCTGCCGCTGGCGCAGGTCGGTTTAAGCCAGCGCGGAGCGCAAAGCGCACTGCGTATTCGCCTGAGTTGCGACGGCCCGGTAAACCTCAGTCATCTTGATTTCGACCGTCTTGAGTTCTTCTTAAGCGGCCCGGATATGCAGGCGCTTAAACTCCTCGAACTGATAATGGGTCATCAGGTCGGGATGCTGTGCCAGGCGAACGGGCAGAAAACCCCGCCGCTGGTGCTGGCCGACGATGCGCTGCGCCAGGAAGGGTTCCGCGCAGACCAGGCACTGCTGCCGGACGATCTGCGCAACTTTGACGGCTACCGCCTGTTGCAGGAGTACTTTGCTTTCCCGTCGCGTTTCCTGTTTATCAGCCTGCATGGCTTGCGCACAATGCTGGCGCAAAGCGGCGAAGCGAAGTCCTTCGATATCATCATCCTGCTCGACAAAGCCGATGCGCAGCTTGAACGGGTGGTGGATAAAAGCCACCTCGCGCTGCACTGCACGCCGGTGATTAACCTGTTCCCGAAAGTGGCGGAACGCCAGAAGCTGAGTGACAGCCTGCATGAGTACCATCTGGTGGTTGATAACATCCGTCCGCTGGATTACGAGATTTACGCCGTTACCAAAATTCACGCCAGCATTGATGGCCAGCGTGATGAGCAAACTTTTCGCCCGTTCTGGAGCAGCTGGAGCCAGGATGAGGGCAACTACGGCGCTTACTTTTCGCTGCGCCGTGAACAGCGGGCGTTATCGGAACATGCACAGCGCTACGGCACGCGTACCGGCTACATCGGTTCTGAAGTGTTCGCCTCGCTGGTGGATGAACAGCATGCGCCGTGGCGGGAAGAGTTACGCTACATCACCGCCGAGGTGCTGTGCACCAGCCGCGATCTGCCGCTGATGTTGCAGCAGGAGATTGGTCAGTTTGTGTTGCCGGATTCGCTGCCGGTCAAAACCTTGCAGTTGCGTAAAGGCCCGACGCCGCCGCGTCCGGCGCTGGCAGAAGGGTTGAGCACCTGGCGGCTGATCAGCCAGTTGCAGATGAACTACTTAAGCCTGATGGATGGCGAAGACGGCGAAGGCGCTGCGGCGCTGCGCCAGTTGCTGGGGCTGTATACCCGGCTGGCGGAAGCGCCGGTCGCGCGTCAGATCGAAGGCGTGCGCCACTGCGTGCTCGAAGCGGTGCATCGCCGCGTGCCGGAACCGGGGCCAATTGTTTTCGCGCGCGGTATTGGCATTACGCTGACGGTGGATGAGCAGGCGTTTTCCGGCTTCAGTCCGTATCTGTTTGGCAGCGTACTGGAGCGTGTTTTCGCCCGTCTGGTCGGCATGAACAGCTTTACCGAATTCACACTTAAGAGCCAGCAGCGCGGGGAAGTAGGTTACTGGCCGCCGCGCATGGGCAAGAGGGCGCTGATATGACCGAAACGCTGAGCAGCGCGCCGGTCATTACGCGCGCCAGTGCGCTGCCGGAGGCGTTCTGGCAAAACGTAATGGCAACGCCGTGGCGCTACGATCTGTTTACGCTGCTGCGCCGCGTTGATGCGCGTGGCGGTGAGCGTTATCCGCTGGGTCGCGCGCCGCTGCCGCGTTTTGAGCCGCTGCGCATTGGGCAAACTCCCTCTCTTGGCTTTGCACCGTCGACGCTTTCACGCGTTAGCCAACGCGAAAACTCGTCGCTGTATGACGTATCGATTCTGAGTTTTGGCCTGTTTGGCCCCAACGGCCCGCTGCCGGTTCACCTGACTGAATATGCCAGCGAACGTATCGCGCACCACCAGGATGACAGCCTGAGCGCCTTCGCCGATCTCTTTCATCACCGCCTGGCGCTGCTGTTTTACCGCGCCTGGGCCGATGCGCAACCGACCGTTTCACTGGATCGCCAGGATAACAAACGTTTTGAGCAGTACATTGCCTCGCTGATCGGCATGGGCCAGCCTGGACAACTGGAAAAAGGCAGCTTAAGCCCGCACGCGCGCTTTGCCCTTGCCGGGCATCTGACCCGCAACGGGCGCGACCCGGAAGGGCTGGCGAAGATCCTGCGCAGCTATTTCAACGTGCCGGTCACCATTGTCGAAAACGTACCGCAGTGGATGCCGCTCAGCGAACGTGAACGCGCGCGCTTACAGGGCGGGCGACACGCGCCGCGCCTCGGACAATCGGCATTTCTTGGCGAAGCCGTGCGCGATGTGTGCCATAAGTTTCGCATCGAAATTGGTCCGCTTCCTGTTGATACCTACCGGCGCTTTATGCCGGGTGAAAAATATGTCGCCGCGCTACGCGACTGGGTGCGCCAGTATCTGGGCATTGAGTACCAGTGGGCGGTGAAAGTGATTTTGCGCAGCGAAGATGTCGCTGGTGCCACGCTTGGCGGGGCCGGGCGTCTGGGTTACAGCGCCTGGCTTGGCGCTCAACCGACGCCACAAGCGCGAGGAGATTTGGTTTTCAGCCCGGAGGGGTAACCTCCGTTGTTAGTTTCCTGGTCTGACGTACGCACACATCCTGCATGTCGTATCGCGCGACGAGCTGGCTTGTAAGGATGACTGCACACTAATTATGAATAATGGATGAACTCATGTCAGAAATCAGCCGCGCCGTTCTGTTCGGCAAACTCGATACGCTGTTATTTACCTCGCTGGAAAGCGCCACCGCCTTTTGCAAGCTGCGTGGCAACCCGTATGTGGAGCTGGTTCACTGGCTGCATCAACTGATGCAACAGACGGACGGCGATCTGCAGCAGGTTATTCGCCACTTTTCGCTGGATGAAGAGGTGCTGACGCGCGATATCGTCTCGGCGCTGGACGAACTGCCGCGCGGCGCAAGTTCGGTTTCCGACTTGTCAGAACACATTGATACCGCCGTTGAACGCGCGTGGGTATATGGCTCGTTAAAATATGGCGTGACGCGCATTCGCGGCGGTCATCTGCTGGCCGGGATCCTGAAAACCTGGAGCCTGGCGAACGTGCTGAAAGGTATTTCGCCGCAGTTTGAGCGTATCAGCGCCGATGCGTTGCTGGATAACTTCGACGCCATTTTCGCCAACAGCAAAGAGAGCCAGCAGGTCACTGTGGCGCTGAACGATGACGCCGGTGCAGGCGTACCGCAGCAGCAGGGCACGCTGGCGCAGTATGGTCAGGATCTGACTGCGCGTGCGCGCGACGGTAAAATCGACCCGGTAGTGGGACGTGATGAAGAGATCCGCCAGATGGTGGATATTCTGATGCGTCGCCGCCAGAACAACCCGTTGCTGACCGGTGAAGCGGGCGTGGGTAAAACGGCGGTCGTGGAAGGGCTGGCGCTGCGCATTGCCGCAGGTGATGTGCCGGAACCGCTGGTGGATGTTCAGCTTTGGCTGCTGGATATCGGCATGTTGCAGGCGGGCGCGGGAATGAAGGGCGAATTTGAAGCGCGTTTACAGTCGCTGATTAACGAAGTGCAATCGAGCCCGACACCGATCATTCTGTTTATCGACGAAATCCACACGCTGATCGGCGCAGGCGGTCAGCAGGGCACGGGCGATGCCGCCAACTTGCTGAAACCGGCGCTGGCGCGTGGTCAGCTTCGCACCATCGGCGCGACCACCTGGGCGGAATACAAAAAATACATTGAGAAAGATCCGGCGCTGACCCGCCGTTTCCAGACCGTACAGGTCGCCGAACCAGATGAAGAAAAAGCGGTACTGATGCTGCGCAGCACCGTTTCCGCACTGGAAAAACACCATCGCGTGCTGCTGCTGGATGAAGCGGTTGTCGCGGCGGTGAAACTCTCCCACCGCTACATTCCGGCGCGCCAGTTGCCGGATAAAGCTGTTGCGCTGCTCGACACCGCCTGTGCGCGCGTCGCGGTAAGCCAAAGTTCTCCGCCGCCGCAGCTGGAAGATTGCCTGCACCGCATCGCCGCGCTGGACGTGGAAATTGAAATAGCCAACCGTGAAGCGAAAATGGCGACCGGTGAAAGCGATCGTGTGGAGAAATTGCAGGTCGAGCTGGAAAAACTGGCGCAACAACGTGACGAACTGACGGCGCGCTGGGAGCAGGAGCAGGCGCTGGTTGACGCGATTATTGCGCTGCGCGCGCAGCTGCACACCTCGCCGGAAGAGGCGCTGGCCGATTTGCGCGCCACGCTGACGCAACAGCAGGCAGAACTGCGTGCGCTACAGGGCGACGCGCCGCTGCTGTTTACCTCGGTCGATGCCAATGTGGTCGCCGCCGTGGTATCCGACTGGACCGGCATTCCGCTGGGGCGGATGGTGAAAAACGAAATCGACGCGGTGCTGAAACTCGCCGATACCCTCAACGAACGCGTAATTGGACAGCGCCACGGTCTGGAACTGATTGCCAAACGTGTGCAGACCTCGCGTGCGCGTCTGGACGATCCGAACAAACCGGTGGGTGTGTTTATGTTGTGCGGCCCGTCCGGCGTCGGTAAAACCGAAACCGCGCTGGCGCTGGCGGAGTCGCTGTACGGCGGCGAGCAGAACGTTATCACCATCAACATGAGTGAATTCCAGGAAGCGCATACGGTTTCCACGCTGAAAGGCGCGCCTCCGGGCTATGTGGGTTACGGAGAAGGCGGTGTGTTAACCGAAGCGGTGCGCCGCCGTCCTTACAGCGTGGTGCTGCTCGATGAGATCGAAAAAGCCCACCCGGACGTACACGAAATCTTCTTCCAGGTGTTCGATAAAGGCTGGATGGAAGATGGCGAAGGCCGCCATATTGATTTTCGTAACACCATTATTATTCTCACCTCCAACGTCGGGACTGAGCTGATTACCGGCATGTGTGCCGATCCGGAACTGATGCCGGAACCGGACGCCCTGCGCGATGCGCTGCGCCCACCGCTGCTGCAGGTTTTCCCGCCCGCGCTCCTGGGCCGTTTGCTGGTGGTGCCGTACTACCCGCTCAGCGACGAGATGCTGGCGATGATTGTGCGCCTGCAGCTTAAACGCATTCAGCGCCGCCTGGCGGATAACCACGGGATTGTGTCGGAAGTGGACGACAGCGTGGTGGCGCAAATCGTTGCCCGCTGTACGGAAGTCGAATCAGGCGGCCGTATGGTGGACGCCATCCTTACTAATACACTGCTGCCGCTGATGAGCCAGCTATTACTCGACGCCAGCGCGCGCGACGAGCAATATAAGCGCTTACGGGTCACGTTTGAGCAGGGTGAGTTTCACTGTCAGTTTGCGGCGTAAAGCCATTATCAAGAGAGTTTTCCAATATGACGGATCACGATAACAACCGGAGTGTACCGAATGCACTGCCACCGGGATATCGCTTCAACGAGTTCGAAATTTTAGAAGTGATCGGCGGCGGTGGTTTTGGCATCGTCTATCGCGCCAAGGATCACCAGCTTGAGCGAACCATCGCGATTAAAGAGTTTATGCCGTCGTCGCTGGCGGTACGTAATGATGACATGACACTGGTGCTGCGCAGCGAGCGCTTCAGTAAAGCGTTTACCGCCGGGCTGAACAGTTTTATTCAGGAGGCGCGTCTGCTGGCGCGCTTCAACCACCCGAACCTGCTCCATGTGCTGCGCTTCTGGGTGCAAAACGACACCGCCTACATGGGGACGGTGTTTTACAGCGGTACTACCCTTTCCCGCCTGCGTGAAAAGAACCCGACGCTGATTAATGAAGCGTGGATCCGCCGCATGCTGCCGATGCTGCTGGGTGCTATCAAAACCATTCATGACGAAGGCTACCTGCACCGTGATATCTCGCTGGATAACATCCAGATTCAGGATAACGGCCTGCCGGTGTTGCTCGATTTCGGCTCTGCGCGTCGCAGTATTGGCTCGGTTTCCGATGAAACCGAAACCATGCTGCGTCCGGGTTATGCGCCGATTGAACAATACACCGACGACAACGAAAGCGAGCAGGGGCCGTGGACCGATATTTATGCCCTTGGCGCGGTGCTGCACACGCTGATTATTGGCTCACCGCCGCCGGTAAGCGTGGTGCGCAGCATTCAGGACACCTATGTGCCACTGACGCAGCGCGGTTTGCCGGGTTATTCGCATACGCTGTTGCAGGCGGTGGATCGCGCGCTGTCGCTGAAAATGGAAGACCGTCCGCAAACGGTCGATGAATTCGCCGCGCTGATTGAAATGCCGGTCGCCGGGATCGACGACGTCATGAGCGTAAAACAGCCGGGCACCATGCTGGTGCCGGTGGAAGAAACGGCAGAAAAAACCGATGCGCTGAGTAGCGTGAAACGTTACAAAGTGCCGGGGCTGGTGGCGGCGGGCGTTATCGTTGGGGTGATTGCGGGTGCGGCGCTGTTTGGCGGAAGTTCCTCGCCGGACACGGCGGCGACGCAGAATGCCAGCAACAGCGATCAGCAGCAAACCACACAGCAGGCCGCTGAGCCGGCGCGCCAGACCGTGCAGGAGACAACTACCGCACCTGCGGCGACACCTTCGCAAACCACGCAGACACAAAGCCAGACCACTGCGCCTGCGGTGCAAGAGCCGGTTGCGCAGATTTTTGTGCGTATGAACGAGGGCGAAAAACTGACGTTGAACGGCGAAGCGCAGTCTGTTTCTCCGGCCACCAACGGTTTTGCTTCACTGAAGCTGCAACCGGGGCGTTACAACCTGGTATTGCAGGGCAACGGTCAGACCCGCAGCCAGACCATTACTATTGGGCAGCCAGGTACCTGGCTGATTAACCCGCAAGTACAATAGTGATGATCCCTCCGGGCTGACGCCCGGCAGCGCGCGGGAAGCCATTCCCGCGCGCGTCATTTTTCACATTGCATGTTGATGCAATGTCTTCTTGTTGCAATAACAACGCTCGTCTCGCTCGTTATATTAAAAAGACAGAACTATGAATTTATTAACACACAGCAATCAGGGTGGCGGTGAATTTACGTTTGTCGTATCGCGAAGTAATGCAAAAGCTGACGATAAAGTTCACGCCCTCGCTGCCCGAAAAACGCGTGAGCTGGAGATGACGCTCATCGATTTTCATCTTGAATCCTCGGAAATGCTGGAAGTAGACGGTTATCCCGCCGTGGAGCTCTTCTACCAGTTCAAAAATGACAACCACGTTATCTTCCAGCGCCAGACGTTAATTTTGCTCGACGATCTCGCCGGAAAAAAAATGGTGAGCTACGTGGGCACCTGCCCTGGCGAATTCAGCGAAGAACATCAAAAGCAATATCAACAAATCATCCAGAGTATTAAATTTCATCGCGCAAAATAGCGTGCAGGTTTTACCGTGCGCTGATTGCCGCTGACAGACACTGAGTAGGGATCTCTCGTTATGCAGAACAGAATCACGGCGACGTTACCCGTCGAGGGTTTACTTTTCTGGAAACTTGCCGGGCGCGAAGCGCTGTCGGAATCATTTACGCTGGCGCTGACGGTGCTGGGCACCGATGCGCGGGTCGATCGCAGCAAACTGCTGGGTCAGTCCGCAACCGTCAATATTCCCACTCAGGGAACGGGCACGCGCTATATCAATGGCAAAATCACCCGCGTGGCGGTGAGCGCCGTGGAACTTTCGGGGACGCGTTACGCGGTGTATCAGCTCACCGTGGAGCCGGATCTGTGGCCGATGAAACGCGACCGCAACCTGCGTATCTTCCAGGGCCAGACTGCGCCGCAGATTGTGAAAACGCTGCTCGGCGAATATCAGGTGAACGTGGAAGATAAGCTGACCGGCAGCTACCGCACCTGGGATTACTGCGTGCAGTACCAGGAATCGAGCCTCGATTTCATCAGCCGCCTGATGGAACTTGAAGGTATCGCCTACCATTTCCGCCACGAAGCCGACCGCCATGTGCTGGTGCTGACCGACGCGGCGACCGAACATCAGCCCTTCAGCGGCTACGAAACCATTCCCTATCACCAGACACCGTCCGGCGGCAGCACGGACGAAGAGGGCATCAGCCAGTGGGCGCTGGAGGACAGCGTGACGCCGGGCATTTACAGCCTGGACGATTATGACTTCCGCAAACCGAACGCGTGGCTGTTCCAGGCGCGGCAGAACCCGGCGTCACCGCAGCCGGGCAGCATTGACGTGTACGACTGGCCGGGGCGTTTTGTCGAGCACGGTCACGGGGAGTATTACGCGCGCATCCGCCAGGAGCGCTGGCAGGTGGAGCACCAGCAGATTCAGGGCACCGCCACGGCGACTGGCGTCGCACCGGGAAACACCTTCGCGCTGTATAACGCGCCGTTTTTCAGTGATAACGGCGAGTACCTGACCACCGAAGCGAACTACTTTTTCGAGGAAAACCGCTATGCCAGCGGTTCAGACGGGGAAACGGTGCACCGCATCGATTTCACCGTGATTCCGTCGTCGGTGGTGTTCCGCCCGGCGGCGGTGACGGCATGGCCGAAGACCTACGGCCCGCAGACGGCGAAAGTGGTCGGGCCGCAGGGCGAGAGCATCTGGACGGATAAGTATGGCCGGGTGAAGGTGAAATTCCACTGGGACCGTCTGGCAAAAGGCGATGACACCAGCTCCTGCTGGGTGCGCGTGTCGAGTGCCTGGGCGGGGCAGGGCTTCGGCGGGGTGCAAATCCCGCGTGTGGGCGACGAAGTGGTGATCGACTTTATCAACGGCGACCCGGACCGGCCGATTATCACCGGGCGCGTCTATAACGAAGCGAGTATGCCGCCGTGGGCATTACCTGCGGCTGCCACGCAGATGGGCTTCCTCAGCCGCTCAAAAGATGGTTCGGTCGATAACGCCAACGCCCTGCGCTTTGAAGACAAGGCGGGTGAAGAGCAGGTGTGGATCCAGGCGGAGCGCAACATGGATGTCCACGTTAAAAACGACGCCTCGCGCTCGATTGGCAGTAATCACAGCCACTATGTGCGTAAAAATGAGCTGCACCGCGTCGAAACGAATCAGACGCAGGCGGTGAAAGGGCAAACGGAAATCCTCACCGGCAAAGGCAAGCTCGATGCCGTGGTGGAACAGTTCATTCTGGCTTCCGGGACGCAACTGCGGCTGGTGTCCGGTCACAGCGCCATTGAGCTTAACGCGAACGGCAAAATCAACCTGATCGGTAAATCCTTTAACTTCTTTGTCGAAGAGGATGGGCACATTACCACCGGGGGTAAGTTGCATCTGAATGCTCCCGGAACAAAAGCCCCGACTACCGCGCCAGGGACTGACCATAAAGGGAATATTAACTCCGCGGTACAGGCAAAATTTTCCCCGCAGGGTAACGTGCAACACGCGGCACCTGTGGCAGCGGCTCCGGCGGGTGCTGCCAGGCCGGTTACGAAATACAAAGCACCACCGCCGCTGAAGGGGGATTATGTTTATAAGAATGATCCTGAGAATTCTCAGACTATGCCGTTCAATGAGGATGTGGTTAACCAGATCAATAAATCGCCTACTCTTCAGTCGCAGCTTAAAGACTTGAAAACGAAAGGCTGGGCTATCCAGCCAGGGGCTGCCGGGGAAGGGAGTTTCACCAGCGGCGAGAGCAGACTTATTGTCATGGATCCTGAGCATATGGTTAATGCTCAGGACACGGTACAAACGCTGGCGCACGAAGCGGGCCATGCGATGTATCCGGTTACGCCGGATTTATCCAGCCGTGAAAATTATATCAATAGCCAACTGATGGACGAGGGTGGCGCGACGTTGAACAACATCAAGATCCAGCGCGAAATACTGGCAAATGGTGGGCTTGATATTGGTGTCGCCGCAGGCAGCGATGCAACGGAAGCGGCCTATAATCAGACGTACAACAAGATGGTTAGCGGTGAAATATCACGGAATAGTGCCATGCAATCCATTGGTAAGATTATCGGTAAAAATGAAATCGCCTCTGGAACCGAACGAAATTATAACGATTATTATGGGAGTCATTATGACCAGTAGGATGGCGATAAATTTCCCGGTGTTATTACTCCTTTCTCTTTTCACGTTGACGACGCATGCGGAACAAAAAAAAATGAATCATGATTCTCTGTGGCAAATAACAAAAGAATTAAAATCACTGTGGGGCAAAAAAATAGATGCGGTCAGCGCCCTTTTAAACCAGCCGATGATTCCTTATAAACCGACAGCAAAAGATCGTTTCACCTCCGCGCCATTTACCTTAAATGATGGGATAACCATCAGCAACCTGGATGTGCGCCTTAGCCCGAATGGTGGCGGTACCGTTAAGCTGGTCTCGTTTTCCATCAGTGGAGAATGTATTACGCTTGAAGAGGTCCAGGATAATTTTCCGGATGTCACATTGCGCTTTGTCCCCCGCGAAAAATTACCGGGAAGAACGTTTGGTTATCTCACCGCACGCGACAATAAGCAGTTAGCCTGGGGATTTGGTTTCCCGGCGCTGGACCGCAAATGCCTTAGCGAGATTACGATGTCGGATTACGATTTTTGATATTTCATCATTAAAACTTCCTGTCTCTGTATTTTAAGTCAAGGGATCTGAATAGCGGCGACTGAACATCAGCCCTTCAGCGGCTACGAAATCATTCCCTATCACCAGACGCCGTCCGGCGGCAGAGAGATCTACCGCAGGGGTGACGTTGCATCCAGTTCAACTGCCGATGAAGTTTATGAAGACCATTACGGGAAAATGTACGATGACTATATGCAAGGTAAAGCACCTCACTAAAATAATCGTAATGGCATTAGCTTTATTCTCCTCGTTTTATTCATGCGCAGAAGAAAATAATATGAAAGTGCAATCATTATGGCACTTTGCTACACAGCTTAAAAATACAGTAGGACAGGATGCAGAAAAACTGGATGCAATCATTCCCGGCAGATTTGTGCGTGAAGATCCCAGTATTGCTGAGAGATTAAAAGCAGAACCCTTCACCATTGACGGCGGTATAGAAATCAGAAATATAAAAGTCCGTCTTGATCTGCACAATCCGGGTAGGGTTTATATCATTTCTTATGATGTCGCGAATGCCGATATTTTGTTAGAGGACGTCAGGAAAACCTACCCGCAATTAAAGTTAATTGATGTTCCGCGCGGGCATTCAGAGGATGAAACTTTCTCCTGGATCACCCCACTTGATGAACGGGGTAATGCCATCGGGTTTGGTTTTCCTTATGCCCAACCCTCTTATTTAAAAAATATGACCCTCAGGAATTTTCAGGATTAACTTATGCAATACACCCTCCAGGAAGGTTCCTTTTCATTATTTCCTGCCGGCTGGCAGGACACCAGTATGACCATGCTTCGCGATGAAGAGAGTGGCTTATCGCTGATCGTCAGTCGCGGCCCGATCCCGGACGGCAGCGATTTTGAGAAAGAGTTTTATCGCCAGTGGGACGTACTGCGTACGCAAATGGGCGACATCGCACAGAGAGAATTCGCGCGTATCCTTGTCGGCCGCGACAACAAAACCCGCGCGGTGGAAGTAGAAACGGTGTTTGCGCGTAACGGTCAGCAAGTCTGGCAAAAACAGTTTGCTGTTCAGGCGCCGGGCGCGGCGGTAGTGATGATCTTTACCCTTTCGGCACTGCGCGCCTTTACCGATGAAGATGGCGAGCGCTGGGATGCCATCAAACACAGTCTGACGCTGCACGGATAACGGAATCGGTAGCATGAGCGACAAACACGCAGCCCGTCAGGGCGATGAAATCATTCACTCGAGCGTTTTCGCCGATATCACCAGCATCGTTGCTGAAGGTGTTGCCTATGCGGCGATTGGTTCGGCGGTGGCGTTTGCGGCGGCGACTGCTGCGCCTTTACTGGGTGCCGGTGCCGCCGCTGCGAGTGTGGCGGCGATTGGTTCCAGTTGCCTGCTGAGCGGAATTGTTGGCGGTATTCTCGCTAACGTCGCCGGGATCACCGACGACATCAGCAATATGGCCAATAGCCTTGGCGACGCGCTTTTCCCGCCGTCGCCTGCGGGTAAAATCGTTACCGGTTCGTCCAACGTGTTGACCAATAACAAGCTGGCAGCGCGAGCCGCCGGAACGTTAACCCCTGCGGATACACCACCTGCCGGGCCGCAATCTCCCGCCAGTTTCGCCGATTACGCCGGAATGTTACTTGCCGGAGCAAAACATTTTGGCAGCGAAATGTGGCAACCTACTGTCGGGTCAGCGGACGCTGGTACGTCGCCGCTGGAGCAGGACAAAGTGGCCTGCGAGAAGCACTCCGGGCCGCAATACCTGGCACAGGGTTCGAAAAGCGTGTTTATCAATGGTCAGCCCGCTGTTCGCGCGAAAGATAAAACCACCTGTGAAGCGACAGTTTCGGATGATGTCTCGCCAAATGTGATCATTGGCGGCGAAACCCTGACGGTGCGTGATATCAAAAGTGGCAAATTAGCCGGTTTAGCGGTGGCGATGATCGCGTTGTCGCTTATTCGCGGACGTCCCGGCAAAATTTTAAAGAATATGCCCTGTGCGCTGGCATCCGCAGGCGGCGGTATGCTAGCGGACATGGCGGTGAATGCGATCTTTGGCTCATCGCACCCGGTGCATGCCGCCACCGGTGTGAAAGTCCTCAATGACTCTCAGGAACTCGATTTCTCACTGCCGGGGCGCTTTCCGCTACGGTTGCAGCGCAGCTATAACAGCCTGACGTCACGCGCCGGGCTGTTTGGTCTGGGCTGGTCGACCGTTTTTGATAGCTATCTGACGCTGACGGGCGATGAAGTCTGTTGGTTTGACGAAACCGGGCGTGAATTGCGCTTCACTTTGCCGTCGGTTGATCAAACGATGTACAGCATCAGCGAAGGGGTGATCATCCGGCGTAATGATAATGGCGATGTGGCTATTGCTGATGATGACGGCGCGGTATGGCGTTTATTCAAACCCACGCGCGCTAACCCGGCGATCCTGCGCCTTGCGTCACTCAGCGATGAATATGGCAACGCGCTGGAAACCGGCTGGGATGAGCACGGGCGTCTGGTGCGCCTTCACGATGCGCCCTGCGCGATTGATGTGACGTTCGCTTATGACGACGCGCGTTTTGCGCAGCGTGTGACCTCCGCCAGCCATTTTGATGGCGAACACCACTGGCCGCTGATGCACTGGCGTTACGATGCGCGCGGTCAACTGGCGACGGTGACGGATGCCAGCGGGATCGTGACGCGCGAGTATCGTTATAACGATGACGGGCTGATGGTCTGGCACCGCGCCGCGGGCGGGCTGGAAAGCGAATACCGCTGGGCGATGTTTGATCACTGGCGCGTGGTTGAGAACCGCACCAATACCGGAGACGGCTGCCGCTTTGCCTACGATCTTGATGCCGGGTTAACCACCGTTACGCACTATGACGGCCAGACGCGTCAGCACTTCTGGAATGCGCAGGGGTTGATTGTACGTTTCGTCGATGAACGCGGTGAGAACTGGCGTTTCGAATGGGACGACAACGAGCAATTAACCCGCCGTATCGATCCGCTCGGCAATGCCATGACCTTCGTTTATGACGAGATGGGCAACCGGGTTCAGGAGATTGACGCCGACGGCAATGAACGCGCCACCCGGTGGCTGGAAAACCGCGCGTTGCCAGCGGTGATAACCGAACCTGGCGGCAGTACAACACGCTTTTTTTACGATCCCCATTTTGGTCTGGCGCGCACTGTGGATGCGCTGGGGCAAACCACGCTCTGGCATCGCGACGAGTTTGGTCAGGTTATCGAAGAAGTGGATGCGGCGGGTAACAGCCGTCGCATGGAGTACAACGATGCCGGCCAGGTTATCCGCGAAACAGATTGTTCCGGGCATCTCACTCGTTATCACTACCATCCTCTCGGCTGGCTGGTGGCGGTGCAGGCGGTGGACGGGGAAGAAACCCGCTACCACTATGATGCCGCAGGTCGCCCGGTACAGCTTGAGCGGGCAGAAGGCTGGCTGGAAACGCTGCGCTGGAACGAACAAGGGCTGCCGACAGAACATGAAGCGGCGGATGGCAGTCGCAGCGCGTTTCGTTATGACAACACCGGGCGACTGGTGGCGACGCGTAACCATCTTGGGGAAGAGATCCGCCGCAGTTGGGATAGCCGTGGCCGCCTGGTAGCCCTGCATAACGAGAACGGGGAAGCCTACCAGTTCCGTTGGGGGGCGGATTCCCTGTTGCTGGAAGAGCAGGGGCTGGATGGCGTTGTCAGCCGCTATACCTACGATGCATGCGGGCGCACGCTGTCGCGCACTTTTGCCGCCGGGCACCCTGAGGCGATTACCCACCGTTTTAGCTGGAGCGCGGCAGGGCAGTTGCTCACGCGATCCACACCGGAAGGCCAGACGCGCTGGCGCTGGTCTGCTGCGGGATACCCTGAGCGCGTTAGCCTGCACCCACGGCTTGATGAAAACAGCTGGAGCGCCGAAGCGGAGCAGGAGCTGAACTTTACTTTCGATGCGCTGGGTCGCGTGATTAGTGAGCAGGGGGAAAACGGTACGCTTGGCTGGAGCTACGATGCGCTGGGTAATCGCACCTCGCTACAGTTGCCGGATGGCCGCGAGCTGAAACAGTTCTATTACGGCAGCGGGCATTTGTTGAGTATTGCGCTGGATAACCTGCCGATCAGTGATTTTGGCCGCGACACCTTGCACCGGGAAATTAGCCGCACGCAAGGGCTGCTCACCACCCGTAGTGATTACGACCGCCTTGGACGCCTGTATCGACGCGACGTCTTTAGCGGCAACGCCCAGCGTCCGGCGCCACGGCGCTGGTCCCGCCGCTGGGATTACGATCACCGCAATAACCTGGTGCGCGAAGAGCGGGACGATAATCCGTTTAACTGGTATCGCTGGAAATACGACGATGTCGGGCGCTTGCTGGCGCAGGACGGTACCCTGCCGGGGCAGGAGCAGTGGCGCTGGGATGCAGCAAGCAACCCTGTCGATACAACGGTGCAGCATGCCGTGCGTCACAACCGCGTCACGCAGCTACATGGTATCCGCTGGCAATATGACATCCACGGTCGCACCGTGGAGAAAGATAACGGTCAGATACGCTGGCGCTATCGCTATGATGGCGAACACCGGCTGACGGAGGTCATCAGCCAGCCGCGTGACCGCAATAAACCGCAGGTGCAGGTCTGTTTTCGTTATGACCCATTGGGACGACGTATCAGCAAAACACGCCGCCAGATGCGCGCTGGCCAGCCGGTTGGGCAAAGCGTTACTACGCGTTTCGTCTGGGATGGTTTCAGGTTATTACAGGAAATTCACGATGATGTGCCGCTGACCTATGTCTACAGCGATCAGGGCAGTTTCGATCCGCTGGCGCGCATCGATGGTATTACCAACCCGGACATTTACTGGTTTCACAATCAGCCAAATGGCACGCCGGAGCGTCTCACCGACGCGGAAGGTGAGTTGCGTTGGGAAGGGCAGAATAGCGCGTGGGGGAAACTGCTGCATGAAACACCACTGAATGCGCCGGAATATGCCCAGAACCTGCGCATGCAGGGACAGTACCTGGATCGCGAAACCGGCTTACACTACAATCTGTTCCGCTATTACGACCCCGACTGCGGGCGCTTTACCCAGCAGGACCCGATAGGGCTGGCGGGGGGGCTCAATCTTTACCAGTATGCGCCGAATGCGCAGGGGTGGGTGGACCCGTGGGGGTTGAGTCGTTGTAAACTTGGGAAGAAAACGGGTAAATACTCAGCAATAAAACCGGGACCATTAAGTGATGATCTTGCTGGTACTTTTGCTGGCGGTCGGTACCAGGAAATTATCTTAGCGAGAGACACAGATTTTTATCGAGCAGGTGTATCGAATAGAGAGTTTGGACAATTCTTCAGTTTAGATATGCCCAAAAGTGTTATCCAGACCAGAATTGATAAGGCTGTATTACCTAAATGGCCTGGTGGGGGAGAATCTCCGCTGGATACGGTATTTAAAATAAGGGTACCTGCTGGAACGAAGGTTTACATTGGTGAGGTCGGTTCACAAAATGGTTTTTATCTTGGGGGAACAGAGCAAATTGTTATACCGCAAGCATGGAATATACCGGGAATACAAGTGATTGGTAAATGGGGTTTGTTATGATTGAAAATGTGAAAAAGTATGTAAAATCTATTTCTATATTGTTGCAGAGTAATGGCGAAAACAACTTGGCTCATTACATGGATCAGCTTCTATCAATCGCCGAAGAAGATCCTGAGTACTTTATAGATAATGTTAAAAGACTATTTGGCGGGATGGGAAGTTTAAATGATGTGGTTTTTAGTCTAAATGGTAAGCCACTGATAGAGGAAAATAATCAACTTGATGAATTGCGGCGGAAGTTATATGAAGCTTGCTTTTCTTATAAATACAAATCTTAAAAAACATGCAAGCTTATCTAGGATACCTCATATGTGTAAAGGATTATGCGGCATAACATTGAGTTTGATAATATTGTTCGCAGGTTTTTAAAAAATGCAAAAATTAGAGGGTTTTTATTCTGGCGATGACCGTTGGCAACGTTATGTTGCGTTTTACAATAAAGATTATCTCGATGACAATGCTAAGTTTTTAGCTAATAGACTTAATGGGGCTCTGGATTTGGCTGTAATTATTTACGGTAAAAGAGGAATTAAGGAAAGTGTCTGGTGGATTGAGCAGCATGTTCCGATGCTTGATAATCTTAGGCCTGTAGATTGTCTCGATGATAAGCAAATGATTTATCGTTTGAGGGAATGCCTAATGAGAATGCCATAGCGTAAGTTTGATTTGGTGGTTGCCTGTAATTCTTGTAAATAAATTCTTTTTGCTCCATGTGTTTTTGAGAATAAGGGCAGATAATATTTCACGCGACCTGCTCTGACATTCGATTATGCAGCGATTTTAGGGCGTTCAGAGCTATATTTTGATCCTCTGCGTCAAATAATTAAGATTACATGGGATGAGAGAATTAACTGGTCGAATAAATTTTTGCTGTCATGTATCTAATGTACGCTGGAGTGTAATTTTGACAGATTTACTGAGTCACTTCCCGTCGTAATTTTCAATCCTTGCTTTTGGTTTATCGACATGTTTGTAACGAAAAAAGTGATAATTAATACGTTATTTAGCGGGTGCAGTTTTGCTGTTTTATAGAATTATCAGGAGTAGTTATGGCTGAAGTGAACGTTATTCATAAAGAAAAGGGTGATTTCTTTATTTTGCAAAGCGATGATAAATATCTTATCTGTATGATTTGGCCCTATAACAGTATGTGGGATGTGCAAAAATGTTTTATTCTCGAAAATGCCGAGTTAAGTCGATATAGAGATTTTCATGAAATGGTCTCGTTAGCAAAAGATATGCGCGACAATTATGATAAATACAAACATCGTGAAGTCCCGGTTCCTGAGTTTAAAGTGCGTTAGAACGGATGTGAATTAACTTTATGCGAAATGTTTTTTTTGACAACGTGCGTTTGTCGATCCTTTTTGTTTGCTTGTTCTCCTTTTTCTCTTTTGACGCTGCTGCGGGTATTGATATCACCCATTTTGACCAGCTCGAAACCGTCGAAAATATCACTGCAGATAAGCAGGTGCAGGCGTCGTTAAAAAATGTCTTGGGGCCAGATTATGCTGCGTTTACAGGCAATTTCGATGTGTATGGCGAACCGCGACACACTGCGGATGGCGGGTTGTTCGTGGAAGGCTGGCTGAAAGATCTCTATCTTGAAAATGCCTCCGCATTTGTGATTTACCCGGATGGCAGGATTTCTGCCGCATGGGTATTACCAACGGCATCGGTTGCGCACTATAAAAGCAACACAGGCGAAAAACGCATTCCTGAGGCATTGCAACAATGGGTTAGCCGTTTTCAGGACGTGTCGTTTAATGCGCCCGCGGTTAATCAAACGGCTGAGACCTTCGTCGATTTTTTTGAAACCCCTAAATTTAAGATAAAGGTTGTCACTGTGTGTGGTAGCGGCGCGAATTGTGACGAAGCAACGTACTACGGCGTGCGTAAAAATGATCGGGCCGAAGTCAATCTGCACGGCTTTGCGGTGCGGAAATCTTGTGAACAGTCGATCTGTCCTGTTATTACCTACACCTTTAAAAACGGCACCACCACTTATATGTTGAGTAAAATTGATAATAGCTTAACCGTGATACAAAACAATAAAATTCTCCTTGATGAAAAAGGTATCTGGAAAGCGCATGAGTAGATTCGCATTCCAATGTCACCGTGCGTTTCAAAGGAGCAGGTGATCTGCTGCAAAACAGAGAAGCGTTGAGGGCGTTATTGAGGGGAATTATTTCAGCCATCACCTTTTCGCTGCTGAATTAACCGTATGAGAAAATGCACATGGATCTGTTAACCCGTGAAGAGGGCGAAGCGTTACTGCTCAAATTTCTCAGCAGAGCGCTCAAAAATCCGCCAGATATTGAAACATTAATGACAATGGCCAGAGAACATCCATCGACTATTCCCATGAAAGGGATTATCTACCAGTACGATCGCATGGAAAAAAATGCGTTATCGAAAGCAGATCTTGACGACCTGTCGACCTTGATGTTCTTTTACGGGCCTTAAGAATCAACTCATTTTATGTGATGCTGAAAAGGAACAGACGCACGTTATGCACGCTATTCATCCAACACATCAGCGGCTTTATTTTGTCGTTGCGAGCTTATTGCTCTCCTGTTGCGCCAGCGCCGCGTCGGCAACGGATTTTTCCGGGCAGTGGCACGGCAGTGAAAGCAACGAATCCACATTAACGCTGAAATTATCCCAGCAGAATAACAAGCTTACTGGATCGTATTGCTTTATTACTCAGCGCGGCAACCGCATCGATTGCCCGGATGAACAGCAGAATAACCTGCGCGGCGAGGTTAAAAATAATATCGCTATCGTTACGTTTGATTCGAGCTTTGGCGGTAAAAACGGTAAAGCCAGGCTGGTTATTAATGATGACAAACTGGCGTGGCATCTGACGCAACCGCCTGAACACGGTGATTATTACGCCCCGGAAAATTACGCGCTGGTTAAAGAGACCGTTCACGCTGGCGCGACCACGAAAATTATCCGCACGGATAATTTTATGATTGCGATCCGCAATAATTGTGGCGCGTTTACCACGCCTTGCGATGATCTGCTTTATACCGGGGCGCGAAACCGCGACAGCCAGCAGATTAGTCTGCACGGTAAAACGCGGGTGGATGATGCAAACCGCGTAATTGGCGCAGAATTCCGCAATGGGAATGTGCTTTATCTTGTCGATTACAACCCGCCGAAACTGGTGGTGACTCAGGCGGGTAAAACGCTTGTCAACCAGGCGGGTAGCTGGCTTAAATAGCGCCTCTTCTGACTGGCTATGGAAAAGTTAATGCGTCGAGTATTCCCTGTTTTTGCGCTACTGCTTGGTTTTGCTGCCCAGGCGGCGCAAACGCCGCTGACGGAAAACGACTTCAGCGTGGAAATCAACAAACAGGCTATCACCCTGGGGCAGGACTGGGATCGCAATCTGATGGCGGCTCTCGGGAAACAAACCAGCGAGGACTTCGTCGGTGAAGTGCCGTTTGGCGAGGAAAACTATAAGTTTTACCGCCACATTTTTCCGGGCTTTGACATCTACAGCGCCAATATCGACTGGCAGCAACGCGGCAAAAGCGTCGACAGTTACGTCATCGGGCAGATAACGCTGCATGCCCCCACATTGCATACCGCGCGTGGTGTAGCGCCCGGCGATGCGAAACAGCGTGTGATTGAGCAGTATGGCGCGGGTGAAACCGATACCAGCGATGGCGAAGAGTGGATTATGTATTCACTGGCGCACAAAAATATCGCTTTCGATGTCACCGGCGGCAAAGTGCAGGTCATTAATATCAGCACTGGAAATGACTGAACGGGCGACCTGCATGATCAACTTTCCGGCCAGGGTGACGACGATGAAAATTGACAAGCTCATTAAGAAACGCGTGATGCTGCACGATGGCCTGGAAACGCGCTTTTTTAATCAACATGTCGAATTGATTTGTCCGCGTTGCCAGCAGCCAATTGAGCCGGATCTCTACCAGAGCGGGGATTTCGCCCGGCTGCCAGAGCACATCCAGGCCGCAGTGGCGGCAAGAATCAAAGCCATTACTTTCAATCCTGAGGCTTTTAGCCGTTACTGTGCGCCAGAGGGTTCGCTTCTTTGCTCTGCGCATAGCTGTGAGGGCGGGCAGGGGAACACGCTGGTTATCTTCAGTTATAAAGAGCAGCAGCCTGCCCGTTACATCGCAACACTTTATGCGCTGCTGGTGATTAGCGAGGATGAATAGCGCGCGGCGGAAAGCATTGCAGTATCTAAAACCCGTAACCACCCGCTGATGTTCGCGCAATAAAAAACCCCCGGTCGGACACTCCGCCGGGGGTTTTTCACATCTTACTTAACGCTGGTTACAGCCGGCGCACTGTTTGTTCTGGATCTGCTGGAAGAAGTCGTTACCTTTGTCGTCCACCAGAATGAACGCCGGGAAGTTCTCCACTTCAATTTTCCAGATCGCTTCCATACCCAGTTCCGGGTAAGCCACGCATTCAAGGCTCTTAATGCTCTGCTGCGCCAGTACGGCAGCCGGGCCGCCAATACTCCCCAGATAGAAACCGCCGTGTTTGGCACAGGCATCGGTCACTTGCTGGCTGCGGTTGCCTTTTGCCAGCATGATCATGCTCGCGCCGTGCGATTGCAGCAGGTCCACGTAGGAGTCCATACGCCCTGCGGTGGTTGGGCCAAGCGAACCGGAGGCATAACCTTCAGGCGTTTTTGCCGGACCGGCGTAGTAGATCGGGTGATCTTTCACGTACTGCGGCAGTTCTTCGCCGTTATCAATCAGCTCTTTCAGCTTCGCGTGGGCAATATCGCGCGCCACGATAATCGTGCCGTTCAGCGAAACGCGGGTCGATACCGGGAACGCGGAAAGCTGCGCGAGGATCGCTTTCATCGGCTGGTTGAGGTCGATTGTCGCCACATCGCCTTCACCCTGCTGGCGCAGTTCTTCCGGAATATACTGCCCCGGATTGTGCTCCATCTTCTCGATCCAGATGCCTTCGCGGTTGATCTTCGCTTTGATGTTACGGTCGGCGGAGCAGGAGACGCCCATGCCGATAGGGCAGGAGGCACCGTGGCGCGGCAGACGGATCACGCGGATATCATGAGCGAAATATTTACCACCAAACTGCGCGCCGAGGCCAAGATTTTGCGCTTCCTGCATCAGCTCTTGTTCAAGCTGAACATCGCGGAATGCCTGGCCATGCTCGTTACCTTCGGTCGGCAGGCCATCGTAGTAGCGGGTTGAGGCCAGTTTCACCGTTTTCAGTGTTGATTCAGCCGACGTACCGCCAATCACGAACGCGATATGGTATGGCGGGCAGGCTGCCGTGCCGAGGGTACGCATCTTCTCAACCAGATAGTTTTTCAGCTTCGCTGGTGTAATCAGCGCTTTGGTTTCCTGGTAGAGATAGGTTTTGTTGGCAGAACCACCGCCTTTAGCGATGCAGAGGAATTTGTACTCGTCGCCGTCGACGCTATAGAGATCGATCTGCGCAGGCAGGTTAGTGCCGGTGTTGACCTCTTTATACATATCCAGCGGCGCATTCTGCGAATAGCGCAGGTTATCTTCGGTGTAGGTGTTGTAAACCCCACGCGCCAGCGCGGCTTCGTCGCCGCCGCCGGTCCACACGCGCTGACCTTTTTTACCCATAATGATTGCCGTGCCGGTGTCCTGGCAGGTCGGCAGTACGCCTTTGGCGGCGATTTCGGAGTTACGCAGGAATTGCAGAGCAACGTATTTGTCGTTTTCGCTCGCTTGCGGGTCATGCAGAATGGCGGCAACTTGCTGCTGGTGGGAAGGGCGCAGCATAAAGGAAGCATCATGGAACGCGCGTTGCGCCAGCAGCGTGAGTGCTTCCGGCTCGACTTTCAGCACTTGCTGGCCGTCGAAGTCGGCAACAGAGACATATTCACGGCTCAGTAGGTAATATTCCGTATTGTCTTTCGCCAGCGGGAACGGGTCCTGATAAACAAAGGGTTTGTTCGACATAGCTCTTTACTCCATAAAATAAAACCGCCGGGAAAGCCCGGCGGTTACGAATCAGAACATCATGGTGATCCACGGATAACCAATCAACAGCAGGGCGGCCAGGAAGATAGCACCGAAGATGGTGCCCAGACGCCAGTAATCTTTGGTCGGCAGGTAGCCGCTACCGTAGTAAATCGGGCTTGGGCCAGTACCGTACGGGGTGATGATGCCCATCACGCCGAGCGAGGTACACAGAACCAGAACCACCACTTCCATATTGATGCCAGGAATTGTCGCGGCGATGGTCAGCATTGCAGGCAGCAGCGCAGTGGTGTGCGCGGTGGTGCTGGCGAACAGATAGTGCAGCAGGTAGAACGCCAGCAGCAGAGCGATGGTCGCCATCCCCGGAGAGATACCGCTCATCAGCAGGCCGCCTTCTTTACCCAACCAGGCGATAAAGCCAGTGGTGGAGAGGCCATCGGCCAGCGCAACTAACGTGGCGAACCAGACGAAGGTGTTCCATGCCGGTTTGTTGCTGGTAATGTCGTTCCAGGTTAACACGCCGGTCCACAGCATCAGCACGACCACCAGCAGCGCTGCAAGCGCAGGCTCGATAAAGTCGGCGGCAAAGATCCACATCAGCAGCGCACAGCAGACAAACACCAGCAGCAGGATTTCATTGCGTGACATTCTGCCCAGTTTTTCCAGCTCGCGGCTGGCCCACAGCGGCACTTCGTCATTGATTTTCACTTCTGGCGGGTAGAACCAGTACGCCAGCAGCGGCATGGTCAGAATCAACAGTACGCCCAGCGGCAGGAAGGCGATAAACCAGCTGCCCCACGAGATGTTAATGCCAACGGTGCTTTTCACCAGCGCCAGCGCCAGCAGGTTCGGTGCCAGTGCGGAAAGGAACATAGAACTGGTGATACAGGCTGCGGTAATCGCTACCCACATCAGATAAGAACCGATACGGCGCGCGCTTGGATCGTTCGGTTTGGAACCATACAGCGGCGGCAGGTTGGCGATAATCGGGTAGATTGTCCCGCCGCTGCGCGCGGTGTTTGACGGTGTGAAAGGTGCCAGCAGCAGGTCGGCGAAAGTAATGGCATAACCGAGCGTCAGGCTGCGGCGACCAAGGTATTTCACCAGAATCAGCGCCAGGCGGCGACCAAACTGTGTTTTATCGTAACCGGCGGCAAACATAAACGCGCCGAAGATAAGCCACACGGTGGAGTTACCGAAACCGCTCACCGCCCATTTAAAGGACTGACCAGCAAGTTTGAATTTCGGGTCGGCCAGTTGTTCAGGGCTGAACAGCAGCCACTGGCTACACAGCGCGATAACCACCACGCCGGTCATGCCGATAACCGCACCCGGCAGGGGTTCGAAAATCAGGCCGACAATCACGCCAACGAAAATAGCAAAGTAGTGCCAGGCAAACGGCGGTAAACCTTCCGGCACCGGGACAAACAGCAGAAGCACTGCCACGATAATCGGCAACGCCATCATTATCAGGCGGTTTTTATTTCCGGCTTTTGCACTGGCTGCAGGAGCAGACGGTGGGGTTGTTGTTTTCTCTGTCATAGTGAGCATCTACAAGTAGTTAAAAATTCGGTCATGCGCGGAAAGTGAATCTCTGATTATTTTAGTTTCAAAAGTTACTTTAATTTTTTATTGAGACTTTTCACATTCTGGCATGTGTTGTTTAACGCAAATTCAATCGCATTAAATAAAAATCTGAGCGTATTTATATATTGCTCTTCCATTGGCGAATACTCTTGATTGAGATCAAGAAAACGAAACGAACGACACTTTTTTTAATAAATTGAATACCCACAGAGTATTATGTGGTTAATTTCACAAAATTGCCGCAAATGTTAAAAAATGGTGCTGATAATAACTCTCATTAACGATGTTTTTGCTTTTAAGTATATGATATTTATCTATTTTATTATTTGAGTAAAGCTGGAAAGGAAAAGTGTGAAGTAATCGCAATGTTACCGGTAATTAAAGCCATGTGAATACGATATTTAAAAATGATAATACACTGGAGGTAGCTCTGTTATTAGGGTGGTTAAATAGTTTTATAACTAACGTAATTAATTTGGTAATTAAAATTCACGGTATATTAAATACACGACATCAGGATTAAAAAACAGAACGAAAAATAAATCCGTCACCGAATTCAAAGTTTTTAATTTTTAGATTTGGAGTTTAATTATGACCAGCAACGAACGCATCCTCAGCCCGTTTACCTTGCCGAATGGCGCAGAACTGAAAAACCGTTTGTTAATGGCGCCAATGACCACCTGCACAGGTTATTTTGACGGCACTGTCAGCAGTGAACTGGTGGAATATTATCGCGCCCGCGCCGGAAGTATCGGCACCATTATTGTTGAATGCTGTTTTGTCGATGATCTCGGTCTGGCATTTCCGGGTGCTATCGGTATTGATAACGACGAGAAAATCGCCGGTCTGGCAAAAATTGCCGCAGCGATTAAAGCCGAAGGCTCGAAAGCGATTTTGCAGATTTACCACGGCGGCCGCATGGTCGAACCGAAACTGATTGGCGGCCGTACTCCGGTTGGCCCGAGCGCTATTGCCGCACCGCGTGATGGTGCAGCCACCCCGGTTGCGCTGACCACCGCCGAAGTTGAAGGAATGATTGGTAAATTTGGTGAAGCCGTGCGCCGCGCCATTCAGGCCGGGTTCGACGGTGTCGAAATTCACGGTGCCAATACTTATCTTATCCAGCAGTTCTTCTCGCCAAACTCCAACCAGCGTGACGATGAGTGGGGCGGCAGCCGCGACAACCGCGCGAAGTTCCCGCTGGCCGTACTGGATATCACCCATAAAATGGCGCGTCAGTATGCCGACGATGCCTTTATCATCGGTTACCGTTTCTCGCCGGAAGAGCTGGAAGTGCCCGGCATCCGTTTTGATGACACCATGTTCCTGCTGGAAAAACTGGCGGCGCGCGGTGTTGATTACCTGCACTTCTCCGTCGGTGCGGCGCTGCGTCCGTCCATTAACGACACCAGCGATCCGACGCCGCTGATTGATAAATATTGTGCCATGCGTTCTGCAACGCTGGCGCAGATCCCGGTGATGGGCGTAGGTGGCGTGGTGAATGCCGCCGATGCTGAGCAGGGGCTGGATCACGGCTATGACCTGATTGCGGTAGGCCGCGCGTGCATCGCGTACCCGGACTGGACGGCGCGTATCGCCAGTGGTGAAAACCTGGAACTGTTCATTGATAGCACCCAGCGTGAAGCGCTGAATATCCCGGAACCGCTGTGGCGCTTCTCGCTAGTGGAAGCGATGATCCGCGACATGAGCATGGGCGCATCGAAATTTAAGCCAGGTCTTTTTGCTGAAACGGTTCAGGATGATGCAAACGAGTTGGTTATCAATATCAGCCTCGACACTGACCGCATCGTCGATGTTGAACTCGCCTCAAGCACTGTTGATAGCGTTGAATTCACCAGCAGTTTTGAAGAGATCCGTGGCCGTATCCTGACGGCGAACAGCCCGCACGTCGACGCGATTTCTGGCGCCACCAGCCAGAGCGAAGCGGTGAAAAAAGCGGTATCAAAAGCGATGGTGAAATCCAGCAAAGCGCTGGCGGCGGAAGAGGGCAGTGACACGCAGGAACCCAAACGTTATGACGTGGTGGTCGTCGGTAGCGGCGGCGCGGGTCTGGCGGCGGCAATTCAGGCGCACGACGAAGGGGCGAGCGTACTGATTGTTGAAAAAATGCCGACCATTGGTGGTAACACCATTAAAGCCTCTGCGGGGATGAACGCCGCAGAAACCCGCTTCCAGCGCGTAAAAGGCATTCAGGACAGCAAAGAGCTGTTCTACGCGGAAACCCTGAAAGGCGGCGGTAATAAAAACAACCCGGCACTGCTGCGTCGCTTTGTGGAAAATGCGCCAGAAGCCATCGAATGGCTGGCCCGTCGCGGCATTATGCTTAACGACATCACCACTACAGGCGGGATGAGCATTGACCGTACGCACCGTCCGCGCGACGGATCGGCAGTCGGTGGCTACCTGATTAGCGGCCTGGTGCGTAACGTCACCAAACGCGGCATTGATGTAATGCTGGATACTTCAGTCGACGACATTCTGTTCGAGCAAAATGAAGTGCGCGGTGTGCGCCTGCTGACCGAAGAGCAGGAGAGCGTAGTGGTTGAAGCGAAAAGCGTGATTGTGGCGACCGGTGGTTTTAGCGCCAACAGCGCCATGGTAGTGAAATACCGCCCGGATCTGGACGGTTTTGTTACCACCAACCATAAAGGCGCGACCGGTGGCGGTATTGCACTGCTGGAACGAATTGGCGCGGGCACCGTGGATATGGGCGAAATTCAGATCCACCCGACCGTTGAGCAAAATACCTCGTATCTGATTTCCGAATCGATTCGCGGCGGCGGTGCTATCCTCGTCAGCCAGCAGGGCAAGCGCTTCTTTAACGAAATGTCGACCCGCGATAAAGTCTCGGCGGCAATCATCGCCCTGCCGGAACATTACGCTTACATCGTATTTGATGAGCATGTCAGAGCGAAAAACAAAGCGGCAGACGAGTATATCGCGCGTGGTCTGGTCACCAGCGCCAGCTCGCCGCGCGAACTGGCGGATAAACTGGGTATTGATTACCACGCTTTCCTCGCGACGCTTGAGCGCTACAACGGCTTTGTGGAAAAACAGCACGATGAAGACTTCGGTCGCACCACCGCGCTGCGTGCGCCGATCAACGAAGGCCCGTTCCACGCGATCCAAATTGCACCGGGTGTGCACCACACCATGGGTGGCGTGACCATCAACACTGAAACCGAAGTGTTGAACACAGAAAACCAGGTGATTGCGGGTGCTTACGCCGCCGGTGAAGTGGTTGGCGGCCTGCATGGCGGCAACCGTATCGGCGGGAACGCCGTTGCCGATATCATTATCTTCGGCTCACTGGCGGGACACCAGGCGGCGATGCGCGCCAAACGCGGCTAACCGCGTGCTACACTTCAGGCCTGCCACTGCGCAGGCCTGTTCAATTTAGCCCCTAAGGAGAGTGCGATGTCCGATAACCGTGTCTGGAGCTACTCTGCAACCCTTATGGGTTCTCCCATTCTGCTGAAACTCTTTGCCGATAACGAAGCGCTCGTCTCCCGCGTTTTTGGCCTTATCAAACGTTACGAAGATCTGCTGACGGTAAACCGCGCCCATTCACAGGTGATGGATATCAACCACGCGGCGGGACAGCATCCGGTGGCGGTCAGCCGTCCGGTGTTTGAACTGATTAAATGCGCCAAAGCTGCCAGCATGGTGCAGGATAGCGCCTTTAATCTGGCGATTGGTCCGCTGGTGAAGCTGTGGCGTATCGGTTTTAAAGGCGACCGTGTACCGCCAGCTGACGAGATCGCCGCGCGGTTGCGCATCACTCATCCGCAGGATGTGGTGCTGAATGATACCGACAGCAGCGTGTTTCTCACCCAGCCGGGGATGGAGATCGATCTTGGCGCAATCGCCAAAGGTTTTATCGCCGATCGGGTGCGCGATTACCTGCATCAGCAGGATGTGCGCGACGGGCTGATTAACCTTGGGGGGAATGTTCAAACCCTGGGCACGCCGCAAGGTAGCTGGTCAATCGGGCTGAAAAAGCCTTTCTCGTCCAGCGATGCGCTGGTGGGGTCGATTGATGTGGTGAACCAATCGGTGGTGACATCCGGCACGTACGAGCGCTATTTCGAACAGGATGGCAAACGCTGGCACCATATCCTTGATCCGCGCAGTGGTTACCCGCTGGATAACGAACTCGACAGCGTGACCATCATTTCCCGCGATTCGCTCGACGGCGATATCTGGACCACGCTTATCTTCGGTCTCGGTGTGGAAAAAGGCTGCGCATTACTGAAACAACGCGAGGATATTGAAGCGATTTTCGTCACCAAAAACCGCGACATTATCCTCTCTTCACAGCGTCAGTTTCGCTTTACGCCGTGCGACGACAGCTACCGGATCACTGACTGTACTGCTTAAGCAAGCTGTATTGATCGGCAATCAACTGGTAGCGATATACCGGTCGACCGGTCGCGCCGTAGTGAATGGTAGTGTAGAGAATATTGATTTGGGCAAGCCAAATCAGATATTTACGGCACGACACGCGCGAAATATTCACCGCATTCGCCAGCTCATCGGTGGAAAACTCGATACCCGGATGGGCGTCAATCCACTGGCAAATAGTGCGCAATGTCTGCGCGGTTAACCCTTTTGGCAGACGACGTGTGTCTGCGGCTTCCGGTGCGCCACCGTGTAAAAGGCGATCGACATCAGACTGCTCATAGTAAGGATGCGCGCTCATCAGCTTGCGCTTTTCGCGCCACGAGGTCAGCGCCTCTTCAAAGCGCGGGAACTGGAAAGGCTTGATCAGATAATCCACCACCCCATAGTGCAGCGAGGTCTGAATGGTCGCCGCATCAGCGGAGGAGGTGATCATAATGACATCAATAGCCCGGCCGCTGGCGCGAATGGTCGGCAGCAGATCCAGCCCGCTGTCCTGCTGCATATAGACATCCAGCAGCACCAGATCGATATCCCGCTGCGGATCGTTAATCATCTCCTCGGCCTGGCGCAGCGTCGACGCCGTGCCGCAGCACTGAAAGCCGGCAATCTGCGCCACATACATGCGGTTCAGCTCGGCGACCATGGCATCATCGTCAACAATTAATACATTTATCACGCGTTCTTCCTTTCACTATCCCAGGGGAGATGGACAAAAAATTGGGTAAAGACGCCGGGTTCAGACTCGACGGTGATCGTGCCGCCAAGTTCGGTGAGCTGCTGGCTGGCAAGAAACAGCCCAACGCCCCGGTTATCACCTTTCGTTGAGAATCCTTTACGGAAAATGGCATCGATATTGTCCGGCGCAATGCCCGGACCATCATCGCTCACTTCACCCGTCAGCCAGCCATCCTGATAATGCAGCAGGATACCCACTTCGCCTTCCGGCTGACTACTCATGGCATCAAGCGCGTTTTCGATGAGATTCCCCAGCACCGTCACCAGCACGGTCACTTGCTTCTCATTGGGGTTATCCGGCACCAGGCTCTCATCCGCCAGCGTCAGCGTAAAACCGCGCTCTTTCGCCCGGTTGATTTTGCCTAACAGAAAACCCGCCACAACCGGCGATTTAACCCGGTGCTGAATAGCGCCAATATCGGTTTGATAATTCTGCGCGGTTTGCAGCACATACTCTTCAAGCTTGTCATAACTTTTCATGTTTAACAGGCCGAGAATAACATGCAGCTTGTTCATAAATTCGTGGGAGGTGGTGCGCAACGCATCAACATAATTCACCATCCCGTCCAGTCGCTGGAGCAGCTGGCTCACTTCGGTTTTATCGCGGAATGTGCTGATCGCACCAATCACCACGCCCTGGCTGCGTACCGGCACGGTATTGCTGAGCAGCAGCAGACCGTTGCAACCGAGCTCGCGGTCGTGAGTTGGCTCGCCGGTTTCCAGTACTTCCAGCAGGTCGGCGAGCAGAGGCCCGTGCCCGGCTGAACCGTCCGGCGCGTTGGTCAGCAGCATCTGTCGCGCGGCATGGTTAAGCAGCGTTACGCGCCCATCAGCATCGACGGCAATTACCCCTTCTTTGAGCGACTGTAACATCGCCTGGCGCTGCTTGAATTGCGCCGATATCTCGTGCGGCTCAAGGCCAAGCAAAATGCGTTTCAGTACGCGCACCAGTTGCCAGGTGCCGAGCGAGCCCACCAGTGCGCTAAACAGCAGCGTCCACATCACCGCCCAGCGGCTACGGCTGACTTGCTGATCGACTTTGCTCAGCGAGATCCCGACCACGACCACGCCAATTTGCTGATTGGCGTGGTCGTATACCGGCGTAAAAACGCGTAATGCGGGTGCCAGCACGCCGCGATTCACCGCGACATTCTCTTTGCCTTTCAGCGCCGGGTTAAGATCCTCACCAATAAAGTGTTGCCCGATGATCCCGGCGTTCGGGTGCGAATAACGGATGCCGTGCATATTGGTGACAATGGCATACAGCAGCTCGTTGCGGGCAGCGACCGCTTCCGTCAGCGGCTGGATCACGTTGCTGTCGGGTGGCAACAATAATCCGCGCTTGATTTCAGGCGAATCAGCCAGCGTGCGCGCAACGGCCAGCGCCGTCTCTTTTACACCATCGCGCGTGGCATTACTGATTTGCCAGAACCACAGGGCAAAGGCCAGCAGCAGCACTGAACCGATAACGCTGCATATCATTAGCGTCACGGTGGTGCTGAGCTTCATAGGGCGTTTGCGTGGTTTTATCCGCTGCGCTAACTCTTTCATGCCAAACCCAATTATTCACATCGAGATATTTATTATCACCGAAGGCGTAAAAATCTTAAAGCGGCGTGAGACGCACAAAATGCGCGGTGTAGCCGTGAAGCGTGACCCCATTCGCAGGTAAGGCAGATAAATAACCTTATAGTGAGTGTGGAACCATTCAGAAGGAGCAGGGTATGAGCAGTAAGCCAAACGGTTCACTAGTGGAACGTCGCAACCGCCGCACGACCGACATCGACCGGCTCGCTACGCTGGATATGCTGACGCTCATCAATGAGGAAGATAAACAGGTCACCGACGCGGTAAGCGCCTGTTTGCCGGAGATCGCCCGGCTGGTGGATAACGCCAGCGCGACGCTGAACCGCGCCGGCAGGGTGGTGATTATCGGCGCCGGTGCGTCCGGGCAGGCGGCGATACAAACCGCACAAGGTTTTGCCCCGGATACGCGCCACGGCGTTATCGGCGTGGTGGCCGGTGGTATCAATGCTAACGCGCAAGCGCGTGACGCGGCGGCGGCAAATTATGAACGCGGTGTCGCCGATTTACAGGCCATCAACTTTAGCCATGACGACATGCTGGTGGCGCTGTCGGTCAGTGGCAAAACGCCGTGGACATGGGGAGCGCTGCGCCATGCCTGGTCGCTCGGCGCACGCATCGCGCTGGTTTGCCGGGGTCACGATAGCGAAGCCGCCCAATTAGCGGATATCGTGCTGGCACCGGACAGCGGCGCAGAGGTGGTGAGTGGCTTTAGCGAACCGAAAGCGCGTCTTGCCCAGCAGCAGATCCTCACCATGCTGGCAACCGGTCTTGCTATCCGTACCGGGCGTGTTTATAGCAACCTGCGGGTGGATGTGCAGGTGACTAATGTGCACTGGGCTGAGCGGCAAATTACGCTGGTGATGGCGGCTACGCAGTGTTCGCGCGAGCAAGCGAAAAGCGCGCTGGAAAGCTGCGATCATCACTGTCGCACGGCGATACTCATGGTGCTGACCGGCCTGGATGCCTGGCGCGCGCGCGATCTGTTAACGGAGAATAACGATCATTTGCGAATCGCCTTACAGGGGGCGAAAACGCATCTTTCTAATGTCTGAATAACAAAAAAGCCCGCAGGCACTCATCTTGCGGGCTTTTTTATTTTCCGTTTAATTTCCCTCGAGTTGTTTGATATTTCTCTGCTTTAAAATAAATCCCGACGATATTAATTCCACACAAAATATGCCACTGCTTTTTTTAATTTAAAAAAGCGGAGAAATAATATTTATCGATATGAGCTGATTTGTGAATGATATTTTAAATTAACGTAAAAGTGCGTTAATATCTGTTTTCACAAATCACACCTGCTATGTAACCTTATAATTATGCCTGCAATGAAAAAGACAATTATCTCGCTCAGCGCCGTCGCGTTACTCGTCAGTTCAGTGACCAGCGCGTACGCAGAAGAGACGCAAAAAACGGACTTCCTGCTGATTGGCGGCGGCATCATGAGCGCCTCTCTGGGCACCTGGCTGCAGGAGTTGCAGCCGGAGTGGAAACAAGTGATGGTGGAAAAACTCGATGGCGTGGCGCTCGAGTCTTCTAACGGCTGGAATAATGCCGGCACCGGTCACTCGGCAAATATGGAACTTAACTACACGCCGCAGCGTGCGGATGGCTCTATTGATGTCAGCAAAGCGCTGGAAATTAATGAGCAGTTTATGATTTCCCGTCAGTTCTGGTCGGCACAGGTTAAGCGCGGTATTTTGAATAACCCGCACGCTTTTATTAATTCCACGCCGCACATGAGTTTCGTCTGGGGCGATAATGTTGATTATCTGGCAAAACGTTATGCTGCTTTGCAGCAAACGACCTTATTCCAGGGCATGAAATTCTCCACAGACCATCAGCAAATTAAACAGTGGGCACCGCTGGTGATGGAAGGGCGCGACCCGAACCAGAAAGTCGCCGCCACCTGGACGCCGGTCGGCACCGATGTTAACTACGGTGAAATTACCCGCCAATTGGTTGGCAGCCTGAAAAAAAGCAGCAACTTCTCGCTGCAAACCTCTTCCGAAGTGACCGAGTTCAAACGCAATGCCGATAACTCCTGGCATGTCACCATCAAAGATGTGAACAGCGGCAACGAGCACGCCATCGACGCGAAATATGTCTTTATCGGTGCCGGTGGCGGGGCGCTGAAGCTGCTGCAAAAAACCGGCATCCCGGAAGCAGACAACTACGCAGGCTTCCCGGTTGGCGGTTCCTTCCTGATGACGGAAAACCCGGCCATCACCAGCCAGCACCAGCAAAAAGTCTACGGTCAGGCGTCCGTTGGCGCGCCGCCGATGTCGGTGCCGCATATCGATGCCCGCTTTATTGATGGCAAACGTGTGGTGCTGTTTGGGCCGTTCGCGACCTTCTCCACCAAGTTCCTGAAAAACGGCTCCTTCTTCGACCTGCTGAGCACCACCACCACCAGCAATTTTATGCCGATGACCCATGTAGGGCTCGACAACTTCGACCTGGTGAAATACCTGATTGGTCAGGTCATGCTGAGCGATGAAGACCGTTTTGAAGCGCTGAAAGAGTACTATCCGCAGGCGCGTAAAGAGGACTGGAAACTGATCCAGGCCGGCCAGCGTGTGCAGATCATCAAGAAAGATGAAGACAAAGGTGGCGTGCTGAAGCTTGGTACCGAAGTGGTAGTCGATCAGCAGAAAACCATCTCTGCGCTGCTTGGCGCATCGCCGGGTGCATCGACGGCTGCGCCAATCACTCTGAATGTGCTGAAGAAGATGTTCCCGGAGCAGTTCAACTCGCCGCAGTGGCAGAGCAAAATCCGCGACATCGTTCCGAGCTACGGTCAGGAGATGAACGGTAATGTGGCGCTGACCCAGAAAGTGTGGGATGACACGGCCACCACACTGCAACTGACTAAACCGCCGGTGATTCAGATGAACGATCAGAGCAACGCGCCTGCCGACAAACCGGCAGAAGCGAAAAGCGAAGCCTCCCCGCAGCACGATATGGCGCTGTAAAGAGAAAAGGGCGCACCGCGGTGCGCCCTTATTTTTTCCGGTACTTACTGCGCTTTTTTCAGTTCGATACGTTTGATCGGACCAACAATCACCACAAAGCTGAAAATGGCAACCAGCGCGTGCAGCGCGACAAACACCAGCGCCCACTCAAAATGACCGGTCGCTTTGACGATATAACCAATCACCACCGGTGAAATAATGCCGGCAACGTTGCCGCACAGATTAAAGAAGCCTCCGGCGACGCCCGCCATCTCTTTCGGCGCGGTATCGGACATCACCGCCCAGCCCAGCGCGCCAATCCCTTTACCCAAAAAGGCCAGCGACATAAAGAAAACGACCAGGTAAATCGAATCAACGTAGTTGCAGAACACCATCACCATCGACAGCAACATACCAAGCACGATCGGGGTTTTACGGGCAACCGACAGTGACTGACTAATGCGCAAAATGCGATCGGAAATCACGCCGCCGAGTAACCCGCCGACAAATCCGCAAAGTGCCGGAATAGCGGCAATAAAACCGACAGTTTTTATATCCAGCCCTTTTTCCATTGCCAGATACAGCGGAAACCAGGTAATAAAAAAGAAGGTTAAAACGTTGATGCAATACTGCCCGAGATAAACACCAAGCAGCATACGGTTAGTGATTAACTGCTTAAATGCGGCAAAATCAAATGCCGGGCCCGTGCGCACTTTACGTTGATCCATATCCACCAGCGCGCCACCGTTGCGAATATACTCAATTTCTTCGCTGTTAACGTGCGGATGATTTAACGGGTTATGTACAATTCTTGCCGCAACAAAGGTAATAATTACTCCCAGCGTTCCCATAAAAATAAAAATGGATTGCCAGCCATAATTAAGCGTTAACCAACCCATTATTGGCGCAAAAATAGCTGTGGCAAAATATTGCGCTGAATTAAAAATCGCGGCGGCGGTCGCCCGTTCTTTCGACGGAAACCAGGCGGCGACAAAACGGCTGTTGCCTGGCATCACCGGTGCTTCAAACAGACCCACCAGAAACAATAAAATGGTAAAGCAAATAATTGCGCCGAAGCCGTGGAAGATCTCCACGCAACCTTGCAGCAGCGTAAACACCGACCACATGCACAAACCGCACAGATAGACTTTTTTCGACCCGAAACGATCAAGTAACCAGCCGCCGGGAATTTGCGCCAGGCAGTAAGCCCAGGCAAAAGCAGAGAACACCCAACCCATTTGTCCCGGATTGATGCCGAGCGCAGCAGACATGTCTTTACCGGCAATCGCCAGCGTGGAGCGATCGCCGACGCTCACCGCCGTAATTACAAAGAGGATAATAACGATATGCCAGCGGACATTCGTTTTTTTCGCCTGTGCGACGTCCTCAAGATTATTCACCTGACTCATGCGAAACCACCTTAAATTTGCCATAAATTCGAAATGTTAATAATCAATACATTCCGGGCCGATGCTTTCGGAGTGAATGGATTATTAACATGAGCGCAGTGGATTTATTTAGGTTAAGTATCTTTATGCGGATGCATTAATTTCCCTGATCATTATTCACTTTGCCAAAGATAGGATTATCCCCATCCGCAGACAATGTGCATTTGCATAACAAAACGTACTTATTTTTCCGTGCATTAGGCTTTAGCTGATTTTGTTTGAAGCCGATCACAAAATTTGATCGCGTAAAAATAATGTCTCAGCGAAAACAGTTTTTATTTTGTCAGGGAAGGGAATCACAAGGTGAGAACGTGACGGGTCAGGCAACCCGTCACGAATATCGATTAAAGGTAGGTAGTAAACCAGGCTATTTCAGCATGGCTGACGCGCGCAAAATGTTCGCCAGCGTAAACATCATAGTGGCGCGCATCGCTCTCTTCGTATAACGCTTTTTTCTCGGCTGCGACGGCGGCGAACAGCGCCCGGCCATATTCCGGCGGGTTGACGTTGTCCTGCCCGGCGACGACCACCAGCGAAGGGCAGGTGACCTCGCGCGCAAAATGCGCCGGTTTGTAATTCAGCGTTTCCCGCACGGTAAGAAACGGAATTTTGATATCCATTTCCGGGAACCGGGCGCGGTTTTCCTCAAAAAAGGCTTTCGACTCGCTGTCGCTGACCACGCGAGTAATGGCGACAAACATCTCTTTGCCGGTGGCGCGCTGTTTTTCCGCCATTTTATCCAGCGTGGCGATAAACGCGCTTTTCTCATCCGCGTTCATCTTGCCGGTAACCATCTCTTCTCCATCGGCAAACGCCAGCTGGCTGACGAGACATTTAATGCCGCGATCCTGCGCCGCGGCGGCAAAAACATGACAGCCGCCGAATGAGGTGCCCCAAAGTCCGACTCTGTCAGGATCAAGCCCCGGTTGCTGGCGCGCCCAGTCAACGACCGAGAGAATATCGGCAATTTGCATCGCCGGAACCAGCCGACCACGTTCGCCTTCGCTGTCGCCAAAGCCCCGATAATCGAAGGTGATCGTCGCAAAGCCTGCCTGGTTAAACGCCCCGACAAATTCAGGCAGCAGGATTTTTTGAATGCCGCAGAAGCCGTGGCACAGGATGATCACCGGCTGGTCTTTATCATCAGTGGCCTGCATATGCAGCGTTACGGCGATACCGTTGGTGAGTTTATGGGTCGAAATATCCATATTATGTATATATTCCTTTGTATTATTTATATTTAAAATCAAACGGTTAAGACAAGGTGTTATCTTACTCGCTGGTTTGTCGTTTCTCCAGCCGCCGATAAAGTGTGCTGCGCGAGATACCCAGTTTTTTTGCGGCCAGGCTCATATTGCCCTGCGCTTCGTCAATCGCGCTCTGCTCATCCTTCGGCGTGACCGCAGCCACGGGCTGACGCGGAGCGGCTATCTCGGCCGGTAAATCTGCAAGCGTAATGCAATCACCGTCTTCTGCCAGCGCCATCAATACCCGCAACTGGCTGAGTAACTGGCGCACATTGCCCGGCCACGGGCGACCTGCCAGCGTGGCGACCACCTCGGCGCTAAGGGTGAGGCCACGGCTGGCCGCGCCCAGCTCCTGCCACAGTTTTTGGATAAACCCATCAATATTCTGCCATTCGCGCAACGGGGGAATGCGCAGATGAAACTCCTGAATGCGGTACATCAGATCTTCGCGGAATGTCCCGGCCTGCACCCGTGCGGCGAGATCCTGATGAGTGGCACAAATCAGCGTGAAATTGACGTCATACACACTGTTTGCGCCAAGCGGCGTCACTTTTTTCTCCTGCAACACGCGCAGCAGGCGGGTTTGCAGCGCCAGTGGCATATCGCCGATTTCATCAAGGAAGAGCACCCCGCCGTGGGCTTCCCGGCACTTACCGATATAGCCTTTCGGGCTTGCGCCGGTAAACGCGCCGGGAACATAGCCAAACAGTTCGGACTCAATTAAATGCTCCGGGAGCGCCGCACAGTTAATGGCGACGAAATTTCCCGTGCGCCACTGGCTGCGGGCATATAGCTCCCGGGCCAGATACTCTTTTCCGCTGCCGGTTTCACCGGTCACGCATAAGGCAATCCCGGCATTAACAATGCGCAGCGCTTTCTCTTTTTCCTTCGTCAGTTGATCCTGCGCAAATGCCGCGCCGCGCCCGATATAGCGCCGTGCAGGCAGCGTCTGACGTGCGTAGTAGCGCCGTGTATTGCTGGCGTCGAGGGTGGTTTCGCCCACCTGTAAACCGGCCTGCGGGAAAAGGGTTTGCAAAGAGAGTTCACCAAAATGCTGCGGCGTCAGCGAAAACTCATCCATCGCCAGCTTGTTCGCACCGAGCAATGTCTGATCGGCGAAAATCAGCAGCAACTCTTGCGCACTGCCGAGCACAGACGGGTCATGATGCAGACTCAGCAGCCAGCGATCGGCACCGAGCGCGCTGGTGGCCCATTCATGCTCTATTTGGCACACCGCGCGACGGATCAGCGCAGCGGCATCGCGGCGCGGTGCCTGGGCGGGAGTCGAGAGATCTAACACGCCAGCAATTTGCCCATCCGGTCGGAAGACGGGGGACGCCGAGCAAAACAAGCCTGCGTTGCGGCTGAGGTAATGTTCGCCGCCGGAGACTTCACAGTGGCGCTGCAAGGCCAGTGCGGTGCCTATCGCGTTGGTGCCGCGCGCGTGCTCGCCCCACAGGTTGCCGGGTGCCAGCGCATAGCGCTGCGCTTTTTGCAGAAAGTCGCGGTTGCCGTGGGTCTCCAGCACCAGGCCGGTCGCGTCGGAAAGCACCATTATCGACGGATGACTGGCCAGCTCCGGGCGCAGCCGCGCCAGTAGCGGGGCGGCCAAATGGTTGACCCAACCGTTTTCCGCGCGGGCATCTTTCAGCATGGATGTCGCCACCCAGGGCTGGGCGTCATCATCGCGGGTCAACCCGTAGCTGAGACTACGCTGCCAGGAGTTTTCAAGCAGGCAGGGCAACCCGGCAGGAGCGAGGGACAAGGCGCGTGGCGGCATGTGACTCTCCGTTAAATGAGATGTTACAGTTGTGTAGCATAACAGTGTCCCGTATGTAGCGACGTGCGACACACTTCCCACACCCAGCACCGTGCTTTTTTGTGTCATTTCATTCCAGCAAGCGCGTGATTTTCAGCTATTCCATTGTTTTATCAGCATAAAAAAACTGCAACGGCTCGTTTTCTACGACCTGGCATAAGAACTGCTTATGTCCCTGTGTCCGCCACGATGCGCGACGCCTCACCTGTACCGATAATAAAAGAGGAACATCTTATGAAATATGTCCACCCTGGCCTTGCTGGCGCGAAAGTCTCTTTTAAACAGCGTTATGGCAACTATATTGGCGGTGAATTTGTTGACCCGGTAGAAGGGCGTTGGTTTACCAACACCTCGCCGGTCACCGGACAGGTGATTGCCGAATTCCCGCGCTCAGACGCGGCAGATATTGAGAAGGCTCTGGACGCAGCGCATGCTGCCGCCGACGCCTGGGGAAAAACCAGCGTGCAGGATCGCGCCAATGTGCTGCTGGCCATTGCCGACCGCATTGAAGCCAACCTGGAAGTGCTGGCATTAACAGAAACCTGGGATAACGGAAAACCGATCCGCGAAACCATGGGCGCGGACTTACCGCTGGCCGTGGATCACTTCCGCTATTTCGCCGGCTGTATCCGTGCGCAGGAAGGGACGGCGGCAGAAATCGACAGTAATACGGTTGCCTACCACATTTACGAACCGCTGGGCGTGGTCGGGCAGATCATCCCGTGGAACTTCCCGCTGCTGATGGCCGCGTGGAAACTGGCACCGGCGCTGGCGGCGGGCAACTGCGTGGTGCTGAAACCGGCTGAACAGACGCCGCTTGGCATCTGCGTGTTGATGGAGCTGATTGGCGATTTACTGCCAAAAGGCGTGCTGAATGTGGTGCACGGCTTCGGCACTGAAGCCGGTGAACCGCTGGCGCGCAGCAAACGCATCGAAAAAATCGCTTTTACCGGCTCCACGCCGATTGGCCGCCACATCCTTTCGTGCGCAGCGGAAAACATCATTCCCAGCACCGTCGAACTGGGCGGGAAATCACCGAATATCTACTTTGAAGATGTGATGAACGGTGATGAAGGCTTTATTGATAAAGCGGTAGAAGGCGTGGTGCTCGGGTTCTTCAACCAGGGCGAAGTTTGTACCTGCCCGTCACGCGTGCTGGTGCAGGAGTCGATCTACCCGCAGTTTGTCGAAAAAGTCATCGCCCGCATGGAAAACATCCGCAAAGGCGACCCGTTTGACACCGACACCATGATCGGCGCGCAGGCGTCACAAGAACAGTACGACAAGATCCTCTCTTACATCTCGATTGCCCGCGACGAAGGCGGCGAAATCATTACCGGCGGCGCCCATGTTGAACACGGCGACGGGCTGCAAAACGGTTTCTATATCCAGCCGACGTTGATTAAAGGCCATAACGGTATGCGCTGCTTCCAGGAAGAGATTTTTGGGCCGGTGCTGGGCATCACTACGTTTAAAGATGAAGCCGAAGCGCTGCGCATCGCCAACGACACCGAGTTTGGCCTCGGCGCCGGGGTGTGGACGCTGGATATCAACCGCGCATGGCGCATGGGGCGCGCCATTAAAGCGGGTCGCGTATGGACAAACTGTTACCACCTCTACCCGGCGCATGCGGCGTTTGGCGGTTACAAAAACTCGGGCGTCGGGCGTGAAACCCACAAACTGGCACTGAGTCACTACCAGCAGATCAAAAACCTGCTGGTGAGTTACAGCGGTTCGCCGCTGGGGCTGTATTAATTATCTACATCAGGATGAGGCGATAATATGCAATTGAAAACCATGAAAGCCGCAGTGGTGAAAGCCTTTGGTCAGCCGCTGGTAATTGAAGAGGTAATGGTGCCGGCTGTTGAACCGGGCAAAATCCTCGTCAAAATTGAAGCGACCGGCGTGTGTCATACGGATTTACACGCCGCCGATGGCGACTGGCCGATTAAACCGAACCCGCCGTTTATCCCAGGCCACGAAGGTGTCGGTCATGTGGTGGCGGTTGGGCCGGGCGTGAAACATGTGAAAGAGGGCGATCGCGTCGGTGTGCCGTGGCTCTACTCGACGTGTGGTCACTGCGAACACTGCCTTGGCGGCTGGGAAACCCTGTGCCATTCGCAGCAAAACTCCGGCTATTCGGTAAACGGTACGTTTGCCGAATATTGCCTGGCCGATGCCAGCTACGTCGGGATTTTGCCGGATAACGTCGATTTTCAGAGTATCGCGCCGATCCTCTGCGCCGGGGTGACGGTCTATAAAGGGCTGAAAATGACCGAAGCGCGCGCCGGAGAGTGGGTGGTGGTGTCGGGTATCGGCGGTCTGGGACACCTGGCGATTCAGTACGCGGTGGCGATGGGCATGAACGTAGCGGCGGTCGATATTGATGATGACAAACTGGCGTTTGCCCGCCGTCTCGGTGCCTCGGTGGTGGTCAATGCGCGCCAGGAAGATCCGGGAACGCGTTTCCATAGCGAATTTGGCGGTGCGCACGGCGTGCTGGTAACAGCGGTATCGCCGAAAGCTTTTGAGCAGGCAACAACCATGATGCGCCGTGGCGGCACCATGGTGCTCAACGGCTTGCCACCGGGGAAATTCGACCTGTCGATTTTTGACATGGTGCTCGACGGCACCACGGTGCGCGGTTCGATTGTTGGTACACGTAAAGATCTGCAGGAAGCGCTGGATTTCGCCGGGCGCAACAAAGTCCATGCGGAAGTCGCCGTGGAGCCGCTGGAGAATATCAACAGTATCTTTGAGCGGATGCGCGCCGGGAAAATCACCGGCAGGATCGTCGTTGATATGTCGAAGTAACCCAGTAAAACGGGGCAGTGATGCCCCGTTTTGGCTTTCAGTGCAGAGAATCCGCAAAATCTGCCAGCTGCTGGTTAAAACGGGCTGGCTCTTCCAGGAACGGGGCGTGCCCCGAATGGTCAAACCACACCGTGCTAATACGGGGATTCACGCTTCTGGCCCGCGCCAGTGACGCTTGTGGATCCACCAGTTGGTCATGCCTGCCGTAAATAAAGCGTACCGGAATTGTCGCTTTTCCCAATCCTTGCGCAAGCGCAACTTTCATCGACGGCACGGCGCGTTGCATCTCCCAGGAGGCCATCGCCGCATTGGCTTGCAGGCGCGCGAAGGTTATCTCGTCAGGCTGCTGATAAAAGCAGAGCCGCAGAAACTCGCGCTCGCCATCCAGGTGGGTGGCTAAATCCGCCGAGGTCATCGCCTGATAGACTTGCGGGTGTGCCGGGATCTGATCGGGGGTTAACTCCACCACCGCATCGACATACAGCGCGCCGGAAAGAGCCTTATCACCGACGTTTGCCAGATAATGGCTGATCACCGCGCCACCCAGCGACCAGCCGACCAGCAGCGGCTTTTTTGCATGGCTTGCGGTAATGACGGCGGCGACATCTTCTGCCCAGCGGCTTCCCTCGCGGTAGGCCTCTGCCTGCGTCGGTTTTGACGACAGACCATGGCCGCGCATATCAAAACTGATTAACCGAAAACGTTGTAAAGCCGGATCCTGACGCTGTTTTTCCCAGTTCAGATGGCTGCCTAATAAGCCGTGAATAAAAATAATCGGTTTACCTTGCGGCGAGCCGGACTCTTGTACCGCCAGTTCCACACCGTCCGCCGAGGTAACGGTGTACTGCTTGTCGCTGGCAAACAGCGAGGCGGAAAAGCTGAATAACAAAATAGCGAGATAATGGCCAGGGGATAACAGCATAAAATGTTCCTCCAGATGAATGTACGCGGCTATCCTCAACCCTGACACTGGTGTCAGAGTCAACAAGCCATTTACCGGGAGGAAGAGGATGTTATCAATTGGCGAACTCGCCCGACAAACGGGTATCAGCGTGCGATCAATCCGCCATTACGATCGCCACGGTCTGCTGTGCAGCACGCGTGCCTGCAACGGTTATCGCTACTTTCCACCGCAGGCGCTCGGGCAGGTGAGGCAAATCCAGCAGTTAATCGCCACGGGTTTTAGCATTGCTGAAATTGCTGCTTTTCCTGCCTGTATGCGCAATGAAGAAGGGGCGACGATGTGCCCGCAAACGCGTGCGTTGCAGCGTAAACGGCTGGCGACGATTGAGGCGCAAATCGCCACCCTTGAACGCCGCCGCGCACAGCTGGTTGCCGCTCTGAGCGATACAGAACAAAAAACGACGCCCTGAGGCGTCGTAGTGCGAAGGGGGGCGTGTTGTTCCTATATCAACGAGCTGGGACAACTTACGCGGCTTACGCGGCTTACGCTGGCTAAATTGCAAACATAGTTGCTTATTCCAGTGACGCAAAAAACGTTGTTTTGCTGAAAATGCAAAGCGGAATGTATTCAGACGTTCCGCTTTAAAGAAATGGTGAGTGATTATCCACCACCCGCCATTTATCAGGCCAAAATTATTCTTTATGCTTTAACGTTGATATATGACCAATTAGAGGTGTTGCATTTTATGGGAAATATAGGCTTTCACATTTGGCCAATGGTGGACATTGTTCCCTGAGTATATTTCGCTAAATCCCTCAGCAAATGCTTCTTCTGCGCCCCCTTCACTACCTCCTTGCCAGTAATAATAATCATCGGATGAGGGATCTGTATGGCTTAAATCTTGTTCCCAAACGGAAACGAAACTATTACGTCGACTCAAAAAGTCTCCAATATCACCGGTTCCCCTTGGCCCCATCAGCGCCTTTTCGCCCAGACTGCGATCAATCGCATGCGCATATTCGTGTAGAACTAAACTCGTTGAGGTATGTCCCTCTGCCAGTGACCAACCTCCGTGCTGATTTTGGCTTAAAGCAATTATTGTTTCGTCAGGATGCATTCCTTCCGCAGCCCCTTTACCTTCTGCACCCACCCCAGGAACCGAATCCCATGTTAAATCATCAGGCCATCCTCTTGGTGTAATGCCTTTGAAGTGATGGCGGCCAGGGTGATTGGTAATATTGTCATTTGTCGCGGTGATAAATTGACCTAATGAATGTGCTTTTTTCAATATATTCAGGGGGATTTTATGCAGATGAGCTTGCACTTCACTGATATCTATTGAGATATCACTTGGTGTCGTGCTGGCATACACCATTCCAGAAATTATTTCTTTTTTTTCGATAAAATCCGCGATCGCTTCCATATGCTCCCTGGTGATAGGTTCTGAGCTGCTTAATGGGATACTTTCGCTAAACGTTGCCCATACCTCGTTATATGCCGCCTCACCATGAACATGGAATATGGCGTGAAAAACATCCTGATAGCTTTCTACCGGCTCGGCCTGTAAACCAGCGCGTTGTACATGCGCGGTAAGGGATTTTGCGACGGGTACAAGCCCATTGGTGTCGTGAAGCGTGATGGGATTGTTGCGTACCATCCTGAACAGATTCAGCCCGTCCACCGTGCCAGCAGGATCTGCGGAAAGCCACCGTCCCGCCCACGGCTGGTAATAGCGGTAACCGTAATAATAAAGCCCTGTCGCATCCTGCTCCTTGCCGGAATAACGGATAGTTTTGTAATCCGCTTCCAGCTGGCTGCGGGCGGCAAACAGCGCCGTGCCGCCGAACGGGTAATACTCCTCCTGGCTGATAAGCTCGCCGCTTCCGTCCACTTCGAGGCTGCTGCTGCCGGTGAGGTTGTCGTAGCTGTAACGTAGCTGGTCATTGGTGATACCGGCGGGCTGACCGCTTTCCCAGTGCAGCACCCGCACCTGCGCACGCCCGGCAACGCCTACCGTTATCACCTGTAACTCTTCGGCTGCGCTGCTGCGCAGTTCCAGACCCGGCAGATAAATCACCCGTTTTGTCTGCGTGGTGCTGCCGGTCAGCTGCGAGGTGATTTTGACGATGCGCTGGCTGGCGGCGTCGTAACGGTAGCTTTCGCTGTCGTCGGGTTCATCGTCGCGGGTGACGGGTGTGACTTTCTGCAGCTCCTGGCGCACTGTCCACAGCAGGCTCTGCCCCGGTAAAAGCTGTTGCTGCTGACCACCGGCAGTGAACAGCGCATCGACATCCGCCGGGTTCTCCGTGAGTGTGCTGAGCACCGCGCGGTTGCTGCGGTCGCTGACTGTAATGGTCGTGGTGTAGTTATTGCCGGACGCGGGTGCGCTGTGCTGGATTTTTGTCAGGTTTCCGGCGTTATCGTAAGTGTAAGTGCGGGAGTAGTTCGTGTAGGTGGCGTCGTCAAAGGAAGAATAAGCTGGCAGGCTGCTGTTCTGCTGCACCGCACTGGCCATTTCGCGCCCGGTGGCGCTGACCAGCTGGTACAGGCTGTCGTAGGTATACGTGTTTTCGGGAACAACTTCCTGATTGCGCCAGAAACGCGTCTCCTCAGCATCGTTAGTAATCACCAGCACGTTGCCCACCGGGTCGTACTCGTAGCGCAAATCCTGCAGCACTTTTGCGGCGGATACGCGCTCAGTTTTAATACCCACCAGACGCTGGGTTTCCGCTTCATATGAATAGGTGGTCACCACGCCGTTGCCGTGCTCCTCGCGCAGCTTCTGCCCGGCGGCAGAGTATGTCAGGGATTTCACAATTATCTGCTCGGAACCGCCATTCATCGTCAGCCAGCTGCCCTTCAGCAGACCCGCCACGTCATAGACCACGCGCTGGATATTGCCTTTTGCATCCGTAGTGGTCAGGACACTCCCGGTGGCGTCCACCGTGCTGGTTGTGGTGTAGGTTTCACCCGCCAGCAGGTCGTTCCACGCCGAAGCATCCGCGCCCTGCCAGTCTGCTTCGGTATCGTCCGGCAACAGCTGGCGGGTGACGGCAAGCGGTACGCCGCTCAGAGAAATGCTGCCCGTCGAAAGCAGGCCTGCCGGATCGTAATGGCTGACCAGCTGACCGGCGAGATTGTGGCTCTGTTCATCTGCGGAATGACCGCCCCAGGCAAACCGCTCAGTGACGCGCGCGCTGTCGCCGGCAAACTGCTCGGTAATGCCCAGCAGCCGCCCCGGCAGGTCTGCCTCTTCATACTGAAATGACCGCGTTACGGCGGTGCTGCGGTCATTACTGGTGCCGATATTGCTGACCGACAAAAAAGCCCGCCCCGCGGCATCGTTCAGGGCAACGGATGTACCGGCATCCGCACTCTGTGTGCGCAGCGTCATACCGTTCAGGTCGTGGAGGTAACTGAAGTTCGCCAGCCCGGCGGCATACAGACGCGGGTCACTGCTCTGAGAGGGCAGACCGCACGCATCGAACCGATGGCGAGTGATGCGCTCGTCGGTGATGTCCGGTAAGTCGGGGTGGCGGTGCCAGGCGATATTGCGTATAACGCGTCCCCGGTTGTCAAAAGCGGTGACCGAAGGGGTCTTGCTGAACAACGATGTGCCCATGATGATCTCCTGTAAAGGTAATTGGCTATACCAACCAATAGATCATATAGCCTGTATGAGAAAGCAGCCTGGCAGGAGAATAAACACAGCGTAGTTCAGTCGTGAAATGTGGAAGGTTGAGAACGAAGCTCTCAATCTCGCCGCGCAAAGCGCAATAAAAAGGCACCGCATTGCGATGCCTTTCGGTAATGGAATGATGTAATTACAAACCGCGTCTGGCGATCAGGCTCGCCAGTTCAACCAGACGATTAGAGAAGCCCCATTCGTTATCATACCAGGCGAGGATTTTTACCAGATTGCCGCCAATCACCAGCGTTGATAATCCATCAATGATTGACGAGCGCGGGTCGCCCTGGTAATCGCTGGAAACCAGCGGTTCGTCGCTATAGCCCAGAATACCTTTCAACGGACCCGCTTCTGCCGCTTCGCGGAACGCGGCATTCACCTCTTCAACCGTCACATCACGTTTCAGCGTGACCGTCAGGTCAACAATCGACACCACCGGAACCGGTACGCGCAGTGAGTAACCTGTCAGTCGCCCGTCGAGTTCCGGGATCACTTTGCCGAGCGCTTTTGCCGCACCGCTGGAGTAAGGCACAATCGACAGCGCCGCGGCACGCGCGCCGCGCAGATCTTTCTCCGGCTGGTCGTGCAGCGCCTGGCTGTTGGTATAGGCGTGGGTGGTGTTCATCAGGCCATGCTCGATACCAAAACGTTGGTGCAACACCTGCGCGGCAGGCGCCAGGCCATTGGTGGTGCAACTGCCGTTGCTGACCACAAAATGGTGTTTGGGATCGTACTGGCTATCGTTTACGCCCAGCACAATGGTTAAATCATCATTTTTACCGGGCGCGGAGATAATCACCCGTTTCGCGCCGCCGCGGCTGATATGCACTTCGGCTTTGTCGCGTTCGGTGAAGAAACCGGTGGCTTCAATCACCACTTCGACGCCAACATCACGCCATGGAATGTTACCCGGATCGCGTTCGCTGAACACACGCACCGCGTTGCCATCGACGAACAACTGGCCTTCACCCGCTTCTACCGGAACGGGCAGGGTGCCGAGCAGAGAATCATGTTTCAGCAGATGCGCGAGGGTTTTGCTGTCTGTCAGATCGTTAATTGCCACAATCTGAATCTCTGCGTTGCCCAGCGCCGCGCGTAACACGTTGCGTCCAATTCTGCCAAAACCATTAATGCCGACCTTAACCATAATTGACTCCTTCCTGTGCGGTAACTCACTGCAGTTACTGTAGGCCGGTCGCGGTTTGGCGTAAACGACAAAAAAGGATCACTTTACGCCAATCTGCGGCAGTGGAAGCGCTGGCGGTAATCGCCTGGCGTGAGGTGTAACTGGCGCTCGAAGATGCGTCGCAGATTGATGCTGCTGCCAAAACCGGTGGCGGCGGCGATCTGCTCCAGTGTTTCACTGGTTTGCTCCAGCCGGCTACGTGCGGCAGCGAGCCGCGCTTCGGACACATAGCGCGCGGGAGGAACGCCGCTTTCACGGGTAAAGACGCGGGTGAAGTTGCGTGGGCTCATCGCAACCTGCTCCGCCAGCCGCTCAACGGATAAATCCTCAGCCAGGTTGGCAAGGATCCAGTTTTGCAGTTCGCTGATTGGCCCGACACCGCTGGCCTGTTGTAATTGATAGCGGCTGAACTGCAACTGCCCGCCGGGACGGCGCAGGTACATCACCATGTTCTGCGCGATATCCAGCGCCAGCGAGAAGCCGTAATCATCTTCGACCAGTGCCAGCGTGAGATCGAAGCCGGAACTGACGCCGCCGGAGGTCCAGACTGGCCCGTCCTGAATATAGAGCGGGCCGCCTTCAACGGTGACAGCGGGGTACTCTTTCTGCATGGTTTCCAGTAGCCGCCAGTGGGTGGTTGCGCGTCGTCCGTTGAGCAACCCACTTTGCGCCAGCAGCATCGCGCCGCCGCAAATAGAAACGACCCGGCGCGCGTGCGGCGCGGCAAGGCGCAGCCAGTCCACCACGGCGGTACCCTCTTCGGCATCAGTACCGCGCCCGGTTATCATGATGGTGTCCCACGGCTGGCGCGGATCGATTTCCGGCAGACGATGATCCGCCAGCAGGTTCAGTCCGGACTGGCCGTGGATCACCTGATGTGGCTGGGTGGTGGCAACAGCAACGCGATAGCGCGGCTGGGCGGTATCATCCGGGTGCAGCTGGTTGGCCTGCATCAGAATGTCGGCAATCCCGGCGGCTTCGAACAGCATGCCGCCATCAGGAACAATAATCAGGAATGTTTTCATGTCCTGAAACGTACGCTAATTACATTTTAAGTCAAGCGGGCTCGGGGCAGGCGGATGACAGGACAATAAAAAACCCGGAGCTTCTGCTCCGGGCAAATCTAACAAGACACAAAGGGGTAGGGAATAACGCGGTCGGTGGGCGTTACTCGCTGGCCTGTTTACGGTTAGCCATCGTCGTGACCAGATAGTCCTGTATGGGATCGAGAGAAAGATCGGGTTGTGGCAGTTCAGCCTCGTCATGGTTGCTGGCGGGTTGCCCGGCAACAAAGGGTTTTTGCTCCCGGGCACGTTCGAACTCACTCAACACCTGCCAGCCGAGATCGTCACTGGCACGGCTGTTCATTAACACATTCCTTACGCGTTTCAGCTTTGGCAGCATCGTCGTCTCTCCATTAACAATAAACGCAGGTTATTTTTTCGCTTCGACGCCGGGTGCGCTGGAGCGTTCCAGGAATTGAGTGGTCACTTCCGGAACGTGCTGGAGCATCCACTCCGCCATTTCAATCTCTTGCGCCACAATTTTTTGCAGCACCTGCACGCCGTTAACATCGCCCAATTCTTCAGCCGTTCTAATCAATGAAGTGTAGCAAGCAATTTCAAATTGCTCAAAGACATAGCCACCTATCGCGCCTTTAACCACCTCGTCGGAATTAAAGACACCGCCAACGGCCTGACCCATCGCCGCCATTTTACCCATGGTATCTTTAAGGACCGATCGCGATATTCCGCATTGATCAATAAGCCCTTCAAGTAACACTATTTGTTCACGGGTTTCGGCTAAATGACTTTCTATTTTGCTTTTCAACACAGGATAATTGTCGATGCGTTTAGCCATTGCCTCCAGCATCGACTCCGCCTGTTTTTCCATCCCATGTGCGTCACGTAGCCAGTCGTGATAATTCTCTTCGCGTGTCATACGTTTACCTCAGGTGGAATTAACTCAATGACGTTTATTCTACTTCCGCTTTGGAATTAACTTTGCTGGTCGCAATTTTAGTCAGCAGATTGTCGGTGGTTTTTTCCTCTTCCAGCGTTTGCGCCAGTAGTGTTTTCGCTTTTTTATAGCCTAATTGATCGGCAAGGGTGCAAAGCGTGCCGTAAGAAGCAATTTCATAGTGTTCAACTTTTTGCGCAGCGGCAATTAATGCAGCGTCACGAATGGTGCCTTTTTCAGTGCTTTCAATAACTTCGTCTGCTTCTTCTACCAGACCTTCCATTGCATGGCATTTCATGCGTTTTAACTTCAGGCCGCTTTCGGCTTCAAGCAGCTGATCGATGCGCTCAATCTGGCCTTGCGTCTCTTCCATGTGTTGTTTGAACGCTTGTACCAGCTCGGTGGTCGAGGCTTCGCGAGCCAGTTTGGCTAACGCGCGGGCAAGCTGTTTTTCTGCGCTGTAAATGTCCGACAAGCCATGGATAAATAAATCGTTTAGCGTATTAATCTGCATAATTAAAGACCTTTAATTCCAGGGTTAAAAATAGCGAGCCGTTGCCGGCTCGCCAGTAAGGTAATAAATATATTGGTGCGGTAAAAATTAAATCAGAAATTACTCCCCTGATTTACGGCCGCCGCTGTGGCTATTCTGGCCGCCTTTTTTACCTGCTTCGGAAGCGCGCTGTGGATCATTTTTGAAATTACCACCGCTGTGTTGACCGCCTTTGCGGCCCGCTTCTGACGCTTTATCACGATCTTCGGCGAAATTACCTGAGCCGCCACGATGTTCAGCCATAATATTTCTCCTGTTTCGTTGTTAAATAAATGAACATGAAAATTATAAACATGTTCACCGCGTTCAGGGATTAAAGTTAGTCGCTGTGGTGAAATAGTCAAACGTGAAAATTCCGACGCAGATAAATACCCCATTAGGTGTAGTTGAGGATTATTTAAACAAAGCGGCAAAAAAGATGTATCTTTAAAATAAGTCACTTAGCGAAAAGTAGATAGAAAAGCAATATTACCGCCCGTTACTACCTACCTTTTTTCATCTAATTATTGGCATGAAAATGGCATTTACTGACATAAATTTGCATTTAGCTTTGGGTAATCATCACTGTTTCTTATGGTTTTAAGAGAAGTCTTAAACAGGGATGCATAATGTATCTTGCCGTTTGGCTCATAGCTCACGCGGCAACTACTTTTAAACCTCATAACCGATACGTCACCCTGAACAGGAACGACTTTTTGCACGTTCACTGAACTGTCGAACCGGGAGTGCGCGTACACTGTTTTTTGGTGAGGAAGCAAGATGAGCCTGCAAAAATGTACCGTCCTGTATGACGGTAGGGCGCTGGTTGGCCCGGAAAATGTCCCGCTGATCGATTTTCTGGAAACCTGCAATATCACACTGCCCCATGTTTGCTACCACCCGGCGCTCGATCCGTTACAGACCTGCGATGTGTGCTGGGTCGAACAGGAGGGGAAACTGGTGCGCGGCTGTACGCTGCGAAGCCATGAAGGGTTGGTGATTAACTCGCTGGATATTCAGGCGCGCGCAGCGCGCGAAGAGGGCATGGATCGCCTGCTGGCGAAACATGAACTTTATTGTACCGTGTGCGAACACAACACCGGCGACTGTACATTGCATAACACCATGGTGGATATGCATATTCCCATTCAGCGCTACCCGTATACGCGCAAGCCGTATGTTAAAGATCACTCCAATCCGTTTTACACCTACGATCCGGATCAATGCATTCTGTGCGGGCGCTGCGTGGACGCCTGCCAGAACGTTGAAGTCAACGAAACGCTGAGCATTGATTACACCATGGAGCACCCGCGCGTGCTGTGGGACGGGGGAAATCAGATTGCCGGTTCGAGCTGCGTTAGCTGCGGGCATTGCGTGACGGTCTGCCCGTGCAATGCGCTACTGGAAAAAAGCATGCAGCCGGATGCCGGGCCTTTCACCTCGATGCGCCAGTCGCTCAAACGCCCGCTGATAGATGTGATTAAAGTGCTGGAAAATTCCACCGGCGCCGAAATTATCTCCGGTATTTCGGTGATGGATACCGCGTTACGCCAGCAGGAGATCAAACGCACCAAAACCGTCTGCACCTATTGCGGCGTGGGATGCAGTTTTGAAATGTGGACCCGCGACCGTCAGCTTCTGAAAGTGCAGCCAGTGCTAGATGCGCCAGTGAACGGCATCTCCACCTGTGTTAAGGGCAAATTCGCATGGGATTTTATTAACAGCCCGCAGCGCCTGACCACGCCGCTGATTCGCGAAAATGATCGTTTTCGCCCGGCAAGCTGGGAGGAAGCGTTAACCCTTGTCGCCAGCCGCTTATTACAGACCCGTGACCAGTACGGCCCGGACAGTATTGGTTTTATCGGCTCCAGCAAAGGCAGCAACGAAGAAGCGTATCTGACGCAGAAAATTGCCCGCGCGATTATTGGCACCAATAGCGTGGATAACTCATCGCGCTATTGCCAGAACCCGGCCACGGAAGGGCTGTTTCGCACAGTGGGCTATGGCGGCGATGCCGGGACGATTGACGATCTGCAACAGGCCGAACTGGTGATTATCGTCGGCAGCAACACGGCGGAAAACCATCCGGTGATCGCTTCACGCCTGAAAGCGGCAAAAAAACATTATGGGCAAAAATGGCTGGTGGTCGATCCAAGACGGCATGAAATGGCGGAGCGCGCCGACCTGCATTTACGCATTCATCCCGGCAGCGATCTGGTTTGGGCATCGGCGATGGCGCGTTATATGTTTGACCACGGTTATGAAGATGCAGGCTTTCTTGCTGAACGCGTCAACCAGGTTGAAGCTTATCGCCAGTCGCTAACCCCGTTTACGCTGGATTACGCCGCGCAAATCACCGGTATTCAGGAAGATACACTGCGCGAAGCGGCTGAGTTGATCGGCAAGGCGGGCAGTGTCTGCATTATGTGGGCGATGGGCATTACGCAGCACAGCCACGGCGCGGACACCAGCACCGCGTTATCCAACCTGCTACTGGTTACCGGCAACTATGGCCGACCCGGAACTGGTGGCTATCCGATGCGCGGGCATAACAATGTGCAGGGTGCCAGCGATTTTGGCTGCCTGAAAAACTTCTACCCCGGTTATGAATCGGTCAGCGATCCGCAGATCCGCGAAAAATGGGCCAAAGCCTGGGGCGTACCGGCTGAGCGCCTGTCGCTCAAGGTCGGCCAGGATAACTTTATGATGGTCGAACTGGCGCGCAAGGAGGTGATCCGCGCCATGTACGTCATTGGCGAAGAAACGGCCTTTTCCGATGCGGATGCGGAAAATGTCCATCAGGGCTTTACCAACCTTGATTTTCTGGTGGTGCAGGATCTGTTTCTGAGCCGTACGGCGCAGTTTGCCGATGTGGTGTTACCTGGCTGCCCGAGCGTAGAAAAAGAGGGCTCGTTTGTAAATACTGAGCGGCGAATTCAGCGTTTCTACCCGGTTATGGAGCCGCTTGGCGACAGCCGCCCGGACTGGTGGATCCTTACGCAACTGGCAGCCCGCATGGGCCATGACTGGGGCTATCAACATCCGCAGGAGATCATGGCGGAAGTGGCGGGTATTGCCGAAAGTTTTGCTGGTGTCAGCTATTCACGTCTTGAGGGCTGGAAATCGCAAATCTGGCCGGTCAATGCCGATGGCAGCAGCACGCCGCTGCTCTATACGGAACGCTTTAAATCCCCGGACGGGCGCGCCACGCTTTATCCGTTGAGCTGGCAACCGCCTGCCGAAGAGGCGGATGCCGAATATGATTTGTTGCTCAACAATGGCCGGATGCTGGAGCACTTCCAGTCCACCAACCAGACCGGGCAGGGCGGGCGCACAACCAGCCTTTCGCCCGACTGGTTTGTGGAAATCAGCCCGCAACTGGCGAGCGCGCGCAGCTTGCAGGAAGGCGACTGGGTAAAACTTATCTCCCGACGCGGAGAGGTAGAGGTGCCGGTGGTGGTGACCGATCGCGTTCAGGGGAAGGTGCTGTTTATCTCCATTCATCAGGGTAAAGATGGCATTAACAAACTCACTGGCGAACACCACGATCCGTCGGTCAATACACCCGCCTACAAAGAGCTCGCGGTGCGCCTGGAGACGCTGGATCGCCCGCCGTTGCCCGACCCGCTACCGAAGCACAATTTCCGCCACGGTAAACGCACCCCGATTGACAAGGTGCCAGTGGAAGAGAAATGGCGGCGCGCCGATTACCGCGAACCGCCAGCAACTGAACCCCACCCGGAGAAATTCTGATGGCAAAAGCGATTGATTATCAGCCGGAACCGGCAAAAATTGGCCCCGATGCCCATGAAGAACTGGCGCGGCTGCTGGAGTCGCTGCATCAGCATGGTGTGCTGCGCCTGGCGAATGATTTGGTGGGTGCCAATCAGGACATCGCCCAGGTTTTAGTTAAAGGTTTACAGCGCGAAGGCACGCTCAATGCGATGCAGAATATCTCGGTGCTGCTGCTCGCGCTCTCCAGCATTCCGCCGGAGAAAATGTACAAACTGGCCTTTGGTCTGCGCGACATGGCCGATGCGCTAAGTCAGCCTGCCGGGGCGGGCGAGCATAATGCGCCTGGTCTGCAGGGAGCATGGAAGATGCTGCAGGACGAGGATCTGTGGCATGCCCTGCAACCCCTGCTCAGTGGGATGAAAGCCTTCACGCGGCGCATGGAGCAACCGGTTGATAAGCCGATCTCCGCGTGGACCGGTAAACCCAGCGACGCATAATGAACGGGGAAACCGCACTGTTGCTGGCGCGCGGCCAGTTTGCTTTTACTATCGGCTTTCACATTGTGCTGGCGGCCTTTTCCATTGGTCTGGCGCATTTTTTGATGTTTCTTGAGGCGATGTGGCTTTGGCGCAAGCAGAGGCTTTGGCTATCGCTGTGGCGCTACTGGAGCAAAATTTTCGCCCTTAACGTGGCAGTGGGCGTGGTCACCGGCGTGGTGATGGAGTTCGCTTTCGGGACGAACTGGAGCGGGCTGGCCAGCCGCGCGGGGGCAGTGCTCGGCCCGATGATGTACATGGAAGTGCTGGTCGCGTTCTTTCTTGAAGCGGGGTTTATGGGCGTGGTGCTTTTCGGCATGGGCAAAGTCCGGCCGTGGGTGCATTTTATGGCGACCTGCATTGTGGCGCTGGGTTCGCTTTTCAGCGCGTTCTGGATCCTTGCGGCCAACTCATGGATGCAGACGCCAGATGGCTTCGCCGTGGCGGCCGACGGGCGCTTTGTGCCGGTCGACTGGTGGGCGGCGATCATTAACCCGTCATTTCCCTGGCGCATGGCGCATATGGTGGTGGCGGCAATGTTAGGCACGGCGTGCCTGGTGGCGGCGTGCGGGGCGTGGCATCTGCTGCGCGAGGCGCGACATCCGGCGGCGCGCCAGATGTTCTCGTTAGGCCTGTGGATGCTGGTGGTGATGGCACCGGTACAGATCGTGCTTGGCGATCTGCATGGCGAAAACACGCGCGACCATCAGCCAATAAAACTGGCAGCGATGGAAGGTGCGTGGGATCCACCGCCGCCGGGCGAAGGCGAGCCGCTGCGATTATTTGCGCTGCCGGACATGCAACAGCGGCGCAACCTGTATGAAGTCGCCATTCCCAATATCGGTTCGCTCTACTTGCGCCACAATCTTGAAGGGCGCATTCACACGCTCAACCAGTACTCGCCGGAAACGTTGCCGTGGGTGCCGGTGGTGTTCTGGTCGTTTCGCGTGATGGTCGGATTAGGCATCGCCATGGCGGCCGCAGGCATTGCCGGGCTGGTGGTGCGCCTGCGGGGGCGTTTGTGGCGCGCGCGCTGGTTACAACGCGTGATGGTGCTGCTGGCTCCCGCCGGGTTTGTCGCCATGCTCGCGGGCTGGCTGGTGACGGAAGCGGGGCGTCAGCCCTGGACAATCTACGGTTTGCTGCGCACCTCACACAGCGTGGCGCCGGTATCACCGGAACTGGTGCTGGGCTCGTTGCTGGTGACGGTGGTGGTTTATATCGCGCTCTTTGCGCTGGGGCTGTGGTTTTTGCTTAAGCTGATGTCGCGCTTACCTGCCAGGCATGAAAAGAGTGCCATGCCCGAGGTCGCCGAACGCACCGGGATGGGGACGTGATATGCCGGATATTTTAGGTTTGCCCTGGCTTGATGCACTTTCTGCCGCTGCACTGGCGCTCAGTTTGCTGGTCTATGTTCTGCTTGATGGCACAGATTTGGGCACCGGCATCCTGTGCGCCTTTCAGCGCAGCCCGCAGTCGCGTCATATTATCAACCTCTCTTTGCTGCCGGTCTGGGATGGCAACGAAACCTGGCTGGTGCTCACGGCGGGCGGCTTGCTGGGGCTGTTCCCGCTGGCGTACGGCATTATCCTCAGCGCGCTCTATATCCCGGTGTTTATGATGTTGCTGGCGCTGGTGATGCGCGGCATGGCGATTGAGTATCGCCACTATGCGCCACGGCTGTTTGACCTGATGCTGGTCGCCGGTTCGCTGCTGGCGGCGCTGGCGCAGGGGATTATTGTGGGGGCACTGCTACAGGGGATTGCTACCGATGGGCGCCAGTTTACCGGTAGCGGCTTTGAGTGGCTGCGTCCTTTTCCGCTCTACTGCGGCCTCGCGCTGGTGTGTGGATATAGCCTGATGGGGGCCGGGTGGATAATCTGGCGCTGCACCGGCGAGCTGGAAATGTGGGGAAGGCGGGTGATGCCGTGGCTCGCCATCGTCACCGGAATACTGCTGGCGGGTTTGTTGGCGTGGACCACGCAACTATATGAAACCTGGCGTCAGCATCTGTTTAATATCTGGCTTTGGTTGCCGCTGTTACTGGTGGGTGTACTGGCGGTGGCGTTGTTTGGGGTTGGTCTGATTTTGCGTCGGCCTTTTTTACCCCTTGCCGGCGTGTTAGTGATGGTAAGTTGTGCTTTTTGTGCGCTGGTGTTTACGCTTTTTCCGTGGATAGTGCCGCCTGTGCTCAGCATTACGCAGACCGCCGCGCCACCGGCCACGCAACGATTTCTGCTGTTGACGTTTGCGTTGCTGGTGCCAGTAACATTGTTTTATAACAGCTGGGTTTTTCGCATCTTCAGTGGAAAAATTGCAGGTTAGTTCGGCAAAACAGGCTATAAAGTAAAGGCGAGATTTACAGTAAGCAACAGCATGCGCGGAGACTTATCCATGGCTATAGCAAAAGCTTATAATTTAAAGCAGGCGTATCAAATGATTAGCTCAGGAAAGCACCAGGAAGTTGAGCTGGCATTTGATGTCGATGCGGATACTTTTTTTATGCTCTCGGCAAATTACGGCAACAGCGGGGCGAAGATTGCCCGTCACGATAACCATTTTGTGCTCAGGCTGGAGAAAGAAGCCGCTTCAGGTTGAACACACTCGGGTAGCATGTTTCACCAGTGGCACAGAAGCGCACGCGACGGGCCTATTATTGGCAACCGACGCTGTGTCATCTCTGCGTTATATTTATCCCTTTTAATAGCCGCGAGCCCTGCCACTGACTCTGTTTTCTCCGGCTTGCGGCTTCATTTGTTGTTACCCTGATTTCGCGGCGGCGCACTTTGCCGCCACGCTCAAACTCGTTATCTACCAAATTATTCCCGGCATTACGCCGGGTTTTTTTTCTCTGCGCGCAGCCCATTCGCCAGCAAGATAAACGCGTCAATCACTTTAGGTAACGTCTGTTGCGGGTTATCACTGGCGGCAACCCATAACGCAGCATTCAACGCTGCGCCATTGAGTAAACGCGCGGCAGATTCCACATCCACTTCTTTCATCTCGCCGTTTGCCACCATGTCAGCCACGGCGATACGGGTGGCTTGCAGGCAGGCATTCTGGCTTGGCCAGCGCGAAGGATCGCCAAGAAACGCCGGGCCATCAAGCAACACAATGCGCTGGATTTCCGCATCGAGCGCCATCTCGATATAGGCGACACCTTCAGCCAGCAGCGCATCCCAGGCAGTGCTGGTGGCTTGCGCCTGCATTTTCGCGCGCTGTGCCATTTCGCCATCGACCTGTGCCACCACGGCGGCAAGTAAGCCCTGTTTGTCGCCAAAGTTGTGGTACAGCGCCCCGCGCGTTAAGCCCACGCTGGCGGTCAGTTCATCCATTGATGCCGCCGCAAACCCTTTTTCGGCAAACGCCTTGCGTGCAGCGGCGATAAGTTTGGCGCGGTTCTCTTCCATGGTTTGCGCGCGACGTTTTATGGCCATGTGGGCTCCCTTTTAAATACATTGCGTATGTGAATTGACATACGCAATGTATGTGGATTAACTTCATATACGAAGTGTATCTTAAATTAACCGACAAAAGGTAACCCTATGATCCCTCGTCAACCCGTTTTTCCTGCTCATCGTCATGCGTTGTATGAACAGCATGGTTACTCCGCCGCGATACGTTCCGGCGATCTGCTGTTTGTTTCCGGCCAGGTTGGCAGCCGCGCCGATGGCAGCCCGGAGCCCGATTTCGCCGCCCAGGTGCGCCTCGCGTTCGACAATTTACAGGCCACGCTGGCGGCGGCGGGGTGTACTTTTGATGACCTGATTGATGTCACCACCTTTCATACGGACCCGGAAAACCAGTTCGCCACCATCATGGAGGTTAAACAGGCGATTTTTCCGCAACCGCCGTATCCCAACTGGACAGCCGTGGGTGTGAACTGGCTGGCGGGTTTTGATTTCGAAATTAAGGTGATTGCGCGCATTCCTGAACGCGCGGCATAAAAAAGCCTGCGACAGGTCGCAGGCTTGGGGATAAAGCGTGAGATTACAGCAGGTCGAAGCGATCGAGGTTCATCACTTTTGTCCAGGCCGCAACAAAGTCGGTGACGAATTTCTGTTTGCCGTCGGCGCTGGCGTAAACTTCGGCCAGCGCGCGCAGTACCGAGTTGGAGCCAAACACCAGGTCGGCGCGCGTGGCGGTGTATTTCACCTCACCGCTTTTGCGATCGCGGCCTTCAAACAGCTCTGATTTCTCGTCGGCAGCTTTCCATGCGGTGCGCATATCCAGCAGGTTAACGAAGAAATCGGTGCTCAGCACGCCAGGCTGGTCGGTAAAGACGCCGTGCTTGCTACCGTCATAGTTCGCACCCAGCACGCGCAGGCCGCCAACCAGCGCGGTCATTTCCGGGGCGGTGAGCGTCAGTTGCTGCGCTTTATCAATCAGCAGCGTTTCGGTGCTGATACCATCCCACACGCGGCGATAGTTGCGGAAACCATCGGCCAGCGGTTCCATCAGTGCAAAGGAGTCCACATCGGTTTGATCCTGACGCGCATCAACACGTCCCGGCGTAAACGGCACATTAACCTGCACACCGGCCGCTGCCGCTGCTTTCTCAACGCCAACCACGCCCGCCAGCACAATCACATCCGCCAGCGAGGTTTTCGCCAGCGTTTTCTGAATGCTTTGCAACGCGGGCAGGGCCTTCGCGGCGATGGCGTTCACTTCCCAGCCGTTCTGCGGCGCCAGCGCCAGACGCGCGCCGTTCGCACCGCCGCGTTTGTCGCCGCCACGGAAGGTGGAGGCCGACGCCCACGCGACCGAAATCAGTTCGCTCACCGACAAGCCGGATTCGGCAATCGCCGCTTTCAGGTTAGCGATATCCGCACCGTTCGGCTGATGAACCGCCGCTGGCAACGGATCCTGCCAAATCAGATCTTCGTTTGGCACTTCCGGGCCGATGTAGCGTGATTTTGGCCCCATATCGCGGTGGGTCAGTTTGAACCATGCGCGGGCAAAGGCCTCATTAAACGCTTGCGGATCGTTGAGGAAACGGCGCGAAATTTTTTCAAATTCCGGGTCGAAACGCAGCGTCAAATCGGTCACCAGCATGGTGGGTTTGCGTTTTTTCTCCGGGTTGAACGGATCCGGGATAACTTCCGGCGCGTCTTTCGCTTCAAACTGGATAGCACCCGCCGGGCTGCGGGTTTGTACCCACTCGTATTTGAACAGGTTTTCGAAGAAGTAGTTACTCCACTGGGTCGGCGTTTGCGTCCATGCCACTTCCAGACCGGAAGTGATGGCATCGGCGCCAGCACCGCTACCGTAGCTGCTCATCCAGCCCAGACCCTGCGCTTCCAGCGGCGCGGCTTCCGGCTCTGGCCCGACATGGTTATCCGGCGTGGAGGCACCGTGGGTTTTGCCCAGCGTATGACCACCGGCGATCAGCGCGACGGTCTCTTCATCGTTCATGCCCATATTGCCGAAGGTGGCGCGAATGGCAGAGGCGGCAGAGACCGGCTCGCCGCTGGCGTTCGGGCCTTCCGGGTTTACGTAAATCAGCCCCATCTCGGTGGCGCCAATGGCGGCCTGCGCCAGGCTTTCCGGGTGGCGGTGGCTTAACCACTCTTTTTCATTACCCCAGTCGATATCCATATCTGGTTCCCAGACATCTTCACGCCCGGCACCAAAACCGAAAGTGCGGAAGCCGGCATTTTCCAGCGCCACGTTGCCCGCCAGAATAATCAGATCGCCCCAGGAGATTTGTTGACCATATTTCTGTTTCACCGGCCACAGCAGACGACGTGCTTTATCAAGGCTGACGTTATCCGGCCACGAGTTGAGCGGCGCGAAGCGCTGCTGGCCACGGCCAGAACCCCCACGTCCATCAACGGTGCGATAGGTGCCCGCGCTGTGCCAGGCCATGCGAATGAACAAGCCGATATAGCTGCCCCAGTCTGCTGGCCACCACTCCTGGGAGTCGGTCAGCACACCGCGAATGTCGGCTTTCAGGGCGGAGTAATCGAGCTTTTTGAACTCTTCACGGTAGTTAAAGTTTTCACCCAGCGGGTTAGAACGGTTGGAGTGTTGGTTTAGCAAATCGACGCGCAACTGGTTAGGCCACCAGTCGCGGTTACCGGTTACCGGGCCTGCACTTTTTTCGCTGCTTTTGTTATGAAAGGGGCATTTCTCGACGGATGACGAGAGGGATTGATCGTCTGACGTGCTCATATCGGGCTCCATTTGCTTGTGTTCTGTCGTTACGATATACACTGCTTCCTGATAAAGGTATTTGAATGAATCTACAGATTTGATAGCTAATACCTTTCTATAAAATGGTAAAAACTTGACGTAAATCGCTTAACTGCGCTACCCACTCATAAACCTTAGCAATTCCATTACTACCGTTACGGTTTTTTTCAGGGTGCAGCGCATTTTTTGTGACGACGTAAACCCGGCACAGCAGGCGCTGCCTGTAATGGCAAACAATAAAGGTGTGTATTTCTTGCGTTGAAATTAAACGCTGAGGTTTTATTGAAATATATCCATAACTTCACCCGGAATAATTCGCCGATGTTTTATCTGCGCAGTGGTAATTTAATCGACCGAAATGGAATGGCTAATAAACACGTGATGTCGCAAATGCCTTTCGTTGCGTTTACTCAATAAGCAATACATTAAGGCAACGATTTTATTTGCCGTTGTCGAGCCGGAGTGCGGATAATCTTATCCGCAGTATGATATTTTTTACCGTTTCGCTAATAACGATGTGGTCAGACATAATCGCAATATAACTGGCCGAATACGCAGCATACGCTAACCTGATTATTCCACCTGACTTTAAGGAAAAAGATCAATGCGTCTGGCTTTACATCTGATTATTCCCCTGCTGCTTGTTGGCTGTGGTGCCAATAATAGCGCGCCGCAAACGGCTATACCTGGCGAGAAAACCTCAGGGAAAATGAAAACCCTCGAAACAGGCGCAGCGCTAATACAATCTCGCCCGCCGATTGAGGCAATAAGTGCCTACCTGGATGGCTTTCATTTTTATAACGGCGATCGGCAAGGGCAAATGGAAGCCCATCACTATGTCACCGTGTTAAATAATGATGTTATGCAGGCGGTGATTTATGACGGTAATACCGCGAATGCACGACTGATGGGCGTGGAATACATTATCAGTGAACGGCTTTTTAAAACACTGCCGCCCGAGGAGAAAAAACTCTGGCATAGCCACCGCTATGAAGTGAAATCCGGCTCGCTGATTGCGCCGGGTTTACCGGCTGTCGCGGAAAAAGCGCTGATGAGCAATATCGTTAATACCTACGGCAAGACCTGGCATACCTGGCACACGGAGCGTGACCAGACGCTGCCGCTTGGCGTGCCAGCGTTAATGATGGGATTTACGCAAGATGGGCAACTTAATCCGGCGCTGCTTACTGACCGCGATCGCCGCTTTGGTGTGGACACGTCGGCTATCAGGCAACAGCGCAAAGACCTACCAGCGCACCCGGTGGCGCAGGGCGCGGATGCCTGGGAACAGGGGCAGGTGATTCAAATCAAGCCTGTTAATCTTTCTGAAGGTACGCATGCACATGAATAACGCTCGCGGAGGGCAAACGTGATTATTCATCATCTTAATTGCGGCTGTATGTGCCCACTCGGCGGCGCGCTGTATGACGGTTTCAGCAAAGGTATGCATGCGCATCTGGCGTGTCACTGCCTGCTGCTGGAAACGCAAAACCACGGTCTGGTGCTGGTGGATACCGGGTTCGGCACCACCGATATGCGCCAGCCCCGGCGAAATATCCCGGCTTTTTTCGCCTGTTGAACAACATCCAGCACCGGGAAAGCTTAACGGCGCTGGCACAGGTTAAAGCGTTGGGATTTCAGGCTGAAGATGTGCGGCATATTGTGTTAACCCATCTGGATTTTGATCACGCAGGCGGGCTGACCGATTTCCCGCAGGCGCAAATCCATCTCTTACAGCGCGAGATCGACACTGCGCAGCAGCGGCACAGCTGGCTGACACGTGAGCGTTATCGCCCCGGCCAGTGGCAGGGCGTTTCTGGCTGGCAGGGGTATGCGGCACAAGGCGAAAAATGGTTCGGCTTTGATGCCGTGACGGCGCTACATGGGCTGCCGCCGGAGATTTTGCTCATTCCGCTCGCAGGTCACACGTTGGGTCATGCCGGGGTCGCCATTCAGCATTCCGATGGCTGGTTACTGCACGGCGGTGATGCATGGTTTTACCGGGGGGAAATCAGGCAGCCGGAACGCCACTGCACGCCAGGGCTGCGTTTTTATCAATGGATGATGGCGATGGATAACGGTGCCAGGAGGGTCAACCAGCAACGTCTGCGTGAACTGGCGTTAACGCATGGAGAAGATGTGCGGCTGTTTTGCAGCCACGATGCGCAGGAGTTGCGAGCCTTACAAAATAGATAAAAAAAAGCATCTGCGAGGCAGATGCTTTTTAGTCGCTTATTTCGGCTGCGGTTCACCGTAGCCGAGTTCGGCACCGGTGAGCGGATCAACACTCGGATCGGATTTGGTGCGTTCTGCCATCGCTTTTACCAGCGCCAGTTGTTCCGGGCTGAGCGTGGTGGTAGCAGAGCCGTCGCCACCGTCGACAGCCGGTTGTGGATCGGCGACATACTCAAAGTTCTCATCGCTGTTCCAGCTACCGCGCGGATCGTCACCTTCCGACATGTTGTAGTAGACGTTGGTGTACTGTTCGATTGGCGGTAATTTTCCTGGCGGGAAATTATTGCGAATCGAGTAGAGCGCCTTTTCAAAAGAGAGCATATGCGCGGCTTCACGCGTCATCAGGAAACCTAACGCATCTTTAACCCCCGGATCGTCGGTGACATTGATTAAGCGCTCATAAATGATTTTCGCGCGCGCTTCGGCGGCGATATTCGAACGCAAATCGGCGGTCACTTCGCCAATCGTATCAATATAAGCGGCGGTCCACGGAACACCGGCGGAATTGGTCAGCGCGGGGCCACCGCCGTAAAGCAGCGAGGTAATATGGCTGTCATTACCGTTTTCGGTTAGTGAACGGTACAGCTCCGCTTCACTTTCGGTGCCTTCTGCCAGCTCACCTTTCGCGCCTTTATTAAGCATGCCTACCAATGAACCGATAATTTCCAGATGGCTCAATTCTTCTGTCGCGATGTCCATCAACATCTCTTTGCGACCGGCGTCTTCATCACCCAGCCCCTGAGTGAAATAGCGGCATGCCGCCGCCAGTTCCCCTTGCGGGCCGCCAAACTGTTCAAGCAGCAGGTTGGCCAGTCCTGGGTTCGGTTCACTGACGCGCACGGTGTATTGCAGTTGTTTTACATGACGAAACATTGCTTGCCTCCTGAAAAGTCAAAATTATTATTTTTTAGCTTCCACGCCTTCCGCTGCGCTACGCAGCAAAAATTGTTCTGTCACATCCGGAATATGATTAATCGCCCATTCGGCCATCGCTTTTTCTTGATCCAGGATCTGTTTGAATATATCGATGCTGGCGCTGTCACCGGCTTTTTCAGCCGCGGCAATAAGCGAGGTATAACAGGCAATTTCAAATTGCTCGAAGACGTAGCTACTGATTGCGCCTTTAACGATCTCATCCGGTGCAAACATGCCGCCAAACGATTGACCCATCGCTGCCATTTTACTGGTGGCATCTTTCATTAATGAACGGTTAATATCATTTCGATCCATCACCGTTTCCAGCAATTTTATTTGCCCTTGTGTTTCCGTTAAATGCTGCTCAATTCTTGCGCGTAAATCGGGGTAATTATCGATGCGGCTACTCATGGCATTAAGCATTGATTCAGCTTGTTTTTCCATTGCGTGTGCATCGCGTAACCAGTCGTGATAATTTTCTTGAGGCGTCATATCTAATCCTTTCAGGGTTGAGTGGATAAGAAAAAGGGGACACTGCCGCTGTAATCAGCAGTTATACAATTAATAAGAAATATCAGGGGAAGTTGTGCGGCGTTTATTAACGCGAGGTAAATAAAATAGATAAATAATAATCCTGATATCCTTACTGCTTTATATTTGCATGCTAACGTGTATCGCTTGATATTAAATTTAGACACTGAACTCATTTAGTCAAACCGAGGCGTAAACAGATTTAATTGAATATATTTTCGGCACACCGCTTCGCTTGTTATTTTTTTTATAAAAATAAATTTCCCTTAAGATTAATAAGTTAACGGAATGTGCTTTCGTTTTCATTAATAACGTACGTCACTATCACTCATTTTTGGCAGGTATTGCTGGCTTTTTAACGGCTTTTTTTGACATTTCTTTACGTTTGGCAAGCGGCTCATATCGTTATATCCAGTGAGTTTAAGAACTATCTCAGCGCGATGGGGCGTCCAAAAAGGGAAATAGGCGAAAATAGATCGTTAAACCAGCAATAGAACGCGCCACAAAAAGCGAACGTTGGGAAGCGGTTTTTATCCCACTGCGCTAGCGGCAAGGGAGAATGGGCAAGGTAGCTAAGCGCAGCAGTGAGAACTGACAAAACGTGCGCTTATCTTGACAATTCATTGACAGTTAACTGCCTGGTCAGTAATTTCATTTGTAATTATTGACCAGGCAAATATCATGACCAACGCTGCGGATATTCCCAACCCTAAACTTCATCTCGGTTTGTTGATTCATCTGGCAAACCAGTTCAAAGACCAGCTTATTAGCCAGTACTTTTCCGCTGCGGATATCACCGCCGCGCAGTTCAAGGTATTGATAAGTATCTATAAAGGCTTCAATAGCCCGGTTGAAGTAAGCAAAAATCTGCTGATGGACGCCGGAGCGATGAGCCGCATGCTTGAACGCATGGTCAGGCGCGATCTGATTGTGCGCACCACCAACCCGGAAGATAAACGCCAGGTCATTCTCGAACTGACCGCCAAAGGGCGAGTAATTTGTGATCGTTTTCAGAATGAGGCGCTGGCCTCGATTCTCAGTACGCTGACCAGCCGCCTGACCGCCGATGAGTCGCGGCTGCTGGTTGAACTGCTGATAAAAATGTTGCCGGACGAGGCAACCCGCCCACATCGCTAAGCTGTCCTGAAAAGGTATCAAGATGCAAACTTCATCTGCACAACCCGAACGCGCGCCGAGCAAACGCAAGCGCAACTTCGCTATCCTGTTCGTTGTTTTGCTGCTTATCGCCGCAGGCTGTTTGGCCTGGTATCTGTTATATGCCCGTTACTACGAAAGCACCGACGATGCGTATGTCAACGCCAATCTGGTGACCTTAACGCCGCAAATCGGCGGGACGGTGACGCAGGTTTCCGTTGATGAAGGCGATTATGTCGAAAAAGGGCAACCGCTGGTGTTGCTGGATCCGAGTGATACCGAAATTGCCCTGCAACAGGCAGAAGCGAACCTCGCCAGCACTGTGCGTCAGGTGCGCGGCTTGTACAGCACGGTCGATAACTACCGTGCGCAGGTCGCGGCGAAACAAACCGCGCTGCAAACCGCGCAGAACGACTATGCGCGTCGGCAAAAAATCGCCACCAGCGGCGCGATTTCCGTTGAGGATTTAGCGCACTACCGCGATGCGGTGGCCACGGCGAAAAGCGATCTGGCGGCGGCGCAACAGGCGTTAAGCACCAACCTGGCGATGACCGATGACACGGTTATCGACAGCCACCCGGAAATCAAAAGCGCCATTGCCACTTTGCGCCAGCGTTACCTCGACAACGCCCGCAGCACCATTGTTGCGCCGGTCAGCGGCTTTGTCGCGAAACGCGCGGTGCAACTGGGGATGCGCGTCGATTCCGGCACTACGCTGATGTCGATTGTGCCGCTGGATCAGGTCTGGGTGGATGCCAACTTTAAAGAGAGCCAGATGAACACCATGCGTCTGGGGCAGAAAGTGACGCTAACCGCCGATCTCTATGGTGATGATGTGGAATACCACGGCACCATCGAGAGCCTGGGTATCGGCACCGGTAGTGCGTTTTCGCTGCTGCCGGCGCAAAACGCCAGCGGGAACTGGATCAAGATCATCCAGCGTTTGCCGGTGCGCATCACGCTTGACCCGCATGACATGCAAAAACATCCGCTGCGCGTGGGGCTGTCAATGTTTGCCCGCGTGGATATTCGTAACCCCGATGGCGATCTGCTGCCGCCCAAAACGGTGGCCGCACCGCGCTTCACCACCGACGTTTACCAGAACGCACTGGACAACGCCGATCAGCTGGTGGCGAAAATTCTTCATGACAACAGCCAGGCGGTAGCGTCAAACGCCCGCTAAGAGAGACGTTATGCAAGATAAGTCGGCGTTTACGCCACCCAGCCTGTTGCTGGCGACGATTGCGCTGTCGCTGGCGACCTTTATGCAGGTGCTGGATACCACCATCGCGAACGTTGCGCTGCCGACCATCGCCGGTAACCTTGGCGTCAGCTCGGATCAGGGCACCTGGGTGATTACCTCGTTCGCGGTATGCAACGCCATCGCACTGCCGCTGACCGGCTGGTTTACCCGCCGGTTTGGTCAGCTCAAGCTGTTTGTCGGTTCGGTAGCCTTATTTACCCTGACCTCGTTCCTGTGCGGGTTCGCCCACAGTATGACCGAACTGATTATCTTCCGCGCGCTGCAGGGCTTTTTCGCCGGGCCAATGTTTCCGATGTGCCAGACGCTGTTGCTGGTGATTTTCCCGACCAGCAAACGCAGTATGGCGCTGGCGTTGCTGTCGATGGTGACCGTGGTTGCACCGATTGTCGGGCCGATTACCGGCGGCTGGATCACCGACAATTATTCGTGGCCGTGGATCTTCTATATCAACGTACCGATTGGAATTTTTGCCGCCATTGTGGTCTGGACGCAGATGCGCGAGCGCGAAGAAACCACGTCCCACTCGCCGGTTGATTACATCGGCATTGCGCTGCTGGTGCTCGGCGTGGGCTTGTTGCAGGTGGTACTGGACAAAGGTAACGACATGGACTGGTTCAACGCCACGGAAATCATTGTCATGTCGGTGCTTTCCGCCATTGCGCTGGTGTCGTTTGTCATCTGGGAACTGGGGGAAAAGCACCCGATTGTGAACCTGCGGCTGTTTAAAGAGCGCAACTTCGCTATCGGCACCGCGACGCTGACACTTGGCTACGCGGCTTTTTTCGCCATTAACATTATTCTGCCGCAATGGCTGCAAACCCAGATGGGTTATACCGCCATCTGGGCCGGACTTGCCGCCGCGCCGATGGGCTTTTTACCGCTGCTGTTAACACCGTTTATCGGCCGTTATGCCCATAAAGTGGATCTGCGCCTGCTGGCGTCGTTGTCATTTCTGACGATGGGCGCATCCTGCCTTATCCGCGCGCAGTTTAATACCAGTGTCGATTTTCGCACCGTGGCGGAAGTGCAGATGTTTATGGGGATCGGCGTGGCGTTTTTCTTTATGCCAATAACCACCATTGTGCTGTCGAATCTGCACGGTGCCGAAGTGGCGGAAGGCTCCGGGCTGGCGACCTTTTTCCGCGTGCTGGGCGGCTCGTTTGCTTCCTCGCTCACCAGCTGGATCTGGTCGCGGCGTGAGGTTTACCATCATGCCAACCTGACGGAAAGCGTCTCCGTGTATAACCCGGCGGCCACTGACTACCTGCATAAAATGGGCGGCGTGACGCAGCAACATCTGGCGGCGGTGGATAAAACCATTGAGCAACAGGCGTATATGCTGTCGACTATCGACTATTTCTGGCTGTTGGGCTGGGGTTTCATGGCGCTGGTTGTGGTGATTTGGTTTGCCCGCCCGCCGTTTGTGCGTTCCGGTGCGCCGGGTGCGCCGTCGGCAGGACACTAATAACAGAGATGGAATAACGTATGGCTCCGGTGTTACCAGGTAGTGATGGTCGTTTATTGCAGCATCGTTCGTTTGTCGCCTTCTGGCTGGCGCGAACCAGCTCCAGCTTCGGTTTTCAGATGTTATCTATCATCGTCGGCTGGCAGATTTACTCCCAGACACAGAGCGCGTTCTGGCTGGGGATGATTGGTCTGGTGCAGTTTATTCCTTCGTTGACGCTGGCGCTGCCTGCCGGGCATATCGCCGACCAGTTTGACCGCCGTCGCGTGGTGCTGCTGGCGCAGGTTTTCGAGTGGCTGGCTATTGCCGCGCTGGCGTGGTTAACGTGGCAGGGCGATGCCAGCGTGTGGGTGATTTTGTCGCTTATCTTTGTTATCTCCTGCGCCAAAACCATTGAGTCGCCATCGATGGTTTCGATGTTGCCGGCGCTGGTGCCGCTCTCTATTTTGCCGCGTGCAACGGCTGCGAATGCGGTTTCCGGCCAGGCGGCGCAGATTGTCGGTCCGGCGCTGGGCGGTTTTCTCTACGCGGCGGGAGCCGATGTGGTGTACAGCGTTACCGCCGGGCTTTATCTGGTGTCGCTGCTGCTGGTGATGACCCTGCGTTATGAACAGGCGCAGCCGCCGCGCACGCCAGCGACGTTATCCTCGCTGTTTGCCGGCGTTGGGTTTATCCGTAATCGCCCGGATGTGCTGGGGGTGATTTCGCTCGATCTGTTTGCCGTATTGCTCGGCGGTGCGACCGCGCTGCTGCCTATTTTCGCCCATGATGTGCTGCATACCGGGCCGCTTGGTCTGGGTTTGCTGCGCAGCGCGCCGGCCGTTGGCGCACTGCTGGTGGGTTTCTGGTTAAGCCACCGCGCGCTGACGCGCAATGTCGGCATGATCATGTTTATGTGCGTGGCGGGGTTTGGCGTGGCGACGCTGGTGTTCGCCTTTTCTAGCTGGATGTGGCTGTCGCTGCTGGCGCTGTTCGCGCTCGGCGGTTTCGACATGGTGAGCATGGTGATCCGCGGTTCGCTGGTGCAACTTGATACGCCAGACGAGATGCGCGGGCGGGTTAACGCGGTTAACTCCATTTTTATCAACACCTCTAACCAGCTCGGCGAGTTTGAATCCGGCATGCTGGCGGCGTGGCTCGGCGCGGTGCCTGCGGCGGCGATTGGCGGTGTCGGCACGTTGATTGTGGTAGCCCTCTGGATGAAGTGGTTCCCCGGCTTACGTCACCGCCAGCGGCTGGAAAGTGATATGGGGTAGCGGCTCACAAAGTCCAAAAAAATCCACGCGACTGCGTGGATTTTTCGTTTGATGGGAGTCATTCGGCGTAGCGAAAGCCTTCAAAGTTCAAACCAGTCAAAGTCCGTGTCCTTCGCGCTAAAAGTAAAATTATGGCTGACCATGCCTGTGTCATCTTGTGTCGACGTTTTTTCATAGAAATCTTTTACGTCATTTCCACATAAAAAGAATTTCCCTTCCCGAATCGAATAGCGAAGCGGCGGAAAAACAGCGGGGGCATTCTGTAGTTGCTCGAAATGCGAACTTCCCAATATTTCAAATCCATTTTCATAACCCAGGCAGGCTTGCGCCCATCTTTGGGGAAGGAAATCCGGCAGCACCTGGTTTCCTTTTTTATAAAGGTGCAGAAGCACACGCGGGCGCTTATCGCGACCATAGAGCCATATCACGGCCCGGAATTGATAAACGCGGATCAAATCATGAAAAAGGTCCGATTTAAGATGCTCGTCAAAATCTTCGTCAGGTACACCCGCCCAACGCGCAGACCAGGTTCTCAATGCTTGGGTATTGACGTGTTCTAAAAACGTATAGCGATTACGCAGAATTGTCATGCGATCATCGGGTTCGTCATCGGTAGTAAAGAGTAAATGATCAAATTTCGTTATTCGTCCCAGGGTGTCCAGGTACTCTTTTCTTGTCAGTGGTGCGCTGATTTTTGTGTCTGTATTAATACGGTAACCGGGGGCTGCCCATAGCAGGCCTTTTGATTGAGCATAACGTATGACCGGTGCGGGATCATGTTCCAGCTCGTAACGTTTTGCGCCGCCAAATTTATCCAGGACCCGTTTAAGCGTTAATTTCTCGACGGGGGACATAACCCTCTGGACTTCGGTAAGTTTTTCTAAATCATCCTTTCTTTGTGTGAGTAGTTGCGCGTTCAGCCATTGTGCGTGTTTGCGTACTTCTGTTTGCGTCCAGCGAATAAATGATTCATCCGGTTCAATGAGTTTTTGCTGCATTACGACGATTGGGGACGGGCCGCGATGACCATTACCGGTAAGACAGGCTGCGGCATCCAACGACTCACTGTGTGCGGCAAGACTTATGCGCTGCACCGGATGTTGCTCTTTGACTTCACAACCAAAATGTGTGGAACAGGAGGTGTTTGCCAGCGGTGGCGTGTCTGAAAAAATCCACTCTTTGCGCCGTTTGTTGGGGCAGACCAACGTTGCACCTATCATTCGTATGGATTCACGAAACTGGCAATGGGGATGTGAATATTTACCGTTGGCACTCACCGTGACAATCCGCGGCCGCGTCCAGAGCCAAAACTGTTCAACGTCGCTTATCCCGTCACCGGCATCGGAGAGAAAAACCCGGCTGCCATGATGTGGAGCTTTCATCATATCCGCACCTAATCCCATAGGGTGTTCTGAGGCAATCCACACCCAATTCTCTTGATCGCCTGTCAGGACGATACGCCGCCGATGATTCATGTCCAACACGACATCAATAACCAGTACCAGTGAGGTGTTATTCACCTGGTGCTGACCAAAAAATTCGGGTTCTGACGCTAAAGAGAGTTGGTTCTTATGTTCTTCCAGTACCCGAAGTGCATTATCGTCGCTCTCATTGCTTTGTAATCGTGGAGATTCTGCGGTGAATTGCTCCGGTGACAGTGCGGTGTGACTGTCAAATAGCTCTACTTCGGAGGGAAAACGGTTCTCTTCATCGGGGAGGGGGGATGAGCGAATCAACCATTCCAGCGGCAAGGTCTTATATGTCAGCAAGGGCTGCAATTCTGCCAAAGAGGCACTATATAGCTTTTTCATTAGTTTGCGGGCAGGGGAAATTACCGCAATCTGCAGCGTTGATTCGCTGCCAGCGCGATGTACATACCCTTCTAATGGATAGACAACCGATATATTGCGCGCAATAGCCTGCGCTTCGATCGCTTCGGCAAGTTCTACGGCGTCTTGTACAGCTTTGCCAAAAAGCCAGCTCAGGCGACGAAAGGCTGGCAGGCAAGGAAGCCAGAGTTCACCAATGGAAATGTCTGTTTTTTTGAGAAGTTGTTCAATCCCTTTACGATGATCCGCATCAACATGGCTCAGTACTACGATGTCAAGGTCGGCTTTACCTTCAGCGCGTGTTGCTTGCAAGTGAGCGACAAGCGCGGGGGATAAATCTAAGCCACCATCGTAAAGCAGGCGGAAAGTGATCTCACCTTTCTGCGAGAACTCAATAAGTTGGCAATCACCATGCCCAATACCAAAGGTGAGGACATCGATCCGATCCGCCTCAGAAGGACTGTGGAGTTTAGGGGGTTCTTTTGAAATAGTTTTACGTGTCATTATTGTGTCCATAGCTGAAAGGCGAAATATCGATAATGAAAATATGAGTATCTAGTCCGAGTTTTATTTAAGGTGACGTTCATAAAAGATTCTGGTCATTATATTACGCTCATCTGACATCACAGGGGTAAATTATTTCAAGCATCAATTACAATTGTATGGTTATTGTGTTTTTTTAATGACGTGACTTCACATTTTTTGCCCGCAGCTCATTTATATATGTGTGTCAACAATGAATTATTACTTTAATTTGTTCTTTATTTGCTGACTAACTATATTAGTTTCTATTCATTTTTCATTTGGATTACGTTCTTGTTATTTAAACTGTAAAGAATGAAAAAATTATATAAAATAATTAGTTAAGATGACCGATGTTTCTCTGGGGCTAAAAGTACTCTCTCGTCATTGTATTAATGCACATAAAAAATGCGATATGGGAAGTGCACAACATATGGTGCGTGACTGCCGGGCATATTATCTATCTTAGAGAAATTATTAGATAATTCTCGGTTTACTAACTATTTATTAATAAGCAGCTCTCAGGATGCTTATATCATGTATGAGTGATATACCACCGCTGATAGCAGTATAAATTTTATGAATCTTTCAGCCCTTTTGCGCACTCCCCGTATGCGCTGAAATAGCAAACCCCTGTTCGCGCCAGTGGGTAAGCTGCTGCGACTGGCTGCGCGTGAGCGGTTTACCGGTCCAGACAAACAGATGCTGGCCGGGAAAAAATTCCGGGTGAGGGGAGTCGATGGGTTCGGCGAGAACATCGATACGCCAGCCCAGCTGTGACAAGCGCCATGCTTCGAGCCATAAATGGGTGCGGTCGTCATTTCCCCAGGCGATCAGCAGCGCCGTTTTGGCTGCCTGCTCACGCGCGGTGGCGATGCCTGATGCGGCGAACTCCACTAACACACCGTCCAGCAGGCTTAACACCACGCGCGCGGTATTTTTATCACGACTGAGCCGCTGGCGTACCGGCACCAGAATATCGTCGATAAGTACATCCGCCGCGTGTGTTTGGCTCAACGCGTGAAGGGTTGCGCGTAGCCGGGAGGGATTCACTTGTCGCAACATGGACATCAACTCTTCCTGCAGTGACGCCCAGCTTGTTTCCCCGGCGAATTTGTTGTCGTCGAGCAAGGCTTTAACTTTGCTTACGGAAATGCCCTTATCGATCCAGCGTTTGATTTCCACAATGCGCTGAATATCCGACTCATCGAACTGACGATGACCGCCTTCACTGCGCTGCGGTTTTAACAGCCCATAGCGACGCTGCCATGCGCGTAGTGTGACCGGGTTTATCCCGCAGCGTTCGGCAACCTCGCCGATACTATAAAAAGCCATAGCTCCCTCGTACTCTTTAACGCCAGTGTGCTCTTTTCACAGACTAAGTTAACTTCGCAAAGTTGTACAAATCCTTTTTTGTACAACTCCTGTTGCACAGCTTATACCATCTCATCTCTTTTTTCTGGCCAGGCTACAGCCGGAATACCGTTTAAATCCGGGCGCGCGAAAAGATGCCCCTGGAACTGAGAAATACCCGCGGATTCAAGCCACATCCACTCTTCCGCTTTCTCGACGCCGACGGCGGAAATGGCAATTTCCAGCGAGGTACAGCATTTGATAATCGCCTGAACAATTGCCTGGCGGGAGCCACTTTTGTGCACGTCCGCAATCAGGGCACGGTTAATTTTGATTCTGTCCGGCTGGAATTGCGTCAGCAATACCAGCCCGCCAAACCCGGCACCGAAGTGATCGATTGCTACGCGAATACCGGCACCTTTTAGCATTTTCACCGCCTGGGTAAACGCATCAATGCATGAAAACACGGCGCTTTCGTTAAATTCAACGATGATCTGTTCAGGAACCAGCCCGTACTCTTTAATTGCCTGCACGATAAATTCAGCGGCACCTGGAACCTTGACCAGCGTCATGGGCAGCAAATTTACCGAGAGCGTCTGCGCACCCAGCTTTAACGCCGCGGCCATCGCAAAAGCGACACGCTTGCTTTGTAAATCGGCGGTGTAAATATCATCCCCTGCCATATCGTCGAACCAGTCCTGCGGCGAGCCGCCTACACGGGTGCGCAGCAGCGCTTCGACAGAGACAATCTGGCGGGCAAAGGGGTCAACAATGGGCTGGAAAGCAAAATGGCAACCGGCACGGCTGTCCGGGACGCCTGGCGGCAGGGTTATCGCGTTGTCATCGGCAATAAACTCCCAGGCATCACCCGGCGGGATTTCGTAGTAGAACTCTTTCTCGCTGTCTTCAACGAAGGTCTGAAAGAACTGCAATGCGCGATCGCCGTAGGTCAGTTGGTATCGCGTTGTGCCTTTATCAAACACGGTCTGCAATACCGCTTCGCGGTCGTGATCGCGCAAGTCGAACAGTTCCATGCCCGTTTTACCGAAGCGTCTTGACGGTGCGTAGTCTCTGAGCACTTCGACCAGATTGTAATGGCGGTCATCGTTACAGATGTCCTGATAAATAGCTGCAACATTTTCTTCAGGCCCTTCAAGCAGTTGAAAGAAATGAGTGCCATTGAACAGCAGGATCCCCGTCACGCTGGCCTGACCATTTTTGATATTGGCGGCTGCGACCATCTCTTCAAGCAGCGTAAACGAGACATGGTCATGCAGGTGGCTGCGGTAAATGATGGTGGTAAGCATAGGAGTTCCGGCGGGATATTTAGGAATATTTACCTTAGCAGAGGATGCCCAGGTCGTCGCGGCGCTATTCCATTTGTTTTCAAATAGTTCGCGTATCTCAGCGGGCGATTATGCAGAAATGTTAACAACAACGCAGGCACCGATACAGGTAATTTGTACAAATCTGGTGCGCTTATAGATTTGTGTTATTCGTATAAGTTAATGATAAATATAAATTTATTTGGTGTTTCTATAGGCAGCTAACTATTTTGTACAATTTCTATGTACATATTGGCAATCTTTGTATAACTTTAATTGTACTTAACTGACTCATGGATTTTAGAGGAGTGACAGATGCAACAGAATGGTTTCCTTCCGAACACAGCGAATGCGGTTACGCGCTATTTTGATAAAGCGACGCTGCCAACACAGCAAGAAACATTAGGACGTATTGCTGTCGAGATCCTGACCGAAGGCCGCAATCTGAACCGTAAGGCTATTTGTACCAAATTGTTGTCGCGGCTTGAAAAAGCATCTGGCCCGGAAGAGGAGAGCCACTATCACACGCTGATTGGTTTACTGTTTGATCGTTAAGATGGAAAGACTAATCGCGATAAATCACCTGGTTATTTGAGTCAATTCTCACGGGACGCCAGAAGCTGTGGCAGAACGCTACCACATGAGAATTGGCTTCATGCCGCAAGTGCACTTCGGCAACGGGCGGCAACCCGAGATGCAGTTATGAACAGTAGTGAAATAGAGCAACTGACAGATGAACTTATCGGAGTGGCCGTGTTGTCGCTCCTGAAAGACAACTCTCCTATCAGCACCCCGGCTCTGATAGCCCGGCTACGTTCGATGGAAAGTAGTGAGACTGACAACAAACGGCGCAAGATGCTGGGATGTATTATTGCCGAAATCAGCAATAACACCCTTGGCGAAATGCGGCGTGGCGCAGACGCGGTGGGTATGGAATGGAATGAGGATCGCAGGGATAACATTTATCCACTGTTTGGCAACAAGCAGCCGGGCAGTAGTAAAAAACACTGACTTAAGTGCTGATAAGAATGCACTCAATATGGGGTAATGAAATGAGCCAGGCTATGCTTGAAAGTTCTGATGGGTACGAAAATCTTTCTGATCTTTCTCTCATGGAATATTTTCGCAGCGGTGGTGAAAAACTTGCAGAGGAATCCGCCATTCTTGGTGTCGCCATCAGACGCATAGTCGCAGCCGATGAACGGATAACCCATAAGGCGTTAATTCTGGAGTTAATCCGGATGATCGAAAGCACGGATGATGTGGTACGAAGCGACATTATCCGCAATACGCTGGAAATTGTTGTACATCATACGACGGATGATATCTGACCTCAGGAACGAGGGTTATTACCACCGCCCGCAAAACCAGGCGGTGGCAATAATCTGCCAATAGTGGTTTTTTGCCTTCCTTTATTGGCTTCTACTGGCTCCACTTGTTGAAAACACCTCTTTGCCAACACCTGCCACACCAGGGTTTTTTTACGCTTGCCTGCTGGTTTTGGGATTTGCCGCAATCTGAAAAGTGGCACTATCCTCTGTGCACAGTTTCGTAACGGCATCGCCGCACTTTGTGGCGATAAAGGGCCACAATGTCAGGTTTTAAACTCATCCCACTTGCCAGAAAGCTAGCCGTTGGGCTGCTTGTGCTCGGCATCGTTTTTTTTATTGGCCGCGTTTATCAATCAGAAAAAGGCCCTTCGTTGCAGTCATGGCACCGCTGGTCTGCCGATGAAATGTCTGCCGAAGCGATCGACCACGCCAGTTTTACCGACTATCTGGCGCGCGAAGACACGCTATTCCGCGACATGAAAACGCAGCTCACGGATGCGCTCAGCGATGATGAGAAAACACCGCTTAACCGGTTTTACGCGCAAAGTCGGGTTTACCCCGCACGTTTTCAACCCAACTGGAACCGTTCGCAAGTATTGATGCCGCAAGGCACCATTCGCGGCGCGGCGGTGTTACTGCACGGGCTGACGGATTCGCCCTACAGTATGCGCTACCTGGCGCAGGCCTGGCAGCAGCAGGGGTTTGTGGTGGTGGTGCCGCGCTTGCCGGGGCACGGCACCGCTCCGGGCGCGCTGACGAAAGTGGATCGGGACCAATGGCTGGCGACCGCGCGGCTGGCTGTGCGACAAGCAACAAGGCTTGCGGGATCGTCTGTACCGCTGCATCTCGTCGGCTATTCGAACGGGGGCGCGCTGGCGATTCAGTATGCGTTGGATAGCCTTGGCAACACTGCGCTGCGCCGACCCCAACAAATCATTCTGTTATCGCCGATGATCGGTGTTCCGTCCTACGCTCGTTTTGCCGGGCTTGCTGGCTGGCCTGCGGCGTTTCCGGCGTTTGCGAAAGCGGCGTGGCTTAATGTGGTGCCCGAATTTAACCCCTATAAATACAATTCGTTCCCGGTTAACGCCGCCCGACAATCATGGTTGTTAACGCAGGCGTTACAGCAGCAGATCCAGCAGGCCGCGCGCAGCGGACAGATAAAAGACTTGCCGCCAGTGCTGACGTTCCAGTCGGTGATGGATTCCACGGTCAGTGCCCGCGCGGTGGTCGACGCGCTGTACCGCTATTTGCCGTCAAACGGCAGCGAGTTAGTACTATTTGATATTAACCAGGCGGCCAATGCCGGTGCGCTGTTTCGCCCGTCATCCTGGCAAGCGGTGAACACGCTGCTGCCCGCACCGCCACGTCGCTACACGACAATCGTCATTGCCAATGCCGCCGCCAACAGTTTTGACACGGTTGCCCGCACGACGCCCGCGCAAGCGATGCAGGAGACGCAGGAGGATTTACACATCGCATGGCCGCCGGGGATGTTTTCCCTGTCGCACATTGCGCTGCCGTTTCCACTGAATGACTCCCTGTACGGCCTTTATCCGGCCGAGAACAACCAATACGGAATAAGCCTTGGCACCTTTTCGCTACGCGGCGAAACCAACACGCTGGCGGTGAGTCTTGATACGCTGATGCGCGCCAGCTCCAGCCCGTTTTTCCCGTGGATGATGGCGCAGATAAACCGACACATTGCGTGCAGCGATAAGCGTGATATCCCGGCGTGCATCAATGCTTCTCGCCAGTTGCCAGCCGTCAGGGGCGCAGAATAATGCGCCCCAGCACGCTGTTTTCCTCTGCGTAGCGATGGGCTTGCACCACCTCTTGCAGGGAAAATTCTCTGTCGATGATCACGCTGAATTTTTTATCCCTGGCATCCATCAGCAGCGTATCGACGGAATCTCTTGCCTGCTGGTGGGCAAGTTCGCGCCCCCAGAAAAGCCCACTCACTGTTTGATTGGCTTGCTGCAATGCCGCCAGATCGGCGTGGGCATTTCCCCCGGCGTTACCGGCCAGTACCACGGTTCCCCATTCACGCAGACAGGCGATCGATTGCTCCAGTGTCGACCCAACCAGATCAAGTACACCATCCACGCCGGTTGCGTTTGTCAGCCGTTTCACCTCGGCGACAATATCCTGCTGGCGGTAATCCAGCGCGACATCAAGACCGAGTGTGGTCAGTTGGCTCACGCGGGCATCACCGGAAAGCGTAGCGAACACGCGTGCGCCTTGTGCCTTCGCAAGCTGAATGGCAGCAACCCCAACGCCGCCTGCGCCGCCCTGGATAAGCACGCTATCGCCAGCTGTGATCTTTAAGCGTGAAAAGAGCGCCCAGGCCGCCGTGCCAAAACTTACCGGGATAACGGACGCGGAAACGATATCCAGCCCGTCTGGAATGACCCATGACCATTGCGCGGGCGTAACGCGGTACTGGGCATGGGAACCTTCCAGAGCGAGCGTGGCCACGCGTTGCCCTGGGAGGCGATCTTTTACCTGCGCACCGACTTCAATAATCGTACCCGCAGCGGAATAACCAGGAATGCAGCCTTGCGCGCCGGGGAAGGCCGTGGCGCGATTAATCACATCGCCGCCCTCAAGGGCAATGGCTTCTACGCGGATCAGCACATCGTTCGGACCACAAACAGGGTCGGCGACGTCGGTATAACGTAAAACCTCGGGTTTCCCCGGCTGAAAATAGAGTGCGGCTTTCATCGTTGCCTCCTGTTTTTAGGTCTGGGTGATCATTACTACGCCGCAAGCTCAGCGATGCTATGTCTGCGTATGATGGTTCGCGGCGACGTTCAGCGCTGTTCCTGTTTTCGCCGCAGGGTGAGTAACGGTGTGACCGAAATCCCATGTACCAGCACGCTTAACGTCACGATGGTGATGGCGATATCGGTTATCGCTCCCGCGTTCTGAAGGCCATGCGTCCAGGCATAGGCGATATAGTTAAGACTGCCGATCCCGCGAATGCCCAACCAGCCAAGGCTTAGCCGATGCAGCACTGATTCACCCGAACGCCAGGTCAGCAACCAGACGGCGAGGGGACGGATAATGATAAACACGGTGAAGGCCAGCAGCAGCGCGTTGGCATCCCAGTGGCGTGACAGTGTCACACCAAGCACGATCACCAGCCCGGCGGCCAGCAGTCGCTCAACGGTATCGCCAAAGGAGAGCGCATCGCCCACCACCAGACCCACGGATTTGATCGGGTTATGCTCTTCGAGCCCGTGCCGGGTATGCGGATTCACCTGCATCTCGGCGGGCAGGTCGTGATCATCCTCGCTGGTATGGCGTTTTTGTACGCTCATCTCCGCGCTACGCAGGCCGATACCGGCAGCGAACGCCGCGAGAAAACCGGATGCGCTGAGCATCATCGCCAGCGAAAAGCTCAGGCAAATCAGCGCTAACGCAATAAAATCGCTGGGTGCCACTTCCCCCTGCGCGTGGCGTGAGCGTGTGGCGACCAGGCCAATTAAGCGTCCGAGAACAAAACCGATACCCAACCCGCCGACCAGCGCCCAGAGCAGGTCGACACTCAACCAGTGAAACCATTCATCGGCGCTGATTGCGCCACCGGCTTTTTGCCAGACCAGCGCCAGCATCAAAAAGGGCAGCGCGGTGCCATCATTGAGACCCGCTTCACTGGAGAGCGCGATGCGCAGGCGGTCATCATCCTGCGCATCGTTGATAGCCACCAGGCTTGCCAGCACCGGATCGGTAGGGGCGAGAATGGCCGCCAACGCCAGCGATAATGGCCACGAGAGATCGGCCATAAAATGGGCGGCGAGCATAATCCCGGCAATGGTCAGCAGCATCGCGGGCAGCGCCAGCATGATGCCCATTCGCCAGTAAGGCGAGGTGAGCGGCAGGCGGATTTTCAGCCCGGTGATAAAAAGCGACGCCGCCATTGCCATTTCCGTTATCCGGCTGGTAAGCGGGGCGTGGCGAACAATATCGATGCCAATCAGCCCCAACATCCACGGTCCGCAGGCGATGCCCACCAGCAGATAGAGGCCAAAAATGGGCACCGGGACACGGCTTATCCAGCCGTAAGAGAGAGACATAAACAACAACAAACAACCCGCCGCAGCGGTCCAGGCCAGATATTCCATACAGCTCCCGAGCAAAATCATCTTCTTAACAGGTATAGCTGCTACCAAACGATGTGCCAGCAGAGCGCTTCCCGACACCAACACGCCGCTCTTCGTAAACGGCGTGTTGGTTGATTAATACATCGGGAAATGCGCGTGCAGGTTGCACGCCTGTTTACTCCGGTACGTTGCCTTCTCCTTGCTGCGATGGCCATTTCCAGTTCTGCACTTCAGGCAAATCTTCGCCATATTCACGGACATACTGATGGTGCGCGGCAATTTTTTGCGCCAGATCCTCCAGGATGTCATCCGCTTTGCCCTGCAACGACGGCACGCGCAAAATCGCCTCCTGCGCCAGGTGAAAACGATCCAGCTCGTTGAGCACGGTCATATCAAATGGCGTGGTCGTGGTGCCTTCTTCCATAAAGCCGTGCACGTGAAAATGGCGGTGATTATTGCGCTGATAAGTGAGGCGGTGAATCAGACTCGGGTAGCCGTGGAAGGCAAAAATCACCGGCTTATCAGCAGTAAAAATCGCTTCGAAAGCCTCTTCGCTAAGGCCATGCGGATGTTGCTCCTGGGTTTGCAGCGCCATTAAATCCACGACGTTCACCACCTGAATACGCAGATCCGGCAGGTAATGACGCAGCAGATCGACCGCCGCGAGGGTTTCCATAGTTGGCACATCGCCGGCGCACGCCATCACCACATCCGGGGTTTCATTCTGCTGCACGTTTCCGGCCCACGACCAGATCCCCATCCCCGCGGCGCAGTGTTTTGCCGCATCGTCGAGGTTTAACCACTGAGGCGCGGGCTGTTTCCCCGCCACGATGACATTAATGCGATCCCAGGTTTTCAGGCAGTGGTCGGCAACACACAACAGCGTGTTGGCGTCGGGCGGCAGGTAAATGCGCACAATATCCGCTTTTTTATTAGCGACATGATCGATAAAACCGGGATCCTGGTGGCTGTAACCATTGTGGTCCTGGCGCCAGACATGCGAGGAGAGCAGGTAGTTGAGCGACGATATCGGCGCGCGCCAGGGCAGGTTGCGCGTCACTTTTAACCATTTTGCATGCTGGTTAAACATCGAGTCGACAATATGAATAAATGCCTCATAACAGTTGAACAGCCCGTGGCGCCCGGTCAGCAAGTAGCCCTCAAGCCAGCCCTGGCATTGATGTTCGCTCAGGATCTCCATCACCCGACCATCGCGCGCCAGTTGTTCATCATAGGGTTTAAGCGGCTCCTGCCAGGTGCGATTCGTTACATCAAACACTTTGCTCAACCGGTTTGAAGCCGTTTCATCGGGGCCAAACAGCCGGAAATTGTCGCGGTTGTGCTCGAAAATAGCGGCCAGATACGCGCCCAGTGCGGCAGTAGATTCCGCCTGCGTCTCGCCCGGTGACGTCACTTCGACGGCATAGTGGTGCAACTCTGGCGTCACCAACTCCCGGCGTAAGCGGCCACCGTTGGCCCACGGCGACGCGCCCATGCGCTTGTCGCCTACCGGTGCCAGTGCTTGTAGTTCTGTTTTGAGTTGCCCCGATGCGTCGAAAAGATCGTCGGGCTGATAGCTGCGCATCCAGTCTTCCAGCAGTTGCCGGTGTTCATCGTTTTCACGGCATGACGAGACCGGAACCTGGTGCGCGCGCCAGAAATCCTCCACTTTCTTACCATCGACAGTTTGCGGGCCTGTCCAGCCTTTGGGGCTGCGCAAAATGATCATCGGCCAGCGCGGCACGGTGGTCTGCGCGTTGCCGCTTCGCGCCTGTTGCTGATAGTCGCGGATGCTATTCAGCGCCTGTTCGAGCGTTTCCGCCATCTGGCGGTGCATCCTGGCGGGTTCATGGCCGCTGACAAACAGTGGTTCGTAGCCGTAGCCGCGAAAGAGCTGGTGTAAATCCTCATCGCTGGTGCGCCCGAGAAGCGTAGGGTTGGCAATTTTGTACCCGTTCAGGTGCAGGATCGGCAGCACCGCGCCGTCGCGGGCGGCGTTGAGAAACTTTATGCCGTGCCAGCTGGAGGCCAGCGGGCCCGTTTCCGCTTCGCCATCGCCAATGACGCAGGCGGCGATAAGGGACGGGTTATCGAACACCGCGCCAAACGCATGAGAGAGTGAGTAACCCAGCTCGCCGCCTTCATTAATCGAGCCCGGCGTTTCGGGTGCGGCGTGGCTGGGAATGCCGCCGGGGAAGGAAAACTGGCGGAACAGTTTCTTCATGCCCTCGGCGTTCTGGCTTATCTGCGGGTAAATTTCGCTGTAGCTTCCCTCAAGCCAGGTGTTGGCCACCATGCCTGGCCCGCCATGGCCGGGGCCGCAAATATAAATCATATCGAGATCGCGCTGGCGAATGGCGCGGTTGAGATGAACATAGATAAAATTCAGCCCCGGCGTGGTTCCCCAGTGGCCCAGCAGGCGCGGTTTGATATGTTCTGGCCTGAGCGGCTCGCGCAGTAGCGGGTTATCCATCAGGTAGATTTGCCCGACAGAGAGATAATTGGCCGCGCGCCAGTAGCGATCAAGCAACTGAATTTCGTGGTCAGAGAGAGACGATATCTGTGTCATGCTTTCCTCGCGTCGTCAGAAGGTAAACCAGGCGTTGCCCTTACAGGCGAACAAATTTCCCTTTAAGCCTGGCACACCGTGTTTTCTGATGACGAAATGAACAGATTCACGCTCCCTTTTCCGCGCAAAGCCGGACGATCAACCGGGTCCTTCACTGCCTGCGGCCAGCAGCGGAACCACCACATCGCTGATGGGCGTGGGAATGCCATGTGTGCGGCCATAGCGCTGCACCACGCCGTTACGGATATCCCACTCCAGCGGGCGGTTCGCCTGGCGGTCGGCGAGAATTGAGGTCCCCAAATCCGCAGGCGCACGGTGAAAACCGTCAATAATCTCCTGGGCCACGTTATCGCTGAGCACGGCACCTTCCGCCCGCGCAACCGTCAGGCATTCGCGCAGGTACGCCAGCGCCAGCGCGGTAATATCCTCGCGCGAGAACATGCCGGCACGGCGATTGGCGAGCACCATCAGACCGGCGACCGCATTCTGTAACAGCTTGCGCCAGGCGATCGACGCAAAATCCGCAGACAACTCAACCGCGCAACGTGTACCGCTGAGCGCTTTCACCACCCGTTTTGCCTGCGGCACATCCGGCAGCGTCAGGCGCGGTCTGGCGCGCAACCAGACAGACGCATCCGGCTCGCGCTGCGCCGGGAACCAGACGACGGACGGCAGCACGCTTGCGCCGTTAACCAGCGGGGCCAACTGGTTTTTCTGCTCGACGCCGTTTTGCAGCGCGCACACAACCGTGTTTTCATCGCATAAGGCAGCCAGCCAGCCGGCGCTGTCCGCAACCTGCGTGGTTTTTACCGCCACAAACACCAGATCGAACGGTTTGTGCAGCGCTGCCGGATCGCTCAATACCGGGCCGGGCACCACAATTTCCCCCTCATCGTGGCGCAGAATTAACTGCGGGTGGGCGGTTCGCCCGCACAAAACGGGTGTGCGACCCACTTCATGCAGCGCCGCCGCGATAGTGGTGCCGATAGCCCCGGGGCCAAGCAGCGCAATTGTCGGAAAATCAGACATGGTGAGTTCTCCTGATGTGGTTAACCAATCATTACCGTGCCGGTCGCTATCACTGTACACGCCAGCACTTTTCTTAGCGTTAAGGTTTCGCCGAGAAACAGATAACCCAGTAGCGCGGCAAACAGAACGCTGGTTTCACGCAGCGCTGAAACTGCCCCCATTGGCGCGGTCGCCATCGCATAAATAATGATGCCGTAAGCCAGCAGCGAAACCAGTCCGCCTGTAGCGGCAAGCAATACCTCGGGACGCCAGCGCAGTAAACTTTTTGCGCCGCGAAGCCCGGTATAGAGCGCTGGCATCAACATGCCCCATAACGCACTCATCCACACGGTATAGGCGATGGCATCACCGGCGATACGCACGCCAATGCCGTCCACCACGCTATAAGCGGCGATAAACGCGCCGGTGGCCAGGGAATATTTCAGCCCCGGCAGCGCCAGGCGGCGGCGTTGCAGGGCAAGCAGCAGAATACCGCCGGAAATCAACCCAATGCCAGCCAGCGCGTTCACGGCCACCTTTTCCCCGGCAAACAGCGCCGCCCCCAACGTCACCATTAGCGGTGAAGAACCCCGCGCAATCGGGTAGGTTTGCCCGAGATCCCCGCTCTGATAACTGCGTACCAGACACAGGTTATAGCCGACATGCAGCAGCGCTGACAGCAGCGCGTATTTCCAGCTGGCATAAGCCGGCAAGGGTAAAAACGGCGCGGCGACAACGCAGGTGAGGGCTATCGTCGCGCACATGATGGTCATCGACCATAACCTATCCGTGCCGCCGCGTAAGAGCGTATTCCAGCTGGCGTGCAGCAGCGCGGCGAATAATGTCAGCAAAACAAGGTAAGTGGGCATGTATCGATGCTAATCAGCACATGCCCGGATGAAAAGTGAAGTGTCGTCATTCGACCATGAGTAAATACTCATACTTAGCGATAGTTAAGCTGTGCCTGTTGTGATTCTGCCAACAGCCAGCTGCGGAAAGTCACAATGTGCGGCTGCGTTTCGATCCCCTGCGGGCAGACAAAATAATAGGCGGCGGGCGACGGAAAAGGGACGTCAAAAAGCCGCACCAGCGAGCCATCGGCTATCTCTTTTTCAACGTGCCCACTGCGCGCCAGCGCAATTCCCTGGCCCAGCAATGCCGCTTCAATGGTCATATTGGTATCGGCGAAACGCACGTTCTCGTGCAGCACATCGGTATTAACGCCGACCTGCTTAAACCAGGCGTCCCATTTGGGCACCAGATCGGCGCCATCGCGCGTCAGCAGTGGGTAGCGCAGCAGTTCGGCAGGTTCATCCGGCGTGCCAAAACGCTGCAAAAGCGCCGGGCTGGCGACCGGGAAAAGCTGTTCGCGGAACATAAATTCCGTGTGCAGCGCCGGATAATTCCCGTGACCAAAGCGGATCGCCACATCGGCATCGGTGCTGGCGAAGTTAATGGCCTGATCGGTGCTTTCCAGCGTCACCAGAATTTCCGGGTGTAAGCGCGCCAGACCCGGCAAGCGCGGGAGCAACCATTTCAGTGCGAAAGAGTAGGTGGTGTTGACGCGCAGTCGCACCCGGCCTTTTTGCTCACGCAAATCCGCCAGCGTGGTTTCCAGTTTGCTAAAAAATTCGCGCACCAGCGGTGCGAGCGCGGCACCGGCGGGCGTCAGGCTGAGGGTCTTTCCGCGCTGAAACAGCGACAATCCCCAGATTTCCTCAAGGTTTTTTAGCTGATGACTGACGGCACTTTGCGTAATACACAGCTCTTCTGCCGCCGCGGTAAAGGTGGTGTGGCGGGTCGCTACTTCAAATGCGCGCAGTGTCGCAGTGGGGGGAAGATCACGCATTATACGGTTCCTGTTAATGAGCTAATGCTCATAACACCCTATGCCGAAACCGTAGTGAAAGCTACGCGAGCAGAACAATAAACTACCACGATGAGAGCAGGGTAATGGTGCTGTCTAACCAGCCTGGCAGGTTTTCCCGGTACCAGTCGAGATAGCGTGGGAGATCGGTTTTTTGCCGCTCAGCAAGCAGCGTGACCACTTCGGTGACAATCCACGCTTTGGCAATGGCAATCTCCCGGCTGAGTTCACGCGGTGTTGCATGACCCGAAATATGACAATAGCGCTCGGCAAGCGCCTGAAAGGCGTGTGTGACGCCCATCCCTTTTATCAGAGGGGCGAGGTCAATCGCCGGGCTTCCCGTGGCAAATCGCTCCCAGTCGAAAAGCACCAGCTCGCCGTTATCCCGTCGTCCCCAGTTACCCGCATTGCTGTCGCCGGAAATTAACCCCGAGTGACGAAAGAGCACCTCGCTGGATTGCTGAAAACAGCGCAGTTGTTGCGAAGCCTGTTCCGGCAACGCCAGCAGCGCCAGCGATTTTTCCAGCGCGGAAACTGACCAGCTATGCGGGTGATAGCGCCATGCCGCGTCTGGCGCAACGCGATGTAAGCGAGCCAGCATGGCTAACGCCTCATCGCTGGCCACGGCATCCTGAGAAACCGGGTGGGGAATATACTCAAGCCTCAATAAATGCCGCGCAGGATTGGCGAATAACAACCCTGGCGAGGCAATCTTTGCTGCGTTGAGCCGGTGCGCCGCATGTTGATAGAAAGCATATTCAACCTCACTGACAGGATATTTTTCAATGACGTGTCGGCCGTGCTCATCAACAAAAAGCGCCACCTTTGCGGCGCCCATTTTTGATAAATCCTGAGCTGTCATCCCTTTTCCTTTGCGCGCTGGTCGAGCGTTTCAGTGTAGCCTGGATGGTGGCGACGCGAAGAGCGGTTTACTCCTGCGTCGCTTGTTCCTGAGCATGCAGGCGATACTGTCCTGGCGTTAATTGATACTGTTCGCGAAAGGCGCGGCAGAATGTCGATTGCTGCTGATAACCCAGCTGCAGCGCAATATCCGTAATAGAGCGATGCGTTTCGCTGAGTAACGCTTTCGCAATCACCATGCGGCGATAGCGGATATACACGCCAGGCGACATGCCGGCGATTTGTTTAAAACCGCGCTGGAAATGCCAGACCGAGTAACCGGATTTTTTCGCTAATACGCCAAGTGGTAACGGCTCGGCAATATTGCTTTCTATCCACTGGAGAATATCCTGGATGGTTAAGCTCATCAGATATAACGAGGACTTTTTTCTCATATCAATACCTGCTGTTAATGCGCAGCGTTTGGGGAAGCCATCAATATTTCCTCCCCAAACGCAAAAGCGTCACGCGTCACTGTATTTGCGGGTGATCCGCATCAGCAATCTTCAATAATTAAGTAGACGGCATTCAGCGGCCCGTGGACGCCGACGACTTTAATCAGCTCAATATCGGCCGTCGAACTTGGCCCGGCGATAAGATTGATACACGAGGGAAGCGTTTCGCCTTCCTGCACCCGCTCGCGCAAAATGTGCGCCAGTTGCGTGACGCCGTACAGCAATCTGCTCTTATAGATAACGAACACGGTGGTGGTGGGCAGCAGACTGATAGCGCGCCCCTGTAGCGGGGAGGAAAAGAGCACCACACCGCCGGTTTCGCACAGACCATATTCGGCGTAGACCACGCCAATACTGGCTTGTGCGGCGCGCCGCAGGTTCTCTTCTCCGCCCGCTGAATCCCAGCAATTTGTTGGAAACGTATTCTGCAAATGCGCCGTGATACCGACGTTTGCCAGTCGGGCGTCGCCGCTAATAAGCAGCGGGCCGCCGCCGTACTGGTTACAGATCCGTTCGGCAAGCTGGGGGATTTTCGCCAGCGGAGCCACTTCGCAGTGGGCCTGCATAACCGTTGTCGCGTATTCGATAAAACTGTCGCAGGGGTGCTGCTGGATCTGCCCGGCATAGCGGCTTGTCAGCGGAGCGTGCCCGGAAAACTCCAGCGGCTGCGGTATCTGACGCGGTTCGCGACCGAGCCGTCCGGCAATTTTTTGCATAAAAGCATCACGGTTTTCCATCAGGCTTGCTCCCCGTTTTTATGCTGTTTTTGGTGTTTTTTAAACCAGCTACGGAAACTCTCGCCATCGGCAGCGGGCAGATCGCGGGCCTCCGTCCACTTGCCGATGGCTGAGATGGTAAAGGGCATTTTGCCGTTGCGGATCATCAGTTGGGCGGCGCGTGCGCCAGCGACCATGCCTACTTTCCACAGCCGGGGGTGACGGTTGGCGTAATTGAACAGGTGAACGGTGTGTCTTTCCATCGCTGGCGTTCTTCCGCTTTCCGCCAGCGTGCGGCGGTGCTCAAGGATCAGTGACGACAGCGGAATGCGCACCGGGCAGACATCATCACAGGCGGTACATAATGAGCAGGCATAAGGCAGGTTTTTGAAATCATCATAACCGCCGAGCAACGGCGTGAGCACCGCGCCAACCGGGCCGGGATAAATCGAGCCGTAACCGTGTCCGCCGATATGGCGGTAAGCGGGGCAGGTATTCATGCAGGCCCCGCAGCGGATGCAACGCAGGATGTCCTGGAAAGGCGAGCCCAGCAACTGTGAGCGACCATTGTCGACAATAACCAGATGGAACGATTCCGGCCCGTCGCTCTCCATGCCGCCTTTCGCGCCGGTAAGCCAGGTGTTATATCCCGTAAGACGGGCACCAACCGCGCTGCGCGCCAGCATCGTCAGGATAATATCCAGCTCAGCGAATGTCGGCACCACGCGCTCCATGCCCATCACGGCAATATGCGTTTTTGGCACAGTGGTACAGAGCCGGGCATTGCCTTCATTGCTCACCAGGCTGAGCGTGCCGGTTTCCGCAACCGCAAAGTTGCACCCGGTAATGCCGATGTCGGCGCTGAGGAAATCCTCACGGATCTTCTGGCGAATAAAGCGCGTCATGGCTTCCGGGGTCTCGGGGCCGTTATAACCCAGCTTTTCGCGCAACACTTGCTGAATTTGATGGCGATCCCGATGAATGGCCGGGACCACCACGTGCGAAGGGGCATCTTTGGCGAGTTGCAGAATATACTCGCCCAGATCCGTTTCCACGACCTCAATACTAGCCGCTTCAAGCGCGGCGTTCATGCCGATCTCTTCGGTCACCATCGACTTCGATTTAACGATTTTGCGCGCCTGCTTTTCCCGGGCAATCTGCAAAATATAGCGGGTGGCATCTTCACGCGTATCAGCAAAAAAGACGTGACCGCCGTTGGCGCTGACCTTTTCGCTTAACTGGTAGAGATAGGCATCCAGATTATCGAGAACATGGGCGCGAATTTCAGCGGCGCGCGAGCGCCAGTCGGGCCAGTTTTCCAGTTCATCGACCATTTTCTGCCGATTAATGCCAATCCGATCCTGCGCGTTCGCCACGGCATGGCGCATTACCGGATCGTCAATTTGTTGTTGTACCCGGTCATAAAAAGGGACATTGCTGGTTTTTAGCGACATGGTGTTTCCTTAGCGGCTCATCAGCACATCAGCGATATGCAACACACGTACGTTTTGGCCTTCACGCTGTAAACGTCCGCCAATATTCAGCAGGCAACTGGCATCCGCGCCAATCAGGTAATCCGGCCTGGCTTGCATGATATGCGCGACCTTTTCTTTCACCATTTCGCCGGAAATTTCGGCCATTTTGACCGAAAAAGTGCCGCCAAATCCGCAGCAGGTTTCCTGGGCGCTAAACGGCACAATTTCCAGCTCACGCACCTCGCGCAGCAGTATTAGCGGTTCATCACGCACGCCGAGCTTACGAAACAGGCTGCACGAGGGGTGATAGACCGCCCGCCCCGGCAGGCGCGCGCCGACGTCGGTTACGCCAAGCTGGTTAACGATAAAGGAGGTTAGATCAACCATGCGGCTGGCAACCTTCGCGGCGCGCATCGCCCACTCAGGTTCATCGACCAGCCAGTCCGCATAGTGGCGGATCGCGTTCATGCAGGAACCGGCAGGCGAGATAATCGGGTAGTCGTTGATTTCCAGCGCCGCAATCTGCGCTTTCATGCCCGGCAAGGCGTCACGAATGTAGCCGCTATTAATTGCTGGTTGACCGCAGCAGCCCTGTTTTTCAGGAAACTGGACATGGCAGCCTAACTGTTCGAGTAGCAGGACACTGTTTCGCGCCATGCGCGATTTAAGTGCGTCCCCAATGCAGGTAACAAAGAAATTTACGTTCATATTATTTAGCTTCCAGCGAAGATAACGGCATAACGTCATTTTTAATTTGGCAGGCGGTGAGGGCGTTTGTGCTTGCCTGTTTACGCGTCTCTTTAGCGCGCCACGCGCAGCCCGCCGGTGACGCCGCGGCTTAATACGATTTGCCAGAGCTGGATATTTCTGGCGCGAAATGCGCCCGCGCAGGCAGTGAGGTAATAATTAAACATACGGTGAAATTGCGTGGAGTAACTGCCTGCTATTTGCGGCCAGGCCTGATTAAAACGGCGATGCCAGGCCATTAATGTTTTGTCGTAATCGGCACCGAAATTATGCACATCTTCGATAACAAAATAGGGCTCGCTGGCTTCGGTAATCTGTTTTAAGGAGGGCAGGCAGCCATTAGGGAAAATATATTTGTTGATCCAGGGATCGACATTATGCAGGGTTTTATTCGACCCGATGGAGTGCAGTAAAAACAGACCATCCGGCTTCAGGCAGCGATCGACGGCGCTAAAATAGGTCGCATAGTTTTTCGGACCGACATGTTCGAACATGCCGACGGAGACGATGCGGTCATAGCGTTTATCCAGATCGCGGTAATCCTGTAACAGGATGCGAATATCCAGCCCCTCGCTGTGGCTTTCGGCGTAGGCTTTTTGCTCTGCCGAAATGGTGATGCCTTCCACGCTGACGCCATAATGGCGCGCCGCGTATTGTGCTAAACTGCCCCAGCCGCAGCCGATATCCAGCAGCGTCATGCCCGGTTTAAGCTGCAGTTTTTCACAGATCAGCGCGAGCTTATCCTCCTGCGCTGCGCAGAGTTCATCGGCGTTTTTCCAGTAACCGCACGAGTACTGCATATGCGGATCGAGCATACGGTTAAACAGATCGTTACCCAGATCGTAATGCACTTCGCCCACTTGCCAGGCGCGGCGACGGGACTGAGGGTTGACGATGCGCGCCGCAGCGATGCGCATCAGATCGGCGAAACGCGCCGGGCGCTGCTCATCAAGCCTGGCGCGCAATAGTTTGTCAAAAAACGCATCGAGCTGTTTGCAATCCCACCAGCCCTCCATATAACTTTCACCGAGCCCAAGTGAACCCTGCTGCAACACGCGCTTGAAAAAACGCGTGTCATGCACGCGGATATCCCAGGGTTCGGGGCCATTAATCCTGATGCCTGCCTGAGACAGCAGTTCCTGGACGATCCGCAGCCAGTGGCCGGGTTTACTGATCACATCGACGGTACATTCGTTAGCCATCATCTTTCCTTCAACGTAGCGTGCGCTCAGCCGGTAATTTCCCCGTCATTCACTGCCCGTCAGTGCGAAAAGGGCTTATCGCTCAGGCAGCTGGCTGGTAAATTGTTCACAACGGGTGAAATATATTTATGACCCGCTCATTATTCAGGAAACCCGTTTTGCCTGCGCTGTGCTATCAAGACAAACTTCATCGAATAGAGGTCAGGTTGTTATGTGCTCTAAGCTTGTGTTGCCGCCTCGTCAGCCCATTAGTGGCCAGCCCGCGCCGGTGCTGATGGCCTTGCCGCGACCGGTGTACTTTCGCAGTTACCCTTTACGCGGCGATACGGGCGTGGACATGCACGAGCATCCGTTCGCGGAATTTCTCTATGCGCGCGAAGGAAGTATGCGGGTGGAAATTGAAGGCAAGACGCTGGTGGTGCCCGTGCTTTATGGGGTCTGGATCCCGGCGCGTGTGCCGCACCGTCTTCTTGCCGGCAGCGACGTATTGCTGGAAAGCCTGTATGTGGAAGCCGATTTCGCCACTATCCCCTTTAGCGGCAGTAAGGTGGTGGTGGTGAGTGATTTTGTGCGTGAGTATATTCACTACGCCACGCAAAACGTGCCGGAAAAGTATGATGCTGCAGGCGATGACGCGCAGTTAGTGCAGGTACTGATTTCATTGCTCAGAGGCTTACCCGACGCCGGGTTATCGGTCTCCTGGCCGGTATCACCGTTGCTGACGAAAGTTTGCAGCCAGATCCAGAAAACGCCCGGCGACGCGCACAGCATTGAACAGTGGTCCTCCTGTAGCGGTATGTCAGTGCGCACGTTTTCACGCCGCTTCAAAAAGGAGACCGGCGTCGCGTTCAGCGAATGGAAAAAACGGGTGCGTTTGCTGGAATCCGTGGTGATGTTAAAAAACAAACGCAGCGTAACTCAGGTGGCGCTTGAGCTTGGCTATTCAAGCCCGGCCTCGTTTACCTTTGCGTTTCGCGCCATGTTCGGCGTGCCGCCAACGCGCTATTAATTAACCGCCGCCGCGCTTTTTCAGCCGGCCGTCAATCATACTGTCGCGCTTTGCGAACGCCGGAAAAAAGACGGCGTAGCCACCAGATAACCAGCGCCAGCAGGGCTATTGCGCCCAGCACGGCAAACGCCACGCTGTAGGAGTATTTCGCCGCTATTGTTCCCGCCATCGCCGGGCTGAATGCGGCCCCGACACCTTGTAACAACATGATAAAGCTCTGCCCGGCGTTGGTGTGCCCGCTGCCTTCCAGCAATTTAACGATATAACCGGGTACCGCCACGCCCAGTAGCCCTGCGGCCACGCCATCCAGTATCTGAACCGGGATCATAAAAAGCGGCCCGGCCGAGACGCAGGCCAGCGCTGCGCGCAGCGGCAAAACCAGTAGCGCTGCCGTAATCAGCCACGGGTAACCATATTTTCCCGCTCTGGCGGCGGCGAATAAGGCGACGGGAATCATCACCAACTGCGAAATAATGACGGTCGCCGCCGCATACACACCGGCGCTCATTTCCCCGCCTGGCGCGGAGGCCACGCGCATACTGAGCATCGGCAGCAGCGCCGCGTTAGCCAGATGAAACAGCATCAGCGTCACGCCGGTCGCGATAAGGGCGGGGTGAGTGATAATCGCAGAAAGTCGGGGGACGACCGCCGGATCTTCATTGTGACCGAGACCCCGTGCGGCGCGGTTATCAATGTCGTTATTGCGAATAGCAAAAACCGCGAACGTTGCGCATAGCGCCATGCCGGTCATCAGAATAAAAACGGCATCAGTACCGAAGTACCACACCAGTATGCCGGCCAGCATCGCGGCGCTCATATTTCCGCCGTGATTAAACGCCTCGTTCCTGCCCATCTGATGGTTAAACCCTGACGAGCCGGTTAAGCCAAGCGTAATGCCCATTAACAGCGGCGCAATAAACGCGGCGGATACGCCGGTGACAAGTTGTGAAAAACCAACGACAAAAAGAGTCGGAAACGCCCAGAGCAGCAGCGTGGCGGCAGTGATCAGCAAACAGCAGGCGACGAGAATGCCGCGCTTATGCCGCGTGGCGTCAGCGACCAGCCCGGAAGGCATGGTCGCCACCAGGCCCGCCAGACCACCGGCTGTCATCATCCAGCCAATGTTGTCTGCTTGCCAGTGATGTTCCGTGAGAAAGATCCCCAAAAAAGGGCCAAGACCGTCTCTGACATCCGCCATGAAAAAGTTCACTAAACAGAGTGCCTGCAGCGATCGTAACGGCATAGAAGCCTTTTTTGTGTCCATGGTGCAGCGTTCCTGAAGTATCGGTGGGTTCCGCATCCTGAAAGCGTATTGTTATCCCTTTCAGCGGCTGGCAGACAAAACAGATGCCGTATCGCATACCTGTGACAAGGGATAATAATCGGCTTTCACGTCAATCATGTGATACATAAATGTAACATTCTGTCGTGCTGGCGAAGGGGAGTGTGAAAGGCGGTCGACTACAAACATGTGATAAATCTGCATCATCAATGCGGCTGACGATGCAGACGATATGTAACGGCTATGCCAGTAAAATCACGCCCCAGACAACGGCGACCATCAGCAGCGCTGTCGTTTGGGCGGCACTGCCCATATCTTTGGCGTTTTTTGAAAGCGGGTGGCGTTCCAGTGAAATGCGATCGACCACCGCCTCGATGGCAGAATTTAGCAGCTCAACTAACAGGCTGATAAAGCACACGGCCAGCAGCAGCGCGCGCTCAACCCCGCTGACGTTGACAACCAAAGCAGTAATCATCAATACGCTATGTAAAACAAGCAGCTGGCGGAAAGCCTCCTCGCCATACACGGCGGTAAGAAAACCGTCGCGCGAATAGATAAGCGTACTGACGATCCGCGCGATGCCGGTTTTGCCGTGAGAATATTTGCCTGTTGCGCTGGGGCCTGACGATTGCATGTGCATCTCCTGACGAAAGGTTTGAACGCGCAGTATGCAAAACGAGATGTCAGGAAATTGTCAGAACCGTATCGGAAACAGAAACCTGGCAATAAACAGCCGTGGTTAGCGCGTGCGCTGCATATCCAGCGTAAAGCGGCAGCCTTGATCTGAGCTTTCAACCGTCATGCGCCAGCCAAGATGCTCCACAATGCGCTGCACAATCGATAAACCAAGCCCCTCGCCATTTTGCTGCGTGCCGGACTGAAAGCGCTGAAAATGGCGCGGATCGATACTCGACGGCAGGCCAGGGCCGGTGTCCGAAATGGTCAGGGTTGCGCCGTGCAGCGCCAGGCGGATCTCTCCCGCTGCGGTGTACTGGCAGGCATTGCGCAGCAGGTTCCAGAAAACGCTGCGCGCCAGCTCAGCATTGGTCTGTATGTGGGTCTGCTCCGCGGCATCCAGTATCAGCGCGACGGGCTTTTTTGCCAGCCAGGGCTGGCAGCGCGCGATGCACTCTTCGAGCACAGGACGAAGCGCAACCTCGCTGCGGGGCAGGGTTTGCGGATCGCGTGAAAGCAGCAGCAGACACGTCAACTGGCGTTGCATCTCCTGGGTGGTGCGCACGATCCGCTCCGCGCCTGGTACCAGAAGGCTGTTGGCAGGTAACTGGTGCATGATGGTTTCCGCGGCTCCGCCAATGATCGCCAACGGGGTGCGCAATTCATGACTGGCATCGCCGACAAAGCAGCGCTCACGCTGGAGAAACCGCTCCAGTTCATCGCTGTGTTGGGCAAACGCGCGCGCCAGCACGCCGATCTCATCACTCGCGTCCTGGAAAGGTAACGGCTTTTGATTGCGCTCGACGGCATTGGCCAGCCGTGTAATGGGAACGGTAACGCGCGCCGACGTTAAGCGGCCAATCCAGAAGGCGCACAGCACGCACAACAGAATGATAAGCGGCGCGAAACCGTCAATCATCCACTCCAGCCAGGCGTAACGATTGCCATCCTGCAGCAGGTAGTAGCGCTGGTTATGCAGCGTGAATACCAGCAAGTGCTGTTCGTCGGGTGCTTTCAGCCGGTGGTAGCCTGGCGTGTACTGGCGCAGCGTATCGGGCGCGGTCTGCGCGTTGTAGAGCTCGCTGCCTTGCGGCATAGCGGGGACGATGCCGCTGGCAATCTCCTCTTCCAGCCGGGGGGCTTCGTCGCGCAGGCTTTCCGCCATCGCCCAGGCGCGGAGTTCGTCGTAGTCGAGTTGCTCGGCCACGACCACAAATGCCATCACCGCGACCATCAGCAGCACAAATGAAACAGTAATGCGCGTATTGAGCGTCATCTGCTGGTAAAGGGATTTCATGATGGATGCTCTGCCTCTGATGATTATTCTGCGCAAGCCTCCCCGGGCTTGTGCAGGCGTAAACCGATGCCATGTACCGTTTCTATCAGTGCAGATGTGAAGTTTTTGTCAACTCGCTGGCGCAGGTCATGAATATGTGTGCGCAGTGCGCCGCTTTCCGGCGGCTCGTCGCCCCACAGCAGGTATTCCATCTCCTGCTTTTTGACGACGCCGGGTGCGGCGCGCATCAGACTCAGTAGCAATTTGTGGGTGGTGGGCGTCAAATTGATGCTCTGGCCTTGCCGCCATGCCTGCGGTGCGCGGGTATCTACCAGTAGATCTTCCCAGCTTAGCGTGCCTTGCACCTGCCGCCCCTGGGCGCGGCGCACCAGCGCCTGGATACGTGCGTCCAGCTCTTTGAGTGAAAAGGGTTTTACCAGGTAATCGTCCGCGCCCAGCGCAAAACCCTGCACGCGGTCATCGACCGGATCGCGCGCGGTCAGCATCAGTACCGGCACCGGGTTTTGATATTCGCGGCGAAGTTTGCTGCACAGCGTCATGCCGTCCAGGCGCGGCAGCATCAGATCCAACAGGATGGCATCGTAGTCATTCTGCGTGGCCATACGCAGGCCGGTGGCACCATCACGTGCATCATCCAGCACGTAGCCCAGCGGCTCAAAGAAGTCGTACAGGTTGGCCACCAACTCAGGGTTATCTTCGATAATGAGCAGGCGAGTCATAGGAAACCGGCATTGGGAAAAAGAGCCGGCTACCTTAACAACTTCCTGACACCGGGGCGTTGATACTGCGCACATTTCTAACCCATTGAGAATTGCGCATGTTTCAACGTCTGTCGTCGTTTCGGCTCAACCCGGTGCAACTGACCTGGGTCGCCGCTCTGTTCTTTACCACCTTTGGCAATATTGCGCTGTGGCAAACGCTGTGGTCAAAAATTGAGATCAACAGTCTGCACAATTTGCTGTTTGTTATCAGCCTGCCGGTTTTCCTGTTCTGTTTTTTTAACGTGTTGCTGACACCGGTAATGATGCTGCCGTACTTGCGTAAACCGCTGCTGGCGTCGCTGGTCGTTATCAGCGCCAGTTGCAGCTATTTTATGCTGCGCTACAACGTGCTGATCGACCGCAGTATGGTGCAGAATTTCTTTGAAACGAATCAGGCTGAGCTCACTTCTTACCTTTCTGTCCCGCTGGTGCTGACGCTGCTTTCTCTGGGCGTGGTGCCGGCGGCGGCGATGGTGTTGCTGCCCGGTAAAAATATCGGCCGTCCCGTACAACACCTGTTCTGGTGGCTATGCCAAATTGTGGTGACGTTAACCCTTTTTGCCGCCGTGACGCTGGCGTTCTACAAGGATTACGCTTCGCTGCTGCGCAACAATATGCAGATAAAAGATCAGGCGCTGCCGTTTAACGTTGTCCGCAATACCAATGGCTACCTGAAACGCAAGTACAGCGTGAAATCGCAGCCTTTACGCACGGTGGCGGAAGATGTCACGCGTACGGCTGCGGAGCGGCCAAAACTGGTGATTGTTGTGGTCGGAGAAACCGCACGGGCGCAGAACTTTCAGCTTAATGGGTATGCGCGCCCGACCAACCCAACGCTGTCGCAGCGCGAGGATATCATCAGTTTCAAACATGTCTCATCCTGTGGCACGGCGACGGCCATTTCGCTGCCGTGCATGTTTTCGCGCATGACCCGTTCGCAATACAACGACGTGCGCGCCGCGACGGAAGAGAACCTGCTCGACATCCTGCAACGCACCGGCATCCATATTCTCTGGCGTAACAATAACAACGGCGGCTGCAAAGGTATCTGCGCGCGCGTGCCCACCGATGATATGCCCGCGCAGAACATTGCTGGGCTCTGTGTCAATAAAGATGGCACCTGTTATGACGAAGTGCTGTTGCACCAGCTCACAGCGCGCATTGATGCGATGGCAGGGGATGCATTAATTGTGTTGCACCAGATTGGCAGCCATGGGCCAACGTACTTCGAACGTTACCCGGCGCAGGCCAAAGTATTCAGCCCTACCTGTGACAGCAATCAGATTGAGAAGTGCAGTAACGAGGCGCTGCTCAATACGTACGACAATTCGCTGGTCTACACCGACCGGATGCTGGGTAAAACCATTGCGGTGTTGCAGGACTATTCCGCACAGCGCGACGTGGCGATGATTTATGTTTCCGACCACGGCGAGTCTTTGGGCGAGCGGGGGATGTACCTGCACGGTACGCCGTACATTATTGCGCCCGAGGAGCAAACTCATGTCCCGCTGGTGATGTGGCTTTCGCCCGCGTTTGCACAGCATGCCGGGCTCAGTCTCTCCTGTATGCGCAGCCATGCCGATAGCAACAGCTATAGCCATGACAATCTCTATCACTCGATTCTTGGGCTGTTCACTGTGCAAAGCCGTGTTTATCAACCCGCACTGGATATCTTTGCCGGGTGTCGAACCGTGATGCAGCGGCAATAAAGCGGCTGTCAGCGCACGGTTGCTTAATCGAGGTAAAGCGGCTGTGCGTTTATCTGGTTAAAAATCAGGCCATCTGCGGTGCGTTGAGCAAAGTCACCGCCGCGGGTTACGCCAGTGCGTCTCTTTTGGGATATAGTAGAAAATTATCTTTTTATATCAGGTGGCACTGGCAATGGCTTTGATCCCAAAAAACTACGCGCGGCTGGAAAGCGGTTATCGTGAGAAAGCTCTTAAAATTTATCCGTGGGTGTGCGGGCGCTGTTCCCGCGAGTTTGTCTATTCAAATCTGCGGGAATTAACGGTTCACCATATCGATCACGACCATACCAATAACCCGGAAGATGGCAGTAACTGGGAGCTGTTGTGTCTGTTTTGCCATGACCACGAACACTCGAAGTACACGGAAGCCGATCAGTACGGCACGACCGTGGTGGCGGGTGAAGACGCGCAAAAAGATGTTGGAGCCGCAACGTATAATCCCTTTGCCGATTTAAAATCGATGTTCAATAAGAAGAAGTAGCGCCAGCAACGTTCGTTTCTACCCACAAAATCAGTGCGGTGCAGGTCGGTAACATGTTGTCAGTCGTGGCGTTAAGTAAGAGCGCTAAACAGGTTTTGCCCGCAAGCTGGCAGGTAAGTACAGACAAGGATCCCAATGATTAACTTCAGCAAGCCTCTTCTGGCGCCGCCTCTTCAGGTCGGAGACACCATTGGTTTTTTCTCTTCATCTGCGCCGGTAACAACCACGGCTCCAAATCGGTTTAGCCGTGGAAAACGCTTCCTGGAGGAGAAAGGGTTTCGTCTTAAAGCCGGTCGCCTGACCGGCAAGTCTGATTTCTATCGCTCCGGCACGATTGCTGAGCGAGCGCAGGAGTTCAACGAACTTATTCGCGATCCGCACATTCGCTGTGTGATGTCGACAATCGGGGGAAATAATAGTAACGCCTTGCTGCCTTATATTGATTATGACGCCCTGCAAGCAGACCCGAAAATAATCATCGGTTATTCAGATACCACCGCCTTACTGGCGGGAATTTATGCGCGAACAGGGTTAATTACTTTTTATGGCCCGGCGTTGGTTGCTTCATTTGGTGAATTTCCTCCACTGGTTGATGCTACATATCACGCTTTTATTGAAATACTCTGCGGAAAAAATAACGGTCACTACGACTATGTTTTACCGGAGAAATGGACCGATGAACGGCTTAACTGGGATGATGCCGAGCCGGTACGAGCTAAAACATTGTATGCGAATAACTGCCGGTTTATAGGGCAGGGGTTACAAACAGGGCGCGTTATTGGCGGTAACCTTAATACTTTGTCGGGTATCTGGGGTAGCGAATGGATGCCTGAAATACGATCCGGTGACATTCTGTTCATTGAAGATAGTTTAAAAGACATTGCCACCGTTGAACGTTCATTCGCCATGCTGAAACTTAATGGCGTCTTTAAAAAAGTGCGTGCGATACTTCTTGGCAAACATGAATTATTCGATAACGCGGGAAGCGGTCGGACGCCTTACGATGTATTACGAGAAGTTTTAGGGGACGAAAACGTTCCGATCGTTGATGGTTTCGATTGTTGCCACACGCATCCGATGCTGACATTGCCTCTTGGTTCAACACTCACCATTGATTTTGACAATCACAAGGTATCCATCGTCGAACCGTATCTGTCAGACAGGCAATAGACAGCCACCTGTTTATGATCAGGCCGCGAACCGTGCCCTCCTAATAAGGAGGGCACTTACTGGAAAGAGTAATCGTCAGAACGATTCCCAGTCAGCACTATGACCTGTCGACGTCGCGGGCTTCAGATCAGCCTTGCGGTGATTTGCCGCTACGGTGTATTTGGGTTTCGCGGTATCTGAACGCAGTTTGAACACCGAAACCAGCTGTGCCAGCTGTTCAGCCTGTTGCTCCAGTGATGATGAAGCCGCAGACGACTCCTGAACCAATGCGGCATTCTGCTGTGTCGTTGAATCCAGCTCGGTGACCGCTTTACCAATCTGATCGATACCTCTGCTCTGTTCTTCAGAAGCGCTTGAGATTTCGTTCATGATGCCACTCACATTGGTGACAGAAGAGACAATCTGCTCCATCGTCGTCCCGGCTTTATTGGCCATTTCTGAACCGGTTACCACGCGTTGTACAGACTCTTTGATCAGGCTTTCGATCTCTTTGGCGGCCTGGGCGCTGCGCGATGCAAGGCTTCTTACTTCTCCTGCCACCACGGCAAAACCGCGACCCTGTTCACCTGCGCGCGCCGCCTCAACGGCTGCGTTAAGCGCAAGGATATTGGTCTGGAAAGAGATGCCATTTATGACGCTGATAATATCCGTGATCTTGTTTGAGCTTTCGGTGATGGTCTCCATCGTGTTGACGACATCCCAGACAATTTTCCCACCAGAACGCGCATGTTCCGCTGCCAGCACGGCGAGCTGACTGGCTTCGCGCGCGTTGTCGGCATTACGCTTAACCGTTGAGGTCAACTCTTCCATGCTTGCCGCCGTTTCAACCACGGCGGCAGACTGCTGCTCTGTGCGGGAGGCCAGATCCGTATTGCCTGCTGAAATGTCCGATGAGGCATTCGCAACATGCACCACCGACTCTTTTATCTGGGTGATCATTTCGCGAAGCTTATCGTTCATCACGCCCATGGCCAGCGTCAGGCGACCCAGTTCATCTTTGGACTGCGGTTCAATGGTTGCGGTCAGGTCACCTTCGGCAATACGTTCTGCCAGCGTCAGATTGTGTTTTATCTGCCGCGTCATCTGCCGTGTAAGCAGCCAGGCGACCAGTAACCCCGTCAGTACGGCGCAAAGGGCAACCACGCCCATAATGATCATCACCCGCTGAATAATATCGATATTTTTCTGCGTCTGGCTGACCACCAAATCCGACGTCACGGTATTGATTTTTTCTGCAACGGTCGTCAATTCCGCTGCCGCCTTCTGCGACTCTTTTAATGCAGCGGCATATGCAGCAACGTGTCCTTGCATACCGCTGAGAAATGCCTGCGCCATCTCTTTGTCTTCAGCGCTAAACGCTGCATTTTCTGCATGAAGCATTTTCATCGCTTCATCGTATTGGCTGGCAAAAGCATCCATCCCTTGCTTACCGACAGATGACTGGATTTCATACGCCGTTGCCCAAATGTTATTGAGGCGATTCAGCAACGCTATCTCGTTTTTGGAGGTGGTTTCCTGCTGCTCAAGGCGGGTATTAAATTGATTGAGCTGGGTTTTCATATCCGCTGATGTCAGGCTCTGTGACTGTGCGACGGTCACTTTTTCCAGCTTAACAAACGTGTCCCGGTGCGTGGCGTAATCAGGGATAGTGTTGCGCAGTTCCTCAAACAAAATGCGGGCGTCATCGTCCCAGGTGTAGTCCAGGCCAGTAATCGCTTTCTGGTCCATTTTTTCAATGGCGACTTTGTTCGCCTCAAGAGATTTTTCATCGTGGTTTAATTGATACGTCAAACGGTTACGCCGCGCAGTGTTTAGATCAGCGCTGATTTCATTAATTAATTTACCTTTTAACGCGTGGTCACGGATATTGCTTGATTGCTGAATGCTGATAAGTGAAGACAGAACAATGATAATTATCAAAACTGCAAATCCACCAAACAGCTTGGCAGCGACAGGCAGGTTTTTTATTGACGGTAACAGCTTTGTCATAGAGGTATCCTCAATATTAATTCTTAATATTCAAAAGACGGTTTCATTTTCACTTCTTATCAGGTTGCAGGTGTCTTCACTTCTTAAGAGGACGCTTGAGATAGGGCTTATCAAATTACTTATCGACAATTGCCGCGCTTTGTTTAATGAAAAAAAGAAAAAATTACAGGTGAGGAATATATTGTAAGTAAATGAAGAACATTGCGTTATGGATATCAAAAAAGCAGGGCGCTTATATTCGATCACCGTTGTAATCATGAGTCAGCAAAGGTTTTATTGGCATTGTGAAAATTAAGAGAGAATATATTATATGTGCCATTACTCATATTGCCGGGTATGTAAAATTACCGGTTAGCCTGGTTTTAATGAGTGCTCTATGTTTTTTGGCGATAGCGGTGAATTAAATGTGGGCGGGCTCGCAAAATTTATTAATCTGGCAGAATATTTCTCAATGTTGCTTTTCTGGTTTTCTGCTCTGCCAGAACAGCACCATGCCACTTTTGCAGCAGTGCTGTCAGTTTTCCCGACATGCAGGCAACAAAAAACCCGCACCAGGCGGGTTTTTATTCTCAGTCGTGCTTAACCGCTCAGGCTGTTTGCCGTCATCGCTGTGGTAAGCACTGCTGATAAAGGGCGGGGCTTACAGCGCGGTAACGTTACCAGCTGCCGGGCCTTTCGCGCCGCTTTCGATGGTGAAGGAGACTTTCTGACCTTCATCCAGGGTTTTGTAGTTGTCGCTCTGGATTGCAGAGAAGTGAACAAACACATCTTTGCTGCCGTCGTCCGGAGTGATAAAGCCAAAACCTTTGTCAGAGTTGAACCATTTTACTAAACCAGTCATTTTATTAGACATTGATATTTCCTTAATTAATGAGCCACGAAGCGCGGCGATAATGGCCTGTGATTATAGAGTGACTTATTTGGCACTTAGGAGGAGGCTCACGAAGAAGGGTATCTTTGGATAACTCTTGAACTGAGGACTGCTTTACTAAAACTGCTTTCATAAGGTCTGTATTCCAAACCGATGGCGCTATTAAGACATAGCGAGTTCGATTTGGCAATGTTTATGTTTTTTTATTTTAACCACTTACACACCCGGATGGCTGCATGGCTGTCTGTTTTGCTCGCCTGTAAGTACTTTCTTAAGCCTGTTATTTCGCAAAGTCTTAGCAAGACTGCGCTCCCAATTCGCTTATCGGACAAACAAAAAGGCCACCGCAAGGTGGCCCCGATCGTCATTTTCTCGGTTTACCCGCGTCCGAGCGTTTCTCACGAACCCTTCCGTCATTGTTGCGATCGCGAGGTTGTTTACCACCACCAGGTTTAGGTACGACGACGTCTGGATTAAGTGGTCTTCTGTCAGCCATGTTTCCGTCCCCAAAGAATGGCAAAAGTGCCATCGACGGTGATACGCCTCGCTTGTTTGCCTTGCAACGCGGATCGGACTACATATTGAGCAACATCAAGTTTATCCTCGTATCAGCCCAGCATGCAGCCGCCCGTCGAATCAGCCTGGATCCGGTCATCAGACCGCAAAGCGGGTCATTAAACGAAGCTGAATCAACGCTGCTACGTGGCAGATTTATTTTCTCAGAACAGAATGGAGGGCTTTATGGATCTGACCACGCATTTTACAGAGGTTGATGGGGTCTTTTATCGCGCAGTTGATCCGGCTTACCGGCACCTTGCATTAGCAGGCTCCAGAGCGCCAGGGCGTTATTCTGACCGCCATCAACCGACGCTGTATCTGAGTTCATCGCCTGCAGGCGTAGAGGCAGCCATGCAATCCCACCGTGGCAACAGGAGTGACAGCCTTGAAATAGTCAAAGTCAGGGTTATCGCGAATAAAATTTTTGACCTGAGGAATGCAGATGCGGTGCTGGCTGCGGGGATTAACCTTCATGATGCACTTGCGCCATGGCAAAACATGGTGACGGAGGGCGGTGTTCCCCGTTCATGGGGTGTGCGTAATCGTCTGGAATCACTCGGCTTTAATGGCTTATTTGACCCGTCCCGTAAAGCGCCAGGGCTCTGGCATCTGGTGCTTTTTGCCTGGAATAACAACAGTCATTGTCATGTCCATATTATTGACTAAAGCATGACGTCGGGTGACATGCGGGAACGAGCACCCGCGTCGCCCGTTCCCTATATGCCACAAGCAATTTTATTCAGTCCGTTTTGGCGTTGTTAAACAAACACTGCCGGGATTACCGGCCTGTTTATCCGTCACGCTTTTCGTCCATTTAAGGAACGCAAACGCCTGTCAAAAAAGGTGGTCACCACGATAAAAAATACCGGCACAAAGAAAATTGCGAATACGGTGCCGCTGATCATGCCCCCGAAGACCCCAATACCAATGGCATTCTGCGTGCTGGCGCTGGTACCAGTGGCGAGTATCAGGGGAACAACGCCCAGTGTGAAGGCTAACGAGGTCATCAAAATCGGACGCAGCCGTTGTCGGGACGCCAGTAACGTTGCCTCCAGAGTGCTCATACCCTGACTGCGTAGCTGACGGGCAAATTCGACAATCAAAATAGCATTTTTGGCTGAAAGACCAATCAGGGTAATCAAGCCTACTTTGAAAAACACATCGTTGGTCATACTGGCCGCGCTGACAGCAATCAGCGCGCCGATAAGCCCCAACGGTACGGCCAGCATCACGGAAACGGGAATTGACCAGCTTTCATACAGTGCCGCCAGCACCAGAAATACCACCAGCACAGAAAGGAGAATTAATCCTGGCAACTGAGAAGCCGAGGCTTTCTCCTGCAACGAACTGCCTGCCCACTCGCCGGTAAATCCTGACGGTAATGTCTTTGCCAGCTGCTCCATGGTTTTCATCGCATCACCACTGGCGTGGCCCTGAGCAGCGCTGCCGGTAATGCGAATGGCCGGGTATCCTTGATAACGATTGAGTTGCTGCGGGGCCTGGTGCCATGACGAGGTGACAAACGCTGAAAGCGGCACCATTTCTCCGAGTCTGTTTTTTACGGATATTTTTAACAGCGTTTCAGGCTGCATTCTGTAGGCTGCATCGGCCTGCACAATAACCTGCTGTACACGGCCAGCATTGGTGTAGTCATTGACATAGTTTGAACCCGAGGTGACAGAAATAGCCTGATTGATCTCCTCAAACGATACGCCTAACGCTTCAGCTTTCTCCCGGTCAATGTTCAGGGAAATAGACGCGCCCTCGGGTAATCCATCGATATAGACATCCGCAAGATTCGCGCTCTGGTTCGCCTGTAAAACCAGCGTGTCTGCGGCCTGTTTCAGCGCCTCGTAGCCTTTGCCCGCCCGGTCTTCAACATAAAAGGTGAAGCCGGAAGAGGTGCCCATATCGGAGATAGCGGGCGGCAACAGGCTCATGGTGACCGCGTCGGGTTCGGACTGCATTTTTGACTGGATGAGATCGGCTTCATCCTGGGCTGCGATACCCTTGCGGGATGACCACTCTTTTAATGTTGTAAAGGCCAGCGCGGAATTTTGTCCCGAGCCTGAAAAACCGAAACCGAGGATCATAATATTGCTTTCAATAGCTTGCCGTGCGGCTACCTCATCTTCATAGCGTTTCACCACCGCGAGAGTGCGCTGCATCGTGGCCTCGGAAGGGAGCTGAATGGAGGACATAAAATAGCCCTGATCCTCTTCGGGCAAAAAAGAGGATGGCAACTTGATTAACCCCATCAGCAGGGCCGCGCACAGCGCGGCATAGAGCAGCATCATCCGCCCGGTTCGCTTTACGACATACCCCAGCCCCGAGGTATAGCGCGAAGTGAGCAGGTGAAAATGACGGTTAAACCAGGCGGCAAATCTTCCCGCTGAAGTCGCATTTTTCTGATGCGGCTTCAGCAGGGTGGCGCAGAGCGCGGGCGTCAGCGTTAAGGCTAAAAAAGCGGAGAACAGGATCGATACCGCCATCGAAACCGTGAACTGGCGGTAAATCACCCCGACCGAACCACTGGCAAAGGCCATTGGGATAAATACGGCGGTGAGCACCAGCGTGATGCCAATAATCGCCGGTGTGATTTCCCGCATCGCTTCGCGGGTCGCCTCGCGCGGAGAAAGGCCTTTTTCTGCCATCAGGCGCTCAACATTCTCGACGACGACAATCGCGTCATCGACGATGATGCCAATGGCTAACACCATGCCAAACATGGTCAGGATATTGATGGAATAGCCGCTTAACAGCATCACGGTGAATGTGCCGAGAAGCGCCACCGGGACAACAATCGCCGGGATGAGCGTGCAACGGATGTTGTGCAGAAATATCAGCATCACCAGAAAAACCAGCACCATCGCTTCGGCTAACGTTTGTACCACTTTCATGATCGACACTTTGACAAAAGGGGCGGTGTCGAACGGAACGGTAAACGCCATGCCCTGCGGCAGCGCGGTGCTCAGTTCGGCCAGCCGCTGATGAATCCCGGCGGCTGTGCTAATGGCATTCGCGCCAGGCGAAAGCTGAATCGCTGCTGCCGTCGCCGGAACGCCATTTTCCCGGATGCCGTAGGTGTAACTCTGTAACCCTGACTCCACGCGCGCAACATCGCCGAGCGTCAGACGCGCGCCGTTCGTGGTCGCTTTAAGCGTGATATTTTTAAATTCCGCAACAGAGGTGAGTTGCCCTTTCACGATTAATGGATAAGTGACGTCCTGGCCTAGCAGCGCCGGTTCGTCTCCCGATCTGCCGGGTGAAACCAGCACATTCTGTTGGCTAACCGCGCTGATAACGTCGCTGGCCGAAAGCTGGAAATGGTGCATTTTGACCGGGTCAAGCCAGATGCGCATGGCTTTTTCACCCCCGAACAGCTGAACCTTACCCACGCCCGGCACGCGGCGAAGCGCATCGCTGATATTCCTGGCGAAATAATCACTCAGATCTGCCTCCTGATAGGCGCCCGTATCGGATTTCAGACCGACCATCAGCAGAAAACCAGACTCGGCTGCTTCAACGCTGACGCCGTTTTGTCTCACCGCCTGGGGCAGACGCGGCTCCACCGTTTTTATCTTATTTTGCAAATCCATCTGCGCGAGTTTGCTGTCCGTTCCGGGTTTAAACGTCACGGTGATGGACGCCATCCCGGTGGTGTCGCTGGTGGACTCGAAATAGAGCAAATTGTCTACGCCCGTGATCTCGCGCTCAATCAGTGAAACCACCGAGGAATTCATCATGTCAGGCGACGCGCCAGGAAAACTGACCGAAATAATAATACTCGGCGGCGCAACCGACGGGTATTGCGCGACCGGAAGATGCGGGATGGATAAACACCCACTCAAGATAATGAACAGTGCAACAACCCAGGCAAAAATAGGCCGGTCAATAAAAAACTGTGGCATGAATTAATTTCCGAACAATTAAGGCGAGATCATTAAAATCAAGATTTCTGCTGCGGCGATAATGTCCCGGTATCAACATCATCTGTCTTGACGCGTTTACCTATGTCTTTAAGTTGTGAAAACTTCTCCAGAAGCTGCGGAGCATCATCAAGGCTGGTGGCAAACATCCACATATAGGTCATTACTGAATAAATATGCCCGGCGTTCACACCCTGGGTTGAGGTCATTACTATGATGGTCAGGGTAAAGAGCAGGGCGATCAGGGCGCCGATTGCAAGGTATCCCAGCGCTTCACGATCGGAAAGGCTAATTCGCAAGCGGGCAAGGGATGAATAATGGCGATTAAGCGAGAGCGTGGTGGCTTTATGCACATAGTCCACTTCCTTTTCCAGTCGGTTATTCAGCCGGTTAAACAGCAACTCATTTTTACGGGTATAACCTTTAAGAAAGCACGACAGAATAATGACGATAACCACACACATCGCCCCGGCGTGAAACTCAATAATGAGCAGCATAATGGCGGCGCCGAAAAGGGAAATAATCGAGGTCATCAGCATTGGCAGATGCATCTCAAAGAAATCAACGAATTCACGGGATAACACCACCCGCGCGGCGATGGTTGAGTGATTAAGCTGATATTTACGCTGAGCAACAATAACCGATACGGCAAGGCTGGCATAAATACGTGCAAACGTACGCGTATCGATACTGCGTCGGGTTGCACCGAGGATCCAGATAAAGAGGATCATCAGTCCATACAGCGCGGCTGTGAGAGCATTCCCCGCCAGAATCGCATTGATAGCGATACCTGCCAGCACGGGATACAACAAATAGGTCACATTTTCCGCGATAACCAGGAAAAAAGTCACTGAGAGCTTTTTCCAGTTTTTTACGGCCAGATGTTTTAATGTCCTTTTCACATTTTCAGTAGAGGACGGAGAGTTTTTATTTATCGACGTCATTATAAAAAATTATCTGCACGGTATGGATGAACAATCCTGGCCTGCTTTTATGCTTAATCACCCATGCTCGTTCATTGCGAGCCGATTAAGATATGCGCCTGAATTACACTGCGTTGATGCACTCTATCGTTTTGATGTTTACGCAGAATGGCTGCTTTATGGAGGCTATATGGAGGTGGCTAGTTTATCTGCGATATAAAGATGCCAGAATTTTCTGGCTACCTGTCACCACGCTTATCGCCAAAAATCGTTGCTTCGCATTTAACAAGATTCAGAGGATCCGCAATAAAAGATACATCGGCGTAACGCCGAGGAAAATAATCAAAAAACACTCATAATAAAAACTAACGTCATAAATATCAGGAAACCTCAGTAAGAGAATGTTAAAGATGAGAATAAGGTGAAGAAATATGATAACCAAAACGAAGGTGACAAGCGCCAGCTCTTTCAGTACACCTGCTTTTTCTTGTAGCAAAAACAATATTAGAGAAACACTTAACGCAGCATAGATAAACGGCGATGAAAGTAGCGTCGCGCCCACTTTCTCCTCAACGTTGTGCATCAAAATAAGCCATACATAGAACATTCCCCATAACCATAAAGAAAATATCATCAATGAACTGATTTTTTCAACGGTGAGTTTCCGTAAGTACTTCATTGATATTTCTACTCCGAGAGCGCGCGCTACCAGTAATGAAATGACAACGCACGATCTCTTTTTACCGTGTTTATTTATGTCATTGTTTCCACTAACGCGTTATTTTATATGTCTTACTTTCTATTGTTATCCAGGACTATGGAAATTTGATTACCCGAATGTGGAGCGAGTGTGTATGCCCGCCTGTTAAATATTCGCTTGCGGATGTTGCCGTCAGACATTGAGAAAAAATAAGACGCCAGCGCGTTTATGTGGATGCAACTTTCGTCGCACAAGCAGGTCTCATGTTCGCTGATGAGCTGCGCGTTATTGCCAGGCTTCAGAAACAGCTTAGAAAAACCGCATTTGTATGAGTGTATTAACTGAAGCGAAAACATCGGTGTATGCTTTCGCGCAAGCCAGGTCACAGAATGCCTGCCATATCAGGGGTGAGTGGAGAAATCATGAACGATAATTATCTTATTCTTGTTGCTGAAGATGATGATGAAATAGCGGATATTCTGACCAGTTATATTCAGCGTTCAGGAATGCGCACCCTGCGCGCGGCGGACGGTGAGCAGGCAATAGATACCTGCCGGCTGAAAAAGCCCGATTTGGTGTTACTCGATATTCAACTGCCGGTGTTCGATGGCTGGACTGTCCTTTCCTCGCTGCGAAAAGAGAGCAATATTCCGGTCATCATGGTAACGGCACTGGATCAGGACATCGACAAACTGATGGGGCTGCGGCTTGGCGCGGACGATTATGTCGTTAAACCCTTCAATCCCACTGAGGTTGTGGCACGTATCGAAGCCGTGCTGCGCAGGGCAAAGGGTAGTCATGAACAACTCCACAATAAGCCTATCCGGACATCCTGTTTAACGGTGTATCCGCAAGACTTTTATGTGGAGATCAATGGTAGTGGCGAGGTTATCTCTCCCATCCTGACCACGACCGAATTCAAGCTGCTGACTTACCTGGCGCGGAATCCGCGCAAAGTCTGCTCGCGTGAAGAGTTGCTTAATGCCTGCCTGCCGGAAGGCGATACACTTGATCGCACGGTGGACAGCCATATGAGCAAGCTGCGCAAAAAACTGGAAAACTGCGGGTTGAAAGGGATGCCGGAAAGTATTCGCGGCATGGGTTACCGGTTAGGTGAAAACAAATGAACAGAGGCCATCCGTTAAGCCGCCAGGTTCTGGCGTTTATGATTTCGCTGACGCTGACGGTTATTGCTGTCTCGGTTATCGGCTCCTACCTGTTTTATACCTTTATCATTTATTACATTCCCGGCGGGGCAATGGCCGGGAATGAGGACCAGATGACCTATCTGGACTGGTTATGGATCCTGATTGCCTCCGCAATAAGTTTATCGATCTCGCTTTTTTTTACCGTAAAACTGTCGGCAAGAATATTGACCCCGTTAAGCTCCGTTGCGACCAGCCTGCGCAGGATAGCGCAGGGCGATCTGGGCGCGCGGGCGTTTTGCGCGAGTTCCCATCTGGGCGAGCTTAATAATCTTGTTAATGATTTCAACGATATGGCTGAAAAACTACAGACCATGGATGCGCAGCGCAGATCCTGGAACGCCGCCATCGCCCATGAACTTCGCACGCCCGTTACCATTCTGCGAGGCCGCTTACAGGGGCTGGTGGATGGCGTGTTCGAGCCAAATCCAACCTTGTTTAACAATCTGCTTAAACAAACCGAGGGTTTATCCAGCCTGATAGAAGATCTGCGGGTGGTGAGTTCATCCGGTGGGGCCGAATTTACGTTAACGCTTGCGGATGTGGATTTGCAGGAGATTATTCAGAGCGCGGTGGACTCCTTTGCGCTGGAATTTAAACGCAGCCATTTTACCGTCGCGACCGAATTACATCCCCAGCAATGCCAGTGCGATCCGCTGCGAATTATTCAGTGCCTGACTGTCCTTTTCGATAACGCGATAAAATACGCCACTTCTAAAAGCATGGTTGTCAGCCACGGCGCCAGTGAACACGAGAACTTTATCGTCATCGAAGATAGGGGGCCGGGGATCCCGGAGGCGTTTCACAAATTTATGTTTCACCCCTTTCAGCGCGGCGCCAGCGCAAGGGACACCAATCCGGGTGGTTGCGGGCTGGGATTATCAGTGCTGAAAGCCATCATGCTTGCTCATCAGGGCGACGTAACTTACACGTTAACCGATCAGGGCCATTCCATTTTTCGCCTCTCATGGCCCTTGCGCAAAAAACAGTGATTACGCTTTCTGTGTCTGCAACTGCGGGTGGGTTTGTCTCGTGGTCATTTTCCACATCTCACCCAGCCGGGTATCCCACTCTGGCGGTGAGATTTGTAACTTGCCGCGCCGGGGGCTGAGGGTGATTTCACTGAAATAAATGACATCATGCTGCAGCATAAGATCAATGCGGCAATAATCGATCCCGGTGGAGAGCTCCTGCGCAGCGGTTATCGCTTTGTGCAATAATTCCGGCTCGGGGATTGCCCCTGGCGTATTGGGATATTCCATCTGAAAGGGCTGTAATTGCCAGCACCGATTGTAGACATTAATAAAGCCATGACCGGAAGCATCGGTAAAATCCGCTTCGATAAAACCCGCGATGCCATGAAAACAGTGTATTCTCAGCATCTCAGGCGTTTGGCTTTTGTCTCTGTCGGAAAATAAATCAATGTATTTTTCACACAATATAAGCGGTTTGATGTTTTTATACTGCCATTCCCGGGTGGTGTAATACATATTTTTGCGCAGGGCAAAACCCAGCTTCTGCAACGCGCGTGGAATATTGAGTTTATCCTTGTTGGTGCATATTACTGCGCTACCGCTGTCGTGATTACACTTCAGCACAAATTTGTCCGGTAATTGGCTGAAATCGATGCTTTGCACGTTGTCATAGACGCAAAGTAACGTGGGTAATTGTACTCTTTGCGTACGCGCAGAAACGTAATCGCGCACCGCCAGTTTATCTGCCAGCCGCGTGTAAAGCGGGTTATGGTCATACATCATTCGGTAGCATATTTTTTCGCTCAGCGTCACCGGATTAACCAGATCGGGGGTTCTGCCCGTGATCCTTTTTAATCTTTTGCTGTGAAATTGTTGATCCTGAACCATACCGGTTAAAAGTTTTCGACCCAGATACTCGGTGTATTTCATGAAATATTTAAAGTTGTTCATTTTTCCCTCCTGCGGACAATGAACATTCTGCAGAGGATTTATTGATTTATATTGCCGCTAATATGGAGTGTCGATGGAGTGGCTATCGGCAACGCATCCTTAAACGCGCTGGACAGCTAATGCTTATCGAAGGGAAACGATCAATAACTGGCACTTAAGCTAAACCTGAATACGGCTATCGCCGTGTTAACCACTCAAAAAAGCGGCTGGAGTAAGGGAGGAGAAACGCGAATTATTCTTGCAGGAAGGCGCAGGTCAGAGAAAGAAAAAGGCATTTCTTACCGTGTTAACAAATTACGCAGAAAACAGGTTCAGAATTCGCTTAAGCCAGATATATTATCTGTCAGGTAATCTTTTCTATGAGGGAGTGAGAAATGACGGATTACAGTTTTTATCAAAAAGGTAAGCAAATCGTTGTGCTGAAAAGCGCGGAAGTGGATGCCGCTTCTCAACTGGTGGCACAGGGCTTCGAAAAACAGTTTGAAGAGATCAGCGCGACCAGTGAAAAAAACGCGCTTGCCCGCTTTGCGGATATTCGCCGTGATAACCAAATCGATCGTGAAAACTTCCTCGCAGGCGCGGGGCCAATGCCGCTTATCGGCGGATTGACGGCGATTATTACGTCTCTTGTGCGCAAAAAAGAGCAGTGATTGAAAATTGAAAGCGCTGCCGGTTACGTTAATTGATAGGGAACGAGGCCGCGCACTGTTCACACAAACGCGAATTGCCGCGTAGTGACGCCGATAAAAGGTTCAGGATGAAGAGAATTGATGAATTAAAAACCGCGTATCCCGGCGCACAGGCATGGTCATTTGGCGATAACCCGGAGATGGGAAACGCGCTTGCAGGCTTAGTGGTGAGTGGGAAAAAAACGGCCTCCTGCGGCTCGCTTGCCTCCTACCTGACTGAAGAGCCGGCACCCAAAATCGGCAGTTACCATATTATTCTCGACGGGCAAAATTCCCCGGTATGTGTCATCAGAATGCTATCGATGCGCCTGGTGCGTTTTTGCGATGTGACGGAAGAGTTTGCCAGAAAAGAGGGCGAGGGCGATTTAAGCCTTGAATACTGGCGCAAAGAGCACAAAGCCTTTTTTACCCGCGCGGGATTTTTCTCTGAAGAGATGGAACTTGTCGCGGAAGAGTTCGCGGTGGTTGAGGTTCTCTAAACTCTGCATCGACGGGTGATCTGCATTTTCCATACCCTGTGCGAAACGCGCCGGTCGCGTTTCGCCTGTTTCACCTTCAACACGCGCGCCACTGAGCCATGTCGAAAAGCTCGCCGTGCAGAAACTCAGCGTGATGTTCAGAGAACGTCCTCTCTTTCGTAGCCCCGTTCAAAGCGGTTAAAAATCGGTGATTTACGCAACATATATCGCAAAACGCACAGAAACAGGTTTTTAAAAATCCGCTCAATACGCAAACTTTTGCTGCCAGCCTTTGTGGGTGACATTTATCAGATACACGTGCTGGCGTCAGGTTAAAGCGTGGGGGGAATGCGCTAACACGTTCTGCCTTAACAACAAATACAATGAGGGAGTGGAATATGAAAACAAACATCACCTGGCTGGCGCTTACCGTCAGCGCGCTTGTTGCGGGCGCGACGCTTCCTGCTGTTGCCGCGCCATTACCGGCGACGCCGGATTTATCGATGCCGGTTAGCCAGTATGTGACCCAGGTTAACGCCGATAAAAGTATTACCTTTCGCCTTTTCGCGCCGGGCGCAAAACGGGTATCGGTGGTGACCGGTTCTACCCCGGACAGCGTTGTCTCACACGATATGCAAAAAGATGAGAGCGGCATATGGTCGTGGAAAAGCGCCGCGCTGGCTGCGAATCTTTACGAATATTACTTTGATGTTGATGGTTTTCGTTCGGTGGATACAGGAAGCCGGTTTCAGAAACCGCAGCGCCAGGTCAATACCAGCCTGATTCTGGTGCCGGGTAGTATTCTCGACGATCGCGCTGTGCCCCATGGCGATCTGTTAACGGTGACCTACCACGCAAATGAACTGCGTTCAGAACGTCGCATGTATATCTGGACGCCGCCGGGTTACAGCGGTAAAGGCGAACCGCTGCCGGTGCTCTATTTCTACCATGGCTTTGGCGATACCGGCCTTTCCGCCATTGATCAGGGGCGGTTGCCGCAGATAATGGACAACCTGTTGGCCGAAGGGAAAATCAAACCCATGCTGGTGGTGGTGCCGGATACGGAAACGGATATTCTGCAAGCGATTCCTGAAAATTATCCGCCGAAAGAGCGGCGCAAAATGTTCTATCCGCTTAATGCCAAAGCGGCAGACCGCGAACTGATGCATGACATCATTCCGCTGGTCGATGCCCGCTTTAATGTGCGCAAGGATGCTGGCGGACGTGCGCTGGCCGGGCTCTCACAAGGGGGCTTTCAGGCTCTCGTTTCCGGGATGAACCATCTGGACAGTTTTGGCTGGCTGGCGACATTCAGTGGCGTCACCACTGCCACCGTCCCTGATGCCGGTGTGACGGCGCAGCTCAATAAGCCGCAGGAAGTGAATAAGCAGTTGCATAACTTCACGGTGGTGGTTGGCGAAAAAGATACCGTCACCGGGAAGGATATTGCCGGGCTTAAAAAAGAACTGGAGCAAAAAGGCATCACGTTTAGCTATAAAGAGTATCCCGGCCTGGGACACGAAATGGATGTCTGGCGTCCCGCCTATGCCGAGTTTGTGCAGAAACTGTTTAAATAAGACGTTGCAGTCTCGTCCGCTGGCACTGAACAGACTGCCAGCGGACAAAATCAAGACAACATTTAACGCTTTGGTTATTCATCGGTTATTCGTGTGAGCAACGACGGGGACGTTTTCTGTCCGGCAGGCTCCACCGACACGCTGGCGGATAAACCCGCCACTAACTCCACGCCTGCGGGCAGCGTGTCGATATGAATACGGACCGGTACGCGCTGCGCAAGGCGCACCCAGTTAAAGGTGGGGTTAACGTCTGGCAGGCCAAGACCGCCCGTTTCGTCATTGCTGTCGCCGATGCCGTGCCCGATGCTCTCAACGTAACCGGTGATGACGGGCTCAAACCCCATCAGCGCGATGCGTGCGCGATTTCCGACATGAATATGCCGCAGTTTTGTCTCCTCAAAATAGCCCACAACCCAGAAACTGTTCGCATCAATGATGGCCACTTTGGTTTCCCCGGCGGTGGCGTAGTCGCCCGGGCGCAGCCTGAGATGCGTGACGTAGCCCGCGACCGGCGCGCGCACCGTGGCATGCGCTAAATTAAGCTGTGCCAGTTCCAGCGCCGCCAGCGCGCCGTGATAATTTGCCGCCGCGATGCTGGCCGCACTGCCAGTTTGTTGTAAGTCTTCGCTGGAGATCACGCCTTTTATCTGTGACCGCCTTGTCGCCGCATCCTGTCGCATCAACATCTCATGGCGTTTCGCCTCGACATCCGCCTGCGCGCTGGCCACCGCCAGCTTCAGCCAGTGCGGATCGATTGAATAAAGCACATCGCCCTGATTAACCCACTGGTTATCGCGAACGGCGACATTTGCCACCGGCCCGGAAACATCCGGCGCTATCTGCACCACATCAGCACGCACCCGACCATCACGGGTCCAGGGACGCTGCGCGTAATGTTTCCACATCAGGTAAGCGAGGAGGGTTGCCACCAGCACGGCGCTTAACGTCAGTGCATAACGGCTTAAAAGAGAAAAAAAGGATTTCATGCGACTAACCCCAGCGTGTTCAGCCCCTGCATAAGCAGGAAAAAAGTCACAATGTAAGTGGAAAAACTCATCAGCGGACGCAAGGGCAAACGGCGATAGCGCCTGCTGAAAGCGAAAAGAGGCAGCCATAACAGCGTGCAGAACAGGGCTGCCAGGGCGATGACCAGCAGCCCGGGGACGTAAACACCACCGAAATTAATATCGTTAATCATGTGCGCACTCCGTGTTTTGTTCGCTTAATGCGCAGTGCAGATCAACCAGACAGTTAACGAGCTGGCGCGACTGTTGATGGGGTTGCAGGGATGAGAGGCCAATCACGGCCTCAATCCGCTGACGTAACGCACCGGTTGCCGTATCGCGGGCAAGCAGAGAGAGGATCTCGCCAGGTTCATGGGCTTTTTTGCGGTCTTTCTGCGCCTGAAAGCGGCGCAAGTGCATCACGGAAAGGCCAATGCGCAACGAGTGCAATATCTGGTTGAGCGTTTGCTCTGCGGAGTGCCCGCTTCGCTGCAAGAGCGGCAGTAACAATGCGGTCCGGTCTATCATCAGATTGGTCCAGTGGGTTTCATCGGGTTTGAATACGCCTTTCACGCTGCGTCGAACGTCTCGTCGGCAGGTGCGTAGCAAGCGTTCAATGGCGGCGTCAGCCTGCACGGTTTGTAGCAAGCTCATACTGACCACCGCAAAGCCGGTGGCGGCAAAGAGCGCGATGGCGGTATTGACGGCCACGGCGAAATCTCCGCTGTAGTGGGCACCCAACTCGCACAAAATAGGCAGTGTCAGGGTGATCCCCATGGCCATAAAGGTGGTGGCTGGTCGGGCCTGCAACGATCCCGCCAGCAGATAAGCCGGGGCGAGCACCGCCACCAGCACCGAAAACTCAGTCACCGTAGGCAGCAGGGCAAAGCTGTAGAGCAGGCTTATCATTACGCCCCAGGCGGAACCCACCATATATTTCACAATGTGCGGCGCCGGGGTATCGAAACTGCCAAACAGCGTGCAGCAGACTCCGAGGATAGAAACTGCCGTCGCGCCATCGGGCCAGGCTGTGTCAATCCAGATAAGACAACCACTCAGGATAATGACGAAAGCACCCAGCGCAGTGCGCGCCGCAGAGAGGCTATCGCGGTGAAATACATAGCCTTTCGCCGGTTTATCTTCTGCCGGCAGTTGCGCCGGTTTTGCCTGCGCGAGTGCGTCCGCGAGCCGCTCGCATTGCAGCAACAGGATAATGGCCTCATGGAGATGACGGACAAGGTTCATCTGAAGCGCCGTTTCAAAGGTCAGCACCTCTGCGGCGGCGAGTCGTTCGGTTAGCGTCGCACTGCGTTCTGCCAGCGCTTGCCCGGTGATTTTCCGTTTTGCGCTATTTTCCCCGGCGAGCCAGCTTTGCACCGCTTCCAGCAGCGTCTGAATATCGGCGGGCAGCGCAGTGACCATCAACAGGCGATCGTGTAATTCACCGCTGACGATCAACAAGCGCGCCAGCTTGTCATGCAACGCCTTTCGCGCATGACGCACCGGTGCTGAGAAGGCAAAGTCGTAAGGGATATGGTGGCTCAGGCCTTGCAGAAACTGTAACGCCAGCGCCAGTTTCAGATTAGCGGCCGCTTCGTTGGTACTTCCCGCCAACGTGTCTGCCAGCATCTGGCGTGCAGAATTCAGTGTTTGCGCGATTTTGCTGTTGAACAGGCCGGAGATCCGTTTTGGCAACACATAGCGGTGAATCAGCGCCGCGCAGAAGATGCCAATGCCGATCTCCTGCACACGAACCATGGCAGTATCAAAAATCTCGCCGGGATGAAATACCGCCGGAAAACCAATCAGACTCGCCGTGTAACCGGCCAGCACAAAGGCGTAGGCGCGGGGTGTGCGCTCAAGCAGCGATAAATAGAGGCAAAAAGTGATCCAGCCGGTGAGTATCACGCTACAAAAAATCGGCGTGTTCACGAAAGTGGGCACAATCAACACCGTCGCGCCGGCACCCACTATCGTACCGGCTAAGCGGTAGACACTTCTGCTCAGCGACGCGCCAACAGAGGTTTGCGACACAATATAAACGGTAATGATCGCCCACGAGGGTTTTTCAAGGCCGATTGATAGGGCGATGTAATAAGCGAGCATCGCCGCTGCAAAGCTCTTGGCGGAATAAAGTAACGCGTTGGCATCGCCCGTTAATGCGACTGAACCAAACATTCTGCCTGTACGACGAAGCAGGGCAGATAAATCGCACAACAAATGGCTGGGGGAGAAATCGATTTTGTTCATGCCGGGAAGTATTACCGGCTTGCGCATGCCATTAAATACTCTATTCTGTCAAAAAATACCTAAATGTTGCCAATCGTATGCAGCCTAACTACGCTACAACCGTGTTTGACCCCGATGACACACACAGCCCGGCAGTTGCCCGTCGTCTTGATTTCGTGGATTACGAAGCCGAGGTGCCGGTTCATACGCACCGCAAAGGGCAATTAATCATTGCGCTGTATGGTGCGGTGACCTGTCGTGCGGAAAACGAGATCTGGATAGTGCCGCCGCACTGCGCGGTATGGATCCCCGGCGGAGTACCCCACAGCGCCAGCGCCACCTGGAATGCGCATCTGAATTATCTTTTTATTGAACCCGGGGCCGCAGCACTGCCGAATCGCTGCTGCACGCTGGCTATTTCTCAGCTGATTAAAGAGTTAGTTGATCGCTTAACCCGTGAAAATGTCGATTATCCGCCAGATAGCCATGCCGCAAGGCTAACCCGGGTCACGCTTGATGAGCTGGTCACCATGCCGCAGCAGAACTTCAGTTTACCGGTTTCTGCGCATGCCAAAATTCGCGCCATGGCCGATACGCTGGTGAGCCATCCGGAAGATCGCAGTACGTTTAAAGAGTGGTCGAAGCGTCTTGCGCTCAGTGAGCGCTCTCTGGCGCGTTTGATGTTGCGCGAGACGGGGCTGACCTTTGGGCGATGGCGTCAGCAACTCCATTTGATTATTGCGCTGCAGGCGTTGGCCAGCGGCGAATCCGTGCAAAACGTGGCGACAAAACTTGGCTATGAATCCGTGAATGCGTTTATCACCATGTTCAGAAAAACGATGGGCAGCACGCCAGCACACTACTTTGCCGAACGAAAAACACCGTAACCTGCAAGCGTGAATAACCGTTGTTGATGCCTGGGCGCGACATTAGCCCAGCCATTGACAGACAAAGGCAACATTCACAGCATCAGCACGGCAATGAATGCGAGAAGTGCCGGAAGCGCCTGCACAAAGAGTATTTTCCGGCTGGCTGTTACGGCACCGAAAATCCCGGCAATCAGCACACAGATCAGGAAAAAGAGGGTAACCGGGACGCCGCTTGCACCCAGCCATAATCCCCAACATAACCCCGCCGCCAGAAAGCCGTTATACAGCCCCTGATTCGCAGCCAGCACGCGGGTGTCGCGCGCAAACTCTGCGCTAAGATTAAAGGCTTTGCGGCCTGTTTTGGTGTCCCACAAAAACATTTCGAGCACCAGAATGTACAGATGAATGGCGGCGACAATCGCAACGAGAACAGTAGCTAACACAGGAAACCTTACTGGAAAAGGGCAGGTGACGTGGAGTATAGATAATCGCGGCGGCTGGCGCTGCGAGCACGATGAGGATTATGTTGTTTTTCGCGCTTTATCGCGTTTTGCCCCATCGACAATATGACTGACGACAGGCTTGAGCAAGGTAGCGGTTAATAATGAACATCTACGAAACACAGTATCAGAAACGAATAGCGAACGGAGAAGCCGCCTGGGCCGGAGAGGGTTATCTCAGGGCGAAGGCGCAACAGGAGCAAGTTTTTTCATGGCTTGGGCAGCATCAGTACCTCCCGCAACCCGGTGCAACAGTCCTTGAGTTGGGGTGTGGCAATGGCGCGATGGCTGCGGAATATTTTGCCCGGCGGGGTGACGATGTGTGGGGCGTGGATTTCGCACAAACCGCGATCCGCTGGGCTGAAGAACGTTTTACGCAAGCAGGTTTGCGCGCGCACTTTTGGGTCGGTGATGTCTGCCATCTTCCTCAGTGCAAAGCGGCAACGTTTGACCTGATCATTGATGGCAGTTGTTTGCACTGCCTGATCGGCGAGGCAAGGCAACGCTGTTTTGCTGAAGTGCGACGACTGCTCAAACCCGCAGGACATTTCATTGTCAGTTCGATGTGCGGGATGCCGCGTTATCAGGAAGACAGGGAGAATTACGATACCGAACACCATTATTTGCTCAGAGAGGGTCAACCCTGGCGCACGTTAAAACCCCTCCCGGACTTAATGGAGGAGCTGCAGCAGGCGCAATTCACCGTGCTGGCAAGCCGTGTTAATGCTAACCCGTGGTGGGATCATGCGACCTTAGTCTGCTCAGCGCATTGACCTGCGGGTAGTGATTTGCCGCGGCGCGCTAAAGCGAAATATCAATCATGGCATGCGCAGAACCGCTGGCCGTCGCGCTACGCGCAGCGAAAAAAAAGACGACAAGAGATGTCGTCTAAACGTGGAACGAGAGGAGCCCGTATCAGGGTCATTCGAGCTTTCTTGTCATGGTATTCAGTTGACGGTCAGACGCAGCCCAAGCACGTCCGGGTAGGGGGCAAAGTAATTTTGTTTTAACAGGTAGCGATCCGGGTATTCGGCCATATAGTGCTTCAGCAGCGTTATGGGCGCGAGTATCGGCAGCAGCCCGTTGCGATAATGGAGGATCACATCGCGCAATTCACCCCGCTGGCGGCTGTTCAAATGTTCACGGAAGTAGCCCTGAATGTGCATCAGCACGTTGGTATGATTTTTCCGCGACGCGGTTTTTTTCAGGATCGCCATCAGCTTTTCGCGATATGCCACAAAGAAGGCGTCCAGATCTTCCCATTCGTGCAGCGAGGCGACGAAGGGGCCAATCTCCCGGTAACCGGCCTGGTCGTGCGCCAGCAACTGGAGTTTGTAGCGGCTGTGATAATCCAGCAACGCGCGGCGGGTCAGGCCGTTAGCCTTGAGCGTATTGAGTTCGTGCAGAGCGAAAACGCGCTCGACAAAGTTTTCCCGCAAAAGCGGATCGTGCAGGCGACCATCTTCTTCAACCGGTAACCACGGGTAATGCTCCAGCAATGCGCCGGTAAAGAGGCCCACACCCTCTTTACGCCCGCGATTGCCTTTTTCATCATACAGCCGCACGCGCTCCATGCCGCAGCTCGGCGATTTCGCGCAGACGATAAAGCCGGATAACGCGGCCACTTGCGGAAGATACGCTTTGGTGAAGTCGGCCATTTTCTGCGTCACATCGTCATGCGGGGCATGGCTGAAACGCATGAGGATCGCTGAATCGCTGCTCTGAACCAGACGCAACGCCGGGCGAGGTACAGGCAGGCCGATAGACATTTCAGGGCACACTGGTTTGAACGTTACCCACTGTGCTAATTCATCCATCACAAAACCCATGCGTTTGTGTCCGCCGTCAAAGCGCACCGCCGAGCCGGTTAAACATCCGCTAATACCAATGATGGGTTGCGTGTTCATCAGGTTATCCTCTTGCTGCGCGTTATGGATGAAGAAAAGTGTCGCTCTGCAAATGGCATGGCGGATTTCTTCATCCCGGTTGTATTACCTCAATGCGTGCCGCCCTGCAAAACCATCCTGTGACTGCTGCCGTTGCCTTTCACCCGCCTGCTGCTGACTCGCTGATTTATTAGCGTTGACACCTGTGCACCTTTCCGCCTGCGTTAAAAATCGGGGAGTAACGGCATACTTCAAACTTACACAATTAAATTTATTTGTCCAAGTTTTACTGGAAGTATTTTTCATTTAGTAATAACTTCAATAAGTTGCCAGTGTCGTTGTTATGCGCTTTTAATGCGAGTGGCAGACCCGCAACGTTTCACTGTTGTGTCGCGAAGCGGGTGAGTAGTGAGGAACGGATTCAGAGAGAGATAACCTCGAGGGAAACGACAGCGGCCTGCCAGAGCGCGATCTGCTTTTTCCGCGCGGCAGAGAGTTTGCCCGTAGTGACCAGTAGCCACTTTCGCTGCGGGAAAATCTCCGGAGCCAGCGTAGCGGGCGGCACCGGAAGCACGTCGATACGGTGTCCCTGGCCGGTACGTTTTAGCGCTTCTAGCCAGATTTCGCACGGGTCGGTAAGGTGCCATCCGGTAATGAGATAGTTATCGCCCGGCGCCTTTTTGTCCCCTTCGAGGCAAAACGAGGTGTAGGAGAGGATGATGCCATCCAGAACTACGCGCAGGGTCATCATGGTCGGGATATTGGCTGAAATTTTACTGCGCAGCGGGCGTAGCACTTCGGTGACCAGTTCCGGGCGCGGGTATTCGCGGCCTGAATCGTAAATCAGCTGGCGCAGGGATTCGATTTTTCCCTCCTTCAGCCGCTGCAACATGCTCTCCTGCAGGATGAGCCAGTTGTTTGTCCTGTGCGTTTCCGGACGCGCCAGCAAGGGTTTCACCTGGCTTACCGGAACCCCTTTTTTCATCCAGTCGAGGATTTTCAATGCCTGCTGGACATCATCATCGCTGTACAGTCGGTGACCGCCACTGGTGCGTATCGGCTTAAGCAGGCCGTAACGACGCTGCCACGCGCGCAGCGTTGTCGGGGTGATCCCGCAAAGTTGAGCAAATTCGCCGATGGAGTAAGACATGAGGGAAACCTGATAATAGAGAATGCTCTCAATATACTACGAATACTAATGGGTTGAATGAAGAGCGGAGCGTTTGCACTACACTTTACTCCCAACCGCGACGATGAAAGGAGTTCTCATGAAGCTATGGCCTGTGGTGACCGGTGTTGCTATTGCCCTGACACTGGTTGCCTGTAAATCCCCGACGCCGCCAAAAGGGGTTCAGCCGATCACCGGCTTTGACGCCAGCCGTTATCTGGGCAAATGGTATGAAGTCGCCCGCCTGGAGAACCGTTTTGAACGCGGGCTGGAACAGGTGACCGCAACCTACGGCAAGCGCAGCGACGGGGGCATCAGCGTCCTCAACCGCGGCTACGATCCGCAAAAGCAAAAATGGAGCGAAAGTGAAGGGAAAGCCTATTTCACCGGCAAGCCTTCGACAGCCGCGTTGAAAGTCTCTTTCTTTGGCCCGTTTTACGGCGGCTATAACGTCATTAAACTTGACGATAATTACCAGTACGCGCTGGTGAGCGGCCCGAACCGCGATTATTTGTGGATCCTGTCGCGTACGCCAACGCTGCCCGAGGCGGTGAAACAAGATTACCTGAATACCGCGCGAGGTCTCGGTTTCCGGGTTGATCAACTGGTGTGGGTGAATCAGTAACAGGGCGTTAAAAACATTCCTCATGTTGCGCTGAAAAACGCTTGTCGGTGGGGATTATCTGCTGACGAGCCTGCCGCGTAGTTCAAACTAATCAGCAACGTCCCCATTCATTATTAAATAACCAGAAGCTGGAGGAGTTTATTCGGAGTCAGCAAAACGATCTGGATCTCTGATTTAACCTGGCATCGATATTGGGAAGGGATCACCTATGAAGAAGGCGACAATATTGTCGCCTAACTCTCACAGGCTTTTTTATGTGTAGGCTGGCTATTTACTAAAAAAATAATGGCGCGATATTGTGATATATGCAGCAATTACGGAGATTATTCGAATAAATCCCATTATTAATATTTTTCTATATCAGCTTGCTACTATTGAAGATTTACTATAATCGACCCGTTATGGGCGATTATTTGGTGAAGATGCAGAAGGCTGTTTCTGGCGCCTCTGTTTCATATTCACCCGGCGGAATGAAGGCAGGCTAGTGTGGATAATTTTAAGAAGGTTGTTTTTCAAAAGACGCCTGGACTGGCGGTACTTTTTTTCTGTTTTTTTCATATACAGGCGATGGCCGTTGACCCGCTCCTGGATAGCCCTGCACATAAACCTCAAATGGAAGAGTTATCTGATAAGTCGGCACGCGGAATGCTGGTGGCCGTCGAGCAGGCGACGATTTCCAGTGACCTTGCCGGACGTATAGTAGAAATGCCTTATAGGGAAGGTGAGCCTTTTAAGAAAGGTGATCTGCTTGCGCGCTTTGACTGCGCTATCTATCAGTCTCAACTGGCAGCTTCTCAGGCCGCCACGCGAGCAGCTGAAGCCGAACTCAATCAAAATCAGCAGCTTGCGCAAATGAAATCAGTCGGCAAATATGCCGTCTCCTTATCGGCTGCTCGCCTGGCGCAGGCGCAGGCGGAAAGTCAGGTGTATCAAATTCAGGTGACCCGTTGCCGCATACTGGCACCGTTCGATGGCCAGGTAGTTAAGCGGCGCGCCCAGGCTTATGAAAGTGTAGCGGCGGGGGCTCCTGTACTTGATATCGTCAGTAATCGTCGTCTGGAGATTGATCTGCTGGTGCCATCCCGCTGGTTATCAATGCTCAAACCGGGGCTGTCCTTCACCTTTACGCCTGATGAAACAGGCAAGCCGTTGCGCGCCAGCGTGTCCCGCCTGGGCGCGCGTATTGATGAAAGCAGCCAGACACTGAGCCTGACAGGGGTTATCGATACCAGTGACAACACCTTGATGGCGGGCATGAGCGGTACTGCGCATTTCCAGGAGAAACCGTGAGCAATACGCCTCCTCTTTCCGGCGAACGTGTCTTCGCGCAATTTCTGGATATTGAACGTCAGGCACGTTCGGCAGACACAAGTGAAGCACTGGCTTACTGCATTGTTAACGACAGCCAACCGCTGTTCGGATTTCGTCATGCCGCCCTGGTAATCAATGGCACGGTAAGGGCGGTAACCGGTGTCACGCAACCGGCGCCTCATGCGCCGTTCGTGGCGTTTATTGAGCGGGCCAGCGCACAGTTACAACGTCATTCACAACAGGCTCAATGTGCCGTTGTGCAAGCTGCGTCTCTCGATCAGCAAAGCCGTAATGACTGGCTTGCGCTTTCTGCTCCTGAAGTGCTGTGGGCGCCGCTAAAAGATCGCAAGGGCAGAGTGTTTGGCGGGATATGGTGTGCGCGTGAGCAACCCTGGCAAGATGCTGAAACGTTGCTGGTGGAACAACTGGCACATGCCTTTAGTCATGCCTGGCTGGCGCTGGAACCGCAACCGGTCTGGCGACGCCCGCGCTGGCGCTGGAAGCTGATGGTTCCCTGTGTGCTTCTGGTCGGCTGTCTGTTTATTCCTGTCCACCAGTCGGTGCTTGCGCCGGCAGAAGTGGTCCCACTGAATGGGCGCGTTGTTGCGGCCCCGCTTGATGGGGTGATTCAGGCTTTCGCCGTACAGCCTAATCAGAGCGTACACAAAGGTGACCTGCTGGTTCGTTTTGACGATACAACGTTAAAAGCGCAGGCGGACGTGGCCGAACGAGCGTTAAACGTGGCGGAAGCGGAATACCGTGCCAGCGCACAACGGGCTTTTCAGGATACCGACTCCAAAGCGCGACTGGATTTTCTTGCCGCACAGGTCGAGCAAAAGCGTGCTGAGCGTGATTATGCCAATGCTTTACTGAGTCGTACTGAAATCCATGCCGAGCGGGATGGTATTGCTGTTTTTGCTGATGCTGATCGTTGGGTGGGTAAACCCGTCCGTACTGGCGAACGCTTGCTGGACCTGGCCGATCCTGCATCGGTATCTCTGCGTATCGAACTTGATGTTGGTGATGCTATCCGTCTTAAACCGGATGCACCCATTACTCTCTTTCTCGATAGCGATCCGCTGACACCACATGGCGCGTTGCTTGATCGGGTTGCTTACGAATCAGAACAAACGCCTGCTGGCAATCTGGCGTACCGGCTTGATGCCCGTTTCACCGGCGAGCCGCCGCGCATTGGTTTACGTGGTACGGCTAAAGTATCGGGCCAGTACGTGCCCCTGGCGGTATATCTGTTCCGCCGCCCGCTTGCAGTATTACGCCAGTCGGTTGGGTTATGACAAACCCGGTAATGAACCGGATCCTGCCCGCACTGCGGCGCGATCTGCAACTGGTGGAGTCAGCGAAAGGGCTGGACGGCGCACCACAATGGGTGCTGGCCGATCCCGTGACAGGGCGTTATTTCACACTGACGCCCTCAGCGATCCGTCTGCTGCGCCACTGGCCTTTGCGCCAACCCAGCAAAGTACTGGAGGCAGCCAACCAGGAACCAGGTTTACCCCTGCAGGAGAAAGAGCTGGAACAGCTGCTGCACTTTCTGCGCAGTCATGATCTGATTGCCGCCAGCGACCCGCAGCAACGCCAGGGCTATGCCATTAAAGCCGCAGCGCAACGGATCAGTTTGTGGAAAACACTCCTGCACCAGTATCTCTTTTTTCGCATTCCGTTATGGCGTCCGGATCCGCTACTCAGCCGTTGCTGGCCGGTGTTGCAACGTTACGGCTTACCCGCGCTGCGCGTTGTATTGCCGTGCATATTGCTGCTGGGGGGCTTTCTCGTCAGCCGTGACTGGGTTCGCTATACCCAGACGTTTCCGCATATGTTCAGTCTGCAAGGCATGGCGGTTTTCGGCATAGCGCTGGTCTTCGCCAAATTTTTCCATGAGCTGGGTCATGCGTTTATGGCGAAACGCGCGGGCTGCCGGGTACAAACTATGGGAGTGGCGTTTATTGTGCTGTTCCCCCTGTTTTATACCGACGTGAGCGATGCCTGGAAACTGAAGGATCGGCGCGCCCGATTGTTGATCAGTGCAGGCGGCATTATGGCGGAGCTAATTCTCGCCTGCATTGCTTTGCTGACATGGGCGTTGCTGCCCGATGGCCCGTTGCGTACAGCAGTGTTTATGCTCTCCAGCGCCACCTGGGTTACGACGCTTGTGATTAACCTCAACCCGCTAATGCGTTTTGATGGATATTTTTTACTGAGCGATTTCTGGCGAGTAGAAAATTTACAGGATCGCGCCTATGCCTTATGCCGCTGGCATTTGCGTGAAATCTTGTTTGCTTACGGTCACCCGCCGCCGCACACCTGGTCACCGACGTTACAGCGCAAACTTCTTCTGTGGGGCTATGCCTCGTGGATATGGCGCTTTTTCCTGTTTTTTGGCATTGCGCTGTTGGTGTATCACTTTTTCATTAAGGTCATCGGCATCATGTTGATGCTGGTAGAGATTGGCTGGTTTATTGCTCTTCCGGTGTTGAAAGAAGCCTCTATCTGGTGGTCTATGCGTAAAATTGCTCACCCTGCCAGGCTGCTGCGTTCGGGTCTGATCCTGTTGGCGATCCTTGCAGTCCTGCTGTTACCGTGGCGCGGCACTATCCGTATTCCGGCGGTGCTTGAAGCGGAAAATGTCAGCGTGCTTTACGCCCCGGGGGCCGCCCAGGTGCGCACCTTGCATGTTCGTGACGGCCAGCACGTTAAGGCGGGTGAAGTATTACTGGAGCTGACCTCGTCGGATCTGGATTATCGCCTTGCCATTGAACGCCAGCAGATCCGCGTCCTGCAACAACAGCGTCAGCGGGGGGCAGGGCGGCAGGAGACCGCCAGCGAAACCCAGGTGCTTGACCGACAACTGGCGGAGTCGCTGGCCCGTTACCGCGGGCTGGATGCGCAGCGTCAGCGGTTATCGATCACCGCACCGCAGGCGGGTCAGGTCAGAGACGTGGCAAGGGATATGACGCAAGGACGCTGGTTGCCCACCGATTTACCCCTGCTGCGGGTGGTTGCGCAAGGCGCAGGCAAAGTGCAGGGGTATTTGCCCGAAGATACCCTCACGCGTGCTAAAACCGGCATGACAGGGGAGTTTATTGCTGATGATCCAGCCTACCCGCGTATTGCGGTCCGCTTAAACGAAATTGCTCCCACTGGCACGGCCTGGTTACAGCAAGAGATGCTGGCGTCCGATCGCCATGGCCCTATTGCCATTCGCCGCGACCGCGATCGTAACCCACAACCGGTACAGGCGCAGTATCGCGTCCGCTTTGGGGTGCTGGATGATCAATTCCAGCCGCCGCAACAGCCGCTTCGGGGCAGCGTCCTTCTGGAAGGGGAAAAAGAGTCAATCCTGGGGGGGGTATGGCGACGGATCGCAGCGCTTGGGATCCGCGAGAGTGGATTCTGATCGCGTCAAACAGACGAAACCGCTGTGTGGTGCCGACAAAATCAAAGAGTAAGAATATATTCTTGAATCTATAAGACAAATCTCATTTGTCTGGCTATGTTTTGATCGTGGCCGGACATTCCAATACAAATCGCTCAGCCACGACACACCCGTAACCGCCCTTCCTCTGGGGCTGAATAGCATGATGACTGTTATCCGATGGGCTTAGCTGTGCCGTGAAGCCGCTTTCTGGCAAGGAGAGATCTTTATGAAACGCGCTCAACATTTGCTTACAAAAACCACCATTGCCGCGACCCTGGGAATCGTTTTTTCGCTGCCGCAGTCGGCTTTCGCCTGCAACGGGGCGGGTGACGAATTCATCGGCAGTATATGTTATATGGCTATCCGGTATTGTCCGGAGGGCTATTTACCTGCTGACGGCAGGACGCTGAACGTAAATGGTTACCAGGCGCTTTATTCGCTGATTGGCAATATCTATGGCGGGACAGCGCCAACGACTTTCACGTTGCCCGACCTGCGCGGCAAAACCGCAATCGGTACGGGAACGGTAGCGACACCGTCAGGTAACGTTACATATACGCTCGGGAAAGCCATCGGTCAGGAAACCGCCGTTGGCAGTGGCAGCAGTTCCGTTATTCTCAACGCTGCGCAAATTCCGCCGCATACCCACCCGGCGACACTTTCACTAAGCGGAAACAGCACATCAGTCACGTTACCCCTTACCGGCAGCATTACGAACCTGCCGTTTAATGCCGTTGCCAGCCTCGGTGTGACCGGCATTGCTAAAATCGGCTCATCAACCACCAGCGGGCGCACGGTTAACCTGGCGGATAAAAGCCTGTTAACGACCGTAAGCGGCCCCGCAGCGCTGCTGTACGCACCAGCAGGGGCGGCCAATGACAGGCAACTGGGGCCGGATGGCAGCGTAACAGGAACCGCCAGTGGTTCCGTCGCCGGAACTGCCAGCGGCGGTCAGTTATCAGGATCGGCAACAGGTACGGTGACCCTGCCGATAAGTGGTACGGTCAATGTGGGCGCCAACGTCACAACGCCTAATCCGGTAACGATGCCCGTGTCGGTATCGGTGCCGGTGCGCGATCCGTCTCTGCCCATGACCGCCTGCATTGCAGTGACAGGGCTTTATCCGGTCAATCCGGGCTGATTCTCCATTACGTGATGGGCAGTTTTTTGCTGCCCGTCACATGCTCCTGGTGGAACCAGTACAAAAGGCAAATATATCTATTCATTTACATAATTAAGACATAAATTCTATTTCTGAAACAAATTGAAATGATCACTCGCAGCCTGACATCGCGAAGTCCATGGCATGCGGAAATGATGACCGGAATGCTATTCGTCTGCTGGGGTATCTCTATGTTATGGCGTGATCTGTTCAGTAATCGTCGCGTTGCCCGTCAACAACGCAACCTCTCTCCCCGTCCCGTTGAGATGACGCAGCCCATCCCGCTGGGGTATGCACTGGAACCCAGGATGATGTTTGATGGTGCCATTGCCGCAACGGTCGATCAAACTGCCACTACGCCGGAAGCCACACCGACCGCAACCCCAGATTCAGCACCGCATGCCGATGATAGCCACGCGCAGAACAGCGACAGCCAGACCCAGGCTGCCAGTCAGGACGCTAACACCGATAACACGAAAGTCGCCGTTGCGGGCGATGACACCCAGCCCCACAAAGAAGTGGTGTTTGTTGATACATCTGTGGCGAATTACCAGACACTGCTCAACCAGATGCCTGGCGGAGTCGATGTGGTTTTGCTGGATAGCGGCAAAGACGGCCTGTCGCAGATGGCTGAATGGGCACAAACGCACAGCGGCTATGAGGCCATCCACATCATCAGCCACGGCGCGGAAGGCCGTCTCTATCTCGGGGATTTGACGCTGGACAGCACCACGCTCGCATCGCGCCAGAGTGATTTGAGTACGCTTGGTGCAGCATTAACCGACAACGGCGATATTCTGCTGTATGGCTGTTCGGTAGCATCAGGTGAAGGATCGAATTTTATCAGTAGATTTGCCAGCGCGACCGGCGCAGATGTGGCCGCCTCCAGCGATCTCACCGGGAGTGTGGCGAAAGGCGGCAACTGGTCGCTGGAAAAAAGCGTTGGCAGTGATGGGATTCAGGCGGATGCGCTGGCATTCAATGATTACAATGAATTGTTAACCATCGTCGCGTTTGATAACAATGACCTGAATAGTGGTAGTGGGGTCTTCAACAAAACGGTCAGTTCCGTAGGGTTCACCTTTACCGGCCCGGACGGGTATTCGTTTTCCAATAACTACGGCACCAATTACAACGTTTTCCCGGATAGCGCCGGAAATCCAACAGGCGACGCGACCAAACTGACGATTGCGGTGGCCTCGGGTTATACCTTCGACCTTACCAGCTTCAGTTACTACACCTCGTTAAATGACACCATTACGGTCACCTTTACCTATGCCAACAACACCACCGTCACCGGAACGCTGATCGCCACCGCGAATGCCAATATCACGCTTTCGAATTTCACGCTGTTCCGCGACGCCTCAAATAATCCCCTGGCCTCTTCCGCGAACGACGTCATCAAAGTGGTGATTTCCAGTGCGAACGGAACGGGCGGGTTCGACTTTGGCACCAACAACTTTGATATTTCCGACGTCAAGGCCATTGTGCTGTCAAACGCCACCTCCACCGTCACAGCCGGCCCCTCAGGTGAAGCGACTGCGTTCTCAACCACCGCAACATCGGCTGCCAGCGCCACCTCGCTGATGGACTTCACGATAGCTGATCCTGGTACATCCGATGGGCTCGCCACCAACGTCAGTGCTTTTTACGCAACAGTCAGTGGAACGGCCACTTCGGCGGAACTGGCGAAGATGACGTTCTTACTCAACGGGCCGGACGCCACCAACGCGGTCGGTACGTACGACAGCAGCACTGGAAGAATCACCTTCTCCGGGCTGAACCTGTCGGTTGCCGATGGCGGTAGCGAAACCTATACCATCAAGGCGTATTACAACGACAATACCAGCAGTAACGATCTCACCGATCACCACACTGTGGTGCTGTCCGTGAACGCCAGCAACTTTACCTCGGTCTCCGGCGGTTCAACTTTCGCCAGCAGTCAGGCCAGCGTCACCAACGGCAGCGGTGCCAGTATTGATATTGCCGCGACCAAACTGATTTACAGCCAGTCGCCATCGACCTCAGTGGTTAGCGGTGTGAATTTCACCACCCAGCCCGTGGTTATCGCCGTTGACGATCGTGGCAACATTGACACCGATTTCAGTGGTTCGGTCATGCTGAGCGAGAATGGCAGTGGTTCACTCACCGGCACCACTTCCGTCACAGCTTCAAACGGTATCGCCACTTTTAGCGGCGTGAAATACACTTCAGCCAGCGATGCCGATGCCAACTTTGTGCTCACCGCCGCTGCCGGCAGCCTGGTGAGCGCCACGTCTGCCTCCATAAACCCGGATGTGGTTGCCACTAAGCTGGTCTTCACCACACAGCCCGTTCCCACTGCCATCCAGAATGGGCAAAGTACCAGTTTTACCACTGTACCGGTCGTCCAGGCAGTCGATGCCAATGGAATGGTGGACCAGGATTACACCACCAATATCGTGCTTTCGGTCACTGACCCGAACGACGGAACGGTGGATGGCACGGTTAACAGCTTTACGGTCACCTCTGGCGATCAGGACGCCAGCAGTACCACGGTAACGCTGACGCCGTCGGGAGGCATCGCCACGTATAGCGGCCTCATGATCATGTATACCAACAGTGGCAGCAGCAACACGCTGGCGTTACGGGCTACATCAGGCAGTTTGACGGCGATTAACAGTTCGTCGATCACATCCACAACCAATTCCGCACCGGTCTTCAGCAATCTGAACGGCGGCGCAACCTATACCGAAAACGGTAGCGCCGTGGTCATCGACAGCGATGTTACCGTCGCCGACACCGAACTGGATGCCCTTAACAGCGGGCTGGGTAACTATAACGGCGCGTCGATCACTGTCGCCCGCAACGGTGGGGCCAGCAGCAACGATATCTTTGGCAATAGCGGCTTACTGGGCACGCTTACCCAGGGGCAAAATTTCACCTATAACGGTACAACGATAGGCAGTGTCACCACCAATTCTGGTGGTACGCTGAAACTGACATTCAACAGCAACGCCACCTCCGCCATGGTGGATGCGGTGTTGCAGTCGCTTACCTATGCCAACAGTTCTGACGATCCGCCCAGCAGCGTAACACTGGGCTGGACCTTTAATGACGGATCGATTAATAGCAGCGGCAGTAATCAGGCGGTATTGAGCATTACACCAGTGAATGATGCGCCGGTGATCAGTAACACGGCTGTCAGCAAGACTTTCAATGAAGACAGCACCCAGACCTTTACCGCCGCGGATTTCGGCTTCAGCGATGTGGACAGCGGCGATACCCTACAGTCCATCACCATTGTCAGCGCGCCGGGCGCGGGTGAGCTGTTTATCGATGCCAACGGCGATGGCGTGCGCGGCGTGGGGGATACGTTGCTTGGCAACGGCGCGGTGGTCAGCGCGGCTAACCTCGGCAAACTGACCTTCCGCCCGGCGGCGAATGCCAATGGGGCAGGTTACGCGGCCTTTACCTGGACCGTCAGCGATGGCACCGCGTCATCGGCGAACGTCGGCACCATGACCCTGAACGTTGCAGCAGTAAACGATGCGCCAGTGATCAGCAACACGGCTGTCAGCAAGACTTTCAATGAAGACAGCGCCCAGACCTTTACTGCCGCGGATTTCGGCTTCAGCGATGTGGACAGCGGTGATACCCTGCAGTCCATCACCATTGTCAGCGCGCCGGGCGCGGGTGAGCTGTTTATCGATGCCAACGGCGATGGCGTGCGCGGTGTGGGGGATACGTTGCTTGGCAACGGCGCGGTGGTCAGCGCGGCTAACCTCGGCAAACTGACCTTCCGCCCGGCGGCGAATGCCAGTGGGGCAGGTTACGCGGCCTTTACCTGGACCGTCAGCGATGGTACCGCGTCATCGGCGAACGTCGGCACCATGACCCTGAACGTCACGGCAGTAAACGATGCGCCAACGTTATCTAGCGGTGTGACCGTCACGCTGACCACGACCAACGAAGACAGTACCTCCTCAGCCACAACGGTTTCCTCATTACTCAGCAATGCGGGCTACGGTGACGTCGACAGCGGGGCGGCCAGCGGCATTGCCATTACCCTGACCTCGGGTAACGGACACTGGCAATACTCCACCGACAACGGCGCCAACTGGTTCAATATCGGTACGGTGTCCGGTTCGTCATCGCTGTTGCTGGCATCAACTGCACAGGTTCGTTATGTGCCTGACGGAGCCAATGGCGAAACCGCGACGATTGCTTTCAAAGCGTGGGATCAAACCAGTGGTTCTGCCACAGCGGGAGCCAGCACTGGCTTTGCCGATACCTCCACCTCCGGGGGCAGTAGCGCATTCTCAAATACCAGTGCGCAGGCCGCTATGACAATTACCAGTGTCAATGACGCCCCCACTGTCGGTAGTGCTATCGGCAGCCAAAGCGCAACAAAAGACACCGCATTCAGCTTCGCCGTTCCCAATGGAGCATTTGTTGACGTTGATACCGGTGACTCGCTCACCCTTACCGCCACGCTGGTTGATGGTTCGCCGCTGCCCGCCTGGCTGAGTTTTAACCCGTCAACGCGCACTTTTTCGGGGACGCCTGCCAGAAGTGATGTGGGTAACCTGAGCATTCGGGTCACCGCAACGGATAGCAGCAGTGCCACGGTTAGCACCACGTTCAGCCTAACCGTCAATAACAGTAACTTGCCGCCGGTTGTTGCCACACCTGTTGCCGATCAGGCTGTTGCACAAGGCGGCAGCTTCAGTTTTACCGTGCCGGCGGGCACTTTCACCGATCCGGACGCGGGCGAAATTTTGACACTGCGCGCGACGCTGGCCGACGGTTCAGCGCTGCCCGCCTGGCTGAGCTTTGACCCGGCGACCCGCACTTTTTCCGGCACACCGGCGAATGGCGATGTCGGTAATCTGGCGATTCGGGTAACCGCTACCGACAGCGCCAGTGCCTCCGTCAGCACCACCTTCGCGCTGAACGTCACCAATGTTAACGACGCGCCGTTCCTGTCTGGCTCACTGAATGCCCAAACTGCGACACAAAACAGCGGTTTCAGCTTTACCGTTCCGGCAAATCTTTTCACCGACCCGGATGTGGGCGACACGCTGACACTGCGCGCGACGCTGGCCGACGGTTCAGCGCTGCCCGCCTGGCTGAGCTTTAACCCGGCGACCCGAACCTTCTCCGGTACACCTGGGACTGGTGATGCCGGAAGTTTATCCATCCGCATTACCGCCACCGACAGCAGCAACGTATCGGTCAGTACAGCTTTTACTCTGTCAATTGCATCCAGCAGCACTAGCGGCGGCGACCCGGAATTCCGCATTAACCCCGGCGGTACCCAACCGCCAGCGACACCTCAGGCACCCATGATCACGATAGTCACCAATGCGCCCGTAACGTTAGGTGCATTGTTCTCACCGCCGTCGCTCGGCGCACTGACTACCGCAGGAACAGCAGATGCCGCGACGGTCACGTCGACGATTTTCCAGTCATCCCAGCGGACAACGCCAGACAACAACACGCCGGTCAGCCAGGTTGCGGGCACGTTTGCGCAGGGTACCGCCTCCAGCAGCGCCAGCCTGTTCGAAAGCTCCCTTGGCTCGTTCCCCAGCTTTAACAGCGGCGGAGCACTGGGGGGAACCTCTTCGCTGGCGGGGATGTTTACGGGAAGCAGCCTGCCTTCTCTGTCGCCGATGGCAGTATTCTCGGGCGGGAGCTGGCGCAATATTAACGCCAGTGATGGCACCGGGACACCGATTGCTGCACAGATGCATTTTGCTCCCGATCTGGAGTGGCAATTACACCGTATAGGGGACGATGCGCAACAGCGGCTGGTAGCCATTGAGCAGGCGTTGAGGGATGTCGGTCAAATCACCGAAGACAGACAACGTACATAAATGCGCCTCAGGGTTAGGCGTGGGTGACAATAACAACAAGAGTCAGCAGGGGTGGAATCGTGTTAAAGGGTCGGAAACTTTTCAGTCTGAGTCTCATCGTGGTCGCTATGAGCGGCTGTGCTGTCAACAGCAAGCCGGTTTCCAAAGCGGAAGGTGAACAGCGGATCCAGCAGGACAAGATCGCCATGTTCAGCAACCAGGAGCCAGTGACAGCGCCAATAACACTTTATGATGCGATGGCGAGGGCGCTTAAATACAACCTGGAAGCCCGTCTTAAAGTGATGGAGCAGGCGTTATCGCAGCAACAACTGGAACTCGCGCGCTATGACATGTTGCCGCAAATTGCCATGTCTGCAGGCTACGTTGGGCGCAGCAACACCAGCGCATCCAGCAGCCGAAGCGTTGAAACCGGGCGACAATCGCTGGAACCGTCCACCTCACTGGATCAGAACCGTGACGTCGCCGACCTGACCATGGTCTGGAACGTATTAGATTTTGGTGTCAGCTATGTCAGTGCTAAACAACGGGCCGATCAACGCTGGATCGCTGATGAACGCAAACGCAAGGTTGTGCATACCATCATTCAGGATGTGCGTTCTGCCTACTGGCGGGCTGTGGCGGCAGAACGTCTGCTGGGGCGCATCGACAGTCTGATCGACCGGGTTAACCAGGCGCGTGAAGCCAGTGAGCATATGAGCGCACAGCAGGTCGGCGATCCTGTCGAAGTGCTGAGTTATCGTCGCACGCTGATTGATGCCGTGCGTCAACTGGAAGAACAGCGTCGGGCATTATCGCTGGCAAAGACTGAGCTGGCGACATTAATGAATTTGCCACTGGAAACTAAATATACACTTGCCTTGCCGTCAAAAGAGGAGATGTCGACTCCTCAATTGAATGTCGATTTCGCTACCCTGGAGCAGACCGCGCTGTTAAGTCGCCCAGAACTAAGGGAGCAGGATTATCAGGTGCGCATCCATGCGGCCGAAACGCGCAAAGCGTTGCTGCGCATGTTGCCGGGGCTCGAGATAAGCGCCGGAGGACATTACGACAGCAATTCCTATATGGTAAACCAGAGCTGGGCGGATGTTGGCGTGAAGGTAACCTGGAACCTGTTTAATCTTTTATCCGGACCGGCGGCATACAAAACGGCACAGGCTAATGAAACTGTATCGGAAGTGCAGCGCCAGGCAATGTCTTTGGCAATTATGGCGCAACTGTACGTTGCCCGCGCCAACTTCAACGAAGCCCTGCGCCAGTACAATACGAGCGAGGAGCTGAACGATCTTGATTCTCAGATAGCAGGGCAACTGAGAAACCGTTACAAAGCGAACAATATTGGGGAACTGCAATTAATTCAGGGAGAACTTAATGCGCTAAACGCAAATCTTCGGCAGGATCTCGCCTACGCAGAACTCCGCAATACCTATGGACAAATACTCTCTACAGTTGGACTGGATTTGCTCCCCAAAACACTTCCATCTGACCGCCTGACCGATATAAGCAAAGCGTTACGCCAGTCAGAAAGTAACTGGCAACAAGGCAACATCAGCGCTATGCAGTCATTCTGAATCGCCGGATTTTGGCGTCTGGGAACAGGCGCCAGCTTTAAGGCTAATAAATCAAGCACAATATAAATAATGAAATGTATCGACTACATCGAGCATGGGCTAGTTACTTACAATAATTCCTTTTGCACACAAAGCGGTAGTTCGAGATTGTCTCATAGCCAGTTATCCCTGATTACGGCTGGATCATATTCAGGTTCAGGGTCAAGACACATTCGCGATGTGTCTCTAATGTTACTGACAGGACTGATATAGAGTCGATGGCCATTATGAGCGAACTGCGGAAGTTCGTAATTTATCCCATAGTTGATGACGCGTGTGAATAAATGGGGAGCAGTTCATCAGCAGTGTTACGTGTCCAGAATATTATTGATGACGTACGTGATGAAATGGCCTGTAGGGTTGCTGATGCTGAAAGTGAAGATGGGTGACCCGCGCATCAGGTATAGGGGTAAAGCATGGTAGATATCAAATCAGTATTGATTAAGGTGGCCCGTCAGCAGAGCCATGAACTGCATGCCAGCTGATAAGCTGGAGATACGTTGCCGCGTGGCCGGAACGTTCGCCGCAAAGGAGCGTCACCGCCAGCGCATGGCCGCTCCGGAATATCGATGGAGCAAGCCTGCGCCCCGGAGATAATCCTTCTTCATGGCGGTGATGGTGGCCATGTAATTTACGCATTTCTCGTTTTGTGGGAAAGGAATTGCCAGAAACACCGGCAGGGCGATATCTGGCAATTAGACGGATTTATTCGCAGGAGGCGTAAAACTCTTCTTTGCTGTTTCCATACCATGCAGAACATTTCTGTGCTGTTGTGGGTACCTTTACAGTGGCAGTTTTATGTGTTCCCTTGTACTGGCAAACAAGAAATACGGACGTGTTATGCTCCTTCGCATAATCCTGTGAGTCCTTAAGTGTCCATACCATTTCTTCATCCGTATCCGGCAATAATGAAGCCCTTTCTTCTGGCGGCCCGACGAAAACATCAACTAAATTCATTCGGTGTGTTTTGTTGCCTTCTTTTAAAACAGGCGGGCAGCTTACTTTTTCGGCAAAAACAGAACTGGAAAAAAGCAAGGCCACGCTACCTAAAATTAATGTTTTACTCCACGACATAGTAATTCCCTCCGACGTTTTCGGCGCGTGGTTGCTGAGTGAATCGGATTGTTCGCTGACTGACAGGGTGAGGTGTTATTATTTTTTCACCTCGTCTATCGGTACTGTGTCCCATCCACTGATCCAGAACCTGAATCCCATTTTCATCCTGTCCAAGATAAATTGCTGCGTGGGATCTGCCATCGGTATGATTTCCGTATCGTCCATCGACATCAAACGTTGCTATTGCTGTGCCCGGGGTAATCGATGTATTTCCTTTAACCAGTGCGCCGCGTCGCCATGCTGCCGTTCGCGGCATATTGGCTGCCTTTTGAGTAAACGCCACACACTGACCACTGCCAACAGATTGCCCAATATAAGCCCGTGGCGTTGCCGCTATGTAAGCCATTTCCTTTGTTCCTGTGTGGATTAGTGCGTCTATATTCTTTTACATGCCAGATTACAGGCAAGCGGGGAATGAGTGAGAATGTCTGATTGAGATTATTCCTGGTCGGAGTCGACACTTATCCACTTGCCTAATCAGAAAGGATGACAGCGGCCAAAGGGTTAATGCGCATAGTTAGCCGCGTTGCTAATTTGCAACTCACTACGCCTCTGGCGCACACGCTCGTACAGCACGTCAATAGCTAACGTTGTCGCCTGGAGTGGTTTGCATCACTGTGTATTGCAGTTGATTTTACCATTTCCATCCATAAGAAAATTTATAGTTAAATCAATAGGCTCTTTTCAATCCACTGCATGATGATCCAGCACCCGACAGAGCAGGCGAACCGGCCAGCAACAGGTGTTGTCACGGATAAAGGCGTACCTCAGTCAGACAGCTTTGCGAAGTACGCCGCGGCTTTTTTTAATATATCCCGTTCGTCGGTAACCCGCTTATCGGTAAATAATTAAAACGATAGTGAATAATGTATTGCTGGAGAAGGATAGCAACGTTTTTTTCTTTTGGCAGATAGGTGTGAATAACGATGGATTATTTAAAAATAAAACCAAATAATTATCATATAACTGGCGTTGCTTTTTTTAATTTACCTTTTTTAATATTGAGGTAAGTGCCACTTTGGATGCGCGGCAATAAATTATTTAAGGTGCAATGTGTTAACTCAGTTAGTTGTTTTATGCATACTTCTGTCCGGGCTTGAGTGCAATATTTGAACAGGAATTGTGATGTAATACGAACCGGTATAGACGGCCCGACGGGGTGACAGCCTCACCTGTTGCGCAGGTGAGGCTCGTGCAGTAGATGTTACTGACCTTGTATTTCTTTTGTATTCGCTGAAATTTTCTTATTCGCCTGGTCGCTCTCATTAAGCGCCTGGCTGGCCGCTTTTTCCGCATGCGCAGCGCTATATGCGGCCAGATGCGAAATAACGATGGCGTAGATACTCATCAGCGAAACCCAGAGGATGCTGTTTTTCCACCATAACAGTGTGGGAATTGTCAGCACTGCCCAGATCAACGCCAGAAATAAATGTAATCTGGCCATTAATCGCGCTGTCAGTTTTATTTTCATTTTCCTGCCTTTTAATATATGTCTTTACAATCCTGGTAATATGTATAGCAACCTTCCTGAAGAGTGCTTTATTAATATTGTTACAGTTTGTACTAATGTGAGGTTAGGATAATTCTGCTATGAATTAGCCAAAGGGTTAAGGTTATTTTCCGAAGAAATCATGGCGTTCGTGATGTCGAAACCTCGGTGCGAAGTACGAAATTTATACGGATACGCTTGTCGATAGATGCAAAATATTATTGAGTTCAATCTGTTAAACAGACAGGCATATTGAGGGGAGACGACCAACATTTATATTTTTTTGCAGGCAGAGGGCTTACTGCTTTGGAAAGCTAATCGTTGCGGCGATAAACAGCCCGGCAAGGCACGCCTTTGAGTCTGGCATACAACGTATTGGCCAGACCAAACCCGGCGAATGCAGTAACCGGGCGGCGCAGAGGATTTATCTTCAGGCTTATCAGGATATACCTGAGCACTTCGTCTTCCACACCCCGGCGGCATACCGATGAGGTGTGGAAAACGCATCGTTGAGTATCACTGTTTCGGCAAGGCATACGCCATGAGCGAATCTCCGGATCGCGTGCCAAGCCCGCCATGGCCACCCGCCGCAATCACAATGTATTGTCTGCCGTCACCGCCTGAATAGGTTACCGGTGTTGCCTGTCCCCCAGCAGGCAGGCGGGTGCGCCACAGCTCTTTGCCGGTTTGCTCATCAAAAGCCCGCAGGTAATCATCCGCGGTTGCTCCCATAAAAATCAGGCCGCTGCGGGTAATAATATTTCCGCCCATCATGAAAATCCCGGTGGGGAGAGGGGCATTGGTATGAGTGCCGAAGATATTCATGTCGCGGGTGGTGCCCGCCGGACGCTCCCAGATGATTTTACGGCTACTTAAATCAATGGCGTAAATTTTTCCCCACGGCGGCGCATTGCAGGGCGCGTCCAGCGCGGAGAGCCAGGGTTTCACCACTGCCACCCACGGTGTGCCGTACTGTGGCCCAACCGCGAACTCCTTCGGCTTGGGATAAGGCTGCCCACTCTGCCAGCCAGCCCACGGTTTCATGAGTCCCTTATCAATCGCTTCCTGGCTGCCCATAATCTGCATGATAAATGGGATATAGCTGGCGTTGGCGATCATCACATTGTGCTGCGGATCCACAGAAGCACCGTACCAGTCGATAACGCCATCAAAGGCGGGATAAGCAATCGAAGTTCCGGCAGCCGGTGGGGTAAATTTTCCTTGGTAGCGGAAGCGGTGAAACTGTATGCGACACCAAAGCTGATCGAAAGGTGTGGCGCCCCACATATCCGTCTCTTTCAGTTCTGGCGGCGAGAGATCGGGCATACCAACGGAAAAGGGCTGTGTGCGTGATAAATGATCGCCCGGCAGCGAAGGTGTTACAGGCACCGGCTTTTCCTGCACATCTGCAAGCGGTTTACCGTTACGGCGATCGAGTAAGAAGAGCTGCCCCATCTTGGTCGTCTGTATCAACGCAGGAATAATATTTCCCTTATTGTCCGGTAAATCCACCATTGTTGGGCCAATCGGCACATCAAAATCCCATACGTCGTGATGGACAGTCTGAAAATGCCACCGTTCTTCGCCTGAGTGAATATCCAGCGCGACAATGGCGCTGGAATATTTTTCATCAAACGGGCGACGGTTGCCGCCAAAATAATCAGGTGTGGCATTGCCTAGAGGAATATAAATAAGACCAAGCTTCGCATCAGCTGTATAGGTTCCCCAGCCGTTGGGCGTGCCGCGGGTATAGGTTTCACCTTGTCCGAGCGGGGCGTTAGCCGGTTGTCGCCCCATATCCCATGCCCACGCCAGTTTACCGGTGGTCTCATCGTAAGCGCGAACCACGCCGGACGGCTCCCCCTCAGCCTGATTATCATAAATCCAGCCACCCAGAACGATGCGGCCATCCATGACCATGGGCTGGGAGGTAATAAAATGAAAGCCGGGCGGGACATCGCCCATATTATCGGTAAGGCTGACGTAACCGTTATGACCAAAGCTTTTGCACAGTTTTCCTGTCCGCGCGTCCAGCGCTACCATACGGGCATCCGCGGTTGTGCTGATGATTTTCTCAGGGCAGTCGTTAGCTGATTTGACTTCACTGTAAGCCACTCCGCGGCAAGCCAGATACTCATTCGCTGAGGTATCGCTCTGCGGATCAAACTTCCAGCGTTGCTGACCCGTAGTGGCATCCAGGGCAATGATCTGTCGGTGCGGCGTACAGATATAGAGACTGTTTCCAACCTTGATGGGCGTCACTTCAAAACTGAACTCCCGGCCTGCTTTGTCTTCTCCCTTTCGCATTACATCTTTTGTGTCGTAACGCCACGCGAGCTTCAGTTCCTTTACGTTCGCCGGGGTGATTTGCGTAAGAGGGGAGTAGCGCTGACCTGCCGCGTTATTGCCGTAGTAGCGCCAGTCGCTGTTTGTTGGGCCATCCTCTGCATGGACTTCATTCGCCGGAAACGGGCTGCGCATGACGAAGCGTTGCCCGGTAATATGCCAGCCGCTCCAGAAGATAGCCGCGATGGTCAGCACATAAAGCACCCCAGGTGCCAGTCCGTAAATCATCCTGCGCGAACCGCTGACCGTGGGTTTTTGCACAAAAGGCAGGCTGAGCCAGATGCCGATCAGGGCGAAGACAAACAACCGGGGCATGAGTTGCCAGCCATCCATGTGCACCTCTTTGAGTGCCTGGACGATGCAGAGGATAAAGGTCAACAGATAAAGCAGAAAACCCGCGGGACGTTTGAGCAGTATAAGAATACCGGACGCCAGAAAACCGGCACCTGTGAGCAGATACCCTGCCGTTCCGCCTTCGATAAGTAGCCAACCGCCGAGTGTCAGGAACGCTATGCCACACAGGCAAACAAGTACGCCGCTAAAAAGTGTCAGAAATGACCATTTGCTCTTTATCATACAAGCCCCGAATGTAAAGGTGCGTAAATAAAGCCTAATCAAAAAACACGAGACCACGCGTGAAATATCCGCCCGGGAAGTAACGGAATGTGTCTGGTATTGGCGAAAGGAGAGAGGAGCTTTATTCAGTAATGAAGCGTGATGACCATGTGCAAGCGCCAGATAGTTATTTAGTGAAAGTGTCAGCGCTATCGCTAATAGCCTGGGATGCCGAGCAAATTTCCTCGGCGCGCACAGGAACGTTCGTTTATATCAACACGGTGAAAAGGTAATGGTTAACTCTTTGGCGGGATAAATCCACAGCGGGCCGTTAAATATTCAAGAAAAAACGTAACACAAAACGCTTTCTTAATTTCCTTATCGTCGAACGACGCGTTCTCGTTTATCCCGAATGGAAAAAAGATGCCTTAACGATGTGGATTATTCGCGTTGGTAAAAACTCACGGCGTCTTTAACGGCACATGTTCTCAGCGCGGGATAAAGCGATTTCTTTGGCTGGAAAAGCCAGCGGCCAACCCGGTGAAAGCGGTGTTTTTCTCTTCACCGGGTTGGGCAACGCGGGCATACATGGCATCTTTCAGGCGCCTGGCGCCGGATAAAGTCTCGATTTTGGTCGTGCAGGAAAGGTGTTGCGATTCCTGCGTTCGCGCCAGGCTAATCGCGCAGCATCTGGCGACGAAAAGATGACTTACTCTTCGTTAACCCAAATCCGCATTTCACCCTCTCCCCGGTTGGCCCAGCAAAACCACGGGATAAAGGTTAATGTCTGCGACTCCCTGGCTGATGGGGCATAGTCATAGTGCCAGAGCAATTGTTGCTCAGGATTCGCCGACGTGCGTTTAATACCCTCGGCCTGAATTAAAACTTTATGCGAGAACAGGCCCTTGCCTTCGAACGTTTTGAAGGTCGCGCTTTGCGGTAACCACAGGTTATGCAACTCCGCACCGTTATCGGCCTGCTCAAGGCAATACACCAGAGGCCCGCGCTGAATCGCCACCTTTCCGGCAACGTGGCGTACCAGCGGATTGCCGTAGATTCTTCGCACCGGCATAGGCAAAGTCAGGGTTAAGGTATCGCCTTCCTGCCAGACCCCGGGAATATGCAGGTAACCTTTGCGAACCGATTTTTCTACCTCTATGCCGTTGAGCATGACCTGCGGCGCATCGCACCAGTCAGGCATGCGTAAAGCAAGGGTATGCTGCACCGGTAACGGCGAATCAACCGCAATTACTACCTTCTCCTGCCATGGGAAATTACCGCTGACGCGCAGCCGCAACACGTTATCCCCGACGGGGACTTCAATGCTGTTGCCCACATAAAGGTTGATATAGAGCGCATCCGGGCGTGGGGTATAAATATAATGGCCGAGCGATGTCAGCAAACGCGCGATATTAGGGGGGCAGCAGGCGCAACCGAACCAGCGCTGGCGAACCGGTTTAACATGATCATAGATATGATTAAGGCGGAGCGTTTTCGGGTGAACCTCCAGCGGGTTAACGTAAAAGAAGTGTTTACCGTCCAGCGCCATGCCGCCCAGCACGGTGTTATACAGCGCTCGCTCCATCACATCGGCATACTGGCTGTCTGCTTCCATTTCCAGCATACGTCGGGCGAACATCATCAGGCCAATCGACGCGCAGCTTTCGGCATACACGCTGTCGTTTGGCAAATCATAATCACTACTAAACGCTTCACCGCTGCTTTGCGAACCGATACCACCCGTAATATAAAGCTGACGCTGGGTCATGTTATGCCATAAACGCAGGCAGTCTTGCCGTTTTGCCTCATCCTTGCTGAGCCGCGCCAGGTGCGCCACGCCGGTCATCAGATAGACAAAACGTACCGCGTGACCGATAGCGGTTTGCTGTTCGGCAATGGGTTGATGCGCCTGGCTGTAAGCTTTGTCCTTTACCATCCATGCCGGGCCATAGGTGTTCCAGTAAGACGTTCTGCCACGCTTTTCATATTCGATATCGTAAAAATGCGGCTGCGTTCCGCGCTGCTCAATGAAGTAATTCACCAGCGCCAGATAACGTGGTTCCTGCGTTACGTCATGCAGGCGCATCAACGCCAGCTCAATTTCTGGATGCCCTGGATAACCGTGCAACTGTGTTTCACCCGGTCCGAACACGCTGTCGATATGGTCGGCAAGTTTACACACCACCTCTAACAAGCGGCGTTTTCCGGTGGCCTGAAAGAAGGCCACGCCGGCCTCGATCATATGTCCGGCGCAATACAGCTCATGGCATTCCGCCAGGTTAGTCCAGCGCTCGCTGGGCGCTTTAACGGTGAAATAGGTATTGAGATAGCCGTCGTCACACTGGGCGGCTGCCACCAGTTCAATCACCTCATCGGCGGTTTTTTCCAGTTCCGCATCCGGATTTTGGCATAGCGACCAGGCGACGGCTTCCAGCCACTTCGCCACATCACTGTCCTGAAACACCATGCCGTAAAATTCTCCCTGCTGTAGCCCGGCGGCGATACGAAAGTTTTCAATCGCATGGCTTGGATCCGCCTCGGCGATCCGATCGTTCAGTGCATCCCATTGGTAAGGGATCACGACATCCCTTACCAGTTGCTGGTACTGACCCAGAAAGGGATCGTTAATTTTCAGCTTATGCAGATCGACTTCCATCACAGACATATTATTCTCCTCAGGCCGGAGTATGGCGAATACGCAGCTCGCTGGCGATGCGCGCCATGAGTGGGTTATTGAGTTTGCAGGCGAGAATGGTGAACGCCAGCAGCAAGTGGAATAAAGCAGGCAGCAGAGTTTCCATACTGGTGATGCCATGCAGCGATGCCGGCGTCTGGTGCCCCGCGCCTGGGTGATAAGCGACGAAAATAAACACCAGGCTGATGATTCCGGCGCTTGAGGCCCAGGCCAGTTTGATGCAGAAGAGATTAAAGGCGAAGTTCATCCCCGAGGATCGCACGCGGGTTTTCCACTCGCCATAGTCATCGGCGAAGGCCATCAACGCAAAATGCAGCGGCAGGGTGAAGCCAAGAATAATACCGTTGCCAAAGATCGCTGCCAGCCAGAAAGTTTGCCATGCCGGGCCTGTAGGCAAAAACCACATCAAGAGTGCCAGCGCAGCCAGGACGAGGTTGGTCCAGTAATACAATCTGACGGTATCCACGCGTCTGGACAGCGGGCTGACCAGCACCGAGCCAAGAATCGAGGCAAACGTCACCATAGTAAAAAACAGCGAGGTGTAAGCCGTACTGCCCTGCAATACATAGGTGATGAAATACATATAGCCACCACCCCGAATGTTGAACACATTGATCAACAGAAATGACATCAGCAGCATCAGCAGTAGCTGATCATTCTGGCGCAACCCGGCAAAATGCTCACGCAGGGTAAATTTTCCCAGGCTGTCGAGTGAGACGCGCTCGCGTACCCAGAAAAAACAGCACAGAAACATCACCACCGCCACGCTACACAGAAGCCCAACCCCCAGTTGATAACCCTGCGCGGTGTTACCTTTGCCCAGTACGGATACCAGCCAGGGCAAGCCCACCGAGACCAGAAAACCCGCCACGCCGCATAGCACAAAGCGCCAGGACTGGCAGGCAATCACTTCGCTGTGGCGGCTGGTCATGGTGTTGATAAGCGCGCAATAGGGCACATTGATCGCGGTATAGCTGACGGAAAGCAACAGATAAGTGCCGAACGCCCAGACGATCTTCAGGTTCATGCCGACGTCAGGCGTGGTAAAGGTCAGTACGCCGATCACGCCGATCGGCACTGCAATCCACAGTTGCCACGGACGGAAACGTCCCCATCGACTCTGCGTGCGGTCAGCCACTATGCCCATAATTGGATCGGACACCGCGTCAAATACGCGCAACGCCATAAACAGCGTTCCGACCAGCGCCGGGGTAAGGCCAAATACATCGGTATAGAAGAATGTCAGGAAATTCATGATCAGGCAGGTGATTACCGTACCACCGGCATCACCCAGCCCGTAACCAATTTTCTCGCGCAGGGAAAGGGCATCGCTCGCCTCCTGCTGCGTCAGTTCGGTTTGCGTAATCGGGCTAGCAGTCATAATAAACTCCTCATCAGGGTCAGAGTCCATTGCCCGTATCAGGACGGGCTTATTTGCAGGTACGGATTTATTTTGCCCGGAATACAGTGTTCAACAAGAGAAGGGAAAAGTATAAAAAGAGAGCGATTCCGACCTGTTTTAGAAAGTGTGAGCTGGATCGGGTAGGAAGATATTTTATGGTTAATAATCAGGTAGAAAGCTCTATTTATATCACTTAAAAAGCGGAATGTTGATTATCGATGCTCGAATTATCCATAGCGTTTCCGGTTCGTGTACAAAATGGTGGATTGTTTATTTCTCGCGGGATAGGGAGCCATCCCGCACGCACGCTGACTTCATGGGAAGTCATTTTTGTGGAACGCGGAGAGCTGCAAATCCGCGAAGAGGATCACCTGTTTATCGTACAGGCGGGCGAGAGCTTACTGCTGCGCCCGGGGCATCGCCATGTAGGGGAGGGCGCTTTTCCAGCCGATCTTAAATTCTACTGGCTGCATTTTGACTGGCTGCAAGGTGTGGCCGAAGAGGGGTTACATGCGGCGTTACTGAGCATCCCCCAATATACGCGGGTGAACGATCCGCAATATGTTATTTCCTTGTTTCGCCAGTTTCTCAGCGAGCAGGAAAATATTCGTCGGAATGTGGCGCTTGAGTGTATTTTGCTGCTGATCTTGCAACAGATTGCCGCCCCCGGCTCGCAGGAAAGCGCAAATGACAGCCCTGGAATGGCGCTGGCGTGGAAGGCTAACCAGATCATTCGTACCCAGTTCCATTTGCAGATCACCACTTCTTCGCTGGCAAAGGAGTTGCACTGCAACGCGGATTATCTTGGCCGCGTCTACCGCCGTGTTTTTCGCCAGACGCTGACGGAGGCCATTCATCGCCAGCGCATACTGATGGCAGAAAAGTTGCTGATCAATAATTCGCTGTCGCTCACCGAAGTTGCTAGCCAGTGTGGATTTAACGATACCAGTTACTTTCGGCAGATCTTCCGTAAACTTACCGGGCTTACGCCCACAGGCTGGAAACGGCTTTATTGCCGTGAGCACGTCAATTCATAACCCAGAGCAGAAAATATAAGGTCTTGGCTTACTAACCCAGATTCCTTCCCGGGCGTAAGAAAGCTCGACTTGTGGTATGGAGATGATGAAATTCAGAGATATACGGTCCGCAATGAGCGACAGCGGATGTCGAAATATCCTCTCATTCAGCGAGCTGTTGATGCCTCCTTCTGAGGTCATATCTGCGTGATCTCACCTCCGTCCACCTTGTTTTATGCCTTCTGGGTTAGCCGTGGAGCATCCTAAAAAGAGATATTGCCTCTTTTGTAATCAACGTATACATTGTATACGTTGATTGCGAATTGATGCTGAGGAAAACATGAGCAGAAAAAATAATGTCGTCACCGTAAGGTTAACGGATGAACAAATGAAATTTTTCACAGAATGGAAGGAGAAATTAGAGGGCGAATTAGGGATCGATGTTCCTTTGGGGGCCGTTTTGCGCAGGGCGTTAGATGGCGCAATTCACCGGGCCAACCAGGCAAGGGAGCACGACGTTCGGGCGGAAAACAATACCGACGAACGTGCTTCACGAACTGAAGCTGCGAACGCCTATATCAGCGACTATAAGGAAGGAAAATAATCATGGCCACCATCGACAGTAAAGCTCATCACGCAGGGTTCAGGGAGCATTATGCTGATAATGCCAGACCCGTGTGGGATATCGGTCATCCGCAAAAACCTTTCATTGAACGCGCCTCTGATATACGCGGGCCAATACTGGATATTGGCTGTGGTACGGGTACGCTTGCCATATATTTTGCAGGGCGTGGTGAGCAGGTCACCGGCATTGATTTTGTCGAAGAGGCTGTAGAGCGAGCTGTCGCGAAGACGAAGGCGGCCGGTCTTAACATTGATTTTATGGTTCAGGACTTTTTTACTCTTGGCGGCTGGGATCGTAAGTTTCAGACCATTATTGACAGCGGGCTGTTTCATATCTTTTCAGGTGATGAAGTGAGAAAGGCTGCTTACCTGAAAATTGTCAGTCAATTACTCAACGAAGATGGCCGGCTTTATGTTCTGGCCTGCAAAAAAGAACCGGGGATCGATGGCGGTGTTAACGCGGATGAGATTTTTGACACCTTCCGTGAACGCTTTATTGTTGAGTCATTGCATGAGTTTGAGGCCGAAACGGTCATTGATGCAGCGGAGAATGCTCCCGGCAGGCAGTGGCTAAGTTACTTTGCGGTGATTAAAAAACGCGAACGTTAACGGGGAAGTTTCACCTGTTCTGGATGTGCATTTCCGGGGGAAAAGAGAGGAAAGTCACTGCTCCTGAATAAATGTTCACACCTGGTTCCAGACGGGTCCATAGAGTGGCATGTCCGCTATGAGCGAGGTGCGGACATCCATAATTGTGTGCATGCCGCCATCACGGTGTATGAATCGACCGGGAGCAGGTCAACCCAGCGCAAACATGCTGGATTTACCGTTGAGTTTAAACCGCTAGCGCCATGCCTTTTTGCCATTGGGTTTCACTTCCCAGTAGAGACCGTTGAAGTCATTGAGACGATAGAGTTTTTCTTTTGGCCTGGCAGTGCGGCAGTGCGTATCAGTGAGCATAGCGGGTCCTTGACTATTTCTTATACCGTTATTGTACTCACCGAAACATCTATGTACTCATTTTAGACTGCGCTTTCATGAGATCACATGCGACAATGTGGAATGAAAAATCCACGCAATTGCGTGGATTTAATAGAGTTTGCCAGTCTGCATGCGATTTAATAACACCGCACCAGGCAACAGAAAAGACTCAGACGTTGAACAGGAAGTTCATCACATCGCCATCTTTCACGATGTACTCTTTGCCTTCTGCACGCATCTTGCCGGCTTCTTTCGCGCCTTGCTCGCCTTTGTAAGCGATGAAATCTTCATACGCGATGGTCTGCGCGCGAATAAAGCCTTTTTCGAAGTCGGTATGGATTTTACCCGCCGCTTGCGGTGCGGTTGCGCCAACCGGGATGGTCCAGGCACGCACTTCTTTCACACCGGCGGTGAAGTAAGTTTGCAGGTTCAGCAGAGAGTAACCCGCGCGGATAACGCGGTTCAGCCCCGGCTCTTCCAGACCCAGTTCGGCCATAAATTCGTCACGCTCTTCGTCGTCCAGCTCGGCAATATCTGCTTCAACGGCGGCGCAAACCGGCACCACGACGGAGCCTTCTTGCTCTGCGATAGCGCGAACCTGATCAAGGTACGGGTTATTTTCGAAGCCGTCTTCGTTAACGTTAGCGATATACATGGTCGGTTTCAGCGTCAGGAAGCTCAGGTAACGAATCGCTTCTTTCTCTTCTTTACTCAGATCCAGCGCGCGCAGCATACCGGCATTTTCCAGCTGCGGCAGGCATTTTTCCAGCGCAGCCAGCTCAACTTTCGCGTCTTTATCGCCGCCTTTCGCTTTTTTGGACACGCGATGGATAGCGCGCTCGCAGGTATCCAGGTCAGAAAGTGCCAGCTCGGTGTTGATTACGTCAATATCTTCCGCCGGGTTCACTTTGCCCGCAACGTGGATGATATTGTCGTTCTCGAAGCAGCGCACAACGTGGCCGATAGCTTCCGTTTCGCGAATGTTGGTCAAAAACTGGTTGCCCAGACCTTCGCCTTTGGACGCGCCTTTTACCAGACCGGCGATGTCGACGAATTCCATGGTGGTCGGCAGAATGCGCTGCGGCTTCACGATTTCCGCAAGTTTATCCAGACGCGGATCGGGCATCGGTACGACACCGGTGTTCGGCTCAATAGTACAGAACGGGAAGTTCGCCGCTTCAATACCTGCTTTGGTGAGCGCATTGAACAGGGTGGATTTACCTACGTTGGGCAGGCCAACGATACCGCATTTGAATCCCATGATGTAATTACCTTAATATCTTGATAATCAACCTGTTGCGAAAAACAGATTGTAGAAAAGTGAATAACTTTGGCTATTATACACGTAACCGCTGTTACGCGCGGCAAAAATGCCGCCACAACCCGCTTACTGCGCCTTAAAGGCGTGCAGGCGATTGGTGGCTTTGGTTAAACCTTCTTTCAGCCAGATCTCGGTACAACGCGCCGCTTCGTCTACGGCTTCGTCAATCAGCTTTTGCTCGGAAACCGGTGGTTTACCCAGTACAAAACCGACAACCTTGTTTTTATCACCCGGATGACCAATTCCAACGCGTAAACGGTGAAAATTGGGGTTATTACCCAATTTACTGATGATATCTTTCAGACCATTGTGGCCACCGTGGCCGCCCCCCAGCTTAAATTTTGCCACGCCAGGCGGTAGATCCAGCTCATCGTGGGCGACAAGGATTTCGTCCGGGTTGATGCGGTAAAACGTTGCCATTGCCGCGACTGCTTTGCCGCTCAGGTTCATAAACGTGGTGGGAACCAGCAGGCGCACGTCTTCACCCGCCAGATTGATGCGCGAGGTATAGCCGAAAAACTTCGGCTCGTCGCGCAGCGGCGTGCGGGCTCTCTCCGCCAACAAATCGACATACCAGGCGCCTGCGTTATGGCGCGTCGCGGCGTATTCAGCGCCGGGGTTCGCCAGCCCGACAATCAGTTTAATCGTCACTTTTTATTCCTGACCAGATCAATGTCCGGCGCGTAGTTTACGTTGTGCGGGACGCGAAGACAAAATTCTCCCGGCGAAACGCGAAAAATGATAATGATTGCTCACATCAACCATTCGAATTTCAAGTAGTTCAGTGGGTTATTTGTAAATTTGTGTTAGTCATAGATGTGTAATTGTGATCGTGCCCGCAACCGCTAAAAGGGTGGCTGTCTATACTTTACGCACAAGGATTGGGGTTATCCCATCCAACCCGTCGTTCCGGAGGTGACAGATGAAACGCAAAAACGCTTCGTTGCTCGGTAATGTGCTTATGGGGTTGGGGTTGGTCGTGATGGTTGTCGGCGTTGGTTATTCCATTTTAAACCAGCTGCCGCAACTTAACCTGCCGCAGTTTTTTGCCCATGGCGCTGTGCTGAGTATCTTCCTCGGAGCCGTTCTCTGGCTCGCTGGCGCCCGCGTAAGTGGTCATGAGCAGGTGTGCGATAAGTACTGGTGGGTGCGTCATTATGACAAACGCTGTCGCAGGGACCGGCAACATCATAGTTAAAAAGTCAGTTTCGATAACGGTTCCTGCGGGAACCGTTTTTTTTGGCTTTTTTCTTGACCCTCACGTAACGTGAGGCTCGATAGTCCAGTCTGTGGGCAAGAAAGGAGCAGCTATGTTGATTCAGGTGGGGGAGTTAGCGCGACGTGCGGGGATCAGTGTGCGGACGTTGCACCACTATGAGCAAATCGGTCTGCTTTTGCCTTCTGCCCGAAGCGCCGCCGGATACCGGCTTTATGCGCTCGCTGATGTCAAACGCCTGCATATGATCCAGGCGCTGGCGAAAGCGGGCATGGAACTGGCGGCAATCGGGGATTATCTGGCGCGGGAAACGCGCCCGCTGGCGGAATTACTGAATGACCAAATCACGCTGCTCGACAAGCAAATGCGCAATATTGGCACTCTGCGCGAACAGCTTGCGCTGTTGCGTGATGGTCTCGCCAGCGGCGTGGAGCCTGACCTGGAGTCCTGGCTACAGACCCTGGAGTTGATGAAAATGTACGATCGTTGGTTTAGTCCGCAAGAGTTACAGGAATTACCGTTTGCCTCGCGCGATGAGGCTCGCGAACGGTTCTGGGCGCAAATGGTGAGCGAAGTACAAACCCTTTTAGCGCAGAAGTGCCCGGTGGATGATCCGCGTGCGATGGATCTGGCAACCCGCTGGATGACGCGGCTGGAGCAGGATACCGCCAACAAACCGGAGTTTTTGACGCGCTTAAATGAGATGCACCGCGTGGAACCCCAAATGCGTGAGCAAACGGGCATTACGCAGGAAGTGGTCGATTTTATTACCCACAGTTTTGCGGAAAGTAAGCTCGCTATCTGGCAGCGTTATTTGTCTTCGCAAGAGATGGCGTTTACCCGGGCGCACTATTTTGACCGCATGATGGAGTGGCCGCCGTTGGTGGCGAAACTGCATACCGCTCAACGTCAGGCAGTCGATCCAGAGTCTGACGAAGCGCAGGGGCTGGCCGCTAACTGGTTGGAGCTGTTCCAGTCTTACGCCGGAACCGATCCCCGGACGCAGCAAAAATTCCGCAGTGCAATGCAGCAGGAGCCGCATCTGATGAAAGGAACCTGGATGACGCCCGAAGTGCTGCAATGGCTACAACGGGCGATCGAGGTGATGATGCGCCGCCGCGCATCATGATTACAGGTCGGCTAAGGCCGCATCGCGGTTAGGGAAGAACGACAGACGGCCAGGGATTGGCTGTATACCCGCGCGCGCCAGCGTGCGCAACGGCTGGAACTCAAGATTGCTGACGCGCAGCTCAGTACCCTGCGGCAGGCGGTTGACGAAGCGACGGAAAGCATCAAGCCCGCCCGCATCCAGCACCGGCACCGCATCCCATTTCAGCACCACAATGCGTTTCCCGACGATACGGGTTTCCAGATCGCTGAACACACTTTCTGCGGCAGCAAAAAACAGCGGGCCAATCACGCGCAGCACCAGCACATCATCCGGTACGCTGACGTTTACCACGGCCAGGCGAGTCATCCGCGCGATACGGCGCATGAACAGCAGCGACGCGAGCACAATCCCCACGCTGATGGCGATCACCATATCGAACAGCACGGTCAGTGACATACAAATCAGCATCACCACAATGTCATCCACCGGCGCGCGGCGCAGCAGATCGATCACTTTGTGCGCTTCACTCATGTTCCACGCCACCATCAGCAGCAGCGCCGCCATCGCAGACAGCGGCAGCCAGGAGAGCAGGGGTGCCAGCGCCAGCAGCGCCATGATCACTAACAGGGAATGGATCACTGCCGAAATGGGTGATGTCGCACCGGCGCGGACGTTGGCTGCCGAACGGGCAATTGCAGCGGTCGCGGTGATCCCACCGAAGAACGGTGCGGCGATATTACCCAGTCCCTGACCAATCAGCTCGCTGTTGGCTTTATGTTTAGTGCCGGTCATACCGTCCAGCACGACAGCGCACAGCAGCGACTCGATAGCACCGAGCATTGCCATGGAAAATGCCGCTGGCAGCAAGGCACGCAGCGAATCCCAGCTCAGGGTAAATTCAGAACCGGGCAGATCCCACGGCAGCACCAGTTGCGGCAGAAGCTGCGGGATGCCGTTGCCCTGAGAACCATCGGCCAGCACGTAGTGAAATTGTGAACCGATGGTCGCGACGTGACCGCCGAGCAGATTGACTACCAGCATCACCGCGCAGCCCGCCAGCAGCGCGGGCAAATGTCCCGGCAGGCGTAAACGCAGGCGCGGCCACAGTACCAGCGTGGCGAGAGTGACAATACCAATCGCCGCGTCACCCGGGTTGATCGTGGGCAGCGCCATTACCAGCGCGCCGACTTTTTGCAAATAGTGTTCCGGCACGTGCGGCATTTGCAGGCCGAGAAAATCTTTTATCTGCATGGTGGCAATGGTGATGCCGATCCCGGAGGTGAAACCGAGCGTCACGGAAAGCGGAATGTATTCAATTAGCCGGCCAAAGCGCGCCAGCCCGAAGAGGATCAGAAACACGCCGGACATCAGCGTCGCCACCAGCAGGCCCGACAGACCAAACTGCTGCGACACCGGATACAGAATAACCACGAAGGCGGCAGTCGGGCCGGAAACGCTGTAGCGCGAGCCACCGCTCAGAGCGATAACAATACCGGCAACCGCTGAGGTATAAAGCCCGTATTGCGGCGCCACGCCGCTGCCGATCGACAGCGCCATCGCCAGCGGGATGGCGATAATACCAACCGTTATGCCGGCAATCAGATCCCGGGTGAAACGGGCGGTGGTGTATTTCTCTTTCCAGCACGCGTCGATTAGCGCGCGAAAAGGCATGACATGAGGTGAGAACAATCTGTTCACAATGATCTTGCGTCCCCTGGAAATCATTCGATAACTAATTAATAAATCATACAAATAATCTTTAAAGCTAAAAAAACCCGCCTGAGCGGGTTTTTTATACAGCAACGATTAATGTTCGAACATAGCCGAAATTGATTCTTCGTTACTGATACGACGGATAGCTTCAGCCAGCATGCCAGACAGCGTCAGCGTACGTACGTTTGGCAGCGCTTTGATCTCATCGCTCAGCGGAATGGTGTCGCAGACAACCACTTCGTCGATCACAGAGTTGCGCAGGTTATTTACCGCATTACCGGAGAAAATCGGGTGAGTCGCATAGGCGAACACGCGTTTCGCACCACGCTCTTTCAGCGCTTCCGCTGCTTTGCACAGAGTACCGCCGGTATCGATCATGTCGTCAACCAGAACGCAGTCGCGGTTTGCCACGTCACCGATGATGTGCATCACCTGAGAAACGTTAGCGCGCGGACGGCGTTTATCAATGATCGCCATATCGGTATCGTTCAGCAGCTTGGCAATCGCGCGGGCGCGAACCACGCCGCCGATATCCGGGGAAACCACAATCGGGTTGTCCAGATTCAGTTGCAGCATATCTTCGAGCAGGATCGGGCTACCGAATACGTTATCTACCGGTACATCAAAGAAGCCCTGAATCTGTTCAGCATGCAGGTCAACGGTCAGTACGCGGTCAACGCCGACGCTTGAGAGGAAATCGGCAACCACTTTTGCGGTAATCGGTACACGGGCGGAGCGCACGCGGCGATCCTGACGGGCATAGCCAAAGTAAGGAATGACCGCGGTGATACGACCTGCGGAAGCACGGCGCAGGGCATCAACCATCACAACCAATTCCATCAGGTTGTCGTTGGTAGGGGCACAAGTGGACTGGATGATGAAAATATCACCACCGCGTACATTTTCATTGATTTGTACGCTGACTTCGCCGTCGCTAAAGCGGCCTACGGCGGCGTCGCCGAGAGAAGTGTACAGGCGGTTGGCAATACGTTGTGCTAGTTCCGGGGTAGCGTTACCAGCAAAAAGCTTCATATCAGGCACGAGAAGAACCTCAGGCATGCGTCCAGTGGTGGATAGAATCGGCCAAAATGTGCGGTCAGGGCTGAATTCTATCCATGCGGTGTATTAAAGAGCGCGATGCAACGTCTGGAACAGGTGTGACGTTGTCACCGGAGCTCAGCTTGCCCGGCGATGGTCTGCGCTAGCGGCGAGAGGTTGACGCCTCGCGCGACAAAACCGTGCAGCCATTCCGGGGCTTGCTCAAGCACCTGACGAGCGGCGGATTCGGTGTCAAATTCGGAAAAGACACAGGCTCCTGTGCCAGTCAGGCGCGACGGCGCGTATTCTAACAGCCAGGAAAGCGCGGCATCAACCTCGCGAAAACGTTTTCTTGCGATAACCTCGCAATCGTTGCCGAATTCACATTTTAATAACGTATCAATTGACCTTTGCGGCGTATTTCTCGGCAGTTCCGGATCCTTGAAAATCACCGGCGTGGGAATGCCCACACCTGGGTGCGCCACCAGATACCATTTTTCCGGCGGATTGACCGGGGTGAGGATCTCGCCAACCCCTTCGGCGAAAGCTGCGTGACCGCGCACAAACACTGGCACATCGGCACCCAGTTGCAGGCCAAGTTCGGCTAACTCATCGACGCTCAGCTTGCAACCCCACAGGTGATTGAGGGCGACCAGCACGGTGGCTGCATTCGACGACCCGCCGCCGAGCCCACCGCCCATTGGCAGGCGTTTGTCGATAGCGATCTCCGCGCCGCTACCCGCAGGCAGACGACCGCTTTCTGCCGCGCGCTGCATAAGCAGACGTGCGGCGCGTACAATCAGGTTCTCTTCGTCCGGCACGCCTGCGACCGGTGTTAGCAGACGGATCTCTCCATCGCTGCGTGGTTCAATGCTCAGCGTGTCGCCATAATCAAGAAACTGAAACAGGGTCTGCAGCGTGTGGTAGCCATCGGCGCGCTGGCCGGTAATGTATAAAAACAGGTTGAGTTTCGCCGGAGCGGGCCACGTTGTCATTTGGCAATCCAGTTGTCCATCTTCAGCTTGATGCGTTGTTTGCCGTCGCTCAACTCCATATTGGCCGGCAGGGAAGGCTGGCTGTTGTCATACCCGCCATATACCACTTTCCAGCTTTTGCCGCCCTGGTTGTAATTCAGCTCGCTCAGGCGGTATTGCGTATCGAGTTTATAGTCGGTGGCATCGCCGGGCAGACCAAGGATCCACTGGCGCAGGCTGTTAAGCGGAATCGGCATGCCGGTCAGTTTGCCAATCATCTCTTCGGCATCATCGGCGGTGTAGCGTTTGCCTTTGTTGTCCACCAGTTGCACGTTACCCGGCTGAGCGTTCAGTTCCAGTTCGGTGCTGCCCAGCGGGTTGGTCAGCAACAGACGATAGCGATCCTGACCGGTTTGCTGCCAGAAGAAACGGGCATATACTTTTTGCTCGTCGGAGATATAAGCGAATGCGCCGCGCGTTTGATACTGATTTAAGCTGCGCACCTGTTGCTGGTGTTCGCGCCACTGCGGCGAGTCCGGGCTTTGTCCCGGCCCTTTTGGCGCATTGAGCGTACAAGCGGTTAATACGAGGCTTGCCAGCGGCAGCAGGCGAATAAAGCGAAAGTCTGGCAGAGTCATAACGAGGGGAAATCCTTGCGAGGTTGCAGTATTACGCTTAATGCTAGCGCCGCTCTGAAACAGCGTCTACGTTCAAGTTGTCTTAAATCATTAAATTACCAATTACTCCGAAAGGGTAGTGTCTCTTTTATTGACCTCACTCATCCTGTATGATGCGTGCAGTCTAACCTTATCAACGTTGGTACTATTCCCGCGCTCATGACCCTTTTAGCCCTTGGCATCAATCACAAAACGGCTCCCGTTTCGTTGCGAGAACGCATTGCATTTTCGCCGGAAACGCTTGACCAGGCTTTAGAAAGCCTGCTGTCGCAGCCGATGGTGCAAGGCGGTGTGGTGCTGACAACCTGCAACCGCACCGAGCTCTATCTGAGTGTTGAAGAGCGGGACAACCTGCAAGAAGCGCTGGTGCGCTGGCTGTGTGATTATCACCATTTGCGTGAAGACGAAGTGCGCCAGAGCCTCTACTGGCACCAGGATAATGACGCCGTCAGCCATTTAATGCGCGTGGCGAGCGGGCTGGATTCGCTGGTTCTCGGCGAGCCGCAAATTTTAGGCCAGGTGAAAAAGGCGTTTGCCGATTCCCAACGAGGCCATGACAACGCCAGCGATCTGGAGCGCATGTTCCAGAAATCATTCTCCGTCGCCAAGCGTGTGCGCACGGAAACTGATATTGGTGCCAGCGCGGTATCGGTCGCTTTCGCCGCCTGTACGCTGGCGCGGCAAATCTTCGAATCCCTTGCGTCGGTCACCGTGCTGTTAGTGGGCGCGGGCGAAACCATTGAGCTGGTTGCGCGCCACCTGCGCGAGCATAAAGTGCAGAAAATGATCATCGCCAACCGCACGCGTGAACGCGCGCAGGTGCTGGCGGATGAAGTCGGTGCGGAAGTCATCTCTTTAAGCGACATTGATGAGCGCCTGAAAGATGCCGATATCGTGATTAGCTCCACCGCCAGCCCGCTGCCGATTATTGGTAAAGGGATGATGGAACGCGCGATGAAAGCGCGGCGTAATCAGCCTGTTTTGCTGGTGGATATCGCCGTGCCACGCGATGTTGAGCCTGAAGTGGGCAAAGTGGCGAACGCCTATCTCTATAGCGTCGACGATCTGCAAAGTATTATTCAGCACAACCTGGCGCAGCGTAAAGCCGCTGCGGTGCAGGCGGAGACCATCGTCGCCCAGGAAACCAGTGAATTTATGGCCTGGCTGCGTGCGCAAAGCGCCAGCGAGACCATTCGCGAATACCGTAGCCAGTCTGAAACGGCGCGCGATGAGCTGACCGCTAAAGCGCTTGCCGCGCTGGAGCAGGGCGGCGATCCGCAAGCTATCATGCAAGACCTGGCGTGGAAACTGACCAACCGCCTTATCCACGCCCCAACCAAATCTCTTCAGCAGGCCGCCCGTGACGGGGACGATGAGCGTCTGCATATTCTGCGCAACAGCCTCGGGCTGGATTAGCACAACACTCTCTTATTATTAAAAGGTGCATTTACGCCTATGAAGCCTTCTATCGTTGCCAAACTGGAAGCCCTGCATGAGCGCCATGAAGAAGTTCAGGCGCTGCTCGGTGACGCTCAAACCATCGCCGACCAGGATAAATTCCGTGCGCTGTCGCGCGAATACGCACAACTGAGCGATGTATCGCGCTGTTTTACTGACTGGCAACAGGTTCAGGAAGATATCGAAACCGCGCAGATGATGCTCGACGACCCGGAAATGCGCGACCTGGCGCAGGATGAACTGCGCGAAGCGAAAGAAAAAGGCGAACAACTTGAACAGCAACTGCAGCTGTTGCTGCTGCCGAAAGATCCCGATGATGAACGTAACGCGTTTGTCGAAGTTCGCGCCGGAACCGGCGGCGACGAAGCCGCGCTTTTTGCCGGTGATTTGTTCCGTATGTACAGCCGTTATGCCGAATCCCGCCGCTGGCGCGTCGAGATCATGAGCGCCAACGACGGTGAGCACGGCGGCTTTAAAGAAGTGATCGCCAAAATTAGCGGCGAGGGCGTTTACGGGCGTCTTAAATTTGAATCCGGCGGCCATCGCGTCCAGCGCGTTCCGGCAACGGAATCGCAGGGTCGTATTCACACGTCTGCCTGTACCGTGGCCGTAATGCCGGAGCTACCGGAAGCCGAAATGCCGGATATCAATCCGGCCGATCTGCGTATTGATACCTTCCGCTCTTCCGGCGCGGGCGGTCAGCACGTTAACACCACTGATTCCGCGATCCGTATTACCCACCTGCCGACCGGGATCGTGGTCGAGTGCCAGGATGAACGCTCGCAGCATAAAAACAAAGCGAAAGCCTTGTCAGTACTCGGTGCGCGCATTCGCGCCGCTGAAACAGCAAAACGCCAGCAGGCAGAAGCGTCAACACGGCGTAACCTGCTGGGCAGCGGCGATCGCAGTGACCGCAACCGCACCTATAACTTCCCGCAGGGTCGTGTGACCGATCACCGTATCAACGTCACGCTTTATCGCCTCGACGAAGTGATGGAAGGTAAGCTGGATATGCTGATCGAACCGATTGTGCAGGAATACCAGGCCGACCAACTGGCGGCACTCTCCGAGCAGGAATAATGGATTATCAACAGTGGTTGCGCCAGGCGATACGTGAGCTTGCCGCGAGCGAAAGCCCGCGCCGCGATGCGGAGATCTTATTGGGTTTTGTCACTGGCAAATCACGGACGTTTATTCTCGCGTTTGGTGAAACCATGCTTGACGCCGGGCAGCAGCAACAGCTGGCGACGTTACTGGCTCGTCGTGTAAATGGCGAGCCGGTGGCGCACCTGATTGGCGTACGTGAGTTCTGGTCACTGCCGCTGTTTGTCTCTCCTGCAACCCTTATTCCGCGCCCGGACACCGAGTGCCTGGTAGAACAGGCGCTGGCGCGTCTTCCTTCCTCACCGTGTCGCATTCTCGATTTAGGCACCGGCACTGGCGCTATCGCGCTGGCGCTGGCGAGCGAACGCCCGGATTGCAATGTCACGGCGGTCGATCTGATGCCGGATGCTGTGGCGCTGGCACAACGTAACGCCGCACATCTGAACATCACCAATATTGAGATCCTGCAAAGCCGCTGGTTCAGCGCGCTTGAAGGGCAGCAATTTGCCATGATTGTCAGCAATCCGCCTTACATCGATGAGCATGATCCGCATCTTGCGCAGGGCGATGTGCGTTTTGAACCGCTCAGTGCGCTGGTGGCGGCCGACAACGGTCTGGCAGATTTACACACCATCATTGACGATGCCCGCCAGCATGTATTGCCCGGCGGCTGGCTGCTGCTGGAACACGGCTGGCAACAGGGCGCAGATGTTCGCGCTATCTTCGAACATTACGGCTGGCAGCAGGTTGCAACGTGCCGGGATTACGGTGATAACGAGCGCCTGACGCTGGGGCAATGGCCTTTACAGGAGTAACAGGCAATGAATGCTTTTAAGCTTCTGATTACATTGCATTTGACGTCTGTTGTGCTCACCATTAGCCTGTTTGTTTTACGTTATTGGTGGCGTTGGTCGGGTGATCCGCGTATTAACGCCCGCTGGGTGCGGGTGGTGCCGCACACGGTGGATACCGTGCTGCTGCTAAGCGGCGCAGGGTTGATGTGGGTAACAGGCTATTTGCCATTTACGGTTAAAGGCGCATGGCTGACTGAAAAGCTGTTTGGCGTTATCATCTACATCGTTTTGGGTTTTATTGCGCTGGGGCGACATCGCCCGCGCGGCCAGCAAACAGGTTTTATCGCTTTTTTGCTGGGGCTGGTGGTGCTGTACATCATCATTAAACTCGCCGCCACAAAAGTACCGATACTGGGGTAAGACATGAGATCGTTAGCTGATTTCGAATTTAACAAAGCGCCGTTATGCGACGGGATGATCCTTGTTTCCGAGCTGATTCGCGATGACTTTCCTTCACAATATGTGCAAGACGAACTGGAGCGGTTGCTCAGTCTGGCACGTGAGGAGATTGGTCAGGCAAAGCCTCAGGACTGGCAACTGGAAAAACTCGTTGAGCTGTTTTACGGCGAATGGGGTTTTAAAGATACCCGCGGCGTGTACCGTTTATCTGACGCGCTGTGGCTGGATAAAGTGCTGCAAAACCGTCAGGGTAGCGCGGTATCGCTGGGCGCGATTTTACTGTGGGTCGCCGGTCAGCTGGATATTCCCCTGACGCCGGTGATTTTCCCGACTCAGCTCATCCTGCGCGCCGAATGGCTGGATGGCGAAATGTGGCTGATTAACCCTTTTAACGGCGACACACTGGACGAACACACGCTGGAAGTGTGGCTGAAAGGCAATATCAGCCCGGTTGCCGAGCTGTTTAATGAAGATCTCGATGAAGCCGACAACGCCGAAGTGATTCGCAAGCTGCTGGATACATTGAAGTCGGCGCTGATGGAAGAGCAGCAGATGGAACTGGCGTTGCGCGCCAGTGAAGCGCTGTTGCAGTTTAATCCCGAAGATCCGTATGAGATCCGCGATCGCGGTCTGATTTACGCGCAACTGGATTGTGACCATGTGGCGCTGAATGATTTGAACTACTTTGTAGAGCAGTGTCCTGAGGATCCGATAAGCGAAATGATCCGTGCGCAAATCAATTCGATTGCGCACAAGCAGATTACCCTGCATTAAAGATTTGTTCCGATTCACACTCGATAAGGCGATTTTATGAAACAAAAAGTGGTCAGCATTGGCGACATTAACGTCGCGAACGACCTGCCGTTTGTACTGTTTGGTGGTATGAACGTGCTGGAATCCCGCGATTTGGCAATGCGCATTTGCGAACACTACGTCACCGTGACCCAGAAACTGGGTATCCCGTACGTGTTCAAAGCCTCTTTTGATAAAGCCAACCGTTCTTCCATCAAGTCCTACCGTGGACCGGGTCTGGAAGAGGGGATGAAAATCTTCCAGGAACTGAAACAGACCTTTGGTGTGAAAGTGATCACCGACGTGCACGAAGCCTCGCAGGCACAGCCGGTGGCTGATGTGGTGGATGTGATCCAGCTTCCTGCGTTCCTCGCGCGTCAGACCGATCTGGTTGAAGCGATGGCGAAAACAGGCGCGGTCATCAACGTGAAAAAACCGCAGTTTGTCAGCCCCGGTCAGATGGGCAACATCGTGGATAAATTCCACGAAGGCGGTAACGATAAAGTCATTCTTTGCGACCGTGGCGCGAACTTTGGTTATGACAACCTGGTGGTCGACATGCTGGGCTTCGGCGTGATGAAGAAAGTCTCCAACAACTCACCGGTGATTTTCGATGTCACCCACGCGTTGCAGTGCCGCGACCCGTTCGGCGCGGCGTCTGGTGGTCGTCGTGCTCAGGTTACCGAACTGGCGCGCGCCGGGATGGCAACAGGTCTGGCAGGCCTGTTTATTGAAGCGCACCCGGATCCGGATAACGCCAAATGTGACGGCCCGTCCGCACTGCCGCTGGATAAACTGGAGCCGTTCTTAAAACAGATCAAAGCGATTGACGATCTGGTGAAAAGCTTCGGCGAACTCGATACCGAGTAAGCATAAAAAAACCCCGCGAACGCGGGGTTTTTTGTTTCTGCCTGTCAGGCAAATATCGTCATCAGGTAGGCGGCAAACAGCGCCAGGTGCGCCGCGCCATTAAGCACATTGGTACGCCCGGTAGAGAACGAGATTTGACACAGCAGCAGCGAGGCGACCATGACAATCATTTCCGGCGCGCCAAGGCCGAACACCAGGTCATTACCGGTTAGCCACGCAATCAGCGTCACAACCGGGACGGTGAGGGAAATCGTCGCCAGTACCGAGCCAAAGAACAGGTTCATTGCGCGCTGTACCTGATTGTTCAGCACCGCTTTTAACGCACCTAACCCTTCCGGTGAGAGGATCAGCAGCGCCACCAGGAAACCGGTAAATGCCACCGGTGCATTCATTTCTGTCAGCAGCGCTTCGAGCGGCGTCGCGTTCATCTTCGTCACGGCAATGACCGCAACCAGATGGATAATCAGCCACAGCGTGTGCCACAGATTACCGTGCGCGGACGGTTTGCCGTGGTGCGGATCGTCATCATCGCTTTCGTCTTCATGCTCATAAACGAACAAGCTCTGGTGCGTTTTGGTCTGGATAAGCAAAAACACGCCGTACATGGCTGCTGAGATCAACGCCACCAGCAGCGACTGACCAATCGTAAAATTGGCTTCTGGCAGCGCCATCGGGAACACCAGCACGATAATCGCCAGCGGAAACAGCGCTATCAGATACTGTTTTATGCCAAACAGATTCATATATTGCGTGGCGAACTTACGCCCGCCCAGCAACAGCGAAAAGCCCACCAGGCCGCCGGTGACAATCATGATGATGGAATAGAGTGTGTCACGCATTAGCGTCGGCGCGGCGTCACCCGTTGCCATCAGTGCGGAAATCAAACTGACTTCGAGGATAACCACCGACAAGCTAAGGATCAGTGAACCATAGGGCTCGCCAAGCCGATGGGCAAGCACGTCGGCGTGGCGTACCACGCTAAACGCGCTGGATAAGATACCAACCAGTGCTAATAAATTAATGCCGATAACCGCTGGTAGTGACTGCGAACCTCCCCAGAAAAGCAGCACTGCCAGCGCCAGCACCGGGAAAATAAGGGTTGTCTCCTTGTGGCGGGTTTTTACCGCCTCGTGCGTTGTTGTCATTATGATGCTCCATCACAGTGCAGGTGTGTTTGCGAATTATAGAGAAAAAAAGAACGGGTCATAAAATAGCAAAAATCGCTGTTTTTATGGGGGTTTTTACGTAGTTTTACCCTCAGCGCTTCGTTTTGTTATCAACTAAATAAAATATCCATTCTCGTTTAATTTATATTTATCTTACAGTGAGATAGATATGGCTCTCGGGCATTTTATCCCCTCTACTGGCGTACCCGGTGTTTGTCGTCCAGGCTTACTTCTTTAAGCTAAAAGGAGCGTGAAATGCCATATAAAGCGAAATCCGATCTCCCAGAGAGCGTGCAACATGTCCTGCCAGCGCATGCGCAGGAAATTTATAAAGAGGCCTTTAATAGCGCCTGGGAGCAATATAAAGACAAAGAAGATCGCAAGGGTGATGCCAGCCGCGAGGAGACGGCGCACCGCGTGGCCTGGGCGGCGGTAAAAAACGATTATCAGAAAGGTGACGATGACAAATGGCATAAAAAGAAGTAACGCCCTGAAATAATTACTTTTCGCCATTTATAGCTCTATTCGATGGATTGACGCTATTGCCAGCGGCCTGTGAATTGCATAAGGTCGTAGTAAGCTGCGCTTAAAGCAGCATATGCCGGGAAGGCAGCATTTGAGCAGTCGCACGGAAGCAGGCAGTGGCGGAGGTAGAAGATGTTAACGCGTGATTTTCTGCGAGCAGCAGATTGCAAAACGGCATTCGGCGATATTGACGAATCGTTACTTTGGTCGGCGGAGCAGCGAGCGGCATCGCTGGCGGCGACGCTGGCGTGTCGACCAGACGATGGCCCGGTGTGGATTTTTGGCTATGGTTCGCTGATGTGGAACCCGGCGCTGGAGTTTGATGAATCCTGCACCGGTACACTAACGGGCTGGCACCGCGCATTTTGCCTGCGCTTAACCGCTGGTCGCGGCACCGCCTGCCAGCCGGGACGCATGCTGGCCCTGAAAGAGGGCGGGCGCACCACGGGGGTGGCGTACCGTTTATCCGACGACACCTTGTACGATGAGCTGACGCTGCTGTGGAAACGCGAAATGATCACCGGCTGTTACATGCCAAGCTGGTGCAAACTGGCGCTTGATGATGGCCGCACGGTGAATGCACTGGTGTTTATTATGGATCCGCGCCATCCGCTGTATGAATCCGATACGCGTGCGCAGACCATTGCCCCGCTGATTGCCGCCGCCAGCGGCCCACTCGGCACGAATGCGCAGTATCTTTTTTCACTGGAACAGGAGCTGATTAAGCTCGGCATGCAGGATGATTGCCTGAACGATCTGGTGGGGAAAGTGCGTTTGCTGCTGGAGGGAGAAAAACCAGGCCCCGAGATGCAGCCTGGTTTTGCCTGCTAACCGCAGCCGTTAAGCGGCGACGTAGCTGATTGAGTGCTCCAGCGACTGGCTGTGGCTGTCGATCAGCACACTCCAGACGCCGCTGTACGGCACAGCCAGATAGGCGCTTGCGCGATTCTGGACACTCAGAATATCTGTTTGAGCGTTCGGCGTTCGGCTCTTCTCGCTCATCAAATGAATGTGACAACTTTCGGAACAACGAACAACTACTGTATCCCCACCAAACAACTTCAGACTTGCTTTTACCACCGCCATTTTTAACCCCGTAGTTTTTTAACAACGCGATCCGTGCGGGAAGGATCCCCGTGCGTGACTTTGTTCACAATTCACTCAGTGCATAACACCAAACGGAGGGGGTTCGAATGCTGATTTTGATCAAATAATGACGTAACGATTAAACAAAAATTACATTATTCGGCAGGGGAAGAGGACGGCGCGTAAAACCGTGGTTAAAACGCGCCGATAAAAGATTAAATGCGGAAATGACCGGCGGTTTCAGCAAGCTCGGTCGCCTGGGAGCGCAGCGCACCAGCGGCGGCCGTTGATTCAACGACCAGTTCCGCGTTTTGCTGCACCATGCGGTCAAGATCAAGCACTGCATGGTTAATTTCCTGAATGCCTTTCATCTGCTCGCTGGTGGCGACGGAAATTTCACGCATGATCACCGACACGCTGTCGATACTGGAGACAATATCCGTCATGCTGTCACCCGCCAGGCGGACAAAACGCGAACCGGTCGCCACGCTTTCGGTGGTGGAGTCGATCAGCGTTTTGATCTCTTTCGCCGCTTGTGCGCTTCGGCTGGCCAGATTACGCACTTCGCCTGCGACCACCGCGAAACCGCGTCCTTGTTCGCCCGCGCGGGCAGCTTCAACCGAGGCGTTGAGCGCCAGGATATTGGTCTGGAAAGCAATACCGTCAATCACGCTCGTGATATCGCCAATTTTTGCCGAAGCCACTTCAATCGACTGCATCGTATTGATCGCTTGCGTCACCACCTGACCGCCGCGCGATGCCGCTTGTGACGCCACATGGGCTTGATCGTTGGCCTGTGCTGCCGCGTCTGTAGACTGCGCCACCGACGCCGTGATTTGCTCAACCGCACTGGCCGTTTCGCGCAGGCTGGAGGCCGCTTGTTCGGTTCGACCGGAGAGATCCTGGTTGCCGGCGGCAATCTGTTGCGCGGCCACTTGTACCGAATTGCTGGAATCGCGCAGTTTAACCATCACAACGGAAAGCTTGTCGCTGAAGGCGTTAAAGGCATGAGCTATTTGCGAAACCTCGTCATGTCCATCCACTGGTAAGCGCTGCGAGAGATCGTTGGTGCCGCTGCTGATGGCGTTCATCGCATCGCGCACCGTCAGCAGACGTTTAAGCAGGGTGGAGACAATCCAGTGCATCACTGCGCCTGCAATCAGCACCAGCACAATCAACGACAGTGCGGAGGCTTTAAGCTGCGCGCGCAGTCCTGCGGTCGAGTCAGCGCTATCAAGCGCTACCGCCAGCAACCAGTTGGTGCCTTTGACCGGGCTTGCCAGCAGCGCTTTATCTTCGCCGGCATAAACACCTTCCACCCGTTTTCCTGCCCGCAACTGTTCGAAGCTGACACCGCTAATGGCTTCAGTAAAGGGTTTCATGGTCAGCTTATCGTTGGCGGCGGCAATCACTGAACCGTCACTCGCCAGCAACATGCCGGTGCTGTTCGGCGTTGGACTGATGCCGCGCACGTTAGCCACCACGCTATCCATCGATACATCGCCTGCAACCACGGCTTTTAACGTACCGTTCTCTTTGACCGGGACGGCGAACGTCACCACCAGCGCACCGGTGCTGGCATCAACATAAGGTGCAGTAACGACAGGCGCGTCGGCTTTTACCACTTGCTGATACCACGGGCGGATTGTCGGGTCGTAATCCGCCGGTACGCCGCCCGGATCGGAGAATTTAGCCGTTTTCGTGGCGTAACCAACATAAACGTTGATAAACCCACCGGCACGCGCGATCTGCGTGAAAACCGGCACGGGATCGTCGGTTAACGCCACGCTCTGCAAGGAGGTAATCATGTTCATTTTGCTGGCGACCCAGTCGGCAATCGCAATGCTGTGACTGGCGCTGGTGCTGGAGAGAATATCCTGCTGGGTTTGTTGGCTGTGCTGGCTGGTTACCTGATAGTTGATGATGGTGTTAAGCAGCAAAGCGCCGGCGAGACACCCCGCCGTTGCTGCAATAATACGGGACTTAATCGATCTGAACATAGTTATAGTACCTGCTGTGTTGTCTTAAAGGGCTATCGGCAACACAGCAGGCAAACTTGATGACGTAACGCCACCCATAAGAAAAAAATATTAAACTCGCCGCAATATTAAAACGTTAACACTTTATCGGCCGCCAGCGTCCACTGCGCCAGTTCCACCAGCGTGCCGATCTCCACGCCGTCAATCAGCGGCAACGCGGTGATGCCACGCCCGTCGGTGCAGGTTTTACACAGTTTCACCGGTACGTTTTGCGCCGTCAGAATTTCCAGCATCTGCTGGATGTTGTAGCCCTCAGCAGGTTTTTGCCCGCGCAACCCGGCGGTTACCGCATCGGACATCAAAAATAGCCGCAGTTCAGTGTCGCTATTCTGCTCACGCAGCGCGATGGCTAGCCGTAAGCTGTTGAATAGCGACTCGCTGCCGTACGCCGCGCCATTGGCGATAATCACGATCTTTTGCATCTTCACTCCTTCGATAAACAGGACTCGTGGCGCTTATGCTACTGCGGCCGGGCAACGGGCGAAAGGCAGTAACAACAATTACTGACCAAAGCGACCGATAAGCCCGGTGGCGGCGAGCGTGTGACCTTTCAGTTTCGCGAATAATTCTTCGCGCGTAAGCCCTTCAGGAAGCGTTGGCTTAAGCGACGTTGCGATGAGGGTGAAGGTGTAATGATGCGCGCCGCTACCTGGCGGAGGGCATGGGCCATGCCAGCGCAGATTCCCCGGCGTGTTCTTACCGCCCGTATAGCCTTTGCCATCGCGCAGATCGTTTTGTGCAAAGCCCGTGCTGGATGGGGCGATGTTATAAGCCACAAGGTGCGTTACGCCCAGCCCGGTCGCGCCTTCGGGATCGTGCACCACCAGCGCGTAACTCTGTGTATTGGCTGGCGGGTTGTTCCACACCAGTGACGGCGACAGGCTTTCGCCGGTACAGTTCGGGTTATTGCTGGCGTTGCCGGCGAATTTTTTCTCCATTAAGGCGTTATCAGCAAATGCGGAAGATTGCAGGGTAAACAGCTCGCTGGCACTGGCCTGCGCGGCATAAAACAGGATCGCACCACACAAAAGTTTATGCTTAGTGTTCATGTCAGCTCTCCGGTAAGGGGTGCATTAACTGTAGCTGCAGCGCAGCGCCGGGATAAGGTTTTTCCTGGTATTTTGTCTGCGGCTGTAAAGCCCTGGCAAAACCGTTAAACTTAACGGTATGAATTATCCTCTCCTTACACTTCTGATGCTGTCACTGATAAGCGGCGTCGCCAGTGCCCGGCAGAATAGCTTCGTACAGCAAGCAGAAAACCCCTTCGATAATGACGGCGACGGTTTGCCGGATCTTGGCATGGCTGCGGAAAATGGCGCGCAGGAAAAGCATTTCGCCGAGATGGCAAAAGCGTTTGGCGAAGCCAGTATGAACGATAACGGCCTGACTACCGGTGAGCAGGCGCGGCAGTTTGCTTTCGGACAATTGCGCGATGTCGTTAGCGGCGAAGTGAATCAGCAAGTGGAGTCCTGGCTTTCACCGTGGGGCAGCGCCAGCGTGGATTTCAAAGTGGATAATGAAGGCGGGTTCACCGGCAGCCACGGCGACTGGTTTGTGCCATTGCAGGATAATAATCGCTATCTCAGCTGGAGCCAGCTTGGGCTGACGCAGCAGGACGCCGGGCTGGTGGGAAATGTTGGCGTCGGTCAGCGCTGGATCGCCGGCGACTGGCTGCTGGGCTACAACACTTTTTACGACAATCTACTTGATGACAATATTGGTCGCGCCGGGCTGGGCGCTGAAGCCTGGGGCGAATATTTACGCTTTTCGGCAAACTACTACCAGCCAGTAAACAGTTGGGAGTACCAGACTGCCACGCTGCAACAGCGCATGGCGCGGGGCTATGATGTTACGGCGCAGGCGCGATTGCCGTTTTATCAGCAGCTCAATACCAGCGTCAGCGTCGAGCAATATTTCGGCAACAGCGTTGATCTGTTTGACACCGGCACCGGCTATCACAACCCGGTGGCGGTGAAGCTGGGGGTGAATTACACGCCGGTCCCGCTGGTGACGCTGACCGCCGAACACCGGCAGGGGGAGAGTGGGGTTAGCCAGAACGATTTGGGCCTGAAAGTGAATTATCGCTTTGGTGTACCTCTGTGGAAGCAGCTCTCTGCCAGCGAGGTGGCAGAGAGCCGTTCGCTACGGGGTAGCCGCTACGACAGCCCGACGCGCAACAATGCGCCGGTTTTCGAATATCGCCAGCGTAAAACACTGTCGGTATTTCTCGCCACGCCGCCGTGGGATTTGCAGCCGGGTGAAACGGTGGCGCTGAAACTGCAAATTAACAGCACGCACGGTGTGCGTTCGATAACCTGGCAGGGCGACACCCAGGCGTTAAGCCTCACGCCGCCGGCCAATGGGCGCAGCGGCGATGGCTGGACACTGATTATGCCGCGCTGGGATAGCGCAGAGGGTGCGACTAACCGCTGGACGTTGTCGGCACTGGTGGAAGACGAGAAAGGGCAGCGCGTGGAGTCAAATACTATCGAACTGCAGCTGACGAAGCCGGTGATCCCGCCAGCGGAAAACAGTAACACGGGCTGGACGCTGCCAGACCCGTAACCTGTCAGAAAATACGTTCCTGATGCACCCAAACGGCGGCTTCGACGCGGGATTTCAGTTTCATTTTCTTCAGCATGTGTTTGACGTGAACTTTAACCGTGCTTTCGGTGATATCCAGTCGACGGGCAATCATTTTGTTCGGCAGCCCCTGGGCAATCAGCTTGAGAATGTCGCGTTCGCGCGGCGTAAGTTGGGTGATATCGCGGTCAGTGGTGGCGCGGTTGGCGCGCAGGCTGGCGGCCAGCACCGGGGTGAGCGCTTCGCTGAGCACCATTTCGCCCGCTGCGGCTTGTTGCAGCGCTTTCAGCAGATCTTCCGGCTCCATATCTTTCAGCAGGTAGCCATCTGCGCCGCGTTTTAATGCGGTCACCACGTCTTCTTCATGATTGGAAACGCTAAACACGACAACGCGGCCTGACAGGGTTTTTTCCCGCAGCTTATCCAGCGTTTCCAGCCCGTTCATGCCTGGCATATTGAGATCCAGCAAAATCAAATCCGGGTCCAGCGATTCCGCCAGTTCAATGCCTTGCTCCCCGTTGCTGGCTTCGCCGACCACGGTGATGTCGGGAGCCATGCTGATTAACTGCTTCACGCCGGTTCGCAGCATTGGATGGTCGTCGATCAGGAGGATGGTGGCCGGATCCTGATTACTCATGGGTATCTCCTTGCATGGATGAGAGAAACGTCTCTGGAATAAACGTCACGACGACCTCGGTGCCGCCGGATGCTCCGGGGCGAACCTGGCAATCGCCGCGCAGGCTTTGCGCGCGGTCACGCATAATTATCAATCCATAATGGTTCGTCCTTTCAGCATTGACCGGGATGCCGCAACCATTGTCGGTGATGCGCAATATTACCCGGTTTTCCTGCTGTTGCACTGCGACGCTGACCGCGGTTGCGCCGGAGTGTTTTAATGCATTGCTCAGAGCCTCGCGGGCTATCTGTAACAGGTGAATTGCCTGATGCGCCGGCACCAGCCGGGGCGGGAGCTGGTAATCAAGACGTACCTGGAAACCGAAACGACCGCTGTACTCCTGGCAACTGGACTCCAGCGCCGGGCGCAGCCCTGGTTCGGTTAATTGTAAACGAAACGTGGTCAGCAACTCGCGCAACTGCGCCCACGAGGTATTCAGCTCGTTGCGGATCTGTCCCAGCAACTGCTGGCTGTTTTCCGGCAACGCGTCACCCTGCATTTGCAGGCAACTCACCTGCATCTTCATGCACGAGAGGGACTGCGCGATGGAGTCGTGTAATTCGCGGGCAATAGTGGCGCGCTCTTCCATGACCATCAACTGCTGCTGCCTGTCCTGATGGCGATCGAGCGCCAGCGTCGCGGTGAGTTGTTCCACCAGCGTGTCGACCAGTTGCTGCTGGTCATGACTTAAATGGCGGCCCGGCGGCAGCGTTGCCAGCAGCAAACCATATTGCATGTGCGCATCCGCCAGCCGCCATTTCAGCGTGGTGCCAAACCCGCTGGATTCGGTGAGAATACCGTTGCGCGGGCATAAATGGCAGCCTTTGTCATCGCAACTGGCATCTGACTGACAGGTAAAATCCTGATGATTTTCCTCATCTTCCAGATCGTACACCCGCAGCTCAATATCATGCAGCAGGGTTAAATTCTGCAAACCATTCAATACCGGCGACAGGCGCTCGCACATCGGGATACGCGAATGCAGCCGGTGGTTAGCCTGCCATAAAAAAGACAGGATCTGGTTTTTTTGCTCAAGCCCGGCGGTTTTCTCCTGAACGCGGCGTTCCAGTATCGCGTAGCTCTCGCCCAGCTCGGCCGACATGTTATTTAACGCTTCGCCAAGTGTCGCCATCTCGTTACGCCCGCTGATACGCGCGCGCTGGGTAAAATCACGCTGGCTGACCGCACGAGCCATGCTCAGTAATTGCTGCCACGGACGGAGTAGACGCGCCCGCAGCCAGACCACGGCAAACAGCAATAGCAGGCCCATCACTATCGCCATGAGGCGGTGCATCACTACCACTTGTTCAATACGGTGTTCGGTGCTGCGGTCAAACGAGGTCACCAGCCGGTCGATTCGTCCAACGAAAATCGCAATAATTTCCGCCGCTTGCGCTGGTTGTTGCGCCTGTTTTATCGCCGGAACGACGTCGCTGCGCCAGTAGTTTTGCAACGCAGCGAGCTGCGCTTGCTGACCGTCGCGCTGTGCCGCCTGCGCCAGTTCCGGGCTGAATGCGGTGTACTCCATTTCGTCGAGCAAATATTGCTCGTCTTCATGTAGCGGAATGGCGGACAACAAGCGGTAGCTCTGCATACGCAGTGAACCGGCTTTGTTGATCGCATGTGCGCTGCCCTGAACGCCTTGTACCAGCCAGCCGGATATCGCCATGCCCGTCACACCGATAGCGGTCGACAGCAGCATCAACAACGCCAGTTGGTTAACCAGCGAGATCGGTGAAAAAAGGCGTTTTAGCATACGTGATTAAGGCTCCTCGGCCGCGTACGGTGCGGATGGTGCTATTGTCAGCCATCGCCTGGGGTATACCCATACCTCTAAAGGATTACCCCTTTATTGCCAGTGAGCCGACAAGAGTGGGAACAATCTGAGTAGAGAAGGTCAGAACCGTGAAAAACCACACCTTTTTTGCCAGTAAACGCTACTCATAAATGAGCATGGTGATTTTTCGCTCGTGAAATGGGCTGCTTTTCCTTTGATTTATATCAACTTAACTACCGCTATAAAAACTAAGGTGGCAGGCATCAAACCGATCAGCAGAGGTGTATATGCAGCACTCAACCATCCCGGAAAAAAGTTCGTCAGCGCGGGTTATTACCGACTGGCGTCCTGAAGAACCGGCATTCTGGCAACAGCAGGGCCATAAGATTGCGAGCCGCAACTTGTGGATCTCGGTGCCTTGTCTTCTTCTGGCTTTCTGCGTCTGGATGCTTTTTAGCGCAGTCGCCGTCAATCTCCCAAAAGTGGGTTTTCAGTTTACCACCGACCAGCTCTTTATGCTGACAGCGTTGCCATCGGTGTCCGGCGCACTGTTACGCGTACCGTACTCTTTTATGGTGCCGGTGTTCGGCGGTCGTCGCTGGACAGCTTTCAGTACCGGGATCTTAATCATTCCGTGTGTGTGGTTGGGTTTTGCCGTACAGGATCTGAGCACGCCGTTTAGCACGTTTATTATTATCTCGCTGCTGTGCGGTTTCGCGGGTGCGAACTTTGCTTCCAGCATGGCAAATATCAGCTTCTTTTTTCCGAAACAGAAGCAGGGCGGCGCGCTCGGCATCAACGGTGGCTTTGGCAACCTCGGCGTGAGTGTGATGCAGTTGATTGCACCGCTGGCGGTGTCGTTTTCCATTTTTGCCGCCTTTGGCGGTACCGGTGTTGCACAACCTGATGGTTCGTTGTTGTACCTCGAAAACGCCGCCTGGATATGGGTACCGTTACTGGCGGTGTTTACCCTGGCTTCCTGGTTCGGGATGAATGAGCTGGCGACCTCTAAAGCCTCGCTTAGCGCGCAACTTCCGGTACTCAAGCGTTCGCACCTGTGGATCATGAGCTTCCTTTATCTGGCAACTTTCGGCTCGTTTATCGGCTTTTCTGCCGGTTTTGCGATGCTGTCGAAAACCCAGTTCCCGGAAGTGCAGATCCTGCATTTCGCCTTCTTCGGCCCGCTGGTGGGCGCACTGGCACGCTCCGCAGGCGGTGCGATTTCTGACCGTCTGGGCGGAACTCGCGTAACGCTGGTGAACTTCGTGGTGATGGCCATTTTCAGCGCCTTACTGTTCCTGACCCTGCCTTCGGGCGGCACTGGCGGCAATTTCACCGCGTTCTTCTGCGTCTTCCTCGTGCTGTTCCTGACGGCCGGGCTGGGGAGTGGTTCGACATTCCAGATGATTTCGGTGATTTTCCGCAAAAAAACCATGGAACGCGTACAACAACGTGGCGGCACTGAAAGCGAAGCAATGCGTGAAGCCGCCACCGAAACAGCCGCAGCGCTGGGCTTTATCTCGGCAATTGGCGCGATTGGCGGTTTCTTTATTCCGAAAGCATTCGGCACTTCACTGGCGTTGACCGGCTCACCGGCAGGCGCGATGAAAGTGTTTCTCGTGTTCTATATCGCCTGCGTGGTCATCACCTGGGCGATATACGGGCGTAAAAAACAATAACACTCAGTAAATGTTGATTATCCTTGCGCGGTGAAAGCCGCGCTTTTTTTACATCTGCCTTAGTTACAACATACTATAAATTATCACTGCGCCGTGCTGCGGAAACCTCTGTGACAGACATCACTTTGCAGGTTCATCTACCCCTTAATACCCCGGAACGCGGAATTATCTGCTTGTGCCGCTGCGAGTTCATATAAAACCATTATTTATCAATGCCTTAAAAAATAGAAATCCCTAACTCTTTGTGGGTACTCCGTCGAATGCGAGCAGAAACGAAGCTTGAGCAGCTTGATCATCATCAATTCTCTTTGCCTTTGTGGGGGTTACCTTCGCCGCAATTGCAGCAATGTCGATTTACCAAGAGAGCCTGACAGGCTCCAACAGGAGAACCCCGATGAGTAAATTCCTGGACCGGTTTCGCTACTTCAAACAGAAAGGCGAAACCTTTGCCGATGGGCACGGCCAGCTCTTAAACACCAACCGGGACTGGGAGGATGGATACCGTAACCGCTGGCAGCACGACAAAATCGTGCGTTCTACCCATGGCGTAAACTGCACGGGCTCGTGCAGCTGGCAGATCTTCGTGAAGAACGGTCTGGTCACCTGGGAAACCCAGCAGACTGACTACCCACGCACCCGCCCGGATATGCCGAACCACGAACCGCGTGGCTGCCCGCGTGGGGCCAGCTACTCCTGGTACCTCTATAGCGCGAACCGCCTGAAATACCCCCTGATGCGTAAACGCCTGATCAAACTATGGCGTGAAGCGAAAGCGCAGCACAGCGATCCGGTTAATGCCTGGGCTTCCATCATCGAAGATGCGGAAAAAGCGAAGAGCTTTAAACAGGCGCGTGGTCGCGGTGGTTTCGTGCGTTCCTCCTGGCAGGAAGTGAACGAACTGATTGCTGCTTCGAACGTTTACACCGTGAAAACGTACGGCCCGGACCGTGTCGCGGGCTTCTCGCCAATCCCGGCAATGTCGATGGTGTCTTACGCTTCTGGCGCGCGTTATCTCTCGCTGCTGGGCGGCACCTGCCTGAGTTTCTACGACTGGTACTGCGATTTGCCGCCAGCTTCTCCGCAAACCTGGGGCGAGCAGACCGACGTGCCGGAATCTGCCGACTGGTACAACTCCAGCTACATTATCGCCTGGGGTTCCAACGTTCCGCAGACCCGTACGCCGGACGCCCACTTCTTTACCGAAGTGCGCTACAAAGGCACCAAAACGGTTGCGGTAACGCCGGACTACGCCGAAATCGCCAAACTGTGTGATTTGTGGCTGGCACCGAAGCAGGGTACCGATGCGGCAATGGCGCTGGCGATGGGCCACGTTATGCTGCGTGAATTCCACCTCGATAAACCGAGCCAGTACTTCACCGATTACGTTCGCCGTTATACCGACATGCCGATGCTGGTCATGCTCGAAGAGCGCGACGGTTACTATGCGGCAGGCCGCATGCTGCGCGCCGCCGATCTGGTGGATGCGCTGGGTCAGGAAAATAATCCGGAGTGGAAAACCGTTGCGCTTAATAGCGAAGGCAACCTGACCGCGCCGAACGGCTCCATCGGTTTCCGCTGGGGTGAAAAAGGCAAGTGGAACCTTGAGCAGCGCGACGGCAGCAACGGTGCTGACGTTGAACTGAACCTCAGCCTGCTGGGTAAACAGGACGATATCGCGCAGGTCGGCTTCCCGTATTTCGGTGGTGACAATACTGAGCATTTTGCCGGCGTTGAACTCGATAACGTCCTGATGCACAAACTGCCGGTTAAACGCCTGCAACTGGCTGATGGCACCACTGCGCTGGTGACCACGGTTTACGACCTGACCATGGCGAACTACGGCCTGGATCGCGGTCTGGGTGATGAAAACTGCGCAACCCGTTACGACGAAATTAAAGCCTACACACCGGCATGGGCTGAGAAAGTTACCGGGGTTTCGCAGTCGCAAATTATTCGCATCGCCCGTGAATTCGCCGATAACGCCGATAAAACACATGGCCGTTCGATGGTTATCATCGGCGCCGGGATGAACCACTGGTATCACCTCGATATGAACTACCGTGGGATCATCAATATGCTGGTCTTCTGCGGTTGCGTGGGACAGAGCGGCGGCGGCTGGGCACACTACGTTGGCCAGGAAAAACTGCGTCCGCAAACCGGCTGGCAGCCGCTGGCATTTGCCCTCGACTGGCAGCGTCCGGCGCGTCACATGAACAGCACCTCCTACTTCTATAACCACTCCAGCCAGTGGCGTTACGAGACGGTAACCGCGCAGGAATTCCTGTCACCGTTAGCGGATAAATCCCGCTACACCGGCCATCTGATCGACTTTAACGTGCGCGCTGAACGTATGGGCTGGCTGCCGTCCGCGCCGCAACTGGGCACCAACCCGCTGCGTATCGCCGCTGAAGCAGAAAAAGCGGGCATGAGCGCGGTTGATTACACCGTTAAATCGCTGAAAGACGGTTCACTGCGTTTCGCGGCGGAACAGCCGGAAAACGGCAAAAACCACCCGCGTAACCTGTTTATCTGGCGCTCCAACCTGTTGGGTTCTTCCGGTAAGGGTCACGAGTTTATGCTCAAGTACCTGCTGGGCACCGAACACGGTATTCAGGGTAAAGATCTGGGCAAACAGGGCGGTGTGAAACCGGAAGAAGTGGAATGGCATGACAACGGCCTCGACGGGAAACTGGACCTGGTGGTCACCCTCGATTTCCGTCTGTCCAGCACCTGTCTCTACTCGGATATTGTGCTGCCAACCGCAACCTGGTACGAAAAAGACGACATGAATACCTCGGATATGCATCCGTTTATTCATCCGCTTTCTGCCGCTGTTGACCCGGCATGGGAATCCAAAAGCGACTGGGAAATCTACAAAGGCATCGCCAAATCCTTCTCCGCGCTGTGTGTAGGACATTTAGGCAAAGAGACCGATGTCGTGACGCTGCCAATTCAGCATGACTCCGCCGCTGAACTGGCGCAGCCGCTGGGTGTGAAAGACTGGAAGAAAGGCGAATGTGATCTGATCCCGGGCAAAACCGCGCCGCATATTATTCCGGTGGAACGCGACTACCCGGCAACCTACGAGCGCTTTACCTCTATCGGCCCGCTGATGGAAAAAATCGGCAACGGTGGTAAAGGCATCGCGTGGAATACCCAGAGCGAAATGGATCTGCTGCGTAAGCTGAACTACACCAAAGCGGACGGCCCGGCGAAAGGACAGCCGATGCTCAATACCGCCATCGATGCGGCGGAAATGATCCTCACGCTGGCACCGGAAACCAACGGCCATGTGGCAGTTAAAGCCTGGGCTGCGCTGAGTGAATTTACCGGCCGCGACCATACGCACTTGGCAACCAATAAAGAGGAAGAGAAGATCCGCTTCCGCGATATTCAGGCGCAGCCGCGCAAAATCATCTCCAGCCCGACCTGGTCAGGCCTTGAAGATGAGCACGTTTCCTACAACGCAGGTTACACCAACGTGCATGAGCTGATCCCGTGGCGCACGCTCTCTGGTCGTCAGCAGTTGTATCAGGATCATCAGTGGATGCGTGACTTCGGCGAAAGCCTGCTGGTTTACCGTCCGCCGATTGACACCCATTCGGTGAAAGAAGTGATGGGTGCGAAATCCAACGGTAACCCGGAAAAAGCGTTGAACTTCCTGACGCCGCACCAGAAATGGGGCATCCACTCTACCTACAGCGACAACCTGCTGATGCTGACGCTGGGGCGCGGTGGTCCGGTGGTGTGGATGAGTGATAAAGATGCCAAAGAGATCGGTATTGAGGATAACGACTGGATTGAAGTCTTTAACGCCAACGGCGCGTTGACGGCTCGTGCGGTTGTCAGCCAGCGTGTGCCAGCCGGTATGACCATGATGTACCACGCGCAGGAACGTATTGTGAACCTGCCGGGGTCAGAAATTACCGGGCAGCGCGGTGGTATCCACAACTCCGTTACCCGTATTACCCCGAAACCGACCCATATGATCGGCGGCTACGCCCAGCTGGCGTATGGCTTTAACTACTACGGCACGGTCGGTTCAAACCGCGATGAGTTCGTGGTGGTGCGTAAGATGAAGAACATTAACTGGTTGGATGGCGAAGGCAATGACCAGGTACAGGAGAGCGCAAAATGAAAATTCGTTCACAAGTCGGCATGGTGCTGAATCTCGATAAGTGCATCGGCTGTCATACCTGTTCAGTAACCTGTAAAAACGTCTGGACCAGCCGTGAAGGTATGGAGTACGCGTGGTTCAATAACGTGGAAACCAAACCGGGCACCGGCTTCCCAACTGACTGGGAAAACCAGGAAAAATGGAAGGGCGGTTGGATCCGTAAAATTAACGGCAAACTGCAACCGCGCATGGGTAACCGTCCGATGTTGCTGGGTAAAATTTTCTCTAACCCGCACATGCCGGAAATTGATGATTACTACGAGCCGTTTGATTTTGACTACCAGCGCCTGCATAACGCGCCGGAAGGTAAACATCAGCCGATTGCCCGCCCGCGTTCAGTAATAACCGGTCAGCGGATGGACAAAATCACCGCTGGCCCGAACTGGGAAGATGATTTAGGCGGTGAGTTCGACAAGCTGAGCCGCGATCAGAACTTCGAGAACATGCAGAAGGCGATGTACGGCCAGTTTGAAAACACCTTCATGATGTATCTGCCGCGCCTGTGCGAACACTGCCTGAACCCGGCCTGTGTCGCGACCTGCCCGAGCGGTGCTATCTACAAGCGTGAAGAAGACGGCATTGTACTGATCGATCAGGATAAATGCCGCGGCTGGCGCATGTGCGTGACCGGCTGCCCGTACAAAAAAATCTACTTCAACTGGAAGAGCGGCAAATCCGAGAAGTGCATCTTCTGCTACCCGCGTATTGAAGCGGGCATGCCGACAGTCTGCGCGGAAACCTGTGTCGGTCGTATTCGTTACCTCGGCGTTCTGTTGTATGACGCAGACGCGATTGAAAATGCAGCCAGCACTGAGAGCGAAAAAGATCTCTACCAGCGTCAACTGGATGTGTTCCTCGATCCAAACGACCCGGCGGTGATCGCCCAGGCGCTGGAAGATGGCGTGCCGCAGAGCGTGATTGACGCGGCGCAGAAATCGCCGGTCTACAAAATGGCGATGGACTGGAAACTGGCGCTGCCGCTGCATCCGGAATACCGCACATTGCCGATGGTCTGGTACGTGCCACCTCTGTCACCGATCCAGTCAGCCGCTGATGCGGGCGAGCTGGGCAGCAACGGCATTCTGCCGGATGTGGAAAGTCTGCGTATTCCGGTGCAGTACCTGGCGAACCTGCTGACCGCAGGCGATACCGGTCCGGTTCTGCTGGCGCTGAAACGTATGCTGGCAATGCGCCACTTCAAACGTGCGGAAACGGTTGATGGCGTTGAAGATACCCGCGCGCTGGAAGAAGTTGGCCTGACAACCGCCCAGGCGCAGGAGATGTACCGTTACCTTGCGATTGCTAACTACGAAGATCGTTTTGTGGTGCCGTCGAGCCACCGTGAGCTGGCGCGTGAAGCCTTCCCGGAGAAAAACGGTTGTGGCTTTAGCTTCGGCGATGGTTGCCACGGTTCGGACACCAAATTCAACCTGTTCAACAGCCGTCGTATTGACGCGGTGGATGTGACAGTGAAAACGGAGCCGCACCCATGATTGAACTGGTGGTTATTTCCCGTTTGCTTGAGTACCCGGATGCTGCCTTATGGCAGCACCAGCAGGAAGTTTTCGATGCGCTGGCGTCGGGTGAAAACCTGACCAAAGCCGACGCTCAGCAGGTTGGCGTCTTCCTGCGTGATCTGACGTCTCAGGATCTGCTGGACGCGCAAGCGAACTACAGCGAATTGTTTGATCGTGGTCGCGCAACCTCACTGCTGCTGTTCGAACACGTCCACGGTGAGTCCCGCGATCGCGGGCAGGCGATGGTCGATCTGCTGGCGCAATATGAGCGCCACGGCTTGCAACTGGATAGCCGTGAGTTGCCGGATCATCTGCCGCTCTATCTGGAATATCTGGCGCAGCTGTCCCTGACTGAGGCTATCGGGGGTTTGCAGGATATCGCGCCGATCCTCGCGCTGTTAAAAGCGCGTTTAGCGCAGCGCGAAAGCCACTATGCAACGCTGTTCGATGCGTTGTTGTCGCTGGCGAATACACAGGTGGATAACGCGCAGGTCGCGGAAAAAATTGCCGGTGAAGCTCGTGATGATACGCCGCAGGCGCTGGATGCCGTGTGGGAAGAAGAGCAGGTGAAATTCTTCGCCGAACAGGGCTGCGGTGATTCTGATATCACCGCGCATCAGCGTCGTTTTGCGGGTGCCGTTGCGCCGCAATATCTGAATATCACAACAGGAGGAGAGCGCTAATGCACTTCCTTAATATGTTCTTCTTTGACATCTATCCGTATATTGCCGGGGCAGTTTTCCTGCTCGGCAGTTGGCTGCGCTACGACTATGGTCAGTACAGCTGGCGGGCGGGCTCCAGCCAGATGCTGGATCGTAAAGGGATGACGCTGGCTTCGAACCTGTTCCATATCGGTATTCTGGGGATCTTTGCCGGTCACTTCCTCGGTATGTTAACGCCGCACTGGATGTATGAATCCTTCCTGCCGATTGAAGTGAAACAGAAGATGGCAATGATTGGTGGTGGTGCCAGTGGTGTGCTGTGTCTGGTTGGCGGTTTGTTGCTGCTGAAACGCCGCTTGTTCAACCCGCGTATTCGCGCGACTTCAACCACGGCGGATATCCTGATTATGTCGCTGCTGATGGTGCAGTGTGCGCTGGGTCTGCTGACCATTCCGTTCTCTGCGCAGCATATGGACGGCAGCGAAATGATGAAACTGGTTGGCTGGGCACAGTCGGTTGTGACGTTCCATGTTGGCGCTTCCGCGCACCTTGAGGGCGTAGCCTTTATTTACCGCGTGCATCTGGTGCTGGGCATGACGCTGTTTGTGTTGTTCCCGTTCTCCCGCCTGGTACATATCTGGAGCGCGCCGGTGGAGTACCTGACACGCAAATACCAGATTGTTCGCGCCCGTCGCTAATCAGAAGAAACCCCGCGTTGCGGGGTTTTTTTACTGTCGCGTTGGCATAATCGCTGGCGCGCTTTTTCGCTCGCCCCAGCCAAGGTTATTGCCTGCGGCAGCCAGCAGAATTAATACGCCACCCGCCATTTGTACCGCGCTTAATGTATGCCCGAACAGCGCGTTATCCACCACAATCGCCACCAGCGGATAAATAAACGACAGCGAGCCAATTAGCGGTGTGGGGAGCTTTTGGATCGCGCTATACAACAGCTGATACATCACGCCGGTATGTACAATGCCGAGCGTTAGCAGAATACCCCACGGCAATGTCCCGCCGGACGTAGGCAGATGAACCAGCGGCAATAACATCACCGTACCGGTTAATACCTGTATCAGGGCAATGTGCTGCGGCGGAAGTTGCTTAAGGTGGCGGGTGATTAACGCGGTGACGGCATAGAAAAAAGCAGCGCCCAGCGCCATGGCAATACCGATAAGCCATTGCGTGTTCGGGTGATGCAATTCACTGAGCAGCAGAAGCACAACACCGGAAAACGCCGCCAGCAGCCATCCCCACTTTGTAAGCGTAACGCGCTCGCCGAGCAACATGCTCATCAACACCAACATAAAAGGCTGGGTGTTGTAGACCACGGTGGCCAGCCCTATTGAAATGCGGCTGTAAGCGGCGAACAGCAGTAGCCAGTTAATCACCAGCGCGATACCGCCCGCTATTGCCAGAAGTAACACCGGGAACGCAAGACATGTGAACGGTTGTCTGCCAAAGCGGATAAAAAGAAATAGCGCGCCGGCGCCTATCAGGCAGCGCCAGAACACAACATCAATCACCGGCAGACCGCTAAGCAGCACAAATGCGCCAATCGACCCGGAAATCAGCATTGCCAGGCTCATCTGCCAGGTGCCATTAGGGATAGTTTTCATTTTTCATCTCCTGAACGTTGTGGGCATATTGTGAAAAAACGGCGACCAGCTTTATATGGTTGTTGTAAGGTGTATGGCGATTAATTCCTTTAAAAATTAGGTGAAGATGATGGATTACCTTATTGACGATATCGACAGGGCGATTCTGGCCTGTCTGGCAGAGGATGCCCGCCAGTCACTGAAGGTGTTAAGTGCGAGAGTGGGGCTGACGTCGCCCAGTACGGCAGAACGTGTTAAACGGCTGGAAGAGCGCGGCGTGATTGAAGGCTATGGCGCGCGCGTAAACCTGACCGCGCTGGATTACCGCTTGCAGGCGCTGGTGCGCGTCCGTCCGATGCCAGGTATGTTGCAGAAGGTGGATAAAATGCTCCAGGCACTGTCAGAATGCATTGAGTGTGACAAAGTGACGGGAGAAGACTGTTTTGTTATGCGGCTGGTGGTGCGCTCGATTGAGCAACTGGATACGTTGCTGGATGGCATCGCCGAATACGCGCAGTGCAATACGTCGATAGTGAAGAGCAGCCCCGTAAAAAGACGGTTACCGCCGCTGTAAGGCTCATCTGCCAGCCGTGCGGAGCGCCATCTTTTGCCGTTGTGGCAAGGTTTGCTCGCCTCGCTCGGGTGGAATCCTGGTCGATGATTCTCGTCCTTCCCCAAACGGAGAATATGAAGGATTGGCGCAATTATTAAGACTGAGGATTTATTTAAAGATGGTGGTGGGGGAAGGATTACTCGTCACTTCGTTCCTCGCCCTTCGGGCCGTTGCCTGCGGCAACGTTCTCTCGCATGCGCTCGAGTCGAACCTTGGTCGAAGGTTCTCGTCCTTCCCCAAACGGAGACTATGAAGGATTGGCGCAATTATTAAGACTGAGGATTTATTTAAAGATGGTGGTGGGGGAAGGATTCGAACCTTCGAAGTCGATGACGGCAGATTTACAGTCTGCTCCCTTTGGCCGCTCGGGAACCCCACCAGGGGAAAATCAAATTATCGATGCAGGATGTAGATGGTGGTGGGGGAAGGATTCGAACCTTCGAAGTCGATGACGGCAGATTTACAGTCTGCTCCCTTTGGCCGCTCGGGAACCCCACCACGGGATTACTACATTGTTGTGATGTTGCGAAAGGGAAGGATTATTCGGAGCTAACGCTCCTCTCCCTTCGGGCCGTTGCCTCTGGCAACGTTCTCTCGCTGGCACTCGAGTCGAACCTTCGAAGTCGATGGCGGCAGATTTGCAGTCAGCTACCTTATGATCGCTCGGGCACCCCACCACGGGGTAAAGCTATTTGTTACTGGCCTGCTTCCATCTCGGGAAGCGCGGCGCATCATATCAAATGACGCGCCGCTGTAAAGCGTTGAAACGAGAAAAATGAATCAGTTGTCTGCTTTTTGCCCGTAACGATGCAAAGCCGAACAACGCATTAAATTAATGGTTAAAGAATAATCGTGCGATTGCCGTAAACGAACACGCGTTGTGCTAACACCTGATACAGTGCGCGGCTCAACACGTTCTTCTCGACATCCCGACCCGCGCGCATCATATCCTCGGCGGTATAGGTGTGATCCACATGAATCACGTCCTGCATAATGATTGGGCCTTCATCCAGATTGTCATTCACATAATGCGCAGTGGCACCGATGATCTTCACGCCGCGCTCGTAGGCCTGATGATAAGGGCGGGCGCCAATGAAAGCGGGAAGGAACGAGTGGTGAATATTGATGATCTTATTCGGGAAGCGAGAGACAAACTCTGGCGTTAATACACGCATATATTTCGCCAGTACTACGTAATCTGGCTGGTGCGCTTCAATGGCCTGAGCCATTTGCTGGTCATGGGCTTCACGCGTCAGGCCTTCATGGCTAACCAGTTCAAACGGAATATCAAAACGCTCAACCAGCGAACGCAGCGTTTCATGGTTGCCAATCACGGCGGCAATATCGACATCCAGTCCGCCATAATTTGCTTTCATCAGCAAATCGCCAAGGCAGTGCGCCTCTTTGGTGACCAGAATGACAACGCGGCGACGACCGGCTGGATTCAGCTCGCGTACAGAACCTTCCGGGAGCGCACTATCGAGATCCGCAAGCAATGTGGCATCGTTAAAAATACCTTCGAGCTCGGTACGCATAAAGAAACGCCCGGTGCGGTGATCGACAAATTCATTATTCTGCACAATGTTCAGTTCGTGCTTGTAACAAATATTGGTGATTCGCGCGATGAGGCCTTTCTGGTCTGGGCAAATGGTGCGCAAAATTTTACGTTGTGTTGAATGCATTGCCGGGTAAATCCTGTTGATGGTGTTTGCTATAAGGTGCTGGCAGGCTTATTGTCCGCAGCACTTTTTGAATTTTTTACCTGACCCGCAAGGGCAGGGATCGTTACGGCCAAATTGCGGCCGCGTTCCGTCGATATAGTACCACTGGCCGTTCTCCTTTAAGAATCGGGAACGTTCGATAATTGCGCCGTCTTTACCGTACTCATTAAACCGCGCCACAAAGCTGACGAAGCCTTCATTATCATTTTCGCCGTAAGCATGCTCAAATATCGTCAGACCGCGCCATGTGGTCGCCGCGAAGCCCGCTTCAATTTGCTGGCGGAACGCCTCAGCGCCACAAGATGGGTGCCAGGTTTTTACCAGGTATTCTGACTGATGTAATACAAAAGCCGTATAGCGCGATCGCATCAGGCGTGACGGATCCGGCGCAACCTGCGTACCAGACAGATAAGGCTGGCAACATAGGCTATACTCCAGAGCGCTACCGCAAGGGCAAGACTGTGACAAAATAGCATTCCAGGAATAAAAATAACGGCGCGTTGGCGCCAGGGTAGCGATATGTTAACTGAGCCGTAGCGCTGTGGCTACAGTAAGCCGGGGGAAGTAAAATACGCGTAATGAGAAAGGTAAAAATTGGTCTGGCGCTCGGTTCCGGCGCGGCCAGAGGTTGGTCGCATATCGGCGTGATTAACGCATTACAACGCGCGGGTATCGAAATTGATATTGTGGCGGGGTGTTCCATTGGTTCACTGGTTGGTGCTGCTTACGCGTGTGGACGTCTGCCGTCGCTGGAAAAATGGGTACGCTCTTTTCGTTACTGGGATGTGCTGCGGCTGATGGATCTCTCCTGGCAGCGCGGTGGTCTGTTGCGTGGTGAACGCGTGTTCAATCAGTATCGCCAGTTGTTGCCGTTCGCGGATTTTAGCCATTGCCAGAAACGCTTCGGCGCTGTGGCAACCAACCTTAGCACCGGGCGCGAGCTATGGTTCACTGAAGGGGATTTACATCATGCTGTTCGCGCCTCCTGTAGTATGCCCGGATTAATGTCACCGGTTCCGCATAATGGTTACTGGCTGGTGGATGGCGCGGTGGTGAATCCCGTACCGGTTTCCCTTACCCGCGCGTTAGGCGCGGATGTGGTGATTGCGGTGGATTTGCAGCATGACGCCCATCTGATGCAGCAAGATCTGCTGTCGGTGAATCTATCTAATAATGATAAAGACAGCGACACGGTTGCCACACAGCGCTGGCATCAACGCCTGCGTGAGCGGCTGGGGCGGATAACGCCCAAACGGCCAATCGCGCCCACAGCAATGGAAATCATGAGCACCTCGATTCAGGTGCTTGAAAACCGGCTCAAACGTAATCGTATGGCTGGCGATCCGCCAGATATTCTGTTGCAACCTCTTTGCCCACAAATTTCAACACTCGATTTTCATCGGGCAGATGCCGCTATTGCAGCGGGGCAACTGGCGACAGAAAAGAAAATGGATGAGTTGCTTCCGTTAGTGCGGACCCTTTCGTAAGTAGAGTTTTTATAGACTTCAGCAAATTCTGACAGGCGATTATCGGCGAAGCATGCCACTATTGATCTATCGTCAGGCAGGGGAGATAAGATGACGCAGCCGTTGACCGGAAAACAGATACTGATCGTTGAAGACGAGCCCGTTTTCCGCTCTCTGCTGGATTCGTGGTTGCAATCTTTAGGCGCGATAACGCTGCTGGCGGAAGATGGGATCGTCGCGCTCGAATTGTTGGCAGCAAATAAGCCCGATCTTATGATTTGCGATCTTGCAATGCCGCGCATGAATGGCCTTGTTCTCATTGAGACGTTACGCAATCGTGGAATGCAAACGCCGGTGCTCGTGATATCGGCGACAGAAAACATGGCGGATATCGCCAAAGCATTGCGTCTTGGCGTTCAGGATGTCGTTCTTAAACCCGTTAAAGATCTTAATCGATTAAAAGAAACGCTCTTCGCCTGTCTTTATCCCAATATGTTTAATTCACGCGTTGAGGAAGAGGAGCGCTTGTTCCAGGATTGGGACGCGCTGGTCGATAATCCACAGGCCGCGGCGAATTTGTTGCAGGAACTCCAGCCACCGGTACAACAAGTTATTTCCGGTTGTCGGGTTAATTATCGCCAACTGGTTTCTGTTGAAAGCCCCGGTCTGGTGCTGGATATCGCGCCGATATCAGGCCAGGATCTCGCGTTTTATTGCCTGGACGTCACGCGTGCAGAAAATAACGGCGTGCTGGCGGCGCTGCTGTTGCGCGCCTTATTTAATGGGTTACTGCAAGAACAACTTTCTCACCAGCGCCAGCGTTTACCCGAGATGGGCGCGCTGCTCAAGCAGGTAAATCAATTATTACACCAGGCTAATTTACCCGGCCAGTTTCCGCTACTTGTGGGTTATTACCACAGTGAATTGAAAAACCTGATACTCGTTTCGGCTGGTCTTAACGCAACGTTAAATACCGGCGATCATCAAATTCAAATCAGCAATGGGGTGCCTCTCGGTACGCTTGGCAATACGTATTTAAACCAGCTGAGCCAGCGTTGCGACTCCTGGCAATGTCAGGTGTGGGGCGCCGGCGGACGTCTGCGTTTAATGTTGAGCGCGGAATGAGCGATCGAATCATACATTGCAGATAGATTTACCCACCGCATAAAAACGGGTGGTACTATCGCCGCAGTTTATGCGTATTAGTCCTAATTAGATGTAAGCGCGTCCTTTTCAGACCTGGTCGATGGGTTGGTACTGATATACTCAGACGCGAGTTAATTCATGAACATGTTCAAGCATGGACAGTCCAGGAGATTTTCAATGGCTGCAATAAATTCGAAAGTGACTAAAGCAGTAATCCCGGTTGCGGGATTGGGAACCAGGATGTTACCAGCGACTAAGGCAATTCCTAAAGAAATGTTACCGCTGGTTGATAAGCCATTAATTCAGTATGTCGTAAATGAGTGTATCGCTGCCGGCATTACTGAAATCGTTCTGGTAACACATTCATCTAAAAACTCTATCGAAAACCACTTCGATACCAGCTTTGAACTCGAAGCAATGCTGGAAAAACGCGTAAAACGTCAGTTGCTGGAAGAAGTGCAGTCTATTTGCCCGCCGCACGTGACTATTATGCAGGTGCGTCAGGGACTGGCGAAAGGGCTGGGTCATGCCGTATTGTGCGCGCACCCGGTAGTAGGTAACGAACCCGTAGCGGTTATTCTGCCCGACGTTATTTTGGATGAATTTGAATCCGATCTCTCCCAGGATAACCTGGCTGAGATGATTAAACGTTTTGACGAAACCGGTGCCAGCCAGATCATGGTTGAACCTGTGGATGATGTGACCGCTTATGGCGTGGTGGATTGCAAAGGCGCAACGCTGAATCCGGGTGATAGCGTTCCAATGGTGGGCGTAGTTGAAAAACCGAAAGCTAACGTAGCACCTTCTAATCTTGCCGTTGTAGGTCGCTATGTGCTGAGCGCAGAAATTTGGCCGCTGCTGGCGAAAACACCTCCGGGAGCGGGTGATGAAATCCAGCTTACCGATGCTATCGATATGCTAATCGAAAAAGAAACCGTAGAAGCCTATCATATGAAAGGCAAAAGCCATGACTGCGGTAATAAACTTGGCTATATGCGCGCATTCGTAGAGTACGGTATTCGTCACAATTCGCTGGGCGAGGAATTTAAAGCCTGGCTCGAAGAAACCGTCGGCGCCGGGAAAGCATAATACGCTTTCTTTAGTCTGAATAAGGCCGGAGATAATAGTGCATTGCACTGCTTATCTCCGGCCTTTTTTATTTGTGAATGTTCCGAATGAAAAGATTACGGCAAAGCTGCGCAGAAGATATCGCACAAAACAATAAATGAATTGACCAGGATTTGAGCAATATGCATTCGAGAAACGTATATTCCAAATGCCATACACTATATTTGTGAAGAGAATGTGTGCTTTGTCAAAAAAAATCCCGCCAGTTGGCGGGATCCTTTTGAAATCTGGCTTGATTACTCTTCGATCAGGAAATCGTCAAGTTGTTTGCCTTGTTCGTCCATTGCTTTTTTGATTACTGCCGGAGTACGACCCTGACCCGTCCAGGTTTTGGTCTCGCCATTTTCATCAACATAGCTATATTTAGCCGGGCGTGCTGCACGTTTTGCTTTAGTACCGGTTTTAGCGGTAACCATGCTGTTCAGCAATTCGTTCGGATCAATACCGTCAGCGATCAGCATTTCACGATATTGCTGTAATTTACGCGTACGCTCTTCAACTTCAGCTGCGGCAGCGCTTTCTTCCTCGCGGCGCTCATTAACCACAACTTCTAATTTCTCCAGCATCTCTTCGAGCGTTTCCAGAGTGCATTCTCTTGCTTGCGCACGAAGAGTACGGATGTTGTTCAGAATTTTAAGTGCTTCGCTCATTGTAGTAATCTCAAACTTATATTGGGGTGGTTTGTCGGGCTAATAATAGAGCGTTAATTTCGCCAGTGCAATAGCTGTGAATGTAAGGAATTCAAAATGCCGCTTTATTAAGTCGATTTATAAATATCGCTAACTTAAATTTTTCTTGAAGAAACGCACAAAAAACATCTTATACCGATGCACTGGCAGCGCCTTTGACGGCGTGTTTATGCATAAACTTCTGATTAATCTGATCCGCGTTTATAGCCGTTATGGATAAATATCGACCTTGAGTATTCCAGCGTTGAATGTGCTTCTTCCTTAAATTATTAATAATTTCTGTATACTGGGGTGAGAATGTTCCGATTAAAAAAATTTGTAAGATCATGAATTTCTTATTGCTGTTTCTTTGGCAGTAACAACTCAGATGATTAACTATTGGAATATCTATGAGTCTGCCATCGGGGATTGATTTACTTCAATCGCGGAGCAACGGCAGGATGACCAGATAAAATATGGTACACTCCGCGCCGGGAATATCACATTTTGATTGGGGTTTTGCACGCAATGGCACAGCTTTATTTCTACTATTCAGCAATGAATGCGGGGAAATCAACGGCGTTATTACAATCCTCTTACAATTATCAGGAAAGAGGGATGCGCACGGTGGTTTACACCGCCGAAATTGACGATCGCTTCGGAGCAGGCAAGGTTAGCTCTCGTATCGGCTTATCTTCACCAGCGCGTTTGTTTAATCACAACTCATCGCTGTTTGACGAAATCAACGCTGAGCATCAACAACAAGCTGTGCATTGTGTGCTGGTCGACGAATGCCAGTTTTTAACGCGCGAGCAGGTGTACGCGTTATCTGAAGTTGTCGATCAACTGGATATTCCGGTGCTCTGTTACGGTTTGCGCACGGATTTTCGCGGTGAGTTATTTGTGGGTAGCCAATATTTGCTGGCTTGGTCAGATAAACTGGTTGAATTGAAAACTGTCTGCTTCTGTGGGCGTAAAGCCAGTATGGTGCTGCGACTTGATCAAGAGGGGCGCCCTTATAACGAAGGCGAACAGGTGGTTATTGGCGGCAATGAACGCTATATTTCCGTGTGCCGCAAACACTACAAAGAAGCCCTGCAAGAGGGATCTCTAACGGCGATTCAGCAACGCGTCAGAGGTTAGCTTTTCGCTTCTTCTCTTTAGCAATAAAAAACCCGCCGAAGCGGGTTTTTTATTAGCATTAACAATTAAGCGGGTTTCTTCGCTTTTTTGTCTGCTTTAACGGGAGCAGCTTCAGCTTTCACTACCGCCACTTCACCTTCTTTGTACTCACGACCGTAGAAAGTATCCAGCAGGATCTGTTTCAGTTCGGAGATCAGTGGGTAGCGCGGGTTCGCACCGGTACACTGGTCATCAAACGCATCTTCAGACAGCTTATCCACGTTCGCCAGGAAGTCAGCTTCCTGTACACCAGCTTCACGGATAGATTTCGGAATACCCAGTTCAGCTTTGATGCTTTCCAGCCAAGCCAGCAGTTTTTCGATTTTCGCTGCGGTACGGTCACCGGCAGAAGTCAGACCTAAATGGTCGGCGATTTCTGCATAACGGCGGCGCGCCTGCGGGCGGTCATACTGGCTGAACGCGGTCTGCTTAGTCGGGTTGTCGTTCGCGTTATAGCGAATAACGTTACAGATAAGCAGGGCATTAGCCAGACCGTGCGGAATGTGGAACTGCGAACCCAGTTTGTGCGCCATGGAGTGGCACACACCAAGGAAGGCGTTGGCAAAGGCGATACCAGCGATGGTAGCGGCGCTATGCACGCGTTCACGAGCAACCGGGTTTTTTGAGCCTTCGTTGTAAGAGGCTGGCAGGTTCTCTTTCAGCAATTTCAGCGCTTGCAGTGCCTGGCCGTCAGAGAACTCAGAAGCCAGTACGGAAACGTAAGCTTCCAGTGCGTGAGTTACCGCATCCAGACCACCGAAGGCACACAGGGATTTCGGCATATCCATCACCAGGTTGGCATCGACAATCGCCATATCCGGCGTCAGAGCATAGTCTGCCAGTGGATATTTCTGACCTGTTGCATCATCGGTAACTACCGCAAACGGCGTAACTTCAGAACCGGTACCGGAAGTAGTGGTGATAGCGATCATTTTCGCTTTCACGCCCATTTTCGGGAACTTATAGATACGTTTACGGATATCCATAAAGCGCAGCGCCAGCTCTTCGAAATGGGTTTCCGGATGTTCGTACATTACCCACATAATTTTCGCGGCGTCCATCGGGGAACCGCCACCCAGAGCGATAATTACGTCCGGTTTAAACGAGTTCGCCAATTCAGCGCCTTTACGCACGATGGTCAGTGTTGGGTCTGCTTCAACTTCGAAGAACACTTCGGTTTCAACGCCGGCCGCTTTCAGCACAGAAGTGATCTGGTCTGCATAACCGTTGTTGAACAGGAAACGGTCAGTCACGATAAGCGCGCGTTTGTGACCATCAGTAATCACTTCATCCAGCGCGATTGGCAGAGAGCCACGGCGGAAGTAGATAGATTTCGGAAGTTTGTGCCACAACATGTTTTCAGCTCGCTTAGCAACGGTTTTCTTGTTGATCAGGTGTTTCGGACCAACGTTTTCAGAGATGGAGTTACCACCCCAGGAACCACAACCCAGAGTCAGGGAAGGCGCGAGTTTAAAGTTATACAGGTCACCGATACCACCCTGAGAAGCCGGGGTGTTAATCAGGATACGCGCGGTTTTCATCATCTGACCGAAGTGCGCAACGCGATCTGGCTGGTTATCCTGGTCGGTATACAGGCAAGAGGTATGACCGATACCGCCCATAGCGACAAGTTTCTCTGCTTTTTCGACCGCGTCTTCGAAATCTTTCGCGCGGTACATTGCAAGCGTCGGGGACAGTTTTTCGTGTGCGAACGGCTCGCTCTCATCGACAACTTTCACTTCACCAATCAGTATTTTAGTAGTCGTTGGAACGGTGAAACCGGCCAGTTCAGCGATTTTGTAAGCAGGTTGACCAACAATAGCGGCGTTGAGCGCGCCATTTTTCAGGATAATGTCCTGAACTGCTTTCAATTCTTTACCCTGAAGCAGGTAACCGCCATGGCTGGCGAAACGCTCACGGACCGCGTCATAAACAGAATCAACTACGACAACGGACTGTTCAGAAGCACAGATTACGCCGTTATCGAAGGTTTTAGACATCAGTACAGATGCCACAGCACGTTTGATATCGGCAGTTTCATCAATCACAACCGGGGTGTTACCCGCACCTACACCGATAGCCGGTTTACCGGAACTGTACGCTGCTTTCACCATGCCCGGACCGCCAGTAGCGAGGATCAGGTTGATATCCGGGTGATGCATCAGTGCGTTAGACAGTTCTACAGACGGTTGATCAATCCAGCCGATGAGATCTTTCGGGGCACCAGCGGCAATGGCTGCTTGCAGTACGATATCGGCAGCTTTGTTGGTCGCATCTTTAGCGCGAGGATGTGGAGAGAATATGATCGCGTTACGGGTTTTCAGGCTAATCAGCGATTTAAAGATAGCGGTGGAGGTTGGGTTAGTGGTCGGAACGATACCACAGATAATGCCGATTGGTTCTGCGATGGTAATTGTGCCGAAGGTGTCATCTTCTGACAGCACGCCGCAGGTTTTCTCATCTTTATACGCGTTATAAATATATTCGGAAGCGAAGTGGTTTTTAATCACTTTGTCTTCAACGATACCCATGCCAGATTCGGCAACCGCCATTTTTGCCAGCGGGATACGAGCATCTGCGGCAGCCAGAGCGGCAGCACGGAAGATTTTATCTACTTGCTCTTGAGTAAAGTTGGCATATTCACGCTGGGCTTTCTTCACGCGTTCAACGAGTGCGTTAAGTTCAGCGACATTAGTAACAGCCATAATGCTCTCCTGATAATGTTTAAACTCTTTTAGTAAACCAGCTGCCTAATTGGAAAGTATAGACAGACCGGCTGCAGGTTGCGTAAATTTCATAAAAACAAAGAGTTAACGCTAAACCATCCACCACTGATTTACTGAAAGAGCCTCGAGGATACAACGCACTTACTGACACTTTTGAGCTCTTTTCGTGCCATCAAGATTACCCACTTCTGAGTAAGCAATGCGTGATCTACATCAAATTTCAGCGAAGCTGACACCTTTCAGCAGCCCATTTTTGGGCGTTTGTAGCAAATGTTAATGGCATATGGCCAGGCGCGCTCTAAGATTATCACAATTCCCACAACTGAATAACATGCTGTATTGCTGCGAATTTCCACGGAAATCATGATGAACTACGCGGCGAAAACGCGTATCTTCTGCATGGATTTTCCTGTCGCGCCGATAGGTTATTTATCTGACAACGTTACGAAACCTACTGTGGAGCACATCGTGTTCGATCTTCCCCTCTATTTTAAATTTTTTATTGGCCTGTTTGCGTTGGTCAACCCGGTCGGCATTATTCCGGTCTTTATCAGCATGACCAGCTACCAGATGACCGCCGCGCGGAATAAAACGAATCTCACCGCCAATCTGTCCGTGGCCATTATTCTCTGGACGTCGTTGTTTCTTGGTGATGCCATATTGCAGCTGTTTGGTATTTCGATCGATTCGTTTCGTATAGCCGGGGGCATTCTGGTGGTAACTATCGCCATGTCGATGATCAGCGGGAAACTGGGGGAAGATAAGCAGAATAAACAAGAAAAGTCAGAAACGGCCATCCGCGAAAGTATCGGCGTGGTACCACTCGCTTTGCCTTTGATGGCGGGGCCGGGGGCCATCAGTTCTACCATCGTTTGGGGAACACGCTATCACACCGTTGAGCATTTGATCGGTTTCACCGTGGCGATCGCGCTGTTTGCGCTCAGCTCCTGGGGGCTATTTCGTATCGCACCCTGGCTGGTGCGTTTACTTGGGCAAACGGGTATCAACGTCATCACACGTATTATGGGGTTATTACTTATGGCGCTGGGTATTGAGTTTATTGTCGCGGGGGCGAGATCGCTATTTCCTGGTTTGCTGAACTGATTCACTTCTTCCTTTAATAAGGAAATAAAAGGTTATCGTTATGCTTTCATTTATATAGCGATAACCGTTTTATATTGCAAATATGGCTGTAAAGGAACGCGCAAAATCAGCAAAACATATGACGAATCCGCAAAACGGCGGGAAGTATAATAAATTACACTAATCAGAAAATCTGTTTTCTATCAGTGAATTATAAGTATAACGAATCTCTGCTGTGCGGAATTCGCGCAATCGCACCTGTTATTTCTGTCACATAATACTATTGGGCTTGCCGTGACATAATTGAAATGATATTAGTACTTTCAATCTTCTCGCAGATGAATGTGCTAAAAAGTAGTCAATTGTTGCTTTTTTGTGCAAAAAAGCACAGCATCAGTCGAAAAACATCACATGGTGGTGATGTTCATTTATCTCATTGATAATAATAGATAAAAAAATAACAGGGAGGCTGAAAAGCTATCGCCTGTCGGTTGATGCTGTGTCGTAAAAGAGAAATGGTTAACAAATTTGCAAAATGTATTGGCGACAGAAGAGGGCATTTGTTATTTTCCGCCCATTATGTTTCTCGACCTTATAATTTGCAGAATAAACAGCTCAGATGAGAATCGTTTTCATATAAAACGGTTGTCATAGTGAATACAGCGCGCCTCGACAGGGGAGGCACGTAACAGAATCGACGCAAGATTGCCGTTTGAGCAGTCCGTAATAAAAAAAGTCGGTGATAGCAGCAGTAAAAAAAGATGTCTGATAGCGCCAAAAAGCTCCTGCGCTATACAGGCCCCCAACAGGGGATGAAACACGCTGGCGTGAACGTCAGTAATTATAATGAGTGGAGTAACAACACAATGTCCATCATCACAAAGAAAAGTCTGGTAGCTGCGGGGATTTTGACTGCACTGATTACCGGTAACGCGGCAATGGCTGCCGATGTACCGGCAGGCGTTCAACTGGCGGAGAAGCAAACGCTGGTTCGTAACAACGGTTCTGAAGTTCAATCTCTCGACCCGCATAAAATCGAAGGGGTTCCTGAATCCAACATCAACCGCGACCTGTTTGAAGGTCTGCTGATCTCCGATGTTCAGGGTCACCCGACGGCTGGTGTTGCAGAGACGTGGGATAATAAAGATTTTAAAGTTTGGACCTTCCATCTGCGTAAAAATGCGAAATGGTCCGACGGTACGCCTGTAACGGCGCATGATTTTGTTTATAGCTGGCAGCGCCTGGCGGATCCGAAAACCGCTTCTCCGTATGCGAGCTATCTGCAGTACGGCCACATCGCCAATATCGACGATGTTATCGCTGGCAAAAAACCGACCAGCGATCTTGGCGTAAAAGCAATTGATGATTACACCTTTGAAGTCACCCTGAGCGAGCCGGTTCCTTATTTCTATAAGCTGCTGGTTCACCCATCTGTTTCCGCTGTGCCTAAAGCCACCATTGAAAAATTCGGCGAAAAATGGACGCAGCCAGCTAACATCGTGACCAACGGTGCTTACAAACTGAAAGATTGGGTGGTCAACGAACGTATCGTTCTTGAGCGCAACACCAATTACTGGGATAACGCGAAAACCGTTATTAACCAGGTAACTTACCTGCCAATTTCTTCTGAAGTAACAGACGTTAACCGCTACCGCAGCGGCGAAATCGACATGACTTATAACAATATGCCGATCGAACTGTTCCAGAAGTTGAAAAAAGAGATCCCTAAAGAAGTACACGTTGACCCGTACCTGTGTACTTACTACTACGAAATCAACAACCAGAAAGCCCCGTTCACAGACGTTCGCGTTCGTACCGCGCTGAAACTGGCGCTGGATCGCGACATCATCGTCAACAAAGTGAAAAACCAGGGTGATCTGCCGGCATACAGCTACACACCGCCATACACCGATGGTGCAAAATTGACTGAACCGGCCTGGTTCAAAATGACCCAGGAACAGCGCAACGCTGAAGCGAAAAAACTGCTGGCCGAAGCTGGCTACACCGCAGACAAACCGCTGTCGTTCAGCCTGCTGTATAACACCTCCGATCTGCATAAAAAATTGGCGATCGCTGTGGCTTCCATCTGGAAGAAAAACCTTGGCGTAGACGTTAAGCTGGAAAACCAGGAGTGGAAAACCTTCCTCGACACGCGTCATCAGGGCACCTTTGATGTGGCACGCGCGGGCTGGTGTGCGGACTACAACGAGCCGACCTCCTTCCTGAACACCATGCTTTCTGACAGCTCCAACAACACCGCGCACTATAAGAGCCCGGCGTTTGACAAGCTGATCGGCGACACGCTGAAAGTCACTGACGAAGCACAGCGCAGTGAGCTTTATTCCAAAGCTGAACAGCAACTGGATAAAGACTCGGCGATCGTTCCGGTTTACTACTACGTGAACGCCCGTCTGGTGAAAACCTGGGTTGGTGGCTACACCGGTAAAGACCCGATGGATAATATCTACGTTAAAAACTTGTATATTATCAAGCATTAATGGCAATGAGTGGGGCAGGGTTATCTGCCCCACAGTGTCTTATTTTATCGCACCAGAACACACATCGGTCGCAGGCTTAACCGCCTGAAAGAGAATGTGTAAAAGGCACAGGCCAGAAGGTACGGGCAATGTTGAAATTTATCCTACGTCGCTGTCTTGAAGCGATCCCAACACTTTTCATTCTTATTACCATCTCGTTCTTTATGATGCGTCTCGCACCGGGAAGTCCATTTACCGGTGAACGTGCGCTGGCGCCAGAGGTCATGGCGAATATTGAAGCGAAATATCATTTAAACGACCCGATCACCACGCAATATTTCAGTTATCTGAAACAGCTGGCGCATTTCGATTTCGGGCCGTCATTCAAATACAAAGACTACACGGTGAATGACCTGGTAGCGGCAAGCTTCCCGGTTTCCGCAAAATTAGGTGCGGCGGCCTTTATTCTGGCCATTGTCTTTGGCGTTACGGCCGGTGTTATCGCCGCGCTTAACCAAAATACCAAATGGGATTATACGGTGATGGGGCTGGCAATGACCGGGGTTGTTATCCCGAGTTTTGTTGTCGCGCCGTTATTGGTGATGATCTTTGCCATCATACTAAAGTGGCTGCCCGCGGGTGGCTGGAACGGCGGGGCGTTGAAGTTCATGATCCTGCCGATGGTGGCGTTGTCTCTGGCCTATATCGCCAGCATTGCACGTATTACCCGTGGTTCGATGATTGAAATTCTGCACTCCAACTTTATCCGCACAGCGCGTGCGAAAGGGTTGCCGATGCGCCGAATCATTTTCCGCCATGCGCTCAAGCCTGCGCTTTTGCCGGTGCTCTCCTATATGGGGCCTGCGTTCGTCGGCATCATTACCGGTTCCATGGTTATCGAGACCATTTATGGTCTGCCGGGTATCGGCCAGCTGTTCGTTAACGGCGCGCTGAACCGCGACTATTCTCTGGTATTAAGCCTTACTATTCTGGTCGGCACGCTGACTATTATGTTTAACGCGATTGTTGATGTGCTGTATGCCGTTATCGATCCGAAGATTCGTTATTAATACTGGAGTTCGCCATGATGTTAAGTAAGAAAAACAGCGAGGCGCTGGAAAACTTCAGTGAGAAGCTTGAAGTCGAAGGACGAAGCCTGTGGCAGGACGCACGCCGTCGCTTTATGCATAACCGTGCTGCGGTGGCAAGCCTGGTCGTATTACTACTGATTGCTTTATTTGTGACGCTGGCACCGATGCTGTCGCCGTTTAGTTATTTCGATACCGACTGGGGCATGATGTCGAGCCAGCCGGATATGGAGTCCGGTCACTATTTTGGTACAGACTCTTCCGGTCGCGACCTGCTGGTGCGTGTGGCGATCGGTGGGCGTATCTCGCTGATGGTCGGTATTGCCGCCGCGCTGGTGGCCGTTATCCTGGGAACGCTGTACGGTTCACTCTCCGGTTACCTGGGCGGTAAAACGGACTCAGTGATGATGCGTTTGCTGGAGATCCTCAACTCCTTCCCGTTCATGTTCTTCGTGATCCTGCTAGTAACGTTCTTTGGGCAAAACATTCTGCTCATCTTTGTTGCTATCGGTATGGTTTCCTGGCTCGATATGGCGCGTATTGTACGTGGCCAGACCCTGAGCCTGAAACGTAAAGAGTTTATCGAAGCGGCGCAGGTGGGCGGGGTTTCTACCGCTAATATCGTTGTGCGCCACATTGTGCCAAACGTACTGGGCGTGGTGGTGGTGTATGCCTCACTGCTGGTGCCAAGCATGATCCTGTTCGAATCCTTCCTGAGCTTCCTCGGCCTGGGTACCCAGGAGCCGCTGAGTAGCTGGGGCGCGCTGTTAAGTGATGGTGCGAACTCGATGGAAGTGTCACCGTGGTTGCTGCTGTTCCCGGCAGGTTTCCTGGTTATCACTTTGTTCTGTTTTAACTTTATCGGCGATGGCCTGCGTGATGCCCTCGATCCGAAAGACCGTTAAGGAGTGCTGTTATGAGCATAACTGAAACCTCATTCGCGTCGGCGACGCAGCAGCAATCCAATCTCCTGCTGGACGTGAAAGATCTGCGTGTAACCTTCCAGACCCCGGATGGCGATGTCACAGCGGTGAATGACCTGAACTTCTCCCTGCGTGCCGGTGAAACGCTGGGTATCGTAGGTGAATCGGGTTCCGGTAAATCCCAGACCGCGTTTGCTCTGATGGGCTTGCTGGCGGCGAACGGACGCATTGGCGGCTCGGCGACGTTCAATGGCAAAGAGATCCTTAATCTGCCGGAGCAGGCACTGAACAAACTCCGTGCCGAGCAGATTTCGATGATATTCCAGGATCCAATGACCTCGCTTAACCCATATATGCGCGTGGGTGAGCAGTTGATGGAAGTCCTGATGTTGCACAAAGGCATGAACAAAGCGGAAGCTTTTGAAGAGTCCGTTAAAATGCTGGATGCAGTAAAAATGCCGGAAGCGCGTAAACGCATGCGCATGTATCCGCACGAGTTTTCCGGTGGTATGCGCCAGCGTGTCATGATCGCAATGGCGTTAATGTGCCGGCCAAAACTGCTGATTGCCGATGAACCGACCACCGCGCTGGACGTGACCGTACAGGCGCAGATCATGACCCTGTTGAACGAGCTGAAACGTGAATTCAACACCGCAATCATTATGATCACCCATGACCTCGGCGTTGTCGCCGGCATCTGTGACAAAGTGCTGGTCATGTACGCTGGTCGTACCATGGAGTATGGCAAAGCGCGCGATGTGTTCTACCAGCCATCGCATCCGTACTCTATCGGCCTGCTGAATGCGGTACCACGCCTCGACACTGAAGGCGAAGCGTTGTTGACCATTCCTGGCAACCCGCCGAACCTGCTGCGCCTGCCAAAAGGCTGCCCTTTCCAGCCGCGCTGCCCGCATGCGATGGAAATCTGTAACAGTGCTCCACCGCTGGAGGAGTTTGCCCCGGGCCGTTTGCGCGCCTGCTTTAAATCGGTGGAGGAACTGGTATGAATACCGCGATTGATGAGAGAAAAGTGCTACTGGAAATCGCCGATTTAAAGGTGCATTTCGACATTAAAGATGGCAAACAGTGGTTCTGGCAACCGCCGAAAACCCTGAAAGCAGTTGATGGCGTCACGCTGCGTCTGTACGAAGGGGAAACTCTCGGCGTGGTGGGTGAATCCGGTTGCGGTAAGTCGACTTTTGCCCGCGCCATCATTGGCCTGGTGAAAGCCACCGACGGAAAAGTGGCCTGGCTGGGTAAAGATCTGCTGGGCATGAAGCAGGAAGAGTGGCGCGATGTACGCAGCGATATCCAGATGATTTTTCAGGATCCGCTGGCATCACTGAACCCACGTATGACCATCGGTGAAATCATCGCCGAACCGCTGCGCACCTATCATCCGAAAATGTCGCGTCAGGAAGTGCGCGATCGCGTTAAAACGATGATGATGAAAGTGGGGCTGCTGCCGAACCTGATTAACCGCTATCCGCACGAGTTCTCTGGTGGTCAGTGTCAGCGTATCGGCATTGCCCGCGCGCTGATCCTCGAACCGAAACTGATCATTTGTGATGAACCGGTTTCCGCGCTGGATGTATCAATCCAGGCACAGGTCGTTAACCTGCTGCAACAACTGCAACGTGAAATGGGGCTGTCGCTGATCTTTATCGCTCACGATCTGGCGGTAGTGAAGCATATCTCCGACCGTGTGCTGGTAATGTACCTCGGCCATGCGGTAGAGCTAGGCACTTATGATGAGGTGTACCAGAACCCGCTGCACCCGTATACCAAAGCGCTGATGTCGGCGGTGCCTGTTCCGGACCCGGATCGGGAAAAGAACAAGACAATACAGTTGCTGGAAGGGGATTTGCCGTCACCAATCAACCCGCCGTCGGGCTGCGTGTTCCGTACTCGCTGCCCGATTGCCGGGCCTGAGTGCGCGCAGACACGTCCGGTGCTGGAGGGCAGCTTCCGTCATGCCGTCTCCTGCCTGAAAGTCGACCCGCTATAATCCACGCATAAAAAAGGGCTGACAGTTGTCAGCCCTTTTGCTTTTCTCTTTTTCCGCGCTTATTCGCGCCAGAGAATATGGCAAAGTTTGTGATCTTTTTCGCGGCACAGTAATACGCGCGCAAAGATATCATTGAGTTCGCCACCATCGGTATCCGCAAGGCCAATGACCACCTCGGCGAAGAAGTCCGGGTTTAAATCGTAATCCACATGTTCCTGCCAGTCTTCGCCCGGATCAAACAACTCAGCACCGCCACGCTCTTCAAACTGTAAGTTGAAAAGAATGATGTCCGCCGGGTCAAGATTATCCGCTGCCAGTTCGAGGAAGATGTCGTAAGCCTGCTCAAGGGTTTCGTCTTCGGTCAGGCGATTATTCAGATCCATTTCCATGATTACCTCTTCACGTCTGTTGGGCACGTTTTACAGCAACGGACTGAAGAAGTAAAACAGTCGTTCAGCAATGCGGTGCCAGAACGGCCGTTTTACCCACAAACGCGCGTCAAGTAAGCGGGAGCGGGAGATGTAATCATCCTGGACGGCCGCCAGATCGCCACCGAAACCGGCATCGTCAATCACCAGCGTGATTTCGAAATTGAGCCACAGGCTACGCATATCCAGATTTACGGTACCAATCAGGCTCAGTTCGCCATCCACTAACACGCTTTTGGTGTGCAGCAAACCGCCTTCGAACTGATAAATCTTTACGCCTGCGGCCAGCAACTCGCCAAAAAATGCCCGACTGGCCCAGCCAACCAGCAGCGAGTCATTTTTACGCGGCAAAATGATACTCACGTCCACGCCGCGCTGCGCCGCCGTACAAATCGCATGCAGTAGGTCGTCGCTGGGCACGAAATAGGGCGTGGTCATAATTAAATATTCGCGTGATGCGTAGACGGCAGTCAGCAACGCCTGGTGGATCAGATCTTCCGGAAACCCAGGTCCGGAGGCAATGGTGTGAATGGTGTGCCCGCTGGCTTCCTCAAAAGGCATGATATTGGCGTCAGGCGGCGGGGGAAGAATGCGTTTTCCGGTTTCAATTTCCCAGTCGCAAGAGTAAACAATCCCCATTGCCGTAGCGATCGGGCCTTCCATACGCGCCATCAAATCGACCCATTGACCGACACCAGCATCTTGCTTAAAGAAGCGCGGATCGACCAGATTCATGCTGCCGGTGTAGGCGATGTAATTGTCTATCAACACGATTTTTCGATGCTGGCGTAAATCCATGCGGCGTAGAAAAACACGCATTAAATTCACCTTCAGCGCCTCGACCACTTCAATGCCGGAGTTTCGCATCATGGTCACCCACGGGCTGCGAAAAAAGGCCACGCTGCCGGCAGAATCCAGCAACAGGCGACAGTGCACGCCGCGGCGCGCTGCGGCCATTAACGATTCGGCCACCTGATCCGCCATTCCGCCGGGTTGCCAGATGTAAAACACCATCTCGATATTGTGCCGGGCGAGCTGAATATCACGGATCAATGCCTGCATAACATCATCAGTCGAGGTGAGTAACTGCAACTGGTTGCCCTTAACCCCGGCGATCCCCTGGCGTCGCTCGCAAAGCTTGAAAAGAGATGACGCCACGCCGCTGTTTTCGGTCGCAAAAATGTGCTTGAAATTTTTTAGATCATTCAGCCACTTGGCGGTAGAAGGCCACATAGCGCGAGCGCGCTCGGCGCGACGTTTTCCGAGGTGCAGTTCGCCAAGGGAAAGATAGGCGATGATCCCAACCAGCGGCAGGATATAAATAATCAATAACCACGCCATCGCGGAGGTGACCGCGCGGCGTTTCATCAATATGCGCAGTGTTACACCAGCAATCAGTAGCCAGTAACCTAAGACAATCAGCCAACTCATTACCGTGTAAAAAGCGGACATAGATAAAAATCCTTTTAAAAAACCGTATTTCATGAGTGTACGCATCCGCATTCATCTGGCAAATAAAAACGCCGAAAAGCGCTGGTCTGGCGAAGTTGACGGACTATAATGGCGTTTCTGTTAAGTTTTGAGTTGTAAAAATGAAGCGTAGTCGAACGGAAGTGGGGCGCTGGCGTATGCTGCGGCAGATGAGCCGCCGTAAAGCGCGCTGGCTGGAAGCGCAGTCACGTCGCAATATGCGCATCCACGCCATCAGGAAATGTGGCGTAAACCGTCATCGTAATGTGCTGTTATTCGCTATTTACGATCTTTAATATCCGGGCACCGAACAGGTGCCCGCGATCGTTTCTGGGCTTAATGCTAAAGAGGGAGTTGCCGTATGTCGGTAATGGATAGTCTGTTGGCTTTTACCTTCGCCGCCACGCTTTTGACATTAACACCGGGGCTGGATACGGCGCTGATACTACGCACCGCGACCGTTGAGGGGCGCAAAGAGGCTTTTAAAGCGCAGATGGGGATCAACACCGGTTGTCTTATCTGGGGCGCAATGGTGGCGTTTGGCCTGGGCGCGCTGATCGCGGTATCTGAGCTGGCGTACAATATCCTGAAATATTGCGGCGCTGCCTATTTATGCTGGTTGGGCCTGAATATGCTGCTGCGCCCGCGCAGATCGTTTGCTGCGATGGACGCAAGCGATACGAAATCGCAGAACTGGTTTATCAAAGGGATGTTCGGCAATGTGCTCAACCCCAAAGTGGGCATTTTTTATGTCTCATTTCTGCCACAGTTTATCCCGCAGGGGCAACCGTTGATCGCGTGGACTTTTGGCCTGGTTTTTATTCATCTTTTACTGGGCACCTGCTGGTCGACGCTGCTGATTTCTGCCACGCGCCCATTGGCGTCATTCCTGCGTAAAGAAAAAGTCATACGCTGGATGGATCGCTGCACTGGGATGGTCTTTTTGCTGTTTGCCACCCGTCTGGCGCTCAGTAAACGTTAATATTGTCCGGTAACCCATATGAATAAAGAAGCCTTTATATTTCTCGGTGTTGCTATTGTGATGGAAGTGATTGCCACCACGGCGCTGAAATCTTCCGACAGCTTTACCCGTTTGTTACCCGGCTTTATCAGTATCGCCGGGTATTGCATTGCATTCTGGTGCCTGACAATTACTATGCGCACTCTTCCGACCGGGGTGATTTATGCCATCTGGTCAGGTGCCGGTATTGTGCTGATAGGTCTTGCTGGCTGGCTTGTACACGGGCAAAAACTGGATATGCCGGCAATTATGGGGATGGGGTTAATTATCGCCGGGGTGGTGATTATTAATCTTTTTTCCAAAAGCGTTGGGCATTAAATAATAAACCGCCAGACTTCAGCGATCTGCCTGTTAAAAAATCTCTTCTGCAACAGGCGAGCATATATATCGGTGTCGGGCGAGTTCGTGAATACGCCGCGATTTGCGCAGGCGCTGAGCTCACCAGCCGGATGTGAAGTGCCGCCAGGTTCTGAAGCAGCCTTTAAAGTAAAAGACCCGCCGTGGCGGGTCTTTTCTTTTTAGAATACTTTTTTGAACGGTTTCACCGTCACGTTCTGATAAACCCCGGCAGCAACGTAGGGATCGGCTTCTGCCCAGGACTTCGCCGCTTCCAGCGATTCAAACTCAGCAATCACCGTCGAGCCAGTGAAACCCGCAGCCCCCGGATCGTTGCTGTCGACAGCAGGCATTGGGCCCGCTGTCAGCAGGCGGCCTTCATCGTGCAGCAGTTGCAGTCTCGCCAGATGGGCAGGGCGCACGGACAAACGTTTTTCGAGCGAGTCAGCAATATCTTCAGCAAAAATAACGTACAGCACGGGCAGAACTCCTCACAGATAAGAAAGCCATACCGTATGTGAAAGGTGGAACGACTGCAATGTAAAGATGGTAATGGCGATAACATCCTTGCAAAATATGCGGCTTTTTTGCCCGTTTACCTGACTAAATTGCCCGCGCATGCGATGGCTTGTTGAATATGATTGCTATTTGCATTTAAAATCTAGCTCTGGATTCTTAACTGACACGATTATGACTTCAATGACCCTCGATTTACCTCGCCGCTTTCCCTGGCCGACGCTGTTGTCTGTTGGTATTCACGGCGCCGTCGTGGCGGGTCTGCTCTATACATCGGTACATCAGGTTGTTGAACTGCCCGCACCTGCGCAGCCCATTACGGTCACTATGGTGGCGCCTGCCGATCTGGAACCGCCTCAGGTTGCTCAACCGCCAGAACCGGTGGTCGAGCCGGAACCCGAGCCAGAACCGGTTCCTGAGCCACCGAAAGAAGCGCCAGTGGTGATTGAAAAGCCCAAACCGCAGCCCAAACCGAAACCAAAGCCGAAACCGGAGAAAAAGGTCGAGCAGCCGAAGCGCGAAACGAAACCGGTAATGCCGCAACCGGCCTCGCCGTTCCAGAATAACGCGCCCGCGCGCCCGGTCGCGAATCCGACACCGTCGGCCGCAACCCAGCCAGCGCCGGCTGTTCCTGCTGGCCCGCGCGCGTTGAGCCGCAATCAGCCGCAGTATCCGGCCCGCGCGCAAGCGCTGCGTATTGAAGGTCGGGTAAAAGTGAAGTTTGACGTCACTTCAGATGGCCGTGTTGAGAATGTCGAAGTGCTGTCAGCGCAACCGGCGAATATGTTTGAACGTGAAGTAAAAGCGGCAATGCGCAAGTGGCGTTATGAGGCCGGAAAACCGGGTTCGGGATTAATTGTGAATATTGTGTTCCGCCTGAACGGCGGTGCCTCAATGGAATAAAAAAAGCCTCCGTAAGGAGGCTTTTTTCTTCAGGCCTGCGGTAGCGGGCGTGGTTTACCTTCATTATCCACTGCGACGTAAATAAACAGCGCTTCCGTCGCTTTATAACGCTGACCAATTGGCTCGGACGAGACCTTCTTCACCCACACTTCAATATTAATCGTCACTGACGTGTTGCCCCGTTTAACGCAGCGTGCGTAGCAGCACACCACGTCGCCCACTGCGACCGGGCGAAGAAACGTCATGCCGTCAACGCGCACCGTCACCACGCGACCATGCGCAATTTCCTTGGCTTGTATTGCTCCGCCAATATCCATTTGTGACATTAACCAGCCGCCGAAGATATCGCCGTTGGCATTGGTGTCTGCTGGCATTGCTAATGTGCGTAAAACAAGATCTCCCTGGGGAGTGTCCTGAAGGGTTGCCATTGTTATCTCTTCTGCTATGAGGGATTTATGGCGGGATGCTACTACGAATGCGGGGCGTTCGGAAAGAAAAAAGCCAGGCGCGGTGGCCTGGCCTTCCGTCTCAGGATTTGTCGTCCTGCGCGGGCATGTGGCGGTAGATGTAAACGCCGCTTAGCACGGTGAAGAGAAGCGTCAGAGCGGTTAAGCCAAACACTTTGAAATTCACCCAGATATTCTGCGGCAGCCAGAAGGCAATGTAGATATTTGCCAGACCACACAGAATAAAAAACAGCGCCCAGGCGATGTTCAGCTTGCCCCAAACGGCCTCCGGCAGCGCGATCTCTTTGCCGAGCATGCGCTGGATCAGCGGCTTTTTCATTACCCACTGACTGAAGAGCAGCGCTGCAGCGAACAGGGCATAAATCACTGTCACCTTCCATTTGATAAATTCATCGTTATGGAAGAAAAGGGTCAGCCCGCCGAATACCGCGACCAGCACAAAAGTAATCAGCGCCATCTTTTCCACTTTGCGATAGCGCACCCAGCTGTAAATCAGCACGATAGCGGTCGCGATAATCAGCGCAGTGGTCGCGGCATAAATATCGTACAGTTTGTAAAAGGCGAAAAAGACCACCAACGGCAGAAAATCAAGAAACTGCTTCATTCTACGATTCCATCATAAGGGGTTGCCCGCAGACGCAGGCAACCGGAAAAATCACGAACGCATCAACATATAGAGGCGGAACAGATAAACCAGCAGCGCCGCTGAAATCAGGTTGCTCAACGTATTGGCAATCACTTCGCCGCCTTCCACAGTGAACACCGCAAAGTTATGTGCGAACAGCAGCAGGAGTGTTTTCGCCAGCAACCATCCTATTACCGCCGGAGCGACAAGACGCATATTCGCCCAGGCAAGGCGCATGCTGTTACGCATGGCAGCGAAAATCCCTGTTTTATCCTGCACCACTATCACCGGGGCGAACGCGAGCAGGATCGCCAGAATGACGCCTGGGACAATCACAAACATGATGCCAATTTGCACGATAAACGTGGTCAGCAGGATCAGTAAAAATAGCTTCGGCAACAGTGGCGCACTGGCACCAATCGCCCGCAAGGCGCTGATGCGCTGACCCGCCGAAATCATCTGGATCATCAGCAGCACACCACCGACGAGAATGGCGTTGCCCACAAGTCCGGAAAATGTCGACGCCGCAGAGGCGCGCAGCAGCACTTGTTGCTGCTCCGGCGTCATATTCTGCACCAGTTCAAACAACCCGACGCTGCCTGCGAGATTATCCCCTTCACTTAAAATGGAGAGTTGCTCATCACTGGGCTTAAAGGCGCTCCCCAGCAAGAACGTGATAAATGCACAAAGCAACGCGATCAGTAAAATGGTAACGAACTGATTACGAAAAAAATTCCCCGTGTCACGGTAAACGGACTTCGCCGTGATAGACATGCACTCTCCTTGAGTATAGCGGTGTTAAATTGCGGGCAATTGTACCCCGAATACACTCTCAGTGGCAGCATCGCTGCTTGTATGGAAAAGCATATCTTTGTAAAGAGGCGCTAAACCGTAGCGCGCTCGCGCCCGATCGCAGGCTTCATTGACCTTTCCCTCTTCGCCGGACATAGCAAATTCCCGGCAGGGCGACGGTCTGTTCGCATAAATACTGCAACTAGCCGACTCGCCGGGCGTGCCTTGCAGCGCCGTGCAACGGCTCTGCTTTTGATTGGTTCCGCTCATGCAGCGCAGAAAGGGGGTTAGCGGCTCGGTGAGTTGAGCCGGGACAGGGCCGCCAGCGTCATCCGCTTCTGCCCAGTAGAAAGAGACTCGAAAATACGCACAACAGGCTCCGCACGACATGCACGGATTGATATCACTCATAGCGCACCTGCATTTAACGACGCATCAACATAAATTGTCAGGCCAATAAATTATCGCTGCCGCAGAACGCGCACAAGATGGGCGAACAGGTATTTTTTAACCACCTCACAAAGCGAAAATTGATTTAAATACAAAAGTTAATGAGTGTAACGAGTAGTGAAAATTAACCCAGATCAATGAATGTTAAATTACGGGGTCAAGTGTGATCTGTGTTGGATCACTTTGTACTCAGTTATAGGTATATTCACGGCGCGATAAAAACCTTAAACATGGAGTGGATATGAAGAAGTTAGCCGTGGCAGCATTGATCCTGAGTAGTCTTTCTACAGGTGTATACGCGCATGAAGCTGGCGAGTTTTTCATTCGAGCCGGTTCCGCGACGGTACGTCCGACGGAAGGTTCAGATAACGTTTTAGGCGCTCTGGGCAGTTTTAATGTCAGCAACAACACCCAACTTGGTGTGACGATGAGCTGGATGGCGACCGACAATATCGGCGTTGAATTACTGGCCGCGACGCCATTTCGCCACCGCGTTGGCACCGGTCCAACCGGCGACATCGCCACTGTGCACCACCTGCCGCCGACATTAATGGCGCAGTGGTATTTCGGTGATTCACAGAGTAAGTTGCGCCCATACCTTGGGGCAGGCGTAAACTACACCACTTTCTTTGATGAGAAATTTAACGATACCGGGAAAGAGGCCGGGCTGTCGGATTTGAGCCTGAAAGACTCCTGGGGCGTGGCGGGGCAAGCTGGCCTTGATTACTTAATCAACCGCAACTGGCTGATTAACATGTCAGTCTGGTGGATGGATATCGATACGGATGTGCGTTTTAAAGCGAATGGTCAGCAACAAAGCGTACATACTCGCCTGGATCCGTGGGTGTTTATGTTCTCTGCCGGTTATCGTTTTTAAGCGTATTGTGGAAACTGGTTTCGCGAAAACCAGTTTCCACGCATTTCTGCACCACATCACCATGTGGGTAACTTTAAGTGTATTAAACTCTTCCCCAACACCGTCGCTCTGCGCACATCAGACACAGGGACACCGTAAGCAGCGGTTAACTCTCATTTGTTCAGACTCAATGTTGCGCAACCGAAGGCGAAATGACGTATTACGAATGCCAACGTCTGACTTTCTTTCGCGTAGCTATTGGCGCATTCACGACAAGCCCGCTGACACATTCAGCGCCATAAACGAACGCCCCGAAACGCGCTACTCGCAATAGCGGCAGGTCATATACGCACCCGCGACGCAGAGCGTCAGCGGCACAAAAAAGCTGAAATCCATGCCGGTGAATTCCATCAGCAGCACAATGGCAGTGAGCGGCATTTGCATCGACGAGGCGAGAAAAGCCGCGCCGCCGGTCAGTGCGAATTCCGCCATACTGCCATCGGGAAAAAATTGCCCAACCAGCAGGAACATCAGTGCACCCAGCAGGGCACCGATCGCCAGCCCTGGCGTGAGCAGACCTCCTTCGGCTCCGCTGCGCAGCACCATCCAGATACTCAGCACTTTCAAGCCAATCAATATTGCCGCCAGCGGCAGCGTAACGCCTCCGCCAAAACTGAGCTGTACCGGACCGCGCCCGTTGCCTGGTAATTGCGGAAACCAGATTGCGAGCAAGCCGAGACAGGCAAAAGCGATAAAGCAGAAGACCGGCATTTGCCAATTGGTTTTCACCTGCGCCCGCGCGTTTTTGGTCATCCGCCGGAACAGACTGGCAGCATAGCCGAACAACGGGCCGGACAAGGTTGCCCAGATAATCAAAGAGAGGGGCGCTGTGGGGGCGGCAAACAGATACTGCCGTTCGTTGCCCAGCACCAGCGATGCCACAAACGCGGCGAGGGCGGAGGTGACAATGGCGGCAATGACCGCATCCCAACTGATTGTGACCAGCAGTACCTCAAGGGTAAAAATCGCGCCCGCCAGCGGAACGTTATACACCGCCGCCAGCCCGGCACCTGCGCCGCAGGCGATCACCAGCCGGGTTTCTTGTGCATTTAACCCGATATGCCGTGCGATCCCACCGCCAAACAGGGCACCGACTTCACGCGGTGCGCTTTCACGCCCGAGCGGCGAGCCCATTGCCACGGTGACAACTTGCAAGAGCGCATGAGTTATGGTGGCGAAAGCAGGCATCGGGCGCTGAGCATCTTTTAGCGCAGCGCCAACACTGACGCGTTTTTTTGCATAGTGTGCCAGGAGCCACCAGCCCCAGCCAGCCACTATACCCGCAGCAGCAAGTGAAGCAAAACGGCGCAGGGCGCTGGCATCCGTTACGCCCTGCAGGAACGGTGCGCCGCCAATCAGCGATTGCTGGCTATAACCAAAAGCGAGGTGCTGGATGGCATGCAGAAGAAGGGCAATCAACATGCCAGCCGCACCGGAAAGTAGCCCGGTCAGCAGCAGGGCCAGCCAGCGACGTTGCCAGCAGGAATCAGGGAACTCACGCATGGTGTATTTATCGGTCTCATAATTTTTAGGATTATTATTCCACAGAAAATATGAACCTTTTAACAATGCGTCAGGAAAAACATGCGGATAAACAGGAAAGTACACCGCCTGAATCAACAGGCGGTGCGGGAGGTTAACGCGGTAAAGTAGCGCCTTTCAGGCTCTGCACAAAGGCTTTCAGTTCAGCCAGCATAGCCGTTGGGTTAGCGAGGTTTTTCTCGATGATTTTCACAATCGCGGAACCGGAAATCGCTCCGGCGGCACCTGCTTCTACGGCAGCGCTAACCTGCTCCGGTGCGGAAATACCGAAACCCTGCAGCGCAGGCGCAGCGTGATACTCGGTGAGTTTTTCTACCAGATGGTGCAGAGGCAGCGCCGCACGGTTTTCCGCGCCCGTTACCCCGGCGCGCGAAAGCAGATAGGTGTAACCCCGGCCATAAGAGGCAATCTGGCGCAGCAGATCGTCGTCCGCGTTTGGCGGGCAGATAAAAATAGGCGCGATATTATGGCGCAAGGCCGCCTGGCGGAACGGCGCGGACTCTTCAATCGGCACATCCGCGACCAGCACGGAATCGACGCCGACTTTTGCACACTGGGCATAGAACTCGTCAATTCCACGGCTGAAAACCAGGTTGGCGTACATCAGCAAGCCAATGGGGATCGTTGGGTGCTTCTGACGAATGGCCGCCAGCATTTCGAAACATTGTGACGGTGTCACGCCTGCGGCAAAGGCGCGCAGCGTGGCGTTTTGAATGGTCGGACCGTCCGCCAGCGGGTCGGAAAACGGGATCCCCAGCTCAAGAGCATCCGCACCCGCCTCAATCAGCGTATCGATGATTTTTAGCGACTGTTCCGGGGACGGATCGCCCAGCGTGACGAAGGGAACGAATGCACCTTCTTTGCGCGCGCTCAGCTGTTTAAATACATTGTCATAGCGTTCCATCAGATTTCCCCTCGCGCTTTCAGGATGTCATGTACGGTAAAAATGTCTTTGTCGCCGCGCCCGGAAAGGTTAACCACCAGCAACTGCTCTTTGTCCGGGTTCTCGCGCATCATTTTTAACGCATGGGCGAGGGCGTGCGAGGATTCCAGCGCCGGAATGATGCCTTCATGGCGGCACAGAGTTTTGAAGGCGTCCAGCGCTTCATCATCGGTGATGGAAACATAGTCGGCACGCCCCGTACTGTTGAGGTACGCATGTTGCGGCCCGACGGACGGGAAATCGAGACCCGCAGAGATAGAGTAAGACTCTTCAATCTGGCCTTCATCTGTCTGCATCATCGGCGACTTCATACCAAAATAGATGCCCACGCGGCCATGCTTCAGCGGCGCGCCATGCTCGCCAGTTTCGATACCGTGACCCGCTGGTTCCACCCCGATCAGGCCAACAGACGTTTCGTCGATAAAGTCGGCGAACATGCCAATAGCATTAGAACCACCGCCCACGCAGGCGATAACGGCATCCGGCAGACGCCCCTCTTTTTCGAGGATCTGCGCTTTGGTCTCTTCGCCGATCATGCGCTGGAATTCGCGCACAATGGTCGGGAACGGGTGCGGACCCGCCGCAGTGCCCAGCATATAGTGCGCGGTTTCATAGCTACCAGACCAGTCGCGCAGCGCCTCGTTACAGGCATCTTTCAGCGTGGCGGAACCGCTATGTACCGGGATCACTTCCGCGCCCATTAAGCGCATGCGGAACACGTTTGGCGACTGGCGTTCCACGTCTTTTGCGCCCATATAGATGCGACATTTCAGGCCCAGCAGGGCGCTCGCCAGCGCTGAGGCCACGCCATGCTGACCCGCCCCCGTTTCAGCGATAATTTCGGTTTTACCCATGCGTTTCGCCAGCAGCGCCTGACCCAGCACCTGGTTGGTTTTGTGCGCGCCGCCATGGAGCAAATCTTCACGCTTGAGGTAAAGCGTGGTGCGCGTACCGGCGGTAATGTTCTGGCATTTGGTCAGTGCGGTCGGACGTCCGGCGTAGTTTTTCAGCAGGTCGTTAAATTGTTGCTGAAACTCAGCATCGCTCTGCGCGCTGACAAAGGCTTCTTCAAGCTGGCGCAATGCCGGCATCAGGATTTGCGGAACGAACATTCCGCCAAACTCGCCAAAATAGGGATTCAATAGTGTCGTCATTATCTTCTTTCCTTAATAAGCGCGCAGTGTACGGAAAACCGAGGCCAGTTTGCTGGCATCTTTGATACCCGGTTCCGACTCCACGCCTGAATTAAAATCGAGTCCGGCACAGCCGGTTTTGGCCGCCTGTACGCAGTTGTCTGCGCTCAGTCCACCAGCAAGAATCACGTTATCCAGCGGTTCACCTGCCAGTAGCGACCAGTCGAAACTTTTACCGCTGCCGCCCTGTCCGTTATCAAACACATATTTATTAACCTGCTGAAAGCGCCGCTCGGGCAGGCTGTCGCCAACGCTGAGCGCTTTCCAGATTTGCGTCTTCGCCGGCAGACGCTCGCGCAGTGAATCGATATAGGCCTGGTCTTCTTCGCCGTGCAGTTGGACGGCAACCAGATTCAGTGTGTTAACTTTCGCCACCACCTCTTCGGGCGCGGCATTACGGAACACACCGACATATTGCAGCGGTGCGGCCTGCATCACCGCTTGCGCTTGCGCTTGCGTTACGGCGCGTGGAGAACTGGCCACGAAGATCAAGCCGCCATAAATTGCACCGGCCTGATGTGCCGCCTGCGCGTCCTCTGGACGTGTCAGCCCGCACACTTTGTTTTCACCCAGCAAAACGCGTTTCACCGCTGCATCGAGATCGTCATGGGACATCAGCGCGGAGCCAATCAGGAAACCATTGGCAAAATGGCTGAGCTCACGCACTTGAGCATAGGTATTGATGCCAGATTCGCTGATGACCGTCACACCTGTGCCAAGGCGCGGTGCGAGCTCACGGGTGCGGTTCAAATCGATGGAAAGATCGCGCAGGTCGCGGTTGTTGATGCCGACGACTTTCGCTTCCAGCGCAATAGCGCGTTGCAATTCCTCTTCATTACTGACTTCCGTCAGTACGCCCATATTCAGGCTGTGCGCGACGGCAGCAAGCTGGCGGTACTGCTCATCGTCGAGTACCGAGAGCATCAGCAGGCACGCATCTGCCTGGTAGTGACGCGCCAGGTAAATCTGATAAGCGTCGATAATAAAATCTTTGCACAGGATTGGCTGCGGCGCGATGCCGCTGACAATCGGCAGAAAATCAAAACTGCCCTGGAAATATTTTTCATCCGTCAGCACGGAAATCGCTGACGCATGATGTTTGTAGATAGCCGCAATGCGCGCCGGGTCAAAATCATTGCGGATCACGCCTTTTGAGGGCGAGGCTTTTTTGCACTCCAGGATAAACGCTGTTCGCGTACCTTGCAGGGCATCGTAGAAGCGACGCGTACTTGGCTGGACTTCATTCTGAAAGCTGGCCAGCGGTTGTTGCTCCTTGCGCGCCGCTACCCATACGGCTTTATCGGCGACGATTTTCGCTAAAACGGTCTGCATTTTTTACCCTCTTGCCGCAAGTGCGGTGACTTTGTCGTAGGCTGCTCCGCTGTGCAGCACATCCAGAACTTTTTGCGCGTTGGCCTGTAAATCCTCTTCGCCGTGCAGACGCATCAGCATGGCGACATTGGCGGCGACGGCGGCTTCATGCGCGGCCTCACCTTTACCCTGGAGTAAGCGTGTCAGAATGTCACGGTTTTCTTCCGGTGTCCCGCCAGCCAGCGCCTCCTGATGGTACGGTGTCAGGCCAAAGTCGGCAGCGGTCAGTTGGTAACTTTTGATTTCGCCATCGTTCAGCTCGGCGACCAGTGTAGGGGCATGCAGTGACACTTCGTCCATGCCACCGCTATGCACGACCGCCGCACGTTGATAACCGAGGACGCGCAGGGTTTCGGCAATCGGCAGCACCAGCTCCGGACTGTAGACGCCGATCAGCGCCAGCGGCGGGTGCGCCGGGTTGATCAACGGGCCGAGCACGTTGAACAGAGTACGGGTTTTTAACTGCTGACGGACCGGCATTGCGTGGCGAAAACCGGTGTGATACTTCGGCGCAAACAGGAAACAGACGCCCAGCTCATCCAGCGCAGTACGCGATTTATCTGCGTTCATATCCAGATTAATACCAAATGCCGCCAGCAAATCCGATGAGCCAGAACGGCTCGAAACGCTGCGATTGCCGTGTTTGGCGACTTTCAGGCCGCAAGCTGCAGCGACAAATGCACTGGCGGTGGAAATATTGATGCTGTTGCTGCCGTCGCCGCCGGTGCCAACGATATCGGCAAAAGCATAGTCCGGACGCGGGAATGGCGCGGCATTCTCCAGCAGTGCGGTGGCGGCTCCGGCAATCTCGTTGGGATGCTCACCGCGAATTTTCATACTCACCAGCGCGGCCGCCAGTTGTTCCGGCTTCAGCTCACCGCGCACCACCGCAGAGAAAAGCTGGTGGCTCTCCTGCTGGCTGAGAGTTTGCGCCTGATAAAGTTTTTCCAGAATCGGTTGCAGCGTATTCGTCTGCTCCAGTTTTTGCAGCGCCCAGGCCAGCGTTTGCTCAAGCAGACGAGCACCTTGCGTGGTCAAAATCGATTCCGGGTGGAACTGGAAACCACAAACGCGATCGGCGTCGTGGCGTACTGCCATCACCATGCCGTTAAAATGGGCATTGATGGTTAATCCCGCCGGGATGTTGCTGCCCACCAGCGAGTGGTAACGCGCAACGGGAAGCGGATTGCTTAAGCCCGCGAACATGGCCTGGCCATCGTGCTCAATGCTTGAGGCTTTGCCGTGAAGGATTTCACCTGCCTGGCCGACGTAGCCGCCATAGGCTTCAACAATCGCCTGGTGACCGAGGCAGATGCCGATAATCGGTAACTTGCCGCGCATCCGCGTAAGCAGTTCCGGCATGCAGCCCGCTTCAGAGGGGGCGCCAGGGCCTGGCGAGAGCATCAGCACCGGGTTTTGCATTGTCTGAAGGCGGTCAATCAAGGTTTGCGCCGGAACATGGTTACGGTAAATCACTACGTTATGTCCGCTCGCACGCAGCTGATCCGCCAGGTTGTAAGTAAAGGAATCGATGTTATCAAGCAGCAGAATGTCAGCCATCAGAAAGTCTCCTGAGCGTGGTGTGCGGTGGCGATAGCGCGCAGAACCGCGCGGGCTTTATTACGGGTTTCATCGGCTTCAGATTGCGCAACGGAATCCAGCACGACACCCGCGCCGGCCTGTACCGTTGCCACACCGTCCTCCACCCACGCAGAACGAATCACGATGCAGGTATCCAGATCGCCATGTGCGGTGAAATAACCCACCGCGCCGCCGTAGCTACCGCGTCGTGTGCCTTCCGCTTTGGCGATTAACTGCATTGCGCGCACTTTTGGCGCACCGCTCAACGTCCCCATGTTCATGCAGGCGCGGTAGGCGTGCAGAACATCAAGATCCTGACGCAGCTCGCCCACCACGCGTGAAACCAGGTGCATCACGTAGGAGTAGCGATCGACTTTGGTTAAATCGGCGACATAGCGGCTGCCGGGTGTGCAGATGCGCGCCAGATCATTACGCGCCAGATCCACCAGCATTAAGTGTTCTGACAGCTCTTTGTGGTCGGTACGCATCTCCAGTTCAATGCGGCTATCGAGATCGCGATCCAGTGAACCATCCGGGCGGCGTCCGCGCGGACGTGTGCCGGCGATAGGGTAGATCTCAATCTGGCGGTTGCTGGCGTCGTATTTCAGCGAGCTTTCCGGTGAGGCGCCGAACAGGGTGAAATCATTATCCTGCATAAAGAACATGTACGGACTGGGGTTGCTCTTCTTCAGCACTTCGTAAGCTGCCAGCGGTGAAGGGCAAGGCAGGGTGAAACGACGAGACGGTACTACCTGAAAAATCTCGCCCGCGCGAATCGCTTTTTGCATTTCGCGAACCACTGCGCCGTACTCTTCATCACTCTGGTTGCAGTCGCAGCGCATATGCTCAACTTTTTCGACCGGCAACGCCCCGGCCGGGCGATCCAACTGCTGACGCAGGGTGTCGATTCGCTGGAGCAGACGGTCTTTTTCCTGTGCCGAAGGGGTAAACAGGCTGGCCTGGATACGCGTTTGTTGTTTCTGGTGGTCGATCACCAGTAAGGTTTCGGCGAGATAAAAGCAGTAGTCCGGGCAACGGCGATCGTGCGTAAGCTGCGGCAAATCTTCAAAACCGGCTACCAGGTCATACGCGAACAAGCCGCCGAAAAACATGGCTTCGCGTTCATCGGAAGGAACGTCGACTAGATTTTGTAATAAGCGAAAAGCATCAAACACAGAGAGCGAGCAGAGGCGGGCGTCTTCGTCCAGCAGGCTGCTGACCGGCGGGAATCGCAGTTCGCGCCCATTGGACAGCAAGGTGTTTTCCACCCCGGCAGGCAGCGCGTTATCGAGCAGATCCAGAAGTGCTGCGCCATTTTCGGTTAATGCGGTAATGGTGACAGTGTCACCAAGCGCGGTGATACGTAACGAACTATCAACCAGCAACAGGCTTTTTAAGTCACTTTTACTATCAATATCCGCTGATTCCAGCAGCAGGGTTGCCGGGCGGGCACCGCATAATTGATGGAACAACGCCGTCGGGTTACTGCGATAGCTGGCGTTACTGGTCAGAAGCTCGAGTGCTGGTTTTTGCGTTTGCATAGTCGCTCTCATTATTTATTTTGTTCAAAAAAAAGCCCGCTGGGTGAGCGGGCCTGGTATCGGTATGCTGAATGCGCACGTGATCTCACAGCCCTTATCAGGGAGTGCGCCACCAGCGAGTAACAGAGAAATGTGCATTCATGTTTGCGATACCTTGTTGTGTGAACTTGCGTACTAGTTAACTGGTTCAGGAAAAGAAAGTCAACCTCGAATTCAGAAAATATTCTCTGGACTGTATGATAGGCGACAAACCGACGTCCTGATGAATTAGCGGAGCCGCTTTGAGCGACACGAATTACGCCATTATTTACGATCTTCACAGCCATACGACGGCCTCTGACGGTCTGCTTTCCCCCGAACAACTGGTGCATCGCGCGGTAGAAATGCGCGTCGGTACGCTGGCGATAACCGACCACGATACCACCGATGCCATTCCTGCTGCCCGTACGGAAATTGTCCGTGCCGGGCTGGATTTGCAGCTTATCAGTGGCGTAGAGATTTCCACCGTCTGGGAAAACCACGAAATACATATTGTTGGTCTGAATATTGATATTGACCACCCGGCGCTGCGCACTTTTTTGCAGGCGCAATCTGAACGCCGGGTTCAGCGGGCGAAGCTGATTGCTGAGCGTTTAGAAAAAGCGCACATTCCTGGTGCGTGGGAAGGCGCTCAACGGCTGGCGCAGGGGGCGAACGTAACGCGCGGACACTTTGCGCGTTTTCTGGTGGAACAGGGTAAAGCGAGCAATATTGCTGATGTTTTTAAAAAATATCTTGCACGGGGGAAAACGGGATACGTTCCTCCCCAGTGGTGTACAATAGAACAAGCTATTGATGTGATTCATCATTCTGGCGGAACGGCGGTAATGGCCCATCCTGGTCGTTATAACCTTTCTGCTAAATGGCTGAAAAGGCTGCTGGCGTATTTTGCACAGTGCGGCGGTGAGGCGATGGAAGTCGCCCAATGTCAGCAGGCTCCCAACGAGCGAACGCAGCTTGCCGCGTATGCCCGTCAGTTTGGTTTACTGGCGTCGCAAGGTTCTGATTTCCATCAGCCTTGCCCATGGATTGAACTGGGGCGCAAACTCTGGCTTCCGGCCGGTGTTGAGGGCGTATGGCTGAAATGGGAGCAGCCGCAACAGAACAGAGAGAGGGAAGTATGAGTCAATTTTTTTATATTCATCCGGAAAACCCCCAGCCACGGTTGATTAACCAGGCGGTAGAAATTGTGCGTAAAGGCGGGGTCATCGTGTATCCCACCGATTCCGGTTATGCGTTGGGCTGTAAAATTGAAGACAAAGGGGCGATGGAGCGTATTTGCCGCATTCGTCATCTGCCGGATGGTCACAACTTCACGCTGATGTGCCGCGATCTATCGGAGCTGTCGACGTATGCATTTGTCGATAACGTGGCTTTTCGTCTGATTAAAAATAATACGCCTGGCAACTACACGTTTATCCTGAAAGGGACAAAAGAGGTGCCGCGCCGTTTATTGCAGGAAAAACGCAAAACGATAGGCCTGCGCGTTCCGTCAAACCCTATTGCACTAGCCCTTCTGGAAACGCTCAACGAACCGATGCTGTCCACTTCGTTAATGCTGCCGGGCAGTGATTTTACCGAATCCGATCCGGATGAAATTAAAGATCGGCTGGAAAAAGTGGTGGATTTAATTATCCACGGTGGCTACCTCGGCCAACAACCGACGACGGTAGTCGATTTAACGGAATCGACACCCGAGGTTATTCGCGAAGGGGTTGGTGACGTTAAGCCTTTCTTATAATGGCGCAAGCCGCTATACTACGCGGCCATTTCAGCAGCGGCTTCGCCGACCTGATGACCCTATTCGACGCCTGTGAAGGCGACACCTGAAGGAAGCTCTATGAGCGAGAAACTACAGAAAGTGCTGGCGCGAGCTGGCCACGGTTCCCGCCGTGAAATCGAATCTATTATTGAGGCTGGCCGCGTAAGCGTGGACGGCAAAATCGCCACACTGGGGGATCGCGTGGAAGTGACGCCTGCTCTGAAAATCCGTATCGACGGTCACCTTATTTCGGTGAAAGAGTCCGTGGAGCAGATCTGCCGCGTACTGGCGTACTACAAACCGGAAGGCGAACTTTGTACGCGTAACGATCCGGAAGGGCGCCCGACAGTTTTTGATCGTCTACCAAAACTGCGCGGCGCGCGCTGGATCGCAGTAGGTCGCCTCGACGTTAATACCTGCGGTCTGTTGCTGTTTACCACCGATGGTGAGCTGGCGAACCGCCTGATGCACCCGAGCCGTGAAGTTGAGCGTGAATACGCGGTACGTGTTTTTGGCGAAGTTGATGACGCGAAATTGCGCGATCTGGCGCGCGGCGTGCAGCTGGAAGATGGCCCGGCGGCGTTCAAAACCATCAAGTTCAGCGGTGGTGAAGGCATTAACCAGTGGTACAACGTCACCCTGACCGAAGGGCGCAACCGTGAAGTGCGTCGTCTGTGGGAAGCGGTTGGCGTACAGGTTAGCCGCCTGATCCGCGTACGTTACGGTGATATTCCGCTGCCAAAAGGTTTGCCTCGCGGCGGCTGGACGGAACTCGATCTGGCGCAAACCAACTATCTGCGCGAGCTGGTGGGGCTGGATGCGGAAACGCAATCCAAAGTGGGCGTGGAGAAAGATCGCCGTCGCATGAAAGCAAACCAGATCCGCCGTGCGGTGAAACGTCACAGCCAGCCGGCTGGCAAGTCCGGTGGTGGTCGTCGCCCCGGCAGTACGCGTAATAAAAACGACTGATCTTAATAAAGAATAAGAGAAAAGGGGCGAAAGCCCCTTTTTTGTTGCTAACCGAAAACCCTGGATGTGGATCTGGTTTGGTCAGCCTGATCGCTTGTGTGAAATCTCACGCGCTGGCAGGAGCTGCCTATTAAGGTTTCAGGCCCTTATCCCAGGGCAAAAAAGCGCTGCCTTCGATGACGGTGTACTTACGTTGCGTCAGTAATCGATACCTTGTTGCGCTTTTACACCTGCTTCAAAAGCGTGTTTCACCGGACGCAATTCGCTGACGGTATCCGCCAGGTCAAGAATATCGCGGTGGCAGCCGCGTCCGGTGATAATCACCGTCTGGCTTGCCGGACGTTTGCGTAATGCATTCAGTACCGTTTCCAGCGGCAGGTAATCATAGGCCACCATATAGGTCAGTTCATCCAGCAGCACCATATCCAGCGCAGGATCGGCCAGCATTCGTTCGGCATGTTGCCAGACCGCCAGACAGGCAGCGGTGTCGCTTTCGCGGTTTTGTGTATCCCAGGTAAAACCGGTTGCCATCACCTGGAATTCCACGCCCAGCGGTTCCAGCAGGTTGCGTTCGCCGTTTGGCCAGGTCCCTTTGATAAACTGAATGGCGCCCACTTTTTTACCATGCCCGACTGCACGTGTTGCCGTACCGAACGCGGCGGTGGTTTTCCCTTTACCGTTTCCGGTAAAGACAATAATGATCCCACGCTCATCCTGTGCGGCAGCGACGCGCGCATCGACACGCTCTTTTACGCGTTGCTGACGCTGCTGATATCGTTCTTCGCTCATTGTGAAATTCCTGGTTTGCGACCCGGTTGGGCATCAAAACTCATACCGGTTTTACGGCGGCTGTCATCGCCCATCAGCCACAGGTAAAGCGGCATAATGTCGGCGGGGTTTTTCAGTTTTTCTGGATCTTCTGTCGGAAAGGCGCTGGCGCGCATTTTGGTGCGCGTACCGCCAGGGTTAATACAGTTAACCCGCACGCGGTTTTGATACTCTTCGGCCAGCACCTGCATCATCCCTTCGGTGGCAAATTTCGACACAGCGTAAGCGCCCCAGTTCGCACGTCCCTGCCGTCCAACGCTTGAAGAAGTGAAAACCAGAGAGCCGCAATCCGATTTAAGTAATAAAGGAAGAAGCGCCTGGGTGAGATAAAAGGTGGCGTTCACGTTGACCTGCATTACCTCGTTCCAGACTGCCGGAACTTGCTCGCTCATTGGCGATACATCCCCGAGTAAACCGGCATTGTGCAACACACCGTCCAGGCGTGGCACCGAGGCTGCAATGGCATCGGCCAGTTGCTGGCACATTTCCGGGGTGCAGTTTGCCATATCAAGGGTAAACCACTGCGCCTGCTGGCTTTCTTGTTCAACCTCGCTCGCAACTCGCTGCAGCTTCGCTTCGTTTCGGCCCAGTAGAATGAGGCTCGCACCGTGGCGGGCGTAGGTCAGCGCCGCTTCTTTGCCGATGCCGTCGCTGGCACCGGTCACCAGAATGATGCGATCGTTTAACAAATCGCGTTGTGGCTGATAATGCACTCTCTCTCCTCAGGCCGGGGCCTGTTATCGCCTTCACATGTTGGCTTTATGCCTTAAACAGAGGGCTATTTCAATCAGCCTGCGGGAAGGTTGCGCAACCTTTACGAAAAAATTCAGCAACATGGCACATTGTACCAATGGCTTACGCGAGACGTGTCAGCATCGCTCATGTACACTGGTGCGATTGTCGAGTGGTGTAATCGAGGTGGTATGCATGGAATTACTGTCTGAGTATGGCCTGTTTCTGGCCAAAATCGCGACCGTCGTCGTGGCGATTGCCGTTGTGGCCGTGCTGATTGTCAATCTGACACAGCGCAAACGCCAGCGGGGAGAACTGAAAGTCACCCGTTTGAGTGAGCAATATAAAGAGATGCAAGAAGAGATGTCAGTCTCCTTGCTGGATGACCACCAACAGAAACGTTGGCACAAAGCGCAGAAGAAAAAACTGAAGCTGGAAGCGAAAGCGGCAAAAGCGAAGGCGAAGGCCGGCGAACAGCAAGAACAAGGCACACCGCGCGCCTATGTGCTCGATTTTAAAGGCAGCATGGACGCGGGGGAAGTCAATGCATTGCGTGAAGAGATAACGGCAGTGTTGGCGGTAGCAACGCCGCAGGATCAAGTCGTTGTACGCCTTGAAAGCCCGGGTGGTGTGGTACATGGCTACGGTCTTGCCGCTTCCCAGTTACAACGTTTGCGCGACAAGCATATCCCACTGACTATCGCCGTCGACAAAGTGGCTGCCAGCGGCGGCTATATGATGGCTTGTGTGGCCGATAAAATTGTCGCGGCACCGTTCGCGATCATCGGTTCTATCGGCGTGGTGGCGCAGATCCCCAACTTTAACCGCTTCCTTAAAGGCAAAGAGATCGACATTGAGCTGCACACAGCAGGTCAGTTCAAACGAACCCTGACACTGCTTGGTGAAAACACGGAAGAAGGGCGGCAGAAATTTCGCGAGAGCCTGAACGAAACTCACGATCTGTTTAAAGGTTTTGTTCACCAGATGCGACCTGAACTGGACATTGAAAGCGTGGCAACGGGCGAGCACTGGTATGGCTCCCAGGCGCTTGATAAAGGATTGATCGACGCCATTGGCACCAGTGATGATCTGCTGCTCGGGCTTATCGAAGATCACGAAGTGATTGGCGTGCGCTATCAGCAGCGTAAAAAACTGATGGAGCGATTTACGGGCAGTGCGATGGAGAGCATCGATCATTTGCTGATGCGCTGGTGGCAGCGTGGGCAAAAACCAATGATGTAAAAAACGCGAGGCTCAGGCCTCGCGTTTTCTTTAGTCGATCAGATGATATTTTTCCGAAAGCTCATGCGCTAAATATTTGAACATGTTGAATACCGCAGTGCTTTTCGGCGTCGGCAAGCCTTGCTCATCAAGAAAATACTCGCCGCTGAAAACCAGCACGCCGTTACGCTGACTGACGCCGGTTGCGACGATACCGGATAGTGTATCTTCATGCTCACTGATCAGTTTATTAGCCAGTTCAAGCAGAGACTGGCGATCGATTGGCTGAGATGTCTCTTGCATTTTTCCACTCCTTAAAAAATTTCGTCAGTTTACCGCTGGCCCGGTTCAGGGGCAAATTTTCCCTGTTTTTGCAAGGGCTTTGCCCGGTCGTTGTGCTGGCGTGATCCGCTTTTGCATGCTAATAAAGTTGCGTAACAAATTTTATCAGGTACAGTGTGACGCTTTCGTCAATCTGGCAACAGATTTGCTTGACATTCGACCGTATTATCGTTGTGCCACTCCGCCCTGGCGCGAAAAAGCCTGTAAACTCAGTCACCTGAACGCTCCGTTTTACGCGCTTTGTTAAAAAAAGGGTTGATATCCATTGACGCCGCCGCAATATTGAATGCTCGTCGCCGGTGGGTTTGAAGCGACATGCGACGAATTTCTGGAAGAATTTAATTAGGTAAAGGTGAATATGGGTAAAGCTCTCGTTATCGTTGAGTCCCCGGCAAAAGCCAAAACGATCAATAAATATCTGGGTAATGACTATGTGGTTAAATCCAGCGTTGGTCATATCCGTGATTTGCCGACCAGTGGATCAGCACCCAAAAAGAGCGCAGACTCAGCCTCCGCCAAAACGGCTAAGAAGCCTAAAAAGGATGAACGTGGCGCTCTTGTCAATCGTATGGGGATCGACCCGTGGCATAACTGGGATGCACATTATGAAGTGCTGCCAGGTAAAGAGAAGGTGGTTTCCGAGCTGAAATCGCTGGCGGAAAAAGCCGACCACATCTATCTCGCAACCGACCTTGACCGCGAAGGGGAAGCCATTGCGTGGCACCTGCGGGAAGTGATCGGCGGCGATGAGAAACGCTACAGCCGCGTAGTGTTTAACGAAATTACCAAGAATGCGATTCGTCAGGCCTTCGAAACGCCGGGCGAACTGAATATTGACCGTGTGAACGCTCAACAGGCGCGCCGTTTTATGGACCGCGTTGTGGGTTACATGGTGTCTCCACTCTTGTGGAAGAAAATTGCCCGCGGTCTCTCCGCTGGCCGTGTACAGTCTGTCGCTGTGCGTTTGGTTGTTGAGCGTGAACGCGAAATTAAAGCGTTTGTGCCGGAAGAGTTCTGGGAAATTGACGCTGCCACAGCAACGCCTGGTGGCGATACACTGCCATTGCAGGTGACCCATGAAGGTGATAAAGCCTTCCGCCCGGTTAATCGCGAGCAAACCATGGCGGCGGTCAGCCTGCTGGAAAAAGCGCGCTATACGGTGCTGGAGCGGGAAGATAAGCCGACCAGCAGCAAACCGGGTGCACCCTTTATTACCTCTACGCTGCAACAGGCCGCCAGCACGCGTCTGGGTTTTGGCGTCAAGAAAACGATGATGATGGCGCAGCGTTTGTATGAAGCGGGCTACATCACCTATATGCGTACCGACTCGACTAACCTGAGCCAGGATGCCGTGTCGATGGTTCGCAGCTACATTACTGATAACTTCGGTAAAAAATACCTGCCGGAAAACGCTAATCAGTACGCCAGCAAAGAGAATTCTCAGGAAGCGCACGAAGCCATTCGTCCTTCTGATGTCGCGGTGTTAGCTGAATCGTTAAAAGACATGGAATCCGACGCGCAGAAGCTTTATCAGCTGATCTGGCGCCAGTTTGTCGCCTGTCAGATGACGCCTGCTCAGTATGATTCCACCACGCTGACAGTGGGCGCGGGCGATTTCCGTCTTAAAGCCCGTGGTCGCATCCTGCGTTTCGATGGCTGGACAAAAGTCATGCCTGCGCTGCGCAAAGGCGATGAAGATCGTACGTTGCCGGCGGTGAATAAGGGCGATGTTCTTTCGCTTATAGAGTTAACACCGGCACAGCACTTTACCAAGCCACCTGCGCGTTTTAGCGAAGCTTCACTGGTAAAAGAGCTGGAAAAACGCGGTATTGGCCGCCCGTCTACTTATGCGTCGATCATCTCGACCATTCAGGACAGGGGTTATGTGCGTGTTGAAAGCCGCCGTTTTTATGCGGAAAAAATGGGTGAAATCGTTACCGATCGTCTGGAGGAAAATTTCCGCGAGCTGATGAATTACGATTTTACCGCACAGATGGAAGACAGCCTCGACCGCGTGGCGAACCATGAAGCGGAATGGCGCAAGGTGCTGGACAGCTTCTTTGGCGATTTTTCTCGCCAACTGGAACAAGCTGAACAGGATCCTGAAGCGGGCGGTATGCGTCCGAATCAGATGGTGCTGACCAGCATCGACTGCCCGACGTGTGGCCGTAAAATGGGTATTCGTACCGCCAGTACCGGGGTCTTCCTCGGCTGTTCCGGCTATGCGTTACCGCCGAAAGAGCGCTGCAAAACCACCATTAACCTGGTGCCGGAAAACGAAGTGCTCAACGTGCTGGAAGGCGAAGACGCGGAAACTAACGCGCTGCGCGCCAAACGCCGTTGCCAGAAATGTGGTACGGCGATGGACAGCTATCTGATCGATCCGAAGCGTAAACTGCATGTCTGTGGTAATAACCCGACCTGCGATGGTTACGAGATCGAAGAGGGCGAATTCCGCATCAAAGGGTATGACGGCCCAATCGTTGAGTGTGAAAAATGCGGTTCTGAAATGCACCTGAAAATGGGGCGTTTTGGTAAATACATGGCTTGCACCAACGACGAGTGTAAAAACACGCGTAAGATCCTGCGTAACGGCGAAGTTGCACCGCCGAAAGAGGATCCGGTGCCGTTGCCTGAGCTGCCATGTGAAAAATCGGATGCCTATTTTGTTCTGCGTGATGGCGCAGCCGGGGTGTTTCTCGCGGCGAATACCTTCCCGAAATCTCGCGAAACACGTGCACCGCTGGTAGAAGAACTGTACCGCTTCCGTGACCGTTTGCCGGAGAAACTGCGTTATCTTGCAGACGCACCGCAGGAAGATCCGCAGGGCAATAAAACCATTGTGCGTTTTAGCCGTAAGACCAAGCAGCAATATGTTGCTTCGGAAAAAGACGGGAAAGCGACCGGGTGGTCAGCGTTTTATATCGACAATAAATGGACTGAAGCTAAAAAGTAGTTTTTTCAGCCATATACCTTCAGGGGCCGGTTTTCCGGCCCTTTTTATTTGCGCGTTATTATTCTTTGTTCGCTGCTATACACGGAAGCTATAAATGATATAGTTGTTATAGCTAACCGCTTTTTTATTATCAAATCGTATTAAGCGATAACCCCGTTTGCGTACTTCGGATGGTCTGTTATGAAACTACAGCAGCTTCGTTATATTGTCGAGGTGGTGAATCACAACCTCAACGTCTCTTCCACGGCGGAAGGGCTCTATACCTCTCAGCCTGGCATCAGTAAACAAGTCCGCATGCTGGAAGATGAACTCGGCATACAAATTTTCGCCCGCAGTGGCAAACATCTCACTCAGGTGACGCCCGCCGGCCAGGAGATTATCCGCATTGCGCGTGAAGTATTGTCCAAAGTTGATGCCATTAAATCGGTGGCGGGGGAGCACACATGGCCGGATAAGGGCTCGCTGTATGTTGCGACCACGCATACACAAGCGCGGTATGCATTGCCGAATGTGATCAAAGGGTTTATCGAACGCTATCCGCGTGTTTCATTGCATATGCACCAGGGATCGCCAACACAGATTGCAGAAGCGGTTTCTAAAGGCAATGCTGATTTTGCCATCGCTACCGAAGCGCTGCATTTATACGATGATCTGGTGATGTTACCGTGCTACCACTGGAATCGCTCAATCGTTGTGACACCCGATCACCCGCTGGCGTCTAAGCAGTCGGTCAGTATCGATGAGCTGGCGCAATATCCGCTGGTGACTTACACCTTCGGCTTCACCGGCCGCTCGGAGCTCGACACGGCGTTTAATCGTGCAGGGTTGACGCCACGAATCGTTTTCACCGCCACAGATGCAGACGTTATCAAAACGTATGTCAGACTGGGGCTGGGAGTAGGGGTTATTGCCAGCATGGCGGTGGATCCGATCTCCGATCCGGACCTGGTTAAACTGGATGCTCATGAAATCTTCAGCCACAGCACCACCAAAATAGGTTTCCGTCGCAGCACCTTCTTACGCAGCTATATGTATGATTTTATTCAGCGCTTCGCGCCACATTTAACGCGCGATGTTGTCGATGCAGCTGTGGCGTTGCGTTCTAATGAAGATATAGAAGCGATGTTTAAAGATATTAAGTTGCCGCAGAAATAATGCCGTAGGGTATCTTATCGCCCGAAAAGATACCCATAATGTCTCCTAAAGCCAAATTAAAATTATCTTCATCTTTGATACAATCACCTTTGCGGGTGATTGCCTTCACAATTTTTACGCCGACACTGTCACTATTTAGCGACAAAAATAGAAACTAAATTGCTGCTCTGCAAATTTATTACTTCAATAATTTATTTCGGGTCAAAAGATTAAATATTTCTTTGGAATTGGTGAGTAAATTCACTGGATTTTCGGCTAAAGTTCTTTTAGGATTTGTCTCATCTCATGATTAATTACACCGATTGTTGGTACCCAAAATGATAAGTGATGTCGATTGTACGAGGTTAGCAATGCCATCAGGAAGTGAAGAGCCGCAAAGGGACCCTGAGCTTAAGCGTAAAGCCTGGCTGGCGGTATTTCTTGGCTCTGCCGTGTTTTGGGCAGTCGTTGCGTTATTGATCTGGAAATTCTGGGGTTAAAATGGCTATAGCGGGTCGATTCGAACCGGTTAAGCAAGTATGTCAATTACATGACACACCAGCTAAAGCGAAAAAGAAACCTGTGACCTCTATTCCGGCTTCCTGGAAGCTGACGCCGCAGCAGCAAGCTTTTATTGACGCCTTCTCTGAAGACGACTTCAAAAAACAATAAATATATCATCAGAATAAACGTGGGAAATTATCCCGACTATTCATTGATGTGCTCTTTTGTACTCTTTAATTAATACACAGCATAAATGAATTGAGTAATGACTCAGTTTTAATGAATAGATTTTCTGGTAATAAATTTATGCGTAATGATTGCGGAATGAAATATTGGTCGTGGTTAGCCGCTTTTTCTGTTTCCATCCTTTTCTGGGGACAGGTTGTATGGGCTACCCTTCGGTAATGAATTGAAAAACCTCGCATCTGCGAGGTTTTTTTATATCTCTTCTCCTGAAAGATTTTCCCTTTTGTAGCAATTTTGGTTGTTATCAAAACGTTACGATATGTTTGTGTTATCTTTAATTACAGACCCTGAAGAGCATCAGGGTAAGCAATCCCTGTAATTAAGGAGGAGCACATGTCGTCAACCCTACGCGAAGCCAGTAAGGACACGTTGCAGGCAGAGAACAAAACTTATCACTACTACAGCTTGCCGCTGGCAGCTAAACAACTTGGGGATATCTCACGATTGCCCAAGTCGCTAAAAGTTTTACTGGAAAATCTCCTGCGCTGGCAGGACGAGGAATCCGTCACTGAAGAAGATATCCGTGCCCTGGCCGGTTGGCTCGACAGTGCGCACGCCGATCGCGAAATCGCTTATCGCCCTGCAAGGGTCCTGATGCAGGACTTTACCGGTGTCCCCGCCGTCGTTGACTTAGCGGCGATGCGTGAAGCGGTGAAACGCCTTGGGGGCGATACCGCCAAAGTGAATCCGCTATCCCCGGTCGATCTGGTGATTGACCACTCTGTTACCGTTGACCACTTCGGCGACGATGACGCCTTCGAAGAGAACGTCCGCCTTGAAATGGAACGTAACCATGAGCGTTATGTTTTCCTGCGCTGGGGGCAGCAAGCGTTTAGCCGTTTCAGCGTGGTGCCGCCGGGGACAGGAATATGCCACCAGGTGAACCTCGAATATCTCGGCAAAGCGGTCTGGAGCGAATTGCAGGACAAAGAGTGGGTTGCCTATCCGGACACACTTGTCGGCACTGACTCTCACACCACCATGATTAATGGCCTCGGTGTGTTGGGCTGGGGCGTGGGAGGAATCGAAGCTGAAGCGGCGATGCTTGGGCAACCGGTCTCTATGCTGATCCCTGATGTCGTTGGCTTTAAACTGAGCGGTAAATTGAGAGAAGGGATCACGGCAACCGATCTGGTGCTGACGGTCACGCAAATGCTGCGTAAACACGGCGTTGTCGGTAAATTTGTTGAGTTTTACGGCGATGGCCTTGATTCGCTGCCGCTTGCCGACCGTGCCACCATTGCCAATATGGCCCCGGAATATGGTGCAACCTGCGGCTTTTTCCCTATCGATGGTGTGACGCTTGATTATATGCGCCTGAGTGGTCGCAGCGAAGAGCAAGTCGCGCTGGTTGAGGCTTATGCAAAAGCACAAGGTATGTGGCGTAACCCGGGCGATGAACCCGTCTTTACCAGCACCCTTGAACTGAATATGCAAGATGTTGAAGCAAGCCTCGCCGGGCCAAAACGCCCACAAGATCGTGTCGCGTTGAGCGATGTGCCTAAAGCCTTCGCCGCCAGCTCGGAACTTGAACTGAACACGGCGCAAAAAGATCGTAAACCGGTCGATTATGTATTGAACGGACATAAATATCAGTTGCCGGATGGCGCAGTGGTAATTTCTGCGATCACCTCTTGCACCAATACTTCCAACCCCAGTGTGTTGATGGCCGCCGGCCTGCTGGCTAAAAAAGCAGTCACCGCCGGGCTCAAACGTCAGCCGTGGGTGAAAGCGTCGCTGGCCCCTGGCTCGAAAGTGGTTTCTGACTATCTTGCACAGGCGCGATTAACGCCTTATCTGGATGAACTGGGCTTTAACCTTGTCGGTTATGGCTGTACCACCTGTATTGGTAACTCCGGGCCGTTACCAGAGCCTATTGAACAGGCGATCCGTGAAGGCGATCTGACCGTTGGTGCGGTGCTTTCGGGCAACCGCAATTTCGAAGGGCGTATTCACCCCCTTGTAAAAACGAACTGGCTCGCGTCACCGCCGCTGGTGGTGGCTTATGCGCTGGCGGGCAATATGAATATTAACCTCGCCACCGACCCGCTCGGTCATGACCGGAAAGGTGATCCGGTCTATTTGAAAGACATCTGGCCAACGAGCAGTGAGATTGCCCGCGCGGTTGAGCAAGTCTCTACTGAGATGTTCCGCAAAGAGTATGCCGAGGTGTTTGAAGGCACGCCGGAGTGGAAGGCGATTGAGGTTGAACGCTCCGATACTTATGGCTGGCAGAATGACTCGACTTACATCCGGTTATCACCATTCTTTGAAGATATGCAGGCGCAGCCGAAACCGGTGGAAGATATTCATGGCGCGAGGATCCTGGCCATGTTGGGCGATTCGGTCACCACCGACCATATTTCGCCAGCCGGTAGCATCAAAGCGGACAGCCCGGCAGGTCGCTATTTGCAGAGCCATGGCGTTGAGCGCCGGGACTTTAACTCCTATGGCTCGCGACGTGGCAACCATGAAGTGATGATGCGCGGGACATTCGCCAATATCCGCATTCGCAACGAAATGGTGCCGGGCGTAGAAGGTGGCATGACGCGTCATCTGCCGGGCAGTGAAGTGGTCTCTATTTATGATGCCGCTGTTCGCTATCAGCAAGAGGGCACGCCGCTGGCGGTGATTGCCGGCAAAGAGTATGGTTCTGGCTCCAGCCGAGACTGGGCCGCGAAAGGGCCACGCTTGTTGGGCGTTCGTGTGGTCATTGCTGAATCCTTCGAGCGTATTCATCGTTCCAACCTGATTGGTATGGGGATCCTGCCGCTTGAGTTTCCACAAGGTGTGACACGAAAAACGCTGGCACTGACGGGAGAGGAAAAGCTCGACGTTACCGATCTGCAAAACATCACGCCGGGAGGTACGTTAGCCGTGACATTAACTCGCGCCGATGGCAAGCAGGAGACGCTGGCGTGCCGCTGTCGCATTGATACGTCGACGGAGCTTACTTATTACCGCAACGACGGCATTCTGCATTACGTGATCCGTAATATGTTGAACTAAAAACAAAGGCCTGCATTTGCAGGCCTGTTTCATCACCGATGGGGCGCTTATTTCAGCAGGTGCCCCATTTTTTCAGCTTTGGTATCCAGATAGTGCGCGTTTTTCGGGTTACGCCCGACAATCAGCGGTACGCGCTCCACAATGTTGATTCCCGCTTCGGTAAGAATCTCAACTTTTTTCGGATTGTTGGTCAGCAGACGAACTTCGTCTACTGCCAGCAATTTAAACATATCTGCGCAAAGCGTGAAGTCGCGTTCATCGGCAGCAAAACCCAACTGGTGGTTCGCTTCAACGGTGTCATAGCCCTGATCCTGCAGCGCATACGCGCGGATTTTATTCAGCAAACCGATGTTACGACCTTCCTGGCGATGATAAAGCAGTACGCCGCGGCCTTCTTCTGCAATGTGATTGAGCGCCGCTTCAAGCTGAAAACCACAATCACAGCGCAGGCTGAACAAGGCATCGCCGGTCAGGCATTCGGAGTGAACGCGTGCAAGTACGGGCAGTTGCCCGGAAATATCACCGAAAACAAGGGCAACATGATCCTGCCCGGTTGCCAGTTCTTCAAAACCCACCATCAGGAAGTCGCCCCATGGGGTTGGCAGTTTGGCTTCTGCCACACGTTTAAGTTGCATGTGAATCTCCGGATTTTTAGTGGTGCACTGCGCACCTTTAGCCTGTTGGCCTTCTGTATAACCTCATTTTGCCACAATGCATTAAGCATCGCCTACTGGTGACCCACGCATTGCCGTTTAAACGCACAAATGCGTAGGTTTCTGCGGAAATGTTATTTTTCAGTTATATTGGTTCGCGAAATCAGAAGGAGAAAAGATGCTTTCCATTGCAATGCGAACAACAGCAGGCGCGGCGATTTTATTGATTATGCCGCTGATAATGTGGATTTCCGGTTGGAACTGGGAGCCGGGGCAAACCCGCTGGTGGCTGCATTTTTTATACTGGTTAACAGAAACCGTCACCCAACCGTGGGGAATTATTACGCATGTCGTATTGTGCGCATGGTTTCTCTGGTGCCTGCGTTTTCGCCTCAAAGCTGCGGTGATGCTCTTCGTTATTCTTGGTTGCGCGATTCTGGCAGGACAGGGGGTTAAATCCTTTGTCAAAGAGCGTGTTCAGGAACCGCGACCTTTCGTCCTTTGGCTGGAAAAAACGCACGATGTTCAGGCCGAACAGTTCTACACTTTGAAACGTAAGGATCGGGGAGAATTAGTGAAAAAACAACTCTCCAGCCAGCATGATATTCCTGGGTTTTTACGTAAACACTGGCAAAAAGAGACAGGTTTCGCTTTTCCCTCCGGACATACCATGTTTGCCGCAAGTTGGGCATTACTAGCCGTTGGGCTGCTGTGGCCACGCAGACGGACATGGACGATTGCTGTGCTGCTTGTGTGGGCGACAGGGGTGATGGGTAGCCGACTGCTGTTAGGCATGCACTGGCCGCGCGATTTGGTGGTTGCAACGTTGATATCCTGGTTGCTTGTGACGCTGGCGACCTGGCTTGCCCAGCGCATTTGTGGCCCGCTCACGCCGCCTGCGGAGGAAGTACCGGAAATCATTGCCCGCGATCAAGAGGGTTGATTTCCGCTGTTTCGCCCGCAAATCAGATTTTAACATCATGCATTTCCATTTCGCGCCGGGCGCTAAAATGGTAGTTTATAGGGCTGAATGCAGTCGTTGCATATAAATTCATCGCTCGGCAGCACATAACGGGACGTAATGTGAAATATTTACTCATTTTCTTACTGGTGTTAGCGATTTTTGTTGTGTCGATCACTCTTGGCGCGCAAAACGATCAGCAAGTCACGTTCAACTATTTGCTCGCACAGGGTGAATACAGGATCTCCACGCTGCTGGCCGTGCTGTTTGCTGCTGGTTTTATTATCGGCTGGCTGATTTGCGGCCTTTTCTGGCTACGCGTTCGCGTTTCTCTGGCGCGCGCCGAACGTAAAATCAAACGTCTTGAGCACCAGCTTACCCCTGCCACAAATGTTACGGTTGCAACCGGCTCAACGGCAGTGAAGGAATAATATTTTATGCTGGAGTTGTTGTTTCTGTTGTTACCTGTCGCGGCTGCCTACGGCTGGTATATGGGGCGCAGAAATGCTCAACAGACAAAACAGGATGAGGCAAACCGGCTGTCACGTGAATACGTCGCCGGGGTTAACCTTTTACTGAGTAATCAGCAAGATAAAGCGGTTGATCTGTTCCTCGATATGTTGAAAGAGGATACCGGTACCGTTGAAGCGCACCTCACTCTCGGCAACCTTTTTCGTTCTCGCGGCGAGGTTGACCGCGCGATTCGTATCCATCAAACGTTAATGGAAAGCGCCTCACTTTCCTATGATCAGCGCCTGCTGGCAGTCCAGCAACTTGGACGCGATTACATGGCCGCCGGAATGTACGATCGCGCGGAAGATATGTTTAACCAATTGGTGGATGAAACCGATTTTCGAGTCGGTGCGCTCCAGCAATTGCTGCAAATTTATCAGGCGACCAGCGAGTGGCAAAAAGCTATTGATGTCGCTGAGCGGTTGGTGAAACTCGGCAAAGACAAACAACGGGGCGAAATCGCGCATTTCTACTGTGAGCTTGCGCTGCAGCAGATGGGTAATGAAGAGATGGATCGGGCCATGGCATTGCTGAAAAAAGGCGCCGCCGCCGATCGTGACAGTCCGCGCGTTTCTATCATGATGGGCCGTGTGTTCATGGCCGATGGCGATTATGCAAAAGCGGTGGAAAGCCTGTTACGTGTTATCGACCAGGATAAAGAACTCGTCAGCGAAACGCTGGAAATGCTGCAAACCTGCTATCAGCAATTGGGTAAAAATGATGAGTGGGCGGCATTTTTACAGCGTTGCGTGGAAGAAAACACCGGTGCGACTGCCGAATTGATGCTGGCAGACATTATGGAGCGCCGCGATGGGCCTGACGCGGCGCAGAGCTATGTTACGCGGCAACTGCAGCGGCATCCCACCATGCGCGTTTTCCATAAACTGATGGATTACCACCTGAACGAAGCCGAAGAAGGGCGCGCCAAGGAAAGTCTGATGGTGCTGCGCGAAATGGTGGGCGAGCAGGTGCGCAGTAAGCCCCGTTATCGCTGCCATAAATGTGGTTTCACCGCGTTTACCATGTACTGGCATTGCCCGTCTTGCCGTGCGTGGTCGACCGTAAAACCGATTCGTGGCCTTGATGGCCAGTAATTTTTAAAAACGCCATCATTAGTTACAACATACTGTTAATGATTTTTTGACTATGCAGCATCTGCGCTGGTATTCGCTTAGCAGCAAAAAATCGAACCTGTTATTTCCACGCGCTCGCGGGTAGAATGCTCGCCGTTTATTCTTCTCGCGCCTGAGCGGGTGCCCTCATTTCAGAAGGTCTGATCATGACGTCCACTGTTTTATCGACTTCCCGCACCGTTACTGCTTCCCCGATTGTAGTAGCACTTGATTACGATAACCGCGACACGGCCATGGCGTTTGTTGACCGTATCGATCCGCGTGATTGCCGCCTGAAAGTTGGCAAAGAGATGTTTACTTTATTCGGGCCGCAACTGGTGCGCGATCTGCAACAGCGCGGCTTCGATATCTTCCTCGATTTAAAATTCCACGACATTCCGAATACCACAGCGCACGCCATTAAAGCAGCCGCTGATTTGGGCGTCTGGATGGTGAATGTCCATGCTTCCGGTGGCGCGCGGATGATGACAGCGGCAAAAGAGGCGCTGCTCGCATTTGGCAAAGATGCACCGTTACTGATTGCGGTCACCGTATTGACCAGCATGGAAGCCAGTGATTTACAGGATCTTGGCATCAACGCATCGCCTGCAGAGCATGCGGAGCGGTTGGCTCGTCTTACGCAGCAATGTGGCCTTGATGGCGTTGTTTGCTCCGCGCAGGAAGCTGTGCGTTTTAAGAACGCATTAGGCAAGGAGTTCAAACTGGTCACGCCAGGAATACGCCCGGTCGGCAGCGAATCTGGCGATCAGCGCCGTATTATGACACCGGAACAGGCACTTGCTGCAGGTGTGGACTATATGGTGATTGGCCGTCCGGTTACGCAGTCTGCCGATCCGGCAAAAACCCTTAAAACGATTAATGCATCGTTGGGAATGGGGGAATAATGAACGACGACAACAGCCGTCTGGTCTACTCAACCGAAACCGGGCGCATTGACGAGCCTAAAGAGCAACATACGCGCCCGAAAGGTGATGGAGTGGTACGCATCCAGCGCCAGACCAGCGGCCGCAAAGGCAAGGGCGTATGCCTGATAACGGGCATTGATGAGGATGATGAAGCACTGACTAAGCTGGCCGCAGAATTAAAGAAAAAATGCGGCTGCGGTGGTTCGGTGAAAGATGGCGTCATTGAGATCCAGGGTGATAAACGTGATTTACTGAAATCATTGCTGGAAGCTAAAGGAATGAAAGTGAAATTAGCAGGTGGTTAAGCCTGAAAACAGAAAGGCCGCGGTAATTACCGCGGCCTTATTATTAACACTGTGAAACGTAGACCTGAAAAAGAAAGTATATTTATTTTTTATTGTCGCCGTTTAAATGACCAATTACTTACCAACCTGGTGACCGATGATACCGCCGACAGCTGCACCGCCCAGCGTACCGAGCGTGCTACCGTCCGTCAGCACAGCACCGCCAAGCGCACCCGCACCCGCACCGATTGCGGTATTACGATCGCGTTTAGACCAGTGACCACAAGCGCTCAGAGACATTGCCAGGGTAACTGCCAGTACTGCTGCGGCCATTTTTTTGCTTGTTAACATCATCATACTTTCTCCTGAATAATCGATTCACGGAAGAATGCTCTCTTTAAGTATAGTGTCTGTGAGCACACCTAAAGATTCCCCGTGAAACCTTGCTGCGCAGGTGTGATTCAATCACGTCAGTGATAGTCACTTCCTGTTATATCGCTAATAATAATTTTACGCGCAGACCGGTAACAAGACAGGTAAATAGTCTTAATCGAAACGTCAGAATAGTCTCAGATATGAGGGAGATAGCCCGCGCTGGCAGGCTAACAGGATCAGCGAAACCCGCCCGTGTTAACGATATCGACAATCAGGCCTTTTTGCTGCAGTTGAAGATGTGCTTCCGGCTTAAGGGCTGAATCGGTGATCACCCGCTGAAAGCGTTCATCCGGGCCAAGTGTATAAGGATGGACTACGCCAAACTTGGAGCTATCGGTAAGCACAATCGCCTCGCTGCCTTTTTCCAGCACCGCATTGACCACGTCAGTACGCATCATGTCGCGCCCGGTAAAGCCCGTTTCCGGTTGCCAGCCGTCAATCCCGATAAAGGCTTTGCTGAAATGCACCTGCTGAATGTACTGGCGGGTCAGCGGGCCGACCATGCTTTCACTCTTTTTCTGATAAATACCGCCAAGCAAGATCACTTCACACAACGCCTCTTTGAGCAGATGAGCTATATAACTGCTCACGGTGATAATGGTGATATCACGCTGTTCACCCAGTTTGCGGGCGAGGAGGGCATTGCTACTGCCATTTTCAATAAATACGGTTTCACCAGAACTCACCAGCGATGCCGCAAAATCAGCCAAATCTCGCTTCACGGTGTAGTTGTTCATCATGCGAGTTTCAACATCGTCACTGTCCAGCGGCACAGCAAAACCATGTGTACGGCGCAAATAGCTTTGTTTTTCGAGCGTATTGAGATCCTGGCGAATCGTCACTTCAGATACCCCGGTCATACGCGCGAGGTCTGTAACGCTCATTTGGCCTTTGTCGATGACCGTCTGCAAAATAAGTTGTTGTCGGGAATTCATAGCCACAAATTTCTAATAATGGTTTAGAGAACGGAAATCGCCAGCACGCGCGTCGCATTCCCGGCTGCCGCGTAATGGCGAAAATAAGGGTATTTAAATTTCCCAGGGCGTTTTCGGCGCACCTGAAGAGGCCGCCTTATCGTTGTTATCGAGATCCAATAATTCCGCTTTCAAAATTTCCAGGTTACGAATGGCGGATTGGTAATCCCCCGCAACCAGAATATCCAGAACGGTATCTATCCGGCCGGCAAGGTGTTTCACGTCGATGTCTGCCATTTCTTCACCTTTATGTCGAAAAACGAATGAATTCAATGATGCAGAAAACAGTTTAAAAAGAGAAGAAAAAAAAGGAAATCTCAAAAACTTATAAGCGCCAATTATATATTCATTACGCAACAAAGAGCTGGCTCTGGCGGTGGATTAGTCTTGCAGTGCGCGCAATGCGCTTTTATTACCGGAGGATAAAGCAATGACGATTATCAACCAGACCACCTGCAAACTGTTTACTGATGATGAACGCTTTACGCAGCTTTCTGGCTATTACGAAGAGGAACGCCGCACCGTATGGATGATGCTGCGCGCAAGGCCAAGACCTTGCTTCAACCATGCGTTAATTGAGGAGATCATGAATATTTCCTGGCTTGTCAGACAAGCGGGATTTGCCGTTGATTTTTGGGTAACCGGATCGTTAGTCCCCGGCATGTTCAACACCGGCGGCGATCTACAATTTTTCGTTGATTGTATCAAGAATGGCCGACGCGAAGCCTTGCGTGCCTATGCCCGCGCCTGCGTGGATTGCGTTCACGCCGCGTCAAGAGGGTTTGACACGGGAGCCATCTCGCTGGCGATGGTCGAAGGCAGTGCGCTGGGAGGCGGTTTCGAAGCCGCGCTGGCGCACCATTTCGTGCTGGCGCAGCGCGACGCACGGCTCGGTTTCCCGGAAATTGCCTTTAACCTTTTTCCTGGTATGGGTGCGTACTCATTGGTGGCGCGCCGTTCGGGAATGAAACTGGCGGAGGAGTTGATCTACAAAGGCGAGTCGCACGCCGCAGAATGGTATGAATCGCAAGGGCTGGTGGATGTCTCTTTCGAATCCGGGCAGGGTTTTCTTGCGACACGTACCTTTATTGATACCCTGCAACCTCGGTTGAACGGTGTGCGGGCAATGCTGCGCGCCCGGCAGCGCGTTTTGCAGTTACCACGCAGTGAACTGATGGATATTACCGAAGACTGGGTGGACTCGGCTTTCTGTTTGCAACCGAAAGACATTGCTTATATGGAACGTTTAGTCCTGTTACAGGATCGTCACGCTGCGGTGGCGCTTAAAGCGGGCTAACGCGATTTACGTGCCTGATAACGCCTGAACCACCGCTCGAATACGGCAGCGGGCATTGGTTTGGCAAATAAAAAACCCTGCCGTTCGTTGACGCCATTCTTTGTAAGAAAGGCGTCTTCTTTTGCATTCTCCACACCTTCGGCAATCACCTGCAAATTAAGCGCCTGGGCAACGGCGACTATCGCCCGCACCAGCGATTGTGATATCGGCTGCTTATGCACTTCGCGGACAAAAGATTGATCGAGTTTGATAGCATCCAGCGGAAAGCGCGCCAGTTGTGAAAGGGACGAGTAACCTGTGCCGAAGTCATCAAGATGCACCTGCGCGCCCAGGGCACTGAACTGCTGAATAACCGACAACGCCAGCTCCTCGTTTTCAATCAAACAACTCTCGGTTAGCTCCACATCGATTGGGCAATATTCAAATTTAAGATCCAGCAGCGCTTGTTTCAGATCGCTGAAAATCGTCTGATCCGCCAGTTGACGCGCAGAGACATTCACCGCGACGCGAACAAATATGCCTTTGTCGCGCCATTTCGCCACTTGACGCACCACATCCAGCATGACCCAGCGTCCCAGCGGCACAATCAGGCCAGACTCTTCGGCATACGAGATAAAGTCCAGCGGCGGGATCAGGCCACGCTCCGGCGATTGCCAGCGTACCAGCGCTTCAAGGCTGCGCACTTCGCCGCGCCAGGTGATCTTCGGCTGGTAGTGGATTACCAGTTGCTCTTTATCCAGCGCTTTACGCAGATTGGTATCGAGCCATAAATATTCAAATACACGTTGATTCATTTCCGGCGAGAAGACGCAAAATTTGCCGCGCCCACTCTCTTTAGCGGTATACATCGCTGTATCGGCGTTACGGATCACGCTTTCCCGGTCATTACCGTGCTGAGGGGCCAGTGAAATGCCCAGCGAACAGCCGGTGTAAACTTCGATAAGACCGATACGGAATGGTTGGCGTAAACGGGTCAGAATGCGCGATGCCATTGCTTCCAGCAGGCTCTGTGAGGTGTCTGTTGCCAGCACGATAAACTCATCGCCGCCGAGCCTGGCAAGCACCTGGCCTTCATCCAGGCAACTCAATATGGCCAGCGCGACCGCCTGCAAGAGTTGATCGCCGAACATATGGCCATAGGCATCATTCACTTTTTTAAAGTTATCAAGGTCGAGGTAGACAACACCGACCTGCGTTTCTCCGCGCGCGCTTATCGCATCGCTAATTAACTCATGAATGGCGTTGCGATTGGGTAAACCGGTAACCGTATCGGTGTTGGCGAGAACCCGCAATCGCTCCTGCGCGCGCCGCTCTTCGGTAATATCTGTACCGGAGCAAATGAGGTAAATTTCATTTTTACCGCTGCCGCTGTGGACAAACTTATTGCGAAACAGAAATAAGCGCTGGCCTTTACGGGTTTTAACCCAGCGTTCAACTTCATACGGCGTACCGTCACGAAAAAAGCCGCTGATGTTGCGTTTTGAGGCCACCGCTTCGCTGCGGCTCATAAACAGTTTAAAAACGTTTTGCCCAATAACCTCGTGCTCTTTCATGCCGGTGTATTCTTCGCTCAGGCGATTAAATCGCTGAATATTGCCGTGCTTATCGAGGATCACGATCACTGAATTCGCTTCGGAAACAACTTGCTCTGCGAAGGAGAGACTTTGCACCAGATCGCGCGCCACTGACGTTGTATCGTGCCAGGCCGACGCGCTACCGGCCCAGGCTTTGCGGGATATCTTCCTGCCGACAAGGTGTACGGCAACGTCTTCGCCGAACAAAGAGAGATGCATCGATAGGCTGGACGTAATGACCGTCATCTCGCGGATACGCGCTGCTTGTTCGTCGCTCAGCGCAACAACCTGGCTGACCTCGGCGTTTTCGTCTGGCGCAAAGTGCAGGGCGTTACTGTCGGCGGTTAAACGCCAAAAGGGGCTTGTCGAACCGAGGTAGCGAAACAGCAGATTCTGTTCCTGAAAGTCTTTCATGCAATCTCCCAACCCACATAAAAGCGCAACGGGGACACAATTTATTGACGGATAACCGCCTTTTAAAGGGGGTAATCAGGCATGAACGTGTTGTTTCTTCTTGGAATGTTTTGTTAAAAGCCGGCCTGGTATCGAAAAAATGATGTGTAATAAATAGCATAAACCCGCAGTAAACAAACAGTTGCCTGAGGTTTTATTGTGGTCGCTTTTGCAGGATTGTGGGAAGAATTCAGAAAAAAATGCGCGTGATACCGCAACAGTGGTTTGGCGCTTTCCAGAGCTGGAAAGCGCCATGATTAAAAACGTTACAGCACCGGGCGGGCAATAACGCTGCGGGTTTCCATACGGACTTCCGCAATCGTGACATCAATAACGTCTGTCACTTTAAAGACGGTTTCACCTTTAATTTGCACGGTGCCGTTTTCCTGGCTGCACACCAGCTCGTCGCGAACCGCATGAATAAACGGCGCCGGAATAAAGGCAACGGCACCATTATCCACCAGACGTACGCGCATACCGCCGCGGCTGACATCGATAATTTCCGCCGCGAAACGGGTATCGGTACCGGCTTTGTTTTGCAGGAAACGGGCATAGAGCCAGTCACCGACATCGCGTTCAGCCATACGGTTCAGGCGACGGCGTTCAGCCATTTGCACTGTGGCATCGTCCTGTGGGCGTTTCGGCGTTTCGCCTTTGATAATCGCTTTCAGCAGACGATGGTTGATCATGTCGCCGTACTTACGGATAGGCGAGGTCCAGGTCGCGTACGCTTCGAGGCCAAGGCCAAAATGCGGGCCAGGTTCAACGCTGATTTCCGCGAAGGACTGGAAGCGGCGAATGCGGCTATCGAGGAACCCTGAAGGCTGCGCGTCCAGCTCGCGACGCAATTTGCAGAACCCTTCCAGCGTCAGAACTTCTTCGGCATCAACATGCATACCGTGCGTCTTCAGCATCGCGGCCAGTTGTTCGCTGTTCGCCGGGTCGAATCCGAGGTGCACGTTATAAATACCAAAGCCGAGCTTGTCGCGAAGCACGCGAGCAGCGCAAATATTGGCGGCAATCATTGATTCTTCAACAATGCGGTTAGCAATGCGGCGTGGCTCGGCAACGATATCCAGCACTTCGCCTTTCTCGCCCAGCACAAAGCGGTAATCCGGACGGTCTTTAAATACCAGTGCGTGGTTCTGGCGCCATTGGGCGCGCAGCTGGCTAACGCGCTGCAGCAGGCGGATCTGCGCGGCGATAGCATCATTTGTTGGCTGCCAGTTGCCGGTATTTTCCAGCCAGTCGGAGACATCGTCATAAGCCAGTTTGGCTTTCGATTCGATGGTCGCCGCGAAAAATTCGATATTGTCTTTGATTGCGCCGTCTGCATCCAGTGTCATTCGGCAAACCAGCGCAGGACGCACTTCGTTCGCGCGCAGAGAGCAAAGATCGTCAGACAGCTCGCGCGGCAGCATCGGAATATTGAAACCCGGCAGATAGTTGGTGAAGGCGCGGATCTTCGCAGCGTCGTCGAGCTTGCTGCCTTCGGCAATCCAGGCGGTAGGATCGGCAATGGCCACGGTCAGTTGCAGTTCGCCTTCAGCGGTCTGTGCAACATACAGCGCATCGTCCATATCTTCGGTGCTGGCGCTGTCGATGGTGACAAAATCCAGCGCGGTTAAATCTACACGCTGCAGGCCGTCATCCAGCATCTCGGTCGCCACGCCATTTGGCGCTTCTTTTTCCAGATTATGGCGTGCCAGAGTAACCCACCACGGCACAAAGTGGTCTTCGGCGAAGGTAATAAACTGCGTCAGTTCAGCGTAGAAACCACGATCGCCTTTCAGCGGATGGCGACGCATTTCAGCGACGGCCCAGTCGCCTTCTTTGAAATCATGCTCAACGCCACGGGCGGCGCGGCAAGGGATAGCATCTTTTAGCAACGGATGATCCGGCACAATAGAGAGGCGATCGTCTTTCTTTTGTACTTTGCCAACAAAACGGGTCAAGAACGCCTCGACCAGCTCTTCAGGCTCCGCGCTTTCACGGTCTTTATCGCTGTGGATGACGGCAATAATCTTGTCGCCGTGCATCACTTTCTTCATCTGCGGCGGCGGAATGAAGTAGCTTTTTTGCGCGTCGACTTCCAGAAATCCAAAGCCTTTTTCAGTGCCTTTTACAACACCTTCCGCACGCGGAGTTTGGGAATGAAGTTGCTGTTTAAGCTGCGCTAGCAGCGGGTTGTCCTGGAGCATAATTATGTATTTTCGTGGCTAAAAGAGCGGCTGACAGTTTTACGCGATTCTTCCTGTTGCGGCAAGCGCTGTTTCTGCAAAATCATGCTGTGCAACTGGTGGCAAGAGCACTTACGCAGCGCTATACCCGCCTGTCACGACACGCTTTGCCCGAGGGCGATATGCAGCCGGTTTAACCAGCCATTCAGCGCACAAGCGACAAGCAAGCTCATTGCCGCCTGGCGGCTGTAGCCTTGTTCCTCAAGTTGTAAAAATTGCGCGGGGCTAAACCTGTCCGGCGCGCAGGTAAGCGTCTGAACCGCTTGCACCAGAGCGCTCTCTTTGTTTTTCCCCGCCAGCACGCGATTGAGCTCGCGGCTGCCCGTGCGCAGTGCCTGCGCCAGTAATTCATCGTCATTGCTACGTTGCACACGTTGGGTAAAACAGCTCGTGCTGCCGTTGATGCGTGCGGTGTAGACCGCCACCAGCCAACTCTGCTGTTTATTGGGACTGGTTTTTGCCACCTGTTCGCTCATTTCGCCCAGTTCATTGAGCAGCAGATGTTCATGGGCCAACAAGGGGGCAAGCAGGCGTAATTCCGGCAGTGGTTGCCAGCGAGCAAGTGACTCCATTTGCGGCGCATTTGCAGTACGTAAATCGACACTATCGATGCCGGGCTGCCATTGTGTGGCGGTATCGCTAAAAAGTGCGGCGTCCGCTTCTTGCTGGGTTTCCATGCCGGGTATAAACCGCACCGGTTGGCCGAGCGATGCCTGCAGAATAGCGACAACGCGCGCCTGAAAAGCAACAAAACCGATGATCTGATTGATGATCACCAGATCATAGATAGCCAGACCAACGTCTTCTAACTGTTGCCGCGCACGTGCGTCGATAACCGAGGGAGAGGCGGCAAGCAGCCGCGCATGCTGGGTAATTTGCGCCAGCCGGTAGTTGCTCTCCCGTGACGAGTCCGGACCGGATAACGGCGCCAGCCGCGCTGCATAGTGATTGCATAACCGTTGAACGCCGAAAACCTGCGCCGCCGTAAGGGCTGTACTGAGCCGGTCATAGGCGCTGAAGGTGCGTAAACGGCTGGTGTTTACACGCTGCGGAAATAACAGGGCATAGAGTTTGCGCGCGGGCGAAACAATGCCTTCAAGGTCGGCTTTTTGTTTCTCCGGCAGGGCGAGATCGAGCAGAAAAGGGTCGTTTACTGTGGCCGCTTCGGGAACCAACGGTAGCGCATGTGCACGGCTGGCACTTGACTGGGTCTCATGATACCAGTGGCTTTTGCCTTCAATCCGGCGTTGTTCCATGGTCGTTCCTTGGTCTGAAAGTGGCGATCCGGATACGACGGCATATCATTGTCGCCGGATCTTTTTTGCTGCTTAATCCTGGCGTAATGAAGGGGAGGGATGAAAGATTGTTAGGTGATAATAAATATCAGAATGGCATATCGAAAAACGCCCCTTCAGGAGAAGGGGCGGTGGGGATTATTTAATTTCCAGCTCGTTCATGGCAGCGATATTGAAACCACCGTCCACATGAACCACTTCACCGGAGATACCGGCAGAGAGATCGGAGCACAGGAACGCGGCGGAGTTACCCACGTCCTCGATGGTCACAGTACGGCGAATCGGGGTAACCGCTTCGCAGTGTGCCAGCATTTTACGGAAATCTTTAATGCCGGAGGCGGCCAGCGTACGGATCGGACCGGCGGAGATTCCGTTAACACGCACGCCTTCCGGACCCATCGCGTTCGCCATGTAGCGGACGTTTGCTTCCAGAGAGGCTTTTGCCAGACCCATTACGTTGTAGTTCGGGATCGCACGCTCGGCGCCCAGATAAGAGAGCGTCAGCAGCGCTGAACCCGGATTCAGCATTTCGCGGCAGGCTTTCGCCATCGCCACAAAGCTGTAGGAACTGATGTCGTGGGCGATTTTAAAGCCTTCGCGGGTTACCGCGTTCACGTAGTCGCCATCCAGCTGATCGCCCGGTGCGAAACCAATGGAGTGAACGAAACCGTCAAACTTCGGCCAGCTTTTTGCCAGATCGGTGAACAGGGCGTCGATGCTTTCATCTTTAGCGACATCGCATTCCAGAACGATGCTGGAACCCAGCTGGGCGGCAAACTCTTCAACGCGGCCTTTCAGCTTGTCGTTCTGGTAGGTGAATGCCAGCTCAGCGCCTTCGCGGTGCATAGCCTGTGCGATGCCGTATGCGATGGACAGTTTGCTGGCGACGCCAGTTACCAGAATGCGCTTACCGGAAAGAAAACCCATAGCTCTAATCCTTATATTCATTGTTGTGGCGAGCGCCATCATGTGGGGCGATCGTCGTTAAAACGCGGCGATTCTATCATGAGTCGCCGGATGAGTTAATCCGACCACTGAAACTATTGAATCAGCGGTCTTTTCGCCAGGCATCGGCTGTTAACGCTTCGCCAAAATGCCCGGCAATTAAACGTTTTGTTAAATCATGCAGCGGCGAGGCGAGCACATCGGCGGTGCTGCCGCGCTCGACGACTTCACCCTGATGCATAACCAAAACCTGATCGCTGATATGTTTCATCATGCCGATGTGCTGGGTGACATAAATATAAGAGATACCCTGTTTTTCCTGTAATTCCAGCATCAGATTAATTAACTGCGAACGCATCGACATATCCAGTGATGCCAGCGCTTCGTCAGCAATAATCACCTTCGGACGCAGGATTAATGCGCGCGCCAGCCCTAGGCGTTGTTTTTGCCCCGGTGCCAGCATATAGGGGTAATAACTGACATGATCCGGCAACAGGCCGACCATGCGCAGCGTCTCAAGGATGCGCTTCTGGCGAACTTCCGGCTCAAGATCTGTATTCAGACGTAACGGGAAATCGAGGATTTGCGACAGGCGCTGACGCGGGTTCAGCGAGGTGGTCGGATCCTGAAAAATCATGCGAATGTGTTGGCTGCGAAACGTGTAATCGCCGTAATGCAACGGCTTATCGTCAATCACCAGTTCGCCGGAAGAAGGCTCGACCATTCCGGCCAGCATTTTCGCCAGCGTTGATTTACCGGAACCGTTCTCACCAATAATTGCCAGCGTCTGTTTTTCCCGCAGAGTAAAGCTAAGCGGTTTAACCGCTTCAACGGTCTGGCGGCGGAACCAGCCAGTGCGATAACGGAAGGTTTTGCTCAGATTGCGCACTTCAAGCAAGGTTTCGACCATCTCACTCACTCTCCATATTCAGCGGGAAATGGCAGGCGAAGAGATGATTTCTTGCACCGGCTAACCGCGGCGTTTCCACACATTTACGCTGGGCGTAAGGGCAGCGAGGTCCCAGGCGGCAGCCGATCGGCAACTGCTCCAGCAGTGGAATTGCGCCAGGCATCGTATTCAGGCGGCTTTTATGCGGCATCGCGCTGCCGAAATCCGGGATCGCGCGAATCAACGCCTGTGTATAGGGGTGATGAGGCGTGGCGATCAACTCTTCGCTCGGCGCGGTCTCTACGGTCTGGCCGCAATACATCACATTGATGCGATCGGCCCATTTGCTCAGCATCTGCAAATCATGGCTGATCAACATAATGGTGGTGTTGTTATTCTGATTAAGCCTGTCGAGCAGGCGAAAAATTTGCGCCTGGGTGGTCGGTTCCATCGCGTTCGTCGGCTCATCGGCAATCAGCAACCGCGGCTGGTTGGCCAGCGCGATGGCAATCATCACTTTCTGGCATTCACCTTCGGTCAGCTCATAAGGAAAACTGCGCATCGCATCTTTGTGATCCTTAATGCCAACTCGGTGTAGCAATTCAATGGCGCGGCGTTTTCGCCAGCCAAAACGCTGCCACAGACTACCTTTCCACGTCCAGCCGGGGATGTTCTGCATCAGTTGTTTGCCAACGCGCTCAGACGGATCGAGACAGGATTGCGGTTCCTGAAAAATCATTGATACGTTGTGGCCCATTAGCTTGCGCCGCTCGCGTGCGGAGAGCCGCAGTAGATCGATATCATCAAAGCGCATACGGTCTGCGGTGACGCGCCAGTTGTCTTTGGTAACGCCGCAAATAGCTTTAGCAATCAGGCTTTTGCCGGAGCCAGACTCGCCAACCAGCCCGCGAATTTCACCTTCTGCCAGCGTCAGGCTGACGCGATCGACTGCTTTTACCCAGTCTTCACCGGTTTTCACCTCAATGGTGAGATTACGAATATCAAGAAGCGGCATTATTCCACCCCCGCCGTGATCGCGCGGCGAATACCGTCGCCAAGAATATTAACCAGCAACACGCTCACCATAATTGCCGCGCCTGGCAGCATTACCGTCCACGGCGCAACATAAATCAGTTCCAGCGCGTCACCGAGCATGGCACCCCATTCCGGAGAGGGGAGTTGCGCGCCCAGGTCGAGAAAACCGAGTGCGGCGATATCGAGGATCGCCATTGACAGCGCGCGGGTAATTTCTGTCACCATACCTGCGGTAATGTTCGGCAGCACGGCAAACCACAGAATATTCATGGTCGAAGCGCCATCGAGTCGCGCGGCGACCACATACTCTTTTTCCAGCTCGTCATGCACCATGCTGTAAACCGAACGCACCATGCGCGGCAGCAGCGCCAGCCAGACGGCAAACATCGCGTGCGAAAGATGCGGGCCCGCGAACGCCACCACAATAATTGCCAGCAGCAGTGTAGGGAGCGACAGCAGCGTGTCGAGAATATGGTTCAGCACCGCCGAGCGCAGGCCGTGGGTGCAACCGGCGAAAACGCCAAGCGCCAGCCCGCAAAGGGTTGCCGCCAGCGTAACGACAAACGCACCGCCGACCGTTGGCGCTGCGCCACTCAGCAAACGGCTTAAGACATCGCGCCCCAAATCATCCGTGCCGAGGAAAAACGAAACATCGCCATAGCGCGACCAGGAGGGCGGCAGCAACTGATAACCGAGGAATTGCTGGTCAATACCGTAGGGCGCAAACCAGTGACCGAAAATACACAGCAGCAGCAACGCGCCGCATCCATACAGGCCGATCATCGCGGTGGTATCGCCATAAAATTTGCGCCACGCGGTTCGCAGCGCGCCAGGCGGGCGTTTTTCGCTGTAGACGCTATCGTAAGGCATACCATTCCTTATGTTTCAACGGATTAGCCAGTGCACCGAGGATATCGGAAAGCACGTTCACAATAATAACCAGTGAGCCTACCACCATTACGCCTGCGGAAATCGCCGCGTAGTCCTGCTGGCGGATCGCATTAATCAACCAGCGTCCCAGGCCCGGCCAACTGAACACCATTTCGGTGATCATCGCCAGCGTCAGCATGGTCGAAAATTGCAGGCCGAGGCGCGGGATCACCGGTGGCAGGGCGTTGTGCAAAACATGGCGGCGCAGAATCGTTAGCCGCGAAAGGCCGCGCGTCGCCGCCGCTTTGATGTAGTTTTTATCAAACACGTCGATGGTGCTGATGCGCATCAGGCGAATAACTTCGGTAGTCGGTGCCACTGCAAGCGTTAATACCGGCAACACCACATGACGTAATGCGCTGATAATCATCTCTTCGCGCCACGGCGAATCGGAGAGCCACGCATCAATCAGCGAAAAACCGGTCACCGTTTTGACTTCGTAAAGCAGATCAAAACGACCCGACACCGGCAGCCAGCCTAAATTCAGCGAGAAAAACAGGGTTAAGAGCAGCGCCAGCCAGAACACCGGGATTGAAAAGCCCAGCAGCGCAAAGGCACTGATCATTTTATCCTGCCACTTGCCGCGCATCACACCGGCTAGCATCCCGACCGGAATGCCTACCAATAATGCGGAGCCAAACGCCAGCAGGCACAGCTCCATAGTGGCCGGAAACACCTCTTTAAGCTGTTCTGAAATCAACTGGCCGTTAATACTGGAAACACCAAAATCCCAGTGCAGCAAACCGTTAAACCAGAATACCCAGGCATTCCACAGTGAAGCGCCCTGAAGCGGGGCGTGGGGCGTAAAATAGCTCAGGCTAAAGCCGACGAACGTCAGTAAAAAAAGCGTGACCAGCAGCAATAACAGGCGGCGCAGGGTAAAGATAATCATGGTGGCGAAACCTCTTGTTTTTCCCGCGAAACACCAGCAAAAGAGGCGCTACCAAATGGGCTCAGCACCAGGCCTTTAATGTCATAGCGATACGCCTGCAAACGCAGGGAAGACGCCAGCGGCAGCACCGGTAATTCACGCGCCAGTATTTGCTGCGCCTCATCATAATCATCAATGCGAGCGGCAAGCTGCTGTGAAGCCAGCGCTTTTTGTAACACCTCGTCGAACTCACGGTTGCACCAGTGTGCGAAATTGGTCTGTGAGTTAATTGCCGCGCAACTGAGCATCGGGCGGAAGAAACTGTCCGGATCGTTACTGTCCGTTGCCCAGCCGGCAAGGGTTAAATCGTGATTCATATCCATCAGTCGCGCTTCCTGGAAACGGCCTTCGACCGGGACGATCACCACTTTAACGCCAACCTGCGCCATATCGGCCTGAATCAGCTCAGCGGTTTTCAACGGGCTTGGGTTCCATGCCTGTGAACTGGTCGGCACCCATAATTGCAGCGTCAAATTTTCCAGCCCCAGCGCTTTCAGGCGTTCGCGGGACTGCGCCGGATCGTACTCGGTGATCTTCGCTTCGTTGTCATAAGCCCAGGAGGCACGCGGCAGTATCGAGGCGGCGGTTTCAGCGGTTCCGTAGTAAATCGACTGCATCAAACGCTGATTATTAATGGCCAGCGCCAGCGCATGGCGCACTTCCGGGTTATTCAGCGGCGGTTTGTTGGTGTTAAACGCCAGATAGGCAATGTTCATGCCCGGGCGTAACGTAAGTCGTAAACGCGGGTCATCACGCAAAATCGTCAACTGACTGGCGGCAGGCCAGGCCAACACATCGCACTCACCGGTTAACAGCTTAGACAAGCGCCCGGTGCCGCCGGAACCAAGATCGACAACCACTTGTTGCATCAAAGGGTTACCACGCCAGAACTTTTCGTGACGTTGTAACCGAATATATTGCCCGGCGCGGTATTCATCCAGTTGATAAGGCCCGGTGCCGACCGGTTGTCGGTCAAGCAACTCCTGGTGATCGCTTTTCTCTAGCTGGGCGGCGTATTCCGCCGACATCACCGAAGCATAGTGTGTCGCCAGATGCCATAAAAAAGAGGCATCCGGTTTTTTCAGGCGGAATTCAACCGTGCGGTTATCGAGCTTACGCACGCTGTCGACAGAATCGGCAAACTGCAAGCTGTCGAAATAGGGAAAGTTACCGCCGTTGACGTTATGCCACGGATGGTTGCGCGAGAAGATGCGCTGGAAAGTGAAGACCACATCATCGGCGTTCAGCGTGCGGTGCGGCGTAAACCAGGCTGTTTTTTGGAACGCCACGCCGTCGCGCAGGCGAAAGCGGTAGGTCGCGCCGTTATCGAGCACTTCCCAGCTTTCCGCCAGCTCCGGAACCAGCCGGTAAGTATAAGGATCGACATCCAGCAAGCGATCATAAAGCTGTGCCGCCAGCGTATCGACAATCAGGCCGCTGCTGACTTTTTGCGGGTTAAAGGTATCGACCTGGCCATTGACACAATAGACAAAGCCGCTGTCGCGAATATCCGCTTGCTCAGAAAGCGGTGCCGCCGCTTGCGCAAAACCTGTCGCCAGGCTTGCGGTCAATAGCAGGGAAGAGAAAACCAGACGCATGATTTTTTCAACGATTTTAAATTCATGTGCAAAGTGTATCGCACTTGCCATGGCTTCGTACAAATGTCTGCTTACGACTGCTGTTATTGTCGGCGATTTCAGCTGATTTGGTGCTTTTTCAGCAGCGCGCGCAGTTGGTGGTAAGTGAGCCCGAGTAACTCCGCCGCGCGTTTTTGGTTAAATTTCGCCTGTTGCAGACTGGCTTGCAGCAGCGTTTTTTCTTGATCGAACTGGAATTTGCGTAAATCCAGCGGCAACGCTGGCAGCTCTGCTGCTTCCCGCCCGGTTTGTGGTGGAGTGGTGATGTCACGGTTGAAAGGATCAAGGATGATGTCATCAAGCGGCGTATCGATGCTGCCGTGGCGGTAAACCGAGCGCTCCACCACGTTTTTGAGTTCGCGGATATTGCCCGGCCATGAATAACCCATCAGCACGTCGCGCGCGTGATCGGTAAAGCCAGGAAAGAGCGGCAATTTCAGTTCGCGACACATCTGAATAGCGAAGTGATCCGCCATCAGCATGATATCGCTCTGGCGCTGGCGCAGTGGCGGCAGGAGCACGACATCAAAGGCCAGCCGGTCGAGCAAATCCGCGCGAAATGTGCCGTCCTGTACCATTTGCGGCAGATCGGCGTTAGTGGCGCAAACCAGCCGCACATTGACCTGTAATGGCTGGCTTCCGCCGACGCGCTCCAGCTCGCCATATTCAATCACCCGCAGCAGCTTTTCCTGCACCAGCATTGGCGCGGTGGCCAGTTCATCAAGAAACAACGTTCCACCATCGGCACGTTCAAACCGGCCCGGATGGCGTTTTTGCGCGCCAGTAAACGCGCCCGCTTCATGGCCGAAAAGTTCGCTGTCCAGCAGGTTTTCATTCAGCGCTGCGCAATTGAGCGAAATAAACGGTCCTTGCCAGCGCGAAGAGAGAAAGTGCAAACGGTTCGCAATCAGTTCCTTACCGGTACCGCGTTCGCCGATGATCAGCACCGGCTTATCGATGGGCGCAAGGCGCGAAACCTGTTCCAGCACTTCAATAAAGCTGTTGGCCTCGCCGAGCAAGTTATCCTTTTGTTCCGACATGATGAAATTCGCCACTAGTTAGTGATATTAACTACTCTAGCCTAAGTTATCGTTGCGGTAAAACTATTCATCTGCTTTATATTCAAAGGGATAAAAAGTTGGCACGGAGTTTGTAATAGTCCAGCAGCAGGGCTGAGCCCGATTACAGAAATCAAGAGGAACAGATTATGGGTATTTTTTCTCGTTTTGCCGACATCGTGAACGCCAACATCAATTCACTGCTGGAAAAAGCCGAAGATCCGCAAAAACTGGTGCGTCTGATGATCCAGGAGATGGAAGATACGCTGGTGGAGGTTCGTTCAACTTCAGCGCGTGCGCTGGCGGAGAAAAAACAGCTGACACGTCGCATTGAACAAGCGAGCGCGCAGCAGGCCGAGTGGCAAGAAAAAGCCGAACTGGCGCTGCGTAAAGATAAAGACGATCTGGCGCGTGCGGCGCTGATTGAAAAGCAAAAACTCACCGCGCTGATTGAAACGCTTGAGCAGGAAGTGACGCTGGTGGATGAAAGCCTGACGCGGATGAAAAAAGAGATCGGCGAGCTGGAAAATAAACTCAGCGAAACCCGTGCCCGCCAGCAGGCATTAACGTTACGCCATCAGGCTGCCAGCTCATCGCGCGATGTCCGTCGTCAGCTCGACAGCGGCAAACTGGATGAAGCGATGGCGCGCTTTGAATCGTTCGAACGTCGTATCGACCAGATGGAAGCCGAAGCGGAAAGCCACGGTTTTGGAAAGCAGAAATCGCTGGATCAACAATTTGCAGAACTGCGTGCCGATGACGAAATCAGCGAGCAACTGGCGCAGTTGAAAGCCAAAATGAAACAAGACAACGAATAATAATAACGGCGGCATCAGAAGATGCCGCTACTCATCCGCTGTAAGGAGTACACATGAGCACGCTGTTTCTGGCTATACCCCTGACACTTTTCATCCTGTTTGTGTTGCCGGTCTGGTTATGGCTGCATTACAACAATCGCACTTCACGCGGCGAACTTAATCAGAACGAGCAGCAGCGCTTACTCCAGCTTTCCGAAGAGGCCACGAGGATGCGCGAACGTATTCAGGCGCTGGAAGATATTCTTGATGCTGAGCACCCGAACTGGAGAGACCGCTAATGGCAACCCTCGATCTTAATAAAAAATTATGGCGCATCCCGCAGCGCGGAAAAATCGGTGGTGTTTGTGCGGGCATCGCGCAGTATCTGGATATTCGCGTTAAAGTCGTACGTATTCTTGCCATTCTGGCGATGTTTTTCGGGCTGTTTTTCTTTGTCGTGGCGGCGTACATCGTGCTGTTTTTTGTGCTGGATCCGCTGCCGGACAATTATGCCGAGAGCGAAAATGTACCGAGCAGCAGCGAATTGCTGGACGCGGTAGACGCCCAGCTCGCTGCGGGAGAGACCCGTTTGCGCCAGATGGAACGTTATGTCACCTCAGACACGTTCTCGCTGCGCAGCCGTTTCCGTCAGTTGTAGGAGAAAAATATGAATCAACGCTGGCAACATATTCACCGTAACGTCAAACCCGGTTTACAGCTTGTCGGTAAGCTGGCGTTGCTGAGTGCGCTGCGCTTTGGGCCGGCAGGTGTTGCGGGCTGGGCGGTCAAATCCGTCGCCCGACGCCCGGTGAAGCTGCTTCTGGCGTTCGCGCTGGAGCCGCTGTTGAAGCGAGCTGCGAATAAATTTTCTCGCCGCTTCATGTCGCAAAACGAGATAAAATAAGGAATTACGGCTAAAGCTCTAAGGCAAAACGCAATGGCGATGGATCGATTTCGTAACGAATTGAATGCGCTGGTTAACCGCGGAATGGACAGGCATTTGCGTCTGGCGGTGACCGGCCTGAGTCGCAGTGGCAAGACCGCATTTATTACCGCACTGGTTAATCAATTACTGAATATTCACGCAGGTTCACGTTTGCCGCTGCTAAGCGCCGTGCGCGAAGAGCGGCTGCTTGGCGTGAAACGCGTGCCGCAGCGTGATTTTGGTATTCCCCGTTTTACCTACGATGAAGGGCTGGCGCAGTTGTATGGATCGCCGCCTGTCTGGCCGACGCCAACGCGCGGCGTCAGTGAAATTCGCCTTGCGCTGCGTTTTCGCTCTAACGATTCGCTGCTGCGCCATTTCAAAGAGACCTCCACGCTTTATCTGGAAATTGTCGACTATCCCGGCGAATGGCTGCTGGATTTACCGATGCTGGCGCAGGATTACCTGAGCTGGTCGCGGCAAATGACCGGCTTATTGCAAGGGCAGCGTCAGGCGTGGTCGGCACAATGGCGAGCCCTGTGCGCGGGGCTTGAACCGCTGGCACCTGCAGATGAAAACCGGCTGGCAGAAATTGCTGCGGCGTGGACGGATTATTTACATCAGTGCAAACGCGAAGGTCTGCACTTTATTCAGCCAGGCCGTTTTGTTCTGCCTGGTGATATGGCCGGCGCGCCAGCGCTGCAATTCTTCCCGTGGCCAGACGTTGATGGCACCGGGGAAGTGAAACTGGCGCAGGCGGCTAAGCACACCAATGCCGGGATGCTGCGTGAACGTTACAACTATTATTGCGAGCATGTCGTCAAAGGTTTCTATAAACACCATTTCCTGAAGTTTGATCGCCAGATTGTGCTGGTCGATTGCCTGCAACCGCTGAACAACGGGCCACAAGCGTTTAACGATATGCGGCTTGCGCTCACGCAACTGATGCAAAGTTTCCATTACGGGCAGCGCACGCTGTTTCGCCGCCTGTTTGCGCCGGTTATCGACAAACTCTTATTTGCCGCCACCAAAGCCGATCATATTACCGTCGATCAGCACGCCAATATGGTGTCGCTGTTGCAACAGCTTATTCAGGACGCCTGGCAAAACGCGGCGTTTGAAGGCATCAGTATGGATTGTCTGGGGCTGGCTTCTGTGCAGGCGACGCAAAGCGGCATCATCGATGTGAATGGCGAAAAGATCCCGGCGCTGCGCGGGCATCGTCTGAGCGATGGCGCACCGCTAACCGTCTACCCTGGTGAAGTGCCTGCGCGGTTGCCGGGGCAGGCGTTCTGGGACAAGCAAGGGTTTAATTTTGAGGCGTTTCGCCCGCCGGTGATGGATGTCGATACGCCGCTGCCGCATATCCGCCTGGATGCGGCGCTGGAGTTTTTGATTGGAGATAAATTGCGATGACCGAGCCGCTAAAACCGAGAATCGATTTCGCAGGCCCGCTGGAAGCGGAAAGCAGTGCGCAGTTTAAACGTGCGCAGACTTTTAATGATAAGCAAGCGGAAAACTTTGCTCCCGCCCTGGTTGATGAACTACCGGAAGAGGGGCAAGCCGAGGCGGTAGTTGAGGCTGCGCTGCGGCCAAAACGCAGCCTGTGGCGCAAAATGGTTACCGCCGGGTTGACGCTGTTTGGCGTAAGCGTGGTCGGGCAAGGTGTGCAGTGGGCAATGAACGCCTGGCAAACACAGGACTGGGTTGCACTGGGCGGCTGTGCCGCCGGTGCGTTGATCGTTGGCGCAGGTGTCGGTTCGGTTGCCAGTGAGTGGCGACGGCTTTGGCGTTTGCGCCAGCGCGCGCAAGAACGCGATGAAGCGCGTGATTTATTGCATAGCCACGCGACCGGAAAAGGGCGGGCTTTTTGCGAAAAGCTGGCACGGCAAGCAGGCATCGATCAGGCGCATCCGGCGCTACAGCGCTGGTATGCAGCGATCCACGAAACGCACAACGATCGTGAAATTGTCAGTCTGTATGCGCATCTGGTCCAGCCCGTGCTGGATGCCCAGGCACGACGTGAAATCAGCCGCTCGGCGGCGGAATCCGCGCTGATGGTAGCCGTCAGCCCGCTGGCGATGGTCGATATGGCTTTTATCGCCTGGCGCAATCTGCGGCTCATCAACCGTATCGCTACGCTGTACGGCATTGAACTCGGTTACTACAGCCGCCTGCGTTTGTTCCGCCTGGTGCTGCTGAATATCGCCTTCGCGGGTGCCAGCGAACTGGTGCGTGAAATTGGCATGGACTGGGTATCGCAGGATCTGGCGGCCCGGCTTTCTGCGCGTGCAGCGCAGGGGATTGGCGCCGGGTTGTTGACAGCGCGGCTCGGGATTAAAGCGATGGAACTGTGTCGTCCGCTGCCGTGGCTTGACGACGATAAACCGCGCCTTGGCGATTTTCGCCGCCAGTTGATTAGCCAGTTAAAAGAGACGCTCCAGAAACGACCCGCCGATTAAAAAATCGGCGCTGCGCGCTTACCTTTACGCCGCAGTGCCGCTTTTCTCCGCAAACTGTCAATATTTGTTGACAGATATCTTCCTGCAAACCGCGAACTGGCTTATCATCCCTTCATTACGTGAATGAATAAGGGCGAACTCCCATGCGTCTTGAAGTTTTTTGTGAAGACCGGCTTGGTCTGACTCGCGAATTACTGGATTTACTGGTGCTGCGCGGTATCGACTTACGCGGGATAGAAATTGACCCTGTCGGGCGAATCTACCTGAATTTCGCCGCGCTCGAATTTAACACCTTCAGTAGCCTGATGGCTGAAATTCGCCGCATCCCCGGCGTGACAGATGTTCGTACCGTGCTGTGGATGCCATCCGAGCGCGAACACCGCGCGATGAGCGCGCTGCTCGAAGCGCTGCCAGAGCCGGTATTGTCACTGGATATGAAAAGCAAAGTGGAACTGGCGAACCCGGCCAGTTGCCAGCTTTTTGCTCTCGATGCCGATAAACTCCGCAATCACAACGTGGTACAGCTGATTGCGGGGTTTAATTTCCAGCGCTGGCTCGAAGGTAATCCGCAAAATTCGCATAACGAACACGTCGTTATCGCCGGGCAAAATTTTCTGATGGAGATAACGCCAGTACACCTGGAAGGCGAGACCGGCGAACCGGTGTTGACCGGTGCGGTGGTGATGCTGCGTTCGACCATTCGTATGGGTCGCCAGTTACAAAACCTGAGTCAACAGGATCTCAGCGCGTTCAGTCAGATTGTTGCCGTGAGCCAGAAAATGCGGCAGGTGGTGGAACAGGCGCGGAAGCTGGCGATGCTCACCGCACCGCTGCTGATAACCGGCGATACCGGCACCGGTAAAGATTTGCTGGCGCATGCCTGCCATCTTGCCAGCCCACGCGCAGCGAAACCTTATCTGGCGCTCAATTGCGCATCCATTCCGGAAGAGTCCGTTGAAAGCGAGCTGTTTGGTCACGCACCGGAAGGCAAAAAAGGCTTTTTCGAACAGGCGAACGGCGGCTCGGTGCTGCTTGATGAGATTGGCGAAATGTCGCCGCGTATGCAGGTGAAGCTGCTGCGTTTTCTTAACGACGGTACCTTCCGGCGTGTCGGCGAGGACCACGAAGTGCATGTCGATGTGCGGGTGATCTGTGCAACACAGCGCAATCTGGTAGAGCTGGTGCAAAAAGGGTTGTTCCGGGAAGATCTCTACTATCGCCTGAATGTGCTGACGCTGAACTTACCGCCGCTGCGCGATCGTCCGCAGGATATCATGCCGCTGACTGAGCTTTTTGTGGCCCGTTTTGCCGACGAACAGGGCGTTCCTCGACCAAAACTGTCGCAGGATGTGCATCAGTTGCTCAACCGCTATGGCTGGCCGGGTAATGTGCGCCAGTTGAAAAACGCCATTTACCGGGCGTTAACGCAGCTGGAAGGCTACGAGCTGCGCGCCCAGGATATTCAACTGCCGGATTATGACGCCGCCACGGTGCCGGTGGGCGAAGATGCCATGGAGGGATCGCTGGATGAGATCACCAGCCGTTTTGAGCGCTCGGTGTTGATCCAGCTTTATCGCAACTATCCCAGCACGCGTAAACTGGCGAAGCGGCTCGGTGTTTCGCACACCGCGATTGCCAATAAATTGCGGGAATATGGCTTGAGCCAGAAGAAGGGCGACGAGTAGAAAAGAAAAAGCCTCCATTGCGGAGGCTTTTTTGTTGGCGTCAGGTTAATTAACCTTTCAGCACGTCCAGCGCGGCGGTGTAATCCGGCTCGTTGGTTATCTCATTCACCAGTTGGCTGAAAATAACAGTGTCGTTTTCATCAATCACCACCACAGCACGCGCTGCAAGGCCTTTCAGCGCGCCATCAGAGATGCCAACACCGTAATTTTCGAGGAAGTCAGCACTGCGCAGCGTCGAAAGGGTAATGACGTTGCTCAGACCTTCAGCACCGCAAAAACGGGATTGGGCAAACGGCAGGTCAGCAGAAATGCACAGCACCACGGTGTTGTTCATCTCGGTTGCTAACTGGTTAAATTTACGCACAGAAGCCGCGCAAACGCCGGTATCGATGCTTGGGAAAATGTTCAGCACTTTACGTTTGCCAGCGAACTGGCTCAGTGCGACGTCAGACAGATCCTTAGCCACGAGCGTAAACGGCCTGGCTTTTGCGCCAGCCTGCGGGATAGCGCCTGCAACGGGAACCGGGTTGCCCTGAAAATGAACGAGTTGTGACATAATATCTTCCTGTTTACATATAGTTAACGTCGGCGCTAGTTTATGCCATCCGCGAAGAGCACGGCAAACCAATTTTCATATCTATACTGGTTTAGATCTGCGGCAGAGGAGTGAGGAATGAGAACCGTCAAAGTGTATGAGGAAACCTGGCCGCTGCATACGCCATTTGTGATTTCGCGCGGTGCGCGCAACGAAGCGCGCGTGGTGGTGGTCGAGCTGGAAGAGGATGGCGTAAAAGCCGCCGGTGAATGTACGCCGTACCCGCGTTATGGTGAAAGTGAGGCCTCTGTCGTGGCTCAAATTATGACGATTGTGCCGCAACTGGAAAACCGCCTGACGCGCGAAGAGTTGCAAACACTCCTGCCGCCGGGCGCTGCGCGAAACGCTGTTGACTGCGCCTTGTGGGATCTGCAAGCGCGCAAAGCGGCTATCACGCTGGCTCAGTCCGCAGGCGTCAGTTTGCCGGAAACCATTGTCACCGCACAAACAGTGGTGATTGGCACACCGGAACAGATGGCGGCCAGCGCCGCCGCGCTCAGTGAAAAGGGCGCACAACTGCTGAAAATTAAGCTGGATGACCATTTGATCAGCGAAAGGCTGGTGGCAATTCGCGCCGCCGCGCCCGAAGCGACATTAATTGTGGATGCAAATGAGGCCTGGCACACGGAAGGGCTTGCCGCACGATGCCAGTTGCTGGCGGATCTCGGTGTTGCCATGCTGGAACAGCCGCTGCCAGCCGATGAGGACGATGCACTGGCGAATTTCATTCATCCATTACCAATTTGCGCGGATGAAAGTTGCCATACCCGTGAAAGCCTTGCTCATCTGCATGGGCGCTATGAAATGGTGAATATCAAGCTGGATAAAACCGGCGGATTAACCGAAGCGCTGGCGCTGGCACATGAGGCGTCTCAACAAGGATTTACGCTTATGCTTGGCTGTATGATCTGTACGTCGCGCGCCATCGCGGCGGCGCTACCGCTTGCCAGCCAGGTGCGTTTTGCCGATCTTGATGGCCCAACCTGGCTGGCGGTGGATGTTGAACCGGCGCTGCATTTCAGCACCGGTAAGCTTCATCTTTGAGGATCCCAGTGCAGTAGCGCCGTCATTGCCGCAAGGTATTTCTCGCTGGCTTCATCAGAGGAGATCGGCGGGAATTCAACGGTAATACAGTGCAAATTGATATCTGCACACCAGCTGCCAAACGATCCCGGCGTTTCGTAACCGACGCTGGTGACCAGCGGCAGGGAAAATCCATCCGCCAGCCATTTCCCCAGCGCGCTTTTGCGGGGATCTTCCACACAGGCCAGCGGCTCGTGGAATGTCACGACCCACGCCGGATGAATACGATGGATAAGCTGGCAGAGCGCCTGCGTTTCCGGTTCTGAACCGGGTGCGTCACCGGTCAGCAGCACGACATCACGATCTTCAGCCGCACTGTTCCAGCGATACACCGATTCACCGGCTTTCCAGTTGGCGGCGGGGAAATTACGATTGAGATCAACCCCGTTTGCATTTGCGCGCAGACCAAGCTGGCAGCCATCCGGGTTGACCGCCAGCACTACGTGATGGTGACGTAAATCGGTATTAAGTGTGCGCAACGCGCAGGAGAGCGTCACCACGGAGGAATTTTCGTCGCCGTGCGTTCCGGCGATAATGAGCCCGCTTTCACGCGTGGCAATTGGCGCGGGAAACCAGATCAGCGGCGCGCCTAACAGCGAGCGACCAAACTCTTCACTGCCGGGGGCAAATGCGCCTCGTTGAGCACGCGGGCGTGTGGCTGGCATAGGCGTCCTTTTTATTGTCGTTTACTTACAGCAAGTGTTGAGCATAAAGCGATGCGACGCAAATCATGCCATGAGGGTTAATTTGGCGTCCAGCCTCAATTTTCCGCTGTCCTCTGTTTGCATTCTCCCAAGTTAAAACAAATAATTACCTCATCTTTTGCCGGGAAGGCATACCAATGAGGGGATCCCATGAAGCATCGAATTTCAACGCTGAGCTGCGCGCTCTGGCTGTGCGGTTTTTCTGCAAGTGCACTGGCAGCCGATGTGCCGCCGGGTACTCAACTGGCCGAGAAACAGGAAGTTGTTCGCCATGTTAAAGATGAACCCGCCACGTTAGATCCGGCGAAAGCCGTTGGTTTGCCGGAAATTCAGGTCATCCGCGATCTCTTTGAAGGGCTGGTGAATCAGAACGAGAAGGGCGAAATCGTTCCGGGCGTTGCCAGTAAATGGCAAAGCAGCGATAACCGCACCTGGGTATTTACGTTGCGGGATGACGCACGCTGGTCCGATGGTTCACCGGTGACGGCAGAGGATTTTGTCTACAGCTGGCAGCGGCTGGTTGATCCGAAAACCACTTCCCCCTTCGCCAGTTTTGCTGCGCTGGCGGGCATTGCAAATGCGAAGAACATTACTGAAGGTAAAGAGGCGGTGGATAAACTCGGCGTTAGCGCCGTTGATGCACGCACGTTGCGGGTACAACTGGAGCGGCCATTGCCGTGGTTCCCAAGTTTAGCCGCCAGCTTTGCCTTTTACCCGGTGCAAAAAGCCAATGTGCAAAGCGGTGCGGAGTGGACGCGCCCAGGCAACCTGGTGGGCAATGGCGCTTATGTACTTGCCGATCGCGTGGTGAATGAAAAGCTGGTGCTCGAACGCAATAAGCACTATTGGGATGATGCGAAAACGGTTATCCAGCAGGTTACGTTTGTACCGATCAATCAGGAGTCGGCGGCCACCAAACGTTACCTGGCGAACGGTATCGACATTACTGAATCTTTCCCGAAAAACCTCTATCAGAAGTTGCTCAAAGATATTCCCGGACAGGTTTATACGCCGCCGCAGCTTGGCACCTATTATTACGCGTTTAACACCCAGAAAGGGCCCACTGCCGATGCGCGTGTGCGGCTTGCGTTGAGCATGACGATTGATCGGCGGGTGATCGCGCAGAAAGTGTTGGGCACCGGTGAAAAACCGGCCTGGCGCTTCACGCCGGATGTTACCGCCGGATTTACGCCGCAGCCTTCGCAAATTGAACAGATGAGCCAGGCCGAGTTGAATGCGCAGGCAAAAACATTATTGCAGGCGGCAGGCTACGGCCTGCAACGTCCGCTGAAACTGACGTTGCTCTATAACTCTTCAGAAAACCACCAGAAAATCGCGATTGCGGTGGCGTCAATGTGGAAAAAGAGCCTTGGCGCGGACGTAAAATTGCAGAATCAGGAGTGGAAAACCTATATCGACAGCCGTAACAGCGGCAATTTCGATGTGATCCGCGCGTCGTGGGTAGGGGATTACAATGAACCATCCACTTTCCTGTCGGTGCTGAACTCGACGAACAGCGGCAACATTGCGCGTTTCAACGATGCGGCGTACGACAAAGTGCTGGCGCAGGCGGCGCTGGAAACCAACGCCAAAGCGCGAAACGCTGACTATAACGAGGCCGAGCATATTCTGGCGGAAAAAGCGCCAATCGCACCGATTTATCAGTACACCAACGGGCGTTTGATAAAACCGTGGCTGAAAGGTTATCCGATCAATAACCCCGAAGATGTGGCGTATAGCCGCACACTTTATATTTTGAAGCACTGATAAAAAAAATCCCCTTACGTCACGGGAAGTAAGGGGAAACTCATTGATTACGGAATGGTTCCTGTCTAAGCAGGAGTGGTGAAAATTTTACTTAGGGAATGTGAAGGGACAATGGAGGAAATAAGGAGACGTATTTTTACTCTTTTCCCTGACTTTTCAATAAAAAGCCCGTTTTGTTGAGTGGACGAAAATGCGCGAAGCAATGTGAGCAGAATATTTGGGACGTTTACTCCACCCTTCGTTATTGAGGAAGATAATCTTATCGTTCAAGTGCACCCCTTTTAAAACGAGGGTTGCTTAAAATTCTCTTCCCCTCGCGAAATGCCGCCTTTATACGATTTTGGTCAAAAAACAGACAGTGCAGTGTGCTATAGTGGTCAGGTTTTCACCACGAAAGAGGATGCTATGGAGACTGAATTAGACCCAACCCAACTGGCAATTGAATATCTGCGTCGCGACAAAAGCACGCTGACACCGGCGGAATACTTAAAAAAACTCAAACAATTGCGCCTGGAGTTTGCGGATTTGCTGACGCTGTCGCACAGCGAGCTGAAAGAAGAGATTGATTTTGCCTGGCGTCTGGGTATCCACTAACTCAGCACCATCACTGCAATGCGCCCGTCAGACGGGCGCTTTTTTTTGCTTGTTATCATGCGGCCAGCACCCGGTTTCGCCCGTTATTTTTCGCCAGGTATAAAGCCTCATCTACCCGTTTAAAGAGCGTATCCAGGTCTTCATCAGGCAGGTGGTGTGCCACACCAATACTCACCGTAAAACCAGGCAGATCCGCGATGTTGATACTGGCAACGGCATGACGTATCCGTTCCGCTACATTCAGGGCCATATCCGTGGTGGTATGCGGCAACAATAACAAGAACTCTTCGCCACCCCAGCGGAAAACATAATCGCCTGAGCGGCAGTTCGCCTCAAGCATTCGCGCCAGTTCAACCAGTACCTGGTCACCTTTTTGATGACCAAACTGATCATTGATATTTTTGAAATGATCGGCGTCGACCAGCAGCAAAGTGAAATCCAGCCCCGTCGGTAGAATGTGTTCCGTCAGGTGATAAAACTGGCGGCGGTTCAGCAGGCCGGTGAGTGCGTCCCGGTGCGCGGCGTATTCCAGTTCCTGCTCAAGCCGTTTTTGTTCGGTGATGTCGTGAATAATGCACAACATTAAACGCTTGCCATAAATCTCAATCGGTCCGGCGTAAGTTTGCACATGGCGGGTGGAACCATCAGCGAGTTGATGGATAAAATTCAACGGCTTATGCCCGCCAGGTAGATGCGAAACCTCCTGCATTACCGGTAATACGCTGCGCCCAAGCGTATTGATCTCCCAGGTGTGTTTCTGGCACATCTCTTCATGGTCATAACCATAAAAACGCAGCGCAGCGAGGTTAGCATCGACAATCAACCCATCACGAATGGGATCGATAAGCAGCATTGGCGCGGAGGTTGTGTAAAAGAAGCGGGCGTAAAAACCTTGCTTATGCGGGCGATAAGTTGGCGAGTGGTGCGCTTTTAGCGCCGCCGCAGCGGCACCTGAAACGCCTTCAAACAGCAGCACTTCACCGGCATTTTCGAGTGTGCGCAACACAACACGGCAACTGATGGTGGTTTCTTCACCATCCGGGCAAACACTCCAGATTTCGACCACATCTTCATGATTTTGCAAGCTGGGCAGGTACATGGCCAGGCTGAGTTGCGCATAAGCAGAAAATTTTCCGTTTCGCATCTCATTGAGTGAGCGTCCCGCCGCGATTTTCAGCGCTTGCGCATTCGCGAAAAGTAACGCTTCTGTGTCAGGAGCAACCACCCAAACCGGGGTGGAGAGCACATTCAACGCATCCAGGTGATGTTTAAGCATTGCGACTCCCCCTTAATCATGTATGTTGCAACGCGGTCACAAGTGACACATCAGCGGCAATTTAATGACTTTCTTGCAACATACCTGAAAATTAGGGGGTTATGCGGGCTTTTTTTGTGACGAATCTGAACATTCCAGCGATAAAGTAAATCTTTTTTGCTGTAGCAGCACAGCAACTTTCTCGACGGGTAAAGGACGAGCGAAAAGAAACCCTTGTAGGTAAGCACAGCCCAGATTGGTCAGCAACGCCTGCTGCTCGGCCGTTTCGATACCTTCCGCCACGACATGCATGTTCATGGAATGTGCAATATCAATAATCGTTGAGACAATCTTCACGTTGCGGCTGTTATCGCGAATATCCTTCACAAAACTTCTGTCGATTTTAAGCTCTGTTGCCGGTAACCGTTTTAGCATCAGCATGTTGGAGTAACCCGTACCAAAATCATCAATCGCAACCGTGATACCCATTTGTGCGAACTGATTAAGCAACAGCACACTACGCTCAATGTTTTTCAGCGCGGTGTTTTCCGTGATTTCAAGCGTCAACTGCATGGGATCGATATGGTAGCGTTGCAGTGAATCGGTGATTTGGTCGTAAATATCATGCTGCTCAAACTGGCTGGGTGAGAGGTTGATAGCAAGCGTAAGATGTCGAAACCCCTGGTTATTCCAGTGGTGCAGTTGCCTGCATGCCGCATCAATAACCCAGCGCCCGACAGAGATGATTAACCCCGTTTTTTCCAGCATAGGTAAAAAGGTTGCAGGCAGCAAAACCCCTCGTGTCGGGTGACGCCAGCGCAGCAAGGCTTCGAAACCTGCCAATGCATGCTCCGGTGCGTGGTACTGCGGTTGGTACCAGAGTTCAAACTGGTCGCGCGACAGCGCCTGCGATAAATCCTGCAAAAACAGCGGATCGTCTACGGTTTTCTGTGCCATGCCAGCATGAAACACAGCCCAACTGTTACGGCCTTCCTGTTTTACGCTGTACATTGCCGTGTCGGCTTTCAGTTTCAGCTCGTGGGCGGTATCGCCATGCTGCGGGTAGTAACTGATCCCGGCGCTGAGTGAAACATTAATGACATGGTTCAGCTCGCAGAAAGGCTGTTGAATGGTGGTCACAAGATGTTTTACCAGCGCCTCAACCTCGTCTTCGTGGGTATCCGGTACCAGCAGGGTAAATTCATCGCCGCCGAGGCGCGCCAGCGACATTTTATCGCTGATACAGGCAGATAATCGCCCGGCAACCGCCACCAGCAGTTGGTCACCTATGTGATGTCCCCAGGCATCATTGACCAGTTTAAAGCGATCTAAATCCATATAAATCAGTGCGAAAGTGCTGCGTGTCTCCGAGGCCTTGCTAAGGCAAGTATCAAGAAGGTTGTCGAGCTGGGACCGGTTTGCCAGTCCGGTTAGCGGGTCATAATAGGCTTGTTTTTCAAGCTGCTGATTAAGCTGGCGCAGGCTGTCCGTCAAACGAGATGTCCGCAGCTGGGAATCAATCATCGAAATGAATAGCATGATGCCGAAAATCACCAGCGTTGTCGTGGCAACCCACAATGACAGCCCCAATTCGCCGACGTCATGGCTCATCAGTGTCGTTGCATGGCTGCGGATCACAATGCCTGTGCCATCGCTACTGAACGTGGCGGCACTCATTGCAGTGTAATGCATGGCACTGATAGAGCCTCCCATCACCAGTGCAGCGAAGACGCGGTTAATAAAGACGCCATGGGTATTTTGCCGCAGGCTAAAGGACAGCCAAAGGGCAACCCAGGCACTGAGAAATGCAATGGCTACCGAAAGTGCAATCAGCGCAACGTTCCAGTAAATCGTGATGAAACCCATCATCGACGCCATACCCAGATAGTGCATGGATACCACGCCGGTACCGAGAAGCACTGAAGCGAACAGTAGACGTCTTGTCGGGAGTGTTTTGCCCGCCACGGCAATATTGATAGCAAGTATGGATGTCAGCATGGCGATAATAAATGAGAGGAGGGTCAGTTCTAAATCGTAATGCATTATCACCGGCATTTTCATCGCCAGCATGCCCACATAATGCATCGACCAGATACCGATGCCCAGGGTGGCGCCACCCGAAAAACGCCAGAATATTGCGCTGCGCGGTTCAGACGTCGCAACTTTGCCTGCGCTATCCAGTGCGACAAATGAAGCAATGAATGCGACCAGAAAAGAGATGCCGATCAAAATGGGGTCCCACGAAACGTAGAGCATCATGCAATCCACACAGGCAAAAAAAGGTGATATGTAATCCTGGCACTAATTTTAGCAGCTAACCTAATGAATTTAATGGCTACGCTAATTTTATTATTGCAAGGGCGAATAAACTAATAATAGATCTTCATTTATTCATCGGCAGGAGCGACAATAACTTAAATAAAGTGAATGATTTAACATATGATGAATTTATCTTAAGCCGAAAATATAATTTCATTACTCTAAAATGCATCTTTTATTATATGATATATGTTAACAAGCCATTTCGTTTTCTCTGTATATTGTTATATCAGTATCTGCTCAATGGTGCCTAAACTTCTCATTTGCGTCGACTTAAGTGAAATTGAAATTATTAAAAGGTAAACATTATTCGGCATCAATTTCGCCGTGTAAAAGTACATTCCGAATGCTATAAGGATCTTACCGTCCCCGATGTTCAGGTGGGTTCCCTATGTTAAGAAATATTAGTGTAAGAACATTTATTATTTTATATGGTCTGGTCTCTTTTATTATCCTGGATGTATTAGTGATCGCTGTCTCAAAAAATATCGTTTTATTTGTCATGACAAGTGTTGTTTCCCTCACATCATTGACTCTTCTCTGGTTTTATATGACGCAATATTTGGTGACGCCGATAAACACGGTTAAAAAAAGCATAGAAGAAGTCACATCGGGAAACCTGTCTATCGTTATTCCTGAGTTTGGTAATAATTGCTCGGGTCGGTTAATTCCCGGTATTAACAGCCTTTCTGCCAGTATCGCGAGCCTGGTGAAAGAAATTCGCGCGTCTTCGGATACCGCACTGGAGCTTTCGGCGCAGCTCGCCTCACGCAGTGCCGATCTGTCCGTTAAAACGGAAGAGCAATCAGCCGCGCTGGTGCAAACGGCGTCCAGTATGGAGCAGATGGCTTCCAGCACGAAAAACAATGCGGACAATACCCGCCTCGCAAGTACTCGCGCAAAAGATGCCACAACCTGCGCGCAAAAAGGAGGGGATTTAATGGGGCAGGTGGCGAAAAATATGCAATCGATAACCGATTGTGCCGATCAGATGACCGAAATTATTTCCATCATTGATGGTATCGCTTTCCAGACAAATATTCTGGCGCTGAATGCGGCAGTGGAAGCGGCGCGCGCCGGGGATCATGGCAAAGGTTTTTCCGTCGTGGCGGGCGAAGTGCGCGGTCTCGCGCATCGCAGTGCGGAGGCAGCGAAAAACATTAAATCGCTGATTGCGGTCACCACCGATAACGTTAATCAGGGCGCGACCGTCGTCGGCGAAGCCGAGCAGAACATGCACGAGATTGTTTCGGGTGCGAGTGTGGTGAGTAAATTAATGGATGAAATCGCCGTCACGACGCTGCAGCAGGAGAAGGGGATCTCGCAGATCACGCTTGCGCTGGCAGAGCTGGAAAAAGTGACGCAAAGTAACGTCACCATGGTGGATGAACTGGCGGGCTCGTCGGATGTATTACAACACCAGGTGGAAGGTTTGCTGCAACGCATTGGCAAATTCCGCCTGGCAGCGGTAAAAGCGCAGGGTGAGGCGCTGCCGGCAAATGTTTCCCCGCCACGCGTCAATGCTCCCCTGCTGGGTAAGCAGGAAAATTACTGGCACTCGTTCTAATTCTGCTCATTGATGCAAAGGCCCGGGAAACCGGGCCTTATTTTTTGCATTGTTTGTTAATTTATTAATAAATTCAGCGTGATGATTGCTTAACGTTGCCATATGGCTAGACTTGCCAAAACACCATGCGGATTGTGGAGGTCCTGTGGAAGCAATTAAAGGAACTGATGTGAACGTTCCGGATGCGGTATTTGCCTGGCTGTTGGACGGAAAAGGCGGCGTGAAACCGCTGGAAGATAATGATGTTATTACCGCAAGCACCCCGTGTTGGGTGCATCTGAATTATACCAACGCGGAGAGCGCTCAGTGGCTGGAAACCACGCCGGTGTTGCCGAACAGTGTGCGCACGGCGCTTTCCGGGGAGAGTATGCGCCCCCGGGTAAGTCGTATGGGCGAGGGGACGTTAATTACGTTGCGCTGCATTAATGGCAGCACGGACGAGCGGCCGGATCAACTGGTGGCGGTACGCGTTTATATGGACGAGCGCATGATAGTGTCGACACGCCAGCGCAAAGTGCTGGCGCTCGACGATGTGGTCAGCGATCTGGAGGAGGGAACAGGCCCGGCGGATTGTGGTGGCTGGCTGGTGGATGTGTGCGATGCGCTGACCGATCACGCCAGCGAGTTTATCGAATCGCTGCACGACCGGATTATCGACCTTGAAGACAATCTGCTCGATCAGCAAATCCCGCCGCGCGGCATCCTGGCGCTGTTGCGTAAACAATTGATTGTGATGCGCCGCTATATGGCACCGCAGCGGGATGTGTTTGCCCGGCTGGCCAGCGAACGCTTGCCGTGGATGAGTGATGATCAGCGCCGACGCATGCAGGATATCGCCGATCGCCTTGGTCGTGGACTTGATGAGATTGATGCCTGCATCGCCCGTACCGGCGTGATGACTGATGAAATTACCCAGGTAATGCAGGAGTCGCTGGCGCGGCGAACGTATACGATGTCCTTGATGGCAATGGTGTTTCTGCCGAGCACGTTTTTAACCGGGCTGTTTGGCGTCAACCTTGGCGGTATTCCCGGCGGCGGTTGGCATTTTGGCTTTGCGCTGTTTTGCATAATGTTGGTGGTGCTGATCGGTGGTGTTACCTGGTGGTTGCATCGTAGTAACTGGCTGTAAAATTTCACTTTTTTAACAAAAATTGAACATAAAAACGCCGAATTAATTGAGCGAGGTCAATAAACGAAACACCTGTTCAGGGCAATATTCATCTCGCAGGTGAATGCAACGTCAAGCGATGGGCGTTGCGCTCCATATTGTCTTACTTCCTTTTTTGAATTACTGCATAGCACAATTGATTCGTACGACGCCGACTTAATAGTCGGCTTTTTTTTGCCTCTGCGTTCTCGCCGTCTACCCTTAACGAGAAGCCCACAAAAAGGAGGCAATGATGAAAGCACTCTATTTTTCTTCCCCACAGTTAAGCGATCCGGTGCCAACGGATCCGGTGCCAATCCCCGATCCGATCCCACGTCCGCAACCGATGCCGGACCCGCCGCCGGATGAAGAGCCGATTAAAATGTCGCGTTATAAAGGCAGATCTGAGAGGATACGCGCCTGCTAAACGTAAGCCTTTTTATCGCGAGAAAACATTGTGACCGCTTTTTCAACCCTGAATACTCTGCCCGCAGCCCAGATCGAAAACCTCAACGAACTGGGCTATCTCGCCATGACGCCCGTCCAGGCAGCGGCGCTGCCCGCAATTCTCGCTGGTAAGGATGTCCGGGTACAGGCGAAAACCGGCAGCGGTAAAACAGCGGCGTTTGGCTTAGGGCTGTTGCAGCACATCGATGCCAGCCGTTTTCAAACGCAGTCCCTCATTTTATGCCCAACGCGCGAACTGGCGGATCAGGTGGCAAACGAGCTGCGTCGCCTGGCGCGTTATATGCCGAACATCAAAATATTGACGCTGTGCGGTGGGCAACCTTTCGGCGCGCAACGCGACTCATTACAGCACGCGCCACACATTATTGTGGCCACGCCAGGTCGCCTGCTGGATCACCTGCAAAAGAGCACCGTTTCTCTCGATAACCTGCAAACGCTGGTGATGGATGAAGCGGATCGTATGCTGGATATGGGATTTAGCGACGCCATTAATGAGGTTATCGCTTTTGCTCCGACTTCGCGTCAGACGCTGCTCTTTTCTGCGACCTGGCCGGAAGCCATTGCCGCCATTAGCGGTCGTGTGCAGCGCAATCCGCAAACGATTGAAATCGACACCGTTGACGCGCTGCCGGCAGTAGAACAGCAATTTTTCGAAGTTTCCCGCAGCGGCAAAGCCAGTTTGCTGCAAAAGCTGCTCAGCGAACACCGCCCGGCATCATGTGTGGTGTTCTGCAACACCAAAAAAGATTGCCAGGAAGTGTGCGATGCACTGAACGCTGCCGGGCAGGATGCACTGGCGCTGCATGGCGATCTGGAGCAGCGCGATCGTGATCAAACGCTGGTGCGTTTCGCCAACGGTAGCGCCCGCGTACTGGTTGCCACTGATGTTGCCGCGCGTGGGCTGGATATCAAATCACTGGAACTGGTGGTGAACTACGAGCTGGCGTGGGACCCGGAAGTTCACGTACACCGTATCGGGCGCACCGCGCGTGCGGGTAACAGCGGTCTGGCCATCAGTTTCTGTGCGCCGGAAGAAGCGCAGCGCGCGAATATTCTGGCCGAGATGCTGCAACTGAAGCTGAACTGGCTGAATCCACCGGCTAACGCCAAGATCGTTCCGCTGGAAGCCGAAATGGCAACGTTGTGCATTGATGGCGGCAAGAAAGCCAAAATGCGTGCCGGTGATGTGCTCGGGGCGTTAACGGGAGAAATGGGGCTGGATGGCGCGGATATCGGCAAAATCACCCTCCACCCGGCGCACGTTTATGTTGCTGTGCGCCAAAGCGTGGCGCGTCAGGCGTGGAAGCAATTGCAGAACGGGAAAATCAAGGGCAAGACCTGCCGTGTGCGGTTGCTGAAATAAAGCAAATAGCCTCTCTGGCGCGCCAGAGAGGCATAATGTTATTTCACTTCAATAACGTTGAGGCGCAGCTCATCGAGTTGCGAATCATCCTCTTCCGGCTGCCAGCCCGCCGGTTGCAATGGGATCTCTTCCCGATCAAAAGCCAGATCGCCGCCGTTCACCACTTCAGAACCGTGGGTGATGCCTTTAAAGTCGAACAAATTAATGTCGCTCAGGTGTGAAGGCACCACGTTTTGCATCGCGCTGAACATGGTTTCGATACGTCCAGGATAGCGTTTGTCCCAGTCACGCAGCATATCGGCAATCACCTGGCGTTGCAGGTTCGGCTGGGAGCCACACAGGTTGCACGGAATAATGGGGAACCCTTTGGCTTCTGAGAAGCGCTCAATATCTTTTTCGCGGCAGTAAGCCAGCGGGCGAATCACGATGTGTTTACCGTCATCGCTCATCAGTTTTGGCGGCATCCCTTTCATTTTTCCGCCGTAGAACATATTCAAAAACAGCGTCTGCAGGATGTCGTCGCGGTGGTGACCAAGGGCGATTTTTGTCGCACCCAGTTCCGTCGCTGTGCGGTAAAGAATGCCGCGACGCAAGCGTGAGCAGAGCGAACAGGTGGTTTTGCCTTCCGGGATCTTCTCTTTAACGATACCGTAGGTGTTTTCTTCCACGATTTTGTATTCCACACCCAGCGTATCCAGATACTGCGGCAGAATATGTTCCGGGAAACCTGGCTGTTTCTGATCGAGGTTAACGGCCACCAGTGAAAAGTTTACCGGCGCGCTCTGTTGCAGGTTGCGCAAAATTTCCAGCATGGTGTAACTGTCTTTGCCGCCGGAAAGGCAAACCATAATGCGATCGCCTTCTTCAATCATGTTGAAATCGGCAATGGCCTCACCCACGTTACGACGCAGACGCTTTTGCAGCTTGTTGAGGTTGTACTGTTCTTTCTTTGTAATCTCTTGCTTTTCAATCATTATTTTGTCTCTGGAAGCAGGGGCACCGCAGGGGCAAACCACATCATAAAACGGCAGCTGTTGTTTAACGTGCCTCTCTGATCCTGGTTCATTTCCTCTCGCCATGCACCGTAAATTTCGTAAACCCTTTGCCCTTCCATGCCTGTCAACTGGCGATGAAAACGGGCTTGTGCCGGCAGTCAAAAACCAGCAGGCAAAAGTATGTCGCGTATGGTACGGATTCCGGCGGCGAATACCAGCACGTTTTACGGCTGCTGCCAGGCGCAGGCAATAAATGAAAGGGTCATCGCTCACCTTTTTTCAGGTGCGGTATAAAACCTATTCATCAATACAGGAGTAGAATCATTTTCGCCAGGATGTGTAATCAGTTTGTGAAGAAACAAGCGGTTATCTAATTATCGAAGGGAGGTCAAAGTGATAAGAGCAATGATTGTTCGCGCAGGAGTGTTAATTCTTTTCTTTTTTTCATTTCAATTACAGGCAAAAGAAGACGCCAGAATGAAGCTGGAGCGCGTGGTGATTGTTAGCCGTCACGGTGTGCGCGCGCCAACCAAGTTCACGCCACAAATGCGCGAAGTGACACCTTTTCAGTGGCCCCAGTGGGATGTGCCGCTGGGATGGCTCACACCGCGAGGAGGACAACTTATTTCTGCACTGGGGCATTATCAGCGTCTGCGGCTGGCAGATGCCGGGTTACTGACAGATAAAACGTGCCCGGGTGTGGGGCGTGTGGCGGTGATTGCCGATACCGATCAACGAACTCGCAAAACAGGCGAAGCATTCCTGACGGGGCTGGCGCCTGAATGTCATATTCCTGTGCATTATCAGCAAGAAAAATCCAAGACAGACCCGCTTTTTAACCCGATAAAAACGGGTAAATGTGCATTTAACACAGCGGCGGTGAAAGCGGCAATTTTAACGAAAGCGGGAGGAAGTATTGAGCAATACTCGCAGACGTATCAGTCAGCTTTTCAGACCCTGGAACACGTTTTAAATTTCCCTGACTCAGAGAAATGCAAAACCGCCGGGGAAAACCATATGTGTTCATTCACCAACGATATTCCCACCAAACTTAACATCAAGCCTGATAACGTCTCCTTGCCTGGCGCGTGGGGGCTTTCTTCAACGCTCACAGAAATCTTTCTCCTGCAGCAAGCACAAGGGATGAAGGACGTGGCATGGGGAAGGATCGCAGGTGACAAAGCGTGGCAATTGTTATTAAGCCTGCATAATGCCCAGTTTGATCTGTTACAAAGAACACCTGAAGTGGCGCGGAGCAGGGCGACGCCCTTACTTGATTTAATACGCACGGCATTAACTACCACCGGCTCTGATCAAAATCACTACGGCATCACGTTTCCGGTTTCTGTGCTGTTTATTGCCGGACATGATACCAACCTAGCCAATCTCAGTGGCGCGTTGGATCTTAACTGGTCGCTGCCATCACAACCCGATAATACCCCGCCGGGCGGAGAGTTGGTTTTCGAACGCTGGAAGCGGGTAAGCGACGACACGGCCTGGGTTCAGGTCTCATTCGTTTATCAGACCCTGCAGGAGATGAGAGAGATGCGCGCTTTCTCGCTGGATAACCCGCCGGGTCGGGTGGATCTTGCGCTCAAGGTGTGCAGTGAGAAGAATGCGCAGGGCATGTGTTCCTTAGACAGTTTTGCAAAGCTGATTGAATCAGTGCGCGTCGCTGATTGCGGCTTATGAAACACGGCTTTTCGCCAGGAAGTGTGCTGCGAAATCCTGTGCCCTGAATATAGAGAAACGGGGCACAGGCGATGCGTGCTTACTATGCCATTGAGTCTGTTTGTCGTTAGCGAAAAACTGAAGGTTCGGCACCGTAGCGTTTACTGAACTGACGGCTGAAACTGGCGACCGACGCATAGCCAACACGCGCGGCGACCGATTTTATCGGTATGCGTGTCGTCATCAGTAACTGAAGTGCATCGGCAATCCTCGCATCGGTGATCACCGCGCTGAGCGTGGTATTTTCTGCCGCAAGACGGCGACGAAGCGTGGCGCCGCTAATATTGAGCCGCTCTTCAATCTCACCGGTAGACCAGTGATGTGCCGGATCACCGCTTACCATGTTGCGTATCGTCATGGCTATACCCGGTGGCTGAAGACGCAACAAACCGTGATGCCCCATCTCAAACAACCTGAGCACAATCTCAAGCATCGCATGAATTGATAGTGTGCGGTTTCCTGCCCGCAGTGCGGCGACCCAGCGGGTCATTGGCGCGATAAATTGTGCCAGCGGTTCAGCGGCGATATTCCCGGGCTCTGCCGGGGGTAAGACGCGCAGCAAGAGCCGGGCGGCCTCCAGTTGCTCTTCTGCCATTAACACTGTTAGCGCGAGAAACTCGCCGCTGCGGGGGTCTGGCGTACACTCAATATCGATGCTACGGGCGTTGGGGAATACCAGCATCTCGCCGGGCGATACGCAGAGCCACTGATTCTGCTCGCGGTAACGAAACGTGCCGCGCAGGGGAAAGGAGAACGTCGCACTGTCGACCTGAAACCTGTTAACCTGCCAGCTTTGCATGGCGCGCAGGCAACAGCAGGGAAAGGCGTGTTCGGAACGCACCAGATCCAGCAGCGCATTGAGCAATATTTCTGTTTCGCGCGCATCGGCGTGTAAAGCGGGGCTTATCATTCGATCTTCTCTGCAAGGCCAGTTCCGGCAGGAACACACGGTTGTTTTCCTGCCGGAGAAACTCACATCGCGTAATGCAACGCATAGCTTTTACCGCTACGGCTAAGTTTTGCCGTGGTCGGGAAGTTAAAGTGCATACCGCAAACGGCAATATTATCTGTCGCAACGCGATCCAGCAGCGCGCAGCGCGTTTTTGCTGCCAGCACCGGGTCGCGATCGTAGGCAATCGAGACGTCAGGCCGGGCTATCTGGATATGCGGGAAATGAACAATATCTCCCCAGATAAGCAAAGCGTCTTTTTCATTGCCAAGCAGAAAACCGCTGTGACCAGGGGTATGGCCAAAAAGCGGCACCGCCTGAATACCGGGCAGAAGATCCTCTTGTTTAAAGGTCACCAGCCGGTCGTCGTAAGCGCTGAACGCATTCCTTGCGATGTCATATGAGCGCTTGAGACCCTCCGGTGCGCTGGCATACAGCGTTTCATCACGCCAGAAGGCGAGCTCTTTCTCATGCACGAACAGACGCTGCACGTTACTGAAAACCGGGGTCTGCTGCGGGCCGGCAAGACCGCCAATATGATCGCGGTGGCCGTGGGTCAACAGGATGGTGTCGATACACAGTGGATCAATGCCCGCTGCGGCAAGGGCAGCCGGTAACTCGCCGCTTGCTCCGTCAGGCGTACCGGTTCCGCTATCGATAAGAATGGTGTGTCCGGCGGTTTCGACCACGCAGGCATTAATATTCATATGCGGCAGGGGCGAAACGCCATTGGCGGTCAGTAACGCTTCGGCATGGTCGGTTTCAATACCGTTTAACAGCGCAAAATCGCCTTCAAGGTAGCCGTCACTGAGTATCGTAACGGTGATGTCCTGCAACTGCAGGCGTTTGATTGCGGGCGTTTGCTCAAGCGTCCGGGACGTCATCATAATCCTCGCTTTGTTTTCATCACATTCCGGTGAATGTCGAATACAGCGTAACGAAAAAGCGTGCGCTTATTTGTTCAATGCGGTGCGTTTTGCGCTCATTGTACGTGGCGCGCGGCACATAGTTACTCGTCCAGCGCCTGAAAAGAATACTCTTTTTCCACCCGGCAAATACGGGTAGTAAATGAGTGATACCACTTTTCACGCCCGGTTTGCTGCGCAATGAGATGCCCGGCGTTCATCTTCCAGTTTTTGATGGCCTCAAGCGATGTCCAGTAAGATACGGTAATGCCAACCTCTTCTCGAGCGGAATCCACGCCGAGAAAACCGGGTTGGTTCACCGCCAGTTCCATCATGCGATCGGACATTGCGCCGTAGCCATCATCAACAGCGGTGCGCACGGAGGTGAAAATCACTGCGTAATAGGGGGTGGGGTGATTGAATGCTGACATTGCGGTTCCTGATACAGGTTGTCTGATCTCCATCCTGACAGGAATTTTACGCAGCGGTAGCTACCTGTTCAGGCGACTTTTCTTTCCGGATATTTGCCTTTTACCACGCCATCATAAAAACGGCCTTTGGAAACCACGGTAAGAAACAGGGAAAAGATACGTTCCGGCACGCCCTGATACTGGTAGACGCTTTTATCGTGAAAGCAGATTTCCAGCTTGCGGGTGCGTTGGTCATAACCGACAGAAGCGATGCGTGATGAGGTAACTGCGTGATGCTGCATAAATTCGCTCCTTGCCGTGCGGGCTGAAACGGTGATTATCAGCGAGCTTCCTGCAGGTGTCATGCAAAATCGGTGCGTTAAAAAAACCACCGGCGTCAACCGGTGGCTTTTTCGGCGGCTGGCTTATTCTGCCGCGTTTTTCTCCGCTTTACCTGCCAACTGAGCCAGGAAGTCGTAGCGTTTTTGCAGGTCGGCTGCGGCATCTTTCCATAGCTGTTCAGCCACCTCCGGCTGCTGCGCGTTCAGGCGACGGAAGCGCTGCTCATTAAGTAAGGTTTCTGCCAGCGCATCTGACGGCGGCCGAGAATCCAGCGCCAGTGGAATTTTCCCTTCCTCTTCGCGACGCGGATCGTAGCGGTACAGTGGCCAGAAGCCGGTCGCGGTGAGCTGGCGCATCTGATCGTGGCTCAGCGCCAAATCATAGCCGTGCTCTTCGCAGGGGCTGTAAGCAATAATCAACGACGGGCCGGGGTAGGCTTCTGCTTCCTGAATGGCTTTCACCGTCTGGTTAAGTTGCGCGCCCAGCGAAATCTGCGCGACGTAAACGTGGCCGTACATCATCATGCTGACGCCCAGATCTTTGCGCGCCTTGCGTTTGCCATGCTCGCCAAACTTGGTCACGGCGCCCAGTGGCGTGGCTTTTGAGGCCTGGCCGCCGGTGTTGGAGTAACACTGAGTATCGAGCACCAGAATATTGACGTTCTCGGTCAGGCTCAGCACATGATCGAGGCCGCCAAAGCCGATATCGTACGCCCAGCCGTCGCCGCCAATCAGCCAAATCGATTTTTCGACCAGCGCATCGGCATCGGTCAACAGCTGTTGCGCACCTTCGACAGACGCCAGCGCGGTACGCAGTTCTGCCACCTGTGCGCGGCGCGCTTCCGGGGTCGCGTCCGCGTGCAACGCCGCGTTCAGTTCCGCCGGAATATGTTCAGCGAATTGATCAACTAATCGCATCACCCGCAGACGGTGCTGATCCACACTTAAACGGAACCCAAGACCGAACTCGGCGTTATCTTCAAACAGCGAGTTCGCCCACGCCGGCCCGCGTCCGTTTTCATCGGTGGTGTAGGGCGTCGAGGGCAAGTTACCGCCATAAATCGATGAACACCCGGTAGCATTGGCGATCATCATCCGGTCGCCATAGAGTTGCGTCAGCAGTTTGATATACGGCGTTTCACCGCAGCCTGAGCAAGCCCCGGAATACTCAAACAGCGGCGTAATGAGCTGTGAGGTACGAATGTCGATGCGCTCCAGTTTGCTGCGGTCGATCTCCGGCAGGTCGAGGAAGAAGTCGTAATTCACTTTCTCTACTTCAACGTGATCAAGGCGCGACATCATGTTGATGGCCTTGATATCCGGGTTCTGGCGATCTTTTGCCGGGCAAACTTCCACGCACAGGTTACAGCCGGTGCAATCTTCCGGCGCGACTTGCAGTACATATTTCTGCCCGCGCATATCGCGGGATTTCACATCCAGTGAATGCAGGCTCGACGGTGCGTTTTCCATTGCCTGCGGCGAGACCACTTTGGCGCGGATCGCCGAGTGCGGGCAGGCGGCAACGCAGTGGTTACACTGGGTGCAAAGCTCTTCTTTCCAGATAGGGATCGCTTCGGCGATATTGCGTTTCTCCCAGCGCGTGGTGCCAACCGGCCAGGTGCCGTCCGGCGGCAGCGCGGAGACCGGCAATGCATCGCCAAGACCGGCCAGCATGGCCGCCGTCACGGTTTTGACAAAATCGGGTGCCGAATCAGAGACCACCGGCGGGCGATGGGCACTTTGCAGATTAACCGCTTCCAGCGGCACTTCGAACAGCGATTCGCGGGCCATCGCCAGCGCCTGCCAGTTTCGTTCTACCAGTTCCTGGCCTTTACTGCTGTAGCTTTTGGCTATCGCCCCCTGTAATTCAGCCAGCGCGCTGTCGCCCGGCAGAATATTTGTGAGATGGAAGAACGCCATTTGCATGACGGTGTTAATGCGGGCGGCAAGTCCACATTCACGGGCGATTTTCGCGGCGTTAATCACATAGAGTCGGGCTTTTTTCTGGTTGAGCACCGCCTGGACTTCCTGCGGCAAACGTGACCAGACTTCGTCGGCGCTGTAGGGCGTGTTGAACAGGAAAATACCGCCCGGTTTCAGGCGCTCGGCCATCGGGTACTTATCGATAAACTGCAACTGGTGGCAACCGACAAAATCCGCCTGCGATACCAGATAAGCCGAGTTGATCGGTTTTTCGCTGACGCGCAAGTGCGAAACGGTCAGGCCGCCCGCCTTTTTCGAATCATAGACAAAATAGCCCTGCGCATACCACGGCGTAGAGTTACCGATTATCTTGATATTGTTCTTAGTCGCCGAGACGCTGCCATCACTGCCAAGCCCATAGAACAGCGCTTCTAATTTGGCATGCGATGGCAGGGTGTTTTCCGGTAGCGGCAGAGAAAGGTTGGTCACATCGTCGTAAATACCGACGGTAAAACGCGGTTTGGGCTTCGCCGCGCGCAGCTCGTTAAAAATGGCCAGCACGCACTCGGGGCCAAACTCTTTTGACGAAAGGCCGTAACGCCCGCCAATCACGCGCGGCAGCGTTTCCCGCTCGCCGTTATTAAACGCTTCTGCCAGCGCGGTCATCACATCCAGATAAAGCGGTTCCGCTTGTGCGCCCGGTTCTTTGGTGCGATCCAGCACGGCAATGGTTTTCGCGCTTTCCGGCAACACGGACAACAGATGCATGGCGCTGAACGGGCGATAGAGGCGCACTTTCAACACGCCAACTTTTTCCCCGCGCGTCAGCAGCTCATCGACCACCTCTTCGCAGGTACCGATCGCCGAGCCCATCAGTACGATCACGCGATCGGCTTGCGGGTGACCATAGTATTCAAAAGGTTTGTACTGCCGCCCGGTGGCGGTGGCGAAATCGTCCATCGCCTGCTCAACATGCTCGTACACCGCGTTGTACCACGGGTTGGTCGCTTCGCGAGACTGGAAATAGGTGTCCGGATTGGCAGAAGTACCACGGATCACCGGATGCTCCGGGTTGAGCGCGCGGGCACGATGCGCATCAATTTCCGCTTGAGGAAGCAGGTTGCGGATCGTGTCATCCGCCAGCGGCACGATTTTATTGATTTCGTGCGAGGTGCGAAAACCATCAAAGAAATGAATGAATGGCACCCGGCTTTTCAGTGTCGCCATATGCGAAATTAGCGCGAAATCTTGTGCCTCCTGTACGCTCCCGGCAGCGAGCATTGCACAACCGGTCTGGCGAACCGCCATCACGTCGGAATGATCGCCAAAAATAGATAGCGCGTGGGTGGCAACGGTGCGTGCAGCGACGTGCAGAACAAACGGTGTTAATTGACCCGCCAGCTTGTAAAGAGTGGGGATCATCAGCAGCAAACCCTGCGATGAGGTAAACGAGGTTGAGAGTGCGCCAGTCTGCAACGCCCCGTGTACGGCGGCAATCGCGCCCGCTTCCGACTGCATTTCCACGACGCGTGGCGTGTCGCCCCAGATGTTTTTCAGGCCGTTTCCGGCCCAGGCATCTGCCTGTTCAGCCATCGTCGAGCTGGGGGTAATGGGATATATGGCGATAACTTCACTGGTGCGGAAGGCGACTGAGGCGACCGCGCCATTACCGTCAATAGTAATCATATGGCACCCTTACATTGCTCAATAGGAGGGGGCTTGTGTAACCTCGACAAACCCTGTAGTTATCCACTTATTTTAGCAAACCAACGTCTGCGCAATTTTCGCTTTTGTGTCCTGAGGTATAACGGGAATCAATGAATTACGATTTAACGGTAGGGTATCGCGAAGCCTTATGCCGCTTGTGCCGGCATTTTCCTGTTACCCTCACGCTGGTATGCGCTTGCAGACGGAGAAAAAAGCAATGACAAAACAACTGTTGTGCTGCCCTTGCTGCGGCGGCGAAACGCTTGCAGAAAGCGGTGCGTGGGAGATCTGTCCTGTTTGCCACTGGGAGGATGATCCGCTGCAGGCAGAAAATCCTGATTTGGCGGGCGGGGCGAATGCGCAGAGTCTTAATGATGCGAAAACAGCGTATCGTCGGCAATTCCCGACATAACGGCGCAGCGATGGCTGCGCTGCACGATAATAGAATGTGGAATCATCGTAATGACCATGTACTGGAAATGATGGTGGTGGGCAATAGCGCGCTGTTTAAGAAAGGGATGGTCATCTGTTCTTAACAAACAGGGTTTTGCAATACTGCTATTATCAGCCGTTGCGTTTGAGCACGGTGAATAACTTATCGAATTAAATCTTCAAATGTGTGTTTCTTGATAATTGAGATTTACAGTTACAGTGGTTCTTGTGAAGGAGTCGTAGCGGGTAAAAATAAGATGAAAAAAGAGACCTTTTTTGCGGCATGTTTCATTACTATTGTCTTTTTCGCGATATCCATCACGTTGATTGTTCAGATCCTGAGTACCAAAAACCATACGCAGAACGAACTTAATACGAATATATCCAACCTGAGTCATACCCTTGATACCTATTCGGAGGGGATTATTCGGCAAAGCGAGATGTTGATAAAAAACATTTCTGACGTAACGGAAATATATGGCATGGATCCCGGGCAGTTATTGAATATTAAGAAAATACTCGCCGACCAGAATCAGCTTCTCACCCAGTTGAATAACATCATTATTTATGATGACAAAGGAAATAAAGTTATCGCTTTGCAGGAGAACTTTTTGGGCAGGAGTAACAGCGCTGACCGGTTTTTCTTCATCCATCATCGGGATAATAATTCAAAGGAGATCTTTATCGGCCCGCCTGTAGTGAGCCGAACGAATGGTCAGTGGGTGATCACCGTTAGCCGACGGCTGGAAGATAACGAAGGGAATTTTAAAGGTGTTGCTGTATTAACGCTGAATATCGCCACGTTTTTGCAAACCTATGGAAAGCTGGACATTGGAAAACAGGGCGCGATTGCGTTAACGAGTGACTCTGGAATCGTGCTTTTACGTTATCCTTTTGATGCTAACTATATGGGCAGGGAAATTTCGGACTCGCCATTATTTACGGATTATTTAAAAAGAGGGAATTCCGGGATCGCAACGTCTGTTTCGCGTTTCGATAAAATAGAGCGTATTTATTCATTTCAAAAAAATAAACGCTATGGTTTGGTTACCACCGTTGCCGTTAGCGTCGATGAAGCTATGGCCTCGTGGCATCGTCAGTCTGAAATTCTTGCTGCTATCATCATGTTTCTTATCGGCTGCGTCAGTTTCTCCAGCTATTACCTCATTCAGGATGTTCGCAACCGTATCCGCATCGGTAAAGAGCTGTCGGCAGCAAAAGAATCTCTGGCGTCTGAGAATGCCGAGTTGCAAGTGATGGCGACGGAAGATGGTTTAACCGGGCTTGCGAATCGGCGCAAATTCGATGAGGCTTTAGTGGTCGAAGTGGCGAAATGTGCCAGTCACAAACAGCAGATTGCACTGCTATTAATTGATGTCGATTACTTTAAAAAATATAACGACAATTACGGGCATATTGCCGGTGATAGCTGTTTACAGGTAGTTGCCGAAACGTTGAAAAAGACCATTAGCGAGCCGCCTTTTCTGGCCGCCAGATATGGCGGAGAAGAGTTTGTGGTTATTCTGCCTGAAACGGATGCGCGCTCCGCAGAGAATATGGCCAGAAAAATAGGCCGTAATATTAAGGCCGGGAATATTCCCCACGCGCAAAGCCCTCTTGGCGTCGTGAGTGTGAGCATTGGTGTTGCCGCCGGGTTTGCCGCCGCACTACAGGGTAACGAAGCGACGCTCATCGAATTCGCGGATGAGGCGCTTTACGCAGCGAAATCTTCAGGACGTGACCGCGTGGTCACATCACGCCGTGAAATCGCGTGATGTGAGCACAGTTGTCACACGTGCCGAAGCAGCTTGCTGCGCAACCTGGATATCCGCCACTGGCGCTAAGTTGACGTACCATGTGAATCCCTGTTTGCGATGAATTGTGTTCACCCGTCCCAAAAAGCGCAAAAAAATGTTTCCAGGTCGCATAAAGATGCTTTTCAGCTCTCGACGTATTGCGTCTTGCTGCCTATGATGCTTGGGTTTCGCTTTTTTTAATTATCCTGAGGACACAGGGGCAGGGGGAGAGAAATGCGCGCAGCGTTTTTAGTAGGATGTGCCGCTTTATTATTATCGGCATGCAGCAGTGAACCCGTTCAGCAAGCGACCGCAGCACACGTTGCGCCAGGGCTTAAAGCCGCGATGTCAAGTGGTGGTCAGGCGAATTGCGCGATGATTGGTGGTTCGTTGTCAGTTGCCCGGCAACTTGATGGTTCAATGGTGGGAATGTGTGCTTTGCCAAATGGCAAACGCTGCAGTGAGCAGTCGCTTGCCACCGGGAGCTGCGGCAGTTACTGAGCGTTCGCCGCGCGTGTGTAAATCAGGGTTTGCGTCGCCGTCGCCAGCGTCAGCTGGTTGTCCGTCAGATCAACCTGTGCGCCTTCGCTGAGCATCGCATTAATGGTGTGATCCAGTTCGTTACGCTGCTGGTCAGGGCAGAGCATCATGGTCATGCCCATCTGTTTGACGGTTAATTTGCCTTCAGAGAGTTTTCCCTGGCCCATAAAGCCGTTGCACATTTTGCCGGATACGCGCAGGTCTTTATCAAAACGGATTTCCGGTGCCGGGCCATTACCCTGCACGGACTGGCCGTTTACGGTGGTCAGCACAAATCGTTGGTCTGCCAGTTGCTGTGGTTTCAATGTGTCGGTGCGGGAACTCACGCAGCCAGAAAGCGCTACGCTCAACGCAACCAAAGTCATAATTTTCTTCATCTCGTCCTCTAAGGGGTTATCCATTACGTGGGGGATTCTAACAGGCTAAGCCTGGGCGTCATCGGGGTTTGTCCGAAAGGGTTCCCGTGCAGGCAGGGGAACCCCGGATAATCAGGCCAGCGCATTCGGGCAGGTTTCGCCGTCGCGTAACTGGCGCAGGTTTTCCAGCGTTGTTTCGGAAATGCTAATCAACGCTTCGGCCGTCAGGAATGCCTGGTGACCGGTAAACAGCACGTTGTGGCAGGCTGATAAACGACGGAACACGTCGTCCTGAATAACATCGTTGGATTTATCTTCAAAGAAGAGATCGCGTTCGTTTTCATACACATCCATTCCCAGCGCGCCGATCTTTTGCGTTTTCAGCGCTTCTATCGCAGCTTGCGAATCCACTAATCCGCCACGGCTGGTATTGATGATCATTACGCCATCTTTCATCTGATCAAAGGCGTCGCGGTTAAGCAGGTGGAAGTTTTCCGGCGTAAGCGGGCAGTGCAGGGAGATGACATCCGCCTGTGAAAACAGCGTAGGCAGATCAACATACTCCACGCCAAGCTCCAGCGCTGCAGCGCTCGGATACGGGTCGAACGCCAGCAGGCGCATGCCAAACCCTTTCAGAATACGCAGCGCCGCAACGCCAATTTTACCGGTGCCGATCACGCCCGCCGTTTTACCGTACATGGTGAAGCCGGTCAGCCCTTCCAGGGAAAAGTTAGCATCGCGGGTACGTTGATACGCGCGGTGAATGCGGCGGTTCAGGGTCATCATCATGCCAATCGCATGTTCCGCCACCGCTTCCGGGGAGTAGGCCGGAACACGCACGACCTGCAAACCCAGCTCTTTTGCCGCATCGAGATCAACATTGTTGAACCCGGCACAGCGCAGGGCGATAAATTTCACGCCGAGCTTTTTCAGCTCTTCCAGCACCGGGCGGCTGCCATCGTCGTTAACAAAAATGCAGACCCCATCACAGCCATTCGCGGTTTTTGCAGTCTTTTCGGTTAACAGAAAGTCGAAAAATTCAAGATCGTAGCCATATTTCTCGTTTACCTGCTGCAAATACTTTTTATCGTATTGCTTTGTGCTGTATATCGCGAGTTTCATAAGACTTTCTCCAATGGTTTTCTACCCACATTATCACGTTTTAAAATTATTATGTAAACGTTCAAATTTTATTGACAACCATGGGTGCGGTGAATGTATCCAGTTCAGTATATCCGCTGTGTCACACCTGTTAGCGCAATTGTTTTAATGCGCTGCGCGTGCTCCAGCTAATAGCCGTCGCTGCAATAACCCCGATAAGCCATGGAATTTTGGAGTCGTGAAAGTAATTAGCGCTGAGATAATCGCTGAAGGTAAAGCAGGTGAAAACGGTGGTGCCAGTAAACCAGCCGCGAATTAAAGAGCCTTTGGTGAACATACGTTGAATCCATAAATTAATGATATTAAAACACTATTCTCTGTAACTACTGAAAATGCAATCGCCAGACTATGATTAAAATGGCTCGCGCCTTCAAAGGGGCGGTCAAACATGCCACAATAACCGCCAGAATCGGCTTAATCACATGCAAAATCAGGATATTAGCTACCCATGAAGGGTAAATACAAAGCCGCCATCGCCCTGGTGTTACTGTTCATTCTGTTGCCGCTTACGCTGCTACTGACGCTTGCGCAATGGGTGCCGACGCTGGTCGGTATCTGGTTGCCAGCCGGCACGCGCATCGCCATGGAAGAGAGCCCGCGATTCACCCGACATGCGTTAAAAATCCCCGATCTGCGCTATCTGGTCGCTGATTGTCAACTGGCGTCATTACAGGACGCCGAACTGACACACCCCAGCCGCTGGCAGCTTCATATTGGCGCGCTGGATATTAACACCGCCTGCCTGAATAAACTGCCACAAAGTGAAACTGTTTCTGACGCGCCGCGCACGCTGGCCGAATGGCAAGCCTTGCTTCCTTATAGCTGGCTGACGGTGGAGCGTTTTACCGTTTCGCCGTGGAAAACATGGGCAGGCAAATTATCCGCGTCGTTGACACCGGATGTGCAGCAACTCACTTATTCTGGCGAGCGCGTTGAACTCAGTGCCCGCTTAAAGGGGCAGGCGTTAACGGTTAGTCGCATGGCGCTGCGTCTTGTCGATGATCAGCCGCCGTTTACGCTCGGTGGTGAATTTACCCTGCCGGACGTTCCAAATAGTGTTCCCGTTAACGGACATATGGAAAGCACCTTAACCCTGTCGCAGCAGCCGGGCGTGGTGGATGTCGATCTCGACTGGCGCGATAACGAAGGGCAACTGGTGGTCATGGCGCGCGATCAGGGCGATCCGCTGCTCGATCTGCCGTGGCAGCTTACGCCCGACCAATTGACCATTAGTGATGGGCGCTGGAACTGGCCCTATCAGGGCTTTCCGCTGAGCGGTCGCGTTGGCTTAAAAGTGGATAACTGGCAACAGGGGCTGGAAAAGGCGCAGTTCAGTGGCCGGTTAAACGTGCTGACGCAGGGCGACGCCGGGAAAGGCAATGCGGTGCTGACCATTGGCCCGGGTCGTCTTGGTATCGACAAGAATGATATGCCGCTGCAGCTGACCGGCGAAGCAAAGCAGGGCGATCTGGTGTTTTATGCGGTACTTCCCGCCCATCTGAGCGGCAGCGCTGACGATCCGCAACTGGCTTTTACGCCTGGTGCGCTGCTGCGCTCGCGCGGGCGGGTGATTGATTCGTTAAATATTGATGAAGTGCGCTGGCCGCTGGCGGGCGTCAAGCTGACTCAGCACGGTATTGACGGGCGTTTGCAGGCCATCCTTCGCGCGCATGAGAATGCGATGGGGGACTTCCGTCTACATCTTGATGGCCAGGCGCAGGATTTTCTGCCGGATAACGGCCTGTGGCGCTGGCGCTACTGGGGCGACGGCAATTTCACGCCGATGAACGCGCGCTGGGATGTCGCGGGTCGCGGCGAATGGAATGACAACACGATTACGCTTAACGATCTTTCGACCGGATTTGACCAGTTGCAATATGGCGCGATGCACATGGCTACGCCCCGGTTAGTGCTGGATGCGCCAGTAAAATGGGTGCGTGATGCAACAAACCCGCAATTCACCGGCGCACTGACGCTGGATGCCGGGCAAACCAGTTTCAGTGCGGGAAGTGTCTTACCGCCTTCAACATTGACATTCAGCGTTGAAGGCGACGATCCGACCATGTTTCAGTTTAAAGGCGCGTTGCAGGCCGATACGATTGGCCCGGTGCAGGTTAATGGCCGCTGGGACGGTGAGCGTTTGCGTGGGCAGGCGTGGTGGCCGCGTCAGGCGCTCTCGGTATTCCAGCCGCTTATTCCCCCTGACTGGAAAATGAAACTGCTGGATGGCGCATTGTATGCGCAGGTCGCCTTTTCCGCCGCAGCGGATCAAGGCTTTGAAGCAGGCGGTCACGGCGTGCTAAAAAGCGGCAGTGTCTGGACGCCAGACAACCAAATTCGCGGCGTCGATTTTGTGCTGCCATTCCGCTACCGCGAAGGGCGCTGGCAGTTGGGCACCCGCAGGCCGGTTTCGCTACGCATTGGTGAGATAACGAACCAGGTGACGGCGAAAAACGTCACCGCCGATTTGCAGGGCGCGTGGCCATGGAGTGAAGAAAATCCGCTGGTATTAAGCGATGTCAGCGTCGATGTGCTGGGCGGGAAAGTGACTATGCAGCAGTTACGTATGCCGCAGCACGACCCGGCGCTGCTGCGTCTGAAGCACATTTCTGCCAGTGAGTTAATCAGCGCGGTGAATCCGAAGCAGTTTGCGCTTTCCGGGCCGTTTGACGGCGCGCTGCCGCTGTGGCTGGATAACCCGCAATGGATCATTAAAGATGGCTGGCTGCACAACCCCGGGCCGATGACGCTGCGGATCGATAAAGATACCGCCGATGCGGTGGTGAAAGACAACATGGCGGCGGGCGCGGCGATTAACTGGCTGCGCTATATGGAAATTTCCCGTTCATGGACGAAGATCAATCTGGATAATTTGGGGTTGTTGACGCTGCAGGCCACCCTGCGCGGCACCAGTTTTGTCGATGGCAAAAGCAGTACCGTGAATTTGAACTATACCCATGAGGAGAATGTATTCACCTTATGGCGCAGTTTACGTTTTGGCGACAATTTGCAGTCATGGCTTGAGCAACACGCGGCGCTACCGCAAGCCCGCTGCGCGAAGGGCGAAGAGTGTGAGGATAAAAAATGAGAACCCTGAAAGCCGTGCCCGTATTGATGGCGACAATGCTGCTGGCCGCCTGCACGCCGCGCATTGAGGTAGCGGCGCCGAAAGAGCCGATCACCATCAATATGAATGTGAAGATCGAGCATGAAATTCACATCAAAGTGGATAAAGACGTAGAAACCCTGCTGAAAACCCGTAGCGACTTATTCTGAGGCGATGATGAAAAAACGTGTCATAAGCGCGCTGCTGGCCGTTGGCCTTTTCAGCGCAACCGCTCAGGCGCTGACGCTTGATGAAGCCCGCACCCAGGGGCGCGTAGGTGAAACGCTCAACGGATATGTCGCGCCGATAAGCCAGGATAAAGAGACACTTGCGCTGGTAGAACGCATTAACAAAGCGCGCACTGAGAGCTACCAGCAACTGGCCGATCGCAACAACATCGCCGTCGATGACGTTGCCAGAATGGCCGGGCAGAAACTGGTGGAGCGCGCGAAGCCCGGCGACTATGTGCAGGGCATTAACGGTAAATGGCTGAAGAAACAGTAAGCGGCGCGTTACCTTCCTGGGCAAGATGCTGGCGCAACCACGCCAGCGCCTCCTCGGCCCGGCGGGTTAATGGCCATTCGGCACGGTGAATCAGCCACAGAGTATCCACCGCATGAACCGGATCGCTGTCGACCTGCAACAACGCCTGGCGAGGATAAGCCAGCCGCGCGTAGCGGGGCAGCACGGTAAACCCCAGCCCGCGAGCCACCGGTTCGGCAATCAACCCGATATGATTAATAAACCCGCTCACCGGCAACGTATGAATGCCCGGATTGCCGGGAAAGCGGCGGCTTAACAGACGCGTCGCCATCGCATTGCCATCCGGGTGGTTAATAAACCCGAGCGTGTGCAAATCCTGCCAGTTATTCAGCGCGAATCCGGCTGGCAATAATAACTCCAGCGGTTCTTCGGTAAATTTATCTGCCACCAGACGGGTGTCATCCGGCTGCTGAGTCACCAGACCTAATTCAAAACGGTTTTCTGCAATCGCCGTGATCACCGTGTGATCGGGAGCAAAGCGATAGCGGATGCTCAGCTCGGGGCGGGCTTGCTGCAAATTGAGCAATAACGGATAGATACGCAGGCCGATACTGCCTGGGCTTATCACGCTTATCTCTCCACCGTGATGCGCTTTATCATCCAGCCGGTGCATCAGGCGTTTGTTGGCCTGCTCCAGTTCCAGGCAATATTCACGTAACGCAATACCCTGCGGGGTTAATTCCAGCGTGCGTTTGCCGCGTAACATCAGCGTACCGGTTTGCTGCTCCAGTTGGCGTATATGCTGGCTCACCGCCGCCTGTGTAATGCCAAGCCTGTCGGCGGCGCGTGTGAAAGATCCCGCCTGGATCAGCGCCGAAAAAGAACGTAACAGATGCGGATTAAACATAATGAATATTTATAGAAATGATAAGCGATTGGCTATTTTCATTATAATTAGCCCGGTATAGGCTTGTCGACGCGTCTTAACCAACGACGCTGATTAACGTGGTGAATCCCCCTATGCGGCGGGGCGCTTTGGTCGGTTTCACATTGCTGCGCAGGCTATGGGATCAAACGTAGCCTACCGGGAGGCACCCGGCACCACGCCTCTTATGCTGTATTTCCAGGATCGATTATGGACAACCCGGGACTCTTATCGAGTGTACATTTGCTGTATCTGGCTTCGCATAACTTACGTCTGCTGATCGATGAGAAAATAAAAGAGTACGATCTCGGTTTTAATAGCTGGATGGTCCTTGTTTTCATCCGCAACGAGCCAGCCCTATTAACCCAGCGGGAAATCGCCGCGCGGCTGGGGCTAAAAGAGCCGAGCGTCGGCGAGCTTATTAAGCAATTAATGAAACGTAAATACCTGGCCAGAGCCGTGGATGTGCACGATCGTCGTAAATATGCCATCAAAATCACCGCGCCAGGAATGGCAGCCTATGATGCCGTTCAGCAGGCGTTAATGCCGGTGCTAGGGAATGTGTTTAATGCTCTGGATTTATCACATTTGCAGAAGGCGCTTACCGCCATTCTGTTGACCACCAAAGAGTACATTGCGGAAGGCGAATAGCCTGACAAGCGGGGAAAAGCACCCTCCCACCAAAATAGGTGAGAGGGGAAAATCTTAGGCAGCCACCAGGCTGTCGATGGCGGCTTTGGCGTCGGTCTGTGCTTTGGTCGCCACTTCCGGACCGTAAGCAATGCCTTCTGCAAAGACAAAGTTGACATCGGTAATGCCGATAAAGCCGAGGAACAATTTCAGGTACGGCGCCACCAGATCGGACGGGGTATCTTTATGGATACCGCCACGGCTGGAAACCACGACTACACGTTTACCTTTCACCAGACCTTCCGGACCTGCTTCGGTATAACGGAACGTTACGCCAGCACGTGCCACCAGGTCGAAGTAGTTTTTCAGCTGCGTCGGGATGTTGAAGTTGTACATCGGGGCGTTAATGACAATCACGTCATGCGCTTGCAGCTCAGCAATTAGCTCGTCGGAGAGCGACAGTGCTTCCTGCTGACGCGGTGTCAGCGGGGCATCGCTCGGGCGCAGCGCGCCAACCAGTTCGCCATCCAGCACCGGGATCGGGTTAGCGGCCAGGTCACGCACGGTAATGTGATCCGCTGCGTGTTTTTCACGCCACTGTTCAACGAAATAATCGGCCAACTGACCAGACTGTGAGTACCCTGCCAGAATACTGGATTTAAGAACTAAAACTTTGCTCATTGGGTGTTTCCTTTATTGTATTTGCAATGGGTTGCCCCGTGACGTCATGACACTCTATTCACAAAATCTCTACATGAATAGCGCAATATATCGAATCCTATGTTCGAATTTCTTGAACAAGAAAAGGATTACTGCGATGTGCTATCCTACTGCGATTGCGAACTTAAGATGTTTCCCGGCAGTGCTCTGCCCAATAACGCTATGACAGAACAACAGAAATTGACGATTACCGATCTCAGCGCGCAGCTCAACACCCTGATGCTACGCGACCAGCAGCGCTTCGCCCGCCGCCTGCATGGCAGCAAGAAAGTTAAAAATCCTGAATCTCAGCAAGCACTGCTGCAGACGCTAGCGCAAGAGATAAGCGAAGCCGCCGGAAAAGTGGCGCAGCGTGAAGCTGCGCGCCCGACCATTGATTACCCGGACAACCTGCCGGTCAGCCAGAAAAAACAGGCAATCCTCGAAGCTATCCGCGATAACCAGGTGGTGATTGTGGCCGGTGAAACCGGCTCCGGTAAAACCACGCAGTTACCGAAAATTTGCATGGAGCTGGGGCGCGGCATTAAAGGGCTGATTGGTCATACTCAGCCGCGTCGTCTGGCGGCGCGCACCGTTGCCAACCGTATTGCCGAAGAGCTGAAAACTGAACCAGGCGGCTGCATCGGCTATAAAGTGCGTTTCAGCGATCATGTCAGCGACAACACCATGGTCAAGCTGATGACCGACGGTATTCTATTGGCGGAAATCCAGCAGGATCGCCTGCTGATGCAATACGACACCATCATCATCGATGAGGCGCACGAACGCAGCCTGAACATCGATTTTCTGCTGGGTTATCTGCGTGAATTACTGCCGCGTCGCCCGGATCTGAAAATCATCATCACCTCCGCCACCATCGATCCGCAACGTTTCTCGCGCCATTTCAATAACGCGCCCATTATCGAAGTGTCCGGGCGTACCTATCCGGTGGAAGTGCGCTACCGGCCGATTGTCGAAGAAGCGGATGACACGGAACGCGACCAGTTACAGGCGATTTTTGATGCGGTGGACGAGCTTGGGCGCGAAAGCGCAGGCGATATTCTGATCTTCATGAGCGGTGAACGGGAAATCCGCGACACCGCCGATGCCCTGAGCAAGCGCGATCTGCGCCATACAGAGATCCTGCCGCTGTATGCGCGTTTATCAAATAGTGAACAGAACCGCGTATTCCAGCCGCACAACGGGCGGCGCATCGTGCTGGCGACCAACGTGGCGGAAACGTCGCTGACGGTACCGGGCATCAAATATGTCATTGATCCGGGTACCGCGCGCATCAGCCGCTACAGCTATCGCACCAAAGTGCAGCGCCTGCCGATTGAGCCGGTTTCGCAGGCTTCCGCGAACCAGCGTAAAGGGCGCTGCGGTCGCGTGTCGGAAGGGATCTGTATTCGTCTCTATTCAGAAGATGATTTCCTGTCACGCCCGGAATTTACCGATCCGGAAATTCTGCGCACCAACCTGGCGTCAGTCATTCTGCAAATGACGGCTTTAGGGCTCGGCGATATCGCCGCTTTCCCGTTTGTTGAAGCGCCGGATAAACGCAATATTCAGGACGGTGTTCGCCTGCTGGAAGAGTTGGGCGCGATCACCACCGACGAACAGCAGACGGCGTATAAATTGACGCCGCTCGGCCGCCAGCTATCGCAACTGCCGGTCGATCCGCGCTTAGCGCGTATGGTGCTGGAAGCGCAAAAACATGGCTGTGTGCGCGAAGCGATGATCATTACGTCGGCGCTATCGATTCAGGATCCGCGCGAACGGCCGCTGGATAAAAAGCAGGCGTCAGACGAGAAGCATCAGCGCTTCCATGATAAAGAGTCAGACTTCCTCGCGTTTGTGAACCTGTGGAACTACCTGGGCGAGCAGCAAAAAACACTCTCGTCAAACCAGTTCCGCCGTCAGTGCCGGATGGATTACCTGAACTATCTGCGCGTGCGCGAATGGCAGGATATCTACACCCAACTGCGCCAGGTGGTGAAAGAGTTGGGCATTCCGGTCAACAGCGAGCCCGCGGAATATCGCGAAATTCATATTGCGCTGTTAACCGGTTTGCTGTCGCACATTGGTATGAAAGACGCCGACAAACAGGAATTTACCGGCGCGCGTAATGCCCGTTTTTCCATCTTCCCCGGTTCTGGTTTATTCAAAAAACCGCCGAAATGGACAATGGTGGCAGAACTGGTGGAAACCAGCCGCTTGTGGGGGCGCATCGCCGCGCGCATCGATCCGGAGTGGGTTGAGCCGGTAGCGCAGCACCTGATTAAGCGTTCGTACAGTGAGCCGCACTGGGAGCGGGCGCAGGGCGCGGTGATGGCAACGGAAAAAGTGACCGTTTATGGTCTGCCAATCGTTGCGGCGCGCAAAGTAAACTATAGCCAGATCGACCCGATGCTGTGTCGTGAACTCTTTATTCGCCACGCGCTGGTCGAGGGTGACTGGCAAACCCGGCACGCCTTCTTTCGCGATAACCTGAAACTGCGCGCGGAAGTGGAGGAACTGGAGCACAAATCCCGCCGCCGCGACATTCTGGTGGACGACGAAACACTGTTTGAGTTTTATGACCAGCGCATCAGCCACGAGGTGATTTCCGCCCGCCATTTCGATAGCTGGTGGAAAAAGGCCAGCCGTGAAGCCCCCGATCTGCTCAACTTCGAAAAGAGCATGCTGATTAAAGAGGGCGCAGAGGGTGTCAGTAAGCTCGATTACCCCAACTTCTGGCATCAGGGCAATCTGAAGCTGCGCCTGAGTTACCAGTTTGAACCGGGCGCGGATGCCGACGGCGTCACGGTGCATATTCCGCTGCCGTTATTAAACCAGGTCGAAGAGAGCGGATTTGAGTGGCAAATTCCCGGCCTGCGTCGCGAACTGGTGATTGCGCTGATTAAATCGCTGCCAAAACCGACGCGGCGCAACTTCGTTCCCGCGCCGAACTATGCCGAAGCGTTTCTTGGGCGCGTCACGCCGCTGGAACTGCCGTTGCTGGATGCGCTGGAGCGCGAACTGCGCCGGATGACCGGCGTTACCGTCGACCGTGACGACTGGCACTGGGATCAGGTGCCCGATCACCTGAAAATCAGCTTCCGCGTGGTGGATGACAAAAATAAAAAGCTGCTCGAAGGTCGCTCGCTGAGCGAACTGAAAGAGCGCCTGAAAGGCAAAGTGCAGGAAACCCTTTCTGCGGTGGCTGATGACGGTATCGAGCAGAGCGGTTTGCATATCTGGAGTTTCGGCCAACTGCCGGAAAGCTACGAGCAGAAACGCGGTAACTATAAGGTTAAAGCCTGGCCTGCGCTGGTCGATGAACGTGACAGTGTCGCGATCAAGCTGTTCGATAACCCGCTGGAGCAGCAACAGGCGATGTGGCGCGGTATCCGCCGCCTGCTGTTGCTGAATATTCCGTCGCCGATTAAATATCTGCACGAAAAATTGCCGAACAAAGCCAAGCTTGGGCTCTATTTCAACCCGTACGGCAAAGTGCTGGATCTGATTGATGACTGCATTTCCTGCGGCGTGGACAAACTGATTGATGAAGCGGGCGGCCCGGTGTGGACGGAGGAGAACTTCGCCGCGCTGCATGAAAAAGTGCGCGCCGAACTGAACGAAACGGTGGTAGGGATCGCCAAACAGGTCGAACAGATCCTGACGGCGGTGTTCAATATCAACAAGCGGCTGAAAGGGCGCGTTGATATGACCATGGCGCTTGGGCTGTCGGATATCAAAACACAAATGAGCGGTCTGGTGTATCGCGGATTTGTGACCGGCAACGGTTTCCGCCGTCTGGGCGACACGCTGCGTTACCTGCAAGCCATCGAGAAGCGGCTGGAAAAACTGGCTGTCGATCCGCACCGCGACCGCGCGCAGATGCTGAAAGTCGAGCAGACGCAGCAAGCCTGGCAGCAGTGGCTGAATAAACTGCCACCGGCACGCCGGGAAGATGAGGATGTAAAAGCGATCCGCTGGATGATCGAAGAGCTGCGTGTCAGCTACTTTGCGCAGCAACTGGGGACACCGTATCCCATCTCCGATAAGCGCATCCTGCAGGCAATGGAGCAGATCAGCGCCTGATGGCAGGTGTTAGCCCGGTTACCGGGCTAACACCATCACGTCAGCCTGTCGCCGGATAAGCGAGTGCCCCATCCGGCAATGACTGGCACCGGCAACCTTACGCATTTACCCAGGCAAGCGTAAAGCCATCCCAGCCTTTGACGCCGACCGTTTGCATGGCGGTGACCGTCAGGCGCGGATCGGCACCAATCATCTCAATAAATTTGCGCACACCCTGCACGCTGGCATCGGTGGTGGTCGGGTTAGTCACTTCACCGTCGCGCACGACGTTATCGCCAATAATCAGCGTACCCGGACGGGCATAGTGCATTGCCCATTTCAGATAGTTCGGGTTATTGGGTTTATCGGCGTCGATAAAAATCAGATCGAACGGCGGGCGTTCGCCGAGGTTTTCCAGCGTCTGCAGCGCCGGGCCTTCGGCGACGGTGACCTGATGCGCTACGCCGGCAAGCTGCAGGTTTTCGCGCGCTATCGCCGCGTGTAGCGGATCGGCCTCCAGCGTCAGCAGCTCGCCACCGGTGGGCAGCTCGCGCGCCATCCAGAGCGTGCTGTAACCACCCAGCGTGCCGATTTCAAGGATGCGCTTCGCTCGTGTCATGCGCACAAACAATGCCAGTAATTGCCCCTGAGTAGGTGAAACATCAATCGCCGGAAGCCCCGCACGCTGGTTATTTACCAGCACCTGCGTCAGGATCTCATCTTTTGGAATCAACTGTTTTTCTAAGTATTCATCAACCGCGGACCACTTCTGCTGCATAGCATTACTCCTGGTTTATCAGAAACTTAATTTAGCCCGGACCAGCCACCTCCCAGTGCGCGATAGAGATCCACCTGCGCCAGTAACAGGTTGTTTTTGACCTGTACCGCGCTCAGTTGAGCGGAAAACAGCGTGCGCTGGGCGTCCAGCACGTCCAGATAAGAGGAATAACCGTTGTGATAACGGTTTTGCGCAATGCGTAACGTCTCCTGCGCGACATCGACTTGCCCGGCAAGCTCGGTGAGCTGCTCGCCCAGACGGGTGATGGCATCGAGGCTATCGTTCACCTCTTTAAACGCGTTGCGCACGGTTTTTTCATAGGTATAAAGCGCCTGATTACGCTGCGACATCGAGACATCAACCTGCGCATTCAGCGCCTGGCGGTTGAGCAGCGGGGCAAGAATGCTGCCGCCAATGCTCCACAGCCGCAGCGGATTATCCAGCAAACCGGGCAGCGTATCGTCCTGCATGCTGCCGGTTGCCGTCAGGTTAATCGACGGCAGTAATTTCGCCTGCGACGTGGCCAGAGTGGCATCGGCGGCAATCAACTGGCGCTGCGCCTGCACAATGTCCGGCCGTCGGTTAAGCAAACTCGACGGTAACTGTGAGGGCAATTTCAGCGGCGTTAAGGTTGCAAATTCACCACGATTCACCGCGCCTGGATTATTACCCAACAACACACTCAAGGCATTTTCCTGCTGGCTTATCTGATGTTGCAGCACCGGGATCTGCGCGCGCGTGCTGCGCAACTCGGAATCCGATTGCATCAGCTCCAGCCGGGAAGTATAGCCGGTCTCATACTGGCGGCGGGCAAGTTTGAGCGCATCTTCCCGCGCTGCCAGCGTGGATTGCGTGACCTGCAACTGCGCATCCAGCGACAGTAGCGTGAGATAACCGGAAGCGACGTTGGTCGCCACCGTCAAATCAGCAGCCGCCGCTGCGGCTTTCTGCGCCTCCAGCGAGGCGTCCGCTGCGCGAGACGCACTGCGGCTGGCGCCCCAGATATCGACGTTATAACTGGCCGTCAGATTGCCCTTGTACAAGGTGCTGTGAATGGGTAAACCCGTCGCGGCAGATTGCGACCGTGCACGAGTGCCGGAAATGCCCGCGTCCAGCTCGGGAAAAAGGGCGCTGTCGGCGGCGTAAACCCGCGCCTGATATTCATTGACCCGCTCGCGGGCAATCAGCACGTCGCTGTTGTGATGCAGAGCCTGATCGACATAGCGGTTCAACTGGCTGTCGTGAAAGTTGCGCCACCAGACGCTATCCGTTTTGCTGACCGGACCCGCCTCGCTGCGCCAGGCTGCCGGGATCTGCAACGACGGTTGGGCTTGCTGAACATCGGCGGACTGGCAAGCGGCAAGGGTGAGACTCAACGCGACAACGGTGAGGCGCCGCTTCATTGCTCTGCCTCCCGCGTATCAATATGCACCTGCACTGACATCCCAGGGCGCAGCCTTGCCAGCTCGTCGGGTTTCGCCTCCACCTGGATGCGTACCGGAATGCGCTGGGCGATTTTGACAAAGTTACCGGTGGCGTTATCCGGGCTGATGGCGCTGAACTCCACGCCGGTGGCTGGTGAGATGCTCTCCACGCGCCCGTGGTAGCTGCGCCCGTCCAGCGCATCGACAGTAAAGCGCACAGGCTGTCCGACAACCACATTTGCCAGTTGCGTCTCTTTCAGGTTGGCGATGACCCAGCGTTGCGATGGCACCAGCGAGGTCAGGTGCGTTCCGGCGGTGACATACGCGCCAAGGCGCACGCTGATTTGCCCCAGTTGCCCATCGCGAGGAGCAACGATAAGGGTGTTTTGCAGATCGATTTGCGCCAGCTCGAGTGCGGCTTTGGCGTTTTCCACATCCGCCTGTAACGATCCGCGATTAACAATAGCGGTTTGCAGATCCTGGCGCGACATTTCAAGCGTCGCTTGTGCCTGGGCAATACTGGCGGTGTTCTGCGCGGCGGTGGCGAGTGCGGCGTCGCGTTCACGGATGGAGAGCGAGCCGTCTGCGGTCAGCGCTTTCACGCGTTTTAAATCTGCCTGCGATTTCAGATCCTGCGCTTTCGCGCTGGCAAGCGCGGCTTCGTTGCGGGCAATGACGGCCTGCGCGCTTTTTCGCTGCTGGAGGTTGTTATCCAGCGCTGCCAGCTTCATCGCCAGCGTGGCTTTCGCCTGGTCTACGCGCTGGCGGTAAATGCGATCATCAATCTGCATAATCAGATCGCCTTTTTTCACGACCGCGAAATCCTGTACCGGCACTTCAGTGATATAGCCATTCACCTGCGGGCTGATAAATGTCGTCTGACCGCGCACATAGGCGTTATCGGTAAACTGGGTATGGCGCGTAAACGGCGGCAACTGCCAGGCGTAAAGAATGACGAGTACGCCCACCAGGCCAATCGCGGCGGCGGAAAAAAGAGAAACCACACGTAAATTGCTGCGGGTATTGGCCCGCTCTTTGGCGGCATCCTGCTGGCTCATAGACACTCCAGTAACATTATTATTTGCTCCCAGTGGCCCGCTTCAACACAAGGCGGGCAGTAATGCGCAGGCGCAACAAGCGCCATAAAATCCAAATCAGCGTGGCGGCGGCAATGCTGGCCGTCAGCAGATACGTATCGTTGTAAGCCAGAATATTCGCTTCCAGCGTCGACACCGTTTGCAGTTGCGTCACCGCCTGCGCGCTAAGCAATGTGCTGTCGCCAAGCTGGCTTTGAAACATCTGGCTGTAATATTGCAAACGCTCATTGACAAGTGGGTTCAGGGTGGTGAGTTGGTCCGCTAACAGGCTGGAGTGATACTTTTCCCGCCAGGTCTGAAACGTGCCGAGGATCGCCGAACCCAGCAGCCCGCCAATATTCTGGCTCATGCCAAACAGCACCGAGAAACTGACCAGGTTGCGCGGCTCCGCCACCACGCCGCCAATTCCTGCCAGCATCGCCGGTGCGATAAAAAACGCACTGGCAAAACCGAGTAAAAACTGGCTTAACATCAACTGATTGGGCCGCGTCAAACTGGTCGACTGGCTATCGAGCAGCGAGGCGATAATCATCAACGCCAGCGAGGTGACAATCGGCCAGGCCAGCCGCTGGGGTTTAATCGTCAGGCAACTGGCGGTAATACCGCAGACAATGCCTGCGAGGATCGACCACGCCAGGCTGGTCATTTGCTCGTTTTGCAGGCCGACATATTGCAGCCAGCCAAACACGCCGGTGTTCTGCTCGGCGAGCACAATGCGGATCAGCAGCATAATTAACCCAAGACGCACAATGCTGCCGCTGGAGAGCCAGCGGGTGTTGAGCAGCGGGTTACTGCGATTGTGTTCAAAGGCAATAGCCGAGACGATCAGCACCACGGCGCCTGCCAGTGACCAGCCGATCCAGGGTGCCTCAAACCACCAGTCCAGCCGACCCAGCGACAGCACCGCGCACAGCAGCGCCATACCGGGCGCGAGCAGAAAGAAGGTGATGAAATCTTTCTTTTCAAACACTTTTTTGCGATCGCCCGGCGGCAATTTTAACGCGATCACGCAGCCCAGAGAGAGCAGCGCCAGCCCAAGTTCAAACAGATACAGCCCACGCCACTCGTCCAGTTGCAGCAGCTCGGTAGAAAAAAGGCGGGCAATCGGAATAGCCAGCGTCGAACCGGTAATACCAATGGTCAGCGCTTTTAAGCGATGTTTCGCCGGCCAGGCCTGGATTTGGTAGTAAATACCCAGCGAACTGAGCGCCGCCGCCACCATGCCGTGCGCGGCGCGGACAAACAGGGCAGAACTGAGATCGTTGATAAACAGGTGGAAGAAAGTCACCAGCACATACAGCACCAGAAACCCTTCGGTAAACGCGCGCAGGCCGTATTGCTGGCGAAACTTTACCAGCAGCAGGTTAATCGATACGTTGGTCATCACATACACGGCAGGCAGCCAGGCGATTTCCGTCGACCAGGCGGCAAACGTGCCTTGCAGGTTTTGCAGATTAGCGGTCACCATCGCGTTGCCGAGCGCGCCAGTCATACAAACCAGCAGGCCAACGACACCATAGGCGATACGGCGCGGAGTGCTGTGATAGGGCGTGGAAGGCGAACCCAGCAGCATCGGTTTTTCATGTGGCTGCCATTCGCGTGGGCTATACGGGTCGCTTTTCGGCAAACGCATTACATTTTCCTGACCGGGGCTAATGGTGATCGTTCGCGACGGTAAGTTGTGCGCGTATAAAGATGTCGGAAACAGCAGTTATCCATATAAAAACAAAAGTTGTTAATGTAAATGGTTAGCGGGCTAATGATTCTACTTGTGCCGTCAAAGGCAATGCAAGCGCATAAGAAAAATATAGGTTACTGACGTTAAGTGATCTGCTTTATTGATAAAAATAAACAACTATAGGTGACAACGTCACAATGAATGCGATAACCATTACGCTTACCCAGGCAACCGATCCCGCGTGCCTGCAACTTCAGGACGCGCTTTCTGATTACCTACAACAACTCACAGGCAGCAGCGGCAGAGCCTCGTTTGACGTTTCAGCCTTAGGTGAGCGAGGCTTCTTCTTGCTGGCACAAGAAAACGCGGTGGCGGTGGGCTGTGTTGCGGTTCGTGAATTGTCCGCCGGGATCGGCGAAATTAAGCGCATGTATGCACGCCCCGGCACGCGCGGCGTAGGCGCGCAGTTGCTCTGCGCGCTGGAGCAACATGCGCGGGAACGCGGATTTCAGGCGCTGTGGCTGGAGACGCGCAAAATCAACCAGCGTGCCGTTGATTTCTATCAGCGCAACGGCTTTCGGATCCGTGAAAACTACGGCAACTATAGCGGCAGGCCGGAAGCGGTATGTTTCGAGAAAACGCTGTGACCGGTTCATGGTGAAGATGCGCAGTGTCGTTAGCACGAGCGGCAACAGATAAAACGTATGCCGTTTTTGCCAACTTAACACCGGATCACTGGCGCTGCCTTCAATGGGAGCAGATACAGCGGCAACCCGCACATCAGGTTATTGCGCACGTTTCAAACAAGGTTACAGAAACTTACCTGAACTGCTAAGAACAGGATTCGGAGTGATCCCCTGTTCTGCGGGTGTTGACGCGGTAGGCTGTAAGTTAAAGCGAAGGAGGTTCTATGCTGATGACGACTTTTCCCACCGTAGCAGAGCGCACGCTGGCGGCGGCAAATACACTGGGTGCGTGGCTGGCGCAAAATGATTTTGTCGGTAAACCCACGCCCGTGCGGGCTGATGTGGTCATTCTCGCGGGTAATGCTGTCATTCCAACCATCGATGCCGCCTGTGCGCTGGCGGCGGCGCAACAAACGCCGTTACTGATAAGCGGTGGCGTCGGGCACTCCACCACGTTTCTTTATTCCGTTATCGCCCGGCATCCCCGTTACAACGTCGTGCGGACCACCGGGCGCGGCGAAGCGGCGATCCTGGCCGATATTGCGCGCCGGTTCTGGCAGATTGATGCGAAACAGATCCTTATTGAGGATAAATCCACTAACTGCGGTGAAAACGCCAGGTTCAGCATCGATATGCTGATGTCGCAGGGGGTAAAACCGAAAACCGTGATGGTGGTGCAGGATCCCACCATGCAACGCCGCACAATGGCGACGTTTGCCCGCATCAGCAAGCAGTGTCACGATGCGCCGCACTGGCTGAGCTGGCCCGGTTTTATTCCCCAGTTAACCAACACGGCAGAAGGTCTCGCATTCCAGCCGCAGCAGCGAGGCTTATGGTCGGTTGAGCGTTATTTATCGTTGCTGCTAGGGGAAGTGCCACGCCTGCGCGATGATGCTAATGGCTACGGGCCAAACGGCCGTGATTTTATCGTTCACGTTGATTTTCCTGAGGAAGTCGACGCTGCCTGGCAGGTTTTAATGGCAGATAAAACGCTTACTGCCGCGCTCGGCAGCCGCGCGTTGTAACCTCAATGCCCGTTTGCGCAGACGTTGCCGCAAACGGGCATTTCCTCTGCTGTCCTTGTCACTGTTTTGTTGCTTTTTCGCGCCTCTTTTATGCGTTCTCTCACAAAAGCTGCCCCTGGCTATGGGAATGATGCCGCGCGCAGATAGATTTTTAACAATGAATTCACTTGTTAAAAACAATGTTATTACAGGAGCGAGGCATGACAGCACCGGTACAGCACCCTATGTTTATCGATGGTCAATTCGTGAGCTGGCAAGGCGATACGTGGTTGGATGTCATCAACCCGGCAACCGAAGCTATCCTGGCGCGTATCCCCGATGGCACCGCCGAAGACGCGCGCAAAGCCATTGACGCCGCCGAACGGGCGCAGCCAGGCTGGGAAGCGCTGCCCGCTATTGAGCGCGCGGGCTGGTTACGCAAAATCGCGGCGGGTATTCGTGAAAACGCGCGTGAGATTAGCGCGCTGATTGTCGCCGAAGGGGGGAAAATTCAGCAACTGGCGGAAGTGGAGGTCTCCTTTACCGCCGATTACATCGACTATATGGCCGAATGGGCGCGGCGCTATGAGGGCGAAATTCTGCAAAGCGATCGTCCGGGCGAAAATATCTTTGTATTTAAACGCCCGTTGGGTGTGACCACCGGCATTTTGCCGTGGAATTTCCCGTTCTTCCTGATTGCCCGCAAAATGGCACCCGCGCTGATTACTGGCAACACCATCGTGATTAAACCGAGCGAGTTCACGCCGAACAACGCGATCGCCTTCGCGAAAATCGTCCATGATGTCGGCTTACCAAAAGGCGTTTTTAACCTGGTGCTCGGACGCGGAGAAACCGTTGGGCAGGAGCTGGCGGGGAATCCAAAAGTGGCGATGGTCAGCATGACCGGCAGTGTTGGCGCGGGCGAGAAAATCATGGCGGCAGCGGCGAAAAATATCACCAAAGTGTGCCTGGAACTGGGCGGCAAAGCGCCAGCGATTGTCTTTGACGATGCGGATCTTGAGCTGGCCGTGAAAGCGATTGTCGATTCCCGCGTCATCAATACCGGGCAAGTGTGTAACTGCGCCGAACGTGTGTATGTGCAAAAAGGGATTTATGACCGTTTTGTCAATCGACTTGGCGAAGCCATGAAGGATGTGCAGTTTGGCGATCCGGCGAAGCGCAACGATATTGCGATGGGGCCGCTTATCAATGCGGCAGCACTGCAACGCGTTGAAGAGAAGGTTGAACGCGCCGTGTCTGAAGGCGCACGCGTGGTGTTGGGCGGCAAAGCGCTCACCGGCAAAGGTTATTTTTACCCGCCGACGCTGCTGCTTGATGTGCGCCAGGAGATGTCCATCATGCATGAAGAGACGTTTGGTCCGGTGCTGCCGGTGGTCGCCTTCGACACGCTGGAAGAGGCGCTGGCGATGGCCAACGACAGCGATTATGGTCTGACGTCGTCGGTTTATACCCGCGATCTGACGACCGCAATGAAAGCCGTGCGGGGTCTGAAGTTTGGTGAAACCTATGTTAACCGCGAGAACTTCGAAGCGATGCAGGGTTTCCACGCGGGCTGGCGCAAATCGGGCATTGGAGGGGCGGATGGACGCCACGGCCTGAACGAGTATCTGCAAACGCAAATGGTTTATCTGCAGTCCTGATATACGCGCCCCCGCTGATGGCGGGGGCGCGTTTCAAACTTTGGTTGCTATCCACGCCATCATCAGTTCCGGCCATATTGCTGCCGGTAAACCCAGCGCATCGCGAATGCCAAAGCCGTGTTTCCCCTGTTCGAACAGATGCATCTCAACCGGCACGCCAAGGCGGCGCAGGGCAGTGAACATGACCACGCTGTTTTCCACTTTCACTGCCGGGTCATCGACCGCATGCAACAGAAAGGTCGGCGGCGTGGTTTCATCGGCCATTTGCTCTGCAGAGTAGCGGCGGATCTGTTCGTCGCTCGGCGTATCGCCAATCAACTGCTGGCGCGACATCGGGTGGTCAATCTCCTGGTGCATGGTAATAACCGGATAGACCAGCGCCATAAATGCCGGGCGAGCGCTTTGTTTATCCATCTCATCAACGGGGTGGTAGACGTTTTCGTGGTAGCGCGTGCCAAGGCTGGCCGCGGCGTGGCCGCCAGCGGAAAACCCCATAATGCCAATACGTTCGGGGTCGAGGCGCCACTCCTGCGCACGGGCGCGAATGACGCGTATCGCACGTTGCACATCTGCCAGCGGCGCGTTCGCACCTTCATCATGCCCATCGCCTGGCAGGCGGTAGGTCATCACAAACAGGGTGTAACCTTTGGCGTTAAAGCAGGGCGCCAGCGCGCTGCCTTCTTTATCCAGTACCACACGACGATAAGAGCCGCCAGGCGTGACCAGAATACCGACACCGTTCGGGTTTTGTGGCGCGTAAACGGTAATGTGCGGTGCGCGCACACCGGTGACGGAGCGATCAAAGAGCGAGGGGCCGGTATGATGCTCTTCAAGCTGAAACTGCACCGGGCTTCCCGCAGCACCAGGGGCTTCGCCGGTCGGCCAGACGGGGAACATCGTGGCGTGTTGTACTGCCACGTTCATCAGGGTGAGTAAATCTTCCGGGCTGATATTTCTCATGTGTTGCCTGGTTTGAATACGCCGGGTTATTGCCCGGCGTGGATGGAGAGATTACAGTGCGCGATATTTTTCGAGCACGCGAACCAACTGAGTGACAAAACCGTATTCGTTGTCGTACCAGGATACGGTTTTGACCAGTTGTAGATCGCCGGCTTCGGTGATCTCGGTTTGGGTGGCGTCAAAGACGGAACCGAAATGGCTGCCGATAACATCCGAAGAGACAATCTCATCGTCGGTATAGCCGAAAGATTCATTATTTTCGGTGGCTTTTTTCAGTGCCTGATGAATTTCATCAACCGTCACTTTCTTCTCTAATATTGAAACCAGCTCAGTAACGGAGCCGGTTTTCACCGGTACGCGCTGCGCATGGCCTTTCAGCTTGCCGCTCAATGCCGGGATCACCAGACCGATGGCTTTCGCCGCACCAGTAGTGTGCGGAATGATGTTTTCAGCGGCGGCGCGGGAGGCGCGCAGATCTTTACCGCGCGGACCATCGACCAGAGCCTGCGTACCGGTGTAGGCGTGAATGGTGGTCATGGTGCCAACTTTAATACCGAAATTATCCTGCAATGCTTTGGCCATCGGCGCGAGACAGTTAGTGGTGCAGGAAGCCACAGAAATAATGGTGTCCTGCGCATTAATCGTGTCGTCGTTAACGTTGTAGACGATAGTTTTCATCTCGCCTGCCGGGGCAGAAATAAGCACTTTTTTGGCCCCAGCGTCGATGTGCGCCTGCGATTTTTCGCTCGATGTATAAAAACCGGTACACTCAACGATGATCTCCGCACTGGCGCTGCGCCACGGAATATTTTTCGCCTCTTTCTCCGCATATACCGTGATGGTTTTGCCGTTAACAATCAGCGCGTCTTCGGTAAAATCCACGCTCCAGCCGAACGGGCCGTAGTTGGAATCATGTTTTAACAAATAGGCCAGCACTTTGGGTGAGGTCAGATCGTTGATCGCTACCACCTCCGCGCCGCTGTTGGTTTCCAGCAGACGACGTAACACCAGGCGCCCAATGCGCCCAAATCCATTAATGCCAATTTTGCTCATAAATCTTCTCCATCAGAATGTAATGAATCACTGTTTTGCACTTATTTAGTGATAACCTGGCGGGCGTTATTGGGCAAATGAATCACATTCAGACTGCGGTAAGTGCCTGAATAGTTAAAAAGTAAAGTTAATGAATTTTTAAGGAAAGCCCGGTATGTTGAACGCCGGTTCGTTCGTTTTGGGGTTCCTTATGCGTAGCAAATATTCCGGATTACAAATCGCCATTCACTGGCTGGTGTTCCTGCTGGTTATTGGTGCTTATTGCGCCATGGAACTACGCGGATTCTTCCCGCGCAGCTATCGTCCTTATTTCAATCTCGTACACGTTTCATGCGGCATTTCGATTCTGGTACTGATGGTGGCACGTCTGCTGGTGCGGCTGAAAAGCCCAACGCCGCCAATTGTGCCGAAACCGTCAGCAATGATGACCGGGCTGGCGCACCTTGGGCATCTGGTCATTTACCTGCTGTTTATTGCCTTGCCGATCCTTGGTTTGCTGATGATGTATAACCGCGGTGGTCCGTGGATTGCTTTCGGTATTACGATGCCGTACGCCGCAGAAGCGAATTATGATTTAGTGGATACACTCAAAGAGTTCCACGAACTGTTGGCCAACGTCGGTTATTTTGTCATTGCGTTACATGCCGGTGCAGCATTGGCGCATCATTACTATTTTAAAGACAACACGCTGCTGCGCATGATGCCAAAAAAACGCGGCTAACTGTTCCTCGTTACCTGGCCCCGCATCCTGCGGGGCTTTTTCATTTCTGCGCGTCTAAAATGTGATCCTGTCGGGTTTTCCACACTGAAAAGCAGGGTGGAAATCACATTTTACGCCATCCGTACTGTGCGTAATTCGTACAAGCAGTGTAGATAGTATATCTATTATAGAAACACTATCGGGCGGAGGGGATATGACACAGCCAGTACAGGAGTCTCTTGATCGGATGGCAACACAAGAACACGCTGCCGGATCGCGCAAATTACGCAAAGTGCTGCTCGCCACCGGCATTGGTCATTTTGTCGAGTGGTTTGACTTTGGTCTTTATGGCACGCTCGCCGCCATTATCGGCCTGCAGTTTTTCCAGGCGGGCGATCCCAGCGTGGCACTGCTTTCGTCGTTCGCGGTCTTTGGCGCGGGCTTTATTATGCGCCCCCTTGGCGGGCTGTTTTTCGGTTCGCTGGGCGACAGAAAAGGGCGACAAAAAGTGCTGGCAACGGTGATCCTGCTCACCTCCGGAGCCACCTTCGTGATGGGGCTGCTACCGACTTATCATCAGATTGGTATTACTGCGACGGTGCTGCTGGTGATAACGCGCCTGGTTCAGGGCTTTGCCGCAGGGGGCGAAAGCTCGGGTGCGACAACCTATCTTGCTGAATATGCCCCCACGGAGCGCCGTGGCTACTTCACCTGCTGGATCGATAACTTTGGTTTTATGGCTTTTGTTGTAGGATCCGGGCTGGTGTTTCTGCTGACGGCAACGCTCGGTGAAAGCACAATGAGCGACTGGGGCTGGCGCATTCCCTTTTTGATCGCCGGGCCGCTGGGCTGGGTCGGGCTGTACTTGCGAAAACATCTGGAAGACTCACCAGAATTTCTCGACGCCATGAAGAACGGGCAAACCGAAGCTGCGCCGCTGCGTAAAGCGGTTACCACGGCGTGGGGTGCGTTGCTGTTCTGTGTCGGTTTTGTGGTGATCAAAGCGGTCGGGCACTGGACGCTGCAAACCTTTATGCCGAGCTATCTCTCCACCGAGTTGCACTTTTCAAAACTTAACGCTTATGCCATCACCACGATTGGTCTCTTTTCCGTGGCGGTGCTGGTACCGTTTATGGGCTATCTGTCAGATAAATATGGCCGTAAACCGTTAATGCTGGCCGGGTGCGCCGGGTTTATTCTGCTGAGTTACCCGGCGATGATGGTGATGGCGAACGGCGATGTGCTCTCTGCTGTACTGGCGATGGTGATGCTGGGGGCGTTTATCGCCGCGTTTGATGGCGCATGTACCGCCGCAATGGCAGAGCTTTTCCCCACCAGTGTGCGTTATGGCGGTTTGTCTATCGCCTATAATTTTGCCGTCGCCTTCTTTGGTGGCATCACTCCGTGGTTTTCCGCCTGGCTCATTACCAGCACTGGTGATAAATTCTCGCCGGCCTTCTATGTGATGGGCGCGGCGCTAATCACCTTCCTGACAGTGCTACGCGCCCGTGAAACCGCAGGGCAACCGCTAAAACGCTGACGTTTTGCCCGGAGGATCCCTCCGGGCTATTAGGTAAATCCGAAACAGGGCATTGCGCGTAGCCGTTACGGAGCGGGGTTCGCCTGCTACGCGCAACAATCGATAATTTTCTTTTGCTTTCATTAACACGGGATTATTTATTTGCCCGGTCAGGGAATAAATATCAACGTGATATTAACCTAGGAAATCATTTTTATTCCATAGGGACAAAGTTCGAATAAACACGTCTGCTGCTTTTCACAATTTCGTAATGAAACGTTATCATTACCGGGGCAATGACAACTATTTTTTAAAGTCCGCCAGATAGCAGGGAAAAAGGGCATGGTATGAATAACGCGAAAGTCCTGTGGTTTTCCGTCAATGGATACACGTGCGCCATCAGTATGTAAGTAATTGTTTGGCCGCAAAAAATAATTGCCGCGATACCAAACAATAATCGATAGATGCTCACTATTCCTGGCGACGGCAAACGCCGTGCCGGTCGTTGGGGAAAGTAGCATATCCATAATATCCCAGCGCATAAATTCTCCTTGCTAATAGCATAATGCCTAACTAAGAAAAATCTTATCAAATAATTCATGCCAATCCTAAGTTAAATTTTATATTTAATATTCCATTGATTAACCTGCGATATATTTAATTAATTTTACTTAGGATTTTGATATCAGACAAAAAAGGCGAGATTTTGTACAATATATTTTAATGATTGTTATCCTTTCCCGGTGAATACATTATGTTTTCTCTCTGCTAGAATCATCACGTCACTTTAGTCTCGCCTTGCCAGGAGGTTTCCCGTGCTTTTGTCCAGTCTGATTGCGATTGCCGCTGTGTTGATGATGGGAGTAATGAGCCCTGGTCCAAGTTTTATTTACGTTGCGCGTAATTCACTGGCGCACTCACGTGTGCATGGTTTAGTGACTTCGCTGGGAATGGGGGTTGGTGCGGCGACTTTTGCGCTAATGGCGATGCTGGGATTGCAAAGGGTACTGAATGCGGTGCCGGAACTCTATATGGCGCTTAAGATTGCAGGGGGCGCGTATCTTATCTGGATGGCGGTGAAGATTTTTCGTGGCGCATCGCAGCCATTGACGCTCTCTTTAAGCCATAACGACGTACCCAAAGGGTTATGGAAGACGTTTCGCGATGGTTTGTTTATTCAGTTAAGCAACCCAAAAACGGCGATCGTTTTCGCGTCCATTTTCACGGCACTGCTGCCAGCCACTATTCCAACGATCTTCTATTATGTGATCCCGCTGATGAGCTTTGTGATAGATGCGGGCTGGTATTCGCTGGTGGCGTTGCTGCTCTCAGCCGAGAAACCACGCCGCGTGTATTTGCGCATCAAAACGGCGGTGGACAGAACATCGGCCACGGTACTGAGTATTTTGGGGATCAAGCTGATTTATTCATCGCTGGCGAAATAAGCGTTGGGAAACGGGTACTGATTTTGTCACAAGGCTCGGGATAAGAGCGTTGTGACAAAACTTGCTATTACATACTGGCACGATTAATCAAGGATAAGGATCTAAATCAACGTTAGCTAGCTTGCGAATATCTTATAGAAGTGAGCGGAATGCTTTCTTCATCATCCTTGTTGCGATAAACGATGCTGTTTTGTGAAAAAACAATAGTATTGTCGGGTACGTTTTTATTAATGAGCGACAAGGCACCAATTGTTACGTTATTTCCAATACTGATATCACCAATAATGCAGGAGTTAGCGCCGATTTCGACATTATCACCAATTCTGGTCAGACCTTCGTCGGTGCTATTTCTGGCACCTATAGTTACGCCCTGGCGAATGACCGCATTTTTACCAATAACTGTATTTCCGCGTATAACAACGCCAGGAAAATGAACGATTTTAAACCCTGCGCCAATGAATGCACGAGGATTAATATCAGTTGAATATTTACGGTTAAGTTTTGTCATTCTGTGCTTTGCAAACTTACCTAGGCCGTATTTATTTGTTTTAAAAAGGTAACACCACACTCTAAACCAAAAGTAAAAACGGCGATCTGCACACTTAAGCGCGCAATGCAAAGTTCGTCTCCAACTGAATGATTTTTTTCCTTTTTGTACCTCTGCTTTGAGGCATTGAGTTAACTCATCGTACATGCATGATACCTTGATGAAGTTCATAAAAACTTCGCTTAGTTTACATGATTGATGTTCAGGTTTCTCTTAAAAATTTTTATTCTGCGATCAATTGCGCACCTTTGGCAATGTTTGCAGACGAATCAGTGGTAGCAAAATAGTAGTGTTAATTTATTTAGGGAATTTTGTTTGGTATTTTAGTTTAAGTTTTATAACCACATCGATGATAGATGTATAGTTTTTATCGACAGCACCTTCTTATTAAAATCTGTCTTTTGATATTGCATGTTTACATGAATAAGTGGAAAAGATTACCATACCCCCCTATAGTATCAAGGAGGTCACATGCCCCATTCACCAGAAGATAAAAAACGCGTGCTTACGCGCGTACGTCGTATCCGCGGGCAGGTTGATGCGCTTGAGCGCGCACTGGAAAGCGGCGAGCCCTGCATCGCGATTTTGCAGCAAATCGCCGCTGTGCGCGGCGCAGCCAATGGCCTGATGGGCGAAATGGTTGAAATTCACCTTAAAGATGAGCTGGTCACTGGCGAAACCACGGCCGATCAACGCGCGGTGCGCATGGCGGAAGTCGGTCATCTTCTGCGCTCTTATCTAAAATAAGCAATAAGCCATACACAAAAAGGAAGCGACTTATGAAATCACGTGCAGCTGTGGCCTTTGGGCCGGGCCAACCGCTCAAAATCGTCGACATTGACGTAGCGCCGCCAAAGAAGGGTGAAGTCCTGGTGCGCATCACGCACACCGGCGTTTGTCACACCGATGCATTTACGCTTTCGGGCGACGATCCGGAAGGCGTGTTCCCGGCGGTGCTCGGCCATGAAGGTGGCGGCATCGTTGTGGAAGTCGGCGAAGGGGTGACCAGCCTGAAACCGGGCGACCATGTTATTCCGCTCTACACGGCAGAGTGCGGCGAGTGTAAGTTCTGTAAATCGGGGAAAACCAACCTCTGTCAGGCCGTTCGCGCCACGCAGGGTAAAGGCCTGATGCCGGACGGCACAACCCGTTTCTCCTACAACGGCGAACCGATTTATCACTACATGGGCACCAGCACGTTCAGCGAATACACCGTTTGCGCGGAAATCTCACTGGCGAAAGTTAACGAACAAGCGCCGCTGGATAAAGTCTGTCTGTTGGGTTGCGGCGTGACCACCGGCATTGGCGCGGTGCATAACACGGCGAAAGTCAAAGAGGGCGATACGGTCGCAATCTTTGGTCTGGGCGGTATCGGCCTGGCGGCTATCCAGGGCGCAGTTCAGGCGAAAGCGGGACGCATTCTGGCGATCGATACCAATCCGGACAAATTCCCTCTCGCGAAAGAAATGGGCGCAACCGACTTTATCAACCCGAAAGATCACGACCGCCCAATCCAGGACGTGATTGTCGAAATGACGGACGGCGGCGTGGACTTCAGTTTTGAGTGCATCGGCAATGTGAACGTCATGCGTGCCGCACTTGAATGTTGCCACAAAGGCTGGGGCGAGAGCGTCATCATCGGCGTAGCGGGCGCGGGGCAGGAGATCAGCACCCGTCCATTCCAGCTGGTAACGGGGCGTGTATGGCGTGGTTCTGCCTTCGGCGGTGTGAAAGGTCGTACACAGCTGCCAGGCATGGTAGAAGACGCGATGGCGGGCAAAATTCGCCTCGATCCTTTCATTACCCATCGTATGCCACTGGAGCAGATCAACGATGCGTTTGAGCTGATGCATCAGGGGAAATCTATCCGCACTGTCATCCATTTCGGCGAAAAGTAGCCCTCCCTCACGCCAGCGGTGTCACCGCTGGCGCAACCAAACTCCAAATCTGTGACCGCTGACGCGCTTTTCGCCATAAGAATAATCCAATTATTGCCGATGCCTATATATCATTCCTGTTGTACGTATCAGACATATATGAGAGTCGATAGCCATGGATAAAAAAGCAGCGATGCAAAGAACACAAGGCATTGGATTTATGCACAATATTCGATTGGTTCCCCTGTTTTCTTCCATTCTCGGCGGCATCTTAGTGCTATTTGCATTAAGTTCCGGTCTGGCGGGTTACTTCCTGATGCAAGCGGATCGCGATCAGCAGGATGTCACACAGGAAATCCAGGTGCGCATGGGATTATCCAACAGTTCAAACAACTTACGCGTTGCGCGTATCAGTCTGATCCACGCCGGCGCGGCAAGTCGCATCGCCGAAATGGAAGACATGAAAAACAACGTGGCTGAGGCAGAAAAACGCATTAAGCAGTCGCAGGACGGTTTTAATCAATACATGGAACGCCCGGTCAAAACCCCGGCGGATGTCGCCCTGGATGGCGATCTCACCACCCGTTTTAATGCCTACATCGCGGGCATGCAACCGATGCTGAAATATGCCAAAAACGGCATGTTTGAAGCGATCATTAACCACGAAAGCGAGCAGGCGCGCCAACTTGATGCGTCTTATAACGAAGTTTTGTTAAAAGCCATTGATATCCGTACCGCGCGTGCGCAGCATCTGACCGAAGAGGCGCACAGCCGCACCCAGCTTGGGCTGATGTTTATGGCTGCCGCCTTTGCGTTGGCGCTGGTGCTGACGGTCATCACCTTTACCGTATTGCGCAGCGTAGTGATTAACCCACTGCAACGTGCGGCCCAGCGCATTTCTCGCATCGCCACCGGGGATTTAACAGTAGCCGATGAACCTACTGGTCGCAGCGAAATTGGTCGTCTTAGTAGCGATCTGCAAGCGATGCAGCATTCGCTGGTCACAACGGTCGCGACAGTGCGTCAGGGCGCGGAAGAGATCTATCGCGGCACCAGCGAGATCTCCGCCGGTAACACCGATCTCTCTTCCCGTACTGAGCAACAGGCTGCGGCCATTGAAGAAACGGCAGCCAGCATGGAGCAGTTAACCGCTACCGTGAAGCAGAACGCCGACAACGCGCACCATGCCAGCGGGCTGGCGCGCGATGCCTCCGGCAAAGCGACCAAAGGTGGGCAGATTGTTTCTGGCGTCGTACAAACAATGGGCAATATCACGACCAGTTCGCGGAAAATTTCCGAAATCACGGCGGTTATCAACAGCATCGCGTTCCAGACTAATATCTTGGCGCTTAACGCTGCGGTAGAAGCGGCGCGCGCTGGCGAACAGGGGCGTGGTTTTGCGGTGGTGGCAAGCGAAGTGCGTACGCTGGCAAGCCGCAGTGCGCAGGCGGCGAAAGAGATTGAAGCGCTGATCAGCGAATCTGTGAGCTTAATTGAGCAAGGTTCCGGAGAAGTCGTTTCCGCCGGTGAAACCATGGGTGAGATTGTGACTGCCGTTAAACGCGTGACCGATATCATGCTGGAGATCGCCGCCGCTTCTGATGAGCAGAGCAAAGGCATCACCCAGGTGAGCCAGGCGATCACGGAAATGGATAACGTCACACAGCAGAACGCCTCGCTGGTAGAAGAAGCCTCTGCGGCGGCAGCTTCGCTGGAAGAGCAGGCGGCGCGTCTGACCGAAGCTGTGGGTGCGTTCCGTTTAACTGGCGCAGCACCGGAGCGTCAGAGTAGTGCGGCATCGCCAACCAGCAAAACCTTCAAGCCACAGCGCCCGGCGCTGGCGCAGGGTGATAACTGGGAAACGTTCTGAGTCGTCAGAAAACAAAAAAGAGGCCGAAAGGCCTCTTTTTTTATGGGCAAGTTCTCAACACTGGTTGGTGTTTAAGGCGCTGACCATGTTGTTGTAGTTTTGCAGCAGTGATTGCGCGTCCTGTGTCTGCTGGGATTGCATCAGCTGAAACTGTTTTGGCTGTTTAGCATCTTTCTCGTACTGGCCATTTTCGGTGCGCTCAATAATGTCGCGGCCGGTGGAGAGATAGTCATTGGCTTTAGACAGAAGACTCGAACAGCCCGTTTTGTTGCTTTCGCGTACTTTGGCATCGTAAGCGGTAGCCATGCTGTTGAACTGATCGAGCGCATCCTTAAATGCCGCCTTCTTATCGCCCAGCCCTTTACCATCCAGCACGCCACCGGCGGCATCCAGGCTCTCTTTCAGATAGTAAACCATCCCCATTTGCGCGTGCTCAAGCGTGCCTTTTTGCGCACGTTCGAATTCTGCTTTGATGCGTGCACGATCTTTTGCCTCGATACCCTCAAAGAAATTCGCCTGCGCAACGACCAGCATCTGCATGCTGCTCAACAACGCGGGCTGGATCTCGCGACCATGAGCGCCATTATCGCTTTTGTATGTTTTTGCGCTGATGTAGTTATACATATCACGGCTTACCGGTTCGGCTTTTGCCAGCGCTTCGCTGTAAAGACGCCCCGGTTCATCCAGTTCCGGCATATCCGGCTTCATGCTGTGCGCTTTATCCAGATGTTCTTTAATACGCCCCATAGAGAGCGGTTCAGTAAAAAACAGATCATCCATTTTCTTTTTGCCATCGAAAGCGGGCTGCGTGTACTTCTGGTATTCAGCAAGCTGTTTACCGAAGTTGGCCGAGGTCATATTGGCTGCGGCAATATATTCGTTGTACTTCAGCACTTCGGCCTGCTCGGCTGACGGCTGCGCTTCTTGCGTTTTGGTGGTTTTGTCGTCACAGGCTGACAGTGCCAGCAGGCAGGTGGCAACCGCCAGCGTGCGTGCGACAGGTTTGGCGATGAACATCCCATTCTCCTTGTCCGAAAAAAGAAAAAAACGACTCATTATTGCTGAGCGCGGCACAGGTTAGCATCAATGCCCGGCTGGCAAGGGGCATGCCACCTGAATTGGTAGGTTTTGAAAAACGGAGAAACTGCCCGGCAGACACCGCCACCGGGCCGGGTTCAGGAGTGTGCTGCGTTAAATAAAGCTGTCGTCATCGTTGCTGTAATCGGTGTCATCAAAATCATCGTTCTGGTAAGAGTCACTGCCGAACGAATCGTTCTGATCGAGAAAACGGGTGTCGGAAGCATTATTAAAGGTGTCGTTCTGCGCGTTTTCAAATGACGAATTACCCGCTGCCGTAGACGGTTCTTCAATAATATTCACGATCTCTTCCGGGCGGGACTGATGGAACATGCTGGTCAGCATTTCGGCCAACACCACGCCACCGGCAACGCCCGCCGCGGTTTGTAAAGCACCAGCCATAAAACCGCTCCCGCGTGGCGCAGGTGCCGCCGCACGCGAATAGTCCTGCTGTGGCTGCTGGGGAGCACTCCAGCTATTGTCCGGCTGCGGACTCTGGCTTCTCCCGCCACCAAACAGACCGCCGAGGAAACTGCCACCGCCGGTTTGCGGTTTGCTTTTTTGCGCTGCCAGTTCGCTTTCCAGCTGCTGGACTTTGCTCTGGAGTTGTTTTAGCGCCGCTTCCTGAATCAGGATCGATTGCGCCATATAGTACGGCGCGGCAGGTTGCTGACGCACAAATTCCGCTATCTGACGTTCAGCCTCGACGTCGCGCTGACCGTTTTGTTGCTCGGTCTGTTTCAGGCGCTGGAAAAGGCCGTTGATAAGCTGCTGTTCTTCATATTGCATGGCAATAACCTTCCGATCGCTGTGATAGATACTCTTGAGTTTATCAGTGCCATGAATACGTGTCCGATGAGTGAAATGTTTGTTTAACATTGGTTGCAGCTGGGCAAAAAATTGATGTGAAAGGTCAGGTGTTCCGGTGATTCTCGGAGTCTCTTCAAAAAGCAATACATATGAATTATCATATCTGTTCTTTGGCGTTATTAAGGTAAAAGCATGCTGCAACCCGTTCAGCTTTTTAAAATTCTCGCCGATGAAACGCGGTTAACCATCCTGCTGTTGCTCAGAGAGTCCGGCGAACTTTGCGTATGTGATATTTGTGCAGCGGCGGGGGAGTCGCAACCTAAAATTTCCAGACATATTGCGATGTTACGTGAATATGGTCTGGTCATTGATCGACGTGCAGGAAAATGGATCCATTATCGGCTGTCACCTCATATGCCCGCCTGGGCGGCGGCAACCATCGATACAGCATGGGATTGCTTGCGTGAAGAGACGCGAGCCAAACTGCAATCGGTGTCTTTGGGCTCGTGTTGATAACAAAACATATGCATAAATCCGTATATCATGGAGTCTGAAATGTTACTGGCTGGAAGCATCTTTATTTTCACCCTCGTGCTGGTTATCTGGCAGCCCAAAGGGTTGAGTATTGGCTGGAGCGCAACGCTTGGCGCGGTGCTGGCGCTGGCCTGCGGTGTGATTCATATCAACGATATTCCGGTGGTGTGGAATATTGTCTGGAACGCAACGGCGACGTTTATTGCCGTTATTATCATCAGTTTGCTGTTAGATGAGTCCGGTTTTTTCGAATGGGCAGCGCTGCATGTTGCACGTTGGGGCAACGGGCGCGGGCGGTTGCTGTTCACTTATATTGTATTGTTAGGAGCGGCGGTTGCAGCCCTGTTTGCCAACGATGGTGCCGCGCTGATCCTCACACCGATTGTCATTGCCATGTTGCTGGCGCTCGGTTTCAGCCCGCAAGCCACCCTGGCGTTCGTGATGGCAGCAGGCTTTATTGCCGATACTGCCAGTCTGCCGCTGATTGTCTCGAATCTGGTGAATATTGTATCGGCAGACTTTTTCCAGCTGGGGTTCACCGCCTACGCTTCCATCATGGTGCCGGTGGACATCGCGGCCATCGCGGCGACGCTTACCATGCTCCACCTCTTTTTTCGCCGTGAAATTCCGCAAACTTATGCCGTCGATAAACTGGCGGCACCGGCAAGCGCAATTAAAGACCCGGCGACATTTCGCACCGGCTGGGTAGTGCTGATACTGCTACTGACTGGCTTTTTTGTGCTGGAACCGCTTGGTATTCCGGTGAGTGCGATTGCGGCTGTTGGTGCGCTTATTCTGTTTGCCGTCGCCAAAAAAGGTGCAGCGATAGATACAAGCAAAGTGCTGCGCGGCGCACCGTGGCAAATCGTTGTCTTTTCGCTGGGCATGTATTTGGTGGTCTATGGGCTGCGAAACGCGGGGCTCACCGAATACCTTTCCGGGATTCTGAATCTGCTGGCCAATAACGGTTTGTGGGCGACCACCATCGGCACAGGTTTCATTACCGCCTTCCTCTCGTCGATAATGAATAATATGCCAACGGTGTTGATTGGCGCGCTATCGATTGATGGCAGCAGCGCAACGGGCGTTATTAAAGAGGCGATGATTTTTGCCAATGTGATTGGCTGCGATCTTGGTCCAAAAATCACGCCCATTGGCAGCCTGGCGACACTGCTTTGGTTGCATGTGCTGGCGCAGAAGAAGATTGCCGTGAGCTGGGGATATTATTTCCGAACCGGTATCGTGATGACACTGCCGGTTCTTTTTGTCACGCTGATGGCGCTGGCATTGCGCCTCTCTTTTCCTTTGTCGTGAGAGTATTTATGAGCAACGTTACGATTTATCACAACCCTGACTGCGGCACCTCGCGCAACACGCTGGCGCTGATTCGCAACAGCGGCGTGGAGCCGACGATTATTCACTACCTTGAGACCCCACCGTCGCGCGATGAACTCACAACACTGATAAGCGCGATGGGCATTTCGGTGCGGGAGTTGTTGCGCAAAAACGTTGAGCCGTACGAACAGCTGGGGCTGGCAGGAGATCGCTTTACGGACGCGCAGCTCATCGATTTTATGCTTGAGCATCCCATTTTGATTAACCGGCCTGTTGTTGTTACACCGCGCGGTACACGCCTTTGTCGCCCGTCGGAAGTAGTGCTGGAGATCCTTTCTGCGGCGCAGAAAGGCGCGTTCTCGAAAGAGGACGGGGAGCAGGTGGTTGATCACAACGGCAAGCGGATCGCGCCGTAATGCATCCGTAAACCGGGTAAATAGCTAAGCGCTTTTTTGAGAACGCCCGCAGAACGCGGGCGTTGCGATCAGGCAATCCGCAGCGTTTCGCGTACTTTTGCCGGCGTGATAATGACAGGAATGGATTTCGAGGTTGGCGTACCGGTGCCCTCGCCAAAACGCGTCAGCGGAACCAATGGGTTCGTTTCCGGATAATAGGCCGCCAGGTTGCCACGCGGGATGTCATAAGCGACAAGGCGAAAATCCTCGACGCGGCGCTGCACACCATCAGTCGACTGAGTTTCAATATCCACGCGATCGCCGTCGTTCAGCCCGAGCGAGCGAATATCTTCCGGGTGCATAAACAGCACGTCGCGCTGCCCATAAACTCCACGGTAACGGTCATCAAGCCCGTAAATGGTGGTGTTGTACTGATCATATGAGCGTAATGTCTGCAGGACAAATGGCGCTTGCGTTTCCGGGCAGACCGACAGCGGCAGGGCGGCTGCGCTGAATTCCGCTTTGCCGGAAGGCGTATTAAAACGTAAATCTGCGGCGGCATTTCCCAGCCAGAAACCACCCGGCTCTTCGCAGCGGACATTAAAGTTGTTAAAGCCAGGAATCGTGGCGGCGATATGATCGCGGATCAGGTTGTAATCACCGGCCAGCGCCAGCCAGTCGACCTTTTCACTGCCCAGCGTGGCATGGGCGATGCCAGCGACAATCGCGGTTTCCGAACGCTGTGTCGCCGCCAGCGGTTTGCCGATACCTTGAGAGGCATGCACCATGCTGAAAGAGTCTTCCACGGTCACGAACTGGCGTCCGCTTGCCTGCATATCTTCTTCGGTACGGCCAAGCGTCGGCAGGATCAGCGACTGTTTACCCGGCATCAAATGGCTGCGGTTCAGTTTGGTGCTGATGTAGACCGTCAGCCCGCAGCGGCGCAGGGCTTCGCAGGTGAGTGGCGTATCCGGCGCAGCGGCGGCCAGGTTGCCACCGAGCGCAAGCAGCACTTTCACTTCATCACGCAGCATCGCCGAAATAGCTTCCACCGTATGATGCCCGTGCTCGCGCGGCGGCTCGAAATTGAAATGGCGGGCAAGGCTGTCGAGCAGGGCGACTGGCGGTTTTTCGTCAATCCCCATCGTACGGTTCCCCTGCACGTTGCTGTGCCCGCGTACCGGACACAACCCCGCGCCTGGTTTGCCCAAATGACCGCCAAGCAGTTGCAGGTTGGTGATTTCCCGCACCGTGTCCAGCGAGTGTTTATGCTGGGTAATGCCCATCGCCCAGGTACAAATCACCTGTTTTGCGCTCTGCCAGATGGCGGCTGCATCGCGTAACTGTTGCTGAGTGAGACCGGACTGCTGCTCAATGGTCTGCCAGTCGGTGGCATCGATTTGAGCAAACCACGCGTCAATGCCGTGGGTGTGCTGCGCAATAAAGGCATCGTCAAAAATGCTCGCTTCGCCGTTAGCCAGCCGCTGGCGCTGCGTTTCCAGCAATGCTTTCGCCATTCCGCGTACCGCCGCCATATCACCGCCGAGATTGGGCTGATAGTAAGAGGAGCTGATCACACCCGCCATCGGCGTTACCACTTCCAGCGGTTTTTGCGGATCGGCAAATCGCTCAAGACCACGTTCACGCAGGGTGTTGAAGGTAACAATGCGCGCGCCACGATCGGCGGCGTGACGCAGGCTATGCAGCATACGCGGGTGGTTAGTGCCGGGGTTTTGCCCGAAGACAAAAATGGCGTCCGCTTTCTCAAAATCAGCGAGGTGAATGGTGCCTTTTCCCACGCCGATACTGCGTTTCAGCCCCGCGCCGCTCGCTTCGTGGCACATGTTGGAGCAGTCCGGGAAGTTGTTGGTGCCGACCATGCGACCAAACAGCTGATAAAGCCAGGACGATTCATTGCTGGCACGACCGGAAGTATACAGTTCGAGCTGATTGGGATTATCCATCGCCTTAATATGCTCGCCAATCATCGCCAGCGCATCGTCCCAGGAAATCGGTTCGTAGTGATCGGTTTGCGGGTTGTAACGCAGTGGTTCAGTCAGCCGGCCCTGGTATTCGAGAAAATAGTCGCTCTGGCGGTTAAGTGCCGTCACGCTGTGTTGCGCAAAAAAGGTGGCGTCAATCTGGCGGCGCGTGGCTTCCCAGGTCACGGCTTTTGCGCCGTTTTCACAAAAACTGAAAGTGCTTTTATTGTCATCACCCCAGGCGCAACCGGGGCAGTCGAAGCCGCGCGCTTTGTTCATGCGCAACAGGTTGCGCATATTTTTCAGCGCGTTTTTACTGTCAATGACGAAGCGCGTTGTGGCTTCCAGCGAACCCAGACCACCGGCAGCAGCGTGGTAGGGTTTGATAGCGGTTTTGAATTTCATCTCTTCTTCCGGCTGCGGATTGTTACAGCGCTAGTGTAAGTTGCGTAACAACAATCCTTATTCAACAACTTATTTTTATCACACAATTAACGCGTTGTTTACCTGTTGCGCAACCGGAAGAGAAGATAAGCGAGCCGGGATCAACCCGGCATCGTTTTGCGAATCGCCGCAATCAGTGCGTGAGCGGCGGGTGGCAGGGGGCTATCCACGCGGGTGATGATGCCAATCGGATCGCCAATACCGGGCGGTGGAATTGGCAACGCCACCAGCGAACCCAGCCGTAAATCATCTTTTACCGCACCGGAAGGGACAAACCACACGTAGTCATATTCCACCGTGAGCTGGCGCGATAGCGACGCGGAAAGCGTCTCCAGGCAACCGGACGGCAGTGTGCAGTTCTGGCTGGCGAGCAGATCCTCGGTGTTTTGCCGTGGCACGGTGCCTTCCGGCAGTACAACGACCGGCCATTCCAGCACTTTGCTTAGCGTGACGGTGGTTTGCAGTAGCGGATGTCGTGGGCGTACCACCAGTTTTAGCGACTCGAGAAACAGCAGCTCGTAACTCAAGCCACTCATCAAATCCGGGTCTGACATGCGACCAATACCGAGATCCAGTTCACCAGATTTCAACCCGGCGAGGATCATCGGATTATTGGCAGTGGCAACCTGAATGGTGATATCCGGCTGCTGTTTATGCAGTTGACCGATGACCGCCGGTAAGATCCCCAGCGCGGCGGTGGGCAGCGCGCCGATGCGGATCAAATCGTTTTTCAGTTCGGTTTTATGGCTTAGCGACTGCCCGGCAATGTTCACCGCGTCCAGAACGCGAACCGCGTGGGTCAGAAACTGTTCGCCCACCAGGGTGAGTTGCGCGCCCATGCGACCGCGTTCAAACAGACGCTTACCGGTGAGCTGTTCAAGTTCGTTGAGTGTTTTCGACAGCGCAGGCTGGCTTAAGTTAAGGGTTTCAGCCGCGCGCCCCAAAGTTCCTTGTTGAGCGACGGCTACGAATGTATGCAAATGGCGCAGACGAATGCGCTGTGAAAACAGACCGTTTTTTTCCATAAGATGATGTTAAAAACCGTGCAGAACCGCTGGCAAGTTAAGTTGTTTAATTTTGATAACCAGATAGCAAAATATTATTAACATTTAATCTCTTTGAGTTACAAACGGATTCTGCCCGCAATGTGACGTAACCAGCATGTTGATAAGGGTTTTCGGCGGCGCTGTTCCATAATCTTTTGTTATGTTCGTTACCGCGCGGCGCACGCGCGTTTTCTGCCACGATCACACTTTGTAAATTTCCCATCACGCACGCAAAGAGGCTTCTCTACACTCCAGAGAGAACAACTGGAGGGATTACACTATGGCGTACAGCATCACGGCTGATGAGATTCGGGAACACTTTTCACAGGCGATGTCAGCCATGTACCAGCAGGAAGTTCCGCAATATGGCACGCTGCTGGAGCTGGTCGCGGATGTGAATCTGGCGGTGCTGGAGAACAACCCGCGTCTGCATGAACAACTGGCCAATGCCGATGAATTAGCGCGGCTTAATGTCGAGCGCCATGGCGCCATCAGGGTCGGGACGGCCGAGGAGCTTTCTACCTTGCGGCGCATGTTTGCGATTATGGGGATGTTCCCGGTCAGCTACTACGATCTCTCGCAGGCAGGTGTTCCGGTACACTCCACCGCCTTTCGCCCGATTGAAGACGCTGCGCTGGCGCGTAACCCGTTTCGTATTTTTACCTCGCTGCTGCGCCTGGAGCTTATCGAGAACGAAGCCCTGCGCAATAAGGCCGCCGCCATCCTGGCGAAGCGCGACATATTCACCCCAGCGTGCCGCCAGCTAATTGAACTGCATGAACTGAATGGCGGTTTTACCCCGCAGCAAGCCAAAGCCTTTGTTGAGGAAGCGCTGGAAACGTTTCGCTGGCACCGCCATGCCACGGTGGATGCGCAAACCTATCAGGCATTGCATGATGAGCACCGCCTGATTGCCGATGTGGTCTGTTTCCCTGGCTGCCATATCAATCACTTAACGCCACGCACGCTGGATATTGACCGCGTTCAGTCGTTGATGCCGGAGTACGGTATTGAACCGAAAATCCTGATTGAAGGGCCGCCGCGTCGCGATGTGCCGATTTTGTTGCGCCAGACCAGTTTCAAAGCGCTGGATGAACCGGTGCTGTTTAACGGCGAGCACCAGGGCACGCATACTGCGCGTTTCGGCGAAATCGAACAGCGCGGCGTCGCATTAACGCAAAAAGGGCGCGCACTCTATGATCAACTGTTGACCAGCGCCGGAACCGGCAAAGATAACCTGACGCACCAGTTGCATTTGCAGGAAGTGTTTAAAGCCTTCCCTGACAGCGAAATGCTACTGCGTAAGCAGGGGCTGGCGTGGTTCCGTTACCGTTTGACGCCAACGGGTGAAGCGCACCGTCAGGCGATTCGCCCTGGCGACGATCCACAACCGCTGATCGAGCGCGGCTGGGTGGTGGCGCAACCCATCACTTATGAGGATTTTCTACCGGTCAGCGCGGCGGGGATCTTCCAGTCTAACCTAGGCAACGAAACCCAGTCGCGCAGCCACGGTAACGCCAGCCAGGCGCAGTTTGAGGCCGCGCTGGGTTGCCCGGTGTTCGATGAATTTACACTCTATGCGGAAGCCGAAGCGCGCAGCAAACGGCGTTGCGGTCTGCTGTAAAACAGGTAATCTGCCAGAAATCAGTTATTTCTGGATATTGTTATGGAAAATCCATTAACGCCGCTGGCACACACCCGCCAGGGCAGTGTGCTGGGATGCAGTGAAGAGGCATTTCATGTCTGGCGAGGTATTCCGTTTGCTGCGCCACCCACGGGCACACTGCGCTGGCGCGCACCACAGCCGCCGCAACCCTGGCAGGGCGTGCGCATGGCTGACGCCTTTTCCGCCGCCAGCTGGCAAAACAGTGAGTATTGTCAGCAGCTCGGCGGCGGCGATCCGGGGCGTTTCTCCGAAGATTGTCTCTATCTCAATATCTGGTCACCGGCGACGCGGACAAAACCGCTGCCGGTGATGGTCTGGCTGCACGGCGGCGGGTTCACTATCGGCTCCGGCGGGTTGCCGCCGTATGACGGAAAAGCGCTTGCGGCGCGCGGCGTAGTGCTGGTGACGATCAATTATCGCCTTGGTCATCTTGGCTTTTTCGCCCACCCGGCTCTGGAAGAGGAAGCGGGTGAGCGCGTCTACAACTTCGGTTTGCTTGATCAGATAGCCGCGCTGCGTTGGGTGCAGGAAAATATCGCTGCTTTCGGTGGTGATGCGGCGAATGTGACGCTGTTTGGCGAATCGGCCGGTGCGCGTAGCGTGATGGCGCTGATGGCCTCGCCGCTGGCAGAAGGGTTGTTTCACAAAGCCATTATTCAGAGCAGTTATACCTTGCCGGATACGCCGCGCGAGGCCGCGCTGGCAAAAGGTGAGGCGATTGCCGCGCATTTTGGGCTGGAAAATGCCAGTGCCGAACAGTTGCGCGCACTGCCGGCAGAAGCGTTCTGGCCGCTGGAAGCGCCATTGAAAATTGCGCCCGCACCCATCGCGGGTGATTGCGTCTTACCGGAGCCGATGCTCGATACCTTTTTCGCCGGTCGGCAACATCCGATGCCGGTCATTATCGGTTCGAACAGTGATGAAGCCAGTGTGATGGCTGAGTTTGGCGTTGATCTCGCCGGGCAAATCGAAAAGATGCGCCGTGAACAGCGGCTCGGTCTGGGGCTGATCCGCCTGCTTTATCCGGGGGTGAAAGGGGATGCGGAACTGGGTCGCCAGGTGTGCCGCGATATGGCCTTTACCACGCTTGGCCTGGTGGTGATGCAGGCCCAGCAGCGTGTCGGGCAACCCTGCTGGCGTTACTGGTTTGATTATGTTGCTGAAGCGGCGCATGACACCTATATCAACGGCGCGTGGCACGGTAATGAAGTGCCGTATGTATTCGACAATCTTATGCTTTCGGAGCCGTCTTGCAGTTATGCCAACCCACGCGATCTCGCCTTTGCTGCACATATTGCCGATTACTGGGTTCGTTTTGCCGCTCAGGCCGACCGCCGTACAGAAGCGTTATCCGGCCCGGTCAACTGGCTGGCCTGCGTACGCGGGCGTGACCGGTTGTTACGTATCGGATTGAATAAACATGCAGGATTTCGCCTGGTTAACCGCTTCATGCGCGCCCGTTTGAGCTTCTTTCGCCGGGTTATGCGCCACCATGTGAAGCTCGATTAGCCCCCAGCAATCCTTCTCTGAATGCCGCCAGCCCGGCGGCTTTATTCTCCGTTTCCCGCAGCACCAGGCGGTAACTGGCACCGGTTCTGACACTTTGCGAAAACGGGCGCAGCAAACGTCCAGCCTCGATATCTTCCGCAACCAACGTCTCATCGGCGATGGCCATCCCCAGCCCCTGAATGGCGGCGGTAATGGCTAAATCCATGGTATCGAAGTGTTGATTTTTACTCATGGCGGGCTGAAAAGCGCTTTGTCTTGCCAGCCACAGCGACCAGTCAGTTTTATCCCGCGTCGGGTGCAATAACGTGGCGGTTTCCAGCGCATTACGTTGCGCCAGCGCGTGGCTAACCACCGGCGTTAACGCCTCCTCAAACAGCAGATCCCCGGCGCTTAATTGGGTGCCAAACACAATCGCCGCGTCATAAGGTTCTGTTTTGAAGTTAATAGTGTGATCGGTGGTGGTCGTCAATGCTACCTGTAATTCCGGATAGCGTTGTTCCAGATTCACCAGCCGCGGCACCAGCCAGCGAATCGCACAGGTCGGCGCTTTCAGGCGCACTACCGTTTGTTGCGAGCGTGCCTGAAAGGCGACCGTAACCAGTTGCTCATACGCACCGCGCAGCTCCGGCAACAGGGCGCTGCCCTGCGGCGATAGGTGTAAACCACGCGCATGGCGCTCAAACAGCGGGAAGCCGAACCAGTTTTCCAGCGCGGCGATTTTGCGGCTCACCGCGCCCTGCGTCAGGCACAACTCTTTTGCCGCGTGCGTCAAATTGAGATGGCGGGCGGTGACCAGGAAAGCGTCAATGGCATTGAGCGGCAAAGATCGTGGCGACATGATAACTCCAGCTATGCGATTTATTCATGGCTATTATGACAACAATTCGGTTGTCGGCTCAACAGGGTTTAGTTTGAATGGTTATGCACTTTTTATGTGAAAGGAACAGGCATGACTCTGCGTACCCCGGTGAAAACTCGCTCCAAATTACCCGATGTCGGCACCACCATTTTTACCGTTATCGGCCAGCTTTCCGCCGAACATAATGCGATTAACCTTTCTCAGGGTGCGCCCAACTTTCCTTGCGATCCGCACCTGATTGCCGGGGTGACGCGCGCCATGCAAGCCAATCATAACCAGTACGCGTCGATGACCGGGCTGCGCCCGTTAAAGGAGCGGATTGCGCAGAAAATCAGCGAGCTGTACCGCACAGATTATGACGTGGACAGTGAAATTCTTATCACCGCCAGCGCCAGCGAAGGGCTGTATTCCGCGATTAGCGGACTGGTGCATCCAGGTGATGAAGTGATTTACTTTGAACCCTCGTTCGACAGCTACGCGCCAATTGTCCGTTTACAGGGCGCAACGCCCGTGGCCATCAAACTGACGGTGCCGGATTTCGCGGTGAACTGGAACGAAGTGCGCGCGGCAATCACACCGCGCACGCGCATGATTATCGTGAATACGCCACACAACCCCAGCGGGCAGGTGTTTTCTCGCGCCGATCTTGAGCAACTGGCAGCGATTACCCGGCATACCGATATTGTGATCCTCTCCGATGAGGTCTACGAACATGTGGTGTTCGACGGCGAACCGCATCACGGTATGGCAACGCATCCGCAACTGGCGGAGCGCAGCGTGATTATCTCGTCGTTTGGTAAGACCTATCATGTGACGGGCTGGCGCGTGGGTTACTGCGTTGCGCCTGCGGAACTGATGGATGAGATCTGCAAAGTACACCAGTTTTTGATGTTTTCCGCCGATACACCCATGCAGCACGCTTTTGCCGATCATATGCGTGACCCGCAAGGCTGGCTGTCGCTGGCGGCGTTTTACCAGCGTAAGCGCGATCTGTTGCAAACATTGCTCACTGAGTCGCCGTTTCGCTTATTACCCAGCGCCGGATCGTTTTTCCTGCTGGCGGATTACAGCCACTTCAGCGATGAAAGCGACAGCGAGATGGTCAAAAGGCTGATTATTGATTGCGGTGTCGCCACTATTCCGTTGTCGGCGTTTTACACCGATGGTACAGATAACAAGTTGATCCGCCTCTCTTTTGCGAAAGACGAGGCAACATTAAGAGCAGGTGCGCAGGCCCTGTGTCGTGTTAAGCCACGCTAAGGAGCGTTAATGATGAAATTTAAAGCACTCTGTCTGGGCATGGGTTTGCTCTGCTCATTCTCCTCGTTTGCCGAAAACGCGCTGCGTTACGGCGTGGAAGCGGAATATCCGCCGTTTGAAAGCCGCAACGCGTCAGGCGAACTGGAAGGTTTTGATATCGAACTGGGTAACGCCGTCTGCAAAGCGGCGCAGCTGAAATGTAGCTGGGTGGAAACCTCGTTTGACGCGTTGATCCCAGGGCTGACCGCCAAGAAATTCGATGCCATCAACTCGGCGATGAACATTACCGAACAGCGGCGTAAAAGCATCGATTTCACCCAGCCGATTTATCGCATTCCTTCGCAACTGGTCGGCAAAAGTGGCGACGGCATGGAAGCGACCGCTGAGGGGCTGAAAGGCAAAACCATTGGCGTGTTGCAGGGATCGATTCAGGAAACCTACGCCAAAGAGCACTGGGAAAAGCACGGTGTCACGGTGGTGTCGTATAAAGATCAGAATATGGCGTGGGGAGATTTGCTGAACGGTCGCATTGACGCCTCACTGGTGATGTCGGCGGCAGGGCAGGCAGGTTTCCTCAGCAAGCCGCAGGGGAAAGGGTTTGGCTTTATTGGCAAACCGGTATCGGACGATACGATCCTCGGCAGTGGTATCGGTTTCGGGCTGCGCAAAGGTGACGAGGCCACCAAAAAGCAACTTGATGCCGCCATCGATAAAATCCGCGCTGACGGCACCATCAAAACGCTGGCGGAAAAGTACTTCCCCGGCATTGATGTTAGTGTCAGCGCACAATAACGCATGACCACTCTGGCGCCTGCCGTTGATGTCCGGCAGGCGCTTTTTTATTTCCGCCGCAATTCTTCGCCGTTATACAGATCTTTACGCCGCTTTCGGGCTGCTCTTATCGACAGAAAATATTTCATGTTTCGTTCATATATTCGGCAGCCAACAATTGGATTCTCAATGAATTTTGTCTAGAGTGATGCGTTCATTAATGAACGCTTTTGCCGCTGTTTCGCGCCATCGCGAAATGCCATTTGACGACCAGAAGGACGTGTTACCAGGCATGAACCGCAGACGATTTATTCAAGCATCCATGGCCCTTGCCGCAACTTACGGCACCACCGGTGTTGCATCGCTCTTTTCCCGCGCGGCGTTCGCGGCGGAAACGGACATCGCCGATGGCCAGAGCCGCCGTTTTGATTTCTCCGTGCTGCAGTCCATGGCGCACGATCTGGCGCAACAGCAGTGGGGCGGCGCGCCTAAAGCGCTCCCTAACACGCTGGCGAACCTGACGCCGCAGGCTTACAACAGCATTCAGTATGATGCGCAGCACTCGCTGTGGAACAACGTTGATGGCCGTCTGCTGGACGTGCAGTTTTTCCATGTCGGCATGGGCTTTCGCCGCCGCGTTCGCATGTTCTCCCTCGACCAGAACACACACCAGGCGCGTGAAATTCACTTCCGCCCGGAGCTGTTTAACTACCACGACGCGGGCGTCGATACCAAACAGCTGGAAGGGCAAAGCGATCTCGGTTTCGCCGGTTTCCGCGCCTTTAAAGCGCCTGAGCTGGCGCGCCGCGATATCGTCTCGTTCCTTGGCGCAAGCTATTTCCGCGCGGTAGACAGCACCTTCCAGTACGGCCTTTCCGCACGCGGCGTGGCGATTGATACCTTTACCGATACGCCGGAAGAGTTCCCGGATTTCACCGCCTTCTGGTTTGAGACGGCAAAAGCGTCCGATACCACCTTTACCGTTTATGCGCTGCTCGACAGCCCGAGCATTACCGGCGCGTACAAGTTTGTGATCCACTGCGAAGAGAGCCAGGTGATCATGGATGTCGATAACCGCCTGTATGCGCGCAAAGACATTAAGCAACTGGGTATCGCGCCGATGACCAGTATGTTCAGCTGCGGTAATAACGAGCGCCGCGTCTGCGATACCATTCACCCGCAAATCCACGACTCCGATCGTCTGGCGATGTGGCGTGGCAACGGCGAGTGGATCTGCCGCCCGCTGAACAACCCGCAAAAATTGCAGTTCAACGCCTACCAGGATGAAAACCCGAAAGGGTTCGGCCTGCTGCAACTCGATCGTGATTTCTCCCACTATCAGGATGTGATGGGCTGGTACAACAAACGCCCGAGTTTGTGGGTCGAACCGCGTAATAAATGGGGCAAAGGGGCGGTCAGCCTGATGGAGATCCCGACGACCGGCGAAACGCTGGATAACATTGTCTGCTTCTGGCAGCCGGAAAAACCGGTCAAAGCGGGCGATGATTTTGCCTTCCAGTACCGCCTGTACTGGAGTGCGATGCCGCCGGTGCGTTCTCCGCTGGCGCGCGTTTACGCCACCCGCACCGGCATGGGTGGTTTCCCGGAAGGTTGGGCGCCGGGCGAACACTACCCGGACAAATGGGCGCGTCGTTTCGCCATTGATTTTGTTGGCGGTGACCTGAAAGCGGCCGCGCCGAAAGGCATTGAACCGGTCATTACGCTTTCAAACGGGGAAGCGAAACAGGTTGAGATCCTCTATGTTGAGCCGTTTGACGGTTATCGCATTCTGTTCGACTGGTATCCGACCAATGATTCCACCGATCCGGTAGACATGCGTCTGTTCCTGCGCTGTCAGGGCGACGCGATCAGCGAAACCTGGCTTTATCAGTACTTCCCACCCGCGCCGGACAAACGTAACTACGTTGATGACCGCGTCATGCGCTAATCTCACTTCGCCCCCGTCAGGGGGCGAATGCTTTATGGAGCCGCAATGGACGATACCGTTATTCCGGTGAGTGACCATCTCACACTGCATGCCGTCGACGAGCGGTTTGTGCATGATCTTCACCAGTTAATTGTCAAAAACCGCGACTGGCTACAGCAGTTTCTCAACTGGCCGCAATCGGTCACGACCGTTGATGACACCCGCAAAACCGCGCAGAGCAACATGCTGCTGCATCAGCGCGGCTACGCCAAAATGTTCATGATTGTGCGCGACGATGTGCTGGTGGGCGTACTGGCGTTTAATTCGATTGAGCCGTTAAACAAAACGGCCTATATCGGCTACTGGCTGGATGAAGAGTGCCAGCGGCAGGGGATTTTATCTCAGGCCATGCAAGCGATGATCGATTTTTATGCCCGCCGCGGCGATATCCGCCGCTTTGTCATCAAGTGCCGGGTGGCGAACCATGCCAGCAATCAGGTGGCCGGGCGCAACGGCTTTACGCTCGAAGGCTGCCTTAAACAGGCGGAGTTTCTCAACGGCAGCTACGACGATCAGAATATCTGGGCGAAGATCGTCGATAGGACCTGATCAATCTAACTGGTGGCCTGCGACACCGCTTTGCGCAGGCCGTTTACCGCCGGTGAGTTCATCGGTGTTACCAGTGCGTAGTTGTAATGATCATCACTCCAGTACTGCGCCATCACATCTTCTGCCTCGCGTTCCCCGTGGGGAAGTTTGACCGGGCTTAACGGGCGGATATACCAGCCGACCCGCGTTCCGTTCCTGTCCTGGTACATAATCAGCGCCGCCGGGCCTTGCGCGGTGGCGATAAGCCGCGCACCGGATAACGTGAAACCATACTGTTCAAGATTCGGCGGCTGGTTACCGTTGATGAAATACCGGGCGACCCAGCGGGTAAGTTCGGTTTGCTGGCTTGCCACTACATCCATTGGCGTGACGGCGGCATTATCAAACAGTTTATAGGCCTGAACCGCGTCCTCCATCGGCTGATGGGTCATTAACATCTGCGACTCTTTCAATTGCCAGCCCGTATAACCGCCCACGCTTAACGCCAGTACCAGCGCGAACGCGGTGGCCAGTTTCCACTGTCGCTGCTGACGTACCTGGCGGCGTAAATAGTGTGGCTCCGGTTTTTCCAGGGCGATAGTTTGCTGGCTCATGGCCTGGCGGAGTTGCTGTGCGTCACGCCGCCAGCCTGCAACCTGTGCGGCGGCAGCGGGGTTTTCTGCCAGATAGCGCTCGATACGCGCTGAGGTCGCTTCATCGGTTTCGCCATCCATCCAGGCATGCAGATCGTGTTCATCCGGTGGCAACGTCATTTCAGTCTCCTCAGTGGCAGCGGCGCTGCCGTACCGTCTAATTTCTCATGTAGCAATTTACGCGCGCGCGACAGGCGCGACATCACGGTGCCGGTCGGGATGTCGAGTGTCTGTGCGACTTCTTTATAACTCAGCCCTTCAATGCTCACCAGCAACAGAATGGCACGATAATCGGTCGGCAGCGTGGCAAACACCGCCAGCGTATCATCCGCCATTGCCAGTGACTCGGTTGACGCGCCGGTGGCCTCCTCGCCGGTGAAAAAGGCGAGGATTTTCATATACCGTCGCTTGCGCCGCTCACCGTCAATAAATTGACGGTAAAGAATGGCGAAAAGCCAGGCGCGCAGGCTCCGTTCACCATCACTATTTGGGCTACGCGTCAGCGCTTTCATCAGACAACTTTGTACCAAATCTTCCGCGCTGTGCGGGTTGCGGGTTAGCCACAGCGCAAAGCGTTGCAAATGTGGCATCACCTGACGAATCTCATCATCAGTCAGTTGCATAGCTTGCCTTCATCGCTTGCGGGTTCCCGACATACTTTCAAAAACGCCATCGCGGAGCAAGAGGGCATGAAACAGCGCGGCGGCTAAATGCAGCATCACCGTTGCGAACAGCGCCAGCGCCACCAGGGAATGCAGTGGCCGCAGTAGCGCGTAAGTATCATTATTCACCGGCAGGATAGGTGGCAACACCCACCCGCCGACAGTCACCGGGTAGCCCGCCGCCGAAAGCATTCCCCAGCCAATCAGCGGTTGCGCAATCATCATGGCATAGAGCGCCCAGTGTGACAGGTGCGCCATGGCGCGTTGCCAGCCCGCAAGGGTCGCCGGTAACGCGGGCGTGGCAGTATAAAACCGTAGCCACAGGCGGACCAGCACCAGCACGAAAATCATTAAACCCAGCGGTTTGTGGATTGACACCAGCAAGCTGTGCAGGGATGAGACGGTAGAAACCATTACGACGCCAATAAACAGCATCGCGATGATCGCCGCCGCCATTAACCAGTGCAGCGCGCGCAGCGCAGGGTGGAAATAGGCAACGTTTTTCATAAATGAGCTCCAGCCTGGACGGATTGTTCACGGGTGCGCGCATTGTAAGATTTAGCATAAGCCGCAGAACGCGCATTGAGTAACGGATCGTCAGAGGCGGCAATGCCGTCCGGCAGGATCAGCGGATCGTAATTGATGTCATTACACGGCCCGTTTTGCTGTTCTGTTGCCTGGGTGAGAACCAGCGTTCCGGCGTTGATTGTTTGCCGGTCGGCAGGCCAGACTTTCGTCGCATTGCTGCCATCATCACCCGGCTGGGCGACGGTTATTAGCAGATCCCATTTCAGTGGTTCCTGTGCCAGACGCTGTTTGAGATCCGTTTGCAGGAAATTTTTATCGCTCTTTTCTTCGGCACTGATGGGCTGATAACCGGTGTGCGGCACCATGCTCCAGCGCACCAGATGCGCCATCCCGGATTTATCAATAAACCGGAACGCGTTCAGGCTATTAAAGCGATCGCTGGCCCAGCTCGACGAAGGGACATTCTGTTTTGCCCACGCCAGAAACGGCAGGATCTCCGGGTTCTTTTGCACGAAGGCTTTGAATTTCTCGGCATCCGGTTTGCCGGTTGCTGCATCGGGCAGCGAGGCAACCTGTAATTCATAGAATTGCTCAACGGTGGAGACCGGAAAGAAGGGCATTGCGTTCATACCGGTGCGCCACTGTTCACCGTTTGCTGACTGAAACGCCAGCGCCAGACTGCGTACGGGAACGGCATAATCCGGCGCGGCGGGGTTTCCTCCGGCAATGGCAAAACGGCCGGTTACCGGCGTTTCACCTGCGGCAAATACCGAAGCGCGGGACAGCGTGCTGGCATTGCCACTGGAGATAAAATTGCCCGTAACGCAGAGCCCTTTGGCGTGATTTCGCCGATAACCCGGATGTTCGCCGCCCGCTTGTTGTAAGACATTAACCAGTTTATCTGCGCTCAGGCGCGCAGGAGTTAACCAGCCGCCGCCCCACAGGAACAGCACAATCAACACCAGCGGAACAAGGGCGATCGCTGCAAGACGTGCAAGGATCTGGCCGGTCGTAAAAGGAGTGTTTGTCATAGTCGCTCACCTGCTAATCATGAGCGGATAAGACGAAGCAACGGCGGGTTTATTCCACACGGAAGAAAAAAAATTTTTGTGAAAAAAGCCCGCAACAGAATTTTCGTTGCAGGCTCGCTGTTATCAGGGGTTCATCGTCGCAAAGAGCGTGGCGAAGGTGCCGTCTTTTTCAGCCTGCCGGGGTGAACGCCGCTACTGTTTACAAAAACCGCGCAAGCGTTGTTGAAGCGAAAATCCTGTCGCCGGGCCGGAGGAAAGTGAATAGCTCAGGGATTTTGTTTTCTCCGCCAGATTTCTCATTAATCGCCTGTAACAATATGAAAAGTCTCGGATAAACGATTCCGGCTTTGATAACAGGCAAGCGAATTATAAAGAGCCAACCAGCGGTGTGCGGGTAATGTGCTGCGCGTCGTTAATCACTTTCGGACCGCGTAACAGAATACTTTCGCCTTCCTGCGCGTCGACGACCGCATCGCCGCCAATTTCTATTTGATGCTCGATCAGCACATTGCCGTGAATGCGCGCATTGCCCTGAATCACCACTTTTTCATCAAGCTGCAGTGGCCCGCCGCGTAACCAGGCGCGACCGCCCACCAGCACGTGGTGTTTTAAAATACAGTTGCCTTCAACGACGGCGTTTTCTGCCACCTGCGAACTGTAGCGAATGGTCGGGATCTCATCGTCAAGCGTCCCTGCGACCACGCGCGCGGAACCATACACTTTGGCGCAGTCACACACCCAGACATCATTGAGCTCGTTGCCTTCGAGCAGGGCGAAATCAAAGACTTCGGCGCGGTGTTCAATAAACGCGTAATTAACGATGGCATCGCCATAAATTTGCGCCTGATGTACCACGCGCGAATGGCTGACGGTGGCGCGATCGTAAATTTGCAAAATCTGTTCGTTGTCCAGCGTTAAACCCTGAGCGGCAATGATGTAGCAGCCGCTGAGAATGCGCGCATCGCCGCGTAAATGGCATAAACCGCGCACGGTAGAGGCCTGAACGGTGACGTTGTCACTTAATTGCGCGCCGTGGCTTATCTCACTGCCGTCAACCCAGGCGTTATCCTTAATTACGACATCGTGGCAAATCACACATGGCTGGGTGATCCGCGCATTGTCCCGCACCGCACTGCCATGAAAAACCATGCTGTTTTCATCGTAAATCCAGCAGTTTCCCTGCTGATCAAGCACGTTGTCATTATCAACCCAGCCACCGGCGCTACCCGCTACAACATCGTTAAAATCGCGCAAGGCGATAATCTGGCGCAGCGCGACGGATCGCTTTTCACCGCTAATCTGGTAATGCATTGTCCTTTGCTCATCACTGAGCCGATACTTATTCATGCTACGTTTCCCCCATCTGCCTGAGTTAAACGTAGCAAATTTTACGCCGCTGGCTATCCGCCAGCGAAACCAATAAAATGCACGAAAAATGCAACTTATAAATTCGCGACGTATTGAGGAACAGCATGACCACCCGCACTGATAACTACTTTACTGAAAAATACAGCATGACGCCGACCCATTCGGAAGTGCTTAACGCCGTTAATTATGTCCAGCCGGGTAAAGCGCTGGATCTCGGCTGCGGTAATGGCCGCAACAGCCTGTTTCTCGCCAACCGGGGTTTTGATGTCACTGCGTGGGATAAAAACCCGAACAGCCTGAGCAACTTACAAAATATTCGTGAAGCGGAAGGGCTGGAAAACTTACATATCGAGGCGGTTGATCTCAACAACCTGAGTTTTGACGGCGAGTACGATTTTATTCTTTCGACCGTAGTGCTGATGTTTCTGGAAGCGAAAACCATCCCAGGGCTGATTGCCAATATGCAGCGCTGCACCAAACCGGGCGGCTATAACCTGATTGTCGCGGCAATGGACACCGCAGATTTCCCGTGCACTGTCGGTTTCCCGTTTGCCTTTAAAGAGGGTGAGTTGCGCGATTACTACGCCGGTTGGGAACTGCTGAAATACAACGAAGAAGTCGGTGAGCTTCATCGCACCGATGCCAATGGCAACCGTATCAAATTGCGCTTTGCCACGATGCTGGCACGCAAATCCGCGTAAGCTTTCCCGTTGCGACAGTAAAAGAGCCGGAAGGGAGGCCACCGGTTCTTTTATTGCCAGCCCGCCGTTTTTTCTATGAACACTCGCTGCACCACGCTTGTTCCGCTATTCGCAGGTAAACGCCACCGGCAAACTGTTTATGGTATTACGTCGATGAAGTGTCATCGCTGGCGCAGCGAATGCCGGATGGCAGGGCCATCCGGCACATTCGTGGGATCCGCATCCGGCAGGTTAAAACGGGTCATCATTACGGAGTGAACTCCGATCCGACACCATCACAGGTCTGTTTTAGCGCGCCGCCAGCAGGCAAAGTTGCAGCGCAACGTTATAAGAGGCTTCGAAAGCACGCAGCGGCAGGAACTCAAAACGCGAGTGGAAGTTATGCGCGCCGGTGAAGAAATTTGGCGTCAGCAAGCCTTTGGCAGAAAGCGCTGCACCGTCGGTGCCGCCGCGCATTGGTGTCGGTTTTGGCGTGATCCCCAGTGATTCCATGGCTGCAAACAGTAAATCAATCGCCCGGCGATCTTCGCCAATCGCGTTGCTGATATTGCTGTAGGTATCGCTGATGCTGTACTGAACTTTCGCGGTGGGATACTGAGTCGCAATTTTTGCCGCAACATCGGCAATTTGCTGTTTGCGTTTGGCAAAACTCTCGCTGTCGAAATCACGAATGTTGGCGTTCAGCGTCGCGTAACTCTGCACGGCATTGATACCGTTAAACCAGATATAACCTTCGCGTCCTTCCGTGTGCTCCGGCGTTTGTTGACGATCAAAGTGGCTGATGTAATCCATCGCCATCAACAGCGGGTTCACCAGCACGCCTTTCGCCGACATCGGGTGCGCGGTCACGCCGGTAAACTGGATTTGCGCGCTGGCGGCGTTAAAGTTCTCATAAACAATTTCGCCCAGTTCGCAGCAGTCGATTGTCCAGGCAAAATCAACATCAAAACGCGCTAAATCCAGCGCTTTCGCACCGCGCAGGCCCACTTCTTCATCGGGCACAAAGGCCACCACGATATCGCCGTGACGCTGTTCTGGCGTCAGATTTTCCAGCAGCGTCATCACCACGGTAACCGCGGCTTTGTTATCGGCGCCGAGTACGCTGGTGCCGTCACTGAAAATTATCTCCTCATTCGGATACGCGAGGATCTCCGGATGTTCATCAACGCGCAGCCAGATATCCTGCGCGCTGTTCAGGCAGAGATCTTGTCCCTCAAAGCGCAGGATCTGCGGATGAATATGCGGGGATAAACCGACGTCCACGGTATCGATATGGGTGATAAAACCAATGCGCGGCGCACCGGGAACATTGCCTTTTTTGACGGCGGTCACGGTCGCGTGATCGTCAATAATGATCTCTTCAAGACCGAGTGTTTTCAACTCATTAGCCAGTTCGCGCGCCATATCAAACTGCCCAACGGTAGTGGGTAAGGTGGTGGCAGTGGGATCGCTTTGGCTGGTGATGTTGAGATAGCGAAAGAAGCGATGCGTTAATTGACTGGTGAGCGACGACGTCATAGTGATTCCTTCTTTATTCGAATTATCAGGTGTTTGCAAATTCACTTTAATGTTATTTATGAGAGGGCAAACAACAAGCCTTTACAATAAAACAACAGGAAAAACTATGATTAGCAAACCGACAACACTTGCTCTGGCGTTGGCCGCGATGATAGTGAGTTCTTCTGTGGCGGCGAAAACGCTGGTCTATTGCTCGGAAGGCTCGCCGGAAAACTTCAACCCACAACTCTATACCTCGGGCACCAGCGTAGATGCCAGCGCGGTACCGGTCTACAACCGGCTGGTGGATTTCAAAGTGGGCACCACGCAACAGCAACCCAGCCTCGCGGAAAGCTGGGATGTCAGTGAAGACGGCAAGGTTTACACCTTCCATCTGCGCAAAGGGGTGAAGTTCCAGAGCAATAAATACTTCACGCCAACGCGCGACTTCAACGCCGATGATGTGATCTTCTCATTTATGCGTCAAAAAGACGCCAGTAATCCCTATCACAATGTCTCTAACGGTACGTACTCGAACTTTGAAAGCCTGGAGTTCGGGTCGCTGATCACCGCGATTGATAAACTCGACGACCATACCGTGCGCTTTACACTGGCGCATCCGGAAGCGCCGTTTGTTGCTGACCTTGGCTGGTATTTCGCGTCGATCCTTTCAGCGGAATACGCTGATGCGATGTTAAAAGGAGGGACACCGGAACGCGTCGATATGGACCCGATTGGCACCGGGCCGTTCCGCCTGGCGCAATATCAGAAAGATTCGCGCATTCTGTTTACCGCGTTCGACGGCTACTGGCAGGGCAAAGCCAAAATTGATCGCCTGGTCTTCAGCATCACGCCGGATGCCTCCGTGCGGGTGGCAAAACTGGAGAAGAACGAGTGCCAGGTCATGCCGTTCCCCAATCCTGCCGATTTGCCGCGCCTGAAAGAGAACAAAGACATCACGCTGATGAGCAAAGCCGGGCTGAACACCGGATTCCTGTCGTTCAATACGCAAAAAGCGCCGCTGGATAATGTCAAAGTTCGCCAGGCGCTGGCGATGGCGATCAACAAACCGGCGATCATTCAGGCCGTGTTCCAGAGAACGGGCACCGCCGCGAAAAACCTGCTGCCGCCGGGCGTCTGGAGCGCGGATAGCGAGCTGAAGGATTACGACTACGATCCGGAAAAAGCCAAAGCGCTGCTGAAAGAGGCCGGATTTGCGCCGGGAACAACCATCGATTTGTGGGCAATGCCGGTGCAACGCCCGTATAACCCGAACGCCAAACGGATGGCCGAGATGATCCAGGCCGACTGGGCGAAAGTGGGCGTGCAAACCAAAATTGTCACTTATGAGTGGGGCGAATACCTGAAACGGGTGAAAGGCGGTGAACATCAGGCGGCGCTGATGGGCTGGACCACGGCGACCGGCGATCCGGATAACTTCTTCGGCCCGCTGTTTACCTGCACCTCTGCTAACGGTGGTTCTAACTCGGCGAAATGGTGTTACGCGCCATTTGACAAAATTATCGCCGAAGCGAAAGCCACCACCGATCATGAAAAACGCGTCGCGCTGTATAAAGAGGCGCAGCAGATGATGCATGATCAAATGCCAGCGGTGATGATTGCCCACTCAACGATTTTCGAACCGGTACGCAAAGAGGTGCAGGGCTACGAAATCGATCCGTTTGGTAAACATATTTTCTGGCAAGTTGATCTGAAGAAATAACCATTAACAGGCGAGCAAACCCAGCGCGCTAGCGGTTTGCTCGCCCATTTCTCTGCGCTTTATACGTTTTATCAAAGCCGCTGCCCGCCGAGACATTTTTACCCCCCACAAAACGCCGCTGCGTTTGCTATACCTTAAGAGCAATTCCGCACTCACAGGGACATCCTCATGCGTACTCATGCATTGGTTAGCGTTGCCGTCTTTTCCGGCCTGCTGGCGTTATCAGGCTGCGCGTCAAAAGTGACGCAATCGGAAAAATATTCCGGGTTTCTAAAAGATTATTCAGGGCTGAAGGAAACCACATCCGCTACCGGTAAACCGGTACTTCGCTGGGTGGCGCCGGGTTTTGACCCGGCGAAATACGACAGTATCGTTTACCACCCGGTGACCTATTATCCGCTGGCGAAACCTACCAGCCAGGTGAATCAACAGGTGCTGGATGGCGTTCTTAACTACACCAACAGCAAGCTGAAAGCTGCCGCCGCTTCGCGTAAACCGCTGGTGACATCGCCAGGCCAGCACAGCCTGATTTTCCGTGGGGCGATAACCGGCGTGGACGCCAGCAAACAGGGATTGCAGTTCTATGAAGTGGTGCCGGTGGCAATGGTAGTGGCAGGAACGCAGATGGCAACCGGTCATCGCACGATGAACACGCACCTCTATTTTGAAGGCGAGCTCATCGACGCGCAGACCAATGCACCGGTGTTGAAAGTGGTGCGCCAGGGGCAAGGGAAAGATGTGAATAATGAAAATGCGCCGGTCACCGTCGACTCTCTGAAACAAGTCATTGACGATATGGCGACCGACGCGACGATGTTTGATATCAGCAAGCGTTAGCTTTTCGCCGTGCTCCGCGCCCGCCCAGCCACGTTTCCGGGCGGGCAAACATCACCAGATTGCCGGTAAGGATCAGCAGTAACCCGGCAACGCCATTGAAATGCCAGATATAGCCTTCGAAGAACGTCGAAACCGTCAGCGCGACCAGCGGAAACAGCAGGGTGCTGTACGCCGCTTTGCTGGGGCCAATCCGACCAACCAGCGTAAAATAGGCGCCAAAGCCAATCACCGATCCGAACAACGCCAGGTAGACCAGCGCGCCAAGGTAACTGGCCGTCCATTGCGGGGTGAAATCGTCACCGCGCACCAGGCCTATCGCCCCCATAATCAACGTTCCGTAAAGCATCGCCCAACTGTTGGTGGTGATGGTTTCCAGCCCTTTGCGCTGGTGGCGCAGGCTTATCATATTGCCAAACGAGAAGCCCAGCGTGCCCAGCGCCGACAAACCAATCCCCATCAGTAGCGTTATGCTCCAGCCGCTGGTGACCAGATCTTGCCAGAACAGCGTCACAATCCCCGTCAGGCCGAGGAGCGCCGCGACAAAAAAGCGCGCCGGTGGCTTTTGGCCGAAGAAGAGATAACTGTTTACCGCGTTAAATAACACCGCCATGGAGAAGATCACCGACTCCAGCCCGGTGCTGATCCACGCCGCAGCGGTATAGAAACACCAGAAGTTAAAACCAAACACACAGCAGCCCTGGAGCAGGCAAAACAGATGATCGCGCAGCGGCAGGGCGCGCAACTTACGCTGCGCCAGCAGCACCAGCATCATTACCGCTGTGGCCAGTGCAAAGCGCCAGAAGATCGACACCGGTGCGGCGACCGGTCCTTGTTGTAGATAAATCGCAATCCAGGTTGTTCCCCAGATAACCACCACCAAACCGTATAGCAATGCGTTCATGTTGAGTTCCAGTGCGTAAAACGAATGCTGAGTGTGGCAAAACAGCAACGCAGGCGATTGCACCGGTTTGCGCCGGACTTGCATATTCTTGCGCTTTTCTTAACACAACGCTGGTATCCGCCGCCAGCTATTCATAGACTGGGGTTCTGGTGAATTTATGATAATTTCCGTGAATGCCTGAGCACTACGAAGCCTTTGAAAACCTCAGTAAACACAACGCCGTGTTGCACAACTCGGTGGCGCTGCACTCTGGCATTCAACTGGCGGCCTGGTCGAACAAACGCGACAACATCACCCAGTATTGCAATCACCATACCCTGAGTTTGTACGTGGCCGACGGCTACGAGAGCTATCACAAAACCGCCTACGGCTGGAAAAACGGCGGCGGGCCGGATCGCTTTTGCCTGATGCCGAAAGAGAGTGAATCGGTGTGGGATATCCGCGATACGTTGTCTTTTGTGCATCTTTACTGTACCGATGAGCATCTGCGTGAAGTGGGTGAGCAGGTGTGGGATCGCAGCCCGGCATCGTTCACGCTGGATGAGAAAACATTCTCCCAGGATGCGCGTATTACCGCGCTCTATCGCCAGTTTTTGCTCGGTTGCGACTGGCAACAAAACGCCAACCAGTTAACGCTGAGTACCGCATCGACGCTGTTACTGACCCACTTAGTCCAGCACTACAGTAATGTGCAGTGGCAACTGCCGACGGTAACGGGCGGTTTGGCGCCGGTGGTGCTTCGTACTGTGCTGGAGTTTATCGATGCGCATCTGGCAGAACCGCTGCTGCTGGCGGATCTGGCCGCGCAGGCCGCGCTGAGTGAATACCATTTTGCCCGCATGTTCCGACAGTCAATGGGCGTTGCGCCGCACCAGTTCGTGATGCAACGGCGCATGGCACGGGCGAAAGATCTGTTGCTTCATAGCGATCAGCCGCTGACCACCATTGCGCTGGCCTGCGGTTTTAACTCTGCCAGCCACTTCAGTAACCGCTTCAAAGCGGCAAAAGGCATTACGCCCTCGCAGTTACGCGCGTCGCGCTAAGCGCATTGCCCCGTAGCAGATCCCGCCGATCGCTAACCCCCAGAATGCAGAACCAATCCCCAGCAGCGTGACGCCGCTGGCGGTAACCAGAAAGGTGACCATCGCGGCATCACGATCGCGTTCGGTGATCAGCGCCTGGTGCAGGCTGCCGCTCATCGTGCCCAGCAGTGCCAGCCCTGCCAGCGTCTGGATCCAGCTTAATGGCAAAGCGGTGAGTAGCGAAGTTATCGAGCCGCCAAACAGGCCGGCTAACAGGTAAAAGACCCCGGCCGCCGCCGCGGCCAGCCAGCGTTTTTCTGCCTGCGGGTGAGCATCCGGGCTCTGGCAAATCGCCGCCGTGATGGCGGCAATACAAATCGAATAGACGCCAAACGGCGAGAACAGCAGCGCCAGCGCGCCGGTAAAAATAATTAACGGTGAAACCGGAACGGGGTATCCCGCCGCCTGCATCGTGGCGAAACCGGGCGCATTCTGCGAGGCCATCGTTACCAGAAAGAAGGGAATACCGATGCTCACCAGCGACGACCAGTGGAATTCTGGCGTGGTATAAGTCGGTACAACCAGCGCGATAGTGATTTTTTGCGTGACAACCTCACCGCTTAGCCACGCAACCAGCCCCCCGACCAGAAGTGTGGCGACAATGGCATAGCGCGGTGCCAGCGCTTTGCAGATAAGCCAGGCCAGCAGCATGCTGCCACACAAGACAAAATGCCCCTGAATATTGCTAAAAGCCTGTAAACCGAAGCGCAGCAAAATGCCCGCCAGCATGGCCGCCGCAAGCGTGTGGGGAATGATTTTCATCAGCCTGGCGAACAGCCCGGTAATGCCACACAGGACAATTAAGGCATTGGCAAAGATAAATACGCCAACCGCTTCATTTAGCGAAACGCCTTGTAAGCTGCTCGCCAGCAGTGCAGCGCCCGGTGTTGACCAGGCTGTAAGTACCGGCATGCGATACCACAAGCTCAGCGCCAGCGTGCTGATGCCCATACCCAGACCGAGCGCGGTCATCCAGCCGGCAATTTGCACCGCACTTGCGCCCGCCGCCGAGGCCGCTTGCCAGATAATGGCGGCAGAGCTGGCATAACCGACCAGCACTGCGACAAAGCCAGCCATCACGCTGGAAAAAGGGAAGGCAGAAGCGCGAGAAAAGGTGGTGTGCGACATGAAATAATCCTTGTGCGTTATAGCATCCGCATAAAATATCACTGGGCGTTATAACGCACAAGCTGGCAGCACATTAAGGTATTTAGCGTGGTTATAGTTTCGCTCTCTAAAAAAGAAACGCTGCGCTATACTGCCCCGGATTTTTCTTCCCGGAGGCGTAATGAACATCGCAGACTACCTGGCAAGCACCTTAAAACTTCTCCGTCAGGGCCGTGGCTGGAGCCTCTCCAGGCTGGCAGAAGAGACGGGCGTTTCCAAAGCGATGCTCGGGCAAATTGAGCGTAATGAATCAAGCCCGACGGTGGCGACACTCTGGAAAATCGCCACCGGCCTGAATGTGCCGTTTTCTACCTTTATTGCGCCACCCCAGAGCGATACGCCGCACGCCTACGATCCCGACCAGCAGGCGATGGTGATCACACCCATTTTTCCGTGGGATGAAAAGCTGCACTTTGATCTCTTTTCCATCACGCTGGCACCGGGGGCGATAAGTGAATCGACGCCGCACGAAAGCGGGGTGATTGAGCATGTGATTGTCATTAATGGCGAGCTGGATTTATGTCTCGGTGGGCAGTGGAAAACATTTACCAGCGGAATGGGCGTGCGTTTCGCGGGCGATGAAGCCCATGCGTATCGCAACAGTTCCGCGCACACCGTGCATTTCCACTCGTTGATTCATTACCCAAAAGAAAAAGCCGCAAGCACGCCTGCGGCCAAAAACGACGACGATAAATAACATGACAACGTTGACCCGCGATACTCCGGGCTGCAGGAAAGTTCAGCCCCACCTGCAACCGGCAGTACGGTGGATAAAACGTGACGAGGAATGTCCGAGCCACCACTCTATCGCCGCATGAAACGCCGCGGAAATAGCAATTTCGACATTGCATTGCCGACAGACGCAAATTCCCCCTGCGGCAGGTGGTGAAACGCCCCGGTTGTGACTACAATAGCCGCCATTTTGTACATAATGGATAACGACGATTGTATGCGCCTGCACCCCCATCATCTTGAACTGTTAAGCCCGGCTCGCGACACCGCCATTGCCCGTGAAGCGATCCTTCATGGCGCTGATGCGGTCTACATTGGCGGCCCTGGCTTCGGCGCGCGCCATAACGCCGGTAACAGCCTGCGCGATATCGCCGAACTGGTGCCGTTCGCGCATCGCTACGGCGCGAAAGTGTTTATTACCCTGAACACGATCCTTCATGATGACGAGCTGGAACCGGCGCAGAGCCTGATCCATGACCTGTACCAGGCCGGTGTCGATGCGCTGATCGTGCAGGATATGGGCGTACTTGAGCTGGATATCCCGCCGATTGAGCTGCACGCCAGTACGCAGTGCGACATTCGCAGCGTGGAAAAAGCCAAATTCCTCTCTGATGTCGGTTTTAGCCAGATTGTGCTGGCGCGTGAGCTGAACCTGGAGCAGATCCGCGCCATTCATAGCGCGACCGACGCCACCATTGAGTTCTTTATCCACGGTGCGCTGTGCGTGGCCTATTCCGGGCAGTGCAATATCTCCCATGCGCAGACCGGACGTAGCGCCAACCGTGGCGACTGTTCCCAGGCGTGCCGCTTGCCCTATACGCTGAAAGACGATCAGGGACGCGTCGTGGCGTATGAAAAACACCTGTTGTCGATGAAAGATAACGATCAGAGCGCCAACCTGGCGGCGCTGATCGATGCCGGTGTGCGCTCCTTCAAAATTGAAGGGCGCTACAAAGATATGAGCTACGTGAAGAATATCACCGCGCATTACCGCCAGATGCTGGATGCCATTATTGAAAATCGCGGCGATCTGGCGCGCGCGTCTACCGGGCGTACCGAGCATTTCTTTATTCCCTCGACGGACAAAACCTTCCATCGCGGTAGCACCGATTATTTTGTCAATGCACGCAAAATTGATATCGGCGCGTTTGATTCACCGAAATTTATCGGCCTGCCGGTCGGTGAAGTGCTGAAAGTGGCGAAAGATCACCTCGATGTAGAAGTGACGGAACCGCTGGCCAACGGTGATGGCCTGAACGTGCTGGTGAAGCGTGAAGTGGTGGGTTTTCGCGTTAACGTCGCCGAAAAAACGGGCGAGAACCGTTACCGCGTATTCCCGAACGAAATGCCGGACGCGCTGCGAACGCTGCGCCCGCACCATGCGCTGAACCGCAACCTTGACCATAACTGGCAGCAGGCATTACTGAAAACCTCCAGCGAGCGTCGCATCGGCGTGGATATTGAGCTAGGCGGCTGGCAGGAGCAACTGGTGCTGACGCTGACCAGCGAAGATGGTGTCAGCGTGACGCACACGCTGGACGGGCAGTTTGACGAAGCCAACAATGCGCAAAAAGCGCTGGAAAGCCTGAAAGACGGGCTGGCGAAACTGGGGCAAACCCGCTATTACGCGCAGGCGATCACCGTGAACCTGCCGGGGGCGCTGTTTGTGCCCAACAGCCTGCTCAATCAGTTGCGTCGCGAAACGGTTGAGATGCTTGAAGAAGCACGGCTGGCGAATTACCAGCGCGGCAGCCGCAAACCGGTGGCGACACCCGCGCCGATTTACCCGGAAACGCATTTGTCATTCCTGGCTAACGTTTATAACCACAAAGCGCGTGAATTTTATCATCGCTACGGTGTGCAACTGATTGATGCCGCCTTCGAAGCGCATGAAGAGAAGGGCGATGTGCCGGTGATGATCACCAAACACTGTTTGCGCTTCGCCTTCAACCTGTGTCCGAAACAGGCGAAAGGCAATATCAAAAGCTGGCGCGCGACGCCAATGCAACTGGTGCATGGCGACGAAGTACTGACGCTGAAGTTTGACTGCCGTCCATGTGAAATGCATGTGATTGGCAAAATTAAGCACCATATTCTGAAAATGCCCCTGCCGGGCAGCGTTGTGGCGTCGATAAGTGCCGACGACTTAGTAAAAACGTTGCCAAAACGCAAATAAACAACGGGTGGCACTCTGCCACCCTGTTTTTTTACTGTCCCGAAAACAATTCTCCTGAATAGCCATAAATTATCCCGCCGCAGTACGAACAATCATGCGTTAATAACCGTAATACGTTAATCTAGGCGGGCGGAAATAATAAGAAATGGCTTATTGATGATATTCATGGAGAGGAAATGCGTAAATTTACGTTAAGCGCCTTGCTTGTCGTGGGTGCATTTTTGTTGTCTGCCTGTACGCCGGGACCACTCGGAACGCAGCGTTATCAGGCCTATACCGGTAGCGATGCGACAGTGGTTTACACGCAGGCTAATAAAGCTCATCAGGGGCTTTTTTATTTCCAGCGTTATAACAAAGAGGGTGACTGCTTTAATTCCGCCGAGATGATTTACATCAGCAATAATATGCTGGAGGGCGTGGTTGACAGGCTTTTTACCAACCGACTGAAAGGCGATCAATACTGGACATTAATCGTTCAGGATAATTCCAGCGGCAGGATGTGGATCCATGAGACCGCATTTTTCCTTGAAAAAGGCAAACACTATGTGGCGATAAGCTCCCGTGGTGCGGTTGAAATTCCGGCGGATTTGAATATCACCAGCCAGGACGATCTGGATAAAGTGTATGACCGCTATCAGGATAAACCGGCGAAACCGTGGAATTTGCGCCGTGGCATCTGTAAGTCCTGGTTATCCAAAGCGATGGGCTCGTAATCTCTTCAGCAAGCTTTCTTAAGACAGTGTCTACAAGATAAAAAAACAGGCCTTTCGTGATAGCGAAAGGCCTGTTTGCATTTCAGGCTGGATTAGCGGTCGTCACCCGGACGATGATTGTCCGGCAGTGGCGGTTTCTTACCGTTGTGTTTGTCGTTGTGTTTATTATCCGGGCGCGGCGGCTTATCCTGCTTGTGTTTCGGCGGCGGCGCGTCGTGCGACGGTTTTTTATCACCTTTATGGTGCTGGCCGTTTTGATACTGTTCCGGCGGTAGCGGCGGACGTTCGTCAGCAAACACCATCGAAGAGAAGCTCACCGCCAGAATGGCAGACACCAGTGCAATCTTTTTCATCTTTTCTATCCTTACTCGTGCTATTGCGTGGCGACGATTTGACGATAAAAAAGTGAAGGGATTATGGAGCGTTACGCCTTCGGGATTATTCCTGGAGGCGCGGTGGAAGATAGCGCCAGTAGGGCGGTGAACCGAAACTCGCCAGCAAAAAATCGATCACCGTGCGGGTGTTAAGCGACGGGTATTTTCCGCCCGGGTAGAGCAACCACAGTGACTGCGGCGTTGCCGAATAAGTGGCGGTGAAATCGGGCATGAGCGCCACAAGCTCGTTGCGGTTTAGCATTTCACCCACCTGCCAGTCCGGGAAGAGCAATATTCCCGCATCACTCAGTGCGGCCTGTAACAGCAATTCCGCATTATCGGAAACGATTTTGGCCTGTGGCGAAAACTGGCAGGATTTCTCCCCTCGCTGAAAACGCCAGCGCTGCAAACCACTTTTCCCGCGATACGCCAGTAACCGGTGCGACTGCAACGCCTCCGGCGTGTTCGGTTGACCATAACGGCGCACGTAGGCGGGTGTCGCCACCAAATGGCACTGCTGATGCGCAATCAGCCGACCGTGCAGCTCGGAATCCTGCAGCGCCGCGATACGCAGCAACAGATCGGTACCGTCGGCAAACGGGTCGATATAGTCATCGTTCAGGTTCAGTTCGATATGCAGACGCGGATAGCGCTCGCTCAGTTCGCTGATTTTGGGGCCAATATGGCGCAGGCCAAACGAGATCGGCGCATTAATGCGAATGCGTCCGCCAGGCTCGTCGCGGCGCTCGCCCACCTGGGTTTGCGCGTCCGCAAGCTGCTGCAACATGGTGCGAAACGTGTCGGCATAGATATGACCCGCCTCAGTGGCGATCACCGCGCGCGTGTTGCGGTACAACAACTGGGTTTCCAGCGCCTGCTCCAGTTGCTGAACCACGCGCGATAACGATGAGGCCGCCAGGCCTTCGTTACGAGCGACTTCGGATAAGTTGCCCTCGCGAACGATGGCGAGAAACAGCTGCATTGAGCGGGCGCTAATTTGACTGAGCTTATTCATCTGTGCGTAATCCGCAAAGGTCCATGGCGCATTGTAGTGTTTTTGCGAACAGGTTTCATCGCTAAGCTACGCGAACAATTAATATGGAGAAGAATCATGAGCACTGTAGTGAAAGCCTTCGATGAAACCGTTCGCCAGCGTTTTTCCGCCCGTGCATTTTTACCCACTCCGTTAACGGACGAGCAAATTCGGGACGTGTTGCAGGATGCGCAATTTTCGCCGTCTAACTGCAACACGCAGCCGTGGCATGTGCATGTGGTTTCCGGTGAAACGAAAAACCGTCTTGGAAAAAGGATGACGGAAAACGATCTGGAAGGGCACCAGACGCCGGATTTCACCTTTTCCTATGATGATTTTCACGGCGACTATTTTGATCGCGCTCATGAGCAAGCGCGGATTTATTACGATGCGATCGGTGTCGCGCGTGAAGATAAAGCACGGCGCCAGGAGGCTTATCTACGAAATTATCAGTTTTTTAACGCGCCACACGCGGCTTTCCTGTTTATGCCGTCTTTTGGCGACAACATCCGCGTTGCTTCAGATATCGGCATGTATGCGCAGAGCTTTTTGCTGTCATTGACGGCGCGCGGGTTTGCCGGAATTCCGCAAACCTTACTGGGTTTTCACGCCGATATGATCCGCGAAGAACTCGGTGTTTCCACTGATTATCGGCTGCTGTTCGGCATCTCGTTTGGCTATGCCGATATGTCTGCGCCATCGGCAAAAACACGCATGCCGCGTATTCCTGTTGAGCAAAGTGTGGTGATGCACGGGTAACGTCGCAGATGACCAGAGACGCTAATCGCAAGCGTCTCTGGTTGGTGTTACGCAGCACAAAGCGCGCGGGCGCTCTGTTTCCACTCATCAACCTGATCGGGGTGCAGAAAGGAGAAATAAACGGTGGTGTTATCAGGAAGGATATTTTGCAGCGCCTGCATGCAGTTGGCTTCGCAGGGGCGTAATTCGATATAAACGCTGGTGATCGGCAACTGTTCATCGCCGTTGCCCGATTTCTCAATGCGTCGTATCGCCGCAATCAGCGCCGCCATTTCGCCATGCAATTTCACCCAGTTGTTAGTGTAAATATCCGGTGGCATCTCAATACGCATCTGGCTATTACCAAACGCGTAGCGGGAATTACCGCGCAGCGTGTATTCGACGGTGGCGCAGCATGATTCCGGGCCAAAACCATCTTGTTTAACCAGCTTCTTTTTGTCTTCCAGCGTACGGCGGACAATCGGATAACCCGATCGGAGGTTGTAAGGCGTCTGAACGAGGTTAATCATTATTTCTCCCTAAACGCATGAAAAATCGCAGCTCTAATGTAAATTGGACAACAAAAAGCGTAGTGAACGATCCCGGAAATTTCTAGCCAGGATCGTCCGTTGCGAATGGCCAATTAGTGCGATTTAAACCCCGCCGCCGACATCAGAAGCCGGAACACCATACTGACCGCAAACAGTGCCAGCACGCTGCCGCCCCAGATTAAAAGCATCCACATCAGACGGTTGAAGAAGGAGTGTTTCATCAATGATACCCCTCGCCATGTTGCACCTTGCCGCGAAACACGTAGTAGCTCCACAAGGTATAAACCAGAATAATCGGGATAATTAGCAGGGCGCCGACCAGCATAAAGCCCTGGCTTTGCGCAGGTGCTGCGGCCTGCCACAACGTGATATCCGGCGGAATAATGTGCGGCCAGATACTGATGCCAAGGCCGCTAAACCCGAGGAAAATCAGCCCCAGAGTCTGCACAAACGGCAGCGTGTGCGAGTCCGGGTTGCCGAGGCAGCGCCACAGCCAGGCACTCAGTACCACGACTAACAGCGGCACCGGCGAGAAGAAATAGAGATTCGGCAAGCTGAACCAGCGATCGGCAATCGCGGAATGCGTCAGCGGCGTCCACAGGCTAATCACGGCAATCACCACTAACATCGCCAGCAACAGCTTTCTCGCGGCTTTGCGCATTTTCCCCTGCAATGGCTCCTCGCTTTTCATCACCAGCCAGCTCGCACCGAGCAGGGCATAAGTGATGACCAGTCCGACACCGCAAAACAGGTTAAACGGTGTCAGCCAGTCGAGCGCACCGCCGCTAAACGTACGGCCCGTCACCGGAAAACCGTTAAGCACCGCGCCCACCACCACGCCCTGGGTAAAGGTGGCAAGCAGCGAGCCGGAGAGAAACGCTTTATCCCAGAACGGCCGGTGCGCCGGAGTGGCTTTAAAGCGAAACTCAAAGGCCACGCCGCGAAAAATAAGCCCGATCAGCATTAAGGTCAGCGGAATAGTCAGCGCATCGACAATCACCGCATACGCCAGCGGAAACGCGCCGAACAACCCCGCGCCGCCGAGCACCAGCCAGGTCTCGTTGCCATCCCAGACCGGCGCGACGGTGTTGACCATCACGTCGCGATCGTGAGCGTCACGCGTGACGGGAAACAGGATGCCGATACCAAGGTCAAAACCGTCCATCACGATATACATCAGCGTGGCGAAGACGATAATGACAAACCAGATTAACGAAAGATCGATACCCATTATTTATCCTCATCCGCCTGGAGATGTTCGCCCGCCGCAGACAGTGGTCGTGCCGGCGTACCTTGTGTGGCGTGCTCATCACGCTCCTGCGGCCCTTTGGTGATAAGCCGCACCATGTAGCTGTAACCGACGCCAAAAACGGAACAGTAGACAACAAAGAACGCCAGCAAACTGAGGCTCATTTGCAGGTCGCCATGCGCGGAAACCGCATCGGCCGTGCGCAGCAAGCCATACACCACCCACGGCTGGCGACCCACTTCCGTCGTGACCCAACCGGCAAGAATGGCAATCAAACCCGCTGGCCCCATCCATAGCGCGAAGTGTAAAAATGGCCGCGACTGATAGAGCCTGTCACGAAAACGCAGCCACAGTGCGGCGACCCCCAGCGCAATCATCAGCACGCCAAGCCCGACCATAATGCGAAACGACCAGAAGACAATCGGTGAATAGGGGCGCTGATCTTTCGGGAAATCTTTTAGCGCCGGGACTTGCTTATCGAGGCTGTGCGTCAGGATCAGGCTACCGAGCGCCGGGATCGCCACGGCGTAACGCGTGCGCTCCTGCTCCATATCCGGCAGGCCAAACAGCAGCAGCGGCGTCGCTTCTCCGGGCGGATTCTCCCAGTGGCCTTCAATGGCGGCAATTTTTGCCGGTTGATGTTCAAGCGTATTCAGCCCGTGCATATCCCCGACCATCGCCTGAATCGGCGCAACAACCAGCGCCATCCACATCGCCATAGAAAACATCTTGCGGATAGCGGGTGTGTTATTCCCGCGTAACAGATGCCAGGCGGCAGACGCGCCGACAAACAACGCACTGCTTAAGAATGCCGCAATGGTCATGTGCATCAGCCGGTACGGGAAGGAGGGATTAAAAATAACCTTGAACCAGTCGACCGGCACCACCTGGCCATTTTCGACGATAAAACCCTGCGGCGTGTGCATCCAGCTATTGGACGCGAGGATCCAGAAAGTGGACATAATGGTGCCCAGCGCGACCATACAGGTGGCGAAAAAGTGCAGGCCAGGTCCGACTTTGTTCCAGCCAAACAGCATCACGCCGAGAAAACCCGCTTCAAGGAAGAAGGCGGTCAGCACTTCGTAGGTCAGTAATGGCCCGGTAATGCTGCCGGCAAACTGGGAAAACCCGCTCCAGTTGGTGCCGAACTGATACGCCATCACCAGCCCGGAGACCACTCCCATACCGAAGTTAACGGCAAAGATCTTCGACCAGAAATGGTACAGCGTGCGCCAGTCCGGGTTGCGGGTTTTAAGCCACAAACCTTCAAGCACCGCCAGGTAACTGGCAAGACCGATGGTGATTGCCGGAAAAATGATATGAAAAGAAACGGTGAAGGCGAACTGTATTCTCGCCAGGTAAAACGCGTCTAAACCGAACATGCACAACCCCAATGTCAATGTTGTGGTGTCAATGTTAATGAGCGCAAGCGTGAACTTGCAGAAACAGATACAGGGAATTTTCGTATAACAGTTCCCTGTAAAGGGTATGGCAGGTTGCTGATTAGTCCAGACGAAGCGGGAACCGGTAACCATAACAGTGCGCATAACGAGCTGTTTTGTATAAACTGATATAGCAAGATGGCGCACCGCGTGCCATGATGTAGACGTTTTGTTAACACGTGGAAAATCATGAAAAAATACCAGCGCCTGGCGCAGCAAATCGCAGAACAAATTGATCTTGGCGTCTGGCGACCGGGAGAGAAACTGCCGTCGCTGCGTGAGCAGGTGACCAGCAGCGGGCTGAGTTTTATGACCGTCGGTCATGCGTATCAGTTGCTGGAAAGCCAGGGACGGGTGATTGCCCGGCCACAGTCTGGCTATTTTGTCGCGCCAGCGCCCGGCTTACCGCGCGCGCCGGCGGCTAAGGTCACGCGTGATGAAGCGGTGGACATCAATACCTATATTTTTGACGTGTTACAGGCCAGTTGCGATGCTTCGGTGCTGCCGTTTGGTTCCGCCTTTCCCGACCCCAAACTGTTCCCGATGCCGCAGCTCAACCGGTCGCTGGCAAAGGTGAGCAAAAGCGCCACTGCCATGAGCGTGATAGAAAACCTGCCGCCGGGAAACAGCCAGTTGCGCCACGCCATTGCTAAACGCTATGCCCGCCAGGGGATGAACATTTCGCCGGATGAAATTGTTATCACCGCCGGCGCGCTGGAAGCGCTGAATCTCAGCTTACAGGCGGTGACAGAACCGGGTGACTGGGTGATTATTGAAAGCCCCTGTTTCTACGGCGCGTTGCAGGCGCTGGAGCGGCTCAAGTTAAAAGCGCTATCGGTGCCGACCGATGTAAAAGAGGGTATCGATCTTGATGCCCTGGCGCAGGCATTAACTGACTATCCGGTAAAAGCCTGCTGGCTGATGACCAATGCGCAGAACCCGCTCGGGTTTACATTAAGCGCTGCGAAAAAGGCGCAACTGGTCGCGCTGCTGGCACAACACAACGTCACGCTGATTGAAGACGATGTTTACAGCGAGCTTTACTACGGGCGCGAACAGCCGTTACCGGCGAAAGCCTGGGACACGCAAGATATGACGTTGCACTGCTCCTCATTTTCGAAATGTCTGGTCGCCGGGTTTCGCGTCGGCTGGGTCGCTGCCGGACGCCACGCAAGGCGCATTCAGCAATTGCAATTGATGAGCACCTTATCCACCAGTTCGCCGCTGCAACTGGCGCTGGTCGATTACTTATCGACCCATCACTACGACGCCCATTTGCGCCGCCTGCGCAGACAGCTTGCCGAGCGCAAACATCTGGCCTGGCAGGCGCTGCTGCGCCATCTGCCGCCGGAAGTGAAAATCTACCGTAATGAGAGCGGCTATTTCTTGTGGCTGGAGTTACCCACCGGGCTGGATGCCGGTGAACTGAGCCAGCAGGCGCTGGCGCACCATATCAGCATTGCGCCGGGGAAAATGTTTTCGACATCCGATAACTGGCGTTCGTTTTTCCGCTTTAATTGCGCCTGGGTCTGGGGCGATAAAGAGGAGCGGGCGGCAATGCAATTGGGTCAATTAATTCGCCAGATGATGAATTAACCGCACCCGGCTTTCTTATTTTCTGAATAACTTATTCTCCTGTTAAAAATAACGGCGGCGTAAATATGACGTGCGCCGTCATTATTTTCTGCGCTCCCGAACCTGGTATTCATAGGAAATGTGAATAGCAACACAGATTAACGGACGTTCGCTAACCCCTTGTCTATACTCTAAAAGAGCGCGCAATAGCATTTTCATTATTAACGCAATGCGTCATCTGTCACATCCTTGCGAAATTTCCGATGGGCCACATTCATGCCGTCAGCGCGCCGTCTATTTTTATTAAGGGAGATATATTTACGGCAAGGCTGCCGCACTTTTTCATTGCGACAGGAGTAGAAAATAATGAGCAAGAAATTTGCCCGCAGCAGCCTGTGTGCGTTGGGTCTTACCGTGATGACTGCACACGCCGCCGAACCAACCGAAGTGGGAAAGGGAGAAGGTCGGCTGGATATTATCGCCTGGCCTGGCTATATCGAGCGCGGCCAGACCGATAAGCAATATGACTGGGTGACCGCCTTTGAAAAAGAGACCGGCTGCGCGGTAAATGTGAAAACTGCCGCCACGTCCGATGAGATGGTGAGCCTGATGGCGAAAGGCGGCTATGACCTGGTAACCGCCTCCGGCGATGCCTCTTTACGCCTGATCATGGGGAAACGCGTCCAGCCAATAAACACCGCGCTTATTCCCAACTGGAAAACGCTTGATCCGAAACTGGTGAAAGGCGAATGGTTTAACGTTGCGGGGAAAACCTACGGCACGCCGTATCAGTGGGGGCCAAACCTGCTGATGTATAACACCAAAACCTTCCCGACGCCGCCGGATAGCTGGGCGGTGGTCTTTGTGCAGCAAAATCTGCCGGACGGCAAAAGCAACAAAGGGCGCGTGCAGGCCTACGATGGGCCGATTTATATCGCCGATGCCGCGCTGTTCCTGAAAGCCACGCAACCGCAACTGGGCATTGACGATCCGTACCAGCTTACCGAAGCGCAGTATCAGGCCGTGCTGAAAACCCTGCGCGATCAGCATCTGCTCATTCACCGTTACTGGCATGACACCACAGTTCAGATGAGTGACTTCAAAAACGAAGGCGTGGTGGCCTCCAGCGCGTGGCCTTACCAGGCGAATGCCCTGAAAGGTGAAAATCAGCCGATTGCCACCGTGTTTCCCAAAGAAGGTGTAACCGGCTGGGCGGATACCACCATGCTGCATGCCGATGCGAAACACCCGAACTGCGCTTATAAATGGATGAACTGGTCGCTGACGCCAAAAGTACAAGGTGATGTGGCAGCGTGGTTTGGTTCGCTGCCAGTGGTGCCGGAAGGGTGCAAAGCCAGCACCTTGCTGGGTGAAAAGGGCTGCGAAACCAACGGTTACAGCTTCTTTGACAAAATCGCCTTCTGGAAAACGCCGGTGGCGCAAGGCGGCAAATATGTGCCTTACAGCCGCTGGACGCAGGATTACGTCGCCATTATGGGCGGCCGTTAACCTGCCAGGAGCGCGCTATGACCTATGCGGTAGAATTCCTCGATGTCGCCAGAGTCTATGGTGATGTCCGGGCGGTTGACGGCGTAACGTTCGCCGTCAACGACGGGGAGTTTTTCTCCATGCTGGGGCCGTCCGGCTCCGGCAAAACCACCTGCCTGCGGCTGATTGCCGGGTTTGAACAGCTCAGCGGCGGTGCCATTCGTATTTTTGGCCGCGAAGCCAGTGAGCTGCCGCCCTGGGAGCGGGACGTGAACACCGTCTTTCAGGATTACGCGCTGTTTCCGCACATGTCCGTTCTTGATAACGTCGCCTACGGGCTGATGGTAAAAGGCGTGGACAAAAAACAGCGCCATGCCCGCGCCCGTGACGCGCTGGAAAAAGTGGCGCTCGGTTTTGTGCACGCGCGTAAACCCTCGCAGCTTTCCGGCGGCCAGCGACAACGCGTTGCCATCGCCCGCGCGCTGGTAAATGAACCCAGAGTGTTATTGCTCGATGAACCCCTGGGCGCGCTGGATCTAAAGCTGCGCGAACAGATGCAGCTGGAGCTGAAAAAGCTGCAACAGGATCTCGGCATCACCTTTATTTTTGTCACTCACGATCAGGGCGAAGCCTTGTCGATGTCTGACCGCGTGGCGGTGTTCAACAATGGCCGTATTGAGCAAATCGATACGCCGCGCGAACTTTATTTGCGCCCGCGCACGCCGTTTGTCGCCGGGTTTGTCGGCACCTCGAATGTGTTTGATGCGGCGCTTGCGGAAAAACTCTGCGGTATGAACGGCGTCTACTCGCTACGCCCGGAACACATTCGCCTGAATACGCCGGGAGAAATTGAAGCCAGCGCGGTGGTGCAGGCAGTGCAATATCAGGGCGCATCGACCCGTTTTGAACTGGCGCTGGCGCAGGGGGAAAAATTGCTGGTCAGCCAGGCGAATCTCTCCGATGCGTTACTGCCACAAACGCTGGCACCGGGACAACAGGTGCGGGTTTCCTGGTCGCGCGAGGCAATGGTGCCATTACAGGGAGCGGGGTGAGAGGGTAATGAGCATTGCGCAACGTTCGCCGCGCCGCGTCAATATTAGTGCCGTCTTCTGGCGCAAACCGGTGTACGGGCTGCTTTTGCTGCTGCTCGGCCCGCTGATGTGGTTTGGCATTGTCTATTTAGGTTCACTGCTCACGTTGTTGTGGCAGGGGTTTTACACCTTCGATGATTTCACCATGTCGGTTACCCCGGATTTGACGTTCGCCAATCTGCTGGCGCTGTTTAACCCGGCCAATTACGACATCATTCTTCGTACGCTGGTAATGGCGATGTGTGTGACGGTAGCGAGCGCCATTCTCGCTTTTCCGATGGCGTGGTATATGGCCCGTTATGCACAGGGCAAATGGAAAGCGTTCTTTTATATCGCGGTGATGTTGCCAATGTGGGCGAGCTACATCGTTAAAGCCTACGCCTGGACGTTGCTGCTGGCGAGAGACGGCGTTGCGCAGTGGTTTTTAAGCCATCTGGGGCTGGAGCCGCTACTCGCTGCGTTTTTGACGCTGCCCGCCGTGGGCGGTAATACGCTTTCCACTTCCGGGCTGGGGCGCTTTCTGGTGTTCGTCTATATCTGGCTGCCGTTTATGATTTTGCCGATTCAGGCGGCGCTCGAGCGCTTACCGCCATCGCTGTTGCAAGCCTCAGCGGATTTAGGCGCGCATCCGCGTCAGACTTTCCGGTATGTGGTGCTACCGCTGGCAGTGCCAGGTGTGGCGGCGGGTTCAATATTTACCTTTTCGCTGACGCTCGGGGATTTTATCGTGCCGCAGCTCGTCGGGCCGCCGGGTTATTTCATTGGCAATATGGTTTATTCGCAGCAAGGAGCAATTGGTAACATGCCGATGGCCGCCGCGTTTACGCTTGTGCCGATGGTGTTGATCGCCCTTTATCTGGCGTTTGTGAAACGCCTGGGAGCGTTTGATGCACTCTGAACGCGCACCGTTTTTGCTCAAAATCGCCACCTGGGGCGGCGTCATCTTTCTGCACTTTCCGCTTTTGATCATCGCCATCTATGCTTTCAATACCGAGGACGCCGCATTCAGCTTTCCGCCGCGCTGGTTTAGCGTGGCGGCGGCAAGGGGAGATATTCTCGATGCGGTGACACTGTCACTGCAAATCGCGGCGCTGGCGACGGCCATTGCATTGGTTCTTGGCACACTTGCTGCAATGGCCTTATGGCGCAGCGAGTTTTTCGGTAAAAACGCCATTTCCTTACTGCTGTTGTTGCCGATTGCCTTACCGGGAATTATCACCGGGCTTGCGCTGTTGACCGCGTTTAAAACGATCAATCTGGAACCGGGCTTTTTCACCATCGTCGTGGGACATGCCACGTTCTGCGTGGTAGTGGTGTTTAACAACGTGATTGCCAGGTTTCGGCGAACCTCCTGGAGCCTGGTCGAAGCATCAATGGATTTGGGCGCGAACGGCTGGCAAACCTTCCGTTATGTGGTGTTACCCAACCTGGGTTCGGCGCTCCTGGCGGGTGGCATGCTGGCGTTTGCGTTGTCATTTGACGAAATCATTGTCACCACCTTTACCGCCGGCCATGAGCGTACGCTGCCATTGTGGTTGCTCAACCAGTTGGGCCGCCCGCGCGATGTCCCCGTTACCAACGTTGTGGCGTTGCTGGTGATGCTGGTGACGATGATTCCTATTCTGGGGGCCTGGTGGCTGACCCGTGATACCGACACGATTGCCGGAACCGGCAAATAACTGACCACGCTGAAAGGACAGAACTATGCAACATCAACTATTTATCAATGGGGTACTGGTTAACGGCGAAGGCGAGAAGCAGCCCGTTTATAACCCGGCTACCGGTGACGTGTTGCTGGAGATCGCCGAAGCGTCTGCCGCACAGGTCGACGCCGCCGTACAGGCAGCCGATCGCGCGTTTGCCAGTTGGGGACAAACTACACCGAAGGCGCGCGCAGAATGTCTGCTGCAACTGGCACAGATGATTGAAGATAATGCGGAAATCTTCGCCCGGCTTGAGTCCCTGAACTGCGGCAAACCCTTTCATTGTGTGCTGAATGACGAAATTCCGGCGGTAGTGGATGTGTTTCGCTTCTTCGCCGGGGCCGCGCGTTGCCTGAATGGGCTGGCGGCAGGCGAATATCTGGAAGGGCATACTTCAATGATTCGCCGCGATCCGCTGGGTGTCGTCGCCTCGATTGCGCCGTGGAACTACCCGCTGATGATGGCGGCCTGGAAGCTCGGCCCGGCACTGGCGGCGGGCAACTGCGTGGTGATCAAGCCGTCGGAAATTACGCCTCTCACCGCGTTAAAACTGGCGGAACTGGCGAAAGATATCTTCCCTGCAGGTGTGCTGAATGTGTTATTCGGGCGCGGCAGCACCGTCGGCGATCCGCTGACCGGCCATGAAAAAGTGCGCATGGTTTCCCTGACAGGCTCGATTGCCACAGGCGAGCACATAATTGGCCATACCGCCTCGTCGATTAAGCGCACCCATATGGAACTTGGCGGCAAAGCGCCGGTGATTGTGTTTGATGATGCGGATCTCGATGCGGTGGTGGAAGGGGTTCGCACTTTCGGTTTTTACAATGCCGGGCAGGATTGCACCGCCGCATGTCGTATTTACGCGCAAAAAGGCATCTATGACGCGCTGGTGGAAAAGCTGGGTGCGGCGGTCGCCAGCCTGAAAATGGGCGCGCCGGACGATGAATCCACCGAACTTGGGCCGCTCAGTTCCGCAGCGCATCTGGCGCGCGTTAGCAAGGCAGTCGATGAGGCCAAAGCGCTCAGCCATATTCGCGTGGTGACCGGCGGTAAAAGGCATGAAGGCGCTGGCTATTATTACCCGCCAACGCTGCTGGCAGGGGCAAAACAGGAGGATGCCATTGTTCAGCGGGAAGTGTTTGGCCCGGTGGTAAGCGTCACGGTGTTTGATGATGAGGAACAAGTGCTGGGCTGGGCCAATGATTCGCAATATGGGCTGGCGTCATCGGTGTGGACTAAAGATGTGGGTCGCGCGCATCGCCTGAGTGCGCGTCTGCAATATGGCTGCACCTGGGTAAATACGCATTTTATGTTGGTGAGCGAAATGCCGCACGGCGGACAAAAACTCTCAGGCTACGGCAAAGATATGTCGCTCTACGGCCTGGAAGATTACACCGTCGTACGCCATGTGATGATCAAACATTAATCCACAAATAAACGCCACGGACGGCGTTTATCGCATTTATTCCCTTATGAAACATGAGGTAAATCGCATAGTAAATTAAGTGTGTTGTTATTAATGAAAAACTGGTTTAATAATAGCCAGCCATCAGCGGAGTGGCGAAATAAAAACATTTAAATAAAACCGCACACAGACATTGCCCGATTGCTTGTCATATGAATGTCATCAACGCGAAAAATGGCAGTCATTGCCGTGGGTGAGAATGTCTGGCTTTTAAAAAAATCAGGCAAGGAAAATAGAGTAATGAGTAAAATCGTAGTCGTGCTCGTACCAGGGGGCGCGTCTGAATTTTTGACCGTTGAAGATGGCGAAACCTCGGTACAATGGGCGATAGCGGGGCTTGATGGCGGGGCGGCAAGTGCGCGCATGCCAATCGAAACCTACTATTGCGAAGGTGAAGAGTTTTATTTTGCCCGCGTTGAAAGTCTCGCGGGTAATGAAACAGCACCCTCCATGCTGAATTAAAAAAATAAGGGCTCATCTGAGCCCTTATTTATTTAACAATGCAATTAATTTGCAGGCTTACCTTTTCAGGAATACCTCATTTTCACGCGGTGCCCAATCTTTCTCTGAAAAATCATATGTTGAGAAGGGCTCATCTTTTACGCCCTGCGAACGCAGAACGGCGCGAACTTCCGCTGGCAGCGTTTCCTCGCGGAATAACTCCGCCAGCACGAACATGGCATCAATAAACGAGAGTTGTTTTACTTCAAAGGGTTTCCAGCCGGTGCGTTTGAATATTAAATGATAAAGCGCCTCTTCACCGGCAAGCGGAACGAAACTGCTGGCATATTTTTCCCGGTGGCGAGAGAGCAACACTTCAAGGACGAATATCTGCGCGATGCGCTGCCGGGCCGCATTGCCCCGGGCGGTATCAGTGGTCATATCAACGTGCGTTATGTCATTGTTTTCACGCACCCGAACTTCTATGGCTTGCCACAGGTCGTCATATTTCTGCATAACCTTACCTTGTTTCATCTGATGTCTGCCTTGCCGGTAGACAATATCAGAGATGATCCCAGCTCGCCAAACTTCCCGACGTTATTATCGGTCGCAATAACATATCAGTTAATCCTTAAGTTAAATTAATGGATATATCATTTCATTACGCGCGGAGTTTGTGTTTAATCATTTTTCACCCGCCACAAAATAATGATCAACCTGGCCTGGATTCGCCGGAAAATAAACATGAAAAATATATTGCTGTTGTGGGCTGCGCTCGCCGCCACAGGTTTATGCACGACATCTGAAAGTTATGCCAAATCGCAGCGCCTGTCGGATGCGCAGGTGAAACAAGCGATCATTGCTGAATCTATTGCTAACTACCCCGGCCCATGTGCCTGCCCCTACAATCATGCCCGGAACGGCAGCTCATGTGGGAAACGCAGCGCGTGGAGCCGTGCAGGCGGTTATTCGCCCATTTGCTACGCCGAAGAAGTCACAAAAGAGGATATTGCACAGTGGCGTGACACACATCAGTAGGAAAAAATCCGACTGCAGAAAAAGAAAGTAGTTGCGGCTTCTTTCGCCCTCACAGCCAGTTAAATCAAAGCTGGCGGCTACACCTTTCGTGGTAATCCTTAATCGACTTGATATATATCAATAAATAGAGCATATTGCGTTCGTTTTGTTATTTCTGGGTTAATGTTTGTTATGTCGTTATACCAAAAAATGTTGGTTTTCTACTTTGTCATGGCGCTGATTTGCGCGCTGATTACCTGGTTTCTTTCTCACGATCGTAAACGTATTCGCCTGCTGAGCGCGTTTTTAGTGGGGTCGACATGGCCCATGAGCTTCCCGGTTGCGCTGTTATTTTCCATATTCTAAATTTTGCCAGCAAAGCGTGACGGCGAAAGCGATAACACCTTGAAAATTAGTGCAACATGTTAGGCGGATGTTTTACCTAAGGACAGGAGACAGACGTTGGAACTCTACACCAAACTGCTTATTTTCTACGTTGTCATGGCGGTGTTATGCGCCGTGGCAACTTGGTTTCTCGCCAAAGATAGCCGCAAAATCCGCTTGCTTAGCGCTTTGTTAGTCGGCGCGACCTGGCCCATTAGTTTTCCCGTCGCGTTACTTTTTTCTCTCTTTTAGTCGTGTCCTTGCCATAATGCTGTGATACTGTATATAAAAACAGTATTGCGACAGAGAGGGCAGTTATGGACAGTCTATATTCACTCCACGCGCAGGCGCAGGTGCGCTGGCACGCGTTACCGGGCAAAGGCGATCCGGTGGTTTTTATTCATGGCCTGGGTTGCGCGTCTTCGTACGAATACCCGCGCATTGTTGCCGATCCGGCCTTTGCCGGCAGGCGCGCCATTCTTATCGATTTGCCAGGCTACGGTTACAGTGAACGTCCGGCGAGCTTCTCTTATCGCACCAGCGATCAGGCGCAAGTGGTGATTGAACTGCTGGATCATCTTGGGCTCGATGCATTCTGGTTATACGGCCACAGCATGGGCGGCAGTATCGCGATTGAAGTCGCTTCGCGTATCCCGCAGCGTGTCAACGCGCTGGCCGTTTCTGAACCTAATTTTCACGCCGGTGGCGGGGCGTTTAGCCGCATTATCGCGGCCCAGGATGAAGCCGATTTTGTCACCTGCGGCTACGCGGCAATGCTGGCGCAGGAAAAAACCGCCTGGGCTGGAAGTCTGCAAAGCAGCGCGCCCTGGGCGGTGTGGCGCGGCGCGAAGAGCCTGGTTGATGGCGTTGAGCCGTCGTGGATGTCGCTATTTGCCCATTTCCCGCGCCCCAAAACGCTTATTTTTGGCGAGCTATCGTTACCGGATAACGATGCCGACAGTGTGCTGCAACAAGGAATTGAACTGCGCATTATTCCGCGTGCCGGTCATTCAATGTCTGACGAACAGCCAGCCTTACTGGCGCAGACGTTAGCGGCATTTATTGCAGAACATGAGTAAAAAGAAACCCGGCACATTTGCATGGCCGGGTGATTTTCAGGGAAGCAGGGATTTGAGTTTTTTACGCGCCGCTGGGCTGATATCCAGCGGGTGGCTGTAACCAATGTTTTCGATAGCCCGGTGGTACAACGCGACCAGCCAGTCATACACATAGCGGGTGGCGGCGTGTACTGGCTGCTCGCTCAGACGGGTTAACCGCGCCTGGGTAGCGCCATCCGTACCGCTGGAAAAAATGGTGCTGCCTTTGTTTACCCGGCTTTCCGGGCGATCCGCCTGCGCGATCTCCGCGTATCCCAGCCAGGCGACAAAGTTACCAATTGCAGCATACAGTTGCGCGGCGCAGGCAGTATCGCGCTGCATAATTTTTTGCAACTGATCGGGTAAATTCAGCCGGTAGCTGCTGACGATAACAATCTCCGCCATCTGGCGCAGCGCGGCAGGGCTGAGCCCCAGGCGCGCGGCGTTATCATCGTTGCGGCTCCACTGGCGTACGTGGTTGACCCACAAAGCATGCGCCTGCTGGCCGATATCTTTCGACACTGCCTGCGGTTCGCTGCTTTCTGCGGATTCAGCAAACAGATCGATTGATTCGTTAAACAAGCCGCTGACTTTCTCTTCGCGCGGCTGCTGAACTTTCCACAGCGTATCGAACTGCTGCATATCCGGCTGTAAACCTTCCAGCAATTCACCGTGGCGTGAAGCCTGGCCTTGCAACTCGCGCACCACGGACTCCGCGCTCGCGCGTTGCGCCGCTGCGTCTTTTACTGCAGTGGCAAGCCAGGGTTGCAGCAGGTCGCGAAGGGCGCGCTGATGACGCTCAGTCAGCGCTTTCAACCGCTGCTGACGCAGGCCAGGCGCTGTCGCCTGCACCAGCCACTCCAGCAGACGCTGCAAACTGCTGGCATCCAGCGCCTGCAACGTTCCCCAGTGCTGACCCGGTTTACCAATAAGCTGCTGAACGGCTTCGTCCAGATTCTGCGCCAGCGTAAAGCGCGCATCCTGCGGTGTAATTGCCCAGACCAAACCCGGCAGCGCCGTTTCCTGACCGGATTGTGTCTCTTTGACCCAGTTTAATAATGCACGCGCAGTGGCAGCGGTGGCTGAACGCTCGAGTGTCGCATTACAGATCATCAGCACATCGGGTTGCAGGCGCTGGCGGTAGCTTTCCAGCAACCAGCGGCATTTGCTACGCCACAACGGCTGACCATCTTGTGGGCCCGGTGCCGGAATATCGAGAATATCCACGGCCGTTAACACCGCGTTTTCCACCGGCAAAACCAGTTCGCGTGTAATCAGCGCAAGGGTTGCCAGCGGAATACTGACCGCGTTGTGCAACTGCTCATTTGACCACGGATGCACCACCACTTCGTCATGGATCTCACCGCTACCGGGTTCCGATGGTGTTAAGAAACCGTCGGTTGGCAGGGCAAAGGTATCCACCAGAATACTCAGCGGTGCCGCCAGCTCCTGCGCGTTACCGGTCTGGTGAAGGGTATGTGCCAGCGACAACCACTGCTGCGTGAGTTCCTGCTGCTCGCCCCATAACAGCGACCAGGCGCTGGCGCGGGCGCTGAGATCTAGGGAAGGCAACAGGCAAGCAAACTGATACCACAGCGCATCGTCCATCTGTTGCTGCGACGACGGCACCGCCGCGCGCCAGAAGCGGGCAATTGCGCCGATATCTTCCGCCGTGATCCCCGGCACCGCATTCGGTTGACGCAGTGAGCGCCATTTCGCGACGCGGTCTTCCATTACCGATTTGTCAACGGCACGCAATTCCGGCTGCTGAATGGCATGCGCAATAAAAATCTGCACTAGTTCGGCTTCACTGATAATGCGCAGACACAGCGGGAAACCCTCATCCATCGGCGCGAGATGCTGGCTAAAGCGCAGCGCCATGCTGGTCAGGGCATGGCCGGGATTGATATGGGTGAAGTAATCCAGTGTTTTTTCGCCGGGGCGCACATTAAGCCGCCCGTTACCGCTGCCGCACAACGCTGTCAGCAGATGCGCTTTAGCCGCTTGTGAGTGACCATACAACCCAACGGTGCAGGGCGCGTCGACCGCTTCACGCAGCGCGCTTTCCTCGGCGGCGGCAGTCGTCAGACGCGACAGCAGCGCGTCGGCATCATCATCCAGTAAAGGTGCGTGCTGGCGGTTGTCGTTGATCCATGTCGCCAGTGCCTGGGTGGTTTTTACGCTCGCACTCATTTCAGATACACACTCCCGCTGTCGATCCAGTAATGGCTGCCGCTATGGCGGCGATCGGCCAGCGTATTCAGTTTAAAAGTTAACGCGTCTGCGGCGACCGGCGTACCATCCTGGAGCCAGGCCTCACTTAAGGTGAACGATTCCGGCCCGTGCTGCTTATTGCCGCCGCTGAACTGCAAACGGACATTCAACACGCCGTCACCCGCGATGGTTTTCGCCAGTTCCTGCGAGTTGATACTCAACGTGTAAAGCGGCGTAGCCGGCCAGCGGGCGTTTGCGAGCTGGCGGAAACCGAGCGTGACATTGCCGCGCAGCGGGAAATGTAAACGCGCGTCCAGTTTCGCACCGGGCTTATCAAGGTCGATATCGTGATACCAGATATTCTCATCGCGCAAGGTATTGACGACGTTATCCAGCACACCGAGGTAACGCACGGTGGAATAGGCACCGATATCCGCCGCTTTAAAGTTAAAACGCGGCAGACGCAAATCAAGCGCCAGGCTGCACAACATCGCACCCACGGCGGCAGTTGATTTCGGGTTGCCGATCTTACCCTGCTGGCTGAATGGATACCACTCATGTACGCGGTATTTATCAAGCCAGATCATGCGGTTAACCGGCACAGGTTGCAGGTGGCGAATCAACGCCTGCACGCCAGGCAAGCAGCCAGGACGACCGGTAATTAACAGTACATCGCAGCAGTAGTGGCTGATGGCTTCGCAAACCGCATGCAGCGGGGCGGTCAGGGTAAATTGCCCGGCCAGCATCGCATCCTGCAACTCACGGAAATTCACCTGCAACGGGACAGCCAGCACATCGAATTCTGCCGAACCAGACGGCAGCGCATGATCGATTGCCTGTTTCAGGTAGTTCATGACATTGCGCGTTGGCAGTTGCGTGAGCAGTTCGCCGAAGGTGGCATGCAACCCGGCAAGCGGATCGTTAATGTCACTCTCTTCCCACGCGGCAAGAATGGCATGACCAATCGGCATAAACAGTTGCAGCGTCGTTTGCTGGCGCAGCACGGCCTGGGTATCAATACGCCCGGAATCGCCAAACAGCGTCGCCATGATCGCTGCGGCATCGGTAATGCCCGCTTTCTGCATCTGCGTTTGCAACGCCGGCAGCACACAGCGCTGAATCACATCCAGCAGAATGTCATCGCCGGCGACTTTAAACCCTTCGCGAAACAGCAGTTGCGGGGTAATTTTGACGTTACTGCCGGTGCCATCATCCAGTTGATAATGGGTGATCGCCATATCTGTCGTGCCGCCGCCGATATCAACGGAGGCCACGCGCAGCGAACGGCCTTTTACCGCGCCCGGTGCTTCTTCGCGATCCGGGCGGGCAAGCGAGGCGAAAAACGTTTCAGTTTGCCCGGAAAAACGGGAAATCGCTTCGTTATACAGCCACACCAGTTGGCCGCAGCTGGCTTCGTCCCACTCCATCTGAATGTGCGGCACAGGTACGACGCTTTTTTCCTGCTGCTTGCGGTTAGCGAAATCTTCATCCTGCGGATGCCAGCCCATGGCTTTCCACACCAGCGCGATGGCTTCGAACATGCGGCGACGGAAAATTTCACGCTCCTGCTTCGGCATCGCCGAGGGCAGGGTAAGAATAATGGTGCGCAGCTGGCGCGGAGAGGCCGGAAAGCCCAAACGCAGACGCGTGGCGACACTGTTGATCTGCCCAAGTGCCTGCGACAGCAATTCGCACAGCATGTGGGTCATCAACGTGCTGCGGCTGTACTGCGGGGAAAAGACCGGTAAACGCTCATCCAGCGGCAGGCTATATAGCGGCTGACCTTCATCATTCATCAGGTTCATGAGCGGGAAGGCGGTCGCCAGCGGTTCGCGCTGGGTTTTGCTGTTCATCTGGCTAAAGCGCCAGTCCTGCAATACCGGTGTTTCGTCCCACAGGTAACGGCGCGGGCTGGAGATGCCGCTGTTGCCTTCGGTGCCAAGGCGCTGCGTTGCCAACTTGCGGGCCTCATCGCCCACGCGCACGATCGATGGCCAAATAAAGGCATCTTCGCGACCACTTTCCACTGAGAAGTGTTGTTTGCCGAAGCGCGCTTCAGAAAACTCAAGACGGCTGGTAAACAGCGGCTCATTGAGGAACTGAGGTTCACTGAGCGAGCGCACCTGCAATTCTGCCGTCTGGCGCAACCCATCATTGGCATCGCCGTGATCTTCGATGATCACGCCGCAGGTGTGGGTGTTGCCGACATCCAGAATCAGATCGACCGGGATCGCCGGGGTGCTCAGCGTGTGCGTAACGATTTTGACTTCCGGCACCTGCAATTGCATGCCGAGCAGGCTCATCAGATTAAGCCAGTGCGCCTGATATTCAAAACCGCGCAATGCCTGATTAATTTCGCGTTCGCTGCGGGTTTCATGTTGCGTAATGAATTGCAAAAATGCTTCGCGCAGCCAGCCATCGACCCAGGTCTGATCGAGGAAATCCGCCACTTCATCGTCACGCCAGGCCAGCGAGAATCGCGTGCCATTGAGAATATCGTTTTCCAGCGGCGCCAGCGCGGCAGGCGAGTTACCGTTAATCTGGCTGTCGAGCGCCAGCGCCACGCGGTGAGTGTTTCCGGCGCTGTCCGGTTCGCTGAGCTTGCGGATCTGCACGCGAGCCCAGTTATCCGGGCCTTCAACGAAAGTGCGGGGCGGGTTAAAGCGCAGGAAAGGGATCGGCAGCCAGACGCCATCGAGGATTGACAACGAATATTGCAGCGAGTGCGTGCTTTCGGGTTTTACCACTTCCGGCTGACCGCCGTCGCGGTTTGGCAACGTATAACGTTCATTGACCAGATCGAAATCAAGACGCAGCAGCGGGCCGTTGGCGGTTTTACGCACAAATTTACCGCTGTTGGCGGAATCCTGCGGTGTCAGGCCAAAATCAAGAAACTGCACGCCGCTATTGGCAATCAGCGTCACGCTCTGTTTGTAGTCGCAAAGATTAACCAGCATAAACTCAGTCACCTGTTTTTCTGAACGTCACCGGAACGGTGGTGTTGGCGTCAAAACGCGCGCTGCATTCCGCGACGTCGTTGCTGCTTGCTTTACAGGAAATTTCCGGCATCGGGTAACGCGTCCCGTCGCTGCAACGTGCGTTGCTGCGGCTCTTAATCAGCAGTTCGCCGGTTTCATGCAGGCCGGAGAACAGATCGGCGCGACAGGTTACATTTTTACCCATCACAATACGCGCCGTCCCTTTGTTGTTCTGGATCTGGTAACGCACGGCAGGGGCTTTGCCAGTGACCGGATCTTTCACATCCATCGCCACACGCCAGTTACCGTTAAGGAATTTGGTGGAACCGATTTTCACCTCTAACGCATCCATCACCAGTATATCTTTCGGGATAGAGGCGATAACAACCGGCCCTTTATCAACCGGTTTGACTTCCGGTGCTTTGACAGCAGGCGCAACAATTTCAGCCTGATGCAGCGGCAGTTTCACCGCCAGTTCAGGCAGCGGCTCGGCTTGCATCGGCGGCGGCGCAATTGCGACCGGCTCTGCTTTGGTTACGGCAGGTGCAGGCGCAGGTTCTTGTTGTTGCTGATTGAGCACCAGCGGCACGGCAATTGCCGCCGCGACAGCCGCGGCAACGGGCAATGCCCACAGACCGTAGCGGCGGCGTTTTTTCACCTCTGGTACGGGTTCGGGCTGCGGAGCGGGTTCAGGTGCAACCACGGGTGCTGCTTCCTGCACGGGCGGTGCGGCAACGGGCTGCGGTTTGATTTCCGCTTGCGGCATTAATAGCGGCGCATCCGCCTGGCTGAAAGTTACCTCGACGGCAGGCTCTTCTTCCGGCTCTGGCTCCGGTTCGATAATAATTTCCGGGATTTCTGGCTCTGGTTCTTGCAGACACTCAAGCACATTTTCACGGGCGCTTTCATTGAGATTCACAAAGCCCCAGAAGGTGATGACCGGTTTGCCATCAACGAGGAAAACATGGTTTTCTCCGGGGAATTGCAGCGCTTTTTCCAGCAGCGAGCCAAACAGTTGCTGCGCGGTTTTCGGTGATTGCATGCATTTGCGGCTCAGCGCGGCGGCGCTGTCCAGCGTGCTCTCAAGGTAACGCAGCGCGCGGACGCGCGCCTCGGGTTCCGCCGCTTTCCATGCCTGGGCGCGACCATCAATGGGCGAGTACCAGTCGACCCGATCGCCTTCATCATTGACCTGGGGTATTGCCAGGCAATCTACCAGCGCCTGCTGCTTACGCAGACGTAGTGCTTCACGAATTTGCAATGCCGAATCGAATACGGCCTGACCGCCGCCGCCAACGGCCTGGAAATCATCCAAATCGCCGCTACGCAAGAGAGTTTTTGCCACGTTTTCATCCCATAGACTTCTTCACGCGTCTACTATACGCAAACTTCTTACCAGTAAAAGGCAGAGGAAAGCGCAAAACCATTGAATTCTCGACGCATTGAGCGCGCCGAACCCGCTTGACGGCACGAAATTTATTTAACACAAATTTATTCATTAATAATGGTGGATATTTCAGCAAAAACAAATGCTTTAGAATAACCTGATGCGGAATCGTTATTTGCCAGTTCCCATCTGCTGTGCTGAGATTAATGCTCCATATAAAAAAAGAAGGCTCCTGATAATGTCCACGGGAAAAACGCTGCTCGCCCTTGCGCTGAGCACACTGTTACCGGCAAGTGCCGCATGGGCGGCGTCCAACGATACAATCATTTACTGCTCCGAAGCGTCACCGGAATCCTTCAACCCGCAAATTGCCAGCTCCGGGCCGACATTTGTTGCCAGCTCGCAGGTGCTTTATAACCGCCTGGTCACCTTTGACCCGGTGAAAAACACACCGGTACCGTCGCTGGCGACCGACTGGAAAGTCTCTGAAGACGGAAAGACCTGGACCTTCACGCTGCGCCAGGGCGTTAAATTCAACAGCAATAAATATTTCAAACCGACGCGCGACTTTAACGCCGATGACGTTGTCTTCTCTGTGATGCGCCAGATGGATCCGAAACATCCTTATCATAATGTTTCGCAAGGTAATTACGAATACTTCACCGATGTCGGCCTTGATAAGCTGATCAAAGAAGTAAAAAAAATCGATGATAATCATGTTCAGTTTGTACTGAATGAGCCGAATGCCGCATTTCTTGCCGACTGGGGAATGGATTTCGCTTCCATTCTCTCTGCGGAATACGCGGATGCGATGCTGAAAAAAGGCACACCTGAAAACGTCGATAACTGGCCAATCGGCACCGGCCCGTACGCCTTACAGCAGTACAAAACGGACGCGCAAATCCGTTATATTGCCAACCCAAATTATTGGGATGGCGAAGTGCCTACCAAACATCTGATCTTCTCTATTACCCCGGATGTGCAAACCCGCCTGGCGAAACTGCAAACCAATGAGTGCCAGATAATTCCCGCCCCGGCACCGGTGCAGTTTGATCAGATCAAAAACAACAAAGACTTAACGCTGCATACCATTGATGCGCTGAATGTCGGCTACCTCGCGTTTAACACCGAGAAAAAGCCGTTTGATAATGTGCTGGTGCGTCAGGCGCTGAACTATGCGACCGACAAACAAGCCATCGTCAATGCGGTGTTCCTCGGTTCCGGTACGGTGGCAAAATCACCGCTGCCGCCGAACATGCTCGGGTTTAATAAAGACCTGAAGGATTACAGCTACGATCCTGAAAAAGCCAAAGCGCTGCTCAAGCAGGCCGGGCTGGAAAAGGGCTTTGAAGCCACGCTGTGGTCAATGCCGGTGCAGCGGCCGTATAACCCGAATTCGCGGCGCATTGCCGAAATGATCCAGGCAGACTGGGCGAAAGTTGGCGTGAAGGCGAAGATCGTCTCGTACGAATGGGGCGAATATCTGGCCGGTATGCGTAAAGGTGAACACGATACCGCATTGTTCGGCTGGATGTCGGATAACGGCGACCCGGACAACTTTGCCGATGTGCTGCTCGGTTGCAACAGCATCAAAACCGGCTCCAACGCCGCCCGCTGGTGCGATAAAGGCTATGATGGACTGGTGCAGAAAGCGAAGCTGACTGCTGATCCTGCCGCCCGCGCCAAACTTTACGGTCAGGCACAGGAGATTTTCTACCAGCAGGCACCGTGGATCGCGTTGGCTAACGGTAAAACGTTTTACGCCACCCGCAGTAATGTGAGCGGTTATACCGTCAGCCTGATGGGCAGCGATTTTTCGAAAGCGAAGCTGAATTAAGGAGAGGCTATGTCACATCTGGAGGAGGTTGCTGCACGTGTCGACGCGGCTATCGAACAGGGCGTCATTATCGGGATGAATGAGTTACTGGTTGAACTCAGCGATGATGCGGCACTGAGCCGGGACGAACGCTACACCCAGCAACAGCGCCTGCGCCAGGCGATTGCGCACCATGGTCGGCAGCATAAAGAAGATATGGAAGCGCGACGCGAACAGCTCACCAAAGGTGGCGAGATCCTGTAATTAAAACTGGCGTCTGGCTACCAGCCAGGCGCCAATCACCAGCAGCACCGCGCCACATATCGGGCTAATCAGCGCTTTGAGCGCAACGCCCTGGCTTCTCACCACATCCATTACCAGACCGCCGATAAGCTGGCTTGCGACCAGCACCGCAATAGTTGTTGCCGCGCCGACATATTGATAGCCGCTAATACTGGCAAAGACAAAAAACGACCCCAGCAGACCGGGAATGAGCGTCCACCATTTCACGCTGGTGTACAACTCCTGAAAACCGGCGACACCGTGTTTGATCAGCAAAATAGAGACAAACAGCACAATGCCGACCAGCGAATTCAGCAGCATGGCGATAAGAATGGTCGACGCCGACTGGGTAATGCGCACCATTAAGGTGTTTTGCACCACCAGGCCAATACCAGCAGCAATCAAAAAGGTGAGGGTGAGCGACTGATTCATGAAATGGCGTCCGGTTCGGTACGGTCATCGAGTTGCAACTGCATAAACGTCAGATCCAGCCAGCGGCCAAACTTCGTGCCGACCTGCGGCATTTGCCCGGTAATCACAAACCCAAGTTTGCTGTGCAGATGAATTGAGCCGTGATTCTGCGCTTCGATACCCGCGACCATGACATGTTTGCCGATGCGTTTGGCTTCGTCGATTAAGCGCTCCATCAGTGCCAGGCCGATGCCTTTGCCCTGGTGTTCCGGATGAACATACACAGAGTGCTCAACCGTGTGGCGAAAACCGTCAAAAGCGCGCCAGTCGCCAAACGAGGCATAGCCGGTAACTGCACCATTTTCTTCGCTGACCAGCACCGGATAGCCCAGCGAGGCGCGCGCTTCGAACCAGGCGATACGGTTGTCGACATCGACCGTCTGGTCATTCCAGATTGCCGCGGTATTGACCACCGCATGGTTGTAAATGACGGCAATTGCCGCGCAATCGTCTTTCCCGGCGTAACGAATATTCATGGTTGAACCTCAAATTTGTACACTATAGTATTACGTTATGAATACTATCTCAGACAATATAAATCAACGGATCAGTGCGCGAATTCGCGTTGAACGTGAATCTCGCGGCTGGTCGCTGAGCGAACTGGCGGAGCGCGCCGGTGTATCGCGGGCGATGATCCACAAAATTGAACGCGGCGACAGTAACCCGACGGCGGCGCTGCTGGCGCGGCTTTCCGGCGCGTTTGGCATCAGTATGTCAACGCTAATTGCGCGGGCAGAAATGCAGGAGGGCAAACTGCTGCGCCACGCCGATCAGCCTGTCTGGTGCGATCCGCAAAGCCACTATCTGCGCCGCCATGTTTCGCCGCGCAGCGATTTGCCTATCGATCTGGTGCAAATCGAGCTGCCCGCCGGGAGCGATATTCCAATGCCGGCGTCCGCCTATGCGCTGGCGCGCCAGCTTATCTGGTTGCAGGAGGGGGAACTGGTGTTCGTTGAAGGCGACACGCGCCATGAGATGTGCGCCGGAGATTGTCTGGAGCTCGGCCCGCCAAATGATTGCCGCTTTATCAATGAAAGTGACACACCTTGCCGTTATCTGGTGGTGCGGCTAAATCCTTCCAGCTCGTAATGTAAACGCGCGCCTGGCCGTCAGAGACTAGTATCAATAGTTAGTCTGACACATACAGGAGCGAACAATGAAACAAGATCCTCACCGCAACCGCCGCTGGGTGCTGGCTTCCCGCCCGCATGGCGCGCCCATCGCAGATAATTTCCGCCTTGAAGAAGATGACATTGCCACGCCGGGCGAAGGGCAGGTGTTGCTGCGCACGGTTTTCCTTTCGTTAGATCCTTATATGCGCGGGCGTATGAGCGATGCGCCATCGTATTCACCGCCGGTAAAAATTGGTGAAGTGATGTGCGGTGCCACCGTTAGCCGCGTCGTCAAATCGCAGCACCCGGATTTCGCCGAAGGTGACTGGGTGCTGGGTTACAGCGGCTGGCAGGATTACGACATTTCAGGCGGCGAAGGCCTGGTCAAACTGGGAGACAATCCGCCGCACCCGTCGTGGTCGCTTGGCATTCTTGGTATGCCAGGATTTACCGCCTATATGGGCTTGCTGGATATTGGCCAGCCGAAATCCGGTGAAACGTTGGTTGTTGCCGCGGCAACCGGTCCGGTAGGCGCGACAGTAGGGCAAATCGGTAAAATTAAGGGTTGTCGCGTAGTCGGCGTGGCCGGCGGCAGCGAGAAATGCCGTCATGCGGTGGACGTGCTGGGGTTCGATCACTGTATTGATCACCATGCGGAAGATTTTGCCGAACAACTGGCTGCGGCCTGCCCGCAGGGTATCGATATCTATTTTGAAAATGTCGGCGGAAAAGTATTTGATGCGGTACTGCCGTTATTAAATACCTCCGCGCGAATTCCGCTTTGCGGATTAGTCAGCGGCTATAACGCCACCGATCTTCCCGCCGGTCCGGATCGTATTCCGTTATTAATGGCAACCCTGCTGAAAAAACGAATCCGATTGCAAGGTTTTATTATTGGTCAGGATTACGGCCACCGTATTCATGAATTTCAACAAGAAATGGAACAATGGATTCGACAAGAAATAATTCAGTACCGTGAGCAATTGATCGACGGGCTGGAAAATGCGCCAGACGCTTTTATTGGCCTGCTCGAAGGGAAAAATTTCGGTAAAGTCGTAGTGCAAATCGGGCCTATCAGCTAAAAGAATGATGGCGGTGAAAAACCGCCATCAGAAATCGTGCAAATTTTTGAGAAACGTCTTTAATTAGATAAGCATAAGGAACTGATGACCTTGTGAAGGCGGTTCCTGGTAGTTGTGCATAATAAATACAAATTGTTTTAACTTTTACGCGACCATCCAAGACCAGGCATGTGTATATAATATATTCATTGACACAAATCACGGACACGCTACCAGGCTGAGAATAAATAAGAAATTATACGGGATACAAACATGCTTGATTTGGAAAAAGCGCAGCGGACCAGTCTCACCATGCAAGTTGAGGCGAGTCTTAAGAGTGCGCTTATTATTGGTGCGCTTAAACCGGGCGCGCGACTCATCACAAAGGAAATAGCCGATCAATTAGGCACCAGTATTACACCGGTACGGGAAGCGTTACTGCGGTTGGTCTCCGCAGGCGCGCTGCATGCCACCCCGGCGCAGGCTTTTCTGGTGCCGGAAGTCAGCCTTGATCGCTATAACGAAATTAACCAGATTCGTAAAAATCTTGAGGGCATGGCCGCACGCGCAGCCAGCCAGCATATGACGAAGGAGAAAATTCGTGAGTTGCGTATCCTGGCGGCGAATTTCCATGAAGCAATGAAAAGCGGTAACACTGAGCAGGGCTTACAAGCTAACCGCGTGTTTCGCTTTAGTGTTTACAGCCACGCCGGGATGCCGACGCTAACCGCCTTGATTGAGCAGTTATGGGTTCGTATTGGCCCTTGTTACAATTATCTTTATCCAAATTCTGAGGATTTAACGCGCGTCGAAAATTACAGTGATTTGTTGGCGGCGTTAGAAGAGGGAGACGCTTTCGCTAGCGAACGCGCGTTATGGCGTGCGATTGATGAGGGCGCAAACATCGTTCACAAACAATTCTATCGCTGAGTTCCAATTCAACGACATAATCATTCTCTTTATATATTGATGCTCCCCGGGAAAATTTGCGAATGGGGCGCATCAATATCACGTTTTTGACTGATAAGACCAGCCAGCACCTGAAATCCCTGCTTTCTTTGCCGATAACAATGTGTGCGTGCAGTTGTTGGGCGCTAACATTGGGGTTTAGCAAGGAGTCCGGAATGTCATTTAGCCAGCGGTTAAGCAATATAAAAATTAGTAGGAAGCTGTCAGTCGGTTTTGGGTTAGTTCTCTTTCTGGTTGCTATTGCCACCGTCCTCAGCGTATTGCGCTTCAAAGAAATACGCGACGTCTACGAAAAAACCAACCTTATGTACAACATCAACATTGAAGTATTTCAGGCCAAAATTAACCGTCTGAAATACTTCTATGGCGATGATAAATCAGGGCAGGTGATGTCCAACTACGTGCGTCACGCTTCCGAGCTGACCGCCAGCGCCGACGATATGTCCTGGTCTGCAAACGAAAAACAAATTATCAACGATGTCGCCAGCCACCTGGAGCAATTCCAGGGCGCGATTGGCGAGATGCAAAAAGCCACCGGTGATATCAAGACCGTACGCGATTCGCTCGACAAACTGGCCGCACAAGATCTCTCCGCGCGCTATACCACGCTGGTGCGCACGCCGGTGGCCGACCCTGCGCTGATGGCGCAAATTTACGAACAGTTGTTTGCGATTAGCACCGTGCGCGACGCCGCGCTGGTGGTTCGTTACAGCCCGGGTAAAGAGTCAAAAGAGGCGCTGGATGCCCGTTTTGGCGCAACGCAAAAGAGCGTTCAGGCACTGGTAAGCCAGTTACCGGGTGAGCTGCAATCACCGTTGCAATCCCTGTGGGATGACACGGTGAAATACCGCGATTTGAGCCTTAACTATCTCACCGCTTTCCAGGCATTAAAGGCGTCGGAAGATAAAGTCAAAGTGGGTGGGGATGAGAGCAGCGCCTCGCTCAAACAGATCATTACGCTGGTGAAAGCGCATAACGATGAACTGGCGTACACCTCCAGCACCATTGCGGCGATTATCGGTGTGATTGCTATCCTGCTTGGCGTGATCGTCTCCTGGTGGGTTATCCGTCAGATTACGCGTCCTATCGATCGCAACCTGGCGCTGGCGGAACGTATCGCCAGTGGCGATCTCAGCTCGAAAATTCGTGCGCAGAGCACCGATGAACTGGGGCAATTAACCGGTGCAATGGGCCGGATGAACGATACGCTGCGCGACATGATTTTCGAAGTGCGCAACAGCGTAAGCCAGGTTTCGCGTGCGGCGACGGAGATTGCCGAAGGCAATACCGATCTCTCTTCCCGCACCGAGCAGCAGGCAGCAGCGGTCGTTGAAACCGCGGCCAGTATGGAAGAGTTGACCGCTACGGTGAAAAACAACGCCGATAACGCCCGTAATGCCAGCAGCCTGGCAGCCCAGGCGTCGAAAACCGCCAGTGAAGGCGGTACGGTGATGCGCGAAGTGGTAAACACCATGGGCGATATTCATAACAGTTCGAACAAAATTGCCGATATTACTGCTGTGATTAACAGCATCGCCTTCCAGACCAACATTCTGGCACTCAACGCCGCAGTAGAAGCGGCACGCGCCGGTGAACAGGGTCGTGGTTTTGCGGTAGTGGCAAGCGAAGTACGCAGCCTGTCGCAACGCAGCTCGCAGGCTGCAAAAGATATCGAACAGCTGATTAGCGAGTCAGTTTCGCGCATTAATGTCGGTAGCGAACTGGTGGCAAAAGCTGGTGAAACCATGGATCAGGTGGTGCAGTCTGTCACCCGTGTTAACGATATCATGGGCGAAATCTCGTCTGCTTCCGAGGAGCAGAGCCGCGGCATTGAGCAAATCGCCCGCGCGGTGGGTGAACTGGATAGCACCACGCAACAGAACGCCTCACTGGTAAGCGAATCCTCTTCGGCAGCGGGTTCGCTGGAAGAGCAGGCGCGTTTGCTGGAAGAACTGGTCGCCACGTTCCGTCTCGATCAGAATGGCGCAAAACCGGCAGCCAAAACCGGCAAACCAACAGCCAAACCCGGCGTGAAGCAGAGCGTCGAACCGCGTGAAACCGCCACGAGCGATGAGGGCTGGACCACGTTTTAACCTTTGATACGCGCATCAGTAACAGCCCGGAAGCGCGATGCATCCGGGCTTTTTTATGGGAAACGGCGGCATGAAATACCCTCTGGTAAAACAACTAAAACAGCACGACATATTGCGCCAAAGCTTTATTGATTTAGCCGTAGATACCTTCGATTTATCCTTCGAGGCCTGGTATCAGGCGGGGTTCTGGACAGAAAACTACATTCCCTACGCGCTGGTTGATGAAAACCAGGTTATTGCCAATGCCTCGGTTAATGTTATCGACACGCGCTGGATGGGCGCAGAAAAACGCTATATCCAGATAGGCACGGTAATGACCGATAAGCGCTATCGCAATAATGGACTTGCCCGTTATCTGTTGACGGAAATTATCGATGACTGGCAACACCGGGCCGATGCAATCTATTTGTACGCAAACGCCACCGTGCGGGATTTTTATCCGAAGTTTGGCTTTGAGAAAGCGCGGGAATATCAATACACCCTACGTGCCACGCCGGTGGCGAGTGACTTTCGCCGGCTGGATATGGACGACGACGCCGACAGGCAGCAGTTGCTGCACTATTATGCGAAATCCAACCCCTTTTCGGCGCTGCCGATGAATAACAACGTGGGTTTGTTGATGTTTTACTGTGCGTCGTATTTAAAAGCGTGCGTCTATTTTTCAGAAAAACATCAGGCTATTGCCATTGCCACGCAAAACAGAGGCACGCTGTTGTGTTTCGATATTTTTGCCGAACCGGGCACGACATTAACGCAAATTGTTAATGCCTTAGCTAACCAGCAAACCCAGCGTGTGGTGTTAGGTTTTACGCCCAAAGAAACCCGCGAATGCGAATGCACGTTAATTGACGATGAGGACACGCTGTTTCTGTTCAGCGGCAAAGAGAATGTGTTTCGCGACCATCAGGTAATGTTCCCGCTGTTGTCACATGCCTAGTTGTTCCACGTCTGGTTGTCACACGCCTGATCGTTATCGCTATAAAAAAAGCCCCTGCTAACAGGGGCTTTCATATTATTCAAACTGATACGCGACCGATAAGCCAACGCCGTAATTACGCCCCGGCGCCGGTTCGTAGTAACGGTTATTGCCTTCGTTAACGATAACGGAACCGACGTATTTGCGATCAAACAGGTTATCGACCCGGCCAAACACGTCCATCATCCAGTTGCCATAGCTGAATTTATAACCGGTATTCAGCCCAGTGACGGTATAAGAAGGCGCTTTGGCGCTGTTTTCGTCATTGGCCATAATATCGCTCATATAACGCACATCCGCGCCCGCGTACCAACCCTGATCCGGGATCCAGCCCAGCGAGGCAAAGCCCATATTGCGCGCGATACCGGGGATGCGGTTGCCATTACATCCGCCGTCGCACACCTCACTGCGATACGTTGCATCAAGATAGGTCCACGCCAGTTTTGCCCGCCAGTTCCCGGCGAATTGCTGATCGAGGGATAATTCCGCGCCCTGACGACGGGTTTTTCCGGCATTTTTATAGGTGGTGCGCCCACCGATGCTGGTATCGGTGACGATCTCATTATCGGTATCCGTGCGGAACAACGCGGCGGTCAGCAAACCATTGCCGATACGCGTTTTGCTGCCGACCTCCAGGGTGTCGTTCGTCGACGGTTTCAGTGCGAAGTTAAGACCATTTTTGCCATCCGCGCGGTAGGAGAGCTCATTAATGGTGGGCGTTTCAAAACCGCGACCAGCGGCGGCATACACATTCCAGCCCTCGGTCATGGCATATTTCAGCGACGCGGCAGGCAGCCATTTGTGATAACTGGCTTCGCCGCTGTCATCACCATTACGCGCTGTAATGTAATGATCGTTGGAGTCAAACCAGACGGAGCTGTAACGAACGCCCGCATCCAGCGACAGCTTATCGGTCAATTGCCAGGCGGTTTGCAGATACGGATCGACGTTCCACATCAGGTTGCGTTCGTTACGGCGCAGGTTGCCTTTTTCGCCATACACCGGCGTGGTGCCATCCATGACAAAGTTTTCGTAACCTTTGCGCTCCTCGCTCATGTTTTCGTAATTCAGACCGCCGGTAAATGTTACCGGGATGCCCAGTTCGCCACGGTGCGTCCAGCGGGTATCAATACCCTGATAGTGGCGCGTTAAATCAATCACGCCGCCCGCGTGGGTTGGGTTGAGCTGCGGCGCGCGCGGGATCGATTGATATTGCGTAGTTTCGCGCTCACCGGCGTACATCATCACGCTGAAATCATCCTGGCTGCTCATCTGGCGCTCATAGCGCAAGCCCGCCTGGGTTTGCTTAATGGTTTTGCGCGTATCATATTGCTGCGCACGCGGCGACTGGCGCGGATTATCTTTCCATTCAGATTCGGTTAATCCGCCGGCGTCGTTGGCTTTAATATCCACGCTGTTAAAAATCAGGCTCAGTTTGCTGACGTCATCAATACGAACGCCGAGTTTCGCGTTGGCGAGATTTTTCCGTGCGCCGCTGCGATCGCGATAACCCTGGGTGACAAAACGGGTGCTGGATACGGTGTAATCGACATCGCCCGCGTGCGTTCCGTCGCCCATCGCGCCGGTGGCTTTCAGCCCGTAGCGCCAGCTACCAAAGCTGCCGTAATAGCTGCTGGCTTCAATGGTGGCCGGTTCACGCCCGGTCTGGGTAGTGACATTCATCACCCCGCCAGACGCGTTGCCATACAGCGCCGAGAACGGGCCGCGCAGCACATCAATGCTCTCCACACTGTTTAAATCGATATTCGATGTTTGTCCCTGGCCATCCGGCATGGTCGCGGGTATGCCATCAACATACAGGCGAATACCGCGCACGCCGTAGGTAGAGCGCGAACCAAACCCGCGAATCGACAGTTGCAGATCCTGGGCGTAATTTTGACGGTTTTGCACTTGTAAACCGGGAACGCTGTTCAGCGATTCTGAGAGATTCACGCGCGGCGCGGCCTGGCGAATGTCGTCGCCCTGAACGACGCTCACGGCGGCGGGGCTGTCCAGTTCGGAAACGGACTGCGGTGTGGCGCTGACAATCATCGTTTGTTCGTTGTCGGCCGCATAAGCGGAAGCGGAGAGCGCAGCCGGTAGCAATAACACCGGCAGGGTGACCTTTGTGGCAGAAATGATATTCATGACGGAACCAAGTTAAAAGACGAACCAAAAAGAGGAAATACGCCAATATGTTAAAGCGTATGTAAATTATTTGAAAACGTTAAACGCACATTACGTTAACGATGAGTGTAACGGAGGAAACGGGATCCTGCGTCGCGAAGATTAACGCTCCACTTTCTTGTCATTAATGATTACTATTCTCAATTATAACAATAAGCGAAACCGACGTTTCGTGCACTGGATGCATGTGAAAACGTAACCACTAAGTTGAACAAAGGGAGTCGTCATGTCTTTACGTCAATTATGCGCACCGCGCTTGCGCCGTACGTTGGTTCTGGGATCGTTACTGCTGGCGGGGGCATTTAACACCCACGCCGCAGAAGAGATGCTGCGCAAAGCGGTCGGGAAAGGCGCCTATGAAATGGCCACCAGCCAGCAGGAAAACGCGCTGTGGCTGGCGACCGCGCAGAGCCGCAAAACGGATAAAGGTGGGGTGATTTACCGTCTTGATCCGACCACGCTTGACATTACGCAAGCCATTCACAGCGATTTAAAACCGTTTGGCGCAACCCTCAATAGCCGCACGCAGACACTGTGGTTCGGCAACACCACAGACGGTTGCGTAACGGCGGTAGACGCCAAAACTGGCGTTATTAAAGGCCGCGTGGTGCTGGATGCGCGTAAACGCTCGGAAACGGTGCGCCCGCTCAGCCCGCGCGAGCTGGCGGTGGATGAAGAGACCAACACGGTTTACATCACCGGCGTCGGGAAAGAGAGTGTGGTATGGGTAGTGGACGGCGCGGCGCTGAAACTGAAAACGACCATTACCAGTACGGGAACATATAGCACCGGCCTTGCTATTGATAGCGCGGCGAAACGCCTCTACACCACCAACGCCGACGGTGAGCTAATTACTATTGATACCCGCAATAACCGCATCCTCGAACGCAAAAAATTGCAGGATGATGGCAAAGAGCACTTCTATCTCAACCTGAGCCTCGATACGGCCGGTCATCGTGCGTTTATTACCGACTCAAAAGCGCCGGAAGTGCTGGTTGTCGATACTCGTAACGGCAATGTGCTGGAGAAAATCGCGGTACCAGAATCGCTGGCGGTGTTGTTTAACCCAACGCGCAATGAAGTTTACGTGACGCACCGCGAGGCGGGGAAAGTGAGCGTTATCGACGCCAAAACTTATAGCGTAGTGAAAACCTTCGCCACGCCAACCCATCCGAACAGCCTGGCGCTGTCAGCGGACGGCAATACGCTGTACGTCAGCGTGAAACAGGCCTCAACGCGTGAAAAAGAAGCAACGCAGCCGGATGATGTGCTACGTATTGCGCTGTAATCGTTTGATATCTGAAGCTCCCTGCGGGGAGCTTTTTCTTTCACTACAACACTGAAGCGGCAGGGTATTTTGACGAGTACGAGCGCGTGCTGGCAACAGGGCTGCCGACGATCTACCACGTGGATAATAGCCGGGAAAACTACGCACTGATTGCGCCGGTCATCAGCGCAGCCTGGCAACGTTTTAAACAAGCGCAGGTGTAGCTTTCGCGCGAACAAAAAAGCCGCAACGTTTCCGCTGCGGCTTTTTGCTTTTATGACGCGTTACGAACGCGTCTTCGGTACGGCATCCGGGTGAACCGGCGCAGTGCTGTGAATTTCATTAACGCGTTTACGCACGCCAAACCAGCCCGCAACCAGCAACACCGCAATCAGCGGAATCGAACCGATGGTGTATGTGCCGTTCGGGTAATCGAACGCCATCAGCACCAGCACGCTGAGCAGGAACAGCAGCGTCAGCCATGAAGTCACCGGTGCGCCAGGCATTTTGAAGCTGACATCCGCCACTTTGCCTTCGTGGATAGCTTTGCGCAGACGCATCTGGCACACCACGATAAAGCCCCATGACGCAATAATCCCCAGCGACGCAACGTTAAGCACAATTTCAAACACTTGCGATGGCACCAGGTAGTTCAGGAACACGCCAACAATATAGACGCAAATGGTCGCCAGAATGCCCGCGTAAGGAACGTGGTGACGGCTCATTTTCGACATGAATTTCGGAGCGGAACCGCCCATCGACATTGAGCGCAGAATACGTCCTGTGCTGTAAAGGCCGGAGTTCAGGCTGGAGAGCGCGGCGGTCAGCACCACCATATTCATAATGTCGCCGATATACGGCACGCCCAGCTTCGAGAAGAAGGTCACAAACGGGCTTTGTCCCGCCTGATACGCATTCCACGGCAGCAGCAGAACCAGCAGCACCACGGAACCGACATAGAACAAACCGATACGCCAGATAACGCTGTTAATGGCTTTCGGCACCATGGTCTGCGGATCTTTACACTCACCGGCCGCAGTACCTACCAGTTCGATTGAGGCGAACGCGAACACCACGCCCTGAACCAACACCAGCGCCGGTAACAGGCCGTGCGGGAAGAAACCGCCGTTATCGGTTATCAAATGGAAGCCGGTCGCGCCGCCATCGAGCGGTTTACCGCTGCCGAGGAAAATGGTCCCGACGACCAGGAACACCACAATCGCCAGCACTTTGACCAGCGCAAACCAGAACTCCATCTCCGCGAACCACTTCACGCCGATCATGTTCATGGTGCCGACAATTGCCAGCGCGCCAAGGGCAAACACCCATTGCGGCACATCACCAAACGCGCCCCAGTAATGCATATAAAGCGCAACGGCGGTGATATCCACGATCCCGGTCATCGCCCAGTTGATGAAATACATCCAACCGGCAACATACGCGGCTTTTTCGCCAAGAAATTCACGCGCATAAGAGACGAAGCTGCCGCTGGAAGGGCGGTGTAATACCAGTTCGCCCAGCGCACGCAGAATAAAGAAGGAGAAAATACCACACACCAGATAAACGATAGCCAGCGACGGCCCCGCCATCTGCAGTCGGGCGCCTGCGCCCAGAAATAAACCTGTACCGATTGCGCCGCCGATAGCAATCATTTGCACCTGGCGGTTACCCATCGCGCGGTTATAGCCCTCTTCGTGAGAATTGAGCCAGCGTCGTTTCGCGGCGTGATGATCCGTGACGTTGTTGTCTGTTTTCATTGCGTTACCTGTTTACCTGTCTGAACCTTGCGGAATTCCTCAACCCGGCAGGCAGAAAACCAATCGATTGCCTGGCGCGGGAAAATGTTCTGTCTTTCCAGTGTTTCTTCGTATGGATAAGACCAAACATGGCGCAGCATCGTAACCGCAATCGATATACGACGCAAAACATACCAGTGCCATAGCACTCGACTATTAGCGGAAATTGTGAGGTTAAGGGTAACGAGCAGAGCAAATGATTTAACCCGACGAAAAATGCAACAGAAATAACCTGTATAAGTAAAAGGAATGTGTAACAAATTTACAGGATTATTACGTGGTTGTTATCAGTCATCATGACGACCACAGCACCGACATCCATGTCTTTGCAAATTTTTTGCTTATTTAATGTAAATTAATTGTTTCACAGCATGCGCGCGTCGCCCTATTAATGAGGTTATCTCCTCTAACGCGAGTCAATTGCATGTCTTATCGCCTGAGTTTGCTCGATAAAAGCCCCATCGCGGAGCACGAAACCGCACAGGACGCACTAGCCCGCACGCTGCAACTGGCGCAGCAGGCGGAAAACTGGGGTTATCACCGTTTCTGGATTGCCGAACATCACAACACTACCCAGTTGGCCAGCCCGTCGCCGGAGCTGGTTATCGCCTGGATACTGGGTCAAACGCGGCGAATTCGCGTCGGTTCCGGCGGGGTGATGCTGCAACATTACAGCCCGTTCAAAGTAGCGGAAAACTTCAACCTGCTGGCAACCCTTGCGCCGGGGCGCGTTGATCTTGGTGTCGGCAAAGCCCCCGGCGGCTTGCCACTCTCCACCCGCGCGCTCCAGCAGGGAATAAACAGCGCCGAGAAGGGCAGTTTTGCCGATCAACTGGCGCAACTGGATAACTGGTTATCCCTTTCAAAAGATGACCACGCGGAAGAAACCGTTCTGGCAACGCCATTGCCACCGCAGCGTGCAGAAGGTTTCCTGCTTGGCGCAAGCCTTGAAAGCGCGGCGCTTGCGGCAAAACAGGGCTGGAATTTCGTTTTTGCCGCCCATCTCAACGGTGACAAATCTCTTTTGCGTGACGTTGTCACGCAGTGGCAACAACAGAGCCAGCGCGACACATTGGTTGCCGTGCAGGTGATCGTCGCGGAAACCGAAGCCCAGGCGCATGCGCTGGCGCAACAGGTTGAAGTCTGGGGCGTCGAGCTGGCTAATGGCCAGCGAGTGAGCGTCGCCAGCGAGGCACAAGGTCAAGCGTTTGCCCGCCAGGCAGGCAGCCCGGCGGTGCGTATCGCAAAACGCGAACCGTCATTGATAGCCGGAACGCCACAGCAGGTTCTGGCGGGGCTGGATCAACTGCATCAGCAGTTCGCCATTGATGAATTTATTATCGATACGCCGATCAGCGAAGGCAGCGCGCGGCTGACCTCCGTATTGCGGCTGGCGCAGGCCCACGCGAAAACAAACGCAACGCAGGAGGTGGCGGGATGAGCTTTGCAGAACAACTGATTGACTGGCGACGCGAGTTACACCAGCACCCGGAGTTGTCGTTACAGGAGTTTGAAACCACCCGGCGCATTCGCCACTGGCTGGAGAGCGCCGGGCTGAGATTACTGCCGTTAAGCCTGCCGACAGGCGTGGTCGCGGAAGTGGGCAGCGGCGAAAAAGTGATCGCCCTGCGCGCCGATATTGATGCCTTACCGATTGAAGAAGCGGTCGACGTGCCGTTTGCCTCGCGCAACCCTGGCGTGATGCACGCCTGCGGGCACGACGTTCACTCCAGCGTCATGCTTGGCGCGGCGCTGCTGCTTAAACAGAAAGAGCCGCAACTGACCGGCAGAGTGCGCATTCTGTTTCAGCCCGCGGAAGAGAATTTTGGCGGCGCGAAACGGTTAATCGACGCCGGCGCACTGGACGACGTTAGCGCCATCTTTGGTATGCATAACGAACCCGGATTACCGGTCGGATCGTTTGCCACGCGCGGCGGTGCGTTTTACGCCAATGTGGATCGTTTTTCGCTGACCGTCACCGGCAAAGGCGCGCACGCCGCACGCCCGCACGAAGGTAACGACGCTATTTTGCTCGCCAGCCAACTGGTGGTCGCGCTGCAAAGCATTGCCAGCCGTAACGTCAATACGCTGGAGTCGGTGGTGCTGAGCGTCACCCACATTCAGGGGGGCAATACATGGAATGTACTGCCGGAACATGTCGAGCTGGAAGGCACGCTGCGCACTCACCAGGCAGCAGTGCGCGAAACAGTGAAACGCCGCGTCGACGATATTGCCGCCGGTCTGGCGCAGGCGTTTGACGCCAATATTACGGTGCGCTGGTTTGCCGGGCCTGCCGCGCTGGTCAATCACGATCGCTGGGCAACCTTCGCCCGCGATGTTGCCGACTGGCACGGTTATCAGACACAGGAAGCGGATCTGCACATGGGGGGCGAGGATTTCGCCGTCTATTTGCAGCATATTCCCGGCGCGTTTGTCAGCATTGGCAGCGACAGCGATTACGGTTTGCACCACCCGGCGTTTAACCCCGATGAAGCATTAATCGAAGAGGCGGCGCGTTATTTCGCGCTGCTGGCAGAAAAAGCACTGCTGCAATCCTGATGTGAAATTTGTCTGCCTGGGGCTCTCGCTCCGGGCCACCTGTTGCCTGAATATGAGGATCGATTATGTCTACAGCACGACAACTGCGGCTTGGCACCATATTACATGGCGCGTCGGGAAATATGTCCGCGTGGCGACATCCGGCGGCGCTCGCCGATGCCAGCATTAATTTTGGCTTCGTACAGGACACCGCGCGCCTTGCCGAGCAGGGGAAACTGGACTTTCTTTTTGTCGCCGACGGCTTATATATCAACGAAAAATCGATCCCGCATTTTTTGAACCGTTTTGAACCCATTACAGTATTATCCGCGCTCGCCAGCGTGACTTCGCACCTCGGTCTGGTCGGCACACTTTCCACCTCCTACAGCGAGCCATTTACCGTCGCGCGCCAGTTCGCAAGCCTTGACCATCTGAGCAACGGGCGCGCGGGCTGGAACGTGGTGACTTCGCCGCTGGAAGGCTCGGCGAAAAACTTCTCCCGCGCGCAGCATCCGGATCACGCCTTACGTTACCGCATCGCTGATGAATATCTCGATGTGGTGAAAGGGTTATGGAACTCTTGGGAAGAGGATGCGTTTGTACGCAATAAAGCGACCGGACAATTCTTTGACGCCAGTAAATTACACCCGCTGAATCATCACGGTGATTTTTTCCAGGTTGCCGGGCCGCTTAATATTGGCCGCACACCGCAGGGACGACCGATTATTTTCCAGGCCGGTGCCTCAGACGATGGAAAACAACTGGCCGCCCGTCACGCCGACGCCATTTTTACGCACCAGGAGACGCTTGATGAAGCTAAAGCGTTTTATCGCGATGTGAAAAATCAGCTGGAAAAATACGGTCGCCGCCATGATGACCTGCATATTTTCCAGGGCGTCAGCGTGATTGTTGGCGACAGTGAAGAGGATGCTGAACAGCAGTACCAGACCACCGCCGCGCTGGTCTCCATTACGGATGCGCTGAACTACCTCGGGCGCTATTTCGAACACCATGACTTCAGCCAGTACCCGCTCGACGAGCCGTTCCCGGATATCGGCGATTTGGGGCAAAACAGTTTTCGCAGCACCACTGATGAGATCAAGCGTAATGCGCGCGAGCGTCAGTTAACGCTGCGTCAGGTGGCACTGGAGAGCGCTTCGCCGCGCCCACGCTTTTCCGGCACGGCGCAGCAAGTGGCCGATGGCCTGCAACAGTGGTTCGAAAGCTACGCCGCCGACGGTTTTATCATCCAGGGCGGTACGCCGGATACGTTCCCGCGCTTTGTCGAAAAAGTGGTGCCGCTACTGCAGGCTCGCGGCCTGTTCCGCACGGAATACCCCGGCACGACGCTGCGCGAAAGTTTGGGTTTATCGCTGCCTGTTCATCCTTCCTCACCACAATAAAAGAAGAAAACGCTATGCAGAAAACATCGCTATTGCTGGCGGCAACGCTGGCGCTGACGCCGCTGGCCTGGGCCAACGACGTCAATATCAATGGAACGGGCGTGAGCCTGGAAGCCAACAAAACGCCGATCACCACGGCGAAAAACGCACAAGCCATTGCGCAGTTGCCGAAGGATTATCACTTTGTGGTGCCGGGAAAACTGACCGTCGCCGTGGCGGCGCTCAACTCTCCGCCGCTGACGGTCTTTGCGGATGACAATAAAACTTTGCTCGGCAGCGAAGTGGACATCGCCCGCCTGGTGGCAAGCAGCTTAGGTCTGGAGCTGAACGTGGTGCCGACATCGTGGGAGGACTGGCCGCTCGGCGTCACTTCTGGCAAATATGATGCGGCGATCAGCAATATTACCGTCACCAAAGAGCGCAAAGCGAAGTTCGATTTCGCCACTTACCGCAAGGATTCACTCGGCTTTTACGTCAAGTCCACCAGTCCGCTGAAATCGATTGAGAAAGCCGAAGACATTGCCGGGCTGCGCATTATTGTCGGCTCCGGCACGAACCAGGAGGCGATCCTGCTGGCGTGGAACGCGGAAAACGTGAAAAAGGGGCTGAAACCTTTTACGCCGGTCTACACCAAAGATGACGCCGCCCAGACGCTGGCGCTGCAATCCGGTCGCGCCGACGCTTACTTCGGCCCGAACGTGATTGGCGCGTGGAAAGCGGCGCTGACCGGCAAAACCAAACTGGTTGGCAGCGTGGACGGCGGCTGGCCGAAAGCGGCGCATATCGCGGTCACCCTGCGTAAAGGCAGCGGGCTGGTTGAACCGGTGCAAACGGCGCTTAATGGCGCTATCAAAACCGGCGACTACGACAAGGTGCTCAATCGCTGGGGCGAGGGCGTAGAACGCATTCCGGCGTCGGAGGTGAATCCGGCGGGTCTTGGCGATTAAGGAGGTTCTCATGAGTGAACGTTTTCGCGATGTCTCGCCAGACGCACCGGAATTGCGGCCGATTTTAGACAGGCTGTTTGGCGAATACGCTGCACGCTATGGCGACTATTTTTCCCGCAGCGCCGAAGTGGAACTCACCGAGTGGTATTTAGCGCCGCAGGGGCTGTTTATCGTGCTGGAGCGTGACGGAGAAATTATCGCAACCGGTGCCTACAAACCGTTTGATACCCATACGGCGGAAATCAAACGCATCTGGACGAAGCATGAACTGCGCAAGCAAGGGCTGGCGGCCAAAATCGTGCAGGAGCTGGAGCGGCGCGCGGTACTGGCCGGTTACAGCCATATCTACCTGACCACCGGCTTTCGCCAGCCGGAAGCGGTGCGGCTGTATCTGAGCCAGGGTTATCAGCCGCAGTTTGATGTCCATCGCGATCCGGAAGAGTACAGCCAGCCGCCGTTCGACGGTCGGTTGCGCTTTAGCAAAGCGTTGTCGGTTGAGCGTTTAAGCAAAACCGCCTGAGGAGCGACCATGAAAAATACAGAAACCATCAAAGTGGTGCCCGCGCGCTACCCACTGCGCACGGTCAGCGCGGTTGTCGCCCTGTTTGTACTGGCGGCGATTGTTCAGTCGGTGGCTTTTAACCCGCGCTGGGAGTGGAAAGTGTTCGCCCGTTGGTTTTTCGACCCGGTGATCCTCGAAGGGTTAGGGCAGACGCTGTTACTGACCTTGCTCGGCACGGCGCTGAGCGTGATTTTCGGCGGTTTACTGGCGTTGGCGAGGCTTTCGTCTTCGTGGCTGCTGAGCAGTCTTGCGTGGAGTTATATTTGGCTGTTTCGCTCGCTGCCGCTGATTGTGGTGCTGATCATTCTTTATAACTTCTCCTATCTGTACGACACCTTATCGCTCGGCATTCCGTTTACCGGCATCCAGTGGGCGAGCTATCAAACCATCAATGTGCTTGGGCAGTTTTCCACGGCGGTTGTCGGGTTGACGCTGGTGCAAAGTGCCTATACCGCCGAGATTATTCGCGGCGGCTTTCTTGGGGTTGATCACGGGCAGTACGAAGCGGCCGCCGCGCTGGGGTTACCCGCCTGGCGGCGCACGCTGCGCATTATTCTGCCGCAGGCGCTGCGCACGATTTTGCCGTCCGGTTTTAACGAGATAATCAGCCTCGCTAAAGGCACGGCGATGGTTTATGTGCTGGCGATGCCTGAGCTGTTTTACACCATTCAGATGATTTACAACCGCACGCAGGAAGTTATCCCGCTGCTGATGGTAGGCGCAGTCTGGTATCTGGTGATCACCAGCGTGCTGTCGGCAATTCAGTATCTGGTTGAACGCTGGCTGGCGCGCAGCGAGCGGCGTTCAGCAATTTCACCCTCGCGCGTTCGTTCATATTCCACCGCCCGCGTGGCGCAACCGCAGGAGGCTGTTCATGCCAACCTCTCTTAATGGTCATATTTCGATTACCGGCGTCAGCAAATATTTTGGTCGCCATAAAGCGCTGGATGAGGTGTCGCTGGAGATCCCGCCCGGTTCGGTCACGGTGATCCTGGGGCCATCCGGTTCCGGGAAATCAACGCTGCTGCGTACCATTAATCACCTTGAGCGCGTGGATGAAGGGTTTATACGCATTGATGGCGAATACATCGGTTATCGTCTGCACGGTGACAAACTGTATGAGCTGAAAGAGAAGGAAATTTTGCGCCAGCGCGTCAACGTCGGGTATGTGTTTCAGAATTTCAATTTATTCCCGCACCTGACGGTACTGGAAAACCTGATTGAAGCGCCGATTGCTCACAAAAAACTGAGCCGTAAAGAAGCCATCGATCAGGCATACGATCTGCTGGATGTGGTGGGATTGCGTAATAAAGCCGATGCCTGGTCACGCCATCTTTCCGGCGGACAGCAGCAACGCATCGCCATTGCCCGCGCGCTTTCGCTGCGCCCGCGGGTGATGTTATTCGATGAGCCGACATCGGCGCTGGATCCGGAACTGGTGGGCGAAGTGCTGGATGTGATCAAAAAGCTGGCGCGCGCCGGTTCCACGCTGGTGGTGGTGACCCATGAAATCGGCTTTGCCCGCGAAGTCGCCGACCAGGTGGTGTTTATGGTCGATGGCAAAATTGTTGAACAGGGAAGCAGTGACGAGGTGCTGAATCACCCGCAGCATCCGCGCACGCGCCAGTTTTTATCGAAGGTCTTATAAGGAGCCACCATGAAACGATTACTGGTGCTGTTGCTGGTCAGCGCGGGCAGTTTCGCCGCCGGGCAGCTTGATTTAAAGGCTAATGAACAGCCGATCACCGTGCAGCGCAACGCGGCGGCGATTGCGAAAATCCCGGCGGATTATCGCTTTGTCGAACCAGGAACATTAACCGTGGCGATCTCGGCGCTTAACTCACCGCCGCTGGCGCTGGTCGCCAGTGATAACCGTACACGCATCGGCAGCGATCCGGATATCGCCCGCTTACTGGCGCAAAGCCTCGGTTTAAAGCTCAAATTAGTGCCAACCGCATGGGAAGACTGGCCGCTGGGCATTGCTTCCGGGCGTTATGATGTCGCGCTGGTGAATATCGCGGTTACCGAAGCGCGCAAACAGAAGTTTGACTTTGCCACATACCGCGCGGATTCACTGGCGTTCTCGGTGAAATCCTCCAGCGCTATACAGGCGATCCGCTCCGCCGAAGATCTTGCCGGGCGCAAAGTGATTGTCGGTTCCGGCACCAATCAGGAGCGTATTTTGCTGCGCTGGAATGAAGAGAACCAGGCCGCCGGTCGCCCGTTAGCACAGCCGATTTATCTGACAGATGACGCCTCGGGAAATTTGTATATTCAGTCCGGGCGAGCGGATGTGGTGTTTGGCCCGCAATCCGTCGCGGCCTATAAAGCGGCGCTTAACGGCAGCACGAAAGTCGTTGGACTCGGGCCGAAAAAAGCGTGGGTGGCGACCACCACGAAAAAAGGTAACGGCCTGGTGTATGCCTTGCAGGCGGCGCTGGATGGCGCAATCGCGCGCGGAGTATATCAACAGGTGCTGGCGCGCTGGGGAGAGCAGGGGGAAGCGGTTGAACATTCACAGGTTAACCCGCCGGGGATCACCTACGAGTAAACCAAAAAAACGCTGTTCCGCCGGGAGTACAGCTTGCGGAACAGCGTGGCGCACCCGAGTCGCCAGTGTCAGGCTGTGGTCGGCGTAAGCGTAATTCGCTCCAGCGAACCAACAATAAAAAGATAAGAGAAGAGACCAATCAGCCCCATTGAGCCGACATAGAGGATCGCGTAATCAAATGAGTGGGTATTGGCGAGGATCACGCCAATCACCAGCGGTGTAACAATACTCGCCAGATTGCCGCACATATTGAACACGCCACCGGCTATCCCCAGCACCTCTTTTGGCGACGTATCGCTAAGCACGCACCAGCCAAGGTTGCCAAACCCTTTGGCGAAGAACGCCACGCTCATGGCGGCAATCACCACCACTTCTGAATCGGTGTAATTAGCGAGCACAATCACGCAGGAGAGCAGCATGCCACAGATAACCGGGAATTTACGCGCGGTGGTCAGGCTGTAGCCGCGCGTCAGCAGCCAGTCGGATACCACGCCGCCCAGCAGGCCACCGATAAACCCGGCGATAGCCGGAATACTGGCAACAAAGCCCACTTTTAAAATCGACATCCCTTTGGCCTGATAAAGATAGGTGGGAAACCAGGTGAGAAAAAACCAGGTAATCGACGTCACGCAGAACTGACCAATATAAACGCCGATCATCATGCGATTCACGCAGACACTTTTAATTTGCGCGAAACTGATTTTCGCTGGTCCTTTTTTACTGCCTAATTCCGGTTCGCCACCGCCATCCCGAATATATTCAATTTCCTGTTGATTAATCTCTTTATGGGATAATGGATCGCGAACTTTAATTAACCAGAATATCCCCAGCACCACGCCAATCGCGCCAATATAATAGAAAACATAATGCCAGCTAAGAGTGTGCAAAATAATCGTCATCAGCGGGGTGATAATGCCTAATGAAATATATTGCGCTGCCTGGTAAACCGCCGTCACAAAACCGCGCTCTTTATTAGGAAACCACTGCACGCTAAGACGGCTGTTGGCCGGGAAGGCAGGCGCTTCAATGGCACCCATCATCAGGCGCAGCACGACCAGCACAATGAGCGGGCTGGCATACAGATAAATCGTACCCTGAAACATCGTGACGATTGACCAGCCAATTAACGCCGCACCATAAACTAACCGTGAACCATATTTATCCAGCAGCCAGCCGCCGGGAATTTGCATTACCACATAGGAGATGCCGAATACGGAAAATGCAAGGCCCAATGCTTCGGGATCAAAACCTAACTCTTTACTCATAATTGGCGCGACAACCGAAAGCGTCGCGCGGTCGGCGTAATTAAATACCGTGGCAAGAAATAAAAATAACAGGATGCTGTAACGCACATTGGTGCGTTTAATTATTGTATTCATCACAACTCCTTTTACAGGGTTGAATGTCGGTGTAGGGAACAAAAAAGACGGAAGGAGCCTCCCGTCCGCAATCTATTGTTATGGGCGTTTGCCGAATTCGCAGCTTTGCTGAGTCCAGGCGCGTGCCTGTTCGCTCAGCGTGAAGCCCAGACCGTGGCGGTCGGAGACATACATTCGGCCATCGCGCAGTTCCAGCTGTTCGTTAAACAACGGATTCAGCCATTCGAAATGCTCCAGCCACGGTTCCAGCGGGTAGGCGGCGGAAAGGTGCAAGTGCACTTCCATGGCAAAATGCGGTGCCAGTTTGCGGTTGTGCTTAGCCGCCAGATCCATGATTTTCAGGAACGGCGAGATGCCGCCAACACGCGGTGCGTCTGGTTGCACAAAATCACTGGCGTTACCGAGGATCAGTTGCTCATGTTCGCGAAAACTGGTGAGCATCTCGCCGGTGGCGATCGGCGTATCCAGCGCGGCAGCAAGCTGGGCGTGGCCTTCAACATCGTAGGCATCGAGCGGCTCTTCAATCCAGATAAGGTTAAATTTCTCCATCTGGCGTCCCATACGAATCGCCGTTTCGCGATCCCATTGCTGGTTGGCATCCACCATCAGCGGGAAATCATCACCCAGCGCTTCGCGCACAGCGGTAAGGCGGCGAATGTCCTCTTTGGTGTCCGGCTGGCCAACTTTGATTTTGATACCGCCGATGCCGTTTTCACGCGAGATAATGACGTTTTTCAACACCTGATCCAGCGGCGTATGCAGGAAACCGCCCGAGGTGTTGTAGCACTGCACGGAGTCGCGGTGCGCGCCGAGCAGCTTCGCCAGCGGTAAACCGGCGCGTTTGGCCTTCATATCCCACAGCGCTATATCGATAGGGGAGATGGCCTGCACCGCCATGCCGCTGCGCCCAACGGAGGCACCTGCCCACAATAGCTTGGTGTAAATTTTGTCGATATCGTTCGGATCTTCGCCGAGCAGGTTATCGGCAATCTCTTTGGCATGGGCGTAAATCCCCTGGCCGCCGGCGCGTTTGGAATAGCTAAAACCGACGCCTTCGAAACCGTCGCGGCTGCGGATTTCGGCAATAATAATCGCCACTTCGGTCAGCGGTTTTTGCCGCCCGGTCAGCACTTTCGCATCACTCACCGGCGTCGCCAGCGGTAAAAAGGCGAGGGAAAGTTTTACCCACTCGATGCGGTCGCCGGTTTCAGCCGCGGTTTTGACACCGGACGCGCGGGCGTAGGTTACAGCATCGGAATTAGCACTTACGGTCATGGTTTTGCTCCTGTGAACAACAATAATGTTTGCGCTAACATTTGTAGATCGACAAAAAAATAATCACCAGTGAAACGAGAAAATTTTGTACAAGCGATCACAAACTTAGCGCTAAAAAGGGGGATTATTGCTACGTTAATCACATTTTTTAGGCGATAATGTCTCGTCACACCTCAAAATGATAGCGATAACATTTTGTGAGTAATATGCGTGTTAACTCACTGATTTATGAGGGTCGACAGGTAATGAAAGGAGAAAAGGGTATAATACAAAAACTCAAATTATTAATAGCTAATGACCGTCTGGTTCTCTGTGAGTGAACATGTCGAAAACCGCTCGTCCTGTGCCGCCGCGCGCGCCCACGCTGGAAGATGTTGCCCGTGCTGCGGGGCTTTCCTCAATGACCGTAAGTAGGGCGCTTAACACGCCACAACTGGTGCGCCCGAAAACGGTGGAAAAAGTGCTCGCCGCCGTTAAGGCAACGGGCTATATCCCGAATGCGCTGGCAGGTGGCCTGGCGTCGCGGCGCAGCAAATTGATTGCCGTGGTTGTCCCGCAGATTAACAACAATATGTTTGTCGATACGATCCAGGCCATCAGCGATGAACTGGCTAAGCGCGGTTATCATATGCTGCTGTGCGTCGCCGGTTATACCCAGCAAACCGAAGCGGAGCTGGTCGCAGCGCTGTTGTCGCGCCGCCCGGATGGCATTGTGCTGACCGGTATTCATCACTCAACCGATTTGAAAAAAGTGATCCTCAATGCCAGTGTGCCGGTAGTGGAAATCTGGGATTTAACGCCCACACCGCTGGATATGCTGGTCGGTTTTTCGCATGAGAAAGTGGGGCAGGCCACTGCAGAATATCTGCTGCGCAAAGGGTATCGCCGTCCGGGGTTGCTATGGACGGTTGATAAGCGCGCCTCGCAGCGTAAAGCAGGGCTGTGTGAAACGCTGGCGCGTCATGGCATTACCGATCCGCTCAGTGTGGATGTGGCGCTGCCAGCACGGTTTACCTCAGGGCGCGAAGGGTTGTCGCAGTTACTGGCGCTGGGTGAGTCCGACGTGATTGTTTGCAGCTCCGACACGCTGGCGCAGGGGGCCATTGTTGAAGCGCAAGCGCGCGGCCTGCGCGTACCGCAGGATGTGGCGGTTATTGGTTTTGGCGATCTCGATTTCGCCGCCGGGAATAATCCCGCCATCACCACGGTGAGCGTCGACAGGCAAATCATTGGCCAGCGCGCGGCAACCCTGCTGATGGAGCGTATCGAAGGGACAAGTTCCGGGGAGGAGATCGTGGATATCGGTTTTCACTTTATTGAACGGGAATCAGCGTGATCTCATGAGAATTAATGTTATCGGCACCAGCGGCAGCGGAAAATCGACGCTAGCGAAACGTCTGGCCAGCCAGCTCAATGTGCCTTACATCGAAATGGATCTGCTTTACTGGCGTCCCAACTGGCAGGGGACGCCGGATGAGGAGTTGTATTCGCGCCTGGAAAAATTGCTGGAACAACCCGGCTGGGTGCTCGATGGCAACTATAACCGCAGCCGCGACATTAAATGGCGGAACGTTGATCTGGTGGTGTGGGTCGATTACGGCTTCTGGCGCACGTTGCGCCAGGTGACGCTGCGCGCCATTGCACGCGCCAGAAGTGAACATGAGTTATGGCCGGGAACCGGCAATCGCGAAAGCCTGCGTCGTGCTTTTTTGAGCCGCGAGTCGATCATTCTCTGGTCGCTAAAGACCTGGCGGCAAAACCGTGAACGCTATACGCGGGATATGGCCGATCCGCGTTATCAGCATTTGCGCTTTGTCCGCCTTACCATGCCTCAACAAGTTGACGAATTTCTCGCCAGTCTGACCTAAGCTTAAGGCTCATCCTGAACTTAAGGAGCCCTTATGATTACGGTTTATGGTGTTCCCGGCTGGGGATCGGCCATCAGCGAAGTGATGCTGACGCTGGCAGAGATCCCTTATCACTTCGTCAATGTCGATGGCTTCGACAAACCCGGCCCACAGCAAGATACCCTGCGAAAATTAAATCCGTTGTGCCAGGTGCCAACCCTGCAACTGGACGATGGCAGCGTGATGACGGAATCCGCCGCCGTAGCGCTGATGATCCTTGACCAGCGCCCGGATTTCGCTCCCGCCGCCGGCACCGCGCAACGCCAGCAATTCTGGCGGCTACTGGTGTGGCTCGTCGCGAATGTCTATCCCACTTTTACCTACGCCGATTACCCGGAACGCTGGGCTGCGGATGCGCCGGATCAACTGGTAAAAAATTGCCAGAAATATCGTAAATCGCTCTATCTGTGGCTCGACACGCAATTGCAGGCGGCGCCTTATGCTTTTGGCCAACAACTGACGCTGCTGGATATTTATCTTTGCGTTATGCGCACATGGGGGCCGCGTCATGCATGGTTTGCCGAGCACGCGCCAAATATTACCGCCATCGCCGATGCGGTATGCCAGTTACCGCAATTGCAAACCGTGCTGCGAAATAATGAAATTATCCGTTAACCCGTAATTTCGGATTATTTTAATATTCTTAGCATCTCGTATAAGTTGAAGCGGTATATAAACAGAGGGCGAGAAAAAATAATTTGAAATCGCTCCGCTTATATGAGACAACATTTGGCGAATTTTCGTAGTCGACGCAATATTGCATCTTTACAGCAAAATCGGAATAGTAATTTAACAGGGTGAAAGTGATGGAATATATTCATTCGTATTTGAAAGGTGGTTCATGGTTTACACTCGGCGACAGCATAACAGAACGAGGATGGTATCAACCAATCGTTGCAGAGAATTTAGGGCTGGCGAACTGGACAAACTACGGTATTGGTGGAACCTGTATCGCACAAAAAAATGAGCATGATACTTCCGCTATCTGCTTACGCTATAAAACCATGGGGGAAAACCCTGATCTTATTACTATCTGGGGCGGCGGTAATGATTTCGGTTTTAACTTCGGCTCGGAAGGCGGCACCAAAATAGGCGACAGAAACGATAAAACGTCATTAACCTTTTATGGCGCAATGGATCTATTGCTTACCGGGGTCATAAAAAAATATCCGTTGGCCAGAGTAGGGTTTGTTGTTACGACACCCGTTTCAATTGCGCGTGGTCATGGGCAAAAAAATGCCAAAGGATATTATCTGGCCGATTATTGTAACGCTAGCAGAGAAAAATGTGAGGAATATTCCATACCTTATCTCGACCTGCAAAAGAACTCCGGCTTTAACGAACTCAATATGGATATTATGACCAGTAATACAACTGGCGTGATTTCCGATGGTTTGCACCCTTCAAAATTAGGCATGGAAAGGCTGGCAACTAAGATTACGCACTTCATCTTATCGCTGTAGGAGAGGTGGCTATGAGAATTGCTTCCATCGACCTTCTGAAGATACTCGCCATCTTTCTTGTCATCCTGGCGCACGTGACGTTGTTTTTTCTCAATCGCGACGAAAGCGATATCGTGTTGTGCTTTTTCAGACAGGCGGGGCTATCTGGTGTTGCCCTGTTTTTTATCTGTAGCGGCTATTTTTTATTAAATAATAAACACGAAAATCAAGCGAACTATGTCATTGCCAAAATTAAAAGCATCGTTGGTGTATTGATTTTCTGGTTACTCTTTTATTACGCCTATGACACCTGGTGGATAAGCCGATTTACTGACATGCCGGAAATAGATCTTTTTAATTACCTGAATGTCAGCAAAGTCACCACGGAAGCAACACCACTCTGGTTTATATTTGCCATTATCCCGCTGTATGTTTTCACGCCTTTAATGCGGCATGCTTTTAAGATAGAACGCGCGGGTGAAATTCTCAGAATTGTTGTATTAATGGTGATCATTGCCAACCTGACATTAATCAATGCATGGACTGAAGCCAGTTTCCATTTCTCGCCATTTGCATTTAACTTACTCATTCCTTTTCAACCAGAAGGACTGATCTGTTTTTTAATTGGCGGTTATCTCGGGCTGGTTAAACCAATCCTCAGGCCATTCTCCGTTGCGCATATTATGATGTTAGCACTGGCAATTATCGCATTGTTAATATTGGCGTTTATTTCGTCCAGTGCGGGAATAGCCATCTTTTATGGTAAGTTCTATAACCTATTATTACTTATCACATCGGTCGGTTTGTTTTTATTTGTGGTTAATCTGAATATTAACGCCTTGCCGCGCTGGGTCAGTAATGTGAGTGACAGTGTGTTAGGGATCTACCTTGTACACAACATCTTTGTCGTGGAAGTACACAGCGCGTTTATTCATGAAAAGTTGTTGAGAATCATCCCTGGAGCGAACCGTTATCTTTATATCATTGCTTATTCCTTGCTGGCTTTTATCCTGGCTTACGGCCTCTGTGCGCTGCTAAAAAGATCAAGGATAACAGCCAGAATTGTCACACTTTGATAATCTGAAGGCGGCGCAATCAGCAGTAACTTGTGCTACTGTCACTCTCTTTATAAAACAAGGAGTTTGCTATGCCGCACGTTGATATCAAATGTTTTCCCCGCGATCTGACCGAGGAGCAAAAAACCGCGCTGGCGAGCGATATCGCTGAGGTGATTATTCGCCATTTAAACAGCAAAGATAGCGCTGTCAGCGTCGCCCTTAACGAAGTCACGCCGGACGACTGGAAAGCGCAGGTGTGGGACACCGACATTGCGCCGCACATCGACACGCTTATCAAGAAGCCTGGCTATTCACTGTAGATTTCCTGCCGCCTGCGCCTGTTGCGCGGGCTTTTTTTTATCAACAGGTAAAAAATACTGTTGTTAGTTTGAACTACCGCCAGGAATATATAATACGCGGCAATCTGATTATGCATGTAAGCGCATCAGTTTTTTCATTATTTTTTCTTTCAGAAAATTCATATTTGCGCGATCTTAAATACAATTCTAGAGTTTTTATTATCTCGCTCAGGCTAAAAACCAGAGCAATATAATTATCACGGAAAGTGCTGATTCGATTAATTTTGTCAGCAACATAGTAAACAAGGAACGTCTTTCATGAAGCCATCCCGTTCTTTCATATTATTATTGCCCCTGTTTGCAGCATTGCCATTGCAAGCTACAGAACCCGTAGCGGAATCACAAAACTGGTATCCCTCAATTTATGGTGCAAATGACGAAATAGGTGCCGCGAACTTGCTCACGCCCGAGGTGGTTTTACAAGCCGTTCACCTTGTAAAACAAGGCGTTGTGGTTCCGCTGGCGGTACCGATTGATAAGGATTTCCCGGCGTTTCGCCACCGCAGTTTTCATCTTTACAATATTCAGCCCGGCCAGCAGGATGGGAAAACGCTTGGGCCGAATAAATTCACCTTTAACGATGAACTGGTCAACGCATGGACAGGCGTGGGCACGCAATTAAACGGAATCGGCCATATCGGCATTAATAATATCTATTACAACGGCAATAAAGCGGCAGATTTCGTCACTATTGATGGTGTTAAAAAATTAGGCATTGAAAAAGTCCCGCCGATGGTAACGCGAGGCGTGGTGTTAGATATGACCACTTATTATAAACAAAAGATTGTTCCCGGCGGCACAGAGTTTAGCGTCGAGGATATTCAGTCGGTATTAAAAAACCAGGGATTAACCTTAAAGAAAGGCGATATCGTTTTATTTAACACAGGATGGCTGGAACTTGTTGGTAAAGACAATAAACAGTTTCTGGAAAAGGAGCCTGGTATCGGCATGGAAGCAGCAAAATGGCTGGCGGACCAGCAGATCGTCGCGTTTGGCGGCGATACCTGGGCGTCTGAAGTGTATCCAAACCCTGCAACTAAGGAGGAATTCCCGATCAATCAATATCTGTTAGCAAAACGGGGGATCTACAACCTGGAGTTGATCGATACACGTCCACTGGTAGGCAAACAAGTTTGGGAATTCTTGTTCGTCCTTGGCCAACCGCTGTACACCGGTTCAACACAGGTCAACATCAACCCTGTGGCGATTTATTAGTTGTTTGTTGTTAGCGCTACCCTGAAGTGTTTTTCATTTTTAGTAAAACATTGTTCTGTGGAGCGGCTCGAATTTCATTTACCGGGTTAATGGTACATAAGCATCTTTGACATGGAGATGATTATGTTCCGGAAACTCAGTTCATTGACATTCGCGCTGCTCCTTTTTTCGCACCCTTCATTTGCCGCTCAAGAGAGTTTTCCCATCTGGCCGCAGGGCGATGCGCCAGGCGCCAAAAATAGCCCGGTCAGTTTCGTGTTAACCGAACGCAGTAAAGATCCTGCGCTTCCCGACCGCGCTGTGACCGGCATCCGCGCGCCGCAAATCACCGTTTATCAACCGCAAAAACCCAACGGTATTGCCATTCTGGTAATTCCGGGTGGCTCTTATAAACGCGTGGTGCTGGATAAAGAGGGCAGTGATTTAGCCGCGCCATTCAATGCGCGCGGTTACACCTTATTTGTGATGACCTACCGCATGCCAGAAGATGGCCACGCCGAAGGTTCAGACGCACCGCTGGCGGATGCACAACGTGCGTTGCGTACCTTGCGCGCGCAGGCGGAATCACGCCATCTCAACGCGAAAAAAATCGGTGTGATGGGTTTTTCTGCGGGCGGGCACGTTGCGGCAAGTCTGGAAACGCGTTACGACGAGAAGGTTTACACGCCGGTGGACAACATTGATAACCAGCACGCGCAGCCAGATTTTGTGGTGTTGGGTTATCCGGTGATTTCAATGGATCAGGCGATTGCCCACGCCGGCTCACGAAAAGCGCTTATTGGCGAAACGCCAACGGCGGAGCAGATCAAACACTACTCGCCGGAACAGAATGTCACCGCGCAAACCCCACCGACATTTTTGCTGCATGCCGTGGACGATCCCTCCGTGCCGGTTGCCAACTCGCTGGTGATGTTCAACGCGCTGCATGCGAATAACGTGCTCACCGAATTGCATCTGTTCAGTAAAGGGCAGCATGGGTTTGGCGTACGCGGTGTGAAACACCTACCGGCAGCGGTCTGGCCAGAACTGACGATGAACTGGATCGAGGCACTGCCGGAGTAAATGCTTCGTTACTCGCCAGCGGTGATACGCTTGCCGCTGGTGACGAACGTACCGCCGCCAAGGTGATGAATGGTATTCAGTTTATCGTCATCAAAGTGCCAGCGCCCGTTGATAAATGCCCGTTCATCGGCGGCAGCGGAAACCACTTCGCCAAACAGCGTGTCATATTTTTCCTGCGCGGCGGTCGGCGGAAGCAAACGGCACTCCATCCACGCCAGGCACTTATCTTCGATAACCGGCAAGCCCAGCACCGGCCCGGCGAACGCGGGAATGCCATAGCAATTAAACTTATCTTCATCGCGCCCGGTGACACTGCCGACCGCGTAACTCCAGTTGGTTGCCGCTACGCCCGGCACCACAATGCCAAACATTCCGCTGCGTTCAATTAATTCGCGCGACCAGGCGCTTTTATCCACCACTATTGCAATGCGTGGCGGAGAGAATTCAACCGGCATCGACCACGCGGCCGCCATCACATTGCGCCGGTCAATCTGCTCATCGCGGCTGGTAATCAGAATGGTCGGACCGTGGTTTAGCAGGCGGCTGGCATGTTCTAACGCCACCGGGCGGAAATAGCTCATAGCGGTTCCTCTGTGTAAACGTTTCTGCCATTAAATGACCGAACAAGCAGCAAAATCAAGGCGTGGCGCATTATCCGGCGCTCCTGGCCACCACAATCTGGCCGCGACCTTGTTCTTTCGCCAGATAGAGCGCCAGGTCGGCCGCCCGCACCAGGTTATCCGCGCGCGCGTGGCGCGGCCAGGTCGCCAACCCAATCGAAACAGACACCGGGCCAATATCCTGTGATTCATACAACATGTGATGATTCAGGACATTATGCAGCAGCGTCTCAGCCACTTTTTTCGCCTGCACTTCATCCGCGCCCGGCAGAACAAGCAAGAACTCTTCACCGCCATAGCGGAACGCAACACTGTTGTCATCCAGCGTTTCGGTAATCAACCGTGACAACTCGCGCAGCACTTTGTCACCCGCGTCGTGACCATATTGATCGTTGAGCTTTTTGAAATAATCCACGTCGACCATCAAACAGCTCAGCGTCGTGCCTTCCACCATCGCCTGGTCGAGCATGTTGCGCAGCGTCTCATCCAGGCTGTGGCGGTTGAACAGGCCGGTCAACGAGTCGTGCATGGCGCGTTCCGTCAAGGTATCGCGCAGGATCTGGTTTGCCAGTGCCAGTGCCAGCGTTTCCGCCAGCAGTTCCAGGTAGATATAGGGTGGCTCTTTGCCTGGCGTGTAGTTATCGAAGGTGAGCAAACCAATGCTTTTATTCTGCGCGTTAAGCGGCACGCAAATCGCACGGGAGGCAATTTCGGGCTGAATATGCTCGCACGGCATGTCAACGCCGCCTTTCGCCGGACTATGCAACTGCCCACGTTTTAACGCCCAGCAGTGTTCTGCCGGGAAGGGGGCGTCCTCGCCCGGCGGCAACCCCCAGCGCGCCACACATTTCATGCGCTTAGTGCGGGGATTGAGTACAAACAACCGGCCACCCATATCGGGGATGATTTGCGGTGCAAAGCGGCTGACCACGCGAAAAATCGCGCTATGGGAATCACATCCCTGCAGTCGCTGCGTCATTCGCGCCAGCAACGTGCGCGTGGCCCACTCCGCATCACGCTCCTGTTCCAGCCGCTGGCGGGTCAGGCCATTTTCGCGAAATATGCGGATCGCCTGAGCCATATCGCCAATCTCATCGACCTGCGCCAGCACCGGCGCTTCCACATTGTAATCCTGAGTCGCCAGGCGGTTAACAACATCGCTTAACGTCACCACCGGGCGCAAAATGCGGTGTTTGATAATAAAACCGAGCACAAACAGGAACAGCAACGCGGTCAGCCCGACCATAATTTCTGACAACGTACGCAAGCGCAAAGAGCGGTCAGTTGCTTCGGTTATCGCCGCCTGGACACGCTGATCTGACAAACTACGGAAGTGGGCGAAACGGTACTCCGCTTCGGAGAGCCGCTCTTCATAGCTTGCGCTATACAAAAGATTCATCGCCTCGTCCGTTTTCCCGGCTTCAATATCGGCAATGGCGATGCGCTGTTCATCTTCGAGCTGATCCAGCGTCGACAGCCCATCGCGCAGGATCAGTAACTCTTCATCGGAAGCGCCGCGGTCACGCAGGGCAACCAGATGATTTTCCAGGTCGACATCCTGCTGCTGGCGGGTTTTCCAGCTTTGAATCACTTCTGGCTGCTTTTTGATCACCGCTTCACGCGCCAGTTCACTCAGCGCATAAGCCTCTTTTTCCAGATCGTCCGTTAACTCGTCGAAAACGCGGTTTTGCGCCACGGCGTCACGCTCGGCACGTTCCGCATTCGACGCCATAAACAGCGCCACGCCGGAGGTCAGCGTTAATACCACGGTCGCGGTATAAGCAAAATTGGTGATCGTCGCGATGCGCACGGGGATCCTTTTCGACTTGAGTACGGGAATATGCTTATCAGTTTAGACATTCAGTTAAAAATCAATGCGCAATATTGACGTCATTTCTTCGTCATATTCGCTGCCTATAGTCAGCCGCAATCAAATCCCAAAGAGGATAACAATATGTATGCTCCCCTGACTTTTGTGCAGGTGGATGCGCCCCGTCGGATGAAGACCACGGGAACGTCACGGCTTTCTGTTACGGGAGGGCGTGGATGAGCGCATTCACAGACATCCGCTTACAAGGCGTTTCCTACGCCTTTGGCGCACATACCGTTCTTAATCACATCGATTTACATATTCAACCTGGCAGCATTGTCGCGCTGCTCGGCCCGTCCGGCTGTGGCAAAAGCACGTTGCTGCGCTTGCTGGCGGGGCTGAGTGAACCGGCGGAAGGTGAGATCTGGTTTGGCGATCGCCTGGTGGCGAAAGCGGGCTGGACGCTGCCGCCGGAGGCGCGCGACATCGGCATGGTATTTCAGGATTACGCGCTGTGGCCGCATATGAGCGTCGTGCAAAACGTCGCTTTCCCGCTAAAAATGCGCAACGTACCGCGCGCTGAGCGCGAACTGCGCGTGTCGCAGGCGCTGGAAAGGGTTGGGCTCGCTGAATTTGCCGGGCGTAAACCCGCAGGTCTTTCCGGCGGGCAGCAACAGCGCGTTGCGCTGGCGCGCGCCATTGTCGCCGAGCCTGGCGTCTTGTTGTTCGACGAGCCGCTCTCCAACCTCGACACCGCGCTGCGCGAATCCTTATGTCTTGAGATGGCGCGACTGCTGCGCCAGCTTGGCACCACCGCCGTGTATGTCACTCATGACCACCGCGAAGCACAGCTACTTGCCGATCGCATTGTGCATTTAGCGTCCGGGACCGTTGAATCTGTACGAACCGTTACTTCATCCTCAGGGGAAATTGCATGAAAGCCTTACTGTCCGTGAAAAAAGGAGTCGCCTTAGCCATGGTGCTGTCGTCGATGATGATCTCCAGCGCGCACGCGCTGACTGTTTACACAGCCGGTCCTGGCTCGCTGGCAAAAAGCCTGGCCAGCGGCTTTGAGCAAAAAACCGGCGTTAAAGTCAATATCTTCCAGGCCACCACCGGTAAAGTGATGGCGCGTCTGGAAGCCGAACAGGCCAATCCGCAGGCCGATATTCTGATTTCTGCCTCATGGGACACCGCCGAAGATCTGCATAATCGTGGCTGGCTGCTGCCGTTTACCAGTGCCAATGCCGGTAATGTCCCGCAGACGTTAAAAAGCGCCGACTATGTGGCGCAGGGCATCTCCGCACTGGGGATTGTCTGGAACACCAACAGCGGCACCCCGGAGCCAAAAGAGTGGAACGATCTGACTTCTCCAGACTTTAAAGACAAAGTGACTACGCCGGATCCGTCACTTTCCGGCGCATCGCTTGATCTGCTGATTGGTCTGCAAAATGGCATGGGCGACCGCGCCTGGCAGTTGTTCGATGCGCTGAAAAAGAACGGCATGGTGGTGAGCGGTCCGAACGCCCAGGCGGTAACGCCGGTGATGCAAGGGGCGAAAGCGGCGGTGTTTGGCGCGGTCGACTATGTGACGTATGGCAATATCGCGCAGGGCGAATCGCTGAAAGTGATCTTCCCGGCCAGCGGCACCGTCATCGCTCCGCGCCCTATGATGATCCTTAAAACCACTCAGCATGCCGACGATGCCAAAGCGTTTATCGATTACGTGCTGTCACCGGAAGGGCAGAAAATGGTCGCCGACGCCTGGCTGATGCCGGCCCGCACGGACGTGGAAGCGAAACGTCCGCTGTTTACTGAGCTAAAAATATTGCCGACACAAAGCAGCGGCACCAGCGAACGCGGCGAAGTGCTGAAGCGCTTTAACGCGCTCTTTGCCCAGTAATCCTTTCGATCTTTGCGGGGGGCAACCCCGCTTTCAGGATACCCGTTGTGAACCAAAGGTTAATTGCGCAAGCAACGCTGGCGCTGCTGCTGATACTGGTCGCGCTGCCGCTGCTGTTTATTCTCTTACAGGCGGTATTCCCACACTTTAGCGCGGGCGAGTTTGGCGGCGCTTTTTCGGCCATCCCTACATTACTGGCCGAGCCGCAACTGCCCGCCATGTTCGGTGGCACACTGCAAATTGCCTGCGGTGTGGCGCTTTGCAGCGCGCTGATTGGCTTGCCGCTCGGCGTCGCGCGCGGCTTATTTGATTTACCGTGCCCGAAACTTTGGGATCTGCTGTTTTTGATTCCCTTCTTAACCCCGCCCTATATTGCCGCGCTGTCGTGGATGCTGGTACTGCAAACCCAGGGCTACCTGATGCAGCTCACCGGGCTGGATCTCAATAATCTGCTATTTAGCAAGAGCGGTATCATTCTGGTGATGACGCTGAATATTTTCCCGGTGGTTTACTTTGCCGTATCGCGCAGTTTGCTCGCCAGCGGGCAGCGCCTGGCACAAGTCGCCCGCGTTCATGGCGCCACGCCGTGGCGCGCTTTTTGCCATATCACGCTGCCGTTACTTTCTCCTGCGCTGGCGGCAGGTATGTTGCTGGCGTTCACGCTGGCGGTGGAAGAGTATGGTGTGCCCGCCGCACTGGGCACCCGTTCCGGCGTGGTGATGCTGACTGTCGGTATCGAAGAGAAACTGGCCGACTGGCCGATCGATTTGCCCGGCGCGTCGCTGCTGTCGGTCGTGCTGATCGCCATTGCGCTATGCGGATGGTGGCTGCAGCGCAAACTGACCGGCGATAAAGATGTCACCAGCGTGTCCGGAAAACCGACCGAACATGTCGGAGCGAAGCTCGGCTTTGCCGCCTTGCCGGTACTGCTGGTGATGGCGGCGGTCGGCTTTCTCGCCGTGGTGCTACCGGAATTGTCGATGGCGCTTACCGGCTTCAGCGCCACGCTTTCCGGCGGCGTGTCGCTGGATAATCTCACGGTGAAACATTTTGCGGCGCTGTTCGAACAGCGTGGTGATGCGCTACCCGCGCTGGGCACCAGTTTGTCGCTGGCATTCGGCGCAGCGCTTATTACCGGCGCGGTGGGCTTGTGCGCGGCCTGGTTGGTGGTGATGCAGAAGATAAAAGGGCGCTCGGTAATGGATGCGCTATCGCTGATGCCCGCCGCGCTGCCCGGCGTGGTGGTTGGCGTTGGCTTGATTTTGCTGTGGAACCGCAGTTTCTGGCCGGTTTCACCCTATAACAGCTGGGCAATTTTGCTCATCTCTTACTGCTGCCTGCTGTTGCCGTGGCCGGTGCGTTATATCGGCAGCGCCATGCGCCAGTTGGGTGGCAACCTGGAGCCTGCCGCGCGGGTTCACGGTGCCAGCGCGTTCCAGGCACTGCGGCTGATTGTACTGCCGCTGATTTTCCCGGCAATGCTCGCTTCCATGTTAATGGTGTTCGCCATTGCCTCGCGCGAGCTGGTCACCTCGCTGTTGCTGGCTCCGGCGGGTACACAAACCGTGGCGGTATTTATCTGGCGGCAATTCGAGCAAGGCTCGGTAGGTCAGGGGATGGCGATGGCCACACTGACGCTGCTCACCGGGCTGGCGTTGATGCTCACCGCGCTCGGCATTATGCAACGCAGCACAAAGGGATAAATCGAGGGCACGAAATCGACGGTAAAGCGAAAAAAATGCGCTATAACAACGGGACACCATTCGCAAGGAGCCTGTATGACCCCTTTTTTGACCGCTTATCTGGCCCGTATTGGCTGGGAACAAACGCCCGATGTCTCTCTGGAAACGCTGCGGGCGCTGCATTTGCATCACAACGGCGCCATCCCTTTTGAAAACCTCGATGTCGTGTTGCCGCGCGAAATTGAACTGAGCGATGAGGCGATTTTCCATAAACTGGTGGTCGCCCGTCGCGGCGGTTACTGCTTTGAGCAGAACGGGCTGTTTGAGCGCGTGCTGAAAGAGGTTGGTTTTACGGTGCGCAGCCTGTTAGGGCGGGTAGTGATTGCGAATCCACACCAGATGCCGCCGCGCACGCACCGTATTCTGCTGGTGCAGATTGCGGGCGAGCCGTGGATCGCCGATGTCGGTTTCGGCGGGCAGACGCTGACTGCGCCAATTCGCTTGCAGGAGGATATCGAGCAGACAACCCCGCATGGCGTCTACCGCTTGCAGCGCAAGGAGGAAGACTGGGTGCTCCAGTTCCGTCACCACGAGCGCTGGCAATCGATGTATCAGTTTGAGATGGGACAGCAGTATCAGGCCGATTTTGTCATGGGGAATTTTCACTCCGCGCACTGGCCGGCATCCCATTTTCGCCATCACCTGTTGATGTGCCGCCATCTGCCGGACGGTGTCAAACTGACGTTAACCAACTTCCATTTTACCCACTGGAAAAACGGCCAGGTACTGGAAGAGGTGACCTTTGCGGATGTTCCGGCACTGTATGACGCGCTGCAACAGCGCTTTGGGCTGGGCGTGAGCGACGCACAGTACGGCTTTAGCCTGCAACAGCTGGAAACGGTCATGGCTGGTTTCGATTTGCACGGCGAAAAAATTTAACCAAGCTCTTTGTCGATCATGACGGCCAGATGGCGATTGAAGGCGGCTTCATCGACATCTGGCATGCCCAGCATGCAAATGCCGTCCAGCCCGCAGACCAGCGCAATCAGGCGCCAGGCAATGTTCGCTGCCGTATCGGTCTCCGTGAATTCACCTGCCGCACGGCCTTGCTCAATCAGTTGTACCACTTTGACGTGCCACATCTCCATGGTCAGCAGATATGCGCCTTTGATTTCCGGCTCTTTACTCGCCAGCAATAACGCTTCGCGCCACAAATGCACATAGGGTTCGAGGCCACCTTCATCGCTGCCTAACATCGCATGCAACTGTTCGCGCCATGGCGCGGTCGCGGGTACCACTTCCACCTCCAGCAGTTCGGCAATCAGGCGGATAAACGCCTCAGCTTTTAATGCATTTCCCGAGGTGAAATGGTGGTGAACCTGGCCGGTAGCCACCCCGGCAACGGTTGCGATCCGCCGGACAGTCATGGCGGCAAAACCGTCTTCCAGCGCCACGCGCATCGCGGCTTTGAGGATCACTTCACGGCGATCGTCCTTGTTCAGGTAGCGCATAAAACCTCGGCTAAATAGGGGGGTAAACGGAGTGTAACAAAAAGCTGGACATGCGTTCAACTTCCCGTAGGATCGCCATTCTGGACATCTGTCCAGGAATGAAAAACGATGGAGAGAAGTATGTTTCGTCAGTGGTTAACGCTGGTCATCATTGTGCTGGTTTATATTCCGGTCGCTATCGATGCGACGGTGCTGCATGTCGCCGCGCCCACACTGAGCGCGGTGTTAAATGCCAGCGGAAATGAGCTGTTATGGATAATGGATATCTACTCGCTGGTGATGGCCGGAATGGTGCTACCGATGGGCGCGCTGGGCGACAAAATCGGTTTTAAGCGCCTGTTGCTTATCGGCAGTGGCCTGTTTGGCGCGGCCTCGTTGCTGGCGGCTTTTGCCGCGAGCGCCAGTTGGCTTATCGCCACGCGCGCGCTTTTAGCTGTGGGCGCGGCGATGATCGTGCCGGCAACGCTTGCCGGAATTCGTAACACCTTCTCACAGGCACAGCAGCGCAATACAGCGCTTGGCGTCTGGGCGGCAATTGGTTCCGGCGGCGCAGCGTTCGGCCCGCTAATTGGCGGTATGCTGCTGGAGCATTTCTACTGGGGTTCCGTCTTCCTGATTAACGTGCCTATCGTCATTACCGTAATGGCGCTGACCGCACGCTTCGTGCCGCGCCAGCAGGGCCGCGCCGATCAGCCGTTACACCTGAACCAGGCGTTGAGCTTAATTGTCGCTATTTTGCTGCTGGTGTGGAGTGCCAAAACGGCAATGAAAGGCACGCTTCCGCTGTGGATCGTGGCAAGCACATTGCTCGTGGGCGCAACCTTGCTGACCGGGTTTGTCCGCATTCAGCTGGCCGCCAGCACGCCGATGATCGATATGCGTCTGTTTACACATCGCGTGATTTTAAGCGGTGTACTGATGGCGATCACCGCGATGGTCACGCTGGTCGGTTTTGAGCTGCTGATGGCGCAGGAGCTGCAATTTGTTCACGGTTTCACGCCATTTGCCGCCGGGGTGTTTATGCTGCCGGTAATGCTGGCGAGCGGGTTTAGCGGGCCGATTGCCGGGGTTCTGGTGTCAAAACTGGGCTTACGCCGCGTCGCGGCAGGCGGAATGGCGCTTAGCGCGGTGAGTTTTCTTGGTCTTTCCGCGACCAATTTTGCCACCCAGCCGTGGCAGGCCGGAGCATTGATGGCACTGCTGGGCTTCAGTGCGGCGAGCGCGTTACTGGCTTCAACAGCGGCGATCATGGCCGCTGCGCCCAAAGAGAAAGCGGCAGCCGCCGGGGCGATAGAAGCGATGTCTTACGAACTGGGCGCCGGTCTTGGCATTGCCGTGTTTGGGCTGATTTTGAGCCGCAGTTTCTCTGCCTCGATCCAGCTTCCGCAGGGGTTAAGCCGCGAGGCCGCCGCGCAGGCGTCATCATCCATTGGCGAAGCATTTCGCCTGGCGCAGGAGGCCCCGCCCGCAGTTGCCGAGGGGATCATCGCGGCGGCGAAAACGGCGTTTACCGGTTCGCACAGCGTGGCATTGAGCACCGCCGGCGCGCTGTTAATGCTGCTGGCGGTGGGGATCTGGTTTAGCCTGGCGCGAGTGGAAAACGCGTAGCGCTGTGCCGGATCACGCGCGCTGGCGGGTTGAGTACCAGCAGAGCAGCGATCCGGCACACACCATCAGCGCGCCCTGCCAGAAGGAGAACGAGAGCGGGGCGCTTAGCACCACCGCCGCCAGTGCGGAAGAGAGCACCGGGGTGAAATACGATGCTGCCGCCAGCACCGTGACGTTACCGTGCAAGATCCCGATATTCCACGAGGCATAACCAAAACCGAGCGCAATGCCGGTCATCAGTAATTTCACCACCACCGGCAGCGTAAAAACCATTTCCGGTTGCGGTGTGAGGGCGAATTTGACCCATAATGTCGCGGCTGTCAGCAATACAAATAGCGTAATGCCGTTCGCGCCGTTGGCGTATTTAGTGGTCACCGTACAGTAAATTGCCCAAATAAATGCCCCGGCAAATGCCAGTGCATAGCTCAACGGGCTGGAGATAATATTTTGCTGGATTTCAGTAATATCAAGACCGCGCTCGCCGCCAAGCACCCAGCACACGCCCAATATCGCCAGCAATAAACCGGGGATAACCCACAAACTCGCTTTTTGACCGTTGAATAATATTGCGCAAAGGATCGTCAGGCTCGGCCATAAATAGTTAACCATGCCCACTTCAATCGCTTGTTGTCGCGTCGCGGCAAAACCCAGCGAAAGTGCCAGACAAAGTTCATAACTGACAAAAAGCACGCTGCCGGCAATAAGATAACGCGCTGAAAAACGGCGTAAATCCGGGATGCCAACGGTGACAATCAGCAGCAACCCGCTCAGGGTATAGATCATCGCTGCGCCGCCAACCGGGCCAAGACCTTCACTGACGGCGCGGATAAAACCGACCATCGTGCTCCAGAGTAATACCGCCAGTAAACCAATTAACGTTGCGCGTTTTTTATTCATTACTGCCATTAACCGCCGGAAATAAACGCACATTTTATAACACGGCTGAATGATTAAGCGAAATTCACCGCGCCCCACCTACTCCTTTTGAGGGATAAAAATTCGACACGCGAAACTATTAGGTATCAAGCGCCAGGCGTTATTGATTTACCGCAATTAATTCACCCTGTGAAATGTTTAGTTTTCCGGCCGCAGTCGAAGACAATAATTGAGGAAAGCAATGGACGTCAGCCGCAGACAATTTTTTAAAATCTGCGCGGGCGGAATGGCAGGAACCACAGCGGCCGCGTTGGGATTTGCTCCCAAAATGGCGCTGGCGCAAGCGCGAAATTATAAATTGCTGCGCGCCAAAGAGACGCGAAATTCCTGTACATACTGCTCCGTGGGTTGCGGGTTATTAATGTATAGCCTGGGTGATGGTGCGAAAAACGCGAAAGAGGCCATCTATCATATCGAAGGCGATCCGGATCATCCGGTCAGCCGCGGCGCACTGTGCCCGAAAGGGGCTGGTCTGCTGGATTACGTACACAGTGAAAACCGCCTGCGCTACCCGGAATACCGTGCGCCAGGCTCTGACAAATGGCAGCGCATCAGTTGGGATGAGGCCTTTAGCCGCATCGCCCGTCTGATGAAAAACGACCGTGATGCCAACTTCGTCGAAAACAACGCCGCAGGCGTAAAAGTGAACCGCTGGCTCTCAACCGGTATGTTGTGCGCCTCAGCGGCGAGTAATGAAACCGGCATGCTGACGCAAAAATTCGTGCGTTCACTCGGCATGCTGGCGGTAGATAACCAGGCACGCGTCTGACACGGACCAACGGTAGCAAGTCTTGCTCCAACATTTGGTCGCGGTGCGATGACCAACCACTGGGTTGATATCAAAAACGCCAACGTGGTGATGGTGATGGGCGGTAACGCCGCTGAAGCCCACCCGGTCGGTTTCCGCTGGGCGATGGAAGCCAAAAACAATAACGACGCCACGCTGATTGTGGTTGATCCGCGCTTTACGCGCACGGCATCAGTTGCCGATATTTATGCGCCAATACGTTCCGGGACGGACATCACTTTCCTCTCCGGCGTGCTGCGCTACCTGATCGAAAACAACAAAATCAATGCTGAATACGTCAAACACTACACCAACGCCGCGTTGCTGGTGCGGGATGATTTTGCCTTCGAAGACGGCTTGTTCAGCGGCTACGACGCGCAAAAACGCCAGTACGACAAAACCTCGTGGAACTATCAGTTTGATGAAAACGGCTACGCCAAACGCGATGACACACTTAGCGATCCGCGCTGCGTCTGGAATTTGCTGAAACAGCATGTTGCCCGCTATACACCGGAAACGGTGGAAAATATCTGCGGTACGCCAAAAGCGGATTTCCTGAAAGTGTGCGACGTGCTGGCCTCAACCAGCGCGGTGGACAGAACCACCACCTTCCTGTACGCCCTGGGCTGGACGCAACACACCGTGGGCGCGCAGAACATCCGTACCATGGCGATGATCCAGTTGCTGCTCGGCAACATGGGGATGGCGGGTGGCGGGGTAAACGCCTTGCGCGGGCACTCCAACATTCAGGGGCTGACGGATCTGGGTCTGTTATCGACCAGTCTGCCGGGTTACCTGACGCTGCCGTCGGAAAAACAGGCCGATTTGCAACAGTACCTGGCGGCGAATACGCCAAAAGCGCTGTTGCCGGACCAGGTGAACTACTGGAGCAACTATCCCAAGTTCTTTGTCAGTCTGATGAAGTCGTTCTACGGCGACGCGGCGCAGAAAGAGAATAACTGGGGCTTTGACTGGTTGCCGAAATGGGATCAGGCCTGGGATGTGATCAAGTACTTCAACAAGATGTCGAAAGGCGAAGTCAACGGCTATATCTGCCAAGGCTTTAACCCGGTGGCGTCGTTCCCGGACAAAAACAAAGTTGTCAGCACGCTGAGCAAGCTGAAGTACATGGTGGTTATCGATCCGCTGGTGACAGAAACCTCCACCTTCTGGCAGAACCACGGCGAGATGAACGATGTTGATCCATCGGCTATCGCCACCGAAGTGTTCCGTCTGCCATCGACCTGTTTTGCGGAAGAAGATGGCTCGATCGCCAACTCCGGTCGCTGGCTGCAGTGGCACTGGAAAGGCCAGGACGCGCCGGGCGAAGCGCTGAACGATGGCGAAATCCTCGCCGGGATTTACCACCGCCTGCGCGAGATGTACCGCACCGAAGGCGGCAAAGGCGCGGAACCGCTGCTGAATATGTCCTGGAACTACCGTCAGCCGCACAACCCGCACTCGGAAGAGGTGGCGAAAGAGAACAACGGCTACGCGCTGGCGGATCTCTATGACGCCAACGGGCAACTGCTGGCGAAAAAAGGCCAACTGCTCAATAGCTTTGCGCTGCTGCGCGATGACGGTACCACCGCTTCATCTTGCTGGATCTACAGCGGCAGCTGGACAGAGCAGGGTAACCAGATGGCGAACCGCGATAACGCCGATCCGTCCGGGCTTGGCAATACGCTCGGTTGGGCGTGGGCGTGGCCGCTGAACCGCCGTGTGCTCTATAACCGCGCGTCGGCGGATATGCAGGGCAAACCGTGGGATGCGAAACGGATGCTTATCCAGTGGAACGGGGCGAAGTGGGTCGGAAATGATATTCCGGATTTCAACACCGCACCGCCGGGCAGCAATACCGGGCCGTTCATCATGCAGCAGGAAGGGCTGGGGCGGTTGTTCGCCCTCGACAAGCTGGCGGAAGGGCCGTTCCCGGAACACTACGAGCCAATGGAAACACCGCTTGGCACCAACCCGCTGCACCCGAACGTGGTTTCCAGCCCGGTGGTGCGTCTGTTCGAGGACGATGCCAAACGGATGGGGAAAAAAGATCAGTTCCCGTATGTCGGCACAACCTACCGCCTGACGGAGCATTTCCACACCTGGACCAAGCATGCGCGCCTGAATGCCATCGCCCAGCCGCAGCAGTTTGTCGAAATCAGCGAAACGCTGGCGGCGGCAAAAGGCATTGCCAATGGCGATCGCGTAACGGTGAGTAGCAAGCGCGGCTTTATTCGCGCGGTTGCAGTGGTGACGCGTCGTCTGCGTACTTTGCAGGTACACGGTCAGCAGGTGGAAACCATCGGTATTCCGCTGCACTGGGGCTTTGAAGGGGTGGCGCAGAAAGGCTATATCGCCAATACGTTGACGCCAAACGTCGGCGATGCAAACTCGCAAACGCCGGAATACAAAGCGTTTTTGGTCAATATCGAGAAGGCGTAAGGGAGCGAAATAATGGCTATGGAAACGCAAGACATTCTAAAACGCTCCGCCACCAACCCGGTCACGCCGCCCCCACGGGCGCGTGATTATAAAGCGGAAGTCGCCAAGCTTATCGACGTTTCCACCTGTGTGGGCTGCAAAGCCTGCCAGGTGGCCTGTTCGGAGTGGAACGATATTCGTGATGAGGTCGGACATTGCGTCGGGGTTTACGATAATCCGGCCGATTTGAGCGCCAAATCCTGGACGGTGATGCGTTTTAGCGAAACCGAGCAGAACGGCAAACTGGAGTGGCTGATCCGCAAAGATGGCTGTATGCACTGTGCGGAACCGGGCTGTCTGAAAGCCTGCCCGTCAGCGGGGGCGATTATTCAGTACGCCAATGGCATTGTTGATTTCCAGCAAGAGAACTGCATTGGCTGCGGTTACTGCATCGCTGGCTGTCCGTTCAACGTGCCGCGCCTCAACAAAGAGGATAACCGCGTTTACAAATGTACGCTCTGTGTCGATCGCGTCAGCGTCGGCCAGGAGCCTGCCTGCGTAAAAACCTGTCCGACCGGCGCTATCCATTTCGGCACCAAAGCCGAGATGCTGGAGCTTGGCGAGCAGCGCGTAGCGAAACTCAAAGCACGCGGTTACGCCAGTGCGGGCATCTACAACCCGCAGGGCGTGGGCGGCACCCATGTGATGTATGTGTTGCATCATGCCGATCAGCCGGGCCTGTACCACAACTTGCCGAAAGATCCCCAGATCGATACCTCGGTCAATCTGTGGAAAGGGGTACTGAAGCCATTGTCGGCGGCGGGTTTCCTCGCCACCTTCGCCGGGCTGATTTACCACTACATCGGCATCGGGCCGAACAAAGAAGTGGACGACGATGAAGAGGAGCATCATGAGTAAGTCAAAAATGATTGTGCGCACCAGGTTTATTGACCGCGCCTGTCACTGGACGGTGGTGATCTGCTTTTTCCTTGTCGCGCTGTCCGGCATTTCGTTTTTCTTCCCGACGCTGCAATGGCTGACGGAAACCTTCGGCACGCCGCAGATGGGGCGCATTTTGCACCCGTTCTTTGGCGTGATTGTCTTCCTGGCGCTGATGTTTATGTTTGTGCGTTTTGTGCATCACAACATCCCGGACAAGCAGGATCTGCCGTGGCTGAAAAACATTGTCGAAGTGCTGAAAGGCAACGAACATAAGGTGGCGAAAGTCGGGAAATATAATGCCGGACAAAAAATGATGTTCTGGACCATCATGAGCATGATTTTTGTGCTGTTGGTGACCGGGGTAATTATCTGGCGTCCGTACTTTGCGCACTACTTCCCGATTCAGGTGATCCGCTACAGCCTGCTGCTGCACGCGACTTCGGCGATCATTTTGCTGCACGCTATCCTGATCCATATGTATATGGCGTTCTGGGTAAAAGGCTCCATCAAAGGCATGATCGAAGGGAAAGTGAGCCGCCGCTGGGCGCAGAAACACCACCCGCGCTGGTATCGCGACGTGGAGCGTCTGGAAGCGAAGAAAGAGAGCACCGAAGGCATTAAATAATCCCAAACCGCTCCGGATAACCATTCGGAGCGGTTTTTTATTTCTTCACACCCGCACGTCCCGTTTATTGATCGCACTCTCCCGTTTATTCATAAACCTGCCCGAATCCATGGATTTATAGGTCAGCCGGGCCATTTCAACTGGTCGCTGTGGCATGAATAGTCAATAATGCTTGTCGCAAACTTTTAACAAGTGGTTAGTGGTATGAAAAAAACCGTTTTTTCGTTGGCACTTGCGACCTTTGGTCTGGGCATGGCGGAGTTCGGCATTATGGGTGTATTAACCGAACTGGCGAATAATGTCGGCATTTCAATTCCTTCGGCGGGGCACCTGATCTCTGCTTACGCGTTTGGCGTGGTGATTGGCGCGCCGATCATGGCGCTTTTTTCGAACCGCTTTTCGCTGAAAAACACGCTGCTGTTTCTGGTGGCGCTGTGCCTGGTGGGTAACGCCATTTTTACCTTCTCCAGCTCCTACACCATGCTGATTATCGCCCGTCTTATCTCCGGTTTCCCGCATGGAGCGATTTTTGGCGTGGGGGCGATCATCCTCTCTAAAATCGCGCCGCCAGGAAAAGTAACCATGGCGGTAGCCGGGATGATAGCCGGGATGACCGTTGCCAATCTGATTGGCATTCCGCTCGGCACGTGGATCGGTCACGCGTTCAGCTGGCGCTATACCTTCTTGCTGATCTCCGTCTTCTTCGCTCTGGTGATCGTCTCGGTGATTGTCTGGGTGCCGTCGCTGTTTGATACCAGCGAAAGCCGCCTGCGCGAACAGTTTCACTTCCTGAAAAAACCGGAACCGTGGCTGATTTTCGCCGCCACCATGTTTGGCAACGCGGGCGTATTCGCCTGGTTTAGCTATGTGAAGCCGTTTATGGTCAATGTTTCCGGTTTCACCGAGAGCGCGATGACGCTGATCATGATGCTGATGGGGCTCGGCATGGTGCTGGGCAATATGTTCAGTGGTCGCTTATCAGTGAAATTCAGCCCGGTGCGCATTGCGGCGGTGACGGAATTACTGATTATGCTGGCGATGCTGGCGCTGTTTGTCGCCGGTGAAAGCAAAGTGGGGGCGTTGTCACTTGGTTTTATCTGCTGCGCCGGGCTGTTCGCGCTCTCTGCGCCGCTGCAAATCATGCTGCTGCAAAATGCGAAGGGCGGTGAAATGCTCGGCGCGGCGGGCGGGCAGATGGCGTTTAACCTCGGTAACGCGGTCGGTGCCTGGTTCGGCGGTCTGATTATCGCGTTTGGTTTCACTTACAGCTACCTGACGTTACCGGCTGCGGTGCTGACGTTTGCCGCCATGACCTCGCTTCTGATCTATGGTCACAGAAAAACAAAGCATCAACCGAAACAGGTCGTTCAGCACTAACCTGCAACCCGGTGAATGCCCGCCGGGTGACATGCTAAAAAGTGTTATCGGTGTCTTAACCCCGGATTTATCATCCGGTTCGCGCGAAACATTCAGGAAAGCGCAAAACCGGGGCATGCCCCGGTTAGACAGCGCGTTAACGCAGCCAGGGCGTAATGGTCAACCCAACCAGTACCCCTTCAGGCGCAAGCAGGCGCGTGACGCTCTGCCCCCAGGGCTCCAGACGGTTAGCAACCAGCAGTTGATACCCTTTATTGACCAACACATCGGTGGCGATAGCCAAATCCTGCACTTCGAATTCAATCCAGCTTTGCGGAATGGGGTGGGAATCCGGCCATTTCTCTGCGCCAAAGCACGACGCGGCGGCGTGATGCAGCGGCCACAGAGCAAAGTGTTTTGCGCCGTCGAGCGCATCGTGGTCGGCGACAAGGTAATCGCTCGCGCCCTCCATCGGTTTCAGCGGCAGCCCAAGGGTGTGCTGGTAAAACGCCTGGCTGTCGGCCACGTTCTGGGGAATTGGGCCGAAACCGGCGATAAACAGCACTTCAAGCCCGGGAATAGTGGGGGTCATAAGCACCTCGGTGTCAGAAAAAAGGGGGGTAGTAACGCCCCCGATTATAGGCAATGCCCGGCGATTAATGGCGGAGATCGATCACCATACGACCGCGGATCTGGCCTTGTTCCATCTCTTTAAAGATGGCGTTGATATCTTCCAGCGGACGCAGCGCCACTTTCGGCACCACCTTGCCTTCAGCGGCGAACTGGAAGGCTTCGTTCAGATCCTGACGCGTACCGACCAGCGAGCCAACGACCTGAATGCCATCCAGCACCAGGCGCGGAATATCGAGGCTCATCGCTTCTGGCGGCAGCCCTACAGCCACTACGCGCCCACCGGCGCGCACGGCATCAACGGCTGAATTAAATGCCGCTTTCGCCACCGCCGTGACCACAGCGGCATGCGCGCCGCCGGTTTTTTCATGTACCACTTTTGCCGCATCTTCGCTGCGCGAGTTGATGGTCAGATCTGCGCCCATGCTGGCAGCGAGTTTAAGCTGTTCATCATTTACGTCGATGGCGATCACTTTGGCGTTAAACACATTCTTTGCGTATTGCAGCGCAAGATTGCCCAGCCCGCCGAGGCCGTAAATAGCAATCCACTGGCCCGGTTTGATCTGCGAGACTTTCACCGCTTTATAGGTGGTCACGCCTGCGCACGTAATGCTGCTGGCTGCGGCGGAATCCAGCCCGTCCGGCACTTTCACCGCGTAATCCGCGACCACGATGCACTCTTCCGCCATGCCGCCGTCAGCCGTGTAACCAGCGTTCACCACCTCACGACACAAAGTTTCATTGCCGCTGTTACAGTACTCGCAGTGGCCGCAGCCCTGAAAAAACCACGCCACAGAAGCGCGATCGCCCACTTTCAGCGAGGTGACGCCTTCGGCTACCTGGGTAACAATGCCGATGCCTTCGTGTCCGAGGATCACCCCGGTTTTGTCGCCGAAATCCCCGTTTTTCACGTGCAAATCCGTATGGCAAACGCCACAGCACTCCATTTTCAGCAACGCTTCGCCATGTTTCAGCGGGCGTAAGGTTTTTTGTGTCACTTCTACCTGATGATCTTTTGTAACAACAGCAGCCTTCATGGTGTTTCTCCTGTTATGAGGCATGGAACTGAGATCCGGGTGTGGCGTCTGGCTTCATCCGTAATATACGTCTTTAGAATTAATGGCTTAGGAGTGAAATACAAGAGCAGGGCAACATGCTGTAATACTTTCTGCGGCTTACCCCTGGTTTAGGTAGGGTAAACAATCAGTAACCATGTTGTTAATAAGGCTATAAAGTTCGCAGCATGAATGTCACGCCACTGTCTCAATTGCCGCCAATTTGTTGCTTTCTATAACAAAAAAGTAATTAACAATGCATCTGGTGAAAAAACTGCTGACCGTCAGCGTTCTTTTATCCGCCTCGGTTCAGGCTCACAATATTCTTGAATTTCCGCAGCCGGAAAATAACCCGGAAGCGTTCTACGCGGTAACGGAAATCCCGGCGGGCGACATCATTAAGTATGAAACGGACGCCAAAACCGGCTTTATCGTGACCGACCACTTCCAGTCAATGCCGGTGGCTTACCCGACGAACTACGGCTCGCTAACACAGTCTCTGGCGGGGAACGGCGATCCACTGGATGTGATTTTCTATACTCGCGCGCCGCTGGCACCGGGAACGCTTATCAAATTGCGCCCGATTGGCGTGCTGAAAATGATTGATGGTGGCGAAACGGACGACAAAATTGTTGCCGTACCGGACAGTAAAATCGACCCGACCTATGACGACATTAAAAACATCACCGATTTGCCTAAAAGCCGCCTCTGCACGATGCGATTCCGAAAACAGCAACGCCTGTGGCTGACTCCCTTCACAGGCGCTGCTGTTAAAAAAACAGGCGCCTTGCGGCGCCTGTTTGCTGGGGTACTACAACCTCTGTTGAAGGCGGGCAATCTCCTCGCGCCACTGCGCCTGAAGCTGCGGTTTCTGGTGCTTCGCTTTGCGCGCCAGATCTTCTGCCAGTTGGGTTTCAAGCTTAATTAACCGCTCCAGAAGGGCATCAATATCCTCTGGCTCAGCGGCGACGCTAAGCGCCTCCGGCGCAGCCTGTTCGTGGCGGACACTTTCGCGCAGGCGTTCGAACACCGCTTCAGCGTCATGCCATTCACTCAGTTCACCGTTTTCCACCAGCCAGAAGCGGTTACAGCTACTGCTGATAAGCGCTCTGTCGTGGCTGACCAGCAATACGCCGCCGCTGAACTGTTCAAGAGTTTGCGCCAGCGCCTCTTTGCCTGCCATATCCAGATGGTTGGTAGGCTCATCCAGCATCAGCAGGTTAAAGCGCGCCAGCGACAGTCCGACAAACAGCAACCTGGAACGCTCACCACCGCTCAGTGTCGCCACGCGCTGCCCGTGGCGCGCCCAGGCAAAACCGGCGCTGATCAGCGCCATTTTGCGATCCTGCGGCGTGGGAGCAAACGGCTCTAACGCGTCAAACAGCGTAGCGTCATCCGGTAACTGATGCAGCGTCTGGTCGTAGTAACCCGCGTTCAGCCGGGGATGCAAACGCAACCCCGATGTGCTTTCCTGCTGGTAAGCCCGCCAGATAAGACGCAGCAGCGAGGATTTTCCGCAGCCGTTACGCCCGACAATGGCGACGCGATCGCCGCTTTTCAGCCACGCAACCGGCACCCGGAACAAGTCCGGTAACCCTGGCGCAGGCGGAACAGCGAGCTGTTCCATCTCAAGCAGACGGTCAGCCCTGAGCTCCTCGCCATGCAACGCCAGCCGCCACTGACTGCCCTCGGTTAGCTCAGTCTGGCTCTCTTTCAGTCGCTCGACCTGGCGCTCCATCTGTTTCGCTTTGCGCGCCAGATCTTCGTTGTCATAGACGCGCCCCCAGGTGGCCAGCCGTTTGGCGCTGGCGGTAACGCGGTCTATCTCCTTTTGCTCCGCTTTGTGACGCAGGGCATCGCTCTCATCGCGCGCTTCCAGCGCCTGACGCGCCGCGCTACAGGGGAGTGCGAAGTAGTGCAGCGTATGATCACGCAGGATCCAGCTGCCATTGGTCACCGCATCCAGTAACGCCGCGTCGTGTGACACCATCACGAAACTGCCGGACCAGCTTCGCAGAAACTGTTCCAGCCACAGTAACGTGGGCAGATCGAGGTGGTTACCGGGCTCATCCAGGAGCAGCAGATCCGGTTCGCGGATCAGCGCCCGCGCCAGCAGCAAGCGGGTATGTTGCCCGCCGCTCAGCGTGGCGGCCGTTAGGGTGATTTCCTGCGGACTCAGCCCCATGCTGGCCAATAATGCTTCGCCGCGCCAGCGCTGGATGTCGCGCTCCGTCGACGGGATCTGCGCCAGTACCGCATCAAGCAGCGTCATCGATAACAGAGCATCGGGCAGATGCTGCTCGACGCGCGCCAGCAGGCACTGGTTCGCCACCGTCACATTGCCGGAAAGCGGGGACAGCGAACCGTCCAGCACTTTTAGCAGCGTACTTTTGCCGCAGCCATTGTCGCCAATAAGCCCAAGGCGATCGCCTTTTTTCAGGGTGAAGGAGAGATCGGAGAATAACGGACCAAACGCCGTTTCAACACGGATTGATTGTGCAGATAATAATGTGCTCATTGCTTACTCAAGAGTTACAGGCACGAGCGTGCCTCGTCAAACATCGCTGACGATAACCTGGTAAGCCCAAGGGAAGGGATTGGTGTCTTCGCTCAAGCAGAAGTTATCGCAGCACGATACCGATAACGCTTGAGCTGGCGCGATCGCCAAAGGCATGTGAATAGTCAAACAATTCACAATACAGCATAAGTAGCCTCCTTTTTTATATTCAGTAAGTTAATGGGTGAAAAGGAGTTTAGCGGGGAAATGAATGTTTTACCAGCAGGGAAAAACCCGGCGCACAGCGGCGCCGGGTGCGGAGATTAAATAGAAGTGCGGCGGTAGCTGCGGTACTTCGGCTCCCAGAAGTTCTCATCAATGGATTGCTTCAGCGCTTCGGCTGAGGTTTTTGCCGCCAGGCCTTGTTGTTGCGCCATTTTACCAACGGCAAACGCGATGGCGCGCGAGACTTGCTGAATGTCTTTCAGCTCCGGCAGTACCAATCCTTCGCCGTTCAGCAGCAGCGGGGAGTATTCCGCCAGCGTTTCGCTTGCCGCCATCAGCATTTCATCCGTAATGCGCGATGCGCCACTGGAGATAACGCCGAGGCCAATGCCAGGGAAAATGTACGCGTTGTTGCACTGGGCAATCGGGTAGGTTTTTTCTTTCCACTGCACCGGTGAGAACGGGCTGCCGGTGGCAACCAGCGCCATCCCATCTGTCCAGCTGATAATATCCTGCGGCGTTGCTTCCACGCGCGAAGTTGGGTTCGACAGCGGCATGATAATCGGGCGCGGGCAGTGTTTGTGCATTTCGCGGATGATCTCTTCCGTGAACAGCCCGGTCTGGCCGGAGACACCGATCAGAATATCCGGCTTAACATTACGCACCACGTCCAGCAGAGAAAGGGCTTCGTTCTGCGTGCCGGTGTCCCAGTTTTGCAGGTTTTCGCGCTTTTGCACCAGCTTGCTCTGGAACGGCAGCAAATTCGGCATTTCGTCGGTCAGCAGACCGAAACGGTCAACCATGTAGACTTTCTGACGGGCGTCCGCTTCGCTCAATCCTTCACGCTGAGTCTGGGCAATGATCTGTTCGGCAATACCGCACCCGGCAGAGCCTGCACCAAGGAAGACGATTTTCTGCTGGCTGAGCTGGCTGCCCGCCGCACGGCTGGCGGCGATCAGCGTACCGACGGTCACTGCCGCCGTGCCCTGGATGTCATCGTTAAAGCAGCAGATTTCATCGCGATAACGGTTCAGCAACGGCATGGCATTTTTCTGCGCGAAATCTTCGAATTGCAACAGCGCGTCCGGCCAGCGTTGTTTCACCGCCTGGATAAATTCATCCACAAAAGCGTAATACTCGTCGCCGGTGATACGCGGGTGACGCGAGCCCATATAGAGCGGATCATTAATCAACTGCTGATTGTTGGTGCCAACATCCAGCACCACGGGCAGTGTGTAAGCCGGGCTGATGCCGCCGCAAGAGGTGTAAAGCGACAGCTTACCAATAGGAATGCCCATGCCGCCAATGCCCTGATCGCCAAGACCGAGGATACGTTCCCCGTCGGTCACCACGATCACTTTGATGTTGTGGTTCGGCACGTTTTGCAGGATGTCGTCCATGCTGGCGCGGTTCTGCCAGGAGATAAACACTCCGCGGGCGCGGCGGTAAATATCAGAGAAACGCTCACACGCCCAGCCAACGGTAGGGGTGTAGATCACCGGCATCATCTCTTCGAGATGGTTTTCCACCAGCCGATAGAAGAGGGTTTCATTGGTGTCCTGAATATTGCGCAGATAGATGTGCTTATCGATGTCGGTTTTAAAGCCCTGATACTGCAACCAGGCGCGTTCGGCTTGTTCTTCAATGGTTTCAACCACTTCTGGCAGCAGGCCAAGCAGGTTGAAGTTGCTGCGTTCTTCCATGCTGAAGGCACTGCCTTTGTTCAGCAACGGAAATTCCAGCAACACAGGTCCAGCGTAAGGGATATATAACGATCGGTTTTTATTATGCTTTGCATTCATCTTACAGCTCCTTGTTCAACTATCTCCCGTGGGGGTGCGTCACGGGCGGGTACAGCGGCGGGCGCAAGTATAAAGCATCGCTTCAGCAAATACTTCCCGATCGCGGTATTCGTTGATTGAATTTTTAGCAATAACAAGGAGAGGGGGGGCAAAACACCACCCCGGATGGGGTGGTGAGGGGGCAAAATCAGCCAGCGCGGCGATGACGCCCGGAGCGGTGAGCGATCACTGTCTCTTCCTGGTTGTCTTTCGTGACAACTTTGCGGGTGTTCGACACTTTGTAATCCAGCCCCATAAGATGACGTGCCTGACGGTTCGATTTCATGCTTACTCCTTAATCCAGTTCAATGTTTCAAGGACAAGCCCGGCGACTGACCGGGCGAAATTCAATCTCATCATTGCGCGGTACAAAAAACATACCGAGCTGTTATCCTCGGACATCCCAGCACAAAGTGCAATATGAAAAGTTACCTTTAGGCTTTATAGCAATAAATAACGAAAGCATCGCTAACAGATTTAATTCCTGCACACCATAGGGTTTACGAATAAATACTCCGAACAACCTCAATTAAAGTAGAATATTCTTGAGCTTAAGTGCCTTCGCGTAGTTACTTAATGGTTACAATAATTAAAGTGATATATTAAGGATGAAACATCATTTCGCTTTTTTGTGTGACGAAAAGTAAAAAAACAACATTATCTTCAATATTGCGATACCCACCCCTTTAATCCCAGGCTGTAATATGCTTTTCTTAATGCCAATGGAATAATTAAAAAATATCTTCGCAATGAGAAAGAGGTAATTCCATGGACGTTCGAAATGGAGCTATTTTTATTTCTTTTGATGCTGTTGCTTTTTCAGGTATCACTGTTGAAGCATTTAAAACGGCACAAGAGTTAGTACACAAGGGAATTAAGCCTTATCTTGATCTGGGTTACGACATCAAGATAGACAAGGGTAGATTCAATAAACCATATGAATGGGAGAATGCTATATATAAAGGTGGCTTTACACTTGTGCGAATAAACGACATTACCAGTCTGCCTGATTACAACACCCATTTTATCGAGTACTCGCATAATGTATTGATTAGCCAAAAAATATCCGTTTCATCAACGGAGCGTGAAAGAATTCTTTCTGTTATTGATAAAACAGCGTACCAACTGGCAAAAAAAATCGTACGGCAATGGGAGCAACTCAATATCGGTACTGTTTTCGTCGAAAACGGAACGCTTCCCGAAAATATTATCTATACAAAGGCTCTATATATTGCGATTGACGCATATGGAAAACGCTATGATTTAGAGCAGTTCGTTACCTGGCGTGACCATGATTTAATGTGGAACAGCGAAAAAACGGTGATGAAGTATGGTGCTTATCCATACCCTTACGCCATTAAACCGATAAAATCTCGGTATATCACGTACTTTGCGCTTAATGAGGATTTGAAAGAAAAACTTGAAGAGTGGTGCAATTATACCGTTGAAATTAAAGTTAAAAAGAATGCTTATAACTTTACAGACGCGCGAAGTCATAGTGACATGAGGCGCAGTCTTGGTATTGACTGTGATGATATATTGATTGCCCGGACCACACGTCTTATCCCGCAAAAACGGCTTGACCGTGATATTTACCTGGTTTCAAGGCTTAACCAGCTTTTGCAGCAACACGGACTTGAACAGCGCGTATTTCTGGTCGTCGCAGGCGATCCCCATGAGGCACCAGAGTGTTATCAATCGCTGATTAATTTATCCAGAAAATTACAGACTGAACCGTTTATACATTTTATTGGCTGGTTGCAGCACGGTTATATGCCACCGGGCATGAACACCTATACAATTGAAGATTTGTATTACTCGTGTGACATCGTCTCTTTTCTGACGTCGTGGGATTATGACAGTTATGGAAATCCTATTGGTGAAGCGATTAGTCATCGGCGCTGTTACATTTCGACACGGTACGAATATTATGACGAAGTCTATGGGCAATATGGATTCTTTGCGCCAATTATGGATATCTCAGCCGAGAAAGATGATTTACCGGACGGTGAATTTATTCTTAACGTTTATAAACTCATCACCAACAAACCGTTAATGTCAGAAATGGCTTATCAAAACTTTCTTATTGGTAAGAAAGTGCTTAACAGTAAGAGCATTGAGTCTTAATTATTACTCAGGGAGAGTATATATGCGTAACAATGTTTATGTTTCGATTGTTTTGCCCGTTTATAACGAAAGCGACAGAATTAATTCTGTGCTTATGTCGTTACTTAATCAAAGGACGCGTAATAACCTGCTGACACAGGATAATTGGGAGTTAATCGTCGTGGATAATAATTCCACCGATGACTCAGTGGCGCAAATACATGATTTCCATCGACTCAATCCGGCAATGGATATTCATATCATCAAGGAAACCACGCAGGGTGTCTCCTCTGCCCGAAAATGCGGGATGGACTACGCGTCGCTGCGTTCAAAAGCGCGCGACAAACGCCTTGGCACAGACCGAAAGCACTATATCGTTTCGGCCGATGCGGACTGCACCGTGGACAGCTGGTGGCTGCATACGCTGATTGAAAAAATGATCGAGGAAGAAGGGGACTTAGGCACCTGTAATTACTACTACAACGAAAACGACTTCCGGCTGCGCCCGAATCTGTTTGCCGAGATCCAGAAAACGCTGCGCTGCCGCGATGTCTCATTCTCGCTGTTTGGCGGCTTCCCGGATGGCAAAGGCTTTGCGGTTGAACGCACAATGTACGACAACGTCGGCGGCATAGAGATCTTTTACCAGCTCAATAACGGCCGGTTTGTCGAGCATCTTTCCGATGACTGGGATTTCGGTATTCGCGTCATCGCCGCAGGCGGAAAACCTGTCTACGCACGTGATTCCCACGTTGAAATCAACAGCCGCCGCGTGGACACCATTCTGCAGGAAGTGATAACCGGTGTCGCCTACGGGCAGGATGGCATCATCATCATGAAAGATGTCCGCCCGGAAGGGGGACAGCAAACCTCGCTGAGCGACACGACAGCGGAACAGTCATTGCAGGCCTGGCACTACTCCATCAAAGATTACGTGCCGAAAAACATTGTGCTGCCAGTGCTTCTCAACCCACACCTGCTGTTGGATAGCAACGACGTGCGTGACTTCTTCGGTCCGGTGGTGGCCGACCGTCTGTTCCGGCGCATTGAGGCCATCAAACACGAAACGCGCATTATCGATTTCACTCCTATCCATGCTTATAAAACGCCCGCTTACCGGCTCTATTTCGAGTTTCGCGACGAGATTTTCAGCGCCATGCGCCGCGCAATGGGCGAAGACATTGGTTTTCCACCGCCGCTGCCAGCCTGTTTTGACGAGGTTCAGCAACACGATTTCCAGCGTTTCGTCTGGTATTTCTGTGAGGATCGCGAGTCCGGCATGGCGCATAACTACTTTGCCAACGGGGGAGTCTTCTGATGAACAGCACTCTTCTGGATTCGTTGAACGATCTCGACCCGCACTACCCGGTGCCGCGCGTGTACGATTTTCTGGCGGCGCCGGAAAATCACACCTTGCTGGAGTATGTCTACCGGGATCCTTTTGGCTGCCACGTATTTCCGGGTGACATCAAAGACTACCCGCAGGACGCCTTTTTCCGCGAGATGGAGCACGACATCAAACAGGCAGCACAGATCCATCTCTGGGCGTCGATTCCCACGTGCCGCTACCGCTGCCATTTCTGCCAGTTCCCGACCATTATCATTAATCCGCAGAGCGCCCCCTCGCGGGCCGTTTTTCACCGGGTCGTGGATCAGAACATACAGGAAGCGAAATTGTGGCTGCAAAACGTGCCGGCGCTGGCTCAAGCAGAAGTGGGCGAATTTAACGTTTTCGGCGGCACACCGTCGTTGCTGCCGGAAGCGGAACTCCGCCGTCTGATTGCGTTTTACCAGCAAAACTTCAATTTTTCTGCCGCCACGCTGCGTTTTGAAGGGGAACCGGCAACGCTGACAAAAGCCTATCTGCAACTGCTCAAAACGCTGGGTTTCAGCAAAATCAGTTTTGGCGTCCAGTCGTTCAATAACCAGCTTATCGAGGCCTGCGGACGTAAACATAGCGCGGAAACCTGTGAAGAGACGATAGCCAACGCCCGCGAAGTTGGTTTCGACTGGATAAGCGTGGATCTGATCTACGGTCTGCCTGGGCAAAGCGTCGATGATGTGAAATTTGATATGGAGAAGTGCCGCGAACTGGCGCTTTCTCATGTCGTCTGCACAAAGCTGCATATGGCGGAATTCATGAAGCAGCGCACCGGGGTATCGGGGCAGCGCCAGAGCTTATGGCAGAAAAAAGGGGCCAATAGCGTCTTTCCGGGGCTGGGTAAGCAGTACCAGATGCGTGAACTGATCGAGCGCTACTTCACCGATGATTACATTGAGCATCCCACCATGTATTTCCATCGGCACACGCAACCTGCGGAGAAATGGAAAGGGCTGATTACTGACCTTGATAAACAGTATCCGGAAGTGGCGATTGGCCTTGGCGGCAGTTCGAAATGTACTCAGTCGGAGGCTATCAACATTACTGATTACAAACGCTACTCCCAGGCGCTGGAAGAAGGGCGCTTACCGATTGAATCGCAGCAGGGTTTTTCCCCGCGCCAGCGCGAAGTTAATGCTTTCAAAATGGCGCTTTCCACGCTGCGTCCGGTCAACGATAGCGAATTCCGCCAGCGCTTCGGCGGCCGCAGTTTTTTCAACAACCCGGTGATTCACCGCACGTTAGAGACGTTAAGGCAAAAAGCGCTCATCACCGTCAATGGCGATGACGTCACGCTCACGCCAAACGGCGTCACGTTAGTGGAAGCAATCATTAATACCCAATTCACCATGGAGCTTGCACATGAAACACACTGACGCATCCGCACCGGTTTTTAGCCTGTATTACATCGCAATCGACACCGAAGCCGGTGTCACCAATGCGCAATTTGAGCAGTTTGTTCGGGAGAAAGGGTGCCAGATCCCCTGTTATCCCGGCTGGCGCTGGACGTTACTGCGCGGCCTGCGGGGAGAACGCGCCGGGCAATTTCTGATGCTGTATGAAATCGAAAACGCCGACATGCGCGATCGTTACCTGCGCGCAGACGGCAATCTCACCGAGCTGGCGCGTCAGTTCTGGCGCGATCGCCCGCACGCTCAGCAATTGCTGCGCGAATGGCAACAACTGGGAACATTCAGCGCGTTACCGACGATCTACACCGATTATCGGCTGCTGGCGGAGAACAAAAAAAGCACCGTAATGGATGGACCTCGCTATCGCGAACGGCCGGGCGAGGAGCCGGAGGCCAGAGTCATTGGCATCCATAACCTGGCGCTACGCGCGGATGTTGAGGCCGCCACCTTCGAAACCTTTATCGCTGAAAATTACCAACGCATTGAAGATTACCCGGACTGGAAATTCCGTTTACTGAAAGGCGAGCGCGGCAACCGGCTGGATCAATATGTAGTGATGATGGAGATCGCAAGCCTTGCGGCGCTTGATGTTTTCTATCCAGAACCAGATATCGCCACCGATCAGGCGGCTGTTTTCGCTAAAGCGCATCGGGACACCAAGCAGATGTATGAGGAGTGGAAACAGCTCGCGTCTTTCTCCGGTTCGCCACAAATCTACACCGATTATCTGGCCGTGGCCGAAAGCCAGGGCTGCGGGGATGAGCAGGGAGTATAGCCAATGACCAATCTTTACCCGGCAACAAATACCGGCGCACAGCATGCGACGCGGGCGATATTTTTTATCGCTGGTCTGGCGGTCTCTGCATGGGCACCGCTGATCCCGCTAGTGAAAGCCATGCTGCACATTAATGATGGCGCGCTGGGTTTGCTGCTGTTTTGCATTGCCGCGGGCTCAATGCTGGCGATGCCGTTCAGCGGCAGCTTGATCAGCCGCTTTGGCTGCCGGGCAGTGATCCTCTGTTGCGCCCTGGTGTTGTGTCTCGATCTGTCCTTAATGTTGTTTATCGATTCCCCCGTCGTGATGGGCGGGGTTCTGCTCTTTTTCGGCGCGGCAAATGGCCTCCTCGATGTGTCGATGAACAGCCAGGCGGTGGTGGTTGAGCGTGAATCCGGGCAGGCAAGAATGGCCGGGTTTCATAGCTTTTATAGTCTGGGCTGCATTGTGGGTGCAGGAAGTGTCAGCGTGCTGTTGTGGGCAAGCGTTTCACCGCGACACGCCATTTTACTGATTGTGCTGCTGATTCTGGCTATCGCGCTGGCTTCATCCAGCCATTTATTAGCCAGACGCCCGCAACAAACCGGCGAGAAAGGAAGCCTGCTGCGAACACTGGCGCATCCGCAGGTGCTTTTCATCGCCATCGTCTGTTTTTTTATCTTTCTGATCGAAGGCGCGATGCTGGACTGGTCCGCCGTTTTCCTGCATAGCGAACGGCAGATGCCCGCGCAGCAGGCGGGCCTGGGTTTTACGCTCTATTCCATTGCCGTCGCGCTGGGGCGGATATACGGCGATCGCGTTATCAACACGTATGGCAACGTGCGCGTGCTGCTCTTTGGTGGAGTGTGTGCCGCAGCGGGGTTGCTGGTGATGGTTTCGCTGCATAGCGCCATGCTCTCTCTTGCCGGATTTGCGCTGGTTGGCGCGGGGCTGGCGAACATTGTGCCAGTGCTTTTCTCTGGCGCGGGGAATCAGCCCGGCGTGCCGTCGCACTTCGCGCTTCCCGCCGTCACGTTATTCGGCTATGCGGGGTTGTTGAGCGGCCCGGCGCTGATTGGCGCCATGGCTCAACACTTCAGCCTGAGCGCGGTGTTCAGCGCCGGCATTGTGCTCCTGCTGCTGGTTAGCCTGCTGGCGCGCAAAATCATCCATTAATTCACGGACGTGTCCGTGTTATCTCAACGGTACGAAGAAAGGAGTCTTTATGAATAATCCATCTCATGCAGTTTTTAGCGTGCACTACATTGGTCTCAACCTGAAAAAAGGGGTAACGGCGGGAGATTTTGAACAATTCGCCCGCGAGCGCGGTGTGCAGATCCCGGCGTATCCGGGCTGGCGCTGGACGTTGCTGAAAGGTTTACGCGGCGAGCGGGAAAACGAGTATCTGATGCTGTACGAAGCGCCGGATGCGCAGCAGTACGCGCGCTATGTGACGGCCAGTGGCGAACAGACCGCCGAAGCGCAGCGTTTCTGGCAGCAAAACCCGCAAGCGCTGGCACTGATTGCTGAATGGAAAACCTTCGCGACGTTCGCCGAACTGCCGACCATTTTCACCACTTACTCGCTGGTGGCGGAAAATACAAACAGCTCCCTGCCGGAAGGGCCAAACTACCAGGCAAACGCCGGGCAAGAAACGGTGGCGCGCGTTGTCGGTTTCCACAATCTCGCACTGCGCGCGGGCGTACTGCCGCAGACCTTCGAAAAATTCATAACTAATAATATCCACCGGGTTGAGGATTACCCCGGCTGGAAATTCCACATGCTGAAAGGTCAGGGCGGTAATCGTCTCGATCAATATGCGGTGATGCTGGAAATCGAAAGTCTGGCGTCGCTGAACGCCTTTCATCCGGGGCTGGATGTCTCCACGGAAAAATCACTGGCCTTTGTCGCCGCGCATCAGGATACGGAACGGATGTATGACGAGTGGCGCACGCTCGCTTCGTTTTCCGGTGCGCCACAGCTCTACACGGACTATCTGGCGATAGCCGGAAACGCCGGTTAACCTCACTTACTCCTGTCGGGCGGTGGCGGCCATCAGGTGGCTGAGATCACCGCCCAGACGGGTGTTTTGCAGCGGGCGCAGGGGCGCTATACGCTGGCGCAGCGCATCATCACACGTATAAAGCTGGCACCAGCCTTCAAGCCAGGCCAGATTGGTCGGGTGCTGTAAAAACGACACATCCTGCGTAACGCCCGTTTTTTGCGCAAACGGCTGCGCATCGGTTAATCCGCCAATCACTTGTTCCCCCAGACGCCGCAGCGCGTCGTGATTTTCTGCCTTTGGATCCACGCCGTTTGCACGGGCAAACAGCGCAATCATCACCAGCGGCTGGGTAGCGTAATTGTGGTAAGAGAACGCCCGCTGGCGACGGCGCAATTCGTTGGGTAAAAAACCTTGCTGATCAATTTGCTGCATCGCCGTGCGGTAAATATCCAGCGCGTCGGTAAAGAGATCGCGCCGCTGCGTGACGACCGCCGTAGCCATAATGGCCCAGGCTGCCCAGTAGCTGTGGTTATTGACTTTATTCAACGGTAAATCATGCCACTCGCTAACCGTTAAATCGCCAAGTGTGCTAAGCCAGCGCTCAATATTTGCCTGCTGAGCCGGATAAGCGCGCAGCGGATGCAAAGGCGAATATTGCAACTGCAGCCAGGCAGAAGAGAAGGTGGCCAGCGCCCATTTACGCATGGATCTGCCGGTATGGTTCTTCGCATCACCCGTTAACGCACCCGCGCTGGCCCAGTCCGCCAGGGCGTTGACCACGCAGGCGACATTCGACGGGTCCCCGTTTTGCGCCCAGGCGGTAACCTGGCGGCTGACAAAGCGTTCCATATCGGTAATCGTTTTTGTTTGCTGGCGAAAAGCGGCGTCGGCTTCAGGATTGAGCGTGGCACGCGCGCTGTCGGAGCCTTCATACTTGCTTTGAAAATCCAGCACGCCAGTAAAAGGGGCGGGTGCAGTGGGGCAGTTAACCGCTTTTGCTGTTTTGTGTTCCGGCGGTTGCATAAACCCGGCGGGAGGAGAAAGGCGATCGGCGCCATGGGCTGCTGCCGAAAGGATGAAGATCAGCACTGCTCTGAGAAACACCATGCTATGTCCTGTTTTCCGCGACCGGGAGCAGCACTATAGCATGGTGTTTGGGGCTATCAGCTACCGCCGAAAACATGCACCGCGCGATGCAGGCGGGCGGCGCGTTCAGAGAGATCTTCCGCCGCGCTGGTGACATGCTCCACCATGCCGGTGTTGTTGTGCGTCATGGTGCCGATACGCGAAACGGACTGGTTAATCAACTCCAGCGCCTGCGTTTGTTCGTGCGTGGCGATACCGATCTCTTTGATCATCGCCGACATATTGATCACGCTGTCGATCATCGCCGTCAGGTGCGTTTCGGTGTTCTCGACCATCTCAACACCGCTTTTCACGTTCGCCACGTTGTGTTCGATAAGTGTCTGGATTTCACGCGCGGCTGACGCGGAGTGTTGCGCAAGGTTACGCACTTCCGCGGCAACCACCGCAAACCCGCGCCCGGATTCACCGGCACGCGCCGCTTCCACCGCCGCGTTCAGCGCCAGAATATTGGTCTGAAAAGCGATACTGTCGATGACGCCAATAATGTCGACGATTTTATTATTGTCCGCCGAAACAGACTGCATCATGGCAATGGTCTTTTTCATTACATCGCCGCTTTCCATCGCGCTGGCGCTGGTCTCATCCGCACGTGTCATCGCGTCTGTTGCGGTTTCCGCTGTTTGCCTGACTGCGCTTGCAATCTCTTCAACTGCCGCCGCGGTCTGATGCAGATCGCCGGAGGTCTCTTCCGTACGTTGGCGCAGAGAGTCGCCTTCGCTGGAGATGCGCCCACTAATGACGCGAATCCCTTTTATTTGCGCGGAAACATCGCCAACCAGCGAGTTAAGATTTAACCCGGACTGATTTACCAGACGCATCAGCAAACCGATTTCATCCACGCGGTTAAAATGGCGATAGTCGGCTTTTCGCCCGGAGACCACTTTTTGCATTTGCGACAACACTATTTTTAATGGTCTTGATATTTGGCTCTGTAAAAAAGCAGAAAGCAATCCCAATGCAATAACCGTTACACCGGCTTTTTCAGCAGCATTAAATGGCAAGAATTGCAATACCACTAACAGAGCAGCGGTAATAATGGCGCCCAGGTTAATACGTTTTGAAACACTAATCCGCTGGAAAATTGAAAGGAAAGAAAATAAACCACGACGAACCACTAAACCTTTATAAAAACGGAAGCCGCGAAGTTTGTTTTCATTCACACGATCATAAAGCGCGGCGCTGGCGTCAATTTCTTCGCGTTGTGGAATATTCCGCACTGAGATATAACCGGTCAATTCGCCTTGCTGATAAACGGGCGTTACGTTGGCGCGCACCCAGTAGTGATCGCCGTTCTGACGGCGGTTTTTCACCATCCCGGTCCAGCTGTCACCTTGCTGGATGGTAAACCACATATCACCAAACGCGGCGGGTGGCATATCCGGGTGGCGAATAATATTGTGCGCTTCGCCCATCAACTGGTCTTCGGTAAATCCGCTGGCGTCAATAAATGCCGTATTGGCATAAGTAATATGGCTGTGCGTATTTGTGGTCGACAACAGCGTCGCCCCATCGTTAAGCAAATACTCTTTCTGTGTAACAGGAGTGTTACGCTTCATGAAAAACCCCGTAATGTACCGCGATCAATAAATTGCTGACGCGGTAATAGGCTTTTTTATAATTTACCGGCCAGTGAGTTTTTGTTATTACCCGTGCATTCTCCACAAAGTTATCGGCAACGGAAAGTAGCTGCGTTAAATATTTTTTTAGTCATACTTACGACTCAATTTATAAATATTGTTATGATTTTGCGAAAGAAAAATGACGACAAAAAAACAAACCAGCCATAAGTACATTCTTAAGTCAAATTAATAGCCAGTGATGCAGCAAAGGCGAATAAATAGACGATCAAAAATAGAAACATTAACATCGCAGGCTAACATTTTTACTTTTGGATAAAGTCCAGAGTATAAGAAAAGGACAATACCATTATTTTATTTATGGCTATTAGCGATACTTGAGAATATCTGTTGCGGGCAGAAGTGCGGCGGAAACCCGCCGCATTACGATTAATGGCTGAGGATTTGATCGAGGAACTGGCGGGTACGCGGATGCGCAGGCTGGGTGAAAAACGTTTCCGGCGGCGCAGACTCAACAATGCGGCCGTCGGCCATCAAAATCACGTTATCCGCCACGGTACGGGCAAAGCCCATTTCATGGGTGACCACAATCATCGTCATGCCGCTGTCCGCCAGATCCAGCATCACATCCAGCACTTCTTTGATCATTTCCGGGTCCAGCGCCGAGGTCGGCTCGTCAAACAGCATAATCTCCGGTTGCATACAGAGCGCGCGGGCAATCGCTACGCGCTGCTGCTGACCGCCGGAGAGCTGCAACGGGAACTTATGCGCCTGGTTGGCGATCTGCACTTTTTCCAGATAGTGCATCGCCAGCTCCGTTGCCTGCGGGCGACTCATCTTGCGCACCAGCGTTGGGCCAATAATCAGGTTATCCAGCACGCTTAAATGCGGGAACAGATTAAACTGCTGAAACAGCATCCCGATGCTCAAACGAATGCGGCTAATGTTGCGCACGTTGTCATTCATTTCGATACCGTTCACCAGAATCTGGCCTTTCTGATGCTCTTCCAGCCGGTTAATGCAGCGGATAAGCGTCGATTTACCGGAACCGGATGGGCCGCAAATCACCACGCGTTCACCTTTTTTTACGCTGAGTGAGACATCATCCAGCACCTGAAATTTCCCGTACCATTTGCTGACGGAGGTCATTTGAATGATCGCGTCGTTCGCGGGGATTGTGGTGTGCATCAGGAAACTCCTTCAGGGTTACGGCGTTCATCGATGCGTCCTTCGACCCACACCGCGTAACGGGAAAGCGAAAAGCCAAATAGTAAATACAGGCCGGCGATAAACACATAGGTTTCGATGTAGTAACGCCGCCAGACGGGGTCCTGCATCACTGCGGTGGAGGCGGTCAGGACATCGAACAGGCCGATAATGATCACGAATGACGAGTTCTTCATCGCCGCAATAATATGGTTGGTCACCGCCGGCAGGCAGATGCGCAGCGCCTGCGGCAACACAATTTTGGTGGTGGTGTGCCAGTATCCCAGATTCAGCACCGCCGCCGCTTCATACTGGCCGCGTGGCACAGCCTGTAAACCGCCGCGGATCACTTCAGCCTGATAGCAGGCAAAGAACAGGGCGATGCCAATAATCACCCGCAGTAGCTTGTTCACCTCCATCCCGGCCGGTAAAAACAGCGGAAAGACGTTCACGGCGACAAACAAAATCGTGATCAACGGCACGCCGCGTAACCCTTCAATAAACACCACCGACAAACCGCGCAAAAACGGCAGCGGGGAACGGCGGCCCAGCGCCAGCACCACCGACACCGGCATGCCAATAATCACCGTTCCGGAAAAAAGCAGCAGCGTCAGCGGCAGACCGCCCCAGTCCGCAGACGAGACCGCCGGCAGCCCGAACAGGCCGCCGCTCATCAGCACCGACATGACAACCAGCGAGACTATCCACAGCGGCCACAACAGACGCGAGTGCCAGCACATCGGCGACAACGAAAGCCCGACGGTGACAAACCACACCAGCACCGCCAGGGCAGCGCGCCACTGCTCATCATACGGATAGAGCCCGAACAGGATCGGGCGATACTTTTCGCCGATCACCGCCCAGCAAGCACCTGTCGCCGCCCGGCATTGCTCAGCCGTACCGCTGAAGCCGACCGCGTCTATCACGCCCCAGCGCAGCAGTGTTGACCCCACCAGCGCCAGCAGCGCTAACAGCAACAGCGTCAACACACTTTGCGCAACGCTGCTGAATAAATGTTGTCGCAGCCAGAAAACCACAGAGTTTTGCATAACGGTTCCTTAGCGCTCTTTAATGGCGACGTAGCGGTTGAACAGGTTCATCAACAGCGACGTGGTGCCGCTAATGACCAGATACACCACCATCATAATGGCGATAGCCTCCAGCGCCTGGCCGGTCTGACTCATCATGGTGTTGCTGATATTCGCCAGTTCCGGGTAGCCAATCACCACGGCTATCGAACTGTTTTTCGCCAGGCTCACATACTTGCTCGCCAGCGGCGGCACCATCACCCGCATCGCCTGCGGAATAACGACATGGCGCATGACATGCCACGGTGAAAACGACAGCGCGCGCGCCGCTTCAAGCTGCCCCTTTGGCACGGACTGAATCCCCGCGCGAACAATTTCGGCAATATAGGCAGACGAGTAGAGCGAGATCCCCAGCAGCAACGCGGTGAATTCCGGGCTGATGGTAAACCCGCCGCGAAAGTTAAACCCGCGCAGCTCCGGGGTATTCAGCGCATGCGGCGCACCGGACAACCACCACACCAGCAGTGGCAGGGCGATAATGAGCGCGAAGCGAATGCGTCCTGTCGGCAGCACTTTACTGCGCCGCTCGCGCCAGTAACGCGCCAGCAGTGAAACCAGCAGGCTTAACACACAGCCAGTCAGTAGTGCCAGCAATGTCCACTGCCATCCGCTATGCGCCGCCGGAACGCTGAACGTTAAGCCCCGGTTGGTAAGAAAACCGCCCGGCAATTCTATCGCCTGGCGCGGCGCGGGCAGGTTGCGGATCACCATTGACCAGAAGATCACATGCAGGATCACCGGGACATTACGCAGCAGCTCCACGTAAGTGACGCACACTTTCATCAATAACCAGTTTTTGGAAACCCGCCCAATGCCGACCAAAAATCCGAGCAGTGTCGCCAGCACAATGCCGCACAGCGTCACATAGAGGGTATTAAGAAACCCCACCACCAGCGCGCGGGTGTAGGTGTCGTTCGCGGTGTAGGGAATTAATGTTTCCCCGATGGCGAACTGCGCAGGCTGGTGCAGAAAACCGAATCCGGTCGAAATGCGTTGCGCATGCAGGTTTTCCACCACGTTGCTGTAGAGCCAGTAGCTAAACCCTGCAAGCAGCGCCGCCAGCAGCAACTGGTAACAGGCGCTGCGCACGGACTGACTGCCAAAAAAGGTGAAAAGGCGAAACGCGGTGGCCTCGCGCGTCGCTTCAGACGCCAGAACACCGGAGTTGTCAGACTGTTTCATCATTAAAATTACGACTGTGGCAGGAGTGGAGAAGGGCCGCCCCGCAAGACGGAGGCGGCCCGGCGATTAACGGATCGGCAGACCGTAAAGCAGGCCACCTTTGTTCCACTGATTATTCAAATCGCGATCCAGCGGTTCAGCGCTTTTCGGGCCAAAGTGGCGGTTGTAAATATCGCCATAGTTGCCCACCTGTTTGACGATGTTGTACACCCATTTGTCATCCAGCCCCAGTTTCTGACCGAAGCCGCCGGTCACACCCAGCAGGCCCTGAATATCCGGATCGGTGGATTTCAGTTTTTCATCGACATTGCTCTGGTTAACATCCATCTCTTCGGCGTCGAAGGTGGCATAAACCACCCATTTCACAATGTCATACCACTGATTGTCGCCTTTGCGCACCGCCATCGCCAGCGGCTCTTTGGAGTACATACCCGGCAGGATCACATGATCCTGCGGTTTGTCGGTATCAAAGGCCAGGATGCCGGGCAGTGCCACTTTATCGCGGGCGATCACATCACAGCGCCCCGCGAGGTAGGCGGCGACATACTCTTTGTTGTTTTCAATAACCACTGGCGTGTAGTGAATATTGCGCGAGCCAAAAATCTGCGCGACGTTACGTTCGGTGCTGCTTGGCGTGACACAAACGGTTGCGCCATCGAGATCTTCGAGTTTTTTCACGCCGCTGTTGGCGCGCACCATAAAGCCGGTGCCGGTGTAAAAATTAGGTGGAGCAAAACTGATGCCGAGCGACACGTCGTTAGTGAGCGTCGCGGTGGTATTGCGTGACAGCACGTCCACTTCGCCAGACTGCAGCGCCATAAAGCGTTGTGCGGTTGAGAGCGGTGTGAATCGCACTTTCGAGGCGTCGCCCAGCACAGCGGTTGCCAGCGCACGGCAGAAATCAACATCAAGACCTTCCCACTGGCCTTTGCTGTTAATCGCGGCAAAACCGTGACGGGCAGGGTGAACGCCACACACCAGTTCGCCACGCGCTTTGATTTTTTTTACGGTATCGCCATTAACAGCAGGCGCGTTTTCCGCCTGGGCAGGCGCAAGGAAACTGCCGAGCGCCAGCAGCAAAGCAGAGGCGGCAAGGTGAGATTTTTTGAGCATGACCGATCCTTTTTAAAAGTTGCTATCCGATTAATTAACTGTATTTATTACTGATTTCACTAACATATCCGTTTGTATACGTATGTTCCTCATCCATGACCTCTTTAGCAAAGAACGAATTCAGTAAAGCATATCCAGAAACTGAAGATGGAATTATTGCAGCCATCCCCGCACACCTTGCCACAGCAACTGTGCGCTGAGCAGGATCATGGTAATGCGAAACAGTATGCGGAACAGCCGCTCCGGTACGTTATCCAGCACCCGCGTTCCCAGCCAGGTACCCAGCGCGCCGCTGATAATCATTGCCGCCAGCACCGGTAACCAACTGGCCCAGGCAAAGCCCATCAGCCCGAAAGCGAGGATCTTTAACCCGTGTTGCAACACCATGCAGGTCGCATGTGTGGCAATCAGCGGCTGGCGTTTTAGCCCTTGAGAACTGATAAGCCCGGCGACCATCGGCCCGGTTGCGCCAACAATCATCGTTCCAAGACTACTCACCGCGCCGCCAATAATAAACAACGGACGGCTCAGCGGTTTCTGTTCCCCGCGTTTACGCAGCACCGACCACAGAATAAACAACCCTAGCGCGATGCGGGCGATGCTGTCCGGGATCACCGCCGCAACCGGTGCGCCAACGGCAATACCGACTGCGCTACCCAGTAAAAACCACAGCACCAGCGGCCACACCACATGGACGCGTTGAATCAGCGTCCGGCTAAAATTGGAGCCAAGCTGCACCATGCCGTGTACCGGCATCAGGCTGCTCACCGGCATCCCCAGCCCCATGATCGCCAGCAGCGCCGTGCCGCCGCCGAGGCCCATGGCGGCCGTCAGCGCCGAGGTCAGAAAACTGCAAAACACCATCACCCCGGCAAATAGCGGGGAAATCTCCGGCGGAATCAACGTCAGTGTCATACTCACATCCGTTTAGCGAAAATCATCCTGCAGCAGGCGATGATACAGCGCCTGAGCCTCTGCCGCTGGCAGAATGCGGCTGGCGCAATCAAGGAATTTCTGTTCAATCAAGTTATCCGGCAGCGGGATTGCCGGGCTGGAACCCCGTGCCCCGGCGACCCGCAAGGCAAACTGCCGCCCGTCGACGGTGGTCAGCGTGACGAAGGCACTGTGTGTAATCTCTTCGTCATGGTGCTCCAGCGTCACTTTCTGCATTAACGTCTGTGTCGCCGGATCCTGAAAACGCCCGTCGTCGATAAAATCATCCAGCGTCAGGGTGCCGGTGACAAACGCACGCGCCACGCAGTAATGCAGGCTGAATTTACCCGCCAGCGGGTTTTCCGGCTGCGGAATATTGATATGCGGGAAGCGGATCGGGTGAACTTTCACCTCGATATGTTCAATCTCATGCGGCTGCAACCCGGTTTCCTCACGCAGCGCCAGTACACCATCCAGCGGCGACAAAATAGCGTAACAGCATGGGAAGTATTTGTAATTGTTACTCTTCACGGTATCGAGAATAAACGGCGTTGCATCCCAGTTTTCAGTTAACGGTAGCGGGTCGACATTCGCCTGGCCGTTATAGACATGGAAATACCCCTGATGATGCTCGAACGCATTAGCGCCTGCGCTGAAATCCTCTTTTGCCAGTTTGCAGGCCATCACAGCGCTGCGCGCCGCCTGACCGACCGCCAGGGCTTTGGTTTCCGTACCGAAATTCGACTTAATGCCGCTGGCGAGTGAAGCGGTCATCGCCAGCGCCGTTGCGGTTTGCTCTTCATTAAGATCGAGTGCCACCGCGCAGGCCGCCACACCGGCGAAAACACCAACCGTGGTGGTCGGATGCCAGCCATGACGGTACTGAAACGGGCTCACGGCTTTACCCATGCGCACTGCGGTTTCATAGCCGGTAATATAAGCACGCAGCACCGCTTCGCCATTGATGTCCAGCTCATCCGCCAGCGCCAGCAGCGCAGGCAAAACGGCGACAGAAATATGGCCGTGCAGCCAGGAGTTGGAATCATCAAAATCAAGCAGGTGCGAAGAGACGCCATTTAACAGGGCGGCATCGAGCGCGTTCAGCTTCTGGTCAGTGCCAAATACGCGGCTGTTGCCGGTCGCGGCAGAAGGAACAATCACCGCACGCAGTTTGCGCGAGCCATCCTGCACACCGCCGGCAAGCGTCACACCTAATGTATCAATTATCGCGGTACGCGCCTGGGCGTACGCGGCCTGCGGGAAAGCCTGCCGGGAGAACGCCAGTAAATTACCGGCAAGTTGTCGGGCAATGGTCATGAACAGATTTCCTGTACAAAAAAGAATTAGTGGTCGCCGGCAAGTAATCCGGTGATGCGCGCCAGTGAACCCGGGCGCTCAAAGTGCAGGGCGGCGTCATATAATTGTGCGCTTCGCGCCGCGCCGAGGACAGGGACGGTGAGGGCGTCAAATTTCGCGCGCAACTCATCGTCGCTCAGTGGATTTTGCGCGTGGCCGCGATAGACATCCGTATGCGCATGCAACACGCTGCCATCATCCAGCCAGACATCAATAAAAGCGGAACTGGCGGACTGCCCGTCAACTGCTTCCACTTCCAGCAGCGGCAGCAGCGCGCGCGGGCGCGGATCATCAACCGTCGCCTGCGTGAAATCGGTATCTGTCAGCGCGTAGCCGCTTAAGGCAAGGGTGATACAGTGAGGAATACTGAATTTACTCTCCAGCGGCGTACGCGGATCCATAATTCCGGCGTTAACCATGCCCATCGGGTGCACTTTTGCCGAAATTCGGGTGATAGTGCGCTCCTGCAATTGTGGGTAAAGTTTACGTGCGGTTTCAATGGAAGCGTGCGTACCACGGCAACTGGCATAGAGCTTGTAGCCGTTGGTGAGCAGTTCCCAGCTCTCGCCGAAATCAAGCGGGGGAATTTCCGCGCTGCCATCCTGGATAAAGATTTTTACCCAGCCGTCAGCTTCATAAAAATGGTGGGCACCGACAAAATTTTCCGCTGCCAGTTCAGCCGCCAGAATACCGTCCATTGCCGCTTTCCCGGCGTGAAACGGTTTTCCGTGGGTGCCGGAAGATTTCTGCAAACCGCCCATCATGGTTGCCGCCGCGCCTAACGCGTTGCGAACCTGTTCTTCGGAAAGCTGCAAAATCGCCGCTGCAACAGCTGCCGCGCCGGCGCGACCGACAACAGAAGTAGGGTGAAAACCACGACGTTGCAGGTTACGTCCAACGCCCGGCACCCAGCCGCCGCCCAGTTTCGCCATCACTTCAAAACCGGTGATGAAGGCCAGCAGGATCTGTTCCTCGTCAACCGGATGCGCCTGCGCCATCGCCAGCGCCGTTGACCAGCACGGCCCGCCGGGGTGGCCTGCGCCCGCTGGATGGGTATCGTCGTAATCAGCGGCGTGTGCCATGGTGGCGTTGACTAATGCGGCAAGTGCAGGAGTGGTAGTAGCAGAAAGGAAAATTCGCGCATCACCGGCGGCGTTCCATTTTTTCGCCACCTGGCGAACAGCGTGAACGGCATCGTCATTAACGGCACCAATCGCCACGCCGAGAAAATCAATTAATGCGCGTTTTGCTTCGTGCCGCACGGCAGGCGGCACAACGAGTTGATTAGCATGGCTGATAAAATGGCTTAGCTGTTCTCCACGGGTTAATGCAGTTTCTGCTTTCATTGTCATGGTAAAACACAGTTTCCCTGGTGTTGACTTGCAAATACGGTGTTGGCTTACAAAATAAAAAGCAAATATTCGTTTTGTGTATTGTTGAATTCATTTGTATACAATGAATTTAAAATAAACATAGCAGCGATTTCGTAAACGTCAAAAGATGTTTTTTAAAAAAGCAAAGAATAAAAAATGCAAAAGCCTCCCCGTTAGTGTGGCAAGATGAACGACGGCAGGGTGCAGACTTTGCAAAGCCATCATCAGTACATACGAAAGGAGCTAAAACGTGAAATCGACGGGTCGCGATGCGGGCTTAACGCCGTTTGAAATTCTTATTTCCGCCATTGAAGCGGGAGAGTTGCTGCCGGGAGAGCGTTTGCAGGAGACGCGGCTGGCAGAGCAGTTTGGCCTGAGCCGAACGCCGATACGTGAAGCGCTTCACCGCCTGGAAACACTCGGGCTTGCCGAACCGGGACCGCAACGCGGGCTTATCATCGCCCATATCAGTTACGAGCGTTTGCGTCAGTTGTTCGATGTGCGAGAAGGACTTGAGCGGCTGGCGATGGCGCTGGCAGTCAATGCCGCTTCTGACGCGGAGATCGCACTGCTACAGGAGATGGTTCACGCCGAAGCCTCACTCACCGACAGCAAAGCACTGCACGACCACAACCGCATGTTCCACCGCCAAATCTACCGCGCGACACACAATCCCTATCTCAATGAAATGCTGGACAACTTACGCATCCATTTGTCGTTATTGCGCAGCACCACCTACGAACTGAAAGAGCGTACCGAAGAGTCCAAACGCGAACACCAGGCCATTGTTGACGCGCTGTCGCGACGTGACAGTGCCGCAGCGCAGGAAATCGCCTGCGAGCATATTCGCCATGGCTATCGCGCACGTTTGACAATTTTAAGCCAACGAGAACGCTAACAGATTGCCCCTTATTTGACGGACGGGAATCCTCAACCGCTGATAGACTCCGAAATGGCGTATTTTTAATCGGGCTTTCTGTGGGCATTCTGAGGGTAGCATTTCGTGTTAGCGACTTTGATTTACCGTAGCCGACTGAATCGAACATTAGATCCCTCACAACTGGCAGGCCTTGTCGAGAGAGCAAGCCTGCGCAACGCGCAATTGCATGTAACGGGAATTTTACTGTTCGACGGCGATCATTTTTTACAGGTTCTTGAGGGGCCGCAGGCATCGGTTAACGCGGTGTATGAGCGGATTGGCGACGATCCCCGTCACGGTAACGTGGTCGAGCTGCTGCGTGATTTCGCGCCGCGCCGGCGCTTTGTTGACCGGGGAATGGTGTTGTTCGACTTGCGGGTGATGAAACCAGCCGTCGCGCTACGCGCGATCCTCCGCTTTGGCACGCTGAAATATAAGCTGGCCAGCAATGATCGGGTCTACAAATTTATTCGCACCTTTATCGCCTCGCCCAACACCAATGGCGGGGTGCGTAACACATCGCCCGAGCAGTGGCGGTTCGCCATCAAAACATCACCTTTCGCCAGTGATACCCCGATATTTCATGAGCAGCCGTGCCAGTTTGCCTTCCAGCCCATTATCGAACCGTTGCGCGGCAATATTTCGTCACTGGAAGCCCTGATCCGTGGGCCGGATGGCGGCAGCCCGCAGGAGTATTTCGCAACGATTGCGCCAAACAAGCTGCACGAAGCCGACCTGGCATCGAAAGGCTGGGCGCTGGCCATGGCGCGTCGCCTCGGCATTGGCAACCACAAAGTCGCTATCAATTTGCTGCCAATGTCGCTGGTCAAAATTCCCGGCGCGGTGGACATTCTGCTTGATCACATCACACGCAACCAGCTTAACCCCGGACAGATCATCGTCGAAGTGACAGAAGATGAAGTGATTTCCGGTTACGAAGAGTTTACCTGGGCCATCCGCCAGCTGCGCGCCGCCGGCATTGGTCTGGCGATTGACGATTTTGGTTCCGGTTTTGCCGGGCTGTCGCTGCTGGCGAAATTCCAGCCAGACAAGCTAAAAATTGACCGCACCATCGTCACCGATATTCATCTGCATGGCCCGAAACAGGCTATTGTGAAAGCGATTATCGATTGCTGCGCCGAACTGCAAATTACCGTCGTCGCCGAAGGGGTAGAAAAAGTGGAAGAGTGGTGCTGGCTGGAGGCCGTTGGCATTCAGCGCTTCCAGGGGTTCTTGTTCGCCCGCCCGATGCTTAATGGTGTTTCGGCAATTAACTGGCCACAGCGCATCCTGCACAAAATCTAATCTTTTCCGGCCAATCTCGCACATAAGGAGGATCCTCGCGGTATTCTCCTTTTTTTTGCCTGCGCCGCGCGTATTCCGCCGGAAATAGCGCAAACCCTTGCGTTATTTGGCTTATAAATCATCGTTCTTCTATGCTTAACTGAATAACAGTGGATGTGGTTGCGGGGGAGTGATGAAATTCAAAAGACGTGTTGCGCGGGCGCTGGCGCTCCATTCCTCCCTCGGGCGCAGTATCACTTTTTTTATGGTTGGTCTGTTACTGGCTGGCAGCGCGACCAGCGCATGGACGCTATCGCGGGCATGGGAGCGCGTCGTCGAAGACAGTGAACGCGATGCGATTAACCTTTCGGTTTCCCAGGCGCGCCAGGCGGAAGATACCTTTTTGCAAACGGAACTGGTGCTGCGAGACATTCGCCGTAACCTGCCAACGGACAGCATTGAAGGCATTGATGTCAGTCAGTTCGGCGTTTATCTCGCCGAGCTGGCAGAGCGATTACCGCAGTTGCATGGGCTGATGGTTTACGACACCCAGGGCAATATGAAAGCCACCTCGTTTGGCAAAATGCCGGTGATGTCGAACAACAGCGACCGCGAATATTTTGTCTACCACCGCCGTAACGGCCACGGCAGTATTCACATCGGCCATGTTATTCGCAGCCGTTCTACCGGCGATCTGGTGATCCCGGTGTCGCTGCGCATCAGTGACAGTTCCGGCGGTTTTGCTGGGGTTCTGCTGGCAACGGTAAAAATCGACTATTTCCGCCATTTTTATGGCTATTTTGAGTTGCAAAGTCGCGACCAACTGGCGCTGGTCAATACCGATGGCACCGCCGTGTATGTGCGCCCCTATGGCGATGAAATCATCAACCGCAATCTCTCTGCGAGCCCCTTATTTACCCGCGAGCTGGCAAAAAAAGACCGCGGGAATGGCACCTGGATTTCCGCACTGGATCACATTGAGCGCATTTATGGGTTCGCCCGGCTGGAGCGCTATCCGCTGGTAGTAGCAGCGGGTTATGACAAACCCGCGCTGTGGCATAGTTGGCTAAAAGACAGCCTGCCGGATCTGGTGCTTAACGCCTTGCTGCTGCTGGGCACGTTGCTGATGGGGGCGATAATCTTCCGCCAGGTGAGGCTTAATGTGCGCAACCAGACGGAACTTGCCGTCCTGCGGGATGAACTCACCAGCATCAACCATACTTTGCAACTGATGGCGCTGGCTGACGGGTTGACCGGGCTTGCCAACCGTCGCCAGTTCGATCTGTTTCTGGCAAAAAGCCTGAAAGCCTCAGCAGTAACGCAAAAACCCGTCTCGCTTATCATGCTCGATATCGACTATTTCAAGCGTTATAACGATTTTTACGGCCACGTTGCCGGGGATAACTGCCTGCGAATGGTCGGCGAAATTATTGCCAAACTGAAAGTGCGCAGTCACGATTTGATTGCCCGTTATGGCGGCGAAGAGTTTGCCATTATCCTGCCCGATACCGGCCCGGAAGGCGCGCTGTTTGTCGCGCGTCAGGCTGTTGCGTTGGTGCGCAGCGCCAAAATTCCGCACACCAAAACCAGCGGACAAGACAATGTTGTCACCATCAGCGCAGGGTGTTACAGCCTGATTGCCGATGCGAATTTTGACGATGCCATTCGGCTGAAAGAGGGCGCTGATAAAGCGCTTTACCAGGCGAAAATAGAAGGGCGCGACCGCGCAGTTGCCGCAACAGAGGCGTTGTTACGGCAACCCGATTGAATATCAGCAAAGGGATTTCGTTAGATAGTGGCGCTGCATGCCGGTGTGCGGATAATCCGGCAGCGACATTTGCAATGCATAACCGAGCTTTTGATAGAAAGGCAGCGCCTGAAAACTGAAGGTATCCACCAGCGCATGGTGGCAACCCAGCGTTAACGCTTCCTGCGCGGCACGCTGCATCAGTTCTTTGCCAAGCCCGCTGCCACGCCGATCCTCATGAACCCATAAATAGTGGATATTCAGCCATCCACCTTCCTGGCGGGCGATCAAACCGCCCTGCATGACGCCATTTTCATCGCGAAAATAGACGCCCAGATGCGCCCATTCGCTCAGATTAACAAACTGCTGATTGTAGCGGCGCAAGCCGGTAAAGAGTTCCTGCTGATCCTGCTCGGTCACTTCGTGTTTAACTATCAGCGCCATTTCTCTCTTCTCCTTTTTGTATTTATCAGAATGATAACAGGTCGGTCAGCGGCGAGCGTCGTCTACCCTTAAAGACTGTTACCAATTCGCAAGGAGAAAGTACAGTGAGCATGAAAACCAGTGATTTCTTTGTTCAGCGTCTTAAAGAATGGGGCGTGACTCGCATTTACGGTTATCCAGGCGATGGCATCAACGGTGTGCTGGGCGCTATCCAGCGCGCTAATAAAGCAGGCGACGGGATTGAATTTATCCAGGTACGCCATGAAGAGATGGCCGCGTTTATGGCGGTCGGCCATGCGAAGTTCACCGGTGAACTGGGGGTCTGCTTATCGACAGGCGGCCCGGGCGCCACGCATCTGCTCACCGGCTTGTATGACGCCAAAATGGATCACGCGCCGGTGCTGGCAATTACCGGGCAAGCAGAAACCACCGCGCGCGGTGCCAGTTATCAGCAGGAGATGAACCTGGATCGCGTTTTCGCCGATGTCGCCAACTTTGTGCAGGAGGCGGCATCGCCCGCGCAAGTCCGGCATCTGGTCGATCGCGGTGTTCGTGTGGCCATGGCGCAAAACGGCGTTGGCGTAGTGATCATCCCCAAAGATGTGCAGGATGAAGCCTGGCAACCGCCCCAGCACGCGCACGGATTTACCCATTCAGGTTCGGGTTACCAGCGACCGCGCGTGATCCCACATGAAACCGACCTGCAAAGGGCGGCGGAGGTGCTGAACGCCGGGAAAAAAGTAGCGATATTGATTGGCGCGGGTGCCCGCAACGCGGCGGTGGAAGTGGTACAAACGGCAAATTTACTGGGCGCAGGTGTGGCGAAAGCTCTGCTCGGCAAAGATGTGCTGCCTGATGATGCGCCGTTCGTCACCGGCTCCATTGGTCTGCTGGGCACGGAACCGTCGTGGAAGCTGATGCAGGAGTGCGACACGTTACTGATGATCGGGAGCGGTTTTCCGTGGACGGAGTTTCTGCCGCCGGAGGGCAAGGCGCGCGCCGTACAAATCGACATTGACCCGGCAATGCTTGGTCTGCGCTACCCCTGCGAAGTCAACTTGCACGGTGATGCAGCCGAAACCCTGCGCGCGTTGCTCCCGTTACTGACGCACAAAAGCGATCGTAGCTGGCAGGAGGAGATTGCCCGCCAGGTGCGCGACTGGTGGCAACTGATGGAGCAGCGCGCCATGGCGCCCGCGAAGCCGGTCAACCCGCAACGCGTGGTGTGGGAAATGTCGCCGCTGCTACCGGACAATGCGATTGTCACCTCGGATTCCGGTTCCTGCGCGAACTGGTTTGCTCGCGACTACCGCGTTAAGCAGGGGCAGCGCGCCTCGCTTTCCGGCGGGCTGGCCTGTATGGGTGCAGCTGTGCCGTATGCCATTGCCGCGAAATTTGCCGCGCCGGAAAAACCGGTGGTGGCGCTGGTGGGCGATGGCGCCATGCAAATGAACAACATGGCCGAACTCATCACCATTCAGAAATACTGGCAACAGTGGCAGGATCCCCGCTTAATCATCTGCGTGTTCAACAACCAGGATCTAAACCAGGTCACCTGGGAGCAGCGGGTGATGGAGGGCGATCCGCGTTTTGAAGCGACGCAGCAACTGCCGGATGTGCGGTATGCCGAATTTGCCAAATCGCTGGGATTACAGGGAATTTTTGTGGATACGCCAGAGGCGCTGTCTGGCGCATGGCAGCAAGCTTTGCAGGCCGATCGCCCGGTGGTGCTGGAGGTGAAAACCGACCCGGAAGTCGCGCCGCTGCCGCCGCATATTACGTTGAAACAGGCGAAAGCGTTTATGGCGTCAATGGTGAAAGGGGATCGCGGTGCAGTTCAGGTGCTGAGCGATACCGCCAGCCAGTTGTTCCATAAGAAGTGATAAAAAAGCCCGGTGCGCATGGCGTACCGGGCTGAGGTAACATCCGGGGCAGTTAGAGTTTATTCAGAAACGCCAGCAGATCGGCGTTCAACTGGTCCTGATGCGTGACCGCAAAGCCGTGCGGGCCATTCTCATAGACTTTCAGTTCCGCGCCTTTAATCAGTTCAGCCGATAATTTACCGGTTGCTTCAAACGGCACGACCTGGTCGTTACTGCCGTGAATAACCAGCGTCGGCACATCCACTTTCGCCACGTCCGGGCGGAAATCTGTTTCCGCAAACGCGGTAACGCAGTCAAGCGTGCCTTTCAGCGACGCCAGCAGGGCGATATTCAGCGTTTGCGTCAGCACGCCATCAGAGACTTTCTGCCCGGCGTTCAGGCCATAAAACGGCGTGGCGAAATCGCTGATAAACTGGGCGCGATCTTTCAGCAGACCGGCTTTAATCCCGTCGAATACGCTTTTATCAACGCCCTGCGGGTGATCGTCGGTTTTGCCAAAAATTGGCGTCACCGCGCCGAGCAGCACCAGACCGGCAACGCGCGCGCTGCCGTAGCGGCCGATATAACGGGTAACGTCGCCACCGCCCATTGAGAAGCCAACCAGCGTCACATCGTGCAGATCCAGCGCGGTGATGAGATCGTTAATATCGGAAGCAAAGGTATCGTAGTTGTAGCCATTCCACGGCTGATCGGAGCGACCAAAACCGCGACGGTCGAACGCAATCACCCGGTAGCCGCGCTCAGCAAGAAAATTCAGCTGGCTGTCCCACATATCGCCATCTAACGGCCAACCGTGGCTGAAGAGAACCGGTTTACCCGCACCCCAGTCTTTGTAATAGATCTGAGTACCATCCTGCGTCTTGATTGTGCTCATGTGTTTACCTCATTGTTGTGTTGTGGTTTTTAACTGCATAACGCTTATCGTTGCGCGGGCGCAACCAGATGCCGGACCACCGGCGGTTCATCACCCTGATGAAAGGCCAGCACGCGCTCTCTAATCAGTTTGTCATTGACCGTGTGACGTTCATGCTGGCGCAAATGCTCGATCCACGATCCCATCACCCAGGTTTCAACAAACACCCCCGAATGATGAGCATCTTCATACACCGCCCAGCCCATCGCGCCGGTACGCCTGCGCACGCGGCGCATCTCCTGCATCGCGCAGACAAAATCATGCGCATCTTGCGGTGAGACCCGATATTCGCAGCTGACCATTACCGGCCCGCGCTCATGCGGAATGTCGGTTTCGGTAGCGAAGCCCGCCGGATCAACCATGTCGAGATCCAGCGCGGCGTCTTTTTCCAGCCGCCAACGTAAAACTGTAGCAGTTCCCAGCACCATCCCCAGCGTGGCGGCACAAAGTGCCCACGTCACACCAAATTCCGACGCCAGCTTGCCCCAGATGGCGCTGCCGACCGTCATTGAGCCGAAGAACACCGTCAGGTAGACCGCCAGCGCGCGCGCTTTCACCCAGCGAGCCGCGCTACGTTGTGCGCCGACGTTCAGCGTCGAGAGCACGGCAATCCACGCGAAGCCGGTAAAAAACTCAAAGGTGTTGAGCAGCCAGACATGGCGAATAAATGCCAGTGCCACCATGGTGACGGCAAACAGCAAGCTCGCGGCCACCATCATCTGGTCGGCATTCAGCCGCTTGCGCAATTTTGGCAGCAGCATCGCGCCACAAATCGCGCCGAATCCGATACAGGCCAGCATGATGCCGTAACCGCCAGGCCCGAGGCCCAGCTCGCGGCGCGCCACCAGCGGCAGCATGGCCCAGCCGGCGCTGCCGAACAGGAAAAATGCCACCGTACGCGCCAGCACATTGCGCAGCACCGGCGCGGCGTGAACATAGCGCAGCCCACCGCGAATGGCGGTAAAGAAATGCTCCGGTGGCAGGCGCTGAATGGTCACCTGCGGCTGCCAGCGATAGAGCACAAACGCCACGCCCAGCACCGACAGGGCGTTCAGAAAGAACACCATCCACGGTCCGGCGAAAGAGAGCAGCAGCCCGCCCAGCGCCGGCCCAATCGCGCGGCTGATATTGATGCCCAGTGAATTAAGGGCAATTGCCGGGCTGAGTTCGCGTTTTTCAACCAGATCCGGCACCACCGCCTGGAAAGCTGGTGAGCTAAGCGCCGCGCCGGTACTGAGTAAAAATGTCGCCGCCAGCAGCACTTCCGGCGTGACATTCCCGGTAAACGACAACAGCGCCAGACCGGCTGCCGCGCAGAACGTCCAGGCTTGTGAAAAGAGCAGGATCTTGCGCCGTTCAACGATGTCCGCCAGCACACCAGCCGGCAGCACGAACAGGAACATTGGCAGGCTGCTGGCCGCCTGCACCAGCGCCACCGCCAGCGGATCGGCGCTCAGCGAGAGCATTGTCCAGTTCACACCGATGTCGCTCATCCATGAGCCAACATTCGATACCACCGTCGCTATCCATAGCATGCGGAAAACGCGCTGGCGCAGCGGCTGCCAGGCAGAAGCGGCTGGAGCAGCATCAATATCAGGTGACACTGTCACCGCTGCGTGCAGTTCGTTTTGTTGCGTCATGCCAGTGCTCCTTTCGCCGCCACGCGCAGCCGCCAGCTTCCCGGCCCGGTTAACAGCAAGGTGGTAAAAATAATCAGCAACAGCCAGCCAAATTGCCCCTCGGCCAGCGACCAGTCCGCATGGACAACCAGCATCGCGACCAGTAGCACCACGATGATCGGGATACAGGCCAGCCGTGTGGCGACACCGGCGATGATCAGCAATGGGCAAACCACTTCGGCGAAAATCGCCGGTAGCAGGCTCATCCACGGCCCGAGGCCAAACGGATCTTCGATATGCGCCAGTTCGTTACTGAAATGCAGTACCTTCGGCAGACCATGCACATACAGCAACAGCAGGCTGCCGGTCAGGCGCAGGAAGAACAGCCCCGCATCAACGCGGGGCGAAACAGCAGAGAAAGGGGATGTTTTCATGATGTCAGAACGCAAAGCAGCTGCAGCCGAGCGCGCCCCAGAAGGCGTTCTCATCGGAAACCGGCATGGCGGAACCGCGTGCAACATCGTGTTGATGGATATGTACACCGCACGGACCAGAGCAGTGGTGTACGCCCGATGCCTGGCCTACGCGAGCGGCCTGCGGCGGCGCGCTGCGGTAATGACCTGGAACCTTCACCACTGGCGACCAGTCTGGCAATACCGGGATCGCTGGCGGTGCCAGCGGGCCAAAGGTGCCAGCGGCATAAACAATCTCACCGCCGACCACCGTCAGCACTGATTCAATCCCTTTGATCTCCTCTTCCGGCACACGGAAGTAGTCCTTGCTGAGGATGGCGAGATCGGCCAGTTGACCCACTTTGATCTGGCCTTTTTTCCCCTGTTCGCTGGAGAACCACGCGCTGCCTTGCGTCCAGAGCAGCAGGGCGGTATCACGATCGAGACGCGCGCTGTGATCGTACATTTGCATACCGCCAACCGTTCGCCCGGAAACCAGCCAGTAGAGCGCTGTCCACGGGTTGTAGCTGGCAACGCGCGTGGCGTCGGTGCCCAGACCAACCGGCAAACCGGCCTCCAGCATTTTCGCTACCGGCGGCGTCTGTTTGGTGGCCTGCTGGCCGTAGCGTTCGGCGAAATATTCGCCCTGGAAGGCCATCCGGTGCTGGACCGCAATCCCGCCGCCCAGCGCTTTTACGCGCTCGATATTGGCTTCGGTGATGGTTTCCGCATGGTCAAAGAACCAGTGCAGACCGTTAAACGGAATGTCGCGGTTCACTTTTTCGAACACATCCAGCATGCGGCTGATCGATTCGTTATAGGTGGCATGCAGGCGGAACGGCCAGCGGTGCTCAACCAGATGGCGCACCACGCGCTCCAGTTCATCTTCCATACCGGGCGCCAGATCCGGGCGCGGCTCAAGGAAATCTTCGAAGTCGGCGGCAGAAAAGACCAGCATTTCACCCGCGCCGTTGTGGCGGAAAAAGTCGCTGCCCTGGCCCGGCGTTAACATATCGGTCCATTTTTCGAAATCTTCCAGCTCATGCCCCGGACGCTGGGTGAACAGGTTATAGGCGATGCGAATGGTCATCTGCTGTTTGCTGTGCAGTTCGGCGATCACTTCGTAATCTTCCGGGTAGTTCTGGAAACCACCGCCTGCATCAATGGCGCTGGTCAGGCCCAGACGATTCAACTCACGCATAAACTGGCGCGTGGAGTTGACCTGCTGCTCCAGCGGCAGTTTTGGCCCTTTCGCCAGCGTCGCGTAGAGGATCATCGCGTTTGGTCGCGCAATCAGCATCCCGGTCGGGTTGCCGTTGCTGTCGCGCTGAATTTCGCCGCCCGGCGGGTTAGGCGTGTCTTTGGTGTAGCCCACCAATTTCAACGCCGCACGGTTGAGCAGGGCGCGATCGTACAGATGCAGGATAAACACCGGCGTGTCCGGCGCAGCCTCGTTAATTTCGTCCAGCGTTGGCATACGGCGTTCGGCGAACTGGAACTCTGTCCAGCCGCCCACCACGCGCACCCACTGCGGAGAAGGTGTGCGCAGCGCCTGTTCTTTCAGCATTCGCAGGGCATCCGCCAGCGACGGCACACCTTCCCAGCGCAGTTCAAGGTTGTAATTAAGCCCGCCGCGGATCAGGTGAAGGTGCGAGTCGTTCAGCCCCGGGATCGCCGTATGGCCTTTCAGATCCACCACTTTTGTGCGTTCACCACGGTAAGCCATCACCTCGGCTTCGGTCCCCACCTGGACAAATTTTCCGTCGCGGATAGCCACCGCATCGGCGAACGGGTTTTCCCGATCAACCGTATGAAACTGACCATTCAGCAATATCAGTTCTGCATGTACGAGCGAATCCATACTTCCTCCAGTCTGGCGGCCTCATGGGCCGGATAAGCGTCTGGGCGGATTATGCTAAGCGTTGGGAAAGAATGAACAGTTATACGAACGTATAGGTATACGAAAGGATAGTTATACCTTCAGATAATAGTTATGCCGGGGAGGGATACCTAACATACAGCCAACGATAGCGATGGCGCGTGAGTTGCTGTCTGAACGTAACGTAACACTCCTCACTTTAACCTCTAAGGATGCTTGTATGACTACCGCGAAGCTTGAAGTTCTGACCCCGGCGAACTGTCAGTTAATCTTTATCGATCACCAGCCGCAGATGGCATTTGGCGTGCAGTCTATTGACCGCCAGGTGCTGAAAAACAACACCGTCGCGCTGGCAAAAGCCGCCAAAGTGTTCAATATTCCGACCATCTTCACCACCGTCGAAACCGAAAGTTTCTCCGGCAACACCTATCCTGAACTGCTGGATGTGTTCCCGGAGAAAGATATTCTGGAACGTACCTCAATGAACTCCTGGGATGACCAGAAAGTGCGTGATGCGCTGGCAGCCAACGGCAAACGTAAAGTCGTGGTGTCCGGCTTGTGGACCGAAGTGTGCAACAACACTTTTGCACTGTGCGCCATGCTGGAAGGCGACTACGAAATCTATATGGTGGCAGATGCCTCCGGCGGCACCTCGAAAGAGGCGCATGATTACGCCATGCAGCGCATGATCCAGGCAGGCGTGATCCCGGTGACCTGGCAGCAAGTGATGCTGGAGTGGCAGCGTGACTGGGCACACCGCGAAACGTACGACGCGGTAATGAATATCGTGAAAGAGCATTCCGGCGCATACGGCATGGGCGTCGATTATGCCTACACCATGGTGCACAAAGCGCCTTCACGCGCGAAAGCGGGCCATCGCACGCTGGCACCGGTTCCGGCGAAATAAGCCTCTTGCTGGCCGGTTAACGCCGGTCAGCTCGTCTCTTTCACGGCAGGAGAATGCCATGAGTATTGGACTTATCTCTCTCGCCACAGGCGTGTTGATTGGCGTGATGTACGCCTTGCTGAAGGTGCGATCGCCCGCGCCACCGGCGATTGCGCTGGTCGGGTTGCTTGGTATGTTGATGGGCGAACAGCTCGTCAGCGCACTTATCACACATGCTGCTGCGGGGTGAGCCTATGAAATCCTGGATCCTCTCTCTCCTGGTCGGTCTTCTGGCCGGGGGGATTTATGCTTTACTGGGGACGCGTTCCCCCGCGCCGCCGGTGATTGCTTTGCTGGGGTTATTCGGCATGCTGGTGGGAGAGCAACTTGTTCCGATTACCCGTCGGTTACTTGCCCGGCAACCGTTAACCATGGCATGGTTTCGCCATGAGTGTGTGCCAAAGATTAGCGGTACGCCGCAACCTGAACCGCCGGACGCACCGCCGCGCCGGGATTAATGCCCCCGAGGATAACCATGACGCACACCCTGCGTATTGCCATTGTTGATGATGAACCGTCCGTGCGTAGCGGGTTAAGCAATTTGCTGCAATCGGCGGGATACGCCACGCTGACCTTCGCGTCCGCCGAGGCCTTCCTTAACGATGGTAGCGCGCAGCGGCAAACCGCACTGGTCATTGCCGACATTAAACTTAAAGGCATGAGCGGGGCGGCGCTGTTCGAAAAACTGCAGCATAGTCCGTGCCCGCCGCCGCTGATATTTATTTCCGGTCATGACGATGAAACCTGGCAACGGTTCGCGGGACATCCCGGTGCCGTTGCTTTTTTGCATAAACCGATTGATATCGACATGTTGCTCGATCATATTTCGCGCACGCTGGCGGGAGGTGAAGAGACGCCATGACCGGAAACGCAAAATCACCGCCGTGGCCGCAGAGGGTGGCCGAAAACCAACCGTTTACCCTGCAGGATGATGCTATCTACACGCCGCTGGCGCAGGAGGGCTGCATTGTCTGGATGAATGCACACTACCCGTGGGCGAGCGATGCGTTTATTCTCGCCACGGCAGTGAGCGACGATACCGAGCCGCGCGCCAGCCAGTTGCTGAACAACGAATTGGCGCTCTGCCCGCAGCTTGATAGCCGCTGGGCGGTAAAACCCGTTGCCAGCACGCAGTATCACGGCCGCGTCGCGCTGGTTTATCCCACATTCGCCTTTCAACCGCTCACCCGTCTGACCAATCAGCCGATGGCGTGTATCGCCAGCTGGCTTGAACTGACCCTGCGTGTCTGCACGCCGCTGCGCCAGATGCATCAGAGCAACCTGATCCATGGCGATATTAAACCCGGCAATATTTTTCTCACCGATGAAGGCTGCCGGCTGGGCGGGTTTGGTCTGACGACCAGTACCGTCGGGGAACCGGCGCAGAGCTGGCTGCCGCTTTCCGGCGGTACGCTGGCCTACATGTCACCGGAACACACCACGCGCACCCATCACGCCGTGGACAACCGCAGCGATCTCTACAGTCTGGGCATTGTCTTTTATGAGCTGCTGACCGGCACGTTGCCGTTCGATCTCAGCGAAGGCGGGCAGGCGGAATGGGTGTTGCACCACATTGCGTCTGAACCTGCGCCGCCGCATAGCCTGCGCGACGGGGTGCCGGAGATGCTCTCCACCATTGTGCTGAAGCTGCTGGCAAAATCGCCGGAAAAACGTTACCAGACGGTCGATGGCCTGATGGCGGATTTGCGCCGCTGCCAGGCGACGTTAACGACCGATGGCGAGATAGCCCACTTTACACCAGGTCTACAGGATCGTTCCCCGGCGCTGCATTTTGCTAACACGTTGTATCGCGCTCATCCGCAGGCCAAATCACTGGCGGACGCGCTGGATGCGGTGGTGCAAAGCGGTACGCAAACGCTGGTCACCATCAGCGGCCCCATCGGAATGGGGAAATCGTCGCTGATGGCCTCATCGTTGAAGGCTTTTCAGAGTCGCCCGTCGCTTATTGCGCTCGGGAAGGTGGAACAAAACTCTGCGATTCTGCCGCTGGGTGTGCTGACGGCCGCTTTCCGCTCGCTGGCGCTGCATTTACTGGGTTTGCCCGCAGAAGAAGTGGCGCGCTGGAAGGCGCGGCTCAGCAGCGCGCTCGCAGGTTATGAAGCGCTGGCGGTGAGCCTCGCGCCGGAACTGGGGCTGCTGATTAACAGTAAACCCGTGCTGTTTGTCGACACCTTGTCACTCGATTCACGCGCGCGGTTCAATCACATGGTGCTGCGGCTGGTGAATGTTTTCGCCACACCCGGTTGTCCGCTGATTATCCTTATCGATAACCTGCACTGGATCGATGACGCCAGCCTGCATTTACTGGAATACCTGTTACAGCACAGCCATGCATTGCCGCTGTTGATGGTGGTTTCACACCGCGACTTAGCCTCGTTAGACGATCCGGCGTTTGCCACCGCGCTGGCCCGCTTGCGTAGCGCCGCCAGCCGGGTAATTGAGTGTGTGCCGCAGCCGCGCTCGGCGAAAGCCATCTCGCGCTGGCTGGCGACCGTTTTTCAGACGCGCCCGGCATCGACCCTTGAGCTGGCAAAACTGATCCATGAAAAAACCGGCGGCAACCCGCTGTTCGTGCATGAGTTCTTTAAGCGTATTACCGAAGACGGTCTGGTGAGCCATAACAGCTACCAGGGAAAATGGCAGTATGACCTGGCGGCGATAAGCACCCGCTACCACCGCGAAAACGTCCCCGACTTACTGCTCCAGCAGCTGGCGCAAATGCCGCCTGAAACGCGTATTCTGCTCGGGAGCATGGCCTGTCTTGGCAGCGCGGGGAATATTACGTTAATAAGCCGTGTGCTGAATCTTTCTGCTGGCGAGGTGCATTACCGCCTGCATCCTGCGCTCACGGTACAACTGGTCACGCTTAACGCCGCCGAATACACGTTTACCCATGAACGGATCCACGAGGCAGCCTGCGCACTGCTGGAGCCTGCGCATTGCCGCCAGTTGCATCTGGCCACAGCCACGCTGCTGGCGCAAACGGCAGCCGAAGCCCCAGGCAATGAGCTGCTGTTTCGCGCCATCCACCACATCAATGCCGCTGGCGACGACATTTTGCCGCCGCAACGCCAGCGCTTCAGCGAATTGAGCCTGCTTGCCGCCAGGCGGGCAAAACATACCGGTGACTACACCTCTGCCTTGAACTATTTACATCTCGCGCAACGGCTTCGTACTGAGACGGGGCATGATTTTGCGCTATCGCTGGAGGAGACCGCCTGTGAGTTTTTGCTCGGCAACCTCTCAACCGCACGCGGGCTGTGCGAACGATTACTGGCTTCGCCCGGCGGGCTGACGGAAAAGGCGCAGGCCGCGACATTGTTGGCAGAAGTGCATATTCGCCAGTCCGGTTATCAGCTTGCGCTGGAGACAACGCTCAGCTGGTTGACCGTGTTTGGCATTCACCTCAGCCGTTATCCAGACGATGCGGCCTGTGATCATGCATGGCAGGAAATGCATGAGCGTGTTGGCGACAATCCTGCGCATCTTTTCACCGCGCTGCCGCGCATGAACCACCAGGAAACCGACGCGCTGATGAACCTGCTGGCAAGCGCCAGTCTGTATGCCAGTTTTAATTGCCCACGCCTGCATTTCCTGTTGCTGTGCCAGATGCTGCAACTGACGCTGGAACGCGGGCTGACCGGCGCATCCACCTCGGCACTGGCGTGGTTTGGTGTGCTGCTCGGCGAACGCTACGAAGAGTACGAACTGGGCTACCGTTACAGCGTACTGGCGCAGGAGCTAGTGACGCGCCACGGTTTACATGAATTTGCCGCAAAAGCCCTGGTGCCGCTGGGGCGTAGCTGTGTCTGGACACAACCGCTGTCGCGAAGCGTGGAGTGCGCTAACGCCTGTTTTACCGCGGCCGTTGCGCATGGCGATCTGACGATTGCCTGTTTTGCTGCTTTTCGCCAGGTGATCAACGCCATGAGTCGCGGCGATCACCTCGACACGGTATTAAGCCATATTGATCGCGGTCTGGCTTTTATTCGTGAAACCCAGTATTCGGACATGGATCATCTGCTTCTGTTACAACGTCACTTTGTCGAGTATCTGCGACAGCCGGATAGCATGTTAAGCGGCAAAGAAATCCTGCCCCGATCGCTGCTGCCACCGACGCCGCCCGCCACGATGCTGTTCTGGTTCTGGCTCTATCGCGGGATGGCGCACTTTTTCACCGGGGCCTGTTCCCGCGCAGAATCGTGTCTGAAAGAGGCAGGGAAATATGCCTGGTCCGCACCGGGGCATATCAGTCTGCTGGATTATCACCTTTACAGCGCGCTCGCACTGTCGATGCAACTTACGCCAGAGACGTTTTCCGCCGGACACCGTCTGCGGCTGAACCAGCACTACAACAAAATCGCCCGCTGGGCGCGTGTCAATCCGGGAACCTTCAGCGATAAAGAAGCGCTGGTATACGCAGAAATCGTGCGCCTCGACGGAATGAACAGCATCGCGCTCGAACAGTATGAGAAGGCGATTACGCTTTCCCGCGAAGCCGGTTTTAACCCCAGCAATGCGCTGGCGCATGAACTGGCCGGGCGTTTTGCGCTCTCCAGTGGATACCAGACCGCGGCCGACGCGTATTTTCGCGGCGCGATGGCCGCCTGGGGACGCGCCGGGGCGCAGGCCAAAGTCCGTCATTTGCAGCAGGAGCATCCTCATCTTTTCACGCCAGTGGAAAGCACACCCTATGACACCATCTCCTTTGCGCAGAACGATGAAATCCGCGATCTGCAAAGCATTATCAAAGCCTCCCGTGCCTTATCTGAGGAGATCAATCTCGAACGGCTGATTCAGATCCTGATGACCATGCTGCTGGAGCGTGCCGGTGCGCAGCGCGGCTTACTTATTCGCGTGCTTGACGACAACATTGCGGAAATCGAAGCCAGCGCGCACACCAGTAAAGAGGGCGTGCTGGTGCGGGTGATGAAAGAGATACCGCTGGCGACAGATATGCCGTTATCGGTGCTGGCGGCAGTGATCCGCACCGGGCAGGAGATCCGCACCGGACGGCCGGAAGAGTACAGCCCGTTTAGCCAGGATCCGTATCTGGTTTCTTCGGGGGCGGCGGTGATGTGTGTGCCGATGTTCAAACAGGCGCGGCTGGTAGGGGTGTTATATCTGGAAAACCGCCTGATGCCGGAGATGTTTACCGCCGGCCAGTCACGCGTAGTGAACCTGCTTGGCGCGCATGCCGCAGTGTCGCTGGAGACCGCGCGGCTGTATGCCAAGCTGGTGGAAGAGAACATCCAGCGTCGGCGCGTCGAAAAAGAGCTGCGCGCCAGCCAGACCTCGCTGATGCTGGGCGAACAAATCAGCCACACCGGAACCTGGCGCTGGGAGCTGGAACAGGATTTGATGCATATGTCGGATGAGTATGCGCGCATCCTCGGGCTGGAAGAGAAGCGCAAACTGATCTCCATGGCTGAGTTTTTAACCTTTGTTCACCCGGATGATCATCCGCATATCAGCGCGCTGGTCACCCGCAGCGTTGCGCAAGGGTTAACCATGCAGGCGGAATTTCGCATTATCCGCACCGATGGCGAGTGCCGGTATATCCTTGGCATCGGCGATCCGGTCTCTTCCGGTGATGAGGTGCATGAATATTTTGGCACCATTACCGATATTACCGCCCAGCGGCAGAGCGAAGATGCGGCGCGCGTCGCCCAGGCCGAGCTGGCGCGGGTGTCGCGCGCCACCACCGTCGGGCAGTTAACCTCGTCGATTGCCCATGAAATTAACCAGCCGCTGATGTCGATTGTCTCCAACGCCGGTGCCAGTTTGCGCTGGCTTAATCGCTCGCCGATCCCGGTCGAAAATGTGCGCGTCGGGCTGGAGGAGATTATCAGCGAAGGGCAGCGTGCCGGAGAGGTGATCCGTAGCCTGCAATCGCTGACGCGCAGGCAGGAGCCAGTGTTCGAGCGCATCGATCTGCATTTCTTACTGCGCCATATCATGACACTTTCGCGCAGCGAGCTGGCGCGGCGGCAGATAGCTGTTGAGTATGCGCTGGAGGCACACAACAGCTTTATTTATGGCGATAGCGTGCAGATCCAGCAGGTGCTGCTTAACCTGGTGATGAATGCCGTTGAAGCGATGGCGGACATCGACGCTCGCCCGCGCGTGTTAACACTCTCAACGCTAACGCAGAATCCGCAAGAGGTGATTTGCCAGATTGCGGATACCGGAAGCGGGATGAGCGCAGAGGTGCAGGCGCGGCTGTTTGAGTCGTTCTATACCACCAAAGCGCAGGGTATGGGCATGGGATTGACGATCAGTTATGCCATTATCGAGCGGCATAAAGGCAAGCTAACGGCGAAATCCAGGCTGCCGTTCGGCAGCGTGTTTGCCTTCACCTTGCCGGTGGCTGCGGATTAGCGGCTGCGGGATTTAGCGATATGCAGGTGGCTTGCGGCATGTACCAGATCTGCCAGCGAGCGGGCCTGCATTTTGTCCATTACCCGGCGGCGATGGACTTTAACGGTGATTTCGCTGACGCCCAGCTCGGCAGCAATCTGCTTGTTAAGCAAGCCGCTGATCGCCAGTTCAAACACTTCCTGCTCACGCGGCGTCAGGGATAAGTGGCGTTGCTTGAGCGCAAAGTTTTCCTGTTGTTGCTCGAAATCTTGCGCCGCAACCGTCAGCGCATCCGCGACCGCCGACAGCAGACGTTCGGACTCTACCGGTTTCGTTAAGAACTCACGCGCCCCGGCTTTCATTGCCCGCACGGTCAGCGGGATGGTGCCGTAGCCGGTCAGAAAAATTATCGGCAGTTCGCGTCCGCGATCTTTTAACGCGCTGGCGACATCGAAACCGTCCGCAACTGGCATATTCATATCGAGAATCAAACAAGAGGGTACGGAAACCAGTGGGTGAGTGAGAAAAGATTCCGCAGAAGCGAAATCAATGGCGCGGTAACCATCTGCTGCCAGGAGCCGGACAATTGATCGTCTGACGGCGTTATCATCATCGACAACATATACGATAGGTTCCATTATCTATCAGCCTCGGTAGGAAACGGCATGCCAGGTAAGCACGCCGTGATTGTGCATAACATACAGATAACACAAATTTTAACTGGATGAAATAATTGACATTTCCACAGCTAATGTGGGCTTTTTATCGGGCGGCATACATGATGTGTGATGTGAGAAATCAAGACAGGCGAGCATATTTTATGCCCGATAAGAGTTTGAATGCTGTATAAATTTTACTCACCTGTTTTTATGCCATTATCCCGTCAACCGAAACCGCAGCGACGGGTTGACAAATTAATACTCAAAATTCAGAACTTTTCGCACGTGCTTTGCCGTTTATTATGATGAGAAAAGGGGATAACTATGCAACTCAGACAGGTCCGGCCCGAAGAGGCCGAAGTGATATGGCAGATCCGTAACCAGGCTATCCGCCACGGTTGCAAAGGCGTGTATGAGGACCAGGTTATCGCCGCCTGGACACCGGATAAAATGCCGGAAAGCCAGCGTACGATGATTACCAACAACCCTTTTTATGTTGCAACCACGGTAGATGATAAGCCCGTTGCCACGGGTTTTCTCGATCTCGCCAACGCCAGCGTGGAAGCCATTTTCACGTTGCCGGAGTGGGAAGGAAAGGGACTGGCGACGCAGATAATAGAGGCGATTAAGCAGGAAGCCACAAAGCGCGGCTTGGTACGCATCACGCTGGCATCAACACCTAACGCCTGTACGTTTTACCAAAAGCAGGGGTTTGTCATATTACGGGAAAGTCTTTACCCCTCTGCGCTGGCGCGCGCGGAATTACGCTGCATTGAAATGGAATATAATTTTCCTGTTGATAAATAAAGAACATTTATTCACGAAATGGATTGATGTGAAGAAAATTCCTATTAAAATAAACAGGTTACTTAACACTTCATCATAAAATACCGCCCTATAATAATAACGCTGCGCTATCGCGTGGCTTTATTTCATGATTCATTACATAAAGGGACTTTTTTATGAAAATCCGTGCATTACTTTCCATTTTATTATTTGGTTTATCAATGAATGTCTTCGCCGCCAGCCAGACTGAATGTGAGGTGAATGGCGAAATGGACTGGAACTGCATGTGCCAGATCCTGTGCCAGGCGGGCGAGGGCGGCGCAGCCTGTAATTGCGATGGCGTGCCATAAGTCGATATTGTAAAGGGGATATTAATTTTAATATCCCCTCTATTTCTCCACCGCCGATTCCTCTGAAACCCATTTCCCCGCCAAATAGATCCATCCGATAACGCTCTTCACATGCTACTCTGCACGTCTGAAATCCAACAGGGAGAAGCCGTGATGTCGGCGATTAAAACGCTTGCCACAACCGAAGTGTACCGCAACAAGTGGATGCGTCTGCGCGAAGACAAAATCCTGCGGGCAGATGGTAACGAAGGTATTTACTCCGTGGTTGAGAAAGCCGATTTTGTCGTGGTTATCGCTCGTGAAGGCGACAGCCTGTATGTGGTTGAGCAGTTCCGCTATCCGCTGGGCAAGCACACCATTGAGCTGCCGCAAGGCGCATGGGAATGCGCGCCGCAGGCGGATCCTCTGCGTGTGGCAGCCGGTGAACTGCGCGAGGAAACCGGGCTGGTGGCGGGAAAGATACGTCATGTTGGGTATCAGAAGCTGGCACAGGGCTACTCCAGCCAGGGTTACCATATTTTCCTCGCGGAAGCGTTGGTACATCAGCAGCAGGAACTGGATCCTGAAGAGTTTGGTCTGACGACGCGCAAAATTACCCTGAAAGAATTTGAGTCGTTGATTTGTGAAGGAGAGATCAGCGATGCCACGTCAGTCACCGCGTATTTACTGGCAAAGCTCAAAGGCATGCTGGAATAGCGCAGTTATTTTGCTTCACAGCAGAGCGGTTCGTGTCCATTCCTGGAATCTAAGCGAGATAAACATGAGCAACAGCGCCGCACAACATATTCTTTCGATCTATCAACGCCACGCTCAAACATTTGCTGAGCAGCGCTCACAGTCGTTGTTTGAACAACGCTGGCTGGAAAAATTCGCCGGCCTGCTTCCTGATGCTGGCAGCATTGTCGATATCGGGTGCGGTAACGGGCAGCCGATTGCGGGCTGGTTTATCCGCCAGGGTTTTCAACTCACCGGTGTTGATGGCGCAAGCGCAATGCTGGAGCGTGCGCGTCAGCAGTTTCCCGCTCAACGCTGGATCCAGCAGGATATGCGCAAGCTGTCGCTCGGCGAAACCTTCGATGGGCTTCTGGCCTGGGACAGCTTTTTTCATCTGACCCATCAAGATCAACGCAGCATGTTCGATTGTTTTGCCGAACATAGCCATGCGGGCAGCGCCTTAATGTTCACCAGTGGAACCGACCACGGGATCGCAATGGGACAGTTTGCCGGTGAACCGTTGTTTCATGCCAGCCTTGCACCGGACGAGTATCGTGAGTTATTAGCAAACCACGGTTTCGAGGTTATCGACATGGTTCAGGAAGATCCACACTGTGGTGGCCATACCGTATGGCTGGCGCAACGCGTTCGTTAAAGCGACTGCGCTGATATCTGCCGCATACGGCTCAGGCTAAAGAGAATCGCGAGGAGAGTCGCCACGGCAGCCAACCCTAAACCAAACCGGACAGCAAAAGCCTCCTGTTCCACATTGCCGGAAGGGGCATAGAGCGAAAGTATCCCGCCAAGCAGCGCCGCGCCAAGACACTGGCCGAACGTACGCATAATCGCCAGTACGCCGGACGCATAACCGCTGTGCTCTCTTGAGGCGTTCGCCATCATCTCTTTATTGTTCGGGCTCTGGAAACAACCGAAGCCAATGCCGCAGATCAGGCTGCGCAGGCTGATGTCCCACACCGGCGGATTATGCGGTAACCGCGCCAGCAAAATTAACCCCACCGCAAAAAGGCACAGACCGACAGTGGCAATTAAGGAAGGTGCGTAGCGGTCAGCAAGCCGCCCGGCATGGGGCGCAACCAGCATGATACCAACAGGCCAGGCGGTAAACAGCAGCGCCGAGGTCAACGCGCTGTAACCATATACGCTCTGAAACAAGAACGGCAGGGCGACAAACGTCATCCCCTGGCTGATAAAAGAGGCCAGCGATGTCAGTGCCGCCAGTGAAAAACGCGGCGAGGCAAAAAGCGTCAGCGGCATCAGCGGCTGCAATGCCTGACGCTGGCGATAAACAAACAATGCCCCGGCAACCAGCCCAACAAGCCCATAACTCAATGCAGTTAGCCCTGATCTGGCGCTCGATGCCATTACTACCGAGCCCAGCATAAGAGCCGAAAGCAGCGCACCCGGCGTATCAAATGGCCCGCGCAGCGCAGATGTTGCAGCCGGGATCACCCGTAATGTGAAGAGCAGGGCAAGGATGCCAAGCGGGAGGTTAATGGCGAAAAGCCATTGCCAGCTTAACGTTGCCAGCAGGGTGCCGCCCACTACCGGCGCAATAGCGGTACTCGAAGCAATTAACAGCGCATTCATTCCGAGGATGCGCCCCAACAACCGATTGGGAAAGACAGAGCGTAAAATCGCCGGTGCAATGCTGAGTGTTGCCGCCCCGCCAATCCCTTGCAGGATACGCATCGCGACCAGTGTTTCCAGCGATTGCGCCAGCGCGCAGCCCAGCGACGCCAGCGTGAAGAGTCCCAGCCCGGCCGCGAATAATCGGCGAAAGCCAATATGCGCAGCTAATGCAGCGAAGATCGCCAGTGTCATAGCGGCGGAGAGCAGATAGCCATTTGCCACCCAAACAGCTTCTGCGGCGGTGACATCTAATGCCCGCGCAATTTGCGGCAAGGCGATATTCACCATCGAGCCATCAAACACCGCCATTGTGGTACTGGTCATCACTGCAATCATGGCCAGCAACCGCTCTCGCCCGGGCAATCCTTCATCGCCGGGTTTATCCAAAAATAGTGTCATAAACAACCTCTGCTGATTTTGTGCTTGCGATAACTATAATTTCGCGGGATATATGGCGGAAGGCGCAGCATTTGCATTAATACGTTGCAGCAAACGCCATATCTGATCCTTTTGTTGTGGACACGACGATGAGTGAACCCGATCTGAATTTGTTAGTTGCACTGGATGTGCTGATTGCCGAACGCAGTGTGGCGGCGGCAGCGCGGCGGCTTGGTTTGAGTGCCTCGGCGATGAGCCGAACACTTAGCCGTCTGCGTGAAACCACCGGCGACCCGCTATTAGTGCGCGCCGGGCGCAATATGGTGCTGACGCCTTATGCAGAAACGCTTCGGGCGCGTACGCAGAACGCTGTTTTCGAGGCGCGGGCGTTACTGCGCCCCGCGCAACCCGAACTCAATATTGCCTCGCTGGAGCAGATGTTTACCTTGCGTGCCAACGATGGTTTTGTTGAAGCATTCGGCCCAACGCTGATTGCGGAAATGGCGGCTGTTGCGCCAGGCGTAATGCTGCGGTTTACGCCAAAGCCGGAGAAAGGCTCCAGCGCCTTGCGGGAAGGACGGGTCGATCTGGAAATTGGCGTGCTGGGCGAAATGGGGCCAGAAATTCGCGTGCAGGCACTGTTCCGGGACCGCTTTGTGGGCGTCGTCAGAGATACGCATCCGCTGGCGCAACTTAATGAGGTGACGATCAACGAGTATGTCGCCTGGGGCCATGTCGTGGCATCGCGTCGTGGGTTAACAAGCGGCCCGGTTGATGAAGGGCTGGCAGAGCAGGGCGTGCGCAGGAAAATCGCCGCCGTGGTACCGGGTTTCCCTGCGGCGTTAGCCGTAGCGCGTGCGTCCGATCTTATCGCACTTATCCCGGCCTCATTTCTTCTCAACCCTGCGGCCGGGCAGGGAGTGGCAATGTTTGAGTTGCCGGTAAAAACGCGCGCCATTACCGTATCTCAACTGTGGCATCCGCGTTCAGAAGTCGATCCCGCGCATCGCTGGTTGCGCCAGTTTATGCTGGGAGTGTGTCGGCGTTTAGTGCCGGATGAGAAGGGGAAGTAAACATTTCCCCCGGCGGATGTTATTAGTGTTTGAGAATTTGCGCTTGTCGCGCCTCTATTTTTAACTGCTTTCGCCAGACTCGATTATGTAACGACAGCGCGATTGACCGATAAAACAGTGAGGAATTTATCCATTTAAAATTCAGCCAAAAAAAGATTAATCCGAGGAGTGATGTTATCTGCGGGGTGTAATTATTCACCGCGCCGAATAAGAGTGAGAAAAAGGCGAAGACAAAATACAAAATGGCCACCGCGCCCGTCAGCGCAATGACAAACAGGTGCGATTTCAGTCCCGCCAGAGAGCCACGCGCAGTAAGCAACATGGTGGTCATAATCAGCACACAATAAACAGCCGCCGCAAAGAAAACGCCGATCAGCACTTTATATTCAGGTATGGATAACCAGTTAAAAATAATCATCCACAGAGATACTTGCGGCATGGCGTAGCAGAAAATAGCAAGTATCATACTGATACCTAAAGGAATGCCAGTCATATGCATACCGACAGGCACGCCAAACCGAGTTTTTAGTCGATCCTTTAGCAACTCAAGTTGTTGTGGATCGTTAGTCGTTATTTTCTTTGCGATAACATTACTTAGCGCAAGGCTTTTTCTTATATATTTCATCATTGCCGGGTCAATTACTTCCTGTAAATGAGAATGACTGAATTAAACCAAAAATATATTTACCAGATTGCGTTATATTCTGCGGGTTTCGAATGGTGCCAGAAATCGCACTGCCGATAAATGCAGAAGAGTTTGTTACGGCATTCATCAATTCGCGTTGCAAAACTAATTGCAATGCCTCCGAAGGATAACGCTTAGGATAAACACCTGCTTTCATTGCCGCTTTAATACCCGAATTAGAAATGCCGGGGTTTCGGATTCGGATAATTTCTTCCGTCAATCGAGTCCGGTCAGCGCGGCTCATTTTCTGCAGCAAAGAAAGAAGGCTCTCAGATGTTGAACGATTCAGGAGCCGATAGGTTAATACCGCGCTTTTTAAACCCGCAGCAGCCCCGGCAAGTGAAATGAGATCCAACGCGGTGTTGGTTGCCGTGTACCACTCCTGGGAATCCAGCCAGCCGACATAATCATCATGATTCATTGCGATTAATGAGAGCCGACCAAGCCCATTAGCACACTGTAGCCCGGTCGCAACACCTCCGGCAATAATTACCGCGGCAACAGCCATGGAGGAACCGGCGGTAAGGGGAATTGCCATACCTGCACCGGCAGCCAGTACGACAGTAAGTATCGCTGCGCCGCAGGAAATTGCCGTCGAACCGATTTCGGTGGCTAACGAGGGAGACTGGATCGTATTAGTGGTTGCCTGAACCGGATTATTCGACGACACGTTGACTTTTGTCACCACAACATGGCTTACCGAACTTTCGTTCGGTGTCGCAATCCGCCTGGATGGTCTGACCAACCATTGGCGCGAACCGTCTGAAAAAATTATCCCAACCTGGCTGAAACTTCGGCTACAGTCCAGTTGATTAGCAAGCGCAGTGAAATCAATATCACTCCCAGAGGCAAGACCAAGACTGCGAGCAAAACCGTAATCGGGGAGGTCGTTTGAGAGCTGTCCAGGGAATGTCATTCAATCTCTCCATGTGCGAATGTTCTTATGTCGTTGAGAATTTAAGAGTAAAGGGCACAACTTTGTAATCAATTAAGAATAATCTGAATAAAATTTGTGCGTAGCGATACATTCAAAAATGTGTGATGCAAACACAAACAGGCCGGAAGGAAGATGATGAACAAAGAAGATGAGTTACTGGCGATGCTAGTGAGATATGAACAGCAGCTTCATGATCCTGAAATTCGATGCCAGCCCGAAGTTGTTGAGAGGCTTTTACATCATGACTTTTTTGAGATTGGCCGATCAGGCAGACGATACAGCAGAGAACAAGTGATCGCTGAGCTGGCAAATGAGGACGCTGAACCGATCGCATCAGATGATTTTGCATTGTCGATGCACAACAATGGTTATGTGTTGTTGACGTATCGAAGTTTTATCCTCAACGGACAAGGACAGATGTTGAAGCAAACATTGCGGGCATCGTTGTGGGAGGCGTGTAAAACAACACCAGGCCGATGGCAGATGCGATTTCATCAGGGAACACCCATGGCGGAATCAATGCTGTAAACTGCGAAGCACATGGGCAAGAAAATCAGCGATAAATGACCACGGCAATCATGATGGCAAACGGCTGGATTCTATTCAATGTCATGTTAGTTCGCATAATGTATATTATGTTAAATATGATGTGAGCTAATAGCCTCGACAAAACCCAGCCCTGGCCGCTCACCTCTCCTGCATCGCACTTCCGATTAACGGGCTTCGCTGTTCATAGGCTGTTCTTGACCGGAACTCAGTCGTAATCAGTTTTGCGGTCGAATTATTAAGAATAACGTTTATAAACGCAGCAGCCCACCATCAACCACGTACTGGCTGCCCGTGACATAACTTGCATCATCAGATAACAAAAATAACGCGACAGCAGCCGCTTCCTCCGGCGCTCCAGTCCGCTTCATCGGCACAATGGCGCGGACCTGCGCGTTATATTGATCACGAAATGGCGCCGGGATCGCATCAAGCAAACCGGTTTCTATCCCGCCTGGAACCAGTGCATTTACCCGGATCCCTTGTGCTGCAAAGGCCGTTGCCCAACAGCGAACCAGCGCCAGCTGCGCCCCTTTACTGGCAGCGTAAATCGCAGCAAGCGGTGTTCCTTCATATGCGGCGGTCGATGCGGTCAGCACCACCGACGCGCCCGCTTTCAAAAAGCGGGTAAGACAGGATATTTGCAGTACCGCGGCGCGAACATTGTTATTCATCATGCTATCGAACAGCGCGGCACTACCCTTTTCGGCAGGTGCAAAAGCCAGCTGCCCTGCATTCAGCCATAAGCCATCCAGCATGCCGAAGGAAGCTACCGCTTCAGCCAGCGCTTGCGCCGCTGCCGGATCGGCTCCGTCGTTTTGCAGCAATCGGGCCATCAGGTGGCAGCACCTTGCGAAGGCGCGCCAGTTTGTGCGCATCACGCCCGGTGATCATGACTTCCCCCTCTTCCGCAACAATGCGTTTCGCCCCAGCCAGACCAATACCACTACTGGCTCCCGTAATGACAATTTTCTTACCTGTGAACCTGGCCATCCCGCCTCCCTGAAACCGTTTCTGTGCCAATGCGCGTTTTTATCCTCAAAGATGATTAAAGTAAAACAATAAAAACTTATTGTAAAACGATAAACACCAGGCTAGCCTGCATCCACTTCAACCACCTTTGCCAGGAGAGGCATCGAATGAAAAGAAGTCTGCAACAGGGTGTTTTGTTCTCTGGATTACTCATCTGTGCGCCTACACACAGCGCAGAGTTGTCCGTTTTTGCCGGGCTGGGCGTCAGCGCACGCCCCATTTACTCCGGTTCAAACCACACGGCCGTGGGACCACTGCTGAAAGCGGGCGTAAATCTTCATAGCGAAAACTGGGGGCTATTCGGTTTGTCTACCGACGGGCTGATATGGGGACTGACGCCGGATTCGCCCTTCAGCGTGAGCCTGCTGTTAACGCAAGATGAGGCGCGAAAAGAGGTGTTTAACTATCCGTTTTCCGGTAGAAAAAACCGCGATCTACAAGGGATGGGCAACCTGTCTGCAGCTTTGATGGCGGGTACAGACCTGCGCTACCAACAAGAAAACTGGACGTTGTGGCTGCGCCTGTTAACCGCCACGGAAAAGCAGCGATATGGCGGCGAAGCACCGGGCAGAAGCCTGATTGTCACGAGCGGCGCGGAAACCGAACTCTGGCGCTGGCAGAGTGCCGCACTCTCGGTCGGTGCCGACATAAGCTGGGCGAACAGTGGCTACCAGCAGCGCCACTACGGCGTAACGGCGCAGCAGGCACAACGCACCGGTTTTGCAGTTTATTCCCCTTCGTCAGGCCTCCAGCAAGGAGGTTTGTATGCCGAAGTGGTATGGCATTTCGATAAAAATCTGTCGGCAGGATTGACCAGCCGCGCGCAGTACCTGTTCGATGAAGCGGGGAGCAGCCCTCTGGTCAACAGCCGAATGCAGTACACCCTGTCGTCACTGATTCAATATACATTCTGAGGCGGTGCCATGAGCAAATGTCACTTTCGCAGCCGCGCGCGGCTGCTTGCTGCGGGCGCGGTATTTATCGCACTGATTGCCGCCGGTATTTACCTGCAACCTGGTTTCAGCACCCCGTCTCCTCGCCAGACGGGAGACGCCAGTTTGGTGTCATTTTTAACGCCGTTATTGAAAGGATCGCGAGGCAGCGTCGTCGCCGCGCTAATCACGCCGCGCGGTGTGCAGTACGCCCTCTGGGACAGTGATTACAACCAGCAATATGAAGTCGCCAGCCTGACCAAAACCATGACCAGCAGTTTACTGATGGACGCTTTTCGCCGGGGTGAAGCGACAGCGCAAACCCGCGTCGGCGATCTTATTCCGGAAATCAGCGGCCCGGCGCGAGAAATTACCCTTGAGCAACTGGCATCGCATCGCTCTGGCCTGCCGCCACTGGCCTCATCGCTGCGCCAGAAGATCCGGGTGATCAGCCAGATAATCCTGCGTGAAAACTTCTGGGAGTATGACGAAAAATCAGTCATCGAAATGGTGAATAACACCCGCTTAGCCACGCCCGCCAGATTTGATTATTCCAATACCGGCTACGCCTTACTGGGACTGGCGCTGTCGCGAGCAGCACATCAGCCTTTTAATTCGCTGTTGCAAACGCGGGTTTTTGCGCAGGCGAAAATGACAAACACCGTTGTTGCCGAAGCATTAACCCCTGACACGCCCACGTTTCACCACGGTTGGGCGGTGTCCGGATTTGCCGAAGCGCCATGGATACAGCACGCGTTCACGCCGGCTGCCGGTGTGCGGTCGACCATCGTCGATATGGCGCATTATGCGCAGGCCTTACTGGCGGGCAAACTTGCCGGTAGTGCGGCAATGCAGCCACGCTTTGCCACTGACGATGCAGATTCGCGCGTGGGTTACGCCTGGTTTACCACCCGTATTCGTGGGCGGGACATCACCTGGCACGACGGTGAATCCTCTGGCTTTGCCTCCGCGATTGCGGTCGATCCACAGCAACAATCCGCCGTAGTGATCCTCTCAGATACCGCATGGCCCGTTATTGGTCCGGCCATGCGCCTGTTGTTAACGCAGATCCCTGCTAAAACGGACGCTCATCATGAACTGGATTGATATGTTGTGGGCAATATTAACCTTTGTCTCGGTTATTCTATTTATTTGCGGCTCATGGGTCGCGCGTTACAAAATACGGTTGTTGAACTATATCCTGCTGGCTTTGATTGTCATTTATTGTGCCGAAATGATGCAGACAATCACGCATCTGACCAAGACCGGTTATCTGTTCAGAATGCTGACATGGACCGTTCAGGCGTCGTTTATTGCCATAAGTATTTATCGCGCGTGGCCAGCGCCCTGGTTATCGCGCAGCCCGCGCGTACTGGCGGCTGGCAAGATTGCCATTTCGCTGATGCTTATGTCATGCTTGAGCATGCTGGTTTTAAAATAGAATCCTTAATTCAGGAAGGTACCAAGTGAAAGGTGTACGAAATAAACTCAGCCTGATATTTATCTCAGGGATATTACCGCTCTTTTTCATCCTCGCCTTAATTACACCGCTGTGGTTATATTTTTCCGGTGAGTCGTTTTTTATTTCCAGCATGCTTAAATTTGCCGAGATGCAAGCAGAAAGCCAGCCAGTGGCTGCCGTATCGTCGCTTCGCCAGTTACTGCTGTTGATTATTCTCTATTTCCCCGTTGGGTTATTTGCTTTTGCTATCTGGCAGGGAATGCAGGTGATGCGCCTGGTTGGTAAACGACAAATCCTCAACCTGGCGATGGCGCGTTGTGTGCGTACTATTGCATTGATGATGCTAAGCCTTGGCATTGTATTGCCGGTGTGCCGCTTTTTAATACCGTTGATCGTCTGGTGGCCGGAAAAATATTACCAGGTCACCGTGCTGATTGGCGATGTGATCCTGTTACTCACCGGCGGCTTGTTATTTGTCACGTTTCACGCCATGCTCGCGGGCATCAAAGCGGAAGAAGAAACCAGGGAGTTTATCTGACTATGGCTGTGGTGGTTCATCTGGACAAACTGCTGGTAGAGAAAAAAATGACGTCCAGAGCGCTGGCGGCCTTTATCGGTATCACCGAGCAAAACCTCTCACTGCTCAAATCCGGTAAAGTAAAGGGGATTCGATTCGATACGCTGGCGAAAATTTGCGAAGCCATGGAGTGTCAGCCCGGTGACATTATCTCCTGGGAACCCGACCCCGCTGCGCCAGACGAAGAGTGACGCACAGATAAGCGTTTTGCAGACAATAAAAAAGCCGACAACATCTCTGCTGTCGGCTTTTTTTATTAACGACGCGAATCAGGCGTTCTGTAACTGCTGACCACAGGCAACCACACTTGCCAGCAGAACTTTGATGTCCTCCAGGCAAACGGTCGGGTTCAGCAACGTCAGTTTCAGGCAGGTCACACCGTCCGCTTCCGTTACGCCAACGTTGGCGCTCCCGGAGGCCAACAGCGCATCGCCGATACGCTGGTTCAGCAACGCAACGCTTGCCGTATCACCCTTTTCCGGGCGGAAACGGAATAATACGCTGGCCAGTTGCGGCTGCATCACCAGTTCCAGTTGCGGCTGTTCGCCAACAAATTGCGCCACCTGCTGCGCCAGCGTGACGCCGTTATCAATAATTTCGGCGTACTGCTTTTTACCCAGCGCTTCAAGACCCATCCACAACTTCAGCGCATCGAAACGGCGCGTTGTCTGCAAGGATTTCGACACCAGGTTTGGCACGCCATGCTCTTCGTCAAAGTCAGAGTTCAGGTAAGCCGCCTGGTAACGCATCAACTGATAATGGCGCGCATCTTTCAGCAGGAACGCGCCACAGCTGATGGTCTGGAAGAATTGCTTATGGAAATCCAGCGTTACGGAATCAGCCAGTTCAAGGCCATTGAGGAAATGGCGATACTTCTCAGAGAGCAGTAACGCACCGCCCCAGGCCGCATCAACGTGAACCCAAATCTGCTGTTCAGCGGCCAGCGCGGCGATTTCCGCTAACGGATCAATCGCGCCCGCATCGGTGGTACCGGCGGTAGCAACAATTGCCATCACCTGCTCACCGTTGGCTTTCGCTTCGGCCAGTTTCTGCGCCAGATCGTTCAGATCCATGCGCGAGAACGTATCCGTTTTCACCAGCGTCACAGACTGGTAACCCAGCCCCATCAGCGCCATGTTCTTCTGCACCGAAAAGTGAGCATTTTCAGAACATAACACTTTAATTTTGCTGAGATTACCGGTTAAACCGTGCTGCTGAACGGAGTGGCCCTGGCGTGCAAAAAACGCATCGCGCGCCAGCATCAAGCCCATCAGATTGCTCTGCGTGCCGCCGCTGGTGAACACACCTGCGTCACCGGCCGGATAGCCAACCTGTGCGCGCAGCCATTCGATGAGTTTCATCTCGATGATGGTTGCCGACGGGCTCTGATCCCACGAATCCATGCTCTGGTTCGTGGCGTTGATCAGCACTTCCGCCGCCTGGCTAATCACCAGGCTCGGGCAGTGCAGATGCGCCACACACTGCGGGTGATGCACGGACAAGCTGTCTTTAAGGAAATATTCAACAGCGCGCTCAATAGCGGCCTGGTTGCCCAGGCCCTGAGAAGTGAACTCTAAATTGATGCGCTCACGTAATTCCGCGACAGTTTTACCCTGATACATTTCAGGTTGCTTGAGCCACTGCACAACCGCTTGCGTGCTCTGCTCAATCGCTTCCTGATAGGCAGCAATACTCTGCGCGGAACCCGAGAGAATCGGATTTAAATCAGACATTCGCTCACTTACTCCGATTAAACAGGCTTCACGCCAGCGCTCAGTAGCGCGTTTTCAAACTTATCGAGGAAAATTTCCAGCTCTGCGTTGCTGATAAGCAGCGAAGGCAGCAGACGCAGTACGCAACCGCCACGGCCGCCGCGCTCCAGGATCAGACCTGATTCGAAGCATTTTTTCTGCAACAGTGCAGAAAGCTCGCCGTCTGCCGGGTAGCAACCCATGTGATCCTGCGCTTCGTGCGGCTTAACGATCTCAATACCGATCATCAGGCCCAGACCGCGGACATGGCCCATTACCGGGAAACGTTTTTGCATTTCAGCCAGTTTGCCTTTCAGCCATTCACCCTGCTCTGCCACTTTATCGGCGATGCGATCTTCTTTGAGGATCTTCAGCGTAGTGAGGCCAGTCGCCATCGCCAGCTGGTTACCACGGAAGGTACCGGTATGGTGGCCCGGCGCCCAGGCGTCGAACTGTTTTTTGATACCCAGTACCGCCAGCGGCAAACCGCCACCGACCGCTTTGGACATCACAATGATATCCGGCTCGATACCAGCGTGTTCGAAGGCGAACAGTTTGCCAGTACGGGCGAAACCAGCCTGCACTTCGTCCAGGATCAGCATAATGCCATGTTCCTGGGTCACTTTACGGATGCGCTGCAGCCACTCGATTGGCGCCGGGTTCACGCCGCCTTCGCCCTGCACCGCTTCCAGAATCACGGCAGCCGGTTTACGTACGCCGCTTTCAACGTCGTTGATCAGGTTTTCAAAGTAGTAAGTCAGCGCTTTCACACCGGCTTCGCCACCGATGCCCAGCGGGCAACGATACTGGTGCGGGTAAGGCATAAACTGCACTTCCGGCATCATGCCGTTTACCGCTTCTTTCGGCGACAGGTTGCCCGTTACGGAAAGCGCGCCGTGCGTCATGCCGTGATAACCGCCAGAGAAGCTGATAATACCGGAACGACCGGTCACTTTTTTCGCCAGCTTCAGCGCCGCTTCCACGGCGTCCGCGCCGGAAGGCCCGGTGAATTGCAGGCAATATTCTTTGCCCTGACCCGGCAGCAAAGAGAGCAGATATTCTGAAAACTCATCTTTTAACGGCGTGGTCAGGTCGAGCGTATGTAACGGTAAGCCACTGGTAATGACACTTTGGATGCTTTGAATCACATCAGGATGATTATGGCCCAGCGCCAGAGTACCGGCGCCTGCAAGGCAGTCAAGGTATTGATTATTCTCAACATCGGTGATCCAGACGCCCTGCGCTTTGGCAATCGCTAACGGCAATTTGCGCGGATAGCTTCTGACATTGGATTCAAATTCGGCCTGTCTTGCTAAAAAGGTCTCATTGCTTTGCGGGAATGATTTAGCACTCAAAGAATCAATACGGACTTTATCCGTCATCATATCTCTCCTACAACCTGGGTTGGTTTAACACCGGGTTGAATAAGGGTTTAAGGGGGGCTTGTAAAAAACGCGGCTAATATATGTGTTTTCAGCAACGGACTCAATCTTTTATTTTGCCTGCCTGTTTATGTCATTTTCTTTAAAAATCAATGACAAAAATTATTTATGCGCAGGGATTGCTCAGCATGAATTGTAACCAATTCTGTTACAAGAATATTCCAGGCGGTATTGCGAACAACGCGATGATAAGACTCGATTTTTAATATTTATGCTCTTTTTATGTTATTAGAACGTTATTTAAGCCAAACTTCGCCAGCAAGCACTGAATAAATCATGATATTTTCCATTGGTTTATTGCAAATGCTGAGGAAAATATCGATTCAGCGAGTTAAATCACTTACTATGCCCGCGATAAAAATCCCTGAGCCGAAAAAAGGAAGCATCTATTTAACCATTAATGCGCATCACCCCCGGTAACTCGTGAGAGGCAATACAGGTTATCGACAACGGGAGCAGAATCCTGGGTTGTAAAAAGAAATGTTCGCGGGCGGACATTTCGTAAGGCGAAGCGTTCTTCCCTTATGCCGAGAATGAAAATTTTCATGCCATTAAAATTATGGCGCCCTGATATGAGATTGTTATGACTCGCATTTATCCACACACCATCGTTGCCAAATTTGGCGGAACCAGTGTCGCCGATTTTGACGCGATGAGCCGCAGCGCCACCATTGTCCTTGCTGATAAAGATGTTCGTCTGGTTGTTTTGTCTGCCTCCGCAGGCGTCACCAACCTGTTAGTTGAACTCTCTGGCGGTCTGGAAAGCCACGTTCGACAAGATAAGATCGCCACCCTGCGCACCCTGCAATACAACATTATTTCACGCCTGAAACAGCCTGAAGCCATCGGCCAGGAGATCGACCGCCTGCTCGATAATATCAGCCACCTTGCGGCCATGGCTGTTGATTCCCGCTCAGACGCGCTATGCGATGAACTGGTGAGTCACGGGGAGCTGATGTCCTCCCTGCTGTTTGTGGAAGTCCTGCGCGAACGCGACGTGGAAACGCAGTGGTTTGACGCACGCAAAGTGATTCGCACGAACGACACGTTCGGCTGCGCGGTACCCGTTATAAGCGAGATTGCAGAACGGGTGGAAAAGCATTTGCACCCGCGCATTGCGCAGTCTCTGGTTGTCACGCAAGGCTTTATTGGCAGCGACGCGGCGGGGCAAACCACCACGCTTGGCCGTGGCGGTAGCGATTACACTGCCTCATTGCTGGCGGAAGCGTTGCAGGCAGCGCGAGTGGATATCTGGACCGATGTCGCCGGGATTTATACTACCGATCCCCGAATCGTCCCCCAGGCGAAACGCATTGATACGCTCTCATTCTCTGAAGCCAGTGAAATGGCGACCTTTGGCGCGAAAGTTTTGCATCCGGCAACCCTGCTACCGGCGATGCGTAAAAATATTCCGGTCTTTGTCGGTTCAAGCGCTCAGCCGCGCGCGGGCGGAACGCTGGTGTGCCGCGACACGCACGAACCGCCGCGTTACCGTGCGCTGGCCGTGCGTCGCCAGCAAACGCTGTTGAAATTATCCAGCGTCAATGCGCAACCCGCTCACCGCTTTTTAGCCGAGATGTTCAACATTTTGTCGCGTCATGATGTGGCGATGGATCTGGTGACCACCTCGGAAGCCAGCATTGCGCTTATCCTCAACTCTACCGGCTCGACGTCCGGCGAAGCGGACACGCTGACTACCGCGCTGCTTACCGAACTGTCGTCGCACTGCCATGTTGAAATCGAGACCGGGCTGGCGTTAGTTTCGCTTATTGGTAATACGCTCTCACAGGCACCGGCGGTGTGCAAAGAGGTGTTCGCCGAACTGGAAAATCATTCCGTGCGGATAATTTGCCACGGTGCCTCCAGCCATAATCTTTGCTTCCTGCTCCCTGCGGAATTCGCTGACAGCGCAGTCAAAACGTTACACCGTAACCTGTTAGAGTAACGGCGGTTAACGCGCCCCATTCACGGGCACAGCTGAGTGCTGGCCGCGCTTTTGCCAGCACTCAACTCATGATCAATCGACCGCCGCTTCCTCTCTTTATCCGTGATAGCGACACGCTAAATGTGCAACTTGTAACGATGGCCGGAATAGCCACTTTTCGCAGAAAGTCGCCCTTACCTGTCCGGACGCTAACGTTTAGCGGTGCAAAGCCCGTGACGCTCAGCGGGCTTTCTTGTAACCTTCCGCAAAACTTTTCCCGAAAACCGGACTTCACATGGCCGCTCATATTTCAAAAGATCCTTTGCACGGCGTGACGCTTGAAATGCAGGTTAACGCGCTGGTCGCCCGCTACGGTTGGCACGAACTCGGCAAACTCATCAATATCAATTGCTTTAAAAACGATCCAAGCGTTAAATCCAGTTTGAAATTTTTGCGACGCACGCCCTGGGCGCGCGCGGAAGTTGAGGCGCTGTATCTCGAATCACTGGAAGAGCGCGCCCCGGCCAAATCAGACGAACCTGCGTTTAACCCGTGGACAAGCGGTCGAACGCCCAAGAGTTAATTTTCAGATGTCATTACAAAAGTCAGGCGTGCTTATTGCCACTGCGCTTTTACTCGCCAGTTGCGCCTCTAAAGCGCCGAAATCACTCGTCACGCCGTTGCCGCCGGTGGCAAAACACCCACTCGCAACGACGCCTGCAAAAAATACACAACCCGTGCGAGGTATCTGGCTGGCGACCGTGTCGCGTCTCGACTGGCCGCCGGTAAACTCGGTGAATATGAGCGCCCCGTTGCGCGTTAACCAGCAGCAAGAAGCGCTGAGAAACAAGCTGGATAAGCTAAAAAGCCTCGGCATCAATACCGTCTTTTTCCAGGTCAAACCCGACGGCACCGCGCTGTGGCCGTCGAAGATTTTACCCTGGTCAGATATGCTGACTGGCACAATTGGGCTGGATCCGGGTTACGATCCGCTGCAGTTTATTCTCGATGAAGCCCACAAGCGCGGCATGAAAGTGCACGCGTGGTTTAACCCCTACCGCGTTTCAGTCAATACCAAACCGTCGACCACCGCAGAGCTTAACCGCACATTATCCCTGCATCCGGCCAGCATTTTTGTGCTGCATCGTGACTGGATCCGCACGGCGGGCGACCGTTTTGTGCTCGATCCCGGCATTCCGGAAGTGCGCGACTGGATAACCAGCATCGTTGCAGATGTGGTGGCTCGCTATCCGGTCGATGGCGTGCAGTTTGACGACTATTTCTACTCTGAAACCCCGGGTTCTGCGTTGAATGACAGCCAGACTTACCGGCAATATGGCCAGGCGTTCAGTTCAAAAGCGGACTGGCGGCGCAACAATACGCAGCAGTTGATTGAGCAGGTTTCACGCACCATTCGCCAACTCAATCCCAATGTCGAATTCGGTGTCAGCCCGGCGGGAGTCTGGCGTAACCGCTCATTTGACGCAGCTGGTTCGGACACGCGCGGCGCAGCGGCGTATGACGAATCATTTGCCGACACGCGCCGCTGGGTGCAACAAGGATTACTGGATTACATTGCCCCGCAAATTTACTGGCCCTTCGCCCGCGATGCGGCACGTTACGATGTGCTGGCAAAATGGTGGGCGGATGTCGTGAAACCGACAAAAACACGTCTCTACATCGGCGTGGCGCTGTATAAGGTAGGGGAATATTCGAAGAATGAGCCCGACTGGACAGTCAACGGCGGCGTGCCTGAGCTGAAAAAACAGCTCGATTTAAACGAATCGCTGCCGCAAATTAACGGCACGATTTTGTTCCGCGAAAGTTATCTGGAACAGCCGCAAACTCAGCAGGCGGTGAATTATTTGAAGAGCCGCTGGGGCGGCTAAGCAGGAAGGAAAAATTTTTGATAGTTTCCCCGGGGGTTCTCGCACTCAGATTCTCCAATTAGCGTACCGTCGGGGAACACGCTGTAGTTGAATGCTTGCAGCGCAATATAGTTGCTAAATAGATCAAAATCGCTTATTCCACCATAGTTGATGAAATCGTTTTCATCGCCAGCAAAATATTTCTCAATTGCCCGCATTAACTGCAAATCAATGCCCACAATGATTGCGTTTTCATATTTATTTTTATGTCTGTTTAATATAACAAACTCCCCCCCCAAAAAACTGCTCGACTCTGAAGGAGTATTGTTGAAAATCACTTTCGCCACCGTTCATTAATTTATCAGCAAGCGCAAAAAGATTAGCAAACTTGAACCATGCTGCATAATTTCTAACTTTTACCCATTCGGCTGAAAGCTCAATTTCGTAACCGATATTTTTCCCTGGCGGATCGACATAAATGATAGCGCTGTTAACGGGTTGCTTTTCACCACGTAGGGCAGAATGCATCGCATAACCATTATTGATATTAGTTGTGGGACTGTTCAGCCAGGGATCTACTTGTTTATCTAAAGCTCGTTTTAACGACGATTTAATCTCAGAAGGGTCGTTAATCTGCAACGCGTAGGAGCTTTTAGATTCAAAAATAACTCTTTCTTTCTTACTGTTCTCAAATAAAAAATCCGCTATTTTCACTCTCTTCTCAGAATCAGGCAAAGCAGCGATATGAGCCCGCACCTTAACATCGGAAGCCAGATGCCCGACGAAAACGTAACCTAATCTGTTACTTAGCAGTAAAGATACACCTTGCCCCAGCCGACCTATTAGGCTTGTTAATGTTACATCATTGACTACTGTATCAATGTCATCAACGAGCCTCAGATTATGGTTTTTTTCCAGTTTAATCAGTTGATGAGCAGACAAGATAAGTCCCAGGCTATGAAAGCTATAATTGCGTTGAATAAGGAAATCTGTTTTTACTACCGCGTGAGCCAATTGCCATAGAGTAAATTCGAGTTGCGGATGCGGTATCGCAAAATCATCCCATTTCGCATGATGAGGTAATTTTTTTAATGTAATATTCTTTAAATCCCATTCAAAAACATCAACATTAATAACCTTTCTGCTGTCTTTGAAAAGATACGCGAATTCTTTAATATATCTAAGCATGTCTGTTATCCTTACCAGAAACATGTTTTCTAGAGAAAGTTCTCAATAATACTCATTATTCGAAAGCAAAAACAATCTTTTCCCCTAAATCATTCCTGTTCTTTGTTAACTGAGTGCTATCGAAAAATCTAGTCAGTATTTTTTTGCTCTACATCGTTATTCACTCTGCAACTAATTCATCATAAACATTGCGCAGCCTGCTGCGCAGATAGAGCACCGCCTTGTGCTTACGGGATAACAGCGCCTGCATGCTGACGCCCGTCTCCTCCACCAGCGTCTTATAACTCAAGCCTTCAAGCTCGGTTTTTTCGAACACCTCGCGCTGGGCGGGTGGAAGTTCCGCCAGCGCGCTTTCCAGCTCTTGCCATAACAGTTCGCGCAGATACTCCTCTTCCGGCGTTTGCGGCACGCCAAACAGCGTTTCCGCCAGTTCATCTTCCGCAAAATCGCTCTCATCGTCACCACTGCTGAAAAAACCGGACAACGGCAGCTCGCGTTTTTTACGCGCCCTGTCGGTCATTTCATTGCGCGCAGCGCGGAACAACCAGGCTGCAACATTCTCCACCGGTTGTTCCACATTCATCAACTGGTAAGTCACTTCCTGCAAAATGTCGTCGGCGTCATCACGCACTGCCGTGCGCCCACGAATAAACGCTTTCAGGCGTGAGCGACAGGCATTCAGCGCGTTGACCAGCAAAGACTCGCCATCCATGGTTTTCACCGTGTTCACTCAGCGTCCGGTTTTTTTGTGCTGCTCTCATCAGGCTGATAGCGATCATCCGCCCTTTCATCCCAACGTCCACGCCAGCCGCAGCGATCGCGGCGACCAAAACCTTCGCGGCGCTGCTGGATAAAGGCTTCACGCTGCTCCGGCGTCATTTGCATCCAGCGTTCGTGCATACGCCGACGCGCCATGCCAAACATTCCTCCATGGAATCCCAGCCCGCCGAACAGAATGCGGCTCAGCACTAACAGCCCCAGCGCTTGCCAGAAACCAATGCTTTTCACGCCAAGAATGGCCGGTAGCAGCGCGTTCCACAACGACATCACCAGCAGCCCTAACGCGATGAATACCACCACGCCAATGATCAACGGTTTCATCATGCGATGCCGACCAAAGCCGTGACGGTGTCCGTGTCGGTGCTCATGCATATCAAAATCTCTCATCTTTTTTCTACTCCATCAGGTTAGTGAATAATTGCTTGTGATGAAGTAGACGGATGAGCGGTAAAAATATTGCCAGGAAAATGCAAATAAATGCCACCACAGTGCAATAATTAACCAACCACTTGAAAAATAATGATAAATTTATCTCAGCCGCAGCCCGACGGGGATCCTTGACGTCATGTTTCTGAAAGTACTCAGGTTAAGTCGTGGCACCGGAAGCGAGCGAGATACAGGTAACCTCAGAAGATCCTCAACACGAATACCGGCTGTTCGATATTCCCGATAAGTCCCTGACGCAACATGTCGACGAATACAGTCCCGAAGTAAACCCAGGTAAGGTTTTTCCGGCTCAAACATATCCAAAACATCGTTCATTAACTCGGTAATTTGATTTTGTTTGATTACCCGTTTATTGACATGTCTGAGAGGTATTTGCGTTAACTCCTTAACCGGCAAGCAAAGATGAAAAAACAGACGCTGTAACCGTACCAGCGTCGCTTTTCTCGCTTCAACCAGTGCCTTACGCTGCAAGGCATAGACATGTATTGAACATATTGCTTTCATGTCATTGGCGTTTCTTGGGTGAATCAGCCCTTCATCATCATAAGTAAAATAGTCTTCCGGATCTTCGATGCATGGGTTGATCAGCAGGCGTTGCGCTTCTTCGTTAGCAATTTGAACGGCACTGCAACTATGGACACGCAAACGCGCATTTTCATCAGCTATCGGAAACTGTATATCCTTCCCAAGGTTTACCATTGCTGGTTGACCGGGAACCTCATGTTCTCGTCGGCGGTTACAATCCGGGCACGACACCAGTAAATTGAGCCACTCAGCTGCGAGCCAGTAATAGCCTGGACGAAGTATTGCTTCGCCATGAGTTTTTATTTCACTTTTCGGCCTGAAGTGTTCGATATCTTTTGGTGTGACGGCACCAAAGCAGCTTTCACAATAGGCACACTTATTACCAAATATTTTTCCCAGTTCAGCAACCAGTTCTTTGTCTTTATAAACATTAAACTTAAATTTACTGTCAGTTATTTTCTCTTCATTGAGGTAGTGAGATACATTAGTGTGAAAATCAATCGATTCATTATATTCCCGCACCGCTTGAGTAAGCCCAATGCTTCTACCACGAGTCATCGCTCTCACGTAAACCGGAATATTTGGCGTTGCCTGGCGACGATTTATTTTAATCATTTCTTTAGCAACCTTTTATTTAAAGCATCTTGCCAGAGGTTGCTGACTGTATTAATGGTTTCCTGCTTCATGTCATGGATTTGCAAAAAGCCTTTCTGCTTATTGTCGGCAATAATATGATCGATTGCTTCAAACATCAGCTGTTCGCGCGGCGTCTCGCCAATATAGCGTCGATCCTTCAACTCAATCTTTAATTTCTCAAGCCGCTGAGATTGTTCTCGATCCTTTTCAGGTAAAGCGAGCAGCGCATAGTATTCATCGAAGATCGCCTCATTTTCCGGATCCTGCGTACTGTTCAGGCCAAAAAATGCAGAGGTTAACAACTGTTCCACACGGAAATCCGCCGGGTTTGGCAAATCGCTCAGCAAGTTGATACTTTCACCATCACGCTGCATCACACACACCTCTCCCGCGCCCAAGCCACGCAAACAGAGCGGATCATGGGTGGTGCAAATAAATTGCATTTCTGGGAATGCCCTTTTTAACGCGCTCACAATGCGCATTTTCCACGTTGGATGCAGGTGGCAATCCAGTTCATCGAGCAAAACTATGCCTTCTGCATTGCTCGGGTTTCCCCAGAGTTGTATTGCTACCGCCAGAATATCAATGCAGAGCGCAATCACACTTTTAAAACCATCGCTGAGGGCTGAAAGAGGCGTGCGCTGCCCGTTTAACGTCACCATGACCTTCCCTTTTTGTTTAAAGAAAAGTGTGTCGTTATCTAAAGCCAACAGATCTTTTAGTACTCTGGCACTGAGATCGAAAATTCTCGTCGACTGCTCTACAAGCCAAGCCTGTGCTGAAATGAGGGGAGAAAAAGGACTGTATAAGTTGTCCAGACGAACATAACTAAGAACGTTATGATTAGTCGGTTCTGAATCTCTTGGTAAGAGTCTCGTTGCGCCATATCCCAATAAGACAAATTGCACATCTTTTGCTTCTTTCTCGCCAGAAACTGTCGCCTTGGGCTCAGCGTAATTCACCGTCGCCGTTTTATTTTTAGTCCGTATAAAGACAGCTTCACGGTGAGAAATGGTAAGAATATGTGATTCGATGAAACCACTCACTTTAATTTTAATGGTGGCTTTTTTACATTTATCTCTAATTAAATCTACTGGATTTATATGCTTTGCATTAAACAATTTTAAAAAATTATCTGCGCCACCCAGGCATAATGCCACTGCCTGCAATACCGAGCTTTTGCCGGTTCCGTTTTCACCTAATAACATTTGCCAGTTGCTGGCAACGGTGAAAGTCAGCTGACGAATGCCTTTAAAGTTTTCAATCGTTACCTGTTCAATTCGTCGTTGCCGAGAACGTGAAATAGCAATACCGCGACTACTTGTTAAGGAGAAATCTGACTGTTCCACCTCAAACGCTTTTAGCTCTTCTTTTTTCTTAAGAATATCTTTTTTTGTTACCACATGAATGGAGTCCAGCCATTCAAAACGATACCCGGTTTTCTGGGCGAGTTTTCTGAGCTCGGGCACCAGCAGTTGGCGCTTCATGGCAGCATATTCGGCATCATCAGCGGTTAGCTGGGCGAGTTGGTGAAGCCCGGAAGTGAGTAAGTTCTCAAATGCCTCCTCGTTTTCAGCGTAAGCACGAACCATATCCAAGGTATAACCTAATTCAGTCATTGCTCTTTTGCGCGCCACAATCAGTGAGGACCGGTTAAGACCAAGGGTGGTTATCGTCATCTTTCCACGCAGCGTATCACTGAACACTTGCCCTTCCCAATCGTACGCCAGATGGTCAGCAGGGTTATCAATGGTAGGGTTGAGCAATAATGGTTTTTCCCGTACTTCTTCACCTATATCGAACGCTCGTTTTGTTTCATCTTCCAGCGGAAAACGGTTAGCTTTCCCGCTCGCAACGCCTTCGTGTCTACGGGTGCGGTTACAATCCGGGCAACTTAATAACAAATTTTCCCATTCGCTTGCCAGCCACCAATAACCAGGGTGAGCAGGGCTTTCAGCAACGCTACCTTTCGGACGATACTGACATACATCACCGGGTGTTATTGAACCGAGCCGCGACTCACACCAGGCACATTTCCCATGAAAAAGTGCATATAGAGCATCTTTCACATCATTTGATTTATAGACTTTGAAATCGAACCAACGTTGAGAGCGATACTTCCCGTTATAAAAATTTACCGCTTTCTCTTTTTCCGCCTCTGCCGCACCATCAGGCAGTAACACGGATGGAATGGCGACACGCCCCCTGTCTACGAATAACATCGTTATTTCCCTTTAAATATATACGCAGGCACGCTACCGCCCGCAAAACAGACAGATTGCGAGAGAAAGCATTCACCGAATGGATAAATGATTTTGCCAAACCAACAAGGGAAATCAAGGCATATCAGGGGAATGAGCCGTTTCGGCGAGAGACAGGAGCGCCGAAGCACTCCTGCTAAGAGGAAAACGCCTTAGCCTACGTTTTCAAACCATTGCAGCTGGAAAAATGAGTCATTGTAATCTTTGTCGGTTGAATCCTCGCTGGCGAAGATATATTTGCCGAAAAAGACCGACGCGCCGCGGGTAATAATATCCTGCGTCCAGAGAACGTTTGAATAACGCTGCCCGCCGTTGGTGCCGATCCAGACAGTATAATTCCCCACGTTATCCGCCTGAAAAAAACCGCTGCCAATTTGCGTTGGCGTCCCGCCGCTGGAGCTGGCGCCCTGCACGGTAAATACCACGTTGGAAAGGCTGTCTTTCAACTGAATAAACTGGTTTGCCGAGCTTTGTACCAGCACCGACCAAAACACGACTTTACCCGGCGGAATAACGATAGCAATGCCATTGCCACTAACAGGTCCTGGCGACATGTTCTTCTCCTCAGCCAATGCTATTAAACCAGGTTAATGTCAGGCAGGTGTCGTTAAAGTCCTGGTCGGCACCATCTTCGGCAATAAAATTGAAGCTGCTGGAATAGATCTGGCTACCGATATTGAGCGTCATCTCCTCCCACATCACTTGCGACCAGGATTGCCCATTGTTGTAGCCAAGGTAGACGGTATACGCACCCGTGCCGGACGCCACAAACGTTCCCTGGCCGATCTGCGTCGGTGAATGTCCGCCTGTCGACGCGCCATTGGCCTGAAAGACCGGGTTATTCGCGAAATCCCTTACCTGAACGTATTGCGCCCAGGATGCCTGCACATTTGCCGTCCAGAAGACCGTTTTTCCTGGCGGCAACGTTATCGCGATGCCATTTCCTGAAACCGGGCCGACACTCATAATTTGCTCCTGCTTTCGCCTGAAGTTGGACGCGGCTGCGTCTTCGCGTGGCCGGTCGCGAGCAAAGTTTTCGCGCTGTCGCCACAGTCAAATTGCGGGCGCTGTGCTTTCAGCGCGGCGAAAATCCGGGTATCCATTGTTGTTTGAACGGATTCGGTGAAGTTGTTCGGGAACGGTGCGGCCGTATCAAATATCGGGCGCAGTTGCTGGTAATAGGCGTTATTGACAATCTGCGACTGCTGCCAGAAAGGCTGGGTGGCCACCAGCAGCGTGCGCCACGGCGTGCCGGCAGGAAGATCCTGAGACTGCACGATGTAATTTTTCATCGCCACGCCGGTCATCATGGTGGTGAATGCCTGTGCGTCACGACTGCACTGACTGCCCGGCCTGCAGGTGGCCGCGCTGGAAACGAAACTATCCTGGAACAGCAGCGGTTGGGCGTTTTGCCCCCACGGTACCGGAATGACATACAACGGAGCGCTTTGCGACGGGCGATAAAGGTTCACGTAGAACGACTGTTCAGAAAATCCCATCTCGGTGCTGGATTGCCCGGTGGCAAACGCCTGCTCAGGCGTAACGCCGGTCCCGTTGTAAAAATAGCCATTGGTACATTGATTGATACCGTTTTTCTGGCAGGTGTCCGATAAAGCAACCAGCTGCGAAATCACGGCATTATCCGGCGGCATTTGTATAGCCTGCGGCATTGCATTCAGGCCATAGCGCTGCACATACGCATTGATGTAGTTGGAGGGCACCGCCCAGTGGCCATTAAAACTCCCGGCCAGCGCGGGAACCGCAGAGGGCAGCGAGTGCATATAGCTCAGTAAATTATCCAGCGTATTTTGCCGGGTAATCGCCTTGTCAAACGCATAGATAAAATTCATGCACAGCCAGCTGGGAATACCCCACAACTGGCCTTTATAGGTCGATCCGGCGAGTGCCACCGGCCACGGCGCATCTCCGCTGATTTGCGCGGGGTTGATAAGCTGGTTATCCGCCAGAAAGCCCAGATACAGCATATCCAGTTCGACAACATCAAAACCGTCGTTTCCCAGAATGGTACGCAGCTTCGTAAAATCATAAATCTTGACCTCCTGGCTAAGCACAGCATTGAGCAACACGTCCGGGTGCTGTGCCTGCCAGCTTTTCACCACATAAGCGAGCAGGCTTTCAAAATTATCCGTCGGCAATGTCGGCAGGTACGAATAGAGCGAGACATTAAGCACACGCTTTTGCTGACCATTGAGCACCAGCGTCTGGTTCGGCCCTTTCGGTGTCAGCGTCATGGCGCGGGTTTGCAGGTTATTACAGTTCGCCCAGTTAATGATCGGCGGATTTGGCCGGCTGGTATTTTGCCCAACATAAAAACTCTGCCCCGGTTCAACCTTAATAAACCAGTCAAAGCTGCCACCAGACGCGCGGGTCCAGCCGTCAGCCGTACAGGTTATCGGTGATGATGAAGTATTTTTAAGGATTAACTGACCTGCAAACACGCCAGCGCTGGCAAAGATAAATAAAACGATGGCAAAGACGCACATCGTCATTCGTGAGATGACGCCCATATAAACTCCTCTATTACTGCGGTAGAAAAACGAAAATAGGTGCGCAGGTGTATTCACGCTGCGCACCACTATATTTAGGCAAAAAGAATATTTAATTTAAAAACTATCTATTACGATATTCGATATATTCAGACCAGATTATTTCGCAAATAAAAGCCTCCCACGAGGGAAGGCTTTATTCTGCTATTTTTTCTTGTAAACATCGGCCGTTGCGTGAATTTTTTTCCTTGTCTGATCGGAGGTTACGACATACACATCACCGCCCTTTTCATCCGCCAGCTTGCTCAGCGCATGGCGGGCATCCATGGGTGACATCTCATCGGATGTGGCAATTTCGCCAACCTTTTCATATTGCGAGGAAACTTTATCAAATTCTGCTTTTTCCATTAATTTGGCGGCCCAGGCATTACTCGCCAGTAATGTTAACGCGCTAATAATCACTAAACTTTTTTTGTTCATCAGGCATTCTCCGGATTGTTTTGAGATGGCTGTAAATAACAGAAAAGCACAGTCGATTATTTACTCTTTAACGGTAGACCAAGCCAAAAATAATTCAATGCCATTAATTAATCGGTTATTTAATCAACATATTAAGCTGAATAAAAGTGAAACGTGCATATGAAATGTCATATATAATGGCGCGCGTCTCACTTCAGGGTTTACACATTTCAGGAGTCTGGTGATGAAAGATTCACACCTCAACCTGCCAGCGGGCTACTTTGGCATCGTGCTTGGCATTATCGGGCTGGGCTTTTCCTGGCGTTTCGCCGCCACTATCTGGCCGGTCACGCTGCTGCCTGCGGATGGCTTAATCATTCTGGCAATGGTCATCTGGGCGCTATTGATGCTGGCATTTATTAGCCGAATGTTTCGCCACGGCGCAAGCGTGCTCGAAGAGATCACCCATCCGCTGAAAAGCAGTTTTGTCAGCCTGGCACCGGCAACCTCGATGCTGGTCGCCATTGGCCTTGCGCCGTGGTTCCACACGCTGGCGCTGGGGCTGTTTCTTGTTGCTGTTGTTATTCAGCTCACCTACTCCGCCTGGCAAACCGCCGGGTTATGGCGCGGCCAACACCCCAAAGAAGCGACGACGCCGGGGCTTTATCTGCCCACGGTTGCCAACAACTTTATCAGCGCGATGGCCTGCGGCGCGTTCGGTTTTAACGATGTCGGGATGTTGTTTCTCGGTGCCGGGATCTTCTCCTGGCTGAGCCTTGAGCCTGCAATTCTCAGCCGGATGCGTAATCTTGATGAAATGTCGCCAGCCGTGCGCACATCGCTTGGCATTCAGATGGCGCCTGCATTCGTGGCCTGTAGCGCCTGGCTGAGCATCAACGGCGGGCAGGCCGATGTGTTCGCCAAACTGTTATTCGGCTATGGCCTGTTGCAGATGCTGTTCATGATAAGGCTGATCCCCTGGTACAGTTCGCAGCCGTTTAACCCGTCGTTCTGGAGTTTTTCATTCGGCGTGGCGTCGCTGGCGACCACCTCGATTCGCCTTGGACACGGTACGCCGGGCGGCGCACTGTACTGGATGTCATTCCCGCTGTTTATCGCGGCTAACCTGGTGATTGTGCTGTTGATGGTGAAAACCTTCGCGCTGTTACTGCGGGGTAAGTTACTGATCCGCGCATAAAGCAGAATGCGCCAGGCAAGCATGTCGCCTGGCGCATTGCTGATTACGGGCGACGGAACAGCACGATACTGCGTCCTTCGAGTTCGAAATCCTTCTCTTTGGTGATAACAATCCCGCTTTTCGCGCTATCGGCGGTGGTCAGCTCCAGCACCCAGCCGCCTTCGCCGAACTGCGGAATACGAAACGGCACCGTGCCTTCAAACGGGTTAAACAGCATCAGTACGTCATGCCAGATCCCCTCTTCTTCCTGCAAATCCGGGCGTCCGATATAGACGCCGAGCGTCGTACCTTCATCCCACTGTTCCGGTAACTGCTCGCCGCCACCGGCGTTGTACCAGCGGATCTCCATACCATCGCGCCAGTTTTCTCGCCGCAGGATCGGCTGCGAAGCCCGTAGCGCAATGACATGACGGGTAAATTCCCGCAGCGCTTCACCGTTGCCGCTGTGCGGCGCGTCCCAGTCGATCCACGAGATTTCGCTGTCCTGGCAGTAGCCATTATTGTTGCCCTGCTGGGTGCGGCCAAACTCGTCCCCGGCCAGCAGCATTGGCGTACCGTGGGAGAAGAACAACGTAGCGAGAAAGTTGCGTTTTTGCCGTTCGCGCACGGTGTTGATGCCTTCGTCGTCGGTCACCCCTTCCACGCCGTAGTTATAGGAGCGGTTGTCATTGTGGCCGTCGTTATTGTCCTCGCCGTTGGCTTCATTATGTTTTTCGTTGTACGACACTAAGTCGTTCAGCGTAAAACCGTCGTGGGCAGTAATAAAATTCACGCTTGCCCACGGGCGACGCCCGCGCTGATCGTACAGATCGCCGGAGCCCAGCAAGCGGGCGGCAAAGTCCGTCGACACGTTATCGCCCTTCCAGTATTCACGCAGCGTGTCGCGGTATTTGTCGTTCCACTCTGCCCAGCCCGGCGGGAATCCGCCCACCTGATAACCGCCGGGGCCGATGTCCCACGGTTCGCCAACCAGTTTCAGCCGGGATAACAGCGGATCCTGCGTCATGGCATCGAAAAAGCCGCCGCGCTGGTCAAACCCTTCCGGCTCGCGCCCAAGAATGGTGCCCAGATCGAAGCGAAAACCGTCGATATGCATCGATTCTGCCCAGTAACGCAGCGAATCCATCACCATCTGCAATACGCGCGGATGCGACGTGTTCACCGTGTTGCCGGTGCCGGTGTCATTGATGTAGTAACGGTGCTGATCCGGCAACGTGCGGTAATAAGAGAAGTTGTCGATGCCTTTAAACGACAGCGTTGGCCCCAGTTCGTTGCCTTCTGCCGTGTGGTTATAAACCACATCGAGGATCACTTCGATACCGGCATCGTGAAACGCCCGCACCATATCGCGAAAGCCCTGAATGCCGCGCGGCCCGTAATAACGCGACGCCGGGGCGAAGAAACCGAGCGTGTTATAGCCCCAGAAGTTGCGCAGCCCTTTATCGAGCAAATGCTGGTCGTCCGGGAACCAGTGAACCGGCAGCAGTTCAACAGAGGTAATGCCGAGGCTTTTGATGTACTCCACCGAGGCTTTATGCCCCATCCCCTCGAACGTGCCGCGCAGCTCCGGCGGCAGCGCCGGATTAAGCTGCGTGAAGCCTTTGACATGGGTTTCGTAGAAAACCGTACGCGGCCAGGGAATATTCGGCCTGGCGCCGTCCTGCCAGTCGAACGCGTGGGGATCGATAACCCGGCATTTGGGCGTAAACGGCGCGCTATCCTGGGTATCAAAGGTCAGGTCTTTATCTTCATGGCCTAAATCGTAAGCGTAATGGGCCGCGTTCCACTCGATATCCCCGACCAGTTCGCGGGCATAAGGGTCAATCAATAATTTATTCGGGTTAAACCGGTGGCCGTTTTCCGGCTCAAACGGGCCATGCACCCGGTAGCCGTACAGCGCACCGGGTTGCAGGCCCGGCACATAACCGTGCCAGATCTCGTGCGTGTTTTCCGGCAGCTCAAACCGGGCGATCTCCTGCTTACCATCGGGGGCGTATAAACAGAGCTCCACACGATGCGCATGCGCTGAAAAAAGGGCAAAGTTAACGCCCTCACCGTCGTAATTCGCACCGAGTTGCTGGCCGTGCCCCGCCGTAATGTAAAACTGTTTTCCGTCAGACATTGCTTCCCCTTGATCGCCTGTAAAGTCTCACCAGACATAACGATTGATGAACTGCACCCTTTTTTCGATCACGCACTGACCAGTACCGCAAAGGTGAAACCGCCTATCGATCGCAGGTTCACTTTGTCGGTGAGAAAAACCTCCTCTGAGCTGAGTATGTCCCGGTAACGCCGATTCGCCAGTTCCGGCGGCAAGGCAATATTGGCGCCCGCCAGGCTGCCGTCGATGGCATCGAACAGCAGGCGCGGGGCAAGCACAATTAACGCATCCTGATTTTCCACGCGCGCATAGGCGATGAGGTGCTCCGCCTCTTCGCCCGCAACGGTCAATGGCAGATAGGCTCCCCGGCGGAACAGCGATGGCATCTGCTGGCGTAAATGCAGCAGCCGGTAGATGAAAAACTGCTTTAATTGCCCGCTCGACCAGCTCTCCTGCGAATGCGGATCGGCCTGCTCTTCATCCACCAGCAAGCGCTCCAGCTCGGCGTAATCCGGCTCCAGCCGGTTATCCGGGTCAACCAGGCTGAAATTGAGCGCTTCGCTGCCCTGATAAATATCCGGCACGCCAGGTGCCGTCAGTTTGATCACCGTTTGCGTCAGGCTATTGACCAGCCCGGCGCGGATAAAGGGCTGTAGCGAGGTGGTAAAATCGATTAAAAACTCGCGGTTCTCCGGTGACAACAAATGCCGCACGTAATCGAGTACCGCCTGTTCATAGGCGTCGTTAGTTTCGATCCAGTCGGTGCGCTGTTTCGCTTCGCGCAGCGCTTTTTCGACAAACGCCACAAACCGCTCTTCCAGCGCGCGCAAACCTTCCACGTCATCGGCTTGTAAGTTGACCGGCCAGACACCTGCCAGCGCCTGGTAAATCATCCACGCCACCATCGGTCGCGGCGCGTGCCCATCGTCCAGCAGTTGTACTTTGCTATGGTTCATCTGTCGCCAGCGTGCCACGCAATCGGCCCAGCGCTCGGGCGCTTCCGTCAGGGTATAGAGCCGCGCCCGGGCGTCTTCCCCGCGTTTGGTGTCATGAGTTGAGGTGCCGGAAAGCGCATCCGGCTGGCGCTCAAGCCGGGTTTGCATCTCCGCGTGGAAACGATCAAGCGAAAAGGTGCGCGGTAGTGGCTCCGCGCCGACTTCGTTAAGCGCCAGATCGACATGCTGGCGGAAAAAGAGCGTATCTTCGACGGATTTCGCCATCAGCGGCCCGGTGAGCTGCTGAAAACGCGTGCGAAAACGGGCCGCCGCACCGAGCGCGCTTTTCGCCACATCGCCCATTAAAATACGGCGCACAAAATCGAGCGCGGCTGCGTCCGGCGCATACGGGCTGCGCTGAACGCTCTCGACCACCTTGTGCAGCAGCGCAGCGTCAGCCGCCGGTAGCCCATCTTCCGTGCCATAAGTGCGATACACCGGGAAAGCGATCAACAGTTCGCGCAGTGCCTGGCGCACCGCATCTTCTTGCGGCACCGGGATTTCTGCGTGGCCAATGGTGAGCGCCAGCGACACCAGCACGCTAAATTCGCCGTTAAAATTACGATCGACCATCAGCAGCTTGGCGTCGCGCAGCTCCTCATGCATATTCACACGCCGCCCGGCAACGCTGTCGTAGGCTTTGCGCAGATTACTGAGCTTTGCGTCATCGACCAGCACATCCGACAGCGCAGCGATAAATTCATACCCGGTGGTACCGGAAACCGGCCAGTCCGCCGGGAGATGCTCGCCTTTGCCGAGGATCTTCTCCACCGTGAGGTAACACTCAGGCCCTACCTTCTGGCGTAAGCGCATCAGATAACCCTGCGGATCGGCCAGCCCGTCGACGTGATCGATTCGCAAACCCTCAACCACGCCGCTGTGCACCAGTTCAAGGATCAGCCGGTGCGCATCATCAAAGACCGCTTCATCTTCCACGCGCACGCCAACCAGGCCGGTGATTTCAAAAAAGCGCCGGTACGAAAGGTCATTCGCCGCATCGCGCCAGCTCATCAAACGCCAGGGCTGCTGCGCATGAATGTCAGCGATTAGCGCGTGATCGGTCTCGCCGATAAGTGCCTGCTCCCGCCCTTGCCAGCTCTCTGCCACCAGCGGATAAAAGTTGTCGTAATAGGCCAGCGCCGGTTCGCCGGTCAGCGGATCGGCTTTGATCGCCAGCTCGCCGTTTGCAAGCACGGTGTCAAAATCATCGCCGAGAAACGGCAGCGTCAGCCGCCGCGACCAGTCGATGTCGAAATGGCGGGCATACGGGCTTTTCTCGCCTTTGGCTATCACATCGCGCCACCAGGCGTTTTCCAGCGAGGCGGCCATATGGTTTGGCACAATATCCAGAATCAGCCCCAGCCCGGCGTTTTTTAACGCGCTCACCAGCCGATCAAACCCGTCGCGCCCGCCAAGCGTCGGGTCTATCTCATTGGCGTTGGTCACGTCATAACCATGGGTGGAACCGCTGGCGGCGGTGAAAATGGGCGAGGCATAAAGATGGCTGATGCCCAGATGTTTAAGATACGGAACCAGCGCCGCGGCGCGATCAAAGGTCATTCCGTTACGAAACTGCAAGCGGTAAGTCGCGGTTGGCGTATTCACATTCCCTCTCCCAAAGCCAGACGAACAATGAACGCATTCGGCGGCAAATCATCCTGCCCGCGCGGCCAGGCAGCCAGCGTTTTACCGGGAAGATCCGGCAACGGTTGCGTCGCCTCGCCAATATTGAGCGCCAGCGATAATGTCCCTTGCGGGAAGCGCCAGCGGACCGCGACAAACCCCGGCGCGGTGGCGATCACTTCCCCATTTTGCCGCTGCGCATGAGTCAGCAGCGGCACCACATATTTCTGGCGCAGCGTCAGCCAGTCGCGGGTTTGCGTCAGCCAGCGCTGGCCGCTCTCCTGCTGCGTTTTCGCCCAGTCCAGTTGTGAACGGCTAAAGGTTTCAGGCGCATTCGGATCGGGAACCGCTTCCCCCTCATGTCCGGCATGGCCCTGGAACTCCCGCGCCCGCCCTTCACGCACGGCGCGCGCCAGATCGCCGTGAAAATCGGTAAAGAACAGGAAAGGATTGGTTTCGCCATACTCTTCGCCCATAAACAGCAGCGGAATATGCGGGGAAAACAGCAGCGCGCCGAGCAGCACGCGCGTTCTCTCCTCGCCCGCCAGCGTGATAAGCCGCTCGCCCTGCGCACGGTTGCCGGTCTGATCGTGGTTCTGGATAAAATCGACAAACGCTACCGGCGGCTGGTTGCGGCTGTCCACTCCGCGTGGTTCACCGGTTGACGGGGCAATCTCCCCCTGAAACGCGAATCCTTCAGTTAACGCGCGCGCCAGCCACACTTCGGGCTTATCCGCAAAATCCTGGTAATAGGCATGGGTTTCACCGGTGGCAAACACATGCGCGGCATTGTGCAGATCGTCGTTCCACTCGGCGGTAAACAGCGGCGCCCGCCCATCCGGATCGCGCGGATGCAGCGCAATAATGTTGCGGCAATCTTCGGTGGTCAGATGCACCGGCCTGTCGGTGATCTCCTCGCGAATACGGCGGGCAATCTCCACCAGCACCGGCGGTTCGGCGCTGTCTTCAATCTGATCGATGGCATCAAATCGCAGCCCGTCCAGGTTGTATTCGTTGAGCCAGTAGAGCGGTGCTTCAACGATGTAACGCCGCACCGCGTCAACGTCATACGCGATGCCCGGCCCCCACGGCGTCTGCCGTTCGGCGTGGAAAAAATCCGGCGACAGCGCGGGTAAGTAGTTACCTTCCGGGCCAAAGTGGTTGAGCACAATATCCAGCACCACTGAAAGGCCGTAGCCGTGAGCGGCGTCGATAAAGGCTTTAAAATCATCCGGCGTGCCATACGCCGAGTGCGGCGCATAGAGCAGCACGCCGTCATAGCCCCAGCCGCGATTGCCGCCAAACTGGGAGACGGGCATCACTTCTATCATGGTGATGCCGAGTTGCGCGAGGTACGGCAGTTTTTCCATTGCCGCGCGAAAAGTGCCCTGCGGGGTAAATGTCCCGATATGCAGTTCATAGACCACGGATTCTTGCCACGGGCGACCCTGCCACTGCGGGTGTTGCCAGACGTAATGATCCGGGTCGACAACCAGCGAAGGGCCGTTAACGTCGGCGGCCTGCGCGCGCGAGGCGGGATCGGGAACCGCCAAACCGTTGCTCAGGACAAACTGGTACGCCGTACCTGCGGCGATATTATCGACGGTCCGTTCAAACCAGCCGTCATCAAGGCGTTGCATTGGCAGTTCGCCAGCCGGTAAACGCAGTGAAACCTGCTGCTGCCCGGTGGCCCATAAGCGAAAACGCACGCGACCATTCGCGAGGTATTCGGCTCCCCAACTTTTACAAAACGATTTCGACGCCATGCAATTACCTCTCCACGATGTCACGAAGAACAATCATAGTCGATAATCTGCAAAGCCATTGGCGGGCCGCCCGGTCATGCACGCGCATACCGGGCGGTGAGTTGCGTTACTGCTGTTGTTTTTCTTCTGCGGCTTCGACTTCGCGATACCAGCGCGGATGGTGCTTCTTCGCCCAGCGGCGGCTCACTTTGCCTTCAATCATGCCTTTGATCGACCCTTTCACCCAGAACGCCATATACATGTGCACCAGGATGGCGAGCATCAGAATAATGGCGGAAGTGGCATGCGCCAGCAAACACCAGCGAATCAGCCAGATGGGAAAAAAATGGGCAAAGTACGGACGCCAAATCACCACGCCCGACGCCAGCAGCAGCGAAATCATGCTCATGATGGTCCAGAACATCATTTTCTGCCCGGCGTTATATTTGCCGACATCCGCAACCTTGTGCTCATTGCCTTTCAGCACTTCGACAATGTTTTTCAGCCACGGCAGATCTTTCTTGTCCGGGATGTTGTGATGCACAAAACGCCCGAACATAAACATCAGGATCAGAAAGATCAGTACGCCAAAGAACGGGTGCAGAATGCGCCCCATCTGCGGCGTGCCGAAGGTTTGCGTCAGCCAGTGCAGCGTCGGGAAAAAGAGCGCGATACCGGATAACGCCACCAGAAAGAAGCAGATAACTACCGTCCAGTGGCACGCCCGGTCGATAAATTTGGTGCGCAGGATCATTTTGCTTTTATTCATGGTCGTGCTCCTCTTCATCGTCATCCGTCTCTTTGTTCGGCCCTACGCCGATGTAGTGGAACAGCAGACCGGCAAAAGTGGCGATAAACCCGGCGGCGGAGAGCGGCTTGAGAATGCCCTTCCACAGATTAACCGGTACATCGATTTTCGGTTCCGCAGGCAGGTTGTGATACAGCCCCGGCTGGTCAGCATGATGCAGCACATACATCACATGCGTACCGCCCACGCCCTGCGGGTTGTATACACCCGCACCGGCATAACCGCGTTTTTGCAACTGCGCCACACGTTGTTCGCCAAGTTCCAGCATCTCGGCTTTGGTGCCGAAATGGATCGCCCCGGTCGGACAGGTTTTCACGCAGGCAGGCTCCTGACCGACGCTGACGCGATCGACGCAAAGCGTGCATTTGTAGACCCGGTTATCGTCCGGGTTGAGACGCGGCACGTTGAACGGGCAACCGGCAATGCAGTAACCGCAGCCAATGCAGTGCTCCGACTGGAAATCGACAATCCCGTTGGCGTACTGAATGATCGCCCCCGCAGACGGGCAGACTTTCAGGCAGCCCGGCTCCGCGCAGTGCATACAGCCATCTTTGCGGATCAGCCACTCCAGTTTGCCGTTTTGCGTGGTTTCGCTAAAGCGCATCACCGTCCAGGATTTGGCGCTTAAATCGAGCGGGTTGTCATACACCCCGGCGCAATACCCCACTTCATCGCGGATATCGTTCCACTCGGAACAGGCCACCTGACAGCCTTTACAGCCGATACAGGTGGACACATCAATCAGCTTTGCCACTTCGGCACGGAAATCCCGTGCCTGCGGCGGCGGCGTAAAACCGTTGGTCGCTGAACGTTTAATAATGTCTTGTGATTGCATGGACATGGTTTCGCTTCCTTACGCCTTCTCAATATTGACCAAAAACGCCTTGTATTCCGGCGTCTGCGAGTTAGCGTCGCCAACAGACGGCGTCAGCGTGTTAGCAAGGAAGCCTTTGCGCGTGGCCCCTTCAAAACCCCAGTGGCACGGAATGCCGACGGTATCGATGCTGTGCCCGTCGATAGTCAGCGTCTGCAAGCGTTTGGTCACCACCGCTTTGGCTTTGATAAAACCGCGTTTTGACATCACCTTCACGTCGTCTCCGGCGAGAATGCCCTTCTCTTTGGCCAGCGCTTCGCCAATCTCCACAAACTGATCCGGCTGCGCGATAGCGTTAAGGCGGGCATGTTTCGTCCAGTGGCGGAACAGCTCGGTTATTGAGTAGGTGGTGGCGACATACGGGAAGGCATCTGCTTTGCCCATATTGGCTTTGTCGGCGGCGAAAATGCGCGCCACCGGGCTGGAAACCACCTCCGGGTGCAGCGGGTTGGTGCCAATCGGTGATTCAATCGGCTCGTAGTGTTCCGGGAACGGGCCGTCGTTCATCTTATCGATGGAGAACAGGCGCGCCACGCCTTCCGGGTTCATGATGAACGGCCCGATATTGCTGCCTGGCGCGGCCTGGCTGTAGTCGGCAACGTCCATGCCTGTCCAGCGCTGACCATCCCAGTGCAGCAGCGCACGTTTCGCATCCCACGGTTTGCCCGCCGGATCGGCAGAGGCGCGGTTGTAAAGAATGCGGCGGTTCGCCGGCCACGACCACGCCCAGCCCGGCGTGCAGCCCAGCCCGTACGGATCGCTGTTATCACGATTCGCCATCTGGTTACCGCGCTCCGTCCAGCTACCGCAATACACCCAGCAGAAGCTGCTGGTGGAGCCGTCATCGCGCAGTTGCGCAAAGCTGCTTAACTGCTCGCCTTTTCTGGCAATCAACGTGCCTTTGTCGTCATACAGATCGCGCAGTGCTTTGCCGTTGGCTTCGCGGGCGACTTCTTCCGGATGCGGATCGTACGGATCGTTATAATCCCAGGACATGTTCAGCAGCGGTTCCGGGTTGGCTCCGCCTTCGGCCTGATACAGCTCGCGCAGGCGCATAAACAGGCGGCCCAGGATTTTGGCGTCATGCAACGCTTCTCCAGGCGGCTCGGCGGCGGCCCAGTGCCACTGTAACCAGCGCCCGGAGTTGGCAATAGAACCGTCCTCTTCAGCAAAGCAGGAGGATGGCAGACGGAATACTTCGGTCTGAATTTCCGCCGGGTTGACGTCGTTCATCTCACCGTGGTTCTGCCAGAAGGTGGAGGATTCGGTCGCCAGCGGATCGATAACCACCATGTATTTCAGTTTTGCCAGCGCGCGTGATGACTTGTTCTTATCCGGGAAGGCCGCCAGCGGGTTGAACCCCTGCACGATATAACCGTTGATTTTGCCTTCGATCATCAGCTCGGCCTGGGTCATCACATCGTAGAGACGATCCCATTTCGGCAGCCAGTCATAACCCCAGTTGTTCTCCACCGTGGCGCGATCGCCCCAGAAGCTCTTCATCATGCTGATGAAAAACTTCGGCGTATTCTGCCAGTAGTTCACTTCATTCACCCCCAGCGACGGCGGCGTGATCTGTGAAATATAGGTCTGGTAATCCGGCTGTTTTTCCGAGGGCAGCGGCATATAACCCGGCAGGTTGGTCGACAATAAACCTAAGTCGGTATAGCCCTGAATATTCGAGTGACCGCGCAGCGCGTTCACGCCGCCGCCCGCCATACCGATATTACCGAGCAGCAGTTGCAGCATCCCCGCCGCGCGAATGATCTGCGCCCCGGCCGAGTGGTGTGTCCAGCCCAGCGCATAAAGAATGGTAGCGGTGCGGTTCGGCACACTGGTGCTGCCGAGCACCGAACAAACATGGGTGAAATCTTTCACCGTGGTGCCGCACAAGCGGCTGACCATTTCCGGCGTGTAACGCGCAACGTGGGCTTTGAGCAAGCTCCACACGCAGCGCGGATGGCTCAGCGTCTCGTCGCGCAGCGCGTTGCCCTGAGCGTCGAGTTGGTAGAACCAACTGGATTTGTCGTACTGGCGTTTTTGTGCGTCGTAGCCGCTGAACAGGCCGTCGTTAAACGCGTAATCCTCGCGAATAATCAGGCTGGCATTGGTGTAGTGACGCACATATTCATGCTGGATCTGGTCATGTTCAATCAGATAGTGGATAGCACCCAGCAGGAACGCGGTATCGGAACCGGCGCGGATCGGCGCATAGAAATCGGCCACCGCCGCACTGCGGTTAAAGCGTGGATCGACGACCATTACGGTGGCGTCGTTTTTGGTTTGCGCTTCCACCACCCACTTAAAGCCGACCGGGTGCGCTTCAGCGGCGTTACCGCCCATGATCAGCACCACGTTGGCGTTTTTGATGTCCACCCAGTTGTTAGTCATCGCGCCGCGACCAAAAGTCGGCGCCAGCGCGGAAACGGTCGGGCCGTGGCACAAACGCGCCTGACAGTCGATCGCCACCATGCCCAGCGCGCGGGTAAATTTGCCGTCAAGAATGCCGGTCTCATTACTGGCAGCGGAAGAACAGAGCATGCCGGTGGTGGTCCAGCGATTGACCGTTACGCCCTGCGCATTTTTTTCAATAAAGTTTTCATCGCGATCTTTTTTCATTAACCGCGCGATTTTATCAATTGCTTCATCCCAGCTAATTCGCTGCCATTTATCTGAACCCGGCGCGCGATATTGCGGATGTAATAAACGGTTTTCGCTGTGAATATAGTCCAGAACGCCAGCGCCTTTTGGGCACAATGAACCCCGGCTCACCGGATGATCGGCGTCGCCTTCAATGTGATAAATATTTTCACTGACATTTTTCGCATTATCACCGAGGCTGTACATCAGCATGCCGCAGCCGACTGAACAATAGGTGCAGTTATTTCGCGTCTCTTTTGCTTTTAAGAGTTTATATTGACGGGTTTCCGCGTGAACGGAAAAAGAAGATAAAAATCCGAGAGATGCGACAGTGCTTCCTGCCAGACCGCCCGCGCAGATCCGAAAGAACTGCCTCCGGTTGAGCTCCATTTGTCCTCCAGCTTAAACTTAAGACATGAAAAGGGACGGAGATTATAAGGATATTCTCAACACTTAACCATTATCCATTTATGGTTATTTTTGCGGGTAATTTGGGGCAGATACTTATTTAATTTAACTAAAATTAGCGGCAGAGATTTTTCTCTCTGCCTTTTTTATTATTTCGTCGCACTGAATATGGCTTTACCGATGCGGGCAATGGCGTCATTACTTTGCGCGATTGTCGCTTTTGTATCCGTTATATAAATAGATACAATACGAGGCGCGCCTTTTTTCGGCCAGACAATACTGATAATCGACCGCGAACCATATCCGCCCGCCCCGGTTTTATCGCCAATCACCCAGCCTTTTGGCAATGTGGAACGCAGCAGCGCATCTGCGACTTTATCCTCTTTCATCCACTGCACCAGTTGCGCACGCGAACGCGGCGTTAATACCTCGCCAAGCGTCAGCTTTTGCAGCGTGTGGCTGACGGCAAGCGGCGTGGTGGTATCACGTAAATCGCCCGGTACGGCGCTGTTCAGTTCGGGTTCCGCGCGATCGAGTCGCGTGACACTGTCACCTGAATCGGCAAAGAAACGCGTCACCGCAGCCGGACCGCCGAGCTTTTTCGCCAGCAGATTTGCCGCCGTGTTGTCACTTTCAGTGATTGCTGCGCTGCACAGTTGCTGCCAGCTCATCGAGGCAGGCGCAACAAACTTGCTGGTCACCGGCGAATAGGCAACCAGTTCACTTTGGGAAAACTGGGTGGTCTCATTTAAGGCCAGTTCACCTTTGTCGACCTTGTTCAGCAAAGCGCCGCACAGCAGCGCTTTGTGGGTACTGTTTAGCGGAAAACGCTCATCGCCCCGGTAGCTCACCGTCTCACCGCTGGCGGTATCCACTACCGCAATGCCGATGCGCGCGCCTAAGTGCTCTTCCTGCAGGCGGGCCACCGCCGTCAGCGTGGCGTTATCAATATTGGCGGCGCTGGCGGCAAAGGCGCTCAACAACAGTAAAGAACAGATTGATTTCACTGGGAAAAACATAGGTATAATCCTTGTTCAGACAGAGCAACATCACGAGTGGGCATCATGTATAACACCGCGTTAGTGTACAGAAGTTTCGGCGAACCGCAGACTGTTCTGCAAGCTGAAACCACCGCGCTGGCACCGCTTCCGGCAGGACAGGTTCGCGTCAAAATGCGCTTTGCGCCGGTGAATGCCTCGGATTTGATCCCGGTCACCGGCGCCTACAGCCACCGTATCACCCTGCCCGCTATCGCGGGTTATGAAGGCGTGGGCGTGGTAACAGAAACGTCTGGCTCAGACGCGCATCTGCTGGGCAAACGTGTGTTGGCGCTGCGCGGTCAGGGCACCTGGCAGCAGTATGTGGATTGCCCGGCGGAACTGGTTGTGCCGGTGCCGGATGATATTGACGATACGCTTGCCGCCCGCGCCTATATCAATCCGCTGGCCGCACAGATGATGCTGGAACATTACCCGGCTCACGGCCAACATGTGCTGGTGACCGCGGCGGGTTCTGACTGCGCCGGTTACCTTGCGCAGTGGGCCAGGCTTCAAGGGGCGAAAAGCGTGACCGGCATTTATCGCTCCGCCATCCACGCCAGCCGCCTGGCGGCCTGCGGCGTGAAAGCGCTGGCCGATACGGACAGCGCCGCCATCAAACAGGCGGCGGGTAAAGCCGGCGTTATCTATGACGCTACCGGCGGCACACTGGCAGAAACGCTGCTGCAATCAATGCCGAAAACGGGGCAATTTATCAGCTACGGTTTGCTCTCCGGACAGCCATTCAGCATTCGCCAGCGCTTACCCGCGGTCCACTGGTTCCATGTGCGTAACTATCTCGACGCAATGACGGCAGATGGCTGGCAGCAGGCGTTTTGCTCGCTCTGGGAGCGACTGCGCACAACGCCTGTGAGCGAGGTCATGGTGGTTGATTTTCAGCAGTGGCAGCAGGCTATCACGCTGTACCAGACGCCAGGCCGGATAGCCAAACCGCTGCTGTCGTTTTAATCCCTGTCGGCTGAATACGCCACATCGCGCTGGCGCTCAATTTCCGCTAATCGGGCGCGGAGCGAGGCCACCAGGTGCTCCCAGGCAAGGCTGCCCAGTGGCACCCGGAACGGCGGCGCGGGGGCGTCTTCCACCGCGATAATCGCATCCACCGTGCGCTGCGCATCGCCTTTTATGTCAAAACTGCCACTGGCAATTCCCCGGCGCATCTCGCCCGCAGGCGTATTGTCATAGACGGCGAGCGGTGTGGCGTGATCGAGCCCGGCACCGAAACCGGTTTGCGTTGGGCCGGGTTCGGCAATCACAATATCGACACCAAACGGTTTCACCTCCTGCGCCACCGATTCCAGAAAGCCTTCAATGCCCCATTTGCTGGCATGGTAAAGGCTGAAATTGGGGTACGCCACCTGGCCGCCTTCCGAAGAAACCTGCACAATTCGCCCGCCGCGCTGCGCGCGCAGCCACGGCAACACGGCACGGACTAACTGAATGGAGCCGGTAAGATTGGTGGCAATCTGTCGGGCGATTTGCGCATCGCTCACCTCTTCCGCCGCGCCAAACAAGCCGTATCCGGCGTTGCTGACCACCCGTTCAATCACACCAAAAGCGGTAAACGCGGCGTCCACTTCGCGGCGCAGTGCCGCGCTATCGGTCATATCAAAACAGCTAACGTGCAGCCGCGACGTATATTGCGCCTGTAACGCACTCAGCGCGTCCGCGCGCCGTACGCAGGCCACCACGCGATCGCCGCGCGCCAGCAACGTTTGCGTCATCAACAATCCCAGCCCGGACGAAGCGCCGGTGATCAGCCATGTCATCATAAATACCTCCACATGTTTTCCGGTGAGTGGATAGCGTAAGCAACCGGCGCTGCTATGATAAGACGCACCAATCGGCATGCAGCGGTGAAAAATATTCAACAATGAAAAATGTCAGTCTCGCAGATTTAAAAGCGTTCCTGCTGGTCGCACAGCACCGCAGCTTTCAACAAGCCGCCAATGAACTGGGGGTGTCGCGTTCCTCGCTGAGCCACGCCATGCGCGGGCTGGAAAGCCAGCTAGGCGTGCGCTTGTTACATCGCACCACCCGCAGCGTCTCGCTGACGGAAGAAGGTGCGGCGTTGTTGCAGCGCATTGATCCCCTGCTTAACCAGTTAGATACGGCGCTGGATGCCACCCGCTTTCGCCCGCAGGAGCTGCACGGCACGCTGCGCATTAACGCCAATGAAGGTGGTGCGCGCTGGCTGCTGGCGCATGTGGTTGACGGTTTTTTACAGGCGCACCCACAGGTGGTGCTGGATATTGTCACCGAAGGCCGGCTGGTGGATATCGTCACCGACGGGTTTGATGCGGGCGTGCGGCTGGCAGAAGCAGTACCGCTCGATATGATTGCGGTGCCCTTCGCCGGGCCGATCCGCTTTATCGCCATCGCCTCGCCGCAGTATCTGACCAACGCAGGTGTGCCGCAAAGCCCGGCGGATCTTTTGCAACATCGTTGTATCGCCCAGCGTTTGCCGAGCGGAAAACGCTATCGCTGGGAGTTTATGCAACATGGCAAGCCGCTGACACTCAACGTACCCGGCAATTTATGCCTTGATAACAGCGCGCTGATGGTCGAGGCGGTGGTAAAAGGTTTAGGCATTGCTTATGTCCCGGAACCCTATGCCCGCGAGGCCATCGACAACGGGCTGGCGCAACAGGTGCTGTCGCCGTTCAGCCCGCCGATTTCAGGTTTATGCCTTTATTATTCCGGTCACCGGCAAATACCGGCGACGTTAAACGCATTTATCGCCGCTATCCGCGAGGCCAACGAAGCCGCACTGTAACGATCAGTCATCAAGTAACTGCCCGGTGTGCAGATCGAGGCGGAAATCGCGCCCGCCGTCCGGCGGATCCCAGTCGCCCGAGCCATACACCACACCTTCTGCGACCTGGTGAACCAGCACGCAATCATACCCGCACCGTGGCGACATCCAGACCACGCCGGTATGCACATTGACCCGGAAAACATTTTGCATGGTGGTCACAAAGAAATCCTCGGTCAGCGTATCGGCATACTCCGGCAGCGGGCACATACCCACCACATAATCGCGCAAAAAATCGCTTGTCGTACGACGCGAGGCAATATCAAACAGATGCACATGCTGACCGCAAATAAACGCCACCGTATGGTCATTGCTGAGTGTGCGGCAGAAACAGATCTCCAGCAGAAAACCGAGCTCATCCACACCCACAAACACGCGCAGCACCATAACAACCTTATTATCTTTGCAGATAACGACCTTGCGCCGGAACGCGCCGCGTCGCCCGAATGGGTTGACGTCAATCTCGATAAGCTCGCCTTCCGGCGGCCACTCAACATCGGCCGCATCAATGAAGTCGCCCGCTTCATGGGCTGAATGCTCGAGGTAAAGAAAATAAGCACGGTAGGACATGTGATCTTCCGCAAAGGCGCTGGTTAATGAGCTCTCGCCAGATAATAAAACCAGATGACATTTTTCACCATCAATGCAATCACTTATGCCGTTTCTACAGTGGGCGTGCTTAGGCTACGCTTTGACGGTGAAAACGGATAAAGCGGAGAGAGAATGCTGATTGCCCAACTGAGCGATATTCATGCTGCACCGGATAATGACAACCTTCAGCGCCTGCACCGCGCCATCGACTGGTTGCTTGAGCTCAAACCCGATCTGCTGGTGGTGAGCGGCGATTTAACCGATGACGGCTGGGGTGTGGGCTATCGCGCCATTGACAGCGCCTTACAGCGTCTGGCGTGCCGCTCGCTGATCCTGCCCGGCAATGCCGATGATAAAACCGTGATGTGTGGAAATCTGGCCGCTTTTGCTCACTGCGCTGCGCATGACGCGCTGCATTTTCATGAGCACATAAATAACGTGCCGGTGATTGGCGTGGATGTGACCGTAAGCGGTGTAAGCCGGGGCGATATCCGCCCGCATCTGCACTGGCTGGAAGCGGCGCTGCGGGCGCAGCCGCAACCGGCAATGATCTTTTTGCACCAGCATCTTTTTCCGAGCGGCATTGCCCCGCTGGATAACGCCATGTGCGAGGGCGGCGAAGCGCTGGCACAACTGTTGGCGCGCTTACCGCACCCGCCGCTGGCGCTGTGCGCCGGCCACGTCCACCGCGCGATGTCCGCCACATTTGCCGGTATCCCGGCGTATCTTTGCGGCTCCATCTGCCCGGCGAACCCGCTGATGATCAATGCTCAGCACATCCCGGCGGCAAGCGATCCGCCCGCGCTTCTCATACACGAACTGCGCGATGAAAGCCGGGTTAGCCATTTTGTCAGCCTGTAGCGGGCATCGCCCGTGCGCCGGTTTTCTCTGCATGGGCGATAACTTTCACGGTTCGCCTTCCCAGTAATCCACGTTCTCACCGCGAAAATTGAGCTGGCGAAAATCTTCGCGCCCGTGGCTGTGCGCTTTCGCCAGAAATTTATCCGCATCCGGGTATTCGCAGATTTCCGGGGTTTCCATGGTGCTTATCGAGAGATAACGCAGCGGTTGATCGGAAGTATTAATAATCTGGTGCGGCCACGCTTTGCCTGGCGGAATGCAGATAACATCCCCTTCCTGGATGGGCCGCTCTTCATCGCCGATGCGCAACGTACCGTTGCCGTTCAGCACAATAAACATCTCTTCCTGCGCATGATGAAGATGAAACGGACAGGCACGTTTGCCGGGCGGCACAATATCGACCGACGCGCCGAGTTTACTGGCGAGAGTGCCTTTGGTCAGCGAGCCGCCGAGCGATTCATACAGCGGCGGGCGCACGAAATTTTCCATTTCAATATGATTAAAATTGCGGATCACAAACGCGGGCGGGGTTTTGTCGTTCATAAACAGTTCCGGTAGAGGGTTCCTGTTCAGTATTGAAACGCCCCTTCGGCCTGTCAATCTGTTCTGCCAGCGTAGCGAGAATGATCGGGTCGCCGTTCATCACGCCGCTGGCTGAAAGAGCTTATCCGCAATATCTTCTGCGGATGTATATCAGCCCGGTCGCTGCACCGCCGGTCTTCAGCGTCTTACTCTCCCGCCAGCCGCTGATACTGGGCAAAACGCTGCTTCGCATCCTGTTCAGTTTGCGCAAACAGCTGCTCAGCCAGTGAAGGTGAGATGCGCTCGAGCGAGGCATAGCGCACTTCGCCGAGCAAAAACTCGCGAAAATCCTCTTCCGGTTCGTCGGAGTCGAGAATAAACGGGTTTTTCCCTTTTGCCAGCAGTTGCGGGTTATGGCGCCATAAATGCCAGTAGCCCGCGTCAACCGCCCGTTTCGCCTCACGCATACTGCATCCCATACCGGTTTTTAACCCGTGGTTGATGCACGCAGCATAGGCAATCAACAGCGACGGTCCCGGCCAGGCTTCCGCCTCGGCAATCGCCCGCAACGTCTGGGCTTTATCCGCGCCCATCGCCACCTGCGCGACATACACATTGCCGTAATTAACTGCCATCATGCCGAGATCTTTTTTGCGCGTACGCTTGCCTTCAGCGGCAAATCTGGCGATGGCCGCCGCGGGTGTCGATTTCGACGACTGCCCGCCAGTATTGGAGTAAACCTCGGTATCAAACACCAGAATATTGACGTCCTCGCCGGAGGCCAGCACATGATCCAGCCCGCCGAAGCCAATGTCATACGCCCAGCCATCGCCGCCAAAAATCCACTGCGAGCGCTTGGCGAAATAGTCGCGGTTTTGATAGAGCCGGTTCAGCAGTGGGTCGTCGCTCTTCTGCTGTTCAAGTAACGCGCTGAGCTGCCCGGCGCGTGCCTGCGTCCCGTCGCCGAGATCTTTATGTTCCAGCCACTGGCGCAGCGCCTGTTCAAGATCTGCACTAAGCGGTAACTCCAGCGCCTTTCGCGCATCGCTGGCGATCTGTTCGCGTAACGCGCGACCGCCCAGCATCATGCCAAGGCCATACTCGGCGTTATCTTCAAATAACGAGTTCGCCCACGCCGGTCCCTGGCCTTTATGGTTTGTCGTCCACGGAATGGACGGCGCGCTGGCACCCCAGATTGACGAGCAACCTGTAGCATTAGCGATCATCATGCGGTCGCCAAACAGTTGCGTGACCAGCCGTGCATACGGTGTCTCTCCGCACCCGGCGCATGCGCCGGAAAACTCCAGCAACGGCGTCTCAAACTGGCTGCCTTTGACAGTCGTTTTGCTAAAGGGATTGGCTTTGGGCGATAGGCCTACCGCATGATCCCAGACAGGAACCATCGCCTGCTGGCTCTCCAGCGGCTGCATGGTCAGCGCCTTGCCTTTCGCCGGACAGATATCCGCGCAGTTACCGCACCCGGAGCAATCCAGCGGCGAAATCGCCAGATGGTATTCATACCCGTTCGCCCCCTGCGCAGGTTTGCTCAACAGCGCAGGCGGCGCAGCTTGCCGCTCGGCCTCATCCAGCAGCGCCGGTCGCACCGCCGCATGCGGGCAAATAAACGCACATTGATTGCACTGGGTGCAACCTTCAGGGTTCCAGACCGGCACCTGCATGGCGATACCGCGTTTCTCCCAGGCGGCGGTGCCGGGTGGGAACGTGCCATCTTCCCGGCCAATAAAGGCGCTGACCGGCAGTTTGTCGCCGCACTGGCGATTCATTGGTTCAAGAATATCGCGAATAAAATCCGGCATCAGGCGCGTATCTTCGCTGACATTATCTTCCAGCCATGCCCAGCGCTCCGGCACCATCACTTCCTGCAGCGCCTCCATGCCGAGATCGATAGCGGCATTGTTCATATCCACCACTTTCTGGCCTTTGCGCCCGTAAGATTTCTCCACGGCCTGCTTCAGATAACCCGACGCCGTTTGGGGTTCGATAATGCCCGCCAGTTTAAAAAACGCCGCCTGCATCAGCATATTAAAGCGCCCGCCCAGCCCCAGCCTGCGGGCGATATCCACCGCGTTGAGGGTATAAAAACGGATCCCCTGGCGCGCAATGTAGCGTTTCATCGCGTTGGGAAGCCGCGCCTCCAGCTCTTCACCAAACCAGGTACAGTTGAGCAGAAATGTCCCGCCGGGGTTTAACCCCTCCAGCAGATCATATTTATCGACATACGATTGCTGCGAGCAGGCAATAAAATCGGCTTTATTGATCAGATACGGCGAGGTGATGGGCCGTTCGCCAAAACGCAGATGCGACACGGTAATGCCGCCCGATTTTTTCGAGTCATAGGCAAAATAGGCTTGCGCATACATCGGCGTGTTGTCACCGATTATCTTAATCGCGCTCTTATTGGCGCTGACGGTGCCATCCGATCCCAGCCCCCAGAATTTACAGGCGGTGATCCCCTCGCGTGAAACCTGCACGTCATACGCAGGCACCGGCAGCGAGGTGTGCGTGATGTCGTCAAAAATACCCAGCGTAAAGCCATCTTTGGGCAGCGGTTTTTTCAGATTTTCAAACACTGAGACGATATCCCCCGGCAGCACATCTTTACCGCCCAGCCCGTAGCGACCGCCGACAATTAACGGCGCGTTATCGTGGTGGTAAAAGGCGTTTTTCACATCCAGGCATAACGGCTCGGCCTGCGCACCGGGCTCTTTGGTGCGATCGAGCACCGCAATGCGTTTCACGCTTGAAGGGATCCGGGCGAAGAAATGCGCCAGTGAAAACGGTCTAAACAGATGCACCGTCAGCAGACCGACTTTTTCGCCGCTATCGCACAGTGCGTCCACGACATCCGAAATGGTGTCGCACACGGAGCCCATCGCCACAATAATTTGTTCGGCATCTTGCGCGCCGTAGTAATCAAACAAATGGTATTCGCGCCCGGTGAGCGCAAAGATTTCCGCCATATAGTTTTCGACAATTTCTGGCAACGCATCGTAATAGCGGTTAGCCGCTTCGCGCGCCTGAAAGTAGATATCCGGGTTTTGCGCCGTCCCGCGGATCACCGGATGTTCCGGGTTCAGCGCATTGCGGCGAAAGCGGTTCAGCGCATCGCTATCCAGCAGCGGAGCGAGTTCGTCATACTCCAGCACCTCGATTTTCTGGATCTCGTGCGAAGTACGAAACCCGTCGAAAAAGTTGATAAACGGCACGCGGCCTTTGATTGCCGACAGATGCGCCACCGCCGAGAGATCCATCACCTGCTGAACGTTGCTCTCGGCCAGCATCGCGCAGCCGCACTGGCGCACTGCCATCACATCCTGATGATCGCCAAAAATGTTCAGCGCATTTGTCGCCAGCGCCCTCGCACTCACGTGAAACACGCCGGGCAACAGTTCACCGGCGATTTTGTACAGATTAGGGATCATCAATAACAATCCCTGCGACGCGGTGTAGGTGGTGGTGAGCGCTCCGGCCTGGAGCGCTCCGTGGACCGCGCCAGCGGCCCCCGCTTCCGACTGCATCTCCATTAAACGCACCGGCTGGCCAAACAGGTTTTTCTTGCCCGCCGCAGCCCACTCATCGACGTTTTCCGCCATCGGCGTGGAGGGCGTAATCGGGTAAATCGCCGCGACATCGGTAAAGGCATAGGAGATCCAGGCTGCCGCTGCGTTGCCATCCATCGTTTTCATCTTTCCGGACATTGCTCGTTCCTCGGTTCTTAGAGGTGGTGATACCGTCGCTATTGCACAGCCTGTGCCATCTCGATTATTTCAGTGAATACAAGCAATTAGTAACCAGGGCTGGAAATGGATTGCGTGGAATAAGACAGCGGACGCGACAGCTTGTTGAACTGCCGACAAAGTGTCACGCCGGGCAGCGCGGGTAACGAGCGCAAACAGAATTGTGCTGTTTCGTACAATTGGTCTGATGATTGTGAACTCTTTGTTCCTTCCCTCTTCTGCGTCAAAATATAAAAACTATAAAAATCAAACCATTAACCACTCTGGCATGGCTGGTATGTTCCCTGCACAAGGAGATGTGGCAAACACATAACCAACAGGAGAAACACCATGACCATGCGTCAATGCGCCATTTACGGCAAAGGTGGGATCGGCAAATCGACCACCACACAGAACCTGGTCGCCGCGCTGGCGGAGATGGGTAAAAAAGTCATGATTGTCGGCTGTGACCCGAAAGCCGATTCCACGCGTTTGATCCTGCATGCGAAAGCGCAGAACACCATTATGGAGATGGCTGCTGAAGTCGGCTCCGTGGAAGACCTGGAGTTAGAAGACGTGCTGCAAATCGGTTACGGCGGCGTGCGCTGCGCAGAGTCCGGCGGCCCGGAGCCAGGCGTGGGCTGTGCCGGTCGCGGGGTGATCACCGCGATTAACTTCCTCGAAGAAGAAGGCGCTTACGTGCCGGATCTCGATTTTGTTTTCTACGACGTGCTGGGCGACGTGGTATGCGGTGGTTTCGCCATGCCGATTCGTGAAAACAAAGCGCAGGAGATCTACATCGTTTGCTCTGGCGAAATGATGGCGATGTACGCCGCCAACAACATCTCCAAAGGCATCGTGAAATACGCCAAATCCGGCAAAGTGCGCCTCGGCGGGCTGATTTGTAACTCGCGCCAGACCGATCGTGAAGATGAACTCATCATTGCGCTGGCAGAAAAACTCGGCACGCAGATGATCCACTTTGTTCCCCGCGACAACATCGTGCAGCGTGCGGAAATCCGCCGTATGACGGTTATCGAATATGACCCGACCTGCAACCAGGCGAACGAATATCGCAGCCTTGCCAGCAAAATCGTCAACAACACCAAAATGGTGGTGCCCACCCCCTGCACCATGGATGAACTGGAAGAACTGCTGATGGAGTTCGGCATTATGGATGTGGAAGACACCAGCATCATTGGTAAAACCGCCGCCGAAGAAAACGCCGTCTGACCACAGGAGCACATCCATGAGCAATGCAACAGGCGAACGTAACCTGGAGATAATCGAGCAAGTGCTCGAGGTTTTCCCGGAGAAGACGCGCAAAGAACGCAGAAAACACATGATGGTAACGGACCCGGAGCAGGAAAGCGTCGGCAAGTGCATCATCTCTAATCGCAAATCGCAGCCAGGCGTGATGACTGTGCGCGGCTGCTCGTATGCCGGATCGAAAGGGGTGGTATTTGGGCCAATCAAGGATATGGCGCATATCTCCCACGGCCCAATCGGCTGCGGGCAGTACTCCCGCGCCGGGCGGCGGAACTACTACACCGGCGTCAGCGGCGTGGATAGTTTTGGCACACTCAACTTCACCTCCGATTTCCAGGAGCGCGACATCGTGTTTGGCGGCGACAAAAAGCTCGCCAAACTGATTGAAGAGCTGGAAGAGCTGTTCCCGCTGACCAAAGGCATTTCGATTCAGTCGGAATGCCCGGTCGGCCTGATTGGCGATGACATTGAGGCCGTCGCGAACGCCAGCCGCAAAGCCATCAACAAACCGGTTATTCCGGTGCGTTGCGAAGGCTTTCGCGGCGTGTCGCAATCCCTCGGTCACCATATTGCCAATGATGTGATCCGCGACTGGGTGCTGGATAACCGCGAAGGCAAACCGTTCGAATCCACCCCTTACGATGTGGCGATCATCGGCGATTACAACATCGGTGGCGATGCCTGGGCATCGCGCATTTTACTTGAAGAGATGGGCTTGCGGGTGGTGGCACAGTGGTCCGGCGACGGTACGCTGGTGGAGATGGAAAACACGCCGTTCGTCAAACTGAACCTGGTGCATTGTTACCGCTCAATGAACTACATCTCGCGCCATATGGAGGAGAAGCACGGTATTCCGTGGATGGAATACAACTTCTTTGGTCCGACGAAAATTGCGGAATCGCTGCGCAAAATCGCCGACCAGTTTGACGACACCATTCGCGCCAACGCCGAAGCGGTGATCGCCAGATACCAGGCGCAGAACGACGCCATTATCGCCAAATATCGCCCGCGTCTGGAGGGTCGCAAAGTGCTGCTTTATATGGGCGGGCTGCGTCCGCGCCATGTGATTGGCGCCTATGAAGACCTGGGGATGGAGATCATCGCTGCCGGTTATGAGTTCGGTCATAACGATGATTACGACCGCACCTTGCCGGATCTGAAAGAGGGCACGCTGCTGTTTGATGATGCCAGCAGCTATGAGCTGGAGGCGTTCGTCAACGCGCTGAAACCGGATCTCATCGGTTCCGGCATCAAAGAGAAGTACATCTTTCAGAAAATGGGCGTGCCGTTTCGCCAGATGCACTCCTGGGATTACTCCGGCCCGTACCACGGCTATGACGGCTTCGCCATCTTCGCCCGCGATATGGATATGACGCTCAACAACCCCGCGTGGGGCCAGTTGACCGCGCCGTGGCTGAAATCCGCCTGATTTTTATCCTGTTATCCCGTCTGTTCACCGATTTGTGGCGCGGGAGGAGAACACCATGAGCCAGACTGCTGAGAAAATACAGAATTGCCATCCCCTGTTTGAACAGGATGCTTACCAGACGTTATTTGCCGGTAAACGGGCACTCGAAGAGGCGCACTCGCCGGAGCGGGTGCAGGAAGTGTTTCAATGGACCACTACCCCGGAGTACGAAGCGCTGAACTTTAAACGCGAAGCGCTGACTATCGACCCGGCAAAAGCGTGCCAGCCGCTGGGCGCGGTACTCTGTTCGCTGGGGTTTGCCAACACCCTACCGTATGTGCACGGTTCACAGGGTTGTGTGGCCTATTTCCGTACGTACTTTAACCGCCACTTTAAAGAACCGGTGGCCTGCGTGTCGGATTCAATGACGGAAGACGCGGCCGTGTTCGGCGGGAATAACAACCTCAACACCGGCTTACAAAACGCCAGCGCGCTGTATAAACCGGAGATTATCGCTGTTTCTACCACCTGTATGGCGGAAGTGATCGGTGATGATTTGCAGGCCTTTATCGCCAACGCCAAAAAAGATGGTTTTCTTGATGCCGCCATCCCCGTGCCCTACGCGCACACCCCCAGTTTTATCGGCAGCCATATCACCGGCTGGGACAACATGTTTGAAGGTTTTGCCCGTACCTTTACGGCAAACCATGAAGCACAGCCCGGCAAACTTTCACGCATCAATCTGGTGACCGGCTTTGAAACCTATCTCGGCAATTTCCGCGTGCTGAAACGCATGATGGAACAAATGGCGGTGCAGGCGAGTGTGCTCTCCGATCCGTCGGAAGTGCTGGATACCCCTGCCAACGGGCATTACCAGATGTACGCGGGCGGGACGACGCAGCAAGAGATGCGCGAGGCGCCGGATGCTATCGACACCCTGTTGCTGCAGCCCTGGCAACTGGTGAAAAGCAAAAAAGTGGTGCAGGAGATGTGGAATCAGCCCGCCACCGAAGTTTCTGTTCCCGTTGGGCTGGCAGGAACGGATGAATTATTGATGGCGATCAGTCAGTTAACCGGCAAGGCCATTCCCGATTCACTGGCGCTGGAACGCGGGCGGCTGGTCGATATGATGCTCGATTCCCACACCTGGCTGCACGGTAAAAAATTCGGTCTGTTTGGCGACCCGGATTTTGTCATGGGATTGACCCGTTTCCTGCTGGAGCTGGGCTGCGAACCGACCGTTATCCTCTGCCATAACGGTAACAAGCGCTGGCTGAAAGCGATGAAGAAAATGCTCGACGCCTCACCGTACGGCCAGGAGAGCGAGGTGTTTATCAACTGCGATTTGTGGCATTTCCGCTCACTGATGTTTACCCGCCAGCCGGATTTTATGATTGGCAACTCGTACGGCAAGTTTATTCAGCGCGACACCTTAGCCAAAGGCGAACAGTTTGAAGTCCCGCTGATCCGCCTCGGTTTTCCGCTGTTTGACCGCCACCATCTGCACCGCCAGACCACCTGGGGCTACGAGGGTGCCATGAGCATTCTCACTACCCTTGTGAATGCGGTACTGGAGAAAGTGGACAAAGAAACCATCAAGCTCGGCAAAACCGACTACAGCTTCGATCTTATCCGTTAACCATCACATGCCCCGCGCCACGCGGGGCCAGGGAGGCGCTATGCCGGTCATTATTCTTCGCCAGCGCGGCGCGGATCTCTATTGTTATATCGCTAAACAGGATCTGGAAGCCCGAGTATTGCAGGTTGAACATGACACGCCGGAACACTGGGGCGGCGCGCTTGAACTGGAAGGTGGACGCCGTTATTACGTCAATCTGCAACCCGGCCGCCCGGCTTTTCCGCTCAGCCTGCGCGCCACCCGCGACGCACAGGTATAAGGAGGTGCGCAATGTCCGACAACGATACGCTGTTCTGGCGGATGCTGGCGCTGTTTCAGTGCCTGCCGGAGCTGCAACCCGCACAAATCATGGCCTGGCTTACCCACAGCAGTGATGAAGTACTGACACCCAATGGGCTGGCGGCACTCGAATTACCGCAACTGGAAGCTCATTTTCCGTATGCGGAAGCACTGATGTCCAACGGACGCTGGGCGCGGGTTAAAGCCTGTCTGCGCGGCGAACTGCCTGCGCATTTGCAGGTGCAGGAAGCCAAAAGCCGCCGTCCGCAACTGCTTGTTGCCTTCTGCTCACAGGATGGACTCACCATCAATGGTCATTTCGGCCAGGGGCGGCTGTTTTTTATCTACGGGTTTGATGACCAGGGCGGCTGGCTGCATGATCTGCGCCGCTACCCTTCTCACCCGCAAAATCAGGAACCGAATGACATCCGCGCGCAGTTACTCCACGACTGCCATCTGCTGTTTTGTGAAGCGATCGGCGGCCCGGCAGCCGCACGGTTGATTCGCCATAATATTCACCCGATGAAAGTGTCACCGGGCAATACTATTTTGTCCCAGTGCGCCGCTATCCAGAACCTGCTGGCCGGGCCGTTACCGCCGTGGCTGGCGAAACGGCTGGAACGCGCTAATCCGCTGGAAGCGCGGGTGTTTTAAACCGCCCCCCTGATGGGGGCTTTTTTTGCGTGGGCATTGCGCCAATTGTCTGTTTTGTCACAAAGCACACAACGTTTTCTCCTTAAAAATCAATCACTCTTTTCTGGCTTGCGATTTGCACCGTTCACGCTAACCCAACCAGAAAATGAGGTGATGATGAAGGGGAACGACATCCTGGCCCTGCTCGATGAACCTGCCTGCGAGCATAACCATAAACAGAAATCCGGCTGTAGCGCGCCAAAACCCGGTGCCACCGCCGGAGGTTGCGCCTTCGACGGCGCACAAATCACCCTGCTGCCACTTTCAGATGTGGCGCATCTGGTACATGGCCCGATTGGCTGCGCCGGTAGCTCATGGGATAACCGCGGCAGCCTGAGTTCCGGCCCGCGGATTAACCGGCTCGGCTTCACCACCGATTTGAACGAGCAGGATGTCATCATGGGACGCGGCGAGCGTCGGCTGTTTCACGCGGTGCGCCATATTGTCGACCGCTATCACCCGGCGGCGGTATTTATTTACAACACCTGCGTTCCGGCAATGGAAGGCGATGACATTGAAGCCGTCTGCCAGGCCGCAGCGACCGCCACCGGTGTACCCGTCATTGCCGTTGATGTGGCCGGTTTTTACGGTAGCAAAAACCTGGGTAACCGCCTGGCTGGCGAGGTGATGGTGAAAAAAGTCATCGGCGGACGCGAACCCGCGCCGTGGCCGGAAAATACCCCTTTTGCCCCGGCGCACCGCCATGACATTGGCCTGATTGGCGAATTTAACATCGCCGGCGAGTTCTGGCATATCCAGCCACTGCTTGATGAGCTGGGGATTCGCGTCCTCGGATCCCTTTCCGGCGACGGGCGCTTTACCGAGATCCAGACGCTGCACCGTGCGCAGGTCAATATGCTGGTTTGCTCCAGAGCGCTGATTAATGTCGCCAGATCGCTGGAACAACGCTACGGCACGCCGTGGTTTGAAGGCAGTTTTTATGGCGTTCGCGCCACTTCTGATGCCCTGCGCCAGCTGGCAACATTCACCGGCGATAGCGATTTAATGGCGCGCACCGAACAGCTAATCACGCGTGAGGAACACGCAACAGAACAGGCACTGGCCCCGCTGCGCGAACGTTTACGCGGCAGAAAAGTGCTGCTCTATACCGGTGGCGTTAAATCCTGGTCGGTGGTTTCGGCACTGCAGGATCTCGGCATGACGGTCGTTGCTACCGGAACGCGCAAATCCACCGAAGAAGATAAACAGCGCATCCGTGAACTGATGGGCGATGACGCCATCATGCTGGATGAAGGCAACGCTCGCGCCTTGCTGGATGTGGTTTATCGCTGCAAAGCCGACATGATGATCGCAGGCGGTCGCAACATGTACACCGCCTATAAAGCGCGTCTGCCCTTTCTTGATATCAACCAGGAGCGTGAGCACGCCTTTGCCGGTTATCGCGGCATCATCACGCTTGCCGAACAACTTTGTCAGACCCTGGAAAGCCCGGTCTGGCCGCAAACGCATGCCCGCGCACCGTGGCAATAAGGAGCGTTCAATGGCCGAAATTCTGCGCAGTAAAAAACCGCTGGCGGTCAGCCCGATAAAAAGCGGCCAGCCGCTGGGGGCGATCCTCGCAAGCCTGGGTGTCGAACAGTGCATACCGCTGGTACACGGCGCACAGGGATGTAGCGCGTTCGCGAAAGTGTTCTTTATTCAACATTTTCACGATCCGATCCCGCTGCAATCGACGGCGATGGATCCGACTTCCACCATTATGGGCGCCGATGAAAACATTTTTACCGCGCTCAATGTTCTCTGCCAGCGCAATGCCGCGAAAGCCATTGTGCTGCTCAGCACCGGGCTTTCAGAAGCCCAGGGCAGCGATATTTCGCGGGTGGTGCGCCAGTTTCGCGATGATTTTCCCCGGCATAAAGGCGTTGCGCTGCTCACCGTCAACACCCCGGATTTCTACGGCTCGCTGGAAAACGGCTACAGCGCCGTGCTGGAAAGCATGATTGAACAGTGGGTTCCCGCACAGCCCGCCGCCAGCCTGCGCAACCGCCGCGTGAACCTGCTGGTCAGCCATTTACTGACGCCGGGCGATATCGAACTGTTGCGCAGTTATGTTGAAGCCTTCGGCCTGCAACCGGTGATTGTGCCGGATCTGTCGCTGTCGCTGGACGGGCATCTGGCAGAGGGTGATTTTTCGCCTGTCACTCAGGGGGGAACATCGCTGCGCATGATTGAACAGATGGGGCAAAACCTGGCCACCTTTGTGATTGGCACCTCGCTGGGCCGCGCGGCGGCGTTACTGGCGCAGCGCAGTCGTGGCGAGGTGATCGCCCTGCCGCATCTGATGACGCTTGCAGCCTGCGACACGTTTATCCATCGATTGAAAACCCTCTCCGGGCGCGATGTGCCCGCGTGGATTGAGCGCCAGCGCGAGCAAGTGCAGGATGCGATGATCGATTGCCATATGTGGCTGCAGGGTGCGGCTATCGCCATGGCAGCAGAAGGCGATCACCTGGCGGCGTGGTGCGATTTCGCCCGCAGCCAGGGCATGATCCCCGGCCCGATTGTCGCGCCGGTCAGCCAGCCGGGGTTGCAAAATCTGCCGGTGGAAACCGTGGTTATCGGCGATCTGGAAGATATGCAGGATCGGCTTTGCGCGACGCCCGCCGCGTTACTGGTAGCGAATTCTCATGCCGCCGATCTCGCCGCGCAGTTTGATTTGTCACTTATCCGCGCCGGGTTCCCGGTGTATGACCGGCTGGGGGAATTTCGTCGCCTGCGCCAGGGGTACAGCGGCATTCGTGACACGCTGTTTGAGCTGGCGAATGTGATGCGCGAGCGCCATCACCCGCTTACAACCTACCGCTCGCCGCTGCGCCAGCACGCCGACGACAACGTTACGCCTGGAGATCTGTATGCCGCATGTTAATCGTCAGTTCAGCACCATTTGCCAGGGCGAATGGTCAATGAAAGTCGCTTTTGCCAGTTCGGATTATCACCATGTGGATCAACACTTTGGTGCCACGCCCAAATTAGTGATCTATGGCGTGAAAGAGCACGACGTCACGCTGTTGCGGGTGGTGGATTTCTCTGTGCTCGCCGGGCATCAGCAAGAGAAGCTCGATTGTCGCATTCACGCGCTGGAAGATTGCGTCACGCTCTACTGCGTGGCGATTGGTGAAGCGGTTTTTCGCCAGCTTTTGCAAATCGGCGTACGTGCGGTTCGCGTACCGCAAGCGACCACCATTGCCGGGTTGTTGCAGGAAATTCAGCACTACTGGTATGACAAAGAGCAGCGTAAAACCGCCCGCAATCCGCAGCGCTTCGCCCGCATGCTACAGGAACAAACATGGCAGGAAGAGGACGAGCATTAGCCACACGCCGTGTCGGTTGTGTGACAAAGCCAACATAAAATCGCGACACAGCACCGGGTTTTATGTTGGCCATTCAATTTACTTCTTTGAAATACAACGATTTTCCCTTCTGGTACTGCTTTTGCTTAATTGTCATCACCCGCCGTTGATTGAGGCGGTGAAATGCGCCACGGCGCTTTCCGTCATCTCTCATGGGAGCCAGCACATGTGGAATTACTCCGAGAAAGTGAAAGATCATTTTTTTAATCCCCGTAACGCGCGGGTGGTGGATAACGCCAACGCCGTGGGCGATGTGGGTTCGTTGAGCTGTGGCGATGCGCTGCGGCTGATGCTGCGCGTGGATCCGCAAAGTGAAACCATCCTCGAAGCCGGATTTCAGACGTTTGGCTGCGGCAGCGCGATTGCCTCCTCTTCGGCGCTCACCGAGCTGATTATTGGTCGCACGCTGGCACAGGCTGAGCAGGTAACCAACCAGCAGATCGCGGATTACCTCGATGGCCTGCCGCCGCAAAAAATGCACTGCTCGGTGATGGGTCAGGAGGCGCTGCGGGCGGCGATTGCCCACTACCGTGGCGAAACGCTAATCGATGAGCACGAAGAAGGCGCGCTGATTTGCAAATGCTTCGGCGTCGATGAAGGGCAAATTCGCCGGGCGGTGCTGAGTAACGGGCTGACCACCCTTGAAGAGGTGATCAACTACACCAAAGCGGGCGGCGGCTGCACCGCGTGCCATGAAAAAATTGAACTGGCGCTGGCCGATATTCTCGCTAAGCACCCGCAGGCCGCGGCTGTCGTCACTGCTGAAAAAGATCCGCACTGGCAGGAAGTTGTCGATGCGATCACCGAATTACGCCCGCACATCCAGGCCGATGGCGGCGATATGTCGCTGCTTAGCGTCAACAATCATACCGTGACCGTCAGCCTTTCCGGCAGTTGCAGCGGCTGCATGATGACCGATATGACGCTGGCCTGGCTCCAGCAAAAACTGATGGAGCGTACCGGCTGTTATATGGACGTCGTGGCCGCCTGAGCCACCACATGTCAACCGTTGGGGGAGAAACTATGAAACAGGTCTATCTGGACAATAACGCCACCACCCGTATCGACCCGATGGTGCTGGAAGCGATGATGCCATTCTTAACCGAACATTACGGTAACCCGTCGTCGATTCACGACTTTGGCACCCCCTCCCGCGCCGCGCTTGAACGTGCTCGCCAGCAAGTCGCCGCGCTGCTGGGGGCCGATCACACTAGCGAAATCATTTTCACCTCTTGCGCGACCGAGGCCACCAGCACCGCGCTGCACGCCTGCGTTGAACTGATGCCGGAGCGCCGGGAGATAATTACCACCTCCGTTGAACACCCGGCTACCCTCGCCGTGTGCGAACATCTGGAACGCCTGGGCTACCTTATCCATCGCATTGGTGTGAATGCCAGCGGCGCACTGGATATGGAACAGTATCGCCGCGCGCTGAGCACGCGTGTGGCGGCGGTCAGCGTCATGTGGGCGAATAACGAAACCGGCGTGCTGTTTCCGGTGATTGAAATGGCGGCGATGGCGCAGGAATATGGCGCGCTGTTTCACTGCGATGCGGTACAAGTGGTGGGCAAAATCCCGCTGGATATCGCCCGCACGCAGATCGATATGCTCTCCTGCTCGGCGCATAAACTGCACGGGCCAAAAGGTGTGGGTTGCCTCTATTTGCGCCGTGGCACCCGCTTTCGTCCGCTGCTGCGCGGTGGGCATCAGGAGCGCGGCCGCCGCGCCGGTACAGAGAATATCGCCGGGATTGTCGGCATGGGCGCGGCGTGCGAACTGGCGCAGATCCACCTGCCGGGTAGCGCGGGCATCGCCAGACTGCGCGATCGCCTGCAAGACGAACTGGTGAAACAGGTGCCCTCAGTAATGGTGATGGGCGGCGATCAACCCCGCGTCCCCGGCACGGCGAACCTGGCGTTCGAATTTATCGAAGGGGAAGCCATTTTGCTGCTCCTCAACCAGGCCGGGATCGCCGCCTCCAGCGGCAGCGCCTGCACTTCGGGTTCGCTGGAACCGTCGCATGTGATGCGGGCCATGAACATTCCCTACACAGCAGCGCATGGCAGTATTCGTTTTTCACTCTCGCGCTATACGCGGGAAAAAGAGATCGACTATGTGATAGAGACGCTGCCAGCCATTATTACGCGTCTGCGCGCGCTTTCTCCCTACTGGCAGGACGGCCCGACCCCCGCCACCTTTACGCCGGTTTACGGCTAAGGTGGCGACATGTCCAGGGTATTGATCAATGACACCACGCTGCGCGACGGCGAACAGAGCCCCGGCGTCGCCTTTTGCGCCAGCGAGAAAATCGCCATTGCCGAAGCGCTGTTTGCCGCCGGGGTGACCGCGCTGGAAGTCGGCACCCCGGCGATGGGCGTCGAAGAACGCCAGCGGATGCGCCAGGTGCGCCGGCAACTGCCTGACGCCACGCTCATGGCCTGGTGTCGCATGAATACCGATGAAATCAGCCAGAGCGCCGATCTCGGCATGGACTGGGTGGATATCTCGCTACCGGCTTCTGACAAGCTGCGCCAGTACAAATTGCGCGAACCGCTGCCGGTGGTGCTGGATAAGCTGGCCACGCTGATTGCCCAGGCACGACAGCAGGGGTTACAGGTCTGTATTGGTTGCGAAGATGCGTCGCGCGCCAGCGATCGGACATTGGCGGAGATTGCGCACGTCGCCAGCAGTGCAGGCGCACAGCGGTTGCGTTTTGCCGATACTCTTGGCCTGCTCGACCCTTTCACCACCGCCCAGCGTATCAGCGTCCTGCGTCAAAACTGGTCTGGTGAAATTGAGATGCACGCCCATAACGATCTCGGTATGGCGACCGCCAATACGCTGGCGGCGGTTCGCGCCGGGGCAACCAGTGTCAATACGACCGTGTTGGGCCTTGGCGAACGCGCCGGAAACGCTGCGCTGGAAACCGTCGCACTCGGTCTGAGCCGCTGCTTGGATCTGGATAGCGGCGTGGATTTCACGCAATTACCGTTGCTCTGCCAGCAGGTCGCCGATGCTGCCCGGCGCCCCATTGACCCGCAGCAACCGCTGGTTGGCGCGCAGGTATTTACTCACGAATCCGGCGTGCATGTCGCCGCCCTGCTGCGCGATCGCGAAAGCTACCAGGCCATCGACCCGGCGCTGATCGGGCGCGAATACCGGCTGGTGCTCGGTAAACACTCCGGACGCCAGGCAGTGGAAGGTGTGTTTACCCGGCTGGGCTATCACCTTAACGCCCTGCAAGTCGACCTGCTGCTGCCCGCCATTCGCCGCGTGGCGGAAAGCAGCAAACGCACGCCGCAAGACGATGAACTGATTGCGCTTTACACCACTTTATGTGGCACAAGCGCCCCACACCTGGCGAGGGGCTAAAGATGGAATGGTTTTATCAGATCCCCGGCGTGGCTGAACTCGACAACGCCGAGTCCTTTTTTACTTTTTTCTCCGTACCTTATGAACCGCTGACGCTGCGCCGTTGCTGCCTGCCGGTGCTGCGCGAATTTCACCAGCGCCTGCGTGACCATGTGCCGCTGCGGAATCTGCTCGAAGCCACTCCCCGCGAGCCCTGGCTACTGGCGCGCAGACTGCTGGCAGAAAGCTACGAGCACTGTGCAACGGAGCCGACATCATGAAACCACTGTATGCGTTTGGTGAGGAAGTTCGCGTTAGCCGTACTATCCGCAACGATGGCACCATGCCGGGTTACCGGCGCGGCGATTTGCTGGTGCGCCGTGGTAGCACGGGTTTTGTCCGCGAATGGGGCACGTTCCTGATGGAAAAAGTGATTTATCAAATCCATTTTCCCGACTGCGGTTTGATTGTGGGTTGCCGCGAGCAGGAACTGCTGCCGCTTTCCGCGCCCTGGCACGCCGGACAGTTCCAGTACGGTGATACGGTCGCCTGTCGCCACGCGCTGGCCATCGGCGATAACATCGTGGTGGCCGCCGGAGAACAAGGCCAGATCACCGCCACGGGTCAGGGAGACGATGAAGAGAGTTACACCGTCACCTTTTCCGGGCGCTGGTTTCAGGTTCCCGCCCGCGCCATGATCTTGCTGGAGACGCCACTATGATGGCGTGGGAGCGTTTCGCCCGTCGACGGCTGGCGCTGACCCGCTGGCACTGCGAGCCGGAAAACATCCCGGCGCCACAACAGCAGGCATTTGACCACGCCTGGGCGCGCCAGCGTCAGCTCGAACGGGCGGTCGTTGCTATTACGCGCGACGCCATCATTACTGACGAGCTGCGTAATGCCGTGGCTACATCGCTGGCACCGCAGCTCGATGAATGCCCTTTTACCCCTGCTGAGCGCCAGGCGGTGATCGCGCATCATGCCTGTCTGGAAAGGCAGTTTGCCGAAGTTGCCAGCAAAGCGCCGGTTCCGGACGATGCGAGCGTGTTGTGCTGGTATCAGCAACATCAGGCGCAATTTATGCGCCCGGAACAACGCTTAACCTCGCACCTGCTGCTGACCACAGAGCAAAACCACGCCGGGATAAGAAAACAGATCACCCGCTTTTATCAGCAAATCCGTGACAACCGCGCGGCCTTTCCCCGGCTGGCAGCGCGTCATTCGCACTGCCCCAGCGCGCTGGAAGGTGGGCGTCTGGGCTGGGTAAGCCGTGGCCTGCTCTTTGCGGAACTGGAAAACGCGCTGTTTGCGCTGCAAACGGATGAGGTCAGCCAGCCGGTCGAAACGGCGCTGGGCTGGCATTTGTTATGGTGCGAACAGATCCGCCAACCGGCACTGATGACGCAGGTAGACGCGCTGGCGAAAGCGCGGGAGTATTTGTTCCGTCAGTCCCAGCAACAGTGGCAACGCCAGTGGCTGGCGTCATTATTACAGGCGAGCTGAAAGCCCGGTGATCGGTTATCAACCGGGCTTCAGACATTAGAGGATCAGCGGTTTGAGCGTCTCCAGCCACGTCTCGATGCGTTCATCGGTCAGGTCGTACTGGTTATCCTGATCCAGCACCAGACCGATAAAGTTATCCGCCTCAAGCGCGGACGATGAACCAAAGGTATATCCCTCATTGGGCCAGTGGCCGACCATCTGCGCACCGCAGCTTTTCAGCGTGTCGTATAACGGGCGCAGGCCGCTGGCGAAATTATCCGGGTAACCCACCTGATCGCCCAGACCAAACAGCGCCACCGTTTTACCACGCAGGCTTTCGCTTTGCAGTTGGGTGACAAATTCACTCCAGGACTCATCCTCGCAACCGGCAGCCAGCCCCGGCAGTTGCCCGTCGCCGAGCGTCGGGGTGCCTAATATCAGCACCGGATACGAGAGAAAAGTGTCTACATCGGTTCGGTTGATATTGACCGGCGCATCCGCCAGCCCGCCCAGTTTCTGGTGGATCTGTTTGGCGATTTTGCGGGTCTTGCCGGTGTCGGTGCCGAAAAAAATACCAATATTTGCCATAACACACGCTCCTGTTGAAAAAGAGATCCCGCCGGGAAATGCGGTGAACGTGTCTGATATTGCGAAGAGTGTGCCAGTTTTGGTCGCGGGCAAAACCTGCACCAGTTTGGTTATTAATGCACCAGCCTGGCGCTTTTTTTCGCCGGGTTTCTCCTCGCTAATGCCCGCCAGGCGCGGCTTTGGCGCTGATAGCGTGCTGAATACCGATCTGGATCAAGGTTTTGTCGGGTTATCAGCCAAAAGGTGCACTCTTTGCATGGTTATACGTGCCTGACATGTTGTCCGGGCGACAAACGGCCTGGTGGCACAAATTGTCAGAACTACGACACGACTAACTGACCGCAGGAGTGTGCGATGACCCTGAATATGATGATGGATGCCGGCGCGCCCGAGGCAATCGCCGGTGCGCTTTCGCGACACCATCCTGGGCTGTTTTTTACCATCGTTGAAGAAGCGCCCGTCGCCATTTCGCTGACTGATGCCGACGCACGCATTGTCTATGCCAACCCAGCTTTCTGCCGCCAGACTGGCTATGAACTAGAAGCGTTGTTGCAGCAAAATCCCCGCCTGCTTGCAAGTCGCCAAACCCCACGGGAAATCTACCAGGATATGTGGCACACCTTGTTGCAACGCCGACCGTGGCGCGGGCAATTGATCAACCGCCACCGCGACGGCAGCCTGTATCTGGTCGAGATCGATATCACCCCGGTGATTAACCCGTTTGGCGAACTGGAACACTACCTGGCAATGCAGCGCGATATCAGCGCCAGTTATGCGCTGGAGCAGAGGTTGCGTAATCACATGACGCTAACCGAAGCGGTGCTGAATAACATTCCGGCGGCGGTGGTTGTGGTGGATGAGCGCGATCATGTGGTTATGGATAATCTCGCCTACAAAACGTTCTGTGCTGACTGCGGCGGAAAAGAACTCCTGAGCGAACTCAATTTTTCAGCCCGAAAAGCGGAGCTGGCAAACGGCCAGGTCTTACCGATGGTGCTGCGCGGTGAGGTGCGCTGGTTGTCGGTGACCTGCTGGGCGCTGCCGGGCGTCAGCGAAGAAGCCAGTCGCTACTTTATTGATAACAGGCTGACGCGCACGCTGGTGGTGATCACCGACGACACCCAACAACGCCAGCAGCAGGAACAGGGCCGACTTGACCGCCTTAAACAGCAGATGACCAACGGCAAACTACTGGCAGCGATCCGCGAAGCGCTTGACGCCGCGCTGATCCAGCTTAACTGCCCCATCAATATGCTGGCGGCGGCGCGACGTTTAAACGGCAGTGATAATAACAATGTGGCGCTCGACGCCGCGTGGCGCGAAGGTGAAGAGGCGATGGCGCGGCTGAAACGTTGCCGCCCGTCGCTGGAACTGGAAAGTGCGGCCGTCTGGCCGCTGCAACCCTTTTTTGACGATCTGCGCGCGCTTTATCACACCCGCTACGAGCAGGGGAAAAATTTGCAGGTCACGCTGGACTCCCATCATCTGGTGGGATTTGGTCAGCGTACGCAACTGTTGGCCTGCCTGAGTCTGTGGCTCGATCGCACGCTGGATATTGCCGCCGGGCTGGGTGATTTCACCGCGCAAACGCAGATTTACGCCCGCGAAGAAGAGGGCTGGCTCTCTTTGTATATCACTGACAATGTGCCGCTGATCCCGCTGCGCCACACCCACTCGCCGGATGCGCTTAACGCTCCGGGAAAAGGCATGGAACTGCGCCTGATCCAGACGCTGGTGGCACACCACCACGGCGCAATAGAACTCACTTCACACCCCGAAGGGGGAAGCTGCCTGACCCTACGATTCCCGCTATTTCATTCACTGACCGGAGGCTCAAAATGACCCAGCGAACCGAGTCGGGTAATACCGTCTGGCGCTTCGATTTGTCCCAGCAGTTCACTGCGATGCAGCGCATAAGCGTGGTACTCAGCCGGGCGACCGAGGTCGATCAGACGCTCCAGCAAGTGCTGTGCGTATTGCACAATGACGCCTTTTTGCAGCACGGCATGATCTGTCTGTACGACAGCCAGCAGGCGATTTTGAATATTGAAGCGTTGCAGGAAGCCGATCAGCAGTTAATCCCCGGCAGCTCGCAAATCCGCTATCGTCCGGGCGAAGGGCTGGTCGGGACGGTGCTTTCGCAGGGCCAATCATTAGTGCTGGCGCGCGTTGCTGACGATCAGCGCTTTCTTGACCGGCTCGGGTTGTATGATTACAACCTGCCGTTTATCGCCGTGCCGCTGATAGGGCCAGATGCGCAGACTTTCGGTGTGCTGACGGCGCAACCGATGGCGCGGTACGAAGAGCGATTACCCGCCTGCACCCGCTTTCTGGAAACGGTCGCCAACCTGGTCGCGCAAACCGTGCGTTTGATGGCACCACCGCCAGTGCGCCCTTCCCCGCGCGCCGCCATAACACAGGCCGCCAGCCCGAAATCCTGCACGGCCTCACGCGCATTTGGCTTTGAAAATATGGTCGGTAACAGCCCGGCGATGCGCCAGACCATGGAGATTATCCGTCAGGTTTCGCGCTGGGACACCACCGTTCTGGTACGCGGAGAGAGCGGCACCGGCAAGGAACTGATTGCCAACGCCATCCATCACAATTCGCCGCGCGCCGGTGCGCCATTTGTGAAATTCAACTGTGCGGCGCTGCCGGACACGTTGCTGGAAAGCGAATTGTTCGGTCATGAAAAAGGGGCCTTTACCGGTGCGGTACGCCAGCGTAAAGGCCGTTTTGAGCTGGCCGATGGCGGCACGCTGTTTCTTGACGAGATTGGCGAAAGTAGCGCTTCGTTTCAGGCTAAGCTGCTGCGCATTTTGCAGGAAGGCGAAATGGAACGCGTCGGCGGCGACGAGACATTGCAAGTGAATGTGCGCATTATTGCCGCGACGAACCGCAATCTTGAAGATGAAGTCCGGCTGGGGCACTTTCGCGAAGATCTCTATTACCGCCTGAATGTGATGCCCATCGCCCTGCCTCCGCTGCGCGAACGCCAGGAGGACATTGCCGAGCTGGCGCACTTTCTGGTGCGTAAAATCGCCCATAACCAAAGCCGTACGCTGCGCATTAGCGAGGGCGCTATCCGCTTGCTGATGAGCTACAACTGGCCCGGTAATGTGCGCGAACTGGAAAACTGCCTTGAGCGCTCGGCGGTGATGTCGGAAAACGGTCTGATCGATCGGGACGTGATTTTGTTTAATCATCGCGACCAGCCAGCCAAACCGCTGGTTATCAGCGTCTCGCATGATGATAGCTGGCTCGATAACAACCTTGACGAGCGTCAGCGGCTGATTGCAGCACTGGAAAAAGCGGGATGGGTACAAGCCAAAGCCGCCCGCTTGCTGGGGATGACGCCGCGCCAGGTCGCCTATCGCATTCAGACGATGGATATTACCCTGCCAAGGCTATAAACAGCGGTTGTGGCATTCGGTACATTGTCAGCCAAATGCCACAAAACCGACAACCTCACAAAACAAATATTTATATTTTTCAATATGTTGTATCAGGAACAGGATTTGCAACAACCAGGAATAATTCCGTAAACGGAGGTACTTCCATGATGTCCTGTTCATCCGCCGCTGGCGGTTCCCGGTGTCAGCCAACACCGTCTGAGCCGCTTTCTGCTGCCATCGCCGGTAAAGTGGCGCTGCACCCGTGCTACTCAAAAAGCGGTCATCACCGCTTTGCGCGGATGCATTTACCGGTAGCGCCCGCCTGTAACCTGCAATGTAACTACTGCAATCGCAAATTCGATTGCAGTAACGAATCCCGGCCTGGCGTCTCATCCTCGCTGTTAACCCCCGAACAGGCGGTGGCGAAAGTACGACAAGTTGCGACGGCTATCCCGCAACTTTCGGTGGTTGGCATTGCCGGGCCGGGCGACCCACTGGCGAATATCGTACGCACCTTCACCACGCTGGAGATGGTGCGTGAACAGCTGCCGGATATGAAATTGTGCCTCTCCACCAATGGATTAATGCTGCCTGACGCCGTTGATCGGCTGGTCAGTCTTGGCGTCGATCACGTAACGGTGACTATCAATACGCTCGATCCGCAGATTGCCGCGCAGATCTACGCCTGGCTGTGGCTCGAGGGTGAACGATACAGCGGACGTGAAGCGGGTGAAATATTGATAGCCCGCCAGCTGGAAGGCGTTCGTCGCCTGACGGCGCAAGGCGTGCTGGTGAAAATCAACTCGGTGTTGATCCCCGGTATTAACGATTTCGCGCTGGCCGATGTCAGCCGCGAACTGCGCGAAGCTGGCGCGTTTATCCATAACATTATGCCGCTGATAGCCCGCCCGGAGCACGGCACGGTGTTTGGTCTTAACGGCCAGCCGGAACCCGATGCAGAGATGGTCGCGCGCGTGCGCGAAAGCTGCGGCGAAGTGATGCCGCAAATGACGCACTGCCAGCAGTGCCGCGCGGATGCGATTGGTATGCTTGGCGAAGATCGCAGCCAGCAATTTACCCTGGCACCTGTAGAATCCGCTCCCCAGCCGTGGTTGCCGACGCTGTTTCGCCGCGCGCAGCTTCACGCCAGTATCGTCACCAAAGGAGAATCCGAAGATGCAGAGGCCTGTCTGGTGGCGGTGGCGTCAACGCATGGCGAGCTGATCGACTGCCATTTTGGTCATGCGGATCGCTTTCGAATTTACAGTTTATCGGCCGCGGGTGCCGTGTTGGTCAACGAGCGTTTCACACCCAAATATTGCCAGGGGTCGGATAATTGTGAGCCGTCGGAAAACGACGCGCGGATGGAGACAGTGCTCGACTTGCTGGGCGATGTGAAAGCCGTTTTCTGCGCCCGCATCGGCTACGAACCGTGGCAAAAATTACAATCGCGCGGCATTCAGCCCTGCGTCGATGATGCCTGGCAACCCATCACTTCCTCGCTGTTACGCTGGTGGCAGGCTGCGCCGACAAAGGGGCAAAACAAGGGGGTGGCATGATGCCCGTTGATGACTGGCTACGGCGCTTGTTGTGGCTTTATTTGCACGGTGAAGGTTGCTACCCGGAAAGAATGGGTTTAAGCGTGAGCGACTGGGAAAATTTGCAGGCGCGTTTCGCCCCGCCTGCGCCAGAAATGCCTGCAGACTGCCGTCTGCGGCAAAAACTGATGAGCGAACTTAACGCCACACGCACCGCAGAGCGCGCGGAGCTGGCACAGTGGCTGGCGTGCCATATGTCGGCGGATGCCGCACCGATGCAGCACATTATTGCCAGCGTCTCACTGGCTTTTAATCACCTGTGGCAGGATCTGGGACTCAGCTCGCGCGCAGAGTTGCGAGAATTGATGAGCGATTGCTTCGCCCCTTTAGTTGAGATGAACAGCAACAATATGCGCTGGAAAAAGTTTTTCTACCGCCAGCGTTGTCTGCATAGCGAAGGCGAAGTGGTGTGCCGCTCGCCGAGTTGTGATGCCTGCTGCGAACGCCCGCTCTGTTTTGAACCGTCGTAACGTAACCAGCCTGATATCGCAGGTAATCAGGCTTTAACACCGCGCAAAAACCCGCGCCGCCTGTATACTTACCGCTTTGCTGTCCTATTCTTTCACAATAAAAGTCAAATATTTTGCCGCAGTCACACGGTTCCGGTAGCCAGGGTGTTAATGTTGCTTATATATTTGGAAAACTTATACAAAAGTACACGGTGTGCGAGGTGGCGAATGTATTCTTTTGTGGCCAGACAGGCGATCTTTGATAACCAATTGAACACCGTCGGTTACGAACTCCTCTTTCGGAACAGCATGGATAACCGCTTCCCCGATATGTCTGCGGAACAGGCCACCACGCAATTAATCGAAGAGCAGTTCCTCAGTGCACCGGTGGGCCGTAAGAGCGACAACAGTACGGTTTACGTCAATTTTCCCTACCAGTTGCTGGTGGAAGGCCTCGCGGAAACGCTGCCGATAAACCGCGTGGTGATTGAAATTCTGGAAAACGCCGAGCCGGATCTCAAACTGCTGGAAACTGTCAAACGGATGCACACGCTGGGATTTCGCATTGCGCTGGATGATTTCGAACCCGGAAACCAGTGGGAAGCCTTTATGCCCTATGTCAACGTGATTAAATTTGACATAAGGAGAAGCCCGCGCGAAAAAATTAGCGACTATATCCTCGCCAATCGGGAATTATTACGCCATGCGGTTTTTCTGGCCGAGAAAGTGGAAACCTATGAAGAGTTTGAGACCTTTAAAAAATTAGGTTTTCATCTTTTTCAGGGGTATTTTTTCAGCAAACCGGTGGTTACTAAACGAAATAAACTGGCGCAAAATCGTGCGTTTGCCCTGAAGCTGATGCAGGAAGTTAACGTTGAATCACCCAATTTAAACAAAATAGAAGATTTGCTGAAACGCGATGTTTCACTCTCTTTTAAAATTATGCGTTATGCGCAAAACATTTTATATAACACCCGCGGCATTAGCGGTTTTCGCAATCAATCACTGCGCGACATCGTGGTCTACCTCGGCATCAGCGAAATGCGCCGTTTTGTACTGGTGGCGTGTCTGACCTCCTTCGAGGATGTCACCAACACCGAAATCTATTACCTGAGCCTGATCCGCGCCAAGTTCTGCGAACTGGCGGCGGCGCGCACTTCGGCCAATAACATCTCTAACGACGCCTTTATGGCGGGTCTCTTTTCGCTGCTGGATGTGATCCTCGGGCTACCGCTGGAAGAGCTGATGGCGCAAATCGCTGTCTCCCCGGAAGTGGCAAAAGCGCTAGAAGCGAACAGCGGTGAACTCTATCCCTACGTGCGACTGGCGCGCTTGTACGAGCAGCGAATGTGGGATGAAGCCAGCGATGTGGCGCATGAAATTGGCTTACCCAATTCGGCGATTTCCGAGATGATGAACCAGGCAGCAAAATGGGCAGATGAACTGCCGATTACTATTTCTCATTAATTTTTTCTGCACACTAAAGTCAGTGTGCAGAAAATAAACTCAAGCACAAAGACACTGTTTGAAACAATATTTCACTTCACTGAAGTATAATTCACCCACCTTTTTAACAACCCCTCTTGCCTTAATCTAAATTAAAAATCCGATGTGTGCTATTGCACAAAAATCATAGCGATATGTGATTGAGATCAGATAAATAGATCAATTTTTCCTAAAATATTGCCGTTATTAATATTACCTTTCTTTACTTAGTTGTGGATTATGAAAAAAATAGCGCAGGCCACCGTATTAACCAAACTGCTTATCGGCTTCTCCATCTTGATCGTGATGATGTTGCTGCTGGGCGTTGTTTCTATTTATCAGCTTAACAACACCAATAAAAATATTGACCAGTTCCGCGAAAGCAGAATGCCAGGCGTTCGCTATACCCTTGAAATGCGAGGCGTCTTAGCAGAAATGCGTTTGCAACAGGTGCAGTATATTGCCTCCACCACGCCTGCGTCGCTGGATCAACACCGCGGCGAATTGCTGCAAAACCAGGCAACTTTCCTGAATGCTCAGCAGCAGTACGCAAAAATCTCGGCCAATGAGCCGCAAGAGATGCGCGCGCTGTTCACTACCGTGGTGGATAACTTTAAAAACTTTGTCGACGTTAACGCCAAAGTGATCGACGCTATGAATCGCGGCGATGCGGCGGAAGCGGCCAAAATCAGCGGCGCGGTATCCGCAAAATATCGTACCCAGTTGATGAAAGATCTGGCGACGCTGGTGGATATGGAAGTCGCGATTGGTGATAAAGCCGGGGAAGATTCTCAGGCGGGTTATCGCCAGGCGCTTTATTTGCTGAGCGGCTTGCTGCTGCTGGCGCTGATCGCCACCGGCGTGATTGCGCTGTTTATTTCGCGTAATCTCTCCCGCCAGCTTGGCGGTGAACCGGCCTATGCGATGTCAATTATGAAGGCAGTCGCTGACGGCAAACTGGGCACCCAGGTTGCGCTACGTGATGGCGACAGCGAAAGCCTGCTGGCGACTATCCATTTAATGAACAGTAAACTGGCGGAAATTATCACCGGTATTATTGACGGCAGCGAATCGATTTCTCACGCCGCAGGCGAAATTGCCGAAGGCAACAACGATTTGTCACAGCGTACCGAAGAACAAGCGGCCTCACTGGTGCAAACCTCGTCGAACATGCAGCAAATTACCGAAAACGTGAAGAGTAACGCCGAAAACGCCCGCAAAGCGAGCGACCTGGCGCGCCAGACGTCACAAACGGCGGTTAAAGGCGGCAAAGAGGTGCATGACATGCTGAAACGCATGCATGAAATCTCTGACAGCTCGCAGAAAATTGTCGACATCATTTCGGTGATTGAAGGCATCGCCTTCCAGACCAATATCCTGGCGCTGAACGCTGCCGTTGAAGCCGCACGTGCCGGTGAACAGGGTAAAGGTTTTGCCGTGGTGGCTGGTGAAGTGCGCAACCTGGCGCAGAAAAGTGCCGATGCGGCGAAAGAGATCAAACAGCTGATTGAAGGCACCGTTGAGAAGATAACTGACGGTTCCCGCTACGCCGATACCGCCAGCCGCGCGATGGAAGAGATTGTGACCTCCGTAAACAAAGTGACGGATATTGTTGCTGAGATCTCCGCCGCCTCTACCGAGCAACATCAGGGGATCAAAGAGATTAGCGTCGCGATTGATCAGATGGACCAGGTGACCCAGCAGAACGCCACGCTGGTGGAACAAGCGGCGGTTGCCGCTCAGTCGATGACCGAACAGAGCGAGATACTGCGCGACTCCGTGCGCTTCTTCCAGCTGGCGCGTTAATCGTAACCCGTGCCACTCGCTTTGGGTGGCACGGCGTTTTCCTGTTACATGACGATGCTTTTCGGCTCCATAAAGGCCGCCAGTCCCCAGCGCCCCATTTCACGCCCGATGCCTGAATGTTTAAACCCGCCAAATGGCGCGGCAGCCTCGTGCGCCAGCGTATTGACCAACACCCGCCCGGCGGTGATTTGCCCGGCAACGCGACGTGCGCGTGCGGGATCGCTGCCCAGCACCAGCGCGCTCAGGCCGTAATCGGTGTCGTTAGCGATAGCGATCGCCTCGGCCTCATCCCGATACGTAATTACCGATAACACCGGGCCAAAAATCTCTTCCCGCGCAATACGCATGCTGTTTTTTACCTCGCTAAACAGCGTAGGCCGCACCGACCATCCGCGCTCGCACCCGGCTGCGCGCCCTTCTCCGCCCGCTAACAGGCGTGCGCCTTCCTGCTGACCAAGACGAATGTAGGACTGCACGCGTTGCCACTGTTTTTCGCTGACCATCGGGCCAACTTCCGTGGCGGGATCGTACGGATCGCCCGATTTTACCGCCGAGACTGCCTGTGCCAGCGCCGCTTCGCACTCGGCTTTGCGCGAGGCAGGCACCAGAATGCGCGTTCCCGCGACGCAGGCCTGGCCGCTGTTCATAAACCCGGCCTGAATCGCCAGCGGCACGGCGTCGGCTAAATCGGCATCCTCCAGAATAATGGTCGGCGACTTGCCACCCAGTTCCAGCGTGACGCGTTTAAACGTTTCTGCTGCGTTACGCAAAATGGCTTTGCCCGTCGCCGTCGAGCCGGTAAAAGAGATTTTCGCCACCTCCGGATGACGGCTGAGCGTCTCGCCAACCACCTCGCCGCGCCCGGTAACAATATTGAACACACCCGGCGGCAACTGCGCCTGATGCAGTGCCTGCGTGACAATGTGGGTTTGCAGCGCACTCATCTCGCTCGGTTTAACCACCGCCGTGCAACCTGCGGCTAGCGCCGCCGCCAGTTTGCCGCAGATGAACCCGGCATCGCTGTTCCATGGCGTGATCAATCCGGCGACGCCGAGCGGTGTCATCACCACCCGCGCCTGACCCACCACGGATTCGAACTCAAACGCTTTCAGCGCGCTGATCGCCGCCTCGATAACCGAAACCGGATAATGCGCCATCCAGCTGGCACGTGACGCCGGCGCACCGTATTCCTCGACAATCGCCTGCAACAACGCGGGCTGGCAGGCCTCCAGTGCGTCGCGCATACGCATCAGGGCGGCAATGCGTTCATCGCGGCTGGTTTGCGACCAGCCGGGAAACGCCGCTTTTGCCGCCGCAATGGCGTTAAGCGCATCGGCTTCATTAGCGAGCCGCACCTGACCGGTGACGTCGCCGGTTGCCGGGTTAAACAGGTCGAAACGCTCTGTGCCCTGCGGCGTGACCCATTCGCCATTTATTGAGATCTGTTCAATCGCATGCATAGCCACCTCCTGTTCACAATAAAGCCAGTGTGGCACGCCTTTATCGCGCTGATAATCCACGCTATGCTGCAAAGGTTGTTGCGAAATTCGGGATAATCTATGCATCGTTCAGGTTTGATTGAACTGGAAGTGGTGATGGCGGTGATGCGCCGGGGCAGTTTTCGCGCCGCTGCGCAGGAGCTGGGAATGTCGCCAACGGCGGTGAGTAACGCTATTGCCGGGCTGGAGAGCCGCCTGGCGATTCGGTTGTTTCACCGCACCACCCGCAGTGTGGCGCTGACCGAAGCCGGGCAGCGGTTTGTTGCACGTATTGGCCCGGCGCTGCGCGAAATCCAGCACGCGCATGAAGAGATCCACAGCGTGGCGGAAGAACCTTCCGGCACATTGCGCCTGAATGTCCCACAAGCTGTCGGACAACTGTTCTTAGATGATCTGCTGGTGCGTTTTCTGGCGCGCTACCCGCAGATACGCATGGAGGTCGCAGCTGAAGCGAAGATGATCGACATTGTGGCCGACGGTTACGATGCCGGGATCCGCCTGGAGGAGTCTGTCCCACAGGATATGATTGCCGTGCCGCTCACGCCGGATATTCGCATGCGAGTGGTGGCAACACCGGCGTGGTTTGCCACGTACGGCACGCCGCAGACGCCAGACGATTTACGCCAGCACCAGGGCATTTGCATGCGCATGTCCAGCGGCGGAAATTACCGCTGGGAGCTGTCGCGCGACGGTGAGCACATGGCGGTTGCCGTTCCGCCACGGCTGTCGACCACCGATCTGTTTACCTCGATTGCCGCCGTGCGCGCAGGCCTGGGCGTGGGTTTTCTGCCGGGGTTTTACATCGATGAGGATTTGCGTAACGGAACGCTGGTGAGCGTGCTGGATGCGTGGACACAGCCGTTTAAAGGACTGTGTTTGTACTATCCCGGACATCGCCACATCCCTGTGGGGTTGCAGGCGTTTATTGCCTTTATCCGGGAGTCGCGTTAATTACTCAAGGTGTGCGCGATCGAGCCCATAGGCTTTATCCAGCGCGCCAGGTAAGGTTTGCGACAGAACCATCAGGCGGTTCCAGCTATTAATGATGGCAATGGAAAACGCCAGTTCGGAAAGCTCCACTTCGCTGAAGTGCTCACGCGCCTCACGGTACAGCTCATCAGGCACGCCATGCGCGTCGAGTTTGGTCAACGCTTCACACAGCGCCAGCGCAGCTTTCTCTTTGGCGGTAAACAGCGGTGATTCACGCCAGATAGCCACATGGTAAATGCGCAGTTCGCGCTCACCGTGCAGTTTCGCCTGTTTCACATGCATATCCAGGCAGAATGCGCAGCCGTTGAGCTGCGAGGCGCGGATATCAACCAGATTTTTAATACCAATGTCCAGACTGCTGGCGTGCGATGCCTGGCTGGCATCGCCGAGGGTTTTAATTAATGCCGGAACGGTCTGGAACAGATTTACGCGATTGCTCATCGTCTTTAGCCTCGTTTATGGATTCAACAGCCGCTATAGTACGCTTTTATGCCATAGTAAAAAGATGCAAAAACCGTAAATAGAGGTAGGACATGAAGCCGGGTTATAAAGCCATTTATGAGCAGTATCGGCGCAGCATTGCCAGCGGGTTGCTGAAACCGGGTGATAAGGTGCCTTCGGTGCGTGTGCTGGCCAGCGAATTGGGTGTCGCACGCAAAACCGTGGAAACGGCTTGGGCGATTCTGGTCGGTGAAGGCTATCTGGTAAGCCAGGGCGCGCGCGGCACGCGGGTCAACCCGGATCTGGTGCTGAGCGAACCATCCCCCCCGGACATTGCGCCGCAGGCAGCAGACGCGCCACCGGGCATTGCGGATGTACTACGCGATCGCCCCGGTTTTTTGCGCCCCGGCATTCCGTCTCTCGACGCCTTCCCCTATAAAAAGTGGCTGCTGTTGTGCGGCAAAGCGGTACGATCGATGTCGCCGATGGAGATGACCAACCCGCCGCTGCTGGGTTACACGCCGCTGCGCGAAGCGATTGCCCATTATGTGAATGTGTCGCGCGGCTTATCCTGCACGGCCGATCAGATTTTCATCACCAGCGGGTACAGCAACAACCTGCGGTTGATCCTCAATGCGCTGACCACGGCACGGGATAAAGTGCTGTTCGAAGATCCCGGTTACTATTTTGGTACCCAGGCGCTGAAACGCGCCGCCAATAATCTGCACTTTGTCCCGGTGGACAGCCAGGGCCTGAACGTCGACTATTTGCAGCAATATCACCGTGATGCGCAGCTGGTTTTTGTGACACCGTCACATCATAGCCCACTGGCGGTAACCCTTTCGCTCCCGCGCAAGCAGCAATTACTGGCCTGGGCCAGCCAGCATAACAGCTGGATTATCGAAGATGATTACGACGGCGAGTTCCACTACACCCGCAAAGTGCTTCCGTCGCTGAAAAGCCTTGATACTGATGATCGGGTTATCTATATGGGCACCTTCAGCAAGACGGTGATGCCTGCGCTGCGCATTAGCTATATTGTCATGCCGCGCGCGACACTTGCCGCGTTTCGTGAAACGGCCGAACTCACCGAAAGCGGTCAACCGGTGCTGACGCAGAAAATCCTCGCGGCGTTTCTCGGCGAAGGTCACTTTTATAAGCATTTAAAAAAGATGCGCACGCTCTATTCGCAGCGCAGAAAATATGTGCTGGACGCGCTGGAGCACGTTTACCCGGGTCTTTTTACCGTGGAAGTGAGCGATGGCGGCATGCATATCGCCGCGTTTTTACGCACCAGCACGCAGGATATCGCGCTGGCGGACATCTGGCAGCGGTTTCAATTGCAGGTTAGCCCACTCTCGCGCTGGTATAACACTCCCGCCAAACGCTACGGCGTGATTATCGGTTATACCAATGTGCGTTCAGCGGAAGAAGCACTGGCGCTATTGCAGCGCCCGGCTGAAGAAACACGGGCGCTGCTGGCGGCCAATGATATTAAGGCAAGCTACTGACGAAGGAGAGATCCCACGCCGTGGCGAGAAGCGAGAAGCTGACCAGCAGGGTCAACGCTAATGAGATAGTTCTGTCGGACTTTTCCATCGCACGTCCCTCTCTGTTGTGGGTTTCGCTATCAGACTGAAAAAATCGAAAGATCGATGACTCTCCAGAGCAAAGTTTAGGTTAATTGATAATTTTTGCCTGGTGTCATTTTGTGCGGAAGCACATCGGCATCCACCATTTGCAGTAAATCAATCTCGATGGCGTTGCTGATAGCATCCAGCGGCAGATCGTTATCCTCTTCGCCAAACGGATCTTCCAGCTCTTCTGCCAGGGTATCCAGCGAAATAAAGGTGTAGGAAATCAACACTGAGATAAACGGGGTCATAAAGTGCAAATCCACCACCAGCGCGAACGGCAGCATGATGCAAAACAGATACACGGTGCGATGCAGGATCAACGAATAGGCAAACGGCAGCGGTGTGGTGAAAATGCGCTCGCAGCCAGAGAGCACGGCGGACATATCATGCAGCCGCTGATTAATGCTGCTGAATAAAACATCCGAAAGCGCGCCCTGCGCCCGGCGCTCACCTAACCATTCACCCATTAATAACAGAATGCGGTTGGCCGGTGAGTGCGCGTTCAGCACGTTATGCAGATCGTTTTGGCTCAGGTATTTCGCCAGCACGTCACCCTGTGGCTTGCGGCGCAACGTCATGCGCAGAGAGTGCGCGAAGGCGATTTGCAACTGAATAAAGTGCCGTAATCCCTCGTCGTCTGGCAGCGTTGTTTTTACTTCACGCAGCAGCGAACGCGAGGCGATCATTAGTTGTCCCCATAACACCCTTGCCTCGCTGTAGCGGGCAAAACAAGCGTTGTTACGAAAACCTAAAAAGATAGCGATAGCGACACCAAGAATGCTGAACGGGGCAACGGTCAGCTTGATACCCAGCGAGGTGTACCACGGCAGCATCCAGATCACAGCGATGGAGAGCAGGAAATTCATCAGCAGACGCGACGTGATTTTAGGCAGTACGGAACCGTGCCAGACGAAAAGACGGGTAAGCCAGTGTTGTTGAGGTCGAACGATCATCTTGATTTGTGTGCATTAGGGAGAGCGGCACTATTAAACGTGATCGCAATCACAGTTGCAAGTTTGATAATAAATTGTGACGAAAGGTCGCCCTGTCCGACTTTTGTTGGCGCAGAGGTTGCTGAAACCTGTTATACAACTATTTAATAGTATGTTGTAACTAATGAATGATAAGTACAACATTCCCGCGAAGTTACTCCTGTTGCCGCTCAGCGGCTGCACAGCTAGCCATGATTAAAAAAGAAAAACCCGGCCGGAGCCGGGTTAGATATTCTCTTAATAACGTGCTATTAGCACAGCGGTTTAACCGCATCGCGCATGCCGCGCAGCAGGATAGCGTCCAGATCCAGTGAAACCTGCTCCACCAGACCTGCCACTTTACTCAGATCTTGTTCCCAGTGATCGCTTACGGACAGCACCGCTTTTACCAGTTCGCTGGTGCTGATCTGGCGATCACCATGCTGGCTCCACAACTGCTGGTAGCGCTCGATCCAATGCGCGTCATCCTGCACCGGATACGTCTGCCCGTTACGTTCACCGCGATAGAACGCAATCAACGCCGCCAGCGCAAAAGTCAGGCGCGCAGGCAATTTGCCGTGGGCTTTTTGCCCTGCCAGCAATTGCGGCAGAATACGGGTGCGGAATTTGGTCATGCCGTTCAGGGCAATCGACAGCAACTGGTGTTTGATGTACGGGTTACGGAAACGCCCGGTCACCGCACTGGCAAAAGATTCCAGCTCATCGCGCGGCAGATCCAGCACCGGAATAATCTCTTCGTAAATCGCTTTTTCTACAAACGCACAGATTTCGCTGTCGTTCATCGCCTCGCCGACAGTATCAAGACCCGCCTGATACGCCACCGGCACCAGTGCTGTGTGCGCACCATTGAGGATCGCCACTTTACGCTCTTTATACGGTTTAATATCGTCAACAATCAGTACGTTAAGCGGGAATTTATCCAGGCGCAGCTCAGACGCCAGTGATTTCGGCCCCTGAATTACAAACAGGTAGAAGTGTTCAGCGGTATCAAGGAACGAATCCTGGTAGCCCAGCTCTGCTTCCAGTTTCGCCACTTCATCACGCGGGTAACCGGTAACGATCCGGTCAACCAGCGTGGAGCAGAAGGCGTTGGCGGTATCCAGCCACTGAGTAAACTCCGCGCCCAGCGCCCACTCCTGCGCATAACGCAGCACCAGCTCGCGCAACGCGTCGCCGTTGTAATCAATCAGTTCACAAGGGATGATCACCCAGCCTTTATCCGCCGCGCCAGAGAAATGGGTGAAGCGTTCGAACAGCAGGCGCGTCAGTTTGGCCGGGTAGCTAACGGCCGGGGCATCTGCAAATTTATCACCCGCGTGGTAGCTAATACCCGCTTCAGTGGTGTTTGAAAAAACAAAGCGGATATCCGGGTTATGGGCAAGTTTCAGGAACTCGTCGTACTGGGAATAGACGCTGATTTCACGGTTTACAGAGCGGATCAGGCGCGCGTCGCTCACCGCTTCGCCCTGCTCATTCAGGCCGCGAATAATGGTGGTATACAGGCCATCCTGAGTACTCAGGGACGGCGGGAAATCACTTTGGATCGGGCGAACAACCACCACACCGGCGTTGAGGTCGGTGTGCTCATTCAGCAGATCGATTTGCCAGTCGACAAAAGCGCGCAAAAAGTTCCCTTCGCCGAACTGAATAATACGTTCAGGGTATTCAGCGCCGGGAAAGTTGCGACGGTTTAATGTGTTCACAGTGGGTTCCTTTTTTGATTAGTCATACAACCTGGGAAGATTGGTGTAATAACTTACCAGACTTTTAGACCATGAAACCCTGTTTTGATCAAAATGGGATGTCTTATTGGCGCGAATTATAAGAACTTGTAAAAAATTGTCGTCGCCGTCACATTTCCGTCCGGCATCAGCGCGAAGCGCGGGATCTCACCCACCCGCTGCCAGCCGCATTGCTGGTAGAAATTTTCCGCCCCGCTACCGGTGGAAGTATCCAGCACCAGCACGGTTTTACCGTGCGCCAGCGCCTCACTTTCCAGCGCATCCATCAGACGGCGCGCCAGCCCCTGGCGGCGGGCTTTTTCATGTACCAGTAACTTTGACACATCGGCGCGATGTGGCTGGTTTTCAGGTTGTTCCAGCACCACCTGCACGGTGCCGACAATCTCACCGGCGTCATCTTGCGCCACCAGTACAATGCGTTCCCCACGCGCGGCACTTGCGGCGACGCCAGACCAGAATTGCAGGGATTTCTCACGCGAAAGCGGGTGCATGAAACTGACAGAAGCGCCGCCGGAAACACAGTTTTCCAGCACTTCGCAAAGGGAATGAATCTGAGACGCGAGCGCTTCGCCCGCCAGCGAATGGATATGATAAGTGGTCATTTTTGTTCCTTAAAAACAACCACTATCAGCTTTACAACTTGTTAACACAAGATCAGCAAACATAGGTTTTTGTGATGATTCAGCGGCCGCGATGGTTGCGCTCTTTCATGGCATACATCTGTTGATCTGCTGCCTTCATCCACGGCTTCAGTTCACCGCAGCCATCATGATCAAACTCACTGATCCCCCAGGAAAACGCCAGTTTCCACGGTTTACCAGAGGTCTGATTCCACGCCTCAACCTGTTCTACCAGATGCTGCATCGCAATCCATGCGCCCTGCTCATCGGTATCGGAAAAGAGGATCGCGAATTCGTCGCCGCCGTAGCGCACCCGCAGATCCGCTTCGCGCAGGCTGGCGCTCATCACCGAGGCCATCGCTTTCAGCGCTTCGTCACCTTCGCCATGGCCCCAGGTGTCGTTAATCGTTTTAAAATTGTCGAGATCGATCCACGCCAGCGTTAACGGTTCCGCGCGACGACGCGCGCCCACAATGGCGAACTTCGCCAGGCTTTCAAAACCGCGGCGGTTAAATAAACCGGTCAGTTCGTCCGTGGTCGCCGCGCTCATCACCGCGAACTCATCTTCAACGATCATGGCAAAATCTTTCAGGTAATCCCGCTCAGCGTCCGTGAACTGTCGCGCGGTGCTATCCACCAGGCAGAATGCACCAACCACCGCGCCGTCCGGCAAACGTAATGGATACCCGGCATAGAAACGGATATTCATCTCCCCGGTCACCAGCGGATTATCGGCAAACCGATCATCACCGTGGGTATCCGGAATGATCAACGGTTCAGTATGCAAGATGGTGTGACCACAAAAGGTGATCTTACGCGGGAGCGGTTCACGCACGGTACCCGACGTGGATTTGAAGAAGAGCATCTCTTCATCAACCAGTGTGATCAGCGCCGCACGGACATCAAACATGCGCTTAGCCAGCCGGGTAAGCCGGTCAAGACGCTCGGTTACGCCGGTTTCCAGAAGCCCGGAGTCGCGCAGCGACGCCAGTCGTTGTTCCTCATCTGCGGGAATAGCAGGTATTTTCATAAGGGGCCGTTTCCATTCTCAGGCTGTTAATGCGCAACACTATAAAAAGTGACGTTAATTTCACGGCGTACAGCATAAAGCGTAGCTTATTCAGCACGTTTGTCAGTGTGAGTAGATCTGGTTTTTTCCCAGTCGTTTAGCCTGATAAAGCGCGTCGTCTGCGGCTTTTAACCAGTCGGTAACACTGTGCATTTCCGGTAGCGCGCTGGCGATACCGATGCTTAACGTACATTTGAACGCATGCTCCTGCATCACTGTCATTACCGCAGCCGCATCCATGATCCGGGTTGCCACCGCATACGCCTCTTCTGCTGGCGTATCGGGCAATAAAATCACAAATTCATCGCCACCGAGGCGCGCGGGCGTGTCCGTTGTGCGGGTGGTGATATGCAAAATTTTCGACACGGTGACCAATAATGCATCGCCAATTTTATGACCAAAGCGGTCATTCACCTCTTTAAAATTATCGATATCGATAAACATCAACGAGGAGTGGCGCGGGGTCACGTGCAGTTTTTCCAGCTCGTACTGAATCCGTTTTTCCAGCAGGCGGCGATTAGCGATATCAAGCAACGGATCCATCATCGCGATACGCTCAAGTTCGCGGCTTTTTATCCGCAACCTGACGGCAATGCTGTCGGTGAGTGCGCTGAGCGCCAGAATATAGATGCCGATGAGCGGCAACGTGGCGAACATCGTTCGCTGTGTCACCTGCAACTCCAGCGGTAAACCGAGCGCCAGCCAGGTAAGTAAGAACGCCGCAAGCAGGGCCAGCGTCGCTTTACGCATCAGCAAAAAACCGCCCGCCGATAAGCGGTCAGAGAGCAAAATGGTGGCAATCACCACCGACGGCAGCGGGTTGACCGCCATTAGCGCAATCCAGAACCCGCCTGCGCCAGCGTCAAAGACCAGGTTTTGATGTTCAATTTGCAGCGGCATCTGCGCGTTGCGCGCGCGCAAAAACGCGACGGTAGGCCATATAAAGGCATTGGCGCACAGCAACACCACGCTCCACAAGGGGCGATGCAGTTCAAGAAGAACGGAAAGAATGGGGAAAAAGCAGAGTAGCGTTCCCAGAATACGCATCAGATACATCCGCCTGGCAAAACGCCTGCCTGGGATCCGCTCGTGTTTATTCAAATTATCCGATCCGCTCATAACGCGATGATTCCGCTACGTATACGCAATAATAGTATTGACGATAAAAATTAGTAGCAAGCAATTTAATAAGTTATCGATATTAATTGCCGCTATCGTCATCACCAGGTGCAACACGCGCGAGGAATTATCCGCCGATGGCCCTTCCCGCTATTTCCGGCGCGTTATGTTCAGCATCTGTTGTGCAGTTACGCCCGCGTTTTTTCGAGCGATAGAGATTTTCATCTGCCACCGCCAGCAGCGCGTTGAATGTTGACGTTAATTGCCCGGCGTCGGCTTGACCATGGCTGATACCAATACTGACGGTTAAATGCAGCGTTTGTTGCCGCCATTTGAACGGATACAGCGCCACTTTTTCGCGCAGCGTTTCCGCCAGCTGTTTTCCTTCACTGGCGTCTTGTGTTGTCGCCACGACAGCGAACTCTTCCCCGCCCATGCGGGCGAGCACACCACGCGTGCCCAGCGCCTGCTGCACTTTTCGCGCAAAGGAGGTCAGCACCCGATCGCCACATTCGTGACCGTAGCTGTCATTGACACTTTTGAAGTAATCAATATCCAGCAACATCACGGTGATGTGTTTGTCGGCAAAGCGTTTTACGTCGCGGTTTAACGCCTCATACAAACCCGAGCGCGAGTACACGCGGGTCAGGAAATCGAAATCGGCGCGCAGGGAAACCTGATGCATCAGACGGTTTATCGCCTCAACGCTGACCGAGACAATCACCGGGCAAATGGCCATGGTGGCAATCCCCAGCCGCGCGGAGAACATATGCGGGATCTGCAGCGGTGAACTGACGAAAATATTGATATGCCCGCTGGCGACAAGGATTATCTCCAGCCCGCCGGTCAGCAGCGTCACCAGGCACGTCAGCGGCAGTGAGTAACGCACCGCACACCAGATCAGCGCCGGGAGCGGAAACGCCAGGCTGCCTGCGCCGCCAATCGCGACCGACGCGATAATCGATACGCCAACGGCGAGCACCGGCATAACATTGCGCATCTCGACGTTCAGTGGTTTACGCGGCCAGCTCATAGTCAGCATACAGGGCAGGATCAGCACACCCGTTGAGAACTGCTCGCCAAACCAGTCGGCCAGCAGCAGGCCAAATCCCTGACCATTGATCCCCACGGAGCCAAGCGCGCCAAAAAACGCACACAGCAGCGCCGCAAGCAGACAGTAGCCAAAGAGTTTCAGGGCGTTAACCGGCTCCGGCGATTTGGTCATCTGGTTACGTTCAAGCCCGATAAGCTGCGCCATGGTGATAATAAACACCATGTTGGAGAAGTTGATAATCAGCGACGCCGTGCCCCAGGAAGTGGTGATGGCGTCATACGCCAGCATGGCAACATAGCTAATCAGATAGTACTGCCAGCGCTGCAACCAGGCATAACGCGCGAAAACACCGGCCATCACCGCATTGAGCGGCCAGAAGAGGGAAAGCTCTTCCACCAGGCGCATCATCGCACCCAGCAGATAAAACAGCGTTGTCAGGACAAACACCATGACCGCATTGGTGTACGGCGTCTCTTGCCGAAAAGGGCGGAAAGGGGATGAAAAAAATGCGCGCATCAAATCTCAATCCATATCAAGAACGTTGCTATCGTCCCGCAGCACCAGCGGAGCAGGCTTACCCGGCGCTTTTCAGCGCGACGCATTCATCTGAATAACCAGCCACTGGTAAATCACCTCAACGATGTATTGTTGTTGCGATTGTGTTAGCGCCTGACCATGCGGGATGTTATGCCACTTTTCCAGACATCCACGGCAGCAGGTGGCCGTGGCATGCTGAGCGATAAACACCGGGTGACCGCGCATTGGCGTCTGTTTGCCATCATTTTGCGGTTGCGCTGGCGCAAGGCGTTTTGCGATAAAATCCGCTGCGTGGGACGCAATCACCTCCGCACCTTTATCCAGGCAGTACTGGCGCTCTTTCACCCCGAGGCGAAAACGCGAACGGAATGTTGACTGTCCCAGCCGGGCAAACAACGGCGCGAAATCATTCATCAATAGACCGATCTCCCCAGTTTTCGCGTTAAGGCTTCCAGCACCGCAACACCGGCCAGTGAGTTGCCCGCTTCATCCAGCTCCGGGCTCCAGACCGCAATTGCCATCTCATGCGGCACAATCGCCACAATGCCACCGCCGACTCCCGATTTCGCCGGTAACCCGACGCGCCAGGCAAACTCTCCGGCGTTCTGGTACATGCCACTGGTCGCCATCAGGGCGTTAATCTGCCGCGCCTGCATCGGCGTCACCACCGGCGTCGCCTGCTGCGCGCTGTGTCCGCCATCGGCGAGAAATAAAAAGGTGCGCGACAATTCGGCACAGCTCATTTTGAGTGCGCAATAGTGGAAGTAGTTTTGCAACACGGTGGCGACATCGTTGTGAAAATTACCGAAGGACTTCATCAACCAGGCGATGGCCATATTGCGGGCGGAGTGCTCGAATTCAGAACGCGCCACCAGGCTGTCGTAGGCGATATCCGGCGCGGCGCAGAGTTTGCGCACAATTTCCAGCATGCGCTGGCGCGGCGCGCTAAGGCGGCTTTGCAGCATATCGCACACCACCAGCGCCCCGGCGTTAATAAAGGGATTACGCGGCTTGCCCTGCTCAATTTCAAGCTGTAACAGTGAGTTAAACGGCTGACCGGAGGGATCTTTGCCCACCCGCTGCCAGATCTCCTCTTCCGCGTAGTGGTTCATCGCCACCACCAGGCTCAGCACTTTGGAAATTGACTGAATGGAGAAACGCTCGTTGGCATCGCCCGCCTGGAAGTGTTCGCCCTGCACGGTGCTGATGGCGATACCCAACTTGTTGCCGCTCACCGACGCCAGCGCCGGAATGTAATCCGCAACCTTGCCACGCCCTAACAGCGGGCGTACTTCAGCGAGCACCGCTTCCAGTACGCCGTTATCCATCACCGTTGCCACTCTGACTCCTTGCCCACAGGCCAAAAATGGCCTGCGAGTATAACAGAGGCGAATGTGTTGCGTCAGGCAGGAAGTCGAAAACGCGCAACCGCTTGCATCAATTGATGAGAATCGTTGTGCAATTTTTCCGAGGCCTCAGTTGCCGTTGAGACCAGTTCCCCGGTACGACGAGCAACATTGTTAAGCGAGTGCAGGCGGCGTGTCATTTTGTGAATGCTGTCGCCCTGGCTGAGGGTGGCGGCAGAAATTTCACTCAGGACGCCGCTTAAATGCCCGACCAGCCCGGTAACCTGTTGCAGGTTATCCTCAAGACGGCTTACTGCCTGGGTGCCGTCGTTGATGCCTTGCAAGGAGTGATTGATCAATTGCTGAATGGTTTGCGTGGAGTGGCTGCTTTTGCGCGCCAGCAGCCCCACTTCTTTCGCCACCACCGCGAAGCCGCGACCGTGGTTGCCCGCATGCGCCGCTTCAATCGCCGCATTCAGCGCCAGAATATTGGTCTGGAAAGCGACGCCATCAATCATCGCCACAATGTTGCGCATCTCCGCCGAGCGCTCGACAATCTCGCGCATCGATTGATTCACCGTATCCATCATTCGATCGCCACCGGCAGCGACTTCCCGCGCCTCATCGGCCTGTTTGCGCGCCTGTTCAGCAAAACCGGTATTGCCTTCAACATGCGATTCCAGCGTGGCGATATGCTCGGTTACATCCGTCAGTTCCTGCGCCTGTTTCGCCGACTGCTGATACAGCGACTGATTGTCCTCAGCCAGACGGCGAATGGTATCGACCATCGATGACGTGGCGTCGCTGACTTGCATCACCAGTTGCTGCAACCCCTGTTGCATAGTGCCGATACTGAGGCCGAGCTGGTCAACTTCCCGGTTAAAGCGTTTCACCGGCGGCAATGGTGTACCCAGATCGCCGGCCGCCAGAATATTAATGTGTGCTATAAGGCTGCGCAGCGGGGTAATCACCCAGCGCGACATGGCAAACCAGACCAGCACCGCAATCACCACCAGCAGCGCCGGCACCAGCACAAACACATGCTGCAATTGCGCAAGGTTAGCCATCAGCGCCTGGCGCCCCTGCTCGGCGCGCGCTTCGCTGGCCTGCTGGAAACGGGCATAGTTGTCATTGAAATCCGCCTGAAACGCCTGCGCCGGCACCGCGAAGAAGGCGTCAATCGACTGGGTTTTCACTAAGCCGTCGGCCTGCTCTTTTAGCGCGCCGTAGAAAAGCTGATAGCTGTTAATCAGCGCCTCATCTTTAGGCGGGTTGAGCGCCAGCCACGCCTGCCAGGCTTTTTGCGATGTCTCCAGCGCTTTATGGGTTTCATCCATCAGGCTGTGCCAGCTTCCTTCCGAGCCGGTCTCTTTATCCTGCATAAAATAGACGCCCGCCCGGTTGAGCAGATCGCTTGCCGTCAGGAGCGCAATGCGCGCTTCGTCGACCCGCACCTGTTGCAGGTGCGCTTGCTGGTTGAGTTGTTCATTATGCTGGGCGTTACGTAGTGACGCGGAAAGGACAAACGAGGAGGCGATTTGCAGGGCCGAAAACAAGCCAATAATGCAGAAAATCCCGGCGAGCAAACCAAACTGTCGTGGAGAAACACGCCGCAAAATACGGCGGAAAATTTGCTTTAAGTTCATGATATTCTTCTATAACCACAAAGTTGCCGTGAGTCTACAAAAGGATCATGACAGGTCCATGACAGCCAGCAGTGACGCGCCCCGCCGGGGCGCGTTTCGCTTACAGACGATCTTTCCACACCGTCTGGATATTGCAAAACTCATGCAGGCCGAAGTGTGAAAGCTCGCGGCCAAAGCCACTCTTTTTCACGCCGCCAAAGGCCACACGGGCATCGCTGGCGCTGTAGCCGTTGATAAACACGCCACCGCACTCAAGCTGTTCGGCAAAACGTTGCGCCTGCGCAGGATCGGCGGTAAAGACGGTAGCAGACAAGCCGAAATCACTGTTGTTCGCCATCTCCAGCGCATGCTGTGCATCGCGTGCGGTTGCGATAGCCGCGACCGGGCCAAACAGCTCCTGGCGAAACGCCGTCATCTCTGGTGTCACACCGCTCAGCACGGTGGCCGGGTAGTAATTTCCTTCGCCCGCCATTTTCTCACCGCCGAGCAGCAACGTTGCGCCCTCGTTAATGCTGGCTTCGACCTGCGCATGCAGCTCGTCACGCAGATCAAAGCGTGCCATTGGCCCGAGATAATTCTCTTCGTGGTCCGGCGCGCCCTGCTTTAACGCGGCGGCGGCAGCAACAAATTTCTCCGTAAAAGCCTGGGCAATGCCCTCTTCGACGATAAAACGTTTGGCAGCGGCGCAGACCTGTCCGGTGTTCTGGTAACGTCCTGCCACTGCGGCTTTCACCGCCAGTTCAAGATCCGCATCGTTGAGCACAATAAAGGGATCAGAGCCGCCCAGTTCAAGGACGCATTTTTTCAGCGCTGCCCCGGCCTGCGCGCCAATAGCGGCTCCCGCGCGCACGCTGCCGGTTAAGGTAATGGCGGCAATGCGCGGATCGTTAATCGCCTGGCTCACGCCATCATTGGTGGCATTCACCCAGCCAAAAACGCCTTGCGGGACGCCAGCGTCAGCGAAGATCTCGCCCATTAACGCCGCGCAACCCAGCACATTTGGCGCATGTTTGAGCAGGTAGCTGTTGCCTGCCAGCAGGATCGGCACCGCACCGCGCAGCACCTGCCACAGCGGGAAGTTCCATGGCATCACCGCCAGAATCGGTCCCAGCGGGCGGTACTCAATGGTTGCCCGCTGCTGTTCGACCTGCGTCGGCTCACTGTCCAGCATTGCCGGGCCGTGTTCTGCGTACCAGTCACACAGCGCAGCAGATTTGTTCACTTCCGCGCGCGCCTGCAAAATTGGCTTGCCCATCTCCTGGCAGATCATCTGCGCCATCGCTTCACCGCGTTTGCGCAGCGCATCGCCGAGGCGACGTAAGGTTTGCGCGCGTTCGGTTACCGCCAACAGCCGCCACTGGCGGTAACCGCTGACGGCCAGTTCGATTGCCGTATCAACCTCTTCATGGCTGGCCCAGGGTGTTGCGCGCAGGGTTTCGCCGGTGGCCGGGTTGATGGAAAGCGCGTGCGTCGTTGAGGAAACAGGCATAAATACTCCGCTAAATGTGTTCAGGACTTGCGCAAGGATGGCGCAATTTGTTATTTCTGAAAACTGAATAATATTAACCACGGTATTCACGAAGAGAGAATGGCATGGACTTAACCCAGCTTGAGATGTTTAACGCCGTGGCGCAGACCGGCAGCATTACCCAGGCGGCGCAGAAGGTGCATCGCGTGCCGTCAAACCTGACGACGCGCATTCGCCAGCTGGAATCCGATCTCGGCGTGGATCTGTTTATCCGCGAAAACCAGCGCCTGCGCCTCTCTCCCGCCGGGCACAGTTTTTTGCGCTACAGTCAGCAGATCCTCGCGCTGGTCGATGAAGCGCGGATGGTAGTCGCCGGTGACGAACCGCAAGGGCTGTTCTCGCTCGGCGCGCTGGAAAGCACCGCTGCGGTGCGCATTCCGGCGACGCTGGCGCAGTACAACCAGCGCTATCCGCGCATTCAGTTTGATCTCGCCACCGGCCCTTCCGGCACCATGATCGATGGCGTGCTGGAGGGGCGGCTCAGCGCGGCGTTTGTGGACGGCCCGATTATGCATCCCGGGCTGGAAGGCATTCCGGTTTACCGCGAAGAGATGATGATCGTCGCGCCTGTCGGTCATGAAGTGATTAGCCACGCGGCTCAGGTAAACGGTGCCAGCATTTACGCGTTTCGCGCCAACTGCTCCTACCGTCGCCATTTTGAAAGCTGGTTTCACGCCGATCGCGCCACGCCCGGTAAAATTCATGAAATGGAGTCTTACCACGGCATGCTGGCGTGCGTAATTGCCGGGGCGGGCCTGGCGCTGATCCCGCGCAGTATGCTGGAAAGCATGCCCGGTCATCACCAGGTGGAAGCCTGGCCGCTGGCGGAGAACTGGCGCTGGCTTACCACCTGGCTGGTATGGCGGCGCGGCGCGAAAACCCGTCATCTGGAGGCGTTTATTGCCCTGCTGAATGTGGCTCCACAACCAGCGCCTTCTGCATAAAAATACTTAGCGGATCGGCGCTGTACGGCGCGAACGCCTCACAAATTTGATATCCGCAGCGCTGATACAGTTTCACCGCAGCATGCTGTTCAATGCCGGTTTCCAGCCGCAAGGTATGACATGATTTCCCGACAGCCGCCTGCTCCAGCGCCGCAAGCAATTTTTCCCCCAGTCGCTGACCGCGATGGCGGGGATCGATAAACACCCGTTTCATCTCGCCGCTGCCGTCGTGGTTGAGCACCACCGCGCCGCAGCCGACGGCCTCGTCGTGATGCATAATTTTACGCAAAATCAGCGTTCCGGCGGGTAACGCCGCGAGATCAAGCAGATGGTTACTCTCTGCCGGGTAAAGTGCGCTCTGGTAGGTGTCCAGGGCAACAATCAGCGCAATCAGATCCGGTTGCGTGGCGGTGGCATCAACGATGCGGTACATAGCGGGCTCCTTGTTATTAGCCTGTTAAAAATAAACAAGAATTTGCTACCTCTGTCATATGAATAACCTATAGCTACACCTGACGAGATTGCGCTGCGGAGAATATAGGTTGTACCTTACGCAACATATGATGCAGAAAATGGAATATTCATGAACACCAAAGCCCGGAAAGTGATGATTATCGGCACAGGCAATGTCGGCGCATCTGCTGCTTATGCCCTGCTGAACCAGAACATTTGTGAAGAGTTAATTCTGGTGGATTTAGACCAGCAACGTGTAGAAGGCCACGCCCAGGATCTGGCGGATGCCGCCGCGTATATGCCCGGTATGATGACCATTTCCACCCGCCCGGTTGAAGAGTGCGCGGATGTGGATATTGCGGTGATCACCGTTTCCGGCGGCGCGTTAAAGCCAGGGCAAACGCGTCTTGATGAGCTGACCAACACCGCGCGGATCGTTAAAAACATTGTGCCGTCGATGATGGCAAACGGCTTTAATGGCATTTTCCTGGTGGCAACCAATCCGTGCGACATCATTACCTGGCAGGTGTGGAAACTTTCCGGGCTTCCGCGCAACCAGGTGATTGGCACCGGCGTCTGGCTGGATACCACTCGCTTACGCCGCGCGCTGGCCCAGGCGCTGGATATTGGCGCGCAAAGTATCGATGCGTTTATCCTCGGCGAGCATGGCGACACCCAGTTCCCGGTGTGGTCACACTCGTCGGTGTACGGTTCGCCCATTGTCGATGTTTACCGGCGCAAAACCGGCCAGCGGCTGGATGTCGACGCACTGGCGGACAAAGTACGCCGCCACGGCTTTGAGATTTACGCCCGTAAAGGCTGTACAGAGTACGGCATCGCCGGCACCATCGCCGAGATCTGCCGTAATATCTTCACCGGCAGCCACCGCGCGCTGGCGATCTCCTGCATTCTGGACGGGGAATATGGCGTCAGCAACGTAGCGATTGGCGTACCGGCCGTGCTGGCGCAAAACGGCGTTCAACAGATTATTGAACTGCAACTGGAAGGTGACGAAGTGGCGAAATTCAACCACTCCGCAGAGGTTATTAAAGCGAATATCGCCCGCTTGCCCTAACTGACACCGTTAACCGGCAAAGGTTAACCGACCAGGCAAAGTGGCAAGCTGCTGGCGGATCTCGGGGCTAAGCTGCGTATCGGTGATGATATCGGTCAGCGAATTGAGATTCGCCACGTTAAACAGCGACCACGCACCGTATTTACTACTGTCTGCCAGCAACACCCGGCGTTTTGCATTGACGATCAAATCGTGTTTCAGCGCCGCTTTCTCCTCCGTCGGCGCGGTGATGCCGCGCTGCAAATCCCACCCGTTACAGCTGACAAACGCCAGATCCGGCCAGATGTTTTGCAGCAATTTACGCCCGTGCTCACCAATGCAGGACTGGCTGGAATCATCAATGCGCCCGCCGATGATCGTCACTTCTATCTGTTTGAATTCCGAAAGAAACAGTGCAATGTGCAGATCGCTGGTGATCACCCGCAGCGGCAAGTGCGTCAGCTGGCGTGCCAGCTCAATCATTGTCGTGCCAGCATCAAGCACAATGGCGTCGCCCGCTTTCACCAGCGCTGCCGCCGCACAGGCGATGGCGTGTTTTTCCGCCAGGTTGCGCTGCATTTTCTCGCTGGTGGTGGGCTGCGAGGGAATAAACCGGTTCAGCGTGACGCCGCCGTGCGTACGGCTGATCACCCCTTCCTGATCGAGCTTAATCAGGTCGCGGCGAATGGTTGCTGGTGACGCGTCCGTGGCGGCCACGAGTTGATCTACCGTCACCAGATTATGCCCTTTCAGGTAGTCCATAATCTGCTCTAACCGGTTATATCCCTTCATATTATTCCCGTGTAATTTGCATCGCTAACTGGATGGATACCGCCATGCTTTCCGCTTTCGCTTTTCCGCGCCAGGCAATATCAAATGCGGTGCCGTGATCCGCAGAGGTGCGAATAAACGGCAAACCCGCGGTGATATTAACGCCATCGTAAAAGCCCAGCAATTTTAACGGAATATGTCCCTGGTCGTGGTACATCGCCACCACCATGTCATACATCCCTTCATGGCACTGCATAAACACCGTATCCGGCGGGCACGGCCCGCTAACGTTCAACCCTTCAGCTTTCATCGCTTGTACCGCCGGGCCGACAATCTTGATCTCTTCATCGCCAAACAGACCATTTTCCCCGGCGTGCGGATTGACGCCCGCCACCGCAATGCGCGGGTTGTCATAGCCAACGCGACGCAGGAACGTATCGGCAACGCGAATCACCGTCTTCACCCGCTCCTGATTAAGCGTGTCGAGAAATTTTCGCAGCGCGATATGGGTGGTGATATGGATGACTTTCAGCTTATCGGTATACAGCACCATGGCGTAATCTTTGCTGTCGGTCAGGTGCGCCAGCAGTTCGGTATGCCCTGGATAAGGGTGCCCGGCTAAGTGCAGCGCCTCTTTATTCAGCGGTGCGGTGGCGATGGCTTTCACTTCGCCTTTCATCGCCAGTTCGGTCGCGCGTTTCACACAGCGGTAGGCCAGATCCCCCGCCTGCGCCTGCACAACGCCCGGTTGCAACCCGGCGGGATCGGCCAGTGGTTCGTCAATGACGTTAATGATGCCGGGGGCAAAACGTGCGTCCGCCACCTGCTCAACCACTTTCAGTTCGGCATGCGGCGTGATATTGAGCGCCAGAATACGTTGCAAGGTTTGCGCACAGCCCACCACCACTACCGGCGCACCGGATAACTCTCCCTCGACCAGCGATTTAATAATAATTTCCGGGCCAATACCCGCCGGGTCGCCCATCGTTACAGCAATGATATTAGTCACTCGATTTCTCCTCGATAAAATGCAGAACCTTAAGCAAGGTAGTTTCGTCACCAAAGCCACCCGCTTTGGTCATCACCGGTCGTTGCCATTCGCAACCTGAAAAATAACCCCACGGTACGCACCCTGCGGCGCGTCCCTGGATACGAAAACTTGTCGCCCCTAACGCCTGTGCGACCGCCACCGCCACATCCCCGCCGGAGAGATAAAGCGCTGCGGGCGTCACCTCACGCAAAACGTCACAAGTGAGTTGCGCCAGAAACGTGCAGATACGCTCGCCCAACTCGCTACGGCTTACGCCCAGCCGCGCACAAAGTGCGGCTATCTGATGGCGCGCCTGCTCATCCGGGCAGGTGTGAACAATGCAGTGTTTCCCCTGTGCCAGCGCGGCAACAATTGACTGGCGATAGGCAGGTTGTACGGCGCTAAACACCGTGTCGATATCAATCAGCAGATGTTCCACGTTCGGTTGCTGAGCGACGAGCGCCACCTGCTTTTGAGCGATTTCACTCATTGAACCGACCACCGCCAGCACCGCATGCGGCTTTTCGGCCGCCAGCCTGCGCGCCAGCGCGTCGCATAATCCGGCAGAGCCGACCAGCAGCGGCGTTATGGCAGCGTTTGCCGCCTGAGCGATGATCGCATCAAGATCTTCATCACTGTGCGCATCCACCACCAGCAGCAACGGCGCATCTGGCGTCGCCTCTGCGAGTGCATTTGCCAGTTGCGCAGGCTGCACATAGCGGCAATCTGCATTGTTGTGGGCTGCCAGCAGTGCGCCGATATCGGCGCTGGTCACCGGCGTTTTCGGATCGCTGGCAAACTCGGTTTGCGTGAGCAGTTCGCCATTGACATAGCACTGGCCATTACGGGTGATGCGCCCGGCTGCCGGAAACGCCGGGGCAATGATCACCGCCGCCGCGTTGCAGGCTTGCCTCATCGCCGCGACTTCCGCGCCGACATTGCCGCGCAACGTTGAGTCGATCTTTTTCACCAGCCAGCCGGGGTTGTAGCGTGCGGTTATCTCGTTGGTGAATGCCGTGACGCGCGCCATTGCCTCGCTCACGCTCAGCGCCCGGCTGTCGCTGTTAAAAATGATCGCCTGCGCCGTACTTACAAGCGGCGTCGTTAACACGACATCGACCTGCATCCCGGTTTGCGCCAGGCTGACACCCGCATCATTCGCGCCGGTAAAATCGTCGGCCAGCATCACCACCTGTTTGTCCACGCGTTGTTCGTTCATCCCTTCTCCGGGTCATTATGCACTGGATATGATTATATTCAATCATGATTGATTATATGTGAGCAAGATCAACTTATTCAGTTTGCGAATAAATTATAAATTTAGGCCATGTAGTGACGGTGATGGATAAAAGATGATTGAGTTCAATCACCATAACAGAGACAGGAGAAAGTTGTGGTAACGATTAACAGCACCCTGATGAGCGGCGCGGGGGCAATCCCGGCGATTGCACCACTGCTTGCGGGTAAAGAGAAAGTGTTACTGGTCAGCGACGGCAACATTATCAAACTGGCTGCCACCCAGCAGATCCGCGCATTGCTGGAGACGAATGGTCGCCGCGTGCAACTGATAGATAATGTTCCGCCCGAACCCAGCCAGCATGATGTGGCGAATATCCTGCAGAACCTGCACGACACCGCCGTGGATCTGGTCGTGGGTATTGGCGGCGGCAGCGTGCTGGATGTCGCCAAACTGCTGTCGGTGTTATGCCACCCGGCATCACCGGGGCTGGACGCGCTGTTGGCGGGAGAAAAACCGACTGACCGCGTTGCTTCGCTGCTGATCCCCGCCACCGCCGGTACCGGATCGGAAGCCACGCCCAACGCCATTCTCGCCATTCCTGAGCAGGACACCAAAATCGGCATTATTTCACCGGTGATGCTGCCCGATTACGTGGCGTTGCTGCCGGAGCTGACCACCAGCATGCCCGCGCATATCGCCTCTTCTACCGGCATTGATGCCCTGTGCCATTTGATTGAGTGCTTCACCGCCACCATCGCCAACCCGGTGAGTGACAACGTGGCGCTGATCGGTTTAGGCAAATTGCTGCGCAATATCGAAACGGCGGTCAATGAACCGCACAACCTGACCGCCCGGCTTGAGATGCTGTGGGCCTCTTATTACGGCGGCGCGGCGATCACCCATGCCGGAACCCATCTGGTGCATGCGCTTTCGTATCCGCTCGGTGGCAAATACCACCTGCCGCACGGTGTGGCGAACGCCATTCTGCTCGCGCCATGCATGAAAGTGGTACGCCCGCACGCGGTGGAGAAATTTGCCCAGGTGTGGGATCTGGTACCTGACGCCGACACCACCCTGAGCGCGGAAGCGAAATCGCACGCGCTGGTGGCGTGGTTTGCCGCGCTGGTCAAACGCCTGAATCTGCCCGACAACCTCGAGGCGCTCGGCGTGCCGCGCGAGGATGTCCCGGCGCTGAGCGACGCCGCGCTAAATGTGAAGCGCCTGATGAATAACGCCCCATGCACCGTCAGCCACCAGGACGTGCAGGCCATTTATCAGACGCTGTTTTAACCCCAATTCGAGGGAGTGAGTCATGAGTAAGCAGATTAATGGCGTGCTGACCGCCATCGTGACGCCTTTTGGCGCTGACGGGGACGTTAACCCGCAGGCGCTCAAACAGCAGATCAACCGCCAGTTGGCAGCCGGAAACGGCATTTTTTGCGGTGGCACCAACGGCGAATTCTTCGTGCTGAATGAGCAGGAAAAAGTGGCCGTCACCGCGACCTGCGTCGATGAAGTTGCCGGGCGTATGCCCGTGGTGGCGCATATCGGCGAGATCGCCACGCGCGACACCATTCGTCTGGGTAAGCAGATTGAAAAACTGGGTGTTGATGCGGTATCGGTTATCACGCCCTATTTTGTGCCGCTGAAACAAGATGAATTGATTGCCCACTACACCGCCGTAGCGGATGCGTTAAGCGTTCCGGTCTTTCTCTACAACATCCCGGCGCGCACCGGTAACACCATTGAACCGCAAACCGCCCGCACGCTGGCGGCACACCCGAACATCATCGGCATCAAAGACAGCGCAGGCAGCTATGAAAGCCTGAGCGGTTTTTTGCAGGCGGTGAAGGATTGCGAAAATTTTGACGTACTGAACGGCCCGGATTCGCTAATCCATCAGGGATTTGTCGACGGCTGCTCGGCCTGTATTTCCGGTCTGGCAAACGTCGCGCCGCAGGCGATCAACGCTATCTGGTCGCGCTTTAACGCCGGAGATATCGACGGTTCCCGTGCGGCACAGGAGAACGTTACGGGGCTACGCACCGATCTCTACCGCGTCGCGTTCTCTCCGGCTGCGGTGAAAAAAGCATTACATATCATGGGATACGACGTTGGCGACAGCCGTTACGCTGTCACGTTTAGCGAACACCAACATCAACAGATCCGCCAGATAGTGACCCAGTACCTTCACTGATAGCGGGATTATTCGTCATAAGAAAACCGGGCGCCTGCGGCGCTCAGGATTCACTCGCCCTGAAGAGAGGCAAAGATGAACACCTTTACTGCTCAAGATACCCTGATAATCGTTGGCATTGTGGTGGCGTATATTTTGTTCACCACCTGGCTGACGTTTCGCTTACGAAGCAAGAACACCGGCGATTTTATGGAAGGCTCGCGGGCGATGCCTGCCTTTATCGTCGGGATTTTGTTGATGTCCGAATACATTGGCGCGAAATCCACGGTAGGCACCGCCCAGGCCGCTTTCGAAGACGGTTTTGCCGCGTCGTGGTCGGTTATCGGCGCGGCGATTGGTTTCCCGCTGTTTGGCCTGCTGCTGGTCAAACGCATCTATAACACCGGGAAAATCACTATCTCTGGCGCGATCGCCGAAAAATATGGCAACAGCACCAAAAATATTATCTCGATTATCATGATTTACGCCCTGCTGTTGGTTAACGTTGGCAACTACGTGAGCGGCGCGGCGGCCATTTCGACGGTGCTGAAAGTGAACCTGCCGGTGGCGGCGTTTATCACCGCAGTTGTCAGTACCTTCTATTTCGCCTTTGGCGGCATGAAAGGCGTGGCGTGGGTAACGCTGCTGCACAGCGCACTGAAATATTTCGGCATTCTGGCGATCATGGGTTTTGCCCTGTCGAAAACCGGCGGTTTCACACCGATGATCGAAAACATGCCGAAATACTACTGGACCTGGGACGGTAACTTCGGTGCGAGCACCATTTTTGCCTGGCTGATTGGCACTATTGGTTCCATCTTCTGTACTCAGTTTGTTATTCAGGCGATTTGCTCGACCAAAGATGTGAAATCGGCGAAGCGTTCCACCTGGGTCGCCTTCTTCTTCTGTTTGCCGATTGCGCTGGCCATTGCGGTGATTGGCGTGGCGGCGAAATACCTGCACCCGGAGATCAACAGCCTGTATGCGATGCCGATTTTTTTACAGGACATGAACCCATGGGTTGCCGGACTAGTGACAACGTCACTCGTTGCGTCGATCTTTGTCAGCGTCAGTACCGTTGCGCTGGCCATCGCCTCGCTGGTGGTGAAAGATTTCTACGTGCCGTACCGCAAACCCACGCCGGAACAAGAGTTTAAGGCCACTCGCTGGTTGTCGCTGCTGATTGGTTTCCTGCCGCTGATTTTCGTGCTGCTGGTGCCGGAAGTGCTGAAACTCTCCTTCTTTACCCGTGCCATCCGCCTCTCTATCTCTGTGGTCGCGGTGATCGCGTTCTATGCCCCGTTCTTCAAAAGCGCGCGCGGTGCCAACGCCGGTTTGATCGCCGCCTGTGTGGTGACCTCAGTGTGGTATCTGCTCGGCGACCCGTTTGGTATTAACAATATGTATATCGCGCTGGTGACCCCGGCCGTGGTGATGGTGCTGGACCGCTTAATCCCGAATAAAGCGGTACAAAAAGCGGTAAATAACGCGCCCACCCCTGTTCGCAACAATGGAGTTTGATATGTCCGTAACGGTAAATCGCGATGGTGTTTTACGCCCGCAAGCACAAGACGCTCAGGTTGTGACGGCAATGCTGCCGTCCCCCTGCCCGCAAAACCACGCGGCCAATATTCTGCCACTGCCGGATGGCACGCTGATGTGCGTCTGGTTTGGCGGTTCACAGGAAGGCGTGGCGGATATTTCGGTATGGAGTTCGCGGCTGGCACCCGGTGCCTGCGCCTGGAGCGAGGCGGTAAAACTCTCGGACGATCCGACACGTTCAGAGCAAAACCCGGTGCTGTTCCTCGCCCCGGACAACGTGCTATGGCTGCTGTGGACCGCGCAGATCTCCGGCAACCAGGACACGGCGATTGTGCGCTATCGCCAGTCGCATGATTTTGGTGCCAGCTGGGGTGACATTAAAACCTTGCTCGACAAACCTGGCACCTTTATCCGCCAGCCGATCACCGTGCTGGACAATGGCAACTGGCTGTTACCGGTGTTTTATTGCCGCACCCAACCGGGGGAAAAATGGGTCGGCAACGACGACATCAGCGCGGTGAAAATCTCATCCGATCAGGGCAAAAGCTGGCGCGATGTTGACGTACCTCAGAGCCTCGGCTGCGTACATATGAACATCACCGCGCTGCCAGGCGGGCAACTGGTGGCGCTGTTTCGCAGCCGCTGGGCGGACAACATTTACTACAGCCAGTCGACCGACGGCGGCGAAAGCTGGTCGGTGCCGGAACCGACGACATTGCCAAACAACAACTCATCGATTCAGGTGACAACGCTTGCCGACGGCGCGCTGGCGCTGGTGTTTAATCACATGAGCGCCGCCGGAGCCAGCGAACGCCGTGCTTCGCTGTACGATGAAATTGACGACGGTGACGGGCGTAAAGAGCCGACGGTGACCAGCGGGCGCAGCGCGTTCTGGGGCGCACCGCGCGCGCCGATGACGGTGGCGATCTCGCCGGATGGCGGTAAAAGCTGGCCGTGGCAGCGCCATCTGGATGAGGGCGACGGCTACTGCATGACCAATAATTCGCAGGAAAAACTCAACCGCGAGTTCTCCTATCCGAGCATCAAACAAGGCGCGGACGGCAAGCTGCATATCGCCTACACCTATTTTCGCCAGGCGATTAAATATGTGCGCATCTCACCGGACTGGGTAAAGGAGTAACCGATGATTGTGGGCAACCTTAACGCCCTGCCGCTGGCAGGGTTACCCTTCCCGCTTCGCGAGATCCTTGCCTTACCGCACTGTTCGCTGGCGGCGTTACAGGCACGGGACGACGGGCGCTGGCAGCCGGAAAACGCCGACTGGTTTTGCACCATCGGCCCGGCGAACACACAGCCGCAGGCGCAGCGCCACACGGAATATCACACCCTGTGGGCCGATATTCAGGTGGTACTGGCCGGTGAGGAAATGATCAACGCCGGAACGCACTACGCCGCGCGGGAAGAGGATGAGCAGCGCAAACCGGATCTCTACATCACCACATACGCGCTCTTACCGGTTAGCGTGACGTTGCGCGCCGGAGATTTCGCCGTCTTTTTGCCCGGCGAACCGCACCAGGCGTTGTGCGCTGTCGATGCGCCCATGACGGTGCGCAAAGCGGTGTTCAAAGTACCGCGCGCACGGCTGGAGGCCTGAGATGTCGCATGCCGTAGTAACCGGTGCCAGTTCCGGTATTGGCGAAGCCATTGTCGATAAGCTGCTGGCGCAAGGCTGGCAGGTTACCGGTTTATCCCGCTCGCCGGTGACGCGGGCGGATCCGGCGTTTCGCTGTGTACAGGTTGATCTCAGCAACAGCGAAGCGTTGCGCCAGGTGATCGCCACTCTGCCGACGCCGCAGGCACTGGTCCATGCAGCAGGCATGATGGCCGCCGCACCGCTTGGTGAACTCGATCCCATGGCCAGCGAGCGTCTGTGGCGGCTGCATGTGCAGGCGGCAGAAACGCTGGTCAACCATTTTGCGCCCCAGATGTCGCAAGGTGGCCGAATTGTGGTGATTGGCAGCCGCACCTCGCGTGGCGCGGCGGGCCGCTCGCAGTATGTCGCCACCAAAGCGGCGCTGGTAGGGATGGTCAGAAGCTGGGCGGCGGAACTGGCACCGCGCGGCATCACCGCCAATGTTGTGGCACCGGGAGCAACACAGACGCCGATGCTCAGCGCGCCGGGGCGGGAAAGCTCGCCGCCGAATGTACCGCCGATTGGCCGCTTAATTACGCCGCAGGAAGTGGCAGCGCTGGTGAATTTTGTCTTATCACCAGATGCGGCCGCCATCACCGGGCAGGAGTTGGTGATATGCGGCGGTGCGTCGCTGAAGTGATTTCTGCGCAGTGCAGGAAGAGATTCGCCCGGCGTGACTGCCGGGCGGCTTTTAGCGTAGGAACACTTTGCCCAACAGATAGAGCGTTGCCTGGCCGCCAATCAGCACGCGATCGCCGCGCCATTCACAGCGTAAATCGCCGCCGCGCGCGGAAACCTGCCGCGCCTGCAGGCTGTTTTTACCCAGTTTTTCACCCCAGTACGGGATCAGCATGCTGTGCGCCGAACCAGTCACCGGATCTTCCGCCACCGCTTCACCCGGGCAGAAGAAGCGGCTGACAAAATCGACGTTCTCACCGGGCGCGGTCACGCAGACCATCTTGCCAAGCGGTTTCATTGCCGCGATATCCGGCGTTAAGGCTTCTACCTGCGCCTGATTTTCCAGCACCACCAGGTAATCCCGCGCCACACGCACTTCTTTGGCACGTTCAATTCCCAGCGTTTTCAGCAGCAGTGCCGGAACCTGGTTTACCGTTTCCGTCGACCAGGCCGGGAAATCCAGCGTCAGCCAGTCGCCATTGCGGCTCACTTTCAGTTCACCAACAAAGCGGGTGGTGAACAGAATTTCGGTATCCGGGTAATCGAGATATTCAAAGATCACGTGCGCAGCGGCGAGAGTCGCATGGCCGCAGAGATTGATCTCATCCTGGGTGGTGAACCAGCGCAGCTCAAAACCGCTGTCGTTACGCACGAAGAAGGCGGTTTCGGACTGGTTATGCTGCTGCGCCATGCGCAGCAGCACATCATCGGCTAACCATTCGGTCAGGGGGCAGACGGCGGCGGCATTACCGCCAAAAGTGCGGTCGCTGAAGGCGTCGACCATATAAAAATCGATGGTTTGCATAGCATTTCCTCTTTTTCGTCTTCTGTTTTTGAGCGCTATTCGGAAACGTTGCAACAGGTATTTTCCACACGAATAAAAAGTGAGATCTACATCACAAAATGTTTGTATTTTCGCCAGCAAAGGCAGTAAGATCGTGGCCTCTTCTTTTCGCCAACCAACCCCAAATACCCTTATGACTACCAATACCGTTTCACGAAAAGTCGCGTGGCTGCGGGTCGTGACGCTTGCTGTCGCCGCATTTATTTTCAACACCACCGAATTCGTGCCTGTGGGTTTGCTGTCGGATATCGCGCAGAGCTTCGACATGGAAACCGCGCAGGTGGGGATCATGTTGACCATCTATGCCTGGGTTGTGGCGTTAATGTCGCTGCCCTTTATGCTGCTGACCAGCCAGATTGAGCGCCGTAAATTGTTGATTGCGCTCTTTGTGCTGTTTATCGCCAGCCATGTGTTGTCGTTCCTCGCCTGGAGTTTTGAGGTGCTGGTCATCAGCCGCATTGGCATTGCTTTCGCCCATGCGATCTTCTGGTCGATTACCGCCTCGTTGGCTATTCGCCTCGCGCCTGCCGGGAAAGGTGCGCAGGCATTGAGCCTGCTCGCCACCGGTACCGCACTGGCGATGGTGCTCGGGCTGCCGATTGGCCGTATCGTCGGGCAATATTTCGGCTGGCGTACCACCTTTTTCGCCATCGGTATGGGCGCGCTGGTCACGCTGGTGTGCCTGGTGAAACTGCTGCCCGCGCTGCCGAGCGAACATTCGGGTTCGCTGAAAAGCCTGCCGGTGCTGTTCCGTCGCCCGGCGCTGATGTGCATCTATTTGCTCACCGTGGTGGTGGTTACCGCGCATTACACGGCTTACAGCTACATTGAGCCGTTTGTGCAAAATGTGGCCGGCTTTAGCGCCAATTTCGCCACCCTGCTGCTGTTAGTGCTTGGCGGCGCCGGGATTATTGGTAGCGTACTGTTCGGCAAGCTGGGGAACCAGCACGCCTCTGGCCTGGTGTGCAGCGCGATTGGTCTGCTGGTAATTTCACTGGTGATGATGCTGCCCGCTTCCGGAAGCGAAATGCATCTGGCAGTGCTGAGCGTGGTATGGGGCATCGCGATTATGATTATCGGCCTGGGTATGCAGGTAAAAGTGCTGGCGCTGGCACCGGATGCTACCGATGTGGCGATGTCACTGTTTTCCGGCATTTTTAATATTGGTATCGGCGCGGGTGCGCTGGTCGGCAACCAGATAAGCCTGCACTGGTCGATGAACGTCATCGGTTACGCCGGGGCGATCCCGGCGATTGCTGCGCTGGTGTGGGCAGTGGTGATTTTCCGCCGCTGGCCGGTGAAACTGGAAGAGCAAACCCACGCCAGCCACATGTAAACCGCGCCGGTTACTGCGCGGCAGAGACAACCTCATCCATCACCGTGGTTTGCCAGTCAAACCACGGATTCCAGGTCAGGCGGGCATGAATTTTGTTCGCCTCGACCAGCCCCCAGTCTGAATACCACACATCTTCACCCGCCAGACAGCGCTTTGCCGCCTCTTCTGACTGACCATTCGCACAGAGCAGCACGCTGCCTTTGCGTCCGTACAGCGGATTACGAGGCGAAAAGAGCACTGACATATGGGAAAACTGGCTGATGCGATCCTGCGGCAGATAATCCGTCTTCACCCGTAAGCGGGACATTTTTGCCGCTTCCAGCGGTGGCGTGCCGTACCAAATCACGCGGCTGGCCGGGTTGGTGAAACTGCGATCGAATTGATCGAGGATCCAGCGCGTGTTGAGCACCGAATCGTGTTCGGTTAACACCAGCAGCGCCGGTTTTGTCCACGGCTTACGCGCAAGCAGCCGCTGCGCACTGGCACTGGTGCGCCAGAACTGGGCGAAACCGTTGGACGGCACACGTAAGTAGCGGGTGGCGATTTGCTGCGGGAACACAGCGCTCGGCGGGCGCAACCAGTCGCGGAACAGCGCCACAGTCGGAGCGAGAAAATCGTAACCAGTGCTGGATTTGAACGCCGGGGAAAACAGCAGCAGCCCCTGCACGTTGTCATGCGCCATCGCATATTCCACAGCCAGATTTCCGCCGGTGGAAAAACCGCCGAGCCAAAGGGCATCGACCTCTTTGCCCAGAATATCCGCCTGCTCGCGCACCACTTGCCGCCACTGAGAAACATCGACATCCAGCAGATCCGCAGGTCGCGTACCGTGGCCTGGTAACAGCACGGTGCGCACCAGAAAGCCCTGTTTTGCCAGTTCGGGGGCAATATCCACAAACGATCCTGGCCCGTCGCCCAGGCCGTGGATCAGCAAAATGCCTTTGTGCGCGGGCTGCGCCGGACGCCACTCCTGTGGTGTGTTGAGCCGCAGTTCGCTCGCTTTATCCAGCGTCTGAAACGCCCGGTGCGCGGCGACAAAATCACGCGTTTGCTGTTGATATGCCGTAAAGCTTTTTTGCGCCAGCGGCGGTTGAACGCCGGGGCGCTGCTGACAGCCGGTTAGCGCAACCAGCGCCACGACCAGGCAGGAGAGAAAGGTGCGCATCAGGCTCCGGCATGAAAAGTGGTGATGATTTCCAGCACGCCATTAATGATAAATTGTACGCCCATACAGACCAGCAGAAAGCCCATCAGCCGCGAGATGGCTTCTATACCGCCCTTGCCCACCAGCCGCATGATCGCCCCGGAACTGCGCAGGCTTACCCATAATATCAGCGCCACAATGGCAAAAATTAGCGTTGGCGCAACGGTGATGACCCACTCGGGAAACTCAGCGCCGTGGCGAATGGTCGAGGCAGAACTGATGATCATGGCGATGGTACCAGGCCCGGCGGTACTCGGCATGGCCAGCGGCACAAAGGCGATATTGGCACCGGGCTCCTCTTCCAGCTCTTCTGACTTGCTTTTCACTTCTGGCGCCTGATGCGGTTTTTGCGCCGGAAACAGCATGCGAAAACCGATAAAGGCCACGATTAATCCACCGGCAATACGCAACCCCGGAATGGAGATACCGAAGGTGTTCATCACCACCTGACCAGCGTAATACGCCACCATCATAATAATGAAGACGTAGATCGAGGCCATCCGCGCCTGCAGGTTACGTTGGGCGCTATTCATATTGCCCGCCAGCCCTAAAAACAGCGCTACGGTAGTTAACGGGTTTGCAAGCGGTAGCAATACCACCAGCCCAAGGCCAATGGCTTTAAATAGTTCCAGCATCTGACGGTCACTCCTTGCAAGGTCAAAACCCCGCCAGTATAGCCATAACGCGGCGGTAATGGCATGCCCGGACACAGGACATGTCTTGATTAGATGATTACTTTCAGTACGTTACGATTGTATTTTTTTCCTGGCGTGAAACGTTTTAGCAAATAGTGGCATCGTGGATTCATTCGGTTGACTTATATTTGCCTGAGCAATAATATCTGCCGTGACTAATCTACTTGCCGGGGCAACCATTGTGAAAAGCACGAATGATCTATTTAACGACATCATTCCTCTTGGCCGCTTGATCCACATGGTTAACCAGAAAAAAGATCGTTTACTTAACGACTACCTGTCGCCGCTGGATATCACCGCCACTCAGTTTAAGGTGCTCTGCTCCATCCGCTGCGAAGTGTGTATCACCCCGGTAGAACTGAAAAAAGTGCTTTCCGTCGATCTCGGTGCCCTGACCCGCATGCTGGACAGACTGGTGTGCAAAGGCTGGATCGAACGTAATCCGAATCCGAATGACAAGCGCGGCGTGCTGGTGCGGTTAACCGCCGAAGGCGCGGCGCTGTGCGAGCAATGTCATCAATTAGTAGGGCATAACCTGCACCAGGAATTAACAAAAAACTTAACGACAGAAGAAGTGGCAACCCTTGAGTATTTGCTCAAGAAAATTTTGCCGTAAAAAAAACAAAGAGGTATGACGATGTCCAGACGCAATACTGACGCTATCACTATTCATAGCATTTTGGACTGGATCGAGGACAACCTGGAATCGCCGCTGTCGCTGGAAAAAGTGTCAGAGCGTTCTGGTTACTCCAAGTGGCACCTGCAACGGATGTTTAAAAAAGAGACTGGTCATTCGCTGGGCCAGTACATTCGCAGCCGCAAGCTGACGGAAATTGCGCAAAAGCTCAAGGGAAGTAATGAGCCGATCCTGTATCTGGCAGAGCGTTACGGGTTTGAATCGCAACAAACCTTAACGCGCACGTTTAAGAACTATTTCGACGTGCCGCCGCATAAATTCCGCGTGACGGATATCCCGGCAGAGTCCCGGTATCTGTTCCCGCTGAATCACGCTTGTTAATTTAATCGCCTGCAGTAAAAAGACGTATCGAGGAAAGTATGAAACGTATCGCCTGTGCCGCTGTCACCCTGATGGTGCTGTTATCCGGCCAGAGTTATGCGGAGCAAGTTAATCATCCCGCACAGCAGAACAACCGTGACGCGATGATTTTACCCACCGCCCAGCAAACATCGCCTTTTGATTTTAACCATATGGGCGTGGGTAGCGACAAATCCGACGCATTAGGTGTGCCGTATTACCATCAGCGCAGCTAAACGTCTTGCCCCGCATAATGCGGGGCTTTTTTTACTTATGCCTGCACCGCCCGGCGCAGACGAAAACCAAACACATTGATATACAGCCCCGCCATCACCAGCACGGCACCCACCAGTTGTAGCGCCGATAGCGTCTCACCCAGCAGGAACGCGGCACTCGCCATACCGACCACCGGCACCAGTAGCGACAGCGGCGCAACACGCCAGGTTTCGTAGCGACCCAGCAGCGTTCCCCAGATGCCATATCCGAGGATCGTGGCAACAAACGCCAGATAAACCAGCGACAACAGCGTGGTGAAATCAATACTGACCACGCTTTGCAGCATCAGCGCCGGGCCATCGAAAATCAACGAGGCGACCATAAACGGCACAATCGGAATCAGCGCGCTCCAAACCACCAGCGACATAATCGCCGGGCGCGAGCTATGCTGCATGATTTTTTTGTTGAAGATATTGCCGCAAGCCCAGCTAAACGCGCCCGCCAGCGTCAACAGGAACCCCAACAGCGGAACATGCTGACCGTTCAGGCTGGACTCGATCAGCACCAGCACGCCCAGCACCGCAAGTGTGATGCCAACCAGTTGTTTTATCTGTAAACGTTCACCAAACACGCCTGCGCCAAGAATAATGGTGAAAAACGCCTGCGCCTGTAACACCAGCGACGCCAGCCCTGCCGGCATGCCAAACTTGATGGCGCAAAACAGAAAAGCGAACTGCCCGAAGCTGATCGTCAGGCCGTAACCGAGCAACAAACGCAGCGGCACTTTTGGACGAGCAACGAACAGAATGGCCGGAAAGGCCACCAGCACAAAGCGTAACCCGGCCAGCATTAACGGCGGCATGTTGTGCAGGCCAACTTTGATCACCACAAAATTCAGCCCCCACGCTACCACTACCAGCATCGCCAGCAGGACATCTTTACGCGTCATTCTTCGCCCTTTTTGTTTTTTAAACTTTTGTAAAAAATTTACGTTAACGCAAAAAACTGTACAGCGACAGATCATTAATTCAGGTAGGTCAGTTTGGGCATTTCCCGACAAAACTGCGGTTGTGCATCACACTTTATGCATGTTAAAGCTGTATACATCACAAAAAAATATAACAACAGCATGTCGGGCAGGAACATGACCACCAAGCAAACACGCTCCACCGCCGCATTACTGGCATCTTCACTTTTATTAACCATCGGACGCGGCGCCACGCTGCCGTTTATGACTATCTACCTGAATCGCCAGTACGGGATGGCGGTCGATCAGGTCGGTTACGCGATGTCCATCGCGCTGACTATCGGCGTGGTGTTCAGCCTCGGCTTCGGCATGCTGGCGGATAAGTTCGATAAAAAACGCTATATGCTGCTGGCGATTGTCGCCTTTATTGCCGGTTTTGCCGCGATCCCGCTGTCTCACCACGCGGGGTTAGTGGTGCTGTTTTTTGCCCTGATTAACTGCGCTTATTCGGTGTTTTCCACCGTGCTGAAGGCCTACTTTGCCGACACACTCGCGCCTGCAGCGAAAGCGAAGATCTTCTCGCTCAACTACACAGTGCTTAATGTCGGCTGGACCGTCGGTCCGCCGCTCGGCACGCTACTGGTCATGCAGAGCATTAACTTGCCGTTCTGGCTGGCGGCAATTTGTGCGGCCTTTCCGCTGGTGTTTATTCAGCTGTTTGTTCGCCGTGTTGCGGTTGGCGAAAGCCTCGACAGCCCTGTGGCGTGGGATCCTTCCGTGTTGCTGAAAGACAAAGCGCTCGGCTGGTTTACTTTATCGAATTTTCTCGCCTCGTTTGTCGCCGGTTCTTTTGCTTCCTGCCTGTCACAATATGTGATGACGGTGGTCAGCAGTGAGTTCGCCGAGCGCGTAGTGGCCGTGGTGCTGCCGGTCAACGCCGCCATTGTGGTCACGTTGCAGTATGCGGTGGGCCGTAAACTCACCGCTTCCAACTTGCGTCCGGCGATGGCAATTGGCACCGTCAGTTTCGTTATCGGCCTTATCGGTTTTATGTTATCCGGCGATAACTTGTGGTTCTGGGGGCTTTCCGCCGCGGTGTTTACGCTGGGAGAAGTGATCTACGCCCCCGGTGAATATATGTTGATTGATAACATCGCCCCGGCGGGAATGAAAGCGACCTACTTCTCGGCGCAGGCGCTGGGCTGGCTGGGCGCGGCAATGAACCCGCTACTTACCGGGGTTATCCTGACCACGCTGCCCGCAGCCTCACTGTTTGTCATTCTGATGGTGACCATCATTGTGGCCTGGCTGATGATGCTCAAAGGCATGCAGGCACGCCCGCTGGGCGGGTTGCAGGCGCAATAATAAAAAGCGGCGCCCTGAGCGCCGTTTTTTATTTACCATACCTGTTCGGCGATTTTCGTTACCAGCCGCACTTTGTCCCACTGCTGGGCAGGCGTGAGCGTGTTGCCCTCTTCAGTGGAAGCAAAACCGCACTGCGGGCTGAGGCAAATCTGGTTGATATCGACAAACTTCGCCGCTTCCTGAATACGTGCTTTTATCCCTTCCGGATTTTCCAGCTCGCCGTTTTTGGTGGTGATAAGCCCGAGAACCACCTGCTGTTTACCCGGACGGACAAAACGCAATGGGGCGAAATCGCCGGAACGGTCGTTGTCATATTCGAGGAAGAACGCGTCAACATTCACGCTACCAAACAGCACTTCCGCAACGGGTTCGTAACCGCCTTCGGAGATCCAGGTGGAGCGGAAATTACCGCGGCACACATGCAGACCGATGGTTAAATCGTCTGGTTTACCTTTCAGCGCCTGGTTAATTACGCGGGCATAAATGCGCGCCAGTTCATCGGGATCGTCACCACGTTCGCGGATCTGTCGGCGCTGGTCGTCAGAGCAGAGATATGCCCAGACCGTATCATCCAGTTGCAGATAGCGGCAGCCTGCGGCATAAAACGCGTGGATCGCATCGCGCCAGGTGGTCGCCAGATCGTCAAAGTAGGCGTCAAGCTGCGGATAAACCGTCGCGTCAATGTCTTTGCGCCCGCCGCGAAAGTGCAGCACGCTTGGGCTGGGAATGGTCATCTTCGGTTGCGCGGTGCCGCTAATGCTTTTCAGATAGCGAAAATCTTCCAGCATCGGGTGGTCGCCAAAGCCTAATTTACCGGTGACACGCACGCCGTGGGCTTTGGTTTGCACACCGTTAAACTGAATGCCTTTATCGGAATCGTAGCGCTCCACACCTTCGAGTCCGTCGAAGAAGTCAAAATGCCACCATGCGCGGCGAAATTCACCGTCGGTAACAACATGCAGACCGCAGGCACATTGCTGCTCGACCACCTGGCGAATCGCGCTATCTTCAACACTGCGCAACTGCTGAGCGCTGATTTCACCCTGCGCAAACTGCTGACGCGCCTGCTTGATGGCGTCCGGGCGCAGGAAACTACCGACTACGTCTGCACGGAATGGGGCCTGATGTCGCTGCATATTACTCTCCTCTGCGCCGGGGAATGATTTCCCAACGTGATAATTCATTATTTGAAATTTAGACTTCTGGATGGCTAAAAGTCCAAACAAAATGTCATAGCGCAGGAAAAGCAGCAACCGAGAAAATTTCACGGCACATGAAAAAAATTCACCATCGCACCGTGAAAGATGAAAAAAAGAATTATAAGGCCGCTTCGCTCTCGCCGCTGGCAAAGGTATACCCTTCATCTTCCCAGCCGGTGATGCCGCCAATCATGATCTTCACCGCCAGGCCCATGCGAGCCAGTTTCAGCGCGGCGCGATCGGCACCATTGCAGTGCGGTCCGGCGCAATAGACCACAAACAACGTATCCGCAGGCCAGCGGGACATGCGTTCTGCGGTCATCATGCTATGTGGCAAATGCAACGCTCCCGGCAGGTGACGGCGGGCAAAAGTCTGCGCGCTACCCACCACATGCAACAAGACAAAATCCTGCTCGTGATGGGTGATCGCATGATGGACATCGGCGCAGTCCGTTTCGACACTCAGGCGGCGGAAGAAATGGCTGGCGGCCTCTTCGGGTGATGCAGCGGGGACTTCAGATACATAACTCATCGTCTTTTCTCCTTGTTTGTGTTAACACTAATTTAACCAACACCGGACAACCTCGCTGCCCCCTTCTATGCCAGATAACACCAGGATGATGACAACTTCACGACATGCTCCAGCCCGCCACCGCGTGGTTGCGCTTGCCTATGATGGGCTGTGCACCTTTGAATTTGGCGTCGCTACGGAAATTTTCGGTTTGCCACGCCCCGAACTTGGCGATAACTGGTACACATTTACCGTTGCCGCCGTGGATGAAGGGGAACTACGGGCGACGGGTGGTATTCGCGTGATGGCGGAAGGCGGGCTGGAACTGCTTGCGCAAGCGGACACCATTGTGGTTCCGGGCTGGCGCGGTGCCCAGGTGCCTATTCCGCCTGCATTATGCAGCGCGCTGTATCAAGCCTGGCAGCGCGGCTGCCGAGTGATTTCTATTTGTTCCGGGGTGTTTGTACTGGCCGCAGCCGGGTTGCTTAATGGTCGTAAAGCCACCACCCACTGGCGCTATACGGATATGCTGCGGGAAGCCTACCCGGCGATTATCGTGCTGGATGACGCACTCTATTACGATGAAGGAAATGTGATGACCTCGGCAGGCAGCGCGGCGGGGATCGATTTATGCCTGCATGTCGTGCGCGAGGATTTTGGTATTGAGGTCGCTAACAATGTCGCCCGGCGGCTTGTGGTGCAGCCGCACCGGGATGGCTCTCAAACTCAGCAACTTCAACGCCCGGTTGCCCGCACGCGTGAAAGTCGCCAACTGGGACAGTTGTTCGATTTCCTTCATCAACACTTAGCCGGCAGCCACACAGTCGCGTCACTGGCGAAACAAACTGGCATGAGCCCGCGTACGTTTTTGCGCCGTTTCGAAGAGTCAACCGGAACCACACCCGCTCGCTGGATTTTGCAGGAGCGTTTACGCCGGGCCGAGGATTTACTGATTCATTCACGAATGAGCATTGAGCTGATTGCCGGGCACAGTGGATTCGCTACTGCGGCTTCACTGCGCCACCATTTTCAGCAGCAACGTGGAATATCCCCGGCGGCATACCGCAAAAAATATACCGCTGCGGCGAAATAATTCACGCTATTCATCATTTATTGACGTTTACCTGGCTATTCTTTCTCCATCGCGGCCACCAATTAAGGTAAGAGAGGCAAGTTGGTTAATTAAATGGAGAGTTGACACCATGGCAAATATGCATGTTTTTATCGCAGTACTGGGCATTATTGTTTTTTCCGGGTTCCTTGCTGCTTATTTCAGCCACAAATGGGATGACTGATGATCGCTGATAATCCCCCGCCGATATGGCCCCTTGCGAAAAAACGTAAGGGGCCATTTCTTTTTGCTCGTCCGGAACAAACAGGCAAAAAAAAACCGCCCTTAAAAGGCGGTCAATGCTTGCATGGATAGATTGCTATTGTTCTACGCGCTAACTCAAACGACAGGTTAACGACTGCCAACCAATCTAGCATTGCCTTCCTCAATAAAACCTAAACAAGCGTAGAACGATCCTCGCTCGCATCATTAGTGAAACGGGTTTCATCGAAACGTTTTTCTGTGGTGAAGTGTCTTTTGCTATTGAAATTACAGAAGATATATCTTTCGGCGTATAAAGTTTGTGATAACGTCGTATCTCCATTTCACAGACCGGAGGGGTTATCCCCAATATCAAATTTAAATGCCCGGTTTGCAGCAGCCAAAAGTTTTTATTTACCACATTCTGCCCGGGTCAACGTATGCCTCACGGGGCCATTTGCTCGGTTTGTGGCGCAAGACTTACAGCCAGATCCTGTATACCCGCACTACGAAGAAGGCGGTGGCCAAAACAAGTGTTATAGGAAGGGCCTCATTTGAGGCCCTTTTAATTTCCTTTATTCAGGCGTTTTTCGCTTTCCCTAAAGAAAAGCCGCTCACTTTCGCAATATGGACACGTAATATTGTCCCTTTTACGCTCGTCCAACCGCCAGTTCCCGTCATCCATGAGGGATCTTTAATATGTAAATAATTAAGCGGAATATCGTGCCCCTCTTCAACGCGATAATCATTAGCCAGATCATCAAAGAAAAGCGCGATGGAATTTTTCAGCGACGCGTCATCTCCCTGAATAGCTCGAATAGATTTCGCGGTATATAACGCATATTCCTGCCCGGATACGAGTTCACCCGCCACCACCTGGCCACCGACAACCAACGTCACCACCATACCTGCGCCAAGGTTGGCACAGGAGACCAGATGCGATAAGGCGCTATCCTGGGTGCTCACCGTAGGAGCGGCAGTGTCTGAAACTTCACGTTCATTTTCCATTTACATCTCCGCATACTGCATAAAAAACCGCCCGCGGGCGGTTGTTGATCAGTAAAATTTCCGGATGGCTTGTTCAGTTTCCTGCTGGCTGACCAGGTCAGAAAATCGGGCAACGAGGAAGGTTTCTCCATCAAGTTCCCAGGGTTCAATTGGGATTTCAAGAAAAGAGCTTTGCTCATTTTTAAACGTGACCGATTTTGCATTATCTTCCACGGTCACGTTTTCAACCTTACCACCGGCGCGTATTACCACTACATTTTTGGTCATGTCGGTTACCTCAGTTGCTTAAATAGCACTCGACATTAGCACAGCCACTTTCTCAATGCCTGCGTAATGCCACAGAATGTTAAGCCGTAAAATCAGATCCTTTAATTTGGCTTAATGAGAGGGATAACGCTACGCCAGGAAGTGTGAACTAGCCCGCAATTTAATAAATGAAATGGGTAAAAACAGGGATTTGAGGCGTGGTGATTTAAGAAAAACGCCAGAGGCCTTTAAGAAAAAAAGCCTCTGGCGATACAGATTTCGGTGATGCCGGGTGCCTCCCGGTGAGTCTGCTCCAGCCCGCAGAACCCGCTTTCACCCCAAAAAGGTATGACTGGTAGCCCCTCCGCGCAGGGGGATTCATCACCACGTCCACGGTATTTGCCGGGCATATTCAGGTCAATGCTCTGGCGGGTTATGTAAGTTTTTAAAGCAATTTTCTCGCGCTATTCACTCAATCCCCGGTTTTTCAGCATCGGTTCGATCTCAGGATCGTGACCGCGCCACTGGCGATAAAGCGCAGCCAGATCTTCGCTGTTGCCACGGGATAAAATCGCCTCCCGGAACTTCTGCCCGTTTTCGCGCGTTAATCCGCCCTGCTCCACAAACCACTGATAACCATCGTCCGCCAGCATTTGCGTCCACAGATAAGCGTAATAACCGGCCGCATAACCGCCGCCGAAAATATGGGCAAAATAGCTGCTGCGATACCGCGGCGGAACCGCTGCCAAATCGAGATGCTCTTTGCGCAGTGCTTGCGCCTCAAAACTCTCCACATCGCTTACGTTCTCGCCGTCCGCCAGCGCATGCCAGTTCATATCCAGCAGCGCTGCGCTTAATAGTTCGGTCATGTCGTAACCTTTATTAAACTGCGTGGCGCGCAACATCTTCTCGCGCAGTGCCTCCGGCATCGGTTCACCGCTTTGGTAGTGGCGGGCATAGCGGGTAAATACCTGCGGCTGGCTGGCCCAGTGCTCATTGATTTGCGACGGGAACTCGACAAAATCACGCGGCGTATTGGTGCCGGAGAGGCTGGCGTAGCGCTGGCTGGCGAACAGCCCGTGCAGGGTGTGACCAAATTCATGGAACAGCGTAATGACGTCATCCCACGAAAGCAACGCCGTCTGCCCGGCTGCGGGTTTCTGGTAATTACAGACGTTGTAGATCACCGGTTGTGTGCCGTTGAGCGTTGACTGTTCGACAAAATTGCCCATCCATGCGCCACCGCTTTTTGAATCGCGGGCGAAATAATCACCGTAGAACAGCGCTAATCCAGCACCATCCGCGTCAAAAATTTCCCATACGCGAACATCCGGATGATAAACAGGAATATCAAACCGTTCAGTAAAACGAAGACCAAACAGCTCGCTCGCGGCCCAAAAAACGCCCTCGGTAAGCACTGTATTCAGCGCAAAATACGGTTTGATTTGTGATTCATCCAGCGAATATTTCGCCAGACGCACCTGCTCGGCATAAAACGCCCAATCCCAGGCCTGCGCGGTAAAACCGCCCTGCTGCGTATCGATAACCTGCTGGATATCGGCCAGTTCTCGTTCGGCGCGTGCACGCGCGGCGGGTGCAATATCACGCATGAAATCCAGCGCCGCCTGCGGCGTTGCCGCCATCTGATCGGCAATCTTCCAGCTGGCAAAATCGGCAAATCCGAGAAGTTTGGCTTGCTTCGCGCGTAACTGCACAAGGCGCAACACAATAGCGCGGGTGTCGTTGGCATCCCCTTTTTGCGTTCGCAGCCAGCTCGCCTTAAACAGATTTTCACGCGTCTGGCGATCACGCAATGCCGCCAGCGCTGGTTGCTGGGTGGTATTCAACAATGACAACAACCAACGGTTTTCCAGCCCTTTGGCTTTTGCTGCCTCGGCAGCAATGGCAATCTCTTCTGCACTCAAACCATCAAGCTGATGGGCATAATCCACCACCAGCCCGCCGGCTTTGTCCGCCGCCAGCAGACGCTGGTTAAACTGGCTCGTCAAAGTGGCTGATTCGGTGTTCAGCGCTTTCAGCGTCGCTTTGTCCTGCGCGCTCAGCGTTGCGCCCGCCAGCATAAAGCGCTGATAGGTGGTTTCCACCAGACGCAAGGATTCGATATCCAGAGACAACGTATCGCGCTGCTTCCATACCGCTTCCACGCGGGCAAACAGGGCATCGTCGAGGTAAATATCGTTCGCCAGCTCTGCCAGTTCAGTTGAAAACGCCTCATCCAGCTGTTGTAAAAAGTCATTGGTATGGGCCGATGTCATGGCAAAAAAGACACTGGTGACATAGGTGAGCAGCGCGCCGCTACGCTCCAGAGCCAACAAGGTGTTGTCGAAATCCGCTGGCGCAGGATCCTGCGTGATAGCGGCGATTTCAGCGCGTTTTTGTCGTATTCCTTCATCAAACGCCGGGCGGTAATGCTCCTGATTAATGACATCAAACGGCGGCGCCTGGTAAGGCAGTGTGCTGGCAGAAAAGAAAGGATTCGTGACCGACATATTTCGCTCCTGAATGCGTGATTCATCTCAGAGTAGGCATCCGCCGCGCGCATCGCAATCATTTCTCTGCTTTCGCGCATGAGCTGGCGTTTTTTGCCACACTGTATGCGGGATAAGTTGTGTTACCGCTATAAAGCGGTGCATGCTATGTCGCTACACCACAAAAAGCGTTGAGGAACAGTGAGATGATTATTCTGGTTACCGGGGCAACCGCGGGTTTTGGCGAAGGTATTACACGCCGTTTTATTCAGAACGGCCATAAAGTGATTGCTACAGGCCGCCGTCAGGAGCGTTTGCAGGAACTGAAGGACGAACTGGGCGATAACCTCTATACCGCACAACTGGACGTGCGCAACCGCGCGGCGATTGAAGAGTTTATCTCTGCCCTGCCTGCCGCGTGGCGCGAAATTGATGTACTGGTTAACAATGCTGGTCTGGCGCTGGGTCTGGAGCCGGCACACCGAGCGAATGTCGATGACTGGGAAACCATGATCGACACCAACAATAAAGGTCTGGTGTATATGACGCGCGCGGTGCTGCCGGGCATGGTTGAGCGTAATCGCGGCCACGTCATCAATATCGGTTCCACCGCCGGTAGCTGGCCTTATGCAGGCGGTAACGTCTATGGCGCGAGCAAAGCCTTTGTACGGCAATTCAGCCTCAACTTACGTACCGATCTCAGCGGCACCGCCGTGCGCGTGACCAATATCGAGCCGGGTCTGGTGGGCGGCACCGAGTTTTCGAATGTGCGCTTTAAAGGCGATGATGCGAAAGCCGGGAAAACCTACGAGAACACCACTGCGCTGACGCCGGAAGACGTCACCGAAGCGGTGTGGTGGGTCGCCACGTTGCCGAAGCATGTCAATATCAACACCCTCGAAATGATGCCAGTCAGCCAGACATATGCCGGTCTTAGCGTGCACCGCGAAGGGTAATTTCCCCGCCCGGCCTGCGGGCCGGGTATGGGATGTGCGTTAAATTAATGGTATGGTAGACAGGTTAACCCTTTAAAAAGTAAGAGTGAATGGCCGCTGAAACGCAACTCAACCCTACACAGCCCGTCAATCAACAAATTTACCGCATCTTACGGCAGGACATCGTCCATTGCCTGATCCCGCCAGGCACGCCGCTGTCCGAAAAAGAGGTGTCGGTGCGCTTTGACGTTTCACGCCAGCCGGTACGCGAAGCCTTTATTAAACTTGCTGAAAACGGCTTGATTCAAATCCGCCCGCAGCGCGGTAGCTACGTCAATAAAATCTCCATGACGCAGGTGCGTAACGGCTGTTTTGTTCGTCAGGCCATTGAGTGCGCCGTCGCCCGCCGCGCCGCAACGATGATTGATGACAGCGCCTGTTACCAGCTGGAGCAAAACCTGAATCAGCAGCGTACCGCGATTGAGCGTAAGCAACTGAATGACTTTTTTGAGCTGGACGATAATTTCCACCAGAAGCTGGCGCTCATCGCCGACTGCCAGTTAGCGTGGGACACTATCGAAAATATTAAAGCGACCATCGACCGGGTGCGCTATATGAGCCTTGATCATGTTTCGCCACCAGAGATGCTGCTGCGCCAGCACATCGATATTTTCACCGCGCTGGAAAAACGCGATGCCGACGCCGTTGATCGCGCCATGACCCTGCATTTGCAGGAAATCAGCGAGTCAGTAAAAACCATCCGACAGGAAAACCGCGACTGGTTCAGCGAAGAGTAATCCTCCCCCTTTCTTATCTCCGCCAGGTCACAGTTTTTTCGCGCAAAAAAGTGTGACTTTGATCAAAAACAAAAACTCATAAGCTCAGGGGCGTATTTATAAGGCGTCCATTTCGGGGACATCTTCTGCCCCGTTTCGTTTTGCGGATTTCAATAAGGAGAAACCACCATGATGACGTATGATCGTAACCGTAACGCTATCACCACCGGTACGCGCGTGATGATTAATGGCACTGGCCGTACTGGCAAAATCGTCGCGATTCACGCCGAGGGGTTAAACCCCGCGCAGGTGCGCCGTAGCAAAACGGTGGAAGTGGAAGGCTGCGAAGGTAAATTCGAACCGGTTGAATTGATTCGTCTTGGCTTGCACTAAGCGTTAAAAAGCGTGTGGTAAAAAAGAATGCCGCCATGGCGGCATTCACTGTTTCTGTATTGAATTAAAGGCTCGCAGTTAAAGCGCTGCGGCGTACTGCGCCACTGTGGCTTTCGCGCCTTTCTCCAGCAATGTCAGATAGGCTTTTTTCACCTGAGCCACAAAGGTCGCGTCTTTGGGCAATTCATTGCCAAAAATCGCCTCAATTCCAAGCAATGCCTGCACACGGGCTTCACCTTGCGCGCTGCTGTTAACCGCGTTCTGAATCACTGCCAGCAACGGATCGCACACTTCGATCGCTTGCCCCTGCTCGTCGACGCCGCCGACATAGCGCATCCAGCCAGCAATACCCAGCGCCAGCAGGGAGAAATCACGCTGATGCACTAAATGCCAGCGCACAGAATCCAGCATACGCTGCGGCAGTTTCTGGCTACCGTCCATGGCGATCTGCCAGGTGCGGTGACGCAATGCGGTATTGCTGTAACGCGCGATCAGCAGATCGGCGTAATGCGCCAGATCCACACCCTGCACTTTCAGCGTTGGCGCCTGCTCTTTCAACATCAACGCGTGCGCGGCGCGACGATAATTCTCGTCTTCCATACACTCGTTAATGTGCTGATAACCGGCCAGATAACCCAGATACGCCAGGAAGGAGTGGCTGCCGTTCAGCATGCGCAGTTTCATCTCTTCAAACGGCACCACATCCGCCACCAGCTCAGCGCCAGCTTTTTCCCACGCCGGACGACCCGCCACGAAATTATCTTCAATCACCCACTGGCGGAACGGCTCACAGGCCACGCCCGCAGGATCGCCGACACCGGTCAGTTGTTCGATTTTATCCAGCGTTTCGGCGGTCACAGCCGGAACAATTCTGTCTACCATGGTTGACGGGAACGTCACATTCGCTTCAATCCAGTCACCCAATTCTGCGCTCACCGCGCGCGCGTAAGCGCAGACCACGTTGCGGGTGACATGGCCGTTTTCCGGCATGTTGTCGCAGGACATCACGCTGAAAGCCGGTAAACCTGCTGCTTTACGGCGCGCCAGGGCTTCCACGACCACGCCCGCGGCTGATTTTGGCTGCTGCGGGTTTTGCAGGTCGCCAACAATTAATGGGTGATCGAGCATCAGTTTGCCGGTCGCCGGTGAGTGGCAATAGCCTTTCTCGGTGATGGTCAGTGAAACAATGGCTACCTGCGGTTCGCACATGGCGGCAAGCACGGTTTCCAGGCCATCCACCTGTGCGTGCAGGGCACGTTTTGCTACGCCAACCACACGCGCAGTCCACGCGTCGGCAGACATTTCCGCCACGGTATAGAGGTTATCCTGCTGCTTGAGATCGGCAATTTGCTGCTCACCGCCAATCAAATTGACCTCGCAATAGCCCCAGTCACTGCCATGCTCTGCGGCAAGAATATCGGCATAAACTGACTGATGCGCGCGATGAAACGCGCCAAAACCGAGGTGCACAATGCGCGCAACCAGTTTGTTACGGTCATAAGTAGGTAACGTGGCTTTCGCCTTTAATAGCCTGTTTTCCATGGTGAGACTCATCTTATTAAGTGAAACAGTGGTTCAATAGATTACGGACTGCTGTAAAGCAGACTATGATTTGCGACAGGATTTGCGGACTACACTAACTAGAATGGTAACCAAATGTGTCAAAAAACCACATATTCAACTTTGCTTTAAAGCGATGAATGTATGCAGCGCGAAAATGAGAGGAGTTAACATGTTTGTGCAGAATGCGTGGCGATGTGGAATTGTGGAATTGTGGAATTGTGGAATTGTGGAATTGTGGAATTGTGGAATTGTGGAATTGTGGAATTGTGGAATTGTGGAATTGTGGAAAAAGCGTTTTAAAAATAATAACGCTCGCGAGCAATACGCATGAAGAGTTCGACAAAAAATCAATCCGTTAGTATGCAGCGGACATCATTTTAAACAGACTTGCTGAACCGGCAATAGTGAAGAAATTCCCGCAAGGTCAAAATCTGCAACTGTGCGTCATAAGCACCATGCGCCAGAAGCGGCTTCGCGAGCCGGGTATCGCCTCTGGGGCTATTCAAACCGTCTCACAAAGAGCTAAAGCGTGGAGAGAAACGAAGAAGGCATGCGGACAGCCAGTCTGCCACACTCAGTATCGAAAACGGCGTACATTACGCGCGTCCCCAGCCCGCAACAATGATCAACATCCCGCACATGGCGATGAGCGCCCCAAGCCAGTCATAAACGCTGAGTTTTACGCCATCGACCACACGTAGCCAAATCAATGCGGTGCAGACATAAACGCCGCCGTAAGCCGCGTAAACGCGCCCACTGGCCGCCGGATGCAGCGTTAACAACCAGACGAACATGGCCAGCGCGAACGCTGCGGGAATAATTAACAGTGGTGTAGCGCCGCGTTTTAGCCACAGCCAGGGCAAAAAACAACCGACGATTTCACACAGCGCGGTGGCAAAGAACAGGAGTGTTGTTTTCAGCATCAGAGACACGTTGATTCAAACTTGGTTGAACTATCATACCTGATAATGCTCTGAGAGTGAGTCCCGGCTGGCTATCCCGTGTGGCTGAGATCGCATAGAATAGAGTGATATGGGCATCTTGTTTCTCCCTCAAATTAAGGAAATCGCAATGACTAAAACACTTAGCAAACGCCTGTGCCTCACCGCAATGCTGACGCTGGGTGCCATCGTGTACACCACCTCCGCACTGGCCGAAACCAACCGTCTGGTGATTGAATCCGGCGATAACGCGCAAAGCCGCCAATCCGCAGCGATGGAAAAAGAGCAATGGAATGACACCCGCAGCCTGCGTAGCAAAGTGAACAAACGCGTGGAAAAAGAGTGGGATAAAACCGATGTCGCGTTTGATGCGCAGGACAAATGCCAGAAAAGTAGCAACCTCAACGCCTACTGGGAACCCAACACTCTGCGTTGTCTGGATCGCCGCACCGGACAGCAAATTCGCTAACCGCCCCGGGCGCTTGCGCGCCCGATTTCCGCTTACATAAAAGGACTTTTCATGAGTGACGTTTACACCGTCCGCCTGCGCCCGCTCGAGCGCGAGGATTTGCGCTTCGTTCACCAACTGGATAACAACGCCAGCGTCATGCGTTACTGGTTTGAAGAACCCTACGAAGCCTTTGTTGAACTTTCTGACCTGTATGACAAGCATATTCACGATCAAAGCGAACGCCGCTTTGTGGTCGAATGCGATGGTGAAAAAGCCGGATTAGTGGAGCTGGTCGAAATCAACCACGTTCACCGCCGTGCAGAATTTCAGATAATCATCTCGCCGGAATATCAGGGCAAAGGGCTGGCATCACAAGCCGCGAAGCTGGCGATGGATTACGGATTTACGGTACTGAATCTGTACAAGCTCTATCTGATTGTTGATAAAGAGAACGAAAAAGCGATTCACATTTACCGCAAGCTGGGATTTATGGTCGAAGGTGAATTAATCCATGAATTCTTTATTAATGGTGAGTACCGCAACACCATTCGCATGTGTATTTTCCAGCAGCAATATCTTGAAAACCACAAAACAAGCGGCCCGACGCTACTGAAACCCACCGCGCAATAAAGCACGGTGGTCAGCGGCATCAATAATACTCGATGGTGTTTTTGATGCTGTATTTATGCGTCACCTGCGGCGTAACACTTTCGTCCACAATCTCCAGGCTGCAACTCACCGGGTTATCATGGCTGTCGTATTCGCAGGCCTGTTTGACATTGCCCAGCGGCTTATCGTTCAGGGTACTGACAGAGGTGTAATCGAGCTTTTTGCGCTTGTCTTTCGAAGGCGTAGACACAACAGACAACGTCGCATCTTTCGATGTCGTGGTTTTCCCCAGCGGATACCCTTCATCGTCATAGCGGTATTTGACTTCTATCTCCTTGCCGGTTGCGCGAACCACAAATCCGTTATCGTCGGTGTCCCAGGTTACGCCCGCTGCCGGGAACTCCGCCAGTTGGCATTTGCCCTGCAAACGCAGACGTTTTTCCTTCGATTCCGCCTCGACATAGTAGTTGGCATCCAGCACAAGCGACACGCCGCTGTTGTTTTCCAGATCGTGCAGTTCAAGCGTATCGAAACATCCCTCTTTCGACATCGTTCCGGTAACGCGTTTCGTGACTTCACCTTTATCGTTAAGTAACGTCTGGCTGAAATCTTTAACCGGTCCACGCAACGGATCAAAATCGAATTCATTCGAGAAGCTCGCCATTTCCGGCGTGAATGAAACGGGTCCCTTCGGCTTATCACATCCGGCAAGCGCCACCGCCAGAGAAATAAGTAACAGCTGTTTTTTCAATGGTTTCACCACATTTTTCTTTTGTAATGCGCTTATATTAGCAAAAGCTTTATAACTTAGGGCAATGACTTCTTTGTGGCTATGCCTGGTGACTAGCGAGTAACAACAGCGAATAACCAGCGCCGCTTACGCCTATTAGCAATAAAATCAACGAGGAGAAGGTAGCAAAACGTCCACTTTTCCCCGTTGGTAACCAGCGTTTAACGGCCAGGATATAGAGCGTTAAGACACTGAAATCCAGCACCACCCAGATGACAGTAAGCACCGTGATGCTGGCGGTGAAATCGCCGGTAATACCGGTAAACTGCGGGAAAAAAGCGATAAAAAACAGAATATCTTTTGGGTTAGCGATGGCCGTCATAAAGCCCATAACAAACCCGCCTTGTTCGCCGTTTTGCGACATCTCTGTGCCTTTTTCTCGCCGCACGGCGCGCAATGCTTGCACCGCGCTAACCGCAATAAAGAGCGAACCCACCAGCCCTACCATATTTAGTAGCCAGGCCGAGAGCGTAACAACGCCCGCAAGCGTTAACCCCGCCAGCGCAATTAATACCAGCGAGGCCAGATTAGTGCCTGCCAATGTTAAAAACGCACGCGCATGGTTGCCCCGCGCTGCCGCCGCGCACACCAGCGCCACCACCGGTCCGGGCGTTGCCAGCAACGTCAGTACCACACCAATGTACGTTCCCAGCAGCGCCACATTCATTGACCCCATCATCTCCCTCCTTTTTATTTATTGACGGAGTATCGCCAGAAAGCGCGGGTCTGAAAAACGAGTTAAACTGCCGTTCACTATGCAAAAAACTCACAATGGATAACGAACGAATGAACCAAAACCTGCCGCCACTTTATGCATTACGCGCATTTACCGTTGCCGCACAAATGGCATCATTTAGCCAGGCAGCCCTTTTTCTCAATGTCACGCCCGGTGCGGTAAGTCGCCATATTCGCACCCTTGAAGAGTGGTTTGGGTGTCGTTTATTCCTGCGCCATGGCCCGAAAATTACCCTGACCGACGCAGGAAGCCAGCTGGCTGTTCGTTTACAGGACGGTTTTTTGCAACTGGAAAATGCCTGCCAGACACTGCGCAGCCACCAGCATCAACTGCGGCTCAAAGCCCCGTCGACGTTGACAATGCGCTGGTTATTAGATGTGTTAAACGCCTTTCGCCAGCAACACAGCACGCCGCAGGTGGAGATCAGCAGTGTGTGGATGGATATCGACACCGTCGATTTCCGCACCGAACCCTTCGATTGCGCCATTCTGCTCGGCAACGGCCATTTTGGTGAGTACACGCGATGCCTGCGCTTATTTGATGAGTGGTTGATCCCGCTCTGCGCCCCGGCGCTTAAAGAACTGGCGCAACGCGATCTGAGCAGTTGCACCTTAATTCACCCTTCGCGCGATCGCCGCGACTGGCGGCGCTGGCAGGCCGGGAGCGGTTTATTTCCCACGCTCGCCCTTGGCGGCGGCGCGGTGTTTGACACGCTGGAACAAGCCTACCAGGCGGCAATCGGTGGTCATGGCGTGGCGGTTGGCGATCTGCTGCTCAGCCTGCCCGCACTGGCGCAAAATCAGCTAACGCTGCCCTTCCCGCAAGCAATGAGCACTGGCGACAGTTACTGGTTGGTGTGGCCAAAAGATTCACCGCGCAAAAAGAATATTGATCGTCTCGGCGAATTCCTGAGTACCGCCGTGCCGGTCAATTTCCCACCGGAGGTGCAATTATTAAAATAGCGATAGCGGCTTATTCAGATGATTCAGATATTTACCTTTTGTGGGCATCGCAGGTGCTAAGCTTAGAGCGGGTAAAACAAAAGGAGACGAGGATGCATTATTCACGTTGGCTTTGCGCATTACTGCTGGTGGGTTCTGTACCGGCGTTCGCTGCGCCGGATTCATGCGAACGGGTTAAAACCGATATTCAGCAACGTATTATCAATAATGGCGTGCCGGAAACGGGGTTTACGCTAACCATCGTACCTAATGATCAGGCTGACCAGGCAGGTTCCCAGGTCGTCGGTCATTGCGCCAATGACACTTATAAAATTCTCTATACCCGCAACAGCGGTGCAGCTCAGCAGAGCGAAGAAAGCACCGGCACGCAGTAAATATAATCCCCCTTCATTTCAGGGGGATTTCCCTCTATTTGATCACGCTTAAGATTCTTCTACTCCCTAATGATTAACATGATCACTTCATTAGCCTGCTTTTAATACGCCAGGTAATTTCTTTTTATTATAAATAATAATGGAGTGAGCTATGTCCGACACTGAACACCAGGGTGGGATCAGCCGACGAACGTTGGTGAAATCCACTGCTTTAGGGTCGCTTGCGCTGGCAGCCGGAAGTTTTTCCCTGCCCTTTGGCCTGCGTTCTGCCGCCGCTGCCGTGCAACAGGCGATACAACCCGCGCCAGACAAAGTGGTGTGGGGGGCCTGCTCGGTCAACTGCGGTAGCCGCTGCGCGCTGCGTTTGCATGTCCGTGACGATGAAGTCTACTGGGTCGAAACCGATAACACCGGTGAGGATATCTACGGCAATCACCAGGTGCGCGCCTGCCTGCGCGGGCGTTCTATTCGCCGCCGCATTAACCATCCGGATCGCCTGAACTACCCCATGAAGCGCGTTGGTAAACGCGGCGAAGGTAAGTTTGAACGTATCAGCTGGGACGAAGCGCTGGATACTATCGCCAACAGTTTGAAAGGCGTGGTGCAAAAATACGGTAACGAAGCGGTCTACATTAATTACTCCTCCGGTATTGTTGGCGGCAACATCACCCGCTCTTCCCCTTCAGCATCGATTATTACCCGCCTGATGGCGATGTATGGCGGTTTTCTCAACCAGTACGGCACCTACAGCACCGCGCAAATCTCCTGTGCGATGCCCTACACCTACGGCTCTAATGAAGGCAACAGCACCTCGGATATCGAAAACACCAAACTGGTAGTGATGTTCGGCAACAACCCGGCGGAAACCCGCATGAGCGGCGGCGGCATTACCTATTTCCTTGAGCAGGCGCGTGAACGCTCAAATGCGCGGATGATCGTTATCGATCCGCGTTATACCGATACGGCCGCCGGGCGCGAAGATGAGTGGGTGCCGATTCGTCCGGGTACCGATGCCGCGCTGGTTGCCGGCATGGCGTGGGTGCTGATTAACGAAAACCTCGTCGATCAACCGTTTCTGGATAAATATTGCGTCGGCTACGACGAAAAAACGCTGCCTGCCGATGCGCCCGCCAACAGCCATTACAAAGCCTATATTCTCGGCCAGGGCGAAGACGGCATCGCTAAAACACCGCAGTGGGCATCGCGCATCACCGGTATTCCCGCCGATAAAATCATCAAACTGGCGCGGGAAATTGGCAGCGCCAAACCGGCTTATATCTGCCAGGGCTGGGGGCCGCAGCGCCAGGCCAACGGTGAGCTGACTTCACGCGCCATTGCCATGCTGCCGATCCTCACAGGTAACGTTGGCATCAACGGCGGCAACAGCGGCGCGCGCGAATCCACCTACACCATCACCATTGAACGGATGCCGATGCCGGAAAATCCGGTAAAAACGTCGATTTCGTGCTTTACCTGGACCGATGCCATTGCGCGCGGCCCGGAGATGACCGCCAAACGCGACGGTGTGCGCGGCAAAGATAAGCTTGATGTGCCGATTAAATTTATCTGGAACTATGCCGGTAACACCATTACCAACCAGCACGGCGATATCAACCGTACCCACGATATTCTGCAGGACGACAGCAAGTGCGAAATGATTGTGGTCATTGAGAACTTTATGACCTCATCGGCGATGTATGCTGACATTCTGCTGCCGGATTTGATGACCGTCGAACAGGAAGACATCATCCCCAATGATTATGCCGGGAACATGGGCTATCTGATTTTCCTCCAGCCCGTCACCGCGCCGAAGTTCGAACGTAAACCAATTTACTGGATAACCAGCGAAATCGCTCGCCGCCTGGGGCCGGATATCTACCAGAAATTTACCGAAGGTCGTACGCAGGAAGAGTGGCTGAAATATCTGTACGCCAAAATGGTCGCCAAAGATCCGCAACTGCCCTCTTATGAAGACCTGAAAGCGATGGGTATTTATAAGCGCAAAGATCCGAACGGCCACTTTGTTGCCTATAAAAAATTCCGCGATGACCCGATCGCCAACCCGCTGAAAACCCCCTCCGGCAAAATCGAAATCTACTCCAGCAAGCTGGCGGAAATTGCTAACAGTTGGGAATTAGATAAAGACGAAGTGATTAGCCCGCTGCCAATTTACGCCTCAACGTTTGAAGGCTGGGACGATCCGGCGCGTGAGAAATTCCCGCTGCAATTATTCGGTTTTCACTACAAAGCGCGCACCCACTCCAGCTACGGCAACATTGATGTGCTGCAGGAAGCGTGTCGCCAGGAGGTATGGATCAACCCGATCGACGCCGAACGACGCGGGATCAAACAGGGCGATATGGTGCGCGTCTTTAACGAACGCGGAGAAGTACGTATCGCCGCGAAAGTGACGCCGCGCATCATGCCGGGCGTCAGCGCCATGGGCCAGGGAGCCTGGCATCAGGCCAATATGGACGGCGATCGCGTTGACCACGGTGGCTGCATGAACACGCTCACCACGCACCGTCCTTCGCCGCTGGCGAAAGGTAACCCGCAGCACACCAATCTGGTCGACATTCAAAAGGTTTAAGGAGTAGCCGATGACAACCCAGTATGGATTTTTTATCGATTCTGCCCGGTGCACCGGTTGTAAAACCTGCGAACTGGCCTGTAAAGATTATAAAAACTTAACCCCGGACGTCAGCTTCCGCCGCGTGTATGAATACGCCGGCGGCAACTGGCAAGAAGATAACGGTGTCTGGCAGCAAAACGTATTTGCCTATTACCTTTCGATTTCCTGTAACCACTGCGAAGATCCGGCCTGTACCAAAGTCTGCCCGAGCGGTGCGATGCACAAACGGGAAGACGGTTTTGTGGTGGTGGACGAAGATGTCTGCATCGGCTGCCGCTACTGCCATATGGCCTGCCCGTACGGCGCGCCGCAATACAACGCCGCGAAAGGTCATATGACCAAATGCGACGGCTGTTATGACCGCGTCGCCGGGGGTAAAAAGCCCATCTGCGTGGAGTCCTGTCCGCTGCGCGCGCTCGATTTTGGCCCGATTGAGGAACTGCGTAAGCAGCATGGAGAACTCGCGGCTATCGCCCCGCTTCCGGCATCGCACTTCACGAAGCCCAATATTGTCATCAAACCAAACGCCAACAGCCGCCCGACAGGGGATACCACCGGCTATCTGGCAAATCCGCAGGAGGTGTGAGATGGGAAACGGATGGCATGAATGGCCGCTGGTTCTGTTTACGGTGCTCGGCCAGTGCGTGGCGGGCGGATTGATTGTCACCGGCTTCGTCTGGATGAACGCCAGAGATGACAATAGCGGCCAGGTGCGGATTGTCCGCAGCCAGTTTTTGCTGTGGGTATTGATGGGCATCGGTTTTATCGCCTCGATGATGCACCTCGGTTCACCGCTGCGTGCGTTTAACTCGCTGAACCGCATTGGCGCATCGTCACTCAGTAATGAAATCGCCGCCGGATCGCTGTTTTTCGCCGTCGGCGGTTTCTGGTGGCTGCTGGCCTGGTTTGGCAAACTGCCCGCCTCAGTAGGGCGCGGCTGGCTGATTATCAGCATGCTGCTGGGCGTGTTGTTTGTCTGGGCGATGACGCGGGTTTACCAGATTGATACCGTGCCGACCTGGCATAACGGCTACACCACCGCCGCATTTTTCCTCACCATGTTGACGGGTGGGCCGCTGCTGGCGGCGTTGCTGCTGCGTCTGGCGGGCATGCGCTTTCCGGCTTCGCGTTTTGCCGCTATCAGCGTTGCGGCACTTATCGCAAGCGTTGCCGTGGTGATGTTGCAAAGCATACAGCTTGGCGAAACCCACAGCTCAGTGCAGCAAGCCGTAACGCTGGTACCAGATTACGGTCTGTTGCAGGTGGTGCGTTTATTGCTGGTCGCTCTCGGTCTCGGTTGCTGGATTTGCCCACTAGTAATGCGCAGACAGCCGAAAGCCAGCAGCTTGCTGGCCGGCGTTGTGCTGGTGGTAGCCGGTGAAATTATTGGCCGTGGTCTGTTTTACGGCCTGCATATGACCGTTGGCGTTGCCGTTGCGGGTTAATAACAGTGCGCGGGGGAAACCCGCGCTTTTTGGAGAAAGCATGACGGACGCAACCCGCGAGTCCTTTATTTTTACCGCCCGCGTGCTGGGCGCGCTGTTTTACTATCCACCTGAGAGCGAACCCTCCGCGCCGCTCGTCGCCGCGCTACGCAGCCGCGAGTGGCTGGAACAATGGCCGTTACCGGAAGAGACACTTATTCCGCAGGCCGACGCGTTCGCGCAGCCTTGTGACGAACCGCTAAACGAGGCCTGGCAACGATTATTGATCGGCCCATGGGCGCTGCCCGCGCCGCCGTGGGGTTCGGTATGGCTGGATAAAGAGAGCGTACTGTTTGGCGACTCGACGCTGGCGCTGCGCCAGTGGATGCGCGACAACAATATTGCGTTCGCTACCGGGCAAAACGAGCCGGAAGATCACTTCGGTACCTTGTTGCTGATGGCGGCATGGCTGGCGGAACAAGGCAATCACGCCGCCTGCGAGCAATTATTGGCCTGGCATCTGCTGCCGTGGAGCGGGCGATTTCTTGGCGAGTTTTGTGATAACGCGCAGCACCCGTTTTTCAACGCGCTGGGGCAACTTGCACGGCTTACGCTCTCCGAGTGGCAATCGCAGTTGCTTATTCCGGTGGCGCAAAAACCGCTGTTTCGCTAAAAATGTAAAGCGGAACGTCTTTGGACGTTCCGCTTTAAAGAAATGGTGAATGATTATCCACCACGCGCCATTTATCCGGTCAAAAATATTCTTTATGCTTCAACGTTTATAAATGACCCATTAGAGATGTTGCATTTTATGTGAAATATAGGATTTCACATTCGGCCAATTGTGAACATTTTTCCCTGAGTATATTTCGCTAAATCCTTCAGCAAATGCTTCTTCCGCGCCCCCTCCACTACCGCCTTGCCAGTAATAATTATCAGCAGAGGCAGGATCGGTGCGCTCTAAATCTTGTTCCCAGGCAACGATGAAACTATTTCGCCTGCTTAAAAAGTCCCCAACTGCACCCGTCCCTTTTGGTCCCATCTGCGCCTTTTCACCGAAACTGCGATCAATAGCATGTGCGTATTCGTGTAACACTAAACTTGATGATGAATGCCCCTCAGCCAGCGACCAGCCGCCCTGTGCATTTTGGCTTAAGGCAATAATGGTTTCATCAGGATGAGATCCTTCCCCTGCGCCCTGGCCTACAGCCCCCACGCCAGGCACCGTATCCCATGTCATCCCTTCCGGCCAGCCTCTCGGCGTGACGCCTTTTAAATAACGTCTGGCCGGATGATTAGTAATATTATCATTCGTGGCTGTAATGAATTGGCCTAATGAATGTGCTTTTTCCAATACGTTCAGCGGTATTTTGTGCAATTCTTTTTCTATTTCACTGACATCAATGCTTATGTCCTCTGGCGTTGTACTCGCATAAATCATTCCTGAAACAATTCCCCTTTTTTCAATAAAATCAGCGACCGCTTCCATATGTTCCAGCGTAATCGCCTCTGAGCTGCTTAACGGAATAGTTGCACTGAGTGTTGCCCAAACATCGTTATATGCCGCCTCGCCATGAACATGGAATATGGCGTAAAAAACATCCTGATAGCTTTCTACCGGCTCGGCCTGTAAACCGGCGCGTTGTACATGCGCGGTAAGGGATTTTGCGACGGGTGCAAGCCCATTGTTATCGTGAAGCGTGATGGGATTGTTGCGTACCATTCTGAACAAATTCAGCCCGTCCATTCTGCCTGCCGGGTCAACACTCAACCACCGCCCCGCCCACGGCTGGTAATAGCGGTATCCATAGTAATAAAGCCCGGTTGCATCCTGCTCCTTGCCGGAATAACGAATCGTTTTGTAATCCGCTTCCAGCTGGCTGCGGGCGGCAAACAGCGCTGTGCCGCCGTAGGGGTAATACTCTTCCTGGCTGATAAGCTCGCCGCTTCCGTCCACTTCGAGGCTGCTGCTGCCGGTGAGGTTGTCGTAGCTGTAACGAATCGGGTCATTGCTGATACCGGCAGGTTGCCCGCTCTCCCAGTGCAGCACCCGCACCTGCGCGCGCCCGGCAACGCCGACGGCTATTACCTGTAACTCTTCGGCTGCACTGCTGCGCAGCTCCAGTCCCGGCAGATAAATCACCCGTTTTGTCTGTGTGGTGCTGCCGGTCAACTGAGAGGTGATTTTGACGATGCGCTGGCTGCTGGCGTCGTAGCGGTAACGTTCGCTGTCGTCCGCTGCGCCGTCGCGCATCACTGGAGTGACTTTCTGCAGTTCCTGGCGCGCCGTCCACAGCAGATTCTGGCCCGGTAAAAGCTGTTTCTGCTGACCACCGGCGGTGAACAGCGCCTCCACATCCGCCGGGTTTTCCGTGAAGGAACTTAGCACCGCGCGGTTGCTGCGGTCAGAGACGGTGATGCTGGTGGTGTAACTGTTACCGGACGCGGGTGCACTGTGCTGAATTTTCGTCAGATTAGCGGCGTTGTCGTAGGTGTAAGTGCGGGAATAGTTCGTGTAGGTGGCGTCGTCAAAGGAGGAATAAGCTGGCAGGTTGCTGTTCTGCTGCACCGCACTGGCCATTTCGCGCCCGGTGGCGCTGACCAGCTGGTACAGGCTGTCGTAGGTATACGTGTTTTCGGGAACGACTTGCTGATTGCGCCAGAAACGGGTTTCCTCGGCATCGTTAGTAATCACCAGCACGTTGCCCACCGGGTCGTACTCGTAGCGCAAATCCTGCAGCACTTTTGCGGCTGTAATGCGTTCAGTTTTAATACCCACCAGCCGCTGGGTTTCCGCTTCGTAGCTGTAAGTTGTCACCACACCGTTGCCGTGCTCCTCGCGCAATTTCTGCCCGGCGGCGGAGTATGTCAGGGATTTCACGATAATCTGCTCGGAACCGCCATTCATCATCAGCCAGCTGCCCTTCAGCAGACCCGCCACATCAAACGCCACGCGCTGGAGATTACCTTTCGCATCAAGCGTGGTCAGCACATTCCCGGCGGCGTCCACCGTGCTGGTTGTGGTGTAGGTTTCGCCCGCCAGCAGGTCATTCCACACCGAGGCGTCCGCGCCCTGCCAGTCTGCTTCGGTATCGTCCGGCAACAGCTGGCGGGCGACGGCAAGCGGTACGCCGCCAAGAGAAATGCAGCCCGTCGAAAGCAGGCCTGCCGGGTCGTAATGGCTGACCAGCTGACCGGCGAGATTGTGGCTCTGTTCCTCTGCGGAATGACCACCCCAGATAAACCGTTCGGTGACGCGCGCACTGTCGCCGGCAACCTGTTCGGTAATGCTCAGTAACCGTCCCGGCAGGCTGGCCTCTTCATACTGAAATGACCGTGTTACGGCGGTGCTGCGGTCATTCGCCACACCAATATTGCTGACCTGCAAAAACGTCCGCCCGGAGGCGTCATTCAGGGCAACGGATGTACCGGCATCGGCACTCTGCGTGCGCAGCGTCATACCGTTCAGGTCGTGGAGATAACTGAAGTTCGCCAGCCCGGCGGCGTGCAGGCGCGGATCAGCGCTTTCTGACGGCAGGCCACGCACATCAAACTGATGATGCGTGATGCGCTCGTCGGTGATGTCCGGGGTGTCCGGATGGCGGTGATAAATAATATCGCGTACCGCCAGCGCACGGTTATCAAGCACCGTGACTGACGGGGTTTTACTGTAAAGGGAAGTGCTCATAAGATTCTCCGCTTAAATTGTCCACTTTTGCATCAAATGCAATAAAGAGTATAAGCGGAGAAACAGCAATAACGGGCTGTAGGCGAATGGCCGCGTCAGGCCAGAATACGGTCGGCAACTAACATGCCGGTCGCCATTTGCAGATTGATGTATTGCGCCAAATCACGCTGTTCCGGACGCGGCAGATACGGCAATTCACCGACCAGCGGCGCGGGCAGTTTTTTGCTCAACACGTTAATAATTTCGGCGTAGTGTGCAAGGCCCGGATTGATACGGTTCGCCACCCAACCAATCAGCGGCAAACCGTCGCTGGCAATGGCCTGCGCGGTCAGCAAGGCGTGGTTAAGACACCCTTCCTGAATACCCACCACCATAACCACCGCCATCTGCTCCTGCACCACCCACTCCGAAAGCGGGCGTAAATCATTCATTAGGCTACGCCAGCCGCCAGTGCCTTCCACAACCACGTGATCGACGCGATTGCAGAGATCAGCCAGACCATTGGACAACAGGGTGTAATTGATGGGGCAACTGTGCGCGACGCTGCTCTCTTCTTCGCTTAATGCGATGGGGTTGACCGCCTGGTAAGGTAGCTCCAGCGACGAAACGCTCTGCAGTACCAGCGCGTCTTTATTGCGCAGCCCTTCCGGCGTCTCTTTGCTCCCTTTGGCAACAGGCTTGTAACCCGCCACCGTTTTACCGCTGGCTGCCAGCGCCTGGAGTAGCGCGCGGGACGCCACTGTCTTCCCGACAGAAGTGTCTGTACCCGTTACAAAGAAACGCTTAAGCATCACTCATCCCACCGTTGTTCTACGAAAATATAAACCAGGAAAATAATTCAGTGGGGAAAGTCTAAGGTAACTGCCAGGGGGCAAGATTGAGGTAGCGCAATTTTTATGGCAACAGTGTAAAAATGTTACCCCTGCAACAAACGGATAAGTAAAGATCCGTTATACATCGCGTCTTTTACCAGCGCCGCACCGGCCATGGTGCCCTGGTTGGTAAATTGTGTGCTCTCTACGCTGATGTGCTGGCTGTACGCGGGCAACGCCTGCTGGCGAATGCAGGCGGCAATGGCGGGAAAAAGTACGTCGGCCGCTTTGCTGAGCGGCGATCCAATCAGTATTTTTTGCGGGTTGAACAAATTCACCATAATAGCAAGAATGCGACCAATGTTCGCACCCACGCCGCTAATGATATCTTTCGCCAATAAATCGCCCTGCTGCGCAGCCTGGCAGAGCCACTCCACGGTCAGCGGTTTTTGGTGCAGCATCGAACTCATTGACTGGCTCATGCGCAACTGCGCCAGCTCCAGCACGCTCTCGACGCTGGCAATGGTTTCAAGACAACCGTGGTTGCCGCAATAACAGCGTTTGCCGTAGGGATCGACCTGTGTGTGACCAATCTCCACCAGGCTGCTGCTTCCCGCATGCAGTAAGCGCCCGTCAGTAATCACCCCCGCCCCAACGTTGTGATCGATAACCACCTGAATCACATCCCTTGCCCCGCGCGACGCGCCAAACAGGGCTTCGGCCATCGTCCACGCGCTGATGTCATGCTGGACATACACCGGCACGCCAGTGTGCTTTTCCAGCGCTTCACCCAGCGGCATATCTTTAACATCGTCATAAAAGGGCATGCGATGAACGATACCGTTTTCGGTATCAATAATGCCGGGTAGCGTAATCGCGATGGCGGTCAAACGTTCCAGTTTGTTCTGATGGCGGGTAAAAAAGCGGTCAATATGCAGAATAATACGGTCCAGCAGCGGCAGTTCAGCCACCAGCGGTAATTCAAGGCGATCTTCGACGACCAGCTTGCTGCTAAGGTCGCGTAAAGAAAGAAAGATCTCTTCCCGGCTGATGCGCAAAGAAAGGTAGTGCCAGGCTTCGGTCTCGACCACCAGCCCGACCGCCGGACGCCCGCGGCTGCCGGGTTCCTGGATTTCCGTCTCCTGCACCAGGTGGGCTTCGAGCATTTCGCGCACAATTTTCGTAATACTGGCCGGAGCGAGTTGCGCCAGGCGTGAGAGATCGATGCGCGACACCGGGCCAAGCTGATCAATCAGGCGGTACACCGCCCCCGCGTTGGTCTGCTTAATTTGATCAATATGCCCAGGCTGACTATCAGCAACCACCTCTGACTCCCTTATTTTCACGCTTCGAAATAAACGTTCGGCTATGGTGAAACACTTCACTGGTCGCCGTCAAATATTTACCCCGGCGTGTGATTTACAGCACATTTTGCAATGACTTATGCGCAAAATTTATCCGTCAGCGGCGGCGATCAACTGCTGCTTAAAGCGTGCGGCCGCGCTGCCCTGCTCATGATGTTTTGACCAGACTAACCACATTTCCGATACCGCATCCGCTTCAATAATCGGCACCCAGCGCATTTCCGTTAGCTGAACACGCCGGAATGACGCCGGTAATATCGACACGCCTAACCCGGCCGCCACCAGGCCGATAATGGTCATCGCTTCGCCCACTTCCTGCGTAATAGTTGGCGTCAGTTGATAACGACGCATCAGGCCGAGGATCTCGTCATACAGACCGGTACCGACATGCGGGTCGAAAAAGACGAATGGCTCCTGTGCCAGTTCCACCAGCGACACTGCTGAACGCGCCGCTAATGGATGATCTTTGTGGATCATCGCCAGCAGCGGCTCACGCAGAATCACATCCCAGGCCAGCGTCTCCGGCAACGGCGTGTTCCGCATCAGCCCCAAATCCAGCAAGCCTTCATTGAGCGGTGAGATCTGTTCGCGGGTGTTGATTTCGCGCGTCTGGATATGCACATCCGGGTAATGCTGGCGAAACGAAGAGAGGGTGTCGGAGACCGCTTTTATAAACGGCGCGGAGGAGGTAAAACCAATGCGCAGCTCCCCGGTTTCCCCCTGGTGCAAGCGCATGGCGCGTGCGGCGGCTTCATCGACCTGGCTTAAGATTTGCCGACTATCCGCCAAAAACTGCCGCCCGGCAGGCGTGAGCGACACACTGCGGTTGGTGCGGGCAAGCAAGCGCGCACCAACTTGTTGTTCAAGGATCTGGATTTGCTGGCTTAACGGCGGCTGCGAGATATTCAACCGCGCCGCCGCATGACCAAAATGCAGCTCCTCGGCAACGGCAATAAAGTAACGCAAATGACGCAGTTCAATATTCATATTTAAAACATATTATTTGAGATTATTAATATATTAGACAGAATATTGCCACTTTCATACCCTTAGCGACGTGGTAAGCCCGTCACCGAAATCACGGGTATAAACGTTAAGGATCTCCAGTGAGTCGTACAACAACCGTTGACACCGGGCCGGCAAGCGTCGTCGACGAAAAACCTGTCTCTTTGCCGGGACAATTTATTAAACGTGGTACTCCCCAATTCATGCGCGTCACACTGGCGCTCTTTTCCGCCGGGTTAGCGACATTCGCCTTGCTCTACTGTGTGCAACCCATTTTACCGGTGCTGTCACAGGAGTTTGGCGTCTCTCCGGCCAGCAGCAGTATTTCCCTCTCGATATCCACCGCCATGCTGGCGATTGGTCTGCTGTTCACTGGCCCGCTTTCTGACGCCATCGGGCGTAAAAAAGTAATGGTTACCGCGCTGCTGCTGGCGTCGTGCTGCACGTTATTGTCAACGATGATGACCAGCTGGCATGGCATCCTGGTGATGCGAGCGTTGATTGGCTTATCGCTGAGCGGCGTTGCGGCCGTTGGTATGACCTATTTAAGTGAAGAGATCCACCCCAGTTTTGTTGCCTTCTCGATGGGGCTGTATATCAGCGGCAACTCCATTGGCGGGATGAGCGGACGCCTGCTGAGCGGCGTGTTTACCGACTTTTTTAACTGGCGTATCGCGCTGGCGGTGATTGGCTGTTTTGCGCTGGCCTCCGCGCTGATGTTCTGGCGGATCCTGCCCGAATCACGCCATTTCCGCCCAACCTCGCTGCGGCCAAAAACCCTGTTTATCAATTTCCGCCTGCACTGGCGCGACCAGGGTCTGCCGCTGTTGTTCCTGGAAGGCTTTTTGCTGATGGGCTCGTTCGTCACCCTGTTTAACTACATCGGTTACCGTCTGATGCAATCACCGTGGACGCTGAGCCAGGCGGTGGTGGGCCTGCTTTCCGTCGCCTATTTGACGGGCACCTGGAGTTCGCCGAAAGCCGGGATGATGACCAATAAATACGGGCGCGGACCGGTGATGGTCGGTGCTACCGCTATCATGCTGCTGGGGCTGTTGCTTACGCTGTTCTCAACGCTGGGGGTGATTTTCATCGGTATGCTGCTGTTTACCGCAGGTTTCTTTGCCGCCCATTCTGTCGCCAGCAGTTGGATTGGCCCACGAGCACGGCGTGCCAAAGGCCAGGCCTCGTCGCTCTACTTATTTAGCTACTATCTCGGTTCCAGCGTGGCGGGGACACTAGGCGGGGTGTTCTGGCATAGCTATGGCTGGAACGGCGTCGGCGGTTTTATCGCCGCCATGCTGGTGATTGCCATTTTGGTGGGAAGCAGGCTCCATTCTCGCCTGCATTAATGCTGCGATAGTCAACGGCCCTGCGCATGCAGGGCTTTTTTTTACTTTTTGCTCGTGTGTGTCAAAGCAGACTCAAAATCGACGCCGTGCCCATTAATTCCCGCACCGCATCAAGCGCCAGCAGAGCAAATATTACCCAGACAAATGGATTCATAATATTACTGCGTTACGCGTTGGCATTGGTTATTTAAATAGATTATTCCTATTATGGTACAGTTCAGGAAATGTATTGAATAACTACTACTTTTAGGTGGTTACACGATCACACGCTAAAAATCAGAGGCATTATGGACAAGCACAACTATCACCAGCTCACCCGCACTTTCCTGCGCCTGTCGCGCTTTTCACACCTCGCTTCGATTGCCAGTTGGGATATGTTTGCCATGATGCCGCCAGGCGGTAGCGCAGCACGCGGCGAAGCGCTGGCAGAATTAAGTGTCCTGCGCCACCAGATCCTGACCGACAAACAAGTTGGCGAGTGGATCGCCAACGCACGACAAGAAGATCTGGACGATATTGAGCAGGCCAACCTGCGCGAAATCGAGCGGCACTATCAGGAAGCGGCATTGCTGCCGGAATCGCTGGTTGAAGCGCAGTCGCTGGCGGGCAGCAAATGTGAGCACGCCTGGCGCACGCAGCGCCCCGCCAATGACTGGGCTGGTTTTTCCGCCAACCTGAAAGAGGTGGTTAAACTGGCACGCGAAGAAGCCAGACTGCGAGCCGCCGCGAAAGGGTGTTCCCCGTATGATGCGCTGCTGGATAAATTTGAGCCAGATATGACCAGCGCCCGCCTTGATGAACTGTTTGGCGAGGTAAAATCCTGGCTGCCGGATCTGCTGAAAAAAGCAGTGTCAAAACAGGAGCAGCAAGCGTTGATTGCGCCGCAAGGGCCGTTCCCGATTGCCGACCAGCGCGAACTGGGTTTGCAGGCTATGAAGGAACTCGGTTTCGACTTTAACGGCGGGCGGCTTGATGTCAGTGCCCATCCTTTCTGTGGCGGCGTACCGGAAGATGTGCGTATTACCACGCGTTACGATGAAAATGAGTTGCTGAGCGCGCTGTTTGGCGTGGTACATGAAACCGGCCATGCGCGTTATGAACAAAATCTGCCGCGCAGCTGGCCGGGTCAGCCTATTGCGCTGGCGCGTTCCACGGCGATTCATGAATCACAAAGCCTGTTCTTTGAAATGCAGTTAGGTCGCAGCGAGGCTTTCCTGCGCCGTCTGCAACCGGCCATTATTGAACGTTTCGGTAGGCAACCGGCGTTTGAAGAGCGCAACTTTGTCGCCTGGAACCAGCGCGTAAAACCGGGTTATATCCGTGTCGATGCAGACGAAGTGAGTTATCCAGCGCATGTGATCCTGCGCTATGAGATTGAACGCGCGCTGATCGACGGCGAGATTGAGGTTGATGACATTCCAGGTTTGTGGAATGAAAAAATGCAGGCCTGGCTGGGGCTTTCCACTGAAGGCAACTACCGCAACGGCTGTATGCAGGATATTCACTGGACCGATGGCGGCTTCGGTTATTTCCCGTCGTATACGCTCGGCGCCATGTACGCTGCTCAGTTGTTCCACGCCGCGCGTACCGCGCTGCCAGGGCTGGACGAGGCGATTGCCGCGGGCGATCTTACGGCGCTCTTTGACTGGCTGCGACAAAACATCTGGCAGCACGGCAGTCGCTTCAGCACCGCGCAGCTTATTCAGAATGCCACCGGCGAAGCGCTAAACGCCGACTATTTCCATCAGCATCTTCTCCGCCGTTACCTCTGATAAACCCGCGCCGGAACGGCAGTTTCGGCGCGGTTCCTCGCTCTGTACATTACGTTACACGCCGAAACCAATCACTCACGGAAGGCGTTCAATTACAGGGATATAGTTCTTTCAACGGCCCCGCAGTGGGGTTGAATGAAGAAACCAATTCGAGGATATCGGAATGAAAAAAGTATTAGCTCTGGTTGTTGCCGCTGCTCTGGGTCTGTCTTCTGCTGCTTTCGCTGCTGACACCGCTACTTCTACCCAGGCTCCGGCTGCTGCTCCGGCAGCAACGACCGCTGCACCGGCTGCTACCACTAACGCTGCACCGGCTAAAAAAATGCATAAGAAACACAAAAAAGCGGCTAAACCGGCTGTAGAGCAGAAAGCTCAGGCTGCGAAAGTGAAAAAACACCACAAAAAAGCGGCTAAACCAGCTGTAGAACAGAAAGCTCAGGCTGCGAAAAAACACCACAAAAAACACGTTAAACACACTGCGACCAAACCGGCTGCACAACCGGCTGCATAAGTAAACGTGTCTGATACCGGCGTTCGTAGCAGAACGCTGTGACAAGTCGGCGCTGAACCCTTCGGGTGAAGCGCCGTTTTTCTCTGGAGGGCCTATGATGCTGCGACGTTATCGTTTTGAAGTGATTCTGGCGATGTTAATCATCTGCGCACTGATTGCCGTCCGCTTTTATCTTTATTAATGTAGCACGCTGATTTTACTCCCACTTTCTGCTCGTCCCGTCTATATTTGTTTACCTGGGCTTACGTTAATAATCATAATTACCCCACCAGAGTGTGATATGCGAAAAACCGTTGTGCTGTTGCTGGGACCGCTGTTTTTGTTTTCCGCTGTTGGACATGCTGACGATGGCGGCGATGACGCGATAAGCGCCCGTGATGTGAAAACGCTCTTTTTTGGTCATGATGACAGAGTTCCTGTTACTACCCCTACCAAAGCGCCGTGGGATGCGATTGGTCAACTGGAAACCGCCAGCGGCAATTTGTGCACAGCGACGCTCATCTCTCCGCACCTGGCATTAACCGCCGGGCACTGTCTGTTAACGCCGCCGCGCGGCAAAGCGGACAAAGCCGTAGCACTGCGCTTTGTTTCGCAACGAGGCAGTTGGCGGTATGAAATTCACGGTATCGAAGGCCGTGTCGATGCGTCGCTCGGCCACCGCCTGAAAGCCGACGGCGATGGCTGGATTGTTCCCTCTTCTGCCGCACCCTGGGATTTCGGGCTTATCGTGTTACGTTACCCCCCTTCCGGCATTACGCCACTGCCGATCTTTGTCGGCGACAAAGATGAACTCACCGCCGCATTAAAAGCGACCGACCGTAAAGTGACGCAGGCGGGCTACCCGGAAGATCATCTTGATAGCCTGTTCAGCCACCAGGACTGTGTCGTCACTGGTTGGGCGCAAAATAGCGTGTTGTCGCACCAGTGCGATACGCTGCCGGGCGACAGCGGTTCGCCATTGATGTTAAAAACCGATGCGGGCTGGCAGTTGATTGCCGTGCAAAGCTCGGCGCCGGCGGCGAAAGATCGCTGGCGCGCCGACAACCGCGCCATTTCAGTTACCGGTTTTCGTGACAAACTGGAAGCGCTGGCAAAAGAGGCAGACGAGTAATTCAGCCCTTTCGTAGCAAACGTAACTGCAAAATATCCTTAAGCGGCATCGGTTCGCTGAAATAGTAACCCTGCAGCTGGTCGCAGCCGGCCAGCCGCAGCAGTTTCATCTGCTTTTCGTTTTCCACACCTTCCGCCACCACCTGCATGCCCAGCGCGCTGGCGATACGGATCGTGCCGCTCACCAGCGCCGAGGCTTGTTCGTCATCATCCACCAGCCCGGCCAGCGATTTATCAATTTTTATGGTGTCGAAATTAAAGCGCCGCAGGTAACCAATACTCGAATAGCCCGTGCCGAAATCATCCAGCGCAACCGCCGTGCCCAGCGCTTTGAGATTAGCGATGGCCGAACGGGCGCGCTCAGGGTTTTCCAGCACATAGGTTTCTGTCACCTCCAACTGTAAGCGGTGCGCCGGAAACAGGCAGGTTTCCAGCACCCGCGCCACTTTGTCTTCAAACTCCGGATCGCGAAACTGTGCGGGCGAGATATTGACCGACAACTTCAGGTGGTTAAGCTGCTGCAAATCGCTACAGGCGCGGCGCAGCACAAACTGCCCGAGCGCATAGATAAGCCCGCTGGTTTCGGCGACCGGGATAAAATCGTCCGGCCTGAGTTCGCCATCCGGACGGCGCGGCCAGCGCGCCAGCGCTTCAACGCCAATCATCATCTGACTTTGCGCATCGACAATCGGTTGATACCAGACATCAAACTCATCACGCTCCAGCCCGTCACGGATATCATTCTCAATGATTAATTGCCGTTCACGCGCGCTGTTCAGCTCTGCATCATAATGCGTCATCCGCGCCTTGCCGGTAATTTTCGAGTGGTACATGGCGATATCTGCGCGGCGAAACAACTCTGAACTGGAACACTCCTGCAGCGTGCCGCTGGCAACACCGATGCTGGCACCAATATGGATAGTGCGTTTGCCAATGCGCACGGGCATCTCCAGGTAGCGCAACACGTTATGCGCAAAATCGTCGGCCTTTTCCAGTGACCACGGGCCGCTCAGCGTCATGGCGAATTCATCGCCGCCCATCCGCGCCAGCATGCCGCCGGTCGGCACTTTTTGCCGTAACGTATCGGCTATCGTCACAATCAGCCGGTCGCCGACATCGTGGCCGTAAATGTCATTCACGTCTTTAAAACCGTCGAGATCGATAAACACCACGCTGATCATTTCGGGATCGCCCATTGCGCTCAGGTTGTCGAGGTGTTCAATCAGCGCGCGGCGGTTAGGTAAACGGCTTAACCAGTCCGTCAGCGCGATTTTGCGCGCCAGCTTTTCCCCACGCGCCAGTTTGTAAAGCCCGGCGCTGCTGAGTGCGATAAACAGCAGAATCAAACCCGCCGCCAGCGCGGCTATCTGGCGGATATTGGCCGCAGCCGCCTGCGCGGCCTCCGCGCCGGGTAAATGCGGCGTCCAGCTCAGATATCCCAGCGTTTCACCTGCCGATCCGCGTAGCGGTATGCTGGCTACGGCGGCATTTCGTGCCTGCAAGCGCAAGTCGTCAATCTGAAAGGTATTTCCCAGATCGCTGAGGATCTTCGCGTTGAGATGACGGGTGATCACCAGGTAGCGGCGTGTCACGTCATAAACGTTAAGCCGCCCGCTCGCCGGGCGAATAAGCCCGATACTGACAAATGCCACCCCTTCGCGCGTGCGGGTGATGCCCGCGAAAACCTCTTTCCCCTCGCGCAGCGGCTCGCTGTGGATGCGAATCAGCGCGGCCAGCCCGTCACCAAAAAACGCGAGATTAGGCTCGGTAAAAGGCTGGCTGCGAAACGCCCCCCACAGCACGGCGAACTTCTCATCCAGCACAAAGGTGCCGTCGTACAGGTTATTGATTTTAAAGCCCGCGCCCCAGGTGCTGTATAGCCACGCGCTATCCAGTTGTGGGCGATAGGCTTCCTGAACTGCTTCATCCCAGACGGCGTTATCAATGACCAGCGACCGGGTGCGGTTTACCGCCGTCTGAATCGCGCCCTGCACAGACAGCGCGGTGCGATGTTCATCAATTTCATTGGCCTTGGAGCTAATAAGGTGCAGCGAAAGATAGAGCAGCGCGACAACGGAAACAATCAGTCCGATGCCGGCCATAAAGAGCATGATAAACAGCGTCCTTGCCGTGGGGAGATTGCGCCAGCTTAACGGATTAAACATTGGCCGTCCCTTACTGGTGTCCGGGGAAACAGAGGTGTGAGAGATAGTATCCTAAGCGTAATACAGCCCGCGAATTTCATTGCCCACAAACGTGGGCAACTTAACATTAGGCGAGTTTTATCAGCGTCATACCGACAATCAGCAGTGCAAGGCCAATCCAGCCTTTATAATTCAGGCGCTGCCCAAAGAGCACCCAACCGGCTGCGAGCGTGGCAACGATGCCAAACCCGCCCCACAGTGCATACGCCACCGCAAGATCGATTCCTTTTACCGCCTGTGATAAGGCGCTAAATGCCGCTAACACAGCGAAAAGGGAAGCGAAACCATACCACTTGCGGCGAAAACCGTCTGAGAATTTTAAAAAGATATTCGCCGCGATCTCCAGCACAATCGCCATTGCCAGCCACAGGCCGTGAATCCACTCAAACTGCAGCATGGTTACGCTCCTGACGCACGGCTTTGCGCGTCCCGGATTTGATTAACACAATGCCCAGCACCAGCGTGACCAGACCGGCGGCTTTCAGCGACGATAACGGTTCATCAAAAAGAAAGACGCTACAAATAGTAATAATGAATATGCCAACGCCTTCCCATAATGCGTACGCCACGCCGAGGGCTATTTTTTTAACCGCGAATGACAGAAAGATATACGACAGCGCAATCATCACCAGCATTAAAATAAAACCGGTATGACTATCGCTAATACTTGCCCATTTCATCGACAACGTGCCAGTTATTTCAGCAATAATTGCCAGAGCTAATAAAATCCAGTAAATCATTTTTTTCTCCTGCTTGAGAACATACTTTGCTGCGGCTTACCGAACGACGGGAAACCGGAAAAACAACGATGTCAGCCGGGCACAACGTGCCAGCTCAGGCAGAGAGAAAACTACAGCGCAGAGCGCCAGTACTGGTCATCTGCCAACAGGCAGCAGGAAGAAGACGGGAGGGAAAAGTCAGGTTTTAAGACGCTGAACAGAATGTCCATATAATTACAATTATCCGCGAATTGCTTCTCATCGTGGCGGAAATAAATTGTCCTCGGTAGTTAAACACCGCCTATATTTATCACAGGATAAGATTTTACTCAAAGCCTTTGCATTTCTTTACGCCGAATAAAAAACGCCACCCTAATTTAGCAGGCGGCGTTTTTAAATATTATTACGCTTGTTTTTGCGTATTCGCTCGCGACTGCGCCAGCAAATTCCATGAAGTAATAAACAGCGCGGCAATCATCGGCCCCAGCACAAAACCATTAATGCCAAAGAACTGCAGCCCGCCGAGCGTAGTAAGCAGGATCAAATAGTCCGGCATGCGGGTATCTTTGCCCACCAGCAGCGGGCGCAACAGATTGTCAGCCAGCCCCACCACAATCACGAAGTAGAGCGTCAGGATGGTCGCCGTGACCAGCTCGCCGGTGGAGTAGAGAAAGAGCACCGCCGGGACCCAGACAATCGCCGTGCCCACCGCCGGGATCAGCGACAAAAACGCCATTAACGTCGCCCACAGCAGGCTGCCGTTGAACCCGGCAAACCAGAAACCGATACCGCCCAGCGCCCCCTGTACAATCGCCACGACCAGCGTGCCTTTTACCGTTGCGCGCGCCACACCGGCGAATTTCAGGAACAGGCGGCGTTTGATGGTCGCCGACAGCGGCACCACGTCGTAGATTTTGCGCACCAGCTGTGCGCCATCTTTCAGTAAAAAGAACAGCAAATAGACCATCAAACAGAAGCCGACAGTAATTCCCAGCGTGCCTTTGCCGATCAGTACCGCGCTGCCCGCCAGATAGCGCCCAACGCTCAGCGCCACGCCGGAGAGTTTTTCGCGGATCGCGGCGACCGAATCGAAATCATTTTCACGCAGCGAGTTTTTTGCCCACTCCGGCAAATGCGCGATCCCGTTGCTTAACAGCTGCGGCAAATCGGTGCCGTTATTCTGCAAGCGCTGGTACAGGCTGTTAACCTCCACGGCGATCGAGGAGAGCACCATCATCAATGGAATAAAGACAATCACGCAGATCAGCACTACGGTGATAAGCGATGCCACGCCGTTGCGCCCGCCGAGCAGTGCCGATAAACGCATGCGCAGCGGGTAAAAAATCAGCGCCAGGATCACCGCCCAGATAATGGCGGAGTAGTAAGGCTGGATCAGGCTGAAAAACGCCAGACTGACCAGTAATAACAGAATGATAAAGAAGAAATTATTACTTTTAAGTGTCGTCATCCGGGACATCCAATCGGGAAACTGCCCACCAGTGTAGAGCGTTACCCATTGATTGTAAAAACAGAGCCGCCTCAGGCGGCAGAGCCGTTTCGCTGTTCCGGTGTCAGCACGGCGACGTTGCTGTCAGCGCCCTCATCTATCTGTTTTACCTGTGCCAGAAGATTTTCTATCTCAGAAAAAGCTAATGCTTTGGAAAAATACCAGCCCTGCGCGCAGGATTCCGGTAAATTGCCTTGTAAAAAAAGATGCTGAGCTTCATTTTCAACGCCTTCGAAAACAATAGTGCGTGGCATATCTTTAAACATCGCAATAAGGCCAGGAAGTATATGTCGGTTAATGGACTGTGTACCGATAGAATCCGTTATTGATTTATCAATTTTTATTTCATCAACATCGAGCATGGACAGCCATTTTAAATTCGAATAACCAGTACCAAAATCATCCAGCGCAAATAACACGCCATGCTCTTTATATAAACATATTGACTGCATAATATCTTCTATGCGACCACTTTGCCTTTCGGTGATTTCCAGCATGATATGTTTCCCTGCCACGCCTTCCTGTTGCAGGGTATCGATAAGCCGTTGATAAAACGTCTTTGAACAGATATCTGAACAACTGACGTTAATACTTAGCGTGATATCTTTCTCTCGCAACGCGGCGCCACACTCTTTGATCGCATGTTCAACCACGTAGAGACTTATCTTATTAATTAAGCCGTTTTCTTCTGCCAGCGGAATGAAAATATCCGGGCCAATATTGCCCATCTGTTTATCATTCCAGCGCAACAGCACTTCCACCCCGATGATACTTTTATCTTTTACCCGGTAAAGCGGTTGATAAACAAAATGCAACTCTTTATTAATAATGGCATTTTCTAATCTGGTTAATAATGACTGGTTCTCATGCTGATTTTTACTGATTAACGCGCCAACAAACAGCCCCACCAGCGAAGCCACGCAAAACAGGAAAAGAAGAATATAACCATTGTTATTAAATACGAAAGAGTGTCTGACGCCAGCCACAACGCAGATATCATGCCGCGCATCACATGACTTTTCAGTAATAAAAAAGAACTCATGCACTTTACCATGCTCTATATTTTCGAGCAGCGATGTATTATTGCCTACGCGGAAAAAATGTTGTTTGTGATTGTAGTCTCCGACCACCGCATTAAAACCCCACCGGATAGAATCTTCACGAAAACGGGTAAAAGCAAAGGGTGACACGGTGACAGAAAAATTATTATTATAAACGACATCAGCAGTAATATTATTCTCAATCAGCGCATCAAACACCCATGTATAACTGCCTCTGCTCACTTTATTTTTGAACACATTAAGAGATAACGGGACAGTATATTTCCCCCACAGCGCTGAACAGATTATTCTGCCATCTTCAACATAGCCAATATCCTTTATCAGCGGATAAGGCCATAAGCGTTTTCTTAACGCATGCAGATAGGGATCGCTACACGGTGTGTAGACGGAAAACTCTTCGCGTAATGCGTTGATTTCGCGTACCTGAAGAATAATGTTATCGCTGCGGGCAAGTATCGATTCGGCATAATCTTCTACCTTTTCCTGGATAAAAGCATAGTAGGCGACTTGCGCAACAATATAGAAAAAAGCAAAAGATAATAATAACGCTGCTATGTATAGGGAACCGCTTTTTTTCAGCACCTTTATCATTTTGAATACCTTTATGCAGACCGCCTCGCGCTGGCGGTCTGCCTGTCATCAATCCCTTTTGCAGAAAATTATTGGCAACATCCCGGTTACTTTATCTCTTCCGGCGCTGACAAATCCTGCATGCGCCCCACTCTCCTTATCGGCGCTTTTGACATTTACTTTAAAGGCATCCCAATCTGGCGTGTTATGACCCCTCCTGGCTCCCCCAATTAATGACGTCTTTCTTTATCCAGCAGCAGGCTGAACGCCGCCGGTAAAACGGTAAGCGTCACCAGCGTGGCGACAACCAGCCCGCCGATAATGGCATACGCCATCGGCCCCCAGAATACCTGATGTGAAATCGGGATCATCCCCAGAATGGCGGCACATGCCGTCAGCATAATGGGTCGGGCGCGGTGTTCGGCGGCAGCCACAATCGCCTCGTTCGCGACCATCCCCTGCGCCAGATTGCTGTCCACTTCGCTTATCAGAATAACTGCGTTGCGAATAATCATTCCTGCCAGCGCAATCACGCCAAGCAAGGCGACAAACCCCATCGGCGTTCCGGTCGGCAGCATCGCCAGTACAATGCCCGGCAAACCGAAAGGTGCCATCAACAGCGCCAACAACATGCGGGAAAAGCGCTGCAACTGGAGCATTAACAACACCAGCATCACGATAAGCGTCACCGGTAGCACCGCATAAACCGAGCCGTTCCCCTTTGCCGATTCCGCGACCGTGCCGCCTTCTTCGATCCGGTATCCTGCAGGCAGTTGCGCACGCAATTTGTCCACCGTCGGTCGCAGGCCAACCGACAGGTTTTCGGCACTCACGCCGGGCGCCAGATCGGTTTGAACCGTAATAAATGGCAGCCGCTGGCGACGCCAGATAACCGGATCGCCCACGCCCCAGCCCACGGTTGCCACTTCGTTCAGCGGAATCTTCGTACCGTTAGCGCCAGGCAACATCAGGGTCGATAACGTACCGATATCCAGCCGCTCACGATCGTTGCCACGGAGGACCACATCCACCAGCCGATCATTATCCCGCACTGTGGTCACCGTACGCCCGGACCAGACCGTATTAAGCATTTGCGCAATGCTTTGCGACGAAACCCCTGCCGCCCGTGCCGCAGTCTGATTCACCTGCAAAGTGATGGTTCTTTCCGGTTCACCGGCGCTCATATTCACTTCGCGGGCAAGCGAAGAGGTACCAATTGCTGCCGCCAGTTGGCGTGAAAACTTTTGTACCTGCGCATAATCCGGCCCGCTCACCCGGTATTTTACCGGCCACCCCACCGGCGGCCCTAATTCCAGCGGCGAAACGCGCGTTGTAAACCCGGCGAACTGGCTTTCCAGCACGCTATTCAGTTGCTGGCGCAGACGATCGCGCGCCGCCAGATCTTTTGCCACCACCACCAGTTGCGCCGTGTTTTCGTCATCCCGCAGGACATCCATCGGCAGATAAAAACGTATTGCGCCGGAACCGACATAAGTCGTGTAGTGATCGATATCTTTGTTACCGTTCAGCACGTTTTCCAGCCGTTCGGCTTGCCTTTCCGTTTCCTGCTGCGCGGTATTGGCGGGCAACGACAGGCTGACCAACAACTCGGGGCGATCGGAGGCCGGGAAAAACTCCCCCTGCATTCTGGTCGCGCCCACGCACGCCAGCGCCAGCGCCGCCACCGCGATGCCAATGGTCAATAAGCGGTGGCGCAACGCGCGCGTCAGTAATGCCTGGTAGGCACGCGCCAGGCGTCCGCTGCCTTTGCTGTGCCCTTCTATTCTGGCGGGCAGCAGCCAGGCGCCGGTCAACGGCGAGAACAGGATCGCCACCACCCACGAACAAAGCAGCGCTATCAGCACCACGGCAAACAGCGAAAAGCAGTACTCTCCAGCGCTGGAGGCGGCAAATCCGACGGGAATAAAACCGGCGATCATCACCAGCGTTCCGGTAAGCATAGGAAACGCGGTGGTTTTGAAAGCATAGGTGGCGGCGCTTTTGCGCGATTCTCCAGCTTCCAGCCTGGCCACCATGGTTTCGACGGTGATCATGGCGTCATCCACCAGCAGACCAAGCGCAATGATCAGCGCGCCCAGTGAGATTCGCTGCAAGCCAATGCCGGCCAGCATCATTCCGGCGAACGTCATCGCCAGCACCAGCGGTATGGCGGCGGCCACCACCAGCCCTGCCCGCATCCCCAGCGAGACAAATGAAACAGCCAGCACAATCAGCACCGCTTCGACCAGCACCCGTACAAAGCCGCTAACCGCATCGCTCACTACGGCGGACTGATCGGCGACTTTTGTCATCTCAATACCGTGGGGCAACCGGGTGTTAATCTCCGCCATCCTGGCATTGAGCGCCTGGCCGAAACGCAGCATATTGCCGGTGGAAGCCATGGAAATGGCCAGCCCTAGCGCGGGCTGACCGTTGACACGAAACACCGGCGCTGGCGGCTCGGCAAGCTGGCGGCTCACGGTGGCAATATCGCTTAAAGGGATATAGCGATCATTAATATGCAAAGTAACCGCCCGCAGGCTCTCTTCCGTGGTCAGCGCGCCGCTGACCCGCAGCGCAACGTTATCCTGCCCGGTACGAATGATACCGGCTGGCTCGACGGCATTTTGCGCGTTGAGCGCATCGCTCACCTGCTGGATATCGAGCCCCATTCCGGCCAGTTGCCGGGGAGAAAAAGCAATGACAATCTGCTCCTGCTGCTCTCCCAGCAGAGTGATTCTGCCGATATCGTGCACTGACATCAGGTTGCGGTGAATATCTTCCACCCGATCGCGCAGTTCACGCGCCGTGTAGCCCTCCGCCGTGAAGCCATAAATCGTGCCGAACGTATCATCAAATTCATCATTTACCGCCGGTCCCTGCGCACCTTGCGGCAGCGAAGGCGCAATGTCCTGCATCTTTTTGCGCACCTGGTACCAGATGCCCGGTACTTGCGCCGGCGGGGTGTCATCACGCAGGTTCACATTGATAACGGCGCTGCCAGCCCGGCTTTCGCTTTCGATGTAATCCAGCCACGGCGTCTCCTGTAATTTTTTTTCCAGTACATCCGTGACCAGCCGGGTTGTGTCGGCAACTGTCGCGCCAGGCCACTGCGCGGAGACAACCGCCGTTTTGATGGTAAATGCCGGATCTTCATTGCGCGGCAGGTTTTCATAACAGAGGATGCCGGTGGCGATAATCAGCATCATGAAAAAGCTCACCAGTTGCTGGTGTTCAAGCGCCCAGGCAGAAAGATTAAAGCGCGATTTGGTTTCAACAGAGCTCATGGCTGCAGCTCTCCTGGAGTCACTTTTTCACCGGCGCGCAGTTTGCTTACGCCTGCGGTGATAACCCGGTCACCCGGACTGATGCCGGTTGCAATCACCGCAGACGAGGCGGTGTAGCTCGCAAGCGTGACCGTACGAAGCTGCGCCTGCGATTGTTTGTCGATAATAAAGACCGCCGGCTGGTCGCCAACGCGACTCAACGCCGAGGCAGGCACCACAAAACCGGGCGATGTCGACACCGGAATATCAACGATGGCGCTGGCACCCAGCGCCATCGCCGCTGGTGGGGACTGAAGCGTGAGCCTGACCTGCCATGTGCGCGTTTGCGGATCGGCCTGCGGGCTGATATCACGCAATACGCCGCTGGTTTTCTGCGTGGGATCGGCCAGCAGTGCGACCGAAAACAGGGGCGTTTTTGCTGACTGTGCGGGCAGTAATTGCGGATCGGCGATAGCAAAAACCACATCGCGCGCGTCGCTGGTCGCCAGCGTGAAGATGCTTTCCCCGGCGCTGACTACTTGCCCCGCTGAGGCGCTAACGCGGGTGATAACCCCATCGGCAGGCGCGGTCAGTTGTGTCCAGGCCAGATTATCCTGCGCATTGCGCAGCGCTGCAGCGCTGCTTTTAAGGCGGGATGCGGCGGACTGCCAGTCGGCACGGGCGCTATCAAGCTGCGTGCGGGCAATCGCGCCGGAGGGCATCAGTTTCTGCATCCGGTTCAGGTTCAGCGCGGCAAGCTGCTCGGCGGCGCGGGCGCTTTCCATATCGGCGCTGGCGCTGGCCAGTTGATTCTTGCCGGTCTCACTCTCCAGCGTGGCAAGCACCTGCCCGGCATGTACGCGCGCGCCGATATCCACCAGCCGGCTGACCATGCGGCCATCCAGCCGAAAAGCCAGCACCGTTTCATCATGAGCGCGGATCTCGCCGGTTCGTACTGTTCCCAGGTTCGGGGAGGACGCCGCAACAACCAGATAACGCACAGATCTGGGCGGCGCAGCGTGGTCTGTTTTTTTCTCTCCGCACCCCGTCAACAGCGGAATGACCGCCGCCATAATCAGCAGCGGAAGCAGAGCGAGGAAGGATAACGCACGTGCCGCATTAAAAAGGTGGTGCAGGCTCTGACGAAAATAATCGGTGAATTGTTCTGACATAACGCCACTCCGGATCGGTAATGGCGCCATTTAACGTGGCGTGCGTCGAGAATCACTCCACGTTTCGTCAAGAATTCATCAAGAGTGCAATTTTTTTTCGCCGCGCCCGTCCACAGAGAGCGTGATGCTGATCCGCAACCCGCCTTTTTCCGGCAGCGCCGCGCTGATACTGCCGCCGTGGGCAACACATATCGCCCGCGCGATAGAAAGCCCCAGCCCGCTGCCGCCGGAATGCCTGGCGCGGGAGGTTTCCGCGCGGGTAAAGCGATCGAACATGATTGGCAGAAAATCGCTTTCCACGCCCGGTCCGTCATCCTCAAAATCGATCCGCCACGCGTTACCCTGCTTACTGAGGTGGATCGCAAGCTGGCCGCCCCGCCGGCCATAGCGCAGCGCATTTTCCATCAGCACGGTAAAGACCTGCCCCAGCCGGAACGCATCGCCAGTAAACAGCGAAGATGAACGGGAGGTCACCACCATGGTCATTCCTGTGGCATCAGCCTGCGGTTTCAGCCAGGCGACCCGCTCACCTAACAGATCTTCCAGCGACAGCGGCTGAAGGTTAAGCGTCAGTTGACCAGCATCGGCAAGCGAGAGCAGATGCAGCTCATCCGTAAGGCGGCTCAGGTGCTGCAGCTGTTTCATCACCATCCCCAGTTGTTGCGGGCTGGGTTCGAAGACGCCATCGAGCATTCCTTGCAGGCGACCAATGGCGGCGGTTAGCGGTGAGCGCAGCTCGTGCGCCATCGCAACGTGCGACGCGCGCAGCTCCCGGTCGTAGCGTGCCAGCTGGCGGGTCATGTCGTTAAAATCGCTGGCAAAACGTACCACTTCGGCGGGCGCATCTTTTACCAGATCCGCCTGGCGGCCAAATTCACCTTGCGTGACTTCATCGGCTGCATCACGCAGGTGGCTGAACTGTAAAGAGAGTGGCCGGGCGTAACGTAGCCCCATAATCACAATAAAGGGGATCATCACCAGTACCAGCACGCCAACCATGAGCCAGTCGGCCGAGGCAATGGACGGCTTCGAATAGCTTATCCCCCACCATTTATCGACGATTTCATGAAAGCGATCCGGGTTCGCCTGCGGATTGTCCAGCAGAATGAGGAACTCCGCCTTCACCGCAGACGGCATATCATGCAAAACCCAGTAGTTTTGCACGGCATAACGCAGCCACATACACAGAGCAATGACAATAACAGCGCCGATAGCCAGCGCGATAATGCGCGCACAAATCCAGCGCCACAGCGATTGATGAGCGGGATTTTTCATGGCTGGCGGAACCTGTAGCCAATACCGCGCACATTTGCTAAAACGCCTGTAACACCCGCGTTTTCCAGCTTTTTGCGCAAGTTGTAGACATGCGTATCGACCACGCGCTCCAGCGCTTCGCTCTCCGGCAAACAGTGTTCAAGCAAGTGCTGGCGGGAAAACGGCAAGGTCGGGTGGCGCATTAGCGTTATCAGAATAGAAAACTCCGTTGGCGTCAGCTCCAGGCTGCGCACACTGTTTTCAGCCTGCGTAACCATTGCGGTGATGGCGACGGTATTCACCTCCAGCGTTTGCCAGCGGAGCACCTCTTCTTGCACGGCCGTTCGTTTGCTGCGCCGCAGCACCGCCTGCACGCGCGCCACCACTTCGCCAGGGTGATACGGTTTCACCACATAATCATCGGCCCCGTATCGCAATGCCCCTATGCGCTCAGAGGTATCCCCCATGGCGGTGACCATGATCACCGGAACATCGTTAATGCGGCGCAGCGCCGCCAGCACCTCGGTGCCATTCATACCCGGCAACATGATATCCAGTAAGATCAGATCGGGTTTCCAGCGCTGCGCCATTTCCAGCCCTGTCAGCCCATCTCCGGCCAGCGAAACGTCATAGTTTTCACGTCGCAGATAGGCTTCCAGAACGCTGGCCGCGTCGGCATCATCTTCAATCACAAGTACTCTACGGGATATCATTTGCTCACCTTGACCATTTCTTAATAATTTCCTGACCGTTTATTGATATGACCTGTCTATATTCCTTGTCAGGACATGGCGAACCTTCGCCGCAGCATACTATCCCACCAGCGAGATGTGATGATGATAATGAGAAAAACCGCGTTGTATAGCGCCTGTTCACTGCTGGCCCTGTTTGCCTCCACGGCCTGGGCCGATGACACTCCCGCCGTGCAAAACGGCGTGACGGTGGGCATTGGTGGCGAGTATGCGCCGCGCTACAGCGGTTCAGACAAGCAACGTGTACAGGTGGTTCCGCTGATTCAGGCCCGCGATAATGCGCTCTTTTTTGATTCGCAAAAAGGGCTGGGTTATGACCTGCAAACCGACAATGGTTTTTATCTCGAACATACGCTGGGTTATGCGTTAGGCCGCGCCGATCGTGATTCTGGCTGGCGGGACGGTGCGGAAAACTTAAAAGGCATGGGCAATATTGATGCCACGCTGAATACCGCGCTGGCGGTTGGCTGGCAAGCCACCGACTGGCTGGTGCTGGAAAGCAAAGCCACCCTGCCACTTACCGATAGCCAGGGCGTACAGTATCAGGCGTCCCTCACCTTGCTGCCGGTGCAGACCACCCGCGATACGCTGGCTTTCCAGTCTGCCGCGCTGTTTGGCGATAGCCGATATATGAATACGTTTTACGGTGTCAGCCAAAAGCAAGGTCTGCGTTCCGGCTATGCGCGCTACCACGCAGAACAGGGATTTTATGGGATCGATAATAGCCTGACGTGGAGCCATCAATTTGATGCCCACTGGGGAACATTGCTGAGCGCCAATTACACATGGCTGAACGATCACGCCGCAGACAGCCCAATTGTGCTGCGTCGTAACGAAGGCTCAGCGGTCATTGCCATTACGTATACTTTTTGAAAGGTGCGGGAAAGGATGGACAAAAACGATTATCAGTTTCTGGCAAAAATATGGTTTGCCTGTGGTGTCGTTTACCTGGCGGCTTATCTGACCTATATCAGCAGTTAATCGTAAAAATGCTGTAGCAGTAACCATCGTGAATGCCGTGCTGGACACAGAACGCCGTGCGGCATACAAAAAGTGGCGATATCTGTCTGGTTTGATGCATTTCTTATGCAATATTTCTGAAGTACTTATTTAGGTGATTATTTATTTTCTGGCAATAAATATTGCTCTATAGATCGGTGTGTTACGTTTTATTACCAGCATACATCTTATTTATGCGGTTTCTGCCCCTAATGATATTTCTTTAATTTACGTTAACAATATCACTTTCGTTCAAAAAAACTGCTGCATCAAAATTATACAATATATCAACGATCGATCAGATAACTATTGATATGTATAAACTATTGCTTTTCACTTTTATTAAGATTTTAACGATCAATGTCTAATCAATACCTTCTCATGGCCGATAAAACGTAGATGCCGACCGCTATAGCGGCCAGGCATGCAGATAAATTTCACTAAGGGAAGACCATGGAAAATACAACAACGATCGGTAAGCCAAAGGGTATAAGTATCCGAAATAAGATAATGCTATCTTTCGGGATATTATTACTGTTATTACTTTTTATTGCCGGAAACGCGATTTACCGGCTTGATGAGGCGAAAAATAAAATATCCAAAATCGTGACTGAAGATTACCCGACCACCGCGCTGGGTAATAATTTAATCCGCGATGTTAATGGCTCAACAACGCTATTCCTTAATGCGATCATTGAAAAAGATGCCGCCAAAAAAGCGCAGTTGATTACAGATCTTGCTGCCAAATCGGAACAAATAAGCGAACTGTATAAGCAACTGAATCAACAGGCCGATGATGGTGCATCTCAGGCGCTGTTAGAGAAAATCACCGCCGCGCGCAGTCTTTATATTCAGTCCCGTAGCAAAGTGATTGGCAATATACAAACCAATCCTGATGCCGCCATCACGGAATATACAACCAACACGCGTAATTATGAAAGCCAGTATATAGAAAAGATTAATAATTTTATTAGTTTGCAGCGGGATGAAATGCAAACGTCGTATAGTGATTTTTTGCATGATTACAACCTGAGCCGAATGGTGATGATCTTCATTACCCTCATCTGTTTTATATTCGGCATTATCATGGCAATCATTATTTCACGTGCCATTGTTGGTCCTATTAAGCATGCTGTTGATGCGGCTATTCGAATTGCGAAAGGCGATCTGGGTACCGAGATAAAAGTCACCTCCAAAGACGAAACGGGGCTACTGACCGGCGCAATCGGCCACATGCAGGAAGAGCTGAAAAAAATTGTTCTGGAGATCCGTAGTGGCGCCGAAAATATCGCCACTGGCGCATCGCAGATCATGGCCGGCACGCGCGATTTGTCTGCCCGTACGGAAGAACAAGCGAGTTCCATTGAGCAAACTGCTGCCTCCATGGAGCAAATCTCATCAACGGTTAAGAATACGGGCGATAATACGGCAAATGCGTCACAGCTTTCTGCAAGAGCCAGTGATGCGGCGAAAGATAACGGCAAATTGATGACCTCGCTGACTCAGGAAATCCACAATATCAGCAGCTCGGCGGACAAAATGTCTGACATCATTAATTTGATTGATTCTATCGCCTTCCAGACCAATATCCTGGCACTTAACGCCGCGGTTGAAGCAGCGCGTGCAGGTGAACACGGCAAAGGGTTTGCCGTGGTGGCGCAGGAAGTTCGCAATCTGGCGCAGAAAACGGCGAACTCGTCGAAAGATATTCGTGCGCTGATTGAAAACTCAACGCAGCAGAGCGTGCGCGGCCTGGAAATGGTGCGCCAGGTGAACGGTAAAATGGACGAAATGGTCGAGAACGTGGATAACGTCTCCAGCATTCTGAAAGAGATCGAACAAGCGAGCCTTGAACAGAGTGATGGCGTACAGCAAATCAATATTGCGATCGGTCAGATTGATACCACAACCCAGCAAAATGCGGCGCTGGTCGAAGAGTCGGTTGCCGCGTCTGAAATGCTCAACGAACAAGCCAGAGTGATGAAAGATCTGGTGAGTGTTTTCAGGGTTCCGGCGGGTGCGTGATCCTGCGCAAATACGATTCGCAGGAAAAACTGTCGTGATGAATACGCCGCCGTAAATCGGCGACGTGCGCAACAATAATATCGTCGGCTGGTCTCTTGCCAGCCGACGTAAATCCCCGTATCAACGTCAGCAACGGCGTCGCTACTATTTCCCGGCGCGGATGAGATGCCGCCGTACTTTCCATCTGCCCCCAGGATAACTTTAGAGATTTCCTGAAAGACCCGACTTTTAGCTTCTTTTTTGCTCCCCGGTAAATACTTTCCGGGCACTTTTACGTCGGGTGTTTGTGATAATGGCTAATGCCGCACTGCGACATGTAATGCAGGTTTGAAACTCACGACCAAGAAACGTTGAAAAATACTTTAAAAACAGTCGCTAAAATGTTCGTAAACGCCCTTATTTTTACAAATCCAAAGCGTGAACCCCTAAAACCGTTACGGTTTCCAGTGACACTCCAGGCCGCAAACCGTCTGGATGAAGTTACACAGGGCTTGCGCCCCTTCAGCAATAGTTGGAAAGGTGGCCGAATGGTATATCCCCTCGCCATCTGCGCCGAACAGATGCTGATATTCCGGCTTAACATCGATAGAAGTGAACCGCCTTAACGTCTCGCGATTACAACGAATGCGGTAGCCATTTTTAAAGCGTTGTAGCATATGCACACCGGTAGTGGTATTACCGGTGCTTCTGGCAATATTTAACATCTAAGCATCTCCTCAATACGCGAAAAATAGTAACCCTACATGACTGAACTTATGATGCTGTGCTATTTCCCTGCATTTTTTGGCAGCAAGTAATCCGGTGTTGTGCGCCGGGTTATTAAGCCAGTGGTTTTAAAATGATATTGATAAGGGCCATCAATATAGAACGGCAACTCAATGATAGCCTTGTGGCTACTGCGCACATCCAGATAAGCAAACAGCTGGTAAATAGTCAGATCAGGGCAGAAAGCACGATTGTCATCACTGCATATCGTACCGTCATAGCGGCTGATTCCATCGTCGTCATATTTCGCCGCGATTTCACCGCCTTCTACAGGGAGAGTTAATTGACCCTCTGAAACGTAATACATAATTTTCGGGTCGCTAATCACGCCTGCTTTCTCCTTCTGCATCACCAGAATCGTCGCCTTTGCTTGTTTATAGGGAGACGAAAGCTTTGCGACATCCTCAGACTCCAGCGTATACAGATACGTTTTTTCGCCCCGCATTTCGTCGCTATCTTCTGATACTTTCCATTTACCCGGCATCGCTGTCTCAAGGTAGGCATTTGCGAGCTCATAGTAGGCGTTAACCCTGCTATCCGTTTCCTTTATATCTACGCCAGGCTGCATAACATTTTCAAAAGCAGCCAGCAATGGCGAGCTTTTTAATTTGACGACAGGTTCCGAGGTACTGGCATCCAGTTTCTTGAGTTCAGGGAGATATTTAGCCCGATATGTATCACGATAAATTGATACACACTTAGCGTCTTTGGCTACCGCCATTTCATAGTTTTCTAATGCCGTTTTCGTCAGGATCATAAGCTGCTGACCATCGCGAATTTCAACACTATCCACGTCCATCGCTGCCGGGCATTTATTTGCCGCGGTTTTAGGTGCTGCACTCGCGTTAAAGCTGGTGCAGGTCGCAAGCAACATGGCCGATGCGTAAGTTATTTTTTTGATCATGATTCATTCCTGTGTGTATTTATTATCTGTTTGGGTTGCGCCTGTATCTCGCATCGCCAGGCGTTCACGTTTAAATGTTTGCAGCACTTATATGCGCAAGACCTGATTATTCGGTCGCACTCACAAACCGGCACGCAGTGGCTCGCGGCAAGAGAACGCTTCAATGCGCTTGCATCAGGCCAAATGAGATTTTCCCTACGGGGAACAGTCTATTTTCACCCGCTTTCAGGTACCAGCTTTTGGCGAGACTTTTTAGCTAAATTCTTTGCTACTTCAAACATTTCCTGAATGTGGCCCGCTTCGCCTCTTGATCAGTGGCTGAATTTAGCAATACTGTATATAAATACAGTTAACCGGGTTCATCATCATGCAGTTCATCCCATCGACCGAGAGTGATCACCTCATTCCCCTTCCGCTCTTTGCTGAACGCGTTCCATGTGGGTTCCCAAGCCCGGCGCAGGATTATGTCGAAGAGCAGCTTGATTTAAACAAACTGGTCGTAAAACACCCCAGCGCGACTTACTTTGTCAGGGTAAGCGGAGATTCGATGATCGGTGCAGGGATTAGCGATGGTGATTTGCTGGTGGTCGATCGCTCATTGACCGCCAGGCACGGTGACATTGTTGTTGCGGCGGTTGCCGGGGAATTTACGGTGAAGGAGTTGCGGACCCGCCCTGTTCTTCAGCTCATCCCGCATAATGTTCATTATGCACCGATTGTTTTCCAGGCTGAGGAAGAGTTGCAGATCTTCGGCGTCGTGACATTTACGTTGAAATCAAACCGACATGTTCGCGCTTGTTGATGTAAATAACTTCTACGCCTCCTGTGAGACGCTGTTTCGCCCGGATCTTCAGGGGAAACCTGTCGTTGTCGTATCCAACAACGATGGGTGCATTATTTCGCGATCGCGTGAGGCAAAGAATCTCGGCATAGACATGGCTGCGCCTTATTTCAAGATCAAAGATGAGCTTCATCGTCAGAACGTTACAGTATTTAGCTCAAATTATGCGCTGTATGCCGACCTCAGCAATCGGGTTATGTCGACGCTGTCTGAAATCACCCCCGCCGTCGAGCTTTATTCGATTGATGAAGCTTTTATCGATCTGTCTGGCGTATCAAACTGTATTTCACTTGAGGCATTCGGCCACCAAATTCGTAATCAGATCCTGAAAAATACCGGGCTGACAACCGGCGTTGGCATTGCACCAACGAAAACCCTCGCCAAGGTGGCCAATTATGCCGCCAAAAGGTGGGTCAGCGCCGGTGGTGTTGTGGATATTTCCTCCAGAGAAAAGCAACGTAAGTTACTGTTTCACGTGCCAATACAGGAGGTCTGGGGCGTGGGACGTCGCATCAGTAAAAAGCTGGCGTTAATGGGCATTGAAAATGCGCTGCAACTTGCCGACAGCTCAACCTGGGTTATCCGTAAACACTTCAATGTTGTGCTGGAACGTACCGTGCGGGAACTGCGCGGCGAATCATGCCTGGCATTTGATGAATTTATCCCGACTAAGCAGCAAATTATTTGTAGCCGCTCTTTTGGCAAGCGAATCACGCAGTATTCAGATATGCATCAGGCAATATGCGCCTATGCTGAACGCGCGGCGGAGAAGCTACGCGCTGAACATCAATTCTGCCGATTCATCAGCATTTTTATTCGTACCAGCCCGCATGCAGATAATCGTATTTACTACGGAAACCAGGCATCCGTGACGTTGATGACGCCGACCAATGATACGCGCGACATTATCCGTGCGGCGACAAGTTCGCTGGATCAGATATGGCGGGAGGGGCATCGCTATATGAAGGCAGGTGTGATGCTTTCAGATTTTTTCAGCAGCGGCGTTGCCCAACTCAATCTATTTGATGAAAACCGCCCCTACGCGAACAGTGCGCTGCTGATGGAAACCATTGATCGTTTAAATACCTCGGGGAAAGGAAGCGTCTGGTTTGCAGGACAGGGAATTGAAAAAAACTGGGCGATGAAACGCGAGATGCTTTCCCCCGCCTATACCACACGCTATTCCGACCTGCCTGTTGTGAGATAAAGACCGTACAGAAGGTATAACGACCGCGATTTTCATCAACAAATGCGCCGACGAATGGGCGCATTGTCATATCAGGCATGCTTATGCGTGGCTGTACTCTTTTACCAGTTGGCGCAGATCCAGCTCAGAGGAGTAATCCACGTCCGGCATTGAGAAGCCATTCAGCGCATAAAACTCGGTGAGATACCCGGCGAAGTCGCCAACGGTTTTAAAGTTCTCGGTGGTGACCCGTTTTCTTAGCAACTCTACGGCTTGCTGAACATCCGGGCGCAGCTCGAAATCATCAAGGCGGATCCGTCGCTCGTCATCCGTGATGACGTTGCCCATTGGCGGGTAAAGGTGGTTCAACATCAGTCTGTGCATCTGCTCAATGCAGGTTTCATGCAACCGCTTCTGCTTCATTACTTTGTACAGCAACGTAATATATAACGGAAACATAGGGATAAACGCGCTGGCTTTGGTCACCAGCGCTTTGCAGACCACCGCGTAGGCATGACCATTAATGCGCTGGAGCTGCGCGTCAAGATGATCGGCTGTTGCGTGCAGATGGGCTTTAGCCGCGCCTAACGCGCCCTCTTTATAGAGCGGCCACGTTGATTTCGGGCCAGTATAAGAGTACGCCACCGTTTTGAACCCCTCGGCCAGCACACCAGCCGCCGACAACATATCAATCCAGCGTTGCCAGTCTTCCCCGCCCATGACTTTTACCGTATCGGCAAGTTGTTGTTCGGTCACCGGTTCCAGTGTCTGGTTCACCATCTTGCGGGTTTCCAGGTCAAAACCCGGGCCGGAAAAAGCTTGCCCGCGCACGCCAAGCGTTGAGGTATAGCGCGTGCCATCCGGGCAAATACGCACGCCAGAGGCAACCGAATAGATAAGCAAATCAATGCTGCCGCCAAACTCCTGCTTGATGTACGCAATCACGTCGTTGCGGGTCGTATCGGAAAAAGCATCCGCGATAAAATTTTTCGCAATCAGCCCTTTCTCATGTGCCCGGCGACGAAAAAAAATATTGTTATACCATCCGGCGCTGCCCATACCTTTTTCACCCGGACTTTTTTCAAATGAAACGCCAATCGTATCGGCACCGCCACCAAAGGCCACCGCAATGCGTGAGGCCAGCCCATATCCAGAAGAGGCACCAATCACCAACACCTTTCGCGGGCCATAAATTTCCCCATGCGATTCGACATAGTTAATTTGTTTATCAATGCCCTGGCGTAAACCTTCGGGATGGCAGTTTTTAGCCACATTGCCTTGAATAATGAGTTCCATCAGTTCGCCTCCTCAGCCAGCGCTTTTTCCTGCGGCGGCAAAACGACGGCTTCACCGACAATAACCTGATCCCCATGCTGATTGGTGCACGTGGTTTTGAGCCGCACCCGGTTTTTTTCGCAATTAATCGCGATAACTTCCGCCGTCGCCGTAATCGTATCGCCAATAAATGTTGGCTTAATAAACTTAAGGTCTTGTCCGAGATAAATAGAACCGTTACCGGGTAATTTATTGGCAATGACCGCAGAGATAAGTCCACTCACCAAAATACCATGCACCACGCGTTGCCCAAATATACTTTCCCGCCCTGCACTCTCATCCAGATGAACAGGATTGGTATCGCCAGATGCCAATGCAAAATCTGCGACGTCATTATCCGTCAATGTTTTTTTAAACTCTGCACACTGACCAATATGCAAATTGTGGATTGTATTAACCATAAATCACACGTCCTTTTAAATATATTTTGAAAGCGTTTAACAGAAGCATTTAGAGAAACAACTAATTGCATCCATATACACCTGGTTTTCCCAATCCCGTCAACCCCCATCGAGTTCTCATTAGCTATAAGAATGGATTTATATTTCTCTTTTCAGATACAGCGCATTTGTAAATCAATTCTTAAATTAGTTTTTTTACTTAAGACAAAATCGCAACGCGGAGCCAACTTCATGGCAACCAGCAGAGAAAAAGTTCCGTTATCAACAAGATAACCCCAATACCATCAAGAAAGATCTACACGCAATCCTTATTAAAAGCTAAGAAAAAGATCATTATCAACGGAGCAATGAGGAATAAAAAACAAACAGACAAATTCAACAGATAAGACTAATTACGAAAAAATAAGAAGTACCGTAATTCTAAATCCATCTTTAACAACTTTTAAGTATTGACGCATATCAATACTGCAGAAAGATCTCTGCGCGTTAATAGTTGAATCATTTAAATCAAAAGGTAATACAAATGAAGGACACGGATATTGTCGTTCTTGATTGCGCAAGAACTGCCATCGGCGTACTTAATGGATCTTTGGCAGAAATTAGCGCACCTCAATTAGGTGCTACGGTGATTAAAGCGCTTCTGGAAAAAACGAGGATTGCGGCAAAAGAGATCGATGAAGTTATTATCGGCCAGGTTCTTACCGCAGGAAGTGGACAAAATCCGGCGCGCCAGACATTAATTCAGGCAGGCATTCCAACCGATGTTCCGGCGCTGACAATTAATAAAGTGTGTGGTTCGGGGTTAAAAGCGCTGCAACTGGCATGGCAAGCGCTGAAATGCGGTGATGCCGAATTAATTATTGCCGGGGGGCAAGAAAGTATGAGCCAGTCGCCACATGTTTTACCCCATTCACGTAGCGGTATGAAAATGGGTAACTGGCCAATGCAGGACAGCATGGTGAAGGATGGCCTGTGGGATGCTTTTCATGATTATCACATGGGGATCACCGCTGAGAATGTGGCCGAAAAATATGCGATCACACGTGAAGAACAGGATGCTTTCGCCTTTGCGTCACAACACAAAGCGGCGATCGCGTTAGAAACGCATCATTTTGCCAGTGAAATTGTTCCGGTTGACATCACCCGGCCTCGTAAAGAGCCCGTCCTGTTTGATACCGATGAATTCCCCCGTCCGCAAACATCACGGGAAGGCTTAGCCAAACTCCGGCCAGCGTTTAAAACCGACGGCACCGTCACCGCCGGCAATGCCTCTGGCGTTAACGATGGTGCAGCAATGGTTATGCTGGCAACGGCGAAAAAAGCACGTGAGTTGGGGATCGATCCGCTGGCCAGGATCGTGGCGTTCGGTACTTCAGGCGTCTTGCCAGAAATCATGGGAACCGGCCCCATCACGGCGTCTCGTCATGCGCTGGCCAGGTCGAACTGGCAGGTTGATGAGCTGGATCTTATCGAAGCCAATGAAGCCTTTGCCGCTCAGGCCATCGCCGTCAACCGGGAAATGGGCTGGGATCTTTCCAGAGTGAATGTCAATGGCGGCGCGATTGCGCTCGGCCACCCTATCGGTGCATCTGGTACGCGAATTTTCGTCTCTTTGCTCCATGAAATGCAGCGCAGAAAAAGCAAAAAAGGTCTGGCAACGCTGTGCATTGGCGGTGGTATGGGCATCGCCGTCACCGTCGAAATGGAATAACGCCGCTATGAAGAATGTTATTTAACGTGAGGAAATGATGATGGGTAAAGTTGCGCTTGTGACCGGTGGGATCCGCGGTATTGGTGGAAAAATCAGCCTTCGCTTTCTGCTGGAGCATTACCAGGTTATCGCAGTTGATACGGATGCGGATCGCCTGAAAGAGTGGGTTGAAATCCAGCGCGCAGCAGGGTTTGCCAAAGCCGATGCGATTCGTTGCGACGTCAGCGATTATGCGCAGTGTCAGGACGCGGTTGGCACGCTGTTGAAGCAGTATGGTCATATTGATGTTCTGGTGAACAACGCGGGTATTACCCGCGATGCAACTTTTAAAAAAATGGATAAATCGCAATGGGATGCGGTTATTCAGGTCAATCTGAACAGCATGTTCAATATGACCAAACCCGTTCTGGATAACATGCTGGCAAACCAGCGCGGACGCATCATTAATATATCGTCGATAAATGGCCAGAAAGGACAGTTTGGCCAGGTTAATTATTCGGCCGCCAAAGCGGGTGTGCATGGTTTTACAAAAGCACTGGCGCAGGAGGTAGCACGTAAAAATATTACTGTTAATACCATCTCCCCAGGCTACATCAACACCGAAATGATGCAGGCCATCCCCGTCGATGTACTGAAAACTATTGTGGCGCAAATCCCCGTTGGTCGCCTCGGCGAAGCCGAGGAAATCGCCGAACTGGCCATGTATCTGGCCAGTGATAAGGCCGGGTTTATTACCGGCTCCAATATCGCCATCAATGGCGGTCAGCATATGTATTAAGGATATGCCATTTCCGGGCCTCACCGGCGATACATCTGGTGAGGCAATATTGGGGACTCAGGATTTTTTATCATGCTTGAAAAATTAAGTTCGTTTGTTGAGCTCGCGCGCAGGAAAAAGCCGAAAATAGTTGCCGTTGCCGCAGCAGAAGATTCTCATGCACTCGAAGCCATTAAATGGATCAGAAATGATGGGCTGGCAGAGGCCATTCTGATTGGTTGCCGGGATAAAATAACCTCGCTCGCCGAAAACCTTAAATTTGATATCAGCCATACAGAAATAGTAGATATTCCAGATAAAGCTGAAGCCTGCAAAGAGGCAGTGCGAGTCGTCAAATCCGGGCAAGCGCATATTTTAATGAAAGGGCTTGTCGATAGCGCCATTTATTTGCGAGCGATTTTAAATAAAGAGACTGGCATTGCGGCATCACGGCTTGTCACGCAATTAGCCTTTATCGAAAGCCCGCATTATCACAAGCTGTTTGCGATCACCGACGCTGGCATCACGATTACACCTGATCAGCGAGATAAAGCCACGATGATTGCCCAGTCGGTTAATGTCCTGCATCAGGTTGGTATCGCAGTGCCCAAAGTCGCGCTGATTGCCGCCGTTGAGCATATTACGCCCGCAATCACCGCTACCGTGGATGCCGCGGCGCTGAGTGGCATCACTTATGATAACTGTCTTGTTGAAGGTCCGCTGTCCATCGATCTGGCGTTTAATAAAGACTCCTGCCGACATAAAGGGTTGCATTCCCAGGTTGGCGGCGATATTGACCTGGTCGTCCTTCCGGATATCAACAGCGCCAATGTCTTTTATAAAACGGTGATGCAGCTTGGCGGAGCATTGAGCGCAAGTACGCTAACGGGAACGTCAAAACCGGTGGTATTTACCTCGCGATCGGACACCGCTAAAACAAAATATTTTGCTATTGCTTGTGCGATTTCTCAATGCAAGGACTGATTATGTATATTTTGGTGGTAAACCCAGGTTCAACGTCTACGAAAATTGCGGTATATAACAACCGCACGCAGCTTATTTACCGTACATTTAACCATGATGAAAAAGAGATGGCGGCTTTTTCCACGGTTTTGGATCAAAAAGCCTTTCGCAAACAGATAATTCTCGACATATTGCAGGAACATGGCTTTCGCTTAAACGACATTGATATATTTATCGGTCGCGGTGGTCTGGTGCGTCATTTGCAAAGCGGCGTTTATCGTATTAATGATGACTATATTCACGATGCCAGTGTCGGCCTGAACGGTGAACATGCTTCTAACCTGGGAGCCATATTGGCCTGGGAACTCGCGCGGGCGGTAAATAAAGAAGAGATGGCTTATACCGTTGATCCTGTCGTCGTCGACGAATATGACCCGATAGCAAAAATATCCGGAGTGCCGGAAATTTCACGCGTTGGTGCTTTTCACGCGCTAAATCAAAAGGCAGTCGCGCATCGTTATGCCACGGAAACAAACCGCCCCTATTCCACGCTTAAATTGATCGTTGCCCATTTAGGTGGCGGTATCAGCGTGGGCGCTCACCGCGATGGACGTATTGTGGATGTGAATTCAGCCCTGGGCGGCGATGGGCCATTCTCGCCGGAACGCGCTGGCCGCCTTCCCAGCTATGAATTATTAAAACTGTGTTTTTCAGGGCAGTACACGTATGCGCAACTGAAGAAGAAGTTGATTGGGGAAGGCGGCGTATATGGTTATCTCGGCACCAAGGATATCCGCGATGTTGAACAACAGATTATGGATGGGAATAAAAAGGCGCGGGAGATTCTGGAAGCGATGGCCTATCAGATAGCCAAAGAGATCGCCTCGTGCGCCGCCGTACTGGAGGGATGGGTCGATGCCATCATCATTACCGGCGGCATTGCCTACAACAGAAGAATTGTCGAACTTATCCGTCAGCGCGTCAGTTTTATTACACCTGAAATCGTCATTTATCCTGGTGAGGATGAAATGTTTGCGCTGGCCGATGGGGTGCTGGCAGCGATGGAAGGTCAAAGGGAGTTAGTCGAATACTGAAGAGGTATAAATGATGGGTCAAAAGAATATTGCATTGTTTCCAAATCAAATCACCGTGACAAAACCTAATGGCAGCGTATGCCTGCACATCAATTTCAACGATGGGCGGGATGATATTTCAATTGAGCTGAATAGTATGGAGGCAGAACATCTTTCAAGCGCGCTGGGTAGCCAGCAAAGTGAAATCCTTATTGCGGCCGAATATGCCGATTAAAAACACAACGGGAACCTGTCTGGTTCCCGCCTTTTATTTACCATTCGCAAGCTAATTTCCCGCCACCACTGCGTTCTTCAACGGCTGCGTTTTGCATGCCGTTCCCAGTTATCCTGTTTTGCCTGCTCGGACTTGCGGATCGCGACATAGCAAGCACCACTTCCGCCATGGTGCGGCAACGCAGTGCAAAACGCCTGAACCTCATCGAATTCAGGCAGCCAGCGCGCCAGATAACTCCGAATGATATTCGCATGCGAGCCGTCTTCACGCGCTTTACCATGAATGATAAGCACATTGCGTAGCCCATCCTGGCGCGCATGATACATAAAACGGAACACCATTTGTCGGCACTGCTCTACCGGTTGGCGCAGTAAGTTCAGGCTTGCCTGTTGGCCATATTTCCCCTGGCGCAGTTTATCAAGCACACCTTGTTGCAGGCCTTCTCGTTTGAACTCCAGCGGTGAGCCAAGCGGCACGATATCAAGAAACCCGGTGGTCAGAAAGTTGTCGAGTTGCAGCGTGTCGACGCGTTGTAACGTGCGCGAATTGTGGCTCGGTTGCCAGTGCACATCGGCACTGCGCTTCAGGGGTTGGACATCTTCCATGGCGTCAAGGAAAAGCGATTTGTCGTCAGGGTTCATAGGGCAGTCCTCCAGCTACTTCTGCCTCCGTACTATAGCTGGCAGGGCCTGCGCTCACAATGGCCGGTACTAAATTGGTTTTTAGATAATAGCGATTGGTTCTGCTGGACGATATTCCAATAACATCATTCTTCGTAATGCTATTAGAACTTAACCTTAAGGGAAATTAATATTCTGAATTTCAGTTAAATTAACGTGAAATCAATCACCAATTCAGACTGGAAATATGATGCAGGAACGCTATAACTATATTTACCGCGCAAGGATGAAAATGCATAAAATAACGAACGGATGCGCTGCTGTGTGTACTGTAGAGCCTGACGGATGTCGGCAGGCTCTATTTTTTTATTCGCGAAATAAGCGCAATATATCATCTATTAAATAATGCATACTTCGCTGACTATTATTTCACCAGCTTATTTCTTTATCCAGAATATAGTCCCTTTCGGGGTATAGCAGCATCGCTGTACGTTTGGTAAATTGGCGCTGTTGCCCACTGAAAAGGATGCCAGATGCTGACCCTACTTGAAGATACTATTTCCACGCCGCTTGGCCCGCTTTGGGTTCTGTGCGATGAGCAATTCCAGCTTCGAGCGGTTGAGTGGGAAGAACACAGCGATCGGATGGTTGAATTACTCAATATCCACTATCGCCGGGAGGGTTACCAGCGAGTGGCGGCGCATAATCCGGGCGGCTTAAGCCAAAAACTGCAGGACTATTTTGACGGCGATTTAGCCGTAATTGAAACCCTGCCGACGGCGACTGGTGGCACACCTTTTCAGCGCGAAGTATGGCAAGCGCTACGCACCATCCCCTGTGGCCAGGTAATGCATTATGGTCAACTGGCGATAAAACTGGGTCGTGCAGGTGCCGCACGCGCGGTCGGCGCAGCGAATGGTTCAAATCCGGTGAGTATTGTCGTGCCCTGCCATCGCGTTATCGGCAGTAATGGCACCATGACGGGATATGCGGGCGGCGTGCAGCGAAAAGAGTGGTTGCTACGCCATGAAGGGTACCTTCTATTGTGAGAAAAAACGCATATTTAGCGTTCTTTTCACCCTCTTTTGTAGTAAAAACCTTAGCGAAATGATGGAATTTCAAAGAGATGGTGCAATATCATCTCTTTTCATTTCTGCCCCCCGTTTTATTAATCGTGAATTGACGTTTTACCGGGCTTACGCGCCCAGTAAAAAGCTGTTAAAATTGACCAATATCAATTACGGCGTTGAGCAGACCTATGATCCCGGAAAAGCGAATTATACGACGCATTCAGTCTGGCGGTTGTGCAATCCATTGCCAGGATTGCAGCATTAGCCAGCTTTGCATCCCCTTTACTCTGAATGAACATGAGCTGGATCAGCTCGATAATATCATTGAGCGTAAAAAGCCCATCCAGAAAGGTCAGACCTTGTTCAAAGCAGGGGATGAATTGAAATCGCTTTACGCTATCCGCTCCGGTACGATCAAAAGCTACACCATTACCGAACAGGGCGACGAGCAGATCACCGGTTTCCATCTGGCGGGTGATTTGGTGGGCTTTGATGCCATCGGTACCGGTCATCACCCGAGCTTCGCACAGGCGCTTGAAACATCAATGGTCTGTGAAATCCCCTTTGAAACGCTGGATGACCTCTCGGGTAAAATGCCCAACCTGCGTCAGCAGATGATGCGTTTGATGAGCGGCGAGATCAAAGGCGATCAGGATATGATCCTGCTGCTTTCGAAGAAAAATGCAGAAGAGCGCCTGGCGGCGTTTATTTATAACCTCTCACGCCGTTTTGCACAGCGTGGTTTCTCCCCGCGTGAATTCCGCCTGACGATGACGCGTGGCGATATCGGCAACTATCTGGGCCTGACGGTGGAAACCATCAGCCGCCTGTTAGGCCGTTTCCAGAAGAGCGGCATGCTGGCGGTGAAAGGGAAATATATCACCATCGAAAATAGTGACATGCTGGCGCAACTGGCTGGCCATGCGCGTAACGTTGCCTGAGTTTTTCCCCGCTTGATCTCACCTTTGCCAGGGCATTAAATTTATCTGATTTATTGATCTGGCGAAGGCTTTCCCCTGTTTCATTCAGCACTTATGGGTTATCTTTTACTGACAGACTGTGGTGACAGATGTAAGGAGACCCTGTATGGCTAAGTATCAGAATATGTTGGTCGCCATCGATCCCAATCAGGACGATCAGCCAGCGTTACGACGTGCTGTGTATTTGCATCAACGGATTGGCGGCCGCATTAAAGCGTTTTTGCCTATCTATGACTTCTCTTACGAAATGACCACCCTTCTGTCCCCTGACGAGCGAACCGCAATGCGCCAGGGCGTCATCAGCCAGCGCACCGCGTGGATTCGTGAGCAGGCGAAATACTATATCGACGCAGGTGTGCCAATCGAAATCAAAGTGGTCTGGCACAATCGTCCCTTCGAAGCCATCATTCAGGAAGTTCTGGCTGGTGGACACGATTTACTGCTGAAGATGACCCACCAGCATGACAAACTGGAATCCGTTATTTTTACCCCGACCGACTGGCATCTGCTACGCAAATGCCCGTGCCCGGTATGGATGGTGAAAGACCAGCCCTGGCCAGAAGCCGGGCGTGCGGTGGTCGCAGTCAATCTCGCCAGCGAAGAGATTTACCACAACTCGCTGAATGAAAAGCTGGTCAAAGAGACGCTGCATCTGGCCGAACAGGTAAACCACACCGAAGTGCATCTCGTTGGCGCTTATCCGGTGACGCCTATCAACATCGCGATTGAACTACCGGAATTCGATCCCAGCGTATACAACGACGCCATTCGCGGTCAGCACTTGCTGGCGATGAAAGCGTTGCGGCAGAAATTTGGCATCGATGAAAAACTCACGCATGTGGAAAAAGGGTTACCTGAAGAGGTGATCCCGGATCTGGCTGAACACCTGCAGGCAGGGATTGTCGTGCTTGGCACCATCGGGCGCACCGGGATCTCCGCCGCCTTCCTTGGCAACACCGCCGAGCAGGTTATTGATCATCTGCGTTGCGATCTGCTGGTCATTAAACCGGATGAATACCAGACACCTGTCGAGCTGGACGACGAAGAAGACGACTAAACAAGCAACCCGCCGCAAGGCGGGTTTTTTTATACAGCCGTTTGTTCCCCCTGTGGCTCTGCGGGCGGCGTTTCAACAGCCACTCCCCCTTTCACCACTACGCACGGCAGTGCCAGTTCAATCTCCTCTGCGGCCAGATGCTCCATGATGCGGATATTGATTTCTTGCTGGATATCCATGTAGGTGTTGTAGTCTGCCGAATTGACGATATGTACCACTTCAAAATTCAGCCGATCGGTACCAAACCCGAGGAAATGAGCACGGTCAAAACGCGTGTTGCCAACATCAGTGATGATGCTACGCACCATCTCGCCGACTTTACGCAGTTTCTCCGGCGGCGTAGTGAGCGCCAGACCAAAAGTGAAGACGATGCGCCGGGTCTGCATACGTTTGTAGTTATGAAGTGTTTGCTGAAGCAGGATGGCGTTACCGCAGACAATCTGCTCCCCGCTCAGGCTACGGATACGCGTTGTTTTCAGGCCAATATGCTCAATGGTGCCGGCAACGTCGCCGAAAACGACAAAGTCACCAATCTCGAAAGGTTTATCAAAACCGATAGAAAGTGAGGCAAAAACATCGCTGAGAATGGTTTGTACCGCCAGAGCAATGGCGATACCGCCCACGCCAAGACTGGCGACCAGCGCGGTAATGTTGACCCCGACATTCGCCAGAATCGATAACAACATCATCGTCCACAGCATCATGCGCAGCAGCAGACCAGCGATGACCATAGTGACTGGGTTTTTACTGGTATTGGGCGAGAACATCAAGTGACGCATCCACGACACCACGCCCTGATCAAGCCAGAGGGCGATTTGGATCGCCAGCACTAAAAACCAGGCGTGCCCGAGCGTGTTAAACAGGTGATCGGGGAGATCGACAAACCGCAGGCTGAAGAGTAACGCCGCCACAAAGAGCAGGAATTTACTGGTGCGTCTGAGCATATCCACCACAACATGCTGCAGCCTGCCGACGCCCTCCTGCTTTTCACTCCAGTTGCGCGCGCCTTTCAGCACCATATTCAGTAAGTAGGTGAACAGCCAGTAGACAACCAGCGTAACGATAACCACCGTGGCAAGACCAATCCAGAATGATGGCAGCATCAATATGGATATAAAGTCAAAACGTGACAAAAACGTCATCCTTCCTCCTCATAAAAAACATGAAGATAAAAGTATAGACACTCTGCTTTCGTCTACGCGGACCTAAAAAAACCGCTCCGAAGAGCGGTTTTTCAATCTGTACGATTTACAGCGCTTTGAGGATAGCGTCGACGCTGGCTTTGGCATCGCCAAACAGCATCTGCGTGTTCTCTTTGAAGAACAAGGGGTTTTGCACACCCGCGTAACCCGTGTTCATGGAACGCTTGAACACAATCACGTTCTGCGCTTTCCACACTTCCAGCACTGGCATACCTGCGATCGGGCTCTTCGGATCATCCTGCGCCGCCGGGTTAACCGTGTCGTTCGCACCGATAACCAGCACGGTGTCGGTGTCGGCGAAATCATCGTTGATTTCGTCCATTTCCAGCACGATGTCGTACGGCACTTTCGCTTCCGCCAGCAGCACGTTCATATGGCCCGGCAAACGTCCGGCAACCGGGTGAATACCGAAACGCACCTTCACGCCGCGCGCGCGCAGTTTCTCAGTGATTTCCGCCACCGGATACTGCGCCTGCGCTACCGCCATGCCGTAGCCTGGGGTGATGATGACCGAATGCGAGTTTTTCAGCAGCTCTGCGGTCTCTTCGGCATTGATTTCACGGTGCTCGCCCGCTTCTTCATCACTACCGGTTGAGGAGCCGTCAGTACCAAAACCACCGGCAATCACGCTGATAAAGGAGCGGTTCATCGCCTTACACATAATGTAAGAGAGGATCGCACCGGAAGAACCGACCAGCGCACCGGTCACGATCAGCAGGTCATTGCTGAGCATAAAGCCCGCCGCCGCTGCCGCCCAACCGGAATAGGAGTTCAGCATGGACACCACGACCGGCATATCCGCACCGCCGATAGAGGCCACCAGATGCCAGCCAAACACCAGCGCAATCATCGTCATCACCAACAGCGCCAGCACTTGCAGACCGACGCTTTCAGTGCGCACAAACACCAGCAGCAGCACGAAGGAAACCACCAACGCAGCCAGGTTCAATTTGTGGCGATGCGGCAGCATCAGCGGCTTAGAAGAGATCTTCCCGCGCAGTTTACCGAACGCGACAATAGAACCGGTGAAGGTCACCGCACCAATAAAGATGCCGAGGAACACTTCCGTCAGGTGAATATTCACCAGCACCGGATCCAATCCCACTTCGTGGTCGAGATAACTGTTAAAGCCTACCAGTACCGCAGCCAGGCCGACAAAGCTGTGCAGCACCGCCACCAGCTCTGGCATTTCGGTCATTTCAACTTTCTTCGCCAGGCGAATACCAATCGCGCCGCCGATAATCATTGCCACTAAAATCCAGGCGACATTGCCGGTGTCCGGGCCAAAGATGGTTGCAATCAGCGCAATCGCCATTCCGGCGATACCAAAGTTATTCCCCTGCTGGGACGTTTCGTGTTTAGAAAGTCCCGCCAGGCTGAAAATAAACAGGATCGCGGCAACAATGTATGCAGCTGTAACTAATCCTCCAGACATCTGTTACCCCTTAGTTCTTCCGGAACATTTTCAGCATGCGCTGAGTGACGGTGAAACCACCAAAAATATTAATGCTGGCAATCAGTACCGCAATAAAACTCAGGAAGCTGACCCAGCCGCCGTGCCCAATCTGCAACAGCGCGCCGACAACGATTATGCCGGAAATGGCGTTCGTCACCGACATCAAAGGCGTGTGCAGCGCATGCGAGACGTTCCACACCACGTAGTAACCGACCACGCAAGCCAGAGCGAAAACGGTAAAGTGACCGAGGAACTCTTTCGGGGCAACATCCGCAAGCCAGCCAAACAGAATGATCGCCAGTGCCATAAAGGCATATTTCCGCCACGGCGAAGCCGGTTTGGCCTCTTCTTTTGGTGCCGCAGCCGCTTTTGGCGCAGCTTGCGGCTGTGCAGAAACCTGAATCGGTGGTGCAGGCCAGGTAACTTCACCCTCGCGAACCACGGTAACCCCACGAACCACTACGTCATCAAAATCGACAACCACGTTGCCGTCTTTTTCAACGCACAGCAATTTCAGCAGGTTAACAAGGTTGGTGCCATAAAGCTGGGAAGACTGCGTAGGCAAACGGCCTGGTAAATCGGTATAACCGATCACTTTCACACCATTGCCGGTGGTGCTGACCTCGTTCGGTACCGTGTATTCGCAGTTGCCGCCGTTTTGCGCAGCAAGGTCAACAATAACGCTGCCCGGTTTCATGGAGTCAACCATTTCACGGGTGATCAGCTTCGGTGCGGGTTTCCCCGGAATAAGCGCCGTGGTGACAATAATGTCGACATCTTTCGCCTGGGCTGCGAAGAGTTCCATTTCTGCTTTGATAAAGGCTTCGGACATCACTTTTGCGTAGCCGTCGCCGCTGCCCGCTTCTTCCTGGAAATCCAGCTCCAGGAACTCGGCGCCCATACTCTGCACCTGCTCTTTGACTTCAGGGCGCGTGTCGAACGCACGCACAATGGCTCCAAGGCTGTTGGCCGCACCAATTGCCGCCAGACCGGCAACGCCCGCGCCAATCACCATCACTTTCGCCGGAGGTACTTTGCCCGCCGCCGTGATCTGCCCGGTAAAGAAACGGCCGAATTCATGCGCCGCTTCAACAATCGCACGATATCCCGCGATGTTGGCCATTGAGCTCAGCGCATCCAGCGACTGAGCACGTGAGATACGCGGCACGGAATCCATTGCCATCACGGTAATGTTACGCGCGGCCAGCTTCTCCATTAATGCCGGATTTTGCGCAGGCCAGATAAAACTCACCAGCGTCGTGCCTGGATTAAGCAGCGCGATCTCTTCGTCGTTCGGTGCGTTAACTTTGAGGATAACGTCCGAGTGCCAGACGTTGCTCCCATCGACAATCGTCGCCCCGGACTGGACGAACGCATCGTCATCGAAACTTGCCAGCTTGCCCGCGCCGCTTTCAATCGCGACGGTAAAACCCAGTTTAAGCAGTTGCTCGACCGTTTTCGGCGTCGCAGCAACGCGGGTTTCATTGGTCAACCGTTCTTTAGGTACACCAATACGCATAGTTTTCCCTTCCATCGGTTTTAGATGATGGTTTGTCAGTGGTTCCGGCGCGGTTATTGACTCAACGCTGCGGAAAATAAAACAGTAACAAACTTTCTATAACCTACTGAAAATAACGCCTGTGATCCACAGCCGGAAAAGAGAAATTATGCATTTATCCGTGAAAATTAACTGTCGGAGGCCGCAGGCAAGCTTATTTGCCTTAAATTCCCGCATACAGGCCGATATTTCGCTCAAGCGAAGCGGCAAAACACGATTAATCTCCGGTGCAGATTCGCTTTTTAACAATGTATTAACTTAAAAAAGTCATAACCTTTATCGGTTTTGCTGGTCAAGCGTCTGTTTTTTCAACATATCACTAAAGGTTATCGTTATTTCCCCCTCAGCCGCACAGTCAGTGAAAAATGACGCAGACAGTTGCGCTGTTTAAATGCAATAATCACCGACGTTTTCCCAACAACAACACCAGTTTATGGTTTGCGCAAGGCGAAGGATTATTTTTATGAAGCTTAAGTACACCCTCCTGGCGTCAGCACTTCTCTCGGCAACGGCATTTACCGCCAACGCAGCGACAGAGTTAACACCGGAGCAAGCGGCAGCGGTAAAACCTTACGATCGCATCGTGATCACCGGCCGTTTTAATGCCATTGGCGACGTCGTTAACGCAGCATCCAAACGCGCGGATAAAGAAGGTGCCGCATCATTTTACGTTGTTGATACCTCCGACGCGGGCAACAGCGGCAACCAGCGCGCCACGGTCGATTTATACAAGGCTGACGCCGCAAAAGCGGAGCGTCCTGCTTTCCGTGTTATTAACGGCGTGACCGAGTTACCTAAAGATCAAGCGATTGCGCTTCAGCCGTACGATACGGTGACCGTTCAGGGTTTCTTCCGCACTCAGCCGGAAGTGAACGACGCAATAACTAAAGCTGCTAAAGAGAAAGGCGCAGCCTCTTTCTTTATTGTTCGCCAGGTTGATGCTAACCAGGGTGGCAACCAGATCGTCACGGCCTTCATCTATAAAGCAGACGCGAAAAAACGCGTTATCCAGAGCGCGGATGCTATCCCGCGTGACTCGGATGCTGGCCGCGCCGCGCTGGCAAAAGGCGGTGAAGAAGCGAAAAAAGTTGAGATCCCAGGTGTCGCCAGCGATGCGACAGCGGGCGTCGGTGTAGGTCGTTTCTTTGAAACCCAATCCTCTTCCGGTGGTCGTTACAGTGTCACGCTGCCTGACGGAACAAAAGTCGAAGAGGTGAATAAAATCACCGCCGCGCAGATGGTGCCTTTCGACAGCATCAAGTTCACCGGCAACTATGGCAACATGACCGAGATCTCTTACCAGGTCGCCAAACGTGCCGCACAAAAAGGTGCTAAGTACTATCACATCACCCGCCAGTGGTCAGAAAGCGGCAACAACATGACCATCAGCGCCGATCTGTATAAATAATCTGCGTTTATGAATCAGGCGGCTACGGCCGCCTTTTTTATTTTTTTACCCTTTTTCGTAAAATTGTCGTACCACCTCATTGCATGGCCCGTCGACTCTCCGTAAAATCCCGCGCCTTAGTGATATCCACCATATTTATGCGCCACGGCAAAATAATTATTCTGGATTAGTTGCTTTTTTGACAGGATAACCATGGAAAAGAAACTTGGCCTTAGCGCATTAACTGCGCTGGTTTTAAGCTCGATGCTGGGCGCTGGCGTTTTCAGCCTGCCGCAAAATATGGCGGAAGTTGCCAGCCCGGCGGCACTGATCATTGGCTGGATGATCACCGGGGCGGGGATTTTATTGCTCGCCTTTGCCATGCTGATCCTGACCCGTATTCGCCCGGATCTGGATGGCGGCATATTCACTTACGCCCGCGAAGGTTTTGGGGAGCTGATTGGCTTTTGTTCGGCCTGGGGCTACTGGCTGTGCGCGGTTATCGCTAACGTCTCTTATCTGGTTATCGTCTTTTCCGCCCTGAGTTTCTTTACCGACACGCCATCGTTGCGCTTGTTTGGCGATGGCAACACCTGGCAGGCGATTGTAGGCGCATCCGCGTTATTGTGGATTGTGCATGCGCTGGTTCTGCGCGGCGTACAAACCGCTGCGAGTATCAATCTGGCCGCGACGCTGGCGAAACTGGTGCCGCTCGGGCTGTTTATTGTGCTGGCGGCGCTGGCCTTTAACCTCGACAAGTTCCGTCTTGATTTTAGCGGCATCGCGCTGGGCGTTCCGGTGTGGGAGCAGGTTAAAAACACCATGCTGATTACCCTGTGGGTATTTATTGGTGTCGAAGGCGCGGTTGTGGTTTCTGCCAGGGCGCGCAATAAGCACGATGTTGGCCGCGCCACACTGCTCGCAGTGCTGGCGGCGCTGACCGTCTATCTGCTGGTTACCCTGCTTTCGCTCGGCGTTGTTGCCCGCCCGGAACTCGCGGAAATGCGTAATCCGTCGATGGCCGGCCTGATGGTGAAACTGCTGGGGAGCTGGGGCGAAGTCATTATTGCGGCGGGTTTGATTGTCTCCGTCTGCGGCGCGTACCTGAGCTGGACGATTATGGCGGCGGAAGTGCCGTTACTGGCCGCAACGCATAAAGCGTTCCCGAAAATTTTCGCGCGACAGAATAAAAACAACGCGCCTGCTGCCTCTTTGTGGCTGACCAATATCAGCGTGCAGGTTTGCCTGGTGCTTATTTGGCTCACCGGTTCGGATTACAACACGTTGCTGACCATCGCGTCAGAGATGATTCTGGTGCCCTATTTCCTTGTCGGCGCGTTCCTGTGGAAGATCGCGCAGCGCCCCTTGCACCAGGCTGTGGCCATTGGCGCTTGCGTATATGGCTTGTGGCTGCTGTATGCATCCGGTCCGATGCATTTATTGCTGTCGGTGGTGCTCTACGCACCGGGGCTGCTGGTGTTTATGTATGCACGTCGAACACATGAGATGACGGAAATGCTCAAGCAGCATGAAAAAGCGCTGATTGGCGCCTTGTTAATCGCCGCCGTTCCCGCCACCTGGATGCTGATGCGCTAGTGCAGGCGGCTCCAGCAATAAATTAACAACCAGGCGCTGAGGCTCCAGCAAATAACCGCACAGCCCAGCGCCGGCCAGACCCGCATAAAACCGGTGAAATACCAGAGCGACAGTAAATAGATAAAATAGGGAATAATCGCCCACATGCCGAACACGATCGTGGTGCGCAGCGCCTCAATGCCACGCTCGGTGGCGACAATATAGTGCGCAACCAGCGCGAAAGTCGGGAATAACGGGATTAGCCCGGCGATATAGTAATTTTTTGTTTTGGCTAACAGACCAATCAACACCACCACCAGCGCCCCGATAGCCGCTTTAATCACCAACCCCATGATTTTCCCTTTATCACTGCAACAACAACGACCTACAGCATAACGGAAGCCTCTTCGTTTAGAAAAGATTAATGGCAGCTTATAGCAAGGCGGTGTATGTTGACGTTTTTGAACAATCGCGATGGCTTATGAATAAGATCGTTTTTGTGGAAGATGACCCGGAAGTGGGCGCACTGATTGCCGCTTATCTGGGCAAACACGATATGGACGTCATTGTCGAACCCCGTGGCGATCGCGCCGAAGAGGTGATCGCCCGCGAAAAACCCGAACTGGTGCTACTGGATATCATGCTGCCCGGTAAAGATGGCATGACCTTGTGTCGCGACCTGCGTAACCAGTGGAACGGCCCGATTGTGCTGCTCACCTCGCTGGACAGTGATATGAACCACATTCTTTCACTGGAGATGGGCGCCAACGACTACATTCTGAAAACCACGCCGCCCGCCGTATTGCTGGCGCGACTGCGTTTGCATTTGCGCCAGCGCAGCAGTGTGAATACCGTCGCCGAACCCGCCACGCCCTCGCTGAAACAACATAAGACGATCAGCTTTGGCACCCTGTCTATCGATCCGGTTAACCGCCAGGTGATGCTGGCCGGGCAACAAGTTGCCCTCTCCACCGCCGATTTCGAATTGCTCTGGGAATTAGCGACCCATGCCGGGCAGATTATGGACCGCGATGCGCTGCTGAAGAACTTGCGTGGTGTAAGCTACGATGGCATGGATCGCAGCGTTGATGTGGCGATTTCCCGTCTGCGTAAAAAATTGCTCGACAGCGCAACGGAACCCTACCGGATTAAAACCGTTCGCAACAAAGGCTATCTGTTCGCCCCGCATGCGTGGGACAACTAAAACGCACAACCAGGTGTCGCTATGAAAAAGCTGTTCGTCCAGTTTTACCTTTTGCTGTTCGTCTGCTTTCTGGTCATGACGATGCTGGTGGGTCTGGTTTATAAATTCACCGCCGAGCGCGCTGGTCGCCAGTCCCTTGACGACCTGATGAAAAGCTCGCTCTACCTGATGCGTAGCGAGCTGCGCGAGATCCCGCCCAACCAATGGGCCAGAACTCTGAAGGAGCTGGATCTCAATCTGTCGTTTAATCTGCGCATTGAGCCGATGAGCAAATACACGCTGGAACCGCGCCCGGCACAGCGGCTGCGTGAAGGCGATATCGTGGCACTTGATTCGGAATACACTTTCATCCAGCGTATTCCCCGCAGCCATTATGTTTTGGCGGTCGGCCCGGTGCCGTATCTCTTTTTCCTGCATGAAACGCGGCTGCTGGATATGGGCTTAATGGCGCTGATTGCTATCTCTCTCGCCTTCCCGGTATTTATCTGGATGCGCCCGCACTGGCAGGAGATGTTGCGGCTTGAATCAGCAGCACAACGCTTCGGCGAGGGGCATTTAGAAGAGCGCATTCATTTTGACAGTGCCTCGAGTTTTGAGCGGCTTGGCATCGCCTTTAACCAGATGGCGGACAATATCAACGCGCTGATCGCCAGTAAAAAGCATCTCATAGACGGCATAGCCCACGAACTGCGCACGCCACTGGTCAGGCTGCGTTACCGGCTGGAGATGAGTGAAAACCTCAGCGAAACCGAGCATGCGGCGTTAAATCGCGATATCGGGCAACTGGAAGCGCTGATTGAAGAGTTGCTGACGTACGCTCGTCTCGATCGCCCGCAGACCGAGCTGAAACTCACCTCGCCGGATCTGCCAGCGTGGTTCAGCAGTTACCTTGACGATGCGCGCAGCATGAACCCGCAGTACACCTTTTTGCTGACAACAACGCCGGGTGAAGATTATGGCGCGCTGGATATGCGTCTGATGGAGCGAGTTCTGGATAATCTGGTGAATAACGCCCTGCGCTACAGCCAGCAAACGGTAAAAGTCACCTTACAACGCGAAGGTGCACAAGCCTGCATGATCGTCGAAGATGATGGCCCCGGTATTGCGCCCGAAGAGCGCGAACGCGTGTTTGAACCCTTTGTTCGCCTCGATCCCAGCCGCGACCGCGCGACCGGCGGCTGCGGGTTAGGGCTGGCGATTGTGCATTCCATCGCGCAGGCCTTCGGCGGCGAAGTCAGTTGCGCGCAGAGCGAACTGGGCGGCGCGAAATTTTCTTTCCACTGGCCGATTTACCACCATATTGTTTTGCCCTCCTGACGATTATTCGCACAGTGGCCGAATCCCGGTGACTGTGCTATAAACACAAGTATGTTGTAACTAATGGAATGCAAAATGGCTGCTTTAGACTTGATCGAACGCCTCAATACCACCTTCCGGCAGCTGGAACATGAACTGGCTGCGCTAAAAACCGAGTTAGCGGGCTGCCGGTTAATGGCCGCACGCGTATTCAGCCTGCCGGATGTGCCCAAAGGCGCGGAACACAACCCGCTTACTGCGATTCATGTCGAGCAACATCTTGGTCAGCAAGCGGCAGAGCTTGCCCATACTCATTACACCCATTTATTTATTCAGCAGCAGTCGGAAAACCGCAGCAGCAAAGCCGCCGTGCGGCTGCCGGGCGTTATCTGCTATCAGGCGAATGAAGCCTCGCTTAACGCGCTGACTGAACGCATCAGCACAGTAAACGCGCTGAAATTAACCTTTGAACGAATAGTCACTCAGGAATCGGGGCTGGCTCCCGCTGCCCGGTTTGAATGGGTACACCGCCATCTGCCGGGGCTTATCACCTTAAATGCTTACCGGACACTAACGGCTATTCGCGCACCGGCAACCATCCGTTTTGGCTGGGCGAATAAGCATATTATAAAAAACCTCACTCGCGATGAGGTGCTGGCGCAACTGGAAAAGAGCCTGAAATCCCCGCGCGCCGTCTCCGCGTGGACGCGTGAAGAGTGGCTGGGACGCATTGAGCAGGAGTACAACGATATTGCCGCCCTGCCAAAACAGGCGCGGCTGAAAATCAAGCGGCCGGTGAAAGTGCAGCCCATTGCCCGCGTCTGGTATGCCGGTTCACAAAAACAGGTGCAATATGCCTGCCCGACACCGCTTATCACGCTGATTTCAGAAGAGAATGGCGGAACCGTCCCGGATATTGGCGAGCTACTGGATTACAACGCGGAAACTATTCAACACCGCTATAAACCACAGGCGCAGCCGCTGACGCTGATTATTCCGCGGCTGCATCTGTATCTGGCGGGTTAAGCCTGTTTCAAACTGCCGACCATTGATTCCGGACGCACCCAGCTGTCAAACTCGGCTTCCGTCAGGTAGCCGAGCGCCAGCGCAGAGGCTTTCAGCGTCAGCCCCTCTTTGTGCGCCTTTTTGGCAATTTCCGCCGCTTTGTCGTAGCCGATATGGGTATTCAGTGCGGTCACTAACATCAAAGACTCATTGAGCAGTTGATCAATACGCTCGCGGTTAGGTTCAATCCCCACGGCGCAATGCTCGTTAAAGCTCTCCATCCCGTCCGCCAGCAGACGTACCGATTGCAGGAAATTATGGATAACCATCGGGCGGAAGACGTTCAGCTCAAAGTTGCCAGACGCGCCACCTATATTCACCGCAACATCATTGCCCAGCACCTGGCTGCATAGCATGGTCATCGCTTCGCACTGCGTGGGGTTAACTTTACCCGGCATGATCGAGCTGCCCGGTTCGTTTTCCGGGATCGCGATTTCACCAATACCACAACGCGGGCCAGAGGCAAGCCAGCGCACATCGTTAGCGATTTTCATTAATGAAGAGGCCAGCCCTTTCAGCGCGCCATGCGCATGCACCAGTGCATCGCAGGTCGCCAGCGCTTCAAATTTATTGGGCGCGGTAATAAACGGTTGCCCGGTAAAGCTAGCCAGTTCTTGCGCCACGCGCACAGCGTATTCCGGGTGCGTATTCAGCCCGGTGCCCACGGCAGTGCCACCCAGCGCCAGTTCGCTCAGGTGCGGCAAGCTCTGTTCGATATGTTTAAGGTTATGCTCAAGCATCGCCACCCAGCCGGAGATCTCCTGGCCCAGCGTCAGCGGCGTCGCGTCCTGCAAATGGGTGCGGCCGATTTTGACAATACCGGCAAATGCGGTGGCTTTCTCATTAAGCGTCTTTTTCAGCACCTGTAGCTGCGGGATCAGTTGCTCGCGCACGCCAATCACCGCCGCCACATGCATCGCTGTAGGGAAAACATCATTTGAACTCTGGCTTTTATTCACGTCGTCATTGGGATGGATCTTGCGCTCCATACCGCGCACGCCGCCGAGGATTTCGCTGCCGCGGTTGGCCAGCACCTCATTCATGTTCATGTTGCTCTGCGTACCGGAGCCGGTCTGCCAGATAGCGAGCGGAAACTCATCGGGATGTTGACCGGCCAGCACTTCATCCGCCGCCACGATGATCGCGCGCGCTTTCTCTTCGGGCAGTAACCCCAAATCCTGATTAACCTTCGCCGCTGCGCGTTTGGTCAGCGCCAGCGCGTGGATCAGTGAGACCGGCATTTTTTCCGTTGAGATACGAAAATGCTCAAGCGACCGCTGGGTTTGCGCTCCCCACAGTTTGTCTGCCGGGACGTCGATTGCGCCCATTGAATCTTTCTCACTGCGATGCGTTGCCATGACTCTCTCCTTGGTTACAAAGTGATATTGGATTGCGACATTGCTCACCTGCAAACAAGTAAAAGTATTGATGCTTTTTATAATGTTGTTTACTGCTTTGTGCTTAAAAAAACCGCCCCGAAGGGCGGTCAATACTATTTAACGCAGCGGGCACACTGCCCGGATTGAATTTGCTGGAAGAAGTCGTTGCCTTTGTCATCCACCAGGATAAACGCCGGAAAATCTTCCACTTCAATTTTCCAGATAGCTTCCATACCCAGTTCCGGATAAGCCACGCACTCAAGGCTTTTGATACTGTTCTGCGCAAGGATCGCCGCCGGGCCGCCAATGCTGCCAAGATAAAAACCACCGTGTTTGTGGCAGGCATCCGTCACCTGTTGGCTGCGGTTACCTTTCGCCAGCATGATCATGCTGCCGCCCTGCGACTGCAGTTGATCGACATACGAATCCATACGCCCGGCGGTGGTCGGCCCCAGCGAGCCGGAGGCATAACCTTCCGGCGTTTTTGCCGGGCCTGCGTAGTAAATCGGGTGATCTTTAATGTACTGCGGCAGATGCTCGCCGCTGTCCATCAGCTCTTTGAGCTTCGCGTGGGCGATATCGCGCGCGACGATAATCGTGCCGGTAAGCGACAAGCGCGTAGAGACCGGGTACTGCGAGAGTTGGGCGAGGATCGCTTTCATCGGGCGGTTAAGATCCACTTTCACCGCTTCGCCTTCACCGGCCTCGCGCAGTGCTTCAGGAATGTATTTGCCCGGATTCTGCTCTAAACGCTCAAGCCAGATACCATCGCGGTTGATTTTACCTTTGATGTTGCGATCGGCAGAACAGGAAACGCCCATGCCGACCGGGCACGATGCGCCGTGGCGCGGCAGGCGGATCACGCGGATATCATGCGCGAAATATTTGCCGCCAAACTGCGCGCCAAGACCGAGATTCTGCGCTTCCACCAGCAGCTCTTGCTCCAGTTGCACGTCGCGGAACGCCTGTCCGTGCTCATTACCTTCAGTTGGCAGCGCGTCATAATATTTGGTGGAGGCAAGTTTGACCGTTTTCAGCGTCGCTTCCGCTGATGTACCGCCAATCACAAACGCGACATGGTACGGCGGACAAGCCGCCGTACCGAGGGTGCGCATCTTCTCAACCAGGTAGTTTTTCAGCTTCGCCGGGGTGATCAGCGCTTTGGTTTCCTGGTAGAGATAGGTTTTATTCGCCGAGCCGCCGCCTTTGGCGATACAGAGAAATTTATACTCGTCGCCATCAACGCTGTAGAGATCAATCTGCGCCGGCAGGTTGGTACCGGTATTCACCTCTTTGTACATATCCAGCGGGGCGTTTTGCGAATAGCGCAGGTTCTCTTCGGTATAGGTGTTGTAAACACCGCGAGCCAGCGCCGCTTCATCCCCGCCACCGGTCCAGACGCGCTGGCCTTTCTTGCCCATGATGATCGCCGTGCCGGTGTCCTGGCAGGTCGGCAGAATGCCTTTCGCGGCAATGTCCGAGTTGCGCAGGAATTGCAGGGCGACATATTTGTCGTTTTCACTGGCTTCGGGATCGGCAAGGATATCGGCGACCTGCTGCTGGTGCGCCGGGCGCAGTAAAAATGAGGCGTCGTGGAAAGCGTGTAGCGCCAGTAGGGTCAGCGCTTGCGGATCCACTTTCAGGATCTGTTGGCCTTCGAACTCAGCCACAGAAACATAGTCGCGGCTTAGCAGGTAGTATTCGGTGTCATCCTTTGCGAGTGGGAAAGGATCCTGATAATAGAAGGGTTTGTTCGACATTGTTCTCTCACTTACGGCTGATCTGGTTATTGTTCAGGCAGTCAATCCATCTGCCTGTGTTAAAGCGAGTCGCCATATCCTACACAATTTTTTAACAAAAACTGAGACTAGTACGACTTTTTACCCCCACAGGTTACTTCCGCCGGCTTTGTTGCTTTAATAACGCCATAATTTCATTAATGAGAAAGGGCTTGATAATGCAAAAACTCATCAACTCCGTGCAGAACTACGCCTGGGGAAGTAAAACGGCATTAACGGATCTCTACGGCATTGCCAATCCTGACAATCTGCCAATGGCCGAATTGTGGATGGGCGCGCACCCGAAGAGCAGCTCAAAGGTGCAGGATGCCAGCGGCCAGACCCGTGCGTTGCGTGAGGTGATTGATCAGGATAAAACCCGCCTGCTGGGCAGCGCAGTTGCGAATCGTTTTGGCGAATTACCGTTTCTGTTTAAAGTGCTGTGCGCCGACCAGCCGCTGTCGATTCAGGTGCATCCCAACAAGAAAAACTCCGAGACTGGTTTTGCCAAAGAGAATGCTGCAGGCATTCCGCTGGACGCCGCAGAACGCAACTACAAAGATCCAAACCATAAGCCGGAGCTGGTGTTTGCCCTGACGCCGTTCCTTGCCATGAACGCCTTCCGCGAGTTTTCCGACATTGTTTCCTTGCTGCAACCGGTGGCGGGCGCACACCCGGCTATCGCCCATTTCCTGCAAGCACCGGGCGCAGAGCGCCTGAGCGAGCTTTTTGCCGCGCTGCTCAATATGCAAGGCGAGGAGAAATCCCGCGCGCTGGCGGTGCTGAAATCCGCGCTTGGCAATCACTCCGGCGAACCGTGGCAGACCATTCGTCTGATCAGCGAGTTCTACCCGGATGACAGCGGCCTCTTCTCTCCGCTGCTGCTGAATGTGGTGAAACTGAACCCAGGCGAAGCGATGTTCCTGTTTGCCGAAACCCCGCATGCCTACCTGCAAGGCGTGGCGCTGGAAGTGATGGCGAACTCTGACAACGTACTGCGCGCCGGACTGACGCCGAAATACATCGACATCCCGGAACTGGTAGCGAACGTAAAATTCACGCCAAAACCCGCCAGCGAGCTGCTGACGCAACCGACCCAGCACGGTGCGGAGCTGGATTTCCCGATCCCGGTAGACGATTTTGCGTTCTCCCTGCACGATCTCAGCACCAGCGAAAGCCAACTGGCGCAACAGAGCGCGGCCATTGTCTTCTGCGTGGAAGGCGAAGCGGTGCTCAGCAAAGCGAGCCAGCAATTAGTGCTGAAAGCGGGTGAATCGGCGTTTATCGCCGCCGACGAATCACCTGTTGGCGTAAGCGGCACCGGTCGCGTAGCGCGAGTATTTAATAAGTGAGAGTAAGTTACTGAACTTTTTAGCAAGGATTGCTAAGCTTGAAGGCACATCACTCGACATCCAGGCGGCGTTAACCGCCTGGTTTCTTTTTTAGGGATAAATAGTATGAAAAAAACGTGGGTTGCCGCAGGGATTATCGTCGCGCTCGGTATCGTCTGGACGGGCGGAGCCTGGTACACCGGCAAACAACTTGAAGGTCGTCTGGCGGAGATGGTCAGCCAGGCGAACGCACAAATTAAACGCAACGCGCCAGAGGCCAATATTGAGCTCTCTGCGCAGGATTACCAGCGCGGCCTCTTTTCCAGCCAGTTAACCTTGAATATTAAACCGCTCGCCGGTAGCACCAATACCTGGCTGAAACCGGGGCAAGCCATTGTTCTGCACGAAACGGTCGATCATGGCCCCTTCCCGCTGGCGCAGCTTAAAACCTTTAGCCTGACGCCTGCGATGGCTTCCGTGCATACGCAACTGGTCAATAACGATGTAACAAAAGGGCTGTTTGATATCGCCAAAGGCCAGGCGCCCTTCTCTGCTGACACCCGCATTGGCTACAGCGGCGATACCCGCACGGATGTCACGCTGAGCCCGCTGAATTCAGAAAAAGACGGCGACAAAGTTGCCTTTAGCGGCGGTCATTTCCGCTTCAGCGCGGACAGCAAAGGTAATGCGTTGTCGCTGAGCGGCGAAGCCGAAAGCGGCCTGGTGGATACGGTGAATGAATATGGGCAGAAAGTGCAGCTGTCGTTCAATAACCTGAAAACCGACGGTTCCAGCGAGATGTCCAGCTTTAATGAGCGTACCGGCAACCAGAAGATGAGCCTCGACAAGCTCGCGATCTCTATTGAAAATAAAGAGATGGCGCTGCTCGAAGGCATGAACTTAACCGCCAAATCTGACGTTGCGGACGACAAAAAGAGCCTCAACAGCCAGCTGGATTACTCCCTGAACAGCCTGAAGGTGCAGGGCCAGGATCTCGGCAGCGGAAAACTGACGCTGAAAGTGGGCCAGATTGACGGCAAAGCCTGGCATCAGGCCAGCGAGCAGTACGACGCGCAAATCCGTGCCTTAATGGCACAGCCGGATATCGCGCAGAACCCGGAACTCTACCAGCAGAAAGCCACCGAAGCGTTCCTCAGCATTGTTCCGCTGTTGCTGAAAGGTGAACCCGTGTTGACCGTTGCGCCGTTAAGCTGGAAAAACGCTAAAGGCGAAGCGACCTTTAACCTGTCCCTGTTCCTGAAAGATCCGTCAACCGCAACCGGCACGCCGCAAACGCTGGCCGAGCAAGTTGACCGCACGGTGAAATCCCTCGACAGCAAGCTGACGATCCCGCTGGATATGGCCACCGAAATGATGACTCAGGTGGCAAAACTTGAAGGCTATCAGCAAGAGGACGCGGCGAAACTGGCAAGCCAGCAGGTGAAAGGCCTGGCGGCGATGGGCCAGATGTTCCGCATCACCACCGTGGAAAACAACAGCATCCTCACCAGCCTGCAATATGCGAACGGCCAGGTGACGCTGAATGGCGAAAAAATGCCGCTCGAGCAATTTGTCGGGATGTTTGGTATGCCAGGGCTGCAGCCTGCCCAACCGGACGACGCGACACCGCCTGTTCCTGCGGTACCGCAGCAGTAATTTTCCAGCCCCTTTCGAGGGGCTTTTTATTTTCTACCGGGGCATCTTGCCAGAATCCGAAAACGACAACCCCGTTACCGGCTCGCGTTTTTTGCGCGACAAAAACTGATAAAACCGTCTGCGCTCTGCGCATCCGCCAGAGCATTCTTTTTACGTAAGGAGAGGTTATGGCGGGGAAAACCGCGCAAAAAGCGAACCTGTGGGCATTTTTCCAGCAGCTCGGTAAAACCTTTATGCTGCCCGTCGCACTGCTGTCGTTTTGCGGCATCATGCTCGGCATTGGCAGCTCGCTGAGCAGCCATGATGTGATAACACTGCTGCCGGTGTTGGGCCATCCGCTGCTGCAGGCCATTTTTATCTGGATGAACAAAATAGGCTCATTCGCGTTCAGTTTCCTGCCCGTGATGTTCTGTATCGCGATCCCACTGGGTCTGGCGCGTGAAGATAAGGGCGTGGCGGCTTTTTCCGGTTTTGTCGGCTATGCAGTGATGAATCTGGCGGTGAATTTCTGGCTCACCGCGCAGGGCATATTGCCCACTAACGATGCCTCATTGCTCAAAGCGCATAACGTGCAGAATGTGCTCGGCATCCAGTCCATTGATACCGGGATCCTCGGCGCGGTGATTGCCGGGATTATTATCTGGCGTTTACATGAACGCTTTCACACCCTGCGCCTGCCGGACGCGCTGGCCTTTTTCGGTGGTACGCGCTCGGTGCCGATTGTCACCAGTGTCGTGATGGGTTTGGTGGGGCTTGCGATCCCGTTGGTCTGGCCGTGGTTTGCCATGGCGATTAGCGGCCTGGGGCACATTATCGATCGCGCCGGGGATTTCGGGCCGATGATTTTCGGCACTGGCGAACGTCTGCTGCTGCCCTTTGGTCTGCAACATATTCTGGTGGCGTTGATCCGTTTTACGGAAGCTGGCGGAACGATGGAGGTCTGCGGACATAATGTCAGCGGCGCATTGACTATTTTCCAGGCGCAGCTTAACTGCCCGCAAACGCACGGTTTCGCCGAAAGCGCGACGCGTTTTCTCTCGCAAGGCAAGATGCCCGCTTTTCTCGGCGGCTTACCCGGCGCGGCGCTGGCGATGTACCACTGCGCACGGACTGAAAATCGCCATAAAATAAAAGGGTTGATGATTTCCGGCGTCATTGCCTGCGTGGTGGGCGGTACGACCGAACCGATCGAATTCCTGTTCCTGTTTGTCGCCCCGGTGCTCTATTTAATTCATGCCTTGCTTACCGGCCTGGGCTTTACCGTGATGACCGTGCTCGGCGTGACGATCGGCAACACGGACGGCAACGTGATTGATTTTATTGTCTTCGGCGTGCTGCACGGCATGGCAACAAAGTGGTATCTGGTGCCGCTGGTTGCTGCTATCTGGTTCGCCGTTTACTACGCCTTATTCCGTTTCGCTATCACCCATTTTGACCTGAAAACACCGGGGCGCGACAACGCCGTGGCGGAAAGCGCAGATTCTGCAACGCAGGGTGTGACGGGCAAATCCGGTTATGACGTTCCTGCCCTGCTCAACGCACTGGGCGGAGCGGATAACGTCGCAACGCTGGATAACTGCATCACCCGCTTACGCCTGTCGGTCAATGAGATGGATAAAGTTAATGTTGACGCCCTCAAGGCCAACCGCGCGATTGGCGTTATCAAAGTGAACGAACATGACCTGCAAGTGGTGATTGGGCCGCAGGTGCAGTCGGTAAAAGATGAAATGGTGCAGCTTATCAATGCACAACAGTTCGGCACCCCGGTGGAGGCGGAATAAAAAATGACCACGGATACGTTCGATTTCTCCTTCCCCATTGACCGCCACGGCACCTGGTGTACGCAGTGGGATTATGTCGCCGATCGCTTTGGCCGCGCGGACTTGCTCCCTTTCACGATTTCCGATATGGATTTTGCCACCGCGCCGTGTGTAATTAACGCCCTGCAACAGCGGCTTACGCATGGTGTGCTGGGTTACAGCCGCTGGAAAAACGAGGCGTTTCTGGGGGCTATTTCGCACTGGATGACCAGCCGCTTTAATACACAGATTGATGCTGAAAACATTGTTTATGGTCCGTCGGTTATCTGGATGATTGCCGAAATGATCCGCCAGTGGTCACGGCCGGGCGATGGCATCGTGGTTCATACCCCGGCGTACGATGCGTTTTATAAAGCCATTCAGGGGAATCAGCGGCAGTTACTGGCCGTGCCGCTACAACACAACAATGCAGGCTGGTTTTGCGATATGGCACAGCTCGACGCCGTGCTGGCAAGACCGGAGAGTAAAATCCTGCTGCTGTGCAGCCCGCAAAACCCGACCGGGAAAGTGTGGACACGCCATGAACTGGAAACCATGGCCGCGCTGTGTGAGCGCCATAACGTGAAAGTGATAAGCGATGAAATTCATATGGATATGGTCTGGAGCAGCCAACCGCACATTCCCTGGCGCGCTGTTGCACGTGGGCCGTGGGCGCTGTTTAGTTCGGCATCGAAAAGCTTCAATATTCCTGCGCTGACCGGCGCGTGGGGGCTTATTGATGATGCGTCGTCGCGCAATGGCTGGCTTGAGGCGCTGAAAAACAGCAACGGCCTCTCCTCTCCGGCAGTGCTGTCGGTCGTCGCCCATATCGCCGCTTACCGCGACGGCGCGCCGTGGCTGGATGCGCTTCGTGCTTACCTGCGCGCCAATCTGGTTTATCTGGCAGAGCGCCTGAATAACGCCTTCCCTGTGCTGAACTGGCAGGTACCCGAATCCACTTATCTGGCCTGGATAGATTTGCGCCCGTTAGGGATTGATGATTCCGCACTGCAAAAAGCGCTGATCGAGGAGCAAAAGGTGGCCATTATGCGCGGCGATACTTACGGCGCGGAAGGACGAGGGTATGTGCGCCTGAATGTCGGTTGCCCACGGGTAAAACTCGAGCAAGGCGTGAAGGGATTAATCGCGGCCTTAGCGTCGCTTCATTAAGCCAAAATTTGCGCAACCCGCACTGTAGGTTGCGCAAGATAGCTTTTTACCGCCTTTTATCTCTATAATGGCGAGCACTTTCTTAAAATAAGAGTGCGACCATGATTGATCCCAACCTGCCGTTAACTGATATTCATCGCCATCTCGACGGAAACATCCGTGCACAAACGATTCTGGATCTTGGCCGCCAGTACAATCTCCCCCTTCCTGCACAAACCCTTGAAGCACTGCGTCCGCACGTTCAGGTCACCTCGAATGAACCGGATTTGGTCAGCTTCCTCGCAAAACTCGACTGGGGTGTCAAAGTGCTGGCGTCGCTGGATGCCTGTCGCCGCGTCGCTTACGAAAACATGCAGGACGCGGCGCTGAACGGATTGCACTACGTTGAACTGCGCTTTTCGCCTGGTTACATGGCGATGACCCACAACCTGCCGGTAGCGGGCGTTGTGGAAGCGGTGATTGCCGGTGTACGCGAAGGGAGCCGTGATTTCAACGTGCAGGCGCGCTTAATCGGCATTATGAGCCGCACCTTCGGCGAGGCCGCATGTTTACAGGAACTCGACGCGCTGCTGGCGCACCGCGACGGCATTACCGCGCTGGATCTGGCCGGTGATGAGCTGGGTTTCCCCGGCAGCCTTTTCCTTTCACACTTTAACCGTGCGCGCGATGCGGGCTGGCAGATAACGGTTCATGCAGGTGAAGCCGCCGGCCCGGAAAGTATCTGGCAGGCGATTCGTGAACTCGGCGCCGTGCGAATCGGCCACGGTGTGAAGGCGATTGAAGATGCCGCGCTGATGGATTTTCTCGCCGAACAACGCATTGGTATTGAATCCTGCCTGACGTCGAATATTCAGACCAGCACCGTGCCGTCCCTCGCCCGCCATCCGCTGAAAACCTTCCTTGAGCATGGCATTCTGGCGAGCATCAATACCGACGATCCGGCCGTGCAAGGTGTCGAAATTGGTCATGAATATCAGGTTGCAGCCCCGGCTGCCGGGCTGAGTCGCGAACAGATTCGCCAGGCGCAGATTAACGGGCTGGAGATGGCCTTTCTCAGCGCGGCGGAAAAACAGGCGCTGCGCGATAGCGTTGCGAAGGTATAAAAAGAAAAACCGCTCACGCATTGTCGTGAGCGGTAATTTTTCAGGTCAGACTCAGCGTAGAACGATGTTTTGCAGATTCAATGCCCAGCTCAATCAGTTCCATTATCTGGATTGCCTGGCTGGCCGGAACCGGGTTTTCCCCCACGCCGTTCAGCGCATCGCGAATGGCCGCGTAATAGGCCGGGTAGTTGCCCGGTAGCGTCAGCCAGTTCTCTTCCGTACGATCTTCACCGTCAACGCGGGTTAATACGCCGTCGCGCATGTCATAACCCCAGTCGGCCTGCGGCAGCCGCGCGCCACTTTTCAGGCACTCTTCCTGCGGGTCCAGCCCATATTTCACATAACTGCCGCGCGAGCCATGCACGATATAACGGGCCGATTCTGCAGCGGCCAGCATGGTGCCGTGCAACACAACGCGCCGTTGCGGGTAGGCAAGCACCGCGTGAAAATAGTCTGTTGATTGTGCACCAGGGCGCAGTTGCGCCAGATCTACCGTCATTGATACCGGTAAGCCGAAGAGGTTAACCGCCTGATCGAGCAGATGCGGCGCCAAATCATACCAGATGCCGCTGCCGGGCCCGCCTTGTTCGCGCCAGCGGTTACGCACCTGCGGGCGGAAACGGTCAAAATGCGATTCGAAATAAGCCACTTCGCCCAGCGCGCCGTCGGCCAGCAAGGCTTTCAGCGTCAGAAAATCACTGTCCCAACGGCGGTTATGGAACACCGACAACACACGTCCGAGGCTACGCGCCAGCGCGTCCAGCTCACGAGCTTGTGACAGTGTCACTGTAAAGGGTTTGTCCACCACCACATGTTTGCCCGCTTCCAGCGCCGCTTTGGCCAGCGGGAAATGGGTATCGTTCGGCGTGGGGATAACAATCAGGTCAATCGACGGATCGTTAAACAGATGCTTCGGCTCAGAGACAACCGGCACGGCTGGCCAATCCGCTTTTACTTTCGATTCGTCACTGCTGGAAATCGCGGCCAGCTCCATTCCCGCCGTTCCGGCAATCAACGGCGCATGAAATGTTTTACTGGCGTAGCCATAACCTATTAATCCGACACGGATATTATCGCTCATAGAGTGGTCTCTCCTTATTGGAACGTCTATTTCACACCATCTGCCAGGTGGCGACAACCGCTTCAGTAACCCATTAGCGAAACGAATGAATTTACCGTGCTCTGCCCTGGTTTCTGCCTAAAAAATCTGCTTAAATCTGCAACCAGGCACCGGTTTTTATCGACAGCTGCAGACAAAAGTAAACATCAGGGAGTAGTAAAAGTATGGCCGGAATTTTCAATCGGATTATTGAATTAATGGGCTGGGTGGTACTCGGCGTATCGACCATTCTTTTGGTTTTTGCGAGCCATATCGATAATTATCAGCCCCCTGAACAGAGCGTCACGGCACAAAAGAAATAATCGCCGCCTTAAAAGGCGCAAAGTGCAACTCAGCGTCATATGTTTATTGCCAGTCATGGCGAAGGGCGTTAATCTTCACAGCCGGGCGCTGTTCTGGCGCCTGGTTTCACCTGAAAAGAAAACTCTTAATTTAGTGGCAGACCATTCCTGTGCTATTTACGCCCGGGTAATAATGTTTATTATTCGTACAAAATTAGCCCGCGTATATTTTCTGCCTCTTTCTTATTATATGGACACCCCTCGACATGACCGTTCAGGACTATTTATTAAAATTCCGCAAAATCAGTTCGCTTGAAAGTCTGGAAAAATTGTTTGATCACCTCAACTACACGCTGACCGACAGCGGTGAAATTATCAACATGTACCGCGCAGCCGATCATCGCCGGGCGGAACTGGTTTCTGGCGGCCGTCTGTTTGACATTGGGTGCGTTCCGCGCTCGGTATGGCGCTACGTGCAGTAACGCTGCTGGCATTCGTCGTGTAATGCTTTATACTCCTCGCCCGGCGAAATCATTCAGAGCATTAATGCCTTAACAGAGGAATACGCATGACAACGACTCCTGCAGAAAGAATCGGAGGCTGGTTACTCGGCCCTCTGGCCTGGTTGCTGGTCGCGTTATTAAGCACCTCGCTGGCATTATTGCTGTACGCTACTGCCTTAATGACACCTCAGTCGGTAACGGCGCTGGGCGCACAACCGCTGAAACAAACCATACTGTGGTTCGTCTCTTTTGCCTTCGCTATCGCCATCTGGTATTACACCTTCTGGCTGGTTATCGCCTTTTTTAAACGCCGCCGCAGCGTGCCGAAGCACTATATTATCTGGCTTTTGGTTTGCGTATTGCTCTCCGTGAAAGCCTTTGCGTTCGCTCCTGTCACCGATGAACTGGCGCTGCGTCAGTTACTCTTTCCGCTGCTTGCCGCTGCGTTGATGGTGCCCTATTTCAAGCGCTCAAGCCGCGTGAAAAGGACATTTGTTAATCCGTAATAACCTTACAGTTATCCTGTTGTCGCCCGGTGCTGTTTGACCGATAATAGGCGGCTTTTTTTATTTCAGGCCACATAATGACAGACTATCTGCTGCTATTTATCGGAACGGTACTGGTCAACAACTTCGTGCTGGTGAAGTTTCTTGGCTTGTGTCCGTTTATGGGCGTTTCCAAAAAACTGGAAAGCGCAATGGGCATGGGACTGGCGACCACGTTCGTGATGACGATGGCGTCTATCTGTGCCTGGCTCATCGATACATGGGTGCTGATCCCGCTGGGTTTAGTCTATCTGCGCACGCTGGCGTTTATCCTGATTATTGCCGTGGTGGTGCAGTTCACCGAAATGGTGGTGCGCAAAACCAGCCCGGCGCTCTATCGCCTGCTGGGTATCTTCTTGCCGCTTATCACCACTAACTGCGCGGTGCTCGGCGTGGCCCTGCTCAATATCAACCTTGGGCACAATTTCATGCAGTCGGCGTTGTATGGCTTCGCCGCCGCCGTAGGGTTCTCACTGGTGATGGTGTTGTTCGCCGCGATTCGCGAACGCCTTGCCGTTGCCGATGTGCCCGCGCCCTTTCGCGGCAATGCGATTGCGTTAATCACTGCGGGCTTAATGTCTCTGGCCTTTATGGGCTTTAGTGGTCTGGTGAAACTGTAATATGAGTGCGATTTCCATAGCCGTTGCCGCACTGAGCGTGCTGGGGCTGCTGTTTGGCGTGATTCTGGGTTATGCCTCCCGCCGTTTTGCGGTTGAGGATGACCCGGTCGTTGAGCGCGTGGATGAATTATTGCCGCAAAGCCAGTGTGGGCAGTGCGGCTACCCTGGCTGTCGCCCTTACGCTGAGGCAGTTGGTTTGCAGGGTGAAAAAATTAACCGCTGCGCCCCCGGCGGCGAAGCCGTGATGCTGAAAATCGCCGCGCTGCTGAATGTCGATCCGCAACCGATTGATGGTGATGCCGCAGCGCTTGAGCCTGTGCGTATGCTGGCGGTAATCGATGAGAACAATTGTATTGGTTGCACAAAATGCATTCAGGCTTGCCCGGTAGACGCCATTCTCGGCGCAACGCGCGCCATGCATACGGTGATGAGCGATTTGTGCACCGGCTGTAACCTTTGTGTGGATCCGTGCCCGACGCAGTGCATTGAACTGCGTCCTGTGGAAACGACCACCCATAGCTGGAAATGGGATTTGCAGTCCATTCCGGTGCGTAATATTCCTGTGGAACACCATGTTTAAGTTATTTTCCGCTTTCCGAAAAGAGAAACTGTGGGATTTTCACGGCGGCATTCATCCGCCTGAAATGAAAACCCAATCAAACGGTACGCCGCTGCGCCAGTTGCCACTGGCGAACCGCTTTGTGATCCCTCTCAAGCAGCACCTTGGCGCTGAAGGCGAACTGTGCGTGCGCGTGGGTGACAAGGTGCTGCGCGGCCAGCCGCTGACGCGCGGCCGTGGCCGTATGTTACCTGTTCATGCGCCGACGTCCGGCACCGTGATCTCAATTGCGCCGCACTCCACCGCGCACCCCTCTGCGTTACCTGAGATGAGCGTCATTATTGAAGCGGATGGTGAAGATCGCTGGATTGATCGCGACGGCTGGCCTGATTACCGTTCCCACAGTTATGAAGCGTTAATTGAGCGTATCCATCAGTTTGGCGTTGCGGGGCTTGGCGGTGCGGGCTTCCCTACCGCAGCAAAACTGCACGGCGGCGGCGATAAAATCGACACGCTGATTATTAACGCTGCGGAATGCGAGCCCTATATCACCGCTGATGACCGTTTAATGCAGGACTGCGCGGCGCAAATTATGGAAGGTGTGCGCATTCTGGCGCACATTCTTAAACCACGTCAGGTGCTTATCGGGATTGAAGATAATAAACCGCAGGCGATCTCGATGATGCGTGCGGTGCTGGCGGGCAGCCATGATATTCAGTTGAAAGTCATCCCAACGAAATATCCTTCCGGCGGTGCCAAACAGCTTACGCAGATCCTCACCGGCAAGCAGGTGCCGCACGGCGGGCGTTCGTCGGATATCGGTATTCTGATGCAAAACGTGGGTACTGCGTATGCGGTTAAACGCGCGGTTATCGACGGCGAGCCGTTAACAGAGCGCGTTGTCACTGTGACCGGTGAAGCGGTTACCCGACCGGGCAATGTCTGGGCGCGCCTGGGAACACCGGTGCGCCATCTGCTGGATTTCGCCGGTTTCTGCCCTTCCGCTGAGCAACTGGTCATTATGGGCGGTCCACTGATGGGCTTCACGCTGCCATGGCTGGATGTGCCGGTAGTCAAAATCACCAACTGCCTGTTGGCACCTTCCGCCAACGAGATGGGCGAGCCGCAGGAAGAGAAAGGCTGCATTCGCTGCAGCGCCTGCGCTGACGCCTGCCCGGCCGAGTTGCTGCCTCAGCAACTCTACTGGTTCAGCAAAGGCCAGCAGCACGAAAAAGCAACGGCGCATAACCTTTCCGATTGCATCGAATGCGGTGCCTGCGCTTGGGTGTGCCCAAGTAATATTCCGCTGGTGCAATATTTCCGCCAGGAAAAGGCAGAGATTTACGCCATCGCCGAGGAAGAAAAACGCAACGCCGAAGCCAAAGCACGCTTTGAAGCGCGCCAGGCACGCCTTGAGCGTGAAAAAATAGCCCGCCAGCAGCGCCATAAACAGGCTGCAGTTCAACCTGCCGCTAAAGATCAGCAGGCGATTGATGCCGCGCTGGCGCGCGTACGCGAAAAACAGACGACCGCTGCCCAGCCAGTCGTGATTCAGGCTGGTGCCCAGCCCGATAACAGCGAAGCGATCGCGGCGCGCGAAGCACGCAAAGCGCAGGCACGCGCCCGCCAGGCAGAAAAAGCGCTGCAGACGGAAAACAGTGCCGCCACGGACGAAACAGCCGATCCGCGCAAAGCCGCCGTTGAGGCGGCAATTGCCCGCGCTAAAGCGCGTAAGCTCGCCCAAAGCCAGCCCAATGCGTCCGAAGCCAACGCTGAGCAGCCGCAGGTCGAAGCCGAACAACAAGCTGAATCTGCACTTGTCGATCCGCGCAAAGCCGCCGTTGAAGCGGCAATTGCCCGCGCTAAAGCGCGCAAGCTCGCACAGACCCAGCCCGCTGCATCCGCAGCCAACGCTGAGCAGCAGGTGAAAGCCGAACAACAAGCTGAATCTGCACCTGTCGATCCGCGTAAAGCTGCGGTTGAAGCGGCGATTGCCCGCGCTAAAGCGCGTAAGCTCGCACAAAGCCAGCCCGAAGGATCCGCAGCCAACGCTGAGCAGCCGCAGATTGAAGCCGAACAACACGCTGAATCTGCACCGGTCGATCCGCGTAAGGCCGCCGTTGAAGCGGCAATTGCCCGCGCCAAAGCGCGTAAGCTCGCGCAGAGCCAGCCCGCTGAATCTGCAGCCAACGCTGAGCAGCCGCAGGTGGAAGCCGAACAACAAGCTGAATCTGCACCGGTCGATCCGCGTAAAGCTGCGGTTGAAGCGGCGATTGCCCGCGCCAAAGCGCGCAAATTAGAACAAGTACAAGCCGCCACGCAAGCTGATGATGTCTCGTCTTTTGCGCAGGCCGCTAATGACGACCCGCGCAAAGCCGCAGTCGCCGCAGCCATCGCCCGTGTTCAGGCGAAGAAGGCTGCACAGCAAGCTGTTAACGAGGATTAAATGGTTTTCAGAATCGCAAGTTCCCCTTACACCCATAACCAGCGCCAGACCTCACGTATTATGCTGCTGGTGACGCTCGCGACCATGCCGGGCATTGCTGCGCAACTGTGGTTTTTCGGTTGGGGAACGCTGATACAGCTTATTCTCGCGATTATCAGCGCGCTGGCTGCCGAAGCGCTGGTACTGAAATTACGCAAGCAGAACGTTGGCGCGATCCTGGCAGATAATTCTGCCCTGTTAACCGGTCTGCTGCTGGCTATTAGTATTCCCTCTTTCGCCCCGTGGTGGATGGTGGTGCTTGGCACGGTGTTCGCTGTGGTTATCGCCAAGCAGCTTTACGGCGGATTGGGCCACAACCCATTTAACCCGGCAATGATTGGCTATGTGGTGCTGTTGATCTCTTTTCCGGTGCAAATGACGAACTGGCTGCCGCCGTATGAAATCGCGCGCACCGTCCCAGGCTTTATGGATGCGGTACAGGTGATTTTTACTGGTCATACTGCCGCTGGCGCGAATATGGAAACGCTGCGCATTGGTATTGATGGCATCAGCCAGGCGACGCCGCTCGATACTTTTAAAACCTCATTGCATGCCGGACACAGCGTTGAGCAGATCCTGCGCTCCCCTATCTATAGCGGCGTGCTGGCCGGTGCCGGCTGGCAGTGGGTCAACCTCGGTTATCTGGCCGGTGGTCTGTTCCTGCTGTGGCAGAAAACCATTCGCTGGCATATCCCGGTAAGCTTCCTGCTGACGCTGGCGATTTGTGCCACACTCGGCTGGATTTTCGCCCCGCAATCGCTGGCCGCGCCGCAACTGCATCTGTTCTCTGGCGCAACCATGCTGGGCGCGTTTTTCATTCTGACCGATCCGGTTACCGCCTCGACCACCAACAAAGGGCGTCTGATTTTTGGCGCGCTGGCGGGCGTGCTGGTGTGGCTTATCCGCAGTTTTGGCGGCTACCCGGATGGCGTGGCCTTTGCCGTATTACTGGCAAATATTACCGTGCCGTTGATTGATTACTACACGCGTCCGCGCGTGTACGGGCATCGTTAAGGAGCCGCCATGCTAAAGACAATGCGTAAACATGGCGTGACGCTGGCGCTGTTCGCCGCAGGTTCTACCGGGCTGACCGCCGCAATAGACCAAATGACCAAAACAACTATTGCCGATCAGGCTGCGCTGCAACAAAAAGCGCTGTTTGATCAGGTGATCCCAGGCGACAGCTATAATAACGCGCTGCAACAGAGCTGTTTTCTGGTCAGCGATCCGGCGCTTGGCAAAGGGCAACACCATGTGTGGATCGCCAAAAAAGATGACAAGCCGGTTGCGGCTGTCCTTGAAGCGACCGCACCGGATGGTTACTCAGGCGCCATCCAGCTGCTTGTGGGCGCCGATTTCAGCGGCACCGTGCTGGGCGTGCGCGTGACGGAGCACCATGAAACGCCAGGTCTCGGCGATAAGATTGAGCTGCGTATTTCCGACTGGATCACACACTTCGCCGGGAAGCGGATTGACGGCGCGACCGATGGTCACTTTGCGGTGAAAAAAGATGGCGGTGATTTCGATCAGTTTACCGGGGCGACCATCACGCCGCGCGCGGTCGTTAACGCGGTAAAACGGACCGGCCTGTACGCGATGACACTACCGGAACAGCTTTCCCGTTTACCGGGTTGTGGAGAGTAAGCGATGAGCGAAGTCAAAGAGGTTATTGTTCAGGGGCTGTGGAAAAACAACTCTGCGCTGGTACAACTGCTGGGTATGTGTCCGCTACTGGCGGTGACGTCCACCGCCACCAACGCACTGGGTCTGGGGCTGGCAACAACGCTGGTGTTAACCCTGACCAACCTGTTTATTTCCACCCTGCGTCGCTGGACGCCGGATGAGATCCGCATCCCGATTTACGTGATGATCATCGCCTCGGTGGTCAGCGCGGTACAAATGCTGATCAACGCCTATGCGTTCGGCCTTTACCAGTCACTGGGCATTTTTATTCCGCTGATCGTTACCAACTGTATCGTGGTCGGTCGTGCTGAAGCGTTTGCAGCGAAAAAAGGTCCGGCACTTTCAGCACTCGATGGCTTCGCTATTGGCATGGGCGCAACCTGCGCCATGTTCGTACTGGGTTCCCTGCGTGAGATCCTCGGTAACGGTACGCTGTTTGACGGCGCAGATGGGCTGTTAGGCGGCTGGGCGAAAGTGCTGCGCATAGAAGTGTTCCACACCGACTCCCCATTCCTGCTGGCGATGTTGCCGCCGGGCGCATTTATTGGCCTCGGCATGATGCTGGCGGTGAAATACCTTATCGATCAGAAGATGAAAAAACGCCGTGAAGCGGCGGCGACTGCGGCAAACGACAGCACTCAGGCCGCGCCCGGGAAGGCATAATGAATAAAGCAAAACGACTGGAAATTTTAACCCGCTTACGGGAAAACAACCCGCACCCGACCACCGAGCTGAATTTCACCTCACCATTTGAGCTGCTGATCGCCGTACTGCTCTCAGCGCAGGCCACCGATGTCAGCGTCAATAAAGCCACCGCGCTGCTCTACCCGGTGGCAAACACGCCCAAAGCGATGCTGGAACTCGGTGTCGAGGGGGTGAAACAGTACATCAAAACCATCGGCTTGTTTAACAGCAAAGCAGAAAATGTCATTAAGACCTGCCGTATTTTGCTGGAAAAGCACAATGGCGAAGTGCCGGAAGACAGAGCCGCGCTGGAAGCCCTGCCGGGCGTCGGGCGTAAAACCGCCAATGTGGTGCTCAACACCGCATTTGGCTGGCCGACCATTGCTGTGGACACGCATATTTTTCGCGTTTCTAACCGCACGCGTTTCGCGCCGGGTAAAAACGTTGAGGAAGTTGAAGAGAAGCTGCTGAAAGTGGTGCCTGCTGAATTTAAAGTCGATTGTCACCACTGGTTGATTCTTCACGGGCGATACACCTGCATCGCCCGTAAGCCGCGCTGCGGCTCCTGCATTATCGAAGATCTGTGCGAGTACGACAGTAAAGTCGATAGTTAACGCCCGTCAGAACGGGCGTATCACTGCCAGCAGAATAATCACCGCGACGGCGATAATGGTTAGGCTGGTGGCATTGCGAATAGCCCCCATGCTTTTCACCGCTTCACCTGCCGCTATGCGGCGCAGCGTGGCAGAGAGAAAACCATGCAGACCGGAAAGCAGTAGCACTACCACCACCTTGATTATCAGCCACAGATGCGGCATTTGACCGTGCGCAATCACCATTACCGCACCCGCAACCCACAGCAGTAACATTGCAGGCGTGGTAATTTTACGGCTCCAGCGGCGTACATCGCCCGCCAGCGCGACACGCGCGGTGTTATCTGCTTGTGTTGCGCACCAGCCGGAAACGACAGCCATAACCAGCATTCCGCCTATCCAGACGATGGCCGCTGCGATATGTAACGCATTGAGCCATGGATGAAAGTTCATATTTCGACTCCAGTTTAATAAAGAACGCGGCAAGTCTGACAGCGTATCTGCCCCCTGTCATGAACAATGCGCGGCAAATAGCAGAAAAGGTCTCGTTATTGATCCCGGATTGGTTACCCAACGAGTCGCGGATCAGAGAACTCGCTGATTTTATGTCATAACTTTATGTGATAACGCTCACGTCTCTGTAAATTACTCAAAACGTCGAATGATTGCGCGCGAATCGTGACATTGAGCAAATAATCGTCCGCTTATGCGTATTTAATAAGGTTATTCCTTTTTTTAGAAGAAAAAAATCCAACTAATGACGATTTCGGTGACTATTGCTAACACAATGTTAAAAAAGAGATTAACAATGTACACGGAATGGTTGCAGTGCAAACTTTAATCACATTTAGCAAGAGATATGACCAGATTGATCACATAAACCAGCCCAATACACTACCATTTAGCCAAAATAGCAGAACATATGCCTTAATGTGCAATCTAACCCCCGGACTGTAGTAGAAAAATCCACTTTTGTTTCCATGATGAAATTTAACTCTGAATAACAAATAAAAATACCGAGCATTGTAATGCCCTGGATCTATGTAACAGAATATGTCAAAAGGCTTGCCTGAACGCGCGGGATAGTGAACATTAACCGCCGTTTTCCCCTCCCAATATAACTATAAGCGTGATGAACTCTGGTCATTGCGCGCTGAACACCCCCGTTAATATGGGATGTAAAAAAAGAGGTATATGTGTCAACTGCAAACAAACCAACGGAAAGCGTCAGTCTGAACGCTTTTAAACAACCGAAAGCGTTTTATCTGATCTTCTCTATCGAGTTATGGGAACGTTTTGGTTACTACGGCCTGCAAGGGATTATGGCTGTTTACCTGGTGAAACAACTGGGTATGTCAGAAGCGGACTCTATTACACTGTTCTCCTCCTTCAGCGCACTGGTTTATGGCCTGGTTGCCATCGGTGGCTGGCTGGGTGACAAAGTGCTGGGCACCAAACGCGTGATTATGCTGGGCGCTATCGTGCTGGCCGTCGGTTATGCGCTGGTGGCGTGGTCTGGTCATGATGCGAGCATTGTCTATATGGGCATGGCGGCCATCGCCGTGGGTAATGGTCTGTTTAAAGCCAACCCGTCCTCCCTGCTCTCGACCTGCTATGCGAAAGACGACCCGCGTCTGGACGGTGCATTTACTATGTACTACATGTCCGTTAACGTCGGCTCATTCTTCTCCATGCTGGCAACACCGTGGCTGGCCGCGAAATTCGGCTGGAGTACCGCGTTTGGTCTGAGCGTGGTGGGTCTGCTGATCACCATCGTTAACTTCTCCTTCTGCAAACGTTGGGTGAAAAATCACGGTTCTAAACCGGATTTCGAACCGCTGCGCGTTGGCTATCTGCTGGCGACCATTGTCGGTATCGTGGCGCTGATCGCTATCGCCACCTGGCTGCTGCACAACCAGGGTATCGCACGTATGGTGCTGGGCGTTGTGGCGCTGGGTATTATCTGCATCTTCGCCAAAGAGACTTTCGCGCTGAAAGGTGCTGCTCGTCGTAAAATGATCGTCGCCTTCATTCTGATGGTACAAGCGATTGTCTTCTTCGTGCTCTACAGTCAGATGCCGACATCGCTGAACTTCTTTGCTATCCGTAACGTTGAGCACACGCTGTTTGGTATCGCTTTCGAACCTGAACAGTATCAGGCGCTGAACCCGTTCTGGATCATTATTGGTAGCCCGATTCTGGCCGCTATCTATAACAAAATGGGCGATACACTGCCGATGCCGCACAAATTCGCCATCGGTATGGTGCTGTGCTCTGGCGCGTTCCTGGTGCTGCCGCTGGGCACGAAATTCGCCTCTGAGGCGGGTATCGTTTCCGTAAGCTGGCTGATCGCAAGCTATGGCCTGCAAAGTATCGGTGAACTGATGATCTCCGGTCTCGGTCTGGCGATGGTCGCGCAACTGGTGCCGCAGCGTCTGATGGGCTTCATTATGGGAAGCTGGTTCCTGACCACGGCTGGCGCGAACATTATCGCCGGCTATGTGGCTAATCAGATGGCTATCCCGGAAAATGTGACCGATCCGCTGATGTCACTGAACATCTACGGCTCCGTGTTCCTGCAAATTGGTATCGCTACGGCGGTTATCGCTTTGCTGATGATCGTCACCGCACCGAAGCTGAACCGCATGACGCAGAGCGAAGATACCACTCGCGAAACGTCGGAAACCGCTACGGCTTAATCGCCGCGGGGAACTCGAATTATTCAGCCGCTAACGCAAGTTAGCGGCTTTTTTTTTATTCCGCCGCGTAATAACCTATGCCGGAAATCAGCCATAAGGAAAAGATAATGAAACTGTTTTACAAGCCGGGCGCCTGCTCTCTCGCATCGCACATTGCTCTGCGTGAGACCGGAAAAGATGTGGATCTGATAAGCGTTGATTTGATGAAAAAACGCCTTGAAAACGGCGATGATTTTTTTGCTATCAACCCGAAAGGGCAAATCCCGGCGCTGCTGTTGAATGACAACAAGCTGATCACCGAAGGCGTGGCGATTATGCAATACGTTGCTGACAGCGCGCCTGAGAGCCAGTTACTGGCACCTGTGGGTACCTTGCCGCGTTACAAAACGCTGGAATGGCTGAACTTTATCGCAACCGAGCTGCATAAAGGCTTCACCCCGCTGTTCCGCCCGGACACACCAGAAGAGTACAAACCCACCGTACGCGCCTTGCTTGAGAAAAAATTGCACTACGTGAATGAATCCCTGAGCAATAACGCGTGGATCAGCGGTGCGAACTTTACCATTGCCGACGGTTATCTGTTCACGGTTCTGCGCTGGGCGCGCGCGGTGAAATTGAATATGGAAGGTCTGTCGAATATTGACGCGTATATGGCGCGTGTTGCCGCTCGTCCTGCGGTGGCGGCTGCAATGGCGGCAGAAGGTATTCAGTAAAATGTGATTGCCCGCGAAGACACTGTTTAGCGGGCATGAAAAAAGGCGGGGGATCCCCGCCTTTTTTACAGCAATGTGGCGCTAAAAAGATGCTCTGGTTGCGCAATTCTGTCCTGTGCCGCGACCACCTGCAGTTCATACTCCTGCAAATTTTTAGTCGCCAGCATAATTTCATACACTGCCGCCGTTACGTGCTCCAGCGCTTCACGTACGCTCGCACCCTGCAACAATTTCACCAGTAACAACCCGCTGGTCACATCGCCCACACCGACAGGCTGACGTGCGCCAAAATCCACCAGCGGACGGCTAATGTACCAGGCTTCACTGGGCGTCACCAGCAACATTTCAAAGCGATCGGCGCTCAATCCCGCGCGTGCCAGATGTTTCACCAGCACAATTTGCGGCCCCTGCGCAATCAGCTCGCGCGCCGCAGCCACCGCGTCTCCCACCGTGTTAACCGCATACTCGCAAAGGATCTCCAGCTCAATCAGATTTGGCGCAATGATATCGCTGGCAGGCAAAGCGTGGCGGACATGAAACTCGGCAACCCCTGGCGCAACGATACAGCCTTTCTCCGGATGTCCCATGACCGGATCGCAGAAATATTTCGCCTGCGGGTTGGCCGCTTTCACCTGACGGACGATACCAAGAATATGCTCTCCCTGCTCTGCCGAACCCAGATAGCCGCTCAGCACCGCGTCACAGCGTTTCAGTTGGTCAATCGCCGCAATGCCCTGCACAATTTCGGTCAGATGAGCTGGCGGCATCACGCTGCCGGTCCATTTGCCGTACTGAGTATGGTTAGAAAACTGCACCGTGTTCAGCGGCCAGACGTTAGCACCCAGGCGGCGCATCGGAAACTCGGCGGCACTGTTCCCCGCATGACCAAAGACCACATGCGATTGAATGGCGAGGATATTCTTCATTGTTGGTAGCCTTGCAAGAATGGAGCAATAAAAAGAAGGGAGTGATTTCTCACTCCCTTCGGCAGGTCTGTTTTTATTTCCAGCAGATCAAGCAGTAGTTTTTCTTACCGCGGCGCAGCAGCGTGTAGCGACCAAACAGGCGATCGCCGTCAGTGAAGAAATACTCCGGATCGGATTGTTTTTCGCCGTTGATGGTAACGGCGTTGGACGCGATGGTTTTACGCGCCTGGCCGCGGGACGGCTGCAGCTCAGAATCAACCAGTGCCTGCATCAGATCGGCACCTTTTTCCATCTCAACCATCGGTACGCCATCCTGCGCCAGCTGCTCGAAATCGGCTTCGCTCAGGTCGCTCAGTGTACCGTTGAACAGGCTTTCGGTGATGCGTTTAGCGGCAGTTAAACCCTCTTCGCCATGTACCAGACGCGTCACCTGCTCAGCCAGTACATATTGCGCACGCGGCGCTTTACCGCTGTTTTTGTCTTCTTCTTCCAGCGCGTTAATTTCCGCGATATCCATAAAGGTGAAGAACTTCAGGAAGCGATAAACATCCGCATCGGCGGTGTTGATCCAGAACTGGTAGAACTTATACGGGCTGGTTTTCTTCGGATCCAGCCACACCGCGCCGCCTTCGGTTTTACCAAATTTGGTGCCATCGGCTTTAGTGATCAGCGGAACCGTCAGGCCAAAGACCTGGTTTTGGTGCAGGCGGCGAGTCAGATCGATACCCGACGTGATGTTGCCCCACTGGTCAGAACCGCCAATCTGCAACACGACATTATGCAGTTCGTTCAGGCAGGCAAAGTCGTAACCTTGCAGCAGGTTGTAGGAAAACTCGGTGAACGAGATGCCGACATCATCGCGGTTCAGGCGCTGCTTGACCGCTTCTTTGTTAATCATCTGGTTAACAGAGAAGTGTTTGCCGATATCGCGCAGGAAGGTCAGCACGTTCATGCTGCCAAACCAGTCGTAGTTGTTCGCAGCGATAGCGGAGTTGTCGCCACAATCGAAATCGAGGAACGGTGCGACCTGTTTGCGGATTTTATCTACCCACTCCTGCACGGTATCTTCGGTGTTCAGTTTACGCTCGGTAGCTTTAAAGCTCGGGTCGCCAATCAGACCGGTCGCACCACCCACCAGCGCCACTGGCTTGTGACCAGCCTGCTGGAAGCGTTTCAGGCATAACAATGGAACCAGATGCCCCAAATGCAAGCTGTCAGCGGTGGGATCGAAGCCGCAATAGAGCGCGATCGGGCCCTGCGCCAGTCGCTCTGCTAACGCTTCCTCATCCGTCACCTGGGCCACGAGGCCCCGCTCTTGCAATTGTTTAATCAAGTTACTGCTTGCCATCAAAATCTCCATGTATAAAACGGACTGCACCTTTGCCGGTACACGACTTTTCGCCAGATGCGAAAGGATACTTCATGGGGGGAGATAGAATAAAGCGCCGGAACACGGAGTGCCAGCGCTTATAGCAACATTTTTCAGGGATTACGGCGCGAGGCGGTCAATTTTCCACGCAGCGTTCTCACGCTGGTATAAAAAACGGTCATGCAGGCGATTGGCTCCGCCTTGCCAGAACTCCATCTGGTCGATACTGACGCGGTAGCCGCCCCAGAAACTGGGTAACGGGATTTCGCCCTGCTGGAACTTTTGCTTAAGTTCAAGGAACTTGCTTTCCAGAATACCGCGCGCGGAGATGCGGCTCGATTGTTTCGATACCCAGGCGCCGATTTGGCTGTCACGCGGGCGACTGTGGAAATACTTCACTACTTCCAGCGTTGAAAGCCGTTCTGCTTTGCCAGTGACCATCACTTGACGTTCCAGCATATGCCATGGGAACAGCAGACTGACAGCGGGGTTGTTTTCAATGTGATGCGCCTTGCGGCTGCCAAGGTTGGTATAGAACACCAGCCCTTTTTCATCGTAATGTTTAAGCAATACGATGCGCTGGTACGGTTGGCCGTTTTCATCCACTGTCGCGACAACCATCGCGGTAGGATCGGCCAACTGGGCTTCACAGGCCTGCCCCAGCCAGCGTTCAAATAATGCCAACGGTTCGGCGGGCAGGTCGCCGCGTCGCAGACCACCTTTGGTGTATTCACGGCGCAGATGCGCGATTTGCTGCAATTGATCGTTATCAGACATGGCGTTAGCGAAAGTAATCATCAGGTGGGGCTATTATGCGCCCCCCTGTAAAAATCTCAACGCTGCGGAATAAGCTGGCAATTATTCAGTACAATGCGATCGCGCTTGTAGACGGTCGCACTCTCACCCTTCGACCAGAAAACGTAGACGCCATCCGTATAGCGTGCGCCAGAGGCTGAAAGCCCTTGCTGTAAGGTCAGCAATTTATCATCCCAGACAAAACTCGCCTGCTGACGGGTGTTATTAATTTTCACGGTGAGCGGTTTTTCGTCGCACTGGTAAACCAGCGTATCGGTATGCATGCGTTCTACAAACTGATTGTAATAGCTGCATCCGGCAAGCAGTGCAGGCAGACAGGCGATGAGTATTTTTTTCATAGAGTATTCCCGGGACGGTCCTGGTCACGGAGGGCGAAACGCCCTCCCTAAGCCTGGTCAGTCTAGCCCGGCGCAACTAAAGTGAAATGCGGTTAACTCTGATTCTGCCGAGGGTTAGCGGGGTAAATCGCGCCAAGCACCGAGGCAGCGGACGCGCCGGTGACGGATGGCAGATTGCCCGGCAGCCCGGCCAGGGTTCGCCACGCAAGCCAGGCGAACGCCAGCGCTTCCATGTCGTCGCCGCTGATACCGGCTTCATCGGTGGTAGTGACTTCTGTACCTGGCAGCAGCCCCGCCAGACGGGCCATGAGCAACGGATTTCGACTTCCACCGCCGCAGACCAGCAGGCGTTCACAACCGCCACTGAGCAGCACCTGCTCGGATATTGTCATCGCCGTCAATTCAGCCAGTGTTGTCTGCACATCGCTGGCGCTTAACCCCGGGAAGTGCGCGAGGTGGCGTTCCAGCCAGCTGTAATTAAAATATTCACGACCGGTGCTTTTCGGCGCGGGCGTGGCAAAGTAGGCATCACTTAGCATGTTTTGCAGTAGCGGCAGCACCACTTTGCCTTCGCTCGCCCATTGCGCATCTTTGTCGTAGGGTTTGCCTTTTTGCCGCCAAATCCACGCGTCCATGAGCATGTTGCCCGGGCCGGTGTCATAACCTCTGACCGGCTGACCGGGGATCAACAGCGATAAATTGGCGATGCCACCAATGTTGAGCACCATGCGCCGTTCTACCGGGTGCGCCAGCAGTGCATGGTGAAAGGCAGGCACCAGCGGCGCGCCCTGCCCGCCAAGCGCGATATCACGGCGGCGAAAGTCACCGACCACCGTCACACCCGTACGCGCCGCGATTTGGTTATTATCACCAATCTGCAGAGTATGCGGCGCAATACCTGTCGGCTCATGCCAGACGGTTTGCCCGTGACAGCCAATCGCGACGATATCTTCCGGGTGGAGTTGCTCTCGGTCCATTAGCGTCAGCACCGCGTCGGCGAACAATTGACCCAGTTGGGTATCCAGCCGCCCCAGTTGCGAGAGTGTGAGTTGCTGCCCCTGACAAATGCCAAGAATCGCCTCTTTTAACGGCAGCGGAATCGGAAACGTCAGGCTCGCTTGCTGCGCGACCATGGTTTCATCAATTGCCGCCAGCACCACATCAACCCCATCCAGACTTGTTCCAGACATCACCCCAATGTAGCGACCCGATTTCATACGCCTTCCTTTAATGCATGACCGAAGGGCACCACTCCACCATAAAGCGGGGGTTAACGCCATCGGCTGCAAACACTTTTTAACAATCGGCTGGATTTTCGTTAAGTGAAATTGCGCCGGGCTGCGCTTATAATCGCTTCGTTTAAATCTGGTTAAACTCGCGTTGATTATTATTTTTGCCGGGATTTGGCAGAAGATATGACCTGGTATTGCTAAAATGCCATATAATTTAACCATGTCGGATGCCCGCAAGGGCGTTTCATGGTGAACAGGAGATTCATAAATGATGTTACGTGCACTGGCAGTTTCGCTGATTGGTTTTACTTTGGCTGGCTGCGTGAATAACGACACGCTTTCCGGTGATGTCTACTCTGCATCCGAAGCTAAACAGGTGCAGAATGTCACTTACGGCACCATTGTTAACGTCCGTCCGGTACAGATTCAGGGTGGCGATGATAACAATGTCATCGGCGCGCTTGGCGGTGCAGTGCTGGGTGGTTTCCTTGGTAACACCGTTGGTGGCGGCACGGGTCGTTCTCTGGCCACCGCAGCAGGCGCGGTAGCCGGTGGCGTTGCAGGACAATCCGTCCAGGGTTCACTGAATAAAACGCAGGGTGTTGAGCTGGAAATTCGTAAAGATGATGGCAACACCATTATGGTCGTACAGAAACAGGGTAACACCCGTTTCTCCGCAGGCCAGCGCGTCGTGATGGCAAGCAACGGTCGTCAGATTACCGTTTCCCCGCGTTAATTGCCGCATCAGGTGGTCACGCCAGTGGCCGCCCTTTCATATTGCCGATACTGAATGTTGATATAAAAAAGCCTTGCGGATGCAAGGCTTTGCTGGTCAGTCTCGCGACTGAAGCTCACTGATATTTTGTTCCAGCCGGGCAATCATTTTAATCAACAGATCGAGTTCTTCCGCAGAGATCCCGGAAAGTATTTCCCCCCGGGTTTTACGAATAACCGTCTCCATCTCTTCAATGATTGGGTCCGCTTTTTCTGTCAATTTGATCCGCTTTGCCCGGCGATCGTTGGCGCAGGTCTGGCGAGAAATAAGGCCTTTCTCTTCCAGTTGATCCAGCGTACGCACCAGCGAAGGCTGCTCAATGCCAATCGCTTTTGCCAGTTGAATTTGCGACTGATCGGGCGGCAGCTGATGAATATTATGCAGCGTTACCCAGTGAGTCTGCGTTAATTCCAGAGGTTTTAGGCGATGGTCAATCAAAGCGCGCCAGACGCGCACTAAGCGTGCCAGATCAGAACCTAATGGCGATTCCAATTTCATCTCCTTATAATTAGCTTGCTAAGTTATTATACTCATTTTAGAATAGTTTGCAGTATTTATATTGGTAAAACAAATGTATTGCGGTTCTCGCCGGGGCTTACGCTGAGATTCCACCTGCCTTAGCAACACGCAGTGGTTGGTACTTATCTAATGATAATCATCAATCTGGCGATCCGTTAGGTTGCACAGGACACAAAGTGTGAAGTTGAACCCAAGTTTCCCGAACTTACCCCTGCAAGACCTGATTTTTGGCGCATCGGTCTATTTCCCTCCCGTATTTAAAGTGGTCATGCTGGGCTTCCTGTTCTGGCTTATTGCTCACCGGCTGTTGCGCGGGTGGATTTATGCGGGTGATATCTGGCACCCCATCCTGATGGATCTCTCCTTATTTGTTATTGCGCTGAGCCTCGCCCTCGGCTTGTTAATTGTGTGGTAATTATGCGCCTGAAATCCCTGAAATATTTTTCCACGCTCCTGGTGCTGGCCGTAGCGATTGTCGCGGCCTGGTGGATGTGGAACGTTTATATGCAATCCCCCTGGACGCGTGATGGAAAGATCCGCGCTGAGCAGGTCAGTATTACGCCGCAGGTCTCAGGCAGCATCACCGAATTGAAGGTGAACGATAACCAGTTGGTTAAAGCAGGCGATGTGCTATTTCGTATTGACGATACGCCTTATCACATTGCCGTACTGAATGCCGAGGCCCAGTTGGCTCGTATGCAAACCGATCTGGCGAAAGCGAATAATGAAGCCAATCGCCGTCGCCATCTTTCACAAAACTACATCTCCGCAGAAGATCTCGATACTGCCAATATTAGTGTTAAAGCTGCTCAGGCAAGCGTTGCGGCGGCACAGGCGCAACTTGCGCAGGCACAATGGCAGTTGGCGCAAACTAAAGTGAAGGCACCGGTGGACGGCTGGGTCACCAACCTTTCCGCCCGCACCGGGAATTACGCCACCGCCGGGCAACCGGTTTTCGCACTGGTAGACAGCCATTCGTTTTATGTGATGGGTTACTTCGAAGAGACCAAATTGCGCCATATACAAGAAGGGGCACCAGCGAAAATCGTGCTTTATAGTGGTGACGTAACGTTACAGGGTCACGTTTCCAGCATTGGCCGCGCGATTTATGATCAAAGTGTCGAGACTGACAGCGGCCTGGTTGCCGATATCAAACCAAACGTGCCGTGGGTACGGCTGGCGCAGCGTGTGCCGGTCCGTATTCAGTTTGATAACCTGCCCGCCGGGCTGACGCTGGTTTCCGGTACCACCTGCACCGTGGCGATTGGCGGTCAGTAATGAAATCGCCTCTCTGGCTCTGGCAAAATCTGCCATGGGTGAAAGCCACGTCCGGACAGTGGCGTTATGCGCTGCGTAACGGTATCGCGATGTGTCTGGCGCTCACGGTGGCTTATCATCTCGATCTCGATGAACCTTATTGGGCCATGACATCCGCTGCTGTTGTCAGCTTTCCCACCGTCGGCGGCGTGATCAGCAAAAGCCTTGGACGTATTGCCGGGAGCCTGCTTGGAGCCAGCGCAGCGCTGATCATTGCCGGTCAGACGCTTAACGATCCGTGGCTGTTTCTGTTTGCTATGGCTACCTGGATTGGCTTTTGTACCTGGGCCTGTGCGCAGTTCACCAATAATGTCGCCTATGCCTTTCAACTGGCGGGTTATACCGCCGCGATTATCGCGTTTGCGATGGTCGATGTGACCGATATTACCGAGCTGTGGGTCATTGCTCAGGCGCGGGTGTGCGAAGTGATTCTGGGGATTTTGTGCGGCGGCATGATGATGATGATCCTGCCCGGCAACGCGGACGGAACCACCCTGCTGACGGCATTGAAAAAAATGCATGCGCGGTTGCTGGAACATGCCAGCCTTCTGTGGCAGCCAGAAACCACAGACGCTATCCGCACCGCCCATGAGAGCGTTATCGGCCAGATCCTCACCACCAATTTACTGCGAATTCAGGCGTTCTGGAGCCATTACCGTTTTCGGCGGCAAAACAGCTTGCTGACCTGGTTACTGCACCAACAGTTGCGCATGACCAGTGTGATCTCCAGCCTGCGCAGAATGCTACTGAACTGGCCCGACGCGCCGGAAAATTTGCGCCCAATTCTCGAACAACTGCTCGCCGCGCTTGCTCACCCACGCGCGGATGCGCTTACCGTCGCACGCATTATCGCCCCGCTCGCGCCCGGCATAAGCGACGATTACCGGCACCACGCATTCTGGCAGCGGTTACGCTATTTTTGTCGTTTATACCTCACCAGTAGCCGCTGGCTAGCGCGCGTGGAGAATGCTTCGCCGGTCAGCAGTTATACGCCGCCGAGAAGCCCGGGATTGATGCGTGATACGGATAACGCCGAAGCGCTGTGGAGCGGCATTCGCACCTTTTGCGCACTGAGTCTGGTCGGCGCATGGAGCATCAATACGCAGTGGGAATCGGGTTCGGCGGCGCTGACGCTGGCGGCTATCAGCTGTGTGCTTTACTCCGTCTCACCCGCACCGTTTAACTCCCTGACGCTGCTGTTGCGCACCTTAGTCTTGCTGTCGCTGTTCAGCTTTATGGTGAAATTTGGCCTGATGGTACAAATCAGCGAGCTGGCAGTGTTTCTGCTGTTTCTCTTCCCGCTGTTAACCACCCTGCAATTGTTAAAACTGCAAATGCCAAAGCTGGCCGGGTTGTGGGGGCAATTGATTGTTTTTATGGGCTCGTTTATCGCAGTAACCAATCCACCGGTTTATGACTTTGCGGACTTCTTAAATGACAACCTGGCGAAGATCTCAGGCGTCGCGCTGGCGTGGCTCGCATTCGCTGTTTTACGTCCGGGCTCGGATGCCCGCAAAAGTCGGCGTCACATTCGCACGCTGCGCCGCAGTTTTGTCGATCAACTTAGCCGCGTGCCACAACTGAGTGAGCATGAGTTTGAATCGGTGGTTTATCACCACATTAGCCAGTTAAGTCATAGCCAGGACGCGCAAGCACGCCGCTGGCTGCTGCGCTGGGGTGTCGTGTTGTTGAATTGCTCACATGTTGTCTGGCAGCTACGCGGTTGGGAAATCCGCTCAGATCCCCTCGCCAAAGTGCGCGAGTTATGCATTGTTTTACTGCGGGATGTAATGAGTGAGCGTGGCGTCCAGCAACGAACACTTTCTGCCACGCTGGCCGAGCTGCAGCGGATTAGCGCGGTGCTGGGTAAACATCACCAGCCTGCCGCGCGGGAGCTGGCCTCGGTTGTCTGGCGCTTATATTGTGCGCTCTCGCAGCTGGAACAAGCCCCAGCAGCCGGGACGCTTACTTGATAACGCCACAGGCGTAACGTGCGCCGCCGCCACCGAGCGGTTTCGGTTGATCGGACATATTATCGCCACCGACGTGCACCATCAGCGCTTTGCCTTTCACATCCGCGAGTTTTTTCAGACGCGGCGCCACCACCGGGTCGGTCGCTTTACCGTCGTTGTTGACCACCAGCACCGGCAGGTCGCCTAAATGTCCGGCGCCTTCTGGCCCTTCATGCTTGCCGGTATGTTGCGGATCGAGGTGCCCTCCCGCAGCTTCAGCCGCAGAGGCTTTCCCCTCTTTAATAGCAGGCTGGCAACTGCCTTTGGCATGGACGTGAAAACCATGCTCACCGGGCGGCAGGGCTTTCAGGTCTGGCGCAAATTCCAGCCCTTTGTCGGTTTCGCTGATTTTTACACTACCAACAGACTGCCCAACGCCTTGCGCAGTGACAAGGTTCATTTCCACTTCTTCACTGGCGGCTTGCGCCCCGGCGCAAACAACGAGCGCCAGCACAGCCAGACTAAAACGCTTCATATGACCTCCTTTGGTCTGTTTTGCCCTGTAAGTTTAAACCAGGATGGCAGATTTCACCGGGAGGTCATTTGCCTGCGTTATGGCACGTCGTAACCGAGCGCCGCTTTGCGAATACGGAACCATTGCTGGCGCGTCATCTGGAGGTTCAGTGCCCCCAGCGCCGAACGCACGCGCTCAATTTTACCCGAGCCAATAATGGGCAGCGGCGCAGACGGCAGACGCATCACCCAGGCATAGACCACCTGTTCGATGGTTTCGGCATTCAGTTCCTGTACAACGCGCGTCAACTCATCACGCAGCGGCTGGAACGCCGCATCGTTAAACAGACGCCCGCCGCCGAGACACGACCATGCCATCGGGCGAATACGCAACTGTTGCAGTTGATCCAGCGTGCCATCCAGTAATAGCGGCTGGTGAACGGGTGAGATCTCGACCTGGTTGGTCGAAAGCGTAAATGGCAGACGTGACTGCAACAGAGAGAACTGCGCCGGTGTGAAGTTGGAAACGCCGAAGTGGCGCACTTTTCCGCTCTGATGCAAATGCAAAAAAGCTTCCGCTACTTCATCGGCATCCATCAACGGATCGGGACGGTGGATCAATAACAAATCAAGATGATCGGTAGCAAGATTCACCAATGACTGTTCGGCACTGCGAATAATGTGGTCGCGTTCAGTAATGTAATGACCCAGCGCATGCTCCGGTTTCGCGGTGGTGGCGATCCCGCATTTGCTGACAATCTCCATACGGGCGCGCAGATGAGGAGCGAGCTTGAGCGCCTCGCCAAACGCGGCTTCACACAGGTAACCGCCGTAGATATCCGCGTGATCGACGGTAGTCACCCCGAGATCAAGGTGAGACTCAATGAAGCTAACCAGCTGCTGCGGGGACATGTTCCAGTCCATTAAACGCCAGTAGCCCATCACAAAACGGGAAAATTCCGGGCCTTGCGGCGCGAGGGCAATACGTTGAACCATAATGATTTCCTCGAAGGTAATTTGCCTTCGAGTATACGCATTTTCGCTATTAAAACAGTGAAGGTTGCTGAGGTTCTTCCGCAGGAGACGCTTTGTTTGCGCGCATTTTGCGCTGCAAGCGCTGGCGGCATAAACGTAGCACCTCTTGCTTTTGCGTATCGGTCATTTTTTGCCAGTTAAAACGCTCATCGCGACTACGCATGCAGCCACGACAAAAGCCGCGCTCATCCGACTGGCAAATACCGCGGCACGGGCTCTGGACGGGGAAAAACTCCAGTTGTTCTGGCACAGTCGTCTCCGGTAATACAGGCAGTTCTCTTTATTGAAGACTGCCTGTCGATAACGTGCAAGGTGAAAAGCGCACTGTTCGCCACTTGCAACAGACCGATCGGTCTAGTAGAGTGGCGCGATGAGCAGAAATACCGAACATGACACGCGTGAACATTTACTGGCGACCGGCGAGCAGCTTTGCATGCATCGCGGGTTTACCGGTATGGGTCTGAGCGAATTACTGAAAACGGCGGAAGTGCCAAAAGGCTCTTTTTACCACTATTTTCGCTCCAAAGAGGCGTTCGGCGTGGCGTTGCTTGAGCGTCACTATGCCGCTTATCACCAGCGGCTGGCGACCCATTTTGCCAGCGGTCCGGGAAACTACCGCGACAGACTGCTGGCGTATTATCAGGAAACGCTCCGGCAGTTTAGCCAACAGGGTATTATTAGCGGTTGCCTGACGGTGAAACTGTCGGCTGAAGTGTGCGATCTGTCGGAAGATATGCGTTCAGCAATGGACAAAGGCGCGCGCGGCGTAATCGCCTTGCTCGCAGATACGCTGGAAAACGGGCGTAACGATCGCAGCTTAACGTTTCAGGGTGAACCGCTAACGCAGGCGCAAGTGTTGTACTCCCTGTGGTTAGGTGCCAATTTGCAGGCCAAAATTTCGCGAAGCGCCCTGCCGCTGGAAAGCGCGCTGGCGCACGCAAATAACATCATCGCAACGCCTGTCTGATAACAGGCATTTTTATTTCACTTTTTACTAGTCGACCGGTCTATTCAGGAGTTGTTATGTCCAGTAAATTATTTACGCCGCTGAAAGTGGGCGCGATTACCGTTCCAAACCGCGTTTTTATGGCGCCGTTGACGCGACTGCGCAGCATTGAACCGGGTGATATTCCTACGCCGTTAATGGCGGAATATTATCGTCAGCGCGCCAGCTCCGGCCTGATTATCAGCGAAGCCACGCAAATCTCCGCCCAGGCGAAAGGCTATGCCGGCGCACCGGGTCTGCACAGCGCGGAACAAATCGCGGCATGGCAGAAAATCACCGATGCCGTGCATAGCGAAAACGGCCGTATCGCCGTACAGCTGTGGCATACCGGTCGTATCTCGCACAGCAGCCTGCAACCGGGCGGGGCGGCGCCGGTCGCACCGTCAGCCATCAACGCGGGAACACGTACCTCTCTGCGTGATGCCAACGGTAACGCCACGCGTGAAGACACCTCCACGCCGCGCGCGCTGGAAACCGATGAGATCCCGGGTATTGTTAATGATTTCCGCCAGGCCGTCGCCAATGCGCGCGACGCCGGGTTTGATTTGGTTGAGCTGCACTCGGCCCATGGTTATCTGTTGCACCAGTTCCTTTCACCGTCGGCGAACCAGCGTACCGACCAGTACGGCGGAAGCGTGGAAAATCGCGCGCGCCTGGTACTGGAAGTGGTCGATGCGGTAAGCAAAGAGTGGGACGCAGAACGCATTGGTATTCGCGTGTCTCCAATCGGTTCTTTCCAGAATATGGATAACGGCCCGAACGAAGAAGCCGATGCGCTGTATCTGATTGAGGAACTGGGCAAGCGCGGCATTGCTTATCTGCATATGTCTGAGCCGGACTGGGCAGGCGGCGAACCGTACACCGACGCTTTCCGTGAAAAAGTGCGCGCACGTTTCCACGGCCCGATCATTGGTGCAGGTGCCTATACCCCGGAAAAAGCAGAAGAGTTGATCGAGAAAGGTTTGATTGACGCGGTAGCCTTTGGTCGCGCTTATATCGCCAACCCGGATCTGGTGAAACGTCTGCAACTGAAAGCGGAACTGAACCCGCAGCGCCCGGAAAGCTTCTATGGCGGCGGCGCGGAAGGCTATACCGACTACCCTTCTCTGTGATCCTCTGATTGTTCATTGATAGCGGCGGGTCTGCGCCGCTATACTAAAATTGTGTTTCTATTCGGAACGTTAACACATTCATACAAGAGGACATTATGCGCTTACTTCACACCATGCTGCGCGTCGGCAACCTGCAACGCTCCATCGAATTTTATACTAACGTGCTGGGCATGAAGCTGCTGCGTACCAGTGAAAACCCGGAATATAAATATTCGCTGGCTTTCGTTGGCTACGGCCCGGAAAGCGAAGAAGCGGTGATTGAACTGACCTACAACTGGGGCGTGGAAAGCTACGATCTGGGTAATGCTTACGGCCATATCGCGCTGAGCGTGGAAAACGCGGCGCAAGCTTGCGAAGCTATCCGCAACAACGGCGGTAATGTGACGCGTGAAGCGGGTCCGGTTAAAGGTGGAACCACGGTTATCGCCTTCGTTGAAGATCCGGACGGTTACAAAATCGAGCTGATCGAAGAGAAAGACGCCGGTAAAGGCCTGGGTAACTAATCCCCTCCGGGCGCGCTTTGCGCCCGCTGTTTTACATCCCTTCGTAAAATTTGCCATAATGCGCTGCCATTTTCCCGTATCAAGAGATCCTGATGTCCGATAACGCTCAACTGACTGGTCTGTGCGACCGTTTTCGCGGTTTTTACCCTGTGGTAATAGATGTTGAAACCGCCGGGTTTAACGCCAAAACCGACGCGCTGCTGGAAGTCGCCGCCATTACGCTGAAAATGGATGAACAAGGCTGGCTCATGCCCGACAGCACGCTGCATTTCCACGTTGAGCCTTTCGAAGGCGCGAATCTGCAACCCGAAGCGCTGGCCTTTAACGGTATTGATCCGAACAACCCGCTGCGTGGAGCGATAAGTGAGCATGACGCACTACATGCCATTTTTAAAATGGTGCGCAAAGGCATTAAAGATCAGGGTTGTAACCGCGCAATTATGGTGGCGCACAACGCAACGTTCGATCACAGTTTTATGATGGCCGCTGCGGAGCGCGCTTCGCTGAAACGCAACCCGTTCCACCCGTTTGTCACGTTTGATACCGCGTCATTAAGCGGGCTGGCGCTCGGGCAAACGGTGCTGTCTAAAGCGTGTGGCGCGGCGGGCATCGCGTTTGACGCCTCGCAGGCGCACTCCGCACTGTACGATACAGAACAAACCGCCCTGCTGTTTTGCGAAATCGTCAACCGCTGGAAGCGTCTCGGCGGCTGGCCGTTGCCCATGACGGATGAAAATCAGGCATAAAAAAAGCGACCATCAGGTCGCTTTTTTGTTGGCAGAAATTACTCTGCACTCGGCTCGTCTTTATGTTTTGCCGCCGCTTCTTTAATAAGCGTCTGCAATTCACCGCGCTGATACATTTCAATCACGATATCGCAGCCGCCAACCAGTTCACCTTCAACCCACAGCTGCGGGAAGGTTGGCCAGTTAGCGTATTTCGGCAGTTCTGCGCGAATATCCGGGTTTTGCAAAATGTCTACATAGGCAAAACGTTCACCGCATGCAGAGAGCGCTTGCACCGCCTGAGCGGAGAAACCGCAGCTTGGCAGCTTCGGAGAGCCTTTCATATACAGCAGAATCGGGTTTTCAGCGATCTGACGCTGGATTTTTTCAAGTGTTGTGCTCATTGTCTTGCTTCCTTCAACTTCTTCTACGGCAGATGTTCGCCATTGTAACGGTTCAGAGGGGCATCGGAAAATAACATTTTGTTCACCGTTCATGATTTTATCGTCTGTCGGCAAAAGTTGCCTTAGGAATATGACTTAACTCAACTCGCCGTCCCGCTTGCTGCCTAACTCTTGAGCACATAGAAACGTTTTGCTGCTTTTTTTTGCGCTTGTTAACGAAACGAAGCTATAGATGCAAAAACAGTATTAACTTTTGGGGTTTTTATGGATTAGAATCGACGAGTTTTAAAAAACCATTTGCAGGCATATTAAATGCTTGCCCTAACAGGGGATTGCTCAGTGGCGCGGATACCAAAAGCTTCAATCACGCTCTGTGCTTTGTTGTTCACCACGCTTTCTTTCACGCCATTAGCGAGTGCCTCTGAACAGGCGCGAGCGTCGGCCGTGCAAAAAGCGCATCTGGCGAAAGCATCCGAACGTAAGAAAAAAAATACATCACAAAAGACATCAAAGAAAAACAGTCGCAGTCCGGCAGAAAAAACCACCAGCAAAAAAACAACGGAGAGCAAAAAAACTCCGGCAAACAAAAAAGTTACTACCAGCAAAAAAGCCAGCAAAATCACTTCGCGTCGTAATGCATCCAGCCCGTTAAAAACTACCGCCGTCACCTGGACTGAAAAATGTACGCCGCGCAAAGGCCACAAGCCGCATTGTGTGAAGGTCAAAAGCACTAACGCCATCGCCGATGTGCATAAAGTTCGCATTCAAAAAGCACAAAAAACCGCCATGTCCAAGCTGATGAATCAGATTGGCAAGCCTTATCACTGGGGCGGCACCTCACCGAGCACCGGTTTCGATTGCAGTGGTCTGGTCTATTACGCGTATAAGGATCTGGTGAAATTCCGTATTCCGCGTACCGCCAATGAAATGTATCACCTGCGCGATGCATCGCCGGTGAATGTGGCGGAACTGGAGAGTGGCGATCTGGTGTTCTTCCGTACCCAGGGGCGTGGTACCGCCGATCACGTTGGCGTGTACGTCGGCAATGGTAAATTCATTCAGTCTCCGCGTAGCGGCCAGGATATTCAGGTCACCTCGCTGAGTGAAGATTACTGGCAGCGTCATTATGTCGGCGCGCGTCGCGTCGTGACACCGAAAACCATTCGCTAACCCCTCACCTGCCGCATCGGCGGCAGGTAACTCCCTCTTTTGTCTGACCTTTCGATTTGCTACCCTAATCCGTACATCCAATAGGGCTATTGGGTGTCATTAAAATAATGAAAGGAGAATAGCAATGTCGTTTGAATTACCTGCATTACCGTATGCAAAAGACGCCCTGGCGCCGCATATCTCAGCCGAAACGCTGGAATACCACTATGGTAAACATCATCAGACGTATGTCACCAACCTCAACAACCTGATCAAAGGCAGCGCTTTTGAAGGTAAATCACTGGAAGAGATTGTGAAAAGCAGCGAAGGCGGCGTGTTCAACAATGCCGCCCAGGTCTGGAACCATACCTTCTACTGGAACTGCCTGGCCCCGAATGCTGGCGGTGAACCAACTGGTGAGCTGGCGGCGGCTATCGCCAAATCCTTCGGCAGCTTTGCCGAATTCAAAGCGCAATTCACCGATGCGGCAGTGAAAAACTTCGGCGCAGGCTGGACGTGGCTGGTGAAAAAAGCGGATGGCGCATTGGCCATTGTTTCAACGTCTAATGCGGGCACTCCGCTGACAAGCGACGCAACCCCGCTGTTAACCGTCGATGTGTGGGAACATGCGTATTACATTGATTACCGTAATGCGCGTCCGAACTACCTCGAACATTTCTGGGCGCTGGTAAACTGGTCATTCGTTGCAAAAAATTTAGCTGCATAAATGTGGCATAAAACAAAGGAGGGGCTAGCCCCTCCTTTTTTTGCATTTGTGCTATTTATTCTGCTGCGGCATAAGTACGTTCTGGCTGTGAGCGGCCAGAGAACAGCACCACCAGCAGGCCCAGCCCGGCAATAATCGCCCCCATAACCGGGACGAAATCATAACCCATCCCAGCGGAAATCACTGCCCCACCGGCTGCCGCGCCCAGCGCGTTACCGAGGTTAAAGGCACCGATATTAACCGACGATGAAAGACCTGGCGCTTCGTGCGCAACTCGCATGACACGCATCTGCAACGGCGGAACCACCGCAAACGTCGCCGCGCCCCACACCACCATACTGATGGCTGCGCCCACTTCACTGCGCGCCAGGAACGGGATCGCCAGCATGATGGCAATCAGCAGGATTAAAAAGCCTTTCAGCGTGCCGGTGACCGAGCGATCCGCCAGTTTACCGCCGAGATAGTTACCAATGGAGAAGCCAACGCCAATCAATACCAGCATCGCCGTCACAAAAACGGAAGAGGCATCGGTAATCGTGTGCAGCACTGGCGCAATGTAGGTATACAGCGTGAACATGGCACCTGCGCCGAGCACAGTGGTCAGCAATGCGGACAACACTTGTGGGCGCACCAGCACCGACAGCTCTTTACGAACGTCCGGGCGCTCACCAGCACCACCTTTCGGCAATGAAAAGAACAGGCTCGCCATGGCAATCACCCCCAGTCCGGCGGTGGCCATGAACGACATACGCCAGCCAATTGTTTCACCCAGCCAGGTCGCGGCAGGTACACCGCCGATATTAGCAATGGTCAGCCCCATAAACATGGTGGCGACCGCGCTGGCCTGTTTCTCTTTGGCGACCACGCTTGCTGCCACCACCGAGCCAAGACCAAAGAAAGCGCCATGGTTCAGGCTAGTGACGATACGCGCCAGCATTAATGTGGTGTAATCCGGCGCAATCGCCGATAGCACGTTACCAAGTGTAAAAATCGCCATCAAAAAGATCAGGGCATTACGTCTGCCGCGGTGAGACAGCAACAACGTCATTAACGGCGCGCCAACCATCACGCCGATAGCGTAGGCGCTAATCAGCATCCCCGCCGCCGGAATAGAAACGTCAACGCCGCGGGCAATAACCGGCAGTAATCCCATCGGGGAAAACTCGGTAGTACCAATGCCGAAGGCGCCAATCGCCAGGGCAAGCAAAGGGAAATTAATTTTCATCTGTGACTCCAAAATAGACATGCCGACTTGCGACCCTGTCGCTGAAGTCAAAAGTATGACAGCTATCACAAAAAACAGAAGTTAGCAGAATGACAAAAGATTATTGCAGAAGTGATAACAATAGCGGGGAAGAAAACCGAGGGAGAAGAGGCTCTCCCTCGCGATAGATCAATGCAGCGCAGCAGTCAGACCGCCGAAAACAATCAGGCTCAGAACGATGACGGTAGTGATTAAAGAATACTTCAGATCGGTGCTCATCAATTTTCCCCTTTTTAATTTCCCCACAAAAAGTGAGATAACGCATTTTTGCACAAATTATCTTAAAAATCTTGCGGGAATTCGCAGGAGAAACGTTTTAATACTTCCCCTTTTGCTCAAGATCAGACAAAATTCGACGCTAAATTTATTAGCGTACCGGCCATTGACTCCCCTCCTGACGTCCAGTGTCGTTTTCCCGGCGTACCGCACTCCCTTTGATGGGTACAGGGTGATTAAAGGCAAACGTTTACCTTAAGTATTATCAGGAGCTTATGATATGGTCTGGAGTGATATCTGATGGCAACGATTAAAGACGTAGCGAAACGAGCAAACGTTTCCACTACAACCGTATCACATGTAATTAACAAGACCCGTTTCGTCGCCGAAGAGACGCGCAACGCCGTGTGGGCGGCAATTAAAGAGTTGCACTATTCCCCCAGCGCCGTCGCCCGCAGCCTGAAAGTGAATCACACAAAATCGATCGGCTTGCTGGCTACCAGCAGTGAAGCGGCCTATTTTGCTGAAATTATTGAAGCCGTAGAGAAAAAGTGCTTCCAGAAGGGTTACACCCTGATCCTCGGCAATGCCTGGAATAGCCTGGAAAAACAGCGTGCTTATCTGTCGATGATGGCGCAAAAGCGCGTCGATGGCTTGCTGGTGATGTGTTCCGAATACCCGGAATCGCTATTGAGTATGCTGGAAGAGTACCGCCATATTCCGATGGTCGTGATGGACTGGGGCGAATCGAAAGCCGACTTTACTGATTCCGTTATTGATAACGCTTTTGAAGGCGGTTATATGGCCGGTCGCTACCTTATTGACCGCGGACACCGCGATATTGGTGTGATCCCTGGCCCTCTGGAGCGTAACACTGGCGCTGGCCGTCTGGCTGGCTTTATGAAAGCGATGGAAGAAGCCCTTATCACCGTGCCGGAAAACTGGATTGTACAGGGCGATTTCGAGCCGGAATCCGGCTATCGCGCGATGCAGCAAATCCTCGGCCAGGCGCATCGTCCTACCGCGGTGTTTTGCGGTGGCGACATTATGGCGATGGGCGCGCTGTGTGCTGCCGATGAGATGGGTTTACGCGTACCGCAGGATATTTCCCTGATCGGTTATGACAATGTGCGTAACTCACGCTTCTTCACCCCGGCATTAACCACGATTCACCAGCCGAAAGATTCGCTGGGAGAAACAGCGTTTACCATGCTGCTTGATCGCATCGTCAACAAACGCGAAGTGTCGCAATCTATTGAAGTGCATCCGCGCCTGGTCGAGCGCCGCTCCGTGGCCGATGGCCCGTTCCGCGATTACCGCCGCTAACCGCTGATTACGGAGCCGTTAATTCGGCTCCCGTAACCACTCGTCATTCAGTGTTTCACTGTCCCCCAGATATTCCAGTAGCCAGTTTAACGCCGGGGAAGCCTCATTTTGTTGCCACGTCAGGCAGCACGCCGCATCCGGGAAGGGATTTTCGAGGTTCAGCGCAACCCAGTCACCACTGTCGAGCCGCGGGCGGGCAAAGTGTGCCGGTACCATTCCCACGCATAACCCTGCCGATAAGCAAGCCTCCGACGATGCCCAATCAGGAACGATCACGCGTTTCTGATTATCCAGCAGCCAGGTAATACGTTTCGGCAACGAGCGGGACGTATCTTCCTGGATAAGTGAAGGCCAGTTGCGCAAGGTATCGTCGCTAAGCGGGCCTGCCAGTGACGCCAGCGGATGACGACTGGAAACCACGCATTTCCAGCTCAGCATTCCCATATCGCGAAACGCATAACGCCCACCGACGGGAATAGCCTGCGTTGCGCCGATCGCCAGCTCAACCCGCCCGTCGGCAAGCGCATCCCAGACACCGTTAAAGACTTCCTGGTAAACCTGCAACTCAACATCACTGAAATGGCGATAGAAATCGACGATCAATTGCCGGGTGCGTTCAGGTTTTACGATATTGTCTACGGCAATCGCCAGTTGTCCGCGCCAGCCGTTGGCGATTTGCTGGCACTGCTGACGGGTGATCTGCATTTTTTTGATAACAGCTCGCCCTTCTTTCAAAAACCAGACCCCGGCGGGCGTGAGTTCTACATCCCGATGGCGACGTTCAAACAGCGGAACAGCCAGCCACTCTTCAAGCTGTCGCACGGTATAGCTCACCGCAGAAGGTACACGGTGTAACTCCTGCGCCGCACCGCTAAAACTGCCATTGCGCGCGACAGCATCAACCACTTCCAGCGAATATTCTGACCACATAATCTGCCTGCAAAAATTTTGAAACCACTCTGCAAATATTAGCGTTTCACAAGCGCTAATGCACTCCTTACACTCGACAGCCCTGATTACCTGCAATAAAGAGAAAACCTAAATGCAACCTGGCAACGGATTTTTAGTCTGGCTCGCGGGATTAAGCGTGCTCGGCTTTTTAGCCACTGATATGTACCTCCCCGCCTTCAGCGCGATACAGCAAGATTTACACACATCGTCTGCGGTGGTTAGCGCAACCTTAAGCCTGTTTCTGGCGGGCTTTGCCATTGCGCAACTGGTATGGGGGCCGCTATCAGATCGCTATGGTCGCAAGCCGGTTTTGCTGGCCGGGCTGGCGATTTTCGCGCTGGGCTGTCTGGGAACATTATGGGTACGCGATGCAACCCTGCTGCTGGTGCTGCGCTTTGTACAAGCGGTAGGCGTTTGCGCCGCGACAGTAAGCTGGCAGGCGCTGGTGACGGATAACTACCCTGCGCATCGCGTCAATCGCATCTTCGCCACCATTATGCCGCTCGTTGGTTTGACGCCAGCACTGGCACCGCTGCTGGGCGCCTGGATCCTTGCGCATTTCAACTGGCAGGCCATTTTCGCCACCTTACTGGCGATTACATTAATTCTGATGATCCCGGCGTGGCGGCTGAAATCACCGGCGAAGAAAAGTGTACACCATGAACAACCTCTGACATTTATGGATCTGCTGCGCACCCGGGATTATCGCGGGAATGTGATTATCTATGCCGCCTGCTCGGCCAGTTTCTTCGCCTGGCTGACCGGTTCGCCGTTTATTCTTCACGAAATGGGTTATGGCCCATCGGTTATTGGCCTCAGTTATGTGCCGCAAACCATCGCCTTTTTGGTGGGCGGTTACGGTTGCCGTGCCGCGTTGCAGAAATGGCAGGGCTCCCGTTTGCTGCCGTGGCTGCTGGGGGCTTTCGCGTTAAGTGTTCTCGCCACCTGGGCCGTCGGTTTTATGTCGGACGTGTCGCTGACTGCGCTGCTCATCCCCTTCTGCTTTATGGCAATGGCCAACGGCGCGATTTACCCTATCGTGGTCGCGCAGGCGCTGCGTCCATTCCCGCAGGCCACCGGCCGCGCAGCCGCCTTGCAGAATACGCTACAACTGGGGTTATGTTTCCTGGCAAGCCTGGTCGTTTCGTGGCTCATCGCCACACCACTGCTGACGACGACCAGTGTTATGGTTGCAATGGTGTTGCTGGTCGCGTTGGGTTATCGGCTACAGCGCCGCACTCACGATGAACTGGCCGAAAAAGAGGTTGTGGCTCCCTCGTCGCATTAGCATTAATAGTTGCGCAAGCGACTATCAATAATAGAGTGGTTAGCTTGCTAATGGCTTTTTATTGAATCACCCGATTTTGACGCCTATACTCATTTTCGGCTGTTTAATAAATACGATAAATATTATGCATTAACGGGTACCGGATTGTACCCGTTTGCCCATGGAAGGCCTTTCGGCAAGGGTCCTCTCCCTTCCTCTGTTCTACGTCGGATATCAGCCTCACGGTGAAAACCGTGAGATTTCTCACAAGCCTGAAAAAGCGTCTACGCTGTTTGAAGGTTCTGATCACTGCGAGTGATGGAGAAGTTATGAGTTCATCGTGTATAGAAGAAGTTAGCGTACGGGATGACAATTGGTTCCGTATAGCAAACGAACTGCTGGGTCGCGCAGGTATTCGCGTCAATGGTCCCGCAGCGTCAGATATTCAGGTGAAAAACCCTGATTTTTTCAAACGCGTTTTACAGGAAGGTTCGCTCGGACTCGGCGAAAGTTATATGGACGGCTGGTGGGATTGCCCTCGCCTGGACATATTCTTTACCAAAGTCCTGCGCGCCGGGCTGGAAAACCAACTTCCGCACCATCTCAAAGACACACTCCGCATTGCCGGAGCAAGATTATTTAATCTGCAAAGTAAAAAAAGGGCCTGGATTGTGGGCAAAGAACATTACGATCTCGGTAATGATCTGTTTACCCGCATGCTGGATCCGCAGATGCAATACTCTTGCGCCTACTGGAAAGACGCTGAAACACTGGACGACGCACAACGGGCAAAACTGCGGCTTATTGGTGAAAAGCTCAAGTTAAAACCCGGCATGCGCGTGCTGGATATTGGCTGTGGATGGGGCGGTCTGGCGCAGTTTATGGCGCAAAATTACGGCGTCAGTGTGGTTGGCGTGACGATCTCTGCAGAACAGCAAAAACTGGCGCAGAAGCGTTGCGAAGGGCTGGATGTCGATATTCGTTTGCAGGATTATCGCGACCTCGACGAGCAATTTGACCGCATTGTCTCCGTTGGCATGTTTGAACATGTCGGGCCAAAAAACTACGCGACCTATTTCCGCGTCGTCGATCGTAATCTGAAGCCCGATGGCATTTTTTTACTGCATACCATCGGCTCAAAACGTACCGATCACAATGTTGATCCGTGGATCAACCGCTACATCTTCCCGAATGGTTGTCTGCCTTCTGTGCGCCAGATTGCGGATGCCAGCGAATCACACTTCGTGATGGAAGACTGGCACAATTTCGGTGCGGATTATGACCGTACGTTAATGGCGTGGTATGAGCGTTTTCTTGCCGCCTGGCCGGAAATCGCCGACAACTATTCGGAACGCTTTAAACGGATGTTCAGCTATTACCTCAATGCCTGCGCGGGGGCATTTCGTGCGCGCGATATTCAGCTCTGGCAGGTGGTTTTTAGCCGGGGTATTGAACACGGATTGCGCGTGGCGCGTTAAAAAAATAAACCCCGGCATGCCGGGGTTTATTTTTACTCTTCGCTGGCTGCGGCGACGATCGCCGCTTCTTTCGAGGCCAGCACGCGCTCCACGGTGTCAACAACCGCCTGCGTTTGCGGGTCGATTTCGATATTCACGCGATGACCCAGCTTTTTCGCGCCAAGCGTCGTGCGCTGCAGCGTTTCCGGAATTAAGTGCACGCAGAAGCGGCTACTGGTAACTTCACCAACCGTCAGGCTGATGCCGTCGATGCCGATAAAACCTTTGTACAGAATGTATTTCATCAGTGCAGGATCCTGCACTTTAAACCAGATCTGGCGGTTATTTTCCGAGGTGAGAATTTTAACGATTTCGGCAGTGGTCATAATATGACCCGACATTAAGTGACCGCCAATTTCGTCACTGAATTTTGCGGCGCGTTCTACGTTTACCGTGTCGCCCACATTCAGATCGCCGAGGTTAGTGATACGCAGCGTCTCTTTCATCAGATCGAAGCTAATATGGCTACCGTTAATCGCCGTCACTGTCAGGCAGCAACCATTATTGGCAATCGAAGCGCCGGTCTCAATGCCATCCAGCATCGTCTCAGGCAACTCAACAACGTGAGTGCGGAAATTGGGTTTATCATCAATGGACACCAGTTTCGCCGTGCCCTGTACAATACCCGTAAACATGCTTACCACTCCTGTTCCATTCATTCGGACATTACCGTGTTCTTTACGCACAATAACAGGTGAAATTTACCCTTGCCAGTTTCAATCGCCCTGCCGCCTTTTTTGCCGCCACTCTGGCGAGATGATAAGCGTAGCGCCGCGTGCTAAAAGATAATTTTGCGTTATGACTGGCATGGCAAAAGCACGCTATAGCAGGTAATATTTGTACACATGTCGCACCCATCGCTGTGCGGCATCCTTTTTAGCACAAGGAAAAACTCCTTCCTGATTAGTCGTTCCATTCTTTCTTATAACAACAAGATAAAGGTGTTCTCGTGCAGAAGTATATGAGAGAAGCGGGTCAGTTACTGGCACTCGCCGTGCCGGTTATTTTCGCGCAGGTCGCCCAGACAGCCATGGGTTTCGTCGATACGGTAATGGCCGGTGGCTACAGCGCCACGGATATGGCGGCGGTGGCAATCGGGACGTCCATCTGGTTTCCCGCCATTCTGTTTGGTCATGGTCTGCTGCTGGCGATGACGCCAGTGATTGCCCAGTTAAATGGTTCCGGACGTCGCGACAGAATTGCCCATCAGGTCGGTCAAGGCTTCTGGCTGGCGGGCATGGTCGCGGTGTTGATCATGATTGTACTGTGGAATGCCGGTCATATTATTTACGCCATGCATAACATCGATCCGCAACTGGCGGATAAAGCCGTACGTTTTTTACGTGCGTTGATGTGGGGTGCACCAGGCTATCTCTTTTTCCAGGTGATGCGTAATCAGTGCGAAGGCCTCGCCCGCACGATCCCGGGTATGCTGATGGGGTTTGTCGGCCTGCTGGTGAATATCCCGGTGAACTACATCTTTATTTACGGCCATTTCGGTATGCCCGAACTCGGCGGCGTGGGCTGCGGCGTGGCAACCGCGTCCGTCTATTGGGTGATGTTTTTTTGCATGCGCCTGTATGTTAAACGCGCCCGCGCGATGCGTGATATTCAAGCGATGCAACGTTTTGCCAAACCTGACTTCGCGGTGTTAAAACGCCTGACCCAGCTCGGGCTGCCCATTGCGCTGGCGCTCTTTTTCGAAGTGACGCTGTTTGCCGTGGTGGCACTGCTCGTTTCGCCGTTGGGCATTGTCGATGTCGCCGGACATCAGATCGCGCTTAATTTCAGTTCGCTGATGTTTGTTTTACCGCTCTCGCTGTCAGCGGCGGTGACAATTCGCGTCGGGTTTCGTCTCGGCCAGGGTTCAACGCTGGATGCGAAAACCTCAGCCCATACGGGGTTATTGGTCGGCATCTCCATGGCGGCATTGACGGCGATTTTTACCGCGTTAATGCGTGAGCATATCGCACTGATCTATAACGATAATCCAGAGGTCGTGACGCTGGCATCGCACTTGATGTTGCTGGCGGCGATTTACCAAATCTCCGACTCCATTCAGGTGATTGGCAGCGGTATCCTGCGTGGTTATAAAGATACGCGCTCGATCTTTTTTATCACCTTTATTGCATATTGGGTGCTGGGTTTACCGGTGGGTTACACGCTGGCGTTAACTGATTTAGTGGTCGACAGAATGGGCCCTGCGGGCTTCTGGATGGGCTTTATTATTGGCCTGACGTCGGCGGCGATAATGATGATGCTGCGGATGCGTTTCCTGCAACGCCAGCCCTCGGCGACCATTTTGCAGCGTGCTGCGCGCTAACAAATATAGCCGCCAAAGGCGGCTATTTCTTTGCTCGCTAATTAAGTAATAAGCAACAATAGATATATTCTATACAGCCTTATTTATATATCCTACATGCCAGATATATATTAACGAGTACACCAGCATGATCGTTGATTTTATTCAGTATAAAAATATTCATAAATATTTATTTGAAAACAAACCAGGATAATTCTACTTTTAATTTGTTGGCGAAAAACTCACCTGCCAATATTGCCATTAACATTCAGCTTTCTACTCGTAGAGGATATTTAATATGTTCACGACAGCTTATGCTATGAATGCGTCCGCAGGTTTTCAGTCATCCATTTCCGATGGCAGCAGAACTACACTGGGTAAAGGGCAAGCAGTAACGTATACGAATCTGCCTAACCAGCCAGTAGCGATTGTGGTTTATAATAATACCGGTAATACGACACCATTTAATGTCGCTTATAATAACCAAAAACCGCAGAATTACAGCGTGCAGTCAGTTCAGGGTCAGGGGTTTTCGCTGGGCCTCGCATATCTTATTGACCCAAGCGTAACGAAAGCGTTTGAAATTACCGTATCCGTTCCCGATCAGGCGCAGCAGAATTCGTCAGTTGACGTGTATGCCGTTAGCCTGTTCTTACCATTGAGCGGAATTAATAACATTCAAATTCCAACCAATGGTAATACGGTTTCTTTTAGTGGCTATTCTCGCGCTTACGCAACACCGGATCTGGCATGGTACGATTTAAATATCAACTCAACCAGCACCGGTTTGGTTGGGCTGTTTTTTGAAGACAGCACAATCACGGTGGTGGGGATTAATATGCCGAAAGAATCCAGCGCGGCATTAAAGAAAGTCGTTATTAATACATCCGGGAGCGGTGTTCCGGATAGTAATATTGCGATTGTGGTTGAAAGTGGCAACCTTTATCAGAATTCTATTTTTGGCACATCGAGCCAGATTGTTTATTCTCCGGTATCACCGGTAAATTCCGTCAGTGATGGCAGCATTTCTCTACAAAAAATCTCATAAATAAACGCAGACTTATTTAACCTGTTATCGAAAGACAATGAAATAATCACAGGTTCATATTTTATCACTATGCACACTATTATTTGGGCCTTCGCGTAAAGGCCCTTTATTTCTGCTGTTGATGTAAACGCAGACTTATCATTTACCGCGAGCCACGTTTTCATTTTGTTCACGATGTCTTGAGGATGTTTTTCTCACGCCTCACAGCAGAGAGAAATTTCATCTGAACCAGCGGGACGCTCAGTCAGTTTTTTCAATTCACTACTGATTGCGCAATCACAGTGTCAGTTCGTTTAAAGCTACAAAGATCCCTCGCGAAAGTTAAACGTTAGTAGTGAGAAGAACAAACTCTGTTGTCGTCAGGAATCAGCGCAAAGATGAGCAAAATCGTCTGCTCAGCGCAAGAAGTCGTACCGTTGATATTGAGAGAGACGCGCAGCCGAATGTGGTTAATTTGATGAATGCTTAAGATTTATTCTTTTACATCAGTAAAATAGCCACATCTTGCGTAAAAGTTCCGCAGTCGAGCGAATTACGTAAGAAATTTGCCATTTTCCACTTGCCACATCTCCGGCCTGCCGCTAATATTCGTCCCCGTTGTCAACCACAACACTGCGTTCATAGCTCAGTTGGTTAGAGCACCACCTTGACATGGTGGGGGTCGTTGGTTCGAGTCCAATTGAACGCACCATTCCTTTTCAGTGCGTCCGTAGCTCAGTTGGTTAGAGCACCACCTTGACATGGTGGGGGTCGATGGTTCGAGTCCATTCGGACGCACCATTCTTAGTCAGTCTCAGTTTCACCCTTCAGTTTTATCTCAGCATGAGCATCACCGCCACACCGACTGCGTGTTAGCGACAGTGATAAAGCGACCTTCCCTCGTATGCGCGCTGCTGTGTTAGCAGGCAAAAAAAGCCGCACCTTGCGGCACGGCTTTTCGTGTTACAACCTGGCTATCAGAAGCCGACTTTCAGCGTGATTTGACCGCCGTAGCCGCCGGTGCCTGCGTCGTCGATGCTCCGGGTGTAGCCCGCGCGCACCCCGAGGGTAACGTTATCGCGGATCTGGCCGTCGATGCCGACATCCAGCGAGGCAGCGGTGCCGTCCTGATCCGGATTGAACGCGACCTCGCTGCCTGCTACGCCTGGCGCGCTGACGTTCACTGAGCCCTTCGAGTCGAAGGTCTGGATGAAGGACGGACGCACCCACCAGCTTACCGGTACCGGTTTGCCTGTCTCTTTCAGCGTCGCGTTGTTGCCCAGACGCAGACCGGCACGCACCTGCTGGCTGTGACCGTCGCCGAACTGCACGTCTGCAACGTCATCATTGCCATCTTTCAGGTTCACGCCGCGATACTGGTACTGCACCTGCGGTTCCAGCACCAGGCCGCCGCCGATCTCAAACGGCAGACCGGTTTCGAAAGAACCAACATAGCCCCAGCCGTGGGTTTTCAGACCGTCGCCATCGCGCGGGTTGGTATCGAAGTTGTGACGTGTTCCCTGGGCCACCACATCCATCCACCAGCCACTCTCATGCACACCGTTGAGGTAGAGGCCGCCGCTGTAGGCGTCGTCGCGTACCGTACCGGCTTTCGACTTGTCGTTGCGCTGCACGTCGATGGCAGAGAGCCCCGCCGCACCGTACACCCCTACGGTCCATTCCATCGTTGAAGCCGATCCCTGCCACAGATCGCTACCGATCTGCAGGAAGGTGTAGCCGCCTTTACTATCCGGCGTGTTGCCGCTGCGCAGATCGTTGCTGCCGTGATCGTGGCTCAACTGACCGGCCTGGAAACGGGCCCACATGTTGCTACCGCTTTCGGCTGCGGTACGCGCCGCATAGCGACGGGCATCCAGCGAGCCGAGCAGCGCACTGTCGTAGTCCATTGCCTGCGCATAGACGGAGCTATAGAGATACGTCGCCGAACGGTAGTTCTGCGGGCCGTTCTCGTTGCTGCCGGCTTCAGCGGTGGTCAGATACCAGCTCTCATCGGTGCTGCCCTGTTGCAGAGTGTAGTTATACGCACCCGCCTGCAGGCTGCCGTTGAGGCTGAAAGCATCATCGGTCGTGGTCGCGCCGTTGATGGCATTCACCACCTGAATGCCGTTGCCGGTGGTCCGCGCACCCAGACCGCCCTGGCTACGAATGGCGATCCGCGTATTGCCGGTCGCGGTACCGCCATCCAGCACCAGGCTGTCACTCACTGCGCTATTACCGTTAAACAGCGTGTTCAGGGTAATGGTCCCGCCATTGCCTACCAGGTTGGTGACGGTCAGGGTTTTCGGGACAAACGTTCCGGTCGGTGCCTGGTAATCAATCGAGCCGCCCAGCGTCAGGTTATTGAGCAGCGAGTCTTCAGTCATCAGCCAGCTTGAACCGGCATCAACGGTCAGGTCGGTCGGGTCAATCATCCCGCTAAGCGTAGTGCCGTTGGTCAGCTGCAGCGAAGTGCCGCGCTGGGCGATGATATCGGTCACGGCATCCAGCCCGCTGAACACCAGCGTACCGCTCTGCAGGTAAGTGCCGCCCGCCTGATTAAGTGTGCCGCTCAGAGTCAGCGTGTTATCACCTTCTTTATACAGCGTACCGTTGCCGTTGATGGCCGCGTTTACGGTGCTGGCACTGGTGTCGGTGGTGATGCGCAGTTCACCGCTGTTGTTGACGTTACCGGCAAGCGTAGCGCCATCGTTGACTTTGGTGACCCCGGTCAGCATACCGCCCTCGGCGACGCTCAGCGTACCGTTCTCGCTTACCACGGTATTGTTGGCGCTGCCGTCAGCGGCAACCGACAGCAGACCGCCGCTTTCCAGCAGCACGCTATCCGCAACTTTATTGGCAATGGAGAAGCTGCCAAGCGCATTGGTGCCGTTGAGCGTGGTGTCGGTGCCCGCCATCAACGCGGCGCCGCTATTGAGATTGATATTGGTGACCGTTGCACCATCCTCCAGCGCCAGCATGCCGCCGCGCTCAATCGCCGTCAGATCCGCCACGCCCCCGGCGCGAACGAACTGGGCGCCGCCTTTGCTGACGGTAGTGGCGATAGCCGTGCCGCCGAAAGTGACACTCTGGGTGCCGTTTTCGCTGACAGTGGACGAAGCCACGGTGCCGCCCTGATTGACCACCTGATCGCCAACCACCTGGTTGTCGATAACGATCGCCCCGTCATTAACGTTCTGGATCCCGCCCTCACGGATAATGGTGGAGATCACCGTCCCGCCGCTGTTAACGTTCTGGGTACCGCCACCGTTAATAGTGGTGCGGGTGGCGGTACCGCCGTTCAGCACGTTCTGGATCCCACCAGCCTGGATGACGGCAAGTATCGATTCACCGCCGCTATAGATATTCTGAATACCGCGCTCGTAGATCGTCGTGCGAGTCGCAGCCCCGCCGCGATAGACGTTCTGCACGGCGTTCGCGGAAAGATCGGTATCAACGGCACTGCCGCGCACATTCTGCTGGCTGGAGTTGATCATCGAAGTGTTCACCGCCGCTGCGCCCGCAGCGATGTTCTGCACTGCAAAATCATCCATCAGGTTGTTTTGCGCACGCCCACCGCTGTACACATTCTGGATGCTGTTACGGTTACGGGTATCGGTCACCACTGCGCCGTAGTAAATCCCCTGAACCGCACCGTCGCTCAGCACGGTAGAGGTGGCTGTACCTCCGCTAAAGACGCGCTGTTCCGCCCGGGTGATTTCCGATCCGGTGGTGGTGCCGAGGACTTCCTGAATGCCGCCATCAATCACCACAGAGACTTCGGCATTGGCATTTTTGTTGACAACCTGACGCCCGCCGTTTTTCACGATGCTGACAATCGAGGTACCGTCAACCACCTGCAGACCGCCATCAACAAAGGTGAAGTCGGTGACGCCGCCGGAGGCAACATTTTGTCTGCCGCCACTGGAGATAGTGCCGCCATAGGTGTAACCGCCCGAGTTAACGTTCTGCACGCCCCCCTTCTCGACGCTGGTTTCGAAGGCCTGCCCGCCGCTGCCGATATTTTGCGTACCGCCCAGCAGGCGCGCAGCGAAGGATTTCGCGCCGTTATTGACGTGCTGCTCACCGCCGTTCATCACGGTAGAGATCGCCACAGCGGAGTTGCTGAGGATCTGCGTCCCGCCTGCGTTAATCACGCTCTGACGTGCCCAGCCATACGGGTCAACGATCTGCGCCCCGCCGTTATTAATCACCGCGTCGAACGACTGACCATGTACGCGCTGTACGCCGCCGCTGTTAATCAGCGTGCCGCTAGCCTGACCGCTCTTGGTCACCAGTTGTACCCCGCCGTCGCTGATGCTGGTGCCGGAAGCCGAGCCTTCTACCAGTTGGGTACCGCCGCCGAACACCGTGCCATCGGACGCCGCGCCGCCGGCTGAGACGTGTTGCACCCCACCGTTATTCACGATCGAACCGGCAGCGAGGCCACCGTAGTTGACGATTTGCTGACCGCCGTCATTGATCACGGACGAGATGGCCGTACCGTCTACGCTCTGCACACCGCCGCTGTTGATGTGGGTATCGGTAGTTTTACCGCTCCCGGCTACCAGTTGCGTACCCCCATCGTTCACGCTGGCACCGGAGGCAGTACCTTCCACCAGTTGCTTGCCGCCGCCGAAGATGGTGCCGTCAGACGCCGCGCCGCCGAGATTGATGTGCTGCAGACCGCCGCTGTTCACCGTGGTGCCTGCCGCCAGACCACCTTTATTCACCAACTGGATGCCGCCGTTGCGCACCACTGCCGAGGTCGCGTTACCATCAACACTCTGCACACCGCCGCTGTTGATCAGGGTGCCGGTCGCTTTCCCGGTGGTCATGACGATCTGATAGGCGCCATCGTTCAGGCTGGTACCGGACGCCGTGCCCGCCACCACCTGTTTACCGCCGCCGAAGATGGTGCCATCAGACGCCGCGCCGCCGAGGTTGATGTGCTGCAGACCGCCGCTGTGAACGGCGGTACCTGCTGCCAGGCCGCCGTTATTCACCAACTGGATGCCGCCATTGCGTACCACGGATGAGGTGGCGCTGCCGTCCACGCTCTGCACACCGCCGCTGTTAATTTGGGTACCGGAGGTTTTGCCGCTGGCCTGCACGATCTGCAGACCGCCATCGCTGACGCTGGTCCCGGACGCGGTCCCGGCCACCAGCTGTTTGCCGCCGCCGAAGATGGTGCCATCAGACGCTGCGCCACCAAGGTTGATGTGCTGCAGGCCACCGCTGTTGACGATGGAGCCCGCGGCCAGCCCACCGCTGTTCACCAACTGCACGCCGCCATTGTTCACCACGGCGGAGGTCGCCGAACCGTCAACACGCTGCAAACCGCCACTGTTGATAAGCGCTCCCGCAGCAATGCCGCCCACCTGGACGTGCTGAATGCCGCCGTCGCCGATGACGGTGTCGCCCGCCATACCCGCAACCTGCTGCGTTCCGCCGAGCAGCGTCGTTTTTGAGGCCGCGCCGCCAGCGCGCACAATCTGCACACCATCTTTATCGACGCGGGTGTCGTTCGCATGACCGCCACTGCGGATCAGCTGTTTACCGCCGGTGTAGACGGTCGTGCCGTTAGCCGTGCCGTCAACATCCTGGAAACCGCCGTCATAGATTTTGCTGTCGATGGTTTTCCCGGTAACGTGAACTTGCTGCACACCGCCTGAATCCACGCGGGTGTCGGATGCCGTGCCTTCGACAATCTGCGTACCGCCAAACAGCAGCGCATCCGAGGCAGCGCCGCCTTCATTAATATGCTGCAGACCACCGGCATTAACCAGCGAACCCGCGGCAAGCGCGCCGGAGTGAATCAGTTGTACCCCGTTATCATTGACCACAGCGGAGATCGCTGTGCCGTCTACTGCCTGAGTACCGCCGCTGTTGATGATGGTGTCGATAGCTTTACCGGTGACCTGTACAAGCTGGTAGGCGCCATCGTTGATGCTGGTGCCGGAGGCCGTACCGGCAACAACTTGCTTACCACCGCCAAACACCGTGGTGTCGGACGCAGCGCCGCCTTCATTGATATGTTGCAGGCCGCCACTGTTAACGGTCGCGTTATCCGCCAGCCCCCCGCTGTTCACCAGTTGGATACCGCCGTCATAGATAACCGATGAGTTGGCTGTGCCATCCACGCGCTGCAGGCCGCCCTCGTTGATCAGCGATCCGCTGGCGCTGCCACCGACCTGAACGTGCTGTACGCCGCCGGCACCGATAATGGTATCTGCCGCTACGCCCGCCAGTTGCTGAATACCGCCCAACAGCGTGGTGAAGGCGGTTGACCCACCTGAGAGCACATTCTGAATCCCGCCACTGTTGATCACCGCGCTGGTGGCAGCGCCACCGCTGCGGACTTTCTGCAGGCCGCCGTCGTTCACTTCAGCGGAGAACGAAACGCCGTCCACATCCTGTTCACCGCCGGCGTTAACCACCGTATCACTGCTCATGCCGCTGGCGTGAATTTGCTGCAGACCGCCGTTATTAATAATGGTGCCGGAGGTGGTGCCTTCCACCAGTTGTGTGCCGCCGAGCAGAATGGCATCCGATGCCGCACCGCCTTCGCTGATATGCTGCAGACCGCCAGTGTTTACCACACCGCCTGTTGCCAGCCCGCCGCGATTAACCTGCTGCGTACCGCCCGCATTGACGACAGAAGAGATGGCCTGGCCGTCTACGGTCTGCGTGCCGCGATTGTTGATGATGGTTCCGGTGGATTTGCCGGTTTTCTGTACCAGCTGCGCACCGCCATCGTTGACGCTGGTGCCGGATGCGGTTCCCGCCAGTACTTGAGTGCCGCCGCCAAACACCACACCGTCGGAGGCTGCGCCGCCCTGATTGATATGCTGAACCCCACCGCTGTTCACGATGGTGCCCGCCGCCAGCGCGCCGCTATGCACCAGTTGGGTGCCGCCGCCGTTGACAACGGCGGAGATAGCGGTGCCGTCTACGGTCTGCGTACCGCGGTTGTTGATGATGGTGCCGGTGGCTTTGCCGGTTTGCTGAACCAGTTGCGCGCCACCGTCGTTGAGATGCGCACCCGATACCGTACCGGCCACGACCTGATTGCCGCCGCCAAAGATGGCGGTGTCGGCCGCGGAACCGCCGACGTTAACGTGCTGGAGCCCCCCGCTGTTGACTGTCGCGTCCTGAGAGAAACCACCACTATTGATGAGCTGGATGCCTCCTGCGTTAATGACGCCCTGGACGGAACTGCCGTTAACGGCTTGCACGCCGCCAGTGTTAATAATCGTCTGGCTTGCCACCCCGCTTTCCTGCACAGTCTGCACACCGCCAGCACCGACAATGGTGCTATTAGCCTTACCAGCGACTGCCTGCTTGCCGCCGCTGTTAAGCTGCGTGCCTGTTGCCGTCCCGTCCACTTCAACAATCTGTGTCCCGTCAGTGACAACGGTACCCGTCGTCTGGCCGTTCTGCCGCACAATCTGCGAACCGCCATCCTGAACTCGGGTATCCACGGTCTGACCGCCCGCCACTATCTGCGTACCACGGGTGCTGATGGTATGGTTGGTGGTTAAGCCGCCGGGACGCACGTTCTGTACGCCTTCCTGCACCACCTCATCCTGCGTCGAACCAGTGACATCAGGGGTGAACGCCATCGCCCCGCTGCTTGCGAACAGGCCCCCCACCGCCGCTGAGATCAATACCGCGCCGCCTGCGCGCTTGCCTTTCGCTCGGGTCAGTTCTGAAACCACCACAAACGCCCGCTGAACGTCATTCCACACCAGCCGGTAACTGCAGTTAAGACTTTTTTTCATTTCTATGTCCTCGAAACCCGTCTCTCATCCGTCAGGCGGCGTGTTGATCGGGGTCTGCCAATGCTGTTGTTTTGATGCCAAAGGGATTGCTTCGCAGGGCAATCAGCCGACGGAGATGGCCAATGACCTGCTTGCCAGTGATAAAACGTGTGCATTCGTACTGCCGGTCCGTGCCTTTGTGGCGCGGACACCAGAAATAGTCCTGATGATCAAAATTGAATCGCACGTCATCCCAGCAGCCGTTGCAGACATGGGTATTGATGACGCGCCAGGGGGTATGAAATTCGCTATTCGGCAGGCTGAATCCACTGATCAGCACCACCGGAATACGGCAGCCCCAGGCAAGCCAGGAGAGACCGCTGCCGAGGCCGATAAAAAATTCGGCGTGCTCCAGCAGTGCCACACGTTCAGCGAGGGGCAGATTGCCGGTGAAATCTTCCGCGCCGTGGGGGATTTTGTTCCAGATGTAACCGCGGCCTACCACGCGCTCTTTGTCGATACACAGCACGCGGTAGCCCTGCTCTTTCAGATAGTCGATAACTTCATGCCAGCCATTGCCGCTGTTCCAGAACTTGGCCTGGCTGGTGGACTGGGTGGCGATGCAGACGTAGGGTTCCGCGATACGACGCGCGCTGCGCTGGCGCAGGTCCGGAACGATTTCCGTGGGATCGACGCCGAGAATATGTCCGGCGGTGCGGTGCAGCCCCACGGCGCGAAAATCAAAGGGTTGCTTGTCGAGATCGCCGTGAAAAAACAACCCGACGCGCCAGCTGGCGTAAGGCGGCTCGCTCACGCCCGGTCCGGCTTGCCACTCCTCGGGGGTAGCGCAATTAAGCTGCGGATAGACGGGCTTGAAGAGATCGACGATCGGCTGGGCCATGGTGCAATAGACGTTGCACTGGTACGTCTGCCGAAAGCGTTCGGCGTAAGGCACCCAACCGATGAGGTCGCCCAGTGTACCGCCGGGAAATGAAACCAGTACCGTTTTGCCGCGCATATCCAGAACGTGGTCCAGCACCGGCTCCGACTGGACGCCGTCCCAGACCCGCAGACGAAACGGCACGTAATATTTTTTTGTGCTGATCACCCAGCCCTGCGCGACATCGTCGGCAAACAGGATATTTCCCGTTTCATCATCGCTTATTTCTACCCGCCAGTTACCGGCCGGCAGCAATAACCGGGCACCGTCATTAAAATCATACAGGATACCCATCGGTCCCTGCTGGGTAGGAATTTCTGGCGGCGGAATAAAAGCATAGCCCTGCCCAACAACAGCGGAAGTTGTCATCACCCAACCTTCATCATGAGTAAACGCATTAAATAGGGCTGGCAGTAAATAATAAGCAGGCACCAGCCGACCTCCGGGGTTAATAATCCGGAAAGAAATTTTTTATAAATTTTTCGGGTCTCATCAAGAGTCGATTAAGAGTAGTAACAAGGCGTTTTATTGCAAATTCTTTCTAAAAGTTAAGATCCATAAATATCAATTATTTAGTTTTTGTCTGCTTTTGCACTTTATTTTCATAAACCATAAAAAACAAATAGTTAACCAACAACCAAAGCAAGCAATTTAAGATTATCCTTAAAACAAATTTTATGCAAAAACGTGATATTAATTCAGAAATATAAAATATATTCCCACTTTAGCAGGGGTGCCATGCTGATATATCCGCTTCACGCAGAAGAGAGAAGGAAGTAAAAAAACACCATCTCACCAGTTATTTAAAAAGCAAAGTGGCGCACAGTTTTTATTTAATTCACCCCACACAACTTTATGCAGCAAAATAAACAGAACAATCTTATTGTTTATTTTCCCGCCTCAAGAAGTGAGTGAGGAAATAAGCGTAACGGTAGCAGAAAAATACCGGTGTCGCAGAGTGGGTAAAACTGATGCCGACATCAGGGTCAGGCCACAGTCTGCCTCGGTTACGCAACGGTTGCGCAATTTTGTGATAACGGTTACACAACAAATCGATAATGATGATAAATTCGTATTTTGAAACGGCGTTTTTAATTCCTTTCTGTCGATGTCGACGCTATAATGCCGCCATCCTAATTTGAATGGATTCAGCTGATTGAACTGTAAAACAAATTACTCACATCAATTTTTCCCCGATCTGGCTGAATCTCAGGCACACATTCTTCTGCACGCTTTTTTGATGTCACCTATCCTTAGACTGTGGCATCGCTCTTTTCGCAACACAGGTTTGGCTCCGGAGCCGTGCGCTAACCGGAGCGTAAATTCCCAATCCTTCTCAACTCAAACTTAAAGACCAGAACTGTCATGAAAAAGACCAAAATTGTTTGCACCATCGGTCCGAAAACCGAATCCGAAGAGATGCTGGCGAAAATGCTGGACGCTGGCATGAACGTCATGCGTTTAAACTTCTCTCACGGTGACTATGCTGAGCACGGCCAGCGCATCAAAAACCTGCGCAACGTGATGAGCAAAACCGGTAAAAAAGCGGCAATTCTGCTGGACACCAAAGGTCCGGAAATCCGCACCATCAAACTGGAAGGTGGCAACGACGTCTCCCTGAAAGCAGGTCAGACATTCACCTTCACCACTGACAAATCTGTTGTCGGCAACGCGGATACTGTTGCCGTGACGTACGAAGGTTTCACCAACGACCTGAGCGTTGGCAACACCGTACTGGTAGACGATGGTCTGATCGGTATGGAAGTGACCGAAATCGTTGGCAATAAAGTTATCTGTAAAGTGCTGAACAACGGCGACCTCGGTGAAAACAAAGGCGTAAACCTGCCTGGCGTTTCCATCGCCCTGCCGGCGCTGGCTGAAAAAGATAAGCAAGACCTGATTTTCGGTTGCGAACAAGGCGTCGACTTTGTTGCAGCCTCCTTCATCCGTAAACGTTCTGACGTGGTTGAAATTCGTGAGCACCTGAAAGCGCACGGCGGCGAGAACATTCAGATCATCTCCAAAATTGAAAACCAGGAAGGCCTGAACAACTTCGACGAAATCCTCGAAGCCTCCGACGGCATCATGGTTGCGCGTGGTGACCTGGGCGTTGAAATCCCGGTTGAAGAAGTGATCTTCGCGCAGAAGATGATGATTGAAAAATGTATCCGCGCGCGCAAAGTCGTTATCACGGCGACCCAGATGCTCGATTCCATGATTAAAAACCCGCGTCCGACCCGCGCTGAAGCTGGCGACGTGGCGAACGCCATCCTCGACGGCACCGACGCAGTGATGCTGTCTGGCGAATCCGCTAAAGGGAAGTACCCGCTGGAAGCGGTGACCATTATGGCCACCATTTGCGAGCGTACCGATCGCGTGATGACCAGCCGTCTGGATTTCAACAACGACAGCCGTAAACTGCGCATCACTGAAGCGGTTTGCCGTGGCGCTGTTGAAACTGCTGAAAAACTGGAAGCTCCGCTGATTGTTGTTGCGACTCAGGGCGGCAAATCTGCTCGCGCTGTGCGTAAATACTTCCCGGATGCCACTATTCTGGCGCTGACTACCAACGAAGTGACCGCGCGTCAGCTGGTGCTGAGCAAAGGCGTTATCCCGCAGTTGGTGAAAGAGATCTCTTCTACAGATGATTTTTACCGTCTGGGTAAAGAAGTGGCGCTGGAAAGCGGCCTGGCAAGCAAAGGCGACGTGGTTGTTATGGTTTCCGGCGCCCTGGTTCCGAGCGGCACTACAAACACGGCTTCCGTCCACGTCCTGTAATAATAACCGGACAATTCGGACTGATTAAAAAAGCGCCCTTGTGGCGCTTTTTTATATTCCCGCCTCCATTTAAAATAAAAAATCCAATCGGATTTCACTATTTAAACTGGCCATTATCTAAGATGAATCCGATGGAAGCTCGCTGTTTTAACACGCGTTTTTTAACCTTTTATTGAAAGTCGGTGCTTCTTTGAGCGAACGATCAAATTTAAGTGGATTCCCATCAAAAAAATATTCTCAACCTAAAAAACTTTGTGTAATACTTGTAACGCTACATGGAGATTAACTCAATCTAGAGGGTATTAATAATGAATCGTACTAAACTGGTACTGGGCGCGGTAATCCTGGGTTCTACTCTGCTGGCTGGTTGCTCCAGCA